>Ga0265301_10000002_pt1 | contig 899053 bp, 772 predicted proteins | sample AusTroGonzalo_MG_2_FD_193488 | JGI IMG/M metagenome (GOLD analysis project Ga0265301, IMG submission 193488) | Bovine rumen microbial communities from tropical cattle in Woodstock, Queensland, Australia - Gonzalo_04 | ecosystem: Host-associated > Mammals > Digestive system > Stomach > Rumen ... | reverse complement strand
AGGACGTTGATAGGCTGCAGGTGTAAAGGTGGTGACATCAAAGCCGAGCAGTACTAATTGCCCGAATTTTTCCTTGAGTCGATTGACTTGTGAAAGACGCTCTGGGTTAGAATGTGATCGCGTGGTATGATATAGCAAATCGTTTTGTGGCTGTTTGTCAACCTTATTACAAGGTCTTGTGATATCGGGCTGCGGTCCGATAATGTCCAAACCAGTTTGGCCATTATACAAACCTTGCACCGACATTTAGGTGGCTATAGCAGCGGGGTTCCACCTCTTCCCATTCCGAACAGAGAAGTTAAGCCCGTTCACGCCGATGGTACTGCGCAAGTGGGAGAGTAGGTAGCCGCCGTCTTTAAAAGCGCTTCAGAGCACAATCTGAGGCGCTTTCTTTTTTATATCAGTACCTTGTTACAGTACTGCTTCCTGTTAGGGCGCTTTTAAATCCGGCGGCTGGGGCCGCCACCTTTTTTTAGTTTGCTACGCAAACGGGACGGCCTCCGGCCGTTCTCGCTCGAGGACTCGCTCGCCCCAAATGTTTAAAACCTGCGTGCCCTCCGGCCGCTCTCACCCTCCGGGTTCGCCCCAATACGTTTGTACTTGCGTAGGTTCCCCTTTGCAGAAGCTGGATATTCGGTTGGGGGAGCGTCAGTGGAGTGGCGTAAGCGTAGCCCCTTGGAAGATCCCGTTAAGAACGGCGCATGTTTGACGAACGTTCGACCCCGCAGGGGACGATAAGGAGGAGTTCGACGTTTAGGGTCTGGAGAGGGGCGGAGTAGACACGGAACGTCGTCTCCCAAAACCGAATATCCAGCTTCTGCATGGGGAAACTGACCCCAATTGTATAAAAAAAACGAGGTGGGACGTGCGTCTCACCTCGTTTTGGGGGTCTGGGTTCGGTTTATGATTTCTTGCCCAGGAAGATGTGAAGCAGGAGGCCTATGATCATAAGTACCAAGGCTCCTATCTGTACTCCATTGTAGTTATTCCAGCCCAGGAAAAAACTGCAGATAAGCAGAATGGCACCAAGAATCACGATGATGGCTCCTAAATACTTTTTAAAGCTGTTCATTGTTATGATGTTTTATTTGTTTCTTCTTTGACTGCAAAATAAATGGTTTTTATCCGAAAAATGAAACAATAGCCTCATTTATGTTCCGGGTTATAAGTGAAAAATGATTAACACCCTTGTTCAGAGTGGTTTTTGCAATGAAAAAGATTGCGTGCGTAAAATATTTTTGTACCTTTGCATCCGCATTTTGCAAACACTAGTTATTATTTAATTAAAAACAAATGAATCAGTACGAAACCGTTTTCATTTTGACTCCCGTTTTATCTGATGTTCAGATGAAGGAAGCGGTAGAGAAATTCAAGGGCATTCTTACTGCCGAGGGCGCAGAGATTGTCAATGAAGAGAACTGGGGCATGCGTAAGCTGGCCTATCCTATTGAGAAGAAGTCAACTGGCTTCTATGAGTTTATCGAATTCAATGCTGAGCCTTCAGTAGTTGCCAAGCTGGAAGTTAACTTCCGTCGTGACGAGCGCGTCATCCGTTTCCTGACCATCAAGCAGGACAAGTACGCAGCTGAGTATGCAGCAAAGAGAAGAAGTCTTAGACAGTCTAAATCAGAGGAGGCATAATTATGGCAGAGCAGACATCAGAGATCAGATATCTGGCACCCCAGACAACTGACGTTAAGAAGAAAAAGTATTGCCGTTTCAAGAAGGCAGGTATCAAGTATATCGATTATAAGGATCCTGAGTTCCTCAAGAGATTCCTTAACGAGCAGGGTAAGCTTCTGCCCCGTCGCATCACCGGTACTTCACTCAAGTTCCAGCGTCGCGTGGCTCAGGCTGTCAAGAGAGCACGTCACTTGGCTCTTCTGCCTTACGTAACTGATATGATGAAGTAATAATCTTTAAAGAAGGAAATAACTATGGAGATTATACTTAAGGAAGATATTGCAGGTCTTGGATACAAGAACGATATAGTAAAGGTTAAGGACGGCTATGGCCGTAACTATCTGATTCCCCAGGGCAAGGCTGTCATCGCTACAGAGTCAGCCAAGAAGGTTCTGGCAGAGAACGAGCGTCAGCGCGCTCACAAGCTGGCTAAGATTAAGGCCGATGCTGAGGCACTTGCTGCTAAGCTGAACGGCGTTAAGGTTAGCATCAGCGCTAAGGTTAACGAGGACGGCACAATCTTTGGTGGCGTAGGTGCAGCTCAGGTTGCTGAGGCTCTGGCCGCTAAGGGCTTTGAGATTGACCGCAAGGCAATCGTTGCCGAGACCGTTAAGGCTGCAGGTGAGTACACCGCTACCATCAACCTTCACAAGGAGGTTAAGGCAGAGGTTGCTTTCGAGGTTGTAGCTGAGGCAGCTGAGTAATCAACTGATACTTAAATATAGTGAAGGATGGCCTATCGGTCATCCTTCATCGTTATAAGGGTATCGGATTATTTGCTAAATTCGCAGTGTAATGGGCAATCAATTCTCACTTATCGGTAAAAGCGCGTCGTTCTACACTCTGGGATGTAAACTCAACTTCTCGGAGACATCGACCATTATGCGTCAGCTGATTGAGGCTGGGGCACATAAGGCTGCGCGTGGTGAGAAGGCTGATATCTGCGTTATCAATACCTGTTCGGTTACCGAGGTTGCCGATAAGAAATGCCGTCAGGCCATACATAAGATAGTACGTGAGAATCCCGATGCCTATATCGTGGTGACCGGCTGTTACGGCCAGCTTCAGCCCGGTACGGTGGCCGATATCCCCGGAGTGGATATAGTGTTGGGGCAGGATCAGAAGGGTAGCGTGCTGGAGAACCTTAACGGATTGCAGAAACGTGACCACGGTATCTCCAAGACCGTGGGTACCAATGATATCAAGAACTTTGTTCCGTCGTGTTCGCGTGGTGACCGTACCAGGTTCTTCCTGAAGGTCCAGGACGGGTGTGACTACTATTGTACTTATTGCACTGTGGCTTACGCGCGCGGACACAGCCGCAACCCGTCTATTGAGAGTCTGGTTGAACAGGCACGCGAGGCAGGTCAGGAGGGCGGCCGTGAGATTGTCATTACCGGTGTCAATATCGGCGATTTCGGTAAATCCACGGGTGACAGGTTCATTGATCTGATTCGTGAACTGGATAAAGTGGAGGAGATTTCGCGTTACAGAATATCATCCATTGAGCCAAACCTGCTTACAGATGAGGTGATTGACTTTGTGGCTGGCTCCAGGGCGTTCATGCCGCATTTCCATATTCCTCTGCAGAGCGGATCGAATGAGGTGCTCAAGCTGATGCACCGCCGTTATGAGCGTGAGCTGTTTGCAGCTAAGGTGGAGCGTATAAAGAGTGTCATGCCGGATGCGTTCATCGGTGTGGATGTCATTGTAGGTATGCGCGGTGAGACCGATGAGCTGTTTGAGGATGCTTACCGCTTCATTGAGGGGCTGGATGTGACTCAATTGCATGTGTTCAGCTATTCGGAGCGTCCGGGCACGGCGGCTCTCAGGATTCCGTACAAGGTTTCGCCTCAGATCAAGCATGAGCGTAGCCAGCGTCTGCTGGAGTTATCGGACCGCAAGACAAGAGCCTTTTATGAGGCGCATATCGGCCGTGAAGCTGCTGTTCTGGTGGAGCGTCCGCGTCGCGGTATGCCGGCTCACGGGTTTACGGATAACTATATAAGGGTGGAGCTGGATTCGGCTCAGGTTCAGGAAAACAGTCTGGTTAAGGTTGAGCTGGGTGGAATGAATGCCGCCGGTGATGCGTTGACCGCCACAATAATAAAGTGATATGAAGGTTGCGATAGTCATATTGAACTGGAACGGCAGCGCGATGCTTAAGCGCTATATGCCTACGTTGCTCAAATATTCAAAGATGGACGGCGTACAGGTGATTGTGGCCGATAATGACTCCAAGGATGATTCCATGGAGATGATGCAGCGCGAGTTCCCGCAGGTTCCGCTTATCCGTTTGGAGAAGAACTGGGGTTTTGCCAAGGGTTACAATATGGCTCTTCGTGAGGTTGAGGCTGAATATTACATACTTCTCAACTCTGATGTGGAGGTATCCGAGGATTGGCTTTTGCCGCTTGTGAGCTATATGGACGTACACCCGGAGGTGGCTGCATGTCAGCCCAAACTTAGGGATTTCAAAGATCGTTCGCGCTTTGAGTATGCAGGCGGTGCCGGCGGCTATATGGACAAGTGGGGCTATATGTTCTGTCGCGGCCGCGTATTTGATTCTGTCGAGAAGGATATGGGGCAATATGATACCATAGAGCCGGTATTCTGGGCTACGGGTGCCTGTCTGATGGTTCGCAGTGCCGATTTCTGGGCTGCGGGCGGTCTGGATGACCGTTTCTTTGCGCATCAGGAGGAGATAGACCTGTGCTGGCGTCTGCGCAGCCGTAACCGCGGTATCGTGTGCATTCCCGAGAGTGTGGTTTACCACGTTGGCGGTGCTACTCTCAATAAATCCAATCCGTACAAGACATTCCTGAATTTCCGCAATAACCTGCTCATGCTCTATAAGAATCTTCCGGAGAATGAGCTCCGTAAGGTAATGAGAATGCGTTTCTGGCTGGATGGCCTGGCTGCTCTCATGTTTCTGGCTAAATTCCATTGGGGAGATTTCAAGGCCGTGTTCCGTGCTCGCCGTGAATTCCGCCGCCTCAAACCCGAATTCCTGGACAGCCGTGAGGAGAACCTGCGTGAGGCCTCAATCACAGATATCCCCGAGCGCGTAAAATTCAGCCTCCTCTGGCGTTACTATGCCAAGCGTCAGAAAACCTACACCAAACTTATTACAGAATAAAGGATCTTCTGTATATTTTTTTGGTATAGGTATAGGAAACCGTCGCCACCCTCGGCGCGTTAGAGGGAGGGGCCCGTGCTCAAGAAGATGCTCTGGAAGATGTGAACTTGTTCACGTCTTTCAGAGCGTCTTCTTGGGAATGGGAGGGATAGCGCGAAGCGCGTAGTTTCAGATACCTATACCAAAAAAATATACGGAAGATCCGGCCCCTTTGCTTCATTAATGAAAGTTAAAGTGTAAATTTTACTTGGATAATTGTAAAGCACGCTTTACATTTGTTGCGTTAAACTTTACAATTATGAGAGATTATAAGAAACATTTGACCCTGCTGCCGCATAAATGGCAGATTGTGGGATTCGTGGCGTTGGCCATTGTAGCTGTTTGCTCTGTGCCGTTTTTTTGTTTGCGTGATCAGTATAGCGGCCAGTTCGGTTTTTTGTGCCTGTATTTTGCAGGTGACATCGTTTTAAGCATTTCGCTCTTTCTTATCTGTTTTTCACAGGAAAAATATGAAGATGAGTACATTGCTTCGGCACGTTATCGGGCATTGACAATAGTGGCTTACACCTTTATTGTGGGATGGGCAATTGCCTCAATGATTCAAGGCGGTCCGGAGCTTGGCAGGAGCGTTATTTCTTCCATTGGAGAGATGGTTGGCGAGGACGAATATTATAAAAACCTCTTGTCAATGTCTAATATCCCTGCGGTGTTAAGGGGCATATTCCTGATAGCTGCATATGCTTCAAATCTCGTTTTATTGCAACTTTTCTACATCCTGCTTTTAAAGATAATTGTACGTACAGGAAAAGGAATAGGATTTGAGTCTATTCTTCTTCCATACAGTTATAAGAAAACCGGTTGGTGGATTCTGATCATTTCAGCAATACTGATACCTGCCGTGTTGTATTATATCGGACATATTCTGCCTTACAATATGGGCAATGTGATGGAACGTTCTGCCGACAGACAAGCCTTTATCAGGTTATACGTAAATGTTTGCAGAATAATGGCTCCTATCCCATATATAGGCATTCTGTTGGTATGCCTTTCAAAAGAAAAGCAAGAGGATGAGTTTATCCGGCACATCAGAGTCAGAATCTTGGCTTTCTTTGTCATTTACTATCTGATTGCTACGTTTTTAAGGAAACATACTGATTTCTCTATACCGATATTGATTACAATGAAAACCCAAGGTTCAGGATTGAGAGGAATTGCTTTTACTGTCTATAAAGTCATAGGCAGCATAGGAGGACTTCTGAGTAGGTTGACATGGGTGCCGTTGGTGTCAGTGGTATATGCGCTGGTGTTGAGAAAGGTATTGTCTAAGAATTTAATTGAGAGCAGCAATGAAGAATAATATACGTGTAGAGCGGGCGGTCCTCAGGATTTCGCAGCAGGATCTGGCAAATGCCATCGGTGTTTCGCGCCAGACGATATTCGCCATTGAGAACGGCAAGTTCATTCCTTCCACGGAGTTGGCTCTCAAACTCTCTGCCTATTTCGGCAAGAGCGTGAACGACCTCTTTCAGCTTTAATTGCAACGTTTTTGCAACGCTTTTTGTTTCTGTGGGGAGCAATCATTGTCTTATCTTTGGGGCAGATAAACAAAACGTGATATGAGAAGATTCATAGTTATTGCATTTGTGTTGGCAGTTTGCGGAGTATCGGTATCAGTTGATTCCGATGCACAGAACGTATCGTTGACAGGGAGTATACCTGATACGGTGAGAGTGTCAAATCTGAATATCGTTATTGATTTCAACACCCACATAAGCGGAGCCCATTTTGCGAACTATGATTTCGGAATATGCCTTTCTGAAGGCGATCCGGTTTTTACAGAGCGGGATACCGTATTCCATAGTTGGTTGACATTGTTTCCTGCTAATACCCGCACGGGCAATTTTATTGTCCCATTGACCGGACTTAAGGACAAAACCACATATTATTATCGCGTCTTCATGAATGTGCCCGATTTCGATCGGGAAGGTACTCTGGAGGGTTCCTTTACCACAGACATGATTTCGGACCGATATCCAATGGAATATGTGGATTTGGGACTCAGCGTAATGTGGGCAACCTGCAACGTGGGTGCCAGGTGCCCCGAGGAGTATGGTGACTTTTTTGCCTGGGGCGAGACAAAACCCAAGGACAATTATTCGTGGAATACCTATTTTGACAATATCTCCGGTGGCGACGTACTTTTTGGTGTCAAAATAACCGCTGCCAACAAGTACAACAACGATGGCGGCCTCACCAATCTTACTCCAGAAGATGATGCTGCATACGTTAACTGGGGACCAGATTGGCGTATGCCCACTTATAACGAACTGTGTGAACTAAGGGACAGTTGCATATGGACTTGGTTCGATAACGGCAATTCGGAGTTCAACGGCGTAGCAGGTTATAAGGTTCAGGGACGGAAAGAGGGTTATACGGACAAATTCATTTTTCTTCCGGCTGCCGGATACAGATCGGGTACCGGTATTCATTACGCCGGTGTCTGTGGTTGTTATTGGTCAACATCCATTGATCCTGATTTCGCCAGTAATGCTCAGGAACTTGATTTCAAAATGGAGGATGGCCTTTTACCTCCGAAATTTCGTGAAGACGGCAGTTCAGTTCGTCCTGTACACTCGGTCTGTCCCTTTTGTGTCCCTAGTGCGACCGCACTAATGTCAGGGTGTGGTCGATGGTGGAGGGGAGTTCCTCGGGGTAATGCGTGACTATTATCAGGGTCTTTTGCGGATTGCTGCAGAAGGCCTTTATTATTTCCATGACAAGGGAACGGTTCTTTCGGTCCAGTCCGTGAAGCGGTTCGTCCAGGATGAGTAGGGAGGGGTTCTTTACGAAGGCACGGGCAAGCAGGATCATTCGCTGCTCTCCGCTGGAGAGTTCCAGAAAGTCGCGGTCTTCAAGATCAGTTATTCCGAATATCTTCATCCAGACGCGGCAAGCATCCCTTTCTTCTATGGTAATTTTTTTATACAAACCTATGGTGTCGTGAAGGCCGGATGCCACTATGTCGATGGCGGGATAGCGGCGGCAGTAGGAGCGGTGCATCTCGGGTGATACGTAACCTATATGCTTCTTGATTTCCCAAATGCTTTCACCTGTACCGCGGGGTCTGCCGAACAGTGCAATGTCACATGCATATGACTGAGGGTTGTCGGCATAGACCATACTGAGTAGGGCGGACTTGCCGCTTCCGTTGGGACCTAGCAGTGCCCAATGCTCACCTTTGTGTATAGTCCAGTCAAGAGGTCCCAATATGCGTCGGTTCTCATATTGTAGAGTTACCTGGTTGCAATGGACAATCTCATCGGACTGCATTCCGTTCTCCGGAAGGCTTTGCATCAGGTCTGACATCGCCTTTGGCAGAAGAGGTTGGGGTATCTGTTGCTCAGATTCTGCCATAAATTCCTCTATTTGCATGACCTGACTGCAATGTTTGTCCTGTACCTCTATAGCATGTTTTATGAATGCTGGGACGTCTTCGCGACGAGCCACCACAAGAATAACCTGAATACCCCATTCGCATATAAGGTTTTCAAGCAAACGACACAGCATATCGCGTGTCTGGATATCCAGGCCTATGAATGGGCTGTCTATGATGACCATCTTGGGACGGACTGCCAGGGCACGCGCCAACTGATACTTGCGCATCTCTCCGCTGGATAGCGTAACGAGCTGTTTGTCCCATATTGAAGGTAGGCCGAAGAGTGTATGAAGGCGTTCTTTCCAGATGGGATCCTTGATATCGGGGAATGCGTCACGGACAATGGCCGATTCGCCCATCTCAGTCATATTCCAGCGCTGCTGATAGAAGTAGGTGGCATCGGCACTGCCGTAGCTGTCACGGAACGTGATGTTGCGGATATCGGCCCCGCTTACGCCACAACCATATTCTACCTCATGGTTGTCCAGAAGCGGATACTGGCGCAGCATGGTATTTACAAGCAGAGTCTTGCCTGCACCGTTCGGCCCCACAATAGCTATCTGCTGGCCGGGAGCCAGGCAAATGTTGATGGGGGAGGCCAGGCGGTACTTGGGGTTGCAGGCCACGCCGTTTGTTATTCTGAGCACGTATCGGCTGTTCTGTTCCATTTTTGCTGAATGATATGCCAAAGATAATGCAAAATGCGCTACCTTCGTGACATGATTCCCGCTTTATATCTTATTCCGAACCTGTTGGGTGAGACTCCGGTGGAGCAGGTGCTGCCCGCGTACAATCACGAAATCATAATGGGCATCCGCCATTTCATTGTAGAAGATGTGCGTACCGCGCGTCGTTTCCTCAAGCAGGTGGACCGCTCGATTGACATAGACCAGCTCTCGTTCTATACGCTTAACAAGCATACCAAGCCCGATGAGATAGCCGGTATGCTCAAGCCGCTGGAAGAGGGTAATGCAATGGGTGTGATATCTGAGGCAGGATGCCCTGCCGTGGCAGATCCCGGGGCCGATGTCGTTGCCATAGCGCAGCGCAAAGGGCTCAAGGTTGTGCCTCTGGTAGGCCCATCAAGCATTATATTGGCGGTAATGGGATCGGGATTCAACGGCCAGAGCTTTGCCTTCAACGGCTACCTGCCCATAGAGCCCGACGAGCGCATCAAAACCCTAAAGAAACTGGAACAAAGGGCATATAATGAGGATCAAACACAGTTATTCATCGAAACTCCCTACAGAAATGCCAAGATGATGGCCGACATCCTAAAGGCCTGCCGTCCTCAAACTCATTTGTGCATTGCTGCAGGAATCACTACTGCTGATGAGTATATCCGCACCCGCACCATCAAGGAATGGAACGGTAAACTCCCTTCACTTGAAAAGATACCTTGTATTTTCCTAATTTACAAGTAATTATTTCTTTGATATAGCTGTACTATACCCGATGGGACCATCAGTGCAGTGGCGTTAAGCGGAGAATCCTGGAGGATCCCGTTAAGAACGGCGCTTCGTTTAACGACCGTTAGGCCCCGTAGGGGACTAAAAGGGAGGCGTTCGACGTTTAGGGTCCGGAGGGGTCCCTTTTGCGTAGCAAAATAAAATAAGGCTAGGCTGCGCGTAGCGTAGCCACGGAACGTTGTGTCCCAAGAGGGTATAGTACTGCGAAGTTTTGGAGACTATACCCCAAATTTTATCTGGCTCATTTCAGATTCTCGTCAAAGAAGCGCAGGATGCGTGTGAAGAGGTGTCTGCGGTGGGCGAGGCCGGTGATGCTGTGCTCCTTGCCGGGATAGACCTGCATATCGAAATCAACGCCTGCGTTAATCAGAGCCTCGATGTATGAGGCGGTGTTGCTGAAGAAGACGTTGTCATCATCCAGGCCGTGAACTATGAGCAAACGGCCGTGCAGGCGGTTAATGCGGTCAATGGCCGATGCATCGTGGTAGCCGTCGGCATTCTCCTTGGGCTGCTGCATGAAACGCTCGGTGTAGGGAGCATCGTAGTAGCGCCAATCGGTAACAGGAGCCACCGCTACGCCGCATTTGAATACCGGTGTACCTTCACTCATGGACATGAGTGTATTGTAGCCACCATAGCTCCAGCCCCAGATTGCAATGCGGTCGGCATCGATGTAGGGGAGTGAGCCCAGATATTGGGCTGCAGCTACCTGGTCCTGACTTTCCATCACGCCAAGATGCTTGTAGGTCTGTTTCTTGAAATCAGCTCCACGACGTGCCGTACCGCGTCCGTCGACAACGGCAACTGCGTAGCCTTTCTGTGTGAGCAGGGACTCAAATGCAGCTCCGGGATAGAATCCTGCACCCCATTCATTAAGAACCTCGTTTGATCCAGGACCACTGTACTGGTAAAGTATAAGGGGGCAGGGGTGTGATTCATCGGCATCGGCAGGCTTCACCATCCAACCGTAGAGAGTTGTGCTGTCAACAGTCTCGAATGAGAAGAGTTCCTTTTGAGGAAGACCGTATTCAAGTACGGCCGATGCTATATCCAGATTCTCCTCAATGGTGCGGAGCGTCTTGCCGGCGTTGCTGATTATCGATACGCGCGTGGGGGTGCTCATATCGGACCATGAGTTGATGAAGTATTTGCAGCCGGTGCTGAAACGTGCGTGGCTGGTACCTTTCTCGGGTGTGAGTATGGTCTTACGGCCTTTACTGTCAATCTTCCAGACGGCGCAGTCATACATACCTGACTCATTGCTCTCGTAATAGACAGTACCGCTCTTGGCATCGTATCCGTGGAGTGCAAGCACATCAAAATCACCCTTGGTAATCTGACGCTTAAGCTGTCCCATCAGGTCATACAGGTAGAGGTGACGGTGGCCGTCGCGCTCGCTCTGCATGATGAATTGGTTGCCGTAGAACTGGGTGTTCATGTACACGAATTCGTCCAGGTAGCGCTCATCCTGCTCGCGTAGGGTGAGGGTGCATACAGTGGAGCGTGGATTGGCGGAATATATCTCCAGCTTGTTCTGGCTGCGGTTAAGCGTGAAAATGAAGAGATCATTGTCATCATTTTCCACGAATTTGATGCGCGGGATGTAGGTTGTGCTGTCCAGTTTCAGGTCCATGTCACGGATAACTGAGCTCTTGATATCGAAGGTGTGTACCGATACCTTTGAATTTGCGGCGCCTGCGGTAGGATATTGCTGCGGCTTGTATGATACAAGCTCCTGGGAGTAGGCATCGCGATCAGGACGTGTAAGGAAGAAGGGCAGCTCGTATCCGGCTACGTTTGATTCATCAAAGCGTATCCATGCCAGCATGCGGCTGTCGGCACTGAACTCGTATGCGCGAACCAGTCCGAACTCCTCCTCATATGCCCAGTCAGGGATACCGTTACGTACTTTTCCAAGCTCTCCGTCCTTAGTCACCTGTACTTCAGCATTATTGAATAACAGCTTGACTAAGAATATGTTATTGTCGCGAACAAAGGCTATGTTATGGCCGTCAGGTGATATGGAAGGAACCTGTATGGGACCGCCTGTGGTGAGCGGGTCAATCTTGTTGTTACGGATGGTGAAGATATAATAATCGGCCGTGAAAGAACGGCGGAATATCTTGCTTGAATTGGTCTGCAGAAGTATGATGTCCTCGGTAGGTGAGAGTATGAAATTCTCAAATTCGGCAATCCGTTCACCGCGGGCCGTTCTCAGATTCAATATGGTATCGGTTACCTGGCCTGTCTTGAACGAGTGTTGAAGAATGAGCTGGCCGTCCTCGCTGGTCAGGTAATGCTCACCGTCTGCCATCGGGGTGACCGATGATGCACCCTTGGCGTAGAAGGTGCCGTTCATTACGGTTGTGAGCGTCAGCTGTTTGTTCTGTGCCGACATCATGGCACTGATGATGACGGTTGAGAGTATGATTGATATCTTTTTCATAATCTGTATATTATGCTATTGTTCTTAATGCTTGTCCTACTCGTCAAGAATACCTTTTCCCTGACGTATTATCTCCTGGTCGCCGTCGACACAGTAGACCACAGTAGAGTATTCAAAACCTCCGGCTCCGCCATTGATTATCAGGTCCACGTCATCACCCAGGCGCTCATCTATAAGCTCGGGATCGGTCAGATAGCCTATGTCATCCGATTCGTCGTAGGGGACGGTTGTGGAGAGCAGCGGAGCACCCAATTGGCGGCAGATTTCACGTGTAATATCGTTGTCTGGTACGCGAATTCCTACCTCCTTGCGGTTGCTGAATATCTTTGGAAGACGGCTGCCTGCACGTAGTACGAATGTAAAGGGACCGGGCAGGTTGCGTTTCATTGTCTTGAATGTGGCATTGTCTATCTGCACATATTGGCTTATGTCGCTCAGATCATAGCAGACTATGGAGAAACGGTGCTTTTGCGGATTCATTCCCTTGATCTTGCAGATACGTTCTATGGGGCGCTCCTTGAGGGCGTGGCAGCCCAGAGCGTAGGCGGTATCTGTGGGATAGACTATTACGCCTCCTCCGTTCAGAATATCCAGTATGCGGTCTATATCGCGCTGGCTGGGATTCTTCTCATACAGTCTTATCAGCATCTCTTCTCCTTTATATAATCTATTATAGCCGATACATCGTCGGGGTTAAACCAACGGGTATCCTCATCACGCTTGAACCATGTCATCTGCTTACGTGAGTAGATACGCGTGTTCTGCTTTATCTTTTCTACGGCAAATTCCAGCGTCCAGGGCTTGCCATCGGGCGTAAGCGCTCCGTCCATCCAGCTGAAAAGCTCCTTCATTCCTACCGTATTGAGCGAGTTCAGCCCCTTATGCGGGTACATGCGGCGTGCCTCATCAAGCAGACCGTTTTCTATCATATGGTCAACGCGGCGGTTTATGCGCTCGTAAAGCTCCTCACGCGGACGTGTGAGCCCTATGCGTATTATATTGAGGGGACGCTGGACTTTCTGGCCCTTACGCAGATCGGAGTAGGGATGTCCGGTCAGATAGCATACCTCAAGAGCGTGCAGTACACGTTTGGGATTCTTGCGGTCAACCTCCTTGTAATAGGCCGGATCCAGTATCTTAAGCTCCTGAACCAGATTTTCGAGTCCTTCCTTGTGATAACGCTCCAGAAGCGGCAGACGGATATCGTCGGGAATGGTAGGAATCTGGTCAATGCCGTAACAGAGGGCGTCAATATACATCATTGATCCGCCTGTGACAAGCAGTATGTCGTGGTCTTTGAAAAGAGCGTCTGTGAGCCTTAGTACGTCCTCTTCATACCTGGCTGCACTGTAGTAGTCATCAAGTCCAAGGTTTCCTACAAGATAATGCTCCGCACGTGCTCTCTCGGCAGGAGTAGGGGCTGCCGTACATATGGGAATGTCGGCATACATCTGCCTTGAATCGGCCGATATGATCGGAGTATGAAAAAAATCGGCGAGGGTCAGACACAATTCAGTCTTACCCACGCCGGTAGGTCCAAGTATGACTACGAGATTCTTCACTTAATAAAGGTCGTCAATGGAATCCAGGCTAACAGTGCCTCCTGCTTCGCCGCCTTCCATGCCGAAACCTTCCTCGTCAAGCTCGTCGGACTCGAATCCTTCATCACCGTAGAAGTTCTCATCAACGTCAAGAACGGGATTGGCCTTGGCTATCTCGTCAAAATCAATTGTCTGTTTGGGCGGGTTGCCCTGGCTTGCGGTGCAGACGGCTTCCTTGAGAGTTTTGCCTGTGATAATCTCCTTTAATTCAATGAAAAAGCAACGTTCTGCTAAAGGATCGAAAACGTAAATCAGGCGCTGCTTTTCGTCCTCAATCAGCTCATCCAGAGGAGTGTCGGCCATAACGAAATTATCTACCTCGGAGCTGGTGTTCATCTCCTCGCGGGTAATCTCTTCACGCTTCTCCCAATTGTCCTCACAGATAAAGAACGATGTAATCTGGTCATCGGGATATCCTACAGATTTCAGAATAGCATTGCTGAAATCCAGGAATGACGCTGATGAATTGATCTGGATCTCACGATAGAAGTCATCGACCTCATCGGAAATGAAAATGAATCTGTAAATCATATCGTTATTTCTTTGTCAATCTCTAATTATACCTCTCTCAGAACTCTCAATGAAGCTTACTATGTACTGCACTTCGGGATACTTGAAAATAGGATCCTCCTTGATGGCAGCCATTGCCTGGCTCACATTAAGACCGTTCTGGTAAATGATGCGGTAGGCGTTGTGTATGGCCTCGATGGTCTCATTGGGAAAATTCCTGCGGCGCAGTCCCACAATATTCAGGCCGGCATAGATTACCGGATGGCGTCCTCCGATAACGTAGGGCGGGATATCCTTGCTGCAGCCGGAACCTCCCTGTATCATTACGTGTCCTCCGATATGGCAGAACTGGTGCACAAGTACGCAGGCGCTGAGTATGGCAAAATCATCAATCACCACTTCGCCGGCAATCTTGGTGCTGTTGCCAAGTATGCAGTTTTTGCCGATGACGCAGTCGTGGGCTACATGCATGTTCTCCATCAGGAGGTTGTTGCTGCCTACGACGGTCTTACCCTTGGAGGCTGTGCCGCGGTTGATGGTCACGTTCTCACGGATGCGGTTGTTGTCGCCTATCTCGGCTGTAGTATCCTCGCCGCGGAACTTAAGGTCCTGCGGAATGCCGCCTATGACGGCTCCCGGATGAATCTGGTTGCCGGAGCCTATGCGTGAACCGTACATGATGTTCACGTGTGGCATTATAATGTTGTTGTCACCGATCACCACGTTCTTGTCAATGAAACAGAACGGACCTATCTCGACGTTCTCACCTATCTGGGCGGAGGGGTCAACGTATGCTAACGGACTTATCATCAGTTGTTATCTTTTTTCATTATTTGTACCATGAACTCCGACTCAGCTACGAGTTTGTCGGCTACAAAGGCGTATCCCTTGAGTGACAGTATGTTATGGCGTATCGGAGCGGTTCTTATCACACGCATCAGAAGGGTGTCGCCGGGAACTACGGCCTGGCGGAACCGGGTGTTGTCAATCTTGATGAACATGGCCTCGTAATCCTTGGGCTCTCCTGTAATCTGCAGTGCCAGGGTACCTCCCAGCTGGGCCATTGCCTCAATTATGAGTACGCCCGGCATAATGGGGTGCTCTGGGAAATGTCCGGCAAAGAAGAACTCGTTGTTGGTGACGTTCTTGACACCCTCGGCGTAGAGATCTGTGAGTGTGATTACCTTGTCCAGCAGCTGCATGGGGAACCTGTGCGGCATGATGGCCTGTATCTGCTGCAGGTTCATTACCGGCGGTACGGACGGGTCATATGCAGGTGCCTGGACATCATTCAGTATGATGTTCTTGCGCAGTATGCGTGCAAACTTGTTGTTGATGGTGTGTCCCGGGCGTGTGGCAATGATGCGGCCTTTTATAGGCTTGCCCACCAAAGCCAGGTCACCTATGATATCAAGCAGTTTGTGACGTGCCGGCTCATTGTCCCACTGCAGGGGCTTGTGCATGATATATCCGCGTTTGGTGGCATCCATCGATTGTACACCCATCACCTGGCATATCTTATCGTAGCGCTCCTGTGGCATCTCACGCTCATAGATCACTATTGCGTTGTCCAGGTCTCCTCCCTTGATGAGACCTGCATCCAGAAGGGATTCTATCTCGCGTACGAACACGAATGTGCGGCTCTTGGCAATCTCAGTGGGGAACTCATTCATATCGTCCAGCGATGCGTACTGGTTGTACAGGATCTTTGAATCGTATGATATGAGCACGTTGACGCTGAATTCGTTGTCCGGGAGCAGGATTATGGATGATCCTGTATTCTCGTCTTTTACCTCTATCTTGTTCTTGACTACGTAGAAATCCTTGAGAGCATCCAGCTCACGGATTCCAACGCGCTGTATGTTCTCCACGTATTCAATGGCACTACCGTCCAGAATAGGGAATTCGGGGCCGTTTACCTCGATGTGGCAGTTGTCTATGCCTGCAGCGTAGAGGGCTGCAAGACCGTGCTCCACGGTGCTGACCTTGACATTGCCCTTGAACAGTACGGTGCCGCGCTGGGTCTCACGCACATTCTCTGCAAACGCTTCAATTATGGGCTGACTCTCCAGGTCAGTTCTCTGTATCTTGTAACCGTAGTCTGCCGGAGCGGGATTGAATGTGACAGTCACTTCAAGGCCTGTGTGGAGACCCTTGCCGCTCAGTGAGAAACTACTCTTTAAAGTCTTCTGTTTGTACATGTTATGATGTTCGTCTTAAAGCTTACTTGTCTGCAAGTTTTGCTTTCAATTCTTCTATCTCTTTTTCAAGTTGGCGGATAGTTTTGCTTATTTCAGGCAGATCCCTGTATATCAGTGATGAGCGCAGGAAATTGCGGTATCCGAAAGCGGGATAACCCATCAGGGTTTCACCGTCTGTGACGCTGCTTATGACACCGGTCTTGGCGGCAAGATTAACCTTATTGCCTATGGTGAGGTGTCCTGAGATGCCGCTTTGGCCTCCTATCATACACCATGAACCCACTTTTGTCGAACCGGCTATTCCCGACTGGGCCGATATGACGGTGTTCTGGCCAACCTCAACGTTGTGTGCCACCTGAACCATATTGTCAAGCTTGACACCCTTACGGACAACCGTACGTCCCATTGTCGAACGGTCGATGCATGTGTTGGCACCTATCTCGACATCATCCTCAAGTTCGGCAATACCTATCTGCGGTATCTTGTCATAGCCGTTTGGTGTGGGTGCGAAACCGAATCCGTCGGCACCGACCACGCTGCCTGCGTGCAGAATGCAGCGGTTGCCGACCTTGCAGGCGTAGTAGACGGTAACATGGGGATACAGTATGCAGTCAGAACCTACAGTTGCACCTTCGCCTATGGTTACGAGCGGATATATCTGAGTGTTGTCACCTATGACAGCGCCGTCTTCAACCACCGAGAACGGGCCGATGTATACGTTCTTGCCTATCCTGGCCTTATCGGATACCGATGCCAGTGAACTGATTCCGGTCTTGGCCGGTTTCATTGATGCATACAATGACATCAGCTTGGCAAGGCTCTCATATGCGTTGTCAACTCTGATAAGAGTGGCGCTTACGGGCTGCTCAGGCTTGAAATCCTTGTTGACAAGGATAATGCTGGACTGGGTTGAGTACAGGTATTGGGTGTATTTTACGTTTGCAAGGAAAGAGAGTGCACCGGGTACACCTTCCTCTATCTTGGCGAAGGTATGGACGGAAGCATTCTCATTACCGTCAACGGTGCCTCCCAGAAATTCCGCAATCTGTTTTGCTGTAAACTCCATTGTTCTGTAAGTTTTCTACAATAAGGTTACAAATATACTACTTTTATTTTAAGAAAGCGGACATTTCCTGCTGAACCTCTTTTGCCTTTTCACGGGCTACTGCGGCAAAGTTTTCACTCTTGTCGGCGTAAATGATTGCGCGGCTGCTGTTTACTATGAGTCCGCACTTGCTGTTAAGACCGTATTTGCAGACTTCGGCAAGTGATCCGCCCTGTGCACCGATGCCCGGAACCAGCAGGAAACTGTCAGGAACGGTCTTGCGGATGTCTGTCAGCATTTCGGCACGGGTTGCACCTACTACGTACATCATGTTGTCGGGATTTCCGCCCCATTCAAGTGATTTGTGCAGCACTTTCTGATAGAGAGGCGTACCCTGTGCGTCCTGTATGTACTGGAAATCATTGGCGCCCTTGTTGCTGGTAAGGGCAAGCAGGATTACCCAACGTCCGTCATGGCCCAGGAACGGTGTGACGCTGTCCTCACCCATATACGGAGCAACCGTAACCGCATCCACATTCATCTCGGTAAAGAAACTGTCGGCGTACATCATGGATGTGTTGCCTATATCTCCGCGCTTGGCATCGGCAATGATGAACTGGTCCGGGTAATTGGTGCGGATATAGTCTATTGTCTTGTAGAGGGCCTGCATGCCTTTCAGTCCGGTGCTCTCATAAAATGCCAGATTGGGCTTGTATGCGATGCAGTAATCTGCGGTGGCGTCTATGATGGCCTTGTTGAATGCAAACACCGGGTCCTGTTCTTTGAGCAGGTGCTCGGGAATCTTTCTGATGTCTGTGTCGAGTCCCACACAGAGGAATGTTTTCTTGCGTTTGATGTTGGCGTAGAGCTCGTCTCTTGTCATATCTTGTAATTTTGAAATTTCCTTACATTTCGGCTTCTTTCATGCGCTCTGCATTCTCAGCGATGGTAAGCTGATCAATGCATTCCTGTATATCACCATTCATGAAAGCCGGCAGGTTGTAGATTGTATAATTGATACGGTGGTCGGTTATGCGACCCTGCGGGAAATTGTAGGTGCGTATCTTGGCCGACCGGTCTCCGGTTGATACCATGGTCTTGCGACGGGCTGCGATATCATCCATATATTTCTGATGCTCGCGGTCATAGATCATGGTACGCAGGCGTGAAAGAGCACGCTCCTTATTCTTGGGCTGGTCACGGGTTTCGGTACACTCGATGAGTATCTCCTCAACCACTCCGGTGTTGGGATTTTTCCAATTATAACGAAGCCTTACGCCGGACTCGACCTTGTTTACGTTCTGTCCTCCTGCGCCACCGCTTCGGAATGTGTCCCATTTTATTTCTCCCTCGTTTATCTCAACCTCAAAGGCATCGGCCTCCGGCAGAACGGCAACCGTGGCTGCCGATGTGTGGATTCGGCCCTGTGTCTCGGTTACAGGAACACGCTGTACCCGGTGAACGCCGGATTCATACTTGAGTGTACCGTAAACCTTCTCACCGGTTATGGTGAAAATGATCTCCTTGTAACCTCCCGAAGCTCCTTCCGAGCATGATGATACGGCGTATTTCCAGCCCTTGGCTTCACAGAACTTGCAGTACATGCGGAACAGGTCTCCTGCAAACAGTGCAGCTTCATCACCTCCCGTGCCTCCGCGAATCTCCATTATCACGTCCTTGTCATCCTGAGGGTCGGCAGGTATGAGCATCTGCTTTATCTCCTCTTCAAGTTGGGGCAGACGTGCTGTTGCCGAGTCAAGTTCCTCACGGGCCATCTGACGCATCTCGGGATCATTCTCGGAGAGCAGCTCGCGTGCTTCGACTATGCTTTTCTGCAGCTGGATATACTCTTTGCGGGCCGCAACTACAGGTTCCAGGTCGCGATATTCACGGTTCAGCTTTACGAACCTTTTCATATCGGCTATAACGGACGGGTCTGTGATGAGCAGACTAACCTCCTGGAAGCGGGCCTCCAGACCGTCAAGTTTGTCAAGCAGACTCTCTGTTGCAGCCATATGTCATTTCTTTTTTACGTCGTTTACGTACGCAACAGGTCCTCCTTCATAGAAGTTGATGATGTTGCGTGATACATACTCGGCCATCTCATTGCGTACGTCATAGGTCTGAGTGCCTACGTGTGGGGTGATGACGGCGTTCTCGCAGGCCAGGATCTCGGGGCTTACCTTGTCGCCGAATTCAAATACGTCCAATCCGGCACCCCAAATACGCTTCTCCTTAAGTGCCTGTGCCAGTGCAAGTTCATCTACAATCGGACCGCGTGCGGTGTTGACCAGGATAGCAGTGGGCTTCATCAGATCAATCTGTTCCTTGCTTATGAGATGCCATGTCTCCTTGGAATATGGTACGTTGACGGAAATAAAGTCTGAAGTCTTGAGCAACTCCTCAAAATCAACGTATGTGGCATCATACTGCTGTTCGATTTCGGGGCTTACGCGGTGACGGTTGTGGTAGATTACCTTCATGCAGCTGGCCTTGGCGCGGCGTGCAAGTGCCTGGCCAATGCGTCCCATGCCCAGGATTCCCAGTGTCTTGCCTCCCAGGGAATATCCCAGATTTGCAAGCAGGGTCCATTCCAAAGCTCCGGGGATGCGCAGACGGCGGTCTACGTCGGTGATGCGGCGTGCCACTGCAAGCATAAGTCCGAATGCAAGATCGGCTGTAGGCTCCGTTACGGGACCCGGGGTGTTCGTGACAGCGATACCAAGTTCCGTTGCGGTGGGGATATCTATATTGTCAAACCCTACGGCGTAGTTGCTTACCAGTTCCAGACGGGGTAGGCCGCGTTCCATAAGCTTGCGGTCAACCGGAAAGTTGAACATGGACTGAAGTACGTCATATTCGGGGAGCATCTCATAAACTTCATCGTACGTGAATGTCTCACGGCCTTCGGGCGGGAAGGTAACGTCATATTTTCGAATCAGTTCCGCATATCCGGTGCGGAACATATTGTATGTCACTAATACGCGTTTTTTCATAACTGTTTTTTGCAGATTGGCAAAGATACTGCAAGCGGAGGGGAGAAAAAAATACTTAACTTATTTTTTATCCACAGGCAGAACTATCTGTAAGCAAAGCTTAAAGATACTTAAGAATACCCTAGGAAAGGTTGTTTTTGCTACAGTTTAGCTATATTTGCATACTAGCCAACAAATGAAAACTTATGAAACGTTTACTGCCAATTATTGCCACATTGTTATGTGCATTCGTTTCGTGCTCCAAAACACAGGATGCAGGAAAGTATGAAATCAATGACCTGGGTTATTTCGAGACCCGCGGTGTCAACCTTCTGGTTTATTCAAACAATTATCAGGGAGTCTTTTGTGATGAGAAGACTGCCGGAGTAGAGATTGTACAGCGCGGCGTACGTATCGCTACCGGCGGAGCTGTACGCCTTATGAATACACCTGAGCAGTGGGATATCTATGCTACCCTTACAGAGCGTACCGTTGATACGTTGGGCGGTGTGATAAGCTGTAAGTTCAACTATCCTGACTACGATTTCCGCTACAGTATTACGGTTAAGCAGGAGGGTAAGGGATTCCTCATGTCGGTTGAAATGGAAGATCCGCTGCCGGCCAATCTGGCTGGAAAAGCCGGCCTGAACATGGAATTCTTCCCTGCAACCTATTTCGGCAAGACATATCTTGTTGACGGTCAGTCCGAGATATTCCCGCGTTATCCGTCAAGCGATACCGAGATGAAGTCAAAGGATGAAAAGATCCCGCAGTTCTGGGGCCTGTCTACATTCGATGACCGCGGACGTAACGAATTCATCGTACCCAAACCGATTTCAAAGGGACATACCATCGTAGTCGCCCCCGAGGACGAATCTCTGCGTGTCCTGTTCCAGTCAGATACAGAGTTGAATCTGTTTGACGGACGCAACCTTTCGCAGAACGGTACCTTTGTGGTACGTTCATTCCTGCCTGCAGGCAAGACCGGAAAGGTCCTAGAGTGGTATATTGAGCCGACACCGGATTCAAAGTGGATCCGTGAACCCAACGTAGGATTCTCACAGATAGGTTATACTCCCGCCCAGAAGAAGGTGGCCGTGATAGAGTTGGACCGCAATGACAAGGTGGCCTCAAAGGCAAAGGTGTTCCGGGTGAATGCCGATGGCAGCAGTACGCTTGTGCTTGAGCCGTCTGTAAAGGAGTGGGGTGTATTCTATGACCGCTACAACTACGCACAGTGTGATTTCAGTGCCGTAAAGGAGCCGGGTACATATTACATAGAGTACAAGGGCGTAAAGACCAATCCTTTCCCCATAAACAAGAATGTCTATGACGGCAAGTGGCACAACACGATGGATGTCTGGCTGCCTGTCCAGATGGATCACATGCTGGTGAATGAAGCATACCGCGTATGGCACGGCCGTTCGCATATGGACGATGCCATCCAGGCTCCTACCAATTATCAGCAGCATGACGGCTATCGTATGGGCAACACCACCAATACCAAATACAAGCCTTACGAGCATATTCCCGGCTTGGCAGTAGGTGCATGGTATGATGCCGGTGACTTTGACATACAGTCAGGTACAGTTATAGGTCTTACTTCACAATTGGCCGAGGTATGGGATGTGTTGCGTCCTGAGCGCGACGAGACATTCATAGACCAGAAGACCCAGTTTGTCGATATTCACCGTCCCGACGGCCTGCCTGATATCATTCAGCAGGTGGAGCATGGCGCACTGAACCTTTGCGCTCAGATTGAGAACATCGGCTTCATAGCAGGTGGTATAGTTCAGGGTAACATGCACCAGTATCATCATCTGGGTGATGCCGTAACCATTACCGATGGTTATATTTACGATTCCAGCCTGAAACCTTATGAGGTGCGCGGCAACCGTTCCGGTACACTGGATGACCGCTTTGCTTTCACCAATAATGCCGGCAATCCTATGGGCAATGCCAACGTATGCGCTGCTCTGGCACATGCCGCACGTGTACTTGCACCCTATATTCCCGCTACAGCCGAGCGCTGCAAGAAGAACGCTCTCAAGCTTTGGAAAGAGATGGATGACTATCAGGCCAGAATGGCCAGCCGTCCTCAGCAGCAACAGGCCAATATGCAGCGTGGCGGACAGGGTGGCGGCCGTGGATTCGGCGGTGACCGTTCGGGTGCTGCAATCCAGCTGTGGTTGCTGACAGGAGATGACAAGTATAAGGAGATGTTCCTTCCCGCCGTCATGCGTCAGATTGAGGCTGCCAAGACGGCTCCTCAGGGTGTTGAGGATAACCGTACAGGCGGTGGCAGCGCTATGCGTGCTCCGCGTGTAAACATCACCACAGCCCTTTCATTGCTTCCGTACATGGATGATGATTTCAAGGCACAGCTGCGTGAGGTAATCCCCGTATTCGTTGAGGATGCCAAGCGTACGGCGGAGTCCACACCTTATGGCGTTCCCGTTGCAGGCGGAACATGGGGTGGAAGCGAGCGCGTAATCAGTTGGGCTCAGAACAACTATATGGTATGGCGTTATTATCCCGACCTGATTGATCCCGAGTTGGTTCTGTCAGGCCTGAACTTTATATACGGTAACCATCCGTATTCAAACGTATCATTCGTAACGGCTGTCGGCGTAAATACCAAGAAGGTAGCTTACGGCAACAACCGTGCCGACCATACGTTCATACCCGGTGGAATAGCTCCCGGTCTGGTGCTGCTCAAGCCCGATCTTCTGGAGCACAAGGATGACTATCCGTTCCTGTGGGGTGAGAATGAGTGCTGTACACGTACTGTACCGTCATATGTAACATTATCAATCGGTGCTGAGGAGATTGCTGCGGCAATCAATAAATGATGCAATAGTCCATAATGTCAATAACAATCAAAGGCTTAAGCCACTATTACCCTAACGGTAAGAAAGCGCTTAACGATATAAACCTTGAGATACCATCCGGTATGTTCGGTCTTCTTGGACCGAACGGTGCCGGTAAGTCTACCCTGATGCGTATCCTTGTAACCCTTATGGAACCTACCGAAGGGCAGGTTGAGGTATGCGGTTACGATATCCGTACGCAGCGTAAGGAAGTTCGCAGGATTCTGGGCTATCTGCCGCAGGATTTCAGGTTCTTTGCCAAATACAAGGTTCGTGAATTCCTGGAATATGCAGCAGCGCTTTCAGGCATGACTAATTCGGCTGCACGCGGTAAGGCTGTAGATGAAATGCTCGAACAGGTGGGTCTTTACGAGGCTCGTGACCGTTACGCGCAGAATCTGTCAGGCGGTATGAAAAGACGTCTGGGTATTGCCCAAGCGCTGATACACCAGCCTAAGATTCTGGTGGTTGATGAGCCTACTACAGGACTTGACCCGGAGGAGCGTATCAGGTTCCGTAACCTGTTGAGTGAGGCCAGTACAAAGGATACCACGATAATCCTGTCAACACATATCGTCGGTGACATATCGAGTTCATGTACCGAGATGGCAATGCTCAATCAGGGTCAGGTCATGTTCCGCGGTTCACCTGCCGGGATGCTCAAGGAGACCGAGGGCAAGGTGTGGCGCCTTAAGGTTACCAATGACCAGTATGCCGAGATAAATCAGAAATACGCGGTGATTTCAACCATACCTGACGGTCTGGGTTGGGATCTGCAGGTGGTATCCAAGGAATCTCCCGGATATGGTGCGGTCAACTATCCGCCGAACCTGGAGCATGCATATGTCTATTTTACGGAAATAAAGGATAAGGAGTGATGGGACTTGGAATAACTAACATACGCATAGTCTCCAAGTACGAGACAAAACTGCTTGTCCGAGGCTGGTTCTTTAAGGTTTTTGCCTTTCTGGCTATTTTTGCGGCGATAATCCTGGGGTCAATATACATTCTTTCGCAGTTCCCCGAATCACAGATGGTCAACCGCTCGGTCATTCCCTATATGTTCATGCTGGTTATGAATGTAGGGCAGGCCGTGGTGTCGGTATTCCTTGCATCCGAGTATCTTAAACGCGACAAGCAGCTGGATACATCGGAGGTGTTCTACACCCGTCCGCTCAGTAATGCCGAATATCTGTTGGGCAAGATGTGGGCCACTCTGAAAGTGTTCTTCATACTGGATGCGATAGTGGCGATGATCGCACTGATTATGAGCCTTATAAAGTATGGCGTTGATCTGGACTATCTGAGCTACATATGGTATTTCCTGTTGCTTAGCGTCCCGACGCTGGTGTTCATTGTGGGACTGTCAACCACCCTGATGCTGATACTCAACAATCAGGCCATCACGATGGTGCTGCTGCTGGCATATATAGGTGTCACGCTGTTCTATATTGACGACCTGTATTATTACCTCTTTGATTACATCGGTTTTAATATTCCTATGCTCAAATCTGTCGTTACAGGTTTCAGCGGACTGGGCAGGCTGATAAACCACAGATTGTGCTATCTGTTGCTAGGCATAGGTCTGATACTTACCGATATTTCCCTGTTCCACCGTCTTGCCAACTCCAGATACAGCCTGCTCCCATGGCGAATAACCGCAGTGGTGTTCCTGGCAGGAGGCTTATTTGCAGGCTACAGACATGTTCATCTGTATAAGATGGATGAGAGATTCAGGGCCGATATGGTGGAGCTGGATAACAGATATGTCGGTATGGGCGGTGCCGTGGCCCAATCATGCGAACTGACTGTAATCCAGAACGGCGATTCGCTGAATGTCAGGGCAGACATGACCGTAAGACCCGAAAAGGATGCCCGGCAGCTTGTGTTTACGCTTAATCCCGGATTTGTGGTCAGTAACGTGAGCGCTGTGGGACATCAGGTTGAAACTGAACGTCTGATGCATCTGGTCGTACTTAATTTTGACAAGACACTGCCGGAAGACGAGCCTGTCAACATTATAATGGAGTATGGCGGTAAAGCCGATGAGCGGATATGTTATCTGGATATATCGGACGAAAAGCTGATTGAGAACGTCAAGGCGCTCTCCATGCTCAACGTCGGAAAGCGTTATCTGTATCAGGACAAGGATTTTACCATGCTTACTCCTGAGAGTTACTGGTATCCGCGCCCTGGTGTGGCATACAGTGACCAGAGTCCCGAGTGGCAGATGTCTTATTTTACGGATTTTACAGTCAATGTGACTCCGAATCCGGGATTGACCCCTATTTCGCAGGGATTATGTACGGCAAACAGTGACTCAACAACATATACTTTCAAACCTGAATCTTCGCTGCCATCACTTTCTCTTATGATAGGTGATTACACTCCCAAGTCAATGATGGTTGACTCTACGTTGTACACGGTCTGGGAATTGGGGCATTGGGATGACCAGTTTGAGGTGTTTGATTCCATACGTGATACCATTCCTATATTCATACGTGATATACGCAGGTATATGGAGTATCAGGCAGAGATGTCATATCCGTTCAAGCGTTTCTCAATCGTGGAGGTGCCGGCTCAGTTTACATCATACAAACGGACATGGACATCGGCATACGAGCAGTTGCAGCCCGAGATGGCGCTGGTACACGAAAGGGGTTTTGATATGAGGATATTCCAGTTCCAGATAATGAAGCGTATGTATTCCGGCGGACGTTTCAACCGTAGGGGAAACAATATGTCGGAGAAGGAGATACTCCATAACGTATTGAGCGCTGCCGTCAATTTCATGGTGGAAGCCGGTTCTTACGGCGGCAGCAGCCGGAACGGAAGGTGGACAATGACCCAAGTGGACAATCCGTACTATTTTTACCCGCTGTTCTACAACTTCAGGTACAATGTCTACTCATCAGACTGGCCGATGGCAAACAGGATGGTCGAGTCAATAACAGGAAATACCCCAAATATCGGATCAGCAATGTGGATGAGGAGGATGAACGGTCTGTCCGAGGACGAGAAGGCGCTTATCCTGATGGGCAAATACGGATTTGACCGAATCATGTCGGATCCCGAGTGGGAGGATCTGGCCGATAATGCTTTGGCGCTCAAGACAAATGATTTCTTTGCTCCCATATCGGCTGTCATGGGTTATGAGGCAATGGTTGATTCAATATCGGCCAAGACCAGGGAGAAGGAGTTTGCCAATGTGTCGTTTGATTCAATCCTGGATTGGATACAGGTTTATTCGGGTGTAAACCTTCAGGAGAAGATTGATACATGGAACGGACAGGCGCGTCTGGCATGCTATAAGATAGGTTCTCCTGTGATTACGACCGTGGTTACCGATACCGCCGATATATATCAGGCTGAAGTCGCGATTGAGAACATATCGGACAATCCGGGTTATGTGAATGTTGAATTCGTGTTCTATGAGACCGAGAATGCCGGCGATGAGGACAAGCCCAAGAGTATGGTGATAAGCGTTGACGCCCGCGAGACACGCAAGATCGTAACGCATTGGTTCAATACTCCCAGCAGCATAAGGATAAACACGATGTTGTCATCAAACCTGCCGCATGAGGTGAATCTGAGTAATTCGGACTGGAGTACATATGAGGGGACAAACCTTACAGCCGAGGGCGTATATACGGTACGTGGCGGAGTGGATAACACGCTTCCGGGTGAGATAATAGTGGATAATGAGGACAGCAGGCTGTTCTCACTTTCCAGACCGCTCCGGACCGGTTATCTGTCAAAATGGATAGATAAGGCCCGGGAGGATAAGAACGAGTTTATTTATGAGGGCTTTTCGGATTGGCGTACGTACACTCAGTGGACTCTGATTACAGACCAGAACCTGTACGGCGATTACATTCGCTCAGCCTATCTCATATCTCCCGGTGATGGCGGGCAGTACGCCCGTTGGAGCATTCCGCTGACTGTTGCGGGAGTATATGACGTGTATTACTATGCGTCACCCAGCATGTATCAGAATAACAACCGTAACCGCAGGTGGAACAACAATAACAATCGGAATAACAATAACAACGGCCGACGTGTAACCAACGACTACAACTTTGAGATAGGGCAGTTCAATTCGAGCGACCGCGTGTCCATGAACATGTGGCGTGCCGAGGAGGGTTGGAACCTGCTGGGTACATTCAGGTTTGAGGCGGATACCGTAAATGTTACGTTGAATAACAGATCCGGCATCAGGATAATCATAGCCGATGCCGTAAGGTTGGTAAAAAGATAAAAACATAAACATATGACAAGAAAAAGATTTTTGATTACTGCTATCCTTCTTGCATCTGTACCGGTCTTCAAGGTAGGGGCCCAGGCACAGATTATCATGACCATGGAGCAGGCTCTGGCGTATAGTGAAGAGCATAATCCGGACCTTATAAACTCCCGCATGAGTATGGAAAGGTATGAGCAGAACCTCATTGCTCAGAGGGCATCACTCAAATCAAGGTTCTCACTTAATCTGACGCCTGTTTCATATTCACAGTCACGTCAGTTCGACAGCCGTTTCTCCGATTGGTACACCAACCGTTCGCTGTCGTCGTCCGGTACATTCAGCATATCGCAGCCCATTATATGGACCGATGCCACACTGTCACTCAACAACAGTCTGTCATGGCAGAACAATGAGTCGACCATAAGCGGTACCACTAACAGCAACCGTGCATTCAGTAACAGTCTTTATCTGAGTCTGAACCAGCCCATCTTCACATACAACAGGACCAAGATGAATCTGCGTCAGATTGAGATGAACTATGAGAACGCCCGAATCAGTTACGCACTGCAGTTACTAAATGTGGAGCGCAATATCACCAGTCAGTTCTACAGCCTGTTCACGGCACAGCAGAATCTGGAGATAAGCGAGAAGGAGCTTGAGAATGCCGAGAAGAACTTCAATATCATCAAGGATAAGGTTGAGGCCGATCTGGTCACAAAGGATGAATATTATCAGGCAGAGCTTAACCTGGCACAGTCACGTTCAAGTTTGGAGAATCAGAGAGTGAGCCTGGAGAATTCCAAGGACAATTTCAAGCAGGCGCTGGGTATTCCTCTTGAAGAGGATATCATAGTTGTTTGCGATATTGAGGCCGAGCCTGTATATGTGGATTTTGAGAAGGCTCTTGAGAGTGCCACTACTACAAGACTTGAACTCCGTCAGCGTCAGATATCCAGAGAGCAGCAGGAGATGTCTATGATCCAGGTAAAGGACAATGACAGTTTTAGCGGTAACATCTCCTTGTCGGTGGGTATAATGGGTGATGATCCTGAATTACCCCACGTTTATGACAACCCCACCAACAATCCTCGCGTGGCAGTAACATTCAGTGTACCTATCTTTGATTGGGGTGCAAGGAAGGCCCGTATCAAGGCTGCAGAGATAGAGAGGAAAATGTTCGAGCTCAGTGCCGAGGAGGAACTCAAGAGCATAGAGATGAACGTACGCAGCACATGCCGCAGCCTGGACAATCTGCTGGGACAGATATCAATTGCTGAGCAGAGCCAGAAAAACGCGCAGCTTACCTATGACCTCAATGAGGAGCGTTATCGCAACGGCGAGTTGACCGGTATGCAGATGAACCAGTTCCAGACACAGTTGTCAAACAGCAAGATGTCATATACACAGGCCATAATCAATTATAAGGTTCAGCTTCTTAATATCAAGATCCTGACCCTGTATGACTTTGAGAAGGATGAGCCTGTGGTTCCCATTACCTATGAACAGAGTACGGAAAAAAAGAAATAATAAAATGAAACAGTATATGAAATCAGGAATCAGAGTACTTACGATGACTGCACTCATAGTCTTGACGGCAGGGTGCAGACAAGAGAACACAATGAATCGTAACGAGATACCTACGCCCGTATCGGTATCTGACATTACCTATGGTTCAATCAGCAGGGTTTTCACCACCAACAGCACTGCAATTTCAAGTGCCGAGGCAGAGTTGTCAACTGAGATGGCCGGAAAGTATCATCTTCAGAAGAATCCTTCAACCGGCAAACCTTACAAACTGGGTGACAAGGTCAAGAAAGGAGCCCTGATAGTACGCATAGAGGACAAGTCATATGAAAACGGCATCTCTATCGAGACCAAACGTCTTAATCTGGAACTGGCAGAGCAGGAACAGGTAAAGACAAAGTCCCTATATGACAAGGGTGGTGCAACTTTGACCGAGGTCAAGAACTCCGAAGTCAAGATCATGAACTCCCGTCTTGACTATGAGAATGCCGAGATGAATCTTGAGAAGATGAATATCCGTGCTCCGTTTGACGGCGTGATAGTGAACCTGCCTCATTTCTCGGAGGACGCCAAACTCAACAGCGGTACATCGGTAGTAACCATTATGGATTACAGCTCGATGCTGCTTGAGATTAACCTTCCTGAGAGTGCCATCAATGAGGTGAAGGTAGGCCAGAAGGCATACATCACCCATTATACACTTCCCAAGGATACCATCATAGGCGAGATTACCGAACTCTCTCCAGCCATCAGCTCCGAGACCCGCACATTCAAGGGCAAGCTTGTTATCGACAACAAGAAGCTGCTTATCAGACCGGGTATGTTCGTAAAGGCCGATATCGTTACCGAGAGTCACAGCTCGACAATCATCATACCCAAGAACATTGTCCGCAACGAGCGCAACAGACGTATCGTGTTTGTGGTTGACCAGGGTATTGCAAGGGCAAAACAGGTCAGACTTGGTCTTGAGGAGAAGAATCAGGTTGAGGTACTGGGTGGACTTGAAAAGGATGATCAGCTGATTATTCGTGGTTTTGAGACCCTGAGAGACGGTTCAAAGGTAAAGATCCAGAGATAAGAAAAGAATGAAAAGACTTGTAAGTTGGGCTGTCAGGAATCCGGTCACCGTCACAATGGCGGTGCTGGCTATCCTGCTGCTCGGAAAGATATCATATGACAGGCTGAGCGTGGAACTGCTTCCAAGCATGAACAGTCCCCGCCTGTTTGTCGAGATAGACGCCGGTGAGCGTCCGCCCGAAGAGATTGAGAAACAGTTCGTGCGCAGCATGGAGTCTCAGATTGCCCGTCAGAGTGACGTTCGCAATGTATCTTCGGTCGTAAAAGTGGGTACCGCCCGAATTACGGTGGAGTACGCATGGAGAAAGAATATGGACGAGGCGTTCCTGGATCTGGAGAAGGCTATGAGCAGCTTCAGTCAGGACAGCCGCGTAACCGACCTGAGAATATCGCAGAAGGATCCTACCACTGCGCCGATAATGATTCTTGGATTCTCCAATCCGGACATTACCGATATGGCCGAACTGCGCAAGGTGGCCGACTCATACGTGTGCAATGAGCTCATGAGAGTGGAGGGCGTGGCCGATGTAACGCTGGCAGGTGATGAATTCACCAATCTGGTGATTGAGGCCGATCCCTACAAGCTTCAGGCTTTCAACATTACAATTGACAACATCTCGTCACGTATCCAGGAGAGTAATCAGAGGGTATCGGGCGGAAGAATATCGGAACAGGGTTTCCAGTATCTGGTAACAGGTTCCAATACGCTGACCGATGAGACCGCATTCGGCAACATTATAGTGGGTTACCGTAATACCGAGACCTCGCCGGGACAGATAGGCGAGTTTGAATCGGCCAGCATGGCACCCATATACCTGCGTGACGTGGCTACCATACACTTTGAGAACCGTGAGCCAGAGAACATAGTACGTGTAAACGGCAATCGCAGTATTGGCATCTCGATATTCAAGGAGATGGATTACAATACCGTCAAGGCGGTGGAAGGCATAAAGACAAGTCTTGTCAAGATACAGAAATCGCTGCCGGGATATGAGGTCAACATTATCAGCGACCAGGCTACATTCATAAACAACTCCATAGGTGAGGTTAAGAACAGTGCTCTGTTGGGTGTGCTTTTGGCAGTTATAGTGCTGTTCGTATTCCTGCGCAGGGTGGGTACAACCCTTATCGTGGCGGTTTCCATTCCTGTATCTATCATAGCCACTTTCAACCTGATGTTCTTCAGCGGACTCACAATCAATATTCTGACGTTGGGAGGATTGGCGTTGGGAGCGGGTATGCTTGTGGATAATGCCATTGTTGTTATCGAGAGCATATTCAGGAATCAGGAACGTGGGCTGTCGGTACGTGATGCGGCAATTACCGGTACATCCGAGGTGGGTGGTGCGGTTACGGCATCAACCCTTACTACAATAGTTGTGTTCCTGCCTATCGTGTATCTGCATGGCGCTACCGGCGAACTGTTCAAGGATGAGGCATGGACCGTTACGTTCTCACTGCTTTCATCACTGTTCGTAGCCATTCTGGTTATACCTACGCTGTATGAGCGCATATTCTCACGTAAGAAGGCTAAACCCCTTAAGAACTTAAGTTCAGTTAACATCAAGGGCTACGCCGGATTCCTTAAGAAGCTGGTGGGCTGGCGCTGGCTGGTAATACTGCTGTCGGTAATCCTGGTTGCAGGCACGGTATTCCTGTTGCCGTATGTGGGCACAGAGTTCATGCCCAAGACAGATGCCAATACCATAAACGTAAAAGTACGTATGGCCGAAGGAACCAGCCTGGAGCGTACGTCGTCCACACTTGAAAGCCTTGAGAATCTTGTGTTTGATCTGTCCGAGGACCCCGAATGCGTGATTTACACTCATGTGGGACCCGGTGCATCATCCCAGAACATGGATTTTGAGGGAGAGAATACCGCAACCATGAAGATACAGCTCTCCAAGGCATCGGCCGTTACTCCCGATTATCTGACCGAGGTGTTATCGTCCTATATCAACGGCGTAGAGGGTATGGAGCTCTCATTCACTCAGGATGACAACTCCCTGAGTTCGATGATGGGTACCGAGGATGCTCCGCTGGTAGTGGAGATCAAGGGCGAGGACCTGGATCTGCTGGCTGCTCTTACCAACCAGGTTAAAGCTGCAGTAGACTCCATTGACTGCCTGTATAACGTAGAGAGCTCTTTGGCAGGCGGTGCTCCGGAGATTATCATAACCGTTGACCGCGCCATAGCCGGTATGAACAATATCAACGTATCCACCATAATCACCCAGATACAGCAGCATCTTGCCGGACGTGAAGCCGGACAGATGGATTACAAGGGCGATATGAGGGATATCAGCATCAAGGTTCCCGGTGTTTCGCTTTCAGACCTGAACAGCATGGTAATTACATCGGGCCAGAAAGACTTCCGCCTGATAGAGCTTGCTCAGATAAGTGAAAGCACTGCTCCCAAGGAGATTTACCGTCTCAATCAGAACCGTGTAACCCGTGTTACGGCCGATATAGATGAGTCCGTATCACTTGACAAGGCGGCTCAGCGCACAAGAGATGCGGTTCGTGGCATTGAACTGCCGCAGAACTACTCCATTACCGTAACCGGTGAGGAGGAGCGTCGTGCAGAATCCATGAACAGTCTGCTGCTGGCACTGTTGCTGTCAGTAGTACTGGTATACATGGTGATGGCATCGCAGTTTGAATCATTGCTGCATCCGTTCACCATCCTGCTTACCATTCCTCTGGCTTTGGTGGGCGCGGTACTGATGTTCCTGGCAACGGGTATTACAGTGAATATAATGGGTATCATAGGTATGGTGATGCTGGCCGGTATCGCGGTCAACAACTCCATCATACTTGTAGACCGCATAGGACAGCTTAAGGATTCCGGATTAAGTCTTACTGATGCCATTGCCGAAGCAGGCCAGCAGCGTATCCGTCCTATCCTTATGACCAGTCTTACCACAATCCTGGCACTTGTGCCTATGGCATTGGGAATAGGTGAGGGCGCATCACTGAGCTCTCCCATGGCTATTGCCGTGATTGGCGGTCTGGTCACCTCGACACTGCTCAGTCTTGTGGTGATACCTTGTGTTTATTATGTATTTGAAAGCGCCAAAATAAGAATCACCGGAAAATGAACGCCAAGTCATTTATTGACCGTAGGGTAACTATCTGCATGCTTCTGGTGGCTTTGACGCTGCTGGGCTATTTCTCGTACAAGCAGTTGCCGGTTGAGCTGCTGCCCAATACGGAACTGCCTCAGCTCTATATTACCGCCAATTCCCGTAGTGACCTCACTCCGGCCTACATGGAGCAGCAGGTGGTGATTCCGCTTGAGGGAGCCATAAGCGCCGTGGGTGGTGTGGAGAATATGGAATCGACGGTTTCAGGCCGACAGGGCTCCATCAGGGTTGACTTCAAGAGAGGTACCAATCTGAAGATGACCACCGTTAAACTGCAGGAGAAGATAAGTTCCATCCGAGGCGATTTCCCGACCGATGTCACCGTCAATGTCCAGCAGGCCAACCTGAATGGCATAAGCAACCAGTTTATGTCGCTTCAGGTACGCGGATCGGGCGGCGTAGACCGTCTGAGAGCCATTGTGGACAAGGATGTGGTGCCGCGTCTGGAGAGTATAGACGGTATAGCCGGTGTCACGGTATACGGAGGACGCGTCAAGTCTATCGAGATCCGCTCCAATACGGAGGCCATGGAGGCATTGCACATTTCCAACTCGCAGATAAGCCAGGCATTGAGCCAGTATAATCAGGAGCGTACATTCCTGGGCTTTATCAGTGAGCCTGACAGAAAGTATTACGTGCAGCTTGACGCCAACTATGATGACGTATCGCAGGTGGAGAACCTGGTTGTTGCACCCGGACCCATCTATCTGAAGAATGTGGCAACTGTCTTCTTTGACTACAAAGAAGAGACAACCATAAGCCGTGTCAACGGTATGGATGCCATTTCGGTCTCTCTGGTCAACGGGGCAGGCGAGAACCTCCTGAACCTATCCAAGAGAACTCTCAAGCGTATCGATGAAGTGAACCGTGAGATAGCCGCTCAGGATATGCAGCTTGTGGTACAGTCAAATTCGGCCGACCAGATAAGCAATAACATATCGCAGATAGTCAAACTGGCTCTTATAGGTGGTCTGTTGGCAATCCTTGTACTGTGGTTCTTCCTGCGTAACTTCAGTCTGGTATTCTTTATCGCACTGTCAATACCGGTTTCGATATTATCGGCCTTCAACGTATTCTACGCTGCCGGCATATCCATCAATACCCTTACTCTTATAGGTATGGCACTAGCCATCGGTATGTTGCTGGACAGCAGTATCGTGGTTCTGGAGAATATCTACCGGCTTGCATCCATGGGAATGCCGCCTCGACTGGCGGCCCTGCAGGGTGTCAAGGAGGTGCGTAAGGCCCTTATAGCATCTACGCTCACCACCATCACGGTATTCCTGCCGTTTGTCTTCTCGGATGAGCCGATGATAAAGCTGCTGGGTAGGAATATCGGCTTCTCAATCATATCTACGCTTATATTCTCGCTTATGGTGGCTGTTACGTTCATACCTATGGCTACGGCTGCCATGATGGAGCGCGGAGGCGGAGGCAACAGCGTCTTCTTCAAGAAGATGTCCATACATGACCGTCCGTTGCAGATGTATTCAACACTGCTAAAGACCTGTCTGCGCAAACCTGGACCGACCGTGGGAACAGCTGTGGCAGTTCTGGTCATTGCCTTCATATTTGCCCTGTCCCGCAATACGGGTCAGAACCGTCAGGTGGACAGTGACCGTGTCAACGTGAATATAACAATGCCCACCGGTAGCACACTGGATGATACGGATGAGGCAACCGCAATGCTTGAGGCACGTCTGGATAGCTTTAAACTCAAAAAAGATGTCATAAGCCGTATTCAGGAGGAGCAGGCTTCAATCACAGTCACTCTTCAGGATGGTTACAACAAGAAGGGCGGAATGACCATAAGCCAGATTGTCGAGCATCTGAGCGATGAGCTTGCACTTGAGAATGAAATCGATGTCCGTGTGACGGCAGGCTATGCCCGCGGAAACCAGAATGCATCGGGCCTGAGTTCACTGACACGTTTCATGAGCGTGCTGGGTGTAGGTGACAATACCGAGAGAATAGTTGTAAAGGGCTCAGATACTGAAACCATGCGCGTGGTTTCCAATAACCTGAGATACTATCTGGAGCAGTTGGAGTTTGTGCGCGACGTCCGCGTGGACAATCCCGGCGGCCGTCGTGAGGTTCAGCTTACGTTTGATCCTGTGGCTATGGCATCGTACAACATCACCAGTCAGGCCATATCCTCAGCGCTGGGCTCGCTTAACCGTTCTACCAGTACCGGAGCCAGCTTCAAGGTGGGAACCGACGAGTATGACATAGTCATAATGGAGGACCTGACCGAGGAAGAGGAGGAGATGAGGGCCTGGGAAAAGACACTGGATGACCTGCGTCGTGTAACCGTGACCGATGCCAACGGAGGAATCCATGAGCTTCAGCAGATTGCCAATATCCGTCTGAGCCGCGGACCATCGGAGGTACGTCGTGTAAACCGTGACCGTCGCGTGAATGTGACCTACGCCATCTCGCAGAGTGAGGATCTGCCCAAGGATGTGCTGGACGGTTATCATGACCAGATTGATGACCTGATTGCCAATTACAACCTGCCTTCGGGACTGGCACTCGAAGTTCAGCGCGGCGATGACTCCACCAGTGAGTTCAAGTTCCTGATATTGGCCTCGATCATATTGATATTCATGATACTGGCATCGGCATTCGAGTCACTTACCACGCCTGTGGTGCTGCTCTTCTCCATACCGCTGGCAGCCATAGGTTCACTGTTGGCTCTGCTGCTGTCCGGTAACAGCCTGATGAACGCCAATACACTGACTGGATTCCTGATACTATTGGGTATAGTGGTCAACAACGGTATCATACTGATTGATTACTCGTCGACATTGCGTCGCAGAGGTTATGGCCGCATGCGTGCAATCATGTCCAGCGGATATTCGCGCCTGAGACCTATCTGTATCACTACTATCACCACTATCGTAACGCTTATTCCGATGGCTATGGGTGATAATGAGTATGCAGGTGCGATCGGTGCCCCGTTCGCATTGACCGTGATTGGCGGTCTGACCTTCTCGGCCATACTTACACTCCTGCTTATTCCTACGCTCTACATCTCGTTTGAGAACATGAGGGCTTGGTATAAGGGTCTGGGCCGTTACACACATATCCTGCATATCATACTCTTTGCAGTGGGTTTGACCGTAATCTTTACAAGTGTGAATGGCATATTCATGATACTCCTTTACATAATCGTATTGGCTCTTGTTATACCCGGTGTTACATACTTTATAAAGAGTTCCGTAAGGTTTGCACGCAAGGATATCGTGAAACCGGGCGAGCCTATAGTCATTGAGGTCCGTAACCTGGTTAAGGTATATGACTGGTACAGCCTGTTCCTGCGCCAATGGCGTAGCGGACTCAATATACGTCGCAGACTGGGCCTTTCACGCAGCTTCCATCATGCAAAGGATTTTATAAGCTTGCTGTGGCAGGTGGTGGTATTCGGTTATACGGGCTATCTGGCCGGGTGGTATTTTGAGAAGGAGTTCTGGATACTGCTTATGACCATCATCACGCTGGCCGGCGTAAACAATATCCTTAAGGCCGTACTCGAGTATATCGGATACAAATTCAAGAGTGGGGCAAAGGTGGTGTCAGTCATCCGTAAGATACTCTACTGGCTGTTGCCCATATGTGCTATGATATTCCTTAGCCACAAGATTGAGAGCAAGGGATTCATGGTATTCATTGCAGTCGTATGGATCCTTGGACTCTGCATCAGCAAGACATCCGATTATCTCTACGCAAACAATATAAACGTGGAGCGTCTCAAGGGCGAGACTGCCGGATTGAGGCGTGCTTGGTTCGTGTTCGTCAAGAGCATTCCTATCATAGGAAAGCGCAAGAAACCGTTCAAGGCCCTGCGTGGTGTGACATTCGAGATCCACAGCGGTATGTTCGGCCTTTTGGGACCTAACGGAGCCGGTAAATCCACGTTTATGCGTATTGTGACCGGTATACTGCGTCAGAGTTACGGTACGGTGTTCATCAACGGTATGGATACCCTCAAGTATAGGGAAGAGTTGCAGAGCCTCATCGGTTTCCTACCTCAGGAGTTCGGTATGTACGAATCCATGAGTGCATGGGATTTCCTGAATTATCAGGCCATCCTGAAGGGCATTACCGATGAAAAGGTACGCAATGAGAGACTTGAGTATGTACTTAAATCGGTACACATGTATGAGCAGCGCAACTTGGAGATCGGTTCGTTCTCAGGCGGTATGAAGCAGCGTATAGGTATTGCGCTTATCCTGCTCAACCTGCCGCGTATCCTTGTGGTCGACGAGCCTACCGCAGGTCTCGATCCCCGCGAGCGTATCAGGTTCCGTAACCTGCTGGTTGAATTGAGCCGTGACCGTATTGTGATATTCTCAACCCATATCATTGAGGATATAGCAAGTTCATGTAATCAGGTGGTGGTAATTGAGAAGGGTTCGCTCAAGTACTTCGGACTGCCCTCCGAGATGATCAATCTGGCCAAGGATAAAGTCTGGCTGTTTGATATCGAGGCATCACGTCTGGGTGAGCTTGACGAGAAACTCATTGCCAACCATATCCAGGACGGTGACAAGATTAAGGTTCGTTACATATCGCCCACGTGCCCGTGGCCGGGCGCCGAGCTTGCCGAGCCTAACCTGGAGGATGCATACCTGTGCCTATTGAAAAATCTATAAAAGGAGTTGAACGATGTCTGCATTAGATACATTTAAATCATTCGCCAAGTTGTGCGGATACAATATGAGGATAATATTCTCCGGCAAGTTCATCTGGTTCCTGCTGGTGGGCCTGGCCCTGTTCTTCTTCCTTATGTTTGCCGCCGCATCAGGGGGTGCGGAGTTGAGCCATGAGATGGTATACAGCCAATTGGTCATTCCCGGTCTTCTTCTTGTGTTCTACCCGGCATGTTTCGGTATCCAGAACGATGCCGATCACCGTATTCTGGAGCTCCTGTTCGGCATACCGAACTACATGTACAAGGTGTGGCTGTTCCGCCTGGTGATGATTTATGTCGAGGTGTACCTTATACTGGTAATCTATGCCTTCCTGGCCAGAATCCTGCTCTATCCGGTGCAACCGTTCTCAATGGCTGGTAATCTTATGCTTCCGGTCATGCTGTTCGGTAATCTGGCATTCCTGTATTCTACGCTCATTCGTAACGGAAGCGCTGCAGCCGTACTCTCCGTACTTACGGTTATACTGGCCTTGATACTGGGTAATATCCAGCTGGTTGAGAATAAGGTATGGGATGTTACTATCAATCCGTATGAGGAGCCCGAGAATATCAACGCTGCCATCTGGAGCGTAATCCTGCTCAAGAACCGCATCCTGATGATTGTTGCGGCTATCATATTCCTGATGTCAGGTTTGCTGGGCTTGCAGAACCGCGGCAAGTTCTTAGGCTAAAATTATTTTTGGATAATATTCCAGTAAATATTAACTTTGGCATATCGGTCACATAGGGTGGTCGATATGCTTTTTTATCGTATAACCAATTAAAAACTGAGAATATGACTATCAAGGATTTACAGCCCAAGATCGTTTGGGATAACTTTTACGGTATAACCCGCCAGCCGCGTCCGTCAAAGCACGAGGAGAAGATCCGTGCATGGCTTCTGGACTGGGCCAAGCAGCATAATATCGAGGCTTTTGCCGATGAGACCGGAAACGTGATCATGCGTAAGCCCGCAACTCCCGGTATGGAGAACCTTAAAGGTGTCATCATGCAGGGCCATATGGATATGGTTCCGCAGAAGAATGCCGATGTAAAGCATGACTTTGAGAAGGATCCCATTGAGACCTGGGTTGATGGTGAGTGGCTTAAGGCTAAGGGCACGACTCTTGGCGCTGATAATGGTCTGGGCGTAGCTCTGGCTCTGTCAGTGCTGGAATCAAACGATATCAAGCACGGTCCGCTGGAACTGCTGGTTACTTATGATGAGGAGACCGGTATGACCGGTGCACAGGCTCTCAAGCCGGGCGTTCTCAAGGGTGAGATCCTGCTCAACCTCGACTCGGAGACCGAGGGTGAGATTTACGTAGGTTGCGCCGGTGGTCTGGACGCATCAATCAAGGGTAAGTACGAGCGCAAGCCTGAGCCTAAGGGTTGGCTTTGCTACAGCCTGGCCGTTAAGGGATTCCAGGGTGGTCACTCAGGTATGGATATTATCCTGTGCCGTGCCAATGCAAATAAGGTTGGCGCACGCGTAATGTACGCTCTGCTTACCAAGGCCGATGTCAAGCTGATTGATATGGAGGGTGGCACATTGCGCAACGCTATCCCGCGTGAGTGCTTTGCTACCGTTTACGTTGATCCCGCCAAGCTGGATGTTGCCAAGAAGGTTGTTGCCGATGTATTTGCAGAGGTCAAGGCAGAGTATGCTGCAACTGATCCCGGCTGCAACTATGTGTTTGAGCCGTACCAGTGCGCTCCGGGTGAGACATGTGATCCCGATGAGTGCCTCTATGTAGAGGAGGGTACAGCCCTGCGTTATATCGAGGCCATTCTGGCTTGCCCCGATGGTGTTGAGCGCATGAGCGACCAGATGCCTGGCCTTGTTGAGACATCAAACAACATGGCTATGGTCAAGATCTACAAGGGTGAGTTCTTTATCGGCAACCTGCTGCGCAGCTCTGTTGACAGCGCCAAGGAGCTTCTGGCTCTGCGCGTACGCAGCGTAGCTGACCTGGCCGGCTGCAAGATTGAGCTTACCGGCGGTTATTCAGGCTGGGCTCCCAATGCAGCATCACCCATTCTGCATGTGATGAAGCAGGAGTACAAGAAGATGTTTGGCACCGAACCTAAGGTTATGGCTATCCACGCCGGCCTTGAGTGCGGTATCCTGAGCGGTGCCTATCCCAACTGGGATATGGTATCATTCGGTCCCACACTCTTGAGCCCGCATTCACCCGACGAGCGCTGCTACATCCCGTCTGTCCAGAAGGTCTGGGACTACCTGAAAGCAGTTCTCGCTGCCATCCCGAAGAGGTGACATTAGGGACGGTTCTTTTTGGCACCTTATGAAAAAAACGTCTGGATTTGTCCAGACGTTTTTTGTTGATTAAGAAGCTTATGTCAAAAGGTGCCAAAAAGAACCGTCCCCAATGTCACCTTTATTCGATATCCTGCAAATTGTAGGGTGTCTCCTGATATACGTAGTAGTTGAGCCAGTTGGAGTAGAACAGGTTGGCGTGGGCGCGCCAGCGGTCTACAGGTCCCTTTTCAGGATCATCACCACGATAATAGTGCTTGGGCATATCTATAGGCAAGCCTTTAGCCAAGTCACGCTTATACTCATTGTCAAGAGTATTGGGAGAGTATTCCATATGTCCGGTAATGAATATCTCACGACCTTTACGTGCCGATACCATAAACACGCCGGCCTCATCGGACTCTGAGAGGAGCTTGAGCTCGGGATGCTTAAGGATATCCTCACGGTGTACCTCCGAGTGACGGCTGTGCGGGGCATAGAATTCATCGTCAAAGCCACGGAATATGGGCAGCGGCTCATTTATGGTCTTGTGTTTGAATATGCCGAACATCTTAGCCGGCAGCGGATATTTGGGTACACCGTAGAAATGATACATGGCAGCCTGTGCAGCCCAGCATATGTATAACGTTGATGTCACGTGGGTACGAGCCCAGTCAAATATCTCCTTGAGTTCATCCCAATATGAAACCTCCTCAAACTCCATCTGCTCCAACGGTGCACCGGTCACGATGAATCCGTCAAACTTTTGGTCACGCATGCTGTCAAATGTCTCATAGAACACCCTCATATGCTCTACAGGAGTGTTCTTTGAGGTGTGGCTGCGCAGTTTCATCAGCTTGAGCTCAATCTGCAAGGGTGTGTTTGAGATAAGCCTGATAAGATCAGTCTCGGTGGTGATCTTTATGGGCATCAGGTTGAGCACCACAATACGCAGCGGACGAATGTCCTGGCTTGTGGCACGGCTGGTATCCATGACGAATATGTTCTCACCCTTGAGAATCTCTATTGCAGGCAGTTTATCGGGTAATTTAAGAGGCATCTTTTACTCTGTTTTATAAAACCGCGTATTCACCAACCCCTTGAAGGGATTGGTGAATACACAGCAAAATTAGCTAAAACTTAAAACAACTTGGGGTATTTATCATATTTTGGCAAAAGCCTGGTCAAGGTCTGCAATGATATCGTCAATGTGCTCAACACCGATTGACAGACGTACTGTGGTGGGAGTGATGTGCTGCTCGGCCAGCTCCTTTGATGTCATCTGTGAGTGTGTGGTGGTGTAAGGATGTATTACAAGACTCTTTACATCGGCCACATTGGCCAGCAGTGAGAATATCTGCAGTGAGTCAATGAACTTCCAGGTGTCCTCCTGGGTTCCGTTAACCTCGAAAGTGAAGATTGAACCGCCTCCGTTGGGAAAATACTTCTGATAAAGTGCGTGGTCCGGATGATCGGGCAGTGACGGGTGGTTAACCTTTGATACCTTGGGATTCTTGGCAAGGTACTGAACCACCTTGAGTGCGTTCTCAACGTGACGCTCTATGCGCAGAGGCAGAGACTCAACACCCTGAAGCAGTATCCATGCGTTGAAGGGGCTGATGGCAGCACCGGTGTCGCGCAGGATGACGGCACGGATACGAGTTACGAATGCGGCTGCACCGGCTACGTCGGCAAATACTGCGCCGTGGTAAGAGGGGTCGGGCTTGGCAAGAGTGGGGTACTTGTCGGGGTTGGCCTTCCAGTTGAATGAACCGCCGTCAACGATGATGCCGCCCAGTGATGAACCGTGACCACCGATGAACTTGGTTGCTGAATGAACCACGATATCTGCTCCGTGCTCCAACGGACGGATAAGGATAGGTGCGAATGTGTTATCCACGATGAATACGATGCCGTGCTTGTGTGCAATCTCAGCTACGGCCTCCAGGTTTGTAACGTCACTGTTGGGGTTACCGAATGTCTCGGCGTAGATAACCTTGGTGTTGGGGCGGATGGCTGCCTCAAGAGCCTTCAGGTCATTAACCTTTACTATGGTGTTGCTGATGCCCTGGGTTGAAAGTGTGTGTGTTATCAGGTTGAAAGATCCGCCGTACAGATTGTCGGCTGCCACGATGTGGTCACCAGCCTGGGCGATGTTCTGCAGGGCGTATGTTACTGCGGCTGCACCCGATGCTACTGCCAGAGCGGCTACGCCACCCTCAAGAGCGGCAACGCGCTTCTCGAGTACATCCTGTGTTGAATTGGTCAGACGGCCGTAGATGTTACCGGCATCACGCAGACCAAAACGGTCAGCTGCATGCTGTGAGTTACGGAACACATAAGATGTGGTCTGATAGATAGGTACTGCGCGTGCATCGGACGCGGGATCGGGCTGCTCCTGGCCTACGTGGAGTGCCAGAGTCTCAAGATGAAATTTGTTGTTTGCCATATTCCTTATATTTTTATTTGTTATCGTTTCTGTTCTTTTGACGATGCAAAGAAAGTGCAAGCGAGAGTAGAAACAAGCTTGTTTGTTTATACCGAGCGTAGCCTTTCTTCGCGATTTCAATCGCAAAGGTAGAGTGGATAGAAAAATCCACCAAACAAATTATGTTATTAAAGAAAAACAAACTACCTTTGTCGAAAATCAGAGAATATAAACCAACAAAAGCAACAATAAACTATGGAAAAGGAGAATATTTCAACTATGATTGAGCCGAAAGCCGGTGAACTGGATGCTACAGACATCAAAATCCTGACCTGCCTGCAGGATAATTCACGCCTTACCACCAAGGAGCTGGCTGCAAAAGTGCACTTGTCAACCACCCCTGTATTTGAGCGCCAGAAACGTCTGGAGCGCGAAGGATATATAAAGAAGTATATAGCAGTGCTGGACCCCGAGAAACTCAATCTGGGATTTGTGGTATTCTGCTGCGTCAAGCTGCGTGAAATGACCCGTGAGACTGCATACACCTTTGAGGAGGCCGCACGTAATATGAAAGAGGTGGCCGAGTGCTATAACATCTCCGGTGAATTTGACTACCTGCTCAAGGTATACTGCCCCGATATGCGCTCCTACAAGGAGTTTATCATGAATGTTCTTGGCACCACCGATACCGTGGGCTCCATCCAGTCCATGTTCGTAATGAGTCCCATCAAGAAAACTTTCGGCCTCTCCATCTGAAAAACGCATTAACAAAATCGGGAGTGTTTCGTCTTTATGGTGTATTCGGTAAAACAAAAAATTAAAACACTATAAAAATGAAGACAAGATCTTATTTGGTTTACGCTTTATGCGCTTTATTGCAGTCTTGCTGCATGGTTGACGCTCAGGTAGTATGGCTTTCGGCCAAGAATCCTGATTTTACAAACTGCGACCGTGAGGATCGTGAGGTCAAATCTTTTGACGGAATATCAAATACATGCCCGTTCGACGTGATTGTTGAGCAGTGCGATGAGCAGTATGTAATTGTAGAGGGTGATAAGGAGTATTTTGATCGTCTCCATACTGATGTCAGACGTGGAGTACTTGAGATTTCGATAGATCCCCAACGTTATCGTAACGTCCGTCTGAGAGTAAGAGTGGGATGCCCTGAAATAACCCAGCTTTCAATGGCCGGAAGCGGCAGCATCATTTGTAAGACAGACATTGAGACAGAAGGTGATTTGAGTCTGAAACTTGCAGGTAGCGGTGATCTGGTTACAGAGAATGTCAAATGCGACAATCTGGGATCGGCAGTATCCGGTTCAGGTACTCTTAAGGCTGGCCGTATAGAAGCTAATGACGTAAGTCTGGCTGTTGCCGGCAGTGGAGATTGGATTGCAACACGTGTCAAGGCCGATAAGCTGACGGTGTCTGTTGCCGGATCGGGTGACCTGGAGATAGTGAATGCCGATATTGATGACACCCTGACTGCAAGTGTAGCCGGTAGCGGAGACATACAGATTGATGGTCATGCCCGTAATGTCGTTGCCAAGGTGGTAGGCTCAGGTGACATATCAGGCCGTCTCTCTTATGATCATATCAGCAAGGTAAAGACTGGTAGCGGTGATATAGATTGGTGACAAAGGGGACGGTTCTTTTTGGCACCTTTTGACATAAGCTTCTTAATCAACAAAAAACGTCTGGACAAATCCAGACGTTTTTTTTCATAAGGTGCCAAAAAGAACCGTCCCCTTTGTCACCTTTTCAATACTCGAAAGTACCGTACTCGCTGTGGATGGTCAGGTGAGTGTGGTCTGACGGCTCAATGCGGCCAATTATCTGGGCATCGATGCCGAATGACTTGCTTATCTCGATTACCTGCTGGGCATATTCCTTAGGCAGATAGACCTCAAAGCGGTGACCACAGTTGAATACCTTGTACATCTCCTTCCAATCGGTCTTGCTCTGCTCCTGGATTGTACGGAACAGGGGCGGGATGGGGAACATGTTATCCTTGACAACATGTACGTTCTCCACAAAATGCAGGATCTTGGTCTGAGCGCCGCCTGAGCAGTGGATCATACCGTGAATCTGCGGGCGCAGTGCGTCGAGCAGCTTCTTTACGACCGGAGCGTATGTGCGGGTGGGAGAGAGTACCAGTTTGCCGGCATCCAGGGGTGAGCCTGCAACCTTGTCAGTCAGATTCAGACCGCCTGAATATACCAACTCCTCAGGTACTGCATGGTCATATGTCTCGGGATATTTCTTTGCTATACTCTTACCGAATACATCATGACGGGCGCTGGTAAGGCCGTTACTGCCCATACCGCCGTTGTACTCCTTCTCATATGTGGCTTGTCCGAATGATGCAAGACCGACAATGACATCACCCGGACGGATGTTGGCGTTGTTGATTACGTCACTGCGTTTCATGCGGCAGGTTACGGTGCTGTCTACGATTATGGTACGTACCAGGTCACCTACATCGGCAGTCTCACCGCCTGTTGCGTATGCACCAACGCCCATCTCACGGAGTTCAGCCAAAAGCTCATCAGTACCATTGATGATGGCACTGATTACGCTGCCGGGAACAAGGTTCTTGTTACGGCCGATGGTTGAGCTTACCAGAATGTTGTCGACTGCACCTACGCAGAGCAGGTCATCGATATTCATGATAAGTGCATCCTGGGCAATGCCTTTCCATACTGAGAGGTCACCGGTCTCTTTCCAGTAGGCGTATGCCAGAGAAGACTTGGTGCCGGCACCGTCGGCATGCATTATGTTGCAGTACTCGGGATCACCGCCCAGAATATCGGGGATGATCTTACAGAATGCCTTGGGGTAGAGCCCCTTGTCAATGTTCTTGATGGCGTTGTGGACATCCTCCTTGGATGCCGATACGCCACGCAGCATGTAACGTTCGTTTGATTCCATCAGAATTCTACTTTGGGAGCTTTGTTTGCACCTTCTTCAGCCTCGAAATAGGGCTTCTTCTCAAAACCGCGCATGCCTGCAATGATGCTCTGCGGGAACTTGCGGATATAAGTGTTGTACTTGGAAGCCGATTCGTTGAAGTTCTTACGCTCAACGGCAATGCGGTTCTCGGTACCCTCAAGCTGTGCCTGAAGTTCCTTGAAGTTCTCATTGGCCTTGAGCTCGGGATATGACTCGCTGATGGCGATAAGACGGCCAAGTGCACCGCTTACCTCGTTCTGAGCCTTCTGGAACTCCTTGAGCTGATCGGCAGTCATGTTCTCGGGATTGACAGAGATTGATGTGGCCTTGGCGCGTGCGTTTACTACAGCCTCAAAGGTTGATGTCTCATGCTCTGCGTAGCCCTTTACGGTATTTACAAGGTTGGGAATGAGGTCGGCACGACGCTGATATACGTTCTCAACGTTGCCCCATGACTTGTTTACGTTCTCTTCCATGCCAACCATTCTGTTGTTGATGCTGATAGCCCAAATTACAATTACTACGATTATGCCAATGATAATCCAAGTACTTTTCTTTTTCATCTTTCTATAGTTTAATCAGTTTACTTTCAATTAAAAACGCGAGCCGGCACCTCCGCCGCCAAAATGGCCGCCGCCATAGCTTCCGCCAAAACTGCCGCCTCCGCCAAAATGACCTCCGCCTCCCACATGCGGTCCGTGACCATGACCTCCGGTGGAGTAGTATGATGTGCGGTTCCTTGAAGTGATAAATCCACAGTGAGTACACTTTAAGGTAATCAGCTCCTTCTTGACGCCGTTTTGCTTTGAAATGGTCGAAATACCCACCTGTTTCAATGCAATCTTTCCGCATTTTGGACATTTGCGGCTCTTACGGTCAATGAACACGACTAATCCTATGACAACGAGAGCCATGCCTATGACGGTTATGATTCCTGCCAAAAAGGCCAGTGTGTCATCATCGTCGTCATCATCATATTCACCTTTGAGCAGAATATCCTTAAGTGCCTCGGCGCCGGCAACCATACCTTCATCCCACTCGTCATCGGCAAAATGGTCGTTCATGTAACGGACCTGGATACGTTTGCACAGAGCGTCGGGCAGGACTCCCTCTATGCCGTAACCGGTTACGAACTGTATGCAACGCTCACCAGTGCTGAGCAGTATCACCAGACCGTTGTCCGAGCTGGATCGGCCTACACCGACTTTCTCACCAAGTTGGCGGGCGAATTCAAAACAGTCATCAGGGTCGATGTCACCAACTACGACCACCATGGCTTGAATGCCTGTGCTGTCTTCTATCGTGCGGAAAGCAGCATCTATCCTGCGTACAGCCTCGGCTGACAGTATACGGTCAGGGTTTGAGGTGTATCTGTTGCGGTCCTGCAGATGTACGGGAGTTATATCGGCGGGTTTATAGACCTTGGCCGATACCAATCCGCACAACAGTACAAACAGGATTGATGCTAACGCTCTCTTCATACTTCGATGCTGTTCCAGATATTCCAGGCAGCTACAGCCTGCTGTTCAAGCATATCCTTGCCTCCCTTGGCGGTAGCTCCGTGTTCACGTCCCTTCTTCATGAAAAGTGTCTCATCGGGATTTGCTATCACATCAAGCAGCACGTGGTTGTTTGACAGGAATGTATAAGGGATATCGGGACACTGGTTGATATCCGGCCACATTCCCATGGGCGTGCAGTTTACAATCACGTCATGATCATCCATGATGGACGGTGAGAGCTCGTAATAGCCCATGATGTCGAATGTGGAGTTGCGTGATACGAACCTGTTCTCAATGCCCAGTTTGTCAAGAGCATACTTGACAGCCTTGGATACACCGCCTGTTCCCAATATGAGAGCTTTTTTGTGACCTTCAAGCAACTCCTTGAATGATTCCGTGAATCCAATCCAATCAGTATTGTAACCTATAAGCTCAGTGCCGGACTCCTTGTGTATGACCTTTACGGTGTTGACGGCACCTATAGCCTGTGCGGTCTCATCCAGACGGGTAAGATAGGGGATGATATCCTGCTTGTAAGGTATGGTCACATTGAATCCGCAAAGGTTGGGATTGCTTTCAACCAGCCTGGTGACCTCCTCAATGTCATTCAGTTCAAAGTTCTCATAATAGGCGTTGATGTGCTGCTCGCGGAACATCTTGTTGAAACGGACTTTTGATGTCGAGTGTGCGAGTGGTTTGCCTATCAGACCGAACAGATGGCCGTATTTGCCGTATTCATTAACGGCAGGCTTGGGCTCCGGCTCGACCTTGGGTTCCTCAAAGACAGGCTCCGGTTCAACCTTTGGCTCCTCAAAAACAGGTTCCTCAACCTTGGGCTCTTCAAATACAGGCTCCGGTTCAGTCTCGGGCTCCGGCTTGTACTGAGGCTCCGGTTTGGATTGCCCCTCCATAGGGATGGGCTCGAAATCGGGATCCTCCTCTTTCTTCTGCTGTGGGAAAGAGAGGTCTGCCGGGTTGTCCAGCGAATTGTTTACTGCCTTTACGATGATAAACAAAACTGCACCTATTATGAGTAATGCTCCAAACATTATCTTTTGCTTAACCAGTCAGTTACGTTCTTTTCGATGCGGGCAGCAAGGTCTGTGCCGCTCTCCTTAACGAATTTCTCGCCTACGATATGCTCGTAGAGCTCGATATAGCGGTCCGATACGCTGTCGGCGTATGCATCGGTAATCTCCGGCATCACCTGGCCTGGCTGGTTCATGAAGTTGTGCTCAATGAGCCACTGGCGAACGAACTCCTTTGAGAGCTGCTTCTGGGGCTCACCCTTCTCAAACTTCTCCTGATAGCCGTCGGCATAGAAATAACGTGAGCTGTCGGGGGTGTGGATCTCATCGATCAGATAAACCTTACCGTCGCGCTTTCCGAACTCATACTTGGTGTCAACCAGGATAAGTCCTTTCTGAGCGGCAATCTCGGTTCCGCGTTTGAACAGGGCACGGGTGTACTTTTCCATAACCTCATAATCCTCCTTGCTTACCAGACCCTGCTTGATGATTTCCTCCTTTGAGATATTCTCATCGTGACCCTCCTCGGCCTTGGTGGTGGGAGTGATCAGGGGCTCTGGGAACTTCTGGTTCTCCTTCATACCCTCGGGCAGTATGTTTCCGCAAAGGTTACGGCAGCCGGCCTTGTAGTCACGCCATGCAGAACCGGTCAGATAACCGCGGATGATCATCTCGACGCGGAATCCCTCACACTTGAGTCCTACGGTTACCATTGGATCGGGGGTGGCCAGTTTCCAGTTGGGGCAGATATCGGCGGTAGCATCCAGAAATTTGGCTGCTATCTGGTTCAGCACCTGACCTTTGAAAGGAATACCCTTGGGCAGGATTACGTCAAAGGCCGATATGCGGTCCGTGGCAACCATTACCATCAGGTCGTCATCGATGTTATACACGTCACGAACCTTGCCGTGATATACACTCTTCTGTCCTTTGAACTGGAAATCAGTTCTTGTCAACGCTTTGCTCATTGTTATCTTTTTTAAAAATTCTTTTTTCGTCTTTGTGTGTCTGCTCGTAACGGTCATATGCATCGACAATGCGTGTTACAAGCTTGTGGCGCACGATATCCTTCTTGGTCATGCGGATTATGCTCAGACCTTCAACCCCGTCCAGTATATCCAATGCCTGCACCAGACCTGATATCTGTGTGGGCGGCAGGTCAATCTGCGTGAGGTCACCCGTGACAATCATCTTGGTGTTCCAGCCCATACGTGTCAGGAACATCTTTATCTGCTGCGGAGTGGTGTTCTGTGCCTCGTCAAGAATGACTACAGCATCATTCAGTGTGCGGCCGCGCATGAATGCCAGCGGTGCAATCTGGATTATGTTGAAGTCCATGTACTCCTTGAGCTTGGCTGTGGGGATCATGTCCTGAAGGGCATCATACAGAGGCTGCAGGAACGGGTCTATCTTTTCACGCATGTCACCCGGCAGGAATCCCAGCTTCTCGCCGGCTTCAACTGCAGGGCGGCACAGCACGATACGTTTTACCTCCTTGTTCTTGAGGGCGCGTACAGCCAGTGCGATGGCTGTGTATGTCTTACCTGAGCCTGCAGGGCCTATGGCAAACAGCATGTCGTGTGTGGCATAGTCAGTAACCAGTTTCTTCTGGTTTACGCTGCGGGGTAGGATAGGGCGGCCTGTTACGCCGAAAAGAATTACATCCGAACTCTTCTCGCCGTTAGGCTCATCACCGTTTACTATATCAACTATAACCTCTTCCTTGAGCGAGTTGTATTTGGCGCAGTACATCTCAAGCTTGAGTACAGCCTGCTCAAAACGTGAAGTCTCATCCTCATCACCCATAATACGGAGCACATTGCCGCGAGCCACTATCCTGAGCTTTGGAAAGAGGGCTTTCAGCAACTGTAGATTCGTATTGTTGACTCCGTAGAAAACTGCGGGGTCGGCTTCATTGAGGACAAGGTGCTTTTCTATCATGCGGATTCCTTTTTAGTGATGCAAAGTTACCCAATTATTACATAATGAATAAGGGCCATATCTTATTATTTATTAACAAGGGCGGCTTCCGTTTGGAAACCGCCCCGTTATGAAAGAAATGCCTGTGCGCATTATCCGATAAGGTGTCCTATATTCGTTGTAAAGAGCTTGACTGCGATTGCCAGCAGGATAATGCCGAAGAACTTTCGCAAGACATATATGAGTCCCGGTCCGAGGATTTTCTCAATACGACCGATGGACCTGAGTACAACGAATATGAAAAGCATATTGAGGAACAGTGCAATCATGATGTTGATTGCGGCGTATTCGGCTTTAAGTGAAAGCAGGGTGGTGAATGAACCTGCACCTACTATCAACGGGAATACCAGTGGAACGAATGATGACATCTCCTTTGGGCCGGCGTCGTATTTGAAGATGGTGATATCAAAAATCATCTCAAATCCTATGGCCAGAATGACGATCGAACCGGCTACGGCAAATGACTCGATGTCCACGCCAAACAATGACAGCACACCGTCGCCCAGAAAGTAGATGATTGTGAGCAGTATCCAGGATATAATGGTGACCTTGAAGGCGGGAACCCTGCCCGTCTTGTGCTGAAGGTCAATTATGATAGGAATAGACCCCGTAATATCCAGGATGGCGAAGAGGACCACGAAAGCTCCTGCAATCTCCTTTATGCTTATTGCCATTTCCACTGTTCTTTAAATCGGGCGCAAATGTAGTTAATAATGAATATTTCCTGTATTATTTTGCGTTAAATTTTATTTTCCGACATAAACGGGACGAATGGGAATTCCGGCGTAACGTGGTCTTGACTTGATGACGTGGTTGTCAATTTCCACATGCTCAAGCCATAAGGCAGTAGCCTCGCTGGTGACATACTCGTTCTTTCCTGTGTTGGTATTGTAATTGAGATACAGGGTGTTGCACCAGTACCACCCGTATTCGCCTTCAAATCTGGGCTTTGTGGAATCATTCATACCGGACAGGGGCAGGAAAATGCTGTTGCCTTCATAACCCTTTCTGACGCTGGTGAAAAGGTAACCTCCTACGCCGTTCAGTTTGCACCATTTGACTGTGCAGTTTCTTGTAGTAAGCAGCTCTCTGAAGTCTGTATCGCTTGGAAGACGCCAGCCTTGTCCCATGACGGCATAAGGAGCTTCATCTGCAATTTCAAGCTGAGTCTTTTGGTCTCCGACTCTACTGTAATTACCTCTATCCTCGGTGTAATATTTTGTAATGTCCAGATCGTTTCCTTCGCTCCAGCGGTAGTTTCTCCAACTGAATTCTTCTTTTGTTTCCACCTCGCCCCATGCATAGAAAGAACCTGTTTTTTCAGGGCTGGAAGCTCCCATGTTGCATGTGGCCCAGAGGTTTCCTGAAGGGAGACCCAGGTCAACAACCTCATATTGTTTGCCGTCGGCACCTTCTATTATCTGTATACCCTTGTTTACGGTATCCATCTGGATGGCATCCGGATCCTCTTTTTCACATCCGGAAAACACTAATGCGGAAAAGGAGATAAGGGCAATTGACAAGGCTAGTAAATTCTTTTTCATTTTCATTTATGTTTTTTGTTGTGTCTGCGAAATTAGGAAAAAAGTCCGTTCGTTATCAATACGGCGCTTATTTTACTGCACAATACATGCGGCAGACGCCGAACATGAACTGGCGTGCACGGACACTGCTGTATCCGGCATCCTTAAGCATGGGTATGAATTTTTCGGGGAGCGGGAACTTGAGTATAGAATCGGGCAGATAGGTGAATGCTCCGGTGTTGCCTGTCATTCCGGCTCCGATCCTGGGGAGAATCTTGAGTGAGTAGAACTTGTAAAAACTGAATATCAGTCTGTTCTTGGGGTAAGAGAGCTCCAGAATAACCAGTTTCCCGCCCGGTTTCAGGACACGGCGCATCTCTTCGAGACCTTTCATGAGATTCTCAAAGTTACGCACGCCGAATGCTACGCATACCCGGTCAAAAGTACCGTCGGCAAAGCGCAGGTTCTCGGCATCGCCCACTTCAAGGTCTATGGGAAGTCCCTGGCATTTAGCCTTTCCGACCTCAAGCATGCCTTCAGAAAGGTCTATTCCCGTTACATGTGAGCCTTTTGCGGCTTTCTTTGAAACTGCAATCGCAAAATCGGCTGTTCCGGTAGCCACATCCAGAACCTCAATGGGCTGTTTTGTATCTGCTATTTCACGTACGGCTTTGCGGCGCCATGAACGGTCGGCTCCGAATGATGAGATATGATTGAAACGGTCATATTTGACCGCGATATCATCAAATAGTTCGCGTATTCCTTCTTTCTTGGGCATTATTGTAAGATATATCCTGTTCCTGCAAGCAGTGCAAAAATGAATGTTGAAATAACCAGCATGGGTAGCATGGGATCAAGTTCGCGGCCGGAGCGTTTCCATACTCCCGCAAGATGCTTTATATAGAGTGGGAGGGTAATGATATAAAGGTACGGAAACCAACCTTTCGTGAATAGGACGGTGTAAAGCGCCATAAGTATCCATCCGCCTGAAATAAGTATCGTGTGGTATATCTTGGCGCGGTGTTCACCCAGTTTGAGAGGTATTGTCACGCGGTTTGCGGCATCTGATTTCATATCACGCATATTGTTCACATTAAGTACCCCGACACTGAACAGACCTATAGCTGCTCCGGGAATAAGCGTGCTGAATTCAATTTGATGTGAGCATACATAAAAACCTCCGGCTACAGGTACCAGTCCAAAGAATATGAATACGAATATGTCGCCCAGACCTCTGTATCCGTAAGGCTTATTGCCAAGAGTGTAGTGCATGGCGGCCCAGATTGCTGCTGCACCCAGTACAACCAGGCATTCTGATTCAATGCGAAGTATGGTGCCGAAAGACGCTCTGATCATGGCCAGTCCCAGAATCATGCATACCAGAACCATAATCCTGATGCAGGAACGCATCTCATCCTCTGTAAGACCGCCTCCTTCAATTCCGTATTTGGGTCCTTCGCGGCCCGTTCCGTCCACGCCGCTAAGCCAATCACCCAGCTCATTCGACATATTTGACAGAATCTGCAATGAGATTGTTGTAAGTATAGTTAAAAGGATTACATACCAAGAAACCTGATGTCCTTTACAAGCAAAAAGAATACCAAGAACAATTCCAGCAGTAGAAAGTGGAAGAGTTCTAAGCCTCATGGAACGTATAACCGCTTTTGGTGTCATAGTATATAAATGTGATGCAAAGTTACAAAAAATACGCACGCACATGCGTATTGGGGCGAGCGAGACCTCGAGCGAGATGGCCCGCAGGGCCACCTTTCGCGTTAGCGAAATAAAAAAAGGTACTTGTACCTCACAATAAAGTCCGACCCAAAGGGCCGGACTTTATTGTGAGGTACCTGGCGGACTCGAACCGCCGTACTCGGTTTTGCAGACCGATACCTAGCCGCTCGGTCAAGGTACCATTTGCATTTGCGGTTGCAAAGGTAATTGATTTTTTGATACCTGCCTTATACTGCATGATTTTATTTCCAAAAAATTGATTCGGCTGAAAATGAAATTTTTAAAAAGTGTGAATTTTCTGTTATACTTGGTATTATGGAACAAATCTTAATCAAATAGGAAACAAAAATGAATTCCGTGAATATTTCGGTAATTAATTTTGCAACAGATCAGAAAGGAAAAATAAAATCAGATACCTTTTCCAATAATTGATAAAAAACGATCCCGAGTGATTTGATTGTAGTCACCCGGGACGTTTTTTGTTAGCTGAATATAAGTTGTCCGTTTTGGGCACGGGCTGTAACGGGCTTGCTGCGGTCAACTTCTCCCGACAATATCATTGTGGACAGCCTGTTGAGCAAAAGCGTCTGCAAGGCACGCTTGACAGGACGTGCACCGAATTCCGGATCATAACCTGCACTGGATATCAGGTCTATTGCAGAGTCATCAATGGTAAGATTGATTCCACTCTCGGCAAGCATACGGCATACACCCTGTGCCTGGAGTTTTACAATCTGACGGATCTCTGATTCGCGCAGCGGCATGAATACCACTGTCTCGTCTATACGGTTCAGGAACTCAGGACGGATAGTTTGCTTAAGCATCTCAAGCAGATGCTTGCGGGTCTCGTCAAGCCACTGCTGACGGCTTTCATCGGTTGTACCGACCTGAGCCGAGCGCTCACGTATATAATCGCTTCCCAGATTGCTGGTCATGATTATTATGGTATTCTTGAAGTTTACCGTACGGCCTTTGTTGTCGGTCAGACGGCCGTCATCAAGTACCTGCAGTAGTATGTTGAACACATCAGGGTGAGCCTTCTCAATCTCATCAAACAGTACTACGGAGTAGGGCTTACGGCGCACTGCTTCGGTCAGTTGACCGCCCTCATCGTAACCCACGTATCCGGGAGGCGCTCCGATAAGACGTGTCACTGAGAATTTCTCCTGATACTCACTCATATCGATACGGGTCATCAGTTTCTCGTCGTTGAACAGATATTCGGCCAGGGCTTTTGCAAGTTCTGTCTTACCTACGCCTGTAGTACCCAGGAAGATGAAACTGCCTATAGGACGTTTGGGATCCTGCAGTCCCGCACGGCTGCGGCGTACTGCGTTGGCTACAGCGCTTATGGCCTCTTCCTGACCTACAACACGCTTGTGCAGCTCTTCTTCAAGGTGCAGAAGCTTTTCACGCTCGCTCTCCAGCATACGGTTTACGGGTATGCCTGTCCAGCGTGATACGACCTCGGCTATATCATCGGCGGTAACCTCCTCCTTGACAAGGGCGCTGTCACCCTGTTTGGAGTGGAGTTCCTCCTGTATCTTGGCTATATCGGCTTCCAGCTCTTTGAGCTTGCCGTAACGGATTTCGGCCACACGACCGTAATTGCCGTCACGCTCGGCATTGTCGGCCTCTATCTTGAGCTGCTCAATGCTCTGCTTATCCTGTTGGATCTTGGCTACAAGAGCCTTCTCTGACTCCCATTTACTGCGAATCTGCTTCTCCTGACTCTGCAGCTCATCGATTTCGGCATTGAGCTGTTTGAGTTTTACGGTATCGTTCTCGCGTTTGATTGCGGCACGCTCTATCTCAAGCTGCTTTAGCCTACGTGTAATCTCATCCAGCTCCTCGGGTACCGAGTTACGTTCCATACGCAGTTTGGCGGCTGCCTCATCCATCAGGTCGATGGCCTTATCGGGCAGGAAACGCTCGGTAATGTAACGGTTGGAGAGCTCCACGGCAGCTATCACAGCCTCATCCATGATACGTACCTTGTGGTGGTTCTCATAGCGCTCCTTAAGTCCACGAAGTATTGAGATTGAACTCTGGACATCAGGTTCATCAACCATTACGGTTTGGAATCGGCGTTCCAGGGCCTTATCCTTCTCGAAGTATTTCTGATACTCGTTAAGGGTAGTGGCTCCTATGGCACGCAGGTCACCACGGGCCAGGGCAGGTTTGAGGATGTTTGCGGCATCCATTGCGCCTTCGCCGGCTCCGGCACCTACAAGAGTATGAATCTCATCTATGAATAGGATATAGTTTCCGTCTGACTGTATGACCTCGTTGATTACGCCCTTAAGACGTTCCTCAAATTCACCTTTATATTTGGCACCTGCCACCAGCGCACCCATATCAAGTGAATAGACGGTCTTGGATTTAAGGTTCTCGGGCACATCGCCGCGTACAATACGCTGGGCGAGACCCTCAATTATGGCGGTCTTACCGGTACCCGGCTCACCTATCAGGATAGGATTGTTCTTGGTTCGGCGGCTCAGTATCTGCAGGACACGCCTAATCTCCTCGTCACGGCCTATGACCGGATCGAGTTTGCCCTTGCGCGCACGCTCATTCAGATTGATGGCGAACTGCTCAAGGTTCTGAGGTTTGTTCTGATTGTTAGAGTTGTATTCCATAATTGCTTGTTTTTATTCCTGCTAAAAGGTACGCAACAAGCAAGCCACAAGCCATTCTGCGACAAATTGTCGTAGATTCTGTTTGTGTAGCTGACAGATTGACAATCAGCGTTTTAGTAAATAAATCCTATGATTTATGAGAGTCTTTGCTTAACTATCTCATACATAAGAACTCCCGCGGCAACGGAGACGTTGAGCGACTGTATCTTGCCTAGGATAGGAATGCGTGCCCATTCGTTGCAAAGAGCCAGGTGCTCCTGCGGAATTCCCTTGTCTTCGGCGCCCATGATGAGACATACAGGTCCGGTGTAATCACCTTTGGTGTAGTCCTGATCACCTTTCTCGGTGGCTCCGACAATGCGCAATCCGCTGTTCTTGAGGAATCTTATTGTCTGACTGATGTTGTTCTCGCGGCATACGGGCAGGGTATGGAGTGCTCCGGCCGATGTCTTTATGGCATCGGCGTTCACGCTTACGCTGTTACGTGAAGGTATGATGATGGCATCTACGCCTGCGCATTCGGCCGTACGGGCTATGGCGCCGAAGTTGCGGACATCGGTCACACCGTCAAGCAGTATAAAGAAGGGATCCTTGCCCTGCTCAAAGAGCATCGGGACAAGGTCTTCTACATGCTGATATGTTATTTGTGTGGTGAATGCAATCACTCCCTGATGGTTCTTGCGGGTTATGCGGTTGAGTTTCTCTACGGGAACACGCTGAACCGGAATGTCCAGTCCTTTGATGGCGGCAAACAGCTCACGTGAAAGTTCACTCTGCATGTCTTTCTTTATGAGCAGACGGTCTATCTCTTTTCCAGCCTGAACTGCCTCTATGACGGCACGTATGCCGAATATCATTTCATCTTCCATTGTTGTCGATAAGTGCTTTAGCGTTGTCGAGAGCAGCCTGGGTGAGGGTAGATCCGCTCATCATTCCTGCTATCTCGCGTATACGGTCGTCACCGTTGAGCACGGTAATGCGTGTGTGGGTGGCGTCCTTCTCGTCGGTCTTGAATACTTTGTAATGTGTCTGTCCCAATGCCGCTATCTGGGGCAGGTGTGTGATGGCCAGTACCTGGCGGTTGCCTGCGGACATCTGTTTCATAAGGAGGGCCATCTTCTCGGCTACTGCACCCGATACTCCGGTGTCAATCTCGTCGAATATGATGGTGGGCAGGGCACGTGCTCCGGCCATGAGAGACTTGATGCAGAGCATGACGCGTGCAATTTCACCGCCCGATGCCACGGCCTGAAGCTCCTGCATGGGAACGGACTTGTTGGCCGAGAACATGAACTTCAGGTCATCATGTCCGGTACGGTCAAATCCGGCTGAAGGTTGCATTTCTATGCTGAACTGCACGTTGGGTATGCCAAGCGGCATGAGCAATTCCTTAATATCCTTTATAATTACATCGGCAGCTTTCTTTCTTGTCTTGGATAGCTCTGAAGCGTGCTTTTCCATCTCAAGACGTGCACTCTCAGTCTGTTTGGTGAGCTGCTCAATGTCAAACTGGTACGAGCCGGTACGGTCCAGACGCTTGCGGATGCTCTCTGCATATTCCAGCAGTTGGGCTATATCATCCTTTTTGTGTTTCTTTTCCAGTGAGTAAATAAGGTCCAGACGCTCATTTACCTGCTCCAGACGAGCCGGGTCAAAGTTTACGCTCTCCTGGGCATCGTCAACCGTATCGGCAATATCCTTGAGTTCAATAATGCAACTATCCAACCGCTCGGCAAGATCCTGTGCCTGGGGGTAGTTCTTGCTTGCAGAACGTAAAGACTGGAGTGCGCTGCGCAGTTTACGGATGCAGCCGTCTTCATCGGCCAATAATGTCTGCGAGGCACTGAACAGATCCTGTTTTATCTCCTCGGCATGGTCCAGAATCTCGGACTCCTGTTCAAGCTCCTCCTGCTCGCCATCGGTCAGTTTTGCACTGTCAATACCTTCAAGCTGGAATTCAAGATACTCACGGTCAGTATTATCTGATTCAAACTCTTTCTTGAGTCGTGCCAGACGGGTCTTGATCTCCGTCCAGTTGTCAAAGCTCTGCTCGTATGCGGCCTTGACAGGGTCATTGGCGGCGATGGTGTCCACAACATCCAGTTGGAAGGTTTGTGTGCCTAATGCCAGTTTCTGGTGCTGTGAGTGAATGTCTATGAGGCGGCAACCCAGGTCACGAAGCTGTGTGAGAGTGACAGGGGTGTCGTTTATGAATGCGCGGCTCTTGCCTGATGCGGAGAGCTCGCGGCGCATTATGGTCTCGTCGGGGTCAAAATCGAGTTCGTTCTCAGCAAAGAACTGTTCCAATCCGTATCCTGCAATGGAGAAGATGCCTTCAATCGTACACTTTTCGGCTCCCTGAATTAGAGTCTTGGAATCGGCCCTTCCGCCCAGAAGCAGGTTCATGGCACCCAGGATAATGGACTTTCCGGCACCGGTCTCACCGGTCATAACCGAGAAGCCGTCCCTGAAATCGATATCAAGACGGTCAATGAGAACGTAATTCCTAATGTGTACCTCCTTTAACATCAGTCAGCCTTTATGGTATTCCATTCATTTGAGAGCGAAGGATTTACCTGACTAAGCAGATCCTTGACCTGCTGTTTCTCCTTGTCTATCCCTGCACTGTATATGCTTATGAGCTCGTTTTTCTTGATTTCGGTAAACAGCGTGGGCAGTGCCGATGTACTTTTGGCCTGCTTGGCCTGTTGCAAAAGAGCCAGGCTCTCTGTTATCGTGGCGCGTCCGCGGTCGGCATTTGCCGTCATATCGTCCAGACCCTGACGATGATATTTGTATTGGAGCTGCCTGAAAGCGGCCATTGTACCGTTCATATAATCGTTTATTAGCGTGTAACGGTTGGCATTGGAATCAAATGAACGCCAGCCGCTGCCAAGTGACTGGGCATTGGCTGCGATATTCTCCACCTGACGCAGTATGTCTGTACCGCCGTTGGGAGACATTGTATCAAAATCAAGTCCGATGATAAGCAGACTGTAGTAGGCCAGTATCGCCGTCAGATTATTGTCAGGAGTCATTCCCGGCGAATACTCTATGCGGTCCTGCTCGGTGTAGTTGAATTCTACGTCGGCATCGCGGAAATTGAATACAGTCGTATTGTAAGTGGAACCGTAAACGGGGCGGCTGCTTTGAACGGTGAGTTCGCAGGTCATCTTGCCGCTCTGTGCATCATACTTATTTACCGTAAGATTGAAGTTGCACTGTATGCGCTCCTTCTCGGTAAAATGGTATTCGGTCCAAACCTGATTGGACAGAAACTCCTTTATTGCTCTTTCCAGTGATGTGAACACATCCTTGTCTGTGCCCTGAATCTTTGAAGTGTTGATGGCCAGAGTGGGGCTAAGCTCCTGGGCAATGCCTCTGAACGGCATCAGCATGAAAATAAGGCAGAACAGCAGTCCGGCCAGTTTGCTGATAATGGCCTTTGCGACATCCTTCTTGGACTGCAGGGGCAGCTCCTGGCTCTCTTTGCGGTCTATCAGAGTGACCTTGTTCGTGTCATATCCGAATCCCGCGCCCTCGTCACGCAGCGAGTTGAGTACGATGAAATCCAGGTTCTTGCGCTCCAGTTTGTCCTGAGCGTTGCTGAATTCGTCATTGGTTTCAAGCGCGAATCCAACCATGCGCTGGTCCGGACGCTTGATTGCGCCAAGTGATGCGGCTATATCCTCGGTGGGTTTCAGGGTCAGCGTAATTTCACCTTTACGCTTTATCTTGCTGTCTGCGCTTACGGCCGGTGTGAAATCAGCTACTGCTGCGCACAGGATTGCGGCGTCAGACTCCGGAAAATGCTTCATTGCGGCCTCATACATCTGGTGGGCCGATGTCACATCAATTCTTTTGATTCCCGGGTTAACGGTCTTGAGGTTAACGGGACCTGCAATAAGTGTTACGTCGGCACCGCGTGCGGCACACTCCTCGGCCAGCGCGAATCCCATCTTGCCGGTAGAGTAGTTGCCGATAAAGCGGACGGGGTCTATGGCCTCATAGGTGGGCCCTGCCGTTATCAGGACTTTTTTTTTTGAAAGCTGAGACTGTTTTGAAAAATAGTCCTCAAGAGCGGAAACTATAACCTCGGGCTCCTGCATGCGGCCTTTGCCTACAAGCTGGCTTGCCAGTTCACCGCTTGCCGGCTCAATGAATATGTTGCCGATGGAGGTCAGATACTCAATGTTGCGCTGGGTAACAGGATGGCTGTACATATCCAGATCCATGGCAGGTGCTATGAATACAGGAGCCTTCATTGAGAAGTAGGTGGTAGCAAGCATGTTGTCTGCTACGCCGCTGGCCATCTTGCCCAGTGTCGCTGCGGTGCAGGGGGCAATCAGCATGGCATCGGCCCACTGTCCCAGATCCACGTGGCTGTTCCATGAACCGTCACGACGGTCAAAGAACTCGCTTACCACCGGCTTACGCGTGAGTGTGGAGAGGGTGAGTGGGGTTATGAACTCCTTGGCTGCCGCTGTCATGACAACCTGAACCTCGGCTCCGCGCTTTACGAGCAGACGCACCAGAAAAGCGGCCTTGTAGGCTGCAATGCTTCCGGTTACTCCCAGTACAATATGTTTTCCGTTCAGTATATCCATTATCTGGATTGCAGTTTTATCCTGGTTAAAACCTGTTTGGTGTTGAGCGCAAAGTCACCCTGAAGTATCCATGAATAGTATCCGGGATCACGCTGGAACACCTCTGCTACAGGTATGTCCTTGTATTTTCCAAAATTGAATACCTCCTGTCCCTTGTCATTCAAGACAATGCGGCCTGCAAAGTCCACGTTGCGCGTGAATGATGAGTATTCAGATAGCCAGCCCATATCGTTCTTGAGGTCATCGGGGTAGCGGTCAAGCTGAGCCATGAGCACCTCATATGTGGCGCGGGTATCACCGTCTGCGCTGTGGGCATCGGTCAGCTCCTTGCCGCAGTAGAACTTGTAGGCGGCCGAAAGGGTGCGCTGCTCCATCTTGTGGAAAATGACCTGTACATCAATGAAACGGTGACGGCTCAAGTCAATGTCAACGCCTGCGCGCAGGAACTCCTCGGCCAGCAGGGGCACGTCAAAACGGTTTGAATTGAAACCAGCAATGTCGCTGCCCTCAAAGTCACGGGCAATCTCCTTGGCAATCTCCTTGAATGTGGGGCAGTCCTTGACATCGTCATCGTATATTCCGTGTACGGCCGATGCCTGCTCCGGGATATGCATCTCCGGGTTTACCCTGCGGGTGTGCATATCCTCATTACCGTTAGGCGAAACCTTAAGGTATGAGATCTCAACTATGCGGTCCTGTACAGTGTTGGTGCCTGTAGTCTCCAGGTCAAAGAACACTATCGGTTTGTCAAGATTCAGTTTCATCAGTCGTTCAGAACCATTGGCATAAGGAGCATGAGCAGATTCTCACCTTCGGCCTGCTCGGTAGGAACAATCACGCCTGCGCGTGAAGGATCGGCCAGCTGTATGGTAATCTCCTGGCTGGGTATGTTGTTCAGGATGTCAATCAGGAAGGCAGCCTTGAAACCAATGCTCATGGGCACACCCTCATACTGGCAGGAGAGACTCTCCTTGGCTGATGTTGAGAAATCAATGTCCTGGGCCGAAATATCAACCTTGTCCTTATCGATGCGCAGTTTGATAAGACCGCTGCTGGCAGGTGAGAATACTGATACGCGGCGCAGGGCTGTAACCAGTGTCTGACGGTCCATGACCAGACGGTGCGGGTTGTTCTGCGGGATTACCGATCCGTAGTTGGGATAACGGCCGTCGATGAGGCGGCATACCATACGGAATTCCGGCAGTGAGAAGCGTGCTATACGGCTGTCAAACTCGATGGTAACCTCTTCGGCCTCTTTGCTGATGAGTGAACGGAACAGTGAAGCCGGCTTCTTGGGCAGGATGAATGATGACTTGCCGTCGGCCTTTACATTGCTGTTGCGGTTGCATACCAACTTGTGACCATCGGAAGCTACGAATGTGGCACCCTCCTCATTTATGTCAAAGAATATACCGTTCATGACGGGACGGAGCTCGTCATCGGCGGTGGCGAATATTGTGCGTACCAGTCCGTCAGAAACTATCTGGGCCGACAGGCTCAGAGATACGGCATCCTCCTTTAGGACGGCGGGAGTGGGGTACTCATCGGCGTTCTGGCCAACCAACTGGTACTCGCCGTTCTGATATTTCACAGTTACCTCATAGCTGCTGTCATTTACGATGAACTTGAGCGGCTGCTCGGGAATCTCCTTGAGAGCGTCCAACAGAGTCTTGGCGGGCAGTGCAATCTGACCGTCCTTGTCAGACTCGACGATATCGATGATTGTCTCGAGAGTTGTGTCGTTATCGGCAGCGGTTACTGTCAGTTTTCCGCCTTCGATGCGGAACAGGAAATCCTCAAGAATAGGGTAAATGGCTTTAGGGTTAATAACGCGGCTGATGGCCTGCAAACGGCTTGACAGTGCCGAACTTGATACTGTGAAATTCATATATGTTCCTTTTTGTTATTTGTCAGTTTGTGCGTCTCACAAAGATAGGGAAAAGTAACCGTAATGTGGAAAAAATTGATTGGAAAAATATGTGGTTGAAAAGGGAAATGTCTTAAATTCGCGAAAACAATTTCAAACACATCAGAATAATGGATATTACAGGTAAAATTATCGCAGTCCTTGAGCCCCGTTCAGGTGTAGCCAAGGCATCAGGCAATCCTTGGAAAATACAGGAGTACGTATTGGAAACTATCGGTGAGCAGTATCCCAAGAAGATGATGTTCAGCATCTTCGGCGAGGACAAGATACAGCAGGCCGCCATCAATATAGGTGATGAGGTAGTGGTCAGTTTTGATATCAACGCCCGTGAGTTCAACGGTCGCTGGTACAACGACATCCGTGCATGGCGTGTAAGCCACGACGTCAACGGTGCCGCTCCCGCACCCCAGCAGCCTTTTGCTCCGGTCGATGCAGCTCCCGCTGCTCCGGATCCCTTCGCTCCAAGCAATGAAAAAGATGACTTACCGTTCTGACTTCGTCAGACCGATAAGTCGTAAGACGACCTTTTTTTAGTTTACTCCGTAAACAGGGCTCCCTCCGGTCGCATAAAAAATCAGCCACATTACTGCGGCTGATTTTTTATTTTAGTGCAATTTGCCAGCTTTATCAGGAATTCATGCTGGCTAGGAATTCCGCGTTGTCAACTGTGTTTTCGAGGCGGTCCTTGACGAACTCCATAGCCTCGATGGGATTCATGTCGCTCAGGTACTTGCGCAATATCCACATGCGGTCCAGAGTGGTCTGGTCAAGCAGCAGGTCGTCGCGGCGTGTGCTTGATGCCACAATGTTCACGGCGGGGAAGATACGCTTGTTGCTCAGGTTGCGGTCCAGCTGGAGCTCCATGTTACCTGTACCCTTGAACTCCTCAAAGATAACCTCATCCATCTTGGAGCCGGTATCGATAAGGGCGGTTGCCACGATTGTGAGTGATCCGCCGTTCTCAATGTTACGTGCGGCACCGAAGAAACGCTTGGGCTTATGCAGTGCGTTGGCATCGACACCACCCGAGAGAACCTTACCTGATGCAGGTGCTACGGTGTTGTATGCGCGTGCCAGACGGGTAATTGAATCAAGGAATATCACTACGTCATGACCGCACTCAACCATACGCTTGGCCTTCTCGATTACGATGCTGGCAATCTTTACGTGATGCTCGGCGGGCTCATCGAATGTAGATGCAATGACCTCGGCCTTTACGCTGCGGGCCATATCTGTAACCTCCTCGGGGCGCTCATCGATGAGCAGCATTATCATGTATGCCTCAGGATGGTTTGCTGCAATTGAGTTTGCAATATCCTTGAGCAGAATGGTCTTACCGGTTTTGGGCTGGGCCACGATCAAGGCGCGCTGTCCCTTGCCGATAGGAGCGAACATATCAACCACGCGGGCCGACAGATTGTCGTTGTGGCCGTTGCAGAGTGTAAACTTCTCATCGGGGAACAACGGAGTCAGGTGCTCAAACGGAACGCGGTCACGTGCTACAGAGGGCTCCAGACCGTTTATGCGGAACACCTTTACCAGCGGGAAATATTTCTCACCCTCACGCGGCGGACGGATAACGCCCTCCACAACGTCGCCGGTCTTAAGGCCAAAGAGCTTGATCTGTGACTGGGATACGTATATATCATCGGGTGATGCCAGATAATTGTAGTCCGATGAACGCAGGAATCCGTAGTTATCGGGCATGATCTCAAGTACGCCCTCACCGCGCAATACGTCACCAAAGTCATACATGCGCTCCTCCTGACGGCGGTTGGGCTGGCCGTTCTGCTGGAACTGCTGTCCGTTCTGGTTTTGCTGACGCTGGTTATTCGGCTGCTGGCGCTGACCGTTCTGCTGATACTGCTGTTCTCCGCGGAACTGCTCCTGGCGGGGTTGCTCCTGCTGCTCCTGTACCTGCTCCTGCTCGGGTTCCTGAAGGGTTACGGCGGGCTCGGCTACCTGGCGCATGGGTTCATCTTCCTGCTCGTATACATCGGCCACTGCCTGAGTCACGTTTTCATCGTCAATCTCTGGCAGAGGTACCTCTATCTGCTGCTTGCGGGGACGACCGCGACGCTTGGATGCATCGGCCTTCTGAACAGGCTGGGGGAGTTCCTCCTTTATAGGCTCAATTGCAGGCTGCTCCTGTACGGGCTCCTGAACGGGCTGCTGCTGAACAGGCTCCTCCTGCAAAGCTGCCTTCAGCTTGTCCTGATTGCCGCCGCGGCTGCGTTTTTTCTTGCCTTGAGCGGGGGCATTCTCCTGCTGGGGCTTCTCCTCTTTGGGTGCCTGAGGCTTTTCGGCCTCCTTTACCTCCTTTGGCTGGGGTTTGGGAGCATTGTTCTTCTTTTCAATTGATTTGGCCTGGCCGTTCTCATCGGCAGTGTAGACTTTCTCGGGGCCGTTCTTGCGGGTAACCTTCTTGCGGTCACGACGCTCTTTTTCGGGCTTGTTCTTGGCGGCTGAAATTGCCTGCTCGTCAAGGATATCGTATACCAGCTGGTTCTTGTCATCCTTGGTCTTGATGCCCATCTCCTTTGCAATTGCCTGGAGCTCATCCAGACTCTTGCTCTTTAATTGCAGTATGTCAAACATTGTTTTATTTGACCTTAGCAATATCCATGACGCAGCACGTGCACGAATATTGTGTAAGGTATGTGTAAATGAAAAATCGGATTGAATACCGCTATCGATTATCCTTGAATAGGACTGTATTGCGGCTTACGGGTACAAAGATACTGCAAAATTCCAATATCATGCGCCCTTATGCGGGATTTTTTGCGTTTCCGCCAAAGTGTCCCACAGTACCCTTACCCACAGCGCTTGTGAGACGGCTCATTGTGGGACACCCCTGCCAAATGAGCCAGTGTCCCACACCAACCCGCGAGAGAACGTATTCTCAGTAGGGTCATTGTGGGACACTTTGGCGAAAAAAGTACAAAAGGGGTCAGACCCCATTGGTACTATTTTTATAGGTGGGTGATGAGGAGGGCAAAGTTGACATCGCCGTCGGCAATGCTTCGGCAGGTGTCGGCATAGTTGAATGAAGTTTTTGTGTAGCCCTCTGTGTTACCAAGCTTGGGCATGGCAAAGCCGATGACGATGCCCGCGAGCATGGCGGCCACTGCAATCCATGAGGGTATGCGGCGACGCAGCAACTTAGGCTCGTTTTCAGTGATGTTCAGTGAGGGCAGGGACATCTCCTGGTTTTCCTTATCGGCCAATGATTTGATTGAGGAGAGCAGCTCCTGGCTCTCTTTCTCAAGTTCTTTCAGTTTGTCCATATCTTTAGTTTTCATTGTTTTTGCAATATTCGCGCACGGCTGTCAGCGCACTGAATAGACGTGATTTCACTGTGCCCTCCGGGATGTTGCACACCCGGGCAATCTCCGAAAGAGGCAGTTCCTCTTCATATCTTAAAAGGAATACAACCTTTTGAGGTTCAGGAAGACGGCTGATGGCATTGCGCAGCATCTGGTCGCGCTGTTCCTGTTCCAAATAATCGGTTTCTGTGATAGGCTCTTCTTTATCGGAGTTCTCAACATACTCCATGACAGTCATACGGCGGCGATATTCGTTTTTGAGCATATTATATGCAATTGCGAACATCCATGTGCTGAAAGGCCGTCCGGCATCATAGCTTCCTCTGGCGGACCACAGGCGCATGAACAAATCCTGCGTAAGGTCACGGGCCAGTTCACGGTCATAACCGGTCATGCGCAGGAAGAAACCTTGGGCACGCGGGCCGTGCTCAAGGTAGAGGGTTCGGAACGTATCAGCGGTCAATCTCATCGTAGTAACGTTTACGTTCCTCTTCACTGATATTCTCGGTGCGTGCAACGATGCGTTTCATCATTGAGTACAGCTTGCGCATTTGGCGTCGGTCACCATTTTCCTTATAGAAATCAAGCAGTGACTTAAAGCAGGGGATATAATTCAGATTGAGTCTGTAGGCCGATGCCTCATATGTCTCAGGGGTAAAAGTCTCAAATAAATAATCTGTGAGATACACATCCTCAAAGTTCTTTCGTTTGACTGATAGGTTGTCATATCGCTTGGTGCTGTACTTATAGACCAGTCCTTCAGAGTAAAGACTGTCAGGGAATGGAAGATTGGCAAAGAATGTAGAGAAATAGATGGGACGGCCTGTTTCCTTTGAAATGCTCAGATATAGGTTCTCTTCCCATTGTCTTAGACCTTTATCTGACCAATCAGAGGGATCTTCTATATCATTAATCCCTAGTTGTCTGGCAAGATTTTTACGATAATCCGGTGCGTACAGTAAACCGACACAAACTATTGTACGGTCACTAAACAACTCTTTTCCATATTGAATCATCAGTGTGGAGAATGTAGGATTATCTCCATTTACAAACAATATACCGTCATGTTCCATACCTGCCAACTGGTTGTAGGCGTAAGCTAACAGGTTATATGAATAGTCACCTGTCTCATACCATCTTTTCAATATGTCACCCATGAGTTCTGTTTCTCCGGTTTTAAGCAGATATACTACGTAATCCGGATACAGATAGGTGTTGTCAGGACGCATTCTTATGGCTTTGTCCATATTGTCCTCAAATTCACTACCTTTAATCCACATGTTGCAATAGTAGTCCAGAACATATCTGGCGTAACTGTTCGGACATTGACTGCGTACCTTCGCGGCTATTTCTTCAAGTTCTGTGGTGTCAAAATCATCATTCTTGTCTTTGAGTAACAGTTTGTATCGTGTAGCTTTGAACCAGTTTATCCAGGCGTCATCATTTTGGGGAGTCAATGTCGCCTGGGCACTCCATAGTTCGGCCTGTTGTGCATACCATTCAGGGGAATACTCAACCTTGACAAATGAAACAATTTGCTCTGGTTCTGCCTTGGTGGTTTGCTTTACAGCGGGAGTTGATGCGTGGCTTGTCAATACAACAGCCATCATTATTGGAAACAATATTTTTTTCATCTTTTTTTTTGACGTGATACACTTTGTTGTTGAAGCGCTTCACGAATGCATACACACAAATGTGGAAAAGGTTCAGCAAAAATGTGACATTTATTATTTACCGCAAAAAATGTGTGGTTAATATTCTTTACTTTTGCAGCCGTTATGAAAGGAAAAGGACATAATATTAGGGTTAGACTCAGGGCGTTCCACATCTGGCAGGTATTGGGTTACAGTCCGTGGAAATCAGAATGGACTGTGGCCGATGATGTCCCTGAGGGTAATGTGAAGGGCTTTTATCGCGGTGCATTTGACAGCATTCCTTTCCTGAACGATGACGCCAAGCGTACGTTCGTGCATCTGCTGCTGCGCCCCGGTTACATGATACGTGATTATATAAAAGGTAAGCATGATATATATCTTGCGCCGCTTACATCCCTTATAATCTTCTATGCCTTCTTCTCGTTGGTGTCATCGATAGCCCATCCGGATTTTGACGGCAAAAAGGGACAGAGCCAGGAGGTGGCATCGGATTCCTTAAAGAACAAAATCAGTGTTTCGCTGAGTTTCGAAGATGATTCGCTCAAGACGGATACAGACCAGGAGAAAACAGTCAGGTTGTCTCAGCTTGTTTCTGTCGCGGATACCCTGATGTATCTGAACAGATATCCCGAGGCTATAAACTCTCATAAAAGAGCATCCCTGGCTGCTTTTGAGAGTGCTCTCCGCAGCCAGGGCATAAACTACTTCCTTGGCATATTCCTGCTTATGTGGCCTGCTATGCGCATAGCGCTGCGGAAACAGTCCATGGGGTGGGCCGAATCGGCCACAACTGCGGCGTACGTGTTGTGTCAGTTCAGCTTCTTTATGCTGTTTGTGCTGATACTCTCATTTGGGAAGAGCAATGAGATAGGTATAATGTTTATGGGCCTGCTGATAATGATAGATTACCAGCAGTTGTTTGGAATCAGTTACAAGAAGAGTTTCTGGCTAACTATCAGGACAGGCTTTTACCTGCTAGTGTTCGTCTCTCTGCTAGTATTGCTTCTTATCGCAGCGATGACGGTCTACATGTTCGTTTAATGGTTACTTGTCCTTGATTTGGATGCCGTCAAGGAGTTTCTTAATCTTGCGTTTGAGGTCTTTCTGGGTTTGACGGTCTCCCTTGCAGAGTTTCTTTATTTCCTTGTTTGACCTCTTGGTGAACTGTTTCTTCAGCTTGTTGAGAGTCTTTTCATCGAATTTCTTTATCTCCTTGTCTTTCATCTGGCTTATCATACCGTCATCGCCGGCAAGGGTGTTGTAGACCACCTGTATGAGCAGGAAAGGCTGGCTGCTCGTAAAATCAAAGTTAAAATCAAGTTTGAGATTCAGGTCGGCAGGGTCTATGTCAACCGCTAATTTGGCGGTTATTTGATTTATAATATTCTCTGCTGACTGAAGTATCTGGTTGAGATTAAGATTGTCAAAACTTTTGGATATGCTTACTGTATCACCGCGTAATGTGGCAGTATTTCTTGCACCGGCTGATTGCGGAATGCAAACAAGAATCATAAGCAGGAATGTTCCAAACACGCGTTTCAATGTGGTCTTTTGAGTCATATTGAGATAATTTTAAGGTTTAGTCTTACAATAGACGTACGTAATCTCAATTTGTTATATTCTTGCCAAAGTGTCACACAACAAAGTGGCTCACAGTGCTTGTGATCTGGCTTGTTGTGGGACATGGTCGCTAAATAAAGCAGTGTCCCACGGTAACCCGCGTGAGAACGTATTCTCGATGGGGTGCTTGTGGGACACTTTGGAGAAAATTATTGTGCTGACTGGATCTCTTTCAGTTCATCGGAACTGACTTCGTCCAGCTCCTTGCCGTTGACAAGGATTTTCTTTATGGGCTTTCCGTTGATGGTGACATTGCCGTCGGCATCGATCTCGGCACCGGGGAGCTTTTGGATAATATCCTTTACCTGTGTCTCATTAGGAACGTTGTTGATATTCACATTGTCCTGATCATCCAAACGGACTGTTGTATGGTTTTCGCCGTTTACAAGGATTTTGGATACGCGTTTGCCATTGACGGTCATATTGCCATCCTGGTCATACTCCACGCCGGGTAAAGATTTGATAATTCCGTCAACGAATTCATCGGTATATCCGGAAAACTCCATGTTTATGTCGTCGCCGTTGTCCATGTAACTTATTTTGGGAGTGGTTGTGCCGGCATTAGCAGGGTCTTCCTTCTTGTAGAGAACCTTACCGTTGATAACGATTCTTTTGATCTGATGACCCTGTGATGTAACATTGCCCTGTTCGTCAATCTTTGCATCCGGGATCATTTTTAAAATTCCGTCAAGCGTCATACCTTCCAGTGATTCTCCGTCCATCTTTATCTCATCGACTACGATACTGGTGGTGACGTTTTTGTCATCATACACGTAATTGACCTTGGTTTTGGCATTGAGTGCCAGACTAATGCAAACTAAGGGGAGAAGATAGAGTGCTCTGAGCAGACTCCTTCTGGTTGTTCTTTCCTTTTCCATCATAAAAATTCTGTTTTTTAAAATACTGTGATTGAAATTATTAGCTATTGTGTATCCGTTCATTGCGGCCGCTTTGCTAATGAGCAGATACTGATAACTGCGTAAGTCTGTGCCACTGCGCAGCACGGTGTCATCGGCCTCATACTCATGGACGGCGCGTAGGTCTATGCGCAGCATCCAGATGGCGGGATTGAACCACTGCAGGGCAGCTATAAGATCGGTAATAAGTACATCTATTGAATGGCGGAGTGCCACGTGGGCTTTCTCGTGGCTGATTATTGCGGTTTCATTATTGTTCCAATCGGCCTCTGATATTACGATGTGACCCATCCAGCTGAATGATGCAGCATTGCCGGGCATGATATAGACGGTGGTGCCATCGGCCATAACCTCCTTTCGTGCGTTCTTTATTATACTGCGTACGCGAATGACCGATGCCAGGACCTTTGCCAGTACAAAGACTACGCCTGCGGCATAGACTGCCATGAGCGCGATGTGCCACCAGGGCGTAGACGGCAGGGCAGGGGTGCTTGAGACGGCTTGCATGGTTTGGGCCACCGCCGGCATTGGCAGTATCTCAGTCTTGGTGATTGTAATGATGCAAATAGGGAGGAGAAATGACAGCAAAGCCGTACTCAAAAGCACAATCCTGTTGAGTCTGTGCCATGTATCTTTGATGAGCAGCAGACGGAAGAATATGTAGAAGACGGCCATTATGACCGCAACTTTCAATTGATAGGTAAGGAAGGTCATCATTTTTCTTTCTTTTCAAGGTGTTCAATAAGTTCTTTCAGTTCATCGATTGATACCTTGCCGTCACCCACGAATGCCGATACCGCATTCAGGTATGAGCCAAAGTAGTTGCCTATGAATCCGCCCATTGAGAATTTGCTGTACTCGCTGCGCGTTACAATGGGGTAATATTGATAAGTGGGACCGTATGCCTTGTGGTCCAGGAAACCTTCGGTCTCCAATTCACGAACCTGTGTGGAGAGAGTGTTGAAATGGGGTTTTGGCTCGGGGTAGAGCTCACGGAGTTCACGTACAAAGAGTGCCCCCTTGTCCCAGAAGTGGTTCATAATGACCTCCTTCTTCTCACTTAGCTTGGTTATTTCAGTCTTAGTCATAAAGCTGTTGTAACTAGTTCCGATGCAAATGTAACTAGTAAAATAGTTACTCAACGATTTGTTTAGTTAATAATCATTAATTCGGGAAAAATCAAAAAAAATCTACCTTTGCTGTAGTTTTCCATTCAGTCCTGCGTCTAATGTGCAGAAACAAACAAGAAAGACAATGACAGAACGAGAATTTGAGAAGATGGTCAGAGAGAACAAAGGCACTATATATACGGTGTGCTACATGTTCTCGAACGATCATGATGAGGTGGCCGACCTTTTTCAGGAGATACTCATCAACCTCTGGCGGGGATCCGGAACCTTCAGGGGTGAAAGCGCGCTGAGTTCCTGGATTTGGAAGGTTTCGCTCAACACCTGCATTACTTTTGACCGTAAGAAGAAACGCGGAGTGAGCACAGTACCTCTTTCCATGGATGTTGACCTGTTCAGTGACCAGGCCGATGATACCCGCCAGATCAGTATGCTGCGTGAGCGTATCGGCCGCCTGGGTCCTTTTGACAGGGCGATAGTACTGCTCTGGCTTGAGAACCTGAGTTACGAGGAAATCGGCCAGATTGTAGGAATCACTTCAAGTAATGTCTCAGTCCGTCTTGTAAGAATCAGAGAACAACTTAAAAACATGCAGTAAAATGGAAACAACCGATAACACTTTAAAGGAGATGCAGCAGCAGATGCAGCTGCTTAAGGATAAGCTTGCCAAACAGACAATCGTAAACGAGCAGATGATGCGTAATGCATTTGCAAAGGGTCTTAAGAGCATTCGCTCAAAGGCAGCCATCCCGTATTTTGCCGGACTTGCAGCAATTCTTTGCTGCCCGTCATTCTACAGTTTCGGATGCTCGCTGGGATTCCTTATCTACAGTGAACTTATGATACTGTTCTGCATGGGTGCAACCTGGTACACCAACAGCAATATTCCTAAAATGGACGAGGATCTGCTGACTGCAGCCGGCCATCTGACCCGCTTTAAGAAGATTCACGCAGAATGGCTCAAGATTGGTGTCCCGCTTCTGTTGGTATGGATAAGCTGGCTTATAATGGACTTGTTCCGCTCAGTAGATATGTCAACAGCCGAGGTATATGCTCTCATGGCAGGAATAGGAGTGGGCTTGATAATCGGTCTGTCAGCAGGATTGAAGGTGCGCCGTGACCTGATGGACGGTGCACAGGAACTGATAGATCAGATCAAGGATATGCAGGAGAAATAATCTCAGAGTGTCTTATTGATACTGGAGATATAATCCAGTACATCGTCACGGCCCGATTTGTCGAGCGATGAAGTAATGAAGTGGGGGGGTAATTCCTCCCACTGCTCGTTTAGGGTGTCCAGGAACTTCTTTACGTTCTCGGTGAGGCGACCTCGGCCCAGTTTATCGGCCTTGGTAAAGATTATGCCAAAGGGTACGGCATTCTCACCAAGCCACTCTATGAACTCAAGGTCTATCTTCTGTGGCTCCAGACGGCTGTCAATCAACACAAACAGTGATGTAAGCTGGGGGCGCTCCAGGATGTAGTCGTTGATTATGCGGGTGAGCTGCTCCTGCTGGCTCTTTCCGCGCTTTGCGTAACCGTAGCCGGGCAGATCGACCAGATACCAGTTCTTGTTGATGAGGAAATGGTTGATAAGCAGCGTCTTTCCGGGTGTGGCCGATGTCATGGCCAGGCCTTTACGGTTGGTCAGCATGTTGATGAGGCTGGACTTGCCAACGTTGGAACGGCCAATGAAGGCGTACTCCGGCATGTCATGCTGAGGGCACTTGCTCACGTCGGTGTTGCTGATTATGAATTCGGCGCTCTTAATATCCATCTCCAAAAGTGTTTTATGGTGCAAAAGTAGTCAAATTAGGCGTAAAATGCTAAATTTGCACCACATCAGAACTGTATATGAATAAGGAGTATCCGTCGGCAGCATTGGAGAGGGCAGTGGGCGAGTTTGCCAAACTGCCGGGCATAGGCCGTAAGACCGCGTTGCGCCTGGTGTTGCATATGCTTTCAAGGTCCGAAGAGGAGGTGGGTACATTCGGAAAGGTGTTCTCCACTCTCAAGCAGGATATCCATTACTGCAAGGTATGCCATAACATATCGGATACCGATGTTTGCGATATCTGCGCCAATCCAAAACGTGACGGTTCGATGCTTTGTGTGGTTGAGAACGTGCAGGATGTGCTGGCCATAGAGAGCACCATGCAGTACAACGGACTGTATCATGTGTTGGGCGGTATCATTTCGCCGATGGACGGCATCGGTCCTCAGGACCTGCAGATTGCAAGTCTGGTGGAACGTGTGCAGGAGGGCGGTATCAATGAAGTGATATTGGCTTTGAGCCCCACCATGGAGGGCGATACCACAAACTTCTTCATTTCACGTAAGCTGCAGCCGCTGGGTGTCAAGCTGAGCGTGATAGCACGTGGCGTTGCTGTGGGTAATAATCTGGAGTATGCCGATGAGGTCTCACTGGGACGTTCCATCGTAGACCGCATACCTTTTCAATGATTGATTTAGATTGTAGATATGAATACAAAGAAAATGGCTGTAAAGCTGATGATAGCATGGTGCTCCATCTATATAGTTGCCGGAATCACTGCGCTTCTGTTTGAATTCGGACCGCTTAAGGGTATTACTGTAACTGAGCCCAAAGCAATATATATACTTGAGGTGATAGGCGTACTGGCATCGCTGGCACTCATCCCGTTGGCACTGCGCGGATTCAAAAAGATGGTGGACCGTATGGATGAAAAAGAGTACCCGGAGGATAAGATAGAGAAAATCTACATGCTGTGCTCTATGCTCCGTATTGAGGCATTCTTCCTGGTGGTGGAGTTTGGAGTGGTACTTTACTATGTTCTCAGCGATACCATCGGCCTCTATATTGCAGCCATCGCTGCAATCTGCTCTATGTTTGCCATTCCCACAAAAGCCGGTATCGAGCACGAGACGGGTTACTACGATTAAGATATGCCGACCGTAAGCGTCATCATAGTCAGTTATAAGGTAAGGTATTACATTGAGCAGTGCCTCAACTCGGTATTGCGCTCTGTTCCCGATGCACAGATACTGGTGGTTGACAATAAGTCTGATGACGGATCGGTCGAGTTCCTGCGCAAGCGTTTTCCGCAGGCCGAAATAATAGCCAATGATTATAACGCCGGTTTCGGAAAGGCAAATAACATTGCTTTGACAAAGGCTACGGGCAAATATGTACTGTTCCTTAATCCTGACACCATTGTTGCTGAACGAACCGTTCCGGGGTGTATCGCATATATGGATGCGCACCCGGAGACAGGTGCCGTGGGCGTGCGGATGCAGTATGATGACGGCCGTTTTGCGCTTGAATCACGACGCTCGCTGCCTACGCCTTCGGTTTCATTCTGGCACATGACAGGTTTGGGACGTCTGTTCCCGCATTCCAGGAGGTTTGCCAAATATCACCTTACTTATTTGGACAGGGACGAGGAGTGTCAGATTGATGTAGTTTCGGGTGCATTCATGTTCATTCGCAAGGAGGCGCTTGACAAAACCGGAGGATTTGACGAGGCATTCTTTATGTACGGAGAGGATATTGACCTGTCATACAGGATATTGCAGGCCGGATATCATAACCGGTATCTGCCGTTGCCTATCGTACATTATAAAGGTGAGAGCACAAATAAGACATCATACCGTTATGCCAAGGTCTTTTATGACGCCATGCTTATATTCTTCAACAAGCATTTCCGCGGAAAAAGAGACCTGTTTGCCTTCTTTGTCAGGATGGTGGTAGGAATAAGGAAGATGAATACTTATGTCCTGCAAAACATCTGGGCGCGCCGAAGGATGCTGTCTGACTATACTGAAAACTGCCTGTATGTGGGTCGTAGGGAAACATTTGCCCAAGTACAACAGCTGTTATCAGGCAGCAAGTTGTTACGTAATCAGTGTTATGTCGAGTCTGAAGGTGATATCAATGGCTCGCTCAGTGATTCTGTCCTTACCGATGTCAAGGCAATCATATTTGATACTGAACTGTTCTCATACGATGATATTCTGGACTGGATGTATGCCCGGGCATCGGAAGGAAAACGATACAGTTTGGGGTTATATTCATCCCAAACAGGCAAACTGATAACTGAAGAAGAAGTTTTATGACCGAAAAGAGTTTACTCAGTGACGGAACATACCTGCTCCGTGCTCCAGAGCCGGAGGATCTGGATGTCTTGTTCAACATGGAGAATGATACATCGTTGTGGATGGTATCGGGTAATGCCGTACCTTACTCACGGTATCAGATCAAGAAGTATATCGTGCAGTCGCAGCACGATTTCTATACCGACCGTCAGGTGCGGTTCATGATTGTGCGCCTGGCCGATAATATTGTCATGGGTAGTGTCGATCTGACTGATATCGATCCTTATAACGGTCGGGCCGAGATAGGTATTGCACTGTTGTCTGAATACAGAGGGCAGGGTGTTGCATCGGCTACACTCAAGATTGTTTCGGAATACGCCAAGAAGGTGCTGCGTCTGCGTCAACTGTTCTGTCATGTGCCTTCGGACCACAAACAGAGCATTAAATTGTTTGCCAGCAATGGGTTCACTAAGACAGGCCGACTTAAGGATTGGCTTGTAAATGATGACGCGTACACAGATGTCCTGATACTGCAGAAATTTTTTTGAAAAAAATGTGTACTGACGCTTGTGGGAATCAAAAATGTCAGTACCTTTGTCACCGCAAAACAGCGAGGTGTGTTAGTTCAGCTGGTTAGAATGCCGCCCTGTCACGGCGGAGGTCATGGGTTCGAGTCCCATACACACCGCAAAAAAAGAGAGTCGCAATCGCGGCTCTCTTTTTTTGTGGTGTTATGGGACTCGTATGGGCCTTTTTTTAGTTTGCTATCGCAAACACGTTCGCTCCGCTCACTTGGCGGCCTCCGGCCGCTCTCGCTCGAGGACTCGCTCGCCCCAATACGTGTCGCATCGCGGCTCTCTTTTTTGTGGTGTGTATGGGCAATACCTTGTTGAATAATTGTGTTTGCTAATGGTTATTGATTTAAAATAGTTCGTATATTTGCAATCAGAATCTGGGTATCTGTTGAGTCAGATTTAATAGGGAACACGGGTGAGATTCCCGGACAGTCCCGCTGCTGTATTTCTCAGGTACCGTTTCAGGATGAGCAGTCGCTCCCATGACTGCAACAAACGCCACTGACCGGCTGGTCGGGAAGGTTCCTGAAGCGTGAGATAAGTCAGAAGACCTGCCCAAGATTTCAAAGTTTTGCTTTAGCCCCGAGGATAGGGCGGGTACGACGAATGACAAAAACAAACAATGAAACAGAGACGGAGCGTTGTAGCCTCCGTTGGCCGTGTGCAGTAATCTGCGTGCGGTTGAGTCGTAATATATTACTTGTTTGATGTCAGCCTTAAAGGGCTGAAGCGCAGCGGACTACGGTGATGTGTGGTTCGCAAAAAGTGAGGGGAGGCCGTGAGGTTTCCCCAACTTTTTAATGATTAAACCATTTGGATAAGAATACATCTAAATAACGTATGGACAGCCGTTCCTTCCTGCGAGTTGCTTTTACCGCGCTGGCATTGTGCCTGTGCGGCACTGTTCGTGCGCAGTGGGAGGAACCAGTCTTCATCGATGACAACTACCAGCACGTAGAGTATGCCGTACCGGAAGGATCGCCGTTGGAATTCGGTGTGAGACCGGGGACAATGGGAGTCGGATCCGTGTTGTTCGAGACCAATCCTACCGGGGCCAAGGTCTTTATCGATGACGTATTTCAGGGAGTGACTCCGCTTATGATAGAGAATGTGCCTGACGGTACATACAGCGCCCGTTTTGAGATGGAGGGCTACCTGAACCATTATATGTCATTCGATGTTGCGGCAACGCTCCAGTCACACGTTACGGCAGGCCTGAGTCCGCGTCAGCACTACTTCTTTGACCGCCGCGAGCTGTACACGACATTGGTATATGAATACAGTAAGGTGAATGCCGAAGGGTGGGGCGTAGGCAACTCATGGGGCGCATATTTCAACAACTTCAATCTGGAGCAAAGCACCATAGTCCACATCGGCATAAACAACACCGTCACGTTTGAGGGTGCACTGGGTTACAGTTTCATCATGGGCCGATTGAAACGTTTCCGTCTGACTCCTCAGATTGGTTACTCGGGCGTATGGTACGATCATGTGGATACCGCAGTCAGCGGCTGGCGGGGCTATCTGCGTGGCGGCCTGAACTTTAAATGCGGCATCACTGAGCAATACGCATTCTCTACCACACTGCTCTATGACAAGACCGGCATAGGTTTCCGTGCCGGCATTCTCTTCTATGTGAATTAAATTACGTAACTTCGCAGTCTGAAAATTTTTAAGTTTTGAGATGAATAAGACAGTTACTTTCGGCGAGGTTATGCTTCGTCTTGCCACTCCGGGCTATGAGCGCTTCGGACAGGGCAACATGCTGAGTGCAACATACGGTGGCGGTGAGGCCAATGTGGCTGTTTCACTTGCCAATTACGGATTACCCGTATCTTTCGTTACAAGAGTTCCCGATAATGATATAGCAGCTGCCTGCCTGCGTGAACTTCGCGGGTTCGGCGTTGATGTAAGCGATGTAGTTCTAGGCGGCGACCGTTTGGGCATATATTTCCTTGAGACCGGTGCAGTCAGCCGCGGCAGTAAGGTCATCTATGACCGCGCAGGCTCATCGATCGCAAAGATTGAGCCCGGTATGATTGACTGGGACAAGGTGCTTGAGGGCGCAGGCTGGTTCCACTGGACCGGTATAACACCTGCAATATCCGAAGGTGCTGCAAAGGTTTGCCTGGAGGCCGTAAAGAAGTGCAATGAGAAGGGCATAACCGTATCATGTGACCTCAATTACCGCAAGAACCTTTGGAAGTGGGGCAAGAAAGCCAGCGAGGTAATGCCTGACCTGGTTGCCTGCACTGACATAGTTCTGGGTAACGAGGAGGACGCTCAGATGGCTCTGGGTATCAAACCTGAAGGTGTTGACGTAACCGGCGGTAAGGTTGATGCCGATGCATACCTGTCGGTTTCAAAGCAGATTATGGCCCGATTCCCGCGCTGCAAGAAGGTTATCACCACACTGCGCGGATCAATCAATGCCAACCACAATATGTGGAAGGGTGTGCTTTACGACGGCAAGACCCTTTACAAATCAAGAGAATACGATATCACACACATAGTTGACCGTGTTGGCGGCGGTGACTCATTCATGGGCGGTCTGATTTATGGTCTGCGCGTGTATGAGAATGACCAGAAGGCTCTGGACTTTGCCGTTGCGGCATCATGCCTCAAGCACACCATCTATGGTGACTATAACCGTGTGACAGTAAGTGAAGTAGAGAAACTTATGGGCGGCGATGCATCAGGCCGCGTAGCCCGCTAAAACATACAGCAATGAGCAGATTCAAGAGATTGCAGGTGTTGAACACCTTTGTGAGCACCGGAATAGTTCCTCTGTTCTATAACAAGGATGCAGAGCTTGTAAAGAAAGTTGTTAAGGCATGCTATAATGGCGGTGCCCGTGTGTTTGAGTTTACCAACCGCGGTGACTATGCCCATGAGGTGTTTGCCGAGGTTAATAAATGGTGCGCCACTGAGTGCCCTGAGATGATCATGGGTGTGGGCTCGGTATCGGACCCTGCAACTGCCGCTCTCTATATCCAGCTTGGCGCCGGATTTATAGTATCACCCAGCCTGAATCCCGATATGGCCAAGATCTGCAACCGCCGCAAGATTGCATGGATTCCCGGTTGCGGAACCCTGACAGAGATCAATACGGCCGAGGAGCTTGGTTGTGAAATAGTCAAGATATTCCCGGGTACCGAGGTGGGCGGTCCGTCATTCGTAAAGGCAATCAAGGGCCCGTGCCCCTGGACAGAGATCATGCCTTCGGGTGGCGTATCACCTGATCCTGCAAGTCTTGAGGCTTGGTTCAAGGCAGGTGTAGCATGCGTAGGCTTGGGTTCTCAGCTTACTCCAAAGGATGTAATAGCAAACGGTGACTTCGGCTTCATTGAGACCAAAGTCCGCGAGTGCATCGACTACGTAAAGAAGTTTAAATGACCCGTTAGGGACAGTCCCCCTGTGCCTTTTTCGCGAAAATGGCACAGGGGGACTGTCCCTAATGGGTCATCTGAGTTCGAGGCCAAATACTGATTCCAGCTCTGCAAGGGCTGGATTTTCTTTTTTCATCTTTTCGTACTGCTCCTCACGCGTAAGCAGATGATCGACATTGCGTGACTGGTCAATCGCAATCTCCATGCTTATGGATGGATTGCTGAACCTTTCGCGTATAAAGTTAAGGATACGGTCCTGGGCCTGGCGAATCTCATCGGCCATCATGGCATTGCCTGCCATAACGGTGAATACGGTGTCTGACTTGACCTCGGGATGGCAGTTGATCATACGGTTCTTGAGCGGAGTGTCCTGACGGGGCAGGGTAGCTGCAAAATCGTTCCAGCTGTTCTGCAGGGCATCAAGTGTGAGCGGCTTGGCAGGATGTTGCTCCTGGTCTATTACTTGAACGGTCTGGCGGCCGTGTGGCTGGTCGGGGCGGCCGGCCGGCTTATTGCCGTAGATGGATGTGAATATGCTGCCTCCCTTAAGTGTGGGTATAACGTTCTTGCGCACAGGCTGCGGAGCGGGTTGCTGTATGGTCTGTGCTGCGACCGGCTTGGCGGTGGCCTGAGGCGCTGCCGCTGCCGGAGCTGCCTGTGTGGCAGCTATCGTTTTGAATATGGGGTGTAATCTCTTGGGCTTGCGCCCACTACTGTCATCGTCTTCATCGGCCTGAGCTGCCTGTATGAGCGTGAGCTCCACCAGCAGACGCTTGTTCTTGCTGATGCGGTAGTTCAGGTCACAGTCGTTGCAGATTTTTAGAGCGCGGTACAGGAATTTGGGCGAGCATTTGGCTGCCTGTGCCTTGTAGCGCTCACGCATCTCGTCACTCACCTCAAGCAAGGGCAGTGTGCAGGCGTCGCGGCTCACCAGCAGGTTACGCAGGTGCAGCATCAGTCCGCTGATGAGATGACTGCCGTCAAATCCCTTGGCCAGGATATCGTTGAGCAGCACCATTGAATCCGGGATGCGCTTCTCAAGGAACATGTCAGTGAGACGGAAGTAATAGTCGTAGTCTATTACGTTGAGATTCTCGATAGTCTTCTGATATGTGACCTGACCTCCCGTAAAGCTTACCACCTGGTCAAATATTGAGAGCGCGTCACGCATTCCGCCGTCAGATTTCTCGGCAATGATTGCGAGAGCCTCTGTATCGGCGGTGACACCCTCTTTCTGGGCTACTGACTGCAGGTGTTCTATTATGTCCTTGTTGCTGATACGTCCAAAGTCGTATATCTGGCAGCGTGACAGTATGGTAGGTATGATTTTATGCTTCTCTGTAGTGGCAAGTATGAAAATGGCATACTTGGGCGGCTCCTCCAGTGTCTTCAGGAAGGCGTTGAAAGCGGCCTGAGAGAGCATGTGGACCTCATCGATTATGTAGACCTTGTATTTGCCGTTCATGGGCGGTATGCGAACCTGCTCGGTCAGGTTACGGATATCGTCTACCGAATTGTTACTGGCGGCATCCAGCTCGAATACGTTGTATGAGCGGAGCTCCTCGTTAAAACTCTTGCATGATTCACACTCTCCGCATGCTTCGCCGTCAGGACCGCGATGCTCGCAGTTAATGGTCTTGGCGAAAATACGTGCGCAGGTGGTCTTGCCTACGCCGCGAGGACCGCAAAAAAGATAGGTGTTGGCCAGCTTGCCGGAACTGATGGCGTTTTTGAGCGTGGTGGTAAGCGCTTTCTGGCCTACCACGCTGTCAAACGTCACAGGACGGTATTTTCGGGCTGAAACAATATAATCTTCCATAACTGAAATCAATAGATTTCAAAGGTACTGTTTTTTTCGTGCAACTCCTCAATTGAAAGTCCGATTTTTTGAGTTACTTTTGCACCGTTATGGATAACGGATTCTTACCACAACTCAAGGCATTTTTAGGCAGGTACAAATACTGGATTGTGCTTGCACTGTTCCTGCTTGTCATACTCGTGGCCAGCGACAACAGCCTTATCAAGCGTATGGTGCAGAAGCGTGAGATCCGCGCGCTCCAGGAGCAGTTGCGTGAGAGTGCCGAGCAGAAACGTCAGAACGAGCTGATGCTGAATGACCTGAACAACGACAGTCTGGTGATAGACCGAATTGCCCGCGAGAGATACAATATGCATCGTGAGGATGAGGACCTGTTTATAGAAAGTGCACGCTGACAATGGAGAATAGGGAAAAACGTCTGATAGAGTCATTCACTACCGTAGGTGGTGTAATCCTTTTATTTGGTGCGGCTGTATTCATCACGGGGTGGGAGTATGCGCCGTATATGTATCTGGCCGGTTCGTTGATGTTTGCCTGCGGCCAGTTTGCAGACCGTTATGACGGTACGGACCCTATAATCAGGCGTTTGCGCTTTCAGCAGATATTGGGTGCCATATTCCTCTTGCTGACGGCTGCCCTGATGTTTTCGGAACCTGTTCATAACCGATTACTGGCCGATGCGAATGCGGGTAGTGATATACGCTCTTTCCTGCTCGTTCTTACCCGCAGAAACAACTGGATAGTCACGCTCTCGATCGGGGCAGTGTTCGAGCTCTATTCATCCTTCCGCCTGGACCATATTTCCAGAAAAGAGGACTGATATTATGTTTCTTAATCATTAAGATTTGTGCCAGTTTGAAATGGAATCTAAATAGATTCTAAAGCTTTTAACAACTTTTAGCCGCATATCGGCAACATTTCATTAAAGAATAATAAAACGTAATTTCGTTTTTTCTTGTGTTGTAATTTTGCATGTCGAAAAAAGGATTAGACATGCTCAGACAACGCTTGAATTTGGTCATGACGGTTGCAGGCTTGATGCTTGCCATGGTATCATGTACAAACTGCTACAAGATAGACGGCGTCGTTGAGACTCTGGGATATGAAGGCAGACAGTTGTCCCTGATAGAATTCCTTCCTTACCGCACGACAAAGATTGATTCCTGCACTGTAAATCACGGCCGATTCCAGATGACAGGCAAGGCCGATACCACGCGTCTTGTTTTCCTGTGCAAAGACAATCGTCCCATTATTCCCGTATACATCGAGAAGGGTCATGCCACAATCAAACTGCTTCCCACAGAGATGACTGTTTCGGGTACCCGTCAGAATGACCTGTTCTACAGTTTCCTCAAAAAGAAGATTGAGATTGACAACCGTTATGAGGATCTGTCCCAGAAGCGTGTCTCCATGTCCCGTTCAGGAATGGATTTCCGCAGGATGGAACTCATTCAGGATTCACTCCGTATGGTTGTTGATGAGTGTGAGGAGATGATTTGCTCCTTTATGGCCGAGAATTATAATGAACCGGCTGCAGTGGGAGTATTCATGATGCTCAGCGCGTCTCCGTCAAATGACATTCCGTCACTGGTGCGCAGAATCCTTGATGCCGCTCCTGAGAATTTCCTGACTCAGTCTTATGTTGACGGTTACACCCATCGTGTGGGTTACGACCGCAATTAATCGGCTTTATCCAAAGTATTCTTTATTGTGTTGAATACCTCGTCAGAGGTTTGACTCATTATGGCCTTTAGCTGGGCCTCATCAGTGTCTTTATCGCTGCGCGGCCATACCGGCTCATGTATTGTCATGTGTACGGGATGCCAGGTTACATGCCATGCATGGCGTGACATTACATCGTAGTTGCCGTCGATGGTTACGGGCAGTATAGGCAGATGCAGCTCCTCGGAGATAAGGAAGGCGCCGCGTTTGAATTTGCCCATATTTCCGTCATGTGAACGGGTACCCTCGGGGAATATCACGACAGACATGCCGTTCTTGAGTTTTGACTCGGCTTTGCGTATGCTCTCTATGCCGCTGCCTCTTGAACTGCGGTCTATCAGTATGCAGCCCGACATCTTGCAGGCCCAGCCTACGAACGGAATCTTGCCAAGCTCTTTCTTCATCATCCACTTGAACTTTATGCCGATGAATCCGTAGATCAGAAACGCATCCCAATAGCTCTGATGGTTTGGTGCGATTACGTATGACTGACCTTTTTTGATGTTCTCAAGTCCGTCAACACGGAGCGGAATAAAGAACAGATAGTAGAAAAGCCGTCCCCAAATCATTCCGGGCCAGTAACCCCAGAAACGGTCATCGAATATTGAACCTATCATTGTTGTCAGCGCCACAATGATGGTTACTACAATCATTATCGGCAGAGCAATGAAAATCTGATACAGAAGATAGAGTGCTTTCATCATCTCGTGAATGTAACTTGTTGTCCTTTAATTGATGAGTCAATATGTCCCTGGTCATATACGGCATGCCCGTTGACCCATGTCTTTTCTACTTTCCAGTGGAACTGCTCGCCTTCAAACGGTGTCCAGCCGCATTTGTTGGGCACATCGGCATTGGATACCTTATAGCCCTGGTCGGTGCGTGAAACCAGAGTGAGGTCAGCCTTGTAACCCTGGCGTATGTATCCACGCTCCTTTATGCTGAATATTTGAGCAGGGTTGTGGCACATAAGCCTTACTACATCGGTTATTTGCATTATTCCGGCCGATGCCAGCTCAAGCATTGAAGGGAGCGAGTAGGGCAGTACGGGCATGCCCGATGCGGCGCTCTTGCATCCTCCCTGCTTTTCGGAGAGCAGGTGTGGGGCGTGATCGGTGCCAATCACGTCTATGCGGCCGTCGGTGAGTGCAAGGCGAAGGGCCTGGCGGTCGGCGGCTGTCTTTATTGCGGGATTGCACTTTATGAGCGCACCCTTGTGGTCGTAATCGGCATCGGTGAACCACAGGTGGGCGGGGCAGGCCTCGGCAGTGAACTGCTTGCTCTGCAACGGTCCGCCATGGAACAGGTTCAGTTCATGGGCGGTCGTCAGGTGCAGAATATGCAGGTGTACGTTGGTTCCTGCAGCCACATCCAGCGCCTTTGAGGTCGATGCATAGCACGCCTCCTCGCTGCGTATGAGCGGATGATATTTTACGGGAGGCTCACTGCCGTACTGGCTGGTGTAGCGCTCCATGTTTGCGTTTATGATTGAAGTCTCCTCGCAATGCACTGCTACGGGGACTGTAGCAGCCTGGAACAGCGCTTTGAGCGATGCGGCATCGTCCAGGAGCATACCGCCTGTACTGGAGCCCATAAAGAGTTTGACTCCGCAGACATGAGTGGGGTCAATCTTTTCAATCTGGTCCAGATTGGTGTGTGTGGCACCCAGATAGAAACTGTGGTTTACCAGGCAGACGTCCGATGCGTGTCTAAACTTGTCGTTCAGGGCCTCAATAGTGACGGTCTGCGGTACGCAGTTGGGCATATCGAATACCGTGGTTACGCCACCTGCGGCAGCAGCACGGCTTTCGGATTCCATATCGGCTTTATGTGTCAGGCCGGGATCACGGAAATGCACGTGGTCATCGATAACACCCGGCAGCAGCCATTTGCCTGAGACATCTATGACAGTATCGGCCCCGGGAGTCTCATCAGGCATGAAAATACCGGCTATGGTCTCGTCTTCAATCAGGACCGATGCCTTTTGCACCTGTCCTTCATTGACTACCATAGCGTGCTTGATGAGTGTCCTGCTCATTTATTGTTTAGGCTACAGGCTTTTGTGGATATTTACGGAACCAGCTGGATATCTTGAGGCGTATCACACCAAAGAGTGCCTCGCTGAATATACCGCCGCTCATCTTTGATGTTCCCAGCTCGCGGTTTACGAATATAACCGGGACCTCCTTTATCTTGAATCCGCACTTGTAGGCAGTAAACTTCATCTCAATCTGGAAGGCGTAACCCTTGAAATGGATCTTATCCAGCTCAATTGTCTCCAGAACCTGACGACGGTAACACTTGAATCCGGCAGTGGTGTCGTGTACCGGCAGGCCGGTTATGAAATGCACGTACTTTGATGCAAAGTATGACATCAGGACGCGTCCCATAGGCCAGTTGACAACGTTCACGCCACTCACGTAACGGGAGCCGATAGCCACGTCATAACCCTCATCGCGGCAGGCGCTCAGAAGGCGCGGCAGGTCAGCGGGTGCGTGTGAGAAATCGGCATCCATCTCAAATATGTAATCATAACCGCGCTCGATGCACCACTTGAAACCGGTGATGTATGCAGTGCCCAATCCCAGCTTGCCGGAGCGCTCCACAATGAAGAGGCGATTCTTGAATTCGCTCTCCATAAGTCCCTTTACTATGGCTGCAGTGCCGTCGGGGGAGCCGTCATCTATTACCAGTATGCTGAAATTATCCTCCAGTGCAAGCACGGCACGGATTATGTTTTCTATGTTCTCCTTCTCGTTATAAGTCGGTATTATAACTATGCTGTCACTCTTTTTCATCAGGTCAGTATTTGAGTATGCAAATATAGTGTTTTTTTGGCACAGGGGGACAGTCCCTATTGTGCCATTTTTTGTGTACTTTTGCAGAGTCTTGAAAAACAGGTCAGATTGGAGATGACATTATCTGATTTGAGTGCCCTTTACGGCGGCTTGGCACAGACCAAGGCACTTATCAGGGAGCTTGCAGGAAAACGCGGAGGAAACGTTTTCTTGCAGGGACTTCGTGCGTCATCCGCTCCGCTGTTGTTCTCCGGACTGGCTCAAAAGAGTGAAAAGCCGTGCCTGTTGGTCATACTCAATGATCAGGAAGAGGCCGCCTATTTCTATCACGACATGGTACAGACCATGGGTGACCAGGATGTCCTTTATTTCCCGTCGGCATACCGTCGTGCCGCCAAGTACGGCCAGAAGGACGATGCCAGCGAGATACTACGCACAGAGGTGCTGAGCCGCCTGACCACCATTGAGCCCGACAGCCCAACGTTGGTAATAGTCACTTCGGCCGATGCACTGGCCGAGAAGGTGGTCTCCAAGTCCAGCCTTGAAGATAAATCGGTGCAGCTCTCGGTTGGCCAGACCATGGACCGCGAAGAGTTGCAGGAACGTCTCTTCAACCTTGGTTTTGAGCGTGTGGATTATGTCTATGAGCCCGGTCAGTACGCCTTGCGAGGCAGTATCCTGGACGTGTTCTCATTCTCATCGGAATACCCCCTGCGCATAGATTTCTTTGGTGATGACATAGACAGCATACGCCAGTTCTCGGTCGATACGCAGCTCTCAACCGATAAGAAGGACAGCGTGGTGATTGTGCCCGATATGGACAAGGTGGAGGGTGCGCAGGTGTCGCTCATGGATTTCCTGCCGGCTGATACCGTTCTGGCAGTCAAGGACCTGCTGCTTACTGCAGACCGCATGACTACCGTAGCCAATGAGGTGGCCGATAACGAGAGTCTTGCCGCCCGCATGCGAATGGCGGAGGCTACTACAAACGCTAATGTGGAAAGTGCTCCCACGCCGTCATTGCTGACTGCCGAGGATTTCCTGCGCAAGACTACAGACTTCAGGGTGGTGGAATTCGGCAACAAACCGACAGGTGTGGCATCGGCCACTATCACGTTCGATACCACCCCGCAGCCCCTGTTCCACAAGAACTTTGAACTTGTATCCAAAACCCTGACGGACTACATCGTGCAGGGTTATAAGATTTATATCCTGACCGATAACCTCAAGCAGGGAGACCGCCTGCATGATATCTTTACCGAGCGCGGTGAGAACATCCAGTTCGTGACCATCGGCAAAACACTTCATGAGGGATATGCCGACGGATTGCTCAAGTGCTGCCTGTTCACTGACCATCAGATATTTGACCGCTATCACAAGTACAACCTGCGCAGTGAACGTGCACGCAACGGCAAGGTAGCGCTCACGCTTAAGGAGCTGCAGGAGTTCCAGATTGGTGATTACGTGGTGCATATGGACCACGGTGTGGGCAAGTTCGGCGGACTGGTACGCGTGCCGCAGGGAGGCGGTTATCAGGAGAAGATCAAGATCATCTACAAGAATGACGATGTGGTGTTTGTATCCATCCACGCCCTGCACAAGGTTTCCAAGTACAAGGGCAAGGAGGGTGAGGAGCCGCATATAAACAAACTGGGCACCGGTGCCTGGGAGAACCTCAAGGAGCGTACCAAGGGCAAGATCAAGGATATTGCGCGTGACCTCATCAAGCTCTATGCAAAGCGTCTGGAGGAGAAGGGATTCGCTTACAGTCCAGACAGTTACCTGCAGAACGAGCTTGAGGCCAGCTTCATGTATGAGGATACGCCCGATCAGCTCAAGGCTACGCAGGATGTCAAGATAGATATGGAGAGCAGCCGCCCCATGGACCGCCTTATCTGCGGCGATGTGGGATTCGGCAAGACCGAGGTTGCCATCCGTGCCGCATTCAAGGCTGTGGCCGACAACAAACAGGTGGCCGTTCTTGTACCGACCACAATACTTGCTTTTCAGCACTATCAGACATTCCGTGACCGTCTTAAGGATTTCCCGTGCAGGGTGGAGTATTTGTCACGTGCCCGCAGTGCCGCACAGGTTACCGCTATACTGGAAGACCTCAAGGCCGGCAAGATAGACATCATAATAGGTACTCACAAACTGATAGGCAAGCAGGTCAAGTTCAAGGACCTGGGCCTGCTCATAATTGATGAGGAGCAGAAGTTCGGCGTATCGGTAAAGGAGCGCCTCAAGCAGCTGCGCGCCAACGTGGATGTGCTTACAATGACCGCCACGCCCATACCGCGTACGCTGCAGTTCTCGCTTATGGGAGCGCGTGACCTCTCCGTCATACAGACTCCGCCGCCCAACCGTTATCCCATCCAGACCGAGGTCCACGTGTTCAGCGCCGATATCATCCGTGAGGCCGTCAACTATGAGATGAGCCGCAACGGACAGCTGTTCATTGTGAGCAACCGTATATCGTCCCTGCCGGATCTGGCACAGACGGTTCAGCGTGAGGTGCCAGATGCCCGCGTTGCCATCGGCCATGGACAGATGGATCCCGATGAACTTGAAAAGATACTGACCGGTTTCATCAACTATGATTATGATGTGCTTGTGGCCACATCCATCATAGAGAACGGAATAGATATACCCAACGCCAATACCATAATAGTGAACCAGGCCCAGAACTTTGGCCTGAGTGACCTGCATCAGATGCGCGGACGTGTGGGCCGAAGCAACCGCAAGGCGTTCTGCTACCTGCTGGCTCCGCCGCTTTCGGCATTGCCCGATGATTCCCGTCGCCGTCTGCAGGCCATTGAGAGTTTCAGCGAGCTGGGCAGCGGCATACAGCTGGCTTTGCAGGATCTTGACATACGCGGTGCGGGTAACCTGTTGGGAGCCGAGCAGAGCGGATTTATTGCCGATCTGGGCTACGAGACCTATCAGAAGATTCTCAAGGAGGCCGTTCGCGAACTCAAGAATGACGAATTCCAGGATCTGTTCAAGGAGCAGCCCGCTGAGCAGGGTAGTGGCGCCACTCCGGTTGATGCATCACGATATGTTGATGAGTGTACCGTTGAGACAGATTTGGATCTGTTCTTCCCGGATTCATTCGTGCCCGATGGTAGCGAGCGAATCCTCTTGTACCGCGAGCTTGACAGCATGGAGCGTGAGCAGGATATAAAGCGTTTCCAGGATCGCTTGCAGGACCGTTTCGGCCAGATTCCAAAAGAGGCTCAGGAGCTTATACGTCTGGTAACTCTGCGCCGTATGGGCCGAGAGCTGGGTATAGAGCGCATATTCCTCAAAGCCGGCCGAATGAGCCTGTTCTTTGTCTCTAACCCCGACAGTCCCTATTATGAAAGCGAGGCGTTCGGCGCCATCCTGGCCTATGCAGGCCAACATCCCACAACCTGCCGCCTGCGCGAGGAGGGCTCCAAGCGCAGCCTCCTGATATCGGACGTACCCGATGTGGAGTGCGCCATCAGTATCCTCGGTGCCATCAGGTGACAAAGGGGACGGTTCTTTTTGGCACCTTTTTTGTTTTTCAGCGAAATGAGCTTAGTCCAAAAGGTGCCAAAAAGAACCGTCCCCTTTGTCACCTGGGAAACCAGCTCTCGGCAAGGAATATTATGCTGGCTTTAAGTGAATAGGTGGGTCCCAGGCCTTCAAAATTGCTTCTGGCACCGGTAATTGCGAATCGGATTTTAGATTCCGTATAATCGGCACTGTAAACGTAGGTGTTCAGATTCCTGCGTATTTTCCAGTCGAAAGCCAGACCGGCCTGTGTCCTGAAAGCATCTATCTCACTGTTTTCAAAAGAGTTCTTGTTATTGCCTCTGGGAGTATCAGTGTACTGGTCAATGAAAGAGACTCCTATGCCTACAAGGGGCGTTATTGACAGACTTGAATTGTCAAACACCCTGTATCCTGCGTTGATGTTTATATTACCGGCACTGACTTTCTTTCCTTTAGTCCAGTTGTAGTCATATTTGTTGTCGTAAAAGAAATTGTCACACCTTAGTCTGCCTGACCAGGCTAACAGACCCTGAAAATCAAAGGACAGCTTTTTGTATAACACTCCGAATCCGAATTCCATGCCGGTTGCGGATGTTACGCCTTCTGATACAGGCAGTCCGTATTTCTCGAACCCCACGCCGACATTTAAGGACAAGCCCCAATTCTGTATCTGGAAAGCAGGAATCTGAGGTGGTACCATCGTCATTGTGTCCAATTCGTTCTTATATTGCTGCTCATATTTAAGAATGACCAACGTATCGGTACCATAGTTGCTTTCCATGTCAAAAGCCGCCAAAGTAGTGCTTATAAGCTGTTCGTAATAGGCATCCAGGTTTTTCTCCATGAAATTCCTGTTGAACGAGTTTTGCATGCGTCTGCGCAGTACCTCGAGCATGTCGAACCTGGTCTGCTCATATCTGAGAGTCCAGTCATTGCACTTGTCGGGATCGTACCATGAAGAGAGTGTGTTCATTTTGGTGGTAGATACCAAAACGGGAAACTTGAAATTGCCTACCTTCTGTTTCTCTATGTCTTTTGAAATGGTGCAGTACAGGTTTGAAAAGAATTTGGAGTCATCGGGAACGTGTCTTTCCTGAAATTCACTCCACCTTACAGGTCCTTCATCCCATTTTCTGAAAGACATGTCATAAAGGTTTTGGGCTGACAGTACTGTAAAGGACATTGATAATGTCAATACACACAAGGATTTGAGTCGAAACATAGGATTCGTATTATTGGAAACGGTTGTTTATATATGGCAAATATACATTTTTGTGGCATTGCGAGAGCGTATATCTGAGCTTTTTTATATGTTTGTGTTCAGTCGAATTCATTAACCAACAATAATACGATTATGAGTAACAAGTACGCAGGAACCCAGACCGAGAAGAATCTGGAGGCAGCATTTGCCGGAGAGTCAATGGCACGCAACAAGTACACTTATTTTGCATCGAAGGCCAAGAAGGAGGGCTTTGAGCAGATAGCTGCGATATTTGAGGAGACAGCAAACAATGAGAAGGAGCACGCCAAGCTTTGGTTCAAGGAACTGGAGGGAATAGGCGATACTGCTCAGAACCTGGGTGCTGCCGCCGATGGCGAGAATTATGAGTGGACCGATATGTACGAGGGCTTTGCCAAGACTGCAGAGCAGGAGGGATTCCCCGCACTGGCAGCACGTTTCCGCATGGTTGCCGCCATCGAGAAGCAGCATGAGGAGCGTTACCGTGCACTGCTCAAGAACGTCGAGACCGCCAAGGTATTTGAGAAATCAGAGGTTAAAGTTTGGGAGTGCCGCAACTGCGGTCACATCGTAGTGGGCACCAAGGCTCCGCAGATTTGCCCTGTCTGCCAGCATCCGCAGGCCTACTTTGAAGTTCACAAGGAGAACTATTGATTCAGCACAAAAGGGACGGTTCTATCTGTGTGGGTTTAACGCCACACAGATAGAACCGTCCCTTTTGTGCTTAGTGAGCCATCAGATTCCTCATAGATGAGGTAGGCGCGGATCTCGGGATGGCGGGCGCAGAGTGCCTGGGCACTGTCCAGTCCCATCACCATCATCGAGGTGGCCAGAGCGTCGGCGGTGGCGCAGTCCTGCGCAAACACGGTTGCTGACAGCAGGCTGTGGCTTACCGGCATGCAGGTGTGCGGGTCAATGGTGTGTGCGTATTTGCGTCCGTCCTTGACGTAGAAATTGCGGTAATTGCCCGATGTGGCCATGGCGATGTCCGTGATCGGGATTACGGTCTGCAGCTCGTTGTTTATCGAGAGCGAATCATCCACCGGTTTGCTTATGCCGATGTTCCACTCCTTGCCCTTGGGGTTGTGACCGCACAGAACAATCTCGCCGCCAATCTCAACCATATAGTCGCTGATGCCCTTTGAACGGAGCGTCTGGGCAACCATATCACTGCCGAATCCCTTTGCTATGGCGCTGCAGTCCAGCATGATACGCGGATCATCCTTGGTAATGAGACCGTCCCGTTCGTGAATCTTCCAATACCCCGTAATCTCCTTAAGGCTGTCAACGGTTGCCTGACTTACGTTCTCGGCATGCTTGAATCCGAATCCCCACGCATTTACGGCTGGAGCCACGGTAATATCGAAAGCACCATCGGTCATAGCCGATATCTCCATCGCGCGGCGGAACACCTTAAGGAACATGGTGTCGGTCACAAGAATGCTCTCCGAACGGTTCACGGCCGATATCGTCGACTCCGGGTTGAACATGGAGAGTGCACTGTCAACCAGTGCCATAGTATGCTCTATCTCGGGCTGTAAGTCTGAATTGTGGAGATATGTGATGTTATAGCTGGTGCCGAACACCAGACCCTGCGCCTTGCGGAATTCGGGCTTGCTCTGCTTACTTTCCGAGAGTATGATAATGGTACCTACAATCAGAAATGCCAGGAAAAACCATTGCCATTTTTTCATATCACGCTGTAAGATGTTCAATCAAGATCTTTACTCCAATGCCAATCAGGATAATTCCTCCGATAATCTCGACAGGGAAGTTGATGCGCTTGCCTGCATAAGCTCCGATCACGAATCCTGCCACTGAGAACAGGAACGAGCCGATGCCGATAATGATTATGGGGAGCAGTATGCTTACGAATGTATCATAACCCGAACAACCGAATGACAGACCTACGGCCAGGGCATCGATGCTGGTGGCGATTGCCATTGTGATGGTAGTGGAGAATTTGGTGGGGTCGAATGACTTCTCCTCTTCATCGGATTTGAGCCCGCCCAGTATCATGCGTCCGCCCAGAAATGCCAGCAGACCGAATGCTATCCAGTGGTCCCAACGCTCCAGGGCATTGCTGAATGAACTGATTCCGAGCCAGCCAATCATTGGCATGAGAGCCTGGAACAGGCCGAACATAAATGCCGTTACAAGCATGGTCCTGAATACCAGGCGGCGTTGAATGAGTCCGCTGGTTATGGACACTGTAAAGCAGTCCATTGCAAGTGCCACGGACAGGAGTATAAGATCAAGAATTGACATGGATTACTTTATCTCTTTTTCAATCTTGTAATCGTTGCGGTTCTGTGAGCTGCGACTTACAAGTTCTGCCAGGAAACCTACCAGGAACATCAGAGTACCCATGATCATACCGGTCAGAGCGATATAGAAATATGGATTGTCCGTGATGAGATTACCATGGATGCCGTTTGACAGGCAGATCAGCTTGTTTACTGCAATCACGATAATTGCGATGAAGCATATCACAAACATAACTGAACCCCAAAGACCAAAGAAATGCATGGGCTGCTTGCCAAAGCGGTTGAGGAACCAAAGTGACATAAGGTCCAGATAACCGTTTACAAAACGGTCCAGACCGAACTTGGTCTTGCCGTACTTGCGGGCCTGATGATGAACCACCTTCTCGCCGATCTTGCCGAATCCGGCGTTCTTGGCCAGGAAGGGAATGTAGCGGTGCATCTCACCGTAAACCTCTATGTTCTTGACCACATCGCGACGGTATGCCTTAAGTCCGCAGTTCATGTCGTGCAACTTTATACCCGTCACCTTACGTGCGGTCCAGTTGTATATCTTGGAGGGGATGTTCTTGCTGAACTTGCCGTCATAGCGTTTTTTCTTCCAGCCCGATACCAGATCGTAGCCTTCCTCGCGTATCATGCGTACCATCTCGGGAACCTCGTCGGGACTGTCCTGAAGGTCGGCGTCCATTGTGACCACGATGTCACCCTGAGCAATATTGAATCCGCAGAACAGGGCGGGGGACTTGCCGTAGTTGCGGCGGAACTTTATGCCCTTTACGATATCGGGATTATCGGCCTTGAGTCCTTCAATTATCTTCCAGGAGTCATCGGTGCTGCCGTCATCGACAAAAATCACCTCATAACTGAACTTGTTCTCTTTCATTACGCGGCCTATCCACGCAAAGAGTTCCGGAATAGATTCGGCCTCATTCAGAAGCGGTACAATGATAGAAAGGTCCATATTATTATTGCAGTTTTATCCTTTTTGCGGTTATCAGTCCTATTATCAGCGAGATGATGTTTCCCCACATGAGCGATGACTGAATAAGTTGCTTGGTCATGGCAGTTGCGGGTAGCGAGCAGAACCATGCTACGGCCTGTTGCATCATTTCCATTGTCTTGTTGTATTGCTCAACCTGAGCGGGATCGGTCATGGCGGCAGTCACGGCCTGCGATGACTGCATCATCAGGTCCATGCGTGCGGTGAGACCTGCAGCCAATGCTCCGTTGTCAATAAAACGCAGGTAGAGGTATGCTACCATGCATGACAGAACCGTTGCAAACAGGAATGTCAGAATGGAGAGCATCCAAGATACGGGGAACGGGAAGAATGGAGCCTGTGTCTGGTCGCGGAAGCGGCGGATAAGGAACCAAGCCACCACCGGAATGCCGAACATAAGCGGAAGTGCAAGCAGTGATACGGCTGCGTACTTTACGGTCAGTACCATAGCCAGATATACCAGGATGATGTATGCGCCCAGATAAGTTCCGAGTGTCATCGATACCTGAAGGATGTTGATCCTGATTACTTTCTTGCCCTCCTGTTCTTCCATATCCTTTATTATAATTTGCAAATTTAGTGATTTCTTTTGATAGCCGATTGCAGATTGGCGTAAAAGCACTATCTTTGTGCCGGGTAAGTCCTACACGGCCAGCTCCCTTCTAACCCTCCAGGGCTTGACGGCAGCAAAGGTACGTCGGTTGTAGCGGCGCGATGCAGTCAGCTTACCCATCCCACAAGGAGGTCCGTTTGGACCTCCTTTTTTTATAAACACTTTTAATTGCCTGTGTATCGGCCGATAAAGAAGATGGCGCCTGTACTGTTTTCGGTTATTATATACAGGAAGGGATGGTTGGCGTAGAAAGTTACGTATTCAGGAGTTGATTCTCCTGTGGAAGTGTACTTCATGCCGATGATCGTGACGGCGGCAGCCTCGGAACCCTCCTCGTCAAGTTTGATTTTTGCCACCTGTTTCATGAGCTCTATATAAGTCGGTGTGTCGCAGAATTTGCTGAAATCGGCCAGACTCGGAGAAAAGGCATCTGGCATTCCAAGTTCTGACATGATTTCCGGCAGGTCAATGTCTGTATCGGTTTCAAAACGGGGCAGTTTTACGTCAACCCGAGTCTTTTTCATTTTGCTGTTGAGCTTGTTCCATGTCTCCTTACTGGGAACCTGGGGCAATATGTTATACTTGGAATCCGATATGGGCAGAAGAACCGTCATCTGGTACGAACCGTTACCGTAAGGCAGGCGTATAGCCTGGTAATCATTTGTCTGGGCATAATAGAAATCCTCAGTCTGGTGCATCATAGGAATGGTTTTCATCTCTCTTGTGTTGCCGGCCAGATAGAAATCCTCATCTAAGGTATAGTTCTTGTCAAACTTGTATTTCCATGTTCCCTTAAAGTAAATGGCATTGAGCAGGTAACTTACTGCAGCGGGATCGAAAGTATTTTGATCAAGTACTTTGGGAATCATCTTCTCGGTGTGGTCACTAGCCCATTTGTTGATGACATTCATGGTCTGTCCGTCACCGAAATCACGGGTCTCCGGCTCGGCATAATAATAGGTCTTTGCCTTGCGGACAAAATCATCCTTGAGCCTGTAATTCTCGTTCAGGTAGATGTTGTTGGAGATCATGACCTTTGTCAGGGAGTCAAGCTTGGGTGCAACGTCCATCATCTTCTTACAGAATGAATTGATGCTGTCCGCTCCGAAATCCCCGAATCCCAGAACCTTGTTTATCTGAGCCTGGGTGTTACCCGCAGCTCCGTTATTGAGCATACCTAACGCATAAGTAATGCTTATGGGCGATATGATATAGCTCTTTGTATCCAGGGATTCTGATTCCCGAGGGGTAGTGATCTTTCGGAAAAGGTCTAAAGCAAAATCATTACTGCGATTTACCAGTTCCAGCTGGTCTCGAGTGAGTTCAATGCCTCCGTCGGTGGAAGGGAAAGGATCATCGAAGTTGTTGTTCAGACTGCAACCGGTCACACACAATGCCGCCATTAAATAAAATGGGGCTGCAAACACTGTTTTCTTTTTCATAACATTGGCAAATTTAGTTGTTTCTGCCTTTTAAATCCACAAATAAAGAAATCTTGCACTATAAAAATGTTAAAAAAGAACTCTATCTTTGCATAAGCCATTTCAACAATAGGCAACGATGCAGGAGAAAGTGATACTTATAACTGGGGCTAGCAGCGGAATAGGGTATGACACCGCGCTCAGACTGGCAGGACAAGGACATAGGGTCTACGGAGCAGCCCGTAGAGAGGCTCTGTTGGAGAGACTCCGTGACAGAGGCGTCATTCCCGTCAGGATGGATGTGACCGATGAGATATCAATGATTGACGGAGTCAACCACATTATTGATGTCGAAGGCCGTATTGATGTGCTGATCAACAACGCCGGATACGGCTATATGGGTGCCATTGAGAATGTTTCCATAGCAGAGGCCAGACGTCAGCTTGAGGTTAACCTTTTCGGGTTGGCAAGACTTACACAGCTGGTTCTTCCCTATATGCGCAAGCAGCATTCCGGAAGGATAATCAACACCTCATCAGTTGCAGGAAAGGCGGTAATCATGTTCGGAGGATGGTATAATGTGTCAAAGTATTCGGTCGAGGCTTTCAGCGATGCCCTGCGCATGGAGGTCAAGCCGTTCGGAATAGATGTGAGCATCATTGAGCCCGGAGGAATCAAGACCGACTGGGGTATCATTGCAGCCGATAATCTTGAGACCTCATCGGTCGACACACCATATGAGTATGCCGGTTACAAGACTGCAAGTCTGCTCAAGCTGGGTTATACGTCAAACTTCCTTTCAAAACCTGAAAAGGTAGCCAAAGCTATCTCCAGGGCTGTAAATGCCCGTCGGCCCAAGGTCCGCTACCGTCTGGGTGCCGGATCCAGCCTGATCGTAACGTTGCACGCTATCCTGCCTGCCCGCTGGTGGGATGCCTTGATGAGGAAATTTTGATTAAGTTTGCATAAACAAAAACAGTAAATATGGATCTTATAAAAAGATTTATCGGTTATACGGCTGTAGATACACAGTCCGATGAGAATTCAGAGAGTGTTCCCAGTACTGAGAAACAGAAGAACTTGGCACGTCTGCTCAAGGACGAACTGGAGGGTATGGGACTTGAGGAGGTGTTTATGGACGATATGGGTTACGTCTATGCAACACTCCCGGCAAATACTGACAAGAAGGTTCCCACTATAGGATTTATCTCACACATGGACACCAGCCCCTCAATGAGCGGCAAGGATGTCAAGCCCCGTATAGTTGAGAAATATGACGGCGGTGACATAATACTTAATAAGGAGCAGAACATTGTACTTTCACCGAGCCTGTTCCCCGAACTGCTTGCGCACAAAGGCGAGGATCTGATCGTGACCGATGGCACAACCCTTCTGGGTGCCGATGACAAAGCCGGTATAGCAGAGATTATCACGGCTGTGGAGTATCTGCAGCAGCATCCCGAGATCAAACACGGCAAGGTACGCGTGGGCTTCAATCCCGATGAGGAGATAGGTATGGGTGCCGCACATTTTGATGTGGAGCGTTTCGGCTGTGAATTCGGTTACACCGTAGACGGCGGTGAGGTAGGTGAGATGGAGTATGAGAACTTCAACGCCGCAAAGGCCGTGTTCAGGATTCAGGGACTTGAGGTTCATCCCGGATATGCCAAGGGCAAGATGGTCAATGCATCTTTGCTGGCTGCCGAACTGATAGGGATGTTCCCTGCAAACGAGACTCCCGGCACTACCTGCGGCTATGAGGGATTCTATCATCTGGTAGGCCTGTCTGGTGAGGTCGATCACGCATCGGCCACCTTTATTATACGTGATCATGACCGCGCAAAGTTTGAGGCCCGCAAGGCGTTCGCCAAGAGCGTGGCCGATAAGATGAATGCCAAATACGGTAAGGATACCGTCGTTGCCGAGGTAAGTGACCAGTACTACAACATGAAGGAGCAGATTGACAAGGTTCCGTTCGTGGTGGATATTGCCTGCGATGCAATGAAGCTGGCCGGTGTCAATCCGGTCAAGGTGCCTATCCGCGGCGGTACAGACGGCGCACAGCTCTCATTCAAGGGTCTGCCTTGTCCCAACCTCTTTGCCGGAGGAATGAATTTCCACGGCCGCTATGAGTGGGTTCCCATCCAGAGCATGGAGAAAGCCATGATGACGGTAGTTCGCATCATTGAGCTTGTGGGCAAGCGCGACTGGTGAGCCAAAAGTGACCCAAAAGGGACAGTCCCCCTGTGCCATCTTGCATGGCACAGGGGGACTGTCCCTTTTGGGTCATTCGTCAAAATCAAATTCTTCGGGGAGATCGAAGGGTGCGTCCGACAGGAAGTCCTCCATGTCGCGGCGGTCCTTCTTGGTGGGACGGCCCAGACCGGCTGCGCGTTTTACGAATCCGCCTATGCGGTTCATCTCGAGCAAATCATACTGGTCCTGTGGGGTGATGTTCTCCATCATCTGCGGTACAAGCTTTGCGCCGACGCGGTTCTCTATGGCCTGCAATACCTTGAACGTATATGTTACGGGAGCTTTGCGGACCGATACGGTATCGCCCTCCTTAACCGTCTTGGAGGGTTTGGCCTGCACGCCGTTGATGGTTACGCGGCCTTTCTTGCAGGCCTCCGATGCAATGGTGCGTGTCTTGAAGATACGCACGGACCAAAGCCATTTGTCAAGGCGTGCCTCCATAACGGATTATTTGTTGTTGAATTTGCACATGGTGTCGTCAATGCCGGCCAGACAGAAATTCTTTACGGCCTCGACGGCTACGGGGATACGCTCCTCAAGAACCTTACGCTCATCTTCGTCAAACGGGTCAAGCACGAACTTTATCTGTGCACCCATCGGGAAATCATTGCCTATGCCAAAACGCAGACGGGCAAACTGCTCTGAGCAGAGTACCTGGATGATGTTGCCTATGCCGTTGTGGCCGCCGCCGCTGCCTTGTTTGCGGAGGCGAATCTTGCCAAGGGGTAGGGCCAGGTCATCGGCCACGACAAGAAGGTTCTCGGGCTGGATGTTCTCCTTGTTCATCCAGTAGCGGACTGCATTGCCGCTCAGGTTCATGAAGGTTGTGGGCTTGAGGAGAACAAGCTCGCGGTTCTTGATGCGCATGTTGGCCACAAAACCGTATCGCTTATCCTCAAAAACAGTATCGGACGCCTTTGCGAGGGCGTCCAATACCATAAATCCTATGTTGTGGCGGGTATCTTGGTATTCGTCGCCCGGATTACCCAGCCCCACAATCAGATACTTCATTCTTTATATTACTCTGCGGCGGGAGCCTCAGCAGCGGGAGCAGCGGCAGGAGCCTCAGCACCAGCCTCCTCGGTTGCCTCAGCGGCAGCAGCAGAACGTGTTGACATAACTGTGCAGATCACAGCCTCCTTGGGGCTTACAAACTCGATGCCCTCAACCTGCAGGTCACCAACCTTGAATGACTTACCGATGGTAAGAGGTGTAACGTCAATCTCAATCTTTTCAGGAATTGCAGTGTAGAGAGCCTTAGCCTTAACGCGGCGCAGGATCTGCTCCAGCTTACCACCAGCCTTGACACCGGCTGCCAGACCGTTGAGCTTAACGGGAACTGCCATAACGATGGGCTTCTTGGGATCTACCTGATAGAAGTCAATGTGAAGGATGTTGTCCTTTACGGGGTGGAACTGGATCTCACGCATAACTGCCAGAACGGTGGTGCCGTCGATGGTCAGGTTAACTGAGAAAATATCGGGTGAATATACAAGCTTGCGAACCTCTTCGAAAGTTACGCTGAAAGCCTTTGCTACGGGAAGACCCTTCTCGTCGCGCTCTACACCGTAGAGGTTGCAAGGAATAAGATTCTGCTTACGAAGTGCCTTGGCACCTTTCTTACCGAACTCGTTGCGGGCTGTGCCCTTTACGTCAATTGATTTCATTTTTAAACGTGTTACTCTAAATTGTTTATACTCAATTCACCATCACACAAAACTCTGCCTTTTACAGCAGGCTTTACGCAAAAGCGGCGCAAAGGTAGGGAATTTTTTGCATTCCTCAAACCAATGCGCCGCTATTTTTATAAAATAGGGTCAGAATTCGATCTTGAAATCCTCAGAAGGTTTAGCGTCGGCCTCTTCCGGTGTGGAATCTTCAGGAGCAGGTGCATCGGCCCCGTCTTTTTCGGCCTCGTGGATGAAACGGATGGTCTTGGTCAATCCGTCAATGAAATTGCTGAAATCCTCGCGATAGAGGAAAATCTTATGTTTCTCAAAACTTACCTGTTGGTCATCTCCCTCGCCGCTTACTATCTTCTTGCTCTCGGTGATGGACAGATACATCTCATCCTTGCGTGTCTTGCGTACATCCATGTAGTAGATGCGTTTGCCAGCTTTGATGGCGTGCGAGAATATCACATCCTTTTCAATCTCGTCGGCTGTCTTCTTCCTGAATTCCTCCATATAAACTTGTAAAGTTTGAAATTTCTACAAATATGGTGAAATGATTCTATCTATCCAAGAAATAGGGCATGGAAATGGGCTTGATGAGCAAAAAATTTGTACTTTTGCGGACCGGATTAACGGTTTGGACACAAATGATAAACAGAGTTCTCATCAGACTGAAAGTAGTTCAGGTAATCTACGCATACTACCAGAACGGCGGGCAGAAGACTGCCGATGCCGACCGTGAGCTCGCTCAGAGCATAGACAGTGCGTATTCTCTTTACAAAACCCTCTTGTTTATTCCAGTCGCTTGGGCCCGTCAGATACGTAAATCTGTATCCAAGCAGCAGCGCATGAACGCTCCCCATATCTCACGCAAGGAGATATTGCTGGCCGAAAACAGGTTCCTGGCCCAGATGGAGAGCAATGCCGAACTCGACGCATATATCCAGAGCAATGATATGGATTGGCTGTTTGAGTCAGACTGGATGAGTGACACCTGTTCAAAGATATTGGAGTCCGATGCGATGGAGGAGTACGTAGAAGCCGGAAAGTTTGACTTTGAGTCCGATAAGGAGCTGGTACGCAAGCTCTACAAGGAGTTTATCGAGAACAGTGATGACCTGGATACTCTGCTTGAGGAGCAGAACATATACTGGAACGGTGACAAGGAGCTGATAGACTCGTTCGTCATAAAGACCATCAAGGGATTTGAGGACGGTAAGGCCGGCGAGCAGCCGCTCAAGACCGAATTCAAGGATGAAGAGGACCGTCAGTTTGCAATAGACCTGCTTCATTATGGCCTTGAAACGGCAAAGGAGCGTGAAGAGGTTGTGGCAGCCAACTGCCGTCGCTGGGATCCCAGTCGTCTGGCATTCCTGGATGTGATAATCATTCAGGTGGCAATGGCCGAGATGCTCCATTTCCCTCAGATTCCGCTCAAGGTCACCATCAACGAGTATGTTGAGCTGGCCAAATCGCTCAGCACACCGGCCAGCGGCAGTTTCGTGAACGGCATGCTGGACACCATCGTAAAGGACCTGTCGGCACAGGGCCGTCTCAAAAAGGAATTATAAACTAAAAAACATATAGACAATTATGGCAAACATGCTTTTACTCAATCCCTTCCAGATGACATATCAGGAGGTGAACGTACAGCACACAGTGAACTTTATCCAGGATGTAAACCTTGATGCTCCCGCATCATCTGCAGAGGGTGGTCAGGCTCAGGGCGGCGGACTCTTTGGCAATCCCATCATCCTGCTGCTTGTTATGCTGGCTCTCCTTATGATATTCATGCGTCCCCGTCAGGACAAGGAGGGTGAAAAGTTCCGCAATGCACTGCAGAAGGATCAGGATGTAGTTACCAGCTCAGGTATTTTCGGCAAGATCAAGGATATGGATGAGGTATCTGTAACCCTTGAGATTGCACAGGGTATGAAGATCAAGGTTGACAAGCGTTATGTCAATCCTGTTCCGACTCCTCAGCCGGCCAAGCCCGAGAAGCCTTCACGCCGTAAGAAGCAGGATCCCGGCAAGGACGAGAAAGCAAAAGCTTAAAGACTGATACGCATGCGGGAGCAAGGAAAACCCAAATCCCGATTTGCAAAATCATTCAGGAAAATCGGAGATTCCCTTCTGAAACTGTTCAGAGGGGATTTTCCGGTTTTCCTGCTTTTCCTGGCCATCACCTTTTTCTTCTGGTGGTCACAGACCATGAGCCAGAGTTACCAGACGGTAATGAAAGTGCCTGTACAGGTAAAGGACGTGCCTGATGATGTCAGGGTTACCATGCCTACAGTCCGATATGTCAGCGTTTCTCTGAGCGGAAAGGGCTCGGCACTGCGTAAATCGGGCAGGCGAGGGAGCCGTCATGTGATTGACATAAGCAACGACGCGTTCAATATGCTGCAGGGACGTGCATCACTGGCGACACTGGGTCTGAGGGATTCCATTTCGGCGCTTCTGCCCTCATCGGTAACCATAAGGTCCATTTCGCCGGACTCTCTGGTCTATCAATATGCCATGCAGCGCTGCGTAATGCTGCCGGTGGAGTTTGAGGGTACCACCGAGAGTCAGGACCAGTTCTTTCTGGAGAGGATAGAATTCAAGCCTGACAGTGTACGGGCTAAGATACTGCTTTCCGATACCGCATCACATCGTGCTGTGGTTGAGGCCGGTACGGTTGTGCTTGCATCGGACACTACAGTTCGTACCATGCCGTTAAAACATGCCCCGGGAGTGATATTCAGCACCGATGAGGTGGAAATGACCGTCATTGCGCAGCAGTATACCGAGAAGAGTCTTGAGGTTCCCATCAAGGGCGTCAATTTCCCGGATTATCTGTCGCTCAAGTCATTTCCTTCAAAGGCTGTCGTGATTGTCTGGGTAAAGATGTCTGAATATGACAAGGTCACTGCATCTGATTTCCAGGTGGTGGTTGATTACAATGACATAGCTGGCAGCGATGCCTCCAAGGTTCGTGTGCGTATATATTCCCAGCCTGCAAATGTGCGTAACGTGCGTCTGCAGACACGTACCGTTGATTATCTGATGGAAACCAAGGTGTACTGACATGAAGATAATCGGTATGACAGGCGGGATAGGGTGTGGCAAGAGCTATGTGTCTGCCAAGATGCAGCTGCGCGGCATTCCCGTTTACGACTGTGATTCGCGTGCCAAACTGATTACCGCAACAGACCCTGTGGTCAAACTTGAACTGACACGTCTGGTTGGCCCGACTCTGTACTGCCCGTGCGGTTGCGGCGTGATGCAGAAGGAGGTCCTGGCCAAATTCATATTCGGCAATCCCGAGAATATGGCCAAGGTAAATGCCATAATCCATCCGCGTGTAAAGGAGGATTTCAGGAAGTGGGTTTTGGCTCGTGAAAGTAAGGATTTTTGCGTGCTTGAATCGGCAATACTCTTTGAATCCGGATTTGACTCGGAGGTTGATTTCAGGGTGTGTGTGGATGCACCTCTCGAGCTGCGCATACAGCGTTGCATCAAGCGCGACAACACCACCAGAGAGGCTGTCCTGAAGCGTATCGAAAGCCAGATGCCTCAGACTGAGAAGTGCAGCCGTGCGGACTTTGTGATAGTGAATGACGATGTGCTTGCGCTTGAGCCGCAGATTGATGAACTGATGGAGAAATGTAAGAAAACATTAAATAACAAATAACATTATGCTGAACGAAATTCTGACTATTTCAGGCAAACCTAGCCTGTATAAGCTGCTTACCCGCGGACGCGGTGCACTTATCGTAGAGAACATTGACGAGACCAAGAAGCGTTTCCCCATCCAGGGAACCGATAAGGTGGTTTCATTGGGTGACATTTCAATCTTTACTGATGAGAAGGAGATGCCTCTGCGTGAGGTGTTCCAGGCTATCGAGGACAAGCTGGGCAAGAAGGAGATCGAGTTTGACTGGCGCAAGGCTTCAAATCCCGAGCTGATCAAGTTCTTTGCAGGCATCGTTCCTGATTTTGACCGTGACCGTGTATATCCCAGCCATATCAAGAAGATTGCCGGTTGGTACGACCTGCTCGTAAAATACGGCGAGAATGATTTCTCGGAGCCCAAGGCCGAGGATGCCCCTGCCGAAGAAGCAAAGTAAAACGCTTTTCCACAACCTATAGAGCCTGCGGTTTTCCGTGGGCTCTTTTTTTATCTATTCTTGGCCTATAAGGTAGATAAAACTACGGCCCTCCGGGCCTATCCCTCCCACCGCTTCGCGGCGGGCCCCTCCCTCTGACGCGCCGAGGGTGGCGACGGTTTTCCTTACCTTATAGGCCAGAAAAACGATAAAAAAGCGAGCCCATATAAAATAATATTTTATATGCCAAAATTCTTGGCTGTGTTATATTTTTGGCATAACTTTGCAAACGCAATCCTATAAAAGGACAAATAATGGAAAAAGTAACAGTTCTCTCCTCGGATCAGCTTTACAACAGCTTCCTCGATCCAAAGTATATTCCCGCAGGTCAGACAAAGTATTATTTACGCAACACGCAGGTGTGCGCCCCCAAGGGCGGATGGCGTCATCTTACCAGCAATGAGATAGAATCATTGGTAAAGAATGACAATACAGCCATGAGCTGGGATAATATCCTTGTGACCGACGAGTTCGATCCCATGATGATCAAGAACAACAAGTTCTACGGATTCGTGCGCATAGGACGTGTAACATCAAACGGACTTCAGTATCATGACCTGAGGCTCTCGTGCGGTATCACCAACAGTTCAATCCACTCATGCGATATAGGTGATGATTGCGCAATTCATAACGTGCACTACCTGTCGCATTATATAATAGGTGACCGCTGCATGCTGTTTAACATCCAGGAGATGTCCTGCACCGACCACGCCAAGTTTGGTAACGGCGTGATCAAGGAGGGCGAGGATGAGGATGTACGCGTATGGCTTGAGCTTATGAACGAGACAGGCTGCCGCAAGGTTCTGCCGTTTGACGGCATGATTGCCGCCGATGCCTATCTGTGGGCCAAGTTCATCGATGACAAGCGTCTGCAGGATCGCCTCAAGGCAATAACCCAGAGCTCATTCGATAACCGCCGCGGTTTCTACGGAACCATCGGTTACGGAAACGTAATCAAGAACTGCTGGATCATCAAAGATGTAAAGATTGGCAACTGCTGCTATATCAAGGGTGCCAGCAAGCTTAAGAACATAACCATCAACTCATCGGAGGTAGATCCTACACAGATAGGTGAGAACGTGGTTCTGGTAAACGGTATCATCGGTTACGGATGTCGTCTGTTCTACTCCGTAATTGCAGTACGCTTTGTCCTGGGCAGCCACTCCAACCTTAAATACGGTGCCCGACTCATGAATTCGTTCATGGGCGACAACTCAACGATATCATGCTGCGAGGTGCTTCACAACCTGATTTTCCCGGCTCACGAGCAGCATCACAACAACTCGTTCCTGATTGCAAGCGTGGTCAAGGGCCAGTCAAATCTGGCTGCCGGCGCGACCATCGGCTCAAATCACAATTCACGTACAAATGATAATGAGATTGAGGCCGGACGCGGATTCTGGCCGGGTCTGTGCGTGAGCGTAAAGCACTCATGCAAGTTTGCAAGCTTCACCATGCTGGCCAAGGGTGCTTATCCGGCCGAGATGATCAACCCGTTCCCGTTCGCACTTATCAGCAACGATGAGGTTCACGGAGAGTTGCATGTAATGCCGGCATTCTCATGGCTCTACAACATGTTCGCCATGGCCCGCAACAACTGGAAATACGCAACCCGCGATACACGTGTATTCAAGGTTCAGAACATTGAGTTCGATGCATACGCACCTGATTCGATGGAGGAGGCTATCGAGGCCCGTAAGCTGCTTGACAAGTGGACAGCCAAGGCATGGCTCCGCAAGGAGGGTCAGAGCGTGGATGGCATGCCCGATGCCGTTCTGGTTGATATGGGCCGCAAGCTCTTGAACGGCGATCCTGAAAAACTTAAGGATCTGGAGGTTCTGGGCGAGGATATGGAGAAGTCAAAGCGTAAGGTGGTCATACTACATCCGTACAAGGCATATCATGCATACGGTGACATGCTGACCTATTACGCCGTAAAGAATATCGTTTCATATCTTGAGGAGCATGATGATGAGACATTCCAGAGCATAAGCAATCGTTTTGACGGTGACCGTGCACGCGTATGGTTCAACCTGGGCGGTCAGCTTATGTCAATGGAGGATGTTGACCAGCTGCGTTCGGATATCAAGGATGGTACCCTGAACACCTGGAAGGAGATACATCACCGTTACAACGAGATTTGGAAGAAATATCCTGTTGACAAGCTTCGTCACGCCTACATGTCACTCAAGCATGTACTCGGCGTAGAGACTCTTACAGTCGATGACTGGAACAAGGCTCTCAACAAGGGTATCGATCTGCAGACATACATCTTTGATCAGGTTTACGCAACCCGCAAGAAGGACTATGAGAATAAGTTCCGCAGGGCAACATTCCTCAGTGAGGACGAGATGCTGGCTGCATGGGGCAAGCTTGACGAGAACAGCTTCATCCTGAATCAGCGCAAGGAGCTCAAGGAGTTCACCGAGCGTGTTCAGAACATCCGCAAGCGCCTGCTTACAAAATGAAATAACAACTTAATTCAACGATAATATGAATCTGAATGACAAAAAGTACTCCCAGTACGCACTCGTACAGGAGATGATGGACACAGTAGAGACTGTAAAGAAGTTCAATCCTGATTGCACAAAGGAGATTGCCGCACAGGTAAAGAAGGCTGGTAAGGCATACTTTACAGGTGAGGGTTCAAGCCGTATATTCCCTGCCAAGAACGCTCTGCGCAAGACCAAGCGCTGGGGCCTTGACCTGAACGCACAGACCGACGGTTCATGGCAGTCACGCGAATATGACCTGAGTAAGTTTGCCGTATTCTTGGCTTCTAACTCAGGCCGCACCAAGGAGGTTACACTGCTGGCCAAGAAGCTCATGGAGGAGGGCAATCCTCTGCGTTTCGGTCTGACCGCAAACGAGGGCACCATACTCTCAACTTTCTGCGCCAACACTCACGTCCTCAACTGCGGTTGGGAGCAGGCTGTTGCCGCTACCAAGAGCGTTGTAGAGCAGGCTCTCTACTATGAGTCAGTTCTGTGGAACATTGCTGGTAAGGATGTTAAGGCCGGTCTGGCTGCACTTCCCGCTCAGATTGAGAAGGCTCTGACATTGCAGGTTCCTGCCGAGATTGTTGACTGGGTAAAGAAGGCCGAGACTATCTACTTTGCCGGTTACAATGACGGTGTTGCCGAAGAGCTCACGCTCAAGACAAATGAGATTACACGTCGCAAGAGTGATTTCCTGGAGGGTACATACGCTCTGCACGGAATCGAGGAGGTTATGAAGGAGGGTGACATCATCTTCTGGGTTGATCCTATTGCCGATGAGTATCAGAAGATTCAGGATTGCCTGATCAAGGGTGCCGGCGTGAAGGTCGTTGCTATCGCTGACCACGATACTCCGTTCCCCACAATCAAAACTCCTGCAGCAGGTGATTTCAATCCGTACGTTTATCTGTGCGCTGGTTGGAACGTGCTGGTTGAGATTGGTATCGCAACGGGTATGGATCTTGATCATCCTAACCGCGCTCGCAAGGTTGGAAACGAGATACAGCTTTGATATAATTTTTAAAAGTTTTTGATTCCTGGGAAGGTCGGCTTGTGCAAGCCGGCCTTTTTTTTTATCGGTCTTTCCTGTAATTTTTTCGGGTATTGACCGATAAAACTACGGCCCTTCGGGCCTATCCCTCCCACGGCCTATGGCCGCGGGCCCCTCCCATTCACAGAGACATGGGCGTCTATGGTTTTCCTGGCCAATACCCGAAAAATTACAAGAAAGACCTATCTTTGTGGGGTGAGCAAAAAATATCTCAAATACAGCATAGGGGCAGGGGTGGAGGCGTTCAGTACGGAGCGCGACGCTGAGCTGCCGTATTACGTGGTTCAGCCGCATCAGGTGCACGGGTGCGTGATACGCGAAGTGACTGATCCGCTCACCACGCGGGAGCAGCTGGAGGGTGTGGATGCGCTTGTGACCAATGTGCTGGGCGTGGCGATATCGGTCCGGACGGCCGATTGCATTCCTGTGCTGCTGTATGATCCTGTGCACAAGGCAATTGCTGCGGTTCATGCGGGATGGCGCGGAACTGTACAGCATATCTCACAGAAGGCAATTGATTTCATGCATGAACTGTACGGGACCGATGCGGCAGACCTTTGCGCGGTCATCGGACCGGGTATCGGTCCTGAAAGTTTTCAGGTGGGACAGGAGGTGGCCGATGCTTTCAATGAGGCAGGATTCCCGATGGAGCAGATTCTGCAGGATTGCGGGCCTAAGGCTCCTACAGCGGATAATCCCATGCGGGGAGGCCTGCATATCGACCTGTGGAGGGCAAACCAATGGTTGCTTGAGCAGGCAGGCGTAAAATCACAGAACATTCAGGTGGCAGGCATCTGCACCTATCGCAATAACGACCGCTTTTACTCGGCACGCCGCGAGGGCACCAAGTGCGGCCGCATTATCAACTGCATCAAACTTCTTTAATCTACAGCCATTGTGAGGCTGATGCGTTGGCGCTCCAGGTCAACGTCGAGCACTTTTACCAGAACTTGCTGCTGCAGAGAGACCACTTGTGTGGGATCCTTGATAAACTTGCCTGGAGCAAGCTGGGATACGTGCACCAGGCCTTTTACATGTACGCCTATGTCCACGAATGCGCCAAAATTGGTGATGTTGTTCACTATTCCGGGCAGAACCATTCCGGGCTTGACATCCTCGATGGTGTGAACCTCGTTTGAGAACTCGAACTTCTTTAAAGGTCCGCGCGGGTCACGTCCCGGTTTCTCCAATTCCTGCATTATGTCTGTCAGGGTGGGTATGCCAACCTTGTCAGTTACGTATCGGTTTATGTCAATCCTGGCACGGAGTTCGGGATTCTTCATCAGTTCCTGGACGGTGCATTTAAGGTCTTTTGCCATTTCCTCCACAATGCCGTAACTCTCGGGGTGTACGGCGGAGTTGTCGAGCGGTTGGTCACTGCCGGGAACGCGCAGGAATCCGGCTGCCTGCTCAAACGCCTTGGCGCCCAGACGCGGAACTTTAAGGAGCTCCTTGCGGTTGTGGAACGGGCCGTTCTCGGTTCGGTAATCGACAATATTCTGTGCCAGCTGCGGTCCAAGTCCGCTTATATAAGTGAGCAGGTGCGTACTGGCGGTGTTCAGGTTCACACCCACGCGGTTGACGCAGCTTATCACGGTCTGGTCCAGAGAGTGTTTCAAGTCTGTCTGGTTGACATCTTTCTGATATTGTCCGACACCTATTGATGAGGGGTCAATCTTGACCAGCTCGGCCAGCGGATCCATCAGACGGCGGCCTATCGAGACAGCGCCGCGAACCGTTACATCATAATCGGGAAACTCGTCACGGGCGGTCTTTGAGGCCGAATAGATTGAAGCTCCGTCCTCATTCACGCTGTAAATCTGAACGTTTGATGGCAGACGCAGATGCTCGATGAATTCCTTGGTCTCACGGCCGGCAGTGCCGTTGCCGATGGCGATTGCCTCAATCTTGTATTGCTCTACCAGAGTCTGGATCTTGGCGGCAGCCTGACGGGCCTCATTGTGAGGCGGGTGGGGGTAAATCGCTTCGTTGTGCAGCAGCGTTCCCTGCGCATCCAGGCAAACCACCTTACAGCCGGTACGGAAGCCGGGGTCTATGCCCATTACGGCTTTCTGACCTAGCGGAGAAGCCATGAGCAACTGCTCCAGGTTACGTGCGAATATGCGGATTGCCTCGGCATCGGCCGTGCTTTTTGAAGATGCTGCGAACTCATTCTCGACCGATGGCTGCAAGAGGCGGTAATAGGAATCCTGAACGGCCTCGTCAACTAGGTCCGATGCCTCTGACTTGCCGCGAACGTATCGGCGGGAAAGGGCATCCGATGCCTTATCGTCATCAATCTCAATCGATACGCGCAGAAAACCTTCGGCTTCGCCTCGACGCATTGCCAGCAGGCGGTGTGATGCGCAGTGTTTCAAAGACTCGTTAAAGTCAAACCAGTCACGGTATTTCTGGGCATCGGCCTCCTTGCTCTTAACAACCTTGCTGTATATGCGGGCCTCGCGGCGGTAACCGTTACGCACCAGATTACGTGCGCTCTCATCAAGCGCAACCTGCTCGGCGATTATGTCCATCGCGCCCTGCAGGGCATCGTCAACGCTCTCAACGCCTTTATCCTTGCTTACATATTTCTTTGCCTCGCGGTCCAGCGGAACGTACTGATTCTGCTTCATCACAAACTCGGCCAGCGGCTCCAGGCCCTTCTCGCGGGCAGCGTCGGCACGGGTCTTGCGGTGAGGTTTGTATGGGGCGTAGATGTCCTCCAGCTCCGTGGCATCCCAGCAGTGGTCAATGCGCTCACGCAATTCCGGGGTGAGTTTGTCAAGGCTTTCAATTGTGCCGATGACAGTCTCCTTGCGCTTGGCAAGCGCCTCCAAGCGCTCCAGAGCATCGCTCACCTCAGTGACCTGGACTTCATCCATGCCGCCGGTTGATTCCTTGCGGTAGCGGCTGATAAAAGGGATCGTAGCGCCGTTCTCCAATAACTTCAGAGTGTTCTCCACCTGGTTCTCCCGGAGTCCGGTCTCGCGTACAATTATTGAAACGTAATCTTTATTCATACTTCACAAAAGTATAAATTATTTCGACTTGGAGTATCAGTATCTGAAACTACGGCCCTACGGGCCTATCCCTCCCAAAATTAAAATTTTGGGCCCCTCCCTCTGACGCGCCGAGGGTGGCGACGGTTTCTGATACTGAACTCCAAGTCGGTTGTTGAAAACTATTGTGAAGTGTAAGTTAAATATGTTCTGTGTTTTCATATCTTTGTGCTTGGAGTGTCGGAGGGCACTCTGCTGGAGAGATACCTTGGAGAACACTCTTCGGGATTGATAATTTAATTCAAGTCATACTATGGCAAAGAAAGAGAATGAGGGTGCGTCAGGCCTTCAGAATGCGGGTCTTAGCGAAAAGCTGAAGGCTTTGCAGGCAGCAACTGACAAGATTGAGAAGAGCTTCGGTAAGGGCTCAATCATGAAACTGGGCGATGAGAGCATCGAGAACGTCGATGTCATCTCAACCGGCTCTATCGGCCTTAACGCAGCACTGGGCGTGGGCGGTTATCCGCGTGGCCGAATAATCGAGATTTACGGTCCCGAATCATCAGGTAAGACAACGCTTGCCATTCATGCCATTGCCGAGGCACAGAAGAACGGCGGTATTGCCGCATTCATCGATGCCGAGCATGCGTTTGACCGTTTTTATGCAGCCAAGCTGGGCGTGGATATCGACAACCTGTGGATTTCACAGCCAGACAACGGTGAGGAGGCTCTGGAGATAGCCGAGCAGCTTATCCGTTCCAGCGCCATTGACATCATCGTCATTGACAGCGTAGCCGCCCTTACTCCCAAGGCCGAGATCGAGGGCGATATGGGTGATAACAAGGTAGGCCTGCAGGCACGTCTTATGAGCCAGGCTCTGCGCAAGCTCACATCGACCATCAACAAGACCAACACTACCTGCATATTCATCAACCAGCTGCGTGAGAAGATAGGTGTAATGTTTGGCAATCCCGAGACCACCACAGGTGGTAACGCACTCAAGTTCTACGCATCGGTCCGTTTGGATATACGTCGCGTAACATCACTTAAGGACGGTGACAACGTGGTAGGCAATCAGGTTCGCGTAAAGGTTGTCAAGAACAAGGTGGCACCTCCTTTCCGCAAGGCCGAGTTTGACATAATGTTCGGCGAGGGTATAAGCAAGAGCGGTGAGATTATCGATCTGGGCGTTGAGTACGGCATACTCAAGAAGAGCGGATCATGGTTCAGCTACGGCGACACCCGTCTGGCACAGGGCCGCGATGCCGCCAAGCAGGTTATGCAGGATAATCCCGAGCTGGCCGAGGAGCTGGAGCAGAAGATTATGGCTGCCATCCTGGGCAGTCCTCAGGCTCCCGAACCTGACGCAGACTCAGAGATGATGAACGATTGACACAAAAGGGACAGTCCCCCTGTGCCATTTTTCGCGAAATGGCACAGGGGGACTGTCCCTTTTGTGCCAAAACGGCAGAATTCTGCCGTGGCATTTCATTTGTACCATAGTCAGTGTCAAATTTTGAGTTCAAACAAATAAAAACATACAACTATGGGAAAAATTATTGGAATTGACCTTGGAACCACTAATTCGTGCGTTTCAGTATTCGAGGGTAACGAGCCTGTCGTTATTGCCAACTCTGAGGGTAAGCGTACAACTCCTTCAATCGTGGCTTTCGTTGACGGCGGCGAGCGTAAGATAGGTGATCCCGCAAAGCGTCAGGCTATCACCAATCCTCAGCGTACCGTGTTCTCAATCAAGCGTTTCATGGGTGAGAACTGGGATCAGGTTCAGAAAGAGGTTGCCCGCGTACCTTACAAGGTAGTAAAGGGTGACAACAATATGCCGCGTGTAGACATTGACGGACGTCTCTACACCGCTCAGGAGATCAGCGCCATGATTCTTCAGAAGATGAAGAAGACCGCCGAGGATTATCTGGGCCAGGAGGTTACAGAGGCTGTCATCACAGTACCTGCATACTTCAGCGATTCACAGCGTCAGGCAACCAAGGAGGCCGGTCAGATTGCCGGTCTGGATGTAAAGCGTATCGTGAACGAGCCTACCGCTGCCGCTTTGGCATACGGTGTCGACAAGGCCGGTAAGGATATGAAGATTGCCGTATTCGACCTTGGTGGCGGTACATTCGATATCTCCATCCTGGAGTTCGGTGGCGGCGTATTCGAGGTTCTGTCAACCAACGGTGATACCCACCTGGGCGGTGATGACTTTGACCAGGTTATCATCAACTGGCTGGTTGAGGAGTTCAAGAAGGACGAGGGTGCCGATCTTACCGCCGATCCTATGGCTCTGCAGCGTCTTAAGGAGGCTGCCGAGAAGGCCAAGATCGAGCTGTCATCATCGACCAGCACCGAGATCAACCTGCCGTACATCATGCCGGTAGCAGGTGTACCGCGTCATCTTGTAAAAACTCTTACACGTGCCAAGTTCGAGCAGCTGGCCAACGGCCTTATCCAGGCTTGCCTGGAGCCCTGCCGCAAGGCTATGCAGGATGCCGGTCTGAGCAACTCCGATATCGACGAGGTAATCCTGGTAGGTGGTTCAAGCCGTATCCCCGCCGTTCAGAAGCTGGTTGAGGATTTCTTTGGCAAGGTGCCTTCAAAGGGCGTTAATCCCGATGAGGTTGTTGCAGTAGGTGCTTCAATCCAGGGTGCCATCCTGAACAAGGAGGGCGGTGTAGGTGACATCGTACTTCTGGATGTTACACCTCTTACAATGGGTATTGAGACCATGGGTGGTGTAATGACCAAGCTGATTGATGCCAACACCACAATCCCGTGCAAGAAGAGTGAAATTTTCTCAACAGCTGCCGATAACCAGACAGCCGTAACGATACATGTGCTGCAGGGCGAGCGTCCTATGGCCGCACAGAACAAGTCCATCGGCCAGTTCAACCTGGAGGGTATCGCACCCGCACGTCGTGGCGTACCTCAGATTGAGGTTACATTCGATATCGATGCCAACGGTATCCTTAAGGTATCAGCCAAGGATAAAGCTACAGGCAAGGAGCAGGCTATACGTATCGAGGCCAGTTCAGGTCTGAGCAAGGAGGAGATTGAGCGTATGAAGGCCGAGGCCGAAGCTAACGCCGATGCCGATAAGAAGGAGCGTGAGAAAGTTGACAAGCTCAACCAGGCCGACTCAATGATATTCCAGACCGAGCAGCAGCTGCAGGAGCTTGGCGACAAGATTCCGGCCGACAAGAAGGCTCCTATCGAGAGCGCTCTGAATGCTCTTAAGGATGCTCATAAGGCTCAGGATTTGGCTGCCATCGACAAGGCTATGGCCGAGTTGAATACCGCATTCCAGGCAGCCAGTGCACAGATGTACCAGCAGAGCGGTGCACAGGGCCAGCCCGGTGCAGGCGCAGGCTTCAACGGCGGCGCCCAGAGCGGTCCTCAGGACAACGGTCAGCAGGGTGGTTCATCGTCTGACAACGTACAGGATGCCGACTTTGAGGAAGTGAAGTAAAGGCACAAAAGGGACGGTTCTATCTGTGCCCTTTTGAGAAAACTTCTTATAACAGATTTTTTAGGGACGATTCTAGATGTGTCGTAAGGGCACAGATAGAACCGTCCCTTTTGTGTCCTTTTTTATTCCCTTTAATTTTGGTTATATACATATTTTGCAGTAATTTTACATCAATTTGTAAAAATATAACATTGAACATGCGTATGAGGAAAATTTACACCTTGATTTTTTTAGGCCTGTTCTCAATACAGGCATTCTCGCAAATACCGGAATACTGTCTGGAAAATGACGCGGCTCACCGTTATCTGACAGAGGTTCATTATACTAGTGACTACTCTATTACAAAGATTCTGGATTATGCCGATCCTGCTCCTATCTACAATTACGTAGGTTACAGAAAGGATTTACCCAGCCCTGTGCCAATCAAACTGGCAGCAGCACTTGATACCGTAGGTACACTGTATGTAAGTGAGAAGGCAGATTATCCCGAGGCTGAATCCAAGGTTATGAGCATAGCAAAGGGAACTGATTCAATCAATGTATGGAATCTTATCCCCGGCAGGACATACAATTGGAAACTTGAGTATCCCAATAACAACAGCGAGATTACAGTAGCAGCATCCGGCCAGTTCAAGACCACCGGAACACTCCGTATGCTAAATATCGGCGGTATATACAATGTCCGCGATATGGGCGGCTGGATGGGCACAAAGGGCTATCCTATGAAGTACGGAAAACTGATTCGCGGTTCAAGAATGTCAGAGAATGGCAGCGGCAACACAATGATAACTGCAGCAGGAAAGAAGGAACTGCTTTGGGTTGGCATCAAGGCCGATCTGGATTTGCGTACAAGTGATGAAAGACGTTTGTCATCATCTCCTCTGGGTTCGACTGTGAGCTATGATTATGAAAACAACTCATACGCAAGCCGTATCTACACGTTTGACCAGAATCCAGCCAGTATCAGTGGTATCAAGAAGATCATAAACTGGCTCAAGTCAGACAAACCGGTTTATTTCCATTGCTCAGTCGGTGCAGACCGTACAGGAACCATCGCATTCCTGATAGGCGCTCTTTGCGGAATGGATGATGATGCTCTTTCAAAAGATTATGAGCTTACCTGTTTCTCGGCCGATAAAGTAACGACCAATGGAAAGGTTGAGGACTTAAGGCGTGTCAGGACAGATCATGGCAGATATGATAACACAGAAGACAGTTACAGGTTTGCCTGGATGGTACAAAAGATTAACAAATTCCCCGGTGAGACACTTCAGGAAAAGGTCTATTATCACCTCAAGACTGGTGTTCAGGGTACCAAGATTCCGGAGGCTGACCTTAACTGGCTCATCAACTATCTGATAGGTCCTATTGAACTTAAGAGTCCTGCTACTTTGTCTATAGAAAAGGGTGAGACTTCACAGATTGAGATTGAGATAGTCAATCATAGCGCTCTTAACCCCAATCTTACAATCAGTTACGCATCATCTGATGAGAGCATTGCAACCGTATCAGAGACCGGACTGATTAAGGCTGTGGGTTGCGGAAGCGCAAATGTAACCGCTACAACCAATGACGGTTTCTCACAGACTGTAAAGGTCAATGTGGCAAAGATCGAATCTATCCTGCCTGCATCGGTCAAGATAGGTGATCAGACCTTTGAATACAAGTCATCGGCCACCAATAAGGTCAAGGACGGTTCGTTCGAGTACGGTTCATTTTTTGAGTGGATGACCGCCAAGGATACTGCTATGACAAGCAAGTACTTCAGCCTGACCAAGTACAGCCAGAATGCCGACAGCGTATATCTTGAGTCAAAGATTGACGGCGATGAGAAATCCGAAGGCTCAATCCGCATGGAGTGGACCACTCCCAAGAACAGGGCGTTCGTATTCGGATTCAGGGTAAAGAACTCAACCAACCTGACCACCACCAAGAATGAGAACCTCAAGATAATTCTCACGAATGACGATAAAGCCGATGATGATCCTTCAGGCTACATATTCGAGTATCCCTCATATGATGGCAACTGGAAAGAGATACAGTATGTATTTGAGACCAAGACCTATAACAGATTGCGTATCCTGTTTACACACCTGAGCAAGGATGGCAACAACACCTGCTTTGACAACTTCTATCTTATGGAGCTGGCAAACGTACCTGAGGGTGCCACATTCGTGAACACGGTAAAGGATGAGCCTCGCAGAATGTCCGATAACCGTATCTACAACCTGGCCGGTCAGGAGGTTACCAACCCGGGTCCCGGCATCTACATCATGAATGGTAAGAAATTCATTGTCAAATAATTAACCACTAAACTAATAGAGAAATGAAACAGATCAGAGTTTTTTCAATGTTGTTCCTGTCAGTTCTGATGGGTGCCGTAACATTGACATCATGCGGTTCTTCCGGCACTGCAACCAAGAAAGAGAAAAAGACCATCGTTCTCCAGGAGGGCGATAAGGCCACCCTTACTGTTGATGAGACTTTCACAACAATTACACTTCCTGAGACTATGACAGCCGAAGAAATGGCTATGTATGAGACCGATATCATGGGATATCTCTCAAAGTCAAACGCTCCTATCACCACCGATGGCGGTACATGGGATTCATATCGTATCTACTACTACATGCATAACTCAAAGGAGTGGCTGCATCAGGGTATCTATTCAACCCCGCAGGAGATCCAGATGTCAAAAGTCAAGAGCATCCGTATAGCCAACGAGCGTATGCGTCTGAGAGAGTTTGCAGAAGATATGCCTCTGCTTTCAAACTCAAAGGAGATGAAGAGCGACCAGGGTTTCCAGGATGAGATTTCATTCGGTAACACATACTACATCTTTATCGATATCACTCTCAAGGATCAGAGATAAAAATCGTTACAATTAAAAAAACGGCGTGGCTTAAGTACGAGTCACGCCGTTTTTTTGTACTTTCGTTGCAATTAATAACCTAATCAATAATCAAGCTTATGAAGAAATTCTACGTTTTATTGGCTATATCGTTGCTTGCTGGACGTATAAGTGCCCAGGGGCCTGTATCCTATAGCGTCGAAAAAGACATCATCCATTCTTTCCTTACGGATTTTGATTATGACACCATTCCACTTACCGTGTCAAAGGTGATGACTTACTTCAATATGCCGCACAAGACCGATGCCGGCAAGCCGGCAACAGATCCTGTAAACCGTCTGGATGTACCCAGCCCTGTAAAACTGTCATGGGAACACCAGGAGGGTGCAACGGCTCAGAGAGTTGAGATCTGGGATGCTTCGGCTGACACCGTCTCATTCACGATTGATAAGGACGCATCAGAATATGACCTTTATAACATGATACCTGGTGTGAGTTACCAATATCAGGTCATATCGGTCAAGGATGGTGCCGAACAGGCAGTAAAGACCGGACAGCTTGCACCTACGGGAATGCTGCGCTGGATATATGCCGAGGGCACATGGAATGTACGCGACATGGGCGGTTGGACCGGTCTGGGCGGCAAGCCTATCAAGTACGGACAGTTATTCCGCGGCGGTCAGCTGACCAATCCCAACAGTCCTTACGATATCCTTCTTACTGAAAAAGGTATAGAGGCAATTCGTAATGCCGGAATCAGAGCTGAGTTGGATCTGCGCAGCAGCAGTCAGGCTCATTACTCTAATGCATCATTCGCCAAGAAGAATGCCCAAAACAAGTATGACGCTGATTTTACCAATATCGCGACCACCAGTGCCCGTATGTGGCAATATGATAAGGATGAATCCAATATCAAGGCTATTCAGTGGGCTATCAATGAACTCAAGGCCGGCAAGCCTGTATTCTACCACTGCCAGAACGGCGCTGACCGTACCGGAACGGTAGGTTTCCTTATTGGTGCGTTGCTGGGTATGAGCGAGAGTGATCTGGCCAAGGATTACGAGCTTACCACATTCTGCCAGGAGGCAGCAGTAGCGTTTGATGCTACTGAGGTTGGTTTTGCCCGTCTCAGGAACTATGAGGGTAAGAAGGGCTCAGTTGACAGAAGCAGTGACCCTAAGGATTACATGTTTGCTCCTTTGATTGACAAACTGAACACTGTTTCAGGTCCTTCAATACAGCGCAAGATTTACGATTTCCTGCGTAACGGTAAGAACGGTACCAAGATATCGGCCAATGACCTGATCTGGTTTATCAACTACATGACAGGATATATTGTCGTAGATGACATTACTATAGAGGGCGGTCAGCTGATTACGCTGGACAAGGGACAGCAGAAAGCACTGAATGCAACAATATCTCCAGAGAATGCCACAAAGAAGGATATAACATACAGTTCCGGTAATCCAAATATAGCTACTGTAACTGCTGAAGGTCTGATAACTGCCGTAAGCTGCGGACAGACTACCATCACCATCCGGGCTGATGACTGCATCAAGACCGTGAGTGTAAATGTCCCTTTGATTGAGTCAAAGCTTCCGGCTTCGGTCAAGATAGGTGATCAGACCTTTGAATACAAGTCATCGGCCAGCAATAAGGTCAAGGACGGTTCGTTCGAGTACGGTTCATTTTTTGAGTGGATGACCGCCAAGGATACCGCTATGACAAGCAAGTACTTCAGCCTGACCAAGTACAGCCAGAATGCAGATAGCGTATACCTTGAGTCAAAGATTGATGGCGATGAGAAATCCGAAGGCTCAATCCGCATGGAGTGGACCACTCCCAAGAACAGGGCGTTCGTATTCGGATTCAGAGTAAAGAACTCAACCAATCTGACCACCACCAAGAATGAGAACCTTAAGATAATTCTCACGAATGATGACAAGGCCGATGACGATCCTGCCGGTTACATATTCGAGTATCCCTCATATGACGGCAACTGGAAAGAGATACAGTATGTATTTGAGACCACTACCCGCAACAGGCTGCGTATCCTGTTCACACATCTGAGCCAGAATGGCAACAATACCTGCTTTGACAACTTCTATCTTATGGAGTTGGCAAACGTACCCGAGGGTGCCACATTCGTGAACACGGTAAAGGATGAGCCTCGCAAGATGGCCGATAACCGCATCTACAATCTGTCAGGTCAGGAGGTGACCAACCCGGGTCCAGGCATCTATATCAGAAACGGAAAGAAATACCTGATTCGCTAAAAAACGGTGACAAAGGGGACGGTTCTTTTTGGCACCCTTTTTGAAAAAGGAGCCAAAAAGAACCGTCCCCTTTGTCACCGTTTTTACTGCTTATCCACAAGCATAAAGGAGAGCAGGCCCGAGGCACAGACCTCATCGCCTACGTAAGCCGTGGCATTGACCGACAGGAACAGACCGCGGCAGTTTCCCATTGTGGAGCGTACCACAACTTTGTCGCCGGGACGTACCGTCTTCTTGAAACGCACCTTGTCCATGCCTGCATAGAGTGCCAGCTTGTACTGCAGCTTATCCTGGAACAGCAGCACGCTGCCCTGAGCCATAATCTCGCACAGGATCACTCCCGGAACGATAGGGTTACCGGGAAAGTGTCCGTGTGTGTAGTAGGGGTCATCGGGAATAGTGTATTCAGATATGACTCCGTCAGGCGTCAGCTCAGAATGATCCACAAGGAGCATAGGGTCCCTGTGTGGCAGTATTTTTGTCAGTTCTTGCTTATCCATTGTATTTACGCAGCGCTACTGCAGCATTATGTCCGCCAAATCCAAGAGAGCAGGAGAGTGCATACTCGGCCTGAACCTTGCGGGCGGTGTTGGGTATGTAATCAAGGTCACACTCAGGATCGGGTTCCTTGTAACCTATGGTGGGAGGCAGAACGCCACTCTCAAGGGCAATGGCCGATGCAATCAGCTCTACAGCACCTGTGGCGCCCAGCATGTGACCGTGCATGGACTTGGTGGAGCTTATCATGACCTTATGGGCCTCGGCTTCACCAAGGGCAATCTTGATGGCCTTGGTTTCACAGGCATCATTCATATGGGTTCCTGTGCCGTGAGCGTTGATGTAAAGAAGTCCGTCATTGTTGTAACCGGCCTCCTGGAGAGCCAGGCTCAGTGATGCGGCTGTGGTGGTGCCGTCGGGACGGGGAGCGGTGTAGTGGTATGCATCGCAGGTGTTGCCGTAACCGCTTACCTCGGCAATGATATGCGCTCCGCGCTTTACAGCGTGCTCATACTCTTCAAGGATCATGATTCCTGCACCTTCGGCCATAACGAATCCGCCGCGACGCTTGTCGAACGGCAGGCATGCCTCGGCGGGATCCTGAGCCGTTGTAAGAGCCTTCATGTTGGCAAATCCGCCTATGGCAAGCTCGTTTACGGCAGCCTCGGTACCGCCGGCTATGATGGCATCGGCCATACCGTACTTGATGGCGCGGAATGCTTCACCGATAGCGTGTGTGCTGGTGGCGCAGGCCGATACAACCGGCAGGCAGGGACCCTGTGCGTTGAACTTGATTGCGATGTTACCGGCGCCCAGATTGCCTATCATCATGGGGATGAAGAGGGGAGATACACGCTTGGCACCTTCCTCCTTCATTATGATGGTCTGGTCAATGAATGTCTGCATGCCGCCTATGCCTGAGCCTACATATACGCCCAGACGGCCGGCGGCGATGTTTTCATCGGCCTTAAGACCGCTCTGCTCCATGGCCTGCATGGCGGCGCATATGCCAAACTGGCTGAAACGGTCGCTACGGCGTACGCTACCGGCATCCATGCCAAGTGCAACGGGGTTGAAATCCTTGACCTGTCCGGCCACGTGAACGCTTAGTTCACCGAATCGGTCCAAGCCTTCTATCGTGGAGATACCCAGTCTGCCGTTGAAAAGGCTATCCTTGAATTCGCTTATGTTCTTGCCGATGGACGTAACCGCGCCCATACCGGTTATTACGACTCTTTTTTCTGACATGATATATCTTTTTTATTTGTACATGAAGCGGCGAATGCTGCCCTTAGGTGTCTTGATGAACGGCTCAAACTTGAGCTCAAAGTTATCCACGTGTGAGTAGGCGGGTATATCCTGATTCAGTTTGGTTATATTGCCTTCCATGATTGCATTCAGGGCATCGTTATCCATTCCGCTGGCTCCAACTTGGTCCAGATTGGGAACTACCAGAGCGGTGAGATGTCCCTTGCGGTCAACGATGATGGACTCCTGAACATAGGGAAGGGCGTTCAGAACAACCTCAATCTCCTCGGGGAATATGTTCTGGCCGTTGGCAGAGAGCAGCATGTTCTTGCAGCGTCCTGCCAGGAATACGGTGTTGTCCTTATCCTTAGTGCCCATATCGCCTGTGTGGAACCAGCCGTCCTTGTCGATTACTTCGGCAGTTGCCTCGGGGTTCTTGTAATAACCGGTGAATACGCAGTCACCCTTGATGATTACCTCGCCGGGAATGTGCTCGGGATCATCGCTGTCAATGCGGCATTCAATACCCTCGGGCACGATTTCACCTACTGACTTCATCTTGTACTTGCCCTTCTCGCCGATGGAAATGGTGGGGCAGGCCTCGGTCATGCCGTAACCGGTCACAAAGGGAATCTGCAGCTTCTGGGCCATCAGGTCCTCCAGGTCAAACGCCATGGCTGCACCGCCGGTTACCAGTAGCTCGATGTTATCGCCGAAAGCAGACATGAATATGGTGCGCAGGGCAATGCAGTAGTCCAGATTGTTTTTATAATCGGCCAACTTCTGACGTCCGGATTTGCTGCTTACAAACTCACCGATGGTGTTTTCGAGCATCTTGACCAGAATGAGCGGAACGGCAAAGAACACGTTGGGCTTGACCTCGGCCAGAGCAGGCTTGAGATAGGAGGGTACCGGAGGCATACCCAGAATTGTAAGGTGCATGCCAAGGCAGAGCGGCTCTATTGCATCATACAGGAGTCCGAATATGTGTGCGAACGGCAGGACGCTCAGGTAGGTCTGGCCCTCACGATATGGGAAGTGACGCGGAATCAGGTATACGTTTACGCTGAAGTTGCGTACCGTAAGCATGACACCCTTGGGGTTGCCTGTGGAACCTGATGTGTAGTTGATGCCGCACATCTCATCGGCCGGGCGGTCCTGATAACCTTTATAGTCCTCCAGGCTGAGTCCGTTGGGATGAGCATCCTTCATGATCTCCTGACGCTTGTTGTATACGGCTGCGAATGTACCGCGGCTGGCCAGCAGCTCGCCGGTGTGAACATCAATCGCACCAATCAGGTTGGGCATCTGGTCAAAGTCCATCTTGTCCATAAGGCGCTTCTCGGTGTAGAGCAGAACGCTGTCGGAGTGGTTGACCAGGTTCATGGTATCGGTGGGAGTATATCCGTCAAACAGCTGAACGCCTACGTAGCCGCCGGTCATAATTCCCATGAAGGTCTTGATCCAGCCTGCGCAGCTCTTGGCGTTGAGGGCAATCTTATCACCCTTGTTGATGCCGGCTGCCTTCCAGAGCAGCTGATCCTGCTCAATCTGGGCTGCAAGCTGGCCGTATGTGGCGGAGCTGTGCCTGTAATCGTCAAGCGCAGCGTCGTTCCAGTGTTTCCTTACTGTGTTCTCGAATTTCTTGATAAATGTTACGTCGTACATGATTATTGGAATTTTTGGTTTGTGCCTTAGCTGGGCAACCCAGCCCCGGGCGTTTAAATACGGCGCAAAAATAACCCTTCGGGTTGTGCCGAAGGGTCATTAAAATTATTTTGTGGCTAAATGAGCCGCCGCTGTGGCGAATTATTTGTTCAGAGCATCGGCGCTGGCCATATAGCGGGCAAGATCTTCTTCTGATACGTGGAAGTCCTGGAGCTCACCGCTGATGTACTGATCGTAAGCCGACATATCTACGAATCCGTGGCCTGACAGGTTGAAGAGGATGGTCTTCTGCTCGCCGGTCTCTTTGCACTTCATAGCCTCGCGGATGGTAGCTGCGATAGCGTGGCATGACTCGGGAGCGGGGATGATACCCTCGGTCTGGGCAAACAGCACACCTGCCTTGAATGACTCGGTCTGCTCAATGTCAACAGCCTCCATATAGCCGTCCTTCATCAACTGGCTCAGAACAACACCTGCACCGTGGTAACGCAGACCGCCGGCGTGGATGGTTGCGGGCTTGAAGGTGTGGCCAAGTGTGTACATGGGCAGCAGCGGGGTCATACCTGACTCATCGCCAAAGTCATACTCGAACTTACCGCGGGTAAGCTTGGGGCATGATGCGGGCTCGGCTGCGATGAAGCGGGTGTTCTTCTTACCGGCAATCTTATGACGCATGAACGGCAGAGCCAGACCGCAGAAGTTAGAACCTCCACCAAAGCATGCGATGACGATATCGGGATATTCGCCGGTCATGGCCATCTGCTTCTCAGCCTCAAGGCCGATGACGGTCTGGTGCAGGCATACATGGTTGAGCACTGAACCAAGAGCATACTTGCAGTTGGGAGTTGAAACTGCCAGCTCGATAGCCTCGGAGATGGCGCAACCCAGTGAACCCTGATCGTTGGGGTTAGCTGTCAGGATGTCCTTGCCGGCGCGGGTTGACATTGAGGGTGAAGGAGTGATGGCAGCACCGAATGTCTGCATGATTGAACGGCGGTAAGGCTTCTGGTTGTAGCTGGCCTTTACCATATATACTGCGCAGTCAATTCCGAACTTCTTGGTTGCATATGACAGAGCACCGCCCCACTGACCGGCACCGGTCTCGGTGGTAAGGTTGGTTATGCCCTGCTTCTTTGCATAGTAGGCCTGCGCAATGGCAGAGTTCAGCTTGTGTGAACCTGCGGGCGATACACTCTCGTTCTTGAAGTAGATGTGGGCGGGAGTACCCAGAGCCTCCTCGAGGTCATAGGCACGTACCAGCGGGGTGCAACGGTATGATGCGTACTGCTGACGGATCTCATCGGGTATCTCGATCCACTCGTCCTTCTGGTTGAGTTCCTGGTTGGCGCACTCCTCTACAAAGATGGGGTAGAGGTCCTCGGGCTTGAGGGGCTGACGTGTTCCGGGGTGCAGGAAAGGCAGTGGCTTGTTGGGCATCACGGCCTGGATGTTGAACCATGCTTTGGGGATCTCGCTCTCCTGGAGCAAATACTTTTTCTGTTTCATAATAGTGTTAATGTTAGAGTGATTATTATTTGTTTGTTTTTAAAATCGCGGTTAAAATTTAAAGGCCCCGTCGCAGTTGCGGCAGGGCCTTTATTATGTCTTATCTCATTTTACATAACGGCGTCAACCTCCTACGACTTATTTGAGTTGTAAGGGCTGCCACCACCAGAAAAATGAGTTGTACTGTTTCATCGTTTTTGTTGTTATCGGGTGCAAATGTAAGCACTCATTTTTAATACACAACACTTTTTGAGCAAAAATTTTGTGTTTGGGGCAAAATTTTTTCAAGTGTCACAAAATCACCTCTTTTATATAACAAAAAGACAAATCGCCTTTTAGTTGGGGAGGTTCTTGAGGTTCTGGTCAATGAAATCCCAACGTTTCAGGAATGCCTCCTTCATGTTGTTGACAGCCTGCTGGAATGAAAGGTCTTCATCGCCGTTCTGGTTGCCGTTAGGATTAGTCAGGCCCCAGATGCTCCAGTTATATGACTCCGATGTGCGTATCTTGTTTGCCATCTCATCAATGTATTTGGGCAGTCCTTCCTTCCAGGTGTTCTTATACATGTTCCAGCGCTCAATAAGTCGTGCCTTGAACTCGGGGTCGTACTTGACAAGATCGGCAAAGTAGTATTTGTTGTTTCCTTTGTTGTCCATCTTGAGCAGTTCCCATTGTGTCAGGCGCGGGTTTTGTCCGCTGCTGGAGCCGCCGCCCCAAGCGGAGCGTTCTCCCTTGAGGGCAAATGTATGGTAGTCAAAGTCCCATACCGGGCCGTAGCAGAGTTTGTCGCAGGAATCCTTATACATATATGCGCTGTGCGGTCCTGCCTTGGGCCATGTGTTGTATGAGTCATGATTCATGGTGATTTCCTGAATCAGGACATAGTCAATTGCTGCGTCCATATCCAGATAATCTCTCCACGCTTTGTTATTGGGATGAGCTTTCATATCGTAAATGGCATCCTCCATGTTCTTGACGTAGTTCTTCAGGTAGGTGAACGTGGGAGAACTTGATGTCAGCAGGTTGCCGTTCTCGTCCTCATCGGGATCCTTGAGTACGTAGGGCAACTTGTAACGGCTGTTCGAGCCGGTGCTGCGGAATCCAACCATGGGGCTCTTGTCATACCTGTCGCTGGAGGTGTAATCCAGGAAGTCGTCGATAACTATCAGCATACCTCCGTTTGCGGGATCTGTCAGGTTGGGTTGTGCTATGTCAACGCGGTTGTTGTCAATCCTAATCTGCTCACAGAGGTAATAGTTACCCATGTGCTTGCCGTTCCATACCAGCTCCACAAACTCGCCGCTTACGGTATAAGGCATCTCTGTATTGCGTGAAAGCCAGAATGCAGCATCGTTACGCAACAGGGTGCGGTCCTTGTAGTTGGCCAGCAGTATCCAGCGTTTTTGCTTGTGCATGCCCAGGATCTTGGCCTTCTCATCAAGCTTTATTGCATACGGCTTCTTGTTGGTTTCGGTCCAGGTGCCGTTACCGCGGCCCTTCATGCTCATGGAGCCTTCGTAGTCAATCGTGCCGTCGGGATTCTCAATACGCATCGTCATGCCCGGAACCCAGGTGTCACGGCGTGTCACACTCTGTCCGTTGGTATTGATCCTTACAATGGGCAGACCGGTATTTGTAATCTTGATGATGTAATCCTGATGTACATTGTATTTCCAAACCGATACCTTGATGGGCTTGTTGGCATCGAGAATGTTGTATTCACCCTCTTTCATCACGCTGTCACCTACAACTGCCCTGTCGCCGTTGTGGATGAACATGAATTTCTGCGCCCTGAAATCAGTCGTGGTGGGCAGACAGTATGAGTATGTCTTGATGGACGGTGAATACTTCATGGTTGCGTTGTTACCGGTCTTTACCGATGTCATGGCAACATCTACCTTCTTTATATATACAGGATCCGAAAGCAGTGAAAGGCTGTCGCCGCATATCAGTTTAACCAGTACGTATATGCTGTCAAGCTTGTCGTCCAGAATGCTGATATTCATTGCCCATGTGCTGTCGGCGGGCTGGAAGGTTATGCTATCCACGCTTAACGACTTTCTGAATGACCTGTCAAGCGAGTCAGTCAGGAACACCATGTTGCTGTCGTTGAACAGCATATCCCACGGATTGGTTCGCAGGTTTATGGTCGTGGTGCTAGTTCCGTCCAGGAATGCGGCAACAGACTCCCTGTTGGTTATGCGCAGCGAAAGGCCGGCAGCCTGCTCGCGTGAAATCATATTGAGCACGGTCTCATCGGAATACATCACCGTATCCTCATCGGCCACCATTATTGAGATGATGTCGCCGCTTTTCATGCCGTAAGTCATGTGCATGACAATGCGCCAGATGCTGTCGGTGCCCATCTTGTATGATTTTATGTTGGCATACGGGTACTTGGCGCCGGCGGTGTCGCTTACCTGCAGCGTTATGCTGTCCCTTGACAGAAGGTTGTAGGGGATGGTTCGCATACAGAACACGGCCGAATCACCTTCAACAAACGTGAGGGTGTCGGGAGTGATGGTCTCCAGATACTTGAACTCCTTCTGCGGGATGACGGGGTCTGGTATGATAATCTCCGGTTTTTCGTCCTGGCAGGACCAGAGTGCTCCTGCTGTAAGGGCTGCCATTAACAGCCTCTTGAACCCAGTTAGTAATGTTTTCTGCATAGCGGGCGCAAATTTACAACTTTTTGTTAAAGTTTGGGGCATGGGGAGAAAAAGTGCATCACTTTTAATGTGAAATAGAGGTGAAATGTTTACATTTGTGAAAATTTGGATGAATTGGGAGAGGTCATTTGACTTTGGTCCTTTCTAATTTAGTGAATATGAAATCATTCATTAAGAAATTAACCGATTGGTATTTTACCCGGGATGCCATTCCTTACTGGTGCATTCTATTCTTGGACAGTTTTGCGGTCGTATTGGCTGGATTTATCAGTTTATTCCTGACCAGGCATGAAGCATTTCTGGATATTGAACTATTTTGGGCCAGTACGTGGGGCATTCTAGTAAATCTGTTCATCTTCATAATAGCGTTCAAGTTATTCCATACTTATGACTGTATAATACGCTATTCAACCTTCCATGACCTTGTTAATGTCACCTCTGCAACCTTCCTGGCATCGGTTGTAGCATATGGAATGTCATTCCTTTTGCCGTACCTGGGGATGAATTCCGTGATGATGCTTGATATTTATGGCGAGTTCGTGCTGTTTGCAATATCAACGCTTGCCATGTTTGTGATGCGTGTTACCGTCAAGTATTTGTTCGAAATATCGAGGACAGACAACCATGCCTCAAACCTGTTTATCTATGGCGTGCTTGAGGGTGGAATCAGTCTTGCCAAGAGTATATTCAATCAGGATGTAAAGCAGTTTTACCTTAAAGGATTCGTCAGTCCTAACGGTGACTTTGTGGGGCAAAAACTTTTGGGTGTGAAAGTGTATGCCAATGACGATAACCTGATTGATGTGATGCAGGAAAACAATGTGCGCGTGCTTATGGTCAGTCCTATCCAGACCGATCATTTCCGCGAGCAGCAGAGCCTGCTTACCGCTTTGACAGATGCAGGGATAAAGATAATGGTTATGCCTCGTGCCGAGGAGTGGGACGGCAAGTCTCCACTTAGTTATGAGCGAATGCACGATGTCGAGATTGAGGACCTTTTGCCGCGCGACAAGATTGATATTGACATGCAAGCCATCGGTCAGAACCTGCGCCGCAAGAGAATCCTGATTACCGGTGCTGCAGGCTCCATAGGTAGTGAGATGGTCCGTCAGATAGCGCCATTCAAACCATCTGAGATGGTGCTTGTAGACCAGGCGGAGACTCCTATGCATGATATCCGACTGTTTATGGCAGAACAGTACCCTGGAATCAAGTGCTATACAATTGTGGGCAGTATCACCAATCAGAAATTCATGGAGACCATTTTTGAGACCCATAAGCCTGAATATGTGCTCCATGCTGCCGCATATAAGCATGTTCCTATGATGGAGGATAACCCTGCTATGGCTGTACAAAATAATGTAGCCGGAACTCGCATCGTGGCAGACCTGGCTGTCAAATACCGTACGCCCAAATTCGTAATGATTTCTACAGATAAGGCAGTCAATCCTACTAATGTAATGGGTTGCTCCAAACGTATCTGTGAGATATACTGCCAGTCTCTTAATCAGGCCATTGTGGATGGTAAGGTGAATGGAATTACACAGTTTGTTACAACCCGTTTTGGAAACGTGTTGGGCTCAAACGGCAGTGTGATACCTTTGTTTCGTGAACAGATCAAGAACGGTGGCCCCGTTACGGTTACAGATCCTGAGGTGGTGCGCTACTTTATGCTTATCCCTGAAGCCTGCAAGCTTGTACTTGAAGCCGGAACCATGGGCAAGGGAGGCGAGATATACGTGTTTGACATGGGTAAACCTGTCAAGATAGTCAATCTGGCCAAACGTATGATCCGTCTTAGTGGTGTCAAGGATATCAAGATCGTGTTTACAGGCTTGCGTGATGGAGAGAAACTTTATGAGGAGGTCCTCAATGACAAGGAGACCACAATGCCTACCGTGCATCCCAAGATTATGATAGCCAAGGTGCGTGAGTATGATTATGAGACATCGGTAGAGAATGAGGAGCGTCTTTTGCGCGCATCTTATTCGTTCGATGATATGGAGATAGTCAGGATAATGAAAGAGATAGTACCGGAGTTTAAGAGCAACAATTCTAGATACGAGGTACTTGATATCAAGAAAGAGGCATGAAACGTTCAATAATCATAACCGGTGGAGCCGGTTTTATAGGCAGCCATGTAGTGCGCCTGTTTGCAAACAAATACCCGGATTATAAGGTAATAAATCTTGACAAATTAACATACGCTGGTAATCTTGATAACCTTAAGGATATTGAGAATAAGCCCAACTATAAGTTTGTCAAAATGGACATCTGTGACTTTGACGGTGTGCTTAAGTTGATGCAGGCCGAGAAGGTGGATGGCATCATCCATTTGGCTGCTGAATCACACGTTGACCGCTCCATCAAAGACCCCTTCACGTTTGCCCAAACCAACGTTATGGGCACTCTGAGCCTTCTGCAGGCTGCAAAAATATATTGGGAGTCATTGCCGGAAGGTTTTGAGGGAAAGCGTTTCTATCATATCTCGACCGATGAGGTCTATGGCGCATTGCAAATGACTCATCCGGAGGGAATTGAGCCTCCGTTTACTACAAAGGCAAGCAGCGGAGAGCATCATTTGGCATATGGAGAGAAGTTCTTTACGGAAGACCTTAAGTATCAGCCCCATAGTCCTTACAGTGCATCCAAGGCAAGCTCTGACCATTTTGTGCGCGCATTCCATGATACATACGGAATGCCTACAATAGTGACCAACTGTTCAAATAACTACGGACCTTATCAGTTCCCGGAGAAGCTGATTCCGCTCTTTATCAACAATATCCGCCATCGTAAACCGCTGCCCGTTTATGGCAAGGGAGAGAACGTTCGTGACTGGCTTTATGTTGAGGATCACGCTCGTGCAATCGATCTGATTTTCCATAAGGGAACCATTGCTGAAACTTATAATATCGGCGGTTTTAACGAATGGAAAAATATTGACATTATCAAAGTCCTGATCAATACTGTTGACCGTCTTCTTGGAAGGCCGGAGGGAGCCGATATGGATCTTATAACTTACGTAACAGACCGAGCCGGTCATGACCTGCGTTACGCCATTGACAGCACCAAGCTTCAGCGTGAACTGGGGTGGGAGCCAAGCCTTCAGTTTGAGGAGGGTATAGAAAAAACCGTGCGTTGGTATCTGGACCATCAGGATTGGGTGGATAACGTAACCAGCGGTGAGTATCAGAAGTATTACGAACAGATGTATGCTAACCGTTGAGGCTTAGCGATTTAAGTCGTAACAAGTTGAAGAGGGGCCCTATGGGCCTCTCTTCTTCGTTTTTGCCTGTTGAAAACTTTTTGAGAGGTATTTGTTTTAATTTCTTTAACAACTTGTACTATAAGTACAAGAAAATACCTATCTTTGCGTACTAATATGGACGACCTGATATTGGCGTCTGTGTTTTTTACGTTTAACCTGCTTTTACATGGGGCAGGCGCAGGCGAAGCCGTTATTTTTCTCGAGGTTTCGCTGAAAAACAACTTCAATAATAATCAATCAACATGAAAGGAATTGTGTTGGCAGGAGGTAGCGGTACCAGGCTGTATCCTATCACCAAGGGTGTGAGCAAACAGATGCTCCCTATCTATGACAAACCCATGATCTACTATCCCATCAGTGTTCTTATGCTGGCCGGGATACGTGAGATCCTGATTATCAGCACCCCGTTTGACCTTCCCGGTTTCAAGCGCCTGCTTGGCGACGGCTCAGATTATGGCGTTCGTTTTGAATATGCAGAGCAACCAAGCCCCGATGGCCTGGCACAGGCATTCATCATAGGCCGTGAGTTTATCGGAAACGACAGCGTCTGCATGGTGCTGGGCGATAACATATTCCACGGCTCCGGACTGTCTGCATTGCTGCGCGGTGCTGTTCGCAATGTTGAGGAGGAAGGCAAGGCAACCGTATTCGGCTATTGGGTAAGTGATCCCGAGCGTTACGGTGTGGCTGAGTTTGATAAGGACGGCAACTGCCTGAGCATAGAGGAGAAACCCGCCAATCCCAAGAGCAACTACGCTGTGGTTGGTCTCTATTTCTATCCCAACAGCGTGGTTGATATAGCCGCACACATTAAACCCAGTGCCCGTGGTGAGCTGGAGATAACCACAGTAAATCAGGAGTATCTTGATGCCGGCCAGCTTAAAGTTCAGACTCTGGGGCGCGGATTTGCATGGCTTGATACCGGTACACATGACTCTCTGAGCGAGGCCAGCACATTTGTGGAGGTGATTGAGAAACGTCAGGGACTTAAGATAGCATGCTTGGAGGGTATTGCATTCCGTCGCGGTTGGATTACTGAGGAGCGCATGCGTGAACTTGCCAAACCGATGCTTAAGAACCAGTACGGACAGTATCTGCTTAAGGTAATTGATGAGGTTAAGAACAATCCAATTAATTCAGAGACTTTCAGACAATAGTTGCGTTTGCCTTGCAGGTCTAATGTTTGATTTCGGGGCTTTGTTAAATAGATAAAGAGATTCGTTTTATGTTGAAAAAAGCATTAATAACAGGTATAACGGGACAGGACGGCTCATATCTGGCTGAGTTTTTAATTGAGAAAGGATATGAAGTTCATGGAATTGTACGCCGTGCATCAACATTCAATCGTGAACGTATAGAACCGATTTATCTGAAGCGTCATTTGAAGGATTCTAAAGATGATGGCGGCTTGACTTTGCATTATGGCGATATGACTGATTCTTCATCGTTGCAACGAATTCTTCAGTTGGTTCAACCCGATGAAATATATAACCTTGCTGCTCAAAGCCATGTTCAGGTCTCATTTGATGTTCCCGAATATACAGCTGAAACAGATGCCGTCGGAACATTACGTTTACTTGAGGCTGTTCGTATTCTCGGCATGGAGAAGAAATGCCGTATTTATCAGGCTTCAACTTCTGAGCTTTTCGGTAAAGTTCAGGAAGTGCCTCAAAAAGAAACAACTCCATTCTATCCGCGTTCGCCGTATGGTGTTGCCAAACAATACGGTTTTTGGATAACAAAAAACTATCGTGAAGCATATGGTATGTTTGCTGTGAACGGTATTTTGTTCAATCATGAATCTGAGCGTCGTGGAGAAAACTTTGTCACACGAAAGATAACTCTCGGCGTTGCGCGTATTGTCAATGGCCAGAAGGATTGTATCAATCTTGGCAACTTAAATTCCTTGCGAGATTGGGGTTATGCAAAGGACTATGTGGAATGCATGTGGTTAATACTCCAGCATCCTACTCCTGAAGACTTTGTGATTGCTACAGGTGAATATCATACGGTCAGAGAGTTTGCTACTCTTGCATTCAAGACGACCGGTATAGAGATTAAATGGGAAGGCAAAGGAGTTGACGAAAAGGGAATTTGTGTTTCAGGGCCTAAAGATTTGGTTGGAAAAACTCTTGTTGCAGTAAATCCTAAATTTTTTAGACCTGCTGAAGTTGATCAGCTTCTTGGCGATCCTACCAAGGCCAAAACCTTACTGGGGTGGAATCCTCGCAAGACTTCATTTGAGGATCTAGTTAGAATTATGGTTGAGCATGACCTTGAATATGTTAAGACTCACTAATGGCATCGATTGAAAAAATCTACAATGGAGATGAGTTTCTTGGTCTGATTATCAGAAAGGACTACCATGCTGATGGTATTCAGTTTCTGACAGATGATCAGTCTCCCCAGCAACTTGGCTATATGAATAGGGCCAAAGATTATGTTATAGCACCACATATCCACAATGTGGTTTCCCGTATTGTTGAACTTACTCAAGAGGTGTTGATTATACGTCGAGGAAAAGTTCGTGTTGATTATTATGACGATGAAAAAAAATACTTGGAAAGTCGTATCGCATACGAAGGTGATATAGTGTACTTGGGTTATGGCGGTCACGGTTTCAAGATGCTCGAAGATTCTGAAATTATTGAAGTTAAGCAAGGGCCATATTGCGGTACAAATGATAAGGTTCGTTTTGAATCGATAGATGATAGTAAAGTTATATTGAAATAGTTATGACGAATATTCCTGTTTGTGAGCCTCTGCTCGCTGGTAATGAACTGAAATATGTAACTGACGCTGTTCAGACTGGTTGGATTTCTTCATCGGGTAAATATGTTACGGAGTTTGAAAATCAGTTTGCCAAATATTGTGACTGCCAGTATGGTGTGGCAGTTTGCAATGGTACTATTGCTTTACACCTTGCTTTGCTTGCGTTGGGCATTGGCAAGGGTGATGAGGTTATCATTCCAACCTTTACAATGATTGCATCTGCATTTGCCGTTTGTTATACAGGAGCCAAGCCTGTATTTGTTGATGCTGACAGGGAGACCTGGAACATTGACGTCAATAAGATAGAGGAGAAGATAACACCTAAGACCAAGGCCATTATGCCAGTACATATTTTTGGCAAAATGTGTGATATGGATGCTGTTTGCGCTATTGCCAAGAAGCATAACCTGTATGTGGTAGAGGATGCAGCTGAAGCACATGGCGCTGAATATCACGGCAATAAGTCTGGTTCTTTTTCCGATATTGCAGGGTTCAGTTTCTTTGCGAACAAAAACATAACGACAGGCGAGGGTGGTATGGTAGTTACAAACAATAAAGAGATTTATGACCGCGCCCGATACTTCAAGAATGTATGTTTTCCTCTTGATGGACCTCGCAATTATCAGCATGAGGATATAGGTTACAACTATCGTATGAGTAATGTCGTTGCTGCCATTGGTTTGGCTCAGGTTGAAAAAGCAGATGAGTACCGAGAGATGCGTATCCGCAATCACCAGCTTTATAGAAAGTACCTGAAGGATGTTCCCGGTATCATTTTCCAGGCAGGCCCTAGTGAGGATTGTGTTGATGTGTGCTGGATGAATACCATTGTGATAGATCCAAAGATTTATGGACATACAAAAGATGAGCTGATTGCTCATCTAAAAGAGAATGGTATTGACACACGCTTGCTATTTACAGGAATGCATAAACAGAAAGCCCTCCTTGATTATGGCTGTGATGGCATAGGTAAATATCCAGTATGTGAGTGGTTGACAGAAAATGGTTTTTATTTGCCTTCAGGAAGCGGTTTGGCAGATAAACAAATACAATACATTTGCGAAGTCATATCAAATTATTCGTGATTCACAATTACGATTATTTTTAAAAGATTGCGTATATGATACATTCACTACTTACGACAGATAATTCCATTAATAGTACTGAGCAATTGCGAGAATGGATAAAACAGCGTAATCGCGATGTTCAGGTTGATGTGAATTTGATTCCATTCAGTGAAATGGAAGGCTGGTATGTGGATCAGGATGGAAGTCTCAGACATGAATCCGGGAAGTTTTTTGCGATTCAGGGAATACATGTAGAAACTGACTATGGTGGCGTTCGTAGTTGGGATCAACCTATAATTAATCAGCCGGAAATAGGTTACCTGGGAATTCTTGCCAAGGAAATGAATGGTACTCTATATTTCCTGATGCAAGCCAAGATTGAACCGGGTAATGTAAATTGTGTACAAATAAGCCCTACATTACAAGCAACTAAGAGTAATTATACTCAAGTACATCAGGGAAAAAAGCCTGCTTATCTTGATTATTTTGTGAATGTTAAGCCGGAAAATGTTTTATTGGATCAGCTTCAAAGTGAACAAGGTGCTAGATTCTTGAGAAAACGCAATCGTAATATTATTATCAAGGTTGATGAAGATATTGAAGTGTTGCCGGATTTCCGTTGGATGACACTTGGACAGATCAAGGAGTTTATGCATCATGACAATATGGTCAATATGGATACTCGTACTGTCATTTCAGGTATTGAGTACATAGACTATATTACTCCTCTCGCTGATCTGTCAAACCTTTCATCATTTGGTCGCGATATGTTGAAGTCTGCCCGTACAGAGTGGGGAATCCATTCGATGGGGCAGATACTGTCATGGTTATCAGGACTGAAATCCAGATATGATCTTTTTGTAAGTAACAAACCTATTGATCATTTGGAAGGTTGGCATCGTAGCGAAAATGAAATCGCGAACAACGATAATAAGTATTTTCGTATAATCGGTGTTCGTGTCAGCATTTCCAATCGGGAGGTTACCAGTTGGTGTCAACCTTTGGTCCAGCCGTTACAACAAGGTCTTTGTGCATTTATAGTTCGTAAAATAGGTGATGTTTATCACTTTCTTGTTCAGGCTAAACTTGAATGTGGTAACTATGATGTGATGGAACTAGCCCCTACGGTTCAGTGCTTAACTGGAAATGTATTTAAGTCAGAGAAAAAACCTCCATTTACAGAGTATGTTCTCAATGCAAAGCCAGAACAAATCCGATATGATGTTTTACAAAGTGAAGAGGGAGGTCGTTTCTATCGCGAACAGAATCGCAATATGATTGTTGAAGCCGGAGAGGATTTGCCGCTGGAGCTTCCTGAACAATATACATGGATGACTTTGCATCAGATTAATCATTTCCTAAAATTTAATAACTACCTGAATATTCAGGCGCGCAGTATCCTTTCGGCAATCAAGTACAACGAACTATGAAGAGGATCGGTATTATTTGTCCGTCAGAAATAGCTTTCCGCAGATTTCTTCCTGCTCTGAGTGAGGCCGGATGTTTTGAGTATGCAGGTGTCGCTATTGCCAGTAAGAAGGAGTTTGTAGGAGCTACAGATGAAATATTGGCTAAAGAAAGAAGCAAAGCACAGTCTTTTGTGGATAGTTATGGTGGCGAGATATTTGAAGGTTACAACAGACTAATTCATTCCGATGGGATTGATGCCGTGTATTTGCCTTTGCCTCCCGGACTTCACTATAAATGGGCTAAAGAGGCTGTCTCAGCAGGAAAACATATTTTAGTAGAAAAGCCTTGCACCACTTCTTTTTCTGATACAGAAGATTTGGTGAATGATGCTGACGGTAAGGAACTGGCTGCACATGAAAACTATATGTTTGCTTTTCATAATCAGTTAGAGGCAATCAATGGGATTGTCGATTCAGGTGAAATAGGTGCTGTTCGCCTTTATAGAGTATCTTTTGGTTTCCCTATGCGTGCACAGAATGATTTCCGTTATAACAAAGCCCTGGGCGGCGGAGCATTGCTTGATTGTGGAGGCTATACATTAAAATATGCATCTATGTTGCTTGGACCTACGGCGCAAATCAAATACGCACAATCAAACTGTATTGATGGCTTCAGTGTTGATATGTATGGTTCTGCAGCTTTGGTAAATGAAAATGGCGTGACAGTTCAGGTAGCGTTTGGCATGGATCACAACTATAAATGCGAATTAGAGGTCTGGGGTAGTAAGGGCACCATATATACCAATCGCATTTTAACTGCACCAGCCGGATTGGTTCCTGAGATGATAATCCGAAAAGGTAACGAGGAGGAAAAACGTAATCTTCCAGCTGATGATGCGTTTAAGAAATCCATACTGCATTTTTATCATTGTATAGAGAACAGAGAGCTACGTAAGGCTAACTACCAGATTCTTCTTCGTCAGGCTAAGTTGGTTGACGACTTCAGAAAATTAGCTGGAATTATTTGACGAAAAAACATTTGTATGAGAAAACCTATATATGTAACGATGCCTTCGTTGGCTCCTCTGGACGAGGTGAACGAATTAATGAAAGGCATATGGGAAAGCGGCATTATGACCCATAATGGGCCATTGGTACAACGTTTTGAGAAAGAGGTTTGCGATTATCTGAAAGTTCCACAGATGGTGAGCTGTTGTAATGGTACACTTGCTCTCCAGATGGCTATAAAGGCTTTAGGGTGTAAGGGAGAGATTATTACAACTCCTTTTACTTTTATTGCAACTATTAGTTCTATTATGTGGGAGCATTGCACTCCGGTTTTTGTGGATATTGACCCTGAGACGCTGAATATTGATCCCAAGAAGATAGAAGAGCGCATAACTTGTCACACGGTGGCTATTATGCCGGTTCATGTGTTTGGTAGCAACTGCGACTTTGAGGCCATTGATGCTATTGCCAAGGCACATAACCTTGCAGTAATATATGATGCAGCTCATTCTGTGGGTTCTACCTATAAAGGTGAGAGCGTGTTAAAACAAGGTACTATCTCTGCAACCAGTTTCCATGCGACTAAGATGCTAAATACAGCTGAGGGTGGTGGCGTGTTCACTTTGAACAAGGAGATTGATGAGAAACTGCGCAGAATTCGTTTCTTTGGCTTTGAAAATCATGCGGATATTGTTGAAGATGGTTTCAATGGCAAGATGACTGAGGTTCATGCTGCAGTTGGTATAGCAAACTTACGTTACCTGGATGCTGCGTTGGCAGATCGTAAGAAGAAATATGCTCGCTATAAAGAGATTCTTAGCCAGAATTCTGAGATTAGCTTCCAGAAAATAACTACAGGCTGTAACTACAGCTATTTTCCTGCCATCTTTAAAGATGAAAAAACAGCGTTGAAGGTTGTTGCATCCTTAAATGCTGAGAACATCTTCCCACGACGTTATTTCTATCCGTCGGTGAACACTTTCACCAAGTTGGTTCCATATGTATCAATGCCGAAGAGTGAAGATATCGCTAGCCGAATATTGTGCTTGCCGTTGTATAAGGACTTGCTGATGAAGGATGTTGAAGATATAGCCGACATTACATTGAAGGCATTAAAATGAAAAAGAAATTACTGATATTGGGAGGTGATCATTTTACGATACCTGTTGTTGAGGCTGCTCACAAGCAAGGGTACTATGTCATTACGTGTGACTATCTACCAGACAATGTAGCCCATAAACATTCCGATGAATTCATTAACTTTAGTACAACCGATAAAGAAGGAATACTTAATTGGGCTAAGGAAAACCCCATTGATGGTATTGTGACTTTTACGGATTCGGGTGTTGTGACGACAGCATACGTTCAGCATAATTTGGGGTTGCCTCAAATCGGTCCTTTGGAATCAGTTGAAATTCTACAGAATAAAGCCAAGTTTCGTCAATTTCTTACTGAAAATGGTTTTACAGTCCCTAAGGCAAAGGGGTTCTCTCGGAAAAAGGATGCACTCGCATCAAAAGACATTTTTACTCTACCCGTTATAGTGAAGCCCGTAGATGCTGCTGGTAGTAAGGGAGTTACTAAAGTTTCTGATTGGTCAGAATTGGAAGCAGCAGTTGACTGGGCTATTAAGTTCTCTTTTTCTGGTGATTTTATCATTGAGTCCTTCATTGAGAAGAAAGGATGTTCCTCTGATAGCGATTGCTTCTCTATAGATGGTCAGTTTAAGTTTATGTCGTTCTCTGCTCAACGTTTTGATGAGAGGGCGGCGGGTGAATATACGCCAGCAGGTTACTCATGGCCTTCAACTTTAGGAGAAAAAGTGGAGAAGGAGTTGTCAGATGAATTACAGCGTCTAATTACTCTGTTGGGAATGAAAACCACAGTATATAATGTGGAGACACGTTTGGGTATTGATAATAAGCCTTATATTATGGAGATATCACCTCGTGGCGGAGGCAATCGTTTGTCCGAAATGATGCGTTTCGCAACGGGTGTGGATATGATAACTGCAGCTGTTCGTGCTGCTGTAGGAGATACTGTAGAGATTGTACAGAAACCCTTGAATGGTTATTGGTCAGAGATTATTGTACATGCAGATAAGCCTGGTATTCTTGAAGGTATTGAAATAGCACCAGAGATTGAGCCTAATGTCAAGGAGAAGGATTTCTGGTTTAAGAAAGGTGATGTAGTAAAGGAATTCCAATCTGCAAGAGATGCCATTGGTACGTTGGTACTTAGGTTTGATAACTCGAAGGATTTGGAATATTCCATTGCTCATCAAAGGGATTGGCTGAAAGTAAGGGTGAAATAATGGATGCAATAGGTGGTTATTTCTCTTTGGAACTTCCGATGCTGGAAGAGTACCATAGGAATGCTATTAGGCTGAATACGGGGCGGAATTGTTTGGAGTATATTCTACGTGCGAGAAAGTACGATAAAGTATACATACCTTATTACACTTGTGATGTAATATTGGAACCTTTCAAAAAGTTGAATATTACATATGAATTGTATCGTATTGATATTCAGTTGGAGATAAGTGATACGATTAAACTCAGAGAGAATGAAGGCCTACTGTATACTAACTATTTCGGACTTAAACAGCGTTATGTTGAGCAACTTGCAGAAAAGGTGGGTTCTCATTTGATAGTTGACAATACTCAGGCATTCTATGCAAAGCCATTAGATGGCATTGATACTTTTTATACATGCCGCAAGTTTTTTGGCGTTGCTGATGGTGCGTACTTGTACAGTAATGCAAAAATAGATGCAGAATTTGAACAAGGTGAGTCTTACGATAAGATGGCATATCTTCTGAAACGCATTGATCTTTCGGCAGAACAGGGATATACTGATTTCCGAATCGTAGATGATGGTTTGGAAAACAATCCAATTCGTACTATGTCAAAACTAACTCATCGCATAATGCAATCGATAGACTATGATTCTATTGCTAAAAAACGCAGGGAGAACTACCAGATGCTTCATACGGCGCTTGGCACGAAAAATAATTTGGTGTTACCCATTGAAGATGATGCGGTACCTCTTGTCTATCCATTTTTTGTCGCAGAAAAGGATTTACGCGAGAAATTGATAGACAACAAGGTTTTTGTAGCTCGATATTGGCCCAACGTGTTGGACTGGACTTCCGAGAATGATATTGAATACCGTTTAGCACATCAGATGCAACCATTACCAGTTGATCAGAGGTATGGCGAGAACGATATGAAGATGATAATAGATATTATTAGAAAGAAATGACTACAGTTGCTTTCCGCGATTTTGAAGAGCGAGACATTGATTTTATATATCGCTGGAAAAATGATGAAGAACTGAACAGCATGATAGTGGGACAGTATCATCCTTTTACACGTGAAGACGCAGAGAAGTGGGTTCGTGGATGCATGGGTGAACACGATACATACAAGTTTTGGGCTGTTTGTTCTAATGATGATAAACAGGAAATCGTTGGTTGGACAAGCCTAGCCAAAATAGATAAAGACAACAAGAGCGCATTCTTTTACAGTATTGTCATTGGCAACCCCCAATACAGGAAAGGGTTACCATGGATAGAAGTCCAGATGTTTGTTATGGAGTACGCATTTATGTCTTTGGGGATTCATAGATTGGAATATTCTTGTTTGGCTGAGCATCCATCAAGCATGACTATTGCTCCTGTTATGTTCTTTAAACCAGAAGGCGTATTCAGGGAGGCTTGTTACAAGAATAATCGTTATTACGATGTGGCTTATTTTGGAATTCTTGAGGATGAGTATAAGAGCCATAGAGAAAATGGAGATTATGAGTTGGAGGCTGTTATTGCCAGGTATGCAGGTTTAAGAAGGAAAAAGAAATGAAGAACTTTTCCCAGTTAAAGAGAAACATAAAGTCAGACCTAACCGGGCTTCCGATCTTAAAATTTGCCGTTATTGGTGATACTGCGACTCAACTACTTTGCACCGCCATCCGTGGTATGGGCGTGGAGCGTGGCTATAACATTGACCTCTTTGAAGCAGAATATAATCAGGTAGAACGTCAGTTGCTTGACCCGACAAGTGACCTGTACCAGTTTGATGCAGAATTTATTGTCATATTTCAAAGCACCCACAAACTGGGGGAACTACATTCTTTGCTCAGTACAGAGCAGCAAGCAAAACTGGCAGATGACAGAATCAATTTCATAGTTTCTGTTTGTGAGAACCCCGCTCTTGCTGGAAAGAAGATTATATACTTCAACTATCCTGAGATTGAGGATACAGTGTTCGGTAGTTATGCCAACAAAGTAGAATCTTCTTTTACATATCAGGTACGCAAACTTAACTACGAGTTGATGCGGCTGTCACAACAGTACCAGAACCTTTTCATCTGTGAAATTGCTGCCCTGCAGAATAAACTTGGCCGTGATGTGATGTTTGCAGCAAACGTATATACCAGTACAGAGATGATACTTTCTGTAGATGCACTACCTTACGTGGCCAGTCGTTTGATGGATATTGTATGTGCTTTAAAAGGTCAGTTTAAGAAATGTTTGATCGTTGACCTTGACAATACTTTATGGGGAGGAGTGATTGGCGATGACGGACTTGAAGGCATTCAGTTAGGTCACGGACTGGGTATAGGTAAAGCCTATACCGAATTCCAGATGTGGGTGAAGAAACTCAAGCAACGCGGTATCATTATCTGCGTGGCTTCCAAGAACGATGAAGCAACGGCAAAACAGCCTTTCGAACAGCATCCTGACATGGTGCTTAAATTGGATGATATTGCCGTATTCCAAGCTAACTGGGAAACCAAGGTAGATAACATCCGTACCATACAGAGCATCCTGAACATAGGTTTTGATAGTATGGTTTTTCTTGATGATAACCCGTTTGAGCGCAATATAGTACGTGAAAACATCAAAGGTATCACAGTTCCTGAATTGCCTGAAGATCCGGCTGAATATTTGGAGTACCTATATTCGTTAAACCTCTTTGAGACGGCATCTTATAGTAATCTTGATAAAGATCGAACTAAACAGTATCAGGTTGAAGCACAGCGCGTATCTCTGAGCAAGACCTTCACTAATGAAGCAGACTTCTTGAAGTCGCTGAATATGGTTTCTATTGTTAGTGGATTCACCAAGTTCAACACACCTCGTGTGGCACAGCTTAGTCAACGTAGCAATCAGTTTAACCTGCGTACAGTCCGCTATACCGATGCAGATATTGAGGCGTTTGCAAATGACCCAAAGGTAATTGACTTGAGTTTCACTCTTGAAGATAAGTTCGGTGACAATGGTTTGATAGCAGTGGTAATCATGAAGCCTTTGGACAAGGAGACCCTTTTTGTGGATACTTGGTTCATGAGTTGCCGGGTGTTGAAACGTGGTATGGAGAATTTTACGTTAAACACCATGGTTGAGAAAGCCATAACTTCTGGATATAAGAAGATAATAGGTGAGTATCTGCCTACGCCTAAGAACAAGATGGTGGAGAGTCACTACACGGGACTCGGGTTTACAAAGATTGAGGGTTCTGATTCCGCTCAATTTGAACTTAGGATTGAAGGATATAAGCAAAGAGAATGCTATATAGAGGCAAAACAACAATAAATAGTTATTACGATGGATAAAAATCAGATTTTGGAAGAAGTACAGGGTATCTTTCGTGACGTATTGGACAATGAAGATATTGATATTAGTTTCGAGACAGTAGCGGATGATATTGAAGAGTGGGATAGCTTATCTCACATTCAGCTGATTGTTGCCATTGAGAAACAGTTTAAGATTAAGTTCAATTCTAAAGAGCTAATGGAGTGGAAGACTGTTGGTGATATGATTGACTGTATCGCTAATAAGTAATTGGATGGAATTAGGAATCTTTGACAAAGAATACCATCATAAGTTTGTGGTTACACAGACTGTATATGACGGGTTCCAGCAATGCAGCGGTGATTTCAATCCTTTGCATACAAGAGAGGATTTTGCCCAATCAAAAGGTTTCCCTGAATGTGTGATGTATGGAAACATATTGAATGGTTTTGTCAGCTATTTCATAGGTATGTTACTCCCGAGCCAGGATGTGATTATTCATTCTCAGGATATTGTATTCAAGAGCCCTGTGTATATGAATGATGAACTTGATTTCACGGCAAAAGTTGAAGATATTTCAGAGGTCGTGAGTACAGTAGTTTTCAAGTACACATTTCGGAACGGTGCCGGTAAACTTGTTGCCAGAGGACATGTCCAAATAGGTGTAATATGAGCGAAATAGAAAATATCTGCCACGATATACGGGTAAACATTATAGAAAGAACCTATCTTGCCGGGCAAAACTGTGCCCATGTAGGTGGTAGCCTTTCGGCTGTTGAGATATTAGCTGTTCTTTACCACAAGGTGTTACAACGTCCGGCGGATCTTGAGTTGCGCGACCGCTTTGTTTTGAGTAAAGGTCATGCCTCTTTGGCTTTATATTGTGCATTGGAATCAGTAGGGCTATTAACCAAAGTAGAGGTTGACACATTTGAACAGAATGGAAGTCACTATACTGCTCATGCAAAAAAGGATATTGACAAGGGGCTCGAATTCTCGGGAGGTAGTTTAGGTTTAGGAACCTCTTATGCGGTAGGTGTTGCACATGCTTTAAAGATGAAGAACAACCCGGCTCGTGTTTACGCATTGCTTGGCGATGGAGAGTGCAATGAGGGGATTGTTTGGGAGGCAATGATGTATGCTAGACATCATAACCTAAATAATTTAACTATTATTGTTGACCACAACCATCTGCAGGCAGATGGCCCCATCGAGACTGTGATGAACACAGATTCATTGGCGGATAAGTTCGAGGCATTCGGGTTTGCTACGCAAGTTGTTGACGGGCATTCAACTGATGGTCTGATAAAAGCATTTGATTCACTTGCCGAAGGAAAGCCTAATGCTGTCATTGCTGAAACGGTGAAAGGAAAAGGTGTATCATTTATGGAGAATAAAACCAATTGGCATTTTGCGTCACTTCCTGAGAATCGTTATAAAAAAGCCATAACAGAACTGTTGAACAATGGAAACAATTGATTTGGGTGCATACGCAGGCTTAGGTCAGACTGGTGCCGTATTCAGCATGTTCCTGCCGGATATTATAGAACAGCATCCTGATCTTAGGGTTTTGACGGCTGATATGTCATATATTGCCAAGTTGGAACGCTTTAAGGCACTGTATCCTGAGCATTTCATCAATGTAGGTATTGCAGAACAGAATATGCTTGGAATTTGTGCTGGTCTCACATCAGAAGGTTATAAGTGTGTTGCACTTGCTCAGGCCACTTTTATATCGATGCGTTGTTTTGAACAGGTGCGTCAATATATGAGCTACATGCAGTACCCTATCATACTGATTGGACTTGCAGGAGGGTTCCAGTTACAGTTTATGGGTAACACACACTATTCATTGGAAGATATCGCTCTTATGAGGAGCATACCAGGGGTTGTCATTATGTCACCTGCTGACTCCGTTGAAGCAGTAAAATGCTTTGAAGAAGCTTTGAAATTGAAACGTCCTGTTTATATCCGCTTCTCTGGAGATGCCTCGAATAGTGTTTACACAGAGGATTATCAGTTTAAATGTGGAAGGTCTATTTGCCTTAAGGAGGGTGATGATATTTGCATATTTGCTACCGGCTCTATGGTTGAAACTGCATTGAAGGCTGAGGAAATATTGAGAGAACAGAACAGTTTATCGGTACGTGTTATTGACATGCATACTTTGGCTCCTATGGATGTTGACTCTATTTTGAAGGCTAAAAATTGTAAACTCATTGTCTCTGTTGAGGAGCATCATAGAAATGGAGGCTTAGGTTCTGCTATATCAGATTACACATCATCTTTAAGTTCATTTCCTCCGATTCTTAAACTTGGTGTGTGTGATGACTATTTAGCGGTGGGAGATTATGAGTATTTGCTAAAAGAACATCGTCTTACGCCTTTAATGATTTCGGAGGATATAATTGAAAGATATAAGACATTATGAGTACGGCATTAATCACCGGATGCAATGGAGGTTTGGGACAACGCCTCTTGTCGCGTTTTGCATCGCTGGGTTATAATATCATATCCTGCTCAATTATAGAGGATGATGATTTCCTTAAGAAGTGTTCTGAATTAGAAAGGGAGTATGATATTACTATCACACATATTGTATATGATTCCACAAATTCTGCTTCGTTGAACGCGGCGCTTGAACAGATTGAAGCATTCGAAGGAGAAATATCGGTTTTGGTGAATAATGCGGGGCTAAATGTCATAAAGCCGCTTCTCTATACAGAAATGGAAGATTTGCAGAAAACCTTTGCTGTCAATTATTTCTCTTCGGTCTTAATTACTAAGAAGGTGGCTGAAAAAATGATACGACAGGGTAATGGTTCTGTTGTAAGTATCAGTTCTATTGGCAGCATGGGACATCAGACAGGAGGAACGTGTTATGATGCAAGTAAGGCTGCGTTGAACCAGTTTACGGTGTCTGTTGCACAGGAACTGGCTCCGTTTGGTATCAGAGTTAATGCGGTAGCTCCTGCACCTATGAATACTCCAATGTTTGCGCAGATGCCTGAAAAAGCACAAAAGAACCTAATAAAATCTGTTGCATTTAAACGTCCTGTTGAGCCGGATGAAATTGTAGATATGGTGGTTTTCTTATGTTCGGATAATGCCAAGTTCGTTACAGGACAGGTTATTCGTGTTGATGGAGGATCAGTAATATGAAGGAGAATATAATAGGGCAAAACGTGCGCACTTTCCGAAATGTGATAATTCGGGAGAGTGAAATATGTGACAACGTCATTGTAGGAGATGATACCTTTATTTCAGGGAGTCATATTGGGGAAAATGTTATTGTTGACCGTAGAAATATGATATTCAACAGTATTATTGGCGCATATTGTTCTATTGGTTGGAATGTCGTTATCAGAAATGCTGAAATAGGAAAATATTGCTCACTTGCTTGGAACTGTACAATTGGGGGGGCAGAACACTTTATGCACAGATTGACCACTTCATTTTTTCCTTTCGAAAAAAGGTATGGAGTAATAAGTGAGGATACCGATCAGGCAGGAGATCCTTATGCTCAGTCTTTGGTGATAGGAAATGATGTATGGATTGCTGCTGGAGTACAAGTTTTAAGAGGTGTTACGGTTGGTGATGGTGCCGTACTTGGAGGTGGAGCAATCGTTACCAAGAACATCCCACCTTATGAGATTTGGGCTGGAGTGCCGGCAAAGAAGATAGGACAAAGGTTTTCGGATGAACTTATTTCGGATTTATTGGATCTGAAATGGTGGAATCTACCGGTTAATGTCATAAAAGAGAATATTGATTTATTCAGAAGTGATATTGATTTGGATACGATTAAAGAAATAAGAAATCGGTGTAATATTTGAGTTTTGACAGACAGATGACAAAAGTATTTCTGTTATAGACGAAACAGTGTATCATGGCGGAGCAAAGTTTGAAGGATAAAACGGTAAAAGGAGTAGCATGGAGCGGAATTGAGAACGTTGCTCAATATGCTGTATCATTCGTGGTCAGCATTGTCTTAGCGCGTTTATTATCCCCGGATGATTATGGCCTTATAGGTATAATTGCCATTTTTACTGCAATAAGTACTGCGTTGGTCAACAGTGGTTTCAGTACGGCTCTTATTAGGAGAACAGATCTTACAGATGACGATTATAATACGACTTTTTATGTTAATCTTGTTTTAAGTGCTGTAGTATATGTAATCATATATTTTGGTGCACCGTATATCGCATCATTCTTTAACAGGGATGAATTGGTTATTTTAACGCGAATCTCTTCTTTGAGCGTTATTGCTGGCGCATTTGCCATTGTACAGCAGACATACTTTACCATTATATTGGATTTTAAGACTCAGACAAAAATAACCATAATAGCATCCGTTGTAAGTGGCATAATAGGTGTCGTTATGGCATTGTTGGGATATGGGGTATGGTCATTGGTTGTTCAAGGCCTTTCTTTGCAGGTTTTGCGCTCCATCCTGTTCTGGTGTTATAGTAATTGGTATCCCAAATTCAGTTTCTCCAGGAACAGTTTTAAAAGTTTATTTGGCTTTGGCTGGAAAATAATGGTTAGTAACCTTCTGGACACAATCTGGAAGGAATTAAACCAGGTTGTTATCGGAAGGTTCTATAATCCGGCAACTCTTGGACAATACACTAGAAGTGATGGATTCGCAAAGTTGTTTTCAAGTAATCTTACAAACGTAATACAAAGGGTTACGTACCCTGTATTAAGCAGCATACAATCTGATAAGCAGAGATTGGTAGAGAATTATAGAAGGATAATAAAGCTATCAATGTTCCTAAGTGTTATCCCAATGTTCTTTTTGGGTGCTGTTGCAGAACCTTTACTTTATTGTTTGATTGGTCCTAAATGGTATGAGGCCGCAACATACTTGCCCTTAATCTGTATTGCTGGATCAACATACCCGCTACAATCGTTGAATTTAAACATGCTGGAGGTACAAGGACGAAGTGATTTGTTCTTAGGATTAGAGATAATAAAAAAAATAATAGCATTGTTTCCATTGTATGTGGGAGCTGTCTATGGCGTGATGGAGATGTTGGTTGTCACTTTGATAGCTACAATTATTGCTTTTTTCCTGAATTCCCATTATTCGGGAAAACAGATTGGATATAGTTCATGGATGCAGATAAAAGATGTAGCTCCAATTTATAGAATTGGAATCATTTTTTCTGTTATTGTTTTCAGTATGAAGTATTTGCCGGTTTCCAATTGGATTATTCTTCCATGCCAATTAGTATGCGGTAGTTTGTTAATAATCTTTTTATGCAAACTCTTTAAAGTTGAGGAACTAAAAGAAACGTTTTCCATAATCAAATCATTATTGATAAAGTTTAAACGGTCATAAGATGACATATGCACCTGTTATTATCCCGACATTAAGCAGATATGATACCTTGAAGAAGTGTCTTGAATCATTAAACTTGAATCATGATGCTGAAAAAACAGAGGTGTTCATTTCTGTGGATTATCCTCCGGCTGAAAAATATAAGGCTGGACATGATATGATTTGCGAGTATCTTGACCATTCCAGCTTCAGGTTTAAACAATTACATGTCATAAAGCAGACAGAGAATCTTGGAATAATAAATGATGGGTTGAAGAAATATGATAATACTTCATTTTTGATAGACTTGGTCTTTAAAAGATTTGATCGATTTATTCTCTCTGAAGATGATAATGTTTTTTCTCCCGGTTTTCTGGATTATATGAATCAGGGACTTGAAAAATTTGAAGATGACCCAACAGTATTCTCTATTTGTGGATACAGGTTTTATTACAACCTGAAATTTAAAGAGAACAATTTTTTCAGGCAACATACTGACTTTAACGGGTGGGGATGTGGTGTATGGAAAAAGAAAATAAGTCTGGCGCTTGATTTAGATGTGAGTTATCTTAGAAGGATGGTTTATAATCCGTTTAAGGTCATTAAATTATGGAGAGTATCCAATTATAGGGTAACGACTTTATGTGGTTTCTCTAAAAAAAAGAACTTTAAGAAGGCGGATCATTTTTTCACGATTTATATGATTGATCATAATATGACTCAGATAATGCCCAGAAAATCATTGGTGCGAAATATCGGGTGGAATAATATGGGAATGCATTGCTCCGGGTTCTCCGAAGATGTTGTTTCAAGTCATATAAATCAGGAAATTGACGACTCTCCATGTTTTGAAGGTTATAAGGGAACCGGATGGGAGTTTTTTAAGGAAAATCAAAGAGTAATCAGGGATGAAGATTTTCAGCAAGTATCTTTTAAAACAGCACTGATAGAATTGTTATCTAGAATACGCCACTTTAACAGCTAATTAATAGTTTCAAGAAATGAATACTAACAGATCAATATACATATGTTATTCCGGTGAGGATTGGATTCTTAAGATATTGGCAGATGATATTTATAATGGTGCCAAGAAATTGGGTATAACCTGTAACCAGGGACCATTAGAGAATTATGGTGGTGAGGATATTTGTTACCATATGTGGTGGCGGTACACTGTGCCAATAGAGCAAGCAAAGGTTAATGCTGTTTTTATTACTCATACAGACGATGTATTTAAGGAAAAAGAGCTTCTCAGCATTAAAGATAAGTTTGACTTTTTTATTCCGATGTCACCTGAAGATGAACAGTTTTTGATAGAACTCGGCTTTGACAGGGAAAAGGTTTTCGGAATAAACCTTCCGGTCAGAAACCAATATGTGCGACCTTTATCCATAGGCATATTCAGCAGATGGTATTCTGATAAACGAAAGAATGAGCAATGGCTTTTGGATTATTGCAAGAATCATCCTGACTGTAAAAATGTAAGTTTTGTATTTATCGGTCATGGATGGGGACCGTTTGTTGAAGAACTATCCTCTTATGGGTGTTCATTTCAATGGATTTGTGTTTCTAGAAAGATGCCATATGAATATATGTATCAGCAATTGGAATTGACACGACTGGATTACTATTTGTATATGGGAATGGATGGAGGCGCGATGGGGGCATATGACGCGTACGCGATGGGTGTTAAACTATGTATTTCGGATGATGGCTATCATAAAGGAATACCTGATATGGAGTATTCTTTTACGGACAAAGAGGGCTTTGAGAAACAAATGGATAGGATAATCGGTCAACAAGCCGCTCGTATCAAGTTCTTTTCTGATAATTCTGTAGAAAATTATGTCAAAAAGATCATAGATATCATTGACGGGAAGATGCCCGGTGATAAGAAAAGCGATAATAATTATTCATATTCGGTATTGCAGAAAAGAAGGAACAACTATTTCCCTAAGACCAGAGGGAGAAGATTCACATATATCATGCTTGCTGTATACAAGTGGATAAAATATCAACTTATAAATAGGTAAGATTGCATGATCTCACATCCTATAGTTTCGGTAATAATGAGCGTATATAAGGAACCGATTGATTGGTTAAAGCAGTCAATTGATTCAATACTCAATCAGACTTTTCACGATTTTGAGTTCATAATTATATGCGACAATCCGGCATACACAGAAGTAAAGACTCTGTTGGAGGAATATAGGAATAAGGATGAAAGGATTGTGATCATTTATAATGAAGAAAATATTGGACTGACCAAGTCTTTGAACAAGGGACTGGAAGTTTCAAAGGGAGACTTTATCGCACGTATGGATGCTGATGACATATCAGTACCCAAGAGATTAGAGAAACAGATAAAATTCTTATCTGATCACCCGGAAGTAGGGGTCTGTGGCAGTAACATTTCTTATTTTGGCAGTCAAAAAGGTGAAAATTCATATCCTCCAAGTATGGACGATGTGCATCTGTTCTTAGAGTCTTGCTTTGCTCATCCTACTGTATTGATAAGAAGGCAAGCCTTAGGGGCAAACAGGTACAATGAAAAATGCATAGTTTCCCAAGATTATAATTTGTGGGTTGATCTGTTTGAACAAGGGGTCATATTTGCTAATATTCAAGAGTTTCTGCTTAATTATCGATATAGTAGTCAGCAAATAATGTCAACAAAGAATGATTTGCAGATTAAAACCTCACAGGAAATCAGAAGAAAAGCAATAGGTGTTTATTATAAAAAGAGCAATAGAGAAATCACATATGACATAAGCAATTGGCAATTTGATTATGCGAATGTATTGATCCGAGATCTGGTAATCAGTGAAAAGAGTGTAAGATCAATGATATGGTATTATTCTTTCCTGAGTGTAGACAAGTCTTTACTTTGGCTACTATATACATTGATTCTTCGAGGTTATCTTTTCAGAATTCCGTTTATTGACTCTGCAAGATTGTTATATTTCAAGATAAAGGGTGTCCGGATGCCAAAATTCTGATAGAATGAAGTTTGTATTAAAGACATTGATTTTTTTCCTTCTTTATACTATAGTCTTTAGACCTCAGTATTTTTTCTTACCGGCAAGTGTCAATGTCACATTTGGCATAATTGGCATCTTATCTTATGTGCTATTTAATAAAGAATGGATACTTAATAATGAAGGTTGGGAAGGAATAAAACCGATATTTGATTCTGTTCTACCGTTTTTGGTTATCGCCGTTCTTTCCGGGATTTTTAATCTTGGCGGAGACGGATATTTCATTAAATATGCTGTCAGTGTATTCCTCTCATTCTTTTCCTTGTTTACTCCGGTTTATTTGATATATAAAGTATACGGAAATGTTCGTTTTGAAACGATTTTAAATTATTTGATTTTATGTAATATCGTTTATCTGACATTAGCTGTTGCCATGTTTTTGCTTCCCGGCTTAAGAGATGTGCTGCTATCTCTTCTTAATTCGGAAGAAAGGACATTAGAAGCTTTACAAATAACAGAAGGCCTGAGACTTCAGGCATTTGGCACTTCATTCTTTAATGCCGGAGTAATGGAAGGTTTTTTCCTCGTATTGCTGGCATTATGTGTAAAATTCGAGATGTTTGAAAAAAACGGTAGAATATTCCTGTTGCTGTGTATTCTAATTTTTGGTTTAATAAGTTTTTTCTTGGCCAGGACAGCAGTTATAGGACTATTAATGGCTCTTTTTATTCTGATGACATACTATTTAGGCCAATCAAAAAGAAATATTGGTGAGCCCATAACCGTGATAGTGGTATGTGTTTTGGCTGTTGTCGGCATTTTTGCATGTAATCCGCACGTTCTGGATAATTTTAGCAGTATGTTCCTATGGGCGTTTGAGGCGTTTTATAACTATTCATACACCGGATCGTTTGAAACGTACTCAACAAGTACAACACTTGGTATGTTTGAAATAATCCCAGATAACATAAAAACATGGATGATAGGAGATTCTTTGTGGATAGATAGCAGGGGTGCATACTACATGGAAACAGATGTGGGGTGGTTGCGTATGACTTTCTATTTTGGCGTTCTGGGAGTATTATCAATGTTGTTCTATTTCTTTCACAGCCTTAGAACAATATATGTGAATCATCTCTATAATTATTGGGGAGACAAAGGTTATTTCGCATTCAGGATGATGCTCATTTATGTTATGATAATGAATCTGAAAGGATTTGCTGATATTTTCTATTTAAGTATCCTCTTTTATTATTGTGAATGTAATAGCCCTTCAAATGAAACAGAATAATATGATTCCAAAGGTTATTCATTATTGCTGGTTTGGCAGGAATCCGCTGCCTCCAGAATCAGTCAGATGTATTGAAAGCTGGAAAAAGTATTGTCCGGATTATGAAATAAAGGAATGGAACGAGGATAATTTTGATGTGGACTCATGTCAATATACATCCGATGCATACAAGGAGAAGAAGTATGCATTTGTCAGCGACTATGCACGTTTTTATGTCTTATACAAATATGGCGGCGTATATTTGGATACAGATGTTGAGATAATAAAACCATTAGATTCAATTCTTGAGCAAGGTCCCTTTATGGGATGTGAGAACACCGCGGTAGAAGGAAAGCGAAGTTATCCACTAAGAGTTGCGCCTGGGTTGGGAATGGGTTCAAATGCAGGTAATCCTTTTTACAATGAAATGATACAATTCTATCAGAATCAGAGTTTTTATAATTCCGATGGTTCTTTAAACTTGATTACCATAGTCCAATATACCACAGATAAATTAAGAGAGTCTGGGTTGGTTGATGAGGACAGAATCCAGCAGGTGTGTGGAATTAATATTTATCCCAAAGAGTATTTCTGTCCTATAGATCATGTCAATGACATGAAGATAACGGATAACACTGTTTCTATTCATCATTATTCAGGTTCATGGCTTCCTAAAAAAGAACGGCTTAAAGGAAAGGTGATAAAGCTTTTGGGGAGTAGGATATGGAATATCGTACTAAAACTTAGAGGAGTAAGATAATGAAAACAATAGTATTTCTTGTTTCTCAGTTAATCAATTCCGGTCCTGAGAATGTGGTTTTCTATATTTGCTGTAATCTTGATAGGAGATTATATAAACCTATAGTGTTTTCACTAAAGGGTGAAGATCCGTCAAAAAGCATTGAGAATAAATTTAAAGATATAGATGTTGATATATATCATTTTGATGCATCTACAATAGAGTTAGAGATAACTCCATGGAAAATAGCAAAAAAGATTCAGGACAAAATAACAGATCTAAAATGCGATATTCTTCATGTTCATTGCTATCATCCTAATTTAGTCGGAGTTTATATTGATGGAGTAAAAAAAATAGCCACCGTTCATCAGATATCGGGAGAAGACTTTCTCATGAAGAAAGGGCAAATCATGGGGAGGTACATGAAATTCCGTTTTGACAGAACCCTCAAACATTATGACAGAATTGTGGTTCTCTCGAATTATATGAGGAACTACTATAAGGGGTGTTGTGATAATCTGATTAAAATCCCGAATGGAGTGAGCCGCCCCAAAGTTGTTGATTCTGATATAAGCATTGAAGAAAGAGGTGTTCATCCGGTTGTTTTGGTGACAGGAACTCTTTCGGATAGAAAGAATGTGACTTATTTATTGTCAGAGTTAAAAAAGAGCGGACAGAAATTTGACTGCTATATTCTGGGAAGCGGTGTCAAATATAATGATTGTTTAGACATCATTAATGGAGATTCAAGATTCCATATGGAGGGCTTTAAAGAGAATGTTTGGGAATACCTTAGCAATACAGACTTGTATGTTAGCGCATCAAAGTCAGAGGGGTTACCGATGTCTGTGTTAGAAGCTTTAAATACTGGTGTACCCTGCTTATTATCTGAGATTCCACCTCATTCCGAGATAGTTTCTGATTTGAACATACATGGAGTAGAATTGTTTGAATTAAAAGAAGGAGCTCTCAAGGATAAATTTGATGATATGATATGTTCCAGGTATAACCGAAAAGAAATAGAGTTGAAGTCAAAGGAACTATATAGCTCAATGGCAATGACTAAACTTTATGAGAGCTTGTATGATGATTGTCTCAAATAATCCCGGGTTTTGCATATGAGTATCGAACAAAAGATAAATTACCAATTAAATAAGTATCCGCATATCAAGAAAGGTATAAAGCGGGTGTATCAGTTAGTAATGTACACTCTCTCAAAGAAACTGAAATGTGAGGGTGAAGTTATGCGAGTCTCACCCGATGATTCTTCAGGAGAGTATTTTTTTGGATATTATGATAAAAGTCCATGGGATTTCACAGGGAGATATATGCTGTGTATGAAGGCAAAAGACACATGGAGCGAGCCAGACCCATTGGGAGAGGCAGAAATATTGATAATTGATACATATGATGGTAACTCATATAGAAAAATAGCAACGACGCATACCTGGAATGTTCAACAAGGTTGTATGGCACAATGGCTTGGTCCAGACTTTTCATCGAAGATTATTTACAACGACTTGCGCGGAGGACGTTATTGTTCGGTTATTCTGGATTTGGAATCAGGTAAAGAAAGGGTGATGAATATGCCTGTGTATACTGTATCTTCAGATGGAAAAACCGCTTTGTCTGTTGATTTCTCACGTCTTCATAGTCTGCGATTAGGATATGGATATTCTGCACTGCCGGACACGACTAAAGGTGTGGCGCTGCCTCAAGGCACAGCCATATGGGCAATGGATATAGAAACTGGAAATATTAAAGAGATGCTTAAATATACTGACTTTTCAAATTTTCAGCCAAGGCCGGAAATGAAAGAGGCGGGTAGTGTCCATAAAGTAAATCATCTGATGATATCTCCTAATGGAAAACGTTTTATGGTGTTGTACCGTTGGTTTTGCGGACAGCGTAAATATACCAGGCTTATCACATGCAATGTAGACGGAACAGACATGTATCTTCTGAATGATGACGATATGGTTAGTCATTGCTATTGGAAGGACGATGAGCATATAATTGCATTCGAGAATAAAAGGGATGGTGGTCCGGGTTATTATCTGATGCAAGACAAGACACAGGAGTATCAGCACCTTTGGCCTCAACTGAATGGAGACGGTCATCCGAGTTATTGTCCGACAGATAATCATCTGGTTGTTACGGATAGTTACCCTAACCGTGCTCGAGTTGCAGACGTTAAGATTGTTATGGATACAGATCCGCAGGGCAATGAAATGAAGATCATTGCTAAAGTGTTTGCGCCTTTTAAGTATGATAATGACACACGTTGTGACTTACATCCCCGATGGAAGAGAGATGGATCTGCCATTTGTTTTGACAGTGTGTATGAAGGACATCGCGGATTGTATGTAGTAAACCTTAAATAACAATGGAACAGAAGAAGCTTCCTTTTGTCTCAGCTTTGCTGGTAACAAGAAATGAAAAAGATTATATCAGGATGTCTATGATGTCTCTGATTAATCAAACTTATCCTAAAGAAAGGTATGAGATAATTGTTATTGACGGTGGCTCAACAGACAGTACATTGGATGTTGTAAAAGAACTCCAAGCTAGCTTTAATACTTATACATTCAGTATAAGGGTAGAGTCCAATCCGAAAAAGATATTGGCGGCCGGTTGGAATATAGGAATCAAAGCTGCAAAGGGGGAATATGTAGTCCGTATTGATGCACATTCTACGGCAGAACCGGATTTTATTGAAAAGAGTGTGGAGACCATGCAACGTGTGGATGCCGTATGCGTTGGAGGTAAACTTTCGTCCAAATCCTTAAGCGGAGAGGACGACGTAATATCATATGTCCTTTCTTCACCTTTTGGGGTTGGCAATTCTTCATTCAGGGTATCCGAGGACGAAGGATATGCTGATACGGCTGTTTATGGACTGTACAAAAAGTCCATCTTTGAAAAGGCCGGTTTTTTTGATGAGAAGATGGTGCGTAATCAGGATATTGAGATGCACAGTCGAATTAAAAAGGCTGGAGGAAAGTTTTATTTCAATCCTGTCATACAGAGTACCTATTACACACGGAATACTGTTAAGAAAATGCTTAAACAGGCATATGGAAACGGTCAATGGAACATGGTACTGTTGAAAAAGGGAAGTGGAGCGTTGTCAATCCGTCACTTGGTTCCTTTTTTCTTTGTGCTTGGGGTAATTGGTTCGGTTATTCTTGGCTTTATCCATCCTGTTTTTTTGATTATCGGTGTAGCTGTAATCCTGTTGCATTTAGGACTGGGCGTTTACTTTGCCACAAAGAAAACAAATAAGATAAATCAAATATTAGTAATGCCGTTTTTGTTTATCTCACTTCATTTTGCATATGGTTTGGGATACATAAGAGGATTATTGAAATAAATACAACAATAATGAAAGAGACTAAGATTTGTGTTATTGGTCTGGGTTATGTAGGTCTACCACTTGCCCGATTATTTTCAACCAAGTACCCTACCGTGGGTTTTGATATGAACCAAAAGCGTTGTGATGCGCTGATGGCCGGTCATGATGGAACCCTTGAGGTGGCTGATGAAATTCTTCAAGATGCCATCAGGAATCATGGTTTTATCTGCACCAGCGACATTGAGAAGATTAAGGATTGCAATTTCTACATTGTAGCAGTTCCTACCCCCGTAGATGCAGACAACAACCCTGATCTCACACCTCTGGTAGGTGCATCTACCACAGTAGGTAAAGTCATCAGCAAAGGTGACGTAGTAGTTTATGAGTCTACCGTTTATCCCGGCGTGACCGAAGACGAGTGCATTCCTATAGTAGAAAAGGTGTCTGGCCTGAAGATGAATGTGGACTTCTACGGCGGTTACAGTCCTGAGCGTATAAACCCGGGTGATAAACAGCACACGGTAGAACACATAAAAAAGGTTACGTCCGGATCAACTCCTGAGATAGGTAAGTATATTAATAAGGTTTATAGCAGTGTAATCACTGCTGGTACACACCTCGCTCCGTCCATTAAGGTTGCAGAAGCTGCCAAAGTGATTGAGAACAGCCAGCGTGATATAAATATTGCATTCGTAAACGAGCTATCTAAGATATTCAACAAGATGGGTATTGATACCCTTGACGTATTGGAAGCTGCCGGAACCAAGTGGAACTTCCTTCCTTTCCGTCCCGGTCTGGTAGGCGGTCACTGCATTGGTGTTGACCCGTATTATTTGGCGCAGTGTGCCCAGCGTCATGGATATAACCCTGAGATTATTCTTGCCGGTCGCCGCATGAATGACGGTATGGGTGAGTATGTGGCTACTGAGACAATCAAGCTGATGCTTAAGAAGGGTATTCAGGTGCTGAACTCCAATATCATTATCCTTGGATTCACCTTTAAGGAGAACTGCCCCGATGTCCGCAACACCAAGGTTATCGACATCTATAAGGCCTTAAAGGAGTACAACCTCAATATTACCGTTTATGATCCTTGGGCAAATCCTGCCATCGTGGAGCATGAATATGGTATCAAGGTCGTGAATGAACTGCCTACTCAGAAGTTTGATGCAGCCATTGCTGCTGTAGCTCACAGGAAGTTTGACGGATTGGATGTAACAGCTCTCCTGAAGGAGAAGCATGTCATTTTTGATGTGAAGTGTACATTGGATAGAAATATTGTTGACGGAAGACTTTAATTTATGACATATAAAGAATTGAAATTTCCAAAGGACTCTTTGTTCCTGGTGACGGGCGGAGCAGGTTTTATAGGCTCCAATCTATGTGAGGCAATTCTTAAGATGGGTTACCACGTAAGATGTCTTGATGATTTAAGTACTGGCAAACAAGCAAATGTGGACCTGTTCAAGGATAATCCCAACTATGAATTCATCAAAGGTGACATAAAAGATTTGGATACCTGTATGAATGCATGCAAAGGAGTAGATTATGTGTTGAATGAAGCCGCATGGGGTAGTGTGCCACGCTCAATAGAAATGCCTCTGTTCTACTGTGCCAACAACATACAGGGTACACTTAATATGATGGAAGCTGCGCGTCAATGTGATGTGAAAACATTTGTCTATGCTTCGTCAAGTTCAGTATATGGTGATGAGGCTCATCTTCCAAAGAAGGAAGGAATTGAAGGTAATCTTCTGAGCCCTTATGCGTTGACAAAACGCTGTGATGAAGAATGGGCAAAGCAGTATACAAAACACTATGGATTAAAGACAATAGGTCTTCGCTATTTTAACGTATTTGGACGCCGTCAGGATCCGCATGGCGCATATGCCGCCGTTATTCCCAAGTTCATCAAGCAACTGTTGAATGATGAGCGCCCCACCATAAATGGTGACGGTAAGCAGAGTCGTGATTTTACTTACATTGAGAATGTTATTGAGGCTAACCTTAAGGCATGCCTTGCACCTGATGATGCAAGTGGAGAAGCTTTCAATGTGGCATATGGCGGACGTGAGTATCTGATTGATATATATTACGACTTGACAAAGGCCTTGGGAAAAAAAATAGAACCAGTTTTTGGTCCCGACCGTAAGGGTGACATCAAACACAGTAATGCTGATATAAGCAAGGCAAAGCGTCTATTAGGTTATGATCCGCAGTATGATTTTGCCCGTGGATTGAATGAGGCAATAGAATGGTACAAGGCAAACCTATGATATCCAAATGGTTATTTGATAGGATAGTCTCTTTGGTCGGCTTGTTATTACTATGGCCAGTTCTTGCTGTAGTGGCTGTCTTGATAAAGATAAAGATGCCTGGAGGACCTGCTTTTTTCACTCAAAAACGTGTGGGAAAGGATGGAAAACTATTTACGATGTACAAGTTTAGGACTATGATAAATGCGACAAATCGTACATGGTCATCTGTTTCGGTTGCCGGGGAGTCGCGTATCACTCCGTTTGGTGCCAAATTGAGAAAATATAAACTTGATGAGTTGCCGGAGTTATGGAATGTATTGAAAGGTGACATGAGTTTTGTCGGACCACGCCCGGATGTGCCGGGATACGCCGATGCATTGACAGGCGATGATAGGGAGGTGTTGAGACTACGTCCAGGCATTACTGGTCCTGCTTCACTGAAATATCGTAATGAAGAGGAAATCCTAGCCACAGTAGATAATCCGCAACGATATAATGATGAAGTGATTTATCCTGATAAAGTACGTATTAACCGCTATTATCTACATCATTATTCCTTTTGGAATGATATCAGGATGATTTTCATTACCGTACTAGGCAAACATATGGAATATGGCGGAGAGATTATATAGAGCATTTGAATAGTATTATATGGCAGACAAAAGAATATACCTGTGCCTTGCACATATGAGTGAGGCCGGGTTGGAGCAGAAATACATAAAGGAGGCTTTTGATACCAACTGGGTGGTGCCGCTGGGACCTAATGTGAATGGGTTCGAGAAGGATCTTGAAGCCTTTGTTGGTCAAAACAAACGCGTAGTGGCATTGAGCGCGGGAACGGCGGCAGTTCACCTTGCTCTGATTGCTTGTGGCGTGGTCCCGGGTGATGAGGTGCTGGTGCAGAGTTTTACATTCTGCGCATCGAGCCATCCCGTTACATATCTTGGCGCAACACCGGTGTTCATTGACTCCGAGAAAGATACCTGGAATATGGATCCTGATTTGCTTGAGGAGGCAATCAAGGACCGCATTGCCAAGACTGGCCGTAAGCCTAAGGCAATTGTGCCTGTTGCGCTATATGGTATGCCGTACAAGATTGACAGGATAATGTCAATCGCAAATAAGTACGGGATTCCTGTGATTGAGGATGCAGCCGAGGGATTCGGATCCCGTTATAACGGTCAGGTGCTTGGTACGTTCGGCAAGTATGGCGTACTGAGCTTTAACGGTAACAAGATGATTACCACTTCTGGTGGCGGTGCACTTGTCACTCCTAATGATGATGCATGGCGTGAGATAATGATGTATGCTACGCAGTATCGCGAGAGCTATCCATACTATCAGCATGAGAAGATAGGGTATAACTACCGCATGAGTAACATCTGCGCCGGTATAGGACGTGGTCAGATGACCGTAGCCAATGACCATATCGCTCATCATAAGCATGTGCAGAAACTGTATGAGGAGTTGCTGGCCGGCGTAAATGGTATTGAGGTGCATTCACAGCCTATCACAGGCGAGTATGACAGCAACTATTGGCTTTGCACCATTATGCTTGATCCTTCATTACGAATCAAAGGGCAGGAGAATGCCTACAAGACAATCGTGACCGGAGCTGTGGGCGGTGCAGCAGGCGTCATTCACGCTGCATCGAGTGCTGTAACTGATTGTCAGCCCAATGATAACGTCGAGGCACTGCGCGTATTCATGGATCAGGCCGGCATTGAAGCTCGTCCGGTGTGGAAACCCATGCACAAGCAGCCTGTTTATGCCAATGCTCCAGCTTATGTAAATGGAGTATCAGAAGCTGTTTTCAAAGTAGGAATGTGCCTACCTGCAGGTCCGTATGTTACGGACGATGACGTGAGATATATTGTTGAGACGATTAAAAGTGCGATTGAGTAATCAATAATTATGGAAGTAATAAAAACTCCTATTGAGGGAGCGTTAATTATAGAGCCTAAGGTGTTCAAGGATGCCAGGGGGTATTTCTTTGAGAGTTTTTCACAGCGCAATTTTGATTCACTTGTGGCGCCTATTATAGGGCATTCTGTGCAGTTTGTACAGGACAATGAGTCCATGTCAACATACGGTGTAATGCGTGGGCTGCATTTCCAGCGGCCTCCTTTCACTCAGAGTAAACTGCTACGTTGCGTTAAGGGTGCGGTGCTTGATGTGGTGGTAGATATCCGAAAGGGTAGTCCCACATACGGGCAGCATGTGGCTGTGGAGTTGACAGAGGATAATAAACGTCAGTTCTTTATCTCCAAGGGTTTTGCACACGGATTTGCTGTACTTAGCGAGACAGCGGTATTCCAGTATAAGTGCGATGAGTTCTATCATCCTGAGGCTGATGGCGGTATCAACATTCTGGACAACACCCTTGGGATAGACTGGAGAATTCCGGTTGAGAAGGCCATTTTGAGTGAGAAGGATACCAAGCATCCGTTGCTTATAGACTTTGATTCACCTTTTGAGATATGACGATACTAGTTACAGGAGGAAACGGCCAGTTAGGCAATGAGATGCGTATTGTTGCCAGCAAGGGAGGTGAGGATAGATATATCTTTACTGACGTAGTAGAAGCTTCATCTGAGTCAGTGGCCATGCTTAGGAAGTTGGCCGGCGAAGGGGTTGATGTGAGCACAGTCAAGTTGGATATCACGGACTTGGATGCTATTCGCGCGGCAGTGCGTGAGAATGACGTAAAAGTGATTGTTAACTGTGCAGCCTACACCAATGTGGATGGGGCTGAGAGCAATCAGGAACTTGCCGAGATGCTCAATGCCAAAGCGCCACAGAATCTGGCTGTAGCAATGAAGGAGGTTGGGGGATTGCTGGTGCATATATCCACAGATTATGTATTTGGCAAGGAACCGTACAATACTCCTTGTCGTGAGGATCAGAAAGGAACTCCAACAGGTGTTTATGGCCTGACCAAATTACATGGTGAGCAAAATATCATCTCTTCCGGCTGCAATTATATCATAATCCGAACCGCATGGCTATACAGCGAGTTCGGCAAGAACTTTGTACGGACTATGCTCAACCTTACAGCCACACGTCCAGAACTGAAAGTAGTCTTTGACCAAGTAGGAACTCCCACATACGCTGGAGATTTGGCCGAAGCAATTGTTACTATCGTGGGTAAGCCGCAAACAGGTGTTTATCACTACAGTAACGAAGGTGTTTGCAGCTGGTACGATTTCACCAAAATGATTGCCGAATACAGCGGGCAAACCGCCTGCAATATCCAGCCCTGTCACAGCGAAGAGTTCCCCAGTCCGGTAAAAAGGCCTGCGTTCTCAGTCCTTGACAAGACAAAGATTAAACAGACATTTGGGATAAATTTGCCGTATTGGACGGATTCTTTAAAGCATTGCATAAAGAATCTTATGGATTTAAAGATAGATATATGATTTGCGGTCTAAAACCTCGACCACAAATATGATGTTGAGAGACTTACAATTAAAGATATGAAAATAGAAGACAGTATAGTTCCGGTAAAGATTGCGCATTTGGCTCAATATGTGGCGGCTCGTCGGCGTATGTCGTTGAACGAAGCATTGACATACATTTATTCCAATCCTTTTTTTTCAAAACTTTATGACGAAAACGCCAAATGGTGGTATTTAGATTCAAAGACATTATATGAGATGTTTGAAAGAAACCGCCGACTCACAACCAAGTATGTCAGCTTTGCCGTATTTGAATTCCTAGTGTTTTGCATAGAGCGTTATGCAGATAGGACTCACCAATCCAGCTTGCAGGTAATGGCACTGTTCTCGCATTATGGGGCCGATAATTATGTTGCCGATAATTACGATTTTCTCCATACGCAGGATTTGGATCTTGTACTTGATGATATTGACAAATATTTAAAGAAAAGAAAGATATGAAATTGTACCATGGATCAACAGTAGAGGTAAGGAAGCCTTCCATAAGCAGAGGACGACCCAATACTGATTTTGGAAAAGGCTTTTACGCCACTACCAGTTATGAGCAAGCCGAACGTTGGGCACGCATCCGTCAGACTCGTGATAATACTCCTAAAGCAATAGTATCTGTCTATGAGTTTGATGAGAATGTGCTTAATAAACCCGACCTGAAGATTCGCCGTTTTAATGGCGTAGATGCAGATTGGCTTCACTTTATAGTTGGTTGCAGAAAGCAAAAGATTACCCATGACTTTGACATAGTAATGGGCCCGGTAGCCAATGATAGACTCTACTTTACTATTAATATGTATGAGAATGGTGAACTTACTGAGGAGGCTGCCATCCTTCAACTTAAAGCATATAAACTATTTGATCAGCTTTCCTTCCACACCGCAGAGGCCTTGGGCTTGATTAAGTTTGTGGAGGCGATAGAGGTGTAAATATAATATTTATTTGATGAAGGCTCTTTCATGAAAATAGAAGATTTGATAAAAGAGGGAGAAAACGTATTATCCACCCAGCGGTGGACTAAGGTGTCCTCATTTGTAAGCAATGACTTATATGAACCATGGAAGAGGAAGACATTAATGTTCCTTCAAGAACAATATCCTCTTCATCCACAAACAAAGTCTTTTGAAAAGATTGTTGATGAGCACAATAGTTTAACCTCTAATTGTGAGTCATTACTTGCTATTGTAAAAGCATTTGCAGAAGTATCACCACAGAAGAGGCAAAATACAGATTATGATAGTTCTCTCCCAAATATTTTTAACCGCTTTAATATTATTGCAAGACAACTCAAAAGGAGATATTCTGATAGACAGACATTAATAATTAATGATGAATATGACGTCCAAGATTTACTACAAGCGTTGTTGGTAGAACACTTTGATGATGTTCGGCCGGAGGAGTGGACACCATCATATGCCGGAGGAAGTAATCGGATGGACTTCCTACTGAAAGATGAGGAAATAGCCATTGAAGTAAAAATGACAAGAGATGGATTGAGAGATAGAGAGATAGGTGATCAATTATTAAACGATATTGCAAAATACGAGGAACATCCTAACTGTAAACAATTATATTGTTTCGTTTATGATCCCCAAGGATTGACAAATAATCCAAGAGGATTAGAAAAAGATTTAGCGAAGAAATCAGATAGAATAGGTGTTCATGTCTTTATTAGGCCAATTTGATTTATTGCTTGAGATTCATTTTTTTTGTAAAATGTTGGAACTCATAAGAGTAAATTTAAAATGATATGTTGAATACGATTCTATCTTTAATAGGTATCGGAGTCTCTTTGATAGGACTGGGTTTCGCAATTTGGCAAGTTATTAGTCTGAAAAAGATAACACTTGATTATCAAAAACAAGTTAAGGAAGAAGTTACTCAAGCACAAATAAAGATACGTGAGGGACTATATATTTCTGAAGTGACATTGTGTATTAAGAATCTGGAGAGTGCTATAAAGTTTATTAGAGAAGGAAATACAGAACTCGCTTTACTACGTATGGAGGACATAGAATCTACACTTCACAATTATTCTCTTTTAGAGAAATATTTAGATGAGAGCCAATTATATAGATTTAATGAAGCAATAAACAATTATAAGGATTCTCTTAGAAGTGTAATAAAGAATACTAATGGAGATAATATTGAAAAAGAGTTTATATTGGATTCACTTACTGCTATAAGAGAATATTTATCTATTATTGACAACAGCATTAAAGTATCGCTATATGGAGAAAGAAGTTGATATTATTACTCTGTCCAAAAAGTTGACTGAGATGACGGAGCAGGAAAAATGCGCCTGGAAGCAAACATCAGAGAAAAATCGTTTCAAATTAGGAATGAAAAATGGAGCAATTGAGATTTGTAAGATAGTGCCAGATCCATTAGATTTTATGAAAATGAAGAGAATAACTTATTCAGTATCATTGTTTGATAAAAATCAGATTCGGTATGCTACTTACGAAAGTGATGACATTCAAGATGATTTGTATAAATGTTTAAGAGAATTGTATTCTACTATAATAGATGTTTTAGAAAAAGGAAGGAGACGTAAAATTGCTTTATTATTTGATGAACTGACAGATTCTTCTACGGACGATGAAAAATAGGTAATAATAACATATATAGGTAGTGTAGATGAATCGAGGTTGAAGATTCAGAAAAAACGACATAATATAGGTGTAGTATAGTAGAGAAAGATAAATAAACATTCCTAAAATATGGGTTATATTGAAAGAAAAACGATTTTAGCTGATATTTCAAAAAGAAGGGGAAGGCCATTGGTAACGTATGTTACTTCCCTTCGTCCTAATATGAGCGGTAATATGGCAGGTGATGCCATTAGACCGTTTATAGATCAATTGGAGGGAATCTCCAAAGAAGAAAAGGGAATAGATTTTTTGCTCATCAGTAATGGTGGTGACCCTATTACCGCTCTACGGATGATGGGGCTTCTTCGTGAACGATTTGAAAATGTTTCTGTACTATTACCATATGTCGCTTATAGTGCAGCCACTATTCTTTCATTGGGCGCAGATGAGATTATAATGCATCAGTATTCAAACCTTGGACCTGTTGACCCTCAAATGACGGTATCACATCACGATGCTAACGGAAAAACAGAAAATATACAATTTGGGGCAGAGGATATTATCAACTTTATTGAGTTTATAAAAAAGGATTTAGGTGTTTCAGACCAGCAGCATCTTATGTCAGCTATGCAGCCTTTAATTAATCAGGTTGGAGCTTTGTCTATAGGTAGTGCTAAAAGAAGTCAGAGACTTTCATTGGCCTTAAGTGAAAAGATGCTTAGCTCACATATTGATGATCCTGGCAAGGTTGCCACTATTGCTAAGGCTCTCAACTCTTCATATTATCATCATGGCTATGCGGTAGGTAGAAAAGAGGCACAGGAGATAGGCTTACCCATTGTTTATCCTGATTCAGATTTGGAAACGTTGTTGTGGCAAGTCTGGCTTGACTATGAGGCTGAAATGAAGTGTAATGAAGAGTTCAATATTCTAAAGGAAATAATGAACGATCCGAAGTCATCATCAGTGGTTAATGCAGTCCCAGTTATTGATATTCCGGCAAATATGCCTGAACCTTTGAAGCAAAATCTTTATGCTAGTTTCTGTAACAATATCAAAGTTACAAAGAGGGATGCTATTAACAAGACCAATTTAATAGCTTCAATCGAAAGTCCTTTGTTTGCTAAAGCATTTTACAATGAACTTACTATTCGCTATTGGAGAGATGCAGCAATGAATATTAATTTCAACGTCAACCAAAATGGAAGTGGTTGGATTGACTATAAACTATAAAAATTAGCGTTATGTATAATGTAAATGCTATGTATGATGGGCCATACACAATAAAGACTTCTTCTGATAATAATAGCTATTCACGGGAAGTGGGTAGTCATATTGTTGTGAAAGCTAAGACTACTCAAGAATATAAAGTACCTGTGAGTTATTCTTCGGACAGAAATAGGAACAAAAAGTAAATAACATTCATAATTATGATACCTGATTGTTTAGTAGGCGAATTGCGAGCCACTGTGTTTGTGTCGCCAATAGTTTATGATGCAAGTAATCTTCAGCGAGTGATATCTGTATTAACTGCTGAAGACGGCTATATGCCCAACATTGTACCGCCACCCATAAATGGATTACCTCTTCCTCCGACATTGCAGATGCAAATTCCCAACCAGGGTGTTCCTCTCGATTGGGAGATGGCTTCTCAAAAGACCAATCTTAGGGTACATTTTGGCCCACAGAAGATAGATATCCTTAAATCTTCTCATAAAGCATCTGCCACTCTAGAAGAGGACTTCTGTTCGGAGGCTTGCCGCATTTTCAATGGTATTATCGAGAAGTTTCAACTTATACCAACGCGTTTGGCATATGCACCTGTATATACTCTTGAGTTCGATAAGTCATTTAAACGTTCCGACTTTTTAAACAAGGCTTTTGCCTTAAACAAGTTTGAAGGAGCAGATTTGAATACACTCTTATTCAAGCAAGGTTTTGTTATCAATGAACAGATAAATGATAAGCAATATAAGATGAATTATGTCGCTGATGCCTCGGAAGGACAGCGAATAGATGAGAAACAAGACGAGAATGGTAAAACAAGTCTCTTCCTTCACTCTATGCTCAACCTTGCTCTTGATATTAACACTCGTCAAGGTGAAGGGTATTCTTTCACTATACAAGAACTGGATGCTTTCTTTTCTAATTGCATAGCTTGGGCACATAAGTACAGAGATTTCTATGTATCAATTGGATAGCAAACACCTTGCCAACATCATCCGCCATGCCTATACGGACACTGGCGTGAAAAATGACTATCTCATGCAGCAGTATTTAGAACTACTGAAGCAGGGGATTTTAAGGCAGATTATGCCTTCTACACTCCAGGATAATACCGTGGATGGTAGCAAACGTTTTTTCCACGCTTATGAAGATTACTCCGAGAATACGGGAATAAAGCCCAAGTCTTGTAACCAAGATGAGGCTACTACTACTGAAGCTCTAAATCAAAAGAATGAACGTGATAAAAAGGCATTCGACCGTCAAGCCTACAAATTCTTATATACGTTGAGGCACACTCTCTTTGAAGATGGCATGGATAACGATGCTGTTGCTATGTTTAATGAAATGATGGAGCGAAACAAATACGTAAGCATTGGTTGGTTGCAAGAGTTTTGGGCAGAACATCAGGAAGAAGCTGCCGTTGTTGAAGGCGTTATCAGAATCATTGGCCATATTGAAGATAAAGCATATTGGAAACCCTTGATGTCTATAGTACGTGCTGGATTAACAGACAAAAGCAAACCGGTTCAGGAAGCATCCATCATTGTTATTGAATCTTGGCGAACGATGGCCTGTTATCAAGCTCTAAAACAAACACAATTTGTTGAGGGCTGGATCAAAGACTATGCTACGGAAGTAATGCTTGAATTAGAGGAAGAGTTGCAAGATGAAATACGTCAGAAAAATTGAGTCCATAGGCCGCTGGGATGGAACTACGAAACCGATATATGAGGGGGCATTCAGTACTGGTGATATTCTCCTTACTGAATTGAAAACGGCTCACAATACACTTTCACTTTGGGGCTATGAAACCGATGACGAGAAAGATGAGGTGTTGGCCGCTTTGGCACTTACGCGGCAACATGTTGACAGATTGGCTTTTGTGATGATGGACGAGGCTTATATTCAGCATCTTGGAATTCCTTTAAAACCGGAAGAGGGGATAGCTGATGGCATTATAAGAAAAGAGATTTTACAACGCCATGTGAATCTGACTGATATTGATTTCTGGCGTTTGGGTTATGTCGCTGAGTATATCACAAAGTTAGCTCAGAAGAAAGAAGACCATTTTCAACTTTCAGACAAGAAAGTATATCAACTGATAGAACGTCATATAGACAAGGAGAATATTGATTTCAGCCAGATTAATGTATCGCTTCAGGAAAGTTTTACGCGTGCTAAAGCAAAATATGGAGCCAAGTAAATTGATAGTATAATGACACAATTTAGAATGAAAGGCATTGCAAATTATATACAGTATCAGTGTGATTTAAATGCCGCTAAAGGGGCGATTGGCTTACTGGCAAATCATGTGAAGAACTTCAAGATTGGAAAGACAGGTAAAACAAAAGAAGAGAGATTTAGTGAGTCTGATTATAACGGGGTGTATGATGATATAGATGTTGTATATACATCTCAGGACTCAGATTTTGTGAGTCGGATGGAAGCCGACTTGATAGAAGAGTTTCAAGATAATCCTAAGTGTGATAATATACGTACAACAGATAAGGACGAAATGTCCGAGTCTGATAAGTATTCAGTATATGTAGTCTGGATAGTAGAATATTCATTTGCGGCACAGAGCCAATAGACTTGGTTGTTTGAATAAAAGAAATAAGGAATTAAACGAAATATACATATATGAAAACAGTAATGTTAGTATTTGGAACCCGCCCAGAGGCCATAAAGATGGCGCCGCTGGTAAAGGAGTTCCAAAAACACCCGGAGGATTTTAAGACGATAGTGTGTGTCACGGGCCAGCACCGCGAGATGTTGGACCAGGTGCTGAGGATATTTGAAATCACGCCGGATTATGACCTGAACATAATGAAGCAGGGGCAGGACCTGTATGACGTCACGGCGCGTGTCCTCACCGGTATGCGCGATGTGTTTAAGGAGTGCAAACCCGATGTCGTCCTGGTTCATGGCGATACCACCACCAGCACAGCAGCAGCGTTAGCCGCATTCTATCAGCAGATACCCGTAGGTCACGTCGAAGCAGGCTTGCGCACGCATAACATATATAGCCCGTGGCCCGAGGAGATGAATCGTCAGATAACAGGCCGCATAGCTACGTATAACTTTTCACCCACACCGCTCTCAGAGCAGAACCTCAAGGATGAGAAGGCTCACGGACAGATATTCGTTACAGGAAACACGGTTATTGATGCCCTCCATATGGTAGTCGATAAGCTTAAGACCGACAAGGCACTCGCCGATGAGCAGATCACCGTACTCAAGAATGCCGGATATGACGTAACCCGCTTAGACAACGGCAAGAAGCTGGTTCTGATAACAGGCCATCGCAGAGAGAACTTTGGTGACGGATTCATCAGCATGGTAACCGCCATGAAGAATCTGAGCGAGAAGTATCCTGATGTGGATTTTGTCTATCCCATGCACTTGAATCCCAATGTCCGCAAGCCCATACATGAGGTGTTTGGCGAGGACCTGACTATATACAAGAACTTCTTCTTCATTGAGCCACTCCAGTATTTAGAGTTTGTCTATCTGATGGAGAAATCCACAATAGTACTTACCGATTCAGGTGGCATTCAGGAAGAGGCTCCCGGCTTAGGCAAACCTGTTCTTGTGATGCGTGACACTACAGAGCGTCCTGAAGCACTAAAGAGTGGTACCGTACATCTGGTTGGCACAAATCATGATTTGATCGTCAGCGAGGTTAGTACTCTGCTTGATGATGCAAAGGCATATGATAAGATGAGCAATGCAGTGAATCCTTATGGTGATGGTAAAGCATGTTACCGAATTGCGAAAGCATTGAATGGCGATATCGTAGATAGATATGAAATAGAATGATTTGCAGCTAATTTTTAGACTCACGTTTTTTTATGAGTTGACTATAGATGGTAATCAATAAAGAAAAATATAGAGTGAATTATATGACACAACATATAAAGTACAGGGTTTAGTTATATTTGATGTCAATCTTTTTAATTATCCGTATTATTTATGTTTGATAAAGATATGGTTTATGTTTAACATAATGAAGTAATGGCGCAAGATTCCATGAATGGTTAAGTAACATAATATGGGATCTGAGGCACAAGTAATACAATATCATTGGGATATATTCTCCATAGGATTGTTCCTAATTGAATAAGCAAAAAAATATCTATATGGAAAAAAGTAATAAAGTTGTATACTTGGGTATGATAGGTGATATCATGCACCCTGGTTTAATTAACATTATCAATGAAGGAGCTAAGTATGGCGATGTGATGATTGGCTTGTTTACTGACAAAGCGATAACTACGCACAAGCGTTTACCTTATCTTACGTATGAACAGCGCAAAAATGTTATTGAAAATATAAAAGGTGTTTCTACAATAGTGCCTCAAGATGATTGGAGTTATGTGCCAAATCTTTTGAAGTACAAACCGGATTATATAATACATGGTGATAATTGGTTATATAATTCCGAGAAGTATTTACGTGACGAGGTATTCAAGGTTATGGAACACCTTGGCGGAAAAGTCATTGAGATTCCATATACAAAAGGAATATCTGCATCTGGTTTGAAAGAGACCATTGATGCTTTGGGAGTGACCCCTCAAGCTCGTTTAGCTTCTTTGCGGAGACTAATTGCAGCAAAACCTGTAGTTCGTATACTTGAGTCGCATAATGGTTTGACAGGTCTTATTGCAGAGCACATTTCAGTAGAAATTAATGGACAGCATCGCGAGTTTGATGGTATGTGGGCTAGTTCTTTGACAGACTCAACATCAAAGGGTAAGCCTGATATTGAAGCTGTTGATCTGACAACACGTTTGCACGACTTGAATGATACGCTTGAGGTAACGACAAAGCCTGTAATCTTTGATGGTGATACTGGTGGAAAGGTAGAGCATTTTGTGTTTACTGTTCGAACACTTGAACGTCTTGGTATTTCTGCTGTTATCATAGAAGATAAGGTTGGTTTGAAGCAGAATTCCTTATTTGGAACAGATGCTGTTCAAACACAAGATACAATTGATGGCTTTTGTCATAAAATACAGGAGGGTAAGAAAGCCCAGATAACCAATGATTTTATGATTATTTCTCGTTGTGAAAGTCTTATTGCAGGAAAGAGCGTTGATGATGCATTGGAGCGCTGCCATGCATATGTTGCAGCTGGTGCTGATGGTGTGATGATTCATTCTAAGAATAAGGATGGTATGGATATTAAGGAGTTTTGTCAGCGTTTCCGTGAAAAGGATGTATATACACCTATTGTGGCTGTTCCAACTACTTATAATCAGTTTACAGAAGAAGAACTATCAGAGTGGGGCATCAATGTGGTGATTTATGCTAATCATATGTTACGTAGTGCTTACCCGGCTATGGTAAAATGTGCAGAACGTATTCTTGAAACATCAAGAAGTCTTGAAGCATCAAATGAATTTTGTATGCCAATAAAGCAAATTCTAAATTTAATCCCAGGAACGATTAAAAAATAACAGGAATGCCACAAAGATGTTATAGTTTTGAAATAGATTGTAGAGCAGATGAATCAAACGAGAGTTGTGCAGGTGCTAATAATTTGTCATTATGTTGGATATCCACATTATCAATAGATAATAACATCCCATACAATAATGGCTATTATTTCAATGATTATCCCCAAAAAACAGGAAGGGTTTATTTTTCCAAAACATTATTAGGAGAAGCTATCCAGGTGGCGGATTTTTCAGATTGCAAAGTTGCTGATAATGTTGTTATAGCGGATAATGTACTTGCCGTATCGCCGAAACATGGATCTATAATTACAGGATTATTTGATGTTGAGCCAGGAAAAGGATTGGTAGTTTATGAAGATTGTCATTATGGCCTGTTGAATATTGATGATGCTCCCATCCAAGCGTGGTTATATAATGTTGGAATTGGTTTTTTTATTGATAGTAAAGGAGAAGAATATTGTTTGTTTGGAGAGTTTTCACATGGATCTGCATCTCATCGTCGGATGTTCAAGGGTAAATATCCTTATTCGGATAGGGGTAATTGGAAAATAGTACATGAATTTGCTGATAGATCAGGTAAAGGAATAACTCCTAGTTATTATCAAATAAAACAGGATCCATGGTCTAAGTATATATACTGCACAACAGGCCCCAATACAGAAGATGCAAGTATTTTTTACTCTCAAGATGATGGCGAATCTTGGAATTATTTGGTTGGCAATCTTCCCGCAGGTTGTCTAAAAATGATTAATTTCATTTTCTTAGAAGATTATATTTGGTGGGCTAGTGATGAATCTCCTCATTTATTGTTTAGAGTTCAAAGAGATAACAATGGTGTTATTAATCCAAAAACAATTGAAATAGTTGCTCACTTACCTATTTTACAAGCAACAAATGCAATGGCTTATATTGACTATTTGAATTGTTTTTTCTTTTATGATAGAGTCTTTGATAATAATAAAATAAAGTTACAAGCTTGCATTTATGACATAGATTATAATAAGTTGCACCACGTAGCCGATTTCATGCATATAAAAAAATGTAGTTGTCCTTGGGGTTTTAGAGGCAAATGCTATAATATCTATCCGAATTTGTCGGAAAAGCATCTTGCAATGGGTATTATTGATAATTGTTCTTTATGTAAATTAGGTAATCCATTTGAAAATTTAGGGGATGAATTGATACCCAAAGGAACGTTGATGTTATCGATAAATAAAACAGAGTGTTATTATTTACTGGATAATTTGAAATCAAGGATAGCTCGAATAAAAAAAACAATTGCTAATAGAGAGTTTGATTTATTTTCGCCAAAGCGATGTAACACGGATAAAATGAAGTATGAATATGGCTTTATATCAGGTTTAATGTTACTAATAATAAATTTATTGAGGAAGACCTACAAAGTTTTTAAGAAAAATGATACGAACTAGTTTCTTTTATAACACACTAGCAAGCTATGGCATTGATTTTTATGCAGGCGTGCCTGATTCTCTGTTGAAGAATCTTTGTGCTTATATTACTGACCATGCAGATGAAGCTCATAATACCATAGTAGCTAACGAAGGTGGAGCTATCGGTTTGGCCGCAGGATATTATTTGGCAACCAGGCAAATACCTGTAGTTTATATGCAGAATTCGGGTGAGGGAAATATCATTAATCCTCTAGCCTCCCTGACAGATCCAGATGTTTATAACATCCCAGTCTTGTTGCTTATAGGTTGGCGCGGTAAACCTGGATTACACGATGAACCACAGCATGTAAAACAAGGTAAGGTTACCACTGGATTGCTAAATATTATGGGTATCGACTACACTGTTCTATCTAAAGAGGAGGATAAGGCTGAATCCCAGATTAATAAGGCTGTAGCATATATGCAGGCAACCAAACACTGCTATGCCATAGTCATTGAGAAGGATACCTTTGAGGATTACAAACTCCAGAATGTCGAAGTGAATGATCTCACGATGTCTCGTGAAGAGGCTATCCAGACCGTTGCTGCTGCCATTGGTGAAAAAGACTGCATAGTTTCTACCACAGGTATGATTAGCCGCGAACTCTTTGAGTACCGTACTGCGATGAACCAAAGTCATGAAAGTGATTTCCTTACCGTTGGATCTATGGGCCATGCTTCTCAGATAGCATTGGGTATTGCCCTTGCACTTCCTGAGCGCAGAGTATGGTGCTTTGACGGTGATGGTGCAGCCATCATGCACATGGGCAGTATGGCTATTGTTGCCAACAAGGCTCCCAAGAATTATATTCATGTTGTTTTCAATAATGGTGCTCATGATTCTGTTGGTGGTCAGCCTACGGTGGGTTTGAAGATTGATTTGCCGGCAGTTGCTAAGGCTGTTGGTTACAAGGCCAATTATAGTGTGGATAGTAAGGTGGAACTGGAATCAGTCCTTGCAAAGATCAGTAGTTTTGAAACCCCTGCTTTACTAGAGATCAAGGTAAAGAAAGGTAACCGTAAAGATCTTGGTAGACCTACAACAACACCTGTTCAGAACAAAGAGGCTTTGATGCAGTTCTTGAAAAAATGAGAATTGTAATTTTATCAGACATTCATGCCAACGTAACAGCATTCAATGCTGTGCTTGCCGATATCTCTACGATTGGCAACGTAGATGCTTATGCCATTATCGGAGATTTGGTGAACTATGGTCCAAGACCTAATGAAATCATAGAGTTTGTCAAGGACTTGGATAAACCGCTGTTGGTGAATCTTTGGGGCAATCACGAATACTCCATTTTCGGCGGTAGTCTTGAGCATTTCGCCACGGACCGGGGCAGGGCTGTACTGAAATATACCAATACTATCCTTACTCCAGATTCGCGCTACTATATGGATAAGGAGATGGAGCATAGCGGTTACCAAAAGTGCCTGATAGGCGGGAAATCATTTCTGTTTATGCATGGAAACCTTGATGATCCTTACTGGGGAAAGTTCGGAATTGACAAGATGAATGATGAGCGTTTTGCTGAATACGATTATGTAATCAGCGGCCACTCTCATGTTCCTCATTACATAGAGCATTTCTTTGCGTCTGACGATGCTGCGTATCGTAACCGGAAACGGACAATCTTTATCAATCCGGGTTCAGTGGGACAGCCCCGTAACCACAATCCATACGCTCAATATGGCATCTTGGATATTGAAGGTGGTGATTACGAGCACCGTTGTGTTTGGTATGATGTTAAAGAGGAACAGAAACTGTTTAGTGACAGTGTGGATATGTTTTACAAAGATAGATTAACATTGGGAATATGATATTTGAAATACCTAAAGACGAGGTGTTAGCCTTGTTAAAGCATCAACTGTCCAATTTTTTCCCTTTGACAGAACAGGATAACAAAGAGCTTGAGGAGAACTTTGATGTGGTTCTTGAAAAGTGTGAAGAGAATTTTGTCAATAGTCCTATACGATACTACTATAAGGAGAAAGGAGGTAAAAAGGAAGCTTATTTTGATCCTTTTCATACTGGTATTTGGATGATATTCCTTTATCATTTTGCGCATCAGATATATCTTGTGAAAGGCGGAAAGATAAAGGATAAACTATTTTATCTCAATAAGATTATGAATGGTTGCGACATCTTCTATGATGTTGAGTTGCCCCCTCATTTTACGCCTTCCCATCAGGTAGGCACTGTTATTGGACGTGGAATAATTGGGGATAAATTATATATTTTACATGATTGTACAATAGGAGAATGTTTCGGGAAGTGGCCAGAGATAGGGGAGAACTGCTATATGTCGGCAGGTTCTGCTATTATTGGAGATAGTCATGTCGGTGATAATGTTACATTGGGAGCGGGTTGCATTGTTAAAAATGATACTGTGCCCTCAAATGTGAATGTTTTCGGCGAGTCACCTAATCTTATAATAAAGCCAAAGAAATTGTAAAAATCAGATTGAATATATGAAATCACTTATAATAACGGTTGCCGGCATGTCCAGCCGCTTCAATAAGGATACTAAAGAGAATGTGTTGAAGTGTCTGTATTTTGAGGATACTCCGGCAAACTCGCTGATCAGTCTGCAGGTTCACAAGACCTTTGACCTGGTAGATGAAATAATTGTTGTAGGCGGTTACAAGTATGAAGATCTGGCGCAGTTTATCCGCAATGAGATGAAGGATGTGAACCATAAGATCAAGTTGGTTTATAACGAGCACTATCACGATTATGGTTCAGGTTACAGCCTGCTCAAGGGAATTGAGGCGATATCAGATAAGACCGATGAGATAATATTCATTGAAGGAGACCTTTTCTTTGATACGGACAGTGTGGTAAGGATTATAACATCCGGAAAGGATGTGATATCGGTCAATAATGAGCCTATCCTGTCAAACAAGGCTGTTGCGCTCTATTACGATGCAGCAGGACATCCTCATTATATATATGACACTAGCCACTCATGTTTAGAGATCCGTGAACCATTCACGGCTATCTATAACTCTGGCCAGATGTGGAAATTCATTAATCCGGCTAGGGTACATGAAATCTGCCGCTCACTGACCGCGGCCCAGGAGCAGGGTACCAACTTAGAGATAATCCAGAAATATTTTGGGGTGCTGGATAGCTCAGAGACAGAAATAGTAAGAGTATACCTCTGGTTCAACTGCAATACTGTTGCAGATTACCGTGAGGCAATCAAAGCATTAAGCGAATGAAAACGTTAAACGAGAAGCTGAATCTCCTTAAGAAGAAATTAGATAAGGGAGAGAAGATAACCATTGCCATCTTTGGCCTGGGTAGTGTAGGATGTTATCTTTTAGACTATCTGGTATCGTTGGCAGACCCCCAGTTAAGACTTGTTGTAGTGGGCCGTAACGCCGAGAAGATGCAGCAGGACGTGAATATCATACGTACCGCCGCAACAATCCGCAGGCAGATGCGCAGTGAGATTGTAGTTGAAGGTGGTTGTGATTTTAAGGACGTCACTTCAATTGAGGCTGCATTGAGAAAGATTCAGCCTGACTTTATCGTAAACAGCAGTCGCCTCTATGCAGGCTTGAAATACGGAACCATCTCATGGTCAAACCTGCGTGCGTACGGTATTTGGAGCCCAATGTCTGTTATGTTGGGCAAAAACATAATGGAGGCCTACGGTAAGGCCGGTTGTGATGCCATCAGCATTAATACTTCATATTCGGATGCCGTAATTCCCTGGCTCAAGAGTGCCGGTATGCCTTACTTTGATTTCGGAAGCGGCAACCTGAACCACCTGATTCCCCGTATGAAGTTCTTCGTAGCTGAGAAATTCGGTATCGGCAACTTGAATGATATAGATATTACACTTGTCGCAAGTCATTTCCATGATGTGGTAATAAGTAAAGAAGGTCATACGGAGGGTGTTAAACTGTTGCTTAGCATCAAGTATCAGGGAAAGGAGCTTGACGTCAATCACGATGATGTCTATAAAGCCTGCGGCATACCAATGCCTACTGACCAGAAGCGCAACATGATGAATGCCTCCAGTAACTTTGATATCATAAACAGTATATTGTCTGCTATACGTGGCAAAAAGGCTATCAAGATCCATACTCCCGGCGTTGACGGACACATAGGCGGTTATCCATTTGTCATTGACGGAACAGGCAGCGAGGTCAAAGGTTACATGGCTCCGGACTACTCCCTTGAAGAGATGGAGGAGGTGAACCGCAAATCTATTTACTGTGATGGTATTGAGAATGTGGATAAAGGTTGCTTGGTTTATAGTGATGAACTTTTAGCCAAAGTGAAAAGCAGATTTAATGTAGACTTGAGTAAAGAGGTAAATTTATATAAAGCAGAAGATGTTTCAAAACAATTAATAGAAGGCATTATTAAACCTAATTTATCTTAATGAGGATATGGCATCAATTAAATATAAGTTAAGTATATTGATAAAAAGATTGAGATTCTCACTATTTGCAAAACGAGCGATTAGAATTTTTGCTGTTTTGGCGAAAAATAATGGTTGGGATTATTTTATTACTTATGGAACATTGCTTGGCGCATATAGGGAACATCATTTTATAAAACACGATGATGATATCGATATAGCTATTGATAACAAAAATCTGACAAAATCTACGATAATCAGGATGTGTGAAGCCGGATTTAAACTGAAAGGGATATTTGTAACTAATGACAAGTCTTATAAACATATATGCTTTTATTACCGAGGGATTACTTTTGACCTATATGGTTTCAATAAAGAAAATGATAAGATAGTCCAGTTTGAACCTATTGCTATAGATCATAATTGGGATTATTCTATGGATATTAATAAGTTCGCAGTAGCTAAAACGTCTTTTAAAAATGAAGGAATGCAATCTGTAAAATTTGAAAAAGCAGAGGTGGTGATTCCTTCTAATACTAAAGATTTTTTGGAAGGTTTATATGGAGAAAACTTTATGACGCCAATAAAGAAGTCTTCAGGCAATATTCCAAGATCATCGATTACTGAGTTTTGCTCTATAAAAGTGATATATGCAGAGAGGATTACTATAGATGAATTATAAATAATGGGAGAATCTATTAAGCGACAGACAATTAAAGGCGTGTTTTGGAGTGGACTAGAAAAGATTTCCACTTATTTAGTGACATTTATAATTAACGTTATAATGGCACGTCTATTAACGCCGGCAGACTATGGTGTTGTTGGTATAATTGCTGTTTTTGTTTCTTTTTCTCAATTGTTTATTGATGGTGGTTTTACAACAGCTTTGATAGCTAAATCTGATAGAGATGAAACTGATTATAGTACAGTATTTGTTTTTAACTTCGTCAGTTCAATAATTCTTTACATTTTATTGTTTTTAGGAGCTCCGTTAATTGAAGATTTTTATGGAATCCTGCAATTGGGTGAAATAATTAGAGCATATTGTCTAACATTGATTCTATCATCTTTTTCAGCAGTACAGATCACACAGCTAACAGTTAGAGTTGATTTCAAAAGTATTTCTAAAATTAATATTCCGGCAGGAGTATTTTCTGGTTGTTTTGGAATATTTTTAGCCTATTTAGGATGGGGCGTTTGGGCTATTGTTGGCCAGCAGTTGTTATTTTCTGTGCTAAGAGTTGTTCTCGCAATTTATTTTTCCAAATGGTATCCGGTCTTTTCATTTTCTTTTCAAAGATTTAAAAGGTTATTTGCATTTAGTTCTAATTTAGTGTTGGCCTCTTTGATTGATAAAATATATACTAATTCATATCCTTTATTCATTGGTAAGTTTTTTGAACCGGCTACATTGGGTAATTATACAAGAGGAGTTCAGTTCGGCAGCCTTCCGTCCAATATTATGGGAGATATTTTCAATAGAGTAACATTTCCATTAATGAGTAACATACAGGATGATAATCTGAGCCTTGTTAAACTTTACAGAAAATATATAAAGTTATCCTCTTTTATTATTTTCCCTATAATGATGATGGTTGTAATAGCATCAGAACCGATTGTTCGTTTACTTTTAACAGAGAAGTGGCTTGGTTGCGTTAGGTTTATGCAGATAATTAGTATGGCATTTATGTTAGCACATATTGGCGTTATTAATCGGAATCTATTATATGTGAAGAAGCATTCCGATTGGGCACTTCGTTTAGAGATCTTTAAAAAAGTAATAGCGATATTGATTTTTTTAGTGTCTACAATTTGGGGAATCTGGGGAGTAGTTATTGGCCAATGGGTATATGATATGATAGCGCCTTCACTCAATGCTTATTATACAAAAAGATTAATAGGTCTTTCTTTGTGGCAACAGATTCATGATTATATAGGATTATGGTTTATTAGTGTATCTTCTGCTATAATTCCCCTATGGTTTGTATCTATAATAGACAATGTGATAATTCAATTGTTTGTACCATCTTTATGCTATATTGTTATTTATGTTTTATTGAATGTAATATTTAAGACAGAACCTTTGGGTTATGCTATTTTGGGGATTCAACAAATTATTGTGAAGTGGAAAGAAAAAAAATAATACTCTCATATGATTATGAGCTTTTTTTTGGCGATATGTCGGGAACGGTTCAGAAATCAATAATAGAACCTACTTATAAAATACTTAACGCACTTGAATCTGTCGGTTTAAAGGGTTCTTTCTTTGTGGACTGGCAGATGCTAAAGTATCTCAGAGAAGCAAATACTGAGAGGACTAAGGAGGATTTAAAGTTGATAACTGAGCAGCTTCATGATATTGTATACAGAGGACATCGGATAGAACTTCACATACATCCTCATTGGGTTGATGCTAAGTATAATGGTGACGGAACATGGAATTTTTCAGATTTTAGCCACTATATGCTTTCAACATTCAATGAGGTAGAAATAACGTCTATGTTTGTTGAAGGGTGTAATCTTTTAAACAACATAGCACGCGAAGTTGAACCAAATTATTCTATAATAGCTTTTAGAGCTGGAGGATGGGCAGTTCAGCCATTTCCCATGCTAAAAGAAGCATTTAGGGCGAGTGGAATTAAGATAGATTCTTCAACATCGTTTGGTGCATTTAATCTGAAGGAAGACCAAAAGTATGATTTCAGGAAGATGCCGAAGAAGGCGGTATATAGATTCTCTGAAGATGTGACCATAGAGGATGCAAAAGGAGAATTCATTGAGGTTCCGATATCAAGCTATAAGCAAAACTTCGTGCTGAAGATGATTAGGAAATTGAAAGAGAGGAGAGGTATGCTCGAAAGGTCAACAGACGGTGTGCATACTAGGGTGAATGATCCGCTGAAGATAAATAATAATCCATCACTGATAGAGCGACTTATTAATAGTTATCCAACCATGTTTAGCCATTCGCAGTTTCCAGCAGAAAATATTTTAATTGCTTCTTTTTTTCATAGAGATGACGTGATATGCGTGATAGATCATCCCAAAGATTTCTCAAAAGAAACGGTAAGAGGAATTAAAGCAATGAGGCATGTTGGAAGGGCATGTACATATCTAGACATTTACAATGAATTTGCAGATAAAAAATGAAGAAAGTATATTATTTTAAGAAGGACATGCGCAATGTGACAGAGTATTACTATGATATTATTCTGTCGGGATTGCGCAAGCGAGGGGCAGAGATTATTGAGCTTAATGTTCACAACGGGAAGAGTAAGATAGAAGTTCCAAAGACTGATTTTCTTTTGATAACGGACCTTTATGACTTTATGATGCTTTATCTGAAGGGTTATAGGAATTTCATATATTGGTTCCAGGGTATAACCCCGGAAGAACACTTTATGACGAGACATAGTAAACTTAAGTATTTTGTTTTTTCATTTCTGGAAAGATTGGCGCTGAAAAGAAGCAAATATAAGATAGGCGTGTCAAAGTACCTTTTTGAGCACTATAACAAGAAATACGGGTTGAAGATAAAGATGGATGAAGTCTTTATCATGCCTTGCTATAATTCGGAGTTATGTTCGGAGAATTTCAGGAAACCTGATAAGTATGAAAAGAATGTATTCTGTTTTGCTGGTGGAATGCAACCATGGCAGGGATTTGAAGATATTCTGAAAATATATAGCAGAATAGAGCAAAATTATGATGATGTGTTTTTGAAAGTATACTCCAAAGAACTTGAAGAGGCTAAGGCATTGATAGAGACCTATCATCTGAAGAACTATAGTGTAGACTGCGTACCTCAAGAAGAGATGGAGCGGGTGTTGGCTGATTGTAAGTTTGGATTTATCATACGTGCAGATAATATTATCAACAATGTTGCAACTCCTACTAAGCTTGCGACATATATTGGTAATGGTATAATTCCTATTTATACAGGTACAATATATGCATTTCGAGATTTATCAACTCAATTTAAACACTTGTGCTGTCTGAATGATATTAAAGACATTTCGCCAATAGAAGCATTGATTGAGGAAAAGATCAATGGAGAAGAGTTGTATAATGAATTCTCAAGCATCTTTAATATTTATTACAACACAAAGGAGTATGTAGATAGGCTCTCTTTGTATTTTGAAGAGTGATTTGTATGAAGAAAATACTCCTTCTTTCCGATTCATTTAATGGCTATGGTGCTGAAAATATTATGAAATGGTTAGGTAATAATCTAGGTGAGCATGGCTTTAAGGTGGTCTTTTGCTCTATTTTTGATAGAGAAAAGAGTAAAGATCTTACTGATAGAGCAGAATATTATCAGATGTGTTTCCCTAAAGATGTATATGACAAGAACTATTTTATTAATGGTGTTAAATTTCTCCGGAAAATAACAAAGGCAGAACAATATGATTTCGTAATAACTTTTCATACCAATCCTTATTTAATGGCATTCTTTGCTAAACCCTTCGGCAAGTACAAAACACTTCATTCAGAGAGGGATAATCCGTTTAATCGTGATACATTCGCCTCTCATATTAAAATGTGGCTATATAGATTCGCCGACAAAATTGTTTTTCAAACAGAGGGTGCACAACAATTCTTTGATAAAAGAACAATACAAAAATCAGTCATCATTCCCAATCCAATTACAGTTCCAACTTTTCAATGGAGAGGGCGTGGCAAAGAATCTATCGTTAGTGTTGGGCGATTATTCATAAGATACAAAAGACAAGATGTTTTATTTGAGGCTTTTAAGGATGTTTTGGGGAGTAATCCTAATTATAGGCTTGTTTTATATGGCGATGGCCCCGATAGAGGTCTATTAGAAAAAATGGCTTCTGATATGGGGATTTCTTCAAATGTAGATTTCAAAGGCAAAATATCTAATGTTTCTGAACATCTCGCGGATGAAGGTATCTTTGTATTAACATCTGATTCAGAAGGTATGCCTAATGCTTTGATGGAAGCGATGGCTTTAGGTATGCCTGTTATATCTACTGACTGTGAACCTGGAGGAGCAAGAGCCCTGATAGATAATGGTGTAAATGGTATAATTGTTGAACGCTCATCAGTAGAGAGATTGACGGAAGCATTGAAAACACTAATTAACGACATGCAACTACAAGAAGAATATGGATTAAATGCCCGTGAAAAAATGAAACAGTTTTCTCCTGAAAGAATAATCATTATGTGGGAAATTGTATTAATGAATTAATATGAATTATGTAAAGCGTTTGGTTTACATGAGACAACATATGATTAATTGATTAAATTAGTGGATAAAGATTGGTTAATTTTTGTGGGTACGTTACCATGGGTGTTCTTTCTTATGGTAGTATTATTATGTGATAGTTCAAATGGACGAAAGCAGAAAAAGCTCGTAGGTCTGTTTTTGTTTGCGTTTATTTTTGCTGCTATACGATATGGCATAGGCTATGATTATTATAGTTATAAGCATGTAATAGATGGGAATAGTTATGATTATGAACTTGAACGTTTAGAAATACTACCACGCTATTTGGCGATAATCAGCGGTAAGATACATTTTCAGATTTTTTTTGCTGTTTGTTCATTCCTTACTATTTATCCGGTATATTTTGTTTCTAGAAAATTGTCAATTAACCCTTTAAAATCTTTCGTTGTATATCTTCTTTTCCCGCTTTTTTTCTTAGAAGGATTAGGGGTCATTAGAAATGCTGTAGCTTATTCTCTTGTTCTCTTAATGTTTTATTATATTAGCAAGAAGAGATATTTTTATTCATTGTTGTTATGGGGGCTATCTATCGGATTCCATTCAAGTGCGATCGTGGCAGTACTATTATATCCCCTCTTTTTTTCTTTTCATAAAAGGAGTCTTCATTTTGTATTGTACCTTTTTTCATTTATGCTGGCGGTATATATTATGCCCATTTTAATATCTATTGCACCAAATATTCCAGTAGCGACGAAGGTCCTAAGTAATGTAGACAAGGAGATGGCGTCAACAGGAGGCCTATTGTTTTATGTAGTTAATGGTATCGCAATCTTCCACTTTCTTTGCTGGAATAAATTGTTGATAGCAGATCAACGTAATAAAATATATCTTAGCTTAGTAAATGTTGGGATATGCTTCTGGAACGTTTTTCTCTCTCTTGATCCGACGACAGCTCAAAGACTATCACTCTTTTTCTTATTATTCCTAATTCTGGTGGCGCCATATTATAAATATATTTCAATAAGGAATAGAGCATTCATCAAAAAATCCATGACGGCCATATTAGTTTTGCTTTTTGTAAGTAGTTTGGGACTAAATTTGTATGCATACTATTTCAGGGGAAGAAACATGTCAAATATTCCATATCAGGTGTTCTTCCTTAATCCATCAGATGTTTTTTTGCATATCAATTAGTCTATATTAGTTGGTATGATATCTTATTCGTAAAAATGAGAAAAGAAAAAATAATTTATCTTGGGATGAAAATAGGAAAAACTCCCAAGACAGGAGGCGAGTATCTTCAGAAACATAATAGGGATATTTTAAAGACTTTATTTGATGATGTAAATATAGTCGAGATTCCCAAGATTAGTGTCTTTAAACATCTCGTCAATTTTCTTTTGATTAGAAGCTATGGTTTTTCTAATACTCTTAAAGTAATAATAGATAAGGCTATACGAGACAAATATGCTATTGCTTTCCTTGACAGTTCTGCGTATGGAGGGTATGTGAAATATTTTCAGAAGAAAGGGCTTAAGACAGTAGTTTTTTGTCATAACGTAGAATACGTTTATTATCGGGAAAAGTTCGAATCTAATAATAATCCGATTAACTGGGTGCTCCTGCATTATATTCATTATCAAGAACATCTTTCGATGAGATATGCGTCCAAGGTGATCGCGTTAAATAAACGCGATTTTAAGGGAATAAATAGTTATTATAAGAGAAATGCAGATATGATTATACCGGTTTATCATGATAAAATAGAAGAGTCTGAATTGATGCTTAAGGAAACGGGTAGCCGATACTTGTTGTTTGTTGGTGCAAACTTTTACGCCAACAATGAAGGAATAGGTTGGTTTATCAGAGAAGTATCGCCATTTATTAATATCACTATATATATTGCTGGAGGATGTTGCGAATATATAAGAAAGACATTAGATGTTTCTATGTATGCTAATGTGACGCTATTAGGGTTCGTAAGCGACTTAGATTCATTATATAAAAATGCATATGGGGTCATCGGACCTATATTTAAGGGGTCTGGAATGAAAACAAAGACAATAGAGGCATTAAAATATGGCAAAAGCATTTTTGCGACATCAGAGGCATTTGAGGGAATAGATGCAGATTTTAAAAGGATTGGTGGTTTGTGTAATACTGCGAAAGAATTTATTAATGCAATAAACAACACGTCTCTTCATCAATTTAATAAATACTCATATGATACTTTCTTGGAAAAATACTCTACAGAGGCGGTAATTCCTATGTTTGAAAAAATAATGTCTGAGATAGAGTGATATTGATTGTAAAACACAAAGAGTTTTGATTAGCAAAAAACAATGAGTGATTATTATGTATGTCATAAGAATTAATGAATTATTATGAATATTTGTATAATGACATTTAGGTTTCCTTACCCAGAGATAGGCGGAGACTCTTTACGAATTAATAATATTGCTTCCCATTTGAAAAAATCGGGACATCGTTTGTTCTTATTAACCTTTTATGGTGAAAAAGAGCCGGATTTGCTAACGGCAAGAAGATTATATGATAATATTGTTATGATAAAACACAATTCCATAGAGGCTGCTTTTTTCTCTGTACTTGCTGTATTGTCTGGTAAACCTATTCAGACTGGTTACTATTACTCACACAGATATATGCGCGCTCTAAAAACTATATTAAATGAAAACATAGACATTTTTATTCCACATGCTATGCGTCTTACGGAATATATTATTCGTTTAGGTTTAGAAAGTAAGACGATAGTAGAACAAACGGATGCGGTTTCTAAAACATACACTTTATCGGATAGAGGAAAAGGTAGTTTTTTGAAAAAAGTAATATATAGGATAGAGAAAAAACTTGTACCAAGATATGAGGAATATATGCTCAGAACTTTCCCTAAGGTTGTCTTTGTGTCTCCTTCGGATGTGAAGTATTTAGTAGAAAAATATCCTTGGCAAAGAACAGCGATATGTCATACAAATGGTTTTTCTGTTCCAAAACAGGTAGTACATGATTATAATCCTTTAAAGATTTGTATTATGGGAAATATGAGAACATTGCAAAATCAAGATGCTGTCTTTTTTTTCGTAGAAAAAGTATTACCTCTAATATCGAAAAAAGAACCCGAAGTGTTGTTGTATATTGTAGGAGCAGAACCACCCAAACGAATTCTAAACCTTTCATCGAGTAATATAATAATTACAGGTTTCGTGGAAAAGATTGAGAATGAAATAAGTAATTCATGTCTATGTGTAGCTCCTGTGAGGATAGCTGCAGGAATTCAGAACAAAGTACTTGTTTCGATGGGGTGCGGTGTTCCTATTGTTATGTCTTCACTTATTTCTCAGCCCATACCTCAGCTTAAAAATGGATATAATTGTTTCATTGAAGATGCTGCTGATAATATTGCTGAAATTTGTATTAAACTTATTCGGGATAAAGAGTTACGTAATGCTATTGGTATGGCAGGTAGAAAAATGATACTAGATTATTATTCATGGGATAAGACCTTGGAGGGATATGAGAAAATTTAAATATTAAAAACGATATGTGTAAAGCATTTATTTTTCCTGGCCAAGGTTGCCAGAAACAAGGGATGGGAAGTGATCTTTATACACATTTTCCCAAAGCAAAAGAACTGTTTGAGAGAGCTAACGATTTCCTTGGATATAAAATAACCGACGTGATGTTTCACGGAACGGAAGAGGATTTGATGGAAACCAAGAACACACAGCCGTCAGTATTTGTATATGAGACCGTATTAGCTATGTGTCAGGATGACATTAAGCCGGACGTGGTGGCTGGACACTCCCTTGGAGAATTTGCAGCATTAGTTATAGCAGGTGTGTTGTCATTTGAAGATGGTTTGAATCTAGTCTTAAACCGTGCAATCATTGGACAAAAGGCCTGTGATAAATATCCCACCGGAATGGGTGCTGTGATTGGACTTCCTGACGAGTACGTGGCAAAACGTATTAAAGAGATTTGGGATGAAACAGGGGAACCAATATATTTTGCGAACTACAATGGTCCTGGACAGGTGGTTATTAGTGGTTCAATGAGAGGTGTAATGAAAGCATGTAAAGCATTCAGGAATGAAGGTGCAAAAAAAGCTGTTCCATTGGCAATAGGTGGCTCTTTCCATACTCCTTACATGGATGAAGCTCGTGAAGAATTAGGAGAGATAATTAAGAAGACTACATTCAGTAGAGCCAATATTCCTATCTATCAGTGTGTAGATGCACTGCCACATACTAATCCTGATGAGATTAAGGAAAACTTAATTCAGCATATTACACATCCGGTATTATGGACAGATATGACACATAATATGGTTAAGGATGGTGTGAAAGAATTCTATGAGGTAGGTACAGATGACACTCTTGAAAAGATTGTACGCCGCATGTTCCCTCAACTTCACCAGCAGTCACTACTTGATGTTCCCACTTATGCCGGAAAGGTTAAGAACTATAAGATTGTAAAAGAATAACAAGTGATTAACAACAATAGTACAAACATTAAAAATTGAAGATTATGTCATTAGATGAATTTGTAAAGGCTTTTGCCGCAGAATTTGATGAAACACCTGAGGATCAGTTCAAGGCTGATACTAATTATCGTGAACTAGACGAGTGGGGTTCATTGACCGCACTTTCTATCATTGCTCTGGCAATGGAGGCTTTTGGCAAGAAAATTACTGGTGCCGACTTGCGTGCATGCAACACAATTGAAGATTTGTACAATTTGATACAGACAAAGTAATATGGATAAGCCTTTCTCACTTGAAGGGAAATGCATACTTGTAACGGGAGCCTCGTCCGGCATAGGACGAGGCATAGCCGTTGCTTGTGCCCAAATGGGTGCTAAGATTGTTCTATCTGGTAGAAACGAAGCAAGACTGCAAGAGACTTTAGCCTCTATGGATGGAAAAGGGCATGTTGTATTATGTGGTGATTTGAATCAGGAAGAGACACGTAATGAGATGGTAGATAAGATGCCTGCACTTAATGGTATTGCTTATTGTGCTGGTATATCTCAAATCCAGATGGCTAAGTTTATGGACCAGTCATCTTTGGAAGGCGTTTTTCAGACAAATGTGTTCTCACCACTGATGCTAAACACCCTTTTGCTAAAGAAAAAGAAAATTCAGAAAAACTCATCCATCATTTTCATATCTTCTATTTCTGGCGTTTATCGTAGTCAGATAGGTGAGGGTGGTTATGGTGCTACAAAAGCTGCTCTTTCAGGTTATGCAAAAAGTTTAGCACTGGAACTGTCAACTCAAGGGATAAGAGTTAATACTATTCATCCCGGTGTTGTAGAAACACCGCTGCTTGAAGTCAGTAATGGTACTTTTGGACCAGAAGAGTTGGAGAAACTTAAGCAGAAATATCCATTGAAGAGGTTTGGAAAGCCAGAAGATATAGCTAATTGCGCTGTGTATCTGCTAAGTGATGCATCCAGTTGGATGACAGGCTCCAATATTTTGATTGATGGTGGGTTTACTTTAAAATAAAACTTTTAATGAAAGCATACATTAAAGCTATAAATTACGCTCTGCCCGAAGGTGTTCTTACTAACGAGGAGGTTGCAGCTTCGTTCCCGGAGTGGACTGTAGAGAAGATAGAGAAGAAACTTGGTATTAAGCAGCGTCACATTGCATCTGAAAATGAGACAGCAAGCGATATAGCCATGAAAGCCGCAGAACAATTGTTTAAAACGAGCGGAATTGATAAGAGTGAAATAGACTACTTGATTTTTGTAACGCAAAGTCCAGATTACCATTTGCCTACTACAGCATGTGTGATCCAGAAAAAGATGGGATTAAGCCACAATCTGACGGCCATAGATGTTAATCTGGGCTGTAATGGTTATATAGTTGGCTTGTCACTGGCAAAGGCAGTTATACTTGCTGGTCAGGCAAAGAATGTACTATTACTGACTGGAGAAACATATTCTAAGTATATGCATGAAAAGGACAAGAGTAACCGTACTATCTTTGGCGATGGAGCCAGCGCAACTGTAGTAAGTACAGAAGGTATTGCAGAGATAGGCGAGTTTGTAATAGGAACAGACGGAGAAGGAGCCAAGAACCTTATAGTTAAGACTGGTGGCGCCCGTCAATTGAAACCGGCCAATGATCTGGTATTCGATGATTTTGGTAATCCTCATTCTTCGGACAATCTTTATATGGATGGTCCTGCCATTTTAAATTACTCTCTTGAAAGTATTCCTGCGTTGTTTAAAGACGTGTTGGACAAGAATGGATTGACAAAAGATGATATAGATCTGCATGTATATCATCAGGCAAATATTTTCCTGGCCAATTTGGAGCGCAAGACTTTAAGGATTGATCCGGAAAAATACTATGTTAGCATAGAGAACACAGGAAATACAGTGTCTTCAACTATTCCTATTGCATTGTGTGAGGCTATGAAGGAGGGTAAGTTAACTAAGGGCATGAAAGTGTTGTCAATTGCTCAGGGATTGGGTTATACCTGGGGTGGTATGGTCTTGTTCTTTTAAATGATAAGATTAGAACGGTATGTCAATGAATTGATGTCTTCGAACTGCTATTTATTAGTAGACGAGGCAACAAGACATTGTGTTTGCATAGATCCAGGTTCTGAGAAGTCTCTCCGTGAGATTGAGTATATTGAAAAGAATGGATTGACTCTGGATTATATTATTCTTACCCATGAACATACTGATCACACTTGGGGGTGTAATGCCCTTGTGGAGAAGTTTAGAGCAAGGGTGGTGTGCTCTGAAGTGTGCAAACAGAATCTGGCAAATGAGTTTCAAGCATATTTTCTCTTGTATTACGATAATCCGAATTACCACTACACTGTATGCTGCGTTGATAATACGACAGAGGAACTTGGAGGCACATTAGATTGGCAGAGCCATTCTATTAAGTTTATATATACACCGGGACATAGTATGGGCTCTGTTTGTATTCTGGTAGAAGGGATGCTTTTTACTGGAGATACCATAATGCAGGCAAAGCCGTACATAAACAGGAGAAATGGTTCAAAAGAAAAGTTCAAGGAGAGCATTGAAATGATACTGAATAAGTTTGAGGGTAATCAAATCATATATCCAGGGCATGGCGATGTGTTTAAACTGAAAGACTATAATCAATGATTCGCATAGAAAACAAGAAGACTACTGAACTAAGTAAGGGAGAATTACAGCAGATTCTGGATGGTTTTAATGTCACTTTTTCTCTTGACAGGTCATTAGAAGTGATGATTAACCAGTATGTGCAGAATGCCTTTGGGTACTCCTGGCATAATGTCGTTTATGATGACGATAAGGTGGTTGGTCACATATGTGCTGTACCTAGCTATTATTGGTGTAATGGGAAAAAAGTAGTCTTTGTGGATGGTGTGGATGCTTTTATTCTGAAGAACTATAGGGATGGGGAGATATTCATGAACCAGTTGCAATCTTATTTCGGTCATATGAAAGAAATAGGAGCCAAACTGATGATTGGATTCCCGGATGCCAAAGTAATGAAACTGTATGCTAAGACCAAGATTTATAAGAAGATTGGTGAAATGCAGACCTATATTCTACCTTACAGAATAGGAGGTATTAAGCCATCTTTAAAGATATTCAATTTCCTGTCAAAGGCGTTTGCTTGGTCATTTGTTTGGTTCACAGGATTGTTTTCTAGCAAGATAATCACTCAGTTTAAGATCGAGAAAGATGCTGAATCGTTCAACGCCACACGCTACAAACGAATGGATGGTGGTTATCAAATTGTCCGTAATGGCGATCTGGAGTTTTTCTACAAGTGTATGCCATTCAAAGGTGTTAGAGCGGCATTTTTGATAGATGTGACGGGTAAATCGGCTAAACATTTCAATCAAGTGTTGAAATACATCTTAAAACACAATAGCAGTGAATTTGATGTGATACTCTATGTGGGTAATCTGTATTTTAGAAACAGTGGCTTGATTAAAGTGCCGCAAAAGTTTGCTCCTAAGCAGTTCAATTTCATTATCAAGTTCTTTGACAAGAAGTACAACAACGATATGGTTCTGGATATTCGCAATTGGGATGTTAACTTGGCTTCGTATGATGTGATATAGAATCATTTATTAGTCATAAAGCATACTAGAGTAAATAATTAAAGTAATTATTATGGGGTTTTCGATTAAATAAGAAGAGATTAGTTACATTTGTAAATTGATGAAGAATAAAAATGATTAGAAGAATTAAAATAGAAAACTACAAGTCTGTTGTCAATCAGACTCTTAACCTGGGAAAGTTTAATATTGTAATTGGTGCTAATGGATGTGGTAAGTCAAATCTATTGGAAGCAATTGCTATGGCTGGACTTTCCAGTTCTGGCACTTTACTTGCGGAGATGTTTGAGAGTCGTGGTATAAGACTCTCTGATTCACGTTTCATGCGGGCGGCTTTTGAGGAGTCAGACGAGGAATATATTACCTTAGAAGTAGAGACAACGGATGGAGATTCTTCTCAGTATAAAATACACTATAACACAGAATTAAAACCTGCTCAATGGGAGGATATTGTTGAGGAGGATACCAAAATGTTGCTGTCTTCTATCAAAGAAGTTGGTTCTCAATATAAAGTGGCAGACCTAAAAAGATATCTTGAAAAAACAGCGAGTAAAAGAAAAGGTGGGGATGAAGGTGTGCTTAATGTGAATTTATATGAGAGTTCGGACCATTCTATAGTTCTGGCTAAATCTCGTGTGAATGGTTTAAGGAGTTTTATTATCTATTCACTTGAGGAGAGCGCGTTGAGAAGTCTTGATCAGATGCCCAGTACAAAGTTGGGTAGAACGGGCAAGGGATTGTTGCCTTATCTAAAAGAATTATTTAAAACAGAAGATGGCAGGATTATTCTTAATGAAGTAAAGGAAAATATGCAGGTGATTGATTGGTTTGAGGACTTGGATTTGCCTGAATCTGGTATTTCTCAGGATTCTACGCTCAAACTGAAGGATCGCTATGTGGATGAGCAGTTAGAATTCTTTGATCAGCGTAGCGCGAATGAAGCGTTTCTTTATCTTCTCTTTTATTTTACATTGTTTATATCTGATGAAACACCTTCTTTTTTTGCCATTGATAATATTGAGTCATCACTTAATCCCAAATTATGTAAGCTGGTGATCTCAAAATTGATATCATTAGCTGAAAAACATAATAAACAGGTTATTATAACCACCCATAGTCCTTTTGTGTTGGATGGAATGGATGAAATATCAGAAAATAAGCGCTTGTTTGTAGTTAACAGGAACTCCGATGGCTATACTGTTGTAAATCAGATAAAAGAGAACAAGAACAAGACGATCCCACTGTCAGAAGCTTGGTTAAAAGGTTATATTGGCGGTCTTCCAAATAATTTCTGAAAATGAAGACTATTGGTCTGATATGCGAAGGAGTGTCAGAAATAAACATCATGGCACGTATTATTTCTAAGTACCTAGGAGATGACGTGGTTGTTCATCCTATTGAGCCAGAAGTAAAGGTGGAAAACGGTTTTTTGGTACAAAGCGGTTATGGGGGCTGGCAACAAGTACTAAACCATTGTAATGATGAGACAATAGAGCGCATTTTGTCTTTCAACGATTACCTTGTGATACAGATAGATACGGATACGTGTTATCAAATTGACTATGGCGTAAATCCTCTTGATGAAAAAACAGGTAAGCCTAAAACGGAAGACATTTTATATGAAGACATAAAAGAGCGTCTCTTACTTAATGTCAGCAAGGAGTTGCAGGAACGTTATTCAGGTCGATTGATATTTGCTATATGCATAAATGAGATTGAGTGTTGGCTTTTGCCGATATATTATACTAATAATACCAAATGCAAAACAAATAATTGTATATATACTCTAAACCAAGTTCTGCAGAAAAAGAATATTGGCAATATTCCAGAAAAGGATAAGAACAGCGTTTATGCCAGAGGGGTTTATTTTAAGATTCTAAAGAATCTCAAAAATAAACAATCAATACTAGATTGCGCTGAACACCACTTTGGATTTACCCAACTAACTAAGCAACTTGACATGATTGTTTAAATGTTGGATTGTCAGGCTGTAGAGCTTTATATTTTTTATGTGGCCATATCTGTGCGATATGAATAGCCATCAATATCCAAGTTGGCAGACTTTTGCCTTCAAATACCAAGGACGTGAAGAAGAAATCTTCGAGGACTTGGCGCGCGCACTCTTTCGACGAGAATTGGGTGTTACCTACGGTTTGTTTCAAAGGGTCAATCAAAAAGGGAATGAAACACAGGTAATAGAGAAATATGGAAAAATTGTTGGCTTCCAAGCAAAATTCTTTAAAACAGAGATAGATGAAGACAATATCATCCATTCTATGCGAGGTGCTAAAGAAAACAATCCCCAACAAACTCATTATTACATATATTGCAACTTATCATTTGGAGAGCCTAGAAAAAGGAAGGGTGTACAACATACTAGGAAGGAAGATAAAATTTATAAGGTGGCAAAAGAATTAGGATTGACTATTGTTTGGAAGTTGAACAAGGCCATTCTTGATGAGGCAAATGAGGTTGATTGGATATATAATGTGTTTTTCAATATTGAGGGAAAACAGGATAGTTTAATAAAAGAGGAAATTAGACATACAGAAACAGCATTTGCTAGTATCGGTTATATATGTAGGTATCATGATAAGGATATTCATATTTCCAGAACTACAACGATTGAAAAGCTAGAGTCTTTACCACCATCATCTTTATTTGTTATCCACGGTGAAGGAGGATGTGGTAAAACTGCTATTTTACATGAATTCTTTGAAAAACACCATGCTGATTATCCAATGTGCTACAGGAAAGCGTCTGTACTTAATGTACAAAGTCTGTCTCAAGTGTTCCATATGGGCTTTCCTTATACTATGGATGATTTCAAAAATGCATTTGAGGATTGTAAGAGGAAATATTTTATTATAGACTCTGCAGAGCATCTTGAAGCAATATTTGATGAAACAATAGTTCCATCTTTGATTCATATGCTTATTGAAGAAGGATGGTGTGTTGTGCTTACTGTTAGAAATATTTTCTTGAGCGATCTTTTAAACTATCTATCATTAAACCTGAAACAAAAAAATGTTCCGACAGAGTTAGTGGAATTACTTTCGGATCAGGAATTATCTGGCATCACGCGCAAAGTTGATATTAAACTCCCCATTAACACTAACTTACGAGATAGACTAAGGAATCTGTTTTACCTAAATCTTTATACTCAATATTATGATGAGATTGACGGAGAAGCAGATGACATGGCTTTCCTTCAGTTTATTTGGGAAAAGAAAATAAGAGGAAAAAACGATCGCCGAGGTTACATAAGAGAAAATGTATTTGAAGACTTTGTTAAAGAGATAGTTAAGACCGGACAATCATTCCTCCCGCCTAATAAATATGTTAGTGAAGAATTCTATTCTCTTGTAGACGATGAAATTGTGGCAATAGATCCTGTTAACGGACTCTTTATTACTCATGACATCTTTGAAGAGTGGGGAATATACCGTATGGTGGAGCGAGTTTGGCAGAAGAAAACAACTATTCCCGCTTTTCTATCGGAGTTGGGTGAAACACTTTCCGTAAGACGGACATTTAGACTTTGGTTAAAGGATAAAGTCAAGGAGGACGTAAATGCCGTGAGGCCTTTATCTCAGGCCGCTTTTTCTGATAAATTACCCGGAATATGGAAGGATGAGGTATTATGTGCAGTTTTGAGATCTGATAAAGCCAATACTCTACTTGCAGATATTGAGAATAAAATACTGAACAATACAGAAGGATTTGGTGAAAAGATAATATGGTCACTTCGCGTGGGATGTCAGTATATTAGAGAAGTAATCAAGTTGAAGGATTCATATTGGTCGCGGTTTGCTCCAATAGGTTCCGGTTGGGGGTATATAATAGATTTGCTATATAAAAATAGAGCCCAACTGAACATTTTTTTATGGCTGCCAGTTTTGCATGATTGGACTAAGTCTAATAATAAATCTGAAATAACACGAAAGGCAGGCTTGATAGCTCTGGATTTTTATTGCAGTGACTCTTACCGTGATATGCACCATCATGATGGAGTGAAAGAACAGGTATGTGAAATCATCAATAATTCTGTCATGATGATAAAGGAGGAGTTAAAGGATCTGCTTAAACGATGTATTAATGATAAAAATTTGAGTGATGATCTACCAGAATTTATTCTTATTGAAAAGAATCGTGCACTAAATATCCAAATGACATTACCTGAAGAGGTTGTTGAGTTGTGCCTATTCTATTGGAAAGAGAGAGAATATGGAGATGGTGGGTTTAATTATTTACATCGTAGAGGAGATGCCTTTGGTATTAATGAAGATCATATAGCATCACATTATTTCCCACCTGGTGCCGGACAAACCCCGACATTAATACTTCTTATGTTTAATAAGAAAATGGCAGTTGATTTCATTATTAGATTGATGAATGAATGTGTTGATCGTTATGCTCAATCTGAGTATAAAGATTATATGGAGAAAGTTGATATCAAAGATGAAAATGGTGTAATTAATTGGCAATGGCATTCCGGGACTCTTTGGGGGATGTTTCGTGGGATGGGAACTCCCGTTTCTCCATATACGCTTCAATCGGTTCATATGGCTTTGGAAGATTATTTGCTTACTCTTTCCAAAGAAGGTAATTTTAAAGAGTGTGAGCAGATATTGAAAAGACTTATACGTGAATGTCATTCTTCATCAGTTTCGGCTGTTGCTGCAAGCCTAGTTCTTGCATATCCTCATAAATATTGGAAAATAGCTTTGATTTTATTCAGAACTATTGAGTTCATTCAGGCCGATAATGAACGAGTACTGAGTGAAAACGATATGAATTCATTCTATGAGATAGGCTATACACTAAATCCGACGGTCACTAAAGAACGTTTGAAGACGTGCAAGCAAGAATTCAGGAGAACTACATTGGAAAATATCTGTCTGAGTTACCAGATATTTGGTAATCAGAAAGAACTGAATAAAGAACAAGGGCTTGCTTTGATGAATACGGTTTATTCAATTTTGGATGAGCACAGGAAATTATTGACCAATGGGAAGAATCAGGAATTCCTTGAAATCCTGCTATCAAGAATGGATAGGCGGCGACTGAAGGTGAAAGAAACAACTAAGGTTGAAGGCGGATATCAAATTCAGTTTGAGACAGAGCTTAGTGAAGAAGCAAGAAAAAAGAGCTTGGATGCTGCTGTTGATGAACAGGATATGTATAAATACTTAGGACTTTATAATTGGGCAACGGCCAAAATGAAAGGTGAAAGTCCTTCGAGTCAGATTTATGGAGATGATTGTAAAAAGGTTTTAATAGATGCGCAGGCATTACAGGCAGAGTTAAATAATGGAAGAAAACCTTATTTGATGGATGGTTATGCAATTAGTTGGGTGGTTCCTTGTTTACTGAAATTTTATTATGAGCAATTATCAAAAAAGGATCTTGAATGGTGCAAAACTATTGTCGAATATAAATTGACAGGTTTTACAAGCTTGACTAATTCAATGGATGGCACTTCAGCATGTATCCATATAATTCCTCGATTAATCGAATTATTTCCAGAAGAGAAAGAGAAATTTTTTAATTTATTGTTGAGTTGTTTACATGCACCTGATAATGGAAATAATTTGAGTTCCAGAAAATGTGTTATTACCGCGGTACAAACCTTTGATTTATGGGATAAAGAACCAGATGCCATGAATGATATGGTTGCCAGGTTCAGTGGGGCCGTAACAGTAGATGAAAGGCTGGACTGTTTTTTGAAGTTGAATGTTCTATCAGGCTTAACTCCGGATAATCCCAATGATTTGATGGAGGATATACTTGTTGGCTATCTGAAACAGATTCCTAAAATGATGAGTGATGAGAAAGATGCTGCTCAGATTATGTTTTCTGTGATAGAAAATTTAGCTGGTATGTTTGTAAGGGTAAACAGTCAGAAGATTCTAGATTGTTTGGAATACACAAAACCAATAGTAAAAGAGTCACATTTGGGGGATTCGTTCTTGATACGTATAATAATTGAAGCTGATGTTCGCAAAAGACCTGATAGGTTTTGGCTTATCTGGAATTCATATAGGGATTTGTTGTCATATATGATGGGATGGGGAAATAGTCAGCAACTACGAACATATCTTTTGAATATATTTTGGAATGAAGGGATTAAGGAATGGTGCTGCCTTAGACAAAAAGATATAGTGTTTTATGATTATGTTTCGGATAATAGTGGAGGCAGTTCTATTGCGCTTGAATGCATAGCCAAATCACTTACCGGTATAGCGCACAACTATCAAACAGAAGGGATGAAGTGGATAGCTAAGGTTACTTCTGATTACCCTACCATGAATTTGGCAGGAACTAGTGCTTTGTTCTATCTTGAACAAGTGATGATGGAATATGTATATGCTAATAAGATGCAAATACGTAAATCGAAAGGCTTGCATGAACAGGTAAGAATTACATTGAACTTTATGGTTAGTAAAAGTTCTGTGATAGGATATGTTTTGCGGGATATGGTGAGTTGAGGAGTATAAAAAACCCAATTTAAATAATATAGTACATTTGTGTGGTTAAATTGGGCGTTTGTGTAAAATAAGACGGGGTGGTAAGTCCGTATGGCGATTTTTGTATGAATGTTTTGACTTTTGATATTGAGGAATGGTTCCATTTGCTGGACTTTGATGCTACGCGCACAGAGGCGGAGTGGGGAAAGTATGAGGTGAGGATTTATGAGAATGTGGAAAGGATATTCAGGATTCTGGAGGATACTGATACCAAAGCCACGTTCTTTATCATCGGATGGGTAGCTAAGACTTATCCGGATTTGGTTAAGAAAATAGCTGATAAATACCAAATAGGTTGCCATACTATGAATCATCAGTTGGTGTGGCAGCAGACTCCACAGGAGTTCAGTGCGGATGTGGAGACGGGGGTTAAGATGTTGGAGGATATCACGGGAAAGAAGGTCGAGTGTTTCCGTGCCCCCGGGTTCTCTATCCGCGAGAGTGAAGGTTGGGCGTTTGAGATTCTGGCGGACTTGGGTATTAAGTTTGATTGTTCTGTTTTTCCGGCGGAGCATGCGCACGGTGGTTTGCCGTCATATCCTAAGGCAGCTCCCGGGATTATTGAGTACAAGTGCGTGCGGATGAAGGAGTTTCCGGTTGGATTCAAGACTATTGCTGGCAAGCATATTATTTTCTCTGGTGGCGGTTATTTCAGGCTTTGTCCTTATGGTTTAGTGAGGAGGTGGAGCAAGGAGGCATCGGACTACATGATGGCGTACATTCATCCGCGTGACCTGGATGCGGGACAACCGATGCTTGAGGGTTTGCCGCTGTCGCGTAAGTTCAAGAGCTACGTGGGGCTTGGTGGTGCGGAGAAGAAACTTCGGCGCTGGCTCACGGAGTTTAAGTTTGTGGATGTGGCTACCGCCGTTGATATGGTGGATTGGAGTAGCGTATCGGAAGTTAAGTTGGGGTGAGAAGTTGGAAAAGAAAAGGGTGACGAAGGGGACATATACACTCATTTTATTATACTATCTTTGTGGTCTTAAGAATTGTTGTTTATAAAAATGGATATTGAAAGAATTACTAAGAATGAGGGGGAGAATGATGGGAAGACCATTTTCCTGTATTACAATGATGAGATTGGGCTTTATACGGCGTATGGGACATCGGCCTTCCTTGTGAGTCATGTGGTGGATCCGGTGTGCTCGTTCTCCAAGACGTTCGGGTTGCCGGTGGCGCTGGTTAATCCGGAGCAAATATTGGAGTTGCGTCAGTCACTCAATAAGTTGCAGCATACGGAGAAGACGTTCTATGAGTTTACGCTCAAGAGGCCGTTCGGCACTCAGGGCTATTCGCGCTGGACGAATAGTCTTAAGCATTGATTTTGTTCCAATACTCCTCCAATAATTTATAAAGGACATGTTTACTACTACTACTAGTACATTCACGGAAACGATGTTATGCCTGATAGCATTCATCGTGTCTTTGGCTGTATATCCCTTGGTGCTTGCATTTGCAAAGAAGCATAATATTGTGGATAATCCTAATGCCCGTAAACTGCAGCGTGTTCCGGTGCCGGTTATGGGCGGCATTGCAGTTTCGTTGGGAATTCTTGTTCCTGTACTGATTTTCAACATTCCTATGAATGACCGCGTGATGTGGGTGGGTGGTGTTGCGATGTTTATTATGCTGATTATCGGCGCGATTGATGACATTGGCGATATTCCTGCAACTCTGCGTTTCATTCTTGAGGTGGCGCTTGTGTATGGCGTGATTGTGATCGCGGATATAGAGATTGATGATCTGCATGGATTGTGGAACGTTGGGGCTATTCCGGCTAATGCCGCATTGCCGCTGTCTATTATTGCGGGTGTGGGTATCATCAACTCCGTTAATCTGATTGACGGGGTGGATGGGTATTCATCGGGATACGGGATTATGTCGTGTATTCTGTTTGCTATCATGGCTTATATTGCAGGTGATGTGGCTATGGGACGCGTGGCGATTATTTCGGCTGGTGCGCTGCTGCCGTTTTTTCTGCACAATGTGTTTGGTTTCAAGTCCAAGATGTTCATTGGTGACTCCGGAACTCTGATGCTGGGCGCGCTGATGACGATGTTTGTGTTCTCTGTGCTGTCAGGGCACGGCGAGTTCTGCAAGCTTGAGGAGAAGGGAGTGGGGCTTGTTCCGTTCACTCTGGCTGTCATGGCGATTCCGGTGTTTGATACGCTCAGGGTTATGTGCGTGAGGATTTATCGCGGCGTATCTCCGTTCCATCCTGACAAGACTCATTTGCACCATCTGTTTATCGATATGGGTTTCTCTCATATTGGGACTACGTTTGCTATTTTGTCTGTTAACTTTTTTGTGGTGCTGGTGTGGTTTTTGTCTTGGAAACTGGGTGCATCTGTTGATACTCAGCTGTATGTTGTGTTGGCTTTGTGTCTGTTCACTACTTTCTTTTTCTATCATTTTATGAGGATTCAGCAGCGTCATGGGCCTAAGGATGAGGATGGATATCCTACTGGTAATAGGCTTTGGAAGTTTTTCTGCGCTATGGGAGATTTGTCTCACTTGGAGCGGAGAGGTTTCTGGGGATTTATGCGTAGGCTTATGGATGGAGGATTCTGGGGGAGGAAGTGAGGCAATGGGGAGGGTGCCATTGGGGACGGTTCTTTCAGTCGCTTCGCTTTGTGAAAGCGTCTCCTACGGAGCCGAGCGCTTTTTGGTATCTTTTTTTGTATTGTTATTATCGGATTGTATCGGGCATCGGCCTTTAGTTTTTTATGAAGATTATTGATGAGAAGTTGCTGAATGAGGTTAGTTCGCAGGCGAAGGAGTCTCCTCGGTTGCGGATGAATTATAATTTTCATCGGAGTCTGGATGAGAAGTGCCATGGCTGGCTTTGCCTTCCTCTGTCGCGACTCGGCATAGTCCAAGCAAGCCTAACTTTGTTTTCCTCCTTCTCGCTCAGCATAGCCCAAGCAAGCTTGGCTCTGCATTCGCTCGTGCGTCGGTTGGCCTCTGCTCTCACTGCTCCATGGCTGGCTAATACCTTCCTCTGTCGCGACTCGGCAATGCTCAAGCAAGCCTAACTTCGTTTTCCTCCTTCTCGCTCAGCATAGCTCAAGCGAGCTTGGCTCTGCCTTCGCTCGTGCGTCGGTTGGCATTGCACTCACTGCTCCATCGGTTCTTGAATGCGGTGGAGCCGGGGACAGTGGTACCCATCCATCGGCACCCAACAAAGGATGAGTCATTTGTTGTGCTCAGGGGAAAGGTGCGTTGCTCGACATATAATGATGACGGTTCTGTGATAGAAAGCGTAGTGCTTTGTGCTGAGGAAGGACGGTTCGGCGTAGATATTCCTAAGGGTATTTGGCATACGCTGGAAAGTTTGGAGCGGGGGAGCGTGGTGTTTGAGTGCAAGGCGGGGGTGTTTTTGGGGCATGAGGTGGAGGGGGTGCTAAGAGTTAATAGTTAATAGATAAAAGATAATAGTTAGGAGGTTTATGGCGCGGGAGAGTGTTGTGGGGGAGAAGAGTTTGGCTTTTGCTAAGAGGATAGCTAAATGCTACAGATATCTAAATGATGAGAAGAGGGAATCTGTGATGTCCAAACAATTGCTTCGCTCGGGCACGAGTATCGGCGCAAATGTTCGTGAGGGCGTTTATGCTCAAAGCCGGAAGGACTTTATCAGCAAGCTGAATATTGCACTTAAGGAGGCTGGGGAGACGGACTACTGGTTGGAGGTGATTCACTCGGCTGGGTATTTTAGTGATGAGGAGTTTTGGTCTTTGCGGGGGGATAATGGGGAACTGGTTCGGTTGCTGGTGGCGATTGTTAAGAGTGCTAAGGCGAGAGGAGAGAAGGAAAAGATAGATAATAGATAAAAGTTAAGATATAATAGTTGAGGGGTGCCAATGGGACGGTTAACTTCGTTGAGTTAAACCTTCCGATTGGCATTTTTTTGTATTGTTACTATCGGATGGTATTGGGCATCGGCCTTTAATTTTGTTAGGGGAAGTTTTCAACAAGTGTTGTGGGGGTGGAGAAATGAGATAACTTTGCGGGAAGACGCTGTAATAGATAAATTAGAAACAATATGAGCAAAACAATATACTATCTTGGAGCTGGTGCAAGCTACGGTAAGCGCGATGAATCAGGTGGCATACTGGAGGGAATACCTGTAGTATCAGAGATTCCTGCAAGATTTGATTTATTCAGGGATAGTATATCAAAAGCTGTTGTGCCCCAAGGCGAAATCAATTTCTGGGATTTGTTTAGGACGAATGCACATGACGTTGAACACTCTAAGCAGCGCATGCTTGAAGATATTGATAGCCTAATAACCGGAATATTGGAACATGCCACTATTGATACATATGCACGAAAGCTTTACCTGACTCAAAATCAAAGAGGTTTCGAAAAGTTGAAGGATGTATTGTGCATATTCTTTTTATGGGAACAAGCAGGGCATGGACCAGACAATCGTTATGATACGTTTTTGGCTAATGTACTTGAAATGCCAAACTTGAACTTGCCTCATGATATAAGTATCTTGTCATGGAATTATGACTCACAAATAGAGCAGGCATATAGGTCATACGGAAAAGCTCAAGGTCTGATAGTATATGAGAAGAACACTGTCGGGCAATGGCCTGAACTTACGGATTATGGTAGGATTATTAAACTGAACGGAAGAGCATCATTGGTTGATTCTCCTATTATCCATGCTATCTTGAATGACAAGAGATTGCCTTTGGCTCTCCAGTTGATTATTATTTACGACCATATTCATATTGATACTAGGGAGATAGGTTTCCAATTTAAGAACCATCTTTCTTTTGCATGGGAGGAAGCCATTTTTAAGGATAAATGGCTGAGTACAATTAAAACAACTATTGAAGATACGGAACAGGTAGTAGTGATTGGTTATTCTTTCCCGTTCTTTAATAGAGAGTTGGATAGATTTGTTTTTAGAAATATGCCTAAGTTGAAGAAGGTGTATGTTCAAGACATCAATACTGCGGCTGTTCGACAGGCGATGCAGGCGGTGTTGCCAACTAATATATCGGTTTCGATAATTCCTATTAGTGACTGCGGGCAGTTTTATTTGCCGGCGGAGTTGTAATTTGGTATAACTGAGGATAAGTATGACTCAAGATGAACGGTGGTTAATGAGGTATAATGAATTTATGGCCTTCATGGCGCAGAACCATAGAAGGCCATTGCTATATGTCAAGGACTATGATTAGTTGTATTTTTTATTTGAATTAGAATGGGAGTCGTATATGTAGATGGAGATTTGACAGTGACAACTGGTACTTTATATACCAGGAACATTTCTGCAAGAAGTGGAAACTTTTCTGATAATGCAATAATAATTACTCCTCCAGATGGTGTGTGGAATATTACGGAAGATACTGGGTCTATTTTTGATACATATTATGTCCGTGGTGATATTTCAGTTACAGGTATTATTGTTGGTGATGTTGTTCCATATTTATATAAACACAAATTTACCGTTTTAGACTACGAAAAGGGTAAGAATCAGATTCATTATATTCTCAACCATATTAAGGATTCTGAATTAGAAGAAGAATACAAAGATTTATTATATCAACAAGAATATGCCAGCGTAATAAGCCTGATGGAACATTATTTGTCATGTTCTTTTGTGGGTACTATATGTAATCATAAGGAATCTTATCATAGGGTACTACGATCAGGCTTTTTACAAAAGAGGTTTACACGCGATAAGGCCGTATTGAATGGCCCAGATTGTATTGACAAGGAACTATTATTCGTAGAATTGGCTAAAAGAATAGTATTTCATAATCAGAAAAACGTTAAGGAATTATTTGAAGTAGCTTTTGGAATTAATGTTGATTTAAGGCCTCTGGAGATTCAGTTGAATATAAGAAATGATATTACTCACAGATTTGGTTACACTGATTCTATTTTAGGCGGTAAGGTCAAAATTACATATGATGATGTAAAGTCCTTGATATCGGCTGTGGACACAATCGTACATGATACTCAAAGCCAACTTCCTTTATTGCCATCTGATATTTCTGATTTGTCAATAATAGACGATTTATTGGGAGGTTAAAGATGGGACGTATGCTCCAGCTAATTGAAAACTATCCATAATGAAACAGGGAGGCGACTGGAGTTCTGGCCGCCTCCTTTTTTATTAAATGTCAATAACTTATAGTCGTGGAAGTTTTCAACAAGTGTTGTGCGGGTTATGAAAATATATATATTCGCGGATGAAACCTTGCATAATGCAGTAAATTCTCAATAACCCTTGTTACTATACAGATATTTAAAAGTATGGCTAATATTGAAAAGACAGATACGAAAGAGATAGAAGAGAAAGCATTGAACTATTTCAAATCTTTTATTGAAGATAGTAATGTGATATCACAGTATCTAAAAGAGAATGATAAAGAACCTTTTTGGGATGGCTATTTGTACTTGTATGATGAAAATCGAGACAAAGAACAATTTATTGGTAGAGTTCCTGTTCAAATTAAAGGAACAGAAGTTGAATGGTTCGAGACTAAGAAATTTAAGTTCAGTTTAAAGAAGAAAGATTTAAAGGCATATCTTAATGAGCCGACTTTTTATATTGTGTGCCAGATTAAGAAAGGTACGAAAGAAAGGAAACTGTTTTTCAGGGAACTATTACCAGATACAGTGAGAAGGCTATTGTCGGATATGGAAAGAATCGAGACTAGGAAGACTCTATTTCATCCTCTAACCGACGATTTGAAGGAATTTGAAGATCAACTTATGGTCTTTTTAGGTAACAGCAAAAAGATGATTAGTTTTGCTGAATCTAAACCATTGACAATGTCGGATGCCGTGAAAAAAGGTATTAAGGAATTCTCTTTTATTGCTCCTGACAAATTTATTAATAATAAGATAGAACTGATGAGATATCTTAGTACGCATAAAACTCATTTGTATGCAAAGGTGTCTACGGAATTAAATGTTGAAATGCCAATATCAGATGGCCCGGTTCAGTTCGCATTTAAAGGGCACAACGATGGTGATGTGAAAGTTGGTGACAAAACCTACTTCAAAGGTTTTGATAGTGAAATGAAAGATGGCCATGTTATTGTAGATATAGCAAATGTTCTTACTATAGATTGGTCGTTAGAAAGAAAAGAATATGCATTACCCAAGATACAATTTGTATCGAATGCAAAATATCTTAAAGAAGCTATTAATGAGTTGGAGTTTGCTCTGGCACTACACGATATTGGTGACCTTAAGTTAGGCGCTGCTTGTTTTAAAATGACTTCAAATGAAAAGGACAATCTGGACGATATACGAAGAAAGTATTCTAAACTTGTTGAATTGGATAGTGTCCTAAAGAAATTGCATGTCTATAAAGCCATTGATTTGTCAAAAATAACACGAGAGCAAGGAAGTCTTATCGATATACTTATTGAGACAGTAGGAAAGGGGATGGGTGTAAAGATACCAGAGCAAGAATCCAGGTTAATAACAATGGATATTGGCAACATTAAACTTCTTCTTTGTTGTAATGTTAATGAAAATGGTGAATGTGAGATAGGTGATTTCTTTGACAGAACACTAAAAATAACTTATGCAATTGACGGTGATAAGAATATTCACGTAAGTCCGTTCTCTTATCTACAAAATGAGAATTTCTGGGAGAATATAGATAACATTGATTATGGCAGTATTATAGAGTCGGCAGAAGATGCGGTTAAAGATAATGCTTTCTGTTACCAAATGGCAAATCTTGATGTGCTAGCCATGATTAAGGCTTCTGATCATTTGGAAATAACTGATAAAGAACGAAGTGATAGGCTGCTGTCTGAGGCTTTAAAATTGGATGAGTGGCTGATTAATTCGGATCCAACAATTGAGATGAAAGATGTACACGTTATAAATAAGTTTCAGATTATTAAACGTCAGAGAGAATTAACGACTGAAGAGAAAGATGGCTTAAATGTCATGCTAAAGCATGAAGGGCTTGGAGAACAATTGAAGTTTGCCATTTTATTATTGTTAGAAAGAAAACAAGATGCCTTGGGGATTTTTAGCACGTTTTCGGATTCAGACAGGACTAGACTGCGCGAGTTCCCGATATGGCGTTTTTATGGGACTGAATATCATTTGTCTAGCCATATAGAACTGGAATTATGAATCAGAACGTAGAATATGAATTGTTTGCTAAAGAGGTGTGCCAGTTGTTATCGGTATATAAAGGACTTGAGTCATCGTCCGTACAACATAACGTAAAGCTTAAAGGCAAGTCTGGTCATGAGCATCAGGTAGATGTTTACTGGGAGTATGAGAAGGATGGGGAAGTGCATCGGGTTGCAATAGAATGTAAGAACTATAGTTACGGCGTTTCTATCGGCAAGGTGCGTGATTTCTATGGAGTGATATCGGACCTGGAAAAGGTGAAAGGCATTATGGTGACGACGGTTGGTTATCAGAAAGGTGCTAAACAGTATGCTGATTTCTACGGGATTTCTCTTAAAGAACTAAGGGCTCCTAAGGATGGGGAGACTATTATTGGTGAAATGAATCTAAGGACTGAACGCAGCGTAACGCATCGGTTGTTCCTTGTAGATGAAGAGTGGGTGGTGGAGCATAATATCGATATGACGTTATATCGGGAAAGATTGGACTTTAGTGGGACAAGACGAGACAATAAATGGAGTAAGTCCACTCATTTGCCGTTGAATACTATTGATGATAATATAAGGGATAAGAAAGGGAAGGTGATTATTTCTATTGATGAATTGCAAAAGCGTACGCCGGATATACGGCCTAATGATGATACAATAATCTACTGCCTTAAAGATTCATACGTGCAAGTGATGTATTGGGGGCTTGTGAAAATTTGTGAGGTGATGTTTGAGGGTGAGCATTTTGAGGAGGAGAATACTTATTCTATTGATGCGGGGCGCTTTGTCCGGGCTATTCTTGCGGATGCTTTGGGTGGGGAGAAGATGGTGATTATGTAGTATGGGCTCGCTTATCGGCTATGTATTTAATAATAAGCGGTCTAAATTAAACTCTAATAATACCTAAATGTTGTAGTTATTGAAGCTAATTACTATATTTGCCAATGAATAAAACTATACGACATGAAAAAGAAGGAGAATAATAACATTTTTGTTAAGATGATAGAGGATAAACATTCTATCATCCGAAGTATTCGTGAAGGCGTTCCGAGCAAGACTATAGAGAAGGAGAGAGATGTTGAGTTCGTTACACCCGTATGATTATTGGGTTGAAGACGAGCAATACCATTTTAAAACACCTTCGGGAGCTACCTACGTTGCTTATTTCTTGAAGCTCCCATTTGCTGACAATCTTTACACTTTTAATTTTGACAGGCTCGATTCCGGGGTGGATGGAATGGTGGATATTCATGTGTCTGATACCATCTGTGCTATTCTTGTTAAGTTCTTCCAGAATCATCTGGATTCAATGCTGATTACGTGCGATTCATTGGATGGCCGTGAAATGGTAAGGAAAAGGCTTTTTGAGTCTTGGTACTTGTCTTATGCTCCGCCGGAACTGAAGAAGATTGATCGTTGTGGCCGGACTGAAGGTTATAATCTTGTGCTGTCGTTGTTCGTTTGGGATGATAATCCAGACAAGGAGCGTTTGATTGCGGTGTTGGATGAGTATTGTGATGATTTGCTGAATTATGAATAGTACTGAAGTGGATTGTTGTAAATAAATACGTATTTTCGCCTTTGTTGAACCAATTAATGCTTTTGAGATATGTTTGAACTGATTACATTGCCGTACGGTGCCAAGGATCTGGAGCCGGTTATTAGTGCGCAGACGTTGAGTTTCCATCATGGGAAGCATCTGCAGGCTTATGTGGATAATATTAATAAGTTGCTGCCCGGAAGCGGCCTTTCTGAGGATTTGTCGCTGGAGGAGATTGTGTGCAAGGCTAATCCGGCCGGTGGTGCATCGGCCAATCAGGGGGTGTTTAATAATGCGGGGCAGATTCTGAACCATAATCTTTATTTTACGCAGTTTGCCGCTAAGGGCGTTGCTTTGGCCGATGACGGTGGCCTGAAGGCTCAGATTGTCAAGCAGTGGGGTTCTTTTGAGGCGTTCCAGGCGGAGTTCGTGGCCAAGGGCGTTGGCTTGTTTGGCAGCGGATGGGTATGGCTGTCTCGTGAGGCCGACGGATCACTCGTGATTACGCAGGAGCCGGGCGCTTCTAACCCAGTTGTGCGCGGTCTCCGGCCGTTGCTTACGTTCGATGTCTGGGAACACGCCTACTACCTTGATTATCAGAACCGCCGTGCCGCCCATCTGGATGCTCTCTGGCAGATTCTGGATTGGAGTGTGATTGAAAAACGATACAAATGATACAATTGGGGTCTGCCCCCAATTGCTACTTTTGAGAAGTTATGCTGAAAATTGGAGATAAGATGCCTCAGTTTGAGGTGGTGGATCAGGATGGAAAGGTGGTAAAGTCTGAAGATTTTGTTGGCAAGGGTCGCAAGACTATTATCTATTTTTATCCGAAAGACAATACGTCGGGTTGCACTGCTGAAGCGTGCTCTTTCCGCGATAATTACGCTAAGCTTACGGCTGCTGGCTACAACGTAGTGGGCGTGAGCAAGGACAGCGCTAAGTCTCACACAGGGTTCCGTGCCAAATACGAGTTGCCGTTCCGATTGCTGGCCGATATCAGTACCGAGATGTTGCAAGCGTTTGGTGCTTGGGGTGAGAAGAAGATGTATGGCAAGACAGTTCTAGGCACTCTACGCCGCACTTTCATCTTCTCTGAGGATGGTATTCTGGAGCGCATCATCGAAAAGGTTGACACTAAGAACGCTGCAGAGCAAGTGCTTGGCTGAATGAGCAAAAGAGTACAAAAGGGGTCTGACCCCTTTTGGCTTTTTTTGAAAATGATACAAAAGGGGTCAGACCCCTTTTGGTCGCTTTTGGTCGTTTTTGCATCTTTTACTATCTTCGCAATATGATTCCGTTTTTGAGCTTGAAGGAGGTTACGGGGCTGCACGCGGCTGAGATTCAGGAGGCTGTTAGGCGTGTGGTAGAGAGCGGGTGGTATCTTCAGGGCGCTGAGAATGAGCGCTTTGAGAGGGATTATGCTCGCTTTATAGGCTCTAAGTATTGTGTGGGTTGTGCGAATGGACTGGACGCGCTGATCTGGATATTCCGTGCGTACATTGAGTTGGGCGTGATGAAACCGGGTGACGAGGTTATTGTGCCTGCTAACACTTATATCGCTACTATTCTGTCAATTACGGAGAATGGTTTGAAGCCGGTTCTGGTGGAACCGTTAATTGAGACGCTGGAGATTGATCCGGAGCGCATTGAGGAACGGATTACTTCAAGGACCCGTGCGGTTTGCATTGTTCATCTTTACGGGCGAAACGCTTACACTGAAAAGATCGGTGAGATTTGTCGCAAATATGGTTTGAAACTGATTGAGGACAATGCTCAGGCGCATGGATGCAAGGCTCCGGTGTTCATGGGGCAATCTGCCGATTCTGGTTATTCTGATCACTCGGTTTTAAAGACTACCGGCTCCATAGGCGATGCTGCCGGTCACAGTTTCTACCCAGGCAAGAACTTGGGCGCTCTTGGTGATGGCGGTGCAGTTACTACTGATGATCCTGATCTGGCGCAGGCCGTGAGGACACTTGCAAATTATGGCTCATCGGCCAAATATGTTTTCAAATATACTGGCAGGAATAGTCGTCTGGACGAGATTCAGGCTGCAGTGCTGGATGTGAAACTGCGCCATCTGGAGGCAGATAATACACATCGTAAGGAGGTCGCTAAGATGTATTATGTCGGCATCAAAAATCCTCTGATTACGCTACCAGAGCGTCTGCCAGATGAGCAGAATGTTTATCATCTTTTCCCGATTCTGTGCATAAAGCGCGATGAGCTGCAGGCATATCTGAAAGAGAATGGGGTAGAGACGCTGATACATTACCCAATTCCGCCTCACAAGCAGGAGTGTTACGCGGCAGCGGAATGGAATCGGCCACAATTGAAATTACCTATAACTGAATACATTGCTAACCACGAACTTAGCATCCCGATAGGGCCGACGATTAAGGCCGATGACGTGGGGCTGATAATTGAAAAGATCAATAGTTTCCTTTAGATATTATCCTATAAATGATTGAATATGAAGAAAAAAGAACCTTGTTTGCGGCTGGAGGAGATTGCATCGGCTCTGGCAAAGGCAGACTGTGAGAGACTGAATGCGGGCTTATCGGCCCAGGAGAGAGAGTTGATGGAGCAGGCGTGCGTGACGTTGCGCGAGGCCGAACGACAGGCCATCGTGAACGCCGAGAGCGGGCTGGTGGAGCAATTCCGTGAGGGCGCGGCGAGTACCAACCTTCAGGCCAAGAAAATACGGGCGCTGGTGACCAAACTCAACAAAATTCCCAAAGCGTTAGACATTACCGAGACGGTTATTAAGGAGTGCGTTAAAGTGCTTAAAGCCATCGCGTTATGGTGCACCATGCTGTTCGTGCTGGTGTACATGAGCGGTTGTGCCAGTATGAGCAAGGCTCAGCTTAAAAGAGTGAATTCGCTGGCTGTAGTGAGCGACAGCGCGATTACGGGGCCCGGCAGCGTGCTGAGCTTGCTTGATGAGGTGCGTCTGGATCGTGGTCTGATGTACGCAGCATCATTCTCCAGTGCCGATGCACGCGTGGCTGAACTCAACGGGCTGGCGCTTGGCATGGCTGAGCAGGCCAGACTGTCATCCAAGGCCGATTTGTGCATGAATATTATGGCCAGCTATATCAGAGCTTTACGTTCCCTTAGTAATGAGGCGAGGTGGAAACAGAACGGCACTGAATTGCGCGGGATAGGGCGTAATATCGATTCGCTGGCTATTGTGTACAACCGTCTGGACTGGGGCACTCTTTACGAGCCGGGCCTGGCCAAGCAGATGGGCAGGACGAGCGGATATCTGGCCGAGCAGTGCGGCAAACGGCGTCAGCTGAAGCTGGTGCGGCAGGTTGTTGCCGAGGGTGATTCGATTGTTGCTACTTGCTGTGATGTGCTGATTGGTGCCCTTAAGTCTGATGAGCTTTTAGGGCTAATTGAGAATGAACGGGTTGGACTGGAGAATAATTACAAGGCGTATTTAAGATCGGCTGGTTTGCGTGGTGTCGAGCCTTCTGTTGAGTTTGACCGGCTATATGTGAATGACCGGCTCAAGATTGAGGCAGTCCGCGATGCACGCCGCCTTTGCATCACCAAACTGCAGGCCTTCCGGCGCGCTCATGCGGCCTTGCTCAAGGAGCTGGACAATCCGCGAACTTATTCCGAGTTCTCTGATGCGCTGTTTGAGCTCAATAGACAAATAGCATCACTGTCAAAATGAGCCAAAAGGGGTCAGACCCCAATTGGCTCATGTGCCAATGCCAATTGGGGTCTGACCCCTTTTGGCTCAATTGGCTCCTTTTGCACAATTTATTTATAAAACCATGACACGAAAATTAAGATCGGCCAGTGATTCTGGCATTTACCATGTGATTCTGCGCGGGGTGAACCGGCAGGACATTTTCGAGAATGAGAAAGATTTTCTCAAGTTTTTGAGTTTGATGGAGCGTTTGACGTCTCCTGTGGATGAGACTGGAAGGCAGATTCCCCCTTTGTTGGTCATCTTTGCTTATTGTTTGATGCCTAATCACGTGCATCTGCTGGTCAGGGAGCGGCCAGGGTTGTTGATATCGGACGCAATCAAATGGATTTCAGGTACTTATGCGGGCTATTTCAATCTAAAGTACGAGCACGTGGGGCACCTATTTCAGGACCGATTCAGGAGCGAGGTGGTGAATGATTGGGAGTATTTTCTGACTTTGTTGCGGTACATTCATCAGAATCCGGTGGCTGGAGGGCTGGTGAATGATGTGAGGCATTACCGTTGGAGCAGTTGGCGCGAATATGATCCTAAGATGGTTTGTGATGTTCCGATGTGCGCGACGAAATCGGTTTTCGCAAAGATTTCATTCGATGCGCTTGAGGAATTGGTCGATACACCGCTGTCCAAAACGCAGAGAATCCTGGATTTTGATAGCGATACAGGGCACCGTGTGTCCGATGACAGGTTACGTGAGTATATTAAGGCTGAGTTTGGGATGGCCGAAGTATCTGAAGTTCAGCATCTTGAGAAGACAAAACGAAATGAGATCATTAAAAGGTTGCTTGAGTTTTGCAGGAATGTGTTGCAGATATCGCGCGTGACCGGCATCAGCCGCGGGGTTATCCGGAGGCTCGATAAATGAAAAAAAGCCAAAAGGGGTCTGACCCCAATTGGCTCATTTTTGGTTGGACCTTGCAAAGATTTGGAGGGGAATGTGGGGCGGGAGTACCTTTGTAGCGTTGTTCGATGTGTTATAATTATGAATAAACGATTAATAATATCCAGATTGTTATTCAGTTTTGAATGTTTGCACTATTTTTGTGGTATGAAAAACAGAAAACAATCTGGTACAATTGAAGATGCTTTCAACAAATTTGTTGAAGGCTATCAGCCAAAACCGTTCATCTCAAGTGAATGGCCTTTGGAGAATGGATTATACAAACAGTATTCAGCTTTCGAAGAGTCTGGAGTATCTGTGAGCGGGACTTCTAATTCATTAAAACTAATATGACAATATGCCTACATGGAGCACACTATTAAATGAATCTCAGAAAAACACAACTAATCAGAATCCTAATGGTGGTATAGATTATTTGTTTTCTAAGAAAAGAGAGTTTATCAAACGATTGTCTGAAAAAACGGGAAGGAATACTATTTTGTATTTCTCTGGTTTCCTTCAGAAATCATCGATTGATGCTTCAATTGGTGATTTAGATATTAATGCTTTTATGGAGAATGTTCATGGCCTTGACAAGAGTAAAGGTCTTGATTTGATTCTTCATACTCCTGGTGGTGATTTATCAGCAACTGAGCAGATCATCAAGTATCTTAAACACAGTTTCGGCGGCGATATCAGAGCTATTATTCCTCAAATGGCTATGTCGGCGGGATCGATGATAGCTGTCTCTTGTAAGTCTGTTATAATGGGACCTCAGTCATCACTCGGGCCTTTTGATCCACAATTGAACGGTGTTCCGTGTCAATCGGCCATTAGAGAGTTCTACAAAGCAGTAGACGATGTGGCCAAGAATCCTGCATCTCTTGGACTCTGGCAAGCAATCATATCTAAGTATAATCCCACATTCCTGACATTGTGTGAGCAGGCAGATGAATTATCTGATGAACTGACAGAGAATATTCTGGCAGACAAGGATATTGATAATTCTACCAAAAAGAAAATCAAGACAGTGTTTGCAAGAAACTCTGATAGTAAAACTCATAGCAGACACATTGATCGTGAAAAATGTATTGATGCTGGCTTGGACGTAATTCGGTTGGAAGAAGATCGTGAACTTCAGGACTTGGTGCTTAGCATTCATCATTGCTGTATGATTCTTGCAGAGCAAAGCATTATAATCAAGATTGTAGAAAACAATATTGGCGGCTGCTATCTACGCAATCTTAATCAACATAGATAGTTTATTTCACTTTAATGGGCTAACCTAATCAATAGTGGCGAATCCAAATATTTTTTGAACATGAAAGATTATCCGGATAGAATGACTATTGAGGAGGCTAGGGCATTTCAGAGTGAGGTGCTGAACATTGTTAGCTTAATACCTCGTGGGAAAGTGACAACATACGGAAATGTCGCGGCCTTGGCGGGGTGGCCGAGTCATTCCAGGATGGTGGGAAGGACGCTTAGGTATACGCCAGAGGCGGAGACGTTGCCCTGTCATAGGGTGGTGAATAAGGAGGGGCGCACGGCTCCGGGATGGAGTCAGCATCGGCCGTTATTAGAGGCAGAGGGCGTTACTTTTAAGAATAACGGGCACGTGGATATGCAGCGGCACCGTTGGCGGCCGGAGATTATTTGAAAAGCTGGCGATAGGCGTCGGCTTTTTTGTTGAGCGGGAGCGGGTAGGCTCGAGATGTTGAAGGCATTCGCCAGAAGTTGATGGGGCGATTGCCTATTTTTATTCCTATGTGGCTTCCTACTTTTGGAATGGGGCAATTAAAGGAGCTACAGATGACCTCGGTGGCCTTTTGTCCGGTGGTGACAATAGTGTCGCAGATGGGGATTTGTTGAAGCAGTGCGGGGATATCGGTCGGTGTAATTACCTCCAGAAATGCATCGGATGCGTTGTCTTTCAGGCGGCGGATTTGTGTTGCGGTGTCGTAGAAGGCTAGGCCTTTTTGGGCGCAGAATGAGCGTATATCGGCCTTGTTGAAGCGTTTTTCTTTGTTGATGCAGAAGTGGTCTTTGTCGTTAAAATGAATTAGGCCGATAATGCGCCAGAAGTCGTTGATCCAGTTGGGGTAATAAAAAGGCATGCACCAGCGGTGTGGCTGGGGCGGAAAACTGCCCAAAAACAGTATCCTGGCGTTCTTGGGCAGGAAGGGCTCAAACGGGTGATGCTCTATTTCCATCAACCACAAAGATACAAAATGATACAAAAGGGGTCTGACCCCAATTGGCTCATTTTGGGTTGGACCTTGCAGAGATTTGGAGGGAAATGTGGGGTGGGAGTACCTTTGCGGCGTTGTTTAATGTGCGAGGTATGAAAAATAATCAGCAATGGATTAATGAATCGGGAACTTTTTTCCCTGTGAGCGGAGATACTCGTTTGCTTGAATCGCCAGGTGATGGCGTTTTTGTGGTGGTGCAGATAAGCACACCTATGATGAAAAGAATAGGCCTGAAAAGAATCGGTGATAAGTTTGAATTTGATTTTAAACTGTATGAATTGGGTTCTGAGCCGATAATCAGGCTGGTAAAAAAGACATGGCAGTCTGATACTTTTATCGAAGGAAACAAGAATCTGGGTATTATATTCAACGGTATTAAAGGTACGGGTAAGACTATATCGGCCAAACTATTATGCAATGCTATCGGCCTTCCGGTGGTGATTGTTCAGAATAACTGTGATGGGCTACTGCCATTTCTTCAGTCGCTGAATTTTGAATGCGTTGTGTTTATCGATGAGGCTGAAAAGACCTTTAAGAAGGGTGAGGATGATGATATCCTTCTTAGGCTTATTGATGGCGTGTATAATGCTTGCCGCCGGTTATACATTCTGACTACCAATCAGTTGACGCTGAATGATAATCTGCTGGGTCGCCCCGGAAGAATTCGTTATAGGTTTGAATTCTCGAATCTTCTACCAGAGGCTATTGAGGAGTATCTTAAGGATAATCTGAGGGCCGATTTGATGAGTCAGAAGGAGAAGATTCTGCAACAGATTGATTTGTTGGAGATATCGACCATTGATATCTTGAAAGCATTGGTTGATGAGGTTAATATTCATGGTCAGTTGCCAGAGACTCCATGTCTGAATATTCCAGTTGCCAAGTTTGCGTATGAGATTCTTGATTTTCATTATCTGGAGAATATTGAGGCTAAGACACGGGTATTGAACTTTGTCCGATCCAAGATGGCTGAGAGTGGTTATTCGTCTATAAATGAGTGGATTGGCAAGTGGAAATCAGAGGATGGCGATAATGATGCCATAGATTTGCTGCGGGATGAATTTGATTATGTTTCTAAGCATACGATGACATCGATATCATCATCTCTGTGGCGCGAAACCACCACATCAATGGGTTCAATTGTAAGTGAACCGGATGCGGATGGGTTCTTTATGATGCGTTCACGGTATGATGACTCGGACGTGCTCTGTCTGTTGCTTAAGAGGAAAGAATCTCCTTCTTTGTATCGGGGGTTGCTGGTGTAATGGGGTGAAATAGTACAATTGGGGTCTGACCCCAATTGTACCTAAAGTTTCGTTTTGCCCAGTAGGGTGAAATATAAATCCGCCACTTTATTCATGGTTCTGATAAACATTTTCAGTTCTGAGAAGGTGAGGGGCTTGCGTTTTTGACTGAAAAGGCTGATTTCTTGGAATTGGTCAACGAATGTTTTGTAGTCTATTTTTGATATCTGGTACAACAACAGAACTTGGGCGTAAATGGAATAATTGAGGTTTGCGAAGGCTTTGAAAGTATAATAGTTTCTTGCTTTATAGACCTTCTTGCAGAATTTTTCTGCTACTTTAGGATAGAAGCAATCTCCTTCAAGCAACTCAAGTAGGTGTTTGTATTCCTTATATTTATCAATGGCTTCGTTGCTGTAATCATCTGTAGTTTGCATTAATTCTGATGGAGTTGTGGGACTTGAAGGAACCAATTGGGAGAGAAAGGATGCCAATATTTCGGCATGCTCGTATGTTTCCTGATATCCGCTAGCTGCCAACGATTGCAAATCAGACATCATGTGATATGGACCATATACCAGTGTTAACTTGCAGGCTATCATGGCTTTTAGTGATCTGAAAAGCCATCGGTCGTGAGTAGCATTCTTCAGAATCAGGTGTTTCATTGTTTCTTCGGAGAAATAGGGGATTTCCTTTTCCATTTTTATTACTATTTGTGGCCGATGCAATATCGGCCATCGGGGTGACGTATGATTATGAGGCTTTTTGCTTTTCGGGTACCCAGAGTGGTGATGAACTTGCGTTTGATTCGGGAAATGTTGGAATAGAAAACGATTTTTGATTCGCCGCATAGGTTTTGTATTGTGCTGAGCATCAGTTCCTTGTTGTCAAAGACCGATTCGTGAGCATATAGGCAGTACAGTTCTTGCCAATAGCGGGCGAGGGCATCGGCCCTGATGCCTTCAGGGTGATTCATGAAGAACTGGAATAGTGTTCGTTCCATTGGATTTAGGTACACTATGTTATTGTCATCGGGCAGATGGAACTGGCCTGGATGAGGGCCGGGGATAATTGGACTTATGTTATTCATACGGACTATTATTTGGAAACAAAGTTGTTGCTGGAAATCGGCAATTCAAAGTGATTACAAGCTTGTAATTGTTTGGAAAAGTTGATTGTTTTTTTATTGAAAAATATGCGTTTGGGCTTGGTGGAGGAAGGTTTTTTGCGTACCTTTATGGTATGATGATACGAGGAAATTTTGAGGCTCAGTTGATGTGGCGGTTGCTCTTTTCGGGAGAGGCTGCGAGTGTGAGTGAACCTCCGGTTGATTACAGCGGTTTGCTGGATGGTATGGAGGCTGCTGAACTGATGGTGCTTATGGTTAAGGTGCAGGAGCGACTTCGAGATCTTGGGTTGGAATCGCTTGCTGAGCCTGTTGATCCGGTTGAATTGTTTGTTGACAAGAATTTTACGATTAGAATGGGTAGACCGGATGGGCCGATGCTTCAACTACGACCGTTGGTTAAGACGCTGTTTATCTTGTTTTTAAAGCACCCTGAAGGCATTCTGCTTAAGCAACGTGATAATTATAGGGAGGAATTGGAGAAGATTTATTCTACGATTAATCCTAATACCTTTAGGGAGGATGTAAAGGCTAGAGTGGCGCGATTGGTTGATCTTGAGGATAATTCTTTCAGCGAGAAGGCATCGGTGTTGAATGCCAGACTGGAGGCGTTGCTTCCGGAGGGGATCGTGGGCGACTATCAGATTCAAGGGTATAATGGCTGCTCGCGTAAGATCAGGCTTAATCCGCTTCTGGTTCACTGGGAATGATGAAAAATAGTACAATTGGGGTCTGACCCCTTTTGTATCATTTTTGTATATTTGCGTGATGAATCCGAGTAAAAAAGGCCAAAAGGGGTCAGACCCCAATTGCACATTTGTCTATCCGATGCTGTTTGAGCCGAACCTGCACACGGTAGTGTGGGGCGGGGAACGGCTTGTGCAGTGGAAGAACCTGAAAAAGGAGCCAAACTCAAAAAAGGTGCCAAACGGAACCGACGCCAAGTCGAGAGGAGATTCAAGCTTGCTTGGAAGCTCCCGAGACGCGAAGGAGGAAGAACGAAGATCAACCGTCCCCAATGGCACCGATTGGGAGCATGTGGGCGAGAGCTGGGAGGTGAGCGCTGTGGAGAGTTCGCCGAGCGTTGTCGCTAACGGTGCCTGGGCAGGGAAGACGCTTCCGGAGGTGGTTGCATCGGCTCCCGAGGAGATTCTGGGCAAGGCTGTGGCCAGGCGGAATGGCGGGAAAATGCCACTGCTGGTCAAGTTCATTGATGCACGGAAAGACCTTTCTATTCAGGTGCACCCGAACGATGAGATGGCTCTGCGCGAGCATAACAAGCTGGGTAAGAGCGAGATGTGGTATATCCTTGATGCTGAGCCAGGGGCTTGCATCTATGCCGGATTCAAGAAGAAACTCCAGGCCGATGAGTATAAGCGAATGGTCGAGGATGGGACTATCACTGAGGCGCTTGCTAAACATGAGGCGCATGCGGGCGATGTGTTTTACATTCCGGCGGGTCGTGTGCATGCTATTTGCAGCGGGATTCTGCTGGCCGAGATTCAGCAGTCATCGGACGTAACTTACAGAATATTTGATTATAACAGGCCAGGGCTTGACGGTAAGCCGCGCGAGTTGCATACCGCCTATGCTGCTCAGGCACTTAACTACAAAGTGGAGCGGAAATATCGGACGGATTATGCGGTGCGTAATGACCGGGCGAACCTGATAATGGAGTCTAAGTTTTTTAGCGCCCGCGTGACCGAAATCAGTCATGAGTTCCACAGGAACCTTCTCAAATACGACAGTTTTATCATTACGATGTGCCTTAAGGGAGATTGCGTGATAAAGGTTCGCGCTACGGGTGATGAGGTTGTGGTTAAGGAGGGTTACAGTTGTCTGATTCCGGCGGCGGTTTCAGACTATGATATCAGGCCTGTGGATGGTTCCTGCAAGGTTCTGGATGCGTTTATTGATAATCAGAGAGGAGGGTTGGTGAATAAGATTCATCGGCTTTTTCACAAGAACAAATATTGATATGGCAAATCACGTTGTAATTATGGCGGGGGGTATCGGGAGTAGATTTTGGCCTCTGAGTACCCCGGAGTTTCCTAAGCAGTTTATTGATATTCTGGGTTGTGGACGGTCGCTGATACAGTTGACTGTGGACCGATTCAAGGGCATTTGTTCCGATGAGAACTTCTGGGTAGTGACTAATCAGGCCTATGTGGATATCGTTAAGGAACAGATTCCGGGTATTCCATCGGCCCATATTCTTGCCGAGCCGGCTGCTAGAAACACTGCGCCGTGCATTGCCTGGGCGTGCTGGAGCATAAAGCAGGAGGATCCTGATGCCAATGTTGTTGTGACTCCGAGCGATGCTGTGGTGATGAATCCCACTGAGTTTCAGCGTGTTATTAAGGGCGCGTTGGAGTTTACATCGGGCCACGACTTCATCGTTACCATCGGCATTAAACCGAATAGGCCGGAAACAGGGTACGGTTATGTAAAAACAGTACCATTGGGGTCTGTCCCCAATGGTATCATTTTGGTTGAGGAGTTTAAGGAGAAACCGGATCTGGAGACCGCTAAGAGATATTTGGCCGATGGGAATTACCTTTGGAATGCTGGTATCTTTGTTTGGAATGTGAAGACGATTACCGATTCTATTAGAGCTTATAAGCCGATTTTGGCTGAGCAGATGGATAAAATGGTACAAAAGGGGTCTGACCCCAATTGTATCATTTCAATCTTCCCGACTTGTGAGAAGATTTCTATTGACTATGCGGTGATGGAACCGGCGGCGGCTGAGGGGAAGGTTTACACGCACCCGGCTGATTTTGGGTGGAGCGATTTGGGGAACTGGCAGTCGCTGCATGAGAAGTTGCAGAAGGATGCCGATAATAATGCATCGGTTGGTAATGTACATTTCTATGAATCAAGCAATTGCGTAGTTCATGCTGAAGATGCCAAGAAGGTGGTGATTCAGGGACTGGACGGGTATATTGTATCGGAAAAGGGTGGACAAATCCTTATCTGTAAACGCTCTGAGGAGCAGAGAATCAAGGAATTTGGAGCAAAATGATGCAAAACGGTACCATTGGGGTCTGTCCCCAATGGTGTCATTTTTGAAAAGAGTACCAATGGGGTCTGTCCCCAATAGTACCATTTTGCACTTTATGGCGCGGGTGTGCGCGCGTTTTAATATTTATTAGTACTTTTGCAGCGCGAAACGGCGGGTTGTGTCGTTTAAATAGGAAATGATAATTCAAATAAAAGACTTTATATGAAGAAAATTCTTGCCTTTGTTGCTGTTCTGCTGCCTGTTATGGTGTTTGCACAGTCAGCGTCAATGATGGCAATGGCTCAGGCCGAGTTGCAGAAAAGAGGACTGAATGAGACCGAGGTCCGCGCACGTCTGCTGGAGAACGGTATTGATGTGGACAATATTCCTCCCACAGAATATGCCAACTACCAGAGCCGTGTAATAGCCATCCTGGATAAAATGCAGGCTGAGAAGGCTGCCAAGAATGCATCCTCCAGTCAGGCTGCTACAATGGGAGCTATTGCTGATGTTGCTCCTGCAGTGGCAGCAACAGGTGGTGCCGATGTTGTTGAAACGGCCGAGGATACTCCTCAGACCACAACGGGTGAGGCAGCTGCCGAAGCTGCTCTTGAGGAGGCTCTGGTAGAGAATCATGTATCGCCTACTGCTGGCGATGATATATACGGTCACTCGCTGTTTACCGGCACATCGATGGATGTTTTCCGCACGACTGATGGTGCTCAGGCCCCCGATACATACGTTTTGGGTGAGGGTGATGAGGTTCATATCTCGATATTCGGATCGTCACAGACAGAGATTCATCAGCGTATTTCGGCCGATGGTTCTATTCAGCCTACAGGCGCAACCAAGATATTCCTGAAGGGTTTGACTCTGGCTCAAGGCCGTAGTGCAATTATCTCAAAACTGGCCTCTCATTATTCTTTCCGTCAGGACCAGATTGCCGTGACTATTACAACTGCCCGTACCGTGAGTGTGAGCATATACGGTGAGGTTGGCGTGCAGGGCGGATTTACTCTGAGTGCGCTGAACACCGCGTTCAATGCTCTGGCAGCTGCTGGAGGTCCTACATCAATAGGTTCAATCCGTAACATACAGCGTTCACGTGCAGGCAAGACAGACCGTCTGGACCTTTATCAGTACATGAAGGGTAACACCAAGAACGTTCAGTTTGACCTTCAAAACAACGATGTGCTGTTTGTTCCGGTGGCTAACAATATTGTCCGGTTAGAGGGTGCTGTGCGCCGTCCGATGCGTTATGAGGTGATAGAGGGCGAGAGCCTTAAGGACCTGATAGAATACGCAGGTGGTCTTTCATACGATGCATATCCTGATTTTGTTCAGGTAGAGCGCCGCGAGAATGGTGAACTTAAGTACTTGGAGTACAATCTGGATGATGTTGTAAACGGCAAGCAGAAAGTGAAACTTGAGGGTGGCGATGTAATCCGCATCAAGAACTCAAACCGTCCGATGGAGAACTATGTTGCCATACGCGGTGACGTTTATTACGGAGGAAACTTTGATTACGAGAAGAATAACAGTCTGCTTGGCTTGCTTGAGAAGGTTCAGCCGCGTTACACCGCCCGTAAGGATTATGTCTTTGTAGAGCGTACCAGTCCCGATGAGACAGTTGAAATTCTGACTGTTCCGTTCCCCGGTGAGAACGGCAACCCCGATTTCAAGTTGCAGGAGAGGGATGTGGTTACGGTTTTGGCTATGGACAGCTATCTGGAGAAATGGACCATATCTGTTCAAGGTTCGGTACGTAACCCGTTCAGCAGGACGTTCGGTTTGAACGATAAGATGACTCTGCGTCAGGCTATTGAGTATGCCGGCGGTCCTACATATTCGGCGCGTACGGACTTTGTATATGTTGAGCGTACACGTCCCGACCAGACGGTTGAGATACTGACTGTTCCGTTCCCCGATGACAGTAGCGAGGATTTCCAACTGCAGGCCAAGGATGTGATCCGTGTGCTCAGTCTGACATCATTCCGTGATGTTGACCAGATATCGGTTAACGGTCAGGTTCGTGCACCGTTTACACGTACATTCGGACTGAATGACCGCATGACCGTGAATCAGGCAATAGAGCTGGCAAACGGTCTGAAACCCAGTGTATATCCGGTGGCTTACATATTCCGTCGTGATATCACTAATCCGGCCAAGATGGAGTATTTGCGTATCAATCTTGAGACCGATGGCGACACTGAGTTGCAGCCAGGTGACCGTTTGAACATATACGATAACACAACTTACACCAATGTCGGCGAAGTACGCGTAAGCGGTGCGGTAAAGAACCCGTTCGGCACAGAATACGATGCATCACTGACAGTTCATGATATGTTGGCTATGGCCGGTGGTTTTGAAGTGGGTGCCGCATATGACCGCGTGGAGGTGTTCCGTCTGAATATCTCCGATAAGGATGAGGTTAAGCTGGAGCAGATAACTCTGGAGGTGGATGAGGATTACAATCCGGTTGGTGGAGATTTCCAGTTACAGCCGTTTGACAATATCGTGGTTCGCCGCACTCCTAACTTCACGATGGGCCGCACTGTTGAGGTTAACGGCCGTGTTAAGTATCCGGGCGTTTATGTATTGGAAGACAACCGCACTCAGTTGTGGGAGATAATTAAGATGGCCGGCGGTCTTCTGGATGATGCCGATCCCTACGCACGTCTGTTCCGTACATACAATAACCGCGGTAACATCGGCCTTGACTTGCGTAAGGTTAAGAGTAACAAGGGTAGCCTTAAGGCCGATCCTATACTGATGGAGGGTGATGTGATCAATATCGTTCGTCTGGAGAACACGGTTTCAATTCGTGAGACAGGTACACGTATGGCACAGTATGTTCCCGAAGAATATGCTTCAACCCAGAAGACAATCGTTTATCAGGGCGGTCACAATGCTGCCTGGTATGTGCGTCACTATGCAGGCGGTTTTGTTAAGACGGCCGATAAGAACAGCGTTACCGTTACATTCCCTAATAACCAGACCGAGAGTACCAAGCGCGGATTCCTGTGGATTCGCCGATATCCGAAGGTTGAGCCGGGTGGTGTGGTTACTCTGCGTATAGATGAGGAGAAGCGTGAGAAGATTGAGAAGCCCAAAGAGAAGATTGACTGGGGTAATGAGTTCAGGACCTCTCTGTCAACTCTGACATCGGTTGTTTCATTGATATTGCTCATTGACAGACTACAGTAATATGCAGGAGAATCATGATAATACATCTCTTGATGAGGAGAAAGGCAAGGAGATGATGATGCTTGCCAAACTGATGTCCAATATGCCGAATTATGAGGAAGAGGATGAGGGCATCAACATCATGGAATATGTCAAGCAGCTTTGGGATGGTCGCAAGACTGTCATCATTTGGACCTGTGCATTCATTGTTTTGGGCCTTATTGCTGCGCTGACCATGAAGCGTACGTACTCCGTGAGCACTGTTATGGTTCCGCAGTTGAGTTCAAAATCTTCGAGCTCGTCGCTTAGTAGTCTGGCATCGCTTGCAGGATTTGATCTGGGTTCTTCCGGTTCAGGTTCAGAGCTTTCACCGCTTATCTATCCGCAGATTGTGAGCAGTGTGCCGTTCCGTCTGGAGCTGATGAACACTCCCATTCATTATTTCAAGTGCGATACTGCCATCAGCATGTACGATTACTCTTTGAGCGATTACGCTAAACCGGGACCGATAGGTAAGGTCTTTGCTGCAATCAAAAAGTATACCATAGGACTTCCGGGAACTATTCTTGGCGCCATCCGCGGCAAGAAGGAGCCGATTGTGCTACCCGGTGGTGAAGGTGAGGGCGAGAGCACTCCCAAGCCGTTGGTAATCAATGAGGATGAGGAGAAGGTGCTGAAGGCATTGGCTCAGAATGTTTCATTGGCGGTTGACAAGAAGGAGGGTTATGTGACCCTGAATGTTACCGGTTCGGAGCCTATTCAGACCGCTGAACTGGCAATGGTGGCACAACAGCTGTTGCAGCGTGAGATTACACGTTTCCGTGTGGAGAAATCTCAGAGTGAGCTGGATTATATTCAGGCCCGATATGACGAGATAAAGAAGGAGACTGAGGCATATCAGGATCAACTGGCAAGGGCCAATGACCGTGCGCAGAATGTTGCGACATCACGTGACGATATGGATCGCGTGCGTATCCAGAACAAGTACAATATCTCCAATTCAATCTACAGCGAGCTGGCTAAACAGCTGGAGCAGGGTAAGATGCAGGTTAAGAAGGACACTCCGGTGTTTACTGTAATTCAGCCGGTTGCAGTACCAACCAAAGCGTCAAACAGTCGTGCCAAGACTCTTATCATTTGGACGTTCTTTGGATTTATCCTGGGCTGCGGCTGGGTAATAGGCAAGGAGTTCTGGCCGAAAATCAAAGAGATGTTCGCTTAACGAGCAAAAAGGTGACAAAGGGGACGGTTCTTTTTGGCACCGTTTACAAAATGTTGCCAAAAAGAACCGTCCCCTTTGTCACCTTTTTAGAGCATATTCTCTTTTGCGAGGGGTGACCAAGGTCCGTCCTGAGCCATGAAAATGATGCTGAGCTCAAAGACCTCGAAGGTGTGCCACTGGCCTTTGGGAATGTTGACGCCAAAGACTCCGGTATCGCCACCCATGTGGATGCGCTGCATCTCGACTCCCTTATTGTTATAGAACACTGTATCCATCTTACCGCGCATAAGCATCACGGTCTCGCTCGAGAGGTTGTGCTTGTGGATGGTGGTGTGGGTGCCGGGCAGCATTACGTTGAGCATACGCTGTGACTGGTCATCCTCACTGTTGCGCAGATCATAGTTCATGCGCAGACGGGGTGACTCCTGGGCCAGCATTTGCACTTTATCGAGCAGAGAATCATCAAGTACTACCTGACGCTCCATGAACTTGCGGTCAATACCCTTGAACACGCGGAACATGGCCTTACGGACATCCTCTATACCGCCACATTCACCGTCTACCTCCTGATACTTACCGGCATTCTTGTAGTAGGTGATAAGGGGTTCGGTCTGCTTGTGGTAGGTTTTGATGCGGTTATTGATGGTCTCCTCATTGGCGTCATCGGCACGGCCCTCAATCTCGGCGCGGTGTTTGATGCGCTCCTTGATGGTCTCATCCTTGATCATGATGGAGATGACGGCGTTTACCTTCTCACCGCGACGGGCAAGCATCTCGTCCAGGTCAACTGCCTGGCCAAGGGTACGTGGAAATCCGTCAAGAAGGAATCCGGCTACATCCTTGTTTGCGTTAAATGTGCTTTCAATCATGCCCTCAACGACGCTGTCAGGGACAAGGTTACCGGCATCAATAAGCTCCTTGGCCTGCTTGCCGAGTTCTGTGCCGGCTGCTATCTCGTTACGCAGCATCTCACCGGTGCTGATGTGCTTCAGGTTATACTTATCTGATATTGCGCCGGCTTGTGTGCCTTTGCCTGCCCCGGGAGGGCCAAAAAGGATGTAGTATTTCATAAGTGTTGGTGTTATCTGTCTCTTTAGACTATTGTTCTTTCAATCGGACGCGAAGATAATGAAAGGTTGTCTAAGTAGGATATACTAGTCCAGTTTTTGTAGCGTTTATTATATAATTAATGATTAATTAACTACCTTTGAAGTTCAAAAGAACTTTCCTCGTTTACAAGTATGGTATTGAAATCTTCTCTAGTAGGTAAAATACTGTTTTCGGCAGCCGTTGCCATTGTATCATTTACTTCAGTATCAGCTCAGTCTGCAGCAGAGATAGCCGCTGCAAAATCCATGGCCCGCTCATACGGATACTCGGATTCAGAGATTGATGCGATGATGAACCGTAATAACGGCGCACAGAGTGGCAAGACCACATCGCCGCTGCAGCCATCGAATTCATTGCAATCAACATCATCGCTGCAATCTACATCGCCGCTACAGCCTTCTTCCCAGTTACAGTCAACATCACCGCTGCAGTCGGCTACGAATGACAGGCGGACTGAAAGGGTTGATATGGACAACACCATGTACAATCAAGGTGATTACGACATGCTTGGGCAGATGGATATTGATGAGTTTGGCAGGCCCAGAACAAGGATATACGGTCATGATTTCTTTTCATCAAACGGATTGGGCGTAATACCCAGCTTCAACGCTCCGATCCCCGAGAGTTATGTCCTTGGTCCCGGTGATGAAGTTATGATTGATATATGGGGCGCAACCACTACCAGTCTGATTGCCACGATCGGTAAGGATGGAAGTATCCCAGTGGCAGATATAGGTCCCGTTTATATAGCAGGACAGACTGTGAAGAATGCCGAGGGCACACTCAAGGCTAAACTCTCAAGTATCATATCAGATCTGAGCGGAAGCGATCCCAAGTCAAACCTGCGTCTGTCAATAGGACAGATCAAGGGTGTTACTGTGAACGTTCTTGGTGAGGTTAATGTACCGGGTATGTACACGCTGCCGTCACTGTCATCGATCACATCGGCCATATTTATGGCAGGTGGCATAAAAGAGACAGGTTCCGTAAGAAATATCAAGCTGTACCGTGGCGGCAAGCAGATTTCGACGTTTGACCTCTACGATTTTATTTTTGAGGGTAAGTTTGATGAGAACCTGAGATTGCAGGATAATGATATCATATCTGTTGACGGAGCAGGTAAGCTGGTCGGTGTGAGCGGTGCAGTGACACGCCCCATGACATATGAGCTAAAAGATGAGCAGACTGTCAAGGATGCTCTTGATTACGCTCTAGGTTTCAAGTACAATGCCGTTACGGATAAGATACATCTGGAGCGTATAGCATCAGGTCTGGGTATGGTTTATGATCTGGCAGACAGCCAGTTCGGCTCGTTCAAGGTAGAGAACGGTGACCAGATATCCGTCAAGGAGAACAGAACCCTGTTTGAGAACCGTGTTACCATAAACGGTGCCGTGATGTATCCGGGATCATACTCGATAGGTGACGGAATTACCTCGATAAACTCTCTGATTGAGGCTGCCGGCGGTTTGCTGGAGAATGCATACAAGGAGCGCGGTCAGATAAACCGAATGAATGAGGAGAGACAGCGGGTGTTTGTTTCATTCAGCGTGGATGATGTCTTATCCGGTAATGATATTGAACTGGTACGTGAAGATATAGTACGCATATTCACGATTGACGAACTCAGGACCGATGCTGCCGTCCGTATTAACGGATTCGTAAATAATCCCGGTGATTTCAGATACAGAGAGGGTATGACGCTGGGTGACCTTGTAATGAGTGCCGGCGGTTTCCGTGATGGAGCCGATCTGAAGAAGGTTGAGGTGGCATCAATAGGTTACCGTGAGATAGGCGAGGTACATGATTATGATCTTGAAGAGGATCCGAATGCTTATAATACGGTTTTGAAAGCATATGATGTAGTATCCGTACGCAGACAGACATATTTCCGCGAGCAGAGTATTATTGACCTGCGCGGCGAGGTAATCACCCCGGGTACATATGTGATTGACAAGGTTGAGGTCAGACTGTCGGATGTACTGGATCGTGCAGGAGGCTTTACTCCCGAGGCATATGTAAGAGGTTCAAAACTTGTCAGGGTCCTGACAGCCGAGGAGATGGAAAATCAGCGTATAGCATATGCTAAGGCAATGAAGAATCTGGGCAAAGGAGACTCCATTGATTATTCGTTCCTTGAAGACCGTTATGATGTGGGTATCGATTTGGAGAAAGCATTGGATAATCCGGGCTCAGCAGCTGACCTGGTGTTGAGAGACGGTGATATAATAACGGTTCCCCAGATGAACAATGTGGTACGCATATCAGGAGGTGTATATGTTCCTACAGCAACATCATATGATGAGAAATATAGCTGGAAGGATTATATCAGTGCTGCCGGTGGCTTTACCAAGCAGGCCAGAAAAAGAAAGGTGTACGCTATCTATATGAACGGTAAGATTGCGTCGCGTGGCCGTCATTTCAAGATGGAGCCGGGTATGGAGTTGGTGGTTCCTGAAAAGAAAGATACCGAGAACAGGCGTATGACTGCTACCGAGATTGCGGCAATAGCATCGTCTACAAGCTCTGTCGCAGCTATGATAGTTGCTATCATGAACCTTCTTAAATGATTTTGAGTATGGATAACAACAAAAATGATAGAAAGCCTCAGTTTTTTGAGATTGATATTATGGCCCTTCTTATGAAAGTTTGGGCCAAGCGTAAGTCCATACTTTTGGCAACGTGTTGTTTTTTCATAATGGGTATTATTGTGGCATTGTGTACGCCACGTAAATATATTGCTACAAGGGTTTTTATTCCTCAGTCTAATTCTTCATCCAGTAGGTCTGGAGGTCTTTCTTCATTGGCGTCGTTGGCTGGTATTAGTTTGGGCGATGATATGGACGGTCCGATGAGTCCGTTTGCATATCCGCATATCCTGTCTAATGTGGAGTTCCAGAAAGAACTGATGATGACTCCTGTCAATTTTGATGGAATAGATGAGGCTGTGCCATTGTACGATTATTATACGGATCCCCAATATGATAAGCACCCTTTTCTTACTGGGGTTAAGAAATATACCATAGGTCTTCCTGGAACCTTGAAGAAAATGGTTCGAGGTGAAGAGAGCCTTAAGAAAGATTCTTTAAGTGATGATCTCATCTCAGGTAGCAGGATTCTTAAAATGTCAAAAATGGAGGCTAAGGTTGCCGACATAATTAGAAAGAATGTTTCGCTCACGATAGATAAAAAAGAGGGATTCATAACTATATCAGCTATCATGCCCGAGCCTCTTGCCGCGGCTCAGTTAAATGAGGCGTTATTTAGTTTGCTTAGGAAATATGTTTCTGATTTTAAAGTTGATAAGTCTCAGTTGTATTTGGATTATATTCAGACGGAGCATGATAAAGCTAAGACTGAATATGAAAAACTTCAAGATCAGTATGCAAAGTTTCGTGATGCCAACCGTGGCACTAAGAATGCTGTAGCCGAGGTAGAGGCTGACCGTCTGGCATCGGAGGTGGCTCTTGCACAGCAGTTATATACATCTCTTGCAAACAATCTGCTTGCTGCCAAGGTGAAGGTTAAGGAAGAGAACGTGGTGTTTACGGATATCTCGCCGGTTTCTGTGCCGGATCAACCTGCTAATTCCAAGAAAAAGACGGTTTTTGTTTGGACATTCCTGGGATTAATTCTTGCATGCGGATGGGTCATGATTAGTGATTGGATTAAGGAGCAAATAGAGAAGTTCAAACAATAAAACAAAACCTCCCGTCTTCGCAGACAGGAGATCTCAAAAAGCTGATTCGGGTTTTCAATCCGGAATCGTTATTGAAAACCGGAACTACGCAAAGGTAATGATTTTTTGTACAAACGTTATATGAGGAGATTTGTTTTAGCCTTTGTCCTGTTTCTAACCGTAATGGGTTGGTCTCTGGTAAGCTGTGACCTGTTGAATACTGAGGTTCTGCTTGATGACACTGGTAGGACAACCGTGACGGACTCTACAACAATCCGTGTCTTGAGCAGTGTGCCTGACTCAACCCAGCTCATAATCAATACAAGCACAAGTTGGCATGCCGATGTGGCCAAAGGCGGAGAGTGGTGCACTCTTTCCAAGCATGATGGCAGTAAGGGTAGGGATACGATTTTGGTTCGTGTGGAGGAGAATACCGCTGTTGCCATGCGTCAGACATCGATTGTGATAGAATCCGGTAATACGATCAGGATTTTCAAGGTAAACCAGATGGCCGGCGAAGGATGGATTGAGGTGCCATATTGGAAGAGGACGGCTCTGCAGCGTATGGGACTTCACGGAAAGGTGCAGATGATGACTGTCTCTGACAACTGGCATCCTAACGAATCGTCGACATATTTTTTTGACGAGGAGGGTAATCTGCTGTCAGAGAAGAGTATGGACTCTGTGGCTAACCAATATGATGTTACGCGTCTGTACGAATACGATGAGGCCAATCACAGGCTAATGTGCACGGTGAAGGATTGGAAAGACAGAGTAGTCCGTAAATTGAAGTATGAGTATAAAAACCAAGGTAAACTCGTCGCATTTTCGGCCAAGGGATGGGAGGATCCCGATCCGTTATCGGAAGATATGGAGGGTATGGTGATTCCGGATTTATCGGCCGTACACAAGACATGGTTATATGAAGATGAGGAGTATCACGAGGACAGGACATATACTTTTGAGGACGAGAACAGGCTCGTGATTTACATTGACAGGTGGAGGGACAGCGCAGATGTACATGTTTCTATTGGATGTGATACGATGCGCGTTTCATACCAATATATCAACAGCTGCATGTTGAATCTGCCTTATACGAGCCGTGGATACGTTAAGAACAGTGTCTATTACTCAACCGGAATGCTTAAGATGATGGAAACCATGTTCTGTAAATATGATTTCCTGAATAATGTTCAGAAGATGGTGGTGACATCATTCCAGTATACTGGCGATCCAAGTGCGACGCACAACATTGACTCTTATGTGTGCGAGTACAATGATAACCGTGATTTGGTGGAGCGTACTGTTCATTATACGACATCGGCAGGTATTACGATCGAGAGATACCCGCAGTATCAGTATGACGAATGCCACAACTGGACGGTAAGGCTTGAGGAACAGAAACGTTCCGATTCGGATGATGTAAGACCGAACCTCACGAAGAGAGAATTCATTTATTATCGCTGATAAAACAAATAAGGATTATGACTCAAGGTAATGTACGTCCGGCCTCGATGGAGCGTATCACGACTCCCGCTCTGGCCAAGAAATTCATTGATGAACAGATTAAGGAGTTGCGTGCACAGATTGGTGACAAGAAGGTGCTGCTGGCGCTGTCAGGCGGCGTTGACTCATCAGTTGTGGCTGCTTTGCTTATCAAGGCTGTAGGTCAACAGCTTGTTTCCGTGCACGTTAACCACGGCCTGCTGCGTAAAGGCGAGCCCGAGCAGGTGGTTAAGGTGTTCCGCGATGAGCTTAACGCTAACCTGATTTATGTGGATGCTGTTGATCGTTTCCTGAACAAGCTGGCCGGCGTGGCTGATCCTGAGCAGAAGCGTAAGATCATTGGTGCGGAGTTTATCCGCGTGTTTGAGGAAGAGGCACGCAAGCTTTCCGGCATTTCGTTCTTGGCACAGGGTACCATCTATCCCGATATCGTTGAGTCCGGTCCCGTGAAGTCTCACCACAATGTAGGTGGTCTGCCTGAGGACTTGAATTTTGAGCTTGTGGAGCCCATAAAGCTGCTCTTTAAGGATGAGGTTCGCGTGGTTGGTAAGGAGCTTGGGTTGCCCGATAACATGGTTTACCGTCAGCCGTTCCCGGGTCCCGGTCTGGGCGTACGTTGCACAGGAGCAATTACTAGAGATAGATTAGAGGCATTGCGTGAGAGCGACGCAATCCTGCGTGAGGAGTTTGCCAAGAACGGCCTTGAGGGCAAGGTTTGGCAGTATTTTACCATCGTTCCGGATTATAAGTCAACGGGCGTCAAGGATAACAAGCGCAGCTGGGATTGGCCGGTTATCATTCGCGCGGTCAACACTCGCGACGCTATGACTGCCACCATCGAGGAAATTCCATACAAGCTGCTGCACCACATTACGCAGCGCATTATTACTGAAGTGCCTGGTGTTAACCGAGTGTTATACGACCTCACTCCGAAACCAACAGGAACAATTGAGTGGGAATAAATTTCTGAAATCCCGGAATTTTAGGGGATATACTATCTGAAACTACGGCCCTTCGGGCCTATCCCTCCCATACCTAATAAGACGCTCTGGAAGACGTGAACAAGTTCCCATCTCCCAGAGCATCTTCTTAGCTACGGGCCCCTCCCTCTGACGCGCCGAGGGTGGCGACGGTTTCTGATAGTATAACCCCAAAATTCCTGAGTGCAAATGGCAGAGTTATTACTCATTAGTGAGTATTGACTGGTTTCGGAGTAAGATGTAATTTTGCGGGCAAAATTAGGGGCAAAGAAAGACAATGACATTACGTGAACTGAAGATTGGTGAGAGTGCGGTGGTGACCGCAGTTGGTGGTGAGGGTGCACTCAGGCAGCATTTCCTGGATATGGGACTGCTGCCGGGCGTTGAGGTTAATCTGCTCAAGTTTGCGCCCATGGGTGATCCCATGGAGCTTCTGGTTCGCGGGTATACTTTGTCATTGCGCCTTGAGGAGGCTGCAAAGATTGAGGTGACAAAAGGGACGGTGACAAAGGGGACGGTTCTTTTTGGCACCATCTCTGGGGAAAAGGTGCCAAAAAGAACCGTCCCCAATGGCACCGAAATTGACTTAGTCGATTTTGGATATAATTTGTCGCTGCACGAGCATAACTCTCATCCGGGTTTGGGTGAGGCTGGTAAGTACCATGATCCTACTCATGAGAATGCGGTTCCTAAGGGGACGGTGCTTAGATTTGCTTTGGCGGGTCAGCAAAACTGCGGTAAGACTACCTTGTTTAATCAGTTGACGGGGTCTAATCAGCACGTGGGTAATTTCCCGGGCGTGACTGTGGACCGCAAGGATGGGCAGATCAAGGGGCATCCGGATACACTGGTTACGGATCTGCCGGGCATTTATTCGTTGTCGCCTTATACTCAGGAGGAGACGGTTTCTCGCCAGTTCATTATTGAGCAGAAGCCTAACTGCATTATCAATATTGTTGATGCGACCAACATTGAGCGCAACCTTTATCTGACGGTTCAGCTGATGGAGTTGGGTGTACCTATGGTGCTGGCTCTCAATATGATGGATGAGCTTACCGGTAACGGAGGTTCGGTCCGCGTTAATGAGATGGAGCGTATCCTGGGCATTCCGGTGGTGCCCATATCGGCCGCAAAAGGCGAGGGTATCAATGAGCTGGTGGAGCACGCCATTCATGTGGCTGAGTACCAGGAGGTTCCGGCGCGCACTGATTTCTGCACAAAGGATGATCACGGTGGCGCTGTTCACCGCTGCCTTCACAGCATAATGCACTTGGTTGAGGACCACACCGAGCGTGCGGGTATTCCGGGCCGATTCGCAGCCGGCAAGCTTGCTGAGGGTGATGCTCAAGTACTTGAGCAACTGCAACTTACGCAGAATGAGAAGGAAACCATGGAACACATTATTCTTCAGATGGAAGAGGAGCGTGGGATGGACCGCGCGGCTGCCATTGCTGATATGCGTTTCTCATTTATTGAGCGCCTTTGCTCGCAGACGGTTGTTAAGCCTCAAAAGAGCCGCGAATATATTCGCAGCCGCCGCATTGACCGCGTTCTGACTGGTCGTTGGACTGCAATTCCTATCTTCCTGGTTGTGATGTGTCTGGTTATCTGGCTGTCAATTGATGTGCTGGGCGCTCCGTTGCAGGATTGGCTGGATCAGGGAATCCAGGCGCTTGCAGGCATATGCGTGGCAGGTTTGGAGCGGGCCGATGTATCGCCGGCAATCATTTCATTGGTTGAGGACGGTATTTTTGGCGGCGTGGGTAGCGTGCTGAGTTTTGTACCTATTATTATAATCCTGTTCTTCTTCCTGAGTCTGATTGAGGACAGCGGTTATATGGCCCGTATCGCATTTGTGACCGATAAATTGTTGCGTAAGTTGGGCTTATCGGGACGTTCTATCGTGCCGCTGCTCATCGGCTTTGGCTGTTCGGTACCGGCGGTGATGGCTACAAGGACGTTGCCATCGGCCCGTGATAGAAAAATGACGATTTTGCTGACTCCGTTCATGAGTTGCAGCGCCAAAATTCCTATTTACGGTTTCTTTACCAATGCGTTTTTCCCGGGTAAGGGCGGTCTGATTCTGGCTGGCTTGTACCTGCTGTCGATACTTGTGGGCGTGATTGTGGCGCTTGTTACCAAGCTTTTCCGCAAGAATTACGTGGCTGCGCCGTTTGTGATGGAGCTGCCTAATTACCGCATGCCGGGCCTCAAAAACGTGAGCCATCTGCTATGGGATAAGACGAAGGACTTTGTTCAGAGGGCCTTCACGGTGATATTCGTGGCAACGATCGTGATTTGGCTGCTGCAGACGTTCGATATCCGCTTCAATATGGTGGAGAACGGCGAGGGTAGCATGATGGCTTGGGTTGCAGGCGTGCTGGAGCCGCTGTTCCGTCCGCTGGGACTGGGTGATTGGCGTATCGTAACATCGTTTGTGAGCGGTTTCCTGGCTAAGGAGAGCGTGGTTGCTACGATGGAGGTGCTTGGCGTAACCGAGTCGCTGACAGTCATTACAGCTGTGCCGATGCTCATATTCAGTCTGCTTTACACGCCTTGCGTTGCCGCAATAAGCAGCGTGCGTCGCGAGCTTGGTGATAAGTGGGCAATCTACGTCGTAATCTTCCAGTGCGTCATTGCATGGGTTGTTTCTTGGTTCGGATATTTAATCGCTCAAGCCGTACTATGAACGCCGCAACAATCATCGCAATCATAATAATAGCGCTACTTGTGATAGCAGCGCTATTTGCCGTTCATCGCAGCCGCCGTAAAGGCAAATCCTGCTGTGGCTGTCCTATAGAAGGTTGCTGCAAATCTCGCTGAACACAGTAGAAAATTTAGGGTATTGACGCCAAAACTACGCGCTTCGCGCTATCCCTCCCACGCCTACGGCGCGGGCCCCTCCCTCTAACGCGCCGAGGGTGGCGACGGTTTTGTCTGCCAATCCCTAAATTTTATACTACTGCGTTCAGCTCATGAAAGCTTCAACATCATCAGGATGATATGGAATAACATCAGCGCCCAGGACCCTACAGCCAGTAGAAGTAATAAGTATATCATCCTCTAATCTTATACCGCCAAAATCGCGGTACTTCTCAATTGCGTCGTAATTCAAAAACTCCATATGCATCTTCTCGGCCTTCCATTTGTCGATGAGGGCGGGGATGAAGTAGATGCCGGGCTCATCGGTCATTACGAAGCCGGGTTGCAGGCGGCGGCCGCAGCGCAGGCAGTTGGTGCCGAACTGCGTTGAGGGGCGTACCTCATCGTCAAAACCTACGTATACCTGGCCCAGTCCTTCCATATCGTGTACATCCATACCCATCATGTGGCCCAGACCGTGTTGCAGGAACATGGCGTGCGCGCCGGCAGCGACGGCATCATCGGTATTACCCTTCATCAGGCCCAGGTTCTTGAGGCGGTCTGTCATGAGTCGGCAGACATCCAGATGCATGTCCATCCATTTGAGGTCGGGGCGGGCCTTTTCAATTACAAGGTCGTGGCAGGCCTCGACGATGGAGTATATGTCGCGCTGTTTGGGGGTGAAACGGCCGCTGACAGGCATGGTGCGGGTGTTGTCGCTGCAGTAGTTGTTGACGGTCTCGGCACCGGCATCGACCAGAAGCAAGCGGCCGGGTTCAAGCGGCTTGAGTGAGGGGTCGCCGTGGAATATCTCGCCGTGCATGGAGACGATGCTGCTGAATGAAACTTTTGCGCCGTAACTCATTGCTATTCCCTCCATTATGCCGCCTATGGATTTCTCTGTCACACCGGGACGGCAGTGTTTCATAGCTGCGCAGTGCATCTCATAACCTATGGCCATGGCGCGTTCAATCTCCTCGATTTCGGCCTCGGATTTTATGGAGCGCATGCTCACGACTGCCTTTATAAGTTTGACCGATGCAGCTGCCTTGGTCTTGAGCGGGTGTATTCCCAGCATATCGGAGAGCAGTATCATGTGGTCGTGGCGGTATGGCGGCAGGAAGTGTACCTCTCGGCCCAGTTTGAGGGCCGATGCCACCATCTCCTGCAGCTTGCTGAACGGGGCGCTGTACTGTACTCCGCACTGGGCTGCCAGATCGGCCACGGAGGGTACGAATCCGGTCCAGATAATGTCCTCTATATCAATATCATCGCCCAGAAGCCACTCCTTGTTGTTGTCAGCGTCTATTACACCGGCAAGTCCGTCGCGGTCCTGACCGAAATAGTACAGGAACGAGCTGTCCTGACGGAATGTGTAGCCGTTGGCGGGGTAGTTACAAGGGGCGTTGTTGTTGCCCAGGAAGATTATGAGTCCGCTGCCCACCTTGTCTCTCAGTATGGCTCGGCGGTTAGAATAGGTCTGCTTATCGAATAACATAGGTCAGTTAGTTTTGTGTAAAGATACGCGAAAGGGTTTAACTTTGGAGCGAAAAAGGAATCTTAATTACAGAAGACCCTAAAAATGACGTGTATGAAACGAGTTCTTTCAATATTGATGGTTCTGATGATGACTGTGACAGCAATGGCGCAGCTGACATGGAAGAACGAGAATCTCAGATATGGCATGTATCTGGGACCGATCAGGGCCGGCGACGCACAGCTTGTAACCAAGGTAACTACATATAACGGACAGAAAGCGGTCAGAATGGAGCTTATAGCCAGGACTACAAGTGCCGCCGAGAAGATTTTCAGCCTGAATGATACGCTTATCACGATTGTAAGGCCGGAGGATTCTTCGCCGATTTATTTCCAGAAGCATTGCTTTGAGGGTGATGACATAGTGCGTGAGAAGGTGAACTTCAGCAAGACATCCGATGGCAAGTGCGTGGCTCAGATGCGCAAGGATTACAAGGATGGCCGCGTAAAGGAGCGCACCGAGACATCCAAGACTATGGTTTATGATATGATCAGCGTGGTGGGATTTGCCCGTGCGATAGATACAAAGACCCTGTACAAGGGTAAACGCATGAATTTCAAGCTGGCCGATGCGGCCGAGATCCTGGATGAGACTTTGATTTATCAGGGTAAGGAGAGTGTCAAGATATCGGGCCGCAAATACGACTGCATGGTATTCAAACTGGTTGAGCCGTATGTGGAGAAGGGCAAGAAGAAGGATCGTGAGATCCTGAACATCTATGTTTGCGATGATGCGGCAAGGACTATCGTCCAGATGGATATCAAGTTCAAAGTCGGAACTGCAAAAGTCAAGCTGATAAATTAGATTTTTTGATTTAACATCGGCCGTTAAACCTTATATAAGTAGAAAGAATCAAAGTATAAACCTTAAACAATAAATGCAAATGAGAAAACTTATGGTTGCCGCCATGATGCTTGCGGCAGTGAGCCTTTCAGCAAATGCGGCTAAGAAGGATAAGACGGAGCCTGCTGAGCCCGTTCTTGGCATCAAATCAGGTGTTATAACGATGGCCAACAATATGGGCCAGTTCCAGAACATGGGCGGATTTGGCGGCGGCGCCGGTATGGGCGGCGGCCAGTTCGGCGGTGCAGGAATGGGCGGCGGTCAGCGTCCTCAGGGCCAGGGTGGCCAGCGTGGTCAAGGTGGCCAGGGCGGTCAGCGTCAGATGAACTTTGACCCCAGCCAGATGGTTACAAAGATTTATTTCGATGATTACGGCAAGAAGACCGTTACAGTTACCAGCCGCGGAGAGGCAGGTACCACACGTTCACTTGCAATCGGCGAGGATAACTACCAGATCAACGACGCTGAGAAGAGCGCTACCAAGATGCCGTCATTCGGCGGACGTCGTGGCGGTCAGGGCGGCGGTGGCGGCCGTGGTATGGGCATGGGTATGATGGGCGGCATGGGAGGTGCCAGTACTACTCCTATGTTCGACTGGGAAAACCTGGATGCCAAGACCATCAAGAAGAATAAGATCAAGGAGCTTGGTGAGGAGGAAGTTGCAGGCGTAATGTGCAAGATGTACTCCGTAACCCAGAGCAATCAGGGTTATCAGACCCAGATGACCGTATGGATCTACAAGAACCTGACAATGAAAAGCGAGACCTTCTCAGATTACGGTACTATGACCCAGAGTGTCGAGAAACTCGAGGAGACCGATGTCGACCAGTCTCTGTTTGAACTCCCCGCAGACTATAAGGTTGAGGAGATGCAGATGAACTTTGGCGGCGGCGCTGGCATGGGCGGCTTCGGCGGCGGCATGGGCGGCGGTGACTTCGGTGGCGGCGGCTTTGGCGGCGGTGCCGGTGGCTTCGGTGGAGGCGGCGGCTTCGGCGGCGGAATGCCCATGGGTGGCTTCTAATTCCCGACTTAGAACAAAAAGAGTACAATTGGGGTCAGACCCCAATTGTACTCTTTTTTTATTGATTAAATTTGCGGTGTGAGAGTGCTGAAAGTATTTATAATCGGGACGCTGTTATCACTGCCTGCATTTGCGCAGGATGATTCCATACACATTTTCCTTGATGAGGTTACCCTTACCGAGCACCGCAACCTGTCGGCCATAAGCGGCACGATGACAAGCGGCATCCGCATAGACTCCAAACTGATGCAGACGTACCCAAAACTGTTCGGCTACACCGATCCGGTACGCTATCTGCAATCATTGCCGGGTGTGAGCACAAACGGTGATATGGCAGGCGGTCTGCATGTACAGGGCGGCGAGACATCGCACAATACGATTCTGGTATCGGATGTGCCTATCTACGGCTCGATGAACTTTACCGGACTGTTTTCACTCTTCAACCAGGACCATCTGCCCACGGTAGAGTTCAGCACAACCACAAAAGCGCCGTTTCTGGGCGCAGAGCTGGGCCTTGACCATGCCGATACAATCCCAAGCCGTCTGTCGGGTACAGCGACTCTGGGGCCGATAACCGCCCAGACTACGCTCAATGCCCCGTTATCGGGTAGCACCGCACTCACTCTGTCAGTCAGACGTTCATTCATAAACACTTTCTACAGCAAACTGCTGGAGTATGACGGAAATCCATTGAAATACGGTTTTACCGATGCCAACCTGACGTTGCTGCAACGCCTGAATGCCCGCAATACGCTGGACCTGAATTTGTTATGGAATCATGATGTAGGCATGTGCATGTACGGCACCCTGCGTGCCGAGATGGGTTGTGACTGGGGAAACAAAATGGCATCGCTGCGCTGGCGACACACCGGAAAGATTAAATCCACGACATCGCTGTTTGCAACCAATTACAAACTTTATGGTGATGTGAATGACGGAGTCAATTCGGGCCATATGCCGGCACACATTACCCACGCAGGCGTTAAGACCGCAATCAAACTTCCGTACGCATTTACAGTTGATGCCGATGCAAACTACTATGATATCCTGCCGCAGGATCCACATGTGGATACCAACCTGTCTGGTACCGCATCGCAGCCCCGACAGGAGGCGCTGCTGGGAGATATCTATCTGAGCCGTCTGTTCAAGATAGGGCGCGGTCTGGAGATAACTCCGCACGTGTTGGCATCGGCCTACAGTGAAAGAGGGCAGTACGACTGCTTTAACGCAGATCCCACACTGACAGTAGGTTATGATATGTTCCGCAAGGGTATGATTACGCTTGAGACGGGCATGAAGCACCAGTATATCGTGCAGACTGGCATGACCAACGTGGGGCTTCCCATTGAGTTCTGGGTGGCTGCCGGTCGTTATTTCGAGCCCCAGAAGTCAATATTTGCTACCTTGTCATATGACCTGCAGTTCTATGAGTCCAAGTATGCACTGTCAGTTCAGGTATACGGCAAACGGCTTTTTAATCAGGCCGAATACACCGGCTTCATATATGATATGCTCACGCGTCCGTACACGCTTGAGAATAATCTGCTCATCTGCAACGGTTTCAACTACGGCGTCAACCTGATGCTGGCAAAGCAGGCCGGTAAAGTGACGGGTTGGATGAGCTACTCGTACGGTCTGTCGCTGCGTGAGGGTGACGGGGTGGTGTTCCCCAAGGTTTTCCATTCATCGCATGAGCGCAGGCATGAGTTTAACGCAGTGGTCAGCTGGAAGATGGGTAAATGGGATATAGGCGGCAATTTCATAATGGGGTCGGGTAATCCGTATACGCCCGCAAAGAACCTCTACGTGCTGGCTAACACGCTTGTAATCTATTATGACGAGTACAACAGCGCCAATCTGCCCATGTACATGCGTCTGGATCTGTCGGCCACATACAACCTGCCCAGATACGGGCGTCTGGACCACAACATCAACGTATCCCTGTTCAATGCCACGGCGCATGAGAACTACACGCTGGGTTATATAAAGGCCGATGAGGAGAATATGACCATCCGCTACAAGCTGGCAAAACTTATTGTACCGGTCATTCCGTCAATCAATTACACCTGCAGATTCTGATATGAGAAAGAGCATATACATAATCCTGGCACTGTTTGTGGCGGCCTGCAGTCCGGAGCTTCCTGAGAGCCCCGAGACCCTGGTTATTGAGGGGTGGATTGAGAACGGCGCCGCTCCGGTGGTATTTGTCACCTCTTCGGTCTCGACATCATTCGAGGAGCAGGGACTGAGCGATTTGATTGAGCATGTTGCAACGAACGCAAACGTCACGATTACCCATGACGGGGTCCGATACCCGCTCGTAGCCTCCATAAGCGATGATTATTTCCTGAAGTTCTATTACACAAGCAATACGCTGAAGGGTGCGGTAGGGGGTACTTACCGGCTGGAGGTGGATTGGAAGGGCATGCACGCCGAGGCTGAAACAGTTATTCCTACACCGGCAGCGGTTGACTCCATTGCAGTGGAACGGCACCCCATGATAGACACGTCATACATTGTCAAGGCACATATAAAACCTGTGCCGGATGTGCAGTATTACCGCTTCTTCAGCATGGCTGTGGGAAAGGATGCCACATATGGCATATCGTACAACGGTGTCTTTGACAGCAAGTTGCATGCCGATGAGATGTTCGCCGTCAACCGCGGCCGTATCAACCCCATAGAGTACTCTGATTTCTATTACTCTTACGGTGACAGCGTCAGGTTCAAACTGGCGTCAATCGATGCCACGGCGTACGATTTCTGGACGCGCTATGACGAGAACATGATGTTCAGTCATGCCGCACTGCTTCCTTACTCCAGTAACCTTAAGGGCAATATAGACGGTGGCCTGGGCTACTGGTTCGGCTACGGTGTAACAGAAGTCTACACCGCAGTTATTCGATGATATCAAGCTGCCTGAGCAGAGCTTCGGGCTCGGGATCATGTCCGCGGAATTCCCTGTAGAGTTGAGCTGCCTCAACGCTACCGCCCTGTTCGAGCAGATGGCGGAACTTGCCTGCCGTCTCCTTATCAAAGATTCCCTTCTCCTCAAAGAGGCTGAATCCGTCGGCGGCCAGGACTTCGGCCCACTTGTATGAGTAGTAGCCGGCTGCATAACCACCGCTGAAGATGTGGCTGAATGAGGTTGAGATGATGCACTCGGGTACTGAGGGCAGTACATCGGTCGAGAGCAGGGCATTCTTTTCAAACTTTATGATCTCACCTTCGATGGGTTTGGTCTGGGTATGGTAGTTCATATCCAGGATGCCGAACTGGAGCTGACGCATGTGATAGTAGGCACTCAGGTAGTTCTTGGAGGCCTTGATCTTGGCTATGAGCTCATCGGGCAGAGGTGCGCCTGTCTGATAGTGCTTTGCGAAGGTGTTCAGATACTCCTTCTCATATGCCCAGTTCTCCATTATCTGGCTGGGCAGCTCAACGAAATCGTGGTCCACACTTGTTCCGGTCATGGACGGATAGCGGCCCTGTGCCATGATGCCGTGCAGTGAGTGTCCGAACTCGTGAAGCATGGTGGTGAACTCATCATGTGTAATCAAAGAAGGTGTATCGGCCGTGGGTTTGGTGAAGTTGGTTACCAGGCTTATGAATGGACGCTCAACAACGCCGTTCTGCTCCTTGAGATCGCGGAATGAGGTCATCCAGGCACCGCTGCGCTTGCTTGCACGGGGGAAGAAATCGGCGTAGAAGAGGGCCAGGAAAGAGCCGTCGGCATCGGTTACCTCATATACCTTTACGTCAGGATGATAGACAGGTACATCGGCCGGTTTGAAATTGATGCCGTACAGTGTGTGTGCCAGGCTGAATATGGCATCGATGCAGTCCTCGAGACGGAAGTAGGGCTTGAGCTCCTCGTCGGTGAGGTTATACTTGGCTACGCGCTGTTTCTCTGCATAGTAGCTGAAATCCCACGGACGGATCTGATCGCCGTCAAAGCCGATAGATTTGGCATATTTGTTGAGCTCTGCAACCTCCTGCTTTGCCTTGGGCAGGGCGGGGGCACGGAGCTCCTCAATGAATTTCCAGACGGCATCGCCGTTCTTGACCATGCGGAGCTCTGTCTTGTAGTCGGCATAGTCCTTGTATCCCAGCAGGGCGGCTACCTTATAGCGAAGATCTGCAATCTTGCGGATGGTCTCGGTGTTATCCCACTCATCGCCGTAAGCGCGGCGGTTATAGGCGCGGTACATCTTCTCGCGCAGGTCACGGCGGTCACTGAACTTCATGAATCCGCCGTAGCTGGGAGCTGACAAATCAAAGAGCCAGCCTTCTACACCCTTGTCCTTGGCTGCCTGTGCGGCCATGTCACGGATATAACCGGGCAGTCCGGCCAGATCTTTCTCATCGGTCAGGACCATCTGGAAATTGTTGGTGGATGCCAGCTGGTTCTTCTTGAACTGAAGGGTGAGCAGTGAGAGCTGCTCCTCATACTCGCTATAGAGTTTCTTGTCGGCTTCGTTCAGGTTGGCTCCGCTGCGCTCGAATGATTTGTAGGTGTCTTCAAGCAGCTTTTTCTGGTCAGGTTCCAGATTAAGGCTCTCGCGCTGGTCATAGACGGCCTTGATGCGCTTGAAAAGCGGCTCGTTGAGGCTGATGTACATTGAGTACTCCGTTGCCATGGGCGATACCTTCTCGGCTATCTCCTGAAGTTCTTCGTTGGCATCGGCCTCAAGGAGGTTATAGAATATGGAGCCTACCTTATTTACAAGGCTTCCGGAATACTCCAGAGCCTCTATGGTGTTCTGGAATGTGGGGGGCTCGGGATTGGCTACTATGGCGTCAATCTCCTGTTTGCCCTGGCGGAAAGCCTCCTCAAAGGCGGGCATGTAGTGACTGTTCTGTATCTTGTCAAACTGAGGCGCACCGTATGGAAGCGGTGATTCTGTGAGAAACGGGTTGTTATGCATGTTGCAAGCGGTTAAGAGTGTAACGCTGAGGATACACGTGATGATTCTGTTATTCATACATTTTTGGTTGTTGTTGAGTGCGAAGTTACAAAATAATGTTACCTTTACCGAAATAAACGGCGATTATGTACAAGAGAATTACAGCCATAGTTTGCGTTGTCCTGATTCCGATGATGATGTTCGGACAGAATGCTGCAATCCGCGCTACCTGGTTCGTGGATGGAGCCAAGACCGAGTTTGAGAACCGCTCACACACTGCGCTTGAATCGATGGAGCAGGGTACGAGTGTGGTATATGCCACAAACGGTGTTGAACTGATATTGACCAAGCTGCGCATGAACAAGACATCGGGATCGGTGGTGAATGATGACCGCAAGGAGACCGGGCGTAACTCTGCATTGCTGGCCGATGGCGGCAGTAACGTAATCGTTGAATACTGCGACGTGACATCGCACTCATCGCAGGCAGATGGAATTACCGCAAACGGTGAAGGCACTAAGGTGACACTGCAGGAGGGAACGGTTACAACCAACAAAAGCGCATCGGCGGGTATCGATGCAATGCATGGCGCAAAGGTGACCGTACATAAAACCGAGGTGAATACATCGGGCAACCAGAGTCCGGCTTTCTATACTCTTGACGGCGGAGATATCGTTGCCACCGAGGCGTTCGGTCTGACTGCCGGTCAGGCTTCACCGTCGTTCCATTCATCGGGAATGATTCTTGGCACAAAATGCCGTATGACATCGGCCAAATGGACAATAGGTAATGTCGAGGACGGACAGCTGGTGCTTAACAAGAGCGAGCTCAATGCAGGCGGAATATGCGGATTCCTGCTTTACAGTACAGGGTCGAATGATGTCCAGAGTCAACTGGATCTGACAGGCAATACCATCAGTGTGGCAGAGGGTCCTCTCTTCTTTGTTACCAACAACAATAACGCGCAGATAACGGTAAAGGGCAACAAGATAAGCTGTAAGAGTGATGACCTGATGCATGTCAAGGCCGATGATTGGGGCGTGAAGGGCTCCAACGGCGGTCACGCGACGCTTTTGGTCAACAAACAGTCGCTTTCCGGTAACATATTTGTAGACAGTATAAGCTCGCTCCAAGTCAATCTGAACAAGGGCGCAAAGCTGAACGGTCAGATAAACGATAAGGAGAACCGTTGCGCACAGGTTCACGTTAAGGTGGGCGCAGGTTCCAGTTGGACATCGAAAGGTGAGTCTTACCTGACATCGATAGTGTTTGACCAACCGTTGGCAAAGGGACTCAAGCAGCTTAAGGGCAAGCATACCATATATTATGATCCGGCCGATCCTGCAAATGCACCCCTTGAGGGAAAGGAGTACAAGACCGGTGGCGGCAAGCTTTGTCCGTTAAAATTAAGGTATTTATGAGAAGGTTTCTGTATACTGTGTTGGCTCTGATGCTCGTGCTGCCGGTTGCAGCCGAGGATGTGGAGATTACGTTCGAGAAACTGCCCGAGAAGGCGCAGAAAGCGGTCTTGAAGGCATTCCCTGACAACAAGGTCAAGAAGGTGGAGATGGAACGCAGGGCCAGCCTGATACAGTATGAGGTCAAACTGTCGGGAGGCGTCAAGATGCAGTTCTCAAAGGACGGCACGTTTACGGAGTGTGAATGTGAGAAGGGCTCCGTACCGGCTGTGCTGATTCCGGCCAAAATCAGGGAATTCATGGCTAAGGAGTTTCCGGGCAGGGAGATACGGCGTATTGAGCATGACAGCAAACTGTTCGAGCTGCTGCTGGACAACGGTGACGAACTGAGCTTTAACAGTTCGTACAGACTGATAGATATTGACCGTGTTATAACAGCGGAGTAGGGATGAAAGGACTATCATCAAGGAGGTTTATTGCAGGAGCGCTGTTCATGACGGCAATCCTGATGTTGACTTCATGTATTGCCAACAATCATGTTGACAAAACTAAGCACAGGACTGTGTTGGTTTATGTCGCTGCCGATAACAACCTTTCAAACATTGCAAACTCCAATATCTATTCCATGAACAGCTGCATAAGCAACGGCATGGACAATTACAACCTGCTGGTGTTTGTGGACCGTAAGGATGTTGCTCCTGCGCTGCTTCACGTTCATAATTTCAAGATCGATACTATTGCCAAGTACCCGGAGAGGGATACATCGGACCCGATGGTGCTCAGGGAGGTTATCGAGTATGTGAAAGATAAGTATGAATCAGATTCTTACGGACTGGTGATGTGGTCACACGGTACCGGCTGGCTGCCTACCAAGCAACTGCATTATGTGGCTCCCAACATGAAATACGCCCAGTCCCGTGACGGAAATCCCAGCCCGAAGGCCAATGAGGAGAGGATTAATCCTTTTGCCCCGACCAAGGCGTTTGCATGGGAGGACCGTAAGGGCGAGACTCCGTCGTATTCATGCATGGACCTGCAGGAGATGGCCGATGCAATACCCGACGGATTTTTTGATTTCATTCTTTTCGATGCCTGCTACATGGGTAATGTGGAGGTCGCGTACGCGCTCAGGAATAAGGCTGACTATATAGTGTCATCCTGCTATGAGATAGTGAGTTATGGTTTTCCGTACCATATCGTTACGCGTGATTTCCTGAACGGCAGTTTACGTAAATGCTGCGATGAGTTCTATGATTACTACAACTCAATGAGCGGGTGGGAGCAGATGGCCGGTATATCGATGGTAAAGACCGATGAACTTGACAGTCTGGCAAGATGTTTCCGTAAGATCGTGAATGAATACAAGGATGCCATTCCGAATATGGATGTCAGTGACATTCAGTGCTTTGACCGTTTTACCAACCATGTATTCTTTGACCTTTGGGACTTTGTTGATAAGCTGGACGTACGTATTGGGCTATATGCGGAGTTCATGGTGCAACTGGATAATTGCGTTCCTTACAAGAAGACGACACCTTATATCTTCCCGGGTGACAAGGAGGAGATTCCGGTGAATTCATACAGCGGACTGAGCATTTACATTCCTCTGGCAAAGTATGATGCATCGGGCCTTAATGATGACTATAGGGAGACGGAGTGGAGCAGATTTACTGATTACTAGAACAATAAATACTGATATGAGAAAAAACCTTTTTTGCGCAGCATTGCTTTTTGTGAGTGTTTTGACCGTGGGTTGCAAGAGTGATCCTACATTGTCACGTGACATGAAGAGTTATGATGATCCCCTGATGCAGAATGAGAAGAAGATCACGGCTATCATCAAGAATATGACTCTTGAGGAGAAGATCGAGATGCTTCACGGCAAGCATTACTTTACATCCGAAGGCGTTCCCGCCCAGGGTATTCCCGAGATGAACTATGCCGATGGTCCTTTCGGTATCCGTGAGGAGATGGAGCCTCTTTCATGGAATCCTCTGCATTGGTCAACAGACTCAGCTACATTCTTCCCCACAGGATCGGCCCTGGCTGCAACCTGGAGTGAGGAGATGGCGTATCTGTACGGTACAGGAATGGCCCGTGAGGCGCGTCTGCGCGGTAAGGACATGATTCTTGGTCCGGCAATCAACATACAGCGTATTCCCACCGGAGGCCGTACATACGAGTATCTGAGTGAGGATCCGCTGCTGAGTTCACGTATATCGGTTGGATACACTAAAGGTGTCCAGGATAACGGCGTGGCTGTGTGCGTGAAGCATTTCGCACTGAACAATCAGGAAACCAACCGTGGCAGCGTGAACGTGATTGTAAGCCCGCGTGCCATGCGTGAGATATATCTGCCGCCGTTTGAGGCATCGGTTGTCGAGGCCAACGGATTTGGCGTGATGGCTGCCTACAACAAGATAAACGGTACATGGTGTGCCGAGAATCCCGTTTTGCTGGATGATATCCTGCGTAAGGACTGGGGATTCAAGGGTATGGTCATTTCTGACTGGGGCGGAACCCACAGCACCGTAGGTTCTGTTACAGCCGGTCTGAATGTGGAGATGCCCAGTAAGGACTATATGGGTCAGGCACTGCTGGATTCAGTCAAGGCCGGAGTCGTATCGGAGAAGGTCATTGACCAGCGTGTCCGTGAGATTCTGCGCGTACGTCTGGCCGTTGAGCCGGTTCCTGCCGATAAGGCCAACAAGGTTATGACCGCTCAGCCCGAGGATGCCGAGATTACATATAAGGTTGCAGCACAGTCAATCGTACTGCTCAAGAATGAGGGCGGGCTGCTTCCGATAGATTTGAGTAAGGTCAAGACTATTGCCGTAATCGGTGATAATGCCGACAAGAAGATGTCTAACGGTGGTGTAGGTGCAGGCGTGAAGGCTTTGTATGAGATTACTCCGTTGGCAGGTTTGCGTAACCGTATAGGTGACAAGGTCAAGATCGTATATGCTCAGGGCTACACCTCACAGCAGGCACGTGGCTTTGGCGGATTCGGCGGTTTTGGCCGTCGTGGTGCTGCTGCTCCTCCTGCTCAGCCGGATAATACTGCCCAGAAGCTTAAGGATGAGGCTGTGAAGGCTGCAAAGGGTGCCGATCTGGTTCTGTTCATCGGTGGTGATAACCGTCAGTGGGAGACCGAAGGCAGTGACCGTCGCAGCATGGATCTGCCTTACAACCAGGAGGAGGTGCTGGAGGCTGTCGCAAAGGTCAATCGCAACGTGGTGTTCATTGCGGTTGCCGGTGCTCCGGTTGACCTGAACCGCGTTCAGGCTTGCAGTCCCGCAATAGTACAGTCATGGTTCAACGGAACCGAGGGCGGTAACGCATTGGCCGACATACTCATCGGCAAGATATCACCCAGCGGACGTCTGCCGTTCTCATATCCCATCAAGCTTGAGGACAGCCCTGCATATGCTACAGGCAGTTTCCCGCAGACCGATGCTCCAATCAACCAGGATGTGTTTGTATCGCTGGTTCAGAAGGACGAGAAGGCCGAGGAGATGCTCAAGGGCGCTACAGGCCGTGGTACAGCGCTTTACGCCGAGGATATGCTGGTGGGTTACCGCTGGTTCGACACCAAGGAGAAACCTGTGATGTATCCGTTCGGATATGGTCTGGGTTACTCTGAGATGGAGTATTCAAATTTGGGCGGCATCAAGTTCCTGGAGACAGAAAAGGGAAAGGTACTTGAGATTAAGGTCAGAATAACGAATAAGGGCAAATATGACCAGTATGATGTGCCTCAGCTGTATGTACACAGAATAGATCCTAAGGTTGAATGGCCGTATAAGGAGCTGAAGGCTTTCACAAAGGTTCTTGTGCCGGCCGGACAGACTGTTGAGGCTGCCATGTTGCTTCCGGTAGAGTCACTCAAATATTGGGATGAGGAGGCTCACGACTGGAAAATGGATGCAACCGAGTTTGATTTCCTGCTTTGCCGTGATGCCGGCAATGTGGTCAACAAAGCCGTCGTGACGCTCAAAGATCTCTAACGCCAAAGGAAGGTGACATTGGGGACGGTTCTTTTTGGCACCCTTTTTTGAAAAAGGAGCCAAAAAGAACCGTCCCTAGTGTCACCTTGGCGAAATATTGGTAAATTCGCCGAAAAATCGAAAAATGATCAGAAAACAGGTACACACATATACGGTCAAGAGTTTTGAATGCGATAGGAACGACACTCTGCGTTTGCTTACTCTGCTTAATCTGTTCCAGGATATTGCCGATGACAGCGCGAACGAGATTGGCATCGGCTATGACTATCTGCGTACTGTGGGCAAAGCCTGGGTGCTGATTGCAATGAATGTGGAAATTGACCGGATGCCTCACTTGCAGGAGGAGATTACTCTTAAGAGCTGGCCGTCAGATACATCGGCTTTGTATACCGAGCGTGAGTTTGAGGTGTGGAGTGCAAATGGTGAGCGTATTATACGCGCCTGTAGCCAGTGGATCGTGATTGATTTTGCGTCACGCCGTCCTGTGCATCTCAAGGAGTGGCTGCCTGAGTATGAGCCTATCCGTGAGAAGGTTATACTTGAGGGTAGGTTCCCTAAACTGCCCGCCGTGGAGCGCGAGGATTACAGTGAGCGTTTCCTGGTACGCTACGATGATATAGACCGTAACAATCACGTTAACAACGCTATTTACCCGCTTTGGGCCAGCGAGAGTCTGGTTCCCGAATATCGTCTGGAGCATGAGCCTGCCCGCCTTGAAATCAATTTCAAGAAGGAGGGCTTGTTTGGAGAAAAGATTTTTGTCTCCACCCAGATGGATGGCGATGATTCACTTCACAGCATAAAGGCTGAAGATGGGCGTGAGCTAGCCAGAGTGCACTTCGCTTGGAGATAAAGGTGCCAAAGGGGACGGTTCTTTTTGGCACACTTTCCGAAAAAGGGGCCAAAAAGAACCGTCCCCTTTGGCACCTTTATCATTCTCCTTCAACTTTGCAGCCGGAGGCGGGGAAGGCGTTCTCGTCAAGCTTGAACTTGGGCGTGCAGAAGTAGATGAGCTCGGCGCGGGTCAGGACGGTGCTGTCGGCATCCATCAGCTCTGCCTCGATGAAGGCAACGTTGCGCATCATCTTGGTGATATGTGCGCGGACGGTAATCTCATCCAGAAGGGTGCTGACGGGCTTGAGGTACTCCATGTTCATCTTTGAAGTCACGCCGTTGGTCTGCAGCTTGCGGCATACCACCCAACCGGCGGTCTCGTCTATGAGAAGGGCTTGAAGGCCTCCGTGGAGGGTGTTCTGCCAGCTCTCATAGTCATGCGTAGGCTTGAATTTGGTTACGATATAATCGCCGTCCTCCCAGAATTCCTGATGCAGTCCGATGGGATTCGTGGGGCAGCACACAAAACAGTTGTAACCTTGTGTCCCTATCCAGGGATTTATGATCTTTTTCATACTCATCTAATTTTGCTGCAAAATTACTGCTTAATGCTATAAACTAGACTGCACATAATATAAATGTGGCAAATAGGACGCTGGTTGTGGCGAAAAGTGAGCGGAAACTTTTGGGGTATTGGCAGACAAAACCATCGACGCCCATGTCGTGCGAATGGGAGGGGCCCACGGCCGTAGGGCGTGGGAGGGGTAGCGCGAAGCGCGTAGTTTTGGCGTCAATAACCCCAAAAGTTCCGCTCACTTGGAAAGTGTAGTGATAATTTTTATCTTTGCAGGCGTTTAAGAAATATGCAGAGATGACGAAATCATACGAGGAGATTAATGAGAAGATCCGGAAGGGTAAGGCGGTGGTTCTGACGGCCGAGGAGGTGTCGGAGATGGCCAAGACTATGGCGCCCAAGGAGATTCTTGAGAAGGTTGATGTGGTTACAACCGCTACGTTCGGCGCGATGTGTTCAAGCGGTGCGTTCCTGAACTTTGGTCACGCAAATCCGCCCATCCGCATGGAGAGGATTGAGATTAACGGCGTGCCCGTAAGCGGTGGCCTGGCTGCTGTGGATACGTTTGTGGGCGCAACAGACTGCAATCCGCAGAATCCTACATACGGTGGAGCACACATCATTCAGGAGTTGATTGACGGTAAGGAGCTGACTCTGGAGGCTTGGGGTAAGGGTACTGACTGCTATCCTCGCAAGCATATCAAGACGTCGATATCGCTCAAAACCATCAACGAGGCAATCCTGATGAATCCCCGTAACGCATATCAGAACTACAATGTGGCTGTGAACTCCACAGACCGCACTCTGTATACATACATGGGCACTCTTCTGCCTCATATGAAGAATGCGTCATACAGCTCGGCAGGTGAGCTCTCACCGCTGCTGAACGATCCCGAATGCCGTACAATAGGCCTTGGAACCCGCATTTTCCTGTGCGGAACTCAGGGTTACGTGGTTTGGAACGGTACTCAGTTCAACTGCTCAAAGCCATTGAACGAGTATGGCGTGCCTATGGGCAATGCGCGTACATTGGCCCTGATGGGTGAGATGAGGGAGATGTCGAGCGAGTTTATCCGTGGCGCATATTTTGAGAAATACGGTGTAACGATGTACGTTGGAGTGGGAGTGCCAATTCCGCTGCTGGATGAGGACCTGGCTCACCGCGTAAGTATACGCAACAGCCAGATTGATACATTCATTGAGGATTACGGCTGCAAGGGCGATCTGATTGGTAAGGTCAACTACGAGCAGCTGCGCTCGGGTGAGATTGAGTTCATGGGCAAGAAGATCCATACCGCTCCGCTTTCAAGCCTCAATAAGGCACGTAAAATTGCCGCAATTTTGAAGGAGTGGATTGAGAAGGGACAGTTTGAACTGACCGCTCCGGTGAGGCCGATGCCCACGGGAACATCACTTCAGGGACTTAAGGATTTAAACTTGTAAATCAGCACGTTATGACAAAGAAAGTAGTTATATCATTCCCCGATGGCGAGGCCAGCCGCCCGCTTATCTATGAGCTGATTAAGAAGTACGATATCATGGTCAGCATCATCAAGGCCGATATCGACGGCGGTCGCCGCGGTAAGTTGGTTCTTGAGCTGGATTCTGACTCCGATCATATTGCACAGGCAATTGATTTCATGCAGAAGAGCGGCGTGGATGTAAGCCCGCTGGAGAAGAAGATAAGCTTTGACGACAAGAAGTGCATTAGCTGCGGCGCATGTACATCGGCCTGTCCTTCGGGAGCCCTGTCAATAGGTGCTCCGGCATGGAAACTGCAGTTCCAGCCCGACAAATGCGTGGTTTGCAAGCTCTGCATAACTGCATGCCCGCTCAAGCTTTTCCACATTGAGTTCGCAGACTGATGGAATATAAGGAACGCAGCTACCGAAGCCGTTTCTCAAACGATGAGAGACGCTGGTTCTGCGTAAAATTCCTTGAATCAGATTTATGGATAGGAGTCGACAGCGGCTCCTATCGTGCATCTATGGAGCAGGATATCTACACTATGCTGGTGGACCTGCGCCGTCAGATGGATGCGTATCTGTTGATGGATCCTGCGTATAAATCGGCCCTGACGCCATATGACGCAGGCTTGGAGGCATCGGACATACTTAAAGAGATGTCTCGAGTGAGCCACAAGACAGGAATAGGGCCCATGAGCGCCGTAGCAGGAGCGGTTGCGCTTAAAGTGGCGGATTTCATAAAGAGCAAGTTCGGAGTAAAGGAGGTAATCGTAGAGAATGGGGGCGATATTTACGCAGAGGCCCTCAATGATATGGATATCAGCGTATTCGCCGGCGGGTCACCGCTTTCAGAGAGAGTGGGGCTACACATATCTGCATCGGCCTTTCCGCTAGGCATATGCACATCGAGCGGTACAGTAGGGCCGTCACTGAGTCTGGGCCGTGCCGATGCCATGATGATTGTGTGCCGCGATGTGATGCTGGCCGACAGCTACGCTACCGCAATGGCCAACCGCATACAGAGCGTAAATGACTTGCAGCCGGTAATAGACCGCATATCAAATAATCCCGATATACTTGGTGCCTTAGCCGTAAAGGATGACCGTATGGCCATATGCGGTCAGTTTGAACTCCGCTTGTTCAAGTAAGTCCTTTTTGCTATATTTGCTGAATATAGATAAATCGGGTATGAAAAGGATCATATTCTTTTTACTTGCTTTTTCTTTTGTGCTGAGCATCTGTGCCCAGGATATTGAGCGTACGCGCAATTGCCGTCCGCAAAGGCCTGTGCATCATACCGTGCAACGTGCTGCCCGCCGTGGTCCTGCTGTAACGAGTAATAATCCGTATATAGGTGAACGCCGTCAGCTGGTGGTCATGGCCGCATTCAAGGACCAGGCCTTCAGTGGAGATGAGACTGAGACACTTGAGAAGTGGGGTAAGATCATGAATGCCGAGAACTATAATGAAGCACCTTACCACGGATCGTTTCGCGATTATTTCTATGCCCAGAGTTACGGGCAGTTCAGTCTGACATGCGACCTGTACTATACGGTGGTTGACAGCATGAAAAAGTATCGCAGTACGGCATTAGATGATGAAAATACCAAATATCTGGTTCAGGATGTGATGAATAACATCAAATATGATGTGGAAGACTGGGCTCCTTATGACTGGGATGATAACGGTTATGTGAACCAGTTGCTGATTATTTTCTCAGGAAAGGGGCAGAATGCCGGCGGAGGCAAGAATACCATCTGGCCTCATCAGTGGTGGCTCAGTGAACATACCGGTTGTGAGCCTATCAAGGTAAGCAGCGGCGGAAAGGACTACCTGGTGGATTCATATTGCTGTACGGCTGAACTTGGCGAAACAAGCAATCACGGTACTTTTGGAACTCTCTGTCACGAATTCAGCCATTGCTTTGATCTTCCCGATTTCTACGACGGCAGTACTTCATATCTGACTTTTTGGGATCTGATGGACTATGGCACTGAATGCGGCAATGGTTTCTGGCCTTGCGGTTATTCCGCATACGAGCGTGCATTTATGGGCTGGCTGACTCCTGTGGAACTGACATCGGACACGGTAATAACCGGTATGCCTGCCTTGTCTGGCAGTCCGACGGCGTATATGGTTCGTAATGACGGCCATCCGGATGAGTATTATCTGATTGAGAACAGGCAGAGTAAGGGGTGGGACACCAAACTGCCCGGAAGCGGTATTGTTATATTTCACGTGGATTATGACGAGGAGATTTTTTATTTGAGTGAGGTCAACACGCCCAAATTGCAGCGTTACCTGATAATTCCGGCAAATGATGAAATCCTTCCGATTCCGGTATGGAAAATAAACAGTGGCTGGGCGTATCCTTATAACGGCAATAACAGCCTGACCAACACATCGGCTCCCGCTGCAACTCTCAACAATGCCAACAAGGACGGAAAATTCCTGATGTCCAAGTCGATAACCGATATGTCTGTCAATAACGGTTTGGCATCGTTTAAATTTGAGAGGGATTATACCGGGATAAATTCCGTGAGGGCGAATGCCGCAGATGATGCCTGGTATACGATAGACGGCCGCCGCTTATCGGACAAACCTGTGGTTCACGGATTGTATATCCATCGTGGTGAACTTGTGCTTATTAGGTGAGATTTCATTATTTTTGTACAAACAAATAACCAAATATGAATATGAGAAAGATCTTAATGGTTCTTGGCGTGTTTGCGCTGTCGTGTGTATCGGCCCTTGCTGCCGATAATAAAGGCATTTCATTCAATGAGTTATCGGCCGATAGATTTACGCTGATAGAAAACGGTAAACCCGTTCAGATTTTGGCCGATGAGGCCGATAAGACCGGCGTGCAGATTGCTCTGAAAGCTCTGCAGAAGGACTTCCTGGCTGTTTCGGGCAACGAGGCTCAGGTGATTTACGAGCCGGGGCAGGGTAAACCCGTGATTGTGGGTACCATGGACAGCAAGTACATTGCACAGATTATCAAGGCTAAGAAGATCAACAAGAAGGATCTGCAAGGCAAGCGTGAGAAGTATATCATGACCGTTGTGGAGAATCCGTTGAAGGGCATTGATGAGGCTCTGGTGATTGCCGGCAGCGATATGCGCGGTACCATTTACGGTATTTATGAGCTGTCTGAGCAGATTGGCGTTTCGCCCTGGTACTACTGGGCCGATGTTCCAATCGAGCATCAGGATAACATATCACTGGCCAAGGGTACATACACTGCCGGTGAGCCTGCAGTGACTTATCGCGGCATATTCCTTAATGACGAGGCTCCGTGCCTGACTACTTGGGTGGCAAATACATTCGGCACACAGCGCGGCGGACACGAGTTCTACGCCTGCTGCTTTGAACTGATTCTGCGCCTGCGCGGTAACTTCATGTGGCCTGCTATGTGGGATTGGGCATTCTATGCCGATGATCCTGAGAACATAAAGACCGCCAACGATATGGGTATCATCATGGGAACCAGTCATCATGAGCCCATGGCTCGCAACCATCAGGAATGGGCCCGCAACCCGCGTGCATACGGCGGCCAGTGGGATTATACGGCCAATAAGGATGAGCTGCAGAGGTTCTTCCGTGAGGGTATGGAGCGTGCCAAGGATACCGAAGACCTGATTACCATCGGTATGCGTGGTGACGGTGATGCCGAGCTGCGCGGAAGCGACGAGGACAATATGAAGATGCTCGAGGGTCTGTTCGCCGATCAGCGCCAAATCATCAAGGAGGTAACCGGAAAGCCTGCCGAGCAGCGTCCGCAGGTTTGGGCGCTCTACAAGGAGGTTCAGACCTATTATAATAAGGGCCTGCGCGTGCCTGACGATGTGATTATCCTGTTGTCCGATGACAACTGGGGCGACATTCGCCGTCTGCCCAATGAGCAGGAGCGTAAGCGCAAAGGCGGTTGGGGTATGTACTACCATGTTGACTACGTAGGTGCTCCGCGTAACTCAAAGTGGCTCAACATCACTCCGATACAGCACCTTTGGGAGCAGATGCAGCTTACATATGACTACGGAGTAGACAAGATCTGGGTGCTCAACGTAGGTGACCTTAAGCCTATGGAGTATCCCATCACCCTGTTCCTGGATATGGCTTGGAACCCCACATCATTCACTGTGGATAACCTGCTTGACCATACTTATGAGTTCTGCAAGGAGTTCTTTGGTGAAGAAGAGGCCGCAGAGGCTGCCCGCATATTGAACCTTTGCTGCAAGTACAACGGCCGCATAAGTGCCGAGATGCTTGATGCACGTCAGTACTACACTCTTGAGACCGGTGAGTTTGAGCAGGTTTGCGACGATTATGCACGTCTGGAGGCAGAAGCCCTGCGCCAGTACCTTAAACTGAAACCTGAGTATCGTGACGCTTATCAGCAGATAATACTGTTCCCCGTTCAGGCTATGGGTAACATCTATGATATGTATTACAGCCAGGCCATGAACCAGAAGCTGGCCCGCAACAACGATCCTGCCGCAAACTATTGGGCAGAGCGTTGCGAGCAGGACTTTAAGCGTGATGCTGAGCTTTGCGCATATTACAACAAGGAGATGGCCGGCGGCAAGTGGAACGGCATGATGATCCAGAAGCACATAGGTTATACATCATGGAACGATAATTTCCGTGCCGATACACAGCCGCGCGTAAGCCGCGTTGAGGTGGGAGAGAAGGTCGGCGGATTTGTATTCACCCAGAAGAACGGTGTTGTGGCAATGGAGGCTGAGCATTTCTACTCACAGGCTCCTGTGACTGCAGGAACGGCTCAGTGGACAACTATTCCTTTCATGGGCCGTACACTTTCAGGCGTGGCTTTGATGCCTTACAGCCAGCCTACCGATGGCGCCAGCATGACATACAAGTTCAATTTGACCGATGACGTTGAGAACTTGCAGGCCGTAATAGCTGTTAATGCAACTTTGACATTCTATCGTCTTGAGGGACACCGCTATATGGTTAGCCTGGATGGTGGAGATGAGATTGAGGTTGTGTTCAACGAGCGCCTGAATGAGGATCAGCGCAACATCTACTCTGTATATTATCCCACTGTAGCTACACGTGTAAAGGATGATCGTGTACAGTTGGGCAAGGCTGCCAAGGGCGAGCATACGCTGACCATCCGTCCTATCGAGCCGGGTACGGTATTCGAAAAGGTGGTGATTGATGCCGGTGGCTATATCAAGAGCTACCTCTTCATGCCGGAATCTCCATACGTCAGGGAATAAATAAAAAAGCCTCGCTTATCGGCGAGGCTTTTTTATTAGAACCTTAAGTTGATTGAGGCGCCGAAGGAGGCGTCGTTTTGCCTGTCAAGGAATACTGTGGGTTCGAATTCGAACTGGAGCATGCGGGCTGCTTTCTTGAGTTCGATCTCATAATTGTAATCCTTGGCTATGTTATTCAGTGTGTTTTTGGCTTTCTGTTTCTTGAGATATCCCCAGGTATAGAATGATACCGAGGGTACGACCAGTGCTCCTGAGATTATGTAGAGCTTGCGGGACAGCTCCGGATCATCCTCCGGTCGGTGCGTTGCCGCTATGAGCGTAAGTATGGCTGCGGGAATACCCATGAGCACGCCTACTGACTCCAGGTTGTCGCCCTTTATGAATTTGCGGTTGGCTGTCTCGTATTTGTTGAACTGGATTGAGTCCAGCAACTGCTTAAGGTCATCTTCACGTATGGCATTGCCTGCACCTCGGCCTTCAACAAACGTAAGGCTACCGCTTAAACGGACAAGTTCAGTGGTGTCATTGAGGGTTGCAAAACCGCCCCAGCCGCCACCGCCGCCTCTGAAACCGCCGCCACCGCCGCCTTGGAAGCCTCCGCCTCCGCCGCGCTGGCCACCGCCACCTCCCATAGGTGCACCGCCGCCACCGCCGAAGCCTCCGCCTCCGCCGAAGCCACCGCCGCCACCAAAGCCGCCTCCACCGCCGCCGGGTTGGGCAGCTGCTGCGACAGACAACATGATGACAAAAAGTACTGACAGGATCTTTTTAAGCATATTTGGCATAGCGGTTATAAATCAATTGATTTATATTGTGACTCCAAATATGGCAAAAGGTTTAATCATTTCCAGTTCTTGTCAAGGAAAGCTATGCGGTCAGCAAAGAATTTCTTGAGGATGGATATCTCTTCATCGTAGCTCGATACACGGTATGCTGCAAACATTCCTACTGCATCACCGCCTCCAAAACCACCGCCGAAGCCTCCCATGCCTCCGCCGAATCCGCCCATTCCAGGGCCAAATCCGCCACCGAATCCGCCGTTACGGCCGCTCTGGTTGCGGTTGTTTGATTCGGGTACAAGCAAATTGGTGTATTTTGCAAACTGACGGTCCTTGGCCTCGGCCAACTGAGCTGCATGCTCATCGATATATTTGTTGATGTTATCAATGCTCAGTATACCTTTGCGCAACTCTTTCCAGCGGGCTTTTACCTTGGCTACAAATGCCGGGTCCTCCATAAGGCGCTTGAACATGGCAGGGGTGGGGTTGGTTTCGCCGCCTTCATATATCCAGGCCTCTATGTTATTACCATTGGCAAAGTTGCAGTTGCCGTATGCCAGATTGTAGTCCCAGACAGTGCCAGCGTGCAGTTTTCCGCCTGTTCCGTCAGGGTTCTGCTTGGTCTTGTAGAAATAGGTGCTGCGCTTAAGTCCATCGGCATTGAGGCTGAGCTCGGTATGGATTATATAGTCCACGAATGACTCTACATCAATGTATTTTGCATAACCCTTCTCGGGATCGGCAAAATAATCGCTTTGGATGACCTTCTCTGTGGTCTTTATGTAATCACTGATGTATTTTTCCTGCTCGGGAGTGAGCTTGTCAGACTTGGGGTAGAAGTAGCTCCAGGTTACCGTTGCACGGCCTCCAAAGCCTCCGCCGGGACCTCCGAATCCACCTCCGAAGCCGCCCATGCCGCCGCCGAATCCTCCCATTCCGCCGGTTGTGATGATGCCGGGAACTTCGGACTGGAATGATTTCTCTCCTTCATCAGGCGGGTCGATGCGGACTATGTAACCGCCAGTCAGGTCTATACCGGTTGTATCGGATTGGGTGAGTTTGGCTATGTCCAGACGGTCATCGGCCCGTTTTATCTTCTCGCAAAGTATATACACGCCGATATATTTGCCATTCATGACTACCTCGCAATAGCGGTTACGCGGTGCCCAGTGGCCCATTTCGTTCCAAAGGTCGAATGCAAAGGGGTCACGCATCATGGATATGTCGTTGAACGGGGCTAGCAATACCCAGTCATTATCGGCCGGCATGCCAAGCAGTTCAACCTTGTTGGCCTTGCCTTCGGGGGTTACGGTCTCGAAGGTGAAACGTTTCTGGTCAAAGAACAGCGACGAGTTGCCGCGCAGCTTTATCTTTATGTTACCGTCATATCCGTTGGCGGGATCGGTTACTTTGTTGCGCTTGCTGCCATTGTCGATGATTTTCATCGTGGCGCCGCTCTTTTCACGGTTGGTAAGCGTACGGTTATCGGTCTTGATTATGACGATAGGCAGGTTTGATGAGGTGAAATCAATGTCTGTGCCTGAGGTGGGGTCATACTCGGTATTCATCATGAAGCCGCCGCCAAAGCCGCCTCCGCCACCGGGAAAACCGCCGGGCGTCTGGCCTCCCTGTTCCTGGGGATCAAACGGAAAACGCCCTCCGAAACCTCCGGGGAACCCTCCGCCCGGGAATCCGCCTCCTCCCTGGAATCCACCTCCGCCGGGAAATCCTCCTCCCGGAAACTGTGCAAAACTGGTTACTGAAAACAGAACTAATGAGATTGTTGTGATTATTCGATTTGCTTTCATATTTCTATATTTTCATATAGAATTATCGGAAGAACTGCAGAAAGTTAAATGAGGTGACAAAGGGGACGGTTCTTTTTGGCCCCTTTTCCAAGAGGGTGCCAAAAAGAACCGTCCCCTTTGTCACCTTTTTCCTGCTTATTTCTCAAACAATTTGAGATCTATGCAGTTACCCATCTGAACGTAACCTTCGGCGTTGGGGTGCAGGTAGTCGTTCTCAAAAAGGTATTTGGGATTGAGTTGAGCGGGATCGTCAGGGTTACCCATTGCGGCATCGAAGTCGATCACACCGTCAAAGTAACCGCTTGAACGGATCCACTGGTTGAGCTGCTGACGGCCTGCCTCATGGTTCTCGCTGTAGTAGTTGTTACCCTTGAACTGCATCACGGGGGCACCATAGACCTTTATTCCGCGCTCGTGAGCCTCATTGATTATCTGTTTGTAAACTTCCTCAATCTGGTTGGCCTTTGATATTGCATCACCACGTCCGCCAAGGTCGTTAACGCCCTCGAACAGGATGATGTACTTGACGCCTTCCTGCTGGAACAGGTCACGCGGGTAACGGCTTTTTCCGGTCGGTCCAAGGCCGCCCTGAAGTATGCAGTTGCCGCCCAGTCCCATGTTCAGGACCGATACACGGCTGGTTTTCTTGTTAGCAAGCAGACGGCGTGAGAGGTTGTCGGTCCAGCGGTTCTGCTCGTTGGTGGTAGATCCGCGTCCATCGGTGATTGAGTTGCCCAGAACGACTATGGCACGTGCCTTCTTTTCGGCCTGGATCTCGATGGCGTTGATGATATACCAGTGTGCGGTCTTGACTGCGTTTGTAAAGTCAGAACCCTGACCTTCTATAAGGTATGAATCTGTACGGGAGCCGGGATGACCGGTTACGCTGGTAGATGAAGCCTGTCCCAGATGCATGGTGATGGCCACGTTCTGACGGTTAGCCATGGGGAACTTTACGGGATCGGATGTTACAAGCTGGCCCGGCTGGATGGTGACAGACTTGCTGCCGTTAAATGTCAGGCTGACCTCTGTTCCGGCTACTATGTCGCTGCTGGCACCTGCTGTGGCTGCCTGTGCAATCTCGGCTGCATTGATGGTTACGGGACCCTGACTGAATTCGTTGGAGAACTTTACTCTGACAACTTTTCCGCTGATGGATGTCTGGACTATCTGACGGATGGAGTTGTTCTCAAGACCGGGGGCAGGGGGGCAGTTGTGAGGCTCTACAACCTGTTCGGCGGTTGCCCATGTTGCTACCCAATGCTTGCCGGCAACGGCCGGTGACCAACTCAGAACCGCAATGATGGCGGTCAGTAAAAAGGCTTTAAGTTTCATAGTTATATCTGTTATGTAATCAAACTCGCAATTATGTGGTAAAGGTAAGCCTTTTTTGTGTTCCATACATTAAGATTTGTTCCATTCTTGCCCCTGAATATTGGAACATATCTGAATTATATTATATCTTTGAAACAAATACTAAACTATAGCCTAATTGATTCTCAAATGAAAAGACCAATAATTGCTCTTCTTGCAGGGTTGCTCTTTCTTCCTGTCAATGCGCAAAGGACCTACCGTTATTCTATGGGACAATTGTCCAATAACCGTTTCCAGGCTATCTGTGAAGATATGTCGGGCTTTATTTGGATTGGTACGGAGAATGGCCTTAACCGTTATGACGGATATAATTTCCATAAATTCTTCCATGATAACAATGATTCGTTGTCACTGATGAGTAACTATATCCGCAGTCTGTACTGTGATGATGACGGAACATTGTGGATTGGAACAAACCGCGGAATTCAGTATCTGAGACCCAGTGAGAGAAGTTTCCATACTGTTCTTTTTCCCGGAAGCAGATTGCCGTACATTCAGCAGATCACCAAATTGAGTGACGGTAAGATTTGGATTGCCGCTCCGGGAGACGGACTGTATTGGGTCGATCCCCACAATCCTGTTCAGGTAAACGGCATTGTGAGTCTTAACAATTACGCTCCGGCACAGGGCATATTCAGGTCTTTCGTAGAGGACAAGGAGGGAACGATCTGGATAGGCACAGCTACAGGTGTGCTGCTGTATGATCCTCATAATGATAAGATTACGGAGTTCAGCAGTGATGTGATAAGAGGTGATGTTACCGGCATCAACATGAACGATGAAGGTGATATCTTCATATCCACCCACAATCATCTCTACATGTGGAGCACGTCAAGACGCCGCCTTACACGTATAACGCCCGATGAGGGAATATGGGAGATCACGCATTCATTCATGGACAGGGACGGATTGAAGATGTCGCTTCGAGGCAGGGGCTTGCTTTATCTGACTAATGACGGACATCTGGAGCAGTTTGAGCTGAAACCATCGGACCGCAGTCTTGAAAGGCTGGATGTAAGTGCCATGTACATGGACCGTGCGGGTAACCGTTGGATTGGCTGTTTCTTATCGGACCTGATTCTGGTGACAAGGGACCGCAACGAGTTTGATTACTGGAAATTCTCTGATTATCAGGAAGATGTATCTGGAACAGTTACGGCTATGGTCGTGGATTCCGAGAACAGGCTTTGGATTGGATACAACAATAACGGCGTTACATGCATGTCCAGTACCGGCCAGGTACTGAAAGTGGGCAGGAATACACCTTATATAAGCTGTCTGTTCCGTGACAGCCGAAACAGGATATGGGCAGGCTGCCCGAACATGGGTCTTGCGCTGCTGAATACGCAAAGTGGCGGCATAGAGATGGTGATAGCCAATGAGTATTCGAATGTTTCATCCATAGCGGAGGATTCCAAAGGACGTATCTATTACTCTGAGCTGGGAACCGGTTTCAGCCGATTCAATCCCGCTGACATGAAAACCGAGGTTTACGGCGATTTTGCCAAGAGCAGCCGTAAGGGAAGTTCGCTTAACAATGACTGGATCCATATCATGATAATTGACAGCTGGAACAGGCTTTGGATTGGTCATGACAATGGAGCCGACTGCTTTGATATTGACCGTAACGAATTCATTGACAATGACAAGCTGTCAAAAGCCATGGGTACGTCGGGCTGTACCTGCATCCTTGAGGAGAGGGAGGGTATAATATGGTTCGGCACGACCAAGGGTATAATCGTGTATAATATGACCAACGGCGTGGCAACTCTGTTGAATACGGCTCGTGGCCTTTCAAGCAACGATATACGCAGTATGGTCAAGGATGGCGAAGGATACATCTGGGCCTCGACTCCGGGCGGCGTGAACCGCATTAATCCCGATGATTTCGAGATCAGCCGATTCTTTACCGAGGAGAAGGCGTTTAACGGCGTATCGGCCTTCTCGGTCGTTGATGACAGGGCGTATTTTGCAAGCAATGCAGGCATTACCGCTTTCTATCCGTACAATATTATCACGGAATCAACTGTGAACAAGGTGGTTATGACGGGATTCTACCTTAACGGCGAACAGATTACATCTGAGTCAATGTCCGGAGGCAAGCATATATCCGAGAAACCGCTTAATGTATCGGAACAGTTCCGTCTTGCATACAGGGACAACTCTTTCACGCTGGAATTCAGCACTTTGAATTACGGAGACGAGGCAAGTCTGATATATGAGTATTCAATGAGTCCGGGCGGAAACGAATGGGTGAGCAACCCGGCAGGTGTGAACCGTTTCAGTTTCTCCAAGCTGGGTTACGGACGCTATACGCTGTCGGTAAGGGCACGACTGAACGATATCGTATCAATACCAAGGACTTACGTAATCAAGATTGAGGCACCATGGTATGCTACATCGGTAGCGCTTTTCATTTATCTGATATTGATGCTGATGGTGCTGATGGTGATATTCAAGATACGCCGCAGGACCCGTCAGAGAGAGATGGATGAGGCAAAGTTCCAGTCATTCATCAACGTTGCGCATGAGATATGCGCACCTATGACGATGGTCATTTCGCCGCTTGAGGATATGTTGCAGAATGATTCCATTCCTGCCGATGTACAGTCGAACCTGCGTCAGATGCACAAGAGCTCGACCAGGATCCTGTCGCTGATAAACCAGCTGCTGGATATGCGTAAGTTTGATGAAGGTCAGATGCAGTTGCATTTTGCCGAGACGGACCTGATAAACTTCCTGATGGGACCGTTCGAGCTCTATACACAGACGGCCGAGAAACGTAACATAGAATTCAGTTTCAGCCATTCAATGGCCGAACAGACCGTGTGGATAGACCGTGACAGCATAGACAAGGTGATGATGAACCTGCTGTCAAATGCATTCAAATATACCAATGACGGCGGTAAGATTGAGATGAGCGTCGAAGTGGGGACCGATGACAATGAGAAGGGCCCGCTTCATAACTATGTGGAGATATCGGTGTCCGATACGGGTATCGGCCTGGATAAGGATGACATAGAGCGTATATTCCAGCGTTTCTACAGGGCTGACAACAAGATGACATCTGTTACGATGGGAATGGGTATCGGCTTGAATTACAGCCAGATGCTTATAAGAATGCATCATGGAACGATAAAGGCCGAGAACCGTACTGACGGTCAGAGCGGAAGCGTGTTCTCGTTCCGTCTGCCGCTTGGAAACAGCCATATCAATCCCGAGGATATTGTGGATACTGAGCAGATTGCACGTCCGCAGCTGGAGCGTAACCGCGTGAACCTGGATTATGACGAGCCTGAGAACGATACTCACGTAAAGGGTTCCCTGAAGGTGCTTGTCGTGGATGATGATGACTCAATGCTCGATTACCTGTCAGACAGCCTCAAGCATAGCTATAAGATCATAACCGCCCGCAACGGTAAGGAGGGACTGAAACTGGCCGTATCGCAGATGCCGGATCTTATCATTACCGATGTCGTGATGCCTGAGATGGACGGAATACAGCTTGTAAAGGCTCTCAAGGGCAATTCGCTGGTAAGTCATATCCCGGTAATAATGCTGTCGGGTAAGAACAAGCTTCAGGACCGTATGCTCGGATTGGATACGGGCGCAGACAGTTACCTGCCCAAACCGTTCTATATGAGTGAGCTTAAATCACTTATGTCAAACCTTATCAGCAACCGCCTGATTGTAAAGGGTAAGTACTCCGGACAGCAGGAGCAGACCGAAAAGGTTGCCGAGGTTCAGTTTGAGTCCAGTGACGAGCAGTTTATGAAACGTGTGATGGAGATCGTTAACCAGAATATCTCCAACAGTGAGTTCAATATTACCCAAATGGTTGATGAGGTGGGTATGAGCCGTACGCAACTGCACCGCAAACTTAAGGAGCTGACGGGATTCTCTGCTGCAAGATTCGTGCAGAATATACGTATGCAACAGGCGATGAAGCTGCTCAAAGAGAAGCGCGTAAATGTCTCACAGATTGCTTACAGCGTAGGTTTTGCCTCACAGACTCACTTCTCGACTACGTTCAAGCAGTACTACGGCGTAAGTCCCACGGAGTACATCCGTCAGCTAGAGGCAGACGAATCGAAAGGGTGACATTAGGGACGGTTCTTTTTGGCACCTTTTGAGATAAACTCCCTAATCAACAAAAAGCGTCTGGATTTCCAGACGCTTTTTTATCATAAGGTGCCAAAAAGAACCGTCCCCAATGTCACCCCTCCAGTGAGTGCAGGAGCTGGATTTCTTGGGCCCAGAGTGTTTCATCGGGAGTTTCAAGGATGAAGGGGATGTGATCCAGATTCTTATCCTTCATTATCTTTTTGAAGAAATCAAGACCTAGGAAGCCCTTGCCGATGGAGTCGTGGCGATCTACGCGCGAGCCAAGCTCTTTCTTGCTGTCGTTCAGATGAATGGCACGGAGGTAGGAGAGACCTATCTCGTTGTCAAACTCCTCCCAGACACGTTCATACTCGTTTTTGAGGTCGTAGCCTGCGGTGTAGGTGTGGCAGGTGTCTATGCATACTCCTACGCGGGATTTATCGGCCACACCGTCTATGATGCGTTTTATCTGCCAGAAGGCAAAACCTATGTTGGAACCCTGTCCTGCAGTGTTTTCTATGACTGCGGTTACGCCTTTGGTCTTTTCAAGAGTAATGTTTATGCTCTCGGCGATGCGGTCCATGCACTCCTCGGGGGTAATCTGCTTGAGGTGGCTGCCCGGATGGAAGTTGAGCATGGTCAATCCGAGCTGCTCGCAGCGCTGCATCTCATCCAGAAATGAGGCACGTGATTTCTCCAATCCTTCGGCATCGGGACTGCCCAGATTTATCAGGTAACTGTCATGGGGCAGGATATATTTTGGCTCTATTCCGGACTTTAACGCCTCGGTCTTAAACTTCTCTATTTCAGTTTGTTGTAGAGATGTGCTAAACCACTGGCGCTGGTTCTTTGTGAACAAGGCAAAGGCCGAAGCGCCTACTTCCATTGCGTTTATCGGGGCATTGAAAACGCCGCCAGATGCTGATACGTGTGGACCGATATGTTTCATATTCAAAATGTGGCACAGGGGGACAGTCCCGGTGTGCCATTTTAACCTAAATCAACGACGGTGATGCCGTGACCGCCAAACTGGACGTGCTCGTCGTGATAGTCCTTGACGGCGGGAACGGTGTGCAGGTACTGGCGGATAAGGTTGCGCAGTATGCCGTTTCCGGTGCCGTGCAGGATGCGCACGCGGCTCATTCCTATCAGGGTTGCATCATCAATAAAGTGCATTACGGTCTGGATCGCCTCGTCACCACGCATTCCACGTACATCGATATCGGGCTTGAAGGCCAGCTTGCGGTTGTAGATGTCATCGTGGGTTTGCTTGCTAACATATGTAGCTGTGCGTACCTCCTGGACCTTAACAGGCTCTGCAGATTCCAGACGGTTTGCCTTTACCGACGTGGTAATCTGACCGAATGCTACGGTTATGTCGTTCTTGTTGACCGATATCACTTCGCCTACCTGGGTCTGACCGGCTAGACGGACGGTATCACCAACCTTGAAAAGGCGCTTGCCCGATGTTACAGGTATGTTGAGAGGCTCTGAAGGGGCAGGAGAGGCTGGCTGAGCGTGATGTTCCTTGAGTTTGTCACGCTTGCGCTGGTCGCGACGCTCCTGGCTCTGGCGGATGCGCTCCATCTTGCGCTGTATCTTGAGTTCCTCCTCGCTGTTGGCCTGGCGGTCATCGATAGTCTCCTTGAAATCAGTGAGTTCCTGACGTGCCAGACGGGTGAGTTCCTTATCGGCCTGGGCCTCCTTGATGGTGCGTATGGTGTTCTCAATCATGGCGTTGGAGTCCTGAATAAGCTGATCAGCCTTTTCACGGGCCTCACGTATGATTGATTTGCGCTCTTTCTGTAAAGACTCAAGTTCCTGACGGTGCTGCTCTATCTGCTGGTCAAGCTGTTTTTCAAGCTGATGCACGTTCTGGCGCTTGTTCTCCCAATAACGTTTGTCACGGACAATGTCCTGCAGGTACTTGTCGGCATTGACGTAATCGCGGCCTACAATCTGCGTGGCATCCTCAATGACATCCTCGGGCAGACCAATCTTGCGGGCTATCTCGACGGCAAATGAGCTGCCGGGATTGCCTATCTGAAGTATGTAGAGCGGCTGCATCAGATGACGGTCATAAAGCATGGCGCCGTTGCGGATGCCCTCGTTGCCATCGGCATAGTGCTTAAGGTTCTGATAATGTGTGGTTATGATACCGAATACATGATTGCGGTTAAAGCGCATCAGGACAGACTCTGCTATCGCACCGCCAATGTTGGGCTCCGTGCCGCTTCCGAACTCGTCAATGAGTATGAGCGAGCGGTTATCGGCATACTTCATCATGTTCTTCATGTTGAGCAGGTGGCTGGAGTAGGTTGACAGGTCATCGTCGATGCTCTGCTCATCGCCTATGTCAATGAAGACGCTCTTGAATATGCCTGCGTGGCTGTTGGGGCGCATGGGTACGGGAATTCCGCACTGGAGCATGTACTGCAGCAGGCCTACCGTCTTGAGGCAGACTGACTTACCGCCGGCGTTGGGGCCCGATATGAGCAGTATGCTGTTCTTGGAATCCAGGTCGATATCCAGCGGAACTACAGCTTTGTCATGCTTGGCAAGCGACTGTTTGAGCAGCGGATGCACTGCCTGTACCCAGTCAACCATGGGCTTACGCTCCAGAATGGGCTTGCAGCCGTCAAAATCTATCGTCAGGCGTGCCTTGGCACGGATAAAGTCTATCTGCGCCATAAAGGCGTAAGACTCGAGTATGGACGGTATTTCGGGGCGTATGGAGTCGGTGAATGCAATCAGGATGCGTGTAACCTCACGTTTCTCGTCGGCCTCAAGCTCGCGAATACGGTTGTTTGCCTCGACAACCTCCTCGGGTTCGATGAATACTGTCTTGCCTGATGCGGACTCATCATGTACAATACCGCGAATCTTGCGCTTAAGACCGGGTGCTACGGGGAGTACCAATCGGCCGTCACGCATGGTTGGAGCGGCATCCTTATCGACCAGACCATCGGTTTGGGCCTGCTTGAGTATGCCGTTCAGGATTCGTGAAATACTAAACGACGTGTTGGTCAGGTCCATGCGGATGCGGTACAGATCGGGTGACGCATTGTCCTTGAGTTTGCCGAATTTGGTGAGTATGCGGGCTATTCCCTGAGTTATGGCCGGGAATACGGCAACGCTGGCGGCAAGTTCCGAGAGGTTGGGATAGAGTCCTTGATTCTCTTCCTTATTCAAGAATTCAACAATGCCGCTGATGGTCTCCAACGAGCGCCAGAGGCCCAGAAGCTCAGCCTCATCCATCCATGTGCCTACCACCTTGATGCGTGAGAGTGCCTCGCGCAGGTCATGGTAGTTCTGATCGGGGAATGATTTACCTTCGGTAAGTATCCTGACAAACTCCATGGTCTGGTCCAGCGCCTTCTCGACGGGCTGGAAATCGGCCTGGAACTGCATCTCGTCGACAAGCTGCACTCCCAGAGGGCAGATGCAGCGGTCGGCCAGCATGTGCCTTATCTCATCAAAGCCGGTTTTCTGTTCAAAGTTGTCAGGGTATATCATCTTACTTGATAAGAATCTCTATGTTGCTTACTCCGGTGCGGTTTCTGAGCCAGTGCTTGATAAGGTCTATATCGGGCTCGGCCTCAAGATTATCGCGGAACGAGATGATGCAGATATATGTCGTGTCAGTTGCGGCGCCGTTGATATCGTACGAAATATGGCGCTGCATGGACATGTCGCTGATATCGGGCACGAATATGCCAAGCTCGCGCGTCATGCTGCTCACGGCCAGCGTATCGGCCGTACGGATTGATGCCAGCCTATCCTGCAGATATGAAATCTGGCGATTTTTCTCGGCCAGCATCTCGGAGTAGTTGCTCTGAAGGGCCGAAATGGCAATCTCACCGCCGTCCTGGTTGGATTGGCGCACAATAAGATCGGTGTTGGGCAGATGGTATACTGTTGTCATCTGACCGCGTATGTTGCCTATCACATTATCGGAAAGAGGCTCACCGAACAGACGTACCTCAATGACAGACTGCTTGCGCGGGTTGGGATTGTAATCATATGTTGACTCAACGACGAAGGTGTTATCGTATTTGAATGCTTCGTTGACAAAGTTTTTGTAATTGGCCTCGAACGATGAACGCTGTATGATTGAAATGGCTATCAGGATGCTGGGCAACGTAACCAGAATGATTACGAGTACCATGAGATTCTTGAGTTTCTTGAGCCGTTGCTCCTCAATCTCACCAATCATCTTGAATTTCATGACTCTGGTTACCAGGAACGATGCCAGGGCAATGAATACGGTGTTTATGGTGAACAGATAGAGCGCACCTAGCATGAAACGGAACTGTAATGTGGCCAGTCCGTAACCTACGGTGCAGAGTGGGGGCATCAGGGCTGTAGCGATAGCCACGCCAGGAATGACCGTTCCGCTGCGCTCCTTACGCGTCTGTGCAACCATTCCGGCCAGACCGCCGAAGAGTGCAATCAGGATGTCATATGTGGTAGGCTGTGTACGTGCCAGCAGCTCGCTCTGAGTGGTGGTAATGAGCGGAAGGGTAAAGAATACGGCCGATGTAATAAGGCTTATCACTACCATAAACAGGAAGTTACGCAGTGATTCCTTGAGCAGGCTGAAATCATAAACACCCATGGAATATCCCATGCCGATGATAGGTCCCATAAGCGGGGATATAAGCATGGCACCGATGATAACGGCCGTGGAGTTGGTGTTCAGACCCAGTGAGGCTATGAATATGGCGAATATGAGCACCCAAAGATTGGTGCCTCGGATCATAATACCTTTCTGTATATTGGAGTTAACCTCGGCCTGCGTAGCGGCATCGTCGCCCAGAGCAAACCTCTTGAGTACTCTCTGCCGTAAAAAGTCGATAACACTGTTCTTGTCCATCTCTAAAAATCTAGGTCCCACAAAGATAATGTTTTTTCAGGAACAACGTATTGGGGCGAGCGAGTCCTCGAGATTCCAATTGTACTTAGGACCCGTGTCATAGCGAATGGAATGAGCGTATTTGCGGAGTTTAAACGTATTGGGGCGAGCGAGTCCTCGAGCGAGAGCGGCTGGAAGCCGCCATATTTGCGAAGCAAATTAAAAGAAGGTTTACCTTCTTCCGTAAAAATTAGGGCCGCGTTTAGCGACCCTAATTTTTGCGGAAGAAGAGGGATTCGAACCCCCGGACCCGTGAAGGTCAACGGTTTTCAAGACCGCCGCATTCGACCACTCTGCCATCCTTCCAAACCCGTCACGGATTTCTCTCCGTTAGAGCGGTGCAAAGGTGGTGATTTTTTTTGTGACCAGCAAATATAAATCGGTTTTTTAAAGAGGAAAATAAAAAAGGTGCCAAAGAGAAGGTTTAGCTCGACGAAGTCAACCGTCCCCTTTGGCACCTTTTTTCTGTTTTCTCAATTTACTTCGAGATGTTGATCTTGTAGACCTTGGTCTGCTTGCTGGTGGTACCGGGGAAGAGGTACTCGGCTGTGATGACGGCGGTGCCTTCATCACCCTTGATCTGCTCTACCCAGAACTGCATGGTTGACCAGAGGCACTCTACAGCAACCTTTGACTTCTGGCCGGGCTCCAGCTTGTAGTCCATCTCGTAATGAGTGTTGTCGGTGTAACCGTTGTTGTCATTTGAGTGAACGGGCTCTGCGGGAAGCTCAATTGCCTTGCCACCGATAGTTACGTTAAGGGTGGGAGGTACGGGGCGCTTGAGTGATGTGGTCTTGTTGTTGAATCCGCATCCGTAGAACTGACCGATGGGGCCGTCGATGGCTGCATCGAATATCAGATAGATGGCATGCTTGCCTTCAACATCATCGACGAACTCTGATACATCGATGGTATATTTCTCAAGCTTGTCAACCTGTGAGTTTGCAGGAATCTTGATTTTACCGATCTCCTTACCGTTCCAAACCTCATTCTTCCAGGGACCGTCCATCATAACCTTGATGTTGATACCGCCTTCACCTGCAGTACGCTTGAACCATACGTTGAATGATGAGTGCTGCTTTGAAGTTGTACCGTCAAATGCCTCGATACCCTTGCTGTCTTTCTTGAGACCGCCCAGACCGAAGTATTTGTAACCAATGATATCGCCGGCGTCAACATTGCAGATCTGCTCGTTGTTCCAGATATCCCAGTTGTCCTGGAGTGAGTTGCGGTTCTGACCGCCGTTCTTGTTCATGAATACGCAAGCGTAACCTGCTGAATAGTATGCGTAAGGGGGCAGACCGTAGATATTGAATCCTTCGGATGTAACCTCGGCACCGCTGTAGCAGTCACCGTTTGAAGCCTTGGCCTCCCAAATCTCATCGGGAGCATAGGGATCATATCCGTGAATCTTAACTACACCACCTTCTGATACGGGTTTCTCATCCCACTCAATCTTGATAGGAGCAACCATGGCCTGACGGGCATTACCGTTGCCTCTAGGAGGACGATGGTAGAAAATGTACCACTGGTCGCCAATCTGCTGGATACTTCCGTGAGTGTTGTGTGCGAAGTTGCTGGTCATGAGTTTGGTACCATCCTCATTCAGCGTAACGCCACGTGAATCTACAGCAACGCCACCGCTCTTCCAGGGACCCAGAGGAGAGTCTGCATAGCAGTAACGCAGAGCTGAGTTGGTTGAACCCAGACCGTAGTCAGGACCTGAGTAACCTGAGAATATCATCACGTATTTGTTACCGACCTGACGGATTGATGAAGCCTCGAAGAAGTTGAATTCGCCGGGATCCTGGCCCTCTGCGAGAGCGGTATAAACTGTTCCCTGACGGTCACGAACGCGTCCGTAGCTTGAGCTGGCGGGGAGCAGGGGATCAACCGGAGTGGTGCCGGGACGTACTGAATACATGGTCTCCTGGTCAAGCTGTGCACCTGTTGAGTGCTGGAAGCCCCAGTAACCGTATGCGCGGAAGCCCTTTGCGTAGTCAGGATCATTCTTATCGGTAATCTTCTCAATGAATACTGAGGGGTCAAATCCGATGCAGCTACCTGCTATTGCAGCCTCGTTCTCGTCAAGGTTCAGAGGAGTGAAGGGGCCGTCGGGACGATCACCCTTGCAGACCATTGCCTCACGACGGGGACCACGGCTGTGCGGATAGAGATAATAGACTTTCTTGTCCTTGCCCTTGGCATCCTTCTCGATAACCTCTACCAGGTCAGGAGCGTACATTACGTCCCAACGGCCGTTGGCTGCCTGATATGTGAATACGGGGCCGTCATCACGCCACTCGTTGAGGTTCTCGATAGGTGCTGACCAAATGCGGATATCGGGACCGCAGTAACGGTTGGCGCTTACATCGTGTGAACCGATGATATATGCACGGTAGTGTCCGGGACGGTCAGGGTCCTCAAATACCTTGGGCTCGCCATCTGGTACATGCTCCCAAAGGGGCAGGTAGGGGTTTCCACGGCCACCATAATTGTGCACAAAACGCTGCGATGCCTTTACCTGGCCCTCCTGGACCTTCTTTGCAGCGGAAATGTTCTGTGTGGACAGAACCAAAGCACATGCCAAGAGCAGCATGATGCTTCTGAAAAGTCTATTGGCTGTCATTTTTATATAATTGGTTATTTGGTTATAGTTCTCAACTTTCTATTAGATTACAAAAATAGCAAAAAGTTAAATCAAATAAGGTCAAGAAGCAGCGGAATATCCATCTCAGATATGCCACGTTCAGTCAAAAGTGGCTGGTCTTTGAGAAATTCCTTGTCAAATTGCTCAGCCCCCAGCATTTTGCGGCTTTGGCGATACATGGATACGGCATGCTGGATGTTGCCATCCACGAAATAGGCGTGACCGGCGTTGAGGAAGTCATTGCCTGTGGGTTTTGCGTTGAGCAGCTTTTCGTAGTACTCCACGGCCTTGTCCATACGGCCTGCCAGGAATGCACACCATGCAATGGCTCTCCATGCCTTGGGATAATCAGGCTTGAGATAATCCACCTTGAAGAAGCGTGTCAGGGCCTCTTCATAGCGTTTCAGGTCTACCAGACAGTCTCCAATCTGTATCTGGAGTGACAGGTTGTCGGCACTGTTCTTTTCGGCCTGAAGCAAAAGATCAAGAGCCTCGAGCGGTTGTCCCAGTATACGCAGGCATTGGGCCGAATGACGCAATGTCCAGTTGTTGTCAGACTGAAGGATATCCGAACGACGGTAGGCTTCCAATGCCTCCTTATATGATTGTGTGCGTTGCAGGGCGTATCCCATCTGCTGATAGAAACGGTAATCGGTAGAATAGGGATGAGCTGCCGATTCCATGAGCCGATATGCACTGACTGCCTCATCGTAATAGCCTTTGCCGAGCAGCCATGCTGCGATAGCCTGCTCTGAATCCTCACTTTGAAGTAATGGTGATAACGGATTGTCTATAAGTAGATTAAGATTGCTGTCAAACGGATTGCGGAACTCATGCCTGCGGCTGAAGAGATTAAAGAAACGGTACAGGTCCTGAGTGTACTGACGGGCTGTAAAGTTCTCCTTGGCATCGGCCGGGAGATTGCCGCTTTTGAGTTCCTGAACATCTTCCTGGAGCTCGCCGTCAACCTGTCCCATGATCATGTCACGCTGTTCCTGAGGTATCTGCGAGAATGTGAGAGCAAATGAGTATTTATCAGAGTTGCAGAACATACCGTTTGAGAGCATGGACTTGGCTATGGTTGATTTGCTGAATGTTTCTCCAAGGCTGTTGACCACGTCGGGCTGGTCGAGGCTGAAAACGCGGAACCAGTTGTGTATCTGCCTGAAGAACGGGTAGTTCTTAAGGTGTGAGAAGGTGCTCATATAGACATCGGCACCCTCCATCTGGAGTTCGGTCATCTGCATGAGCTTGTCCTTGACCTCAGGTTTTTCTATCCACTCCTTCCAGTCGGGGCTGACATCGTCACGTTCCAGCTCCTCACGCATCAGGTCGCCCAGTTTGGGGTTACGCAGCATGGTGGGGATGAATTCCTCGCGCATGCGACGGTCAATCTCCTTGGTCTCACGGCACAGCAGCAGGGCCATCTGGACCTTGAGCATACGTTCCCTGATGCCGGGAGTATCCTGGAGCAACGCTATGCGGCTGTTGACCTCGGGGAAGTAGGGCATGATGTCGTTGTAGCTACCCAAAGCTACTGCCAGTCCGGTCAGTGCGCGTATGGATACTGCCATGCTCAGGTTCTCGGCAGCCTGGCACAGGAATAGGCATTTGAGCGGATCGAAACGCTCCATGAGAGAGAGGGTTACAGCGCTTATCACAAGCATAGAGTCATCCTCCATAACAAGCGGAGAATCAATGAGTTCAAGTAATGATGTTGAATCTTCGGAACTCCACTGTCCGTTGGTCCAGACAAGGTCAAACAGCAGGCCCAGATTGCGTTCATGTGAGTCTGTATCACCTATCTCAACAAAGGATTCAAGTGCCAGGCGTATACCTTCTATATTCTCGGTACGTGAAAGGCGGGAGCGCAGATGCTGGTAGTAGAGCAGCATGGATTCGGGTTGCAGACGGGCCTGTAGCACATCGTCGTTCAGGATAAGGGCACGGCGGATAAGCTGACGGTACACTTCCGTGCGGTGTTCATCAGGTGATCCCTGACTGAAATACTGCAGCATGAAGCTGTATGAGCTTTCGATATCCTCAAAACGTGACAGGATAGACCAGTCAGTCACATCGGCCATCTGTGTTTTTATCAACTCCAGAGCCTCTCTGAGACGGTCCTGCAGCAACAGTTCCTTGATGCGCCCGGCACGTTTTTTCAAATCCTCATCTACAACCATACAAAAAACCGCAGGAGTTTTGCTCCCGCGGTTTCAAATATACGAAATAATTCGGAATTATCCCTTGATAGCAGCGATACCGGGCAGAACTTTACCCTCGATAGCCTCGAGCAGAGCACCGCCACCGGTTGATACGTATGATACCTTGTCGGCAAAACCGAACTGCTTTACAGCGCTTACAGAGTCACCGCCACCTACCAGTGAGAAGGCACCGTTCTTGGCAGTTGCGTTGGCAACGGCAGTAGCGATAGCCTTTGTACCGGCCTGGAAGTTGCTGAACTCGAATACGCCGGCAGGACCGTTCCAGAGGATGGTCTTGGATGACTCAATGATACCGGCCATAGCCTTTGCTGAAGCAGGACCTATATCCATACCTTCCCAACCATCGGGTACGTTGTTGTTGTCAACAACCTGAGTGTTGGCGTTGTTGTCGAACTTATCGGCTGCAAGGCAGTCAACGGGCAGAACGATGTTTACGCCCAGCTCCTTGGCCTTAGCCAGAACTGCCAGAGCTACGTCAACCTGATCGGGCTCGCAGAGTGAGTTACCAACCTTACCGCCCTTGGCCAGAACGAATGTGTAAGCCATACCGCCTATGATAACCAGGTTGTCAACCTTCTGCAGCAGGTTCTCGATGATGGTGATCTTAGAAGATACCTTTGAACCACCGATGATAGCGGTTACAGGCTTTACTGAGTTATTGAGAACCTTCTCAACAGCTACAACCTCCTTCTCCATCAGATAGCCGAACATCTTGTGGTCAGCATCGAAGAAGTCAGCCATAACGGCTGTGGTGGCGTGCTTGCGGTGAGCGGTACCGAATGCATCGTTTACATATACGTCAGCATAGCTGGCCAGAGTCTTTGCAAACTCCTTCTGAGCGGCCTTGAGCTCCTTCTTGGCAGCATCGTATGCGGGATCCTCCTTCTCGATGCCACGGGGCTTGCCCTCTTCCTCAGCGTAGAAACGTACGTTCTCAAGCAGAAGAGCCTCACCGTCCTTAAGAGCGGCAACCTGCTCCTGAGCCTTAGCGCAGTCCTCGGCAAACTTAACGTCAACACCAAGGCACTCTGAAACGTGCTTCAGGATGTACTTGAGTGAGTACTTGGGATCGGGGTTCTTCTTGGGACGACCCATGTGTGAAGCGATGATAAGACGACCGCCATCGGCGATGATCTTCTTCAGGGTAGGCATAGCAGCGACGATACGGGTATCATCGGTGATGTTGAAGTTCTCATCAACGGGAACGTTGAAGTCTACGCGTACGAAAGCTTTCTTTCCAGCGAAATTGAATTGATCAATTGTCATAGTTACTGTTTGTTTATGGTTAAATTATTTCTCTCTGTTCTGAAAAAACTTGGAGTAGGGCGGCAGGTCCTGGGTGAGCCAAACGTTACCTCCTATTATCGTATCATGTCCGATGGTCACGCGACCAAGCACGGATGTGTTGGAGTAGATGACCACATTGTCCTCGATGATAGGATGGCGCGGAACGTTGATGGGATTGCCGTTCTCATCAAACTTGAAGCTCTTGGCACCGAGCGTAACTCCCTGATAGAGTTGCACATGATTGCCTATGATAGCAGTCTCGCCGATAACTACGCCTGTGCCGTGATCGATGCTGAAATACTCGCCGATGCGGGCGCCCGGATGGATGTCGATACCGGTAAGTGAGTGTGCAAGTTCAGTGATGATGCGGGGCAGGATGGGCACGCCAAGCTCAAGCAGGCGGTGTGCCATACGGTAATGATACATTGCAACCAGTGACGGGTAGCACAGTATTACCTCCTCGTGGCTTACGGCTGCAGGGTCACCGTCAAAGATGGCCTTGACATCGGTACCGAGCAGGCGTCTGAGTTCCGGAATGCTCTCAATGAACTGCTGTGCAATCTCATCGGCACAACAGGGCATGGACTCGTGGAAAATACGGCTTATATAGTCAATCTGATGTGACAGAATGGTATACAGGCGGCTTAAAGACGTGGAGAGGTCAACCGCTCCAAAGAAATTGCCGAATACCACATGGCGGAACAGCTTGACCGCCTCCTTTATCTCGGCACGGTCAATAGAGCGCTCCTCAACCTTGGGGATGTACTTATCGGCTTTCTGCAGGGACTTCTTAACATCCCTGATACTTTCAAAAATGTCTTTCTTTTCCATTGCCTACTGGTAACAGACCGCAAAATTAATCAAATTCACACAAAAAACGGCTTATGTTGGCCGATAATTATTTGCTACAGTAATGACATATGTCATTAAGGCAGCAATTTGCACATTTTGGAGCACGTGCGGTGCAAACGTATCGGCCGTGGAGAATGAGCCAGTGGTGTGCACGTGAAAGTAATTCTTCGGGGAAATATTTGACCAGCTCCTTCTCGACGCTTAAGGGTGTGGTGCAGCGTTGCGGTACCAGACCAATGCGGTGGCTTACGCGGAATACGTGGGTATCGACAGGCATCGCATTGCCTCCGAATGCCACTGCAAGCATCACGTTGGCGGTTTTTCGGCCTACGCCCGGCAGTTGTGTCATGCTGTCCAGGTCCTGCGGAATCTCACCGCCAAAGCGTTCACAAACCATGCGTGCCATCTGTGCCAGATGCTCTGACTTGGCGTTTGGGTACGATACGCTGTTTACGTAGGGGAATATCTGCTCAGGTGTGGCAGCTGCCATATCCTGAACGGTTGGGAATGCCTCAAAGAGGGCGGGAGTGACCATGTTGACGCGCTTATCGGTACACTGGGCCGAAAGCATGACGGCGCAAAGCAACTGGTAGGGAGATGAAAAATGCAGCTCGGTGGCGGCTTCGGGGAATTCCCCGGCCAGCCTCTGGCTGCATAGATCGTATAGTTCCCTCTTTTTCATAAGAGGTTAATTATCAGTTGGCTGCCTCAAATTCGCGCAGGAAACGGACGTCGTTCTCGGAGAACATACGCAGGTCCTTAACCTGATATTTGAGGTTGGTAATGCGCTCAATACCCATACCGAGTGCAAAACCTGAGTATTCCTTGCTGTTGATGCCGTTGAGCTCCAGGACATTGGGATCTACCATACCGCACCCCAGGATCTCAACCCAACCGGTACCCTTGCAGAAGGGGCAACCCTTACCGCCGCATATGTTGCAGCTTATGTCCATCTCGGCTGATGGCTCGGTGAACGGGAAGTAGCTGGGACGCAGACGGATCTTGGTATCGGGACCGAACATCTGCTGAGCAAAATAGAGCAGAACCTGCTTGAGGTCTGCAAAGCTTACATGCTTGTCAACGTACAGGGCCTCAACCTGATGGAAGAAGCAGTGTGCACGGTAGCTGATAGCCTCGTTACGGTATACGCGACCCGGGCAGATGATGCGGATAGGGGGCTCTGAGACCTCCATTACGCGACTCTGCACTGATGATGTATGTGTGCGCAGGATGATATCGGGATGTGCCTCGACAAAGAAGGTGTCCTGCATATCACGTGCTGGGTGATCCTCAGCAAAGTTCATGGATGAGAATACGTGCCAGTCATCTTCAACCTCGGGGCCATCGGCCAAAACAAAGCCAAGACGTGAGAATATCTCGATGATCTCATTCTTGACGATATTGAGCGGATGGCGTGTACCAAGCTCGGTGGGATATGCGGTGCGGGTCAGGTCCGGCTTCTCGGACTCTGCCTTCTGTGCATCGAATGCCTCCTTAAGGGCGTTTATCTTGTCCTGTGCAAGGTTCTTGAGCTCGTTGAGCTTCTGTCCGATCTCACGTTTCTGGTCATTCGGAACGTTGCGGAAATCGGCCATGAGGTCATTGATGGCACCCTTCTTGCTCAGGTATTTAAGACGCAGTGATTCAAGCTCTTCGGCTGTTGATGCCTTGAGGTTGTTTATCTCGGCTAAAAGCTGTTCAATTTTCTCTATCATCACGATACTTTTTTACAAGGCGCAAAATTAGCAAAAATTGGCGTGTAACCACAATTAGTTTGAGTAATTTTGCGGCATGACAATAAGAGACAATTGCTCACTTGCTGACAGGAATACTTTCGGTATGGATGTCAGAGCGGACAGCCTGATAGACTGGTCCACAACCGATGAGCTTAAAAACGCCCTGCTGGATATTGAGAAGCCTGTTCTGGTGATAGGAGGAGGCAGCAATCTGCTGTTTATGGGCGATTTCAAAGGTACCGTGCTGCACTCTACAATTTCATCGATAGAGATAATAGGAAGCACCGATGACCACGTTCACGTAAAGGTGGGCGCAGGTGTCGTGTGGGATGATTTCGTGGCATGGTGCGGCATCAACGGTCTGTGGGGCGTGGAGAACCTCTCCGCAATACCCGGTGAAGTAGGGGCCAGCGCAGTTCAGAATATAGGTGCATACGGCGTCGAGGCAAAGGATGTCATAGATACAGTCCAGGCCATATCGTTGGCCGATGGATCTGAGCGTGATTTCAGCAATGCCGAATGCCGTTACGGATACCGTCAGAGCATTTTCAAGAACGAGCTGAAGGGTCAATACGCTGTTGCATACGTGATATACACACTATCCAAAAAACCTCAGCCCAAATTGGGTTACGGTGCTCTGGAGCAGGAAGTTGAGCGTCTGGGCGGACCGTCGCTTGAGAATATCCGTCAGGCTGTGATTTCGATACGCGGCAGCAAACTTCCCGATCCAAAGATACTTGGTAATGCAGGCAGTTTCTTCATGAATCCGGTCATAACGGAGAAGGAGTTTGAAGTAATAAGGAGCAGTTATCCCGATGTTCCGTCATATCCGGCAGCCGACGGTATGATAAAGGTTCCGGCTGGTTGGCTGATTGAAAAAACGGGCTGGAAAGGCCGCTCACTGGGTCCTGCGGCGGTTTATGACAAGCAGGCGCTGGTGCTGGTGAACAAAGGCGGAGCCACAGGTGCCGATATCAAGCGCCTGGCTGACACCATCATTGCAGATGTGAAACAGAAATTCGGAATAACCCTTTCAACGGAGGTTAACTATATATGAAACTCACTTTCCTTGGAACAGGAACATCAATAGGCGTACCCGAGATGCGCTGCCACTGTCAGACATGTCAGTCTACTGACCCTCATGACAAGCGTCTGCGCACATCGGCCCTGATAGAAACCGATACCACAAAAATCATCATTGACTGCGGTCCGGACTTTCGCCAGCAGGCTTTAAGAACCGATATCGAACAGCTTGATGCTGTGATTGTTACGCATGAGCATTACGATCATATAGGAGGCCTTGATGACCTGCGTCCATACTGCACGACAACTACCATTCCCATATATGCGGAAAGTAATGTGATAAGCCATATCGTGCAGAGCATGCCGTATTGTTTCAGCAAGGATATCAACCCTCGTGTGCCTCATATGGAATTACGTGAGATACATCCCGGTGAGAAGTTCAGGATTGGTGACTTGGAGATACTCCCGCTGCGCGTAATGCACGGCAGTCTGCCCATTCTGGGATTCAGGATAGGTAAACTCACGTACATTACCGATATGAAGAGTATGGACGATGAGACTTTCAGGCTTCTTGAAGGTACTGAGACTCTTATAGTTAACGCGCTGCATACCAAGGAACATCCTACGCACCAGAATGTGCGCCAGGCTGTGCTATTTGCCGAGAAAGTATGTGCACGCGAAACATATCTGGTTCATATGAGCCATCGCGCCGGCATGCATGCCATCATGAACGCCAAGTTCCCGCCTCACGTCCAGTTTGCATACGACGGTCTGGTTCTGGACAATATCTGACCTACAAATATCCCTGTGCGCATTTAAGTTTTTTTGTTGAAATTATCGCAAGAAAATTCATTTTGCGGATAGCAATAAAATATTACCTTTGCTACGAATTTTAGAGGTTTAACTAAACTATCGCACTAAACGGGTGCGAACAACATTTCACAAAAGTGGATACAATTTATCAGATTCTCAAGATGTTAGGCTGTCTTGCCCTTTTCCTTTGGGGCATGAACCTTATGAGTAGCAGCCTTCAGAGATTTGCAGGTAAGGGCCTGCGTTCCTTTATTGAAAAGATGACTTCGAACACCGGTAAATGCCTTTTTACCGGTTTTTTAGTGACCGTACTCGTACAGTCATCGACCGCAACGACACTTATGCTGGTAAGCTTTGTGAATGCCGGTCTTATGACTCTGCGCAGCGCAATCGGCGTCATCATGGGTGCCAACATCGGTACAACGGTTACAGCATGGCTGTTTGCCGTGTCGATGGACGGATCATTCAGCCTTGGCTCTATTGCCATCCCGCTGATATTTGTGGGATTTGTGCTGTCATCATTCTTCAAGAAACAGAAGACCAAGGATTTCGGCTCGTTCCTGATAGGATTCGCGTTCCTGTTCCTGGGTCTGAGCATGCTTAAGGATACATCATATCCGTTGCTGTCAAGTGAGGCAGTACGCAATTTCCTTGCTCCTATAACCGATATGGGTCTTAGCACAGTCCTGTTTATAATAATAGGTGCTGTGATGACCTTCTGCCTGCAGTCATCGGCCGCTGCGACAAGTATCACCATGTTGCTGCTGGCCTGCGGTGTGATTACCTTCCCGAATGCCGTTGCATTCATCCTGGGTGAGAACATCGGAACCACAATCACATCAAATCTGGCTGCTACATCGACCAATATCAGTTCAAAGCGTACGGCACGTGCGCACCTGGTATTCAACCTGTTCGGTTCTATCCTGGTAATTGCGCTGTTCAGGCCTTACATGCAACTGAACGCCTATATCGTTGAGTCTTTGGGATTCCCCAATCCTCTGACATGTGACTTTACACTGCTTTCACAGACCGATCTGACAGGTGAGGCCCTCAAGGCCCAGACAACCTTGGCAAGCAGTCTGCCGTACAGTGTCGCCATAGTTCACTCGCTGTTCAACATCATCACAACCCTTATCCTGGTATGGTTCATACCGCAGCTGGAGAAGCTGGTTATGAAGATGGTTCCCAACAAGGAAGAGGAGAAAGAGGTATTCCATCTGGTTTATATCGGCAAGGGTAACGCAAATCTGGCTGAGTTGTCAATCACTGAGGCCCGTAAGGAGATTAACCACTACAGTGAGATATGCACCAAGGGATTCGGTTATGTACGTCAGGCTGTTGATACGTGTGAGACCGATGATTTTGAGGAGTTCCGCCAGAAACTGGTCAAATATGAGGAGATTACGGACCGTATTGAGTACGAGATTGCCACATATCTGAATCAGGTGAGCCAGAACGATATATCCGAGCAGGCACGTATGCAGGTCAAGGCCTATTTCAAGATAATAGGCGAACTTGAGTCTCTGGGTGATTCGGGTGAGGCTATCTCACGCCTGCTGCAGCGTAAGAAAGATCACGAGAAGAAGTTTGACAAGCTCATGAAGGAGCGCATAGGCGAGATGCTGGACACTATGCAGCATGCGTATGATGTGATGAATCAGAATCTCCAGAATCCCATGCTTACCGATATTTCCAACGCATATCAGGCCGAGGATGCCATTAATAATATGCGTGACCGTCTGCGTGAGGAGCACCTTAAGAATATGGAGCAGAAGTCATATGACTACACGGCTGGCGTCTATTACTTCGACCTTATTCAGGAGCTCGAGACCATGGGTGACTTCATGATCAATATCTCCCAGGCACTTGTAGGATTGAATATCTGATTCCGGAACGATATTAAAAGAAAAGTCCTTGGGGTTTCCAAGGACTTTTCTTTTTGGGGTTAAGGTTAATCAGCAGGTCTTTCGTGCTTGAAAGAGGAACGCGGGCGCACATTGGAGCGTGCAGCCTCCATGATGGTGTTCTTTCTGCGCATGATATCTGCCTCAACCTTACCTGACTTGGCAGGATTATACAGCTTGTCATACTGGGCACGTCCCACCTTGATGTGACGGATTGGGAACTCTGCAATATCATTAAGCGGTCCGCTTAGGGTTACACCCAGACGGATAGGCAACGGACACTTGGTCAGTGAGATATTGTAGTTGCAGCTCAGACCTGCATCAATATTGTGACGACCGCTTATGATAGCTTCATAACGGTCCATCTTGATACGGGCAGGATAGAGGTCAACCTTTCCGTCAAGTACCTGGAGCTCTATATCCAAACTGTCAATTACAGGATTGGCATCCTTGCTCATTAGCAGTTTACGCTTGATACCGTCAAATACCTCGTTGTCAAGAACCTGAAGGTTTGCACCTTCAATGACAGCGTTACCGATGAGGGTGAACATTTGAGGATAGAGCGGTCCGTGCGTAATATAATCGGGCTCAAGGAATGTCTGTGCGGACAGATGGAACTGAGCCTTACCGGACAGAGCTTTCAACATGGGAACAACTGAATCGACTGCAGGAACGATGTCGATGAGCTCATCAATCTCAATGTCCAGCAGATGGAAGTCAAGTTCCATGAAACGGTCCTCAACATTGGGCGTGCGGTAGATGGCTGTAAGCTGCATCTCGGCAGCATTGGATGAGAATCCAAGCTCCTGAAGTATGACCACGCCGTCCTTAATGGAGATGTCACCGCCTACGTTGTTGAAGGTATGTTCGTTGAAATCAACCTTGGACAGATTGGTGTACAGAGTCAAATCAATACCCTTGGGTATCATGATAGGACCGGTACTTACAGTGTCCTGGCCGGCTTCAATCTCTTGTACCGCCTCCTCGGCAGCCTCAGTATTCTCTTCTTCATCTCCTGTCAGGGCCATGAGCCTGTTCATGTTCATGTAGTCCGACTCCAGTGAGAGTTCACCTGTCAGAAGTCCCTTGCCGTCAAGGAATTCACCGATGTTGTAGATATCACCCCAGAGCTGGATATCCGAGTCGTCGATCTCGGCACGGCAGTCGTTGATGTTGAAACGACCCAGCGAGAAGTCAAAATCAAGTGTCTTTAGGCATATGGGAGAGGCCAGCATATTGACCTGACCGTCCTTAAGTGTCATCTTGACCTGAGGATTCCACTGGTTCAGAATTTCAGCCTTTGTGGAGTCATACTGTGCAAGAGCATTCAGTGAGGTGGCACCCAACGTTGCCGAGAGTGCGCTTCCCATAATGGCTGACAGTGCGTCAAACCCAATGTCTGCCTTCATGGCGATGGTGCCGTCGGCAGGTGCCATGTTAAGCGTGACTGCGGTATTCTTGAGGGTTCCGGATATGGTATCCATGTCACCGTTGAGCTCGCTGACACGAAGGTCCACCAGTATATTCATCTTATCCACATCTTCATCCAGACCGGCCACCGATGCACTCAGATTGAGGTTCTGAAGCGTTGCGTTTATGGTGGTGGAGTCAACCATTGACAGATCAAGGTCTGTAGCCTTGATTGTAACATCGGCTGTCTGTCGGTTACGGTCAACAGCGACGCGGCTGGGGTAGGCTGCCTCCAGAGAAAGCTTGCCCGAAGCGGCCTTGAGTGAATCATTTACTGATGCGTCAAGATTCCTGAGTGAAATCTTGGCTGTGGCATTGTCCAGAACGGGGCCTGCATCGGCCAAAGCACCCTTGACGTTGATGTCAAGTCCTACAAGACCATGAACGTCAATTCCGTCAAGCATATCCTGGAATGACTCCGGAATCATTGAAATGAGACGGTCTATGTCCAGGTCACGCGGAGTGTTGATACGGGCGCGTCCTGCAACCGGCTGCTTTCCACCAAGTGTTCCGTTGGCATTGAAAGCTATCTGTTGGCCGTCGATACGGATGTTTGAACCCTCCTTTACGTTGAAACGGGTTATCTCCCTGTTGGTTTCAAGAGGTAGGGTAAAGCCGAATGACCAGCCGGGGACATAGAGGTCGCTGTCCATCTCAATCTTTATTGACGGGGTATTGAACTCGGTAAGGAGTGCAATATCGCCACCCTTGATTGTTGCATCGGCCTTTAATGAGAGCTGATCGGTTATGACATTGATGGGATCCTCGCCGCCCTGGTCATAAACCGTACCTTCCACATCTATGGTCAGACCGGTAGTGACATCGCTCAGATCAAGCTTGAGGGCACCTTCAAGGCCTAACAGGACCTTTGCAATCTGTGCATTGGTGATGGTTCCAATGGAATCTTCAAGCTGGAGCGATATGTCGCGGGAGTCAAACGTGAATCCGCTTACGTTGGCGTTATCACCGGCGAGTGATGCCTTATCGGCTTTCATTACTATGGCACCGGTCTCAGTCAGCATACCCTCCGAAGAGTATTTCAGATCTGAGGCAGTGATGCGGAAACCGGCCATGAGGTCACCCAAACCTTCGCTGCCCAATGTAGTGTTTACATTGCTCAGAACCAGTTTGAGGTTGTTCAGGCATGCCTGGATGTCATCCATGGTTGCCTGTGTCTCCTTAAGGTCCAGAGTGACATCGGCAGCTACTTCCTCATTGTATTTGGAGAGTTGAGCGTCCAGACGGATGTCATTGAGGTAGGCACCTACGTTCATGGAGTCATTCCGTATGGCAGCGTTGACCGAAGCCAGTCTGACAGAGGCCTTGGCATCCAGACTGTCATAGTTGAGAAGTCCCTTCAGATTTATGTCAAGGTCATTGATTCCTGCGTCGATACCGGATGACAGATCCTTGTATGAGGCATTGATACCCTTGACGGATATTTTCTGCAGGTCGGCGTAGATATCCATTCCTTCATCATCCTTCTGGGGTTCCTCTTCTTCATCGGAAGTGCCGAATACGTCCAGATTGGAACTGCCGTCGGCTGCCGTAAAGAGATTGGCATGAATTCCGTTGATATACAGATTGGTAAGGATGATCTTGCTCTCCTTGTAGAGGGTCTTGAAATCAACCGTAACCGTGAATTCATCAACGGCGGCCAGTGTATCGTACGGCGATATTTCCATATCGTCATAGACAACCAGACCGTTCAGGCGGAATCCAAGGAAAGGATATGAGCCTACCAGTGTCAGGTCCACATCATCAATTTTAGCACGGGCGGGAGAATACTTGTCAATGGCTTTCTCCGCCACTTTGGTCAGACTGGATGATGAGAATACAATCCAGCATACCAAGGCTACAATGATAATAACCAGACCCAAGAGTGATCCCAGAGAGATTCCGGTTATCTTGAGGGCTTTCTTTAATTTAGGTTTCATTATTTCTTTGTGAAGACTATAATGGTCTTAGAGCTATCCTCCTTGTCGTAGGCTTCCATCTTGGTCTGGTTGAGTTCCTCAACAATATAGACCGTAAAGGCCACGATGGTTGATTTTCCTTGCTCGTAACCACTTACTTCAAGTTCGAGTTCATCGCCTGTAAGGCTCCAGGTAAAGGTTTGTGTCCTGCCGGACTGGGTACGTGAACCTGAATAATCGTCGTTGAAGGTGTAGGTCCAGCCATCGGTTGCACTCCATGTACCTATCAGCAGATCTTCATCAAAATCATCTTCAAGAAGGCTACAGCCTGCGAAAACAAACAGAACTGCGGCGAGTACCATAGACAAGCGGAAAAGTCTCTTTTTCATAAATCTTTTAATTGGTTATACCTTAAATATATAGTTTGATAGGGGCGAAGTTAAGCATTTTTTGCAAATAACTGTGTATGAGTTTCTGTTATAAACAAAACGGATGAAATCTTATACGTTTCCCAAACAAAAAAGGTAAATTTGCAGGTCTTTTTAGGAAACTGACGATATGTTTAGAAGCAAAACTTGTGGAGAGTTACGCCTGACCGATGCCGGTACTGTTGTTACACTGGCAGGATGGGTGCAGAGAGTACGTAAAATGGGTGGTATGGTCTTTGTTGACCTGCGTGACCGCTACGGTATTACCCAGCTTGTGTTTGACGATGCTACTGATGCCGCCCTGTGCGAGCAGGCAAGCCGTCTGGGACGTGAATTCGTGATCCAGATTACCGGTAAGGTAAGCGAGCGTTCAAGCAAGAACTCCAAGATTCCCACGGGTGATATAGAGATCCTTGTAAACACTCTTAATGTCATCAATGCGGCCGATACGCCTCCCTTTACAATCGAGGACGATACAGACGGCGGTGATGACCTGCGCATGAAATACCGCTATCTTGACCTGCGCCGTCAGTGCGTACGCAAGAACCTGGAGTTGCGCCACAAGATGGTTATGGAGATACGTAAGTTCCTGGATGACCTGCACTTTATGGAGGTTGAGACTCCGATACTGATCAATTCCACTCCTGAGGGCGCACGTGACTTCGTGGTACCTTCACGCATGAATCCCGGTCAGTTCTACGCTCTGCCTCAGAGCCCCCAGATTCTCAAGCAGCTGCTTATGGTATCCGGTTTTGACCGTTACTTCCAGATTGCCAAGTGTTTCCGTGACGAGGACCTGCGTGCCGACCGTCAGCCTGAATTCACCCAGATTGACTGCGAGATGTCATTCGTGGAGCAGGAGGATATCCTGCAGATATTCGAGGCTATGGCCAAGCACCTGTTCAAGAGTATCCTTGGCATTGAGATGAAGGATCCTTTCCAGCGTATGACCTGGCAGGATGCAATGAAATACTACGGCAGCGACAAACCGGATCTGCGTTTTGACATGCACTTTGTGGAGCTCATGGATGTTCTCAAGGGCTATGGATTCGGCGTATTTGACGGTGCTGCATACATAGGCGGTATCTGCGCAAAGGGTGCCGCTACATATACCCGCAAGCAGATTGATGCTCTTACAGAGTATGTAAAGCGTCCGCAAATCGGTGCTAAGGGTATGGTTTACGCACGCGTTGAGGCTGACGGCAGCGTCAAGTCATCGGTCGATAAGTTCTACAGCCAGGAGGTTCTGCAGCAGCTTAAGGCTGCCATGAATGCTGAGGCCGGTGACCTTATCCTGATCCTGAGCGGTGATGACGCTATGAAGACCCGCAAGCAGCTCTCAGAACTGCGCCTCAAGGTGGCTGATGAGCTTGGTCTTCGCGACAAGAACCAGTTCAAGTGCCTTTGGGTTATTGACTTCCCCATGTACGAATGGTCCGATGAGGAGAACCGCCTCATGGCTATGCACCATCCGTTCACGAGCCCCAAACCTGAAGATATTCCTCTTCTGGATACTGATCCGGCAAGCGTTCGTGCAAATGCATATGATATGGTTATAAACGGTATTGAGGTTGGTGGCGGTTCTATCCGTATCCACGACAGCAAGCTGCAGGCTACCATATTCAAGATTCTGGGCTTTACTCCTGAGCAGGCTCAGGCCAAGTTTGGATTCCTTATGAACGCATTCAAGTTCGGTGCACCTCCTCACGGTGGTTTGGCATTCGGTCTGGACCGCTTTGTCAGCATATTTGCAAAGCTGGACAGCATCCGCGACTGCATCGCATTCCCCAAGAACAACTCAGGCCGCGACGTAATGCTGGATGCTCCGGGTCCGCTTGACCAGTCCCAGTTGGATGAGCTTCAATTAAAAGTAGATCTGAAAAATTAATAACCGCGAACCGCTCTGAATCTTTTCAGGGCGGTTTCTTTTTGCACGGAGCCGGACTTACAGTTTTGGGAGACGACGTTACGGGACTATTTCGCACCCCTCCGGACCCTAAACGTCGAACTCGGCCTTTTAGTCCCCTTCGGGGCCTAACGTGCCTCAAACATGCGCCGTTTTTAACGGGATCCTTCGGGGCGCTTCACTTACGCCCCTTCACTGACGCTCCCTAACTGTAAGTCCGGCTCTGTGCAAAAAAGGAAACCGCCGGAGGATTTGTGTGTTTTTTGCGTTTTTCGATTTACTTTTGGGGGATTTCTGCAACTATAGGGTAGAGACGCGAATATGACTAGACAGGAATTTGAACAGTTGACAGTCCGGATACGGAGCAGGTTGGTGTTGATGGCCGGCCGCTTTGTTAAGGATTCAGGCATTGGCGATACAGCCGATGATATTGTTCAGGAGTCGCTGCTGGTTTTTTGGCGTCAGACTGAAAACGGATATGAGATGCAGAATCCCGAGGCTCTGGCAGTAGCAATCACAAAGAAGATGTGTCTTGCGCATCTGCGCGGATACAAGCCTGTGGTTCAGTCGATTGAAGGAGTTGAGGTGGCTGGCGGCGCATCGGCATCGGCACTTACCGATGAGACGGATCTGAACACGGTCAAGGAGTCGCTTCTGGCATTGCTTACTCCCACGCAGAGGCAGTATCTGCATCTCAGAAACGAGATGGGGCTCTCTCTTGATGAGATTGCAGAGGTGACGGGAAGCCCCAAATCAAGCATTAAAACTACAATTTCTGCAGCCCGTAGGCTGATGTTGGAACATTTAAGAAAGGACTTATGATCAATTTGAACGATAAACAGGAACGCCTGGCGCTGATAGAGCGATATCTGGAGACCGATACAACGGTTCAGGAGGAGCAGATGCTGGCAGAATACTATGCATCGCACGCCATTGACGGCGATGAGGAGCAGGTGGCAACCCTGATAAAGATGTCTCACTCTGAAGCTGATGCATCGATGATGGCCGATACGGCAGAGTTTGACCGTATCACGGTACGCCGCAAGCCGGCGCAGATGATCCTGAGATGGAGCTCGGTAGCTGCCGCAGCAATAGTGCTTCTGTTGGTTTGCCTGCATATCAGCAAACCGGCCTCAGGGCATGCACAGGATAACGTTTATGGCGTAAGTACGGCACAGATTCTGGAGGGTATGGAGATGATTTCCAGGATTGAGGTAGGAGAGATAGAATCGGTATTGGCAAAGCCGCAGGGAGACCGGGTTGTCATAACGGTAAAACTGGCAAACGGCAAGGAACGTTCCTACTCAATGACAACTGATATTGATGGTAACTCATTATCATTCACAGCATTCAACTAACTTAATAACAATAGATTATGAACACATTTTTGATTACGGCACTGTTTGCATCCCTGGTAGGTTCAAACGACATTACGGCTCAGGCCGACACCATTAACAAGTATACGGTTGACGGAAAGATGGTGTATAATTTTGACGGCAGTCAGCTTGAAAACAAAGTCATTCTCAACTATGATATCACCGTTGAGCCTGAAACTAAAGGAAAAAAAGACGGAAATGTAGTAAGGACTCATAAAATAACGACAGCCGAAGGTATGCTGAATTATGATGGTGCATCGGCCTCCAATGGTAATGCGCAAGTTTCTCTCAGATACTCTTCAACGCAGGAAAAGCCTCTTGTGATAGTTGATGACAAGGAGTATAAAGGCGCTATGGAATCTATTGATCCTGCAACGATTAAGTCAATTACGGTTTTAAAGGATAAAGCAGCAATAGAACTCTACGGCGAGAAAGCAAAGAATGGAGTCGTAGTGATCGAAACCAAGAAATGATGCAAAAGGGTGCCAAAGGGGACGGTTCTTTTTGGCACCTTATGATCTAGACTCGTTTCGCCGAAAAAGAAAAAAGGTGCCAAAAAGAACCGTCCCCTTTGGCACCTCTTTTGTACTTTTTTAGCAGAAAAAGCTTTGCTGAATCGGCTGGAAAGCGGAAATTTGCAGCCGAATTAAACAAATCTTCAGGGTGGGGCGTAATTCCCCGACCGGCGGTATAGTCCGCGAGCCGAAAGGCCGAACCGTTGCAACTACGGTACCGACAGTATAGTCTGGATGGAAGAAGAACTTATGAAAAAGAAATTTGCTTTGTGCCTGGGCATGATTGTGCCCGCACTGGCCGTTTGCGCCGAGGGCGTAGAACTGGCCGATTCCGTGATCAATCTTCAGGAAGTTGTAATCCGCGACAACTTCGGCAGTACCGAAACTACTCCACTGAGCATCAAGACTCTGCATCCGAGTCACATCAAGCTCTACAGCACATCGCCCAACTATGTGGAGATGATGCAGGGCATTCCGGGCGTGTATGCAACGCCTTCAACGGGCTCTTACGGCGATGCTACACTCAATATCCGCGGATTCAAGCAGGAGAACATAAGCATACTTCTTAACGGTATTCCAATCCAGGGTCTGACATCGGGTTCCATGTACTGGAACAACTGGATGGGTCTGGCCGAGGCTACTTATGCCGTTCAGATTCAGAAGGGTATGGGTTCATCGATGCTGGCCGATTGCGCTATGGGCGGTATGGTGAACATCATCACAAAGACCGGCGAGGGCTCTCCTGAATGGGATTTCTCCACCTCATACACACAGTTTGGAACCAAGAAAGCCATGCTCAGCTATTCTACCGGTCAGCTTAAGCATGGTTGGAGCGCAAACATGATGGTAAGCGGAGTATATGGTGACGGATTCGTTGAGGCATCGGAGGTAAAATCCATGTCTTATCTGCTGTCTGTAAGCAAGATACTTAATGATAATAACACATTGATTTTCACGGCTCTGGGATCTCCTGAGCAGCATGACCAGCGTAATACTGAACTCTCAAATGAGGAGGTCGACAAGTACGGACGCGGGTACAGCAAAAACTGGGGTTATCTGAACGGTGAGAAGTATTCGATAGGCCGTAACCACTATTTCAAGCCGTATTTTACCTTGCAGCACATCATGGACAAGGGTGCCCTGCACATGAAGAACTCACTCTATCTTGCAATTGCCGATGGAGGCGGACGCTCCACATTCAATGACTTTACCAAGCCTTCAGCATCTATTATAGCTCACCAGACTGCCGACGGTCATATTGACTTTGATGCAATCATTGCCGAGAATCAGGCCTCAGGGTACTCAAAGAACGTAATGATTGATTACCTGTCAGGACATACTCAGGTGGGTGGTGTGGTATCGGCCGATTACAGCCTGAATGACAAATGGACTCTTGGAAGCGGTTTGCAGTACCAGCTGTTTGACACATGGTCAAAGATGGTGGTGCTGGATCTGCTTGGCGGAAATGCAGTTCAGTATGGCGGACAGGATCTTGTGGTGGGTGATTACATAGGTGCCCGTTACGGTCGTACTACTCATCTTGCTTCGGGTTACGGACAGATTAAGTATGACGGCAGAAAGATCAATACGAACCTGGGCGTAAGCGTGTTCAGCGGCAATTACCGTCGTCATGATGACGTTACGGGAAATGTCAGTGACTGGGCTCACGGTTGGGGTGTAGGTGTCAAGAGCGGACTGCTTTATCATTTTACGGGCAAGTATCAGGCTTTCATCAATCTGGGATATAACAGCCGTCTGCCTTATGCCGGTACATATCTGGTCTCAAGTGACCTTTCAGTCAAGGATGACGTGGTAAATGAGAAGAACCTTATGGCCGAGGTCGGAACCAGAATCCTTTGGACTGGAGGTGGCCTGGAACTGAGCGGATACTATGCACGCTGGAATGACAAGACCGTGACTGTGAATATAGCAAAACGCGCCAATGAGGCTGCACAGAAGTACTACATAACCGGTCTGAACGCACTTCATATGGGTGTTGAACTGAATGTACAGCAGGAACTTGCGTCATGGGTTATCGTGACTGCTTTTGCCAACCTTGCATCATGGAAATGGAAGAGTTCAGGCGAGGCTCTGATATATGACGGATACACCGGCGAGACTCTTAATACATACACCATCTACTGCGACGGACTGCATGTGGGTGATTCACCTCAGACTCAGTTCGGTGCCCAGGCTGATTTCAAGATGCCCTACGGATTCTACGCAAACCTGTCATGGCAATACAACGACCGTATGTACGCAGACTTTGAACCCAATGACAGAAAGAACGCCGAGTCTCCTGACGCTTACCGTCTGCCGTCATGGAACGTTCTTGACGCAACTTTAGGATGGAGCAGTCAACTCACTGACAATATGCATCTTGATATATTCGCTGCAGGCCGTAACCTTACCGATGCGAACTATATAGAACGCGGTAAGGACGGAGCAAATCACGACCTTGCTACATTCCGCGGATACTGGGGCGCACCGCGCACACTGTCAATAGGAATGAAGCTCTCCTGGTAAGATCAGATACAGAGTAAAGCTATTGAGGCCGCAGCGAGTACGATACCAAGTACCTGGTGCGGCTTCAGTTTTTCACCGTATGCCAGCCAGCCTACGATAGCTCCTATGGCTACAATTCCGATGTTGTGGATGGGGAACAGCAGGGAGGAGTCTATTGTCTTCATTGAGAGCATCAGGGTGTAGGTACAGCCATAGTTGATTACACCCAGTGAAGCGCCTCCCAGGATATTCTTGAATGTGACCGGAACTCTCTTGCCATCGGTACCCTTCTTAAAGAATGAGTAGCTGCAGATGAGCATTGCAAAGAAGAATACACCTGCGGTTGCAAGTGATATCTCGCTGTTTATGTCATGCTCGGGGCGTCCTGCGTTGGATGTGGTGATATGGTACTGGAGTACCTTCATGGCCGAATTGCTGAGGCCGAATGCTATGAAAACGGTCACAGGGGCCAGTATGTCACGCAGAGAGAGCTTGTGGCCGGCGCCATCGGACTCGCCTTTCCAAATGGTCATACTCATGGCAACCAGTACAAGAGCTATGATCAGCCACTTGGGCCTGGCACTGCCTTCAATCAGCAGGTATGTGACGATAATGGGTATCACCATCGATGCGCGGCTGCAAACCGTTGATATTGCGACACCTACGCGACGGGTGGAGTCGGAGAGAACCACCATTCCGGCCATGAAAATCAGTCCCAGGAAGATTACCGGGATGAACCAATCGGCCTTTATGGGGTTGACCACCATCTCACCGTTGAGCGAGAACAGCACTCCCAGTATGAATGCGGTCATATAGTTGAAGAATATGGCCTGATGAGAGTCTATATCAAAGCGTTGGAATATTTTGAATGAGATGGAGAACATTGCGGCGCAGATGGTCGCAATGATCAGAAAGATAATTCCTGCTGTCATAAGTATGTCCTTTTTATTTGATCAGTCCACGGTTACGTAACATTGCTGCGGTTTCGGGATCGTGTCCACGGAACTGGCGGTACAGCTTCATGAGGTCATCGCTGCTACCTTTTTCGAGTATGTTCTTGCGATAGCGCATGCCGGTTTCCTTGTTCAGGAGGCCCTCCTCCTTGAAGCATTGGAAGGCATCGCAGTCCAGAACCTCGGCCCAGAGGTAGCTGTAGTAGCCTGCGCAGTAGTCGTTGTTGAATATGTGGTTGAAGAATGTGCCGCGGTAACGGTACTCAATCTCGGGAATCATACCCAGTTTGGCCGATATCTCATCCTCAAACTTCTGGTCATCAAAATTGCTGTAATCCTTGAGCATATGGTACTCCATATCCAGCAGGGCGGCTCCCACGAGCTCTACGGTCTCGAATCCGGTATTGAAATGGCCTGCGTTCTGCATCTTCTCAATCAGGTTGTCAGGGATAGGTTCTCCTGTCTTGTAATGGAAGGCGTATTGCTTGAGTATTGCAGGCTCTATGGCCCAGTGTTCCATAATCTGTGAGCACATCTCAACATAGTCATTCGGGGTTGCGGTACCGCTTACGGTAGGATAGTGGCACTGTGTGAGCATTCCGTGAAGGGCGTGGCCGAACTCGTGGAATACTGTGCGGGTGTCATCGATTGAAAGCAGGCAGGGCAGAGTGTCTGTAGGCACAGAGAAGTTACATACGTTCACGATGGTGGGACGCTGGTTCTGGCCTGCGTAGTTGAATTGATCGGTAAAGTTGGTCATCCACGCACCCTGACGCTTGGTGGGGCGTACAAAGCAGTCGGTGTAGAAATATGCCAGGTGGCTGCCGTCGGCATCCAGGCACTCCCAGGTCTCGACCGATGGGTTGTAAACGGGCAGGTTGTCAACTTTCTTGAACTTGATGCCGAACAGGGTCTCAGCTACCATGAATGAGCCTTTGCGTACGTTGTCAAGGCTGAAGTAGGGGGTAAGCTGTGACTCGTCCAGGTCATATTTCTGCTTGCGCAGTTTCTCGGCGTAGTACCACCAGTCCCAAGCGGCCAGTTTGAACTTGCCGCCTTCGGCATTGATGATCTTCTGCATCTCGTCACGCTCGCGTTTGGCCTGCGGCAGAGCGTATTTCCATATCTCCATGAGCAGGTCATATGCAGCCTGCGGGGTTTTGGCCATACGGTCCTCGAGCATGAAGTCGGCAAATGTCTCATAACCAAGCAGATTGGCTAGTTCAAGACGAAGCTGAAGGATTTCCTTTATGATGGCTTTGTTGTCAAACTCGTTATTGTTGTTGCCGCGGGTGTAGTAGGCCTTGTACATCTGTTCACGCAGGTCGCGGTCCTGGCAGTACTGCAGGAAGGGTATCCAGCAGGGTTTCTGCACGTTGAATGCCCAGCCTTCAAGGCCTTTCTCCTTGGCACGGGCGGCGGCAGCCTCAAGCTGGTCCTGAGGCAGACCTTTCAGGCGGTTGATATCAGTCACGTTGAGTACGTAGGCGTTACTCTCGTCAAGATTGTTGTTGGCAAACTTGATGCGAAGTTCACCCATGCGGTTCTGGATCTCCACGAAACGGGCCTTAGCCTTATCGTCAAGCAGGGCACCGCCGGTCACGAAACGGCGATAATACTTTTTGAGTACCTCTTTCTGCTCGACAGTAAGGCCGATATTGTCCATGTTGTCGTGCAACTCTTTGATCCTCTTGAATATGGTCTCGTTCATGAAAACATATGAGTTGGCCTCGTTTTCCATGGGGATTTCCTTCTCCTCGGTCTCATGCATGATATCATCTGCATCGGTCTCCATAAGGTTGTAGAATACTCTGCCTACGTTTCCAAACAGCCTGTCACATGATTCCAGAGGCTCAATGGTATTCTCAAACGTGGGTGCATCGGGACATGCGGCAATAGCATCTATATTTGCTTTTAACTGGCGTAAACCCTCCTCAAAGGCGGGCATATAGTCTGTTGACTGAATTTTGTCAAACTCCACTGCGCCATACGGCAACTGGCTCTCCTCCAAGAGCGGATTGGTTTTGTTCTCACTGCAAGACATACACACGATGGCTGCTACAGCAGCTGCAAATAACGTTTTATTCATATTAATTGGTTTGTTCTGCAAAAATAGCATTTTACACCCGTAACACAAAGGGGATTATTGGGCCTGATTCTTAATCTTGAATGTGACGGACAACGGGCTGTGGTCACCAAGCGGGGTACCGTCGTCCTTCTGATAACCTTCATGGTCGATGAAAATACTCATGGGATACAGTTTTGCGCCACCTTTGGGGTTGATATACAATATCTTATCGAGTAATTCTCCGTTGCGGCTCCAGTCTATGGTGCCGGGATCCTTGGTCACTATTCCTTTATAGATCTCGGGATACCGGCCGTTCTTGACAAGCTCTATCCATGCATCACTCGCTGTGGCACGGCCGGTTCTTTGAATCTCATCAATGAACTGTATCTTGATGCTGTCACGCTCATACCAGCTGTTAAGGTCACCCATGATTATGACCGGACGCTTGTCCAGATGCTTGAGGATATAATCTCTAAGTTGGCGCCATTGCACCATCCTGGCGCGGCAGTCAGGTCCGTCAAGGCCCTTGGCCTCGTCCTTATCGTCGCCTGCATCCATATGCATATTATAGATTACCACCTCACTGCCTTCTTTCAGCTTAACGTCATAGCGGCGGAATCCCTTGGTTACGATAGCGTCCCAGGCATGGTTGTACTTGCCGTAACTGGCTGTCCAACTGACGCTGTCGGCCATGACGGCGGTCATATTCTTTTTCCAAAAGGCATTCAGGCCATCGGACATGAATCGGACATCGGATGTCATTCTGTTCATATTCAGTCCACCTGACCAGGAGTCTCTGTCATAATTGGCAGAGAGAGAGGAATATAATTGGGAATCATAATTGAAGTTCTCCTGAACTGATATGAAATCGTAGTTCATGTCTGCCAGATATTGGCTTATGTAGGGAGTATATTTGGCACCGGGACCGTCCGCGTTGACTGTGACTTTATATAATCCCATGATACTTAGACTTTTAGGAAGTCCGTCAACGTTCAGCGTAGCAACCGAGAATGTCTCCTCCGGTCCGCTAGGTTCAACATCGGCAATTATATCTTCTTCATTGTCTTTGCTGCAACTTATAAGGATTATGGGTGACAGGAGAATTGCAGTTTTAAATAGTCCTTTCATACAAAAATACATTCGTTAATCATTCGCTAAGATAGGAAAAAAAGTGCAGTTTCGTCTATATTTGTTATTTTTGCAAGGTATTGTTGAACTATCAGAAAATGTCCTTTCTCAATCGAAAATATCCGTTTCAAAGGGGTGGCAACTGGATTAAGGATTGCCTGGCTTATAGCATTATTGTATTCCTGATACTGTTTTTGCTGCAGCCGTTCGGCCTGAGCGTGTATCCGGGCCCCAAAATGCCTATCGCGCTTTCATTCGGAGTCCTGACATTCGTGTGCTGCCTTGTTTTCGGGTATCTGATATCAATGCCCATAAAAAAACGTGTACGGACATGGCGGGTATGGCATGAAATACTGAGCGTATTCACGCTGGTACTTTTTATTGGAATATGTAATTTCCTGCTGTTCACTAAAATATTCAACTATCCGTTAAGGCTGGACCTGTTCCTGATGTTTGTTTACTGGACATTCATTATCGGTATATTCATTTCTGTCCTTTCAACTATCCTGTCATATCAGCGTTATCTGCGCGGACAGTTGAATGCTCTCCTGGACAAGACTACCGATGAGCAGACGGGCATATCGGTCACAATTCATGACACACGTGTACGAGGAAACGACATTACGCTGCCCATTAATGACCTGCTGTACATTGAGGCGCAGAAGAACAACGTGGTGGTGGGATACCTTCTGGATGGAAAGCTCAAGAAGGTTGAGCTGCAGACATCGCTTACCGCAGTGCTCAGTGATCTCCATGAATATGCTAACATTTTCCAGTGCCACCGGTCATTCGTGGTGAATCTGAACAATATCACCAAGGCTTACGGAAACTCCAACGGATATACCATGGAACTGGGCGAAGGACTTGCTACGGTGCCTGTTTCACGCTCTTTCGTGGGCAAATTAAAGTCATTCATCTCTTAGTATTTCGTCATTTCCGGGTGCCCGTTCGTCCGGGCTCCTAGTTATTCGTCCGCAATTCTAGCTGTCTGTCCGCGGAATTTGGCGGGTATTTTCCCTATTATCATTTTTGCGGCATGGAAAAACGATTGCTGCATTTGATTCTGGTGCTGGCCTGCGTATGTAACGCTGCCGCACAGACAGAGATTAAGGGAAAGGTTTGTGACGAATACGAGCCGCTTCCGGGTGTTAATGTCTATATATTAGGAACTATAGACGGGTGTATGACCGATGCCCAGGGGCTATTCTCATTTACTACCGATGAGGTGGGTGAGGTTACCCTTTGCGCCTCTTTCCTTGGTTTTGACGAGTTTAAGGTTACGGCCGATGTCTCAAAACTTGCGTATGTTGATATCATGCTGCGTGAGAAACCGCTTTCAATAGATGAGGTGTGCATATCGGCCAGTTCGTTCAGGATAGGCAAACTGGACCAGTTCAAGTCGCTGGATGCCTTAGATGTGGTCATGTCGGCCAATTCATGCGGTGACATCGTGGCGGCTCTGCAGATGCTTCCGGGTTCACAGAAGGTGTCCGAGGACGGCAAACTGTACGTGCGTGGGGGCGAAAGCAATGAATGTCAGACATTTATAAACGGAATGCACGTGCTGGTGCCTTACAGCACGAATGTTGAGGGACAGACCAACAGAGGGCGTTTCTCGCCGTTCCTGTTCAAGGGAATGAGTTTCTCGCTGGGCGGATACAGCGGAGAGTACGGACAGGCGCTTTCATCGGTCCTGCCTATGGAGACTACCGATGCCGCTACGGCCGATAAACTGGGCGTAAGCGCATCGTTGGTAGACTGGAATCTGGGCGGCACCAAGGCATTTACCAAGAGCAGCCTCTCATTCAATGCCGATTATACCGGACTGGAACTGTACAATAAGTTATTCCCTGACCGCAACGACTGGACACGTCCTTACGGTAAACTGTCTGGCGAGGCCCAGTACAAGGCTGAAATTTCGTCCAGAAGCACTCTGAAGAGTTATGCTGGCTATGATCTGACGAATGTGGGACTTAATACAGGCGGGCGTAACCTGTTTATGAAGGAGCACAACCTGTTGGCCAATGTCACGCTCAATACGGCTCTCAAATCGGGCTATACGGTGTTTACAGGCGTGGCCGGATCATGGGTTCTGAATGATATTGACGGCGCTCTGGTTCAGGGTGACAGATACCATAATGTCCGTAGCGAGATTCATCTTAAGGGTGGGGTACGCCGCAGTTTTACATCGGCCTTTAAGTTATCGGCCGGAATGGAGGATTACATCAGAAACAGTGTAAAACGTTACAACAGTGATGGATATGATTTGGACTACAATACTGCCGCAGCGTATCTTGATGCTCAGGTAAGACTGTTTCCGCGAGTATTCCTGACGGCATCTCTCAGGGATGAGTACGTGAGTTACAGCGGCGAGTGGATGCTCATGCCTAGAGCAATACTGAGCTGTTTTCCCGGAGATTATTTCCAGGCATCGGTCATGTTGGGCCGATACAGCCAATGTGCTGAGGATGACTACATTGCGAGAGGCATGAAAGGGCTGCGCCAGACTACTGCCGACCATGCGATCATGAGTTTCCAGTACAGCAACGGCCAGAGTCTGATAAAGGTTGAGCCATACTACAAGCGGTACCACAATCTGCCTCTGCTGGAAGGCGGCGTTTACACCTCAAACGGTTATGGAAACAGCAGCGGTCTGGACATCTTTGCCGAGGACTGTTCTTTGTTGAGCAATCTTACCTTAAGTGCCTCATATTCATACAATAAATCCGAGCGTCTTTACTTGGATTACGATGCTCCAAGAACACCTGAATACGCATCCCGCCATAATCTGCGCATGCAGGTGAAATACGCATTCGGCAAGTTCGTGGTGGGTATGGCTGATTCATATGCCAGCGGACGTTACTATCAAGCCGGTCAGACGCCGTTCTACAACAGCATTGACGCCAATGTGACATATCTGGCTCATCCCAGGGTAATTATCTATGGTTCAGTGAATAACATTACGGGACGCAGGAATGTTTACCGTATTGATTCCGACGGGTCACAGGTAACCCAAAGCCGTGACCGTTTCATCTACTTTGGAATATTTATCTCACTTAAAAACAATAAAGCTTATGACATCTCTAATTTCTAAAAAAAGCGTGTTAGCCATTGTATTTATGGCAGTTATCAGTGTGTGCAGTGCACAGGACCAGATGATGGCGTTGATTGGAAAATCAATGTCCAAAGTCCAGGAACCTACAGCCGAGTCGGTCACCAACTGCGTAGCGGAACTTAAACGCATAGACGCCATGTATCCCGACAGTCTTGCGCCCAAGTATTACACTGCACTGCAGAGCCTTAACTTTGCGGTTACAAATCCCCACGACGAACATGCTGAGACCCTTATGGCCGAGGCAGACCAAGCAATCAAAAAGATGGAGGAGCTTGCAGGGGCCGATGAGTCTGACGTATGCACAATGAAGGGTTTTTTCTACATGGTCCGCATTGTACAGGACCCTGCCAGAAACGGCCAGAAGTATTACCTGGAGGTGATGCGTGACTTTGAGAAGGCTCTGAAACTGAATCCGGACAACAGTATTGCAAAGCAGTTGCAGGAGAAATTCAACGAGGGAATGAGTCAAAGATAAGGGTACTTTTGACTACGTCAAAAAAAACCTCTACCTTTGCAGTCCATTAGATTGTTATTCAGTTATTGAAATGAAAGTATTTAAGTTTTTTGCTGCAGCAGTTGCAGTAATGGCAATGGTTGCCTGCACAGGTAACAAAAAAGAGACAGCTATGACAAACCGTGAACCCGCAAACATTATGGTAGTGGTTGACCTCCAGAAGGATTTCATTGACGGAAACCTGCCTGCTACCGACGGCACACGCGTTGTGGAGCCCGTAAAGAGTGTCCTGCCCAAATTTGACAAGGTTTATTTCACCCTTGACTGGCACCCATGGAATCACTGCTCATTCAAGGAGAACGGTGGTATCTGGCCGCAGCACTGCGTACGCTACACTGTAGGTGCAGCTCTGCCTGACGGTATTCTGGATAATCTGGACATCAATAACGTACGTTTCCTTCCCAAGGGCCAGGCTCAGGATAAGGAGGAGTACGGTCAGTTTGAGAACACCAAGGCTAATGACCAGGATCTCTTTGTTAAGGGTGACAAGGTCGTTGTATGCGGTATCGCTGCCGAGTACTGCGTTCTGGAGACCCTTAAGAATCTGGTTCGCCTGAGCAAGGAGGTAGGTTTCGAGCTCTCTGTTTATCTGGAGGGTGTAGCCAGCATCGAGACTGTCGATCCGCTGGTAACCTACATGAACGAGAACAACATAAAGATTTATAAATAAGGATTTTATGGAGAGCACTATCGTAAAGAGCGTGCTGGAGAATGACCTCTACAAATTCTCCATGTCATACTATTACCAACGGACTACTCCCGAGGGTATAGGCACATTCAGTTTCAATGACCGCAACGGTATGAAGTTCACACCGGAGTTTGTGAATCTCTTACGTAAGGAATTTAAGAAACTGGAGTCACTTGCCCTGACCGATGAGGAGTTCAACTGGTGCCTCTCCAATATCTATTTCATACCTCAGTGCTATTTCGAGTGGCTCAAGGGCTTCAGGTTCAATGCCGATATAATCGACATATCGCTTGATGAAGAGGGCCACTTGCACATTGAGGCTAAAGACCTGATCTATAAGGTCACTCTGTATGAAATTCCCATTCTGAGTACGGTATCGGAGGTATATTACAAAATATATGAAAAGACCGAGCCGGATTGGGCATACATAGACAGCCAGCTCGAGAAGAAGGTTGCCATATCAAACGAGAACAAGCTCAAGTTCGCCAACTTTGGTATGCGCCGCCGCTACTCACGTGATGTGGAGGACCACGTAACCGAGTATCTGACACGTAACGCAAAGTATTTCATCGGCTCATCGACAGTCTATTTTGCCATGAAATACCAGTCAATCCGTCCGGATTTGAAGCCTATCGGCACCATGGCGCATGAGCTTATGATGGCTACAGCCGCATTTATGGGTCCCAAGGAGGCAAACTACTACGTGATGCGTCACTGGGCCGAGATTTACGGCGGAAACATGGGTACCATGCTGCCTGACTGCTTTACCACACGTGTTTTCCTACGCAACTTCTCGCTCGATATGGCCAAGCTGTATGACGGCGTACGTCACGACAGCGGCGATCCGTTCGAGTTCGGCGACAAGATCATAGCCAAATACGAATCATACCATATAGACCCTATGACAAAGTCAATCGTATTCAGCGACGCCCTTGACTTTGACCGCGCTCTGGCCATCCAGAAGTACTTTGAGGGCCGTATCAAGGTATCATTCGGTATCGGCACCAATCTGACCAACGATGTAGGCACTGTCGATCCTCTAAACATCGTAATGAAACTCAAGACCTTCCAGGTCAACCCCCGCCAGCACGTTTACCGCTGCGTAAAGCTGTCCGACACCCCGGGCAAGGAGCTTGGCGATCCCGATGAGGTTCACTCCTACAAGGTAATCCTCGGCTTAATCTAAGATTGCAACACTTTTGCAACGCTAGTTTCTTGCGCTGCCATAAAGTGCTGTGTACTTTTGTCGCAGAAACGAAACGGTATGAAAGCGTCAAAAGTAATATCTTTAGCATTGCTGTTCTATTATGTTCCGGCAGGTGCACAGCAACCTCAGAACGTGGAGAACGGTCACGAGTATGTTGACCTGGGCCTGAGCGTCAATTGGGCAAACTGTAATGTAGGGGCCGATAAGCCTGAAGATTACGGTGATTATTATGCATGGGGCGAGATAGAACCCAAGGAAAGTTATACATGGGAGAACCACCGATTCCGTACCGGTGGTAACAATGAAGATGACTTGAAGTTATCCAAATACACTTCTATGTACTACACCTCAATGCTTGATGCAGACAATAGATATTATGTTGCTGACAATAAGACCCTGCTTGATCTTGAAGATGATGTGGCTCATGTCAAGTGGGGCGGCAACTGGCGTATTCCTACCGATCAGGAAATGAATGAACTTATTGACAGCTGCACATTGATATGGACTACTGTGAACGGAGTAAATGGCTGTCTGATAACAAGTAAGATATCAGGTTTTACTGACCGCTCCATATTTCTGCCAGCAGCCGGGAGATATTTTAGAACAAACAATTATAATGCCGGCACTTGGGGATCTTACTGGTCAAATTCAGTGAATAAAGATGATATCAGCACTAGAGCAGGCGTCCTTACCATAGGTTCAAACCATGCGTCAGTGAAAATTACTTTCCGCATTATGGGTCAATCCGTCCGTCCTGTATGTCCCAAATAATACCTATATTTACACAATGAATTAGCCTTTAAGGAATGAGAAAAGTCCTTCCAGTATCAGTTTTATCAATTCTGCTGATGTTTGAATCGGCCGTAACCTTGGTGCTTGCCCAGGGCGGTCATGATTTCGTTGACCTGGGACTGAGCGTGAAATGGGCTACATGTAATATAGGGGCCGATAAGCCCGAGGATTCCGGTGACTTTTTTGCCTGGGGTGAGACCAGTCCATATTATGAGAGCCTTGATCCTCTGGTCTGGAAGGAGGGCAAGGAGAGAGGTTATAACCGTAATTCGGCTTCCGATAATTACAATGACCGAGGTTCTGTTTTTGGGACAAAACAGCCCGCTCCGGCTAGTACATCGGCCAAGTACAGCATTGAAACCGGTGCAAAACAACAGCTTGACCCGGAGGATGATGCCGCACATGTAAATTGGGGAGGCAGTTGTCGTATGCCTACAATGGAGGAATGCCAGGAACTGATTGACAATTGTACATGGGAAGCGACTGCTAGGAATGGTGTCAAGGGCTACGAGGTGAAGAGCAAGACTAACGGTAATTCAATCTTCCTTCCTGCTGCCGGGAACTATGTGGGTATCAGCAACAATCCAACAATCATTCTTGACGACGAGAACAATCCGGATGCCGGTCAAAAAATATACCTCGGTTGTTATTGGTCTGCTACGCTTAGTCCGAATTACTCCTATAGGGCTTCATACCTGCTTTTTACCATTAATGAATGGAATAACATCCTCAAAGTCGAAGTCCTTGAACGGGAATACGGCTGTCCCGTCCGTCCTGTCTGCCCCAAATTTTTTACCCAGGATATGCCGGAGGCGGGCGATTGGATATCGGGAGTGGTATCGGACAGTCTGGGGCCATTGGCTAAAGTAAGCGTCATGGAACTGGATACTGCGTGTAATATCATTAAGACAGTTCCTACTAACAGTGGGGGCTTGTTCTCACTACTGTTGATTAATCCTAATGACAGCTTAAGGTTCTCATTTGATGGTTATTATGATGTGACGGTTCCAGTAGACAGGCTCCGATATGAGATTACTTTGCAACTTGACAGGACGCCTAAACCTGATCCAAGATCGCTGATAAGATATGGAACGGGAACGGAGGCCGATCATGAGTATGTGGATATGGGGTTGAGCGTAAAATGGGCTACTTGCAATGTCGGGGCGGAATATCCGGATGATTATGGTGATTATTTTGCCTGGGGCGAGATCAGTCCGTATTATGAAAGCCAGGATCCGCTGGTGTGGAAGGAGGGTGCGGAAAAAGGGTATGATAATTATACATTTAATTATTCTTACGATGAGAAATCCAGGGTGAGGCTATATTACGGTACCCCTGAAATTCTTCATGTTGAGTATCACAAATATAAAGTGGACGGCAAAACGCAGCTTGATCTGGAGAATGATGCCGCACATATGAATTGGGGTGGCGCATGGCGGATGCCTACCGACAATGAATTTAAGGAACTGATAGACAGTTGTACATGTACTTATTCAGAAATGAACGGCGTATCAGGTTATACCTTTAAGAGCAAGATTACGGGGAATTCAGTTTTTTTTCCTGGGGCCGGATATTACAATGGTACAAAATTCTTTCCTATTGAAAAGTATGAAGGCGGTGGCAGGAAGAGTTATGGGGGTGTGTACTGGTCAAGTTCTCTTAGTACCGGTTACTCACATAGGGCTTCTTGTCTTGACTTGGTCAGGAATCGTTGGAGTCATGTCGAAGAAAGAATGGTAGAAACATATGTTACAAGAAATATAATGCTTCGTCAAGTAGGTACTCCAATCCGTCCTGTCTGTCCGTAATGAAAATATTATTTGGAGGTTGCAGGATAATTGAGTATCTTTGCAGCACACTTAGCAAAAGGTGATGAACATCAGGGAAATAATTGATGCCCTTGAGAGATTCGCGCCTCTGCCACTGCAGGATGATTATGACAATTCAGGCTTGCAGGTTGGAACTACAGAGACCGAAGTTTCAGGGGTTTTATTGTGTCTGGACGTGACCCGTCAGGTTGTTGACGAGGCCATAAACAACGGATGCAATATGATCATTTCACACCATCCGCTGCTGTTCCGTCCGCTCAAACGCCTTACCGATGACAGCATAGGCAGCATCGTGATGAGCGCCGTACGCGTGGGAATAACCATCTATGCAAGCCACACCAATCTGGACAACGCTTACAAGGGCGTCAATATGCGCATTGCGAACGTTCTGGGACTGACCGATGTCAAGCCGCTTGACGAGCAGCCAGACGGCAACGGTGCCGGTATTATCGGCCGATTCTCTAAGCCCATGACCGAGCAGCAGTTGCTGGCATTAGTTAAGGAAAAGTTCGGTGTAACATGCATCAGACATAACGGAGAGCTGGGCAGACCGATAAAGCGTATGGCTGTATGCGGAGGTGCCGGCGCATTCCTTACTGATAAGGCAGTAGCTGCGGGTGCCGATGCATTCATGACCGGCGAGATTGGATACCATCGGTTCTTTGGCTATGACGGCACCATCAAACTGATTGAGGCCGGCCATTTTGAGAGCGAGCAGTTTACCGTTGATTTGATTGCCGATGTCCTTAAGGAGACATTCCCGGGACTGAGAGTGCTTAAGACTGCCAGCAAGACCAATCCCATCAATTATTACATAGGATAACAGATACAAATACATACTATTATGGCAACAAAAGAAGTTAAGAAAGACCCCAGCGAGTACTCTGTAGAGGAGAAACTCCAGTCACTGTATCAGCTGCAGACCATGCTGACCGAGATTGACAAGATCAAGACACTGCGCGGCGAGCTGCCTCTTGAGGTTCAGGACCTTGAGGACGAGATTGCCGGTCTGACCACACGTATCGAGAAGGCCAGCTCGGATGTTGTTGAAATGAGCAAGGGTGTTACTGAGAACAAGAACACCATTGAGGTTTCAAAGGCTGCTGTAGCCAAGTATCAGGAGCAGCAGGATCACGTCAGCAATAACCGTGAGTTCGATTCTCTCAATAAGGAGATTGAATTCAAGAACCTGGAGATTGAACTGGCCGAGAAGCGCATTCGTGAGTTTACAAACGCAATCAATGCCAAGAAGGAGGAGATTGAGACCAACCGTGCTATTGTTGCAGAGAAGCAGCAGGATCTGGAGGTAAAGAAGTCTGAACTTCAGGAGATCATCGAGGAGAACCGTCAGGAGGAGGAGCGTCTGCGCGAGAAGTGCAAGAATTTGGAGCTGAACATCGAGCCTCGTCTGCTCCAGTCATTCAAGCGTATCCGCAACAACACACGCAACGGTCTGGGTATCGTTTATGTACAGCGTGAGTCATGCGGCGGTTGCTTCAACAAGATTCCGCCTCAGCGTCAGCTGGATATCCGCATGCGCAAGAAAATCATCGTTTGCGAGTATTGCGGACGTATCATGATTGATCCTGAGCTGGCAGGCGTAAAGGAGGAGCCCAAGCAGGCTGAGGCACCCAAGCGCCGCACCCGCAAGGCTGCTGCTGCCGAAGAGGATTGAGGTGTCAAAGGGGACGGTTCTTTTTGGCCCCTTTTCAGATAATTAAAAACAGTGAGGGTGTTGACCTTCACTGTTTTTTTATGTTACTACAAATGAGCCAAAAAGAACCGTCCCCTTTGACACCTTGCTAGAGTTCTGCGTATTGGGGAATGTCCTGGAGAAATGTGTATTTACCTGCGTTGTAGTCCATACGGACGCAGTAGTGCTTGAGGCCGTTGGATATTATGAGATAGTCTACGTGCAGTACCAGGTTGTATCTGCTTATCTGGTCGAAGACTTTCTGGGTGATAGTGACCGTGGGGCGTTTGTATTCCACTATTACCTTGGGTGCGCCGGCTTTGTCGTAGATGACAGTATCGCAGCGGCGGGACATTGAGTTGAGCTCTATGGCCTGCTCATTGGCAATATGGGATAGGGGGTATCCTTTATAATTGATTAGATATGATACGAATGCCTGACGGACCTGTTCCTCGGGGGTGAGGGGTGTCCAGAGCTTGCGAACGGGGTCCCAAACCATGGTTTTTCCTGCCTGTTCGGATATTTTCGGCTCAAAAGGTGGCAAATTCAAATTATCAATCATATCTTTGTAATCAGCAGTTTATGAATGGCTGCGCTATCTGACAGCGAATTTACTAATAAGGATTTGAAATGGCAACAGCAGGAACCGCATACCGTCAGGTTCTTAAAGAACTTGAGAAGGGTAAATACCAGCCGGTATATTACCTGATGGGAGACGAATCGTTCTTTATTGACTCCATATCGGACTATATAAGGGAACATGCGCTCCCCGAGGAGGCCAGGGACTTCAATCAGTTGGTACTTTACGGCAACGAGACAACCATGAATGAGGTCATTCAGCGTGCCAGAGCATATCCTATGGGGTCAGACCGACAGGTAATCATCGTTAAAGAGGCGCAGCATCTGATGAAACGTGATTCGGAGGCTGGCGGAAGTGCATCGGACATACTTGGAGCATATCTGCAGCAACCGCAACCCAGTACCATATTGGTATTCTGCCATAAGAACGGCTCGTTGGACAGGCGTAAGAAGATTGTGGCTGTGATAGAGAAGGCTGGGGTACTGTTTGAATCCAAGAAGGTCAGGGATGAAGATCTGCCTCAGTTTGTCGAGGAATTCCTGAATGAACATGGGCTTAAGATGTCTCCAAAGGGCATTTCAATGATGAGTGAATTTGTAGGTGCCGATCTTTGCCGCATGAACGGAGAGCTTGAAAAACTGCTCACAGCGCTTCCTGAAGGTGTTAAAGAGATTACCCCGGAATTCATTGAGGAACATGTAGGCGTAAGCAAGGACTACAATATATTTGAATTCCGTGACGCCATAATCAATAAAAACGTTCTTAAGGCCAACAAGATTGCTGCATATTACGAAAGCAATCCCAAAACGTATCCTATACAACTGGTTACGGCGGCTATATTCCCGTATTTTTCAAATCTGATGCTTGCTTTTTATGCTCCGGATAAGACTGATAGGGGAATAGCAGACCAATTGGACCTCAAGAGTACCTGGGGCGTAAGGGATTATACTACAGGTATGCGTAATTATACTGCGACTCAGACAATGCAGATTATTAACGCCATACGCAGATATGATGCCAAGTCGAAAGGCGTCGATGCAACTGCCAACACAGGGGAGGGACTACTCAAAGAGCTGCTGTACCTGATTCTTCACTGAAAATTGAATTAGTCCGTAATTTCAAAATTTCAATATTTCGGGTAATAGTGCAGATTTGTTCCAAATTTTGAAATCTCACGCAACAAGCATACTGAAGGTCATCCAAAAGATGGCCTTTAATTATTTTTAACCCATACATTTGTTTAATTTCATTCCCGTTTTACATTTGTATATGGGGAGTTTTGCCTTGCGAATCAAACGTTTGTAGACGCCGGCATATGTCATTCTGACACCTTGGCATATACCCGGTGAGGAGTATGCAAAAGTGCATACAGGTTAGGTAAAAGATGATAAGTTATTTAAAATCAGATAATTTAATTTGCAATATCTCAAGTTTAGATATCAATAATTGGAGATTATTATGCAAAACCCGAAAATACTCTGCAAATAGGCTGCAAATGCAACGATAAATTCTTATTTCTCAACATTTTAAGCATTACAACTTAACTAAATTACATGTAAATCACTGCGTTTCCGAACAGGTTATATGCAAATCTTGCATAATTCTCTGATCATTAATTGCATGATACAATTGTAAGCTACAAATCTATACAACAAATGTATATTGCGTGTTTGAATTTTTGTTGATACATTTGTGGCATCGAACAAAAAGTGACTAGAATATGATGAAAGAGAGACTTGAAGAATTGATGGATCTTTTACATTTGACTCCTACACAGTTTGCAAACGAGATAGGTGTACAGCGGGCTACGCTGCAGCATATACTTAGCGGCAGGAATGAGCCAAGCCTGAAAATTATCATGGCTATACATAATAAGTATCCGGATGTAGAGCTTGAATGGCTTCTGAACGGTATTGGAACCGCTATTCCGCAATTGAGCCAGAATACTAAACCGGAACCTGATTATCCCCTTCTGCCGGGCATGGAGGGTACGTTTTTCCAGACAGAATCCAGGAAAGCGGCCGATTTTTCAAATCTCAGAGGGGAAGAAACCGTTCCCAAGCAACGCAAAACGCGTAATAATAAGGATATTAAGTCCGATAATTTCGCTGCAGAAAACAACGCGAACAAGGCAATAAAAGAGGTTGTAGTGTTCTTTGCTGACGGTACTTATCAGAAATTTTCATCGGATTTAAAAAAATAATACGGATTTTTTGATTTTTTAGATTTTGGTGTTTATATTTGCTGATACAAGATTAAACCAATTAACGCTATGAAAAGATATCTGTTTGTATTAGCTATCGCATCATTAATGCTGGCCGGTTGTGGTAGCAGCAAAGAAGCATCAAAAGAAAGGGCTAACAATGAGGTCTGGAAGACATTGCTGGTAAAACAGCTTGATGCTAAGGTAGAAGACCAGATCATTACCGTCAAATACAATAACGGTACTACTCTTTGCTATAAAATCCTTGATAACTTTGGTAATGTGACCCTGACATGGGACAGAACCAACGGTCGTAAGAACTTTGATGATGGCCCAAGTTCATATAAGGGTGATATCAGTATTCCTTCATTCATTACCACAGGCGAGAATGACGACTTTACCTTCCGTGTAATGGAAATAGATGCCAATGCGTTCTATGATTGCGCCGAAGTGACCTCTGTAGACATTCCTTATAGTGTTCTTCGCATTGTAAATGACGCATTCAAGGGTTGTTCAGGCATCAAGAAATTCACTGTAAATGAGAATAATCAGTCATACAAGGATGTTGACGGCATTCTGTTCAGTAAGGATAACAAGATGCTTATCAAGTATCCTGCAAAGAAGGAAACAGCCGAATACGTCATTTCAGAGGATGTTTCATTGATATGCACCGATGCTTTCATGGACAACACTTTCCTTAAGAAGATAACCATCGGCAACTTTGTAACTGCCATCAGCGATAATTCATTCAAGAACTGCACTGCACTTGAGGAGGTTGAATTGGGCGGTAACACCAGAATCCTGGGTGTTGATGCATTCAAGAATTGCCCCAAGCTGATGCTTGTTAACTCTCATGGTATGTGGCCGCCTCACTGCAGTCCTACAGTATTTGACGATGATGTCAAGGCAAGTGCAAAGCTTTATGTTCCAAGAGGTCAGTTGATGAACTACAAGCGCCGTCTTGAGTGGCGTGACTTCAAGAACGTACAGGAATACTAATTACTAAGCTATATAACTAACCGCGGTGCAGCCTTTCGGGGTTGCACCTTTTTTTGTACCTTCGCATCCACATTGAATTACTTATGAAGAAATTCCAGACAGATATGGTTGTGGCCGATAACCGCATGGTCGGTCCCTGTGCCACACTGCTGACATTGCAATATCCAGGAGAGTTGCCTGAGATGGTTGCAGGACAGTTTGCAGAACTGCAGGTTCCAAGTGCAAAGGTTCTGTTGCGCAGGCCCATCTCCATTCATGCTATAGATCGTGAAAGGAACCTTGTTGAGTTCCTGATCCAGATTGTAGGTGAAGGTACACAGTCTCTTGCAGAACTTAAGCAGGGTAATACTTTGAGCGTTTTGCTGCCGCTTGGAAACGGTTTCAGCTACCGCACAACTCATGTGGCCCGTCCGTTGCTGATTGGAGGCGGAGTGGGAGTGGCGCCGCTACTGTTCCTGGGGCAGGAACTTGCCGCACACGGAATACGTCCCACATTCCTGTTTGGAGGCCGTACCGAAAAGCTTATCCTGTGTAAGGAAGAGTTCCTCAAGTACGGTGACCTGTTCATGACTACCGAGGACGGATCGGCCGGCGAGAAGGGCTTTGTGACCAATCACAGCCTGCTTATGGACAGCGAGTCATTTGACCGTATATATGCCTGCGGTCCTACGCCTATGCTCAAGGCTGTAGCCAAATGGGCAAAAGAGCATGAGACGGCTTGTGAAGTATCGTTGGAGCACCGTATGGCTTGCGGAATAGGCGCTTGCCTGTGTTGCGTTGAGGATACTGCCGATGAGGGCAATGTGTGTGTTTGTAAAGAGGGTCCGGTATTCAATATAGACAGACTGAAATGGTTCAATTAAACACAAAGATAGGCTCACTGGAGCTCAAGAACCCGGTCATGACGGCATCGGGCACATTTGGCTATGGCACTGAGTATGCTGATTTCATGGATATCAACCGTCTTGGAGCCATAATAGTCAAAGGAACTACACTTAATCCGCGTCAGGGCAATCCTTATCCCCGTATGGCCGAAACTCCATCAGGAATGCTCAATGCAGTTGGCCTCCAGAACAAGGGCGTTGACTACTTTGTGGATCATATCTATCCCGAGGTCCGCAAGTTCCAGACAAATGTGATTGTTAATGTATCGGGCTCATCCATTGAGGATTATGCCCAGTGCGCAAGCATAATAAATACTCTCGATGACATACCGGCCATAGAGCTGAACATCTCTTGTCCTAACGTAAAGCAGGGCGGAATGGCGTTTGGCGTTAATCCTGAGAGTGCAGCACAGGTTGTAAGCGCTGTACGCAAGGCTTATGACAAGACTCTGATTGTTAAGCTTTCACCTAATGTGACCGATATTACCGAGATTGCACGTGCGGTTGAGGGTGCGGGCGCCGATAGCGTATCGCTTATCAATACCATGCTGGGTATGGCTATAGATGCCGAGAAGCGCAAACCCATCCTGTCAACGATCACCGGCGGTATGAGCGGTCCTGCAGTAAAGCCTGTAGCTCTGCGTATGGTCTGGCAGACTGCAAAGGCCGTCAAGATTCCCGTAATAGGCTTGGGTGGCATATGCTCTGCTACAGACGCTATAGAATTCCTTCTGGCGGGTGCATCGGCCATTCAGATTGGCACGGCAAACTTCATCGATCCTGCTATCTCTGAGAAAGTTGTAGACGGTATTGCAGACTATCTGCAGCGCCACAACTTCAACTCCGTTCAGGAAATAATAGGAGCCCTGGAATAAAAAAAAGAGCGACTTCAGGTTCAGGGAGCATTAGCGGAGGGCGTTAAATGGAAAGCCCCGGAAGCTCCCGTTAAAAACGGCGCATGTTCGAGGCACGTTAGACACCGAAGGTGGCTAAAAGGCCGAGTTCGACGTTTAGGGGCTGGAGGGGTTTGGAATAGCCCGGAGGTGCTGTCTCCCAGAACCTGAAGGTCCTATAAGTTTTTATTTCAGGAGATCCGGCCTCAACCTTTTGGTTCTTTCTAAGGATTGCTGGAATTCCCAATCATCGATTAGGGCTTGGTTGCCGGAGAGGAGGACGTCTGGTACGCGCCAGCCTTTGTATTCGGCAGGACGGGTGTAGACCGGCGGGGCAAGCAGATTGTCCTGGAAGCAGTCGGATAGGGCGGACTGCTCATCGGACAGGACACCGGGAATAAGGCGTACTATGCTGTCTGTCATTACGGCTGCGGCAAGTTCACCGCCTGTGAGTACGTAGTCGCCGATGCTTATCTCGCGGGTTATCAGATGCTCGCGAATGCGGTAGTCAATTCCCTTGTAGTGACCGCACAGGATAATCACGTTGTTAAGCAGTGAGAGGCTGTTGGCAATCTTCTGGTTGAACTGCTCGCCGTCGGGTGAAGTGTATATTACTTCATCGTAGTCGCGTTGGGACTTGAGATCCGATATGAGGCGGTCAATGGGTTCTATTTTCATTACAAGGCCGGCGCAACCTCCAAAGGGGTAATCATCGGTCTTGTGGTGTTTATCGGTAGTGTAGTCCCTGATATCGTGCAGATGAATCTCGGCCAGACCGGCTTTCTGGGCACGTGCCATCATTGAGCAGTTGAAGAAACTCTCAAGCATTTCAGGGAATACAGTTAATATATCTATACGCATAATTATGTGGCTTTAGCCGCCGCAAAATTACAAAATTATGCGTAAATTCGCGGTCGGAAAACCACACTTTCAGCGGGCACCCCAAAATGAGCGAGACTGACAGGATAATAGAGCTACGTGAACTGCTCCACAAGTACAACAACCTGTACTATGTGCAGAATGCTCCTGTCATATCGGATATCGAGTTCGACCAGCTTATGCATGAGCTGATAGACCTTGAAGAGAAGCATCCTGAACTATACGATCCCAATTCACCCACACAGCGCGTAGGAAGTGACCTGAGCAAGGGTTTTGAGCAGGCCGAGCACCGTTATCCCATGCTTTCGCTGGACAACACATACAGCGAGCAGGAGGTGCGTGACTTCTTTCAGCGTGTTAGCGGATTACTCAATGAGCCGTTTGAGATATGCTGTGAGCTCAAGTATGACGGTCTGTCCATATCGCTTATTTATGAGGACGGCAAACTGGTGCAGGCTGTGACGCGCGGAGACGGCGTAAAAGGCGATATCGTGACAGATAACGTGCGCACTATCAAGTCAGTACCTTTGGTGCTCCAGAAGGGCAATTATCCGCGCAATTTCGAGATTCGCGGTGAGGTGCTGATGCCCTGGACATCGTTTGAGAAGCTTAATGCTGAGCGTGAGCGCCAGGAGGAGCCCCTGTTTGCTAATCCCAGAAACGCCGCGTCAGGTACGCTCAAGCTGCAGAATCCGCAGGAGGTGTCACGTCGCCAGTTGGATTCATACCTGTACTACCTGCTGGGCGAGCAGCTGCCCTGTGACGGCCATTATGAGAACATGATGGAAGCTGCAAAGTGGGGCTTTAAGGTATCGGACCACATGAAGAAATGCACCACTATTGATGAGGTGCTTGACTATATAAATTATTGGGATACAGAGCGTAAGAACCTTCCGGTTGCAACCGATGGCATTGTGCTCAAGGTTAATTCCCTAAGGCAGCAGCGCAATTTGGGATTCAAGGCTAAGTCTCCCCGTTGGGCTATTGCATACAAGTTCCAGGCCGAGCGTCAGCTTACGCGCCTGAACAGCGTATCATATCAGGTGGGTCGTACCGGTGCCGTGACTCCGGTTGCAAATCTGGATCCAGTACAGCTGTCCGGAACTATCGTAAAGCGTGCCACACTGCATAACGCAGATATTATCAAGGGTCTGGACCTGCATATAGGCGATATGGTATATGTGGAGAAGGGCGGTGAGATTATCCCCAAGATTACAGCCGTTGACCTGGATTCACGTTCACTCCTTATGGGTGATCCCGTAAAGTTTGCCGATGTTTGCCCTGAATGCGGCACCAAACTGATCCGTTACGAGGGTGAGGCTGCATACTATTGTCCTAATGCCATAAGCTGCCCGCCGCAGATTAAGGGCCGTATAGAGCATTTTGTAAGCCGCAAGGCCATGAACATAGACGGTCTTGGCACCGAGACCATAGACCTATTCTATCAGGCTGGCCTGATAAAGGATATCGCTGACCTGTATACACTTAAGGCTATGGATATCTGCCGTCTGGAGGGACTGGGAGAGAAATCGGCCGTAAGTATAGTGCACGGAATTGAGGATTCCAAGAAGGTTCCGTTTGAGCGTGTGCTGTTTGCCATAGGAATACGTTTTGTAGGCGAGACGGTTGCCAAGATACTGGCACGTGCATTCAAGTCAATGGAGGCGCTTGAAAACGCTTCTATGGAGCAGCTTACAGCGGTGAATGAGATAGGTACCAAGATTGCTCAGAGCATTGTGTCATTCTTTAACGACGAGCGCAGCCGTGAGCTGGTGAACCGTCTTAAAGAGTATGGTTTGCAGATGGAGCTGGCTCAGACAGAGCAGGAGGGAGGAACTGACTTGTTGAAAGACAAGACGATAGTCATTAGCGGTGTGTTCAACTACCACTCGCGTGACGAATATAAGGCGCTCATTGAGCGTCACGGAGGTAAGAACTCCGGCAGCATATCGGCCAAGACATCATTTGTACTGGCCGGTGACAATATGGGACCCGCCAAACGCGAAAAAGCACAGGAGCTGGGTGTAAGGCTGGTCAGCGAGACTGAATTTCTGGAAATGATTAATGAAAAACCTTCAATAGTAACCAATGAATTACTCTTACCCTTTTAAGGGCCTTGGCGTTGCACTGGTAACGCCTTTCAAGCAGAATGGTCAGGTTGATTATGACACACTGACCCGCATCGTTGAAAACCTGATTGCAGGCGGAACGGATTTTCTGTGTGTGCTGGGAACAACTGCCGAGACTCCCACACTCACATCCGAAGAGCGTCTCAAAGTAACCAAACACGTAATAAAGCAGGTAAACGGCCGTATTCCGATCATGGTAGGTTGCAGCAGCAACTGCACCGCTACGGCTGTTGAGCAGATAAAGCAGTATCAGATTGACGGCATTGACGGCATCCTGAGTGCTGTTCCTTATTACAATAAACCCTCACAGGAGGGTATATACCGTCATTTTGCCGAGATTGCCAAGGCATCGGCTAAACCGATCATACTCTATAACGTTCCCGGACGCACGGGTATCAATATGACGGCCGATACCACTCTGCGCATTGCCCGCGAGTTCAAGAATGTGATTGGCGTGAAGGAGGCATCGGGCAAGATGGACCAGGCAAAGGAGATAATTGACGGCGCTCCGGAGAGTTTCCATGTAATCATAGGCGATGACAGTCTGGCCATGGAAGCTATCAGGAACGGCGCTACCGGCGTTATTTCGGTGATAGGCAATGCCATACCCAAGCTGTTCGGCAAACTTGTACATCTGTCTATGGATGGGAAGTTTGATGAGGCTGCTGCTATCCAGAAGCAACTTGATCCGCTTTACGGGCTTCTGTTCAAGGAGGGAAATCCCTGCGGCGTAAAGGCCGTTATGTCTGACCGCGGGATGCTGGAAAACGTGATGCGTCTGCCGCTTGTACCGGTAAGCGAGGCTCTGCATAAGGAAATACTGAACGGATTTGCAGGTATTGAGGGATGAAGAGACTGATAGGCTTGTTCATTCTCCTTTCCGCACTGTTTGTGACATCTTGCAAGCAGGGCAGCACTACAGCTGAACCTGAACCGGAACCCGAGGCTACCTATTTCGCTCCGGAGCCTGTATACCGTTGGGGAATAAACATAGACAGTCTTGATATCGTGGATGGTGTGATAGGCCGTAACGAGTTGCTCTCGACTATCCTCTACAGGTATGACGTATCGTCACAAGCCATCTATTATCTGGAAAAAGCGTCACAAAATACCTGGAGCGTACGCAAGATGCAGTCGGGTAAGCCTTACCATATTCTGCGTGACAAGGATTCTATAGCAACTGCCAGGTTCTTTGTATATGACATAAACAAGACTGATTATGCTGTTTATTCGCTTGGTGACAGCATTTACAGCTACGTAGGCTCGATAGATGTCGATACAGTCCTGAATTACATAAGCGGCAGCATAGAGTCATCACTTTGGAACGCCATGATTGACCAGGGAGCAGCTCCCGAACTGGCCGGAATGCTGGCCGATATCTACTCATGGACCATAGATTTCTTTGGAATCCAAAGGCGTGATTCATTCTCGGTCTATTATCAGGAGATGTTTGCTGACAGTGTAAAAGTGGCTACAGGCAATATCCTGGCAGCTAATTTCATCACATCAGGAACTGATCATTACGCCTTCCGATATGCATATCACAATGAGCGTGGAGAGTATTTTGACGAAAATGGTACAAGTCTGCGCCGTGCATTCCTGAAAGCGCCCTTGAGTTATACCCGCATCAGTTCAAAGTTCTCAAACGCACGTCTGCATCCCATCAAGAAGATTGTACGTGCACATCACGGCGTTGATTACGCTGCACCATCCGGTACACCCGTATATTCTGTAGGTGACGGTGTCGTAACCGCCAAAGCATGGGACAGCAAGGGTGGAGGCAACTATATCAAGATAAAGCATAACTCCACCTATACGACCGAATATATGCATCTGCGTGGCTTTGCCAAGGGTATAAGCGTAGGTACGCATGTATCACAAGGCCAATTGATTGGCTATGTAGGTATGACAGGAACCGCTACCGGACCTCATCTGGATTACCGCGTATTCAAGAACGGAACTGCCATAGACCCGCTGCGTATGGACCTGCCGGCTGTAGATCCCATAAATGAGGAGGATATGCCCCAGTATCTGAGAAGTGTAAGCGGTTACATGAAGATGGTGGGATTATCTGTTCCGGACAGCTTGATGACTGATACCATAACAAACATTCAATCAAATGATTAAGAATGCCATCTTTGACTACGGAAATGTCCTTGTAGACTGGAATCCCGCATATCTTTTCCTGCCCGTATTCGGTGGTGATGAGGAGAAATGCAGGTTCTTTACGGAGAATGTCTGCAACCGTGAATGGTTTACCCGAATGGACCGTGGCGAGGATATGGACAAATGTGTAGCCGAACTCCAACTCCAATATCCACAGTATGCCGATGCTGTGGCGATGTTCCGTGACCGCTGGTTTGAGATGTGCAACGGCGATATTCCGGGTATGCTGGAGATAATACAGGACCTTAAGATCAAAGGAGTAGGGGTCTACGGCCTTACCAACTGGCCTGCAGAGACATTCACCGAGGCCCGCCGCCGTTTCAAGACTCTTGCCAGCATAGACAACTACGTGGTCTCAAGCTCCGTCAAGCTTGCCAAACCCGAGCCTGAGATATTCCAGCTCCTGCTCTCAAAATACAATCTTAACCCACAGGAGTGCGTCTTTATTGACGATCGCAAGGACAATGTGAATGCCGCAATAGCACTAGGCATGAGCGGCATTGTCTACCCGGGTTCCGCGGATAAACTGCGGATAGAGTTAGCTGAAGTATTTAAATAGCTTTTTCGCGTTTTTTAATTAAAAAAGCGTGCCAAGTATAGCTTATATACAAAAATAGAAGTATCTTTGCACCGCTAAAAACGAATAGCGCGTTGGTTCCGTAGCTTAACTGAATAGAGCATCTGACTACGGATCAGAAGGTTCCGGGTTTGAATCCCGGCGGAATCACCAAAAAAAGGATGACCTGAAAAGGCCATCCTTTTTTGTTATGAGTAATTGTTGATTACTTCTTGTTCTTCTTGAAGTCACGTACGGTGTAGTAAACCTCCTTGCGCTGATACTGACCGTCGAACAGGAGCGGGAAGTTGTTTGCACCAAGCCATGAATCACGGTCACCAAGGTTCCAGAATGTTACGCAAGAGAAATTCTTCTTGTACTTACGGATAACCTTGAAGAGCTCGTCATACTTAGCCATCTGCAGCTGAGCGATAGAGTCGGTGAGAACCTGGCCCTCGCCACGGCTGAACTGGAGCTGACCACCAGCCTCGTGGTTAATACGAACGTCAAACTCAGTGATCTGGATATCGTCAACCAGCTCAAGATACATCTGGATAGCCTTCTCGAAGTCCTCGATGGTGGGGTTGTCGTAGATGTTGTAGTGACCCTGCATACCGATACCGGTGATAGGAGCACCCTCGGCCTGCAACTTCTTAACCATGTTGTAGATATATGTTCTCTTGGCAGGAGTCCAAGCGCTGTAGTCATTGTAGAACAGACCGGCGTTGGGATCGGCCTCATGAGCAAACTGGAAAGCCTTGAGAATGAACTCGTCACCGCAGAGCTGATAAGCGGTTGACTGACGGAATGACTGCTCGTAAGGAGCATCGGGGTTGTTGGCATCGCTCATAGCCTCGTTTACGACATCCCAGCAGTAAACTACATCCTTATAACGGTTGATTACAGTGTGGATGTGAGCACGGAGTGAATCGTAGAACTCTTCCTTGGTTGCCTTGGCATACTTGGGAACCTTGGTCATCTGAGGAGCAGGAGCCTGACCGGCACGCTGACCGCCCTGCTGAGGACGCTGGCCCTGTGCACGCTGACCACCCTGGGGAGCACCCTGAGGAGCGCCCTGGGGACGCTGGCCACCGAAGCCGCCAAAACCACCGAAACCACCACCGAAGCCGCCAAAGCCGCCACGTGCGGGCTGCTCAACCCAAATGGTATCGCCGTTCTCGTCGCGCTCTACAACCTGGTTACCGTTTTCGTCATACTTATTGAACATCCAGTTTGCGAACTGGCTGTGCCATACAAGGCAGTGACCACGCATCTTGATACCGTTCTCACGGCAGAAGTTTGCGATAGCATCGGCCTGCTGGAAATTCCAAACACCCGGCTGAGGATGAATTTCACCAGGTTTCATGCAGTTCTCAGCTGTGATGCTGTTGAATTCCTTAAGGATAACTGCCTTCTGAAGTGAATCAGTTACGTTGCGCGGTGTAACGGCTACACCAATCTTGAAATAACCCTTGTAGGCATCTTTCAGACCCGGATCTTCGGGGCCACATGCGCTCACCAGTACAATTGACGCGATGAGGGCGATTGCTGATAGTTTTTTCATTATTAATGATCTAGAATGATTATTGATTGTTGACTTTTCGTTTTCGTTCCGCAAAAATAAACAAATATTTTATAATCTGTAATATTGTTACTTATACAAGAACCTGCGGATTGACATTTTAGGAGTCTTTTCAAACGGGACATCCTGGATTTCAACCTTGGCAAGCTGACTGTATACCGGAAGCTGGCGGTTTGATGCAAGGCGTATGTTCTCGGGAATTGCATCCTTGGCCTCATCATCCAGAAGGGCCTTGGCGATAGCTTGCTCGTCGAGATATACGAGAGCGACGAGTTTACCGCCACGGTCAACGACTACTGACTCTATGACATAATCCTGGTTGTTTACGACGGCTTCTATCTCTTCGGGATAGATGTTTTGGCCAGAAGGACCCAGAATCATGTTCTTGGAGCGTCCGCGAATGAATATGTTGCCGTCGGCATCCATGATACCCAGATCGCCTGTCTTGAGCCAGCCGTCCTCGGTAAATGCATTTGCGGTAGCCTCAGGATTATTGTAATAGCCGATTGTGATATTATCGCCGCGAGCCTGAATTTCACCTACCGTGTGCTGAGGATCATCTGAATCTATACGTATTTCCGTTATATCAACAGGTTTGCCGCAGGACCCCGGTACATAAGTGCGCCAGCCTGAATATGCCATCAACGGGCAACCTTCGGTCATACCGTAGCCAACCACATACGGGAACTTGATTTTCTTGAACAGACGCTCAACCTCAGGGTTCAATGCAGCGCCACCCATGATGAACTCCATGACATTTCCGCCGAATGCCTCACAAAGTCCGTCCTTTACCTTTTTGTAGATAATACTGTTGATACCCGGAATCTTTGTAAGGAACTTGACTATAGGTTTGTCCAGCGTAGGCTTTACCTTGCTCTTATATATTTTCTCCATCACAAGTGGCACTGTGACAAGAAGATAAGGCTTTACATCAGCAAAAGCTTTGAGCAGGCTTGTAGGAGTAGGGGCTTTACCCAACCAGTAAATGGAGGTGCCGTTGCACAGAGGATATATGAACTCAATGACCAAGCCGTACATATGAGCCATAGGGAGCATTGACACGATTTTATCTCCAGCAGGCATATAACGCTGGTCATAATCAACGTTGGCGCTGAAGTTGCGGTATGTGAGCATAACGCCCTTGGGGTCACCGGTAGAACCTGAAGTATAGTTGATTGTAGAGAGATTGTCCCAGTTGTCAGTCGGATAGACCACATCTTCGGGACCGAATCCTTTGGGATACTTCTTGTCAAACATCTCATCAATATGGTCAAAAGCATACTGAATCCTGTCGTCGCCGCAATATAGCAGACTCAGCGTATTGACATCTATCACGGCACGCACCTGCGGCATCTTGGCAATATCCATCTTAGACCATTTATCGGAATCAGTGAATAGTGCTATGCTGCCGGAATGGTTGACCAGTCCCATTATGCTGTCCGGCTTGAAATCGGCGAGAATGGGAACGATCACCGTTTCATATGTGTTTACAGCCAGATATGCGAATCCCCAGCGGGCACCGTTTTGTGCACACAGGGCAATACGTTCACCTTTTTGAATGCCTGCGTAGTCGAATATGATATGAAAACGTGCTATGGAACGAGCCATCTGGGCATATGTGAAGGTTTCACCTCCGATAGTGTTCAGTGCCGGCTTGTCCCAGAACTTTCGTGTGGCAGCCTGAAGCCTTTCAAGATAATGCGGATATTTTTCCATTTAATAAGTTGTTTGTTATGTTGTCTTGTATTTATTCGAGGAACCATTCGTTAGGCATCAGGATACCCAGAGTCAAACCAAACATGGAAGTGTTGTTGCTGGACGTTGACAAATCAATGAAAGCATTTATGGATATCTTCTGGTATTGCGCCACGAAGTTGAGTTCACCCATTAACTGCGTACCCCTGAGTACCTTGCCGTATGCGGCTTTTCCGTCGTCGTTTACAATCGGTCTTGTAGGCTGGAATACGTAAAGTTCTGAACGCAGGTGGAATATGCTGTTAATTACCCATATAGGCTTGATTCCTGCAGCAAAATATGAATTGGCCGAGAAGTCCGGGTCAAATACGAATTTGCTGTTGACGGTAGGGCGGAAATGTCCTGCCTGCATTGTCGAAGCCTGATAGTTGCTTGAGAAGTTACGGGATGAGTAAAATGCTTCAAGCAATGTTCCCAAAGTGAAATGTGAGGACATCTTTATATAATGCTCCAGATTGGCCGATATCTGAAGCCAGGAACGGTCTGCTGAATTGTATTGGGGATCAAATACGTTCTTGGGCTTATACAGGTCATTCTCGGTTCCGATGAAAGCTTTAATCGTTTCTGAACGACCGCTTGTGGGGTATTGTATGGTGTTAAGCGTATTTCCCGTGAAAATGATTGAGCCACCGAAAATATTATGACGGTTGCAGTCGTATCTGAAAGAGCGGAAATTGATGTCGTTATACTGTGAATAGTAGTCCCTGTGATTTGCAGCACCCAGCCAGAATACGGCCTTATAGTTATTGAGGAACGGACGAGCGACTTTGACTTTGGTGAATAATTCGACGGTCTTGTTGAGAGCCGGGTTGAATTTATCGGATGAGAAAATGAATGCGCTGGAGCGGAAGTAGTTCATGTTGTTGTATGCGAACTGGACAGACAGCGACATAGGTATTGCGATGGCCATATCTATTCGTGTAGTCAGTTGAGCGTTGTTGTATGATCTTCCGAACTGTCCTTCAAGCAGGAATGATTCCGAAACCTCACCGATATGGCTGTATGATCCTGCAGCATACAGCTGGCTTGATACTGAAGTGGAAAGACCGCCTCCGAAACTGAATGTGGGGTGGTCATCCAAACTGACATTAAGGTTCAGGGTGAATGTGGAATCCGATTCAGAAAATTCGGTTGTAGGAATGATTTCACTTATGGCATCGTCAGAAAGGAGTTTGAAATAACCTGATTTGAAATCCTCAAATGAGAATTTGTTGCCGGTCGCGTTCAGCTCTTTCTTTATGTAACGCATCTGAGCCTGGTTGACGCCCTTGACATTTATGTCATGGAATACCAGCTCAGGCATGTGTTTCTTGAAGTCATCACGCCTTTTCTGTACCTCAAGGGTATCCCTGCGGGCAGCTGTCCTGGACTTGATTGAATCCATCAGCATCATAGTGTTGCGATATCCCATTGCCGAAACCTCGTCAATCAGATGGAAATCAAGCAAACCTACGCTACTAAGGTCGAATTCAACCTTGACTCCCAGTTTGGGATCCAGGCTATAGTCGCTCTTCTGCATGATCATGCTCTCCACCTGTCCCATGATATCATACTCATCGGGGATAACGATTTCAGGTTTACCGGGAGCTACAGCCACAACGCTGCCGATTATGAAGTCAGGATTGAATTCACTCACCATTACATCTACGGGGAAATTATCATAAATGCCTCCGTCATAAGCAATTATGGAGTCTATCCTGATGGGGCGGAATACGAACGGGAACGACATCGAAGCGCGTACTGCGTCACCCAGAAAACCTTTGGACAGGATGATTGAGTTCTTGTTGAATACATCCGATGCAACTGCCCTGAAAGGTACAAGCAGTTTGTTGAAATCATTGTCGCAGGCCGCCGAAGCACCGGCAAAAATGTCGACAAAGGCCAGATTCATCTGTAACGGGTCCACCAAACTGTTGATGGTAGGCCTTATCACTGTCATGGAATCTCGAATAGCGACCTGCGCCGAGATCATACTTGGGGTGGGTGGGTTCTGTTTGAAATAGAACTGATAATTCATGTCCTTGGAGCCCATGTACCAGTTCTTGAAGTCGTCAGAACTGATAAGAGCCTCCATCTCGTCCGGCGAATAGCCCATGACGTACAGAGAACCTATTACGGCACCCATTGATGTGCCGGCTACATAGTCGATAGGGATTCCGTTCTCTTCAAGAGCACGTATAACACCGATATGAGCCATTCCTTTTGCTCCGCCGCCACTCAATACCAGACCGACTTTCTGGGCATTAAGTGGGGCTGCCAGCCATAATAGTATGACAATCAATATAATACGAGCCCTCTTGAACATAATTGCATCGGGATATTCATCCCTCAAATGCAAATATATTTAAAAAAAAGGCACTGATGTACTCTCAGCGCCTTTTTTAATTAAAAAACAACAATATCAAATAAGTTCCACGCTGCGGCGGATGAATGCCGCGAGCTGTTCTCCCTTAAGCATTCCGTTCTGCAGGAGTGCCAGATCTATGAGTTCGTGGACAATCTTGCTGTCCTTTCCGTAATCAGTATAAATTCCTGATATTGTGTTCTCTATGTCCGTTATCTTAGAGTCGATATCCTTCATTTCATCCTTCTCGGCCTGAAGAACATCTTCATCCTTCTTGCCTTCACGTGCCTTGCGCAATTCTGACTGACGTTCCTTAAGTGAATTGAGCTCGTCATCCTGAGGCTTTACTTTGTCGTCGCAAGCCTTTCCGGCGTCTTCAAGAACACGCTTGATAAGCTTGTGGTCCTTGTTTAGGATTACGGTGTACATATCGGGCATATCGCCATAGAAACTCATTCCGGGCTGGATTGCAGCCATATCTTTCATACGGCGCATATACTCGCTGCAGGTTACCATGACGGGTAGTGCGGACTCGCCGAGAGACTGGGCGTCGATATGGAAATCGGCCTTCTCGATCTTGGGCATCTGGCTGCTGAACACCTTGGTTATCATGCGCAGCTGTCCGGCCGGCAGGTCAACGGATTTGCTGTCCTCCTTGGCAATCAGGTTGTCAATAGAATCACTGTCAACTCTCTGGAAACGGCTGTTGTTTCCGAATTTTTGCTCCAGCATGCCGATAACGGGGATATCCAGCTGATTATCCATCAGCAATACGTTGTAGCCCTTATTCTTGGCAGCCTCGATATAGCCGAACTGCTCCTCCTTATTGGTTGCATAAAGGTAAATCAGACTCTTGTTCTTATCAGTCTGGTTCGCCTCGATAAGGCTCTTATACTCATCGAATGTGAAGTATTTGCCATCGGTATCCTTGAATAGGGCAACCTTCTCCATCTTGCTGTAGAAGTCCTCCTCGGTGAGCATTCCGTAATTAATGAAAAGCTTGACATCATCCCATTTCTGTTCAAACTCCTTACGGTCATTCTTGAAAATGGATGTCAGACGGTCTGCGACCTTCTTGGTGATGTAACCCGATATCTTCTTGACGTTGGAATCACTCTGCAGATATGAACGTGATACGTTCAGAGGAATATCAGGTGAGTCAATTACGCCGTGAAGCAGGGTGAGGAAGTCAGGGACGATACCTTCGACTGAATCTGTCACAAAAACCTGGTTGCAGTAGAGCTGTATGCGGTTTTTCTGCAAATCCAGATTGGTCTTGATCTTGGGGAAGTAAAGGATACCTGTAAGATGGAACGGGAAATCCACGTTCAGATGTATCCAGAACAGGGGCTCATCCTGCATGGGATAGAGCTCACGGTAAAATCCCTTGTAATCCTCATCCTTAAGTTCACTCGGGGTCTTGGTCCACAACGGCTCTACATTGTTGATGATGTTGTCCTCCTGGGTCTCGACCTCCTTACCGTCTTTCCACTCCTTTTTCTTGCCGCAGGCAATCTGAACAGGCAGGAAACGGCAGTATTTCTTTAGCAGGCCCTGGATTGTGGTCTCCTGCAGGTACTCCTTGCTGTCATCGTCAAGATAGAGGATGATATCGGTACCGCGGTCAGCCTTATCGCTGTCGGACAGCTGGAATTCGGGTGAACCGTCACAACTCCATTTAACGGCCTGAGCGCCTTCCTGATAGGATTTGGTTATGATCTCGACCTTCTTGGATACCATGAATGCCGAGTAGAAACCCAGTCCGAAATGGCCGATGATGGCGTTTGCATCATTCTTGTATTTCTCGAGGAAATCATTTGCACCTGAGAATGCTATCTGATTAATGTACTTGTCAATCTCGGCAGCGGTCATACCTATACCGCGGTCGCTTACGGTAATGCTGTCCTTACCAACGGTTACATGTACCGTAAGGTCACCCATCTCGCCTTTGAAATCGCCCTTGGAGGCCAGTGTCTTGAGCTTCTGGGTTGCATCTACTGCATTCGATACGATCTCACGCAGGAATATCTCACGGTCACTGTAGAGGAACTGTTTGATAATGGGGAAGATGTTCTCTGTCGTTACCCCGATTTTACCTTTCTGCATAGCTATATTGTTTTTGTTTATTTCCTGTCGGGTATAGTACAACAAAAATGCCAGACGTGGTGTCGTCTGACATTTTGACTGAATAAGAGTATATCTGTGACTCTATGTCTATATCGCGGCGTTACAGAGTGACACTGAGTTCGGTTCCTTCATTATTCAGGTCAACCGTAAGGGTTGAACCTGCAGGACACTCACCGTCAATCATGACTTCGGCCAGTTTATCCTCTACATATGTCTGGATGGCACGTTTCAAAGGACGTGCACCGTACTCGCGGCTGTATCCCTTGTCGGCCAGGAAAGACTTTGCCTTGTCGGTTACCGATAGTTTGTAGCCCATACCTTCCATGCGGGTTGTCAGTTGTGCCAGTTCTATCTCAACGATACGGCCTACAGCCTCGCGGTCAAGCTGATTGAAGGTTATGATCTCATCTATTCGGTTTATGAATTCAGGCGCAAATGATTTGTTGAGAGCCTTGCGTATGATATCCTGGCGAGCCATATCGGTTCCGGCATCGGATGTCCCGAAGCCTATTCCGCGACCGTATTCCTGTATCTGACGTGAGCCGATGTTGGAGGTCATGATTATAATGGTGTTGCGGAAATCGACAGTGCGGCTCTCGCTGTCTGTCAGACGACCTTCATCCATTACCTGAAGCAGTATGTTGAATACATCCTGATGTGCCTTTTCAATCTCATCCAGCAGGATGATGGAGTAGGGCTTGCGGCGAACTTTCTCGGTCAGCTGTCCGCCATCCTCATATCCTACATATCCGGGAGGCGCTCCGACAAGACGGGACACGGCGAATTTCTCCATGAACTCACTCATGTCGACGCGAATCAGTGCATCAGACGTTCCGAACATCTGCTCGGCAAGTTCTTTTGCGAGTAATGTCTTACCTACACCGGTAGGTCCGAGGAAAAGGAACGAACCAATCGGTTTGTTGGGATTTTTCAGACCGACACGACTGCGGCGGATTGCCCTTGCAAGCAGGTCGATGGCTGAATCCTGAGCTATGACTTTTGACTTGAGGGCAGGGGCGAGACCTTTCAGACGTTCGCCTTCCTCACGTGCAATCTTCTGTACGGGAATACCGCTCATCATGGACACCACCGTTGCGATACTCTCTTTATCAACGGTCTCGCGATGACTCTTGAGTGATTTCTCCCAATCCTTGCGCATCTGCTCAAGTTCACCTTCCAGAATTTTCTCCTGGTCTCTGAAACGGGCTGCCAGTTCAAAATCCTGACGGGATACCGCATCGTTCTTGCCTTCGCGGGTAAAGTCTATCTGATGTTCCTTGTCTTCTATCTCCTTGGGGACTGAAAGATTGGACAGATGAGTCCGTGAACCGGCTTCGTCCATCACATCGATTGCTTTGTCGGGGAATGAACGGTCAGTTATGTACCGCTGCGCAAGGGTTACGCATGCTTTCAGCGCATCATCGGTATAAGTTACATTGTGATGCTCCTCATAGCGGTCCTTGATATTCTCAAGTATCTGCAGTGTCTCTTCCGCATTGGTGGGTTCAACCAGTATCTTCTGGAATCGGCGTTCCAATGCGCCGTCCTTCTCGATGGATTTGCGGTACTCATCGACGGTGGTTGCACCAACGCACTGGACTTCGCCCCGTGAAAGGGCGGGCTTAAGCATATTGGCTGCATCCATGGAGCCCGGTGCAGATCCGGCACCTATTATGGTGTGTATTTCGTCTATAAACAGGATTATGTCAGGATTTTTCTTTAATTCCTGAATGATTGAACGCAGTCTTTCCTCAAACTGTCCGCGGTATTTTGTGCCGGCTACGACAGCTGCCATGTCAAGTGCGAGAATACGCTTTCCAAAAAGCATCCTGGAGACCTTGCGCTGTACAATGCGCTGTGACAACCCCTCTACGATAGCTGATTTACCAACGCCTGGTTCACCTATCAGAATGGGATTGTTCTTTTTGCGACGTGTCAGTATCTGTGCAAGGCGCTCAATCTCTCTTTCGCGTCCCACAACAGGATCCAGCTTGCCCTCCAGGGCAGCCTGAGTCATATCGGTACTGAAACTGTCCAGGACAGGAGTGTTGCTTCCTGACTTGGATGCGGTTGTCGTACGCGAAGGCTTCTGCTTGCTGTTGTCAGAGTGTGATGCAGACAAATCTTCCTCGTCATCCTCTTCATCGCTGTCAAGCCCCATGCCCATTCTGACATCAATGCCCGTACCGTTAAGCTGTGCAAGCAAACTGCGGTAATCCACATTGTATGAGGAGAGTATGTTGGCGGTTGAACTGGAGCGGTCGCGTGCTATGGCTAGCAGAAGATGCTCTGCCTCGACCTCTTCCTTCTTTTGGAGCCTTGCCTCAAGCATGCTTATCTTGAGCAGCCTGGTGACGGCCATCGAAAGGGCTATTTTCTCGATGGGAACCTTGTCTGCACCTGCATCGCTGGCAATCTGTACGGATTCCAGCCGCATACGTAGCTCTGTCAGGTCAACTCCCATTTCCGTGAGCAGCTCAACCGCACGGTTTTGTCCGTCGCGGAGCATACCCAGAAGCAGATGCTCGGCAGTTACCTCAGAGTGGGTGAGACGTTCGGCCTCCTCTTTGGAAAGTGACAGTATGGTGTTTAGTTTATCTGATAATCGATACTCCATCATAGTTAATCATATTGGGCATATAGTCCGTTGTAATGCAAAGATAATCGGTTTTACGCCCGGTTAATACCTGTTTATGCGATAAGATATCAACAAATCGCATGCCATTTTCCAACGCATGCCATAAAGTCCGAAAAAATTATCAACACCTTATTAAAAAATCGCGCGCGTAGTTGCGCGTGAACTATTTTTAGAGTATCTTTGAGTGCTTAAACCAAACAGGTGTTTCAAGCATTGTAAAAGACATAAAACAACTTTAGAAAATTGGAAAACCAGGACAGAATTATCAGGGTTAACATTGAGGAGGAGATGAAGTCCTCATACATTGATTATTCAATGTCAGTTATCGTAGCCAGAGCTCTTCCGGATGCACGTGACGGTCTCAAGCCGGTTCACCGCCGTATCCTTTACAGCATGATGCGTGACGGTAACACATCGGACAAGGGCTACCGCAAATCGGCCCGTACAGTAGGTGATGTGCTCGGACACTTCCATCCTCATGGTGATTCATCAGTATATGGTGCTCTTGTGCGTCTGGCACAGGACTGGATAATGCGTTATCCGCTTGTTGACGGACAGGGCAACTTCGGTTCTATAGACGGTGACAGCCCCGCTGCCATGCGTTACACCGAGGTGCGTCTGCGCAAGATGGGTGAGGAGATGATGCAGGACATCAACAAGAACACCGTCGACTTTGTTCCCAACTATGACAACAAGGAGGAGGAGCCTACGGTTCTTCCCGCAACCATTCCCAATCTGCTTGTAAACGGTTCGTCCGGTATTGCAGTAGGTATGGCTACCAATATGCCGCCTCACAACCTGACAGAGGTTCTGAACGGCTGCATGGCAATGGTTGACAACCCTGACATCACGGTTGACGAACTGATGCAGTTCATCAAGGCTCCTGATTTCCCGACCGGTGCATATATCTACGGCATCAGTGGCGTACGTGAGGCTTACGAGACCGGACGCGGCCGTGTAATCATGCGTGCCAAGACAGAGATCGAGGCCGGTGAGCAGCACGACAAGATTGTTGTAACCGAGATTCCTTACGGAGTAAACAAGGCAGAACTCATCAAGTTCATCGCTGAGCTTGTAACAGATAAGAAAATTGAGGGCATAAGCAACGTAAATGACGAGTCTGACCGCGAAGGTATGCGTATAGTCATTGACGTTAAGCGTGATGCCAACGCAGGTGTCGTTCTGAACAAGCTGTTCAAGATGACCGCCCTGCAGACATCATTCGGCGTCAACAACATTGCCCTTGTAAAGGGACGCCCCAAATGCCTGAATCTGCGCGACCTTATCAAGTGCTTCATTGAGCACCGTCACGAGGTTGTAATACGCCGCACCAAGTTTGACCTTGAGGAGGCTAAAAAGCGCGCCCACATACTTGAAGGTCTGATTATTGCTTCCGATAACATTGATGAGGTAATCCAGATCATCAAGAAGGCCAAAACCCCGAACGATGCCATCCAGAACCTTATGGACCGTTTCGGACTGGACGATATCCAGGCCAAGGCCATCGTGGATATGCGTCTGCGCCAGCTTACCGGTCTTATGCAGGATCAGCTGCATGAGGAGTACAATGAGGTTATGGCACGCATAGAGGAACTCCAGAGCATTCTGGATGATCCCGAGAAGTGCAAGCAGGTCATCAAGGATGAGATGCAGGCCATCATTGACAAATACGGCGACGAGCGCAAGACCGAGATCGTATATGCAAGCGAGGAGTTCAATCCCGAGGACTTCTATGCCGATGAGCCTATGATCATTACTATGTCACATCTGGGTTACATCAAGCGTACCGCTCTTACAGAGTATCGTCTGCAGGGCAGAGGCGGAGTAGGATCCCGTGGCAGTGACAAGCGTGACGAGGACTTCATTGAGCATATATTCACAGCTACTACGCACAATTACATACTGTTCTTTACACAGAAGGGACGCTGCTACTGGCTCAAGGTATATGACATACCTGAGGGCGGCAAGACATCAAAGGGCCGTGCCATCCAGAATATGCTCAACATCGAGCCCGATGATGCCGTAAATGCTTATATAGCAATCAAGAACCTGGGTGACGTTGAATTCACATCCAACCATTACCTGGTATTCTGCACACAGAACGGTGTAATCAAGAAGACAATTCTGCAGGATTATTCACGTCCGCGTCAGAACGGTATCAACGCCATCAATCTGAACGAAGGCGACAAGGTAATCAACGTATTGCTTACAGACGGCAACAAGGAGATAGTCATAGCAAACCGTAACGGACGCGCTATCCGCTTCAATGAGAGCACCGTACGTTCCATGGGACGTACTTCTACCGGCGTACGTGCAATGACTCTTGATGAGGATGGTGAGGATCAGGTTGTAGGCATGATAGCTGTTGATGAGCAGCCCGAGGAGACCATCATGGTTGTATCCGAGCAGGGTTATGGTAAACGCTCCGAGATAGAGGATTACCGTAAGACCAACCGTGGCGGTAAGGGCGTCAAGACCCTGAATATTACGGATAAGACCGGTAAACTGGTTTCAATTCAGGCAGTTACCGATGACAATGATCTGGTAATCATCAACAAGTCAGGTATTACGCTGCGTGTAAGCGTATCTGATTTCCGCGTGATGGGACGTGCAACACAAGGTGTGAGACTAATCAATCTTGAGAAACGTAATGACCAGATAGGTTCCATCTGTAAGGTTGACAGCGAGCCTGAGGTTCCTGAAAACGAGGGTGGGGAGCAGACTACTGCTCCTGAGGCCACTGAGGAGGCACCTGTAAACGAGTAGTTTTAACAAGATAATTGAAATAGTATATTAATAATGTAAAACCTATTAAACTTTATTCGAAATGAAGAAGCTAATGTTTGTTTTGATTGCAGCTCTGGGAATGTCATGCACATCATATGCCCAGATGACTGAAAAAGAACTCAAGAAGGCTACTAAAACCGCTCAGAAGGTGGTTAAAGAGGCTAAGACTGAGATGGAAAGAGATGACGTTCAGGATAAGAGGAACGCAAAACGTCTCATTGATCAGGCCATGAAAGATCCTCTCAATAAGGATTGGGATCAGACTTGGCTCGTTGCAGCTGATGTTTACCAGCATTTCTACACTCAGGAGAACATCAAGTCATACTCACAGAAATATGATACCGTAGGTATGTACAATTACCTCACACAGTGGTATAAGTTCGCTATGATGGCTGATTCTATCCAGCAGATTCCCAATGCCAAGGGCAAGACATCTGATGAGGCTAGAAAGAAACACGCAAGAGAGGTCTACAGAACTATGAGTGACCTTATCCGTGGCGGTATATTCTATTTCAATGATCATCAGGACTATAACAAGGCCTATGAGATGTTTGATAACTATTTCACCGTTGCCAATCATCCTATGATCAAGGGATTCACCGATGAGGATACCATCTATCAGAACAACAAGGCTATCTACTCATATTATCCTGCACTTGCAGCATACAATCTTGAGAGATGGAATGATGTTCTTAAGTATGCTCAGGTTGCTACCGCTGACGAGGAGGTAGGAGAGACCGCTACAGAGATGATTTGCGATGCATACGGCAACCTCGAGGATACCGTTTCATGGCTCGCAACCCTTAAGCAGGGTCTGGTACAGTTCCCGACAGCTGAATACTATTACGGAAAGCTCCTTAACTATTACAACCTTAAGAATGACATGGGTGAACTGGAGCGTTTCGTAACCGAGATGGCAGAGCTTGATCCGGAGAAGGCTTACAACTATTATGTTCTTGGATATGTTGCTCAGCAGAGCAAGGATTATGACAAGGCTATAGCTCAGTATCAGACCGCTATTGATAAGGATGCAAACCTTTCTGATGCTTATTTCAACCTTGGCCTTTGCTTAATGTTCCAGGCTTCGGACTACATGGATTCAAAGAGCAATCTGGATTACCGTTCAAAGGCTTATAAAGAGGCCGTTAAGGAGCAGAAGGAATACTACAGGAAAGCTCTTCCGTATTTCACAAAGTACAGAGAGCTTGAGCCTTCAGCAACCGACAAGTGGGCAATTCCTCTGCAGACAATCTATTATCAGATTGATATGTCAAAGGAACTCAACGAGGTTGAGGCTCGCATGAAGGAGAAAGGAATGCTCTGATTCAATTGAAAATTGAAAATTGAAAATTAGAAAGGCTTCACAATCGTGGAGCCTTTCTTTTTTGTTGTTATTAATAATATTGTAGTGGGGTGTGCTTTAATTTTCGCTATTTAACATAATAGTTATTATGCGAATTTTTGGAGCAATCCTGCAGAGGGGGTCTTATAATGTAATAACCGGCTGCTTTTGCGGCCGGCTATTACATTGTTTAATCTCTGAGAATCCGAAATTTGAAATAAAACTGTATTCCTGTCTTACTTTTTGGATTCTGCAATAATTTCAAGAGCTCTATCCAGAACAGTCGTGTCGTCCAGAACCACGCATCCTCCGTTTGGTCCCGGTTCTATATGAAAACCTACAGCTGAACCTTTCTTGTAATCTGTTCCGCCAAAGAAATTTCTGACAGTCTCTACATCAAGATTCAGCTCGTCGGCAATTCTGTGAATACTGCCCTCCGGAAGTTGCGCCTTGATCTGGCGCAGTTCATTGAATGTGATTAATCTGGTCATAAGCATTAAAATTAGGATAATTATCAAATCAGTTTATAAATATTTAAAAATATGTCACTTCGTTCCATGACTTTTGTCGCGACTCGGCCAAACAAACAAGTTTGATGGTTCTCACTGCTCCAAAAGTTCACACGATTCCTTGTTTTATACACGCTCCGATCATTATTACTGAATATGTACCGAAAAGCACGCACATAAACACAAATACATCACTGCGCATGAATCCTGTCCTTGTATATAACAGACTTGAATCATGAACGTTGCGATAACTTCTGTCATTGCGTGTAACCATGTAGTATATCCAATATATGAAACTGCCTATAAGACTGCCTACAATGGCTCCTGCGAGTATATCACCGACAAAGTGAACACCCAGATAAGTTCTTATCAGCGAGTTGATTATAGCCCAAATTCCCACAGCGAGACTGAACCATCTGTCTCTTACCAGCCACATAAACAGCGCTGCCAGGCCGAAAGAATTGGCCGCATGCCCCGAAATAAAGCCGTAAAGTCCTCCACGATAGCCATTTACGGTATCAACCATATTCAATATAAATGGATCACGTGTGGGTCTCAGTCTATGGAAAAGCGGTTTGCAGACTGCCGATGACAATTGGTCACACAGTAAGACCGTTATTGCCACCATAAGCAGTACAAGAAGAATTTTTTTAGGATTTATGTTCCTTATTATCATTAAGATAGCAAACAAAGCAAGCGGAATCCAGATTATGAATGAGGTATATAAATTGGCCACACCATCCCAGAAAAGGGATTCGCTGCCATTAACTGACAGCGTGGCCAATCTGTCTGTCTCTATGAGACCCTGTAATTCAGTCATTCATATCCTGATTAAATGATTTCCATAACATTAACCGGTATCCAACCTGTATTGCCGTCCTCTAGTCTTATCTCCACCCACTCTTTCATTGAAGAGTCAAGTATCTGTACTTTACGTCCTTCATGAATAATGAACAGGTCTGTACCGGCGCTGGTGGGTGTACTCTTGACCGTAACGCTTGGCGACATGATGATTGCGGTGTCACGCTCTTTTAGATTTCCCATCTGCGTTGTAGCGAAGATAAAAGATAAAATGGACAAAAGCAAGAAAAAGACGCTAAAAGAGAAAGATATTTTTCGGATACCTGATTTCTTGGAGAACAGCAGTGTTCCCACAAGAATAATGGTCAGTGCAAACAGAATTACGGTCAGAACCGCCCATCCGTTAACGTCAAGAACTGCCAGAAGTTTCTTAAACCAGACAGTGATAAATAACTGATTTACAGGATTTACCTTATCAACTGTTTTAGTACGTGCCAGTTCCAGATTGAATCTTACATCGGGATCTGAAGGATCTATCAGATATGCACGCTCATAATAAAGTATAGCTCTTGCTATCTCGTCGCGTTTGAGCCAGCAGTTGCCCAGATTCATATATAAGGTGGCATTTACGCCCTGGTTGTCGATTATCCACTCGTACATGCTGATAGCTGTCAGATAATCACCTTGTATATACGCACTGTCAGCCTCTGCCAATGTGGGAATTGCGTCAATCTTTGTTGAATCTGTCACCAGACTGGTCATTCCTTCGTCTTCCTGAGCATATGTCAGAAGCGGAATGACTGTAAACAATAGAGCTAATATCTTTTTCATACCTTATTCTATTTAATTGTATTCTCAATCTGGCTGATTACGGCAGCAGCCTCTTCATACAGACGGTCCATACGTCCGGTATCATCGCCGGGTGCATAACGTGCGAACTCACAGTCATCAAGCAGTCCGATTACCTGTCTGACAGGATCTTCAGGCACATTCCTATGCTTAAGTTCGGTCTCAATATTGTCCTTTGATAGGTCTGCGACAGGAATGGAGAGTTTGTCGCCGAAATAACCCAGCAGGGCACGCATCATTTCATCATAGAACTCGTTCTTGCGCCCCTCTTTCATCATCTTACGAGCCACTTTGAGACGTTTGGTGGCCACCGAACTTGCCTTCTTGACACGGACCTTGGCTACATTGGCGTTATCGGCAATGCGCTTTCTGGATATGGCAACCAAAACAACAAGTATTACAAGTGGTAATGCCAGACTCAGCCAGAACAGCAATGAACCAAAGAACTGGGCATTGTCTGATTTGAGTTTAAGAGGTGTGGAATGGAAACGTACATCCTGTCCTACAAACTTGAGATCCTCCTTGTTTACGTACGATACTGATGTCTGGGACTCTCCTCCTCCCTGCCCTCTGGCTACGTTCAGCGTGTATTCATCGGTCTTAATGGTCTTGTATGATCCGCTCTTGGGGTCAAAATACTGGAACTCAAGGGCCGGAATGGTGTATTGACCTGCGTGGCGCGGGATTACCAGATACTCATAAACCTTGTTGCCGGTCTGACGGCCGCCCTTTATGGTATACTTATTCTCAACCTTTGGATCATATACGTCGAAATCCTGCGGGAATTTGAGCTCCGGAGTCTTGACCAGCTTCATATTACCAGTGCCGGACAGTATGACGCGTATCGTTACTGCATCATTGGCTGTTACGTCGGTGGCACTTATGGTTGAACTGATGTTGAAATCACCTACTCCGCCATAGAATGCACTGGTCTTGCCCTGTGGCAACGGCTTGACATTTATCTTTATGGAACGCGAAGTGAGATCCTTCTTTACCTCGACATATCTTGACGAGTTGAAGAACATGTCAAATATATCGCCGCTGTTATTCTCGACACGTTGTGCAATTACGCCCTCAAACGGGGTTGCAGGTATCTCCAATTCGCCTGAATGCTGCGGATAAAGCAGATACTGGCTCCATATCATTGTCTGGTAGTTGCGGCCGTTGTAATGCTCCAGATTGAATTCTTTGTTCTGCGGCAGGTCTACCTCCTGTACATGACAGTTCTTGAGGTCAGGCATGCTGTTCCTGATGCTCTGGAGATCGACTGAAGGCAACTTGTATATCTTGAACGTAAGCAGTATGGCTTCCTGCTCGTATACCGTAGTCTTGTCAACCGTGGCGAGCATAAACAGGTCATCGGCTCCTACATTTGATGAAGCCTGTCCTGATGACTGCTGACGTGAGGCTTGACTCCCCTGCCCTTGTCCGCTCGAGCTCTGCGATACCTGATCCGGTGGAAGTATCTTGATGGTCAGTTTGTTTGATGTAACCTGCTTGCCATTGGCCTTGATCGTTGCGCCGTCCAGTTCGACTTCACCCTCATCTGTTGCAACGACGGTAAACGTATAGGTTATGGTCGTGCTGCTCTCAACTTTACCGTTGGTAATGGTGGTACTGGATGATGTTGATGTGGCAGGTCCTGTGAGGATCTGTATGTTCTTCATATCCGGTGCGCGGAACTCTTTGGCATCACGGGTATTTACCTTGTATGTGATTCTGAAACGTTCACCCACCACTACGGCCTTGGGAGCCTGAGCGGTAAATGAAACGTCCTGAGCAATAGCTCTTACTCCAACCAGCATGACGAGCATGATGGGAAGTAACAGTTTTTTTGTCTTGCTGAGTATATTCATAATTACCAATCTTTTTCTAACGGTTTCTTGGGCTGAGCCTTCATGAGCTGCTCCTGCACACGTTCCTGAACGTCTTTCTCATCTTGCATGGCAGCTTCCAGAATTTGCTCGGCATTCTCTTGGGACATATCCTGCTGCTCTTCTTGCTGCTGCTGTTGCTGCTGTTCTTCCTGTTGCTGCTGATCCTGTTGCTCCTGCTGCTCTTGTTGCTGCTCCTGCTGTTGCTGTTGATCCTGTTGCTGTTGTTGCTGATCCTGCTGCTGCTTGAGCATACGCTGTGCCAATATCAGGTTATAACGGGTTTCGTCATCCTGAGGATTATTACGCAGGGCCTGTTTGTACGCTTCGACAGCCTTGTCATATTGCTCACACATGTGATACACCACGCCTGTATTATGATAGGTCTTGGCAAGGTCATCCTTGCAGTGTTGCAAATCCTTTTGGGATGCCGAAGGATCATTTATAAGCTCCTTCTTTTTGCCCTCCAGGGCATTGGCAATCTTGCGATATTGTTCAACGGCCTCATTCGGTTTCTGCTGTGCCGTGTATGAATTGCCAAGGTTATAGTATCCCTCCAGAAGTTCAGGATTCATATCAAGCGCCTTCAGATAGTTCTCTTCGGCCTTAATGAACAGGCTGTCCTCAAACATACGGTTACCTTTCCTTACGAACGAACGGTCCGTCCGTTGAGCATCAACGCCGGTAACAGATATAATTACAAGGCAAAACAACAATATCTTCTTCATTTCACTTTCTCCTCATTGGTTTTGAAAAGACTGAAATTCTTAAGTCGCGGATTACGGCTTTCGCATATGAATATCTCAAACAGCAGTATAACAAGGATCACCCATGCTATAATGGCGAACTGTTCGTCATATTCAGTATATACGGTGGTTTCCACATCGGCTTTGGCAAGTTTGTCAATCTCCTTTTGCAGTGCTTTCTCGGCTGCATTGGAGTTGTCCACATAGAAATATGCACCTTTACCGGCTGCAGCTATGCTGCGGCACATCTCCTCGTCGAGACGTGTTACAACGACATTACCTTCGCGGTCTTTTCGGAATTCGCCCTTGCTGTCACCGGGAATGGGCGAACCTGACGGCAGACCTACGCCCATCACATATACTATATAGCCCTTTTCGGCAGCAGCCTGTGCGGCTTCAACAGCCCCACCCTCATGATTTTCACCATCGGTAATTACTATGATCGCTTTTCCGACACCTTCATTAGGGGTGAAGCTTCGGGTGGCAAGTTCAATGGCGGTCTTGATATCTGTTCCCTGGCGTGTAATGAGTGCCGGAGAGATGGTGTTCAGAAAGACCTTGGCCGATATGAAGTCACTTGTGATAGGTAACTGCACAAAAGCATCGCCGGCAAATACTATCAGACCTATCTTGTCATCTTTAAACTGATCCACAAGATTTGATATGATACGTTTGGATTTGTCAAGACGGCTTGGGGCGACATCATCGGCAAGCATGGAGTTTGATATGTCCAATGCAATAACCGTTTCTATACCCCTGCGGGTTACTGTTTCCTGCTTTGAACCGAACTGTGGTCTGGCAAGAAGGAAACAGCATAATGTATACGCCGCAAAAAGCAGCCAGAATTTCATATTGGGGCGGCTGACGGATGCATCAGGCATAAGAAGTGAAAGCAATTGTCCGTCACCGTATTCTGCAAGTCTTCTGCGACGGCGGATATTGGAGAACACATGCAAGGCAACCAGTACCGGAACCAGCACCAGCAGATAAAGATATTCGGGATTTGCAAGCTTGAACATAGTGACTCCTATTTATGGTATTGTACGTAAAACGGTCTGTTTGAGCAGGATTGAGAGCAGAATAGTCAGCAACAATGCCAGGGCCAACGGCTGATACTCCTCCTGGTTCTTGCTGAACTCCTTGACCTGAAGTTTTGTCCTTTCCAGCTTGTCAATCTCCTCATAAACCTCCTTCAGCTTACTGTTGCTTGTGGCACGGTAATACTGCCCGTTGGCGGTTTGTGCTATCTGACGGAGCACATTCTCATCTATCTCGACAGCTACATTTATGTACTGCTTGCCGAATGCGCCCTGTACAGGATACGGCGCTGTACCGTTGGTTCCTACACCAATTGTATAGACCCTGATTCCGAAACTCTTTGCCATTTCGGCTGCAGTCATAGGTGATATCTCACCGCGGTTGTTGGATCCGTCGGTAAGCAGGATTATTACTTTTGATTTGGCCTGGCTGTCCTTAAGCCTGCTTATTGCATTGGCCAGTCCCATGCCGATTGCGGTACCATCTTCGATAATACCTTTTGCCGCTATGTCACTGCTGACATTCTGGAACATGTTAAGCAGTACCGTATGGTCGACCGTCATGGGACATTGAGTGAAAGCTTCGCCTGCAAATATGGTGAGGCCGATATTGTCGTTGGGACGACCGTTTATGAATTCTGATGCGACCTGCTTGGCGGCCTCAATACGGTTGGGTTTGAGGTCTTCGGCCAGCATACTGGTTGATACATCCATGCAGAGCATGATGTCTATTCCCTCTATCTCGGTATCCTGCCAGCGGTCTGTGGTCTGCGGACGGGCCAGGATAAGCGAAAGCAGCGCAATGGCTACCATATCAAGTATGAAAGGGATATGTATGAGATAGTACTTCCAACTTTTGCGCATACCTGCATACATTGACGTGGTCGGCACGGATAGTGTGGCACGTCTCTTATTGCCTCTGAGTACATACCAAAGTACGCATGGTATGATCAGAAGCATCAACAATAGATATGCACTGTTTGCGAATGTCATGGCTTGTGTTATTTAGAAGAACAGATAATACAACTTCAAAACCGTCAGGATAAAGAATACTGCGCCGGCTATCGCAACAATGATTCCTGTCGACAACAGGGCTATTCGGGCTCCCTTGCTGCGTTTTTCTTCAATCACGGTCTCTTCCTCCTTGGGCTGCAATTCGTCATCGGTTACCTCAACCTTGGTATCATTGACAAACTCCAGCGCACTGACCAGATTACGGTCATTTTCATTCAGCATCGGTTTGAACTTGGCGAATTTGACCATATCCGATGTTGCCAGCAGGTCGCGCAGTTCGCTGAGAGACTCCTTGTCACGGGTCTCTTCAAGACGCTCCAGAATCTCGTATGATGTCATCTCCGTAGCGTTGAATCCGAACCTGTCATTGATGTATTCACGTAAGATGTCAGTCAAGTGGGTGTAATATGCCTTGGCGTCTTCACTGTGAGCGTCTCCCGATTGCCTCAATTCCTCAATCTCGGTAATTGCACGTACATGGGCAGGAATCTTGGGCTCAATCTTGATCCTGCGTATGATTGGCTTGTCATCGCGGTATCTGATAAGCAGATAAACGGCAGCTACAATGGCTATTGCAGCAAGTAACCAATAGAAAATGAGTCCCTTGGCCTCATAGAGCCTTAAAGGAGTCTTCATATTCTCTTTAGGTCCGAATATCTGTTTTTCGTTCTCCTCAGGGATGTCATATGACAAAAAGGCCAATGCAAGTTGATTGGACTGATAATCGGTTCCATCCACCTGAACGGGAATGTAAGGAATATATATCAGCGCTGAATCAAAACACGTTACGGTATAATTACGGGTAATAGTCATTCGCTGACCGTTATTGACGAACTGTGTATCGGTCTTTACCGGCGGGATTATCTCCAGATCCTTTACGATGGTGTCCTGATATGCAGGGAATATGACTTCCTGGCCGGCATCGCAGGTGACAGATACGTGTAAACCGGTCTGCTGGCCTATCCACATCATCATTGAATCAACCTGGGCCTCCACAATCACGCTGGATTGCGCATAAAGGCTCAAAGGTGACAGAGCTGCGATACAGATATACAGAAATAACCGTTTCATTTTCAATTTCTCTTGGCAAACAGGCCCATAAGTGCCTTTACATAATCCTGATCAGTCCTGACAGATATGGAATCAACACTGCTGCGTGTCAGATAATCCTGTATGCGGGCTGTATTTTCATCAAACCATTTTTTATGCGCTGCACGCACCTTAACAGAAGATGTATCTACGTACATCTCCTGTCCGCTCTCTGCGTCCGTCAGCTTCATAAGGCCTATATCGGGAAGCTCCTCCATACGTCTGTCATAGACGCGTATTGCCACCACATCGTGTTTACGGTTTGCTATTGTAAGCGCATTCTTATAGTCATGAGGGTCTATGAAGTCGCTCAGCAGGAATGCGGTGCAACGTTTCTTTAAAGCACCCGTAAGGAACTCCAGCGGAACTGTTATGTCTGTCGCGTTGCTTTCAGGCTGATAATCGAGAAGCTCACGTATCAGATAAAGGATGTGCCTGCGACCTTTCTTGGGAGGAATGTATTTCTCAATCCTGTCACTGAAAAACACAAGCCCCACCTTATCATTGTTTTCTATTGCCGCAAAAGCCAGCGTGGCGGCGATTTCGGTAACCATCTCACGCTTCATCATCACCTTTGTGCCAAAGTTGAGACTGTCCGACACATCCACCATAAGCATCACGGTAAGCTCACGTTCCTCTTCGAAGACCTTTGAGTAAGGCTTGTTCATGCGTGCAGTAACATTCCAGTCAATATCACGGGGCTCGTCACCATACTGGTATTCACGCACCTCACTGAATGCCATACCGCGTCCTTTGAATGCGGTATGGTACTGGCCGGCAAAAATGTTACTGGACAGACCTCGGGTCTTGATCTCAATCTTGCGGACCTTCGCTATCAGTTCACTTGTTTCCATGATAACATATTAAACTGATTGTGAGGCTATTAAATCAAGGTACTTCAACCTTGTTCAAGATGCGGCTTACCAGCTCGTCCTGAGTCACATTCGTGGCTTCGGCCTCATATGTAAGACCGATACGGTGACGCAGCACGTCATGAGCGATGGCACGTACATCCTCGGGTACCACATAACCGCGACGCTTGATGAATGCGTATGAGCGGGCAGCCAGGGCAAGATTGATTGATGCACGCGGGGAACCGCCGAATGAAATCAGTTCTTTAACCTCTTTAAGTCCGTATTTTTCGGGATAACGTGTAGCGAATACGATATCCGCGATATACTGCTCAATCTTTTCATCCAGATAAACCATGTCAACCACCTTACGGGCCTCAATGATGTCATTGGTGGTCATTACAGGCTTTACGGTGCCGATTTCATGATGAATCTGCTGATGGATGATCTTCTTTTCCTCTTCAATCTTAGGATAGTCTATTACGGCCTTGAGCATGAAACGGTCCACCTGAGCCTCGGGAAGCGGATAAGTACCCTCCTGCTCTATCGGGTTCTGTGTAGCCATAACCAGGAATGGTTTGGGCAACTGGAATGTCTCACCGCCCAATGTCACCTGACGCTCCTGCATGGCTTCCAGTAAAGCACTCTGAACCTTGGCCGGAGCACGGTTTATCTCATCGGCCAGTATGAAATTGGCAAATACCGGGCCCTTCTTGGGCAGGAATGTCTCGTCCTTCTGGCTATAGATCATTGTACCTACTACATCGGCAGGCAACAGGTCCGGAGTAAACTGTATGCGGTTGAAGCTGGCGTCAATCAGTGATGCAAGAGTTTTGATTGCAAGTGTTTTGGCCAGACCGGGCACACCTTCCAACAGAATATGACCATCGGAAAGAAGTCCTATCAGCAATGACTCCACAAGATGTTTCTGCCCTACGATAACCTGATCCATACCGGCCATCAGGTTGGTTACGAATGCGCTCTGCTTCTCGATTCGCTCATTCAGTTCCCTAATGTCAACGTTTTCACTCATAAGATTCTTATTTATCAGTTAGTCAGTCCGTGCCCATGCCCTTTCGGACACAGGCACGGCCCAAATATATGACTATTTATACGCCGTTATAGGCTAAAAAGTTTTAAATAGTATTGCTTTCAGTTAGCTTTAAGCATTATTTTCACTTATTGGCCAGTTTGGGCACCTTAACCTTGTAACCTACGGGCATTTTCTTGAATTGTCTTGGTTTCAGACCGTTGTACTTGGCAATATACGGCCACAGTTTCTTGGTTCCGTAGTACTTGAGAGCAATAGTGGTAAGCATATCACCCTTAACCATGGTGTGAGTGGTCATAGTACCTACGATCTTGTAGTTTACAGTGTCAGCTGCTGTAAACAGCGGAAGAGCCTTCTCCTGGTCAGCCTTTGTGAGAGTGAATTTTGCCTCCTCCTTCTTGGGAGCTGCGGGTGCTGCTGCGGGCTTGGGCTCAGGTTTAACTACTGCTGGAGCAGGAGCCTTCTCCTTAACGTCCTTATCGGCTTTCTTCAATGCCTTACCACCTATTACCGGCCAAAGCAGGACTATTATAAGGGCCAGAACAGCTATACCTGCAAGTACCCATAGAATAATCTTTGTGCAACGATTCTGATTCTCGTCCTTTGTCTCTTTAAGCTCTTTCTTGGGCTCATTCTGTTTGCCTTTTTCCATAACGTTTGTTGTTTTGTTTGTTAATATGTTGTCTTTGTTCTTATCTGACTGTTCCTGATCCATCTTATTGATCTCGGCAGCTTGTGATTCGTTTATCTCAACTGTCTCGAATGCCGCAAACGGCTTATTGATGCGCTCTTTAAGCTCTGCATCAGGAATGAATGATATTTTCTGATGTCCTTCAATTGTGAACCTCTCACCTGAGTTTACATTCACGCTTTCACGATCTTCCATATCGATGAGCTTGAACGTACCTAATCCCTTTACCTTGACAAGTCCTTCATCTATCACTTTCTGTGATATGATATCAAAGAAGTTCTTGACAAACTGTTCTGATGCGGTCTTTGACATTCCGCCAGCCTGTGCCAACAGATCGGCAAGCTGAGAAAGATTGATCTTGTTATCCATAGCCGTACCTTATTTGAGTTTGTCCTTAAGAATTGAACTGGGCTTGTACGTCAGTACAAGTTTTGGCGGGACGAGCATACGAACGCCAGTGGTCGGGTTGACCGATATGCGTTCGTTCTTTTTCTTAACTTCAAGAACGCCGAATCCGGATAGACTCACGGAATCACCGTTCTGCCATAGATTCTCCATGACTCCAATCAGAGCCTGAACCTGCTGGGCAGCCGAATCAGCTGACATCTGGCACTTGCCGGATAATTCTGTCAAAAACTGCTTATTGTTCATATCTTTAAAGGTTAGTTGTGTTTTACAGTCCCATATAAATCAAAGGCATCGGCCTCTGTAATCTTTACATTAACGAATTCTCCTATCGGTAACTCGCAATCAGCCTTGACAAGTACCTCCGGATCAACTTCGGGCGAATCAAATTCGGTGCGTCCCACATAATACTCCCCTTCCAGACGGTCTGTGATAACCTTGAAGGTCTTGCCTGTCTTGGCCTCACTGATGGCTGCCGATATATCCTGCTGGACACGCATCAGACGTGACAGACGCGCCTGCTTGATTTCATCGGCGATATCATCCTTATAATGCAGGGCCGAATAGGTCCCGTCCACCTCGCAGTATGAAAAGGCACCCATACGCTCAAAACGCTGTTCCTTTACAAAATCCAGCAACTGATTGTAGTCATCATCAGTTTCACCGGGGAATCCCACCATCAGTGTGGTGCGCAAATGTATTCCCGGAACCTCCTCACGTATGCGTGCAAGCAGTTCACGGGTCTCCTGACCGGTGATATTGCGGTGCATGCGTTTCAATACGGTGTCACTGATATGCTGCAACGCGATATCCATGTATTTGCAGACATTGTTGCGCTCGCGCATAACAGGGAGCAGATCCATCGGGAAACTGTTGGGATAGCCGTAATGCAACCTGAGCCACTCCACTCCCGGTATGTCAGAAAGACGCTGCACAAGCTCTGCAATAGTCGGTTTATGTGCGATATCGGTGCCGTAATATGTGAGATCCTGCGCTATCAGTTGTATCTCTTTCACGCCTTTGGCAACCAGTTTCCGAGCCTCATCCAGTATATCCTCCTGGCTGCGGGAACTGTATTTGCCGGTCATTAGGGGTATTGCGCAGTATGCGCAGCCGCGGTTACATCCCTCGGCAATCTTCAGATATGCATAATGCGACGGAGTTGTGATACAGCGTTCATTTTCAATTTCACCATGCCATTTACGGCCCATTTTACCGAGTATGCCGTCCCAGTCAAACTTGCCGTACCATCCGTCAACCTCGGGAATTTCCGTCATAAGCTCCTTGTGGAACTTCTGTGACAGGCATCCCATCACATATATACATCCTATTTTGCCGGCTTTCTTAAGCTCGCAACACTCCAGGATCATATTGATTGACTCTTCCTGTGCGTCGCCTATAAAACCGCATGTATTTATTATGACAGTCTCAGCGCTGACCTTGTCGGGATCGTGTCTGACCTTTAGGCCATTAGCTCTGAATTGAGCTATAAGTTTCTCAGAATCAACAAGATTCTTTGAGCAACCTAAAGTAATTATGTCAACGCTGTCGTGCCTCATTCAATCCATTTTAAATAGCGAATCGACGAACTCTGTCTTGTTGAACACCTGCAGGTTATCCATACCCTCACCCAGCCCGACGTACTTTACGGGGATCTTGAACTGGTCTGAGATACCTATCACGACACCTCCTTTGGCTGTTCCGTCAAGTTTGGTTATTGCCAACTGAGTAACTTGGGTAGCCAATGTGAACTGTTTGGCCTGCTCAAAGGCGTTCTGACCGGTGGATCCGTCCAGAACAAGCAGGACATCATCGGGAGCACCCTCAACAACCTTGTTCATCACATTGCGTATCTTGGTGAGCTCATTCATCAGGCCAACCTTATTGTGAAGGCGTCCTGCAGTATCTATCAGCACGACATCAACGCCATTTGCTACGGCCGAGCTGAGTGTGTCATAAGCCACGGATGCGGGATCAGAGCCCATTTCCTGCCTTATCACCGGAACATCCACCCTGCGTCCCCACTCCTGCAACTGCTCTATGGCGGCGGCGCGGAATGTGTCAGCGGCACCTAACATCACTTTCAATCCGCGTTTCTTGAACTGATATGCAAGCTTACCGATCGTGGTGGTCTTACCGACTCCGTTTACGCCAACCACAAGAACCACATACGGCTTACGTCCGGTGGGAATACTGAAAGGTTCGGCGTCATCATCCGGGTTGTTCTCCACAAGCAATGCCGATATCTCATCACGCAGAATGCCGTTCAATTCGGCGGTGCCCATGTATTTGTCACGTGCAACACGTTCCTCTATGCGCTTGACTATCTTCAGAGTGGTTTCTACACCCACATCGGATGTGATAAGAACCTCCTCAAGATTATCGAGAACTTCATCATCGACAGTTGATTTTCCCGCAACAGCACGGGCTATCTTGGAGAACACGCTGGCCTTGGTTTTTTCAAGGCCTTTGTCCAGGACTTCCTTTTTATCTTTCGAGAAGAATGAAAACAAACCCATATATTCGGTGAATACGGCAAAAAAATGTCATTGTCAAAGCGCAAATATAAACAATTATGATGACAAATACTAATGTACACGCGCGTAATAAAATAAAAAAAAGAAGAGCAACCTTGCGGGTTACTCTTCCGTATCTTGTGTCAAGTCTGTCTTACTTGATTGCGTCCTTAAGCTGCTCGTCAGTAACGATCTGCTCAGTGAACATATAAGCACCGGTCTTGGGTGACTTAACCATCTTAATGACCTTGGCCATTGAGACCTTACCCTGACGCAGGGTAGCAACTACTTTCTTTGCCATGGTTTAAAACGTATTACTTGATCTCACGATGGATTGTCATCCTCTTGAGAATGGGGTTGTACTTCTTAAGTTCCAGTCTCTCAGGAGTGTTCTTCCTGTTCTTGGTGGTAATGTAACGGGAAGTACCCGGCATACCGCTGTCCTTGTGCTCAGTGCATTCCAGGATAACCTGTACTCTGTTGCCTTTTACTTTCTTTGCCATAGTATAAACTCCTTAACTGTTTTACGCGATGATTCTGATGTCCTTCCAGTCGCAATAACCATTGGCAACTGCCTCCTTGAGGGCGGCATCAAGACCTTTCTTGTTAATGATTCTCAGGCCGGCAGCACTGAGTTTGAGGCTGATCCAGCAGTTCTCCTCAACATAGAAGAACTTCTTTGTGAACAGGTTAACATCAAATGTTCTCTTAGTTCTGCGCTTTGAGTGAGAAACATTGTTGCCAACCATTGCCTTCTTTCCGGTGATCTGACAAATTCTTGACATATCTATCTGTTTTTATACGTTTTTTACACTGTTCTCAAAACAGGGTGCAAATTTACACGATTGTTTTCATTCCTCCAAACAATTAAATCTTTTTTTAAGTTAAAGACGAGTATTGGAATAGATTGGAACGTCAATTGAACAAAAATCGCCATCCAAGTACTTGAAATAGCCCGTGCAAGCTATCATGGCGGCATTATCGGTAGTGTATGAGAAACGTGGGATGAATACCTTCCAGCGATAACGGCGGGCATGGTCCTGGAAAGCCTCGCGCAATCCCGTATTTGCCGATACCCCACCCGCCACGGCAATCTGTGTTATACCGGTATCCTTTGCCGCCTGACGCAGTTTTTTCATCAGTATCTCAACGATAGTACGCTCCAGCGAAGCGCACAGGTCCTCCTTGTGATGTTCGATGAAATCGGAGTCTTCCTTTACCCAGTCACGCAGATTATACAGGAACGATGTCTTGAGTCCGCTGAAACTGTAGTTGTATCCCGGTATATTCGGTTTACTGAATGTATAGGCCTTGGGATTACCCTGACGGGCCAGTCTGTCTATTATCGGGCCACCGGGATAACCGAATCCCATCACCTTAGAGCACTTGTCCATTGCCTCGCCTGCAGCATCATCGATAGTCTGTCCCAGAATCTCCATTTTGTTGTATGATTCCACTTTGACTATTTGTGAGTTACCGCCTGAAACCAACAAACACAGGAACGGAAACTGAGGTGTCTCCAACTCCTCGCCGGGCTGTTTGATGAAATGTGCCAGGATATGTCCCTGAAGATGGTTAACCTCTATCATGGGGATGTCCAGGGATCGGGCGAAACCTTTGGCAAACGATACGCCTACAAGAAGTGAACCCATCAGGCCTGGACCACGGGTAAACGCCACCGCGCTCAACTGTCCGGCATCAATTCCGGCCCTTTTCAACGCGGTATCCACCACGGGGACGATATTTTGCTGGTGTGCACGTGAAGCAAGTTCAGGTACCACTCCTCCATACTCCTCATGAACCTTTTGACTTGCCACGACATTAGAGAGCAGTTCCCCGTTATGTATGACGGCAGCCGATGTATCATCGCAGGATGACTCTATACCCAGGATATAGATATCTTTTTCCATTTTTAACTCCATATTTTCTGATGGCGTGCAAAGATACAACATTATTTCTCTATCTTCGCACTCAATTATTTCATACCACCTAATTAATACGATGATCTGGAACAAAAAGATTGAGTGCATGTCGCGGGACGAGATGCACGCTTTACAGAGTGAAAAACTCAAGAAGATTGTAGCACACGCTTACAACAACTCGCCTTTTTACAAGAAGAGGTTTGATGAACACGGAGTCCGTCCTGAGGATATCCGCAGTATTGACGACATCGTAAAATTGCCTTTTACAGTCAAGCAAGACCTTCGTGACAACTATCCTTTCGGAATGATGTGCGTACCCATGACCGATATCCTGCGTCTTCACGCATCATCGGGCACGACAGGTAAACCTATCGTTGTGGGTTATGTACAGAAAGACCTTGACAACTGGTCAGAAGCAGTAGCACGTTGCCTTACAGCTTACGGATTGGGCAGTGATGACCTGGTACAGATTGCTTATGGCTATGGCCTTTTCACCGGTGGTCTTGGAGCACATGACGGCGTTACCAAGATAGGCGGAACTGTAATACCTACCAGCAGTGGCAATACCCAGAAACAGCTTCAGCTTATGCAGGATTTCGGTGCGACCGCAGTGGCCTGTACCCCATCCTACGCTCTTTATATGGCAGAGGAGATCCGCAAACAGAATCTTGACATCAAGAATTTCAAGCTCAAAGTCGGAATATTCGGAGCTGAGCCCTGGACCGAAGCCATGCGCCGTGAGCTTGAGGATAAACTCCATATCAAGGCATTCGATATCTACGGACTGACCGAGATAAGCGGCCCTGGTGTAGGCGGCGAATGCGAGTGCCAGAACGGTACACATCTGTGGGAGGATCTTTATTATCCTGAGATCATCGATCCTGTAACACTTCAGCCTGTTGAGCCTGGTGAAAAGGGCGAGCTGGTGTTCACCACTCTCGATAAATGGGGTATGCCTATGATACGTTACCGTACACGTGACCTCACCCACCTGATCTATGACAAGTGTGATTGCGGACGTACTGCAGTCCGTATGGGTAAGATTCTGGGCCGCAGCGATGATATGATGATTATCCGCGGAGTGAACGTATTCCCGTCACAGATAGAGTCTATCCTTCTGGAGTTCCCCGAATACGAGCCCTACTTCCTCATTGAAGTTGACCGCGTGAACAATACAGATACATTCGATATTCAGGTAGAGGTCAAGCCGGAGTTCTACACTGACCAGATCAACGAACTGGTTCGCCTGCGTCAGCGCCTTACATCAAGAATCCAGAGTGTCGTAGGAATTCAGCCGGCCATCAAGATTGTACAGCCCGGAACCATCGAGCGTTCAACCGGTAAGGCCAAGAGAGCTATCGATCATCGTAAATTCGAATAACCTTAATACATCCGACTTATGCTTATCAGACAGATTTCAGTTTTCCTGGAGAATGAGAAGGGAAAATTTGCCGAGATAGCCAGACTGCTCGGTAACAATGGTATTAATATGAAGGCTTTTACCGTGTCCGAGACTCAGGATTTCGGTATTGCCCGCATCATAGTTGAGCGAGACCAGATAGAGAGGGCTTTCAATCTGATTAAAGCCAACTCATATGCAGTAACAATGACTCATGTGGTATATCTGGAGTGTGCTCACAAACCCGGTGCAATGGCAGAGGCAATGGAAAAGCTTTCGGCCGCAGGAATATCCGTTGAATATATGTATGCTTTTGCAGACTCGTCATCAGAGTTTTCACGCGTAATCATACGTCCGGACAATACCGAGTTGGCAAACCAGATCATTTCCGAGTTATAAAAAGTTTCCACTAGCTGGCCGAAGGCCACCGTTTCCGAAAGGAAACTAAAATGAGGTGGGATAAATATCCCGCTCTTTACGTAAAAATGGCTGCCCTAAAGGGTAGCCATTTTTTTGCGGAAAGAGTGGGATTCAAACCCACGGTACGGCTAGGCCGTACGCCGGATTTCGAGTCCGGTCCATTCGATCACTCTGGCATCTTTCCTGATTTCGCCGGCAAAGGTAAATAAAAATACAAATCTTTCTATAGTCGGCGTAACTATTCTTAACTAAATTGTTGATAAAACGGATACTTTCACAAAGAGGCGAATTCGGATAGATGTTGTAATTTTGCGGCCAGAATACTAAACACATTTCTATATAGCAAATGGGCGGATTTTTTGGAGTCGTCTCTAAGGAGAGATGCATCAATGATCTTTTTTACGGAACTGACTATCAGTCACATCTAGGAACCAGCCGCGCCGGAATGGCAACCTACAGCCTTGAAGATGGCTTTTTCAGGACCATTCACAATCTGGAGAACGATTATTTCAGAAGCAAGTTTGAACGTGAGTTGGACCGTTTCAACGGTTATAGCGGTATTGGCGTAATCAGCGACACCGATGCCCAGCCCATGCTTATGAACAGCCATTTGGGACGTTTTGCACTGGTTACGGTGGCCAAGATCAACAACAAGGAGGAGATTTGCGGACATCTGCTCGATGAGAACATGCATCTGAGTGAGTTCAGCAGCGGAAAGATCAATATAACGGAACTTATAGCTCTGCTCATTATTAAAGGCAAGGATTTTGTTGACGGTATAGAAAACGTCTACAGGACAATCAAAGGCTCATGCTCAATGCTGCTTCTTACCGAGCAGGGAATCATTGCGGCCCGTGACTCCTGGGGACGCACACCTGTCACATTAGGAATAAAGGACGGAGCTGTTGCCGTAACCACAGAGACCACCGCATTCCCCAATCTGGGATATGAAACCAAACTCTATCTCGGTCCCGGCCAGATAGTAAAGATAACGGCCGATGGCTATGAGGAGCTGCGTAAGCCCAACAAGAAGATGCAGATTTGCTCATTCCTTTGGGTTTATTACGGATTCCCCACAAGTTGCTATGAAGGACGTAATGCCGAGGATGTCCGTAACGAACTTGGTCGCGTAATGGGCCGTGAAGATGATGTCGAGGTTGACGGAGCATGCGGCATTCCTGACAGCGGACTTGGTATGGCCGTGGGTTATGCCGAAGGTCATAAATGTCCTTATGTAAGAGCTGTGGCCAAATACACTCCCACATGGCCCCGTTCATTCATGCCTACAGATCAGGCCCGCCGAAATCTTGTAGCCAAGATGAAACTTATTTCCAACAAGGATATCCTTAACGGAAAGCGTCTGGTATTCTGCGATGACAGTATCGTTCGCGGAACCCAGCTCAAGGACAACTCCCATGATTTCTATGAGTCAGGCGTTAAGGCCGCTCATATGAGAATATCATGCCCTCCCCTTATCTACAGCTGCCCGTTTGTAAACTATTCGGCCAGCAAGAATGACCTGGAGCTTATTACACGCAGAGTCATTCAGGATTTTGAGGGTGAGAATCCCAGTCAGGAAGTGCTTGAGAAGTATGCAACCACGGGATCACCTGAGTACAATAAGATGGTTGCCGAGATTGCCAAACGCCTGCAGCTGACCACTCTTAAGTTCAGTTCGCTGGAAACACTGGTCAAAGCTATAGGATTGCCCAAGGAGGATATCTGCACGCACTGCTTTGACGGCAGTTCGTTCTACACTCTGGAAGAGGAAAACAAACAGTAATCAAATCAAAGCATACTTTCCAGGACGGCAACCGCATGGGTTATGTCGTCCTGGAATTTTTTATGGTCTTTCAGAAAGTCCGGATGCCCCTCTGAAAGCAATGATAGGAGTTCGGGATTGATTTGGTCAGCATAATCGCCTATGATCATCTCTATGTCGTCTTTCTGCCAATCCAGTGTAGAGTGCTCATACACTCTTAGTTTCTGATGCAGAAAGGCATAGGCGGTCTCTATGCTGTCTTTTGTTATCATTTCAAGCCTACTCTACAATTTCACGGAACTTACGCATTCCGGATGTGGCGACATCTTTAATGTGCACTACACCGCTTACGTGTGCAGCCGCCGCCGGATCAGGGTCTATCATGTAGATTTTGCAATCCATCGGTGCATATTGATAGAGTCCTGCTGCGGGATATACCTGCATTGATGTGCCTATAATAAGAAGAATATCGGCCTTGCTGACAGCCTCGGCTGCTTTCTGAAGATTAGGAACCTGCTCTCCGAACCATACTATATGCGGACGAAGTTGTGTATTGTGAGGACCGCCTTTATCGCCAAGATTTATTGCCTTATAACCGATATCCTGCACGTAGCGTTCACTCCAGTAATCCATATCGGTATAGGTATCCTCCGGGCGTACTTTGGTCAGTTCACCATGCAAGTGTATGATATCGGTACTTCCGGCACGCTCATGAAGGTCATCCACGTTCTGGGTGACTACCGTAACGTCAAAATCCTTTTCAAGTTCTGCAACGATCTTATGTGCTTCATTAGGCTCAACGGTGGGCAGTTGCGCGCGGCGTTCGTTGTAGAAGCGCAGTACACGTGCAGGATCGCGATACCAGCCGTCAATGGTTGCCACAGCCTCGACGGGCTCGTTATCCCACAGACCGTTACCGCCTCGAAATGTTGAAATACCGCTCTCGGCACTGATGCCGGATCCGCTTAATACAACTATCTTTTTCATTTCACTATATTCATCTCATCAAGCAGATAGCTTGCACCGCCGAATTTATCCATCATCCACAGCACATAACGTATATCAACGCAAATGCAGCGCTGCAGCTCTGGCTCAAAAATAACGTCACCGCTCATAGCCTCCCAGTTTCCGTCAAAGGCAAGACCGATAAGATTACCATAGGCATCCATTACGGGACTGCCGGAATTACCTCCGGTTATATCCAGGTTGGTAATGAAACATGTAGGAACTTCACCGTCAGGCCCTGCATACTGACCAAAGTCACGCTTCTCATATAGCTCTTTCTGACGGGCAGGAACACGGAATTCATAATTGGTGGGATCCTCCTTGTCGATTACACCCTTCATATTGGTGTAGAAGTCATAATGCTTGCCCTCCTTTGTGGTATAGCCCTGAACGGTTCCGTATGTAAGACGGCAGGTGGAGTTGGCATCGGGATAAGACTTGGCACCCTTTGTCCATTCCATAAGACCTGCTGTGAATAAGGTCGATGCAGAGTCGCGCAGGGCAGCAGCCTTATATGAGTATGACGCGTTAATCCGACTGCGGGCGGCGCGAAGCTGCTCATTCAGACTGGTCGTGGGATCCATAGAAAGATCCTGGCCTGCGAATGAAGCAAGTCTTGAGGGGCTGGTATATGCGCTATAGATGAACAGATTGTCCACATTGTACAATGAAAGGTCCAGAGAATCCTTGGGACTTGAATTCTCAGTGTAGAAACCTATCATAGCCTTTGTAATGTCACGATCCAAAGAAGAGCTGTAATTGCGATAGAAAGACTCACGGTCTGCATCGTTCATCTGGGCGATCCTGAGCAACTCAATATTTCCCAGACTCTCGCTGTATACTGCATTGCGCAGGTTGTACTCGGTATTTTGCTTAACATTCTCTTCTATCACATCAATCACATTACCGTATTTGGCCTGACGTTGGGGTTTAGCGTTCACCCAGCTCATAAAATCAGCCTCTTTCTGACGCTGACGGCCAATAACATCCAGATTGGCAAAACACTCACGCATTCCTTGCCATTTCTTCCAGCCATTGGCCGATGAAGCATATTTGTTTGCATACTGAAGGCCGATGGTATCGTTGGAGCGCATTCCTTGCCACATTACGTCCTGACGGACAGTACGGGCAGCGATACGTACATCCTGCACCTCCATCATCTGCTCAAGCTGAGCGGCAGTCTGGAAACGCTGTGTGCGGCCGGGATATCCCATTATCATTGCAAAATCGCCCTCTTCCATTCCTTTGAGTGAGATGCTCAGAAAACGTTTCGGACGCAGCGGCACATTGTCTTCGCTGTAATCGGCAGGTTCTCCATCCGGACCGGTATATACGCGGAACATCGAGAAATCACAGGTATGGCGCGGCCACATCCAGTTATCGGTCTCACCACCGAACTTTCCGGCCGATGCAGGAGGAGCTCCCACGAACCTGACGTCACGATATATCTTGTTTACTATTATGTAACGCTGATTGCCGTTATAGAAATCTGTGATCTGGACTTGGCATTCAGGATTCTCTTCATGCATTTTCTGGAACAGTTCATTTACCTTGTCACGGTCCATTCCGGTAATATCGGTCATACTCTGAAGGAATGTAACCGTAAGGCCGGGAACGGGTATCTCCTCTTCAAGACTCATTGCCCAGTAACCGTCCTCCAGATAGTTATGTTCAGGGGTTGAAAGTCCCTGAATACTGGAATAACCGCAATGATGGTTGGTTACCAAAAGGCCTTTGTCCGATATAATTTCGGCCGTACAGCCACCTCCAAAATGGACTACAGCATCCTTGATTGAAGCTTTTTTCTCATTGTATATATCAGTCGCCTTGATTTTAAGACCAAGCTTCTTCATTTCAGCTTGATTCATCTTCTTGAGTGTGGGAAGCATCCACATACCCTCATCGGCTCTGACCGATGTAAACGCCAGCACAGCAGCCAGCAAAATAATAACCTTCTTCATATATGATTGTTTTCTTATTCTCAATGATGCAAATTTAGCATTTTCCCGTATCTTTACGTTTTGCTAACCTATATCTTTTTGTAATGAAACGCCTACCGCAATATATCTTTTATGCTGCATTCTGCGCTATCGCATGCATGACGGCGTTTTCCCGGGCCGATGCGCAAAGACCGAGCTCTCTTCAATGCGACACATACCGGTACGTCGAAAGGGATACGTTCCTTTGCCTTGATGTTTACAAGCCGTCAACGCCCAGGGCCGATAACGCCGCGGTACTCATGGCTTTCGGCGGAGGATTCTTTAGCGGAGAGCGAAACAACTATATAATGAAGGACTGGGCAAGGACGCTCACCGAACGCGGTTTTACAGTCATTTCAATCGATTACAGACTTGGTTTTAAAGACAGTGCCATGGTGGCCACCCACAGCAAACCGCTCAAACTGCCCGATCTTTTCAAATACTGCATAGATATTGCTGTAGAGGATTGTGCTGCTGCGGTTGCATGGGTACACTCAAATGCAGGCATGTTAGGCATCGATCCGTCCAGAATTATATTGACAGGCAGTTCTGCAGGTGCTATAACCGTATTGCAGCTGGATTACTGCAGAGCCAACTCATTGCTTGAGGCATCGGCCCTACCGCCGGGGTGGAAACCCGCTGCAGTCATTCCCTACTCCGGCGGTGTAATGTGTAAGGACCGTAAACTCAAGTATGCTACAGACCCGGCTCCTACCATGCTCATGCACGGTAAGAAGGACAAGATAGTAACCTATAAGAGTATCGGACTGCCATTTGATGAAAAGATGCATGGCGGCAAGAAGATGGACAAGGCAATGAACCGTCAGAACATACCTCACTGGTTCATACGGTTTGAGGATATAGGCCATGAAGTGGCCAACTGGCTGCCTGGATCGATTGACCTGTTCTGCACGTTTGTGGACCTGACGCTTGCGGGGCGTATAACTACCCTCGATGCCACTATGACCGACTCGGGACTTAAGCCTGCAGCTTGGGCACAGATGAGCATGTTTCAGTTGTACATGGGCAAAGGAAAAAGAAGATAAAATGATATAACCTTACATACCTAACTGATTATGAATATTGGAATTATAGGAGCTGGCTGGATAGCCGACAAGATGGCCGAGACACTTACCGGCCTTGATCCGGCAATGAAGTATTCAATCGCCGCACGTGACTTGGGTCGTGCCCAGGAATTTGCACGTAACTGGGGCTTTCAAAAGGCCTACGGATCGTACAAGGAGATGGTTGAGGATCCTGATATTGACCTGGTTTATGTAGCCACTCCCCACTCCCATCACTTTGAGCATGCCAGCCTGGCAATAAACGCAGGTAAACCTGTTCTGTGCGAGAAGGCTTTTACAGCCAATGCCCGTGAGGCCGATGCCCTGCTGAACCTGGCACATAAGAAAGGCATTTTCATTACAGAGGCCATATGGACCCGTTATATGCCGTTGTCCATGAAAGTAAAAGAACTGCTTGACAGCGGAGCTATTGGCCAGCCACGTCTGCTTAACGCAAGCCTGTGTTACATGATGGAGTTCAAAGAGAGAATCCTCAGACCCGATCTGTGCGGCGGTGCGCTTCTTGACCTCGGCGTATACAGCATTAATTTCTGTCGCATGTACTTTGGTGCCGATATCATAAACGAGACATCAAACTGCATCAAGAGCGATACCGGTATGGATATGCATAACTCTATAAGCTGGTCATACCGTGACGGAAAGATTGCCAACATACAGTCCAGCACTCTTTGTCTGTGCGGCCGCCTGGGTCAGATTTGCGGTACCGAAGGATACCTTATCGTAGATAATATAAACTGTCCTGAACGCATAACAGTTTACAATGACTACAAACCCACGGCTGTGATTGAAAAGCCCGCCACCCAGATAACTGGTTACGAGTATCAGGTATTGGCATGTAAAGACGCGCTCAAGAACGGTTGGCTTGAATCGCCTTATATGCCGCATCAGGAGACTCTTGATATAATGAAAGTTATGGACTCTCTTCGCCAGAAGTGGGGCGTCAGATATCCCATGGATTAAAGACATGAATCCGGAAAAGTTTCTTCTACCTGTAAAAAGTATAGTCAACGCAAGGGATCTGGGCGGCTATGAAGTTGCCGGAGGACTGCATATAAAGAACCGTATGCTGATCCGTACGGCACATCTGGCCGACGCTACCGATAAAGACCTGCAATACCTGTCAAAACTCAACGTGTCAAAGGTAATAGACCTGCGCCAGGAGCGTGAAAAACTTGGCAAGGAAGACAGAATGGTTCCCGGTGCAGAATACGTCTGTGTACCTATTGATGCAGGCGGAAGAACTGCAGCCCAGGCATCCGAGGAAGAGAGGGAAAAACTCATCGGCAAAAAGAAGTTTGATATAAGGAAATTCATTATGGTGGCCGCTTTCAATGGAATGGCCCAAAAGATTGGAGCTGAGATGTATCCCACTCTGCTCTTTTACTCCGAATGTCAACAGCAGTTTGCATTGTTGTTTCAGCAGATCCTGAATACTGAGCACGGTGCGATTCTCTTTCACTGCACACAGGGAAAGGACCGCACCGGTATCACATCAGCACTTCTTCTTGCTGCATTAGGAGCCAGCAAAGAGACTATCGTGGCCGATTTTGATATCACCAACCAGATCTATGCAAAAGATGTCAGGAAATTCTCCAGACGTGTAAGATTCATGGGTGGTAAGGACAAGGAGATTGCAACAGTCAAGGCTTTTATAGGTGCAAACACCGAGAATTTCATTAAGGCGCTGGATGAGATTGACGAGCGATATGGTTCCATGGATGCTTATCTCAAGGGGCCCATGAAACTGACCGATGCAGATCTTGAGACGCTAAAAGAACGTTATCTGGAATAAAACCTTATCCCAGCACTACATCAAGCACCATCATAAGCGCAAATCCGAGCGCAAAACCAACGGTTCCGATGTTGGAATGATCACCTTTTGAGGTTTCAGGGACAAGTTCCTCTATGACCACATAGAGCATTGCACCGGCCGCAAATGCCAGCATGAATGGCATGATACCTATTATTGACGATGCCAATAACAGCACCAACGCACCGCCTATAGGCTCTACTATTCCGCTCAAAGCACCTATTCCGAATGCTTTCAAGCGGCTGTTACCCTCGGCTCTAAGAGGCATTGATATGATTGCACCTTCAGGGACATTCTGTATAGCTATACCAAGAGACAGTGCCAATGCTCCCGCCATATTGAAATCGGCAGTTAATGCACCTGCAATTGCAACACCTACAGCCATTCCTTCAGGGAAGTTATGGATGGTAACGGCAAGAGCCAGCTTTGCTGTACGAGACAATCGGCTTTCAGGGCCTTCCGGGCCTCCTACCGGATGTATATGCGGTGTGACATAGTCAATTAACAGCAGGAAAGCAAAACCAGCCAGCAAACCTATTGTAGGCGACACGACAGCTTTTGTGCCTGTTCCCATACCGATAGCCGGTATCAGCAGTGACCATACCGATGCGGCCACCATCACGCCCGATGCAAATCCAAGAAGAATCTTCTGCACCAGATCGGGCATATCCTTTTTCATAAAGAATACAAATGCCGATCCCAGAGCTGTGCCCAGGAACGGAATCATCAATGCTGTCAATACCGGATTCATAATCTATCTCTTTAATTCACAGCAAAGGTAAGGCTTTTGATTTGCAATCCGGTTGCAAAACGCACACAATGGGGTCAGACCCCTTTGTGTCTCTTGGATTCGTAATATTCGTGACGGGCAGGATTCTCAGGGAACCAGCCTCTGAGGACACGTTTTTCCTGTTGGAACATCTCTCCTATTCCCCACAGGCATGAGAATGCAAATCCGCCTATGATTGTTGATACGGTCTGGTTCTTGACTAAAAGTGAAAGCACACAGCAAGCCAAGCCTACAACGAGCCAAACCCACCAACTTTTCTTACCCCAATGATACTCCATCTTAATGACGGCAGGATGGCACAGACCGATACTCAGAAACACGGCTGCCCCCACAATAATTCCACTCCAATTCATGGCCGCGAAGGTACGCCTTTATTTCCGTTTGGCAGTATAGCCACGCTCAGTTATAACACTTATTATGCTTTCGTCCGATGCAGTTCCCTGAACATAGGCTATGCCCGATGCAAGGTCAACGTTAACATCGGTTACACCTTCAACGCTCTTGATGGCGTTCTCTACGTTTGCACGGCAGTGGTTGCACATCATGCCGTCCACCTTGAATTCTCTCTTATCCATAGTTGTTTCCGTTTTTGTCGTAAAGCGCTTTATGAGTGCATATATCAACAGCAATCCCAGTACAATGCTGCATATAACCTTGAATAATGCCGGCTGATCATGACAGCATGCATGATTCTGCACAATACTCTGCGTAAACCATCCCACAGGCAACAGATAGTCTATAATCAGACCGAATCCGATTGCGCCCAATGTTATGGACAGCAGATATATCCACATTGTTTTACGGCCCATGACCTTGCGTATGACCAGCATTGAAGCCATATTTGATGCGGGTCCGGCCATCAGCAGCACAAGCGCAGCACCGGGAGTTATGCCCTTAAGCATTAGCGCCGCAGCAATGGGTATTGAACCTGTGGCACACACATACATAGGTATGGATATAGCCAGAACTACCGCCATACTGGCCAAAGGTGTTCCGGTATATTTCAGAAAGAAATCATCGGGCACAAATACAGTAATCAGGCCTGCTATTATAAGGCCGATAATCAGCCATCGGCCTATATCCTGAATCATATCCACAAAACCGTAACGCAGTGCCTCAAGCACTCTTCTGCCAAATCCTTTTTGTATAGTCAGTTCCGATGCACACTGACTGGAACAGATGTTGTCATCAGGCTCTCGCCTGGTTAAAGCGTTAACCAGCAAACCTCCTAACAATCCAGTCACCAAGGCTGCTACAGGCCTCATTATTGCAAACGGAATGCCCAGTAATGCTGCTGTGGCAAGAATGGAATCCAAACCGGTCTGAGGTGTTGATATCAGAAACGATGTGGTTGCCCCACGTGATGCTCCCTCCTTACGCAGTGACATTGCTGTAGGTATCACTCCGCATGAGCACAACGGCAGAGGAACGCCAATCAACACTGCCCAAAGCACCGATCGGAAATCGGCCTTACCAAGATACCTGCGGTATATCCGTGCAGGCACAAAGGCATGCAGAATGCCTGCAAACCCGAATCCCAGCAGCAGGTACGGCGACATCTCGTTTATCAGATTCCAAATCTCATTCATAATGCGCTTGTAAAGATACATCGGCAGACCGATTTCTCAAAACGGCCCGCCGATGTACTGACTACTATAGCAAAGTTTTTATGTGGTTTCTTATTCCTTGCAAATCTTGATAGAATCAATGGCCATCAGCAGTGCCAAAACGAACATCATAGGCATGATAAACAGTTGCGCTGCGTTGAACTCCTCTATCAGTTCGCTCATGTGCAGCAAAGTAAACAGAGCCATGATGCAAGCCAGAACAGCGTTGGTTACCTTTGCAGTCTTACCTCCGTAAACCATCAGCAGTATACCTACAACAGGAATAAAATAAGTCATGCATACCATGAATGATATCATGCCGACAGGAGCAGGACCTTCCGCAGCGACAATACTGTCGCCCCAGAAAGCAGGCAGAGCATCGGTCAATGAATGTGTCAGGAAACCTACAATTGTAAGTATCCAAAAGAGAATGATTCTGTTTGTCTTTTCCATAATGATTGAAGTTTTAATTCGTGCCGCAAAAGTACTCCCACCTGAAAGGTCCCACAATCACTAAAAATGAGGATTTGGACCAAAATGGTACAAAAGGGGTCAGACCCCAATTGTATCATTTTTGTACCTTTGCAGCAGCAAAAAGAAAAACATGGAATACCTACCTAAAGATCCCGGGATGTTAGTATCGGCAGTTAATATGCTGCTAAGAGACGAGGAGTTTGACTCGCTGGAGTCACTGTGCTGCTACTATGACAAAGATCCCGAAGAGATAAAGAAAGACCTACAGAAAGAAGGTTTTGTTTATGACGAAGAGCAGAAACAGTTCCGCCCCATAGGATATAAATGATTCTAAAGAAATCTTTATTCTAAGGGTATCTCAGGATGCTGGACGGCCAGAGGCATGTCTTCTTGAGATAGGTAGAACATATAGAGTATGACGGGCTTGTCACCGCGATTTTCACCGTGATGAATGGTGCCAACCATTTCAACTACAGCCTCACCTTCATGAACGGTCTTTTCCTTACCGTCCAGGCCGATAATCGTTAGCTCACCCTGCATCAAAACTCCATAGTTCATGACAGGATGGTGATGCCAGCCCAGTTTCTGACCGACAGGAAATTCGTATTTTACAGCAACAAGTTCCGGGCGACCTTCAAGATAATCCGGAAGTTCAACACCGTCCCAGCTCTGGGATGTACGGATAAGTTCTGTTGATACTACTTGCTGAGGCTGTTCTGATTTGTTAGCATTACCATTCTTGCATCCTGTAAACAGAGCTGAGCTGCATATCACAGCAGCTATCATAACAACTTGGGTGAATCTCTTAATTCTCATATAGTCCTTTATTTTTTCCAAAGATACAAAAAGGGCACAGATAGAACCGTCCCTTTTGTGCCCTTTTGTACTAAATCCTCATTTTTAGTGATTGTGCAGCCCTTGAGGACGGAGTACTTTTGCGGCAGTTAAACCATTAATTGATATAAGTATGAAACCATCACTTAAAGTTTTGCTTATGGCAATTGCCTATCTTGTAGCATTTGTACTCGGTTCATTAACCGGATTGATTCACCCCATGTGCTATGCATATGTCGGTGCTCTGCTTCCGTTCCTGTTTGCGTTCATCTATCTCTACACATCAACATTTGTGCGCAGTTTCGGTGTTGCAACCATGCTCAATGGAATCCTGCTGCTCCTTCTACTTATTGCCGGAGAGGCCGATTGGGCACTAGTTGTAGGCTTTATAGTTCTCTCAGCACTTTCTGAGACCATCAGATGCCGTCAGGGATATGACACCATTAAAGGCATCCGGTTGAGTTTCCTGCCGTTCGCTTACTCATTCTTTGCCTACACCGCCCACTGGTGGACCGATACCCAAGGCTCACTTGCTGCAGCCGTTGAGGAAATGCCTGCCGGTTATGATCAACTGATGATTCCGGTAATTGAAAACATACCCATGCTGATCGTTGCACTGATCATCACCCTACCCGTTGCCATGCTGGCAATTAGGCTTGCAGAGCGTTCAATGAAAAAGCAGATTGAATCGTTCAAATAAAAGGCAATCTTATTTATCTAAACAATGTGAGGAGGCCCCGCTTGTGACGGGGCCTTCATTTTAATAGTATCTGATGTTCTTGAATTTGCCCCAGGCGGGACCAATCTTTGCTGCCTTTTTCTGTTTCCAACCTTTGGGAACAATCAGTGTAGCGTTCTCATAGACTGACTCATCAAATGCATTGACCGGACAGACAATCGGATTTACTGAACCTAGTTTGACGGAATCAAGTTCACAGTACCTGAATGCAAGTTCTCCTATCGATGTTATACTGCTTGGAATTGAGACCGATATAACACCGGTGCAGTTCTCCAACGCGCCATCTGCAATTGAAGAAACCGGCCATGTCTTGCGCTCCACTGTGATGCTGGACTCAATGACCAGATCACCAGACGACAGACTGCCGCTACGTTCCATGACGGCCTGATCAGTTTCCACATCATAACGATATCTCAATCGGTTAACATATGATGTCAAAGCATGTCCGTCATCATAGAAACGGGGGTACGTAATATGCGTTCCGTCAGGATAATCATAACTATCTATCCACTTGCTTTCAACCTGCTTGAATCCCAGATTCTTACCAAACTGATGATACAGCCTGTTCCAGACTCTGTCCGGTATCTCATCACGCCATATTACGGCTGTTTTACCAGGCATTACGGCATATACATTACTGCCTTCATGGAGATGAACGACCATGATACCATTATCCTCCTGGAACTGCTCGCTTGGAGCCCTGTCTATAGCCAGTTCAACTGATCCGGACAGTCTTTCGGCAAGTTTATCATCAATGCGTATTGTATCGGCACAACCTCCGCCGCAGTAATGAAGCACCACCATGTAACCCTTATCATCTTTATGCAGGAATACTCCATACCAACTCCTCTGTTCCGAGAAATAGATAGGTTGTACAGCATATCCGCAAATAAACTCATTGGGAATAACAGGCTGGCGCAATACATAATTATTATCAGCTTTTATGAAATTCCCTCCTGCACCATCTGCGGGAACCATTTTACCGGATCTTGGGCGAGCCAATTCCATTTTGATGTCCATATGGTTTTTTGAGGGGATTATTTCCAAATCCTCATACAATGTATAGCGCACCGAGAACTTGTGCTCCGGATTGTTAATCTGCATAGAGAACCTGCCAAGCGAATCTGCTATTTCAATGTTGAAATAATCATCATCGCCAATTTCCCTTATATTAGCACCAGCCAACGGTCCAAAACGTCCCATCACAGTTCCGGTAAACACATCACCAGCCTTCAATGCGCTTTGGGATTCTTGTGCACAGGCAGGGCTGTAGAGCGACATCATCATTGATGCCAATGCAATCAAAAGGACTTTATTTCTCATAATGCAATTAATTTATCTGTTATCTAAACTGAAATATCTATGAAATGCGTCTCCTGTTAAAGAACAAAATACATAATATAACTTAAATGAATCATTTAGTTTTCTCATAGGTCCAGATCTTACGGCTCAACAATCTTTTGTCAAAGATATCATCATACATCTTTTCCTCAAGCATAAGCTTGTGACGGAAATCGTATTTGTAAACAATGTAATAATCAACACCCTTTCTTTCATGCTCGAATATAATTTTGATGCTTCTGATTTTCAGTCCAAAAAGGTATATGTTTATAGTCTCTGTTCTTTTTTGGGGTGTTGATAAAGAATCATATTGACTGTATTCAGTTTCACGTTTCAAGCGTCCCTTGCGGTCATACTGATATGTAGATTTTTGTGTTGATGAATATATGAGTGCTGTTATCCTACCATTTTGGTCAATCTCATACAGATACTTGTGGTTCACCTCCCAGATGCTGTCCTTATTATTCCATGTGTTTTCTGTCCTGGTAGCTAACCTTCCGTCATCAGAGAAAATGACAGTATCCATAGTGCTATGATACCCATCCTCATACCAATCACCATAAGATATTGACCTTGATACAATGCGTCGGCCTAGTGAATCATACGTATAGTAATTGAAATACACATCATTATAATTATTCACGCTTAACCTACCATTAGTGTCATATAACTGATGGCTGCTCTTTACCCATTGACTATCCTTAATCCCATAAGTCGTGGAAGAACGTTTGATTCCATCAAGAGTGTAAGAAGTTACTTCCTTGTAAGCAATCTGGTCATAATCCGTGCTGTCCCTGACATAAATCTCATATGTAGTTTCAATGGTATCTATGCCATTATCATATATTTTCACATCGTACAATGTCAAGGTATTCTGATGGCCAAATCTAAACCGCGTCTTGCTTTTAAGTTCACCGGCTCCATTATAATTGTATGATATATGGTCATCCAACTTACCATGATGATACTCTTTGTAATCCACAAGATTATAATTACCCGTGCATTGGCATACTCCAACCGGGATAAGCAGGACAAAAAATGCTTTTATAAATGAAGCAACTGTTTTCATCTTACAGGTTTGTTTCTGCTGCAAAGATATTACTGAAGTATGCCCTCATGCAAGGAATAGGCGTTGCAAAAACGTCGCAATTTCATTATCTTAGCGGCAAAATACATTGCTTATGAAAAAGTTAATTGCAACCATCATGCTGTTCATGGCCGTAACGGCCGTATCCGCACAGGATAACATCTATTCATTCAAGGTAAAGAACGATAAGGGTGAAGAAGTAAGTCTGGATCAGTACAAAGGTAAACTGCTGCTGATTGTAAATACAGCCACTCGTTGCGGATTCACTCCTCAGTACAAGGATCTGGAGGAAATCTATAAAAAGTATAAAGATCAGGGATTTGAGATTCTGGATTTCCCATGCAACCAGTTCGGAGGACAGGCTCCCGGCACAATTGACGAGATCAAGGAATTCTGTTCCACCAACTATCACGTTACTTTTACCCAGTTTGACAAGATAGAGGTTAACGGCGAGAATGAGATTCCGCTCTACACATGGCTCAAGGCCAATGCCGAGAACAAAAACAACATACGCTGGAACTTTACCAAGTTCCTGGTATCGACCGATGGCAAAGTGCTGAAACGCTTTGAGTCCGGCGACAAGATGACCGATGTCGAAGCCGCCGTTGCCCAGGCCCTCAAGGCCGATAAATAAAAAAAGGGCCTGACTGATCAGGCCCCTTTTTTGTTTGACTTCTTTATTTTCAGTTCTTGATTACGCCAAACAGGATTCCTGCCACAAGCAGCGTAAACAGGATGTTGAATCCCTGAGCGGTAAGGAACGCCTTGAGAGACTGATTGTTCTCCTTAGCGAATATCTGCTTGAAGTTGGTCTCAAGACCTATGCAGACAAAGGCAATTGAGAAGAATATGTTCTGGAAGTTCTTGGCCAGACTCTTATAGGCAATGCCGTCGGCACTCTTGCCTGCAAAGAAGATGCTGAATATGATTGATGCAACAACCATACCTACCACGAACTTGGGGAAACGCTCCCAGATGACCTTGCCTGATGTCTTCTCCACACCCTGTGTACCGCGTACTGACCAATAGACAGAGATCAGGAATGCGGCCACACCAATCAGAACGTTCTGTGAAGCCTTTACGATAACGGCGGTCTGCCCTGCCTCATCGCCCAGAATTCCGCCCGATGCGGCTACGGCAGCAGTTGTATCGATAGTACCGCCAATCCATGCACCGGCCACCTGAGCCTGTGCCAGCTCATTGCCGGGGAAGAAAAGCGGCAGCAGCCAGTTGCAGAGCAACGGCATAAGATAAAGCATAGGAATAGCAACTACCATTACAAGTGAAATCACGTATGACAGCTTCTTCTGGTCACCTTTGATGGTACCGCAAGTGGCAATGGCGGCCGATACACCACAGATACTTACCGAGCTTGCCAGCATGGTAGCCATCTCATCGTCCACCTTGAACACCTTACGTGAAATCCAGAACCCGAAGTACCATACGCACAGAACCACTATCAGAGCCTGAGCGAGACCGTATGCACCGCTCTTAAGCACCTCCTGATAAAGAACTGTTGCTCCCAGGCAGACAATACCGATCTTGATATAGAATTCACTCTGAATGGCCGGTTTGAGCCAATCGGGGATCTTGAAGAAATTGCTGATTATAAGGCCCAGGATGACTGCAAACAGCACTGCCTCAAGACCATATTTCTTGCAGAAAGGTATTGTAGCCAACGCAAGCGAGACGACAGTCAGCAGGCATATCACAAGGAACGACAGGAATATACCCTTGAACGGTTTGCCAGTCAAAGCCGATGACAGATAAAGCAGAGCCAGCACGAACACAAATATATAAACTGCACCCAGCCATCCCTGTAGGCTACCCAGTGCGCTTGCCGACTGGCTGGCCAGAATGCCCGGAATCTTGAAACTGTTCATCACATTCGGAAACAGTACCGACAAAGCCAGCACTATGAAACCCAGAACGACTACAATCCACTCGTCGTTCACCAAAGCTTTTCTTGCATTACTCATAAATTCGCTTTTTGTATTCTTTATTTGATGCAAATATAAATAGTTTTTTGACACATTGGGGTCAGACCCCTTTGTGCCATTTTCATTACTTTTGCACTCATGAAGATTGAATTGGCAGGAACATGGGGATACGGGAGGATGATACGATCATCGCTTCCGTCCATTCTTATGATGCTGACTATATCGGCTTACAGCATAGCTGACGGACTTTTCGTATCAAACTTTACCGGAACCACGCCTTTTGCGGCTCTCAATCTTATCTGGCCGGCCATAATGATGACCGGAGCCATAGGACTTATGTTCGGCACAGGCGGCAGCGCCCTGGTGGCCATGATTCTGGGACAGGGCGACAACGATCGCGCCTGCCGTACATTCTCCATGATTGTCAAGACGCTGTTCATTATTGGTGTCATTCTCACCATTCTGTTCATGATATTCATAAGGCCTATTAGCCTGATGCTCGGTGCCGATGAACAGATGATTGACTACTGCGTCACATATGGCCGGATTGTGCTGATCGTCATGCCGCTTTATATGATACAGATGGCCTTCCAGTCACTTTACATGACAGCCGAGGTTCCACAGATAGGTACCAAACTCTCCATAATAAGCGGTCTCACAAACATTGCGCTCGATGCGCTTTTCATAGTGGTGTTCGGCTGGGGAATTGTAGGAGCCGCCATTGCAACCGCCGCAGGAATGGCCATTGGAGGACTCTACCCCCTATTCTATTTCAGCTCAAAAAAGCGCAACAAGACACATCTTCGCTTTGTGCGGACCAAAACCATCGGGAATGTCATCGGCCGCGTATGCACCAACGGTCTTTCAGAATACGTTGGAAACATATCATTAAGCATTGTGAGCATGTGTTATAACCTGCAACTTATGCGCCTGATAGGTCAGGACGGAGTAGCTGTATACGCAATACTCCTGTATATAGGATTTATTTATGCATCGGCCTTCATTGGTTTCAACCTCGCCGTATCACCTGTAATCAGTTACAACTACGGTGCACAGAATCATGCCGAACTCAAGAATCTGCTGCACAAGAGTCTGGTACTGATGTTTGTTGTAGGCACCCTACTCACTATACTGTCTGAGGTTTTAAGCAACCCCATGGCTGGCCTATTCGTTAGCTATGATCCGCAGCTCAAAGCTCTCACCGCCCGCGCCATACGCCTATACATGCTCAGCTTCATGATATGCGGCCTGAACATGTTTGTATCGGCATTCTTCACGGCCCTGAACAACGGCTTGGTATCGGCTGCGGCGGCATTTACCCGCACCCTTATATTCGAGTTGGGAGCAATTTTCGTACTGCCCCTATTCTTTGGCCTGGACGGAGTCTGGCTTGCAGTTGATCTGGCCGATATCCTTGCGCTCATTATGTCGGCCATCCTTCTGGCCGCATTCCGCAATCGCTATCGCTACTAAAATGTCCCATTAGGGACAGTCCCCCTGGACATTATTCCACCAAAAGATATTATTTGAGTTTCCGATGGAATAATTTTCCACATGATATTATCTATGAAGAAATATTTCCCATAGATTTTATTTTGATTGGAATCAGGTTTCGTAGTTTCTACCTTAGCATCGGCAAAAACTATCATCAATGAAACTTGATATTAAACAGATGCTGGAGAAACGTTCCCGGAGCGGAAAGGTCCCAAGGCTGTTGCTATGGTATCTGAGACGTCTGTTCCATGAGGATTTCCTGAACCGTTTCTTTGAGAAAGGATATACAGGCCTGGAATTCTGCAGCAAAGCGATTGATTATCTTGGCATAACACTTCAGGTGGAGGGAAAGATTCCTGATGGCGTTCCCTACACCTTTGTATCCAACCATCCTCTTGGCGGGGCCGATGGCCTGGCGCTGTTATCAGTAATAGGCCAAAAAGGAGACATTAAACTTTTAGGCAATGATTTCCTCACCAACGTTGATGGGCTTAAACCGATGATTGTGCCCGTAAACAAGATTGGAATTCAGAGCCGACAGCTCAAGCAGGGCATTGACAATGCATACAGCGGTAATACACATATCCTTGACTTCCCGGCAGGTCAGGTGTCACGCAGAAACCACGGAGTAATTGAGGACCGTCGCTGGAGCAAGACGTTCCTGATAAAAAGCATTGAGACCCACCGTGACATTGTTCCTATCCATTTTTACGGCACAAACTCGCGGCGTTTTTACCGTATGGGCCGTATACAACAACTCCTTAAACTCAAATTCCCACTTGGAATGATATATCTGCCCGATGAACTGTATAAGTCTCAGGGCAAAACTTACCGTATAGTTATAGGCAAGCCCATTCCATGGAACTCTTTTGATCTTAAAGGTAATATACAACAACAGGTACAACAGATTAAGCAAACAACATACGCCCTATGAAAAAGATAATCGATCCCGTCAGTAAAGAGATTCTAAAATCACAACTCACTCCCGACAAACTGTTGCGCACAACAAACCACGGTGGCAATGAAATCTATGTTGTTGATAATGACAACGCACCTGATGTGATACGCGAGATAGGCCGTCTGCGCGAGGAGGCATTTCGTGCAGGAGGCGGAGGCACGGGACTTGAACTTGATATTGACAAATTCGATACCGATGCCGCATACGGCTATAAGCAATTGGTGCTGTGGGATCCGGAAGCAGAGCGTATCATCGGCGGATACCGTTATGTCCTGTGTGATGACATTGTCTATGACAAGCACGGACAGCCGATACTAACCTCATCGCACATGTTCCGTTTCTCCAAGAAATTCATCAAGGACTATCTGGAGCATACCATTGAACTGGGCCGATCATTCGTAACCATAGACTATCAGAGTTCCAAAGGCGGTGCCAAGAGCATTTTTGCCCTGGACAATCTGTTTGACGGATTGGGAGCACTGATGGTCATGTATAAGGGACGTATGAAGTATTTCTTTGGCAAGATGACCATTTACCGTCAATACCCTACTCCTGCACGTGAGATGATTCAGGTATTCCTGAACAAATGGTTCGGAGCAGCAAAAATGCGCAGGGTCAAGTTGGCCAAACCGGCAGGGGTAAAACGCCCGTTTAAATACATTAAGGTACTTAAAGGACTCACCTACAAAGAGGACTACCGCATTCTCAAGGCTTACGTGTCAAATTATGGGGTAAGCATTCCGCCGCTTGTAAACTCATATATGAACCTGTCACCGCACATGCAGTATTTTGGCACCGGAATCAATGACGAGTTCGGTGATATCTATGATTCTGGAATCCTGATTCCCTTCAAGGATATGGCCGAAGACAAGATAAACCGTCATGTCAAGACAATTAAGACCAAGCCTTTAATCCGTCTGCGCAACCTGCTTCGTCGCAAACGATAAATGACACACGGGGACAGTCCCCCTGTGCCATTTTTTTGTATATTCGCCGATATTATTGAATTTTAGGACTACAGATATGAAAAAAATCAGCATTGTTTTGGCTATCATGGCTACAGTTATCATTGCCGGTTGCAAGCAGCAGGCAAGTGAGCCTTCGGCTCTGGACGTAATCATGACAAGGACCAGCATCCGCAGTTTTACGGGAGATCCCGTGTCACGTGAGAACCTGGAGACAATCCTTAAAGCCGGCATGGCTGCCCCCACGGCCATGAACAACCAGCCTTGGCGTTTTGTTGTGGTTACCGATAAGGAGAAGATTGCAGAAGTGTTCGGTCAGGGGCCCAGAAGCGGTGCCTTCACAACCGCAGGAGCCGTTATTGTGGTTTGCGGACAGAACGACCAACGTAATATGTTCTGGTATGAGGATTGCTCTGCTGCAGCCGAGAATATCCTTCTTGCCACCCATGCATTAGGTCTTGGTGCCGTCTGGACCGCCGGCTATCCTGCCCAGGAGAGGATTGAGCCCATTCAAACCGCACTGAGCATCCCAGAGAACGTAACCCCGCTCTGCATCATTCCTATAGGTGTTCCGGCCGAGAATCCCGAGCCCAAGGACAAGTGGAAACCCGAGAACATCCACTGGGAGAAGTGGTAAAAGACTTATGAAACAACTGTTATTCATTCTTACATTTACCTTGCTGGTTGGCTGTCAATCATCTGTACGCAGCGGTATAGAGAGACAGTTGAAAGAGTATCCTGAATCTCGAGTTCTGGACATATACAAGTGCTTCTGCCAGGACAATCTTGGGCCGGAGCATCTTATTCCCAATCCTGAAACGGCACGGGCTTATTTGATGGAGGAGATTGAAGAATACTGTGAGGATCTGGACAACTGTAAATACGACAAGCCTACCCTACGCTATTTTCCCACCGGTGATGAGGGTAATTACATAAGAGTTGACCTAAGCGTAGTGCTGGATGGATTTATGACGGCCGATGAATACCTGGACGCTTTTGTACGCAGCGCCAATGAGGGGACCAAGAGGACCACAGAGCAGTGGAAAGCCAAATGGGCCGATGTGGAGCACTGCATAAGGAAGCATTACAAGACCATTCCCGATGCAGATAAAGACCTGCAGGAGATAAAGTCTTTGATGGATGAAGGACATTTCATAATACACCACAGCGAAAAGTTCGGTCAGGTGTATAACCCCCACTACCGCATCATAGCAAAAAACATCTTTGAAACAGAAATTCTACCACTAATTAAATAGAGTACAGCATATTATGGAAAAGATTCTAGTAGCATATTTCTCAGCATCAGGAGTGACTGAGAGAGTGGCCAAGCAACTGGCCGATGTAACAGGCGGAACTCTGTATGAGATCAAGCCTGAAGTCAGATATACCGCTGCCGATCTGGATTGGCGTGACAAGAATTCACGCAGCACAATAGAGATGAGGGACAAGAGTTCCAGACCTGCCTTTGTAAAGGACCTGAAGGATGCCGGCAGCTACGATATAATCTACATAGGATTCCCAGTATGGTGGTACACCGCCCCAACTATCATCAACACCTTTATTGAGGCCTACGGCTTTGCAGGCAAAACTGTAAGGTTCTTCGCCACATCGGGCGGAAGCGATGTAACAGGTGCCGATAAACAGTTCCAGGCACAGTACCCCGCCATCAACTGGAAGCCAGGCAAGCTCCTGAACGGCGCCTCCAAAAAAGATGTTGAATTATGGATAGAAGCAAACAGATAATACGCACCAGCTGGATCGGTATTGCAGCCAATGTGCTGCTGGCTGGCTTCAAGGCCGTGGTTGGCGTTCTGGCCAGCAGCGTGGCCATAGTGATGGATGCGGTGAACAACCTGAGCGATGCGCTTTCAAGCGTTATCACGATTGTAGGCACCAAGCTGTCCCAACGACCTGCAGACCGCAAGCATCCGTTCGGATTTGGCAGAATTGAGTATTTCAGCGCCATAATCATTGCGGTAATTGTATTGTCTGCCGGCGTTACGTCACTGATAGAATCCGTAAAGAAGATCATAGAGCCTACAGAGCCCAGCTACACAACGGTTACGCTTGTTGTAATTATAGTAGCCATTGTTGTAAAGATTTTGTTGGGACTGTATGTAAAGCGTAAAGGTGAGCAACTCAAAAGCGACGCACTGACCGCATCCGGGGCCGATGCCCTATTCGACGCAATCATCACATTGGCTACATTGGTATCGGCCGGTGTTATGCTTTTGTGGAATGTTTCGCTTGACGGTATCCTGGGCGCATTGATATCGGTAGTTATAATCAAGGCCGGTATTGAGATGCTGGCTGGTCCTATCAATGAACTGCTGGGTACAAGCATCCCTGCCGAGCTCTCCAGTCAGATTAAGAAAGAGGTTTCTGAATTTGAGGGTGTACACGGAGTATACGACCTGATTCTCCACAATTACGGACCCGATGTTCAGATTGGCTCACTGCATATCAGCGTTTATGACACAATGAACGCGCACGATATTCACGGCCTTACACGCAGAATATCAACAATAATGTTTGAGCGGCACGGAATCATAATGACCGTTGGAGTATATGCCATAGCTACCGGCGAAAACAAACGTGCAGAACTGCAGAACAAGGTTATTCAGACTCTGGCTGCAAATGAAGAGATTGTGCAGGTGCATGGTTTCTACTATTCTGAGAAAGACAATATGCTATCTGTAGATGTAGTTCCTGATATCACTGTACATGATGACGCAGCACTGATAAGCAAACTGACTACCCAAATTGAACCGTTGGCTCCCGGATTACAGCTAACAGTCGTAGTTGACCACAACTACAGCGAATAGAGCCATTGGGGACGGTTCTCTTTGTCACCAAATAGGGCCAAAGAGAACCGTCCCCATTGTCACACTTTACTAACCAATTACATTTATGACTAACCAACAATTAAGAGAGAAACTCGTGCTGGCCCTGGAGGATATGAAAACCAAGGCTATGGAGATGGGAATACAAGGTGTGGCAACCGCATCAATCCTGAACAGCGGAGAGACTGTTGACTGGATTGGAGAGATGAAGGTTGTAGGTACTCCATATAAGCTTGAAGAGGGCTGGAACCTGGTTGCCATTGCATGGTCAAAGTGCGGCGAGGCCATTGCCACACGCGCAGACAGCGGCAATCCTGACCACAAAAAGATTGTGGGTGAACTGGGATTCGTGGGTGCTGCATACGATGAATTTGAAGGCTGCAGAATGGCCTTTGCTTTCAGCGGCGCGTTATCCGAGGAGGACCTTGAGGTAGCCAAATACGGAATAGAGAAGATGAAGGGCTATATTACCGAGTGCCTGCATCCCGCATCAACGCTCAATAAAGATCAGTTCATTCAGGTTACAATCGTGGTTGATGACATACAGCTTGCTGCAAAGACCTGGGCTAAGCTATTGGGAGTTCCGGAGCCCAAAATCTGGGTGAATCACCTGGAGGGCAACAGCGAGTATCCCTACACTTACCGAGGCAAGAACACCCCGTGTGACCTGCAAATGTGCGTAATTGAGATGGGCAACTGGGTGCTGGAACTGCATCAGGTTGACCAGGCCCCCAGCACATTCCGCGAGTTCCAGAACAAGCACGCATTCGGTGTTCATCACCTGGGCTTTGAGGTTGGCGATGCGCGCGATGAAGTAATCAGTCAGCTCCAGAAGATGGGCTTTGATACAGAACGCACTATAGGCATCTATCCCGGCAGCAGCTAGACCATAGTTGACACTGAGAACATCCTGGGCGTAAACCTGAACATCAAACCAAAAAGATAATAATGCAGAACACTTACCTGGAATCAAAGCCCCGCTATGAGATACTTGACGGGCTTCGCGGAGTAGCTGCGCTGATGGTGATCCTGTTTCACGCTTTAGAGACCTACTCTAAAGGTCCTGCTTATCAGATAATCAACCACGGATACTTGGCTGTGGATTTCTTCTTTGTGCTGAGCGGATTCGTGGTAGGCTATGCCTATGATGACCGCTGGGACAAGATGAGCACCTGGGCTTTCTTTAAGCGCCGTCTTACCCGTCTGCACCCCATGGTGATTGCCGGAACGCTGGTAGGTGCCGCCCTGTTTTTCTTTTCAGGTTCTGCATTCCCCGATACGCTTAAGGTAGAGGGCTGGAAATTTGCCCTATGTCTTGTAATGGGCTTGCTCATGATTCCGTGCGGGACCGGGCTCGACATTCGCGGATGGGGCGAGACAAATTCTTTCAACGGCCCCAACTGGACACTCACATTCGAGTACATAGGCAACATACTCTATGCATTCATTCTCAGACGCCTACCAAAGATTGCTTTGGCAATACTATGCATTGTATGCGCGTTCTTTACGCTGGACCTTACAATGGGCTGGAACGTATTCGGTTTGCTGCCGGAGGCTCAGTATAACGTGATTGGAGGCTGGAGCCTCACTCCAGACCATCTGTATATAGGATTCACCCGCCTGCTCTATCCGTTCCTGTGCGGCCTGCTTATATCACGAATCCTGCCGTCACACCGTACTGAGAGTAATCCCAGCGGTTCACCCATACACATTAAAGGAGGTTTCTGGTGGTGTTCACTGGCAATAATCGTAATCCTGTCCACACCCTGTATTGGCGGCAGGCAAGGCGTTCCCGACGGTCTTTTCCAGGCTCTTAGCATACTGATCCTGTTCCCCCTGATTGTACTGGCCGGGGCCGGTTCCACCACTACCGATGCCAAGAGCACCGCTGTATGCAAATGGCTGGGTAACATCTCCTATCCCATCTATATCACCCACTATCCGCTCATGTACATGCAGATGAGTTGGGTAGCCGATCATCAGGATGCCCCGTTGTGGCAGCACGTATCCGTATCGGCCGGAATAATCTTCATGTCCATCATACTGGCATGGGGCCTGTTCAAAGCCTACGATCAGCCCGTCCGCGAGTGGCTTAAGGAGAATTGGCTTAAACGCAACAAGAAATGAGTTAGGAGTCAAGCCAGCGTTTGACAGTTGGTACTTTTTCTTTACTGACTATTATTTCATCTTGGGGATATCCCTTAAGGTATATGCGTAGTTTACCCTGAAACCAGGAGGATAGTTTTTCAACGGCTACCGCATTCACTATGTACTGGCGGTTTACGCGCATGAAACGTTGCGGGTCAAGCTGCGCCTCAATCTCATCAAGGGTCATGCTAAGCTGATGACGGACTCCTGACAGAGTACATAACCGTACCACTCCATCTTGAATAACGAAATGGCTTACCTCACTGGCTGGAATGATAAGATATTCATCAGCCTTGTGGGGTATGAGGAAACGCTCGCGATAACGTATGGAACCTTTGCCTAACACATCAAGCAGTTGGGTAATGGCATCGGTGCTGTTGGCAGTGGTGTTAACAGTCTGAACTTTCTGTAGTGCGACTTTAAGCTCGGCTTCATCAATAGGTTTTAGCAGATAGTCTATGCTGTTGAACTTGAATGCCTGCACGGCATACTGGTCATATGCCGTGGTAAAGATGACCGGAACGCCGGCAGGTGCACTATGAAGGGAGTCAAAACTGAGTCCGTCACCCAATTGGATATCGGACAGGATAAGGTCTATCGGATGCTGTAACGCAAAGAAAGACTTAGCCTCGGCATTGCTTGCAACCATACCGGCAACATTATAATTGCCATCAATGCTCTCTATTAACCTTTTAAGGCGCAGAGCGCTGTTCTGTTCATCTTCTATGATCAGGATATTCATGATCTTGCAGGCAGTAACGGTATGGTTACACGATAAAAGTCAGCGGTATTCTCAATACGGACCTTCTTGCGGGTGAGCAAGCGGTAGCGCTCCACTATATTATGCTGGCCCACGGTGGTGGAGTCTGCATTGGCAACCGGACGTTTGGGATTGGTTACGCTTATGCCGTTCCCTACCCCCTCTATCCGTATCACGAGCGGATGCTCATGGGTATGCTCATTATGCTTTATGGCATTCTCTATAAGCATCTGCAGGGCTGCAGGAGGCAGAACACCTTTCATATCCAATGTATCAACATCCATTACAACCTGAATTCCATCACCAAAACGCTCCTGCAGCAATGCCAGGTAACGGTTCAGGTATTCCAGTTCCTCCTGAAGGCTTACAATGGTATGGTCCAGATGAGTCAGTGTATAGCGGTAAACCTTGGAAAGGTCCATAAGGTATGTGGATGCCTTATCAGGATTGACCTCAATGAGGTCTGCCAGTATACTGAAGTTGTTGAACACAAAGTGCGGACTCAATTGATTCTCCAAAGCCTGCAGACGGAACTTGTCACGCTCCTTCTGCATGCGCTCACGGGAGCGCCAATAATACAGCGTGACTACGGTAGTGAACAAGCAACAAGCTCCATAGTCCACTAGTGTCTGCCAAGATTTCCAAGGCCATTCCGTAAGGAACTCCTGACGGAACTCAGCATCAGTAAGCAGCCACAAGCTGTAATAGAACAGTAATCCTACCAGTGAAAGTGACAGGATGAGCAAAATGACCTGTATGATACGTCTTGTCTTCATTGAAACCAATGATTTACAAATATAAGAATTAATTTCCACCCAATGCCTTATACAGGTTTATCTGTCCCTGAAGCAGGTCCATCCGGTCTACAATAAGTGACAGACGGGACTGCAGCAGTGCTGACTGTGCCGACAACACCTCAAGATAAGTTGCATCACCCCCTTGCATCAGGGCCGATGAAGCACTGCACGCCTTTGATGCCGCCTCAATCTCCTGCTCACGCAGTGCAATACGCTCAGCGCTGTATTTGCATGCGGACAGCGCGTCACGCAATTCTGTTCCAGCCACAAGCAGAGTCTGGCTGAATGCTGCCAAAGCAGCCTCCTGCTCTGCCTTGGCAATACGCAGGGCTGCTCTGTTACGCCCACTGCTGAACAGTGGTTGCACCAGTGAACCGACTGCCTCTGTGAGCATATCCAGAACGTTTAATGATGCGGTGACGCTGAGAGTCGGATAGAAAGCGGAGCGAGCCAACCCCACCTGGGCTGTGCTTGCACGGAGAGCGTATTCGGCAGCTTTTACATCGGGACGCTGCGATAGAGAGTCAAGCGGATAAGAGGCCGTATAATCCAGCGGAAGCCATGCTGTAATAACTTGGCTGCGAGTTATGCTGTCACGCCTTTGTCCAAGCAAAAGCATCATGGCGCTCTCAGATGCCTCAATCTGCTGTAGGAGTGTTATCTCAGCAGCCTGATTACTTAACAAAGCTGTACGCGCCTGAGCTACTGCAGCCTCATTCTGCATTCCCACCTCTTTCATGGCCTCCATTACCTGAACGGTCTTGCGGGCATTCTCTACGCCTTCACGGGTTATGGCAAGCTGCTCATCCATCATAAGCAGAGTATAGTATTGGGCTGCTACGGCAGTTACCAGTTGCAGACGTACTGCCCGTTCTGTCTCGGCCGCGCTCCACAGTTGGTTCTGGGCAGCCTTACGCTCCGAGGTGAAACGGCCAGAGAGTCCAATCTCCCACTGCAGACGCAGCGGCAGGCTGTAACTTGTTGTTGCCGCAGAACCGTTGGCCTTGGTGTAAGTACCCTCGGCACCTATAGACAGAGACGGCAGTATGGACTGACGTGCCTGACGCAATGTAGCATCGGCCTGTTCCACACGCAAGCTGGCAGTACGCAGGTCTGTATTGTGAGCTAATGCGGTATCTATGAGCTCAACCAACAGCGGGTCTGTGAATACCTCGCGCCAACGCAATGAATCAGTATCCTGCGCTTTTGCAAAGGTGCAGCAGGCAAGTAATGCCAATATGATTAAACGTACCTTATTCATGATCCGACTCCTTTCTTTTGCGGTATTCTTCAATCCTTTTGAGTTCCTCCTGTATCATGGGGTCATCAGACGGTTTGACAACAAGCGGCTTGAAACGCTCCTGCAATGTCTGGAACACCACGAACAATGTGGGAACCACCAGCAACAGACCCAGCGTACCGAACAGCATTCCACCTATTGTGCCCACCCCGATGGTGCGGCTGCCGTTGGCGCCTGCTCCGGTAGCGAACATAAGCGGCAGCATACCGAATATCATTGTCATTGATGTCATCAGTATGGGACGAAGACGCATGCGAGCTGCAAAGAAGGCACTCTGCTTAAGTGTCATACCCGCCTCACGGCACTGAGTTGCATACTCTGTAAGCAGGATGGCTGTCTTACCCAGCAAGCCTATGAGCATGAGCAAACCCACCTGCAGATAGATATTATTCTCCACACCGAACAGCTTGGTAAACAGGAATGCGCCTGCCAGTCCGAAAGGTACGCCCAGCATGACTGCCAGAGGTATGAACAGGCTCTCATACAGAGCTACCATAATGAGATAGACAAATACTATGCAGATAAGGAAAATCATGGCCACATTGCTGCCGGTCTGACTCTCTTCACGGGTTATACCTCCAAACTCGACTGTATAGCCTACCGGAAGTTCTTTGGCTGCGACCTCACGTATTGCCTTGATGGCGTTACCTGTACTGCTTCCACTGGCCGCAGAGCCATAGATGCCTATGCTGCTTATCATATTGAAGTTGTTAAGAGACTGTGGCATATACTCCTTGGTAAGTGTTATGAACTGACTTACTGGAAGCATTGTACCGACATCAGAGCGTACATAGAGACGGTCCAGAGACTGCAGGCTGGAACGGTCGTCTGGCCTGAGTTGCAGGGTTACCTGATATATCTGGTTGAAACGGTTAAAGTTTGATGCATAGCTACTACCCAGGAATGCGCTCAGTTCATTCAGAACCGATGCAGGAGATACCCCCATCTTCTTGCAGCGGGCGGCATCCACATCAAGACGGTACTGTGGATAGTCAATGGCATAACTGGAATAGACATCCTCTATCTCAGGACGCTGATTCAACGCCTCTATGAAACGCTTACTCACATCAAAGAAAGTGCGGATATCTGCACCACTATGATTGAGCACAGACAGTTCAATGCTGTTACCTCCGCCATAACCGTCAATCATGCCGGGTGACATTGCCATACTCTCGGCATCGGTCTCCATAGCCAGGATCTCATTTATGCGTTCCGTCACGCTCCATGATGAATGGTCCTTACCCCGACGCTGTTTCCAGGGCTTGAGCTGAACCTGTATCATTCCGTTATTGGCTCCACCGAATCCAGCTACCGCTCCCACTGACTCCACTTCAGGTATCTGCTGTATGCGGTCACTGGCACGTACCAGAATCTGTTCAGTGCTGGCAAGTGTATATCCCGGCGGGGTGCTGATATCTGCATAAAGTGAACCCATATCCTCATCGGGAACAAAACCGGTAGGCACTATACGCATCAGTATCACCATCAGCACAAGTGCTGCGGCTATTGAAACCCCTGCCACCCATTTACGTTTAATCAGGGACATAGCCAGCTTGGCGTATTTGCCCATGACGGCATTGAACGCTGTTTTGTATGCGTTACGCACACGTGAACTTAGGCTGGAGTCATCGGTAGCCGGTTTTAGTATGAGCGCACACAAGGCAGGGGCCAGTGTGAGAGCCACCAGCAGCGAAATACCCACGGCCACAGCCATTGTAAGGCCGAACTGCTTATAGAATATACCCGTGGTGCCGCTGATGAACGATACCGGGATAAAGATGACCATAAACACCAGCGTGGTGGTAAAGAGCGCAGCAGTAAGTCCGTTCATGGCATCGACAGCAGCCTTGTGGGAGTTGTTGTATCCGGCATCAAAACGTGCCTGAACAGCCTCCACAACGACTATGGAGTCATCGACCACAGTTCCTATAACAAGTACCAGCGCAAAGAGCGTGAGCATATTGATGGAGAATCCCGCCACTGCCATAAAGGCAAAGGTTCCTATGAGCGACACCACAATTCCGAGTGCCGGTATTAACGTGGCGCGGAAATCCTGCACAAACAGATAGACTACGACAAGAACCAGCAGAATAGCCAGAATGAGCGTGAACACCACCTCACGGATGGCTGCGAAGAGGAAATCATTTGTATTGTCAAAAGTGACTATACGGACATCCTTGGGCAGATTCTGCTCAACTTTTTTGAGTAGCTTGTCTATCTCCAGGTTTATACGCGTGGCATTTGACCCGGCCACCTGGCTGACGCTACCCATAACGCCAGGATGACTGTTGATACTGTTCGCGTAACTGTAGTCAGACTGCCCCAGTTCAAGCGTGGCCACATCCTTAAGAAATAGAGTCTCGCCCGATGTCTTGCTTGTTAATACCAAGTTCTCAAACTCCGTGACATCCTGCTTGCGTCCACTGTAACGGAGCGTATATTGGAAGGTATTACTAGAGTGCTCGCCTATTGAGCCCACGCTGGCCTCAATGTTCTGCTCTTCCATCAGACTTACAATATCACTGGGTACTATGCCGTGACGCATCATAGCCTCAGGGTTCATCCAGATGCGCAAAGCGTACTGTCCGCCCCAGACCTCGACTTTACCTACACCCTGGATACGGAGGATTTCCGGCCGGAGATTGTTGTAAAAGTAGTTGCTCAGAAAGTTCTCATCGTAAGTGCCGTCCGGGCTTTCAAGTGCCAGGATACGTAGCTGTCCAGGCTGCTGCTTTTCCACGCTAACGCCGTAGCGGAGCACCTCCTGCGGCAGCATGGCCTGCGCCTGAACAACGCGGTTCTGAACGTTTACTGCAGCCATATCGGCATTGGTACCTTGCTTGAAGAATATGGATATTGACGCAGATCCGTTACTGGCCGATGAGGTCATGTATGTCATGTTGTCAACACCGTTGATGGCCTGTTCCAGAGGTGCAAGCACACTCTTCTGCACCGTCTCGGCACTGGCTCCCGGATAGCTGGCCCACAGATAGACCGTAGGTGGAGCGATATCGGGATATTTCTCAATGGGAAGCCGCGTGAGGGCTATTATGCCCAGAGATACCACCATCACGTTTATGACGATGCTCAGCAGCGGGCGGTCTATAAATTTCCTGATATTCATATCTCCATTCCCTCCTTTATGTATGATGCGCCCTTGGCAACGATTGTCTCACCCTCTGTGAGTCCGTCGGTAACCACATAGTTCTGACCATCGGATACAGGCAGAACTGTGATAATGGCCGATACAGCCTTGCCATCCACAACCTTATATACATACACCTTATCCTGAATCTCATATGTAGCTGCCTGAGGGATTACGATGGTCTGTTTCAACGTATTCTTTACCACAAGCCTTCCTGTGCCGCCACTAAGCAGTTGTCCATCAGGATTAGGGAAAGATGCACGTGCAGAGAGCGCACCGGTACTGCGGTCCACAACGCCACTCACGCTCTCTATACGGCCCTCAAGCGGATAGTCAACACCGCCGGCTACCTGTAACCTGACCGCAGGAAATGACGCAATCATCTTATCCATAGAACCGGACTCCCGGATACGTGACATCACATCGCGCTCGGTAAGAGAGAAATAGACATACATCTGGGTATTGTCAGCCACTGTGGTAAGGCCGTCCTGTGTGGAAGGACCTACATAATCACCCACACGGTAAGGAAGATTGCCTACAACACCGTCCGAAGGACTGGTGAGAACAGTATATGACAGGTTGCTGCGGGCCAATTCCAACTGTGCCTGAGCCTGCGCAAGCTGAGCCTTGGCCAGTGACAACTGTGTGGCTGCTGATTGCAGGTCAAAATCAGATACAATCTCCTTTTCATGCAACTGCTTACGGCTGTCATATGCCAGTTGGGCACTCTCAACTCCTGCTTTGGCAACCTCAACATTAGCCTGAGCCGCACGTTCTTCGGCCTGATAAGTGGCCTGGTCAAGGACAAACAGTACCTGTCCTTTACTTACACGCTGCCCTTCACGGATGCGTATCTCTGACAGATAGCCCTCTACACGAGGAATGATACGGATGCTTTGACGTCCCTCAACGGATGCCGGATAAGTCTGCTCCAATGTGATATCCGTTCTGGTGACGGTCATGACCGGATGGCTACCACCCTGCTCATTCTCCTGACCGGCCTCTTGCTGGCGGCAGGCAGTCAACGACAGCAGAATCAATGCAAAACATAAACTCTTATTCATACAGATTCAATGAAATAACCGGAAGCAAAGCTATGGCTTTGCATGAGTGCATGAAATATGAAAAGGAGTGAAGCGGAATTAATCAGCCTTGAAACCACATTAAACCGGAATGAAATGAAACCGCCCTTATGGTAGGCTGTTTCTATTCAGAACCGTCTTCTGAAAGCAAGCAAGAGCGGATATATCTCCAATCGTCCGGCCAGCATAAGGACCATGCTTGAGAGTTTCAGGGTACCGGGCATTGCCGCATAGTTGCCAAAAGAGCCTACATCGCCGAATCCCGGCCCCACGTTGCCCATACAGGCAATAGCGGCCGATATCCCGGAACGCAAGTCCATTCCAAAACCTACGTTAAGTTCGGCTCCTATGAATATGAATCCAAAATACATGAGGATGAACAGTTGTGCCTGGCTTATCTCACCTGTTTTACGTAAACGTCCGTCCATTTTGTTACCAATAACAAGATTTGGATCCCTGAAAAGATGGACATTATGTGTGATTGCTTTCCACACCAGCACTATGCGGTCAATCTTTATTCCGCCCGAAGTAGAACCGGCACATCCGCATATCAGCGAACTGACAATAAGCAGGCCTATACTGAATGTAGGCCAAACGTTTGTATCGGCTGTAGCGAATCCGGTAGTTGTAGCTATGGACACGGTCTGGAATGCAGACTGACGGAATGATTCACCAATGGAGCCGGTCAAATTATTAGCTTTAAGGTCCAGAGCCATAATCGCAATGGATATAGCCAATAGTATGATAAACGTCCTTAATACCTCTGACTTAAGGATTGAATAGCGTTTGTTTCGGCCAGGTATTATTGTAGAATACAGCAACGTGAAGTTGACCGCACCGGATAGCATTGAAGCAATGAGTACCGCCTCTATTATAGGATTATCAAAAAAAGCTATGCTGCTGTTCTTATTGCTGAATCCGCATGTGCTACAGGCCGACATACCGTGAAGGAGAGCGTCAAACCATCCAATTCCTGCCAGTTTAAGACTGACAACTGATATAAGTGTGATTGATGTATAGGTAAGCATCATCATGCGAACAAATCCGCGTTTACCGCCTTTGAAATATCCTCGTGCCAGACTTGATGTCTCAGAGCTTACCAGAATGACCTGGCCGTTGCGGTCATCGGGAATGGCAAGTGTTATGAGCAACACCACGCCTATACCCCCTATCCAGGCCGATGCTATGCGCCAGAACTGGATACCGTCAGGCAGTGCCTCTATATCATTCAGGATTGACGCTCCAGTAGTGGTGAAACCGGAAACGCTCTCAAACAGCGAATTGACAAATGAAAACGGACCTCCATAAATATAGAAAGGCAAAGCGCCGAATAGACAGCATATTATCCAAGCTAAAAGAACAATTGTGTAACCTTCATTTGCGTAGATATTATTGACCGGTTTGGTGTAAATAACCGATAGCAGACCGCTGAGAAAAGCAATAATTGTAGATATCAGGAGAGCCAAGGTGCTACGGTCTGAACCGTCAAAAAAGGATATCACCGTTGAGATGAACATAAGTGCGGAAATAATAAGAAGTGATATACCGCAATGTCTTACTATAACGTGTTTCCTCATATTGCGTGTGTTTTTTCTTAAAGCCGATGCAAAAATATTGCGGCCAATAATATTTATCAACACAATAATTTCTATATTTGTATTGATTCTATTAATATTTGCTATGACTTTACAACAACTGGAGTATGTGAATGCACTTGATAAATACGGATATTTTACAAGTGCAGCCGAATCTTGTGGCGTAACCCAATCCACAATGAGTCTGATGGTTAAAAAACTGGAAGAAGAACTTGACGCGACACTGTTTGTACGGAACACTCATCCGTTAAAACCAACTGAAACAGGAAAACGTGTAATAGAAGAAGCGCGCCAGATTATATACCATGTGGGGCAGATAGCGGAACTTACCAGAACAGAGAAACAACTGGTTTCAGGAAACCTTAAGGTGGCCATGATATCCACAGTGGCTCCTGTTCTGATGCCTGGCATGTTCAGCTATATAGCCGTAAAATATCCGGATGTCAAACTCCAGGCATATGAGATGATAACCCCTACTATACTGGAGCAACTTAAAAAAGCCCAGATTGATATGGGTATTATGGCGGCTCCTCTTGGTAATCCGGAGTTTCTGGAGATACCTTTATATCACGAAAAGTTCTATGCCTATGTATCACCCAAAGAAGACTTTACAGGCGATGTTATTGATAGGAAAGTCCTGGCCGACAAACGTATATGGATAATGAGAGACGGCGTGCAACAGTATGACCGTTCCATGTTGCAACCGGGCGAGACATTCACATATGACAGGATGTATGAGGGCGGCAGAGTTGGCACACTTATACAGATAGCCAATAAAATAGGCGGTTATACCATCATACCGGAGTTGCATTTACCCTTAATAAAGGATGAACTAAAAGGATATCTTAGACCTATTGTCAATCCTGAAGCATCAAGAACCATTATTCTTGTAATAAGACGCGATTACGTTCATGAGCGTATGATGAACGTAATCATCGAGTCACTCAAATCAATAATCCCCACCTGTTTTCTTGAGAGTATGATAAAAACTGACTACTTGAGGCTTTGATTATTTATTACTTTTGCATATCGGTAATAGTATATGAAGAAACTCTGTCAGTTCATATCCAAGTATATGGGAGTGCTGGTATTTGCGGCGGCAGTACTGGCATTTGTATTTCCCAATGCACTTTCCAGGATACGTCCTACCGTTATCAACTATCTGTTAGGCGTTGTCATGTTCGGCATGGGTCTTACACTCAACCTGCAGGATTTCAAAATCGTGTTCAGCCGGCCCAAGGATATTATCATAGGCTGTCTGGCACAATTCACCATTATGCCCTTGCTGGCATGGACGCTGGCACGCGTGTTCAGCCTTGATGATGCACTGGCATTGGGCGTGGTGCTGGTGGGTTGCTGTCCCGGCGGTACTGCATCGAACGTAATTACCTATCTGGCAAAAGGAGATCTGGCGCTGTCAGTGGGCATGACCGGCGTATCCACCATTCTGGCCCCGTTCCTGACTCCACTGCTCACATGGGCGTTTGCCGGCGAGAGTGTCAATGTGGATGTGCTTGGAATGCTGCTGAGCATACTCTGGGTGGTAATTCTCCCCATTGTAATAGGCCTTATCATAAAGAGTCTGTGGCCTAAGTTTACCGATAAGGCTGTAGATTATCTTCCTGCATTCTCATCATTAGCCATTGCGTTCATCGTGGCAATCATAATTGCGGCCAATGCGAACAAAATGTTGGCAGGAGGCCTGATAATTGTGCTTGTGGTGATGCTACACAATATCTGTGGACTGGGGCTGGGATACGTTATAGGATATTTGCTTAGGCTATCCGAACCCAAGAAACGGGCCATATCCATTGAGGTGGGTATGCAGAACTCTGGTCTGGCATCATCACTGGCCACCCTGCACTTTGCCGCCTACCCCCTGGCCACCATACCCGGTGCCATATTCAGCGTCTGGCACAACATAAGCGGTGCAATCGTAGCATATCTGTTCCGAAAATAGTATCCCCAAGAGGCAGTGGTAAACGACAAGATAAGAGAAGCCGCATAAAAGAGATTTTGCATTGATTTTTGTGCATTTTTTCAAATATTCTGCACCATTTTTAGTGCAAAGCGTTATATTTGCAAAATAAATAACCGATTATGGAGAATCTATACAACACTTTCCGCATTAAGCTCTCTCTCACTCCAATGAGCTATTTCCGCAGTTTCCATGATAAAATCAACTGGAATAGCCGTCTCATCTGTATCATGGGGCAAAAGGGTGTTGGAAAATCCACCCTAATGCTTCAGCACATCAAGCAGTTTGATAATCTTGATGAGACCCTCTATGTATCGGCAGATAACATGTATTTTGCAGGACATACCCTCTATGAATTGGCCGGCACTTTCTTTCATCATGGAGGAAAACGCCTTTATATTGACGAAATCCATAAATACAAAAATTGGTCCACTGAGATTAAGAACATTTACGATGACTATCCGGCCCTGCAAGTTGTCTATTCCGGCAGCAGCCTACTGGCTCTAAAGCAAGGCAACAAAGCTGACCTGAGTCGCCGCAGCATCCCATACGAGATGCCAGGTCTGTCATTCCGAGAGTTCTTGAACATCCGTAACGGATGGAACTTAAAGCCATCAACACTTCAGGATATTCTACAAGGCAAAGTAGATTTCCCATACGGTGAGCATCGGCCCATAAAATACTATAAGGAGTACTGCCGCATTGGGTTCTATCCATTCTTCAAGGAAGGCGATGCTGAGATTCGTCTCCAGAACGCTATCCTGGCCAACGTTGAGGACGATATTCCCAAATATTCCGAGATGACAATAGCCGCAGCAGCAAAACTCAAGAAACTGATGTATATTCTAGCCAAAAGTGTCCCTTTCAAACCCAGCAACGAAACGCTCGGCCGGGATTTGTCACTTAGCCGTAACGTGGTTCCGGATTACATAGGCTATCTGGAAACGTCCGGATTGTTCAATGCCCTTAGGGATCCAGGCTACAGTGACACCATGCTAGGTAAGATAGAAAAACTGTATCTGGGCAATAGTAACATAGCTTATTCGCTCTCAGAAGACGGAATAATAAACGGCGGAAATATGCGGGAGACCAACTTCCTGGCCTGGACCAGACAAGTCTGTAAACCCACATCTTCAAAAATATCTGATTTTGAAATAAACGGAATCACTTTCGAGGTTGGTGGCAAAAACAAGAAAGGCCAGCAAATCAAGGAGGCTCAATCAGGTTACCTTGTGAAAGATGACCTGGAATACGCATCGGGACATTCCATACCGATATGGATGTTCGGGTTCCTGTATTGAGAGAAAGTAACTATAGCATTAAAAAATGAACGCCGGTAAGCTTTGAAGGTTTACCGGCGCTTTGTTTTTTTCACTTCCAGTGTTTGAGTTGAGAGAGATGAGTATTGTAAAAAGCTCTACGCTCTGTATCCGACTGATTATCGGGATTGGGCATATGCGCAATCAGGAAATCCAGGAGAGCATCCTTGCTGTCATAAGTAAACTTGCCGTCAGTGTAGCACCATTTGCAGTAATCCTCGTTGAAACTGCCATCGGTCTCACGGCTAATCATGGAATCGTCTGAGAGTGGCATTCCGCAGCACTGGCAATAGAGTGTACGGGGTGCACCCAGCAATGTATTGATAGATACTCCAAACTCACGAGACAAGACCTTAAGCATCTCCGGGTTAGGTTGAGTCTGACCTGTTTCCCAACGGCTTACGGCCTGACGGGTTACATTGATGCGTTCTGCCATCTGGTCCTGTGTGAGATTGTTACGCTCACGCAGATTCTTAAGTATTTCTTTTACCTCCATCGTTGTTTTAATTTTGATTCACGATGCAAAATTAGCATGTGGGAAAACACTTGTCAAGAAACATGTTGTTGCTATTGCGCTACAACTATCTCAGAGCTATTTTTCTACGCTGCGTTTTTTTAGTTTCCTCATTATCTTGTGATTTAGCGCCTTTAAAAGGAAGGAACATCTCTCAAAGTGCAATTATTTCACCAATGCTGTCTCCAAAGTGCAAAAATTGCACTTTGGAAGAGATTGCCAGCTTAAATCTCATTCAAATTCAGGTTTTAAAGCAAACTTTTTTCAAAAAACTCTTGACTCGTACCCTGCGGCATGGTTTATTTTTGCAGGCGAATAACATAAGTGCACGATTTGTTATGATTAAAAACAAGTTGAAAATCGGGGAATTTTCACGCCTGGGCAGGGTTACGGTCAGGGCACTGCGGCATTATGAGGAAATAGGCCTGCTGGTTCCGGAAATTGTGGACCAGTTTACGGGTTACCGCTATTATGCCGTAGGGCAGTTACAGAAACTGCAGAGCATCACCACACTTAGGAGTCTGGGATATAAGCTGGAGGAGATTAGGGACTTATGGGATGATGAGAGTCATTTTCCTTCAGTAGAATCACTGGAACAGAAAATTAAGATGTGTGAGGATGAACTGGAGATGCTGAAAGAGCGTAAACGTATGCTCAAGGCGGTGGTAGCTTCCCAAAAGAAATTACACAAAATGGAAAAAGTTTATTTTGAATCGCTTCCCGCCATCACAGTGGCAAGTCACAGAACTGTTATCGCCTCTTTTGCTGACCTTGGACGCCTATGCGTTGAGGTCATCGGCCCTGAAATGGCCCGTCTGGGCTGTGAGTGCCCGGAGCCGGGTTACTGCTACACCATTGAGCACGGCGGTTATAAGCCGCAGGATATTGACATTGAGTACTGTGAGAAGGTATCGGCCAAAGGCAAGGACTCCGATATCATCAAGTTCAAAGATATACCTGAGGTGCCGATGGCAGCGTGCCTTAAGGTATTCGGCCCATACGACAGGCTGTATCAGAACTACGTGGACCTGTTTGCCTATCTTGAGAAAGAGGGTTACAACATTGTGGGCTCTCCTCGCGCCTCTTACATTGACGGAATATGGAATCAGGAGGATGAGCAGAAATGGCTCACCATCATCCAGGTTCCAGTAGAGAAATTGTAACTATAATATATATGAAAGAAGAACTCCGGTAAGCTTCAAAACTTACCGGAGTTATTTTTTAAGTGTGCCCAACAGAGTATTGTGATGTGTTTTAAAGCGATATTAAGATTATGTTACAATCGTTCTGAGCTATTTTTGGGACGGTAGATTTGCCGTAAATTTGCCATGAAAACAAAAAGTAAAGGATGTTAGTTGTATTGAAACTATTGGGCTCTATCGCCCTGCTCATTTACGGTATGAAGGTCATGAGCGAGGCGTTGCAGAAGATGGCAGGCCCGCAACTGCGTCACCTGTTGGGCGCAATGACCACGAACCGTTTCTCTGGGGTAGCAACAGGAGCACTTGTAACAGTAGCTGTTCAGTCATCAGCAGCTACAACCGTAATGACGGTGTCTTTCGTAAACGCGGCACTACTTACTCTTAGCCAGGCCATATCGGTCATCATGGGTGCCAACATCGGTACCACTCTGAGTGCCTGGATCATGTCGGCAGGATTCTCATTCAACATTGCCAATCTGGTTTGGCCGGCATTCCTGATAGGTATCATTCTTATTCAGATAGGTAAGCACCGTTATATAGGCGATTTCCTGTTCGGTATCAGTTTCCTGCTGTTTGCGCTGGGTATGCTTAACCAGACAGGCCGCGAGATGGATCTGGCCAGCAATCCGGCTGTAGTGGATTTCTTTGCTTCATTTGACTCCGGCAGTTACTGGACCATACTGCTGTTCCTGCTTATAGGCGCCATACTGACATGTATAGCTCAGTCATCGGCCGCCCTGATGGCTATCACAATGGTACTTTGCTCTACTGGAGCAATATCCATATTCCAGGGCATTGCGCTGGTTATGGGTGAGAACATAGGCACCACGCTTACGGCAAACCTGGCAGCTTTATCGGCCAACACACAGGCCCGCCGCGCAGCTATGGCGCACCTGCTGTTCAACGTGTTCGGCGTTATTTGGGTGCTCATTCTGTTTTTCCCGTTTGTCCGTATGGTCTGCCGTATTGTAGGCATTGATGTTACGGCCGATGCCATTGACCCGGCCCGTCTGACATTCGCTCTGGCTACCTTCCATACCGCATTCAACGTCATAAACACCTCCCTGCTGATTGGATTCATTCCACAACTGGAGAAACTGGTATGCAAAATCATCACACCCCGCAAGAGCGATGAGGAGGATGAGTTCCGTCTGCAGTTTATCCGCGGCGGTATAATGAAGACTCCTGAAATATCGGTCCTGCAGGCTCAGAAGGAGATTGTGATATTCGGCGAGAAGATGCTGCACATGTTCCAGCTTGTAAAGGAACTTTATACCACTACCGATGAGCAGGCGTTCAAGAAACTATTTGAGCGTATAGAGAAGACTGAGGACGGCAGTGACCGTATGGAACAGGAGATTGGCAAGTATCTGGGCGATGTAGGCGATGCGCATCTGTCTGATGACACAAAGGAGAAGATACGCGCCATGCTCCGCCAGATAGGTGAACTGGAGTCCATTGGTGACAGTTGCTTTGGTATGGCCCGCATCATGCGCCGTAAACAGGAAAACAAGATTACGTTCAATGAGGATCAGAATGCGGGTGTACAGCAGATGTTCAGCCTTATAGACAAGGCTCTGACACGTATGAACGAGTTGTTGGCAGGACGCCGTGAGGAGTATGACATAACCTTATCAGAGGAGATTGAGAACAGCATCAACGCATGCCGCAACCGACTCAGACAGCAGAACATAAACAATCTGGACCAGCACTCATACGGATATGGCAGCGGAACCGTATTCTCAGACCTTATAAGCGAATGTGAGAAAAACGGCGACTATATCATCAACGTAGTTGAGGCACGTCTGGGTGCAACCCGTAACGGCATCAGGTTTAAAGGCATACTGATTGATACTGACAGCAAGACGGTGACTGTGGATGGAACCCCCGTATCATTTACCAAAACTGAATATGAACTGCTAAAGCTGTTCATGATGAACCGCGGCATAGTCTATTCTCGCGAAGAGTTGCTCCAGGCAATCTGGCCGGACGATGTTATAGTCACGACCCGCACGGTTGATGTAAACATCACGCGCATCCGCAAGAAAATAGAGCCCTACGCCGATTATCTGACCACCCGAGCAGGATTCGGCTACTCCTTCCAGGAATAATGCAAAATGGCACATTAGGGACAGTCACCTTTGTGTCATTTTTTGTATCTTCGCAGTAAGACGAATTCTTTGCGAAGAAACATGAAGAAAATGAATATTCCTCTGATGGCAACATTGCTTGCGCTGTCCATCATTGTCTGCCCTATTCTATATTTCTCTGTCGGTCCCATATTGGACTCATCACAACTGGAAGTACTTAAGTTATTGGGCATTATTGCGTGCTGTAGTGCAGCATTCTGCTTTATCGTCGGTGAGGCCACAGGCAACAATAGTCAGATGGACAAACTCTGGAGCCTGCTTCCAATAGCTTACACCTGGATTATTGCAGCCAAAGGCGGAATGAACGTCAGACTGGTAGTGATGGCTGTTTTGGCAACGTTTTGGGGAATAAGACTAACCATAAACTTTGGCCGTAAAGGCGCATACAAGCTCAAGTTCTGGGAAGGTGTTGAAGATTACCGCTGGGCAGTAGTACGCTCCGGCCCCGCATTCCGCAAACGTTGGGCCTGGACTCTCTTTGACCTGGGTTTCATATCAATCTATCAGAATGCATTGGTACTTATGACAACATTTCCTGCATTGGTTGCAATTAAATCCGATGTCCCGTTCGGCTGGATGGATTGCATTGCAGCATTTATCATGCTGGGATTTATCATTCTGGAAACCATTGCCGATGAGCAGCAATGGAGATTCCAGACCCGTAAGTGGTCCATGATAAATGAGGGCCAAAAGCTTGAAGAACTCCCCTCTCCTTACAACAAAGGATTCAACACCAATGGCTTATGGAGCCGCAGCCGACATCCCAACTATCTTGGCGAGCAAGGTACATGGATTGGTTTCTATCTGTTCTCAATTGGCGCAGGCATAGGTATAATCAACTGGAGCATTATAGGAGCATTGCTTCTTGTAGTATTGTTCCAGGGCAGTTCTGCACTGGCCGAAGATATAAGCAGCAGCAAATACCCCCAATACGAGCAATACTGCCAGAATGTACCCCGTTTCGTCCCCGGCAGGAAATATCAGACTAAACTTTGAATGAATATCAGCCTAGGAACTGCGTAGGCGTGATGCCTGTCACTTTCTTAAAGAGGCGGGTAAAATGGTGCGGGAACTCAAAACCCAGCAGATGGGCCGTCTCATTTATGTTATGGCCGTTCATAAGCAGGTTCTTGCCCTGGTCTATTACAAATGAGTGGATGTAGCCTATGGCCGTACCTCCGGTGGCCTTGTGTATGACATCGCCCAGATATCGGGCCGAATAAGCCAACTGTGCAGCACAGAACTGCACTGATGGGACGCCCAAATCCAACTGCCTGCCGTCAAGATAGTACTGCCTTAGCAAATTGTGAAACCGCTTAAGGATGTCTGTTGTTTTCTGGTCCTCCTGCGAGAGCTGGCGCAAATAGATACGGTTGCAGTAATCAAGAACAAGACGTATATAACCCAAAAGAACTGATCGCAGCGCAGGTGAATCAGTATTCTCCTGCAGTTCATGACGCATCTGAATAAGCAATTGGGTAATCCTGCCCCACTCTGACGGCTCCATATGCAGGGTTTCGGTTGCAAAATAAGAGAAGAAATGATAATCCTTCATCTTTGCCTCAAGGTCTGTACCATGCAAAATCTGTGGTGAGAACAGCAGCACCCAGCCGCTGATGTCAATCCTGGAGCCATCATCCTCCTTTCCGCCTATCTGTCCGGGCTCAACGGCAATGATAGATCCGCCCGCAGGTGAAAACATTTTCATTCCATAAGTAAGATTCTCCGGGAAATTGCGCTGTATGAACAGACCGTAAACCCCGTAGTTGTTAAGACTGGAGCGTATGGGCGACACCTCATCATAATGTATAATGCTTATGAGCGGATGCAGTATGGGAGCATTGACATAACTCGCATACACATTAGGGTCTGTAACCTGCAGAATGTTCCTCATATCGGTGGTAAAGGTAGAAAATCCAGGTTAATAATGCAAATATATGCGATATTGGTAGAAATACAGCAAAAATAGGTTGAGATTTATACTTCCACAGCCCATACCTTTGTAAAAAAACCAAAGCTATGAGACAAATATTCAGTTTTACCCTTGCAGCACTGCTGCTTACTGCATGCAAATCAAATAATAAAGACAATATGAGTACACTCAATCTTACACAGGAGTGGGACAAGACGTTCCCCAAATCAGAGTTGGTAAATCACAGCAAGGTTACTTTCCATAACCGTTACGGCATTGAACTTGCGGCCGATATGTACGTACCTAAGAATGCCAAGGGAAAGCTGGCAGCAATTGCGGTAAGCGGCCCGTTTGGTGCCGTAAAGGAGCAATGCAGCGGTTTGTATGCCCAGCATATGGCTGAGCGCGGTTTCCTGACAATAGCCTTTGACCCCTCTTACACCGGTGAAAGTGGCGGTGAGCCCCGCAGAATGGCCAGCCCGGACATCAACACCGAGGATTTTCTGGCAGCAGTGGATTTCCTGTCCACTTATGATAAAGTTGACCCTGAGCGTATAGGTATAATAGGCATCTGCGGCTGGGGCGGTATGGCCATAAACGCTGCCGCTCTGGACCCAAGAATCAAGGCCACGGTTGCATCGACCATGTATGACATGAGCAAGGTTAACGTGGAGGGTTATTTTGCCAGCGAGGATACCCCCGCACAGCGTATGGAGAAGCGTCGCGCACTGGCCGCACAACGCACTAAGGATTATTCATCGGGCACATACGAGCGAGCAGGCGGCGTTGTTGACCCTCTGCCTGATGATGCTCCCTGGTTCGTAAAGGATTACCACGCTTACTACAAGACCCCTCGTGGCTACCATAAGCGCAGCGGCAACTCCAATGACGGCTGGAACGTGATAGGCTGCCAGAGTTTTTTGAATCAGCCTCTGCTGGCCTGGGCTGGTGAGATTGAGAACCCCGTGCTACTCATTCACGGCGAGAAGGCCCACAGCCGCTATTTTAGCGAGTATGCCTACGGTCTGATGACAGGCACAAATAAGGAACTGATGATTATCCCCGGCGCGTCACATGTGGATCTTTATGATGATAAGGCCGGCGTAATTCCCTACGACAAGATGGAGGCGTTCTTTAAAACCAACCTGAAATAATTCAGCCATGAGACAGATATTATTGATTATGGCCGCTATGCTGCTCACCTGTTGCTCCCGCGAGAGTGAAGTTATAGCACAGACTCCTGCAGAAGTTGGCAAGACGCTGGTGGTATATTACAGTTACACCGGTAACTGCAAAGAGATAGTAGAATCGTTAACCAGCCAGATTACGGCCGATGTGATGCGTATAGAACCCAAAGACAAGACTCAGAAATATGAGGCTAACAACTATGCAATAGGCTCACAAATGCTAAATGCAATCAAGGCTGCCCCAAACGATGCCTCCAGCTATCCGGAGATTGATGCCGTGAGCATTACAGACCTCTCGGCTTATCAGAATATCATCATTGTCACACCGCTATGGTGGAGCCAGATGGCGGCTATCATGCAGACTTACCTTTTCAATTATGGCGCACAAATGGCTGGCAAGCACGTGGACTTGATAGTATCCAGCCACAGCAGCGGTATCAGCGGTGTGGTGGCCGATGCCAAAAGGCTTGTTCCCGATGCCACCTGGATGGGTGATGCACTCTGGATTAACGCCAGCAGCCACAATAACCGAGCCACCATGACAGCCAATTGGCTCAAAACCCTTAATTTCGCAGAAAGCGGCACAACAATCGATAAGATGTATATAACAATTGATGGGGAAACAACTCTTACCGTCACACTCGCTGACAACAGTTCGGCGCGTGCATTAGTTGATGCCCTAAAACTAAATCCTATAACATACGAGGCTCACGATTACGGCAATTTTGAGAAAGTGGGAGCATTGGGACAATCTTTCCCCACCAATGATGAAAGCATTACCACAGAACCTGGCGATGTCATACTATATCAAGGTAACAATCTATGTCTTTATTACGACAAGAACTCCTGGACCTTTACCCGCATAGGTAAAATAGAAGGAAAGACCCAGAACGAACTTAAACAGATTCTGAAAGCCGGACAGGGAAACATCTCTGTAACGCTGTCAATATCCACACCTACAGGCGTTAGCAGCATAAAAGGCGCAAATGGAAATAACAGTTATTATTCATTGAACGGGCAGATTATCGGCCACCCATCCAAAGGTATTTATATTAGAAACGGAAAGAAAGTGATGTTATGAAAAAAGTAGTGGTTATATCAACCAGCCTAAGAGCAGGCTCTAACAGTAACTCCCTCGCAGAGCAGTTTGCCCAAGGTGCCAAAATCGCCGGTAACGAAGTGAAATTCATCTCGCTACGCGGTAAAGAAATCAAGTTCTGTATCGGTTGTTTCAGTTGCCAAAGAACCGGTTCGTGCGTATTTAAGGATGATGTACCGGCAATTATGGATAGTGTACTAAATGCCGATGTGGTATGTTGGGCTACTCCAATCTACTATTATGAGATGAGCGGCCAAATGAAAACACTCATTGACCGCATGAACGCCATGTACCCCAAGGACTACAAGTTCCGAGACATTTACCTGCTCACAACTGCAGCCGAGGATGAAGAATATACTCCCAAACGCGCAGAAAGTGGTCTGCAAGGCTGGATTGACTGCTTTGAAAAAGCCAGTCTGAAAGCTCATCTGTTCTGCGGTGGCGTAAATGATCCGCGCGAGATTGAGAACAACCCCAAACTTCAAGAAGCCTATGAATTGGGAAAGAACATATAACTCAATTTGATATGACTAAAGATAAATGAGGACATTTTTTACAGCAATAGCATTGTTTACAGTATTTTTGAGCTGTAACTCGCAGACTAACGTAAAACAGAAAAAAAACAACGATATGAAAGCGATAGTAGTGTTTTTCTCCCATGCAGGCGATAACTACAGCGTGGGTAACATTGAGGTAGGCAACACTAAGATTGTAGCCGATTACATAACGGAACTGACCGGAGCCGACCAGTTTGAGATTGTAACCCACAAGTATGACGGTATGGCCTACACCCCGCTCATTGAGTTGGCTAAGAAAGAGGCTGCCGACGGTGAACTGCCGCCCTACGAGGGCAAGATGCCGGACCTATCGGCCTACGACACCGTATTCATAGGCGGTCCCGTATGGTGGGGTACCTATCCGCAGGTTATGTTCACCGCATTCAAGGACATGAACCTGGACGGCAAGACCGTAATCCCCTACACCACTCACGAGGGCAGCGGACTGGCATCATGCGTTCAGGACGTAAAGAAAGCCTTCCCCAAGGCCGATGTCCAGAAAGGATTCTCCATTTATGGCCACGAGGTTCGCTCCGGCAAGGCCAAAGTTGAGAACTGGATCAAAGGGTTGTAATCAATAACCAGTGTAATAACAAAACGGGAATCAGCGGTTCTCAACTGGATAGACAAAGTCATCAAAAACCGCACAGCCGCCATCGGCATGGGTATTGTAACAGAACAGGCCTACGCGGGTTCCTTTCCAGAATCCGCTTCGCTGGCTGAACTCTGTACCTACAGGTTTAAGTGAACTACGGTCCTTCCCGGCCAGGAAACGGAAGGTATTGGTCTGGGCATCGTACTCAAGCCCAAGACAAATCTTTCCGTCAACCTCAATATCGTCTATATAGGTTGAACGATATCCTCCGTCCTGATAAAGACATAATTTACCGTCATGTTCCGTGACACCTATGGCATAGAAAGACTGTCCCATAGATGTTAGGCCGGCACGTCCGTCCTTGAGTTCCGTTACATCGACCATAACGGAAATAAGACCTTTCCAACCCATTATCTTTTGCGTAATAATGTTGTGAGCCATCATCAGACTGCTTGAGCACTGGGCCTTTATGGTAAGAGACCCAAGATTCTCAGTAAGGCTCCAGTAGTCATTGTGTGGATTATGGCAGAACTGCCACTGAGGACTAAGCCGGTCAGAATCAAAACTGTCCGATGTCTGAGGCACATGCGGTCCTTTGGATTTCCTAACCTTGGGCACAGTCCATGATGTAACGGGATTACCTATCCCGTTACCGTCCAGGTCAACACCCATCAGCGGCCAGCCGTTCTCCCAACGAACGGGCTGCAGGTGAACCACGCGACCCATAGGATTGGTTTCCTGGAAATGGAAGAACCACCATTCGCCCTGTGGTGTGTCAACCAATGCGCCCTGATGCGGTCCGTTTATGGCTGTCGGCCCCTGTTCCAGCACAACCTTGCGCTCGTATGGCCCGTAAAGGTCCTTGGAGCGGAGTACGGTCTGCCAGCCCTGTCCCACTCCACCTTCAGGTATAATCAGATAATACCAGCCGTCACGATGAAGGAACTTAGTTCCCTCGGCCACAGGACCGGTATAGATAGTATCGCCCTCATCAAGCAGTTGCCTGCCATCCTTACTCATTCGGTGCAGAATGATAGGTCCGGCACCATGAGCGCTCCTGCCCAGGTAGGCGTTTCCCTTGTCATCCCAGACAGGACACGGATCCTCCCACTTTGCCACATCCTTTACATGACACAGAGGCTCCCAGGGACCCTCAGGTTTCTTGGCGCTGGTCATGAAAAGTCCCTCATCGGGTGTACAGAAATATACCCAAAAACGGCCGTCATGATAACGTATGGATGGAGCCCAGGATCCGCCTGAATAATGTCGGTTCTCATCCCATCCCGGCAAGTCAAAACGGCTGTAGAGCTGGGTCAGAACACTCCAGTTGACAAGGTCATCGGACTCAAGTATCTGCATACCCAGAAAATGGAAGTCCGATGCCACCATGTAGTACTTCCTGCCCACGCGAATCACATCCGGATCGGAATAATCGGCATTAAGCACGGGATTGATATAAGTACCGTTCCCCTGGTCACCCCACAGATACTGGACCGGTTTTTGCGTTTCAGTACCGGATAAAGCCTGACCGTGTGCACCCATGCTCACAAATAAGGCTATAGAAAACAGTATTCTATTCATACTGATATGCTTTTTGTATTCTAAAGATTCAGGATGCTGTCCTCTTTCTGCAAATCAGGTATGAGGCGTTTTATAGGCTTGTAACGGTAGAAGAAACGGCTGGCAATAACACGCAGTACTGTGTAAGCGGGGATGGCCAGAAACATGCCGGCTATACCACCTATCCGGCCTGCCACAAGCAGCACCACGAAAATCTCAAGCGGGCTTGCCTTGATGCTGGTTGAATATATAACCGGCTGATAGATGAAATTGTCAATGAGCTGCGCCGTAAGCATGATAAGCAGAACGATACCTGCAAAAGCCCATAGGTTCACGTCTAACCCGGCTCCTGTACCCATCTTGATGATAACGGCAAGCACAGCGCCCACCAGTTCTCCCACTAACGGACCCACATAAGGGATAATATTGAGCAGGCCGGCTATCACAGCTATTCCAAGCGCGTAACTGAAGCCAAGCCTTGCTATCAGCCACAGTCCTATCAGGTCAATTAGAGCCACACCCAGCATCTCAACCAGAAGCCCCACAAAATAACGTGACAACAGCTGCTCTATCTCATTGATGGTTCGGCCCACAGACTCCTCAATCCTGTCCGATACAAGAGCACATACAATTCTGCTGAACAGACTGCGGTCCTTGATAAAGAAGAACGATATGAATATGACCGAGAACAATGCCACAACAGTACCGCTTACCATCGATGTTACCGAACCAATCAACCCCGTAACATTATCAAAAGAGGTTATATCCTTTAGCTTGTCTGTAAGAATTACAAAAATATCAAAGTCACTGCCTAATGACGGGAAACGCTCAATGAGCCAACCGTTTATGGCAGTAAGAGGATTCTTGACCGAAACCGAATGCCAGTCCAGCAGCGTGGCATCGCTCACAATCCCTGTAACGATAGGCACCACCTGCGTAACTACCAGAATAAACGCCCCAATGATAATGACAATGGTAACTGCCGACAGTAACCAATCCGGAGCAGCCTTACCTTTAATTGTAACCTTGCGTAGCAAACCTATGAGCGGATGCCCTATAAGCGATACCACAAACGCGGCAATGATATAAACCAGTACGCTGCGGAAATACCAGCACAACAATGCCACAATGGCCAGAGTCCCTAATCTGATGATGTACCTGGCCAACCTATCGGTATCACGTTCATTCTCCATAAGTCCTGTTTCAAGACTTTAAAAGTACAAATTATAATCTTAAAAATGAGTATATTCGCAGATAATAAGAATTCTGAGTATGAAAAAAACAGTCTTGCTTATTTTGACTCTGATGATGACCGTATCGGCGGTATCGCAGACTCCGGTTCTGGGTGGAGAGCTCAGCAACTCTGCAGCAACATCGGTAGCTGACATTGATGAGGTGTTGCCGCGCATGAAAGCCATCGGACTCAACACGGTGCTTGCTCCGGCATACTGGGAGCTGATGGAACCGAAGGAAGGCAAGTTTGACTTTACGCTTATAGACAGGACGATTGATGTAGCCAGGAGTGAACAACTCAATATAATATTCCTGTGGTTCGGTGCGTGGAAGAACTCCATGTCCTGCTACGCACCCGGATGGTTCAAACAGGATACTAAGAGATTCCCAAGAGCACAGACCGCCGGCGGCAAGCCAATGGAGATAGCAAGCTGTTTCAGCGATAATGTGCTACAGGCCGACCTTAAGGCATTTAAGGCCCTTATGAACAGGATTGCACAGAAAGACCCCCAGCATCAGGTTGTAAGCATGATACAGATAGAGAATGAGATAGGAATGCTGGAGTCGGCACGTGACCATTCCGCTCTTGCAGAAAAGGCGTACAAAAGTGCAGTTCCGGCCAATCTGCTCAAGGCTCTGGGAATAAAGAAAGGCGGCACCTGGGCAGATGTATTCGGTAACGATAAGTACGCCGATGAGTAATTCATGGCATATTACTATGCATGCTATGTGGAACAACTGGCTCAGGCAGCCCGCTCCATACATGATATGCCTCTATTTGTGAATGCCGCCATGAACAGCCGCGGACGCAAGCCCGGCGATTACCCGTCGGCCGGACCGTTGGCTCATCTGATTGATTTCTGGAATGCAGGAGCGCCAAGCATTGATTTCCTAGCTCCGGATATATATGACACAGGATTCAAGTCCTGGGCATCAAAGTATGCCATTCCTGCCCGCCCACAGGATGGCGGTAAGGTAAAGAACCGTCTGTTCATCCCTGAGACCCGATGCAGCCAGAACTGCGGAGTACGTGCCCTGTATGCTTTCGGCGAGCACGACGCTCTAGGGTTCTCACCTTTTGCCATTGACCAGGCAAGTCCTATGGAAACAGCCAACATAACTAATGCCTACAATCTGATAAATCAGGTTTCAAGCATAGAGCCCAAGAGCAAAAAGAACTCCTGGGGATTATTGTTTGATCAAGAGGATAATGAGCGCATTATTGATGATGATGGCACGGTAATGACCTGCCGCCATTTCTACACTCTGCCCTGGGATGCGCGTGCAACAGATGGCTCTGTCTGGCCCGAAGGCGGTGCCATCCTCATCAAACTTGACAAATATGACTACATTATGGCCGGATGTGGCATAGTAGTTGATTTCAAGACTCGCACCGAGAAAGAGCAGGAGCAGCAAAAGACACTGGGTGAAGACGGTTTTGCAGAATCCGGAACAGGAGTAGAATCAAAACCGTCAGACAGATTCAAGGGCAAACGTCTGGGCCTGCTGTCAGTTGATGAGATAGAGATCACACCTCAAGGAGAGTTTGTCTATCAGCGCCGTCATAACGGTGACCAGAGCCATCAGGGCCGACACGCCCGCATCGGAACCGATGACTGGAAGATACTGCACATCAAACTATACGAGTACTAGTATCCTTACTCCTGCTTGCGGTAACTAAGCATTGCAGCAGTAGAGAAGATCACACCTATAACGGCCAGCGCGATATAGTCAAAGCCAAGCTCTGCTATTGTGGTACCTTTTAGATAGACCGCACGCATTATGGCTATGAAATAGCGTGTAGGGAACGCCAGTGTTATGGTCTGAGCCCATTGGGGCATAGAACCTATGGGGGTAAGAAGTCCGCCCATTAGCATAAACAGCATCACAAAGAAGAACAGAACGAATATGCTCTGCTGCATTGTATCGGAATAGTTGGCTATGGTTATGGCAAAACTTGACATTGCCAGTGCAAACAGCAGGGCGGCCAGATATATGGCACCCACACTGCCTACGGGCCACAGTCCATACACAAAACCAACGGTTAGTATGGCCTCGGTAATGACAATGACACCTATCACCCAATAAGGAATAAGTTTGCTTAGGGTGAACTCTAAACGTGATACTGGTGTTACGTTTATCTGTTCAATGGTTCCTTTCTCTTTCTCCAGCACAAGGTTCAGAGCCGGGATAAAGCAGCAAACCAGCAGGATAAGTATAACCATAAAGGCCGGAATCATATAAAACCGGTAGTCAAGCGTCTCATTGTACAGATATCTTACGCTGGTGGGGTTATATGCGCTAGCTGCAGGCATCATCTCCTGAATGGCCTGTGCCGCCGCCATCATCACGTACTGACTGCCCAGAGTGCCCTTGGTGGAATTTACGGCATTGGCGTCAATCTTGACTTTGGGTTGCATGCCACCTGTCATATCACGTTCAAAGCGGGCAGGAACGGTTATGATTACATCGGCCCTATTCTGCTCAAGCAGGCTGAATGCCTGGGCATAGTCATCGGTCACAAGGCGTACCTTAAGGCTCTGTGATGCCTCTATGTGCGATAGGATACGTCTTGACACTTCCGTTTGATCCTGGTCAACAAATGCCACACCTACTCCCTTTACATCCATAGTGGCCACGAGCGGTGCAATTAGCATTATCACTACCGGGAACGCGAATATCAGTTTGGGCAGAAACTTGCTGCGTTTTAGCTGTATTACCTCTTTTCTGATCAGAAACTTAAGACTTCCCATAACACTCTATTCCAAACGGTCACTGAATCTCTTTGTAGCTGCGGCGATGAGCAGCATTGTCTCTGCCAGCAGTACGCCTGCCTCAAGGAATACTCCGTCCAGCCCAACTCCCTCAATCATAAGTTTCCGCATAGCGTCTATGTACCAGCGGGCCGGAATCACATACGTTATCCAGCGTAACGCCCAAGGCAGATTCTCAGGCGGGAACAGCATACCAGAGAAGAATAACACCGGCATCATCATGACCAGCGCGCTTATAAGCAGTGCCACAATCTGGCTCTTGGCCACGTTTGACACCACCATGCCCAATGCAAGCGCCAGTATAAGATACAAAACTGACAGCAGTATGGTATTTACTATGCCGCCGGTAAGAGGCACCTCAAGCACGTAATAGGCCAGCACCAGTATTATAGCCAGGTCAACACAGCTGAGCAGCAGATACGGAATCATCTTGGACAGTATGATATAGACCGGCTTCACGGGCGATACCAGAAGCACCTCCATAGTACCGGTCTCCTTCTCCTTGACTATGCTGACCGATGTCATGATAGCGCAGATAAGCAGGAATATCATTCCCATTATGCCGGGTATAAAATTGAACGAGCTCTTCATCTGCGGATTGTATATCTGATGAATCTCAAACAAGTCCGGGCCCGATGCGGCACTCAAGACATTACGGATATAACTTTCCGATACGCGGGCAGTGTTGACATCGGCCCCGTCAAGAACAATCTGGAATTTGCCATCAACCGCATAATCGGGACTGAATACTATAACGGCCGATGCGATGCCAGTACGCAGTGTGCGGTCAATCTCATTCTGACTGATATATCCGGTAAAATTGAAACTGTTACTGTTCACCAGTCTCTCAACGCTCTCACGTTCCGCATGGGAGCGTACGGGAGCGCAGGCCGCTATGTTTATGTTGTTGACATCGGTAGATACCGTGAAGCCGAACAGCAGGATCAGAGTTACGGGTATGATGAGTACCACCAGCATTGTCCTGGGGTCACGGAATATGTGGAGCATCTCCTTGCGTATGAATGATGAGAGTCTTATCTGCATAGCTTTACGAATACATCGTTCATACTGGTTGCGCCAAACTTCTTGAGCAGAGCCTGCGGTGTGTCAAGTGCGCGAATCTTACCATCTACCATTATTGATATGCGGTCACAATAGCCGGCCTCATCCATATAGTGAGTGGTCACGAAAATGGTTGTGCCGTCAGCGGCGGCAGAGCGTATCATGTCCCAGAACTGACGGCGGGTTATTGGGTCAACGCCTCCTGTTGGCTCGTCCAGAAACACTATACCGGGATTGTGCATTGTGGCTACAAGGAACGCCAGTTTCTGTTTCCAGCCCAGTGGTATGGATTGCACAAGGTCATCACGGTGAGCACTGAAACTCACCTTGTCAAGCAGTTTGGCTGCACGAGAGCGGATCATGTCATCATCCATTCCATAAATGCCACCAAACAGCTGCATGTTTTCAAATACGGTAAGATCTTCATAGAGTGAGAACCGTTGGCTCATATATCCAATGTGACGCTTTATCTGCTCGCCCTGGGTGGTGATGTCAAAACCTGCCACAGTGCCACTGCCGCCACTGGGGTAACTCAGGCCGCAGAGCATACGCATAGCTGTGGTCTTGCCTGCGCCGTTGGCACCCAGAAACCCGAATATCTCACCCCGTTCCACCTTAAAACTGATGGAATCAACCGCCGTGAATGTGCCGAACCTTTTGGTCAGGTTATGTACTTCTATTACCTTATCCATTCTTTTTAATCAACTCAATAAAGTACTCCTCAAGGTTATCAGGTGGAGTACACGTTTCAAGGATGCGGCCGTTTGACATCAGGGATATGCTGTCACAACGGGCAGCCTCATCCATATAAGGCGTGCTCACCAGTATGCTCAACCCTGATTGCCTGAGCGATGCCAGCATCTCCCAGAACTCTACGCGGCTCACCACATCGACTCCCGTTGTAGGCTCATCCAGGAACAGCACCTGAGGTTTGTGGATAAGTGCGCAGCATAACGCCAGTTTCTGTTTCATTCCACCGGACAGCTTACCTGCACGGCGTGTGCTGAACGGCTCTATCTGGCGATATATAGGTGCCACCAAGTCATAGTTCTCATCAAGTGTGGTACCGAATATGTTGGCAAAGAAATCAATGTTCTCCCTTACGCTAAGATCGGGATATAGTGAGAACCTGCCGGGCATGTAACCCACCCTTCGTCGTATCTCCCTGTAGTCTTTCACCACATCCAGGCCGCACACGCTGGCACTGCCGCTATCAGCCAGTATCAATGTGGTGAGTATTCGGAATATGGTGGTCTTGCCCGAGCCGTCGGGGCCTATCAGGCCCATTATCCGTCCAGGTTCCACCGTAAGACTGACACCCCTCAGGGCCTCAACCTTTCCGTAGCTTTTGTACAGGTTGTCTGCTTGTATGGGATTCATTGCAATATTACTTCACCGTAAAGACCTATCTTAAGCCGTCCGTCATTCCTGACTGCAATCTTGACAGCATACACCAGATTAGCGCGTGAGTTCCTGGTCTGAATATTCTTGGGTGTGAATTCGCTCTCCTGTGCTATCCAGCTTACCGTACCCTCATATGGATAGGTCTGATCTGCACCAAAATCGGCAATCACCTTCACTTTCTGCCCTATGGCTATACGAGGAAGCTGATCGGACGTAACATACGCACGCAGGTACATATTGTCTATATCAGCCACCTTGAGCAGAGGCTTACCGGCTGCGGCAAGCTCGCCCTCTGATGCGTATTTGGCCAGAACAACACCGCTCATGGGCACCTGGACCTGACAGCGTGATATGTTGTAATCGGCCTGGTCTATCTGTGTGGTTATGACAGCAACATTGCCGTCAATCGATGCGTTGCTGCCCTGCAGGCTGGAGAGTGTGGCCTCATACTGGCTCTGTAACACGTTGAGTGCTGATATCGCGTCATCCATCTGCCTAACTGTGGCTGCATCATCCCTTACTAGAGCCTTTACGCGCTCCACCTCTTTTTGCTGGCGGGATATCTGTTCACGCAGCGTACCCAGTTGTTTGCCTATGTCCGGCTTACCAGCCAGCAGAGCTTTCTGCTGCTGGATAAGTGTGTTGCGTTGTAGAATGAAAGCTGTGCTGTCTATCCGGCATACAGTCTGTCCGGCCTCAACGCTCTGTCCCTCACGTATGCCAAAGTCAAGAATTCGGCCCTGTGTCTCGGCCGATATGGTTACACTCTCGGCCTCAAAAGTCCCCGTAGCGTCAAAACTGCTCTGTTTGTTGCAACCGCATAATACGGCAACCAGAACCACTGGTATTGATATATTATTTCTCATCATTGCTGATTTTTAAGGATTTTCATTTCATATTGGGCTTTCAGAAGCTCTATCTCGTGGATGCTGCGAGCGGTGCGTGCATCAGACTCCTGGGTCATGCGCTGCAACAGCGAAGCAGTGTTTATAGTTCCGTTCTCCAGTTCAGACTCTGCCGTGCGGCGTATTCTGGCCCTTAGTTCAACTATCTCATCATCACTCTCCAAAGCCTTCTGCATACGACCGATATCGCCGTTCATCTGCACATCAGTTATGTTTGAGTTGAAAGTAAATGTCTCTCTTTGGGCCGAAAGCATTCCACGTGAATTGTCCAGATTCAGCAGGTCACGTTTGCGCGTAATCAACGCGCTCACGTTCCATTGCACACGCACGCCCATCATAGCGTTCCACGTCCACTCCCTTGAACTCATGCTCTTGAACATATCAAGGCCCGGATTACCGTAGAACCCTTGTGCAAACAGATTCACACGGGGCATAACTTGTGCGTCCAGCAGGGCCTTACGTGCATTCACGCTCTCTATCCGAGCATCAATCAGTTGTAGTTCAGGGCGGTTGTTGGTTCCGTTCTGCACAAACGTCTGTTCAGGCTTGACAAGTGTCATACCCGTTATATCCTGCCCGGTAAACAATGAAAGCACCGCAACGTAACTTTCACGTGATGAGCGGTTCTGGTCAATCTGTTGCCCCAGCGTGAGCAGTTCTACTTGCAGCAGGTCCAAATCAGACTGTAATGCCAAGCCCTGCCCTCTCATTGACTGAAGGCGTGACAGGTTGGCCTCAATAAGTTCCTTATGGCCCATCTGTGACTGATAATTCTCATCTAACAGCAGTATGCCAAAGAACAGGTTGCATATCCGGTCCTGCAGGGAGTATATGCTCACATCGCTGTTCAGGCGCTGTTGGGCGGCATCGGCCTGCGCAATCCGCTTCTGTGCCTTTGATTGCCCGCCGTCCCAGATGGTCTGGTTAATGTCAAGCGCTATCCGGTACTGGTCCTTAGCAATACCCGGAAGGTCCAGTCCGTTGGCCGCCAGCATATTCTTGAGCTGATCCGGGAAACTGGCCACGGCCGATTGCCATGATGCCTGGCCGCTCAGCGTTATCTGCGGAATCCAGTTGTTTGACGCACTCTTTACGTTGTACTGCTCCGTGGCCGATATAAGGTCATACTGAGCAATCTCAGGATAGTGTTCACGTGCCAGTTCCATGCATCGGTCAAGCGTAAGTTGCGCATAGCCCCCCATTGGCATAAGAAACACCAATAATATACTTAGAACCTTTCTCATAGTCCCAACCTTTTAAGTATGATTGTTATGTTCTCCTGCTTTATCTGCTCCATAAAGGCATCAGTACCCTGATCGGCAAACCCCGCCTTTTCCAGTACGGGATGGAAAATGAAAGCAAACAGGTTCTGTGACAGGATATCCAGAAGCAACATCCTAACGTCCATATCAATCTCATTCTGTAATGACATCATTACTGGAATGGCCTTGGGCAGGATTACATCCTTTAGTATAGGTGCAAGCCTGTCCGATTCACTTACAAGGAACCTGGGCAGTTGCGGATTCTTGATAAGCAAGTCAAAGTGAGCACCAATTCCTTGTGTCAGTCTCTCCTTTACAGGTAAATCCAAACAGGAAAACGGAACCAGCACCATATCGGCAATCAACTGGAATTTCTGCTCCACCACCTTCTGGAACAACTGCTCCTTGGTCCTAAAATAGTAGTGCAGCATGGCATGCGTCACACCGGCCCGCTGTGCAATGGACATCGTCCTGGCCAGTTCAAAACCTTTCTCCAAGAACTCTGATTCAGCAGCCTCAAGAATCAGATTTTCAGTATTTCTGGATTCATTTTGGGACATATTCACAATATTGTTTAACAAACTTGTTAATGCAAAAGTATGCATATTTCCAATATGCCGAACCAAAAATGAGGAAAAATTTAAAAATAATTTTTTTACTGATTGGTGATGTGCAGAACCAGATACTCGGAACGGGAACCGATGCGGATCTTGGGGCCCCAGATACCCAGGCCTGAACTTATGTAATAACGGGTGTTGCCACGGGTGTGGTGACCCCATGATTTCTCATACATGGCATCAGTAATCCAGGATATGGGCCAGAACTGACCTCGATGAGTGTGACCGCTGAACTGGAAATCTATGCCTGTATTCTCTGCCTCTTCAAGATGATACGGCTGGTGGTCCAGAAGGATTGTGAATTCATCTGTATCCTTAACCAATGCGCCCAGCGGTTTGCGCCTGTGGTTTGTGCGGTCATCACGGCCTATTATCTGTAAGCTGCCGAACTCAGCAACGCTGTCACGCAGCAGGGTTATCCCGGCATCGCTCAGGAACTTTCGGGAGCCATCCACATCACTGTAATACTCATGGTTGCCCAGGATGGTAAATATGGGGGCTTTGAGCCGCTTGAATTCATCGGCAAAACCGCATTCAAGGACGGTCCTTACGCTGCGATCCACAATATCACCTCCTATGAGCACAAGGTCCGGATTCTCGGCGTTCATAAGGTCTATCCATCGGCCCAGTTCCACCCTACGGTTATGGTAGCCTAAATGCAGATCGCTGGCCAGGACTATGGTCATGGGCTTGTCCAGCGGCTTATCGGTATGAATGGTCAGCTCCTCACGATATTTGTGATGATAGTGTATGCATCCGGCTGTCATAAGGACAGTTATCACCCCCACTACACTTACAAATCCTGTTACGCTGTCATGCAGATATGATTTGGGCAGTATCCTGCAGACCGATGTGATATCGGCCAAAAGAAATATGATAAGCAGATAGACGAATGCAACTAGCCACGGGTTACCAACTTCATAAAGGAATGTGGCAAACCTGACAGAGAAACGCTCCGTATAGAGGAATCCCGCCATCATGATGCCGAACCACAGCATAAACAGGCCCGTAACAGCAAGTTTCATGGGCCATCCGGCAGGTGTAAGCCGCCACAGGTGCCAGACCTCATACGCAAGCCCGGCCACTACAATGGCAAATAGTATCAGGAATGTCGTTTTCATGCACTGCAAATATAAAGAAAAATCCAGCCTTATCCTCGCCTAGAAAAGACCGAAGACCAGGCCGGCATTGATGCCGAAGAAAGCATCATGCGACAAATCTGGACTGAAGGGTGATTTGCGGAGATTCTTTGAATAACTGACGGATAACGATAGTCCGAAAGCGTCGTCCAGATACCATTCCAGACCACATTCCACACGTGCCATCGGTATCCATTCATACAGGAAAACCTGTTCATTAGCCAGGTTGATAGTGGGATATTTGTATTCCGTCATCCCGGCACTTGCGCTGGTGGCTATGCAACAATTCTCCAGCGGCTGTATTCGGTAGGTGACAAATCCGAGATAATCAGTCATGTACACTTCCGCAGAGACAAGATTACTCCCTTCAATCGTTTGGTTCTTATAATTATATGTCCTTTCGTTCAATCTAAATCCAGGCGTCCAACCACGAAAGGGATGTTCCATATCCAACCGATATTCAAGTGTCATGTCAACGGTTATTCCGTTCTGCAGCATGTCTGATGCCGGAACCGAGTAGCCGATGTAATCATTCCAATAAAGGTGCTTAAGCCAATTGTCCTGAGCGGCTGCGCCAAAACAGGTCAATACTGCTGTTATTAATATGGCAAGGCGTTTCATAGGCAATATGATTAAAGAGACCATTTCTCCCTTAGGTTGCCCCACCAGATGGACAGACGGTAGGAGACAATAATAATCAGTACTCCAGGGATGTATGCCAGCCAAGGGTTCAGGGGCTCTATTTCCAGACCCCAGAATAACGGTATGCCGATCCAACAGATAATCACCCAACTTATGAAGTAAACGGTGGTGATGCGGGAACTGAGGCTTTGAAGCGCGTCAGTAACCTTGCGCGGCAGGATTTTTATCAACTGCCAGGCCAGGGAGATAAGGCATAGGTCGAGGCATAGGAAGAAGAACGAATCTACGATAGAAGGCCAATAGTAGAAGCCCTTGGAGAAGGGATGCCAGCCTTTTTGGGATACCACCCAATAGTAGAATACGGTTAGCGGCAGGGTAATGGCCAAAATGCGCAGGTACAGTCGCTCCTTGTCGGTGCAACGTATCAGGCGTTTGCCCGCTACATAACCAAAGACGGGGAATAGTATCCAATGCAGGAATGGAAATGCCGACACACAGTCATCATAATTATCTGGCCCGGCACCGATAAAGAGACCGATGATGGAGTCAATGGCCAGGTTCCCGGAACTGAAATATGCGCTCAGGCTTCCCAACACAGAACAAATCACGGCGATACCCAACAATTGCCAATCCTTGAATTCCAGTTTCAGGCATAAGCCCAGAAACATCAGCGCAAGCCCGGCAAACTGTAGAATATCCACAATCATGAGGCCCATCACCAACATATCGAAGGATACCAAATCTGCTCCACCAATTGCAAATCCGAGCACGATGGGCATGGCGGAACGTGTGAAGTTGAGGATGTAGGCCAGCAGGAAGATGGATGCGCCGCGCCTGAAGAGTGAGAGCGGAGTGTTTCTTCGTGAGAAGTTGATTCCGATGCCCATGCAAAGCATAAACATAGGCGCGGCCATGGGACCTCCCAATATCTCTTCTGATACAATATATCCTACGTGATCCGGAATCTCACCCATGATTCCTACAGTATGGCAGATGATCATGGTGATGATGGCAATGCCCTTGACAAAATCAAGTTCGCTTTGCCTTTCTGTTCTGACAGCCTTGGAGGGAAAATTATTCATATTTTGACTACTTATTAGATGCAAATATAAAGAAAAATGGCACAGGGGGACTGACCCTAATGTGCCATTTTCAATTGGTAATATACGCAGTCTGAGTCGCGATAGAATTCACGGGCGCCCCAGCGCTGCCAGTAATTGTGGGTTTTAAGGCGGTGCATGACTGGGATGAAAATGAAGTCGTAGTTGGCCTTCAGTTCCGGCATGATCTCCATCATCATGTCATAGTTGAGTCGTGTGCCGCGATAATCTTCTCGGACTATGAATGAGAACACGGCAGTATAACGCCGGCTGTTCAACCTGGCCAACAGTTCAGGATTATCCTTTTTGATCTGAGCGGTTTCCTCTTCAATGCGGTAATCGCTCATATTGAGTAGCCCGATTACATTGCCATTGTCATCGACCGCCTTGACACTGAGCGGCCAGTTGAAATGCAGGTCACGCACCCAAGCCTCAACCTCAGTGCGGTCAAAACCGTACTGCTGCACCATCCACTCTACAGTGAGCGGAGCATCGGCCGGTGTCATTCTATGCAATCTGTACGACATTGTAAGTCAGTAGCATTTCCGGGTGATATGAGAGTTTGGCCTTGCGCAGACCTTCAAGCCCCATATCCTCCTCACGGTTCACAAAGATATACTTTTCCGGCAGATGAGCGCAGAACTGCTGGTTAATGACGCTGAAAGCACCTTCAACATCCCTGTCCGCTTTCTCCATACAGACGTCAAAAGTGTCATTGGTTACGGCCGATCCATACGTGAATGCCACCATCCGGCCATCCACATAGATGCTGCCGCCAAGCATACCGAGTTCGTCCCAATGGGCAAAGATGGTTTCCATCACTTCATGCTCGGCCTGCAACGTATCACCCCATGAAGGGTTATCATGCTCCTTCTCATCCTGCCACAATGTGACCACCTTGCGGCAGTCATCAAACAGATCAGGCGTAAGGGGCCGATACTCATAACCCGGATAAAGGGCGTTGAAACGGTTCACATGGTTTCGTTTTGCCTGGAGTTTGCCTCCTTGCAGCAACGCCAGATCAGAACGCTTATAAATGTAATCATATTGACTTCGTTCAGGTTCTACATTAATACTGATGCCCTCATGGCAGGCATTCTGCTGTAACTGGAGTGCTGCATCATCCTCAAGTCCCAGGAGTATAAGTTTATTACTGCAATCCTCGCATAGGGCCTGCAGGAGTTCGCAGGAGGGTGTTCCCTGCATACAGAGCATGTATGCGCGTTCTCCTTCAAAATTGAAACGCAGCACGACAGCATCCTTAAGTACGCAGACCTCGGTTCCGAACCACGATTGCCAACCCACAAGATTGGCAAAGGTAAAGTTGCAGTTCCTGCGTCCGGCGTTAAGGCTGACAGCCTGCACCGCTTGGCGATCAGCTACGGTGAGCTTATGAAATTCAAGATTCATGCGGGTTCACCTGGTTGTCGAGTTTTGCAATGATATCATCCAACATCCCGAACAGTGCCGGAACTGTATCCGGTGTCACGCTTTTACATGTAACAGCACTGCCTACTTTCATAGGGACATCGGTCAGCAGATTCTGCAGATTCTGCCCTTTTTCAGTAAGCGATACTATCACCTGACGTGCATCGGCCAGGCCTTTACTGCGGGTAAGGATGCCCTGCTGCTCCATTCTTTTAAGGAGCGGAGTAACGGTGTTTGTCTCCAGCATAAGACGTTTGGCTATGTCATTCACCGGCTGCGCATCGTTCTCCCACAGAACCATCAGTACCAGATACTGCGGATAGGTCAAGCCCTGTTCCGACAGCAACGGATGATAGGCCTGTGTGAGAAGACGCGATGCGGTGTACAGCCTGAAACAGAGCTGGTTGTCCAGTTTGAACTGTTCTTTCATTTCAGGAATTCAATTATGTCCTTTTCAATATCATTGGGAGTCATGACGGGCGCATAACGCTTTATCTGTGAGCCATCACGGTTAATCAGGAATTTGGTGAAGTTCCAGAGAATGTCACTCTCCTTCTCCACGCTCTTGCTTATGGTCTTGAGCATCTTGTGTGTTGCCTTGGCCTTGAGACCTTTATATTCCTCTTTAGGAGCAACCTCTTTCAGATAGGTGTATACAGGACTTTCCGAAGGACCGTTCACATCAATCTTTTTCATGAGCGGGAATGTCACACCGTGATTGATGCGGCAGAACTCCTCTATCTCGGCATCGCTGCCCGGCTCCTGATGTGCAAACTGGTCACACGGGAAACCTATAATAATCAAACCTTGGTCCTTATACTTCTGATAAAGAGCCTCCAGTCCGTCATACTGCGGAGTAAAACCACACTTTGACGCTGTATTCACTATCATCAGAACCTTACCCTCATATTGGGCCAAATCAGTCTCTACACCCTTGTTATTCAGTGCCTTGAAATCATAAATCCTTTTCATATTTTCTTTCTTTTATATCGTTCGCGACACAAAAGTAATACAATAATTTTATATCGCAAGCGATATTCTGGATTTCTTTAGTTTTTTTGAAGAAAACAACTATATTTGAAGTGAAAAGTTTTCTCTGACTGATCAATTGATTTATCCAAATATGAAACATTGCATTATTCTGCTTACAGGCGTATTGCTGGCCGGATGTGCCGGTAAGGTCAAGGGACCGTGTGATATTTATGAAAAGTATGGAGTAAAATGCGTTGCTGCACACAGCACCACACGAAAGCTATATTCCAAGTATGACGGCCCACTCTATCAGGTGGTACGTGAATCCGATGGCAAGACGCTTGACATTGGTACCATAGACGGCGTTCATGCAAATGCCGTGTTGCAGGATGCATTTCTGGAAGGAACCATAGGATATATCAGCATAATCTATGACCAGACAGGTCACGGGAATGACCTGATCCAGGCATCACCCGGTACGTTCAAGGGCCCGGCCAAGGGTGAGTTCAACACCCTGCCCATAGCCGATATGGCTCCTGCCAACCTTAACGGGCACAAGGTTTACGGTACATATTTCATGCCCGGAATGGGACTGCGTAACAATAACGCCTCATATATGCCCATCAATGACGAGCCTGAGGGCATCTACTACGTTGTAGATGGTACGCACTATGACAGCGGCTGTTGCTTTGACTACGGAAACTCATCAACCAATGGCAAGGCTGTGGGACGTGGCACTATGGAAACAACATATTTCGGCACATCCACCAACTGGGGAAGCGGAAACGGTGACGGCCCCTGGATTATGGCCGATATGGAATCGGGCCTGTTCTCAGGCTTCAACGCCAAGAAGAATGACGTTCCCAGCATTACCGATTGGCGATTCGTTGCGGCATACGTAAACGGTGGCGGCCAGAACAAGTGGGACCTTCGCGGCGGCGATGCCACAAAACCGGATGTAGTGACATTCTATGAAGGCGAGCGTCCTTCGTCTCCTGATCCAAATGACGTCTATTTCCCCATGAGCAAGAAAGGCGGCCTGTTGCTGGCCAACGGCGGTGACAACGGTAACGGATCGGCCGGTACATTCTATGAGGGTGTAATAACTGCAGGCTATCCTTCATTAGAGGCTGTCAAGGCTGTTCAGGCAAATATTGCTGCTGCCAAATATTCAGAATCTACCATCAGAACCACACGTCTTACTACTTTCCGGAAAGGAGAATCTCAGGAGCTTGTTGTCACATTCCGCAATAACACCAAAGAGCCAATAACAGATTTTGGAGTATGGATGGAAAATCCCAATGACTGGAACTCCGAATGTGTTTATACGCAGGAATTTGACCGGATAATGCCAGGCCAGGAGATTTCGGCAAAGTTCAGGATAACAGGCCCTGATGCAGACCAGACTCTGTTTGCTAAAGTCGGTGCCGATTTCAATGGCCAGACTGAAATCAAGCCTATCAGAATACGCAGCGCAGCAACTGTAAGCATCAATGAGATAAGTCTTGGTAATGAGCAATTTATAGAACTCTACAACTCATCAGATGAGCCTGTTGACCTGTCCGGTTGGGAGGTTGAGATAACCCGAAGCGGTTGGGCGCCAATGCGTGCAGCACGCCTGCCTGCAGGTACTGTAATCAAGGCAAATGATTTCCTTGTACTTCGTCCCAATGCCGATGCTTTGGCGTTTGATGCAGCACCGCTCACAAACATATTCATCCCCGTATCTACAGACCCCAAGCATCTGTTCAAGGCCGGAAGTACCAATCTGCCCGTAACATCGGTGGCAGGTCTTGAGGCTGGTCAGGAAATAGGTATTGACCTGGGCGGCAAGTATGAAGAGGTAACAATTACTAAAGTGGGCACTCCCGGCACACAGACCACACTCGTAGGGCCTGCCAAAGCCGGTGACAAGACTCTGAACCTGGAGGTGACAGCAAACCTCACGGAAGGAATGGATATAACCATAGGTACAGGACAGAGGAAAGAGATCCGTAAGATTACCAAGGTTGTAAAGGTATCTCAGGCTCCTGCTCCAAGACGTTTCGGACAACAGTCTCAGCCCCATGAGCCGGGTGTTGTGGAGATTGACAAGCCTCTCACAATTGACCAAATTGCAGGTATTGATGTCTGGGCATTCGGAACAGGTATTGAGTTCTCTCCCGCACTCAAGTATGACCATATGAGCGGTGATGCTATATCGGGCCCGGCTGCTCCGCTGGCACAGGACGGCAGTTACAGTTACACCTACTCTACCCGTGCAGGTGCAATCGCACTGTATCACGGAGATGTACTGATTGATGCTGTCATCTACGGCTCCAAGCAGAGCAACTCAAGCGCCAACGGCACAATTGCCCGTCCGGATCTGGCTGTACTTGAAGGAGAGCAGACGCAGGGCGGTTGTCTGGCCGAGGTTCCGCAGATGCGCATGCCTCGCGGTATGAATCAAGGCTCAACATCAGCACCATCCTACTCATTGGTTCGCCTCCCCGACGGCAATGACAACGATGCCCTCTGTGAGATAGCCTATACCAGTACTTCCACTCCAGGTAAACCCAACGTAAAGTAAACGCAAAGATTACCAACCACCGGGTCTCCCACCGCCTCCTGGACCGCCATGCCCACCGTCAGGGCCAAATCCGCCACCGTTTCCACCGGTGTAGGATGAAAGCTCAACAGAAGTTCCGCCGGTTACAGTAACGTCGGTTGTGAGCATTCCCTCAAACAAACTGGTACCGCCAGATACAGTTATGCCTGATTTAAGTGCAGGCTGTGATGCACTCGACACTACCAATGTGGTTCCGCCGCTGGATGGTGTCTTGAATGCTATTACCTCATTACCCACGGTCATAGAGTACCATGTACTTTTGTTCCATGATGATGTTGAGTAGCAAGACTGTGTAAGGCTGGCTCCTGATTCCAATCCACCGATAGCGATTAACGTCCCGCCCTGGACATAAAGTTTGTAACCACCCTCTGTATTGGCATCAATAGCAACCTCTGGCGATGTTGTGCCTATTGCATATACCAGACCTCCCTTGATATAGAAGTTACCATTTGCATCAAGCCCGTCATTACGTACGGCATATCCGCAAACCTTGCCACCTTCAATGGTAAATGTTCCGGCAGAATTGATTGCATCATCAGCAGCCGAGTAGCTGTAGACAACGCCATCGGTTACAGAGATTGCGCCCTTGGATTCTATACCCTCGTGAGCCGAGCATTTTACGATAACTGTCCCACCGTTAAAAAACAGGTTTCCGTCAAACTTTATGCCCTTGGCCGATACACTGTTTGAAGAACTGCTGCTCCAACGGTTAGATGAGGACTGCCCGTAATTGGAACCGGTGGTGGTAACACGAACTGTGCCGCCGTTGAAACAGCCTGTAGCATCACCGCTTATACCCTTACCGCCAATACCGCTATTGGTTACATCAAGTGTACCTCCTGTTATCTCGAACAGGCAATCTGCCTTGATACCTGCTGTACCTTTATATTCAGCATCCTCTTCATCATACGCAGCGGCACCACTGATATTTATGCTGATAACACCTCCGGATATGTACACCAGAGAGTCAGATGTTATACCCTTCTTCATATTAGCCGATACATTGACTCCTATTGATCCACCAGATATGACAACCATTTCCTTGCCCCGTATGCCGTGCCCGGCACTTGATATCACGTTAATGACTGGCGAATCCATTATGCTGATGTAATCATCGCTGGTTATGCCGGACTTGCCTTTTGCATTTACATTGATTGTTCCGTCACCGCTGAATATGAGTTGGCCCTCACTGAAAAAAGCCGCCTTCTCATCCTCATCGGAAGGAGTTGATGAGTATGTAGTTCCGTCTGACAGACTGTTTGTGCCTTTTACGACCACATAGCATTTCTTTTTACCCTGATTATTTATGGCAGCACCATTGGGGTTAGTCAGTTCCAATCCGTTCATGACAAGAGCCTGTTTCTTGGAACTGTACAATTTAAGCGAACCGTTTTTTGATGTACCGCTCAACTCATATATAACCTTCTCGTCGGTTGTATTGTTTACTGTCACATTGTTGCCCTCAACGCTCACAATGCCGTTGACATCACCTTCCACCTGAACTCTGTCATCGGTAAATACAATACTTATGGTGCGGTCAAACTTAGTGCCCTGGATACTGTCATCGGCCCACTTGGACTCATCTATCTTTGGAGCAACCGTGGTGGTATCAGTATTGCTGCTTTCAGTGTTTGCCGGTTCAGAGTAATCTATAAGACTGGTCAGACTATCTGGGGTACAGCCTATGCAGTTCAACAGTACTAATGCCAGCAGATAATAAACCTTTTTCATATTGCGAATATATTTTGTTTTATGAACGCTAAAGTATCACGCACACATTTTCTTATCAAATAAATTCAACGAACGCCCCATTTTCTTCAACAAAACGGGATTATGGATGTAAAAAAGAGTATCTTCGCGTCTATGGGAAAACTTCATAAAAGATATCTCATATACATACCATTCATCGTTGCGGCACTGGTCGTTATAGGAATCTACTGCTTTCAAGTTAGTAGTCCTCCTGATTCGATGCCGCCCGGGCCGGGTATGATGCAGGGACCACCCCCTATGATGCAGGATGGTTCCATGCCGCCGCCAAAACCGATGGACGGAATGGCTCCTCCTATGGACGGGATGAATCCGCCTCCTGATGGTATGCGTCCGCCAATGGATGGAAGCAGGCCTCCGATGGACGGAATGCGCCCTAATCAGATGCCAGAAAACGGGCATCGGCCCATGCGCCCGGAAACTATGAAACTACTTATATCCTTGTTGATTATAGGGGTATTGTGGGGTATAATGTATTTTATCCGCAACCTCAAAACTGAAAGAAAAAACAAGGAATTGAGAATGGAGAACCAGCAGCATAAGGACAGGATTGAAGAACTGAACCGAGTGGCTGATAATGCACAAAAAGCCGAAAGTGAACTGCTATTTAAGACTGACTACAAGCAGGTGAGCATTAAACCGGATGACATAATGTACATAGAAGGTATGGCCGAATATCTTAAGATCAACTATACCAGTTCTCCCACTCCGCTCATAGTTCACTTGAGCATGAAACGCTTAATGGAACAATTGCCCAATGACCGTTTCATACGCATCCACAAATCATACATTGTGAACCTGAAACACATCACAGGCAACAGCCGTACTCAAATAACCATTGGAAACGGCACAATCCTACCCATAGGAGAATCATACCGCAAGTTATTCATGGAACGAATGAATAATAAATGATACAAATAGGATTATTGAGTCCTTGGACGGCCACCAGGTCTGCCAGGACCGAAATCTCCTCGAGGACCACCATATCCGCCACCCGGACCACCGAATCCACCACCCGGACCGCCAAAACCGCCACCAGGACCGCCTGGGCCGCCAAAACCGAATCCGCTTGAATATGGTGAGAGTTCCACCCTGTTACCGTCGCTCACTGCACCTCCAGTTACGACCATTCCTCCCAACAGGCTTGTACCTCCGCTGACATTGACACCTTGTTGAAGTTCCGGTTCTGTTGCCCCGGAGACTACCATCGGCGTACCGCCACGTACCGGAGTCTTGAATGCAATAACTTCATTACCAACCGTTAAGGAGTACCATGTATTCCTGTTCCATGTATTTGACTGCCAGCAGTTCTGAGTCAAGCTGGCGCCCCCTTCCAGACCGCCTATGGTCATAATGGTTCCGCCCTCCACATAAAGCCTGCAGCCGCGCTCCGTGTTGGCATCGATAGCCATCTCGGGCATTCCAGTCCCTATGGCATACACCAGGCCGCCTTTTATGTAAAAGTCTCCGTTGGCATCCAGTCCGTCATTACGTAGTGAATAACCGCACACTCGGCCGCCCTCAATCGTGAATGTCCCTTTTGAGTTTATGGCATCATCGGATGCTGAATATCCATAGATGTCTCCGCCACGTACTACAATATCTCCTTTTGATTCAATTGCCTCGGCCGATGCACAAGAAACATTTACAGAACCTCCTGTGAACATCATCTCGCCGTCAAACTTCATACCCTTGGATGAAACGCTGTTGTTCTGGCCCATCTGAGGCGGTCCCATACGCCAACCCTGTGATGAACCATATCCGGAACCTAATGTGTTTATGCAGATGGTTCCGCCATTGATACGAGCCGTATTATCACCGCTTATACCTTTACTGCCTACTCCCCAACTTGTTATAAAAAGCGTTCCTCCGTTCATTTCAAAAACCTGGTCCGCCTTTATTCCCGCAGTTCCTTTATAATCAGATTCCTTTTCGTCGAGTGCAGCCGAACCTGTAACATTAATTACTGTGTTTCCGCCGTTGATGCGTACAAGAGAATCTGATGCAATGCCCTTTTTCATATCGGCCGAAACCATTATGCCTATGGCGCCGCCCGATATTACAACAGCTCTCTTTCCGCGTATTCCGTGACCGGCAACTGAAATCACGTTTATGACAGGCTCCTCTGTAAATGCCACATAATCATCGCTCACTATACCGGATTTACCCTTTGCGTTCACAGTCAGGCTACCCTCTCCGCTGAACACCAGTTGACCTTCACTGAAAAATGTAGCTTTTTCATCCTCACCGTCAGGAGTTATGGTATATTTAGTTCCGTCAGTCAAAGTATTGCTGCCATTAACCACAACAAAACATTTTTTGCGGCCTTGATTGTTGATAGCAGCACCTTCTGGATTGGTCAGTTCCACTCCATTAAGTACAATTGCCTGCTTTGCCGAACTGTATATTTTTAGGGAACCATCCTGTGCTGCTCCAATCAACTCATATATAACCTTCTGGGCGGTTGTATTCCTTACTGTCACATGATTTCCCTCCGCCCTAACGGTATTGTTATCATCGCCGCTTACCTGTGCTCCATCCGGAGTGAATACAATCTGAACAGTACGGTCAAATGCAGTTCCTTTAAAGCTGCCGTCCTTTACTTTACCCGGACTGCAACCCAAGCACAACAGCAAAGCTGATAAAAAGAACCGCTCAAGTCTCATTCAGATTCGGCTGACCATCAATTATTTGAGTGCGGCAGCAACAGCTGTAATCATATTCTTGTGCTGCTCATCCTCCTGTGTAAGAGTTGATGTGAGTTTGATTTCACCAGCCTTGTCCTTGGTAGAGAATGTACCGCTGTAAAGTATAATGCTCTCAAAATAGAGCGTGGCCTCCAGGCATATCTTGTATTCTCCGGCAGGAACAGCCTTGCCTTGAGCATCCTTGAAGTCCCAGGTATAGGTCTGCTTTCCGCTTGCCGACGGGGTCGCGCCGGTAACGGCATCTATCTGCTCATCGGTCATCTCCTCGGCCTTGGCATTATTGACCCATGTAGGTACGCATGTGGGACGGAAAGTATAGCCACGACGACGCTGACCGTTCATGCTTCCACGTCCTTTTGTAGTAAATGATGATACGTACAAGGTGCGTACAACCTCACCTTTGGAGTTCTCAATCCAGACAGCCCACTGGTTGGAGCCTGCTCCACCCTGTTTCTCATAGCTGAATGACAGCTCAACTGATGAGGCGTTCCTGGATCTGTTCTGAGCAGCCATAGGCAATGAAATCAAAGCTGCCGTAAGCATTAATGCAAATAATTTGGTTTTCATATCGATCTGTTTAAAGGTTAATATGAAGCGAATTTAAGCACATTACTTCAAATAATCGCTATATTTGCCGATACAATTAAAACAACCTCATTACGATGAAAAAGATTATTTCAATAGTGCTTATGGTACTTGCCGTTGTATCTGCATCGGCCCAGACAAAGAAAGTATCTATTCTTGGAGACTCTTACTCTACATTCCAGGGTGTAAATCCTGAGGGTTACAACCCCTTCTACCCCAATGACCGCAATGATGTCACAGAGGTTTCTCAGACATGGTGGGACCTTTACATCAAGGCCAAGGGATATGAACTTGAAAAGAATGATTCATGGGGCGGTACAACCATCTGCGGTACAGGTTACGGCCGCATGGATGCATCACGCAACAACTTCATTTCACGTGTTGACAAGCTGGGAAATCCCGATATCATATTCGTATTCGGTGGTACCAACGATGCATGGGCACGTGCTCCTATAGGTGAATACCAGTATTCAGATTGGACCAAGGATGACTGCAAGAACTTCCGTCCTGCCCTGGCCTGCCTGCTTGATATGCTCAAGAAGCAGTACCCCAAGGCAGAGATATATTCAATCCTGAACTCCGAGCTAAATGAGGATGTAAACGAGTCTATGCGCGAGGTTTGCAAACACTACAATGTTCAGCTCATTGAACTTCACGACATCGAAAAGCAGAACGGCCACCCGTCAATCAGCGGCATGAAGGCTATCTGCGACCAACTTCTCGAAGCAATCAAGTAAACAACGCAATGACCCAATAGGGACAGTCCCCCTGTGCCATTTGCTCGTGGCACAGGGGGACTGTCCCTATTGGGTCATTTTGCTATGCGTAGGAGTGCATACCGCCTAGCAGGAAGTTCACTCCAAAGTAGGTAATCAGTACCGTAAGGATTGCCAGGATGGCATAAGCGTGGAAGAACTTTGGGCGGTTAAATCGCGACAAGACGCTGCTGTGAAGCATTGCCGAATATACAAGCATCGTTATCAGTGCCCAGGTCTCCTTTGGATCCCAAGACCAATAGCTTCCCCATGAAATATTGGCCCATACAGCACCGATGAATGTTCCTGTAGTCAGGATAAATACTGCAGGATAAAGTATGGTAAGGCTTACGTCACGCAGCATTGCTTGCGCATTCCTATCACGTTTGATCAATCCAACGACTCCAATCAGTGCAGTCAGTCCCAACAACGTGTAGGAAACCATCATGCATAACACATGTACGCCAAGCAACGGAGAACGTAGCACAGGAACCAGATTTCCCTCCGGACTTGTGTGTGAGATTGCTGCCACCAGGATTGAGAATCCGGCCAAAACAAAGCCTAAGGGCTGTATAATAGGCATACGCCTGCGCAATAGAGCCATCGCTAATGTCACGAGCCAGGCCATAAGCATCATTACTGAATATGTGCCTACAAACGGGCCATGTCCGTAGCGGATCCAGTTACGGCCTATAACATAGGTCAGATAACCAAACAGAATTACATTCAGGACCAGCAATACCACCCTTACCGGCTTGGAGAATCCCTGACTGCGTGCCTTGAGTGCCGTACGAAAACCTGAATTCTTCTGGAAGAAGAAACCAATCAAAGACAAGAGCAGCAGGATGTATCCGGTATAAGTAACCCCTACTCCCCACGGATCATGACTTACAGCCAGTACACTGCCGTGAAGGTCATCGTCATAACTGGACTGGTAGAACCTGTATCCGTCATACTTGAGTATGTTGTTCATGGAAATGGTATACTCTTTTTCCGAATCGTTACGGCTGTCCTTCAAAACTACCTTGCTTATGTAATCGGACGGGTCATTCGAACCCGGATAGTACTCAATCCTGAACTCCTTCAGCTGCAGACTGAACGGAAGCTTCTGGCGCATACCCTGGTCCGATGCCCACTGGCTGGTAACCAGTCCGCGACGAAGCTCCATCATGCCGCTCTTACCGGTAAGCATGGTAATGAGTGCACCCGCCAGTATCAGCACAAACGATATGTGCAGAAAGAATGTGGCTGGCTTGCGGATAGTTCCGCGCCGTATCAGGAGCCATACTCCCGATATTGCGGCAACAGCCCATAATGCAATAAAGACCGGACTGTGATAGACAATACTTAAAGCCTTGTCTGTACCGTGCAGTCTTTCAATAATGGTAGCGGCGGCCATCATAAGAATGACGGCTGCCGCAGTACCAATAACTATATTCTTTAGAACCTTTTCTGTTTTCACACAACGAAGTTATATAGAATTAATGAATTCCACAACCGCATCGCGCTCCTCCTTGGAGAGGTTGTAGAATTTCTCGGTGCACCAGTATGCATCGCTCTCCTTGCTGTAACCGTGCCACATGATGGCCTCAATCACATTTCGTGCACGATTGTCATGCAGACGGTCTTCGGCACCGGTATTGTCGCGTGAAAGGCCGCGGCCCCACAGCGGAGTCGTGCGGCACCAGCTTCCGTGTATACCGTTTATCATGTACAGACGATGCTGAATCATATCAGTATATGGATAAATGGTCTGTTCCTTGTACTGAGGAAGTTCCTTATCAGCATAGACGGCAGGTTTCCAGTAATTGTCCTCCTTGGTCTTCCATGAAGCACGGTGGCAGCTTGCGCAACCTATACGGTTGAACACCTCCTTACCCTTCTGTACCTCCTCACGGTTCAGGTTACGTGCACGAGGTATTGAAAGGCCGCGATGCCATACCATGAAGTTGTAGTACTGATCATCACTCATCTCAGGAGCAAAGTTATGCCAAGCGTTGTCAAACTGGTTTGTGCCGGGATCAAGCAAGCCACGAACAACCTTCTTTATGCTGTCTTCGGTACCATCGGCATAATATGGTGAACTTGGATCAGCCTTGATGGCAGCTATAACCTGTGCGTTCTCCGACATTGCCTTTGCCCAAGCAGCAGTAGTATAGAGCTTGGGGCGATCGCTGCGGGTAACGTTGGTGATATTCCAGATGGCATTGGCACCTGCACCGTCCTGCAGTGAAGCACGGGTCATAGCGTATGTGAAACGTTTGAGCAGCTTGGTTCCTGCAGGTGCGGGTGTACCATCGGCAAACTCTCCGTCAGCCAGAGTGTACCATGCTGTGGCAGCAAAGTCATTGGCTTCCTTGTCCCAGAAGGCAGGGTTGAGTTCCGCATGCTGTGCCTCCTTGCGATACTGCTCGCGGATGCTGTCCTGAGGTATTGCATCAAGCAGACCTGAGCCGATGATGCCGATGGTGGATTCCAGACGGAATGCAACAGCGCCGGTCTCATACGGTGTGGGACTGGTATTGAATGCGCTCTCGGGAATGGTCAGCTCGGGATAGATAAGGCTGTACTCTTCGCCATCAGGGAACTTCATGGGCAGGCCGCTCTCCATCGCAGTTACGGGAAGCCACTGGATATCAATCTGCTCCTCATCAATGGGAGGCAGGAACGGATATGTAGCCTTGGTCTGAGGCATACCTGTAACTTCCGATACATACGGTCCGTCATCGCTGTTCTTGCCGTCAACCGGATGGTAGATAACCAGCAGATAACCGTTACCGAACTCTGCACGATACTGTGACTGACGCTTTCCGTGACCATAACCCGGATGGCAATCCAGACATGATGAGCGTACATATGCAGGGCCAAGTCCTTTAAAGGGAGCCGTAGAGGTTGTGTATTTACGCTCAAATGCAGCCTCGCCCATATTGAATGCGGTCAGCAGACCTTGATTGACGACCGACGGAGTCTCATCCTCATAGCATCCTGCCGTAACATTAGTGGTAGTTCCAAGTTCACCGCCGGGGTACCACTCATCGGCGCTGAAATTACCAATTGCCTGGCCAACATACTTGGCATCGGGCTCACGGGTATTAACGTTCTCCTTAATACCGCCATTGCCGTCGGTACAACCAACGGCAACAGTCAGCCCCAACATTAGGGCGCTAAATCCTTTTATATTCATATCAAATTACTGTTTAACAATCCACTCTGCGGCTTTGTTAAGTTCCTCATCAAGTTCATTGATTACATCCATTGCGGCCTGTACAGAGTTGTCGCGATAGATATCCACGAAAGCACCTTTCTTCTGGCAAGCCTTGAGGGCATCGACAGAGGCGTTCAGTTTATTCTGCAGTGCATCGGCACCATCATACTTGTGGTTCTTGAGAACATTTATTATAGAATTGCTCTCAGCGGCATTTACATTTGCCTTACCATAGAGAGAATACTGAATACTGAGTATGTTATCAATGAAATCCTGGAATGACTTCTTGCTGTAGGGTGATTCGATGTAGTTGACATCCTCACCGCTGTGAGCGTTACCCATCTTGACGTTGGCAACCTCGTTGCAGATGTTAGAGCATCCGGCAACCAGAATTGAAGCAAGTGTCTCCTGCCATGTTGCGTATGTGCTTCCAGCCTTTGCTGCTCCCAGCATGTTCTCGCCATAAGTCTTGTCCGAACCGGTCATTGAAACCGGAACCTCAAGCTCCTCGCAACGATCCTGATATGCCTTGGGAGCATCGGGATTCCAGGATACGCTCAGACGATAGCAGTTGTCACGAAGGTCACCGGCAACTGCTGCCGCATAAATCAGTTCCTGCTCACCTGTTACGGTCTTGCCGCTGAATGCCTCATCATCCTCATTGCCACGCAGGGCAGCCACAGTGCGGTTCTGGCCGTCACGGAACAGGATGAACTCAATACCGTGGAAGCCAAGCAGCTCGGCACCCAGTTTGGCCGATGCATAACCGATACCATCCTCACCTTCAAGGTTAGAAACCTGCTCGGCATTGCTCAGTGCGGTAGCAAGAGCCTCAACATCAAGAGGCCATGTATCAATATGCGGGTCAATACCAAAATCGGTAGCTGCACCATAGAGGAATGCCTCTGACTCTTCCCATGACTGACGGGCCTGCAGGAACTTTGCGCATATGGCGTCAATCTCAGCCTGACTGATTTCATTCACGCCCTTCTCTGCAGCATCGGCAAGCAGATCGTACAGTTCATCTGACTCCTTGGCCAGATCGTTGTAAGTCTTGTAAATGACATTGGGCACATACTGCTCTACAGCAGCTTTGGCATCGTTCTCAAATGCAGAGAGACCTTCAGCCTTGTTGTCTTCGGAGTTGTCACATGCAGAAAGGGCTGCAGCTGCAACCATCACACCTAAAATAAACTTGTTCTTCATTTTACTTATGTTTTTGTTATTTGAAAAATCCCATGTATGCAATGCCTATCGATACCGACGGTTCATTGTTGTAACGCTCCTGACGGAAACGCTCCGAAAACTCCGCCTTTACTGCAATCTGCGGTATTGGCAGCCAGTTGATGCCTGCCGCGATGCGGTGCACATCGGTAAATGTGTAATCCTGCTGGTCCGATGCCGGCATGTACGGATCATAGTATTCATATCGGCCAAACACATAGAGTTTGTCCTGAATCCTGTCAGTTAAACCCAACACGTCATAACCAGCCTCGGCACCATATGTTATTGCAGACTGACCTACCGGAGTCTTTTTGTACGGAGCATTGTTTGAGGTCATGTTACGCTTTATCGTGCTGATTGTCACTGCGTCCGATACATGTCCGTAATCAGCGTTACCGCGTACAATCAGATTCTTTCCTTTGTAGCTGAAATCAAAGCTGCCTATCCACGTACGGCCTTTGACATCCTTGTATCTTGTGTCCCTAAGGTCATTGGGGAAAGAGTTGTGCATGCTGTTCCCGTAGTAGCCGCTTACGCTCAGACGCAGATTCTTTATTGAACGGTTGTCAATACGTGCAGCAAAACCGTAATTGTTAGCCACCTTGAACTCATATGGAGAGGCCGCTCCGTACTTGATGAAATTATCCCGGTTGAACATGAAAGCGTCCAGTCCGGCAATCATCTGGAGCTCATAGCTCCAACTGCCTGCCTTACCCCAAAAGCTGATGCCTGTATCGTGCCAGGTAGAAGGTAAAATAGTGAATTCTCCCTCCGGACGGTATACCGTAAAGAAGTTGAGCGGTTCATGAGCGTTGTTGAGGGCACCTACAGGAACCACGAAATGACCTACGCGAAGGTTAATCCAGGGTTTAAATGTCTTCTGCAACCAGAACTGCTCAAGGGCGACTTCGCCACCCTTCTCTATCTCTGATTCCCATTCGCCAGCCTCGGTAAACTCTTTCTCGACAGCGCTACCGGTACCGGTGTGCTCAAACTCGATTTCGGTCTGCATGGACCATCCCTGTCCAAAATCATATCCCAGATAGATTACGGCATGAGGAATGTCAAAACGTCCGTGACTGGGATCATCATTGTATTTGGTAGGATTTGAATACCGATATACGTTGTCGCTGTAAAAGTTGCGGCTCATGGCTACTTCGCCGTATCCGCCAACACTAAGACCTTGGGCGGAAGCTATTGAAAAAGGTATTACAGATAAAAAAAGTGTTGCAAGTGTCTTATTCATTTCAGTATGTCTTAAAGACGCTGCAAAGGTCCTGATAAGACGCAACTGGTACAATACTCACTTTTGATTAAAAACTGCATCGCCTCCTATTACTCACTTTTAGGTATGAAGGCGTATACCTAAAACTTGTATTTTTGCAGTCGGATACTCATTAATAGTTATGAAAACTGAATACACGCTTCAGGACAAGATGAGGGATCTGATTGATGATAACAATCTGATTCTCTTAGTCTTGAGTAGGTTTGGAATACATTTCGGATTTGGTGACAGTACCATCTCGGAGGTATGCCGCGAGAACAATGTCGACTGTCCCACATTTCTGGCCGTAGCCAATCTGATAGCCGGAAAGAACTATACCGGATACAGTGTATCGCTTCCCGCACTCATGGACTATCTGAAGCGTGCCCATACCTATTTCAGTGAATTCATACTGCCCGGAATTCGCCGCAAACTGATTGAGGCTCTCAACTGTAATGACGTGAATGACGTAGCCTTCCTGATACTCAAATTTTATGATGACTACACCATAGAGGTGGAGAATCACATGAAACACGAGAATGACGTGATATTCACATACGTTGAGAAACTGCTGCACGGACAGCCCACAGGAAGGTTCAATATCGCAAAGTATTCAGTGGCACACGACAACGGCTCACAAAAGCTCAAGGAGCTCAAGGATATTGTGATACGTCACTATCGCCAGCCCAACAATGACCAGCTCAACTCGGCACTTTATGACATAATAAACTGCGAGAATGACCTCATATCGCACAGCGAAATAGAGGAACGCCTGTTTGTACCTGCCGTAATGAAACTGGAGAAATCAGTAATGACGGGTGCCGAACCCGTTCAGAACAAGGCCCCTGAATACAGTGCCGGATCAATGGCCATACTCAGTGACCGCGAGAAAGACATAATCAAATGCGTAGCCCGTGGCATGTCAAACAAGGAGATTGCCGATAAACTGTTCCTCTCAATCCACACGGTAACAACTCATCGCCGCAACATCACGGCCAAGCTCCAGATTCACTCTCCAGCCGGCCTTACGATATACGCCATCATGAACAATCTGGTGGATATATCGGATATAAATCTTCAGTGATTATACCTTCTCCTCGCCTATCATTATAAGGCGGTACAGGTTGCAGCCTATGAAGTTGCCTATTACAAGGCAGACATAGAGCAGCAGCACGCTCCAGATATTCTCCTTAATGAAGCTGAACGGAACGGTCAGATAGTAGAATGCATCGGCAATGCAGTGCGGGAATCCGCAAAGTATGAACATGGGGACTGCAAAAAGTAGCGGCAGCCACTGGTTGCGGCGTGCAAACGTAACGGCAGTAGTCATCAGGAATCCGCAACCTATAGCAAGCAGTCCGGCACGTACGGGTCCGATAGCCAATCGGCCCTCAAGAATCTTCTGAGCAGCCTCCTGAAGCGGCATAGGTGATACTCTGGCAAGCAGGGATACGAGCAGACAGCCTACGATATTTCCTACCAGGATAAGCAGCAGGTCACCCACCTCACCCTTAACTATAAATCCGGCAGTACCGGTGTATAGTTTGAGTTTGTAACAGACCACGGTGATAAGACCAAATGTGAACATTACGGCGCCGACAACGCCACCCAATGCCAGAAAACCGAATCCTGCTATTCCAATGCAGATACCTGCCAGGACTGAAGACTTGAAAATTGTACTGAACTTTCCCATATCACAAAGATACAAAAGGGGTCAGACCCCAATTGTATCATTGAGCATTAAGTTTTCAACAACGCAAAACAGTACAATTGGGGTCTGACCCCTTTTGTACTATCAACAGGTTTTGTGCTTCTTGAGATCCTCCTCGTAGTTATAGAGGTTGGTGGGATAATCGCCGTTAAAGCAAGCGGTGCAGAGCTGACACTGCTCCATGCTGCGGCCCGATGCCCTGTAGAGAGACTCTAATGACAGGTAATAGAGTGAGTCTGCGCCAATGTAATCACGGATTTCCTCCACAGTATGGCTGGCGCCGATAAGTTCGTCGTATGTGCCCGTATCAACGCCGTAGTAGCACGGATAAGCGTATTTGGGGCTTGCAATGCACACATGAACCTCGGTTGCTCCCGCCTCGCGCAGCATACGCACAATCTGGCGTGATGTAGTTCCGCGAACTATAGAGTCATCAATAAGTATCACACGCTTACCGTTTACGATACTGCGTACAGGTGACAGTTTCATCTTGACGCCCTTGTCACGCAGCTCCTGCGCCGGCTGAATAAACGTACGGCCCACATATTTGCTCTTGAGCAGCCCCATCTCATACGGTATTCCGCTGGCCTCGGCGTAACCCATTGCGGCGCTCAGGCTCGAATCAGGTACACCTACCACGATATCGGCATCAACAGGATGCTCCTCATAGAGCAGACGGCCGGAGAGTTTGCGGAAAGAATGCACGTTGCAGCCCTCAATGTCACTGTCAGGGCGTGAGAAATAGATATACTCCATCACGCACATACGATGACTGCGTAACTTGGAATAGTCATTGGAGCGTATGCCGTGATGATCAATCGATATAACCTCACCCGGATTCACGTCACGGATGAATTCAGCGCCTATGGCATCAAAAGCACAGGTTTCACTTGCCACCACATAACCTTCGCCCAACTTGGCAATTGACAACGGATGGAATCCGTACTTGTCCCTACAGGCGTATATGCGGTTGGGAGTCATAATAACCAATGAGAATGCGCCCTCAATCATATTCAGGGCATTGATAATGTTGGTAATGCGATCCTCCTCAGTGGGGTCTTTCTTGATAAGATGCGCAAAAAGCTCACTGTCAGATGTGGTCTGCAACAGGCTTCCGCGACGTTCCAGATACAATCGTAACTCCTTGGAATTAATAATGTTACCGTTGTGTGCTAAAGCAAAATCGCCAGTGTAATGATGGAATGTGAACGGTTGTATATTCTCCAGTCCGCCCACATTGGTAGTGGGATATCTCACGTGTCCGATGGCGATGTTGCCGGTAAGTTCGTTCAGATGATTCTGACCGAATATCTCGATCACAAGTCCGGCGCCCTTATGCAGATGCATCCCCTGCTTGTCGGCACTCACGATTCCGCAGCCCTGCTGACCACGGTGCTGCAGGCTATGCAGCGCATAATAGGCATACTGTGCGGCATTCTCCACACCGTAAATGCCAAACACTCCGCATTCGTGATGAATCTCTTCCATATAGATTTATTCTACAGTAACTGATTTGGCCAGGTTACGCGGCTGGTCAACGTCACGTCCCTTGGCTATTGCAATGTGGTAAGCAAGCAGCTGCAGCGGTATTACCGACAGCAGCGGAACCAGGCACTCCTCGGTATCCGGAATCTCGAACGAGTAGTCCGATATGGCCTTCACGTCCTTATCGCCCTCAGTCACAATACTGATTACGCGACCCTTACGTGCCTTAACCTCCTGTATGTTGCTCAGGATCTTGTCATAGTGACCACGCTTGGGAGCAATCACAACCACCGGCATCTCCTCATCAATAAGGGCAATGGGACCGTGTTTCATCTCTGCAGCGGGATAACCCTCGGCGTGAATGTAAGATATCTCCTTGAGCTTGAGAGCACCCTCCAGGGCAATCGGATAGTTGTATCCGCGACCCAGATAGATAAAGTTGTGCGCGTAAGTGAATGTCTTGGCCAGCTCCGATATCTGCTTGTCATGCTTGAGTATCTTCTCAATCTTGGCCGGGATATTGGGCAGTTCTGCAATTATCTTCTCACGCTGCTCATCAGATACGGTGCCCTTCTCCTGTGCCAGGTTCAAAGCCAGAAGCAGCAGGGTCTCAACCTGAGCCGTGAATGCTTTGGTTGATGCCACACCGATCTCAGGGCCTGCATGCGTGTAGCAGCCCGTATCGGCAGCGCGTGCAATTGATGAACCAACCACGTTGCAGATACCAAACAGGAATGCGCCCGATGCCTTGGCCAGCTGCATGGCAGCCAGAGTATCGGCAGTCTCACCTGACTGAGAAATGGCAATCACCACATCATCGGGATAGATAACCGGATTGCGGTAACGGAACTCCGATGAGTACTCCACCTCAACCGGAATACGCGTGAGCTCCTCAATCATGTACTTACCTATGAGCGCTGCGTGCCAAGATGTACCGCAGGCACATATTATGATGCGACGTGCGGACAGCAGACGTTTCTTATGGTCAATCACGCCCGATAGCTTTACAATGCCCAGATCGGGATGCAGACGACCGTTCATGACTGTACGGCAAGTATCGGGCTGCTCATGAATCTCCTTGAGCATGAAGTGCGGGAAACCGCCCTTCTCAATCTGGCTCAGGTTCAACTCCAGCTTCTTGATTACCGGAGTCTGCTCAATACTGCGCAGATCAGTTATCTTGAGTTCCTTACCGCGCTCGATGAAAGCAATCTGCTCCTCGCCAAGATAGACCACCTTATCGGTATATTCAATGATCGGAGTGGCATCGGACCCAATCAGGAACTCGTCTTCGCCCACACCGATAATGAGCGGACTGCCCTTGCGTGCGGCAATCATGCGGTCGGGCTGTGTCTTGTCCACAATCACTATGGCATATGCGCCTATGACGCTGTTCAGAGCCAGCGGAACGGCCTCCTCAAGGGTAATGCCGTGACTGTCCATAATATACTGGATAAGCTGTATGACTACCTCTGTATCGGTCTCACTCTTGAAATGGTAACCCTGGTTCTGCAACTCCTTCTTGAGCGCGCGGTAGTTCTCTATTATACCGTTATGTATGAGCGCCAGATTACCTGACTCCGAGAAGTGCGGATGCGCGTTCACATCATTAGGCTCACCATGAGTTGCCCAACGGGTATGAGCTATTCCAATACTGCCGCTCAGGTTCTTGCCCTCGACAGCATGCTCAAGATCGGCCACCTTGCCCTTTGTCTTGTAAATGACCAGGTTTCCGTCATCATTTATCAGCGCTACACCAGCACTGTCATAACCTCGGTACTCCAGTCTGGAGAGGCCTTTGATCAGTATTGGATACGCTTCACGTTTACCTACATAACCTACTATTCCACACATAGTTATAGTCCTTTAATTAAACGTATTCATCAATTCTCTTTATAGCCAGACCATCCACTCCGATTTTGCAGAAAGCGTAGATGAAAGCACTGGCCTGACGGGCGTTGGTAATAAGCGGGATGTTGAAATCAACCGCCGTACGCCTTATCTGGTAGCCGTTCTGCAACTCACGCGCAGTATTGTTCTTTGGAATGTTTATGGCCAGGTCTATCTTACCGCCGCGCATGTAGTCAATCACATTGGGCTTCTCATCAGAATCCGGCCAGTGTAGAACCTCCTGCACCTTTATGCCGTTCTCCTCAAGGAACTTGGCCGTACCGCTTGTAGCGTAGATCTTATAGCCGTAATCATCCAGGATACGGGCTGCATCCAGCAAATCAATCTTTGACTTAGTGGGGCCCGATGACAGCAGGATACCCTTCTCCTTTGAAGGAACACGTGTACCAACCGATATCATACTCTTGAGCAAAGCCTCGTGGTAGTTGTCACCTATGCAGGCAACCTCACCTGTCGATGCCATATCTACGCCCAGAATAGGATCGGCCTTGAGCAGACGGGCAAACGAGAACTGTGAGCACTTTACGCCGACGTAGTCAATATCGGCAAACGTCTTGCCGAAAGGCTCAACCTCCTTGCCCAGCATGATCTCGGTAGCCATACCTATGAAGTTGAACTTGGTAATCTTGCTTACAAACGGGAAACTGCGCGAAGCACGCAGGTTACATTCTATAACCTTGATGCTGTTCTCCTTAGCCAGGAACTGAATATTGAAGGGGCCCGAAATGTTCAGAGCACCTGCAATCTTCTTTGATATTTTCTTGATCTGACGTATGGTCTCGTAGTAGAGTTTCTGAGCCGGGAATACCACTGTAGCGTCACCTGAGTGAACGCCGGCAAACTCAATATGCTCACTGATGGCATAGCACTTTATAACGCCGTTCTGGGCCACAGCATCAATCTCAACCTCCTTGGCACGCTGCAGGAACTCAGTCACCACAACGGGGTGCTCCTGACTAACCACAGCAGCGTTGTTGAGCGCGGTCTCAAGTTCAGCACGGTCACTTACCACACGCATGGCAGCACCTGAAAGCACGTATGACGGACGGATAAGCACAGGCAGACCCACCTCATCGACAAAGCTCCAGATATCATCCATACTGGTAAGCTCTTTCCAGCGCGGCTGATCAATGCCCAGCGAGTCACACATCTCGGAGAACTTCTGACGGTCCTCGGCCATATCAATACTCTTGGCCGATGTACCCAGGATGTTGATTCCCTCATGATCCAGCAACAGAGCCAGGTTATTAGGAATCTGTCCACCGGTTGATACGATAACGCCCTTGGGAGCCTCCATATCGCATATATCGAGTACACGCTCCAGAGTAAGCTCGTCAAAGAACAGGCGGTCACAGGTGTCGTAGTCAGTACTTACGGTCTCAGGGTTGTAGTTAATCATGACAGCCCTGTAGCCCATCTCCTGAATCTTCTTGACGGCAGCCACACCGCACCAGTCAAACTCAACGCTGGAACCTATGCGGTAAGCACCGCTACCCAGAACGATCACGGACTTTGAGTCCTGCTCAAACTGAACGTCGTTCTCAGTTCCGTTATAAGTGATATAGAGGTAGTTGGTAAATGCCGGATACTCACCTGCAAGCGTATCAATCTGCTTTACAACAGGCAGGACACCAAGGCCCTTACGATACTTACGTACGGCAGCCTGTTTCTCATGAGGATTGAGCTTATCGCCCTTTATTGTCAGTTTACCTATCTGATAATCACTGAATCCCATGCATTTGGCCTCACGCAGCAGATCCTCGGATACATTCTTAAGGTCTCCTGCAGCAGCCAATTGCTCCTTGATATCATGAATATTAGCCAAACGGCACAGGAACCACTTGTCAATCTTGGTCAGCTCATGCAGCTTATCGACAGTATAACCCTGAGCGAAAGCCTGCTCAATTGCGGGCAGACGGCGGTCGGTAGGATTCACCAGCTCAGCCTCGATATCAGGCACATGAACGTTGTTGCACACAAATCCGTGCAGGCCCTGTCCGATCATACGCATACCCTTCTGGATAGCCTCCTCAAAGGTGCGTCCTATTGACATGATCTCACCAACGGACTTCATGCTTGAACCGATCAGACGTGAAACACCCTCAAACTTACCCAGGTCCCAACGCGGAATCTTACATACCACGTAGTCCAGGGCGGGCTCAAAGCAGGCCGATGTAACCTTGGTAACAGAATTTGGAATCTCATCCAAACCATAACCCAGACCCAGTTTTGCAGCCACGAAAGCCAACGGATAACCGGTAGCCTTTGATGCCAGGGCCGATGAGCGGCTCAAACGTGCGTTAACCTCAATCACGCGGTAATCATCGGAGTTGGGATCCAGAGCATACTGGACGTTGCACTCTCCCACTATACCCACGTGGCGTATGATATCGATTGCAATGCGGCGCAGCTTATGATATTCATGATCACTCAGAGTCTGTGACGGAGCAACGACCACGCTCTCACCGGTATGGATGCCCAGCGGGTCAAAGTTCTCCATGTTGCAGACCGTGATACAGTTGTCATAACGGTCACGTACAACCTCATACTCAATCTCCTTCCAGCCCTTGAGTGACTCCTCGACCAGAATCTGTGGGGAATATGAGAATGCCGATGCAGCCACCTTCTTAAGTTCTTCGTCATTTGAGCAGAATCCGGAACCCAGACCGCCCAGAGTATAGGCGGCACGTACGATCACAGGATAACCAATCTCCTTTACAACCTTAAGGGCCTCCTCCATATTGTTTACAGCCTCACTGCGTGGGGTCTTTACGTTAATGGAGCGCATCATATCGGCAAACAACTCGCGGTCCTCGGTGTTGATTATAGCCTGAACCGGAGTACCCAGTACCTTAATGCCGTATTTTTCAAGTATTCCGCTCTTGTACAGCTCAACACCGCAGTTAAGGGCTGTCTGGCCGCCGAACGCAAGCATAATCCCGTCAGGATGCTCCTTCTGGATAACCTTCTCTACGAATGTGGCAGTGATTGGCAGATAATAAATGGCATCGGCCACACCCTCGGATGTCTGGACTGTAGCTATATTGGGGTTTATAAGAATGGTGTATTTGCCGTCCTCACGCAGGGCCTTCAGAGCCTGCGAACCTGAGTAGTCAAACTCACCTGACTGACCTATCTTGAGTGCTCCCGAACCGAGCACAAGTACTCTCTTCACATCTTCCATAGCATCATCATTTTTTAGAATACTGTATCATGTTTTCCACAAACATACCAAACAGGTTGCCCGTATCGGTAGGTCCGCTCGATGCTTCCGGATGGAACTGGGTTGAGAAGAAGGGCTTTGTCTTATGCTTGATGCCCTCATTTGTACCGTCGTTCAGGTTCTCGAACATACGCTCCCAATCAGCGGGCAGCGTACTGTCATCTATGGCAAAACCGTGGTTCTGTGATGTCACAAAGCACTTGTGAGTGCCCGGAATGCGGACTGTCTGATTGTGTCCGCGGTGACCGTATTTGAGCTTGTAGGTCTTGGCTCCTGCAGCAAGTGCCAGCAGTTGGTTTCCAAGACAGATACCCATTATGGGACGATTATCGGCCAAAGCCTTACGTATGTTAGCAATAGTCTCGGTGCACATTGCGGGATCACCCGGGCCGTTTGAAATGAACAGGCCGTCATAATCCTCACCGCTGAAATCATAGTTCCAGGGCACACGCTTTATCTGTACGTTATAGTCAAGCAGACAGCGCAGAATGTTGTTCTTCATGCCGCAGTCTACCATCAGGACCTTATACTTGCCGTTTCCGTAGTGCTTTATCTCAGGGCAAGAGACCTGAGCCACCAGATTGTCCTTGTTGGGATCGTAAAACGGTATATCCTCATCGCCAAAGACTATCTTGCCCAGCATGGCACCCTTCTCACGCAGACGCTTGGTAAGCGCACGGGTATCGATTCCGTAAATACCGGGTACCTGCCAGCGCTTAAGCCACTCACCCAGACTCTTCTCAGAGTCCCAGTGGCTGTATTCGGCCGAATATTGTGCAATTACAAGTGCTGAACACTGTATCCTGTCTGATTCATAAAACTTTGATATTCCATTAACCGTCTCGTCACCCGGCACTCCGTAGTTGCCTATAAGCGGGAATGTGGGTACCAGGATCTGCCCCTTGTATGACGGATCACTAAGACTCTCCGGATAGCCCGTCATAGCCGTATAGAACACGAGTTCGCCCGATACGGATTTTTCATATCCGAACGAGCGACCTACATAACGGGTTCCGTCCTCAAGTATAAGAACTGCTTCTCTCTCCATGTATCTGTTATAGTATCTTCTTTATTCTTTCCATAGCTTCTATGGTACGCTGGCGGTCTGCAAATGAGGTTATGCGGAAATAACCTTCTCCAGCAGGGCCGAATCCGCTACCGGGTGTAACCACGACCTGTGCCTTGTCTAGCAGCAGATCAAAGAAATCCCATGAACTCATGCCTTTTGGCGTCTTGGCCCAGATATACGGTGCATTCTCACCACCCTGCGGCTCCAGACCGGCCTCATCCATACTCTTCCTGATTATACGTGCCGTCTCCAGGTAATAGTCTATGGTTGCCTTAGTCTCGGCGCGGCCCTCATCTGAATAGACAGCCAGAGCTCCTTTCTGTGAGATGTATGACGCACCATTGAACTTACAGCTCTGACGGCGCTCCCACATAGCATTCAGGCTGGCCTTTCCGCCCTTACCGTCATCAACCTTGAGTTCCTGGGGTATTACGGTATAACCGCAACGCACACCGGTAAATCCGGCAGTCTTTGAAAAACTGCGGAACTCTATCGCACAATTTCTTGCGCCATCAATCTCATAAATTGAATGAGGAATCTCCGGATCACGTATGAATGCCTCGTATGCCGAGTCATACATAATCAGAGCGCCGTTCTCAAGAGCATAATCAACCCATTTTTTGAGCTTGCTGCGAGTGATTACGGCACCCGTCGGATTATTCGGGTAGCAAAGGTACAAAACATCGAATTTCTGGGTGGGAATAACGCCCGTAAAATCATTCTCTGCATTGCAAGTTATATATTTTATAACATTTCCGCGCATCAGGTTGGTATCCACATAAACAGGATATACAGGGTCTGTAATACCGATAAGCGACCCGGGAGTAAGGATATCACCTATATTGCCCGTGTCGCTTTTGGCTCCGTCGTTAATGAAAATGTCATCGGGATTCATCTGTACCCCCAGCGGTGAGTAATCACCTTTGACTATGGCCTCCCTAAGCCAAAGATAGCCACGCTCAGGGCCGTAGCCGTGAAATGTCTCCGGCGCAGCACAGTCATCGACAGCCTGATGCATGGCCTTTATTACTGCCGGTGCAAGCGGACGGGTCACGTCACCTATTCCCATCCTGATGATATCAGCCTCGGGATGAGACTTGCTGTAAGCCGCCACCCTCTTGGCTATATCCAGAAACAGATATCTCTCGGGCAGACGACCAAAATTTATGTTTGCTTGTGGCATATGTATTATAGTTCAATCGTTCCTTCAAAAACAGTGTTGGCATCGCCGGTCATCAGAACCTCCTTGGTATCGGGGTTCCACGAGACCTTAAGGCTGCCGCCATCCATAATCACCTCACAGTCATCGGGATCGGTGTATCCCTGCATGGCCGATGCTACCGCAGTCGCGCAGGCACCTGTACCGCACGCGCAGGTTATGCCGCTTCCGCGCTCCCATACGCGCATCCTTATATGGTGGCGGTCCAGAACCTGTGCAAACTCAATATTTGCACGGTTGGGAAACATGGAGTTACGCTCCATAACCGGACCTACAGTGGCCACAGGTGATTTCTCGGCATCCTTTACAAACATGACCAGATGCGGATTTCCCATATTGATGGCTGTGCAGACAGTAGGACCTTCACCAACGTTCAAGGTCTCTCCCACCAGTGTTCCTGCACCGTACCTTACATTGAGCGGCACACCTGCGCCCATACCTACCGTAACTGATTCAATCTTTCCGTCCTTACCGGGATGAAGCGACAGTTTCTTGATGCCGGAAAGAGTATCAAGAGTGATTTCAGTCTTGGTAGTCAATCCCTTGTCATACACGTATTTACCAACGCAACGTGATCCGTTTCCGCACATCAGCGCCTCAGATCCGTCGGCATTGAAGATACGCATGCTGAAATCAGCCTTAGGCGAGCGTCCTATCAGTATAAGGCCGTCAGACCCTATACCTTTGTGGCGGTCACTCCAAAGTATGGAAAGCTTGGCCGGATCGGGCAGCACAGTATCCATGACATTGACATAGATATAGTCATTGCCCAGACCATGCATCTTGGTAAATTCAACTGCCCTTCCCATCTTATTTGTTCTTCAGATAAGCGTCAACCTGTGCTGCAGTCTCGCGTCCGCTTGCCAGAGCCCTTACAACCAGGCTGGCACCGTTCTTGGCGTCACCGGCCAGGAACACGTTCTCAGCGTACTGGGGATGCTCAGGCTTGAGGAATCCCATAGCCAGCAGCACCATATCGCATTCAATAATCTCCTTCTTGCCTGTAAGTTTCATCTGAGGACGGCCGCCGTTAGGATCCGGTACCCACTCCACAGTCTCAACCTCAACGCCCTTCAGGTTGCCCTTACCGTCATCCAGAAAATAGTTGGATGTAAGGCACCAGCGGCGCTCGCAACCCTCCTCATGACTTGTTGTGGTCTTGAGGATGTTAGGCCACTGCGGCCAGGGAGTTGCAGGATTGTAACCAACCGGAGGCTTGGGCATGATCTCAATCTGAGTAACGCTTACGGCACCCTGACGATGGCATGTACCTATGCAGTCGCTACCAGTATCACCGCCACCGATTACAAGTACCTTCTTACCCTTGGCCGATACGGTCTCCTCGGGGCTGAACTGGAATCCTGCCAGACGCAGATTCTGCTGTGTAAGCATCTGCAGGGCAAAGTACACGCCCTTGAGCTCACGTCCCGGAATCTTAAGGTCACGTGCGGTAGGTGTACCGTTTGAAATGATATATGCGTCAAAACCCTCGGGCAGCTTGTTCAGGTCAACAGGTGTGTTGAACTTGAACTTGATACCCTCCTGCTCCATGATCTCCATACGGCGGTCAATCACATACTTATCCAACTTGAAGTTAGGAATTCCATAACGTACCAGACCACCAGCCGATGGCATCTTGTCAAACAGAGTTACCTCATAACCCAGTGCGTTAAGACGTACCGAGGCGCTCAGACCGGCAGGACCTGCACCTATTATGGCAACCTTCTTGCCGTTACGCTCATATGTCTTGGGCTTGATGTATCCCTCACGGAAAGCATGCTCAATGATTGAGCACTCGTTCTCACGTACGGTTACGGGAGCATCGATGCAAAGGTTCAGCGCACAACTCTTCTCGCAGAGAGCCGGGCAGATACGGCCCGTAAACTCAGGGAAGTCATTTGTGGCCGAGAGCAGCTTGTATGCAAGTTCCCACTTGCCTTTGTAAACGGCATCCTGCCATTCGGGCTGCTTGTTGCCCAGCGGGCATGCCCAGTGGCAGAACGGTACGCCGCAGTCCATGCAGCGTGATGCCTGCAACTGGCGGCTGCTGTCGTTCAGCGTCTGCTCTACCTCACTGAAATCAGCTATTCTCTCATATACTGGTCTATGACCGGCGTCCTGTCTGGGTACGGTCAGGAAAGCTCTTGGATTTCCCATAGTAGTGTCTCTTTAGAATTTAATAATCACGCTGAACATTGTCAATCTTCTGCTGCAGCGCCTTCATACGCTCCTCCTGCAGGATGCGGCGGTACTCGATAGGAGTAACCTGTATGAACTCACCTACATACTGAGCCCAGTTGTCAAGCATCTTCCTGGCCAGAGCCGAGCCTGTGTATTTGTAGTGCTTCTCAATCAGTCCGCGCAACTCGTCACGACCGGCTTTGTCTTCAATCAGGTCAAGCTCAATCATATCCATGTTGCAGTAGTAGTCAAAGTCATGGTTCTTGTCCCAGACGTAAGCCAGACCGCCCGACATACCTGCGGCGAAGTTACGTCCTGTAGTACCCAGCACAACCACGCGACCGCCTGTCATATATTCGCAGCAGTGGTCACCTGCGCCCTCAACTACGGCTGTGGCGCCAGAGTTACGTACTGCAAAACGCTCACCGGCGCGACCGTTGATGAATATCTCACCGCTTGTAGCACCGTACAGGATCGTATTACCTGCAATGATGTTCTCGGATGCGTCAAACTTGCTCTCAGCGGGCGGGCATATTGCAATGCGGCCACCTGAAAGGCCCTTGCCTACATAGTCATTGGCCTCACCCTCAAGCTTGAAGGTTACACCCTTCATCAGGAATGCACCGAAACTCTGTCCAGCCGATCCCTTAAACGTGACGTTGATTGTATTGTCGGCCAGACCGTCGTGTCCGTACTTGCTTGCTATCGCACCTGACAGCATTGCGCCTGCGGCACGGTCTGTGTTGATTATATCGTATGAAAGTTCAACCTTTGCACCCTTCTCAATGGCATCGGCCGATGCCTTGATGATCTTCTGGTCAAGTATCTGGCTCAGGTCATGTTTCTGATCCTCTTTCTTGTAGAGGTCACCATCTATCTTGGTGAGCAAACGGCTGAAGTCCAGACCGCGGGTCTTGTCGTTGAACTTGGCAGTATCAATCTCAATAAGGTCCGTACGACCTATGATATCCTCAAACTTGCGGAATCCCATATCGGCCAGGAACTCTCTTACGCCTTCAGCCATATACATGTAATAGTTGATAAGGTACTGGCTGTGACCGCGGAACTTGGCACGCAAAGCGGGATCCTGTGTGGCTACACCTACAGGGCAGGCGTTTGTATGGCACTTACGCATGAGCAGGCATCCCAGAACGATAAGCTGAGCTGTTCCGAATCCAAACTCGCCTGCACCCAGCAGAGCCATCGATATGACATCACGCGGGGTCTTGAGCTGTCCGTCAACCTGAACCTCTATCTCCTTGCGCAGACCGTTCAAAACCAGAGTCTGTTGAGTCTCGCTGAGGCCGATTTCAGGTGAAATACCTGCATAACGGATTGATGATGCGGGTGATGCACCTGTACCGCCCTCAGAGCCTGAGATAACCACCAGGTCAGCCTTAGCCTTGGCAACACCGGCTGCAATGGTACCTACTCCGCTCTCGGCAACCAGCTTGACGCTGATCTTGGCCTTGGGGTTAACGTTACGCAGATCATAGATTAGCTGTGCCAAATCCTCAATCGAGTAAATATCGTGATGAGGAGGAGGCGAAATCAGTGAAATTCCGGGAATTGAGTTACGTGTACGGGCAATGATCTCGTTCACCTTGAATCCGGGAAGCTGACCACCCTCACCAGGTTTAGCACCCTGGGCAATCTTGATCTGGATCTCCATTGCGTTGACCAGATACTCGGCAGTGACGCCGAATCGGCCCGATGCAACCTGTTTGATGCGGCTGCTCAATGAAACGCCATCCACATCATTGTGGAAACGCTCGCTATCCTCACCACCCTCACCGGTATTGCTACGTGAGTCCAAAGTATTGAGAGCTATTGCGATAGCCTCGTGAGCCTCCTTGCTTATGGCACCGAATGACATTGCGGCACCTATAAAGCGCTTAACGATATTCTCGGCGGGTTCTACCTCATCAATAGAAATAGGATTGCTCTTGAACTTGAAGTAGTTGCGCAGGAACAGCGGCTCCTGACGGTCATCAACTATAGAGCAGAATTCCTTGAACTTCTTGTAGCTTCCCAGACGGGTTGCAAGCTGAAGTGTTGAAATGGCCTCGGGCGTCCATGCATGACGTATACCGTCCTTGCGGAACGCATATTGGCCTATGAACGGAAGCACATCATCAGGTTCGGTCTTGCCAAATCCCTGCTCCTGCATACGCTGGGCATCCTTGCAGATACCCTCCAGGGTTACACCGCCAACGGTTGATGATGCTGTTCCGAAATACTTGGCCAGAAGCTCCTGGCTCAAGCCGATAGATTCAAATATCTTGGCACCGCGATATGAACGTATGGTGCTGATACCCATCTTACTGAGTATCTTCTTAAGGCCCTTGTCGACGGCCTTGATGTAGTTGTGCTGAGCGGTCTCGTAGTCAAGCTGAATCTCACCCTTCTTTACCAGATCATCGATCACTGCAAATGCCATATAGGGGTTGACTGCACTTGCGCCGTAGCCCATAAGCAGAGCCACATGCATAACCTCACGGATCTCGCCGCTCTCTACGATCAGAGCTGTCTGGACACGCTTCTGGATTGATACCAGATAGTGGTGAATGGCGCTTACGGCAAGCAGTGAAGGAATTGCGGCGTGTGTTTCGTCTATGCCGCGGTCGCTTAGGATGATATAGTTGATACCTGCATCAACTGACTTTTCGGCTTCATGGCAGAGATTCTCAATGGCTTCGGCCATACCTTTGGCTCCCTTTGATTTCTCAAACAGGATGGGCAGAACCTCGGTATTGAATCCTTTGTAACGGATGTTGCAAAGGGTATCAAGTTCAGTGTTGGTAAGAACCGGCTGCGGCAGACGTACCATCTTGCAGTGGCCCTCGCTGGGTGTAAGGATGTTCATGCCTACAGCGCCGATATACTCGGTCAGTGACATAACCAGTTCCTCACGGATGGGGTCGATAGGCGGGTTTGTAACCTGCGCAAACTGCTGACGGAAATAGTTGAACAGCAGCTGGGGACGGTCAGAGAGGACTGCCAGCTGGGTATCGTTACCCATTGATGACAGAGGCTCCTGAGCGGTCTGACACATCGGAACTATTATACGGTCAATATCCTCACGGGTAAAATCAAAGGCACGCAGACGACGGCTGAACTCAGGCACATCGTTGGGAGCCTTACGACCACTCTTAAGTTTACCCAGCTCCACACGTCCGGCGCTGAGCCATCCGGCATAGTCAAGCTCGCTTGCAAGAGCATCCTTAACCTCGTTGTTACGGAATATCTGACCGTTGTCAGTATCAATAAGCAAGATCTTTCCAGGCTGGAGTTTACCCTTCTCAACCACCTTTGATGCATCGACCTTTATGCAACCAACCTCGGATGCCATAATCAGCATACCGTCATCGGTAATAAGGTAACGTGCGGGACGCAGACCGTTACGGTCAAGCATACCTCCGGCGTAACGGCCATCGGTAAAGAGCATTGCGGCAGGACCGTCCCACGGCTCCATAAGGATTGAGTGGTACTCGTAGAATGCCTTCAGTTTGTCACTTATAGGGTTCTTCTCATTGAATGACTCAGGAATCATCATGGCCATTGCGTGAGGCAGAGACATGCCTGAACGCACAAAGAACTCAAGTGCATTATCGAACGATGCACTGTCGCTCATATCGGGCTGTACGATAGGATGAATATCGCTCACCTCGCCCAGAGCCGGCGATGAAAGCACGCTCTCACGGGCCTCCATCCAGCCGCGGTTACCGCGAATAGTGTTTATCTCACCGTTGTGAGCCAGCATTCTGAACGGCTGAGCCAGCGGCCATGTGGGGAATGTGTTGGTACTGAAACGGGAATGAACCATAGCAAGTCCGCTCGTAAAGAACGGACTGCTAAGATCCGGATAGTACTCACGCAACTGGGTTGATGTGAGCATTCCCTTATAGACCATTATGCGGCATGAAAGTGATACTATATAGAAATTACGGTCGGTAATCCTCTGCTCGGTGTGCTTGCGTACCTTATAAAGGAGAGTCTCCAGACCATCGGCCTCGGAAGCGCCGGTAACGAATATCTGGACTGTGCGCGGCTCAGTGGCACGTGCGGCTTCGCCCAGGATATTGCTGTTAACGGGTACTTCACGAACATTGGTCAGTTCCAAACCCATCTTTGACACCTCCTCACGGATTATGTCCAGGTACTTGTCGCCAAGAGCCTTGTCCTTGGGCAGGAATACGAGTCCTGTTCCGTAACTGAGGCGCTCAGGCACCGGGATACCCTGCAGGAGAATAAATTCGTGCGGTATCTGGAGTGTAATTCCGGCTCCGTCGCCACTCTTATTGTCGGCAGCCTCGGCACCACGGTGCTTCATGTTCTCAAGCAGTGTAAGAGCGCTGTCAACAAGTTGGTGTGTCTTTCCGCCCTTAAGGTTGACCATCATACCTATACCACAGGCATCATGCTCATTCTGAGGGTCGTATAAACCGTATTTTTTCATAATATATTACTTTCAATTACCTTTAATTCTAGTATCAGTTAACGGCTACATTAGTTTATGAATAGCAGTTCGCGGTACTTGGGCAGCGGCCACATATCGTTGTCAACAATCTCCTCAAGCTTATCGATGGTCTTACGCAGCGGGAAAAGAGACTCGGCAATCTCGTGGTAAGCAAGTGCCTTCTTGTACTCATCCTCAATAGCGTTAGCCTTCTTGCGGGCCTCAACCATTGCGTCAACCTGCTGGCGCAGATCTGTCACAAGCTCAGAGATGTTGGTAACGAGACCCATGCTGACACCTGCCATTGCCGAGTACTTGTCACCGTAAACATCCTTCATAAGGTCAATATTCTTGAGCAGCTTGGTCTGATATGCAAGTGCAGCGGGAATGATATGGTTGATAGCCATACGGCCAATCACACGACCCTCAATCTGTACCTTCTTGGTATAAGTCTCCCACTTAACCTCGTTACGGGCCTCAAGCTCCTTCTCGCTGTAAACACCCAGCTTTGTAAAGAGGTCGATTGCCTTCTTTGTAGTGAATGACTTGAACATCTTAGGTACGTTGGTCTCAACATCCAGACCACGCTTCTTAGCCTCCTTCTTCCACTCATCGGTATAACCGTTGCCGTCAAAGCAAACAACATCGATTATGCTCTTGATGATGGGCTTCAGGGTATCCATGAAAGCTATGTTCATAGGCTTACCAGCCTTCATTGCCTTGTCTACATCCTTCTTGAATGCAATGAGCTGCTCAGCAACAGCTGCGTTCAGGGTTGTCATGGCGCCGGCGCAGTTTGCGCTTGAACCAACGGCACGGAACTCAAAGCGGTTACCGGTGAATGCGAACGGTGATGTACGGTTACGGTCAGTGTTGTCAACGAATATCTCAGGAATCTCAACCAGACCAAGTGACTTGCCCTTCTTGCCGGCAATCTCAATAGGAGTATCCGATGGAACCTCAAGCAGTTTCTTGAGCACTGCGGTCATTGTACGACCCAGGAATGCAGATACGATTGCGGGAGGTGCCTCGTTGGCGCCCAGACGGTGAGCGTTGGTTGCGGTTGCGATAGAAGCCTTCAGCAAGTCATTGTGCTTTTGTACGGCAGCCAGCACGTTTACAAAGAATGTAACGAACTGCAGGTTACCCATGGCGTCCTTACCGGGAGCAAGCAGCAGTGTGCCTGTATCGGTACCCAGTGACCAGTTATTATGCTTACCTGAACCGTTGATACCGTCAAACGGCTTCTCGTGGAACAGAACAACGAAGCCGTGCTTGCGGGCGATGCTGTTCATCACGTTCATCATCTGCTGGTTCTGGTCATTTGAAAGGTTGGTCTCGCCGTAGATGGGAGCCAGCTCAAACTGGTTGGGAGCAACCTCGTTATGACGTGTCTTAAGCGGAATACCCAGCTTGTAACCGGCTATCTCAATGTCGCGCATGAAAGCGGCAACACGTGAAGGAATGGCACCAAAGTAGTGGTCATCCAACTGCTGGTTCTTTGATGAGGCGTGACCCATCAGAGTGCGGCCTGTAAGCATCAGGTCGGGACGTGCAGCATAAAGGTCCTCATCAACCAGGAAGTACTCCTGCTCCCAACCCAGATAAGACATAACCTTGTTTACCTTGGGATCAAACATGCGGCAGATAGGCAGGGCTGCATCGTTTACGGCCTTAAGAGCCTTCTTGAGCGGAGTCTTGTAGTCAAGAGCCTCACCGGTATATGAAATGAATACTGTAGGTATGCAGAGTGTATCATCCTGAATGAAAACAGGTGATGTAGGATCCCATGCGGTATAACCACGGGCCTCAAATGTAGCGCGGATACCGCCGCTGGGGAACGATGATGCATCAGGCTCCTGCTGTACGAGTGCCTTGCCGTCAAAAGTTTCAATCATTCCACCCTTGCCGTCATACTCCATGAAAGAGTCATGCTTCTCGGCAGTTCCGTCTGTAAGCGGCTGGAACCAGTGTGTAATATGGGTAACGCCGTGCTCCAGGGCCCAGGTCTTCATACCAGCGGCAACGCCGTCAGCAGTTGCGGCATCCAGATGAGCACCGTTGTCGATGCAGTTCACCAGGGCATTGAAAGTCTTAGCATCAAGATACTTGCGCATCTTGTCACGGTTGAATACCAGTTCTCCAAAGTAGTCAGAGATCTTGCCATCAGGTGTCTCAACAGCAGCTGCCTTCTTCTTGAAAGCATCCTGCACCACATCAAATCTAAGTTTACTCATAATTGTATGTTTTTGTGTGTTGTTTTAATCGTTTATTAAAGACGAAAGGCCAGTCCAAGCGGGCCAGCCTTTATGTTTATTATTAAAGATAAGTGTTGCCGATTGACTTACTCCCCGGCTGGAGAGAGAATAGCCAAACTGCCGCAGACATTACGCTTAGGATTGAAACCAACCTCCAGAGCATATCTGAAACCATATTCTATCAACACTTTCATATCTTTGCTTGTCTTTATGTTTCAAAAACGTTGCAAAAATAGGAATAAATGTTGCAATTTGAAAACTATTTCTCATATTTTTACTCAAAATGACATTAAAAAAATGTTATCAGCAGCAAACCGACATTTAACATACTTATTTATAAGCGTTTTCGTGAACGCCCTTTACGGCACGGCCGCTCGGATCGTTCAGTTTGCTGAAACTTGCATCCCATTTCAGGGCCTCGGCGGTAGAGCAAGCTACGCTTGGAACACTGGGAACACACTTGGCTGCCGATGCGCTTGGGAAATGCTCCTCAAATATGCTACGGTAGTAGTACTCCTCCTTGTTCATAGGCGTGTTAATGGGGAACCTTTCGGCCGCATGAGCCATCTGCTCATCAGTTACTGCAGCAGCGGTAATCTCCTTAAGTGAATCAATCCAACTGTATCCCACTCCGTCGCTGAACTGCTCCTTCTGGCGCCAGGCAACACTCTCGGGCAGCATATCGGCAAATGCCTCACGTACAACACGTTTCTCAATGCTCTTACCCGGACACATCTTGGCTTCAGGGTTCAGACGCATTGCAACATCCAGGAATTCCTTGTCCAGGAACGGAACTCGGCCCTCAACACCCCATGCAGCCAATGACTTGTTGGCGCGCAGGCAATCATAAAGGTGCAGCTTTGACAACTTCCTGACAGTCTCCTCGTGGAATGCCTCAGCGTCGGGAGCCTTGTGGAAATAGAGATAACCTCCAAATACCTCATCGGCTCCCTCGCCGCTCAGCACCATCTTGATTCCCATGCTACGTATAACTCGGGCAAGCAGGTACATGGGAGTGCTGGCACGTACCGTGGTCACATCATAAGTCTCAATGAAGTAGATCACGTCACGTATGGCATCCAGCCCCTCCTGGACTGTGTAGTTGATTTCATGGTGTACTGTACCTATGTGGTCGGCAACCTCACGGGCCTTAGCCAGATCCGGAGCACCCTTTAGACCTACTGCAAATGAGTGCAGACGCGGCCACCAGGCCTCCTGCTGGTCATCGGTCTCAACACGGCGTGCAGCGTTTTTCTTAGCTATGGCCGATATCACCGAGCTGTCCAGACCACCTGACAGAAGCACTCCGTAAGGAACATCGCACATAAGCTGACGCTTTACAGCAGCCTCAAGGGCATCGTGCAGTTCCTTTATATCGGCCTTGTTTGACTTCACGGCCTCATACTTGAACCAGTCACGGGTGTACCAGCGCTCAATATGACCGCTGCGGCCGCTCAGGAAATGTCCCGGCAGGAACGGCTCATACTCTGTGCAGATACCCTCCAGAGCCTTAAGCTCGCTGGCTACGCAGATATGACCCTCCTTATCCTTACCGATATACAGAGGAATAACACCTATCGGGTCACGGGCAATCAGGTATTCGTCACGCTCGGCATCATAAAGAGCAAAGGCAAAAATACCGTTCAGACGCTCCAGCATGCGGATAAAGTCCTCCTGGCTGCCTCCTGCACGAACTGCATCGCGGTAAAGCGCCAGGATAACCTCGCAGTCACTGCCGGTACTGAATGTGTATCGGCCCTCATACTCACGGCGTATTGCCTGATGGTTGTAAATCTCACCGTTAACGGCCAGCACCTGCAGACGGTCCTCACTGAACAGAGGCTGACCGCCTGACTGGGGATCGACAATACTCAAACGCTCATGAGCCAGTATGGCAGAGCCACCGCACCAGATACCGCTCCAGTCCGGACCGCGATGACGGATCCTGCGACTCATCTCAAGTGCCTGATGACGCAACTGCTCTGACTGCTCCTTAATCCTGAAGATTGAAACTATTCCACACATAGTATTTTGTTTTTGTTATTTATTCCGTTTTGCCTAGCATATGGAACAAAAAAAAGACTGATCAAATTGACCAGTCTTTTATGTTTTGTTCTGTATATACCCTGAATGATTAGCTTTCCCGCTGGCCAAAAGAAGTAACCATCCGAACCTGATTATTATTCTGGTTCTGATTCTGGTTATTCTGATTATTATTGGCGGTGTAAGCCAAAATTCTAGCCATATCTCTTGTTTTCGCTAAATTCAATCGCAAAATTAAGCACTCTATTTTTATCTACCAAAGCATTTGGCGAGAAAATATCGCTTTATCGTGAAAATTTTTCTTGCGCTTACATTTTGCCACCTTTATATATAATACACTTACTTTTTGTCATCTCGGTTTAGCCGTGAAGTTCGTCTCCCCTCCCCGCCAAAGTGTCAGTTCTTGATCATCTTAGAAGGCAAGATTCTATCCACAACAACCAAATTGCCTTCCACATGGAATATGTAATTCCACTTATGGTTATGAGACACCATCCTGCGTGCTTCGGGATGAATTGCCCTAATCACTTTAGATCGGCTTAAAGCAAAACAATCTGCAAACAATGACAAAGAATTAGTTTCCTGAATCATTATATCAATGTAACGATAGGATGATTCTCTGGAGAGTTTTGTAAAAAGGAATTCTACTAGATTGTCTATATCTTGATTGGCCGATTTACTGATTTTTACCTTGTAGCTTTTCATATCTTAGATCAAGTGCTTTTCTTACTTTGTCAAAGTATTCAGATACTGTCATATATTCTCCATGGTTAGCATCGGTCTCAATACCATTAAGTATGGCCTCATTATTTACAGGGCCCGATGAATATTGTATAGCGGGCTCTGAAATTGACCGATTTTGTTTCTCATTTTTCTTCATATAAGAATCGCATTATTGTATTAGACTTCAAATATAATTAATAATCGCTATACTTCGCCATTATGCTTTCAGATTCTCTTTTGCTTCAGGTTTGTGCTGCCAAATGGCTCCAACCTTGGGGCAAGCATCCTTATCAGAGCAGTCGCCGCAAGTGGCAAATCCTTTGACTATAGCACATTTGCGAATCTCGCACAAGTTGCTGCAAAATACGGTCTTGGCGCCGTCCATACGGCAGCCCTCGCAGTTGATATGCTCCGGCAGTATGGGCGCATTATTCAGTTCGGACCAGAGTTTGGCAGTCTTTTCACGCAGAGCCTGGTCATTATTCTTCGTGGCGATGTAGGCATCGCACTTACTGCAGTCCAGCCCGCAAATGGCAATCAATCGTTTCATATCAGTATTTAATCTTGAAGTAATCAAGTAATGCCTTATAGTTGTCCTGGGCAGAGAGGCATGTATCCATGAGATATCCGTTAATGTGTCCCCATTCTCTTAAGCCTCTGTAGTAGAACATCTTAAGTTCATCAGTTATAATAAATGGTACGATTCCATTGGCAAGACATTCCTTGAACATGATCAGTCTTCCAACCCTACCGTTTCCATCCTGGAACGGATGGATGGACTCAAAATTTTGGTGTAGGTCAATAATGTCCTCCAACGTCTTGGTAGACTTGGCGTTGTAATCAGAGAGTAGCACCTTCATCCTTGAATGGACCTCCTCCGGAGGACAGGTGGCATTCCCTCCTACCTCATTAGGTAATTTCTTGTAGTCTCCTACATTGAACCAGGACTTGCCACTATCGGATGTTCCGGTCTTAAATATTCTGTGAATCTCCTTTATAAATGGCTCGGAGAGTTTTTCATCGGCCCTATCTATGATTATATCTATGCAACGGAAGTGGTTGGTAGTCTCTACGATATCATCCACATTAATACTCTGGTCCGTAATGCCTATAGTATTGGTTTCAAAGATGAACCGGGTCTGTTCATGCGTCAGACGGCTTCCCTCTATATGATTGGAGTTATATGTCAGGTCTATTTGGGTCCGATGATAGATTCCTCCGCTGACCTTGCTCTCCTTTTCCTCTCGTAGACGTTTCAGCAAAGGGCTGATTTTGGACTTGCCTTTTCGCGGTAATGGGGCATCGGCCGGGATATTCCAGGTTTTTCCTACAAGAACAGCCCCTTCCATTTTCCCTGAGGCACACCAGTTTCTGACAGTGCGCTCGGATAGTTCATGTTGCTGTGCGTATTGGCTAACAGATATCAGTTCCATCTTTATCGGCAAGATTTTCAAACTAATTTGTTTCCTGATCTGTGTCTTGCTTATCCCACTTCTTTCTGTTGAAGAGAAGGATAATCTGAGCTATTGCAAAGAATCCGACAATGAAAAGACTGATGTCCGTAGCCTTGGGCTGGTGCGGGCCAAAGAAATTGCATAGATATAATACCACGCCCACCAATTCACCGATTATACTAGAATGATAAAGAGTCTTACAGGTTTCCGGTTTCATAACGGTTAGAAAAGGATTAGTTTTTTGCAAATGTAGCAAATATATTACTTTTGCCATCTCAAATAAAAACTTATGGAAGACCAGCTGTACTACAACATGTTCCAGGACCGTCTGGAAAGGGAATTGCTCAAGATCTGTACCGATGCCGGAATGCTTGAAGGCATTCTGTTAAGGTCCGATGACATTGACCTTAAATGGAAGGAACTTGCGCCGGAGTATATTGCCGACGGCGTGAAGGAGATTGCCGCCTACCCTACGGTTTCGGTTGCCTGGGCGGGTTATATAGGTATGGCCGTTGCTTGCTGGTGGAACCGCGACTGGGCAAAGCTTAAGGAACAGCCTTACAGCGTGCTGCTGGGTCCCAACGGCTTTGACGATATGGATGACCATATCCTTAAAGACATACTGGGCTTGCTTCCAGATGGAAAACAAGCCCAGCAGATTACGTCTCTGATGCAGACCTGCGCCCAGACCGCAGTCACGTTTATACGCCAGGAGAAGATTGAGCCTCAAAGTCCGCGCGCATTCTATATCTATGCACGCGCCGTTCAGGTAATGTTCTCAATAGGCGCCGCAATTGAGCTGCATCGTCTTGGTTACGAGATGAAAAAGCTCAAATAGGTTATCCCTTATCGATACTCTCCTCTACAAGTTTAAGCAGGCCCTTTGAGTCAAGCTGACTGCGCAGGGTCTCATCATGGAAATCGGTCAGGAACTTGATCAGATAATCCACAATGCTGTCAGAGAACACACCGCGTGAAGTATAAATGGCGCGATCCTTGGCAAGTTCCTTAGCTGCCTCAACGCAACAACCCGGAAGCTGTTCAAGTGCCTCCTGTACGGCACGGTTCTTCTCATCATGTATATTCACGCCAAGGCCAACATAGGTCTTATCGGCTACTGCCAATCCATCGGGCATCTCAAAGCCGTGACGGGCGGCGCAGCACAGTGCTGCCATTAGCAAATATGTATCGGCAAAACCGTCACTGGCACGCCATTCGAATGTCTGCTTGTCACTGAAATCCTTGTCCTCGGCCTTTTCAAGCGGATTGCACTTGGCGGCCATATCCATGCGCTTGAGCCAACCCAGAGGTACGCGAACCAGAGCACTGCGATTGGAGAATGACCAGCAAAGTGACGTAGGAGCCTCCTGATGAGGAACCAGACGCATGAATGAGAGCGGATGCGGGTTGCCGAATGCAGGCAGTGATGTACCGGCTTCCATATATCCTGCTATTGCCTTGCGGCACTCCTCGGTGAGTTCGCCGTTCTTGGTCATGACTGATTTGCCGTTACGCGTAAACTTGCAGTGAACATGCATACCTGATCCGGCCTTGCCCACAGTTATCTTAGGAGCAAAGGTAAGGGTTACACCGTACTGGTATGCAAGCTGGCGCATTACCCACTTGGCAACCACCAACTGATCGGCAGCATCTTCAATATCGGTAGGCAGGAACTCTATCTCGTTCTGCTCATATATTTTACCATCCTGCGTAAAGTTTCCGACCTCACTGTGGCCGTACTTTATCAGACCGCCGCACTGGGCTATCAGTTTCATGGCCTCGGTACGCAGATCCTGGAACTTGCAGAACGGAGCGCTCTCGTGATAGCCGCGTTGATCAGGTGTAAGATAAAGGTCCTCGGCCTCAGATATCACATAGTACTCCAGTTCACCCATTGCCTGCATCTTAAGGCCGGTCACTGCGGTGAACTCGTTATGTGCCTTATGCAATATGTACTGCGGGCTGCTCTCAAACTGGTTGCCCTCGCGGTCAAAATAAGAGCACAGAAGGTCAACCGTGGGAACATCGGTAAATGGATTTACAAAAGCTGTCTTGTAGCGCGGCAGCACATAAAGATCACTCTTGCCGGCTTCTATGAACGGGAACAGGCTGGAGCCGTCAACGCGCTCGCCGGCCTGGAGAATGCTCTCCAGGTGTGCGGCGCTGTTTATTACAAAATTAAGGGTTTTGAGTTTTCCGTCCCATCCGCAATAGTGCAGATTGATGAACTGTACTGCATTCTCGCGGCAGTAACGGATTATGTCTTCACATGTAAACTCACTGGCAGGCTTACCTAAAAAGCGCACCAGCAAATTAGGATTCATTTCAATGTTTTTGTCCATATATTCGCGTTTTTGATTCGTCCTTATTCAGGTAACGCGAATATATGAATTTTTCATGATATCAGATTCCTTTCATGCTATTTCTTGTTAGGAGTAAGGCGGTACATTGCCACATCGTGGCCGGGAACCGTCACCTTGAGAGCCTTCTTGGTGTTACCCACCTTTGCCTTCTTTGCGTTGAACTCCCACAAATTCTCAATGTTGTAGGTAATGGCGTCAAACTGCGTTGAGAGTCCGCTCACCTCCTCATCGGTCAGGTTGTAGTCCTGCCAGTTGATGTTGCACTCTACAGGCTCTGTGCTACGGTTAAGCAGGCAGAATGCCCAGTCACCATTCTCTAATGGTTTGAACCAGTACTCTATCTCGTTCTCGGTCTTGTAACGCAGTCCCTGAACGCCCAGTTTGTCCTGGTCTATTGCAATGACTTTTTTGTTCAGGATGATGGCACGGGTCTCATCGGTCATTTTTGAAAGGTCGTTGCCAAGGATAAGCGGAGCGGCCATCATGCACCACATACTAAAGTGGGCACGGTCCTCATTAACGCTCATACCGTTGCCAACCTCAAGCATATCGGGATCGTTCCAGTGACCCGGGCCTGCATACTTGCGCAAGGGAGCGTTCTGGTCTATGATGCTCAGTACGGTCTGTCCCCAGCCGCGCTGACGGGGGTTACCGGCAAAACGGGCTGTGATATCGCCCGTGGTACGCCATGAGTGGCCAACATTCTCAGCCCATTCCCAAGGTTTGTTTGTACCCCACTCGCACATGCTGAACAGTATGGGGCGGCCGGCTGCACGCAATGCATCACGCATCAGGGTGTAGGCACCACGCGGGTTGATATTCTCAGTTGCGCACCAGTCATATTTCAGGTAGTCTATTCCCCAACGGGCATACTGCAGGGCATCCTGATACTCGTGACCGAAACTTCCGGTACGGCCCGCACAGGTACGACGGCCGGCATCGGAGTAGATTCCAAGCTTCATGCCTTTGGAGTGAACGTAATCGGCCAATGCCTCTATTCCTGAGGGGAATGTCTTTGGATCAGGCTGTACGAATCCGTCGGCATCGCGTTCGCCGTGCCAGCAGTCGTCCATATTCAGATAGATGTATCCGGCATCGACAAGACCTTCGGCCACCATGGCATCGGCCTGCTCACGGATAAGTTGTTCACTGATGTTCTGTCCGAACTTGTTCCAGCTGTTCCAACCCATCTGAGGGGTTTCGGCCAGACCTTCCCATTTCTGTGCTGCGCTCCTTCCCGGAACAAGCACCACGGCTGCCAAAAGCAGCATTACTGTAAGTTTTCTCATAATTGACTTTATTTGGTTATTATTTGTTGCGGATCTCCTTACCGAACGGAAGCAGTGCTGCTATAGCAATCTTGAAATGAGCCAGGCCCAGGGGTATTCCAACTATCGTTATGCAGAATACCAGGCCACAGAGAGCATGCAGTATTGCTATCTCCCACCATCCCAGCAGTATCCATAATATATTGAAGCCCATACCCAGGCAACTGGGCTCATTAGGCTTGTCTCCAAGTTCCTTGCCAAACGGCCATAGAGCATATGTTCCTATTTTGAAAAGCTGCAAGCCAAACGGGATTCCGATGATTGTAATACACATAAGCAAACCTGCAACATAATACAGCAGGGCTGTCGCAATACCTCCAAGCAGGAGCCAAAATATATTTCCTAATGTATTCATCCCTGTCTTCTTCGACGTATATTCATTATAATCAACATTATCACCATAAGAATCAGAATTATAAAAAGTGGCGACATATGGAAGCCTTCATCGGCCACCTGATTCATAGTTTCGGGAGAATCCAGGTTCACGTCCTGGATGAATTTCATAAGCAGATTATCAGTCATGATTGAAAAAGGTTTTGTGCAAATATACAAAAATCCCCGAAACCTTATGATTCAAACGGTTCCGGGGAATTCTTTAAATATTAAAGGTAAAACTGATCAGAATGAAATGCCGAATGTAAGATATGCCATTTCGGCACAGGGGTTTACAGTAAGGCCGGCCGATAAAGGCAGACTGAAACTGTCCGTAATCTCCAACTCTTTGCCGGCCGAGAGCGATATGTTGGTTACCGCAAAGCCTTCTGTACCGTATAGTCCGCTCTCAAACGGAACAAATCCCAGACTGGCCGTCCAATCGGCGCCACCAAAACTGAACGGAGCTGCAATCTCGCAGTATGAACTGAATGCGGCATCACCGTTTGCCTTGTAATCGGCACCTGCAAAGTTTGTGTACCAGCTGATAGAGGCAAACCCAAAGTCATATCCCGCAAATGCTTCAAACACATGGTTGGTAGTTCCCTTCTTATACTTGAAGTAACGTCCGTAGGGCTCATCACCTACACTGAACCAATAGTCTGTCACACCCACCGACGCTCCAGCTATCGAGTAACTCAAGGTGATATCAAGCTCCTTTGTATCAAGGAAGTTGGCAACTCCTACCGATCCCCAAAGCGAGAGGTCTATTCCGGCCATACTCACGCCCAATGTGGGTTGTATGGCTGCGTCACCGCATTTGGCGCCTCTCCAGACGTATTCACTTACCAGATCAGCTCCTAATGTTGTTTCTATCTCTGCATGCAACGGACTGACCGATGCTATAATTATCATTACTATTGAGAATATTTTTTTCATAATTGTAAGGTATTTACGATTTGTTTTGAGGTGTCATTGGGGACGGTTCTTTTTGGCCTGTTTCAGGAAACGGTGCCAAAAAGAACCGTCCCCAATGTCACCTGGTTATTGTCTATGGTTTTGATTTAATTGGAATGATTGAAAAAAGAGCCTTGAGTTCTAGAGATCCATTGTCCCGAATCTTTATATGGACATAGTAAAGATTTAAAACACGAATCAAAATGAGATCAAACGAACCCCTGTCGCCCAAGGCTCTAACTTGCAATCAAATATTGTAAGCGGTCTCTCCGTGCTCGTATATATCAAGTCCCTCCTCCTCTACGCGGGCTTCAACTCGGATTCCGTGAACCTTCTTGAGGATTACGAATGTGAGCAGACCAAGTCCGAATGACCAGCAGACAGTTACAAGTGAACCAAGAGCCTCAACGCCCAGGAAGTGCCAGCCACCGCCGTAGAACAGGCCTCCATCAACTGCAAACATACCGGTCATGAGGGTACCAAGTATACCGCATACACCATGTACTGATACAGCACCAACGGGATCATCAATCTTGCAGACCTTATCTATCAGGGCAACTGATCCTACCATTGCGCAACCGCAAACGGCACCGATGATTGCCGCACCACCTATTGATACAAGGTCGCAACCTGCTGTGATACCTACCAGACCTGCCAGGATACCGTTGCATACCAGTGAAAGTGAAGGTTTGCCGAATGCCAGCCATGTAAGGAACAGTGCTGCAAGTCCGCCTGTTGCGGCAGCCATGTTGGTTGTGCACATTACATGAGAGATTGCAATAGCGTTCTCGGAACCTTCGGCAGCCAGCTGTGAACCGGGGTTGAAACCGAACCATCCGAACCAGAGGATGAATACACCCAGAGCGCCGAATGTCAGGTTGTGGCCGGGGATAGCGCGTGATTCGCCGGTCTTGGAATACTTACCGATACGGGGACCAAGTACCATTGCACCTGCAAGAGCAATCACACCACCGCAAGAGTGTACAACTGTTGAACCTGCAAAATCATGGAAACCAAGTTCTGCAAGCCAGCCGCCACCCCATGTCCAGTGACCCTCAATGGGATAAATGATTACCGAAATAATGATTGAAATAAGTACGTACATGGAGAACTTGGTGCGCTCAGCCATGCCGCCGGAAACGATTGTGGCAGCAGTGGCGCAGAATACAGTCTGGAATATCAGCGTGCATTCTGCAGGAATGTTTGAGTCACCATAGAATGACCAGTCAAAAAGGTGGAGACCACCGATAAATCCGTTGCCGCTTCCGTGCATCAGACCGAATCCTATCATCCAGAAAAGGAACGATCCGACCATGAAGTCAACAAAGTTCTTCATAAGTATGTTGGCTGTGTTCTTGGAACGGGTAAAGCCTGCCTCAACCAGCGCGAAACCGGGCTGCATAAAGAACACAAGCATAGCTGCCAGTAACACCCAGACTGTATCCAGTCCGCTTATACTACTCTCACTTACTGTTGTGATAATGTCTTCCATAACTTGATTGATTTAATTGTCGTTACACTTACTTCTTGTCTCTCAGTACGGTATCTCCGTGTTCTCCGGTACGGATTGACCATGTGTCATCCACGGGACTTACAAAGATTCGTCCATCACCCACCTGACCGGTACGGGCAGCACCCATGATGGCGTCGATTGCGGGCTGTACGAACTGATCACGGCAGATGATTGTTATCTCAATACGTGAGATGATGTCCGTGCTGTACATTACGCCACGGTAGATTCGGTCCTGACGAGCCTGACCGATTGCATGAACCTCAGCGTAAGAGAACCAGTTGATGTCAGCCTCAAAAAGTGCTTCCTTGACATCTTCAAACCGGGTTTTCCGGATGATTGCTTCAATCTTTTTCATAGTGTTTTGTTTAAAAGGTTATTGGTAAAATGTTTGATATCGAACAAAAAAAGACTGATCAAATAATGACCAGTCTTTATATTGAATTCTCTATTAATCTACGATGTTTAGCTTACCTGCTGGTCAAAAGGTATAACCATCGGAACCTGATTATTCTGGTTCTGATTCTGCTGCTGATTATTATTCAGCTGAACAGTGGTTATATTTTTACGACCGATAAACATAAAAGTATCGAGTTGTTCTTGATTTCTGGGGCAAAGGTAAGGACTATTTTGATACATTGTTCTCAAAATCAGCAGAAATTTTACTTTTTTCTATCATATTTCCAAAATTTCTGACATTTAGAAAGTACAACAAACAAATGCGCAGCATCTTGTTACAATTGCACATCTTGCAAACTATCAGTAACTTTACATCCAATAAAATGACAATTGACCTGACTATGAAACTATCATATTGCCTTTCAATAATAGCGGTGACTGCCGTAATGTCATCAACGCCCGTTCAGGCACAGATTACCATAAATGAAGTGCTGGCATCGAACGGAAGCGTAAATACGGACCCTGACTACGGCTCAAATGCAGACTGGATAGAGTTGTACAACGCCGGCCAGACCGATGTAAACCTGAGCGGCTGGTCTGTTACGGACAACCTGAAAAAACCTAAAAAGCACATCCTGCCCGATGGCACATCCATAAAGGCTGGAGGTTTTCTTTTGATATGGTGCGATGACAAAGGCACCGGCCTTCACGCCGGTTTCAAGCTGAGTGCCGACGGTGAGGAGGTGGGTCTTTTTGATGCAGACGAAAAACTGGTTGACAGCATCTCATTCGGACCCCAATTCGGTGATGTAAGTTATGGGCGCTCCATAGATAATATAGGAACGTGTCTATTCTTTATGACCCCTACTCCCGGCGCCGCCAATACCACCCAAGGCTATACCGGCAGATCCAACCAGCCGGTCATACTGACTCAAGGCGGAGCCTACTCAGGATCGGTTACGGTTACCGTGACCATTGATCAGGGCGGTGTGGTTTATTTTACCACCGATGGCTCGGAACCAACTGAGAAATCAAACGTATACTCCACTCCGCTTACGTTTACAAAGACTACGGTGCTCAGGGCACGCATACTTGAGGACGGCAAGATGCCCGGTCTGACCAAAACCATGACATATTTCCTCGATAATGAGTTCCAGGGCCACAGTCTGCCGGTAGTATCGCTGGCAACAGAAAGCGCCAATTTCTGGGACTCAGAGCATGGAATATACGGCTATACTAACAAATATAATGAGAAGGCCGATTTTGAGATTCCTGTTAATATAGAACTCTATGAAAACAACGGTAGCGACAGGGCTGCATTCAACGAGGCGGTTGGCGTAAAGATTAACGGTCTATACGCCTGGCAGCTGCCGCAGAAGATGCTTGGAGTATATTTCAGGAAGAAATACGGCGAGAGCAAACTGTCATACCAGTTATTCCATGACGATGAGCGAACCACGTTTGATGACTTTGCTCTGCGTGCATCGGGCAATGACTGGAACTATACCATGTTCCGCGACGGTCTTCTTCAGCAGGCTTGCCGCAGGGGCGGTCTCAATCTTGCACTGCAGGCGTTCCGTCCGTCGGCGGTATATCTTAACGGAGAATTCCTGGGTATCCACAATATACGCGAGAAGGTCAATGAGGAGTATATAGAAACCCGCTACGGGCTTGAGTCAGGCACCTTTGACATGATTGAAGGTGACCAGAACATCGAGGCCGGCGATATGGTGGAGTGGAACCATTACAAGGAACTGTGGCAGAAAGACCTGAGCGTACAGGCCAACTATGACGCTCTGGCCGCCATAATGGACGTTGAGAACTATACCGACTTCATGGTGGCACAGATCTGGAGCCACAACACATCGGTCAACCACAACCCAATGGCCTGGAAGCCAAAGGGCGGCGGCGTATGGCGTTGGATATTTACCGACGGTGACCGTGGTTTCAACGATTATGCCGATGACTATGCCGACTGGTATGCCGGGAAGGCCAACATGCCTTTCGGTTCAATGCTCAAGAATGAAGGATACCGCAGATATTTCTGCAAGCGTACTGCCGACCTTCTGTTCACGGCGTTCAACCCCGAGGAGATTCAGCGTCAGGTAACAGAGCACGCCAAGGACATAGAACCGCTTATGGAACAGCAGGTTCAGAGATGGCTGGGCACCAGCAGCTCATACAGCGGCAATGCGCTCACATCAACCCGTCAATGGCGCAGCAGGATAAGCTATCTGCGGGATTTCTGCAACGGCCGTCCCATAGTGCTGCTTTGGGATATGTATGAGAACTACGGCACGGGGGCGCCCGCCCTACTCACACTTACCGGCAAGAATGGTTTCACTTTCAACGGTCTGTCCATCGGCAAGGACAAGTGGAGCGGATCATACCCTACCGATATGGAAATCACCCTTACTGCCGGACAGCGCGTGGGTTACACTTTCAAGGGATGGCGTGAGAATGCCGTCAAAAAGCTGATATCCACCGGCAGCGAGTGGAGATATCTTGATGACGGAAGCACTCCCGCTTCATGGTATGCAACGTCATTTGACGACTCAGGATGGAAAACGGGGGCATCGCCACTGGGATACGACACCGACAACAAGATGACGGACCTGATAAAGACTACCGTGAACTACGGCTCAAGCAACTCCAAGTATGTCGTCACATATTTCCGTCGCAAATTCACCATTGATGAAGATCCCTCAGCATACCAGCAGATAAAGCTCCGCCTTTTGCGCGATGACGGTGCGGTTGTATTTATCAATGGCAAGGAGATAATCCGCAGCAACCTTAGGGAGAACTATGAATCCAATCCGCTGGCCGACAATTATGCCATACCCAAGCGTGCCGCAATAAGATATCTCACGTATGATATCGATCCGTCATGTCTCCATCAGGGAGAGAACACCATAGCCGTTGAGATTCACCAGAATGCAAGGAACAGCTCGGATATCATAATGGACGTTGAGCTTCTGGCAGTACTGAACCAGACCGCATCACAGGACAGGTTAAGCGGCCAGACCAGTCCTACAATCAAACTGTCCATTGATTCCGACATGGCAATAGAGGCAATGTATGAGCCCGATGGTCTTAACATGCTTCCTGATACCATATACACCGATATGACATTGCTCAAGTCCAAATCACCTTACTATACTGCGGCCGATGTCACTGTCGTCAAAGGCGCACGACTTACCATTGAGCCGGGTGTAGAGATAAGGTTTGCGCCCAACTCCTGCATGATTGTACACGGAGGCCTTACCGCTCAGGGCAACAGTTCGGACAGCATCCGATTTGTACTCAATCCGCAATATGTCGGACAGGCCTGGGGAGCACTCTGCTTTATAAACAGCGATTCCGAGTCAAAGCTCAGTTATGCGACCATGACTGATGCCAGCCAGGGCCCGCGCCTGTACAACTGCGTCGCAGCCATATCGGCATATAACTGTCTGCAACTCACGCTTGACCATCTGAACATAACGGATGTGACGAGCAATCCCATAGCGGCCCGCTACAGTGACGTTACTCTCACAAACAGCGTAATACACAGTCGCGTTACGGGTGATCTGATAAACATCAAATATGGTGCGGGACGCGTGGAGCATTGCACATTCATAGGCAATGACAAGGTTGACACCGATGCCATTGACTTTGACGGCATAAACGGCGGAATCATCAGGGATGTGGTGGCTCATCACTTCCTTGGCGACAACAGCGACGCCGTGGATATCGGCGAGCAGGCCCTGAACGTGATTATTGACAGCCTTATGGCATACAATATCACCGACAAGGGCATAAGCGTAGGCCAGCGCTCAAGCGTAAAAGTGAGCAACTCCACATTCATCCAGACCAACATGGGTATTGCCGTAAAGGATTCATGTCATGCCGATGTGGACAAATGCACATTCTTTGCCGTAGCGACTCCTGTTGCCTGCTATGAGAAGGTTGAAGGCCGTCTGGGCGGAAATGCCGTAGTAAACGAATGCATTCTTTCCAACAGTTACGACCAGACATACCAATGCGATAACAGGTCAAGCATCAGGTTCAGCGGATCGCTATCAGACGGTGACACGCTCTCCATAGGCAACCTGTACGGCGACCCCGGGTTTACATCGGCCACGGAGTTCCTGTTAAAGCCTGCCAACCTTAAGATTGGCTCTCTGTACATGCCTGAGACCCCGCAGATGGAACCTGTGATAAGTGAAATATGCTACCACCCCATGCTTGATTCCGAGACAGAGTACATAATGATTTACAATCCTGCTGACGCTCCTTTTGACATAAGCGGATACGTACTCAGCCAGGCCTTTGACTTTACATTCCCCGAAGGAAGCCGGATTCCCGCACATAAAAGCATATATGTTGCGGCCAATGCCTCCAAACTCACACCTAAAGCCCAGGGTGATCAGGTATGGGAGTGGACTGACGGAAAACTCTCCAACAACGGCGAGTCCATACGTCTGAGTAATGCTGCGGGCATAGTAGTTGACCAGGTAAGCTACATGAGCGTTGCTCCCTGGCCCGTATCGGAACAATCCGTCACGACGGTACTGCTGCTGCGCGACCTGAATGCCGACAACCACCTGGCCGCCAACTGGACCCTTAAGGGTTATCTTACTGAAGTGGAGCTGATACCGGCGGTTCCGGGCTCAAATATCATGTATGACCTGAACGGTCGTCCTGTAGAAGGACAACCACGTGGCATAGTGATAATCAACGGAAAGCTGTATTACTACAAATAAAAAAGTACCATTGGGGTCAGACCCCAATGGTATCATTTTATTGCGGCAGCGATAAAGGCTTTGAACAGCGGATGCGGGTTCTCAGGGGTACTCTTGTACTCGGGATGGAACTGTGACCCTATAAAGAATGGATGCACTGACTGCGGGAGCTCCACTATCTCGGTCAGACCGGTCTGTGGGTTGTGGCCCGATGCCACCAGCCCGGCCTTCTTGAAATCCTCGGCGTATTTGGCATTGAACTCGTAGCGGTGACGGTGACGCTCCGTTATGAGAGTCTTGCCGTATACCTTATATGCAAGCGTATCCTTGCTTATCTGGCACTCATATGCTCCCAGACGCATTGTTCCGCCCTTCATTGTGGTCTTTTTCTGATCCTCCATCATGTCTATTACCGGGTGTTTGGTGTCGGGATCGACCTCGGTCGACTGGGCATCGGCAAATCCTAATACGTTACGGGCAAACTCAACCACGCACATCTGCATTCCCAGACAGATTCCCAGGAACGGTATCTTGTTCTCGCGAGCATATTTTATTGCCTCAATCTTGCCCTCAAGACCACGTGAGCCGAATCCGGGAGCAACCAGAATGCCCTTCATGCCCTTAAGCTTATCGGCCACATTGACGGCTGTGATATCCTCACTCTGCACTGAATGGATATGAACCTTGCAGGAGTTTGCCGCACCGGCATGCACAAGTGCTTCCAGTATGGATTTGTATGCATCCTGAAGCGATACGTACTTGCCTACCAATGCAATGTCAACCTCATTCTTGGGATGTTTAAGACGCTCCAGGAACTCCTTAAGTCCCGACAGCTCCGGTTGATTGAAGTTCTCTATTCCCAGCTTGCGCACAACCAGCTCATCCAGATGCTCATCATGCATGTTGAGCGGAACCTGATAGATGCTCCAGGCATCAATGCTCTGAATCACATGACCTGGTTTTACGTTGCAGAACAGGGCTACTTTGCGGCGCAATTCATCGGTAAGAGGATGCTCTGTGCGGCAGATAATGACATCGGGCTGGACACCGGCCTGCTGCAGCATCTGGACAGAGTGCTGTGTAGGCTTGGTCTTAAGCTCCTTGGCAGCGCTGAGATAAGGTACAAGGGTAAGATGTATCGACATGCATGATCCCTCGGGAAGTTCCCACTGCAACTGGCGCACAGCCTCAATGAACGGCAATGACTCCATATCACCCACGGTACCTCCTATCTCTGTCAGCACTACGTCATAATCGCCCGTCTGGCCAAGCAGAAGCATGCGGCGCTTTATCTCATCCGTGATGTGAGGTACAATCTGGACCGTCTTGCCCAGATATGCACCCTCACGCTCCTTGTTGATCACGGTGTTGTATATCTTTCCTGTAGTAACGTTGTTTGCTTTTGATGTATACACGCCCAGGAAACGCTCGTAGTGACCCAGATCCAGGTCTGTCTCCGCACCGTCTTCGGTCACATAACACTCTCCATGTTCATATGGATTGAGAGTTCCCGGATCGATGTTGATGTAAGGATCAAACTTCTGGATGGTAACCCTGAGACCTCTGGCCTTGAGCAGTTTGGCAAGCGATGCGGCAATGATGCCCTTTCCAAGCGATGAAACCACTCCACCCGTAATGAAAATGAATTTTGTCTCCATAAATCTGTTTCCTGTACGTTTTAAAAACAAAAAGGCCGGTCTTTTAAAAAACCAGCCTTTATAATCAAATCAAATAACTTTAAACTATCAAATTGTTCGGCTGGATGAACAACAACGATTATTCAGAACCTGATTATTATTCAAGTTCTGCTGCTTGTCGTTCATCTGATTGGACAGACAGTTAAATGTAACCTTACTCTCCATTGCCTTTACAATTACGCCGCAAAGATATAGATAATATCTCATATTGCAAGCAAAATAGCTAAAAATATTACAAATTGACGCAATTAATTTATAAAACACTATAAATATGTCAGTTTGTAGCAGTGTTTATCTCCTGACGGAAACTGCGGCGGCTTGATGATGACTCCTCAACGGGAGTATCATCATGAGCCTTGAAATCCTCCCAATAGTCAATCTTATCCTGATAGAACTTACGGACATCCTCCCAGCGGTAATACGGACGCTGCTCATTGCCCTTGGCATCCTTATAGAAAGGTACACTCTCCGGCAATGTAGCCTCCTGCTCATTAAGCAGGAACTTTACTATCACCTCACCCTTCTTGTTACGGAAGAACACCCACTGCACATTACCACCCATATAGGCCAGGTTATAAGCGGCCCAATGGTCAGCAACACTCTCCAGATCATCCGTGCTGTAGCCTGAACCGTTCAAATCCAGAAGTGAGAAGTATGACATCAGGGTAACCTCATGACCGTAACGCAGAATTACACTCACGCCATTACCTGCCAGAGCCTCATCGGCAAAATCCAGGAAGTTCTGCAAAGTAACGCAGTGACCGTAAGGCACTACATTGTCAGTGAGCGGTGAAAAACCGGCCTGAGAATACCAGCGCATATTATTCATGAGGAACAGGTCATACCATTCATCATAAGTAAATACATCATTCAGGTCAACACCGGGATCTGACCCCTGAACGTATGAGGCAATGTCATAAAGTGATGAATAGAGACTACCGCTCTGGTCTCGGCCACCGGCGGTCTTGATATACTCAGGATCCTTGAACAAAGCCCCCATAAGGCGCTCCGGATGCGTGTGATTCTTGTTGAACTCCTGTACGGCGGCATTGATCTTGCGCTTATGGGCCGATACAGCCTTATCCTCAGTGTACATCCAAGGCTCATCGTGGTTGCTGGAGTCATAGTCGAACCTGATTTTGGGGCGCATTCGCAATATCTGCATCAGGGCCGAATACTCACTCACCAATACGCGGTGAGAGGTTGTGGAACGTGCCATGATTATTTTGTCATTGGTGAACAGTTCCGGATAGTTCTCAACCATACGGCGGGCAATGTCGCGATGCTGCTGCATACCCTTTTGCGTAAGGTCACCGGCACGCTGATCGGCCTCGGCACGGATTATTTCCACACGGCGCAGTACGTCCTTACCGAAATCAGTCAATGCTCCGGAATCGGCAGCCTCCTTGAGGATGTTGTACGGACGGTCGTAGTTGGAAGCATTGTCCAGGAAACGTGATCCGTGACGCCCGAAATGTGTCAGATAAACCGGTTTGAATCCCTTGGGGGCCGGAGTCAGGGGTTCGGTCGGAGCTTGATACGCATAAACCGAACCGGCCATCTTGGCCAGGTTTGAAGCATTGACCTCACCTTTTTTGATAATCTCGGCTCTAAGACCCGTAAGGGTCAGTAAAGCCAACACAACGACAAATAATCTCTTCATATAAATATCAGTATTCTGTTACTTCTTTACGACGACATTTATAACACCATTCTCCTTGCCTGGTATCACCTGCATCTCAAGGTAACCGGTATTGTTGGTGCCCTCACCCAGCAGTGTCAGCTTGGCAGTTACGGTAGGCTTGGGATTGGCCTCATTGGAGATGAGTTCCTTCTCGGTAAGCTGGCCTGACCACAGTACGGGACCGTATGAGTGGCTCAGAGTCCATGTGCCGGGGCCGACCTCACCGAATGAGTACTCGGTGGCACCGTCCTTAAGCATGATGTATCTTGTGCCTGCGCCCTGTGCATAACCGGCATTGCCGCCTCCACCACGCTGAGCCAGCTGAATCTCGGCACCAAGTCCGATGGTCTCGAGCGGGTTCTCCCTGTACTTGGGCAGACCGCTGCTGATTGCCTCAACCTCAAAGAAATACTCCTTGGGAGCGGTATTCAGACTATGCATGTAGAGCTGGTTCTTACCGTATACTATGTAGCTGTTGTAGAGTTTCTTCTTCTCTATGCCGTAACGTACAATATAGCCGTCAGCTCCGGGAACGGGTTCCCACATGACATTGGCCTCACGGAGGTCATCCGGATTGCGTACTGCCATGAACTTAGTGACTTTCTGGGTCTTCATCTGCGGAGTGGTTCCGAATATGCGCAGGTCCTTGATGGAGAACTTGGCGCCGTCATAAGTTGCCACGTTGACAACCTTGACGTAACGGGCCTGTACGGGATTCTCAAGCTCATTATAGTCATGCTTGAGCTCCAGCTTGTTTTCAGGCTTGCTTATGATCTTGGTCCAGTTGGAGTTATCGTCCGATACAAACACCTCATAGCACTGATAGAGCTGCTCAGCCTGAGCCTGCTGCGGTCTTGCGCCGCCCATGCCGCCCATCATTCCGCCACGACCGCCACCGGCACGTGCTGCGCCTATGTGGTCCCAGTTAAGCTGGATGGCGTTGATGGTTGCCTTGGCACCCAGGTCAACGGTAAAGAACTCACCTGCATCACCGGTTGCTGCAGCCCAGCAGGTCTTGAAATCCTCATCAAGTGCCTGTGCGGGAGCATAGTTCTCAAAGGTTGACGATACAATGGCTTTCTTGTTTACTGACAGCAGTTTCCAGTCAACGTAGTTGTCTACACCGCCCACCGGACGCTCATCAGGGTAATACTGCGGATAGTCACCCAGAGAGGTATTGGAGTACATCACGCCCTGCTTGTCGACAGCCGTGGGATAGATTGCCAGCTCAGATCCGCGACCGCCCTCACCGTACTGTGCGGGAATCATGCAGATGGTCCAGAAGTTGCCGTTCTTGTCCTTGAAAGTGCTTCCGTGTCCAGCGCCAACCTGGAATCCGCTGGTCTTGAAGGTCAGCGGATTGTGCTCGCTGTATGTGAACGGGCCCATGGGACTGTCAGATACATAGATACCGTGTGAGTATGATATGAACTCAAGACCGATGGCAGCGTACTCCAGATAGTACTTGCCGTTATGCTTGATCATGTAAGGACCCTCAATCCATGGAAGCTCCTCGGGTCCGTATTCACGGCGTCCGTTGAATATCGAGTAGATTACGTCCTCGGGCTTGCGTACCTCAAATCCATGGTTTTTGATATCGCTCCAGAACAGTTTTACAGGCTCACCTTTCTCCTTGAAGGTCTCCTTGTCAAGTTCAACTACCTGGAAAGGCATTATCTGCGACCAGCCAAAGTACATATACAGTTTGCCGTCATCATCGACGAACATGTTGGCATCGCCGTAACGGTCACTCGACAGCTCGCCTATTTTCTCCCACTCACCCTTATACGGGTCAATGGCGCGATAGACGTTGCGGTTGTTCATGGAGCAGCCTATCAGTTTGCCGTCCATCTCCACAACCGATACCACACCGCCAGGATATCCGGGAGCATCGACATATGTCCAGTCACGGAAATCGGGAGAATACCAGTATCCGCGTCTGTGGGATACAAAGAGGAAATAATTGTCCTCATAGATGATAACAACGGGTTCACCGCCTCGCACTGCGCGTTCGTTACCTACCACCACGTCAAGAGGATTGCAGAACGTGTGCTGTGCCTGTGCTGAAATGCCGGTAAGCATCAAAACAATGCCGGCCATAGTCCATTTGAAAAACTGTTTCATATAGGTTGTAATAAGGTTAGAAATCCATGCACTGATTGCAAACTTAACTAAAAAACTCACATACACCATGCGGTGTATCGGAAAAAAGTGCCAACTTTACGCTTTGTAATGAGATAATCTGTAACAAACTTACGATATGAAGAATTCTGCAAATTTCTGGGGGCTGCTCACACTTGGTGTCTGCATCATCCTGTCTGTCGGTAAGTTTACCGGCACAAAGCGTGTGGTTAATGTGAAAGGTCTTGCCACTCAAGAGGTTATGGCCGACCATGTGATTTGGCCTGTAGTTATTCAGGATGTTGACAATGACCTGGTCAAGCTCTATTCATCTATGGACAACAAGTCCAAGGAGATAGTCAAGTTCCTCAAGGAAGGCGGCATCCAGGAAAATGAGATCAGCATCTCCGCTCCCACCGTTTATGACCGTAGTGCCAACCGTTACTCTAACGAGTATATTGCATATCGCTATCAGATGCAGCAGGTGGTTACCGTAAGTTCAAGCAACGTAGAGAAGGTTCGTGAACTGATACTTAAACAGGGTGAACTCATTAAGAAGGGAATTGCCATAAGCGGAAACGACTATGAGCACCAGACACAGTATGATTTCAACGGCCTGAACGAACTCAAGCCCCAGATGGTTGAAGTTGCCACCCGCAACGCCCGCGAGGTTGCACAGAAGTTTGCCGATGACTCCGGATCCAAGCTGGGCAAGATACAGACCGCATCACAGGGACAGTTCTCAATCTACGATCGCGACTCAAACACCCCTTGGATCAAGAACGTCAGAGTCGTCACATCAGTGACCTACTATCTCAAATAAATGGATCTGATAAAGAAATATTTTCCTGACCTGACGAGCCTCCAGTATGAGCAATTGGAGGCTCTCGGTCCGTTATATACCGATTGGAACAGCAAGATTAACGTCATTTCCAGAAAGGATATAGACAATCTGTACGAGCATCACGTACTACATTCGCTGGCCATTGCCAAACTGATACGTTTTGCCACAGGCAGCATGATTGCCGATGTAGGCACAGGCGGCGGTTTTCCCGGAATACCATTGGCCATCCTGTTCCCGGAGTGCGGCTTTACGCTGATAGACAGTATAGGCAAGAAAGTTCGTGTTGCCCAGGATGTGGCCGTACAAATAGGCCTTAAGAATGTTGTCTGCCGTCATGAGCGCGCCGAAGAGGACAAGGACAAGTATGAGTTCATACTCTCACGCGGAGTGATGCCCCTGCCCGACCTCTGTCAGGTTGCCGGACGCATGATTGACCGTAAGATGCAGCGTAACGCCTATCCCAACGGTGTAATCTGCCTCAAAGGCGGAGATTTGAGTACAGAGATCTCCAAGTTCAGGAAAGTGGCCGAAGTAACTGAGATAAGCAAATTCTTCAGCGAGGAATTCTTCAAGGACAAGAAAACGGTTTATGTGCAGATATGATGCAGGTCAAATGCTTTGAATTCAACTTTCTTCCCGTCAACACATACGTAATATGGGATGAGACAAACCAGGCCGCCATTATCGACCCGGGATGTTTCTATCCAGGCGAGACAGACAATCTGGCATCATTCATACGTGACAATAAGCTGGACGTTAAACTGTTGCTCAACACCCATCTGCATTTTGACCACGTTTTCGGCAACCTGTTCGTCGAAGAAACATACCATATAAAGGCACTTGCCAATGACCTGGATATGCCCTGGATAAGGACCATGAGTGCAAGACTGTCCGTATTCGGAATCAATTACGAAGGTCATGTCAACCCCATTGAGCCACAGAATGTGCTGAATGAGGGCGATACCGTAACCTTCGGCAACACCACGCTTCACGTTCTGCATATTCCCGGCCATTCACCAGGAAGCATAGTATTCTGGAACAAGGAACAGAAATGCGTCTTTACCGGTGATGTCATTTTCCAGGGCAGTTACGGCCGTACCGATTTCCCGGACGGCAACCATGAGGCACTTATGGATGGTATTCGGACAAAACTGCTTACCATGCCGGATGAGACAATCGTATATCCGGGTCACGGACCCGCAACCGATATAAAACACGAAAGACCTTACTATTGAATATGAAAGCCAAGATCACACTAACCTTACTGCTGTCACTTTCATTCGGAGTGATATGTGCACAGGATGAACCTACATCGGCAATGGTGTTTGAAACCTACGAATGGGATTTCGGCCCTATTGATGAGGCCGATGGCCCTGTAGCACACACATTCAGGTTTGCAAACATATCAAACAATCCCATACAGATTGACAATGTGGCCACAAGCTGCGGATGCACTACCGTGCAATATTCTACCGAGCCCATACATGGCGGTGACTACGGCGAACTGACCGTCGTATTTGATCCTGCACGCACCGAAGGCCGTGTATTCCGCGAGGTGGAGATATTCACCAAGGACCGCCGCAACTACGCCAGTCTTTCAATTTTTGCCGATGTCACTCCCATACCCATGGGATTGGAGCAGATATACCCTCACCTATTGGCAGGCACTGTAAAGACTAATGCCAAGCGCTGCAACTTTGGATATATAACCCAAGGTGAAAGCGTGACAAGGGTCGTACGTGTTGCCAATGTGGGCGACAAGACTGCAAAGCTGTCGGTCCAGACAACAGGAAGACGCTACGGAATGAGCGTGGATTGTCCCGAAAGCATCGCCCCACAGGATGTTGTCAGCATACATATAACCTACGATATCCCCAAGGGAAAGAACTACTTTGGAATGGCTCGTGACACAATCTGGGTCGTGGCTGATGGCGTAAAAAGCCAGGAACCCATAGCCGTAAGTGCCATTCGCGTAGAAAAGTTCTCTGACAACGAAAATCAGCCGAAACCTGTGATGAGGATTGAACCCGCTTATGTGGAGTTTGGAGAAAAAGCACCGGGTAAGATTTACAAGAAAACCATCACGATAGAAAATACCGGCAATGCCGATCTTGTATTCCGCAATATTGAGCCGATGGAAGGTACCGCAATCAGCATTCAGAGCGGTCAGGTCATAAAACCAGGCAAAGAGATGAAAGTTACCGTAGCAGTAACCAATTCCCGTGCCCCACGTACTGTCACGATGGGATCCATCAACCTCACCACCAACGATCCCGTCCGCCCCTTCCGCGAGCTGCGCCTCCAGATCGACACAAAATAGCAAAATGGTGCCATTGGGGACGGTTCTTTTTGGCACCTTTTGAATTGACCTCGTTTCGCTGAAAAATAAAAAAGGTGCCAAAAAGAACCGTCCCCAATGGCACCATTTTGCATCAATTTTGAAAAAACACTATATTTGAAAACTGAACTAACCAATTAACCCAACATAACCATTTTTATATGAGAATCTTAAGGACTTTGGCCGGAGCTGCGGTAGTGCTGTCGCTCACGGCGTGCGGAGGTGGATCAAGCAAGTATGAGTATCCCTTCCAGAACCCCAATCTCAAGATTGAAAAGCGTGTCGAGAACCTTTTGTCACTGCTTTCTCCCGAGGAGAAGGTAGGTCTGATGATGAATGGTTCCATCTCTATTGACAGTCTGGGAATTCCAGCTTACAACTGGTGGTCAGAAGCATGTCACGGAATCTGCATGAACGGTGCAACCGTGTTCCCGCAGGCTATCGCACTTGCAGCCACATGGGATGATGCCCAGCAGTTTGAAGTATATACCGCCGTATCAGATGAGGCTCGTGCCCATTGGAACACATCGGACCACAACCAGTTCGGTAAGACCCGCGCTACAGGCGGTGCATGGCATCAGGGACTTTCATTCTGGTGCCCCAATATCAACATTTTCCGTGATCCTCGCTGGGGACGTGGTCAGGAGACCAGCGGTGAGGACCCCTATCTGACCGGAAAGATGGGAACCGCACTTGTAAAAGGTATGCAGGGTGACAACCCCAAGTACTACAAGACACATGCCTGCGCAAAGCACTACGCCGTCCATAGCGGCCTGGAGGCTGACCGTCACCGTTTTGATGTAAGCGTATCGATGCGTGACCTCTGGGAGACCTACCTGCCCGCATTCAAGACCCTTGTTACCGAGGCTAACGTTCAGGAGGTAATGTGCGCATATAACCGCTACGAGGGCGAGCCCTGCTGCGGCAGCGACCGTCTGCTCACCGATATCCTGCGTAACAAGTGGGGATTCAAGGCTTTGGTAGTATCAGACTGCGGCGCCATCAACAATTTCTACACCCGCGGCCAGCATGAGACTCACGCCAACGCAACCGATGCCAGTATCGACGCTGTATTGTCCGGAACCGATATAGAGTGCGGCACAAGCTACAACGCCCTGGTTCAGGCCATGAAGGACGGTAAGATAAGTGAAGCCGATATTGACGTATCACTGCGCCGTATCCTGCGTTCACGTTTTGAGCTGGGCATGCATGACCCCGTTGAGATGGATCCCTGGAAAGACCTTGGAGCCGATGACATAAGCAGTCCCGCACATACTGCCCTTGCACATAAGGCTGCCGATGAGGCAATGGTTCTGCTTAAGAACAATAACAACATCCTGCCCCTTAAGAAAGAGGGTCTGACAATCGCCATAGTAGGTCCTAACGCCGATAACGTATCAATGCAGTACGGTAACTATAATGGCACCCCCACCCGCGAGAATCAGATTTCAATACTTCAGGCTATCAAGGCAAAAGCTCCTAACGCCACCATCATCTACGAGCGTGCATGCGAACTGGCCGATGACTACCTGACAGTCAACCATCTGGGTGACCTGAACGGTGGCAAGGGACTCTACGCCGAGTTCTGGAACAACACCACTATGAGCGGCACACCTGCAGCCAAGGGTTACTACGATGAGATCAACATGCGTACCATGGGTGACTACCGTTTTGCCGATGGCGTTGAGATGACCAACTTCTCAGCCCGCATGACCGGTAAGTATGTACCCGACTTTACGGGAGAGCTGAGCTACAACCTGCGTGGCAATGACACATGGAAGCTCACAGTAAACGGCAAGGTGATAGCTGAGCAGAAACAGCCTGCACAGGGTCGTGGAGGATTCGGACGCGGCCAGCAGCCCCAGGCTCCTTCATTCAAGGTCGTAAAGGGTCAGACCTACAACATCCAGCTTGACTACACCAAGGGTGAAAGCGGTTCTGCATATCTCACATTTGAGCTCAGCCAGCGTAAGCTTGCAGAGTTCAAGTCTGTTGCACAGAAGGTTAAGAACGCCGATGTAATCATCATGGTATCAGGTATTTCAGCCCGTCTTGAGGGTGAAGAGATGCGTGTCAACTATGAGGGATTCTCAGGCGGTGACCGCACCAAGATTGAACTGCCAAAGGTACAGCTCCAGCTGCTTGAGGCTATGTACAACACAGGCAAGCCCGTCATACTGGTCAACTGCTCAGGTTCGGCCATCGGATTCGGTGCTGTAGAGAACCAGTATCAGGCACTCCTGCAGGCATGGTACGGCGGTCAGGCCGGTGGTCTGGCTGTAGCCGATGTCCTGTTCGGTGACTACAACCCGGCCGGACGTCTGCCGGTTACCTTCTACAAGAGCACCGATCAGCTGCCCGATGTAGAGGATTACAATATGGATCACGGCTTTACCTACCGTTATTTCAAGGGTGAGCCTCTGTACGCTTTCGGCTACGGTCTGAGCTACACCACTTTCGCATACGGCGATGCAACCCTTTCAAAGCAGAGCATCAAGGCCGGCGGTACGGTTGATATCACTGTTCCTGTAACCAATACAGGTAAACTGGATGGTGATGAGGTCGTTCAGGTCTACATCAAGTCACTTGACAACCCGCAGGCTCCCATCAAGTCTCTCAAGGGTTTCAAGCGCGTGAATATTCCTGCCGGCCAGACTGCCCAGGTCAAGATAACACTTGAGCCCAAGGCCTTCGAGTATTACGATGAGAAGATTGATGAGTTGTCAGCTATGCCAGGCCGCTATCAGATACTCTACGGCCCGTCATCACTTGACAAGGACCTGAAGTCACTTGATTTTACTGTAAAGTAACAAATAACTGAACTATTCAGAAGCCGGCTTTTTTGAGTCGGCTTCTTTTTTTATATTTGCGAAAAATCCCAATTACTATGCTTACTGAGAGTATTGCTATTACAAGGATATTGATTAGTGCGTTACTGGGATGCGCCATAGGCGTAGAACGCTACATACACAAACATCCGGCAGGAGTGAGAACGTTCACTCTTATATGCATGGCATCTACCCTTGCCACACTGGCATCCATATGGATATGCCAGACTAACCTGAATCTCATAAACGGTGATCCCGGCCGTATTGCCGCGCAAGTGGTAACAGGAATAGGTTTCATTGGTGCAGGTCTGATTATCAAGAACAAATATGATGTATCCGGACTGACTACAGCCGCCAGCATATTCGCTACAAGTATAATAGGAATCGCAGTGGGTGTAGGACTCATCTGGGTTTCGGTGCTGGTAACCGGAATATCTATTCTGGTACTGGCCTCATCATTCCTTTTCCATGAAGGTAACTCCCGCCAGCTGGCCATTGAAAAAGAAGAGCAGGAGAAAAAGGAAAAGGCCCTGAAGGACAAATAACAGAAACAATCCTAAACTTACACATAATGAAGTACAAATTACTGACTGTAATTGCGGCAGTGCTGTTTGCGTTGCCGCTCCAGGCTCAACAGCCTGATCCCAATTTCTTTATTTATCTCTGTTTCGGCCAGTCCAATATGGAAGCCGGTGCAACACCTGCCGATCAGGACAAGGATTGGAACGATCCCCGTTTCCAGTTTGTATCGGCCGTGGATATGCCGCGTTACAACCGCGTAAAGGGTGAATGGTATACCGCAACACCCCCTATCTGCCGTCAGAGCAACAACATGGGCCCTGTGGATTTCTTCGGCCGCAAGATGATCGAGGAGCTCCCCGAACAGTACCGCGTAGGCGTTATTAACGTATCCGTAGCCGGTGCCAAGCTTGAACTCTGGGACAAGGATGCCTGCGAGGAGTACCTTGCAATGGAGGCTGCCGATCCTAGCCGCAACTGGCTCGTAAATATGGCCAAGGAGTATGATATGAACTGCTACCAGCGCATTGTCGATATGGCCAAGATAGCTCAGAAGAGCGGTGTTATCAAGGGTATGCTGGTACATCAGGGTGAGTCAAACCCCGATGATGACCAGTGGTGCGCACGCCTCAAGAAGATACATGACGACCTCTGCGCAGACCTGGGTCTGAACCCGGATGAGATACCTCTGCTGGCCGGTGAACTCAAGCAGGCCGAGCAAGGTGGTGTTTGCGCCGCATTCAACGAGGTTGTACTGGCCAACCTTCCCAAGGTAATGAAGAACGGTTACGTTATCTCTTCACTGGGTTGCGAGAGCACCGGTGACCAGTTCCACTTCAGCACCGAAGGTATGCGCCTTATGGGTTACCGTATGGCTGAAAAGATGCTGCAGCTGCAGGGATTCAAGCCTGTTCAGGAGCGTTCAGTAACTCTGGACCTCTCAAAGAAGGGTCTGGGAATAGAGATCAGCCCCACTCTGGCCGGTATATTCTTTGAGGATATCAACCAGTCACTTGACGGAGGTATCTGCGCCCAGCTTATCCAGAACCACTCATTCCAGGCATACAACGTGCCCGATGCACCAGTCCGTGACAAGGAGAAGGAGTTCTCATATTCCGATACCGTATTCTTTGGCTGGACAGTAATCAAGAAGGACGGTGCCCTTGGCGAGGCTCACGCCGTAGCTGACAAACCGCTCGTAAAGGATCTTAAGCGTTATTACGATTTTGATCCTAATGACAAATATGACGATGAGCTGCGTTACGCCCAGTACAGCGTCAAGTTTGACATCGAGGATGCCGGTCAGGGATTCGGTATTGCAGCCAACGGTTACGGCACCGCGCCCAATGACCGTCGCGGCTACTACTCAAACAACACCCAAAAGGCCTCTATCCCCGCTCAGCAGGGCGTAAGCTATGACCTGACACTCTATCTGGCTGGTCAGTCCTATCCCGGCACCATAACCGTACAGCTGGAAGATGCCAACGGCCAGGCCAACTCAAACGCCATCACCATAACCAATCTCAAGAACGATTGGCAGAAATACACCGGCCAGCTCAAGGCTGAGCGCTCTGTTGACAGCCGTCTCTCTATCATAGCCGATAAACCCGGTACATTCTGGCTTGACTACGTAACCCTGCTGCCCGAGGCTTCACAGCTTTGGGAGGAGGGCAAATTCGGCCCCTTCCGCAAGGACCTGATGCAGGCTCTGGCCGACCTGCATCCTACATTCATGAGATTCCCCGGCGGATGCGCAAGTGAGGGTACCAACTACTTTGGCCAGCCCTTCTGGAAGAATTCAGTAGGCCCCGAGGAGGAGCGTATAGGATTCCGCAACCACTGGGGTTACTGGACATCACAGTATGTAGGATTCTACGAGTATCTGCTTATGGCAGAGTCACTTGGAGCAACTCCCCTGCCCGTCCTGAACAACGGTGTAACCTGCCAGTTTGCAGGTCACCAGTACATAGCTCCCTTGGAGACTGAAGCTGACCGCAAGCGTTTCCACGACATATTCGTGAATGATGCTCTTGACTTCATAGAGTTCTGCAACGGCGGCACCGACACCCAATGGGGCAAGCTGCGTGCCGATATGGGACATCCGGAACCCTTCAACCTCAAATATCTGGGCATAGGTAACGAGAACAAGGGACCTGAATTCTGGGAGCGTTTTGACATTATATACAATGAGGTGCAGGCCAAGTATCCTGACATCATTATCGTATCCACAGCCGGCTCTGCCGCCGATGGTCCCGAGTTCAATGCAAACATGCATGAGATTGACACCAAGTATCAGAACACCGTTGTCGATGAGCACTACTACCGCAACAACCAGTGGTTCTACACCAATGGTGACCGCTATCACGCTGACAAAGTTCGTGGAGCCGATGGTCTGACCTATGACCGCCAGCGCCCCACCCGCGTATTCGTAGGTGAGTTTGCAAACAACAACAGCAACAACGATTATGCATCGGCTATGGCCGAGGCCGCATACTGGACCAGTTTGGAGCGCAACAGTGATATGGTTGTCATGGCTGCCTACGCCCCGCTTTTCTGCAAGAAGGGCTACAACAAGTGGAACTCCAACCTGATCTGGTTCGATAACCGCGGAATGTGGCGTACCACCAACTACTACTACCAGAAGCTGTTCTCGGAGGCCGGAAACCGCGCCTTCGCCATGACCGATGTCATGAACGGCACTGAAGTAGATAACAGCATCTACACATCACCCACCATCGATACCAAGACCGGTGAGATTTACATCAAATTCGTAAACTCTGAGGCTGTAGACAAGGAGCTTACCGTCAACATGGGCAAGAGCCAGAAAAAGAAGGCCTACACCGCCACAGTTGAGTTTATATCCTCACATGACACCAAGGTTAAGAACCAGGGCGACCAGAATACCTACGCAGGCGCACAGCCCCAAGCACAGGCAGTGACCGGCGGCCGTCCCGGACCGTTCGGAGGATTTGGCGGAAACCGCAACAGAGTGAGCTATACTGAAGCCGTAGTTCCACACACTAAGAACCTTGGCACAATCAAGAATCAGTTCACCCTAACCCTCCCCGAAAACTCCATCGGCATCATCAAACTCACCCCTGCCAAGTAATTTGATATATTTCCATTCATAGAAAGACGGTCGCAAAAATGCGACCGTCTTTCTCTTTTACCCCCACTATTCGGAATGTTCTAAGTCATACCTAAACGAGCGGAAACAGAGCATTGGGGTATGCAGGAGTCTCGCACCCACGCGTGACCAGTGGGAGGGGCCCGCGACAGGTTGTAGCTATTCTGGAACTAGGAACTTGTTCATAGTTTCGGAATAGATACAAGATGTTGTGGGAGGGCATTCTCCTGCATACCCCAATGCTCTGTTTCCCTTCCAAACAAAAAAGGGAAGCCCGAAAGAGCTTCCCTTTTTTATTGGATTGGTTTGGCTTAGAACATACCTCCTCCGAAGCCACCGCCGCCCATGGGCATTCCGCCGCCCATGCCGCCGCCGAAGCCACCCATGCCGCCGCCGAAGCCGCCCATACCGCCGCCGAAGCCGCCCATACCGCCACGGCCACGGAGCTGCTGGCGAGAGTTGCGGTCACCCATGAGTGACAGACGATATGTCAGGGTTGCCATGAAGTAGCTGGTGATATTCTTGTTCTCAGTATCAGTACGTGATGTAGCGCTCATAGAACGGTTAACGGTACTGCGCTGATGCAGGATATCATATGCTGCAAGTGAAAGGCTAGCCTTGTTACCCTTGAGGAATGAGAATGACAGTGAAGCATTCCAGATAAGCTCGTTGGTATTCATACCTTCATCATAACCACGACGGCTATTCATATTGAGGTCTGAACCTACGCGCATGTTTCTCCAAGGAATGTAAGCCATAAGACTGGTACCATAGCTGAAGTCATAAGTATCCATGTTACGCTCAGGCTGCAGGTCATTGGTTGAGTGGCTGTAGCGCAGTGATCCATCCAATGATATGGTCAGGTAGTCGTCACGATACTCAGCGCTCAAGCTCTCGTTGGCACCTGTGGTGTTGCTCTTACGAAGCTGTGCATCGCCACCCATTATCTGAGCCCAACTCTCCTGGTGCTGATAGTTACCGGAGGTGTTGGTCATGATTGAATAACGGTCATCGGGGAATGTGTAGTTGTACATGATACTTGCGTTGGCATTCCAGTTAGACCAGAAACCGTCCATGTTGATAGGCTTGCTCTCGGTACCACCGTTGGCAAGCAGAGTGGTCTTGTTCTGGATCTGACGGAGAGTATTGCTTATGCTTGTATTGATGTTGAAGCTACCCATTGTTACAGGATTGTACTTCTGATAACCCAAGCTCAACTGGTTGTTGAAAGTAGGCAACAGATTGGGGTTACCGCTTGATACGCGGAACGGGTCTGTATCATCACGAATGTCAAGCAACTGTGACATCTGAGGCTGGCTTGAACGTCCGTTGTAACGGATGTTGATCTGCTCCTGACGGGTAACTCTGTAACGGAACTGTACGGTAGGAGTCCAGTTGAATACCGTGCGCTCCAGAAGAGTATCGGTAACACCCATACCGGTGTAGTTCATCTTTGAATACTGAGGCAGAACTGAGAGACCGACAGTGAAGTTGTAAGTCTGGTCTGTTGCGTTCTTACGGAACTGGATCTGAGCAGTCTGGTCATAGTTGTAATAGAATGAGTTGGTGCTCAGTTTCTCATCACGTGTCAACTGGTTGTCCTCATAAATCCAATCAGGATTACCCCAAGTCTCTGCAAGAGCGTCTGACATATTGTATGTAGCACGGTCACTGTTCTGAGCACTGTACTGGAACTGATAGCTGAACTGCAGATAAGTTCCGGTTGCAATAGGCTCTGAATATGTAGCCTGGATGCTATAGGTCTGTCTCTTGCTGGGATTGTCATTGTAACGGTTGAGCAGAGTATCATGTCTTACATATGAACGAGTCATTGTAGTAGGATCAAATGCATAGTTGTGAGACATCTGCTCGCTACGTGAGAACTGATCACTGTTCTGATTGCTGATATTATATGTACCACGCAGTGAAATGTTACGGCCACGGTTACCGAATCTTCTTACAAACTGTGCTGTACCGCTGGCACTGGTACTCTTGCTGGTATTCTTTGAATTACTGTTCTGAATATTCCAGATTGACTCATTGTACATTGAAATAAGTGAGTCTATCAGGTCTCCCTCAGGATCGGCCGATGCGGGATCAATATTGATCGAAGCAATGAAATCACCGTATTTGGAGGGAATCTCTGCCTGTGAAGTATAGAATGAAGTTGTATCAAGAGGATCCTTCATGAACTTATAAGGATCATCCTTGAAAGTTCTTGACTTACTGGTGCTGGTGCTGCTTGATGTACTCCATGAGAACTGAGGCTGGAAAAGAAGGCTTGTGTAAGTATCCTTGTTCCACTCAATACGCATATTGGCACTGAGGCTGTTGCTGCCGCTTCCGTTATCACCTATTCTGTTATTCCATGTGTGGTCAACAGCACCCGGAGTAGCAGCATTGGTTGCATAGAAGTTCTCACCTGATGACTTTGAGCTTGAAGTATTGTCGCTGTGGCTCCAGTTAACGCTACCACCAACCTCATACTGGTAGTTATCTGATGATATCTCCTTACCAAGGTTCATGGCAAAGTTGGCACCACCGGAGTAGCTCTTGCTTACGCCACCGCCGCCACCGGACATACCGCCGAAGCCGCCGCCCATGCCAAAGCCGCCCATGCCCATTCCGACACCGCCGCCCATACGCATGCCGCCCATGCCGCCCATGCCACCTGATGACTGGCTGGCTGAACCCATGATGGTGAACTGCTTATCCTCATCGAAACGGTTAAGTGAAGCGTTAACCTGATAGAGAGCAGCTACGTCAAAGCCTTCCTTCTCAAGAGGAGCACCACCGCCTACAGAGAGGTTACCGAACCAACCCTTGGCCATACCCTTCTTAACCTGGAGGTCAAGCACTGTCTCCTCCTCACCGTCATCGATACCGGTCTGACGAGCCAGATCACTCTGTTTCTCATATGCCTTAACCTTCTCGATCATATCGGCAGTAAGCTGTGTCAAAGCTACGGTCTTATCATCGTTGAAGAACTCCTTACCGTTAACAAGGATTCTTGATACGGTCTTACCGTTTACTGTGATATTACCATCACTACCAATCTGTACGCCAGGGAGCTTACGGATAAGGTCCTCAACAGATGAACCCTCAGGAAGTTTGTAAGCTGCACTGTTGAACATAACGGTATCGTTGATCATCTGAACCTTGGCAACGACTGCGTTAATGGCAACCTCTTCCAGCATCTGACCACCTCTCATGGTAATCTTACCGAGGTCTGTCACAGCAGTACCTGACCTGAGTGAGAAATTCTTATCCGCATTGTCATAACCCAGGAAAGATACACGGGCTACATAGTTACCCGCGCTCAGGTTATTGATTACGAATGCACCGTCATCATCGGTAGATGTACCGTTGATGTAGGTTGAATCGGTACCGGAAATCTGGAAGATCTGAACTGCGGCAGGAGACAATGGCTCAGCCGTGTCAAAATCGTAAACTGTACCTTTAACTGAAAGATTCTGTGCCACCAACACTGTGGCTGAAGTGGCTAGAAATGCAAGCAGAGTGGCAATTCTTTTCATTTGAGTGTTATTTTTTTGTTTTGATTGTATGCACATAAATAAATTTACACCTTTACTATAACGTTCAGGGCGGTTGGTTAAATGTGAAATCGACAAATTAACAAATTATTTACATTTCGATTTAAAAAGTGCCCCATGGTTTAATCACGACATTATTTCTTACCTTTGTAAGCGACTATTTTAAATAACATTATAACTCGTTTAGATTATGAAAAAGATATCTTGCTGTTTTATTCTGTCAATTCTGGTGTCAGCCTGTTTTTTCTCTTGCCAGAAAACGACCGAAGAATCCGAATTCAACGAGTTCAGTATCAACTGTAAAGACGGCACGGTACGTTTCGGAGGCATATATATTCCAAAAGGTATAAAGTCTAAAGAAGTTCTTCCGGTCATATACATGGCCGACGGACTGGTATTCAAGGATTGTAAATTAAAAAAAATGATTGACTCCCTGATTGACATCAAAGCCATCCGCCCGATAGTTGTTGCCTGCTCATATGAAAACAAAAAGACCATTCCCGGCTATAATATCGCATACCGTAACGCAGAATACATAGAAGCACTGGCTAAAGAAGACAATAATCTGGGCCAACTGTTTGAGAATCACTACAACTTCTTTGTCAGTGAATTCATACCTTATGTAGAAAAAGAGGCGCCGGTGTCAAAATCAGCCCAGGACCGTCTCTTTTTCGGTACCTCAAACAGCGCGGATTTCGGTATAACGCTCAGTTTGCGTAACCCGGGGCTGATATCCGAATACTGGTGCTATTCACCTGTATTCTCAGATATCAGAGAATACGGGCTGATAGCATCACCCACATCATACAGAGTATGTTGGGGAGCAAAAGAAGAAGTAGGCATGTATGACTATTTTCCCAGTCTACTTAATGATATAAGGAAACGGGGCGGAAAGGTTCACTCATGGATATTCAACGGCGGACATGACCGCTCATGGTGGAGGTACTGGTTCTGCCAGGAACTTAAACAAAGATTCCCATACGAAGCCAAATAAATAAAAACCAATTACTAACCGATATGAAACGTACAGCCATTGCCATTGCACTGACCCTGACTGTCGCATTTGCACAGGCACAGGATAAACTGTATCACAACACTTTCAACCTGAATCAGGTAGAGTTGCTTGACGGACCGTTCAAGCATGCCATGGACCTTAACGTGAAGGTCCTGCTGGAATATGACACCGACCGACTGCTGGCCCCGTTCCTCAAGGAGGCCGGACTGCCTATGAAAGCCGAGTTGTTTCCCAACTGGGAGGGACTGGACGGACATGTAGGCGGACATTATGTCTCAGCCCTGGCCATACACTATGCCGCTACCGGCAACAAGGAGTGCTATGACCGCCTGGTCTATATGATTGATGAGTTGGAGCGCTGCCAGAACGCCAACGGGAACGGATATCTGGGCGGCGTGCCAAACAGTAAGGAGTTGTGGGGCAATCTCAAGAACGGTGACTTTGGCCTGTTCCAGAGAGCATGGGTTCCATGGTATAATGTACATAAGATGTACGCGGGCCTGCGCGACGCGTGGCAGTATGCCGGCATTGAGAAGGCCAAGGATATGTTCATAAAGTTCTGCGACTGGGGTCTGGACATAATCTCCGGACTGGATGACAATCAGATGGAGCGCATGACAGGTACCGAATTCGGAGGAATGAATGAGATATTTGCCGATGCTTTCCAGATAACCGGTGACCGCAAGTATATTGAGGCAGCCAAGCGTTTCCGCCACAAGGACATATTCGAGAATATGGCCGACGGCAATGACAATCTGGATAACAAACACGCCAACACTCAGGTTCCAAAGGCCGTAGGTTACGCACGTGTGGCAGCTCTTGACAATGATGAACGTGCCAAGAAGGCTGCAGTGTTCTTCTGGGACCGCGTAGCTAACCACCGCTCAGTTGTAATTGGCGGTAACAGCCGCAGTGAGCATTTCCCGGCCGCATCGGACTACAAGAGTTATGTGGAACACCGCGAGGGCCCGGAGTCATGCAATACCAACAACATGCTCAAGCTTACCGAGTTCCTCTTTGCAATGGATCCCAAGGCCGAGTATGCCGATTTTTATGAGAAGGCCATGTATAACCATATACTTTCAACCCAGCACCCCGAGCACGGCGGTTATGTCTATTTCACACCGCTGCGTCCGGCACACTACCGCGTTTACTCGGCTGTAAACCAGGGTATGTGGTGCTGCGTAGGTACCGGTATGGAAAATCACGGCAAGTACGGTGAGTTCATCTACACCCATGACGGGGCCGATGAACTGCGCGTGAACCTGTTCGTGGCATCACGTCTTACATGGCCCGAGAACAAGGCCGTCATCACTCAGGAGACAGATTTCCCCTACTCCGAGTCATCAAAGCTGACCATAGACCTCAAGCGTAAGCGTAAATTCAGTCTCGCAATCCGCTGCCCTGAGTGGACAACCGACGGGTTCTGCATCAAAGTGAACGGCAAGGTAATCTCCCAAGGTGTCAAGCCGTCATCATACGTTACGATTGAGCGCAAATGGAAGAAAGGCGATGTAGTTGAGATTTCATTGCCAATGAAGACCACCATAGAGGCTCTGGATCATGAACCAGAGTATTTAGCAATCAAGCACGGTCCAATTGTGCTGGCAGCACGCACAGGCAATCAGGATCTGGCAGGTCTGGTAGCCGATGACGGACGCTGGAGCCATATCGCACACGGATCATTGGTACCCGTTGCCGAAACTCCTATAATGATAGGTACGCGAGCAGAACTGGAACAGAAAGTAGCCGCACTCCAACCCGTTCCCGGCAAACCCCTGCACTACACAGCAAGCGGACTGTTTGACAACAGCAAATTCCCTGATGTAGAGCTGGAGCCGTTCTACGGCCTGCATGACAGCCGCTACGCCATCTACTTCCTGTCACTCACGCAGTCAGACTACGGCAAGATGCTTGAAAAGATCAAGGCCGATGAGGTGGCTATGCTTGAACTGGACCGCCGCACTGTAGATGCCATAGTTCCCGGTGAGCAGCAGCCTGAGGCCGACCACAAGATACAGAGCCAGAACTCAATAACCGGCAACCAGGACAACAAGCCCTACCGCACCGTTCGCCGCGGAGGCTCATTCAGCTATGATCTCTACCCTGACGGCAATACCGGTCTGAGCCTTTGCATAGGCTACTGGGGTGCAGAGAACAATCAGAACCGCGCCCTTGAGATACTTATTGAGGATATGCCGTTCATCACAGAGAGAGATTTCCCTGCAAACGGCCAGGCTGAGATTGTACGCAAGGAGTATGATATCCCCGTAGGATTCTATCAGGGTAAGGAAAAGATCCGCATCACATTCCGTGCCGCCGAAGGCGCACAAGCCCCCCGCATATTTGATATTCGCTTCCTTAAATGACAGTTAACTGAAAATGAGATTTGTTCCCGACTTTTGTCTTTCAACTTTGGGGATTGTTCTGACCCTGAGTTCATGTAACGATATCAAGGAGCAGGATCCAGATTTCATGGATAACCTGCCATACTATGTTGAGAATCTTGAAGTCTTTGGCCTGAATCAGGAGCCGGGACGCGCATTCCATATTCCTGAGCGTAACATTTCACTGAACGGAACCTGGAAGTTCAACTTATACGAGAATCCTCTGGAGGTTCCAAAGAACTTCTATAAGAGCTCTTTCAATGACCGCAAATGGGGAACCATTGAGGTTCCCTCTAACTGGGAGATGCAAGGATACGGTCAGGCCATGTTCCGCAATGTGGCTGCCCCCTTCCCCAACGGCCAGCCTTTATCAATGCTTGAACGCTACCAGAAAATTCTGGACGACCCTGATGCTTCTGACCAGCAGAAACGCATGGCCGAGAACCGAATGAGACTTTCAAATCCCTTTGCCGTACGTGTACCCAATGTCCCTATGGATATCAACCCCACTGGCGCATACCGCACGGAGTTCACCATTCCTTCAGACTGGAAAGGTAACAAGGTGTTCCTTCGTTTTGAGAAGGTTGCATCGGGATCATTCGTATGGGTAAACGGCCATCAGGTAGGTTACAATGAAGGCGCACAGGAACCCAGCGAGTATGACATCACACCTTATATCAATAACGGCAGGAACACACTGGCCGTGATGGTGCTCAAGTTCTGTGACGGATACTACCTGGAAGGTCAGGACTATTGGCGTCTGGCCGGTATATTTGACGACGTTACCATCTACTCCACCCCAAAGGTCAGGATTTATGACTGGTACGTAACTACCGATTTCGGTCCTGATTTTACAGATTCAGACCTCAAACTGTCAATGGACATACGCTCATATGGACTTGCAGCAGATGGTTATAAGGTCAAAGCCATAGTGTCTAAGGACGGCCGTGAGGTTGCCCGGATGGAGAACGGACCTTTCAGCATAAAGGACGGCACAAGCACCATCAACCTCGCTGCCAAGGTCAAGGCGCCCAAGAAATGGACATCCGAGACTCCTGATCTCTATGACCTCACGATGGATCTCATCGGCCCCGACGGACAAACTATGGACCATATCGTAAAGCGCATGGGATTCAAGAAGACAGAGATACGTGACGGCGTGTTCTACCTAAACGGCCAGCCGCTCAAGGTCAATGCCCAGAACTCTCACATGCAGCATCCTATATTGGGTCACGCCATGGACGAGGCTACCATACGCCGCGACATGGAGATACTCAAGCAGTTCAACTTTAACGGCGTGCGCACATCACACTACCCTCCTGTAAACGAGTATCTTGACCTGGCCGATGAATACGGTCTCTATATAATTGACGAGACCGGCGATGAAGCTCATGCCACAGAATATGTGAGCAATATGCCGGAGTTCATAGAGATGTACCGTGAGCGTGTACGTCAGATGGTACTTCGTGACCGCAACCATGCCTGCGTGCTGTTCTGGAGTGCCGGCAATGAGAGCGGTGAAGGCGACGATATCCGTGAGGTTGTGGCCGAGGGCAAAAGATATGACTCCACTCGCTACTGGATGTACGGCGGCAATGCTGCAGTTCACCCTGCCGAGGATATAGTAGGACCGCGTTACCCTTCACCCCAGGAGCATGAATCCCGCTATGGCCGTGACACACGCGATATGCGTCCCTCATTTATGGACGAGTATCTGTCTGTTGCCGGAAACGGCGGTGGCGGACTGGATGACTACTGGCGCGTTATCTATTCATATCCCAAGCTTATGGGTGGTGCCATCTGGGATTTTGTAAGCCCAGGTCTCGAGGAGCCCGTAAGATTGCTCACTGACCAGTCTCCTTACAAGACTCCGGCCCACATCATGGGACGTGCCACACTTGAGAAAGGACCCACCGGCCTGGCGCTTGACCTGCACAAGCAGGAGCAGTGGGTTCAGGTATACAGGGCTGATAATGTTGAGATTAGCGGTAATCAGCTTACCCTTACCCTGGATATATATCCGCGTCTTTTCAACCGCAGCGGCGGTTACCTTATCTGCAAGGGCAGCAATCAGTACGGCCTTAAGCAGCAGGGATTACAAAGTCTTGACTTTTATATCGACAATGGTCGCAAGCAGACTCTGTCGGCTCCCATACCACAGGATTGGGAGAACAAATGGCACAACGTGACCGCTGTCTATGACGGCAAGGAGATGAAAATCTTCATAGACGGAACAGAGGTTGCGTCACAGGCAGCATCAGGTAATATACGCAACCTACCCCTGTCACTCTGCATAGGACGTGACGAGCAGTCATGCGGTCAGGATGCCAACCCCTACATCTGCGATGCCATGATTGACAACGTGGGTGTTTTTGCCCAGGCCGTTCAGCCCGGCAGTTTTGATCCCGCCAAAGCAGCCCTATGGCTTGACTTTGAGGAGGAGCAGAACCAGGGAACCTTCTATTCATACGGACAGGGTGCCCGCACCTACGGCTCCATCTGGCCCGACCGTGTACCCCAGCCCGAGATGTGGCAGATGAAGAAAACCGTACAGCCGCTATCATTCACACTCGTTGATATGGCCATGGGGCACGTTGAGGTTTGGAACCGCAACCATTTCACCAACGCTTCCGTTTACAAAACAACATGGTCACTGATGGCCGATGACAAGGTTATCCAATCAGGCACTCTGGATTTGGATGTGGAGCCGTTATCAAGAAAAATGATAACTATCCCGTACCATAAGCCGGCCTCCATAGAACCTGGCAAGGAATACCGCCTGGAGATAAATTCATCGCTTGCCAAGGATGAGATCTGGGCCAAGGCCGGTCACGAAGTTTCTTGGGACCAGTTTGAACTCAAGTCATGGAACATTCCAGCCAAGGCCACTCCTGCCGTGAAACGTAATATTACCCTTACGCAAGGCAATGACGGAATAGTTGTTAGCGGACAGGGATTCAGCTACCGCTTCAACGCACAGAGCGGTGCTCTTGAGTCAATTAACGTTGACGGCAAGGAATTGCTTAAGGAGCCTGTTACGCTCAACGTTTGGCGTGCCCCCGTGGCCAATGAGATTGACGGATGGAACGGCAGCGGAGCCGGCCAGCCCGCCATCCAGGGTTACGCCGGCATAGGTGCCAACACCGTACTGGCCAGCCATTACTATTCGGCCTCACTGGATAAGAGAAGCCAGGCTAACGTATCAATCAAAACCATTAAAGGTGCCGATGTCGTTGTAGTTGATGTGAAAGACAGGTCTCTCTCCACCAACGGCTCCGACAACCGTTTTGAGAATGACTGGCACTGGACTGTAAATTCTGACGGAACCATCACCGTTAATCATAAGGTAAGCCCTATGGGCAAGACGCCCCAGTGGCTGCCCAGAATCGGTGTGACCATGAGTCTTGACAAATCACTGAGCAAGGTTGAGTGGTATGGTCGCGGACCTCAGGCCTCATATCCTGACCGTAAGACCGGATACCGCGTAGGCATATACAAGACCACCGTAAACGATATGTATGAGCCCTACCTCATTCCGCAGGATTACGGTCTCAGGACCGATAACCGTTGGGTCCGTCTAACGGATAATTCGGGTAAGGGTCTTGGGTTCAGCATGGATCAGTATTTCAATTTCAACGCATATGACTGCACTACCGATAACCTGACCAAGGCCATCTATCAGTATCAGTTACAGCGTGGAGGTGATATCACATTGAACCTTGACTACGCCACATCAGGTATAGGTTGCACCGCACGCGGCATTTTCAACCAGTACCGCGTACTACCCGTCACCTACCAGCGTACCATCACCATCAAGCCGCTGCGGTAATTGACCCAATAGGGACAGTCCCCCTGTGCCATTTTTCGAAATGGCACAGGGGGACTGTCCCTATTGGGTCACTGATTTTGAGCTCCGCCGGCAAGGTCCAGAATCTCATTGGTGATGGCCTGCTGGCGGAGTTTATTGTATTGGAGGGTCAGCTCACCTATCAGATTGTCGGCATTCTCGGTTGCGGCCTGCATGGCAATCACACGGGCAGCCTGCTCGCTGGCAAAAGAGTCAAGGACTGCGCTATATAGCCTGGTCCTGATGACCTTGGGTAACAGTTCAGTGATAAGATCGGTAGCCGACGGCTCCATGATATAATCGGCTGCGGGTGCATCGGTCCCGGCCTGGGGAACGCTTACCGGCAGCAGCACCTCATCGACGATCTTCTGCGATCCGGCACTGCGGAAATGGGTGTATGTGATAACCACCTTGTCCAGATGTCCGTTACGGAACAGGTCCATAAGGTCATCGGCCAGCTCGGCAGCCTTGGTATAGTCACGGGTGGACATCAGGCCTGAGAAAGCGCGGTTTATCTTATAACCCTCTTTGGCAAGAGCATCGGTAATCTTGGCACCTATAGGATAGATATGCGGCTCGTCATCAACCTTACGCCACTCCTCGATAAGAGCCTTGGCGTGACGTATCATGTTGGCGTTGAATCCGCCGCACAGGCTGGAGTCCGATGACAGGCATATTATTGCCACATTCTTGACCTCACGCTCCACCACCAACGGTGATACGCTTTGTGCCTGAGGCATAGAGGAAAGACTGGAGAGTATATGATTCAGCTGGTCAACATAAGGCAATGCATACTGTATGCTCTGCTGTGCCTTGCGCAGTTTCACGCTCGAAACCATCTTCATGGCCGATGTGGTCTTGCGTGTATTGCTGACCGACTGGATACGGATCTTTATCTCCTTAAGTGACATACGTTATCAGATTCCCAGTTCAGAAACAGTCTTGGCGGCAGCCTCCTCGATAAGAGCGCCTACCTCATCATTCATAATTCCCTTTGTGAGTACATCAAGCACTGACTCCTTATACTTGGAACGAATAATCTCAAGGAAACGGTCCTGGAACTCACTTACACGGTCCAAAGGCACATTCTTGAGCAAGCCCTTGATACCGCAGTAGAGAACGGCAATCTGCTCGCCCACCGGCATAGGTGAATACTGAGGCTGAATAAGCAGGCGGTTGTTCTTACGTCCCTTGTCTAGAACCATTGCGGTTACAGGATCCATATCGCTGCTGAACTTGCTGAATGCCTCCAGCTCACGATACTGTGCCTGGTCTATCTTAAGCGTACCGGCAACCTTCTTCATAGACTTGATCTGAGCGTTACCGCCCACACGGGATACCGATATACCGACGTTGATGGCAGGACGGAATCCCTGGTTGAACAGGCTTGACTCCAGATATATCTGACCATCCGTGATAGAGATCACGTTGGTAGGAATATAAGCCGATACGTCACCGGCCTGAGTCTCGATGATAGGCAGAGCCGTCAGCGAGCCGCCGCCCTTTACCTGACCCTTCAATGAAGGCGGAAGGTCATTCATCTTCTCAGCAACTTCCTGCTGGGTAATTATCTTGGCTGCGCGCTCAAGCAGACGTGAATGCAGGTAGAAGATATCACCCGGATATGCCTCACGGCCCGACGGGCGCTTAAGGATCAGTGATACCTCACGGTAAGCCACAGCCTGCTTTGAAAGGTCATCATATACCACCAGAGCATGACGGCCGGTATCGCGGAAATACTCACCTATGGCAGCACCAGCCAAAGGAGCATAATACTGCAAGGCAGCAGGATCGGCAGCTGTAGCGGCAACCACGATGGTGTAATCCAGGGCACCGTGCTGACGCAGGGTGTTCACGATGGTAGCCACTGTTGAGCCTTTCTGGCCTACAGCCACATATATGCAGTAGACAGGATCACCTGCCTCATAGTTGGCACGCTGATTAATAATAGTATCAATGGCAATGGCGGTCTTACCTGTCTGGCGGTCACCGATAATGAGCTCACGCTGACCGCGACCTATGGGGATCATGGCATCAATAGCCCTCAATCCTGTCTGCAGAGGCTGATGAACCGGCTCACGGAATACCACACCGGGAGCCTTTCGCTCCAAAGGCATTTCAAAGAAGGGGCCTTCTATATCCTTGAGACCGTCCAGCGGCTTACCCAACGGGTTAACCACACGGCCCACCATATTCTCGCTCACGTTTATGGAGGCAATACGTCCTGTGCGGTGCACAATCATATCCTCCTTGATCTGGTCGGTGGGACCCAGCAGGATGGCACCTACATTGTCCTCCTCCAGATTCATCACTATGGCCTGGATGCCATTGTCAAACTCTATCAGCTCATCGGCCTCGGCGTTCTTGAGTCCGTAAACGCGGACTACACCGTCACTCACCTGGAGCACGGTTCCAACCTCCTGAAACTTGGCAGATGTGTCAATGCCTTTAAGTTGTTCCAGAAGTACCTCCGATACCTCACTTGCCTTTATTCCGTTTGCCATTATATGATACGGTTATTCTTTTCAATAAGTTCCTTACGGATTTTCTGCAACTTGCCTGCCACGCTGGCATCAAGGCGGAATCCGTCAACCAGAAGCACGAATCCTCCGTCAATAGACGGATCCACGGTATGTGTCCACTCAACGCGACCGTGCTCTACATTCTCTACCAACTGTTTCAGCCTTACCCTGCGTTCATCACCCACAGGAGTAGCTGTTATAAGCTGTACCGGCACAATACCATTCTTGAGGCGATACAGATCCTGATAGCTTACGGCCATGAACAGCAGGCAGTCACCGCGACCTGCACCTACAGCAAGCTTAAAGAAAGCTTTGGAGGAGTCGCTAAGTGTTTTCTTTCCGTCAGTGACAGCGGTCTCAAGCAGACTGCATTTGTCACTCACACTTACCGTGGGATCGGTTATCCGGTCATGAATGGCACGCACAGCACGCATCCGTTCCGCAAGCGTCTGCATCTCAAGATACACCTGACGGTCATCGCCCTGCTCCACCGCAAACTGCAGCAGAGCCTTGGCATATCTTACGGAAACGGTTCCTGTATTCATACCTTACTTACCGGATTTCACGTCGTCTATCATACGGTCTATCAGAAGTAGCTGGTCATCATCAGTTGACAGCTCTTTCAGTACGACCCGTTCTGCAACCTGTACTGACAGTTCCGCTACCTGGCGACGGAGGCTGCGCAAAGCCTCCTCCTTCTCCTGACGGATCTGTTCGCGTGCATCGGAGATAAGTTTCTCACCGCTCTCCTTGGCACGATTTTCAGCCTCTGCAATGATCTCATCACGCCGGTCGGCTGCCTCCTTGAGGATACGCGCCTTCTCGGCACGTGTCTCCTTAAGCAGCTCATCACACTCATTCTGGATTCCGGCAAGACGCTCGTTGGCCTGCTTGGCTGCTTCAAGCGACTTGTCAATAAACTCATTGCGCTCGTCAACCATACGGGTAATCATAGGGAATCCCCATTTTACCAGTATAAAGAAGACTATTCCGGCTGCAATGAGCATCCAGATGATTGTTCCGACTTCAGGAATCAGCAGGTCCATTACTTTGCGTAAAGTGCCAACAGACAAACAATTACAGCCAAAAGGGATACACCCTCCATGAATGCGCCGATAAGGATCATCGAGCTGCGGATATCGCCTGCAGCCTCGGGCTGACGTGCGATTGACTCCATTGCCGACTGACCGATCTTACCCAGACCAAGAGCTGCACCTACAACTGCGATTGCGGCACCCAGTGCTATACCGGCATTGCCGAAAGCTGCACCTGCGGCAGCCTGTAAGAATGTTGCTAACATCATAATGTTGATATTTAAGTTGTTAATGTATTTTCGTTATTTGCTTTTACTTTTTCCTTTGCATGATGTTCCTCAGGCCTCGACAGGCCTATAAACACTGCACTCAGCATCGTGAACACATATGCCTGGATATATGCCACCAGCAACTCAAGCAGGTTCATGAATATCATAAAGAACACTGACAATACCGTCATAGGGGCGCCAATCAGCGGTCCCATCTTAGCTGTTATGAAGATGACGCACGTAAGTGAAAGTATGATGGCATGACCTGCCGTAATATTTGCGAACAGACGGACAGTCAGTGCAAACGGTTTGGTGAATATTCCTATTATCTCAATGAACGGAAGAAGAGGTATGGGAGCCTTAAGGAATACAGGAACATCGGGCCAGAGTATCTCCTTCCAGTATTCACGGTTGCCGAACACATTCACTGTAAAGAATGTCACCAGAGCCAGAGTGAGAGTTATGGCAATATTGCCGGTTACATTCGCTCCTGCAGGGAATATGGGTATAAGTCCCATTATATTGCTCAATAGGATAAAGAAGAATATGGTGAGCAACAACGGCGTATACCGTTTGTAATCCTTACCAACCGATGGTTTGATTACATCGTCAACGATCATTGCCACTACAAACTCCATGAGGCCTACGAAACCGCCGGGAGCGGGATCAGTAGATTTGTGACGTCTGTACCAACGGGCGGTGCACATCACAATCACACAAAGCAGAATGCTGTTTATGATGACTCCGAGAGCGACTTTGGTGAGAGAGAGGTCAAGAGGCTTGAGCTGGGTTCCGTCCGGCAATGTTTCCACAAGCTTGCCGGCATGAGCTCCCTCATCTGTGATATGGAATCCCTCATAGCTTCCAGTCTCCTCAAGTTCGCGTGACGAGAAGAAATGCCAGCCGGATACCTTGCTGTAAAGAATGACAGGTAGATGCAGTGATATCTCCTTCTCACCTATTGTGATGATATGCCAGTGATAGGAGTCCTTAAGATGGCCGAATATGATGCCTTTTACATCGACAGTTTCATCCTGGGCTGTCTCAGTATCCGATGCAGCGGCAGAAACAGATACCAGCAGCATCAATGCCATCAATATGTAAGCCAGTCTCTTCAACTCTTCTTTTCTCCTTTCATGAACAGTATCGTCTCAATTGCCGAGAGACACAGGTAATAAATCATGAATACAACCGCAAATGCCAGTAACTGCTCACCTACGGAAGCGAAATAAACAAGCAGCAGCACAATGGCCAGCAATATCTTGACAACCCTATAGGTCAAGAAGAATATGCTACGGTCACGACCTTTCTTTTCATTTGTACGCTTAAGCCATGCCATTACTCCAAGCATCAGTCCGAAAAACAATGGAATAATGAACAGAAGTGACGGATACTGCTCCGGCCATACGGTACGCAACGCCAGTACTGAGCCTATGGTCAACACTGAAAGCGCTATCAGATATGTGATTATCAGTTTCTTCATAACTCGACACAAATTGAAAGGATGTTATCCTTGACCTCGGCGAATCCGGACCTTACAACCACATCAGTCTGTCCGTTCGCGTCTTTGTATACTATTTTGCCCTTTTCAAGAGACGAGATTATAGGCGCATGGTGGTTGAGGACCGTAAAACTGCCCAAAGTACCCGGAAGAGTGACGCTTTCAACTTCACCCTCAAATACCAACCTGTCCGGAGCTATAATCCTGAGCTTAAGCATAATCAACCCTTCATCTCCTCCTGCAACTTCTTGGCCTTCTCAATGGCCTCCTCAATGGTACCCACATTCAGGAACACCTGCTCGGGAAGGTCATCAACCTCACCGTCCAGGATCATGTTGAATCCCTTGATGGTATCCTCAATGCTTACCATAGTACCCTTGACACCGGTAAACTGCTCGGCTACGGTAAACGGTTGAGAGAGGAAACGCTGCACACGGCGGGCACGTGCAACCGTGAGCTTATCCTCATCGGAGAGTTCATCCATACCAAGGATAGAAATGATATCCTGCAACTCGTTGTAGCGCTGCAGAATCTGCTTTACGCGCTGTGCGGTATCGTAATGTGCCTTGCCCACGATATTGGGGTCAAGGATACGTGAAGTCGAATCCAACGGGTCAACGGCCGGATAGATACCAAGCTCGGCAATCTTACGGCTAAGCACCGTAGTAGCATCCAGATGTGAGAACGTGGTTGCAGGTGCAGGGTCTGTAAGGTCATCGGCCGGCACATATACAGCCTGAACCGATGTGATTGATCCGTGTATGGTCGATGTGATACGCTCCTGCATCTTACCCATCTCACTGGCCAGTGTAGGCTGATAACCTACGGCGCTCGGCATACGTCCCAGAAGGGCCGACACCTCCGATCCGGCCTGTGTGAAACGGAATATGTTATCGATAAAGAACAGGATATCACTGTAAGCGCCGTCACTGCCCGCACCGTCACGGAAAGACTCGGCAACGGTAAGACCTGACAGTGCAACCGATGAACGTGCCCCTGGAGGCTCATTCATCTGACCATACACAAGCGTGGCCTGTGACTTGGCAACCTCATCGTAGTCAACCTTGCTCAGGTCCCACTCTCCTTTGGCCATGCTCTCCTTGAAGGCATCGCCGTATTTTATTACACCGGACTCAATCATCTCACGCAGCAGGTCATTACCCTCACGGGTACGCTCTCCCACTCCGGCAAATACAGAGAATCCGTTGTTCTTCTTTGCGATATTGTTGATGAGTTCCATGATAAGCACGGTCTTACCCACACCGGCTCCACCAAACAGACCTATCTTACCGCCCTTACAGTAGGGCTCCAGCAGGTCTATCACCTTGATTCCGGTAAACAGCACCTCCTCAACGGTTGACAGCTCCTCAAATTTAGGAGGTTGACGGTGTATGGGGAACGCGCCCTCTTTGTCAAGCGGTTTAAGGTCATCAATGGGCTCACCGGTAACATTCATCATACGGCCCTTGATCTGTTTGCCTACAGGCATTGTGATAGGACTTCCTGTCACACGGACATCCATGCCGCGACGCAGACCGGTTGTAAGATCCATGGCCACGCAACGGACCATATTCTCACCTATATGCTGCTGCACCTCGATTATGAGCTTGCGGCCGTCATCACGCGTGATTTCCAGAGCTTCATGGATTGACGGCAGATCATCACCAGCCTCAAAGGCCACATCCACGACAGGACCGATTATTTGGGCTACACGCCCTGAAACTGCTTTCATATCGTCTATTTTACGGAATGCAAATATAGTGATTAATGCTGTACCTTCTTATCCCTAAAAGTGACCTTTTGTATCCAAACGGACTAAATTTCACACTTATTTATACTAATTTTGCGGCATGATTTTGACAGAAACCATTTGGGCAATTATCAAACTGCTTGCAGGATTTGTACTGCTATTCTTTGGCGGAGACTGGCTTGTTGACGGCGGCGTGGCTCTGGCACGCAAGTACCGCATATCATCACTGGTAATAGGTATGACCATCGTGGCATTCGGTACATCGGCTCCCGAGCTGCTTGTCAGCATGATATCGGCCATCAAGGGTAGCGCCGGCATTGCAATGGGTAACGTTTTGGGTTCCAATATCGCCAACATAGGCCTTATACTGGGACTTACCGCAATACTCTGCCCTCTCCCCACCGATAACCGCAAGGTCCTCAAGAGCGGACTGATAATGATTGCAGCTTCGGTGCTTCTGCTTGTATTCTCACTTAACAGCGGAATTTCCAGGATTGAAGGTCTGGTCCTGTTTGCTGGAATAGTCCTGTTTACCACACTCTCCATCCTGAAGGGCCGTACCGCCCAGGCTGACATGGAGATTCAGGGCAAGAACATGTCTATGGCCGTTGCCATACTGCTCATCATACTCTCATGCTTCATGCTGGCATTCGGAGCCGATTTCATGGTCGACGGAGCCACCGTGCTGGCAAAGTCAATGGGTGTGAGCGACAAAGTTATCGGCCTGACAATAGTAGCCCTGGGAACCAGCCTTCCCGAACTTGCAGCATCGGTTGCCGCAGCCGTCAAGAAGGAGATGGATATCTCCATCGGCAACATCATCGGCTCAAACATATTCAACATACTGTGCGTACTCGGCGTGTCGGGTTCAATCAGACCCATCACATTCGAGTACGCACAGTACACATTTGATTTCATTATGATGCTTGCCATTTCAGTCGCACTTGTGCTGTTCGTGCAACCCTGGAAACCTCAGGGCCGTCTTGGCCGCCTGGCCGGCATCACATTCTTTATGGCTTATATATCTTACGCCATTTCCCTGTTTTAAGAGTTCTTACGCTTCATCACGCTACGTACAAAGTACCAAATAAGAGCTGCGTACATAATCAGTGACAGCCACTCTGCCATGTGAGATCCTGTCCATGAATCGGCCATAAACAGATCCAGACCGGCAAATCTCAATGCAGCACTTACAACACCCATCAGCGCGCCACCGGCAATAAAGCCCGATGCCAACAGGGTTCCGTGCTCCACACGTGCGGTATTTACGGCTGTATCCTTTGAACGGCTACCCACATACCAGTTAATGAATCCACCTACAACCAACGGGATATTGAGCTGGAACGGGATGAACATACCCAGTGCAAATGCCAGAGCCGGAATCTTGCAGAAGTTCAGGATCAGGGCAATCACAGCACCTACTGCATAAAGCCACCAGGGAGCGCCCGTACCTGACATAAGCGGATCGATGACGGCTGCCATGGCATTGGCCTGTGGGGCAACCAGAGCGTTGTCACCTACAAATCCGTAAGTCTTGTTCAGGATAATCAGAACGCCGCCAACGGTCAGGGCCGATACCAGAGTACCCAGGAACTTCCAACCCTGCTGTACGGCCGGTGTCGAACCCAGCCAGTAACCTATCTTAAGATCGGTAATGAAACCGCCGGCCATAGAGAGTGCGGTACATACCACACCGCCCATAATCAGGGCCGAAACGATACCGGGAGTGCCCTTAAGACCAACTGCAACCATAATCACGGATGCCAGGATAAGGGTCATCAGAGTCATACCTGAAACAGGATTGGTACCTACAATGGCTATTGCGTTTGCAGCAACGGTAGTAAACAGGAATGCAATGATTCCCACAACCAGGATACCTACCACGGCATGAAGCAGATTGAAATCCATCACACCAAAGTAGAAGAATGCAAACACTGCTACGAGCGCTACTATAATACCTATAATAACTATCTTCATGGGGAGGTCACGCTGGGTACGCTCAACCTGAACATCGGCTGCACCCTTGCCTCCTTTGAGCTCACGTCCTGCCAGACTTACGGCGCCTTTGATTACAGGCCATGATTTCCAGATACCGATGATACCGGCCATGGCGATACCGCCAATGCCTATATGACGTGCATAACTCGAGAATATCTGCTCAGGCTCCATTCCGGCAACTGCATCGGTAATGGCAGGATTAAGTGACTGCAGGAATGCATCACCCAGCATAGGCAGGATGGGAACAATCACGAACCATACCAGAGCCGAACCGGCGGCAATGATGCAGGCGTACTTAAGACCTACGATATAACCCAAGCCCAGTACGGCAGCACCGGTATTGATACTGAACACCAGCTTGGCCTTAGTAGCCAGAGCCGATCCCCATGCACAAACCCTTGTGGTGAAGTTCTCGGTCCAGAGTCCGAATGTGGATACTATGAAATCATAGATACCGCCTATTATACCTGAAACAACCAGCGGTTTGGCCTGACCGGCACCTTTTTCACCAGATATGAGCACCTGTGTGGTAGCTGTAGCCTCGGGAAAAGGATACTTGCCGTGCATGTCCTTGACAAAATATTTACGGAACGGTATCAGGAACAGGATACCCAGAACACCGCCCAGCAGTGAACTGATAAACACCTGCATAAAGTTCACGGTCATATCGGGGTATTTGGCCTGCAATATGTAAAGAGCAGGAAGAGTAAAGATTGCACCGGCCACAATCACACCCGAGCAGGCACCTATGGACTGGATAATCACATTCTCTCCCAGGGCACCCTTACGCTTGGCCACGCTTGACACGCCAACAGCAATGATTGCTATAGGAATGGCTGCCTCAAAAACCTGTCCCACCTTAAGACCAAGATATGCCGCTGCAGCCGAAAACAGGACAGCCATAAGCAATCCCCATCCTACAGACCAGAGATTAGCCTCGGGATAAATCTTTCCAGGTTTCATGATAGGCTCATACTGTTCGCCCTCTTTCAACTCTCGATACGCGTTTTCCGGTAATTCAACCGGTTTCTTCTTTTCTTCCATATATGATTTGTTTATCTGTTACTGAAATGGTTTTGCGAATGTAGTTAAAAAATGAAAAAATAGAGTTACATTTGATGCAGAAAACCATATTTACTAACTGTATCAAATAATGAAAAAGGATTTGTTTTTTGCAGCCGCAGCGGTAATGGCTCTGGTTGCAGTGCCAGTGCAGGCACAGAATTCGAGAATCGTTGAGGAAGGTGGTTCAGGCCCCTACAAGGCAATCATGATGGAAGAGGCATCTCTCACAACCCACACAATTTTCCGTCCTCAGGATCTCAGCAAGTTTGACAAGAAAAACCCGCTTCCGGTAGTGGTATGGGGTAACGGCGGTTGCGCCAACTCTCCCAGCGGTCACATCAATTTCCTCAATGAGGTTGCATCACAGGGATTCCTTATCGTAGCAATCGGTCCCAGCAATTACCAGCAGCAGGAAGCTCCACGTCCCGGTCAGACCGGTGATGTTCCCCGTATGGGTCAGGGCGGCGGAATGCCCGGCGGTATGGGCGGCTTTGGCGGTGGAATGCCCGGTGGTATGGGCGGCCAGCGTCCGCAAGGTGCTCCTCAGGGTCAGCGTCCTCAGGGCCAGGGTGCTCCTCAGGGTGGTCAAGGCGGCGGCATGCCCCGTATGGGAGGCATGGGCGGCGGAATGCCACAGATGGGTGGCGGCATGGGCGGTGGAATGTCCATGGGTGACCCCGAAGGTCTCAAACAGGCTCTTGAATGGGCAATAGCTCAGAACGCCGACAAGAACAGCCCCTACTACGGCAAGCTTGACATTGACAATATCGCAGCTGCAGGTATGTCATGCGGCGGTCTGCAGGCTCTCCATATGTCTGATGACGCCCGCATCAAGACCATCCTGGTCATGAACAGCGGTTATTTCGGCACCGATGAGAGTGAGGATAAGGCCAGCCTTGCAAAGCTGAAACAAAAGTCAATCATCTGGATCCTTGGCGGTTCAACCGATATCGCATGGGAGAACGGCAATGACGACTTCAAGCGTATGTCAGGTTCAATGCCCGCATGCCTTGTAAGTCTTGACGGCATCGGCCACGGCGGTACTTACATGCAGCCCAACGGCGGTGACTACGCAAAGGTTGCCGGAGCATGGCTCAAATGGTGGCTCAAGGGCGACAAAGAGGCCAGCACAATGTTTACAGGCAATGAGCCTGGCGTTGGCAAGATGGAGGGTTGGATGATAGAACGTAAGAATATCAAATAAGAGAACATCCTCTATAAATGTTGAAACGCGCCCCCGGACAGGGGCGCGTTTCTCTTTCTTAGCTAATTATGAATCTGTCAAAACAGATCCGTGAACCTAACTACTTATAGTCTGAAGAAAGAATAGTATACCTTATCGGCCAGAGCCGTCTGTTTCTGCTCATTCATGTAGTTCAGATTCTGGAACTGATCACGGTCATAGCTGTAGACAAGCTCCTTGTCATTGAGCTTACAGATGCGTGCTCTCTTGGTGATGGTCTCTCCACCGTCACACTCCTCGCAGAACGTCAGACTGCCATCAGGATTAAGTGAATAGTGTCCTTCCATAGTAACCATATTTGCAACCGTAAGGGGTGCATCACCATACATCACATATGAATTGGGACTCAGCACCAGATTCCACTTGCGCTTGTTTACGGTAGTGTTCTTCTGGATTCTCTTGGCATCGCGATAGTAAACCACATCCGAGAAATACCAGTTACCCTCAATCCTGCGCTTCCAGTACATAAATCTCAACTCCTGCACGTAATTCCAAATCTTCCTCATATATATAGTCTCCTTTTATTATTCAGTCCTTATTTTATCTCTCACTAATTCTTTTAATCATTCATTGTCATAATCCAGAATACGGCCATTGAACTTAAGCTCCCAATCGCCGACGGCAGCAGTAAACTCAATCGGTCTGTAAACAGTATGAATATTCATGCCGAGCACGAATGTATACTGGAGTCCAAACTCCAACACATCATCAGGAACTACGCCTGACAGAGGGATAATCTGGGATTTCCCCTTTGCACCGCTGTAATGCGTACCGTCATAATCGAACGGATCGACATCAAAAATCACCTCAACGTAATGCTTGCCTTCAGTTAATTCCTCAGGAACCAGATAATGGCGGTTGCAATCGTCATTTTTGTCCGACAGCGAATTGGCTGTCAGGAAATCAGCATTCTCCTCGCCACATCTTACGAGATCGTCACCCTCATAATAAACAATCTCCTTACGCTTTGCGTTGGGTACCCAATGGCTGTCATTGCCATTTACTACAAACATACCTTCTGTAGGCATTCCGTGAAGAACCACCTTACGGACGTGCATCAAGCCCTTAAGCTGCTCATCGGCGGAAATGTCGCAAACCTTAAAACCGATGCTGTTGGTTATGTGATGGAACCTGAGGTTAACTGTCTCATAACCCTGATCACATCTCATATCAACAACACTGGAAGCCAAAGCTCCCTTCTCAATATCATTGGGTGTGAATGATACCGCATAGGAACCGTCCTTGTGGTAATTCACGTTATTAACATGGGGATAAAAAGCGCTGACGTTCATTGAACCGCTCGAAAGAATCGAAGTCACCAGATTAGCTGATCTGACTCCGTTATTCTCAAATACGGCAATATCATCAACCAGAACATTATTTGTTTCATTATCGAAACCTACCAGACCGAATGCGGTATTGGCATCGATATACGCATGCTTCTTTTCTGTATCGTAAGAAGTCCTGGAATCAGCATTTGCTTTTGTTTCTGACTCGGACTTGGTTGTAGACTTTGTCTTGGTCTTGGTGTTCTTTGCGACAGTAATATTAAATATGGTGTGAGTTTGCTGACCTGAATTTACGACAACGAAACTCTCATCTTTGCCACATGAAGAAAGCACGACAACCAGCATTGCCGTCAAAACGATTGATGTTGTATTAAAACGTTTCATTTCCGTCATTTTCGATTTCTGAACCAAAGATAAAATAGTTTCTGAGGTAACAATGTTGGAAAATAGGTGGACTTATGTATTCTGACTAAAATTATTGATGACTTTAAACAAGAATGACTTTTATTCAACCCCTTTCAGAACGTTTTTATACATTATTTTCTGTCTTGCCAGCTATTTACTACTTTTGTAGAGACAAAAAACAGCTATGGATACTCTTATAAGCAACGGCATAATTGTGCCAATGAATACCTCGGCAGGCAAAAAAGCATTTTTTAAAGGCTATGTTGGTATTGAAGGAGAAAGGATCGCGTTTGTAAGTGATGACGAAACACCTGCAAAGGAGTTTGCCCAAAAACACCCTAATCTGAAACAAATAGACGCGACAGGCAAAATTGTAATGCCGGGACTGATAAACACCCATACACATGTGGCCATGGCACTTCTGAGAGGTATCTCTGATGATGTACCCCTGATGGAATGGCTTGAGCAGCATATATGGCCTATTGAGGGCAAGATGGGATATCAGGAAGTACTTGACGGAGCAAAACTGGGCATTCTGGAAATGCTGATGGGAGGCACCACCACCTTTGTTGATATGTATCCTTACGAGGAGGCGGTTGCCGAGGCTGCCGAAAATGCAGGAATACGTGCATTGGTATGCCCCTGTCCTATGGATTTCAGGATGGAACATTTCGAGAATGACTGGCGTCAGGTACAGAAAAGATTCTCCGGCAGCCGTACGGTATCAATGTGGATGGGACCTCATGCCATATATACCCTTACTGATAAAAATCTCCAGCGATCCATAAGTCTGTCAAAAGAACTGGGTATAGGAAGCCATGTCCATCTGGCCGAGACACAGACTGAGCAGGATAACTGCGCAGCACAACACGGCATGAGCCCTACCGAATACCTGGAAAAACAGGGACTATTCACCACAAAGACACTTGCCGCACACTGTGTGGTCATGTCTGACCATGATATAGAGATCCTTGCCAAGAACGGAGTGTCAGTTGCACATAATCCGCAAAGCAACATGAAGCTGGCATCGGGAATTGCACCGGTCAAAAAAATGCTGGACGCTGGCGTGAACGTGGCAATCGGAACAGACGGGGCATCGTCAAACAACGATCTGGACATGTGGGAAGAGATGCGTACCGCATCATTGTTGCAGAAAGCAAGTACGCTTGACCCCTGCGCCATACCTGCCTACACTGCCCTGCAGATGGCAACGGTAAACGGTGCAAAAGCAATAGGACGTGAAGGCGAGCTTGGAGTAATTGCTCCGAACGCTTTTGCTGATATAATTCTGGTAGATATAGAGAAACCGCATCTGTATCCGCATACAAATCTGATCTCAGAGCTGGTTTACAGCACGCATGCATCGGATGTTGATACGGTCATTGTGAACGGACGTATTGTGGTTGAACATCGCAAGTGCCTCTCAATGAATGCCCAAGAGGTTTGCAGCACAGCTCAAAAACAGATCGACGCCCTACTAACCAAGTAAAAAGTTCAAATAGCGACTAAAAAAGTTGCAATTGCTTTTGGCAGATATTCCCAAAAGCCTTACCTTTGCACCGCTTTCTTCGGAAAGCATAGAACTTTGACAAATCTGCGGCAATTGGCGCCAAGCCGAGAGCAAAGAGAAGTTTACTTATCTTTGCCGAGGCGCGAAAGCCAAAAGCGCATTTGCAACGCAAATGCGGCAATAGCTCAGTTGGTAGAGCACGACCTTGCCAAGGTCGGGGTCGCGAGTTCGAGTCTCGTTTGCCGCTCAAAAGTAGATCTTTGATTTATTTTGGAAATGCCCAGGTGGCGGAATTGGTAGACGCGCACGTTTCAGGTGCGTGTGCCGCGAGGTGTGCAGGTTCGAGTCCTGTTCTGGGCACTTCTCTGGAGAGATGGCGGAATTGGTAGACGCGCTACTTTGAGGGGGTAGTGACAGTTATGTCGTGTGAGTTCGAGTCTCATTCTCTTCACAACCTGCGGCAATTGGCGACAAGCCGAGAGCAAAGAGAAGTTTACTTATCTTTGCCGAGGCGCGAAAGCCAAAAGCGCATTTTCGCAGAAAATGCGGCAATAGCTCAGTTGGTAGAGCACGACCTTGCCAAGGTCGGGGTCGCGAGTTCGAGTCTCGTTTGCCGCTCCAATTTATGAATTACTAAGCAGCTTGTCCTAAACCACATGGCTGCTTTTTTTTGTTTGTGTAGAATGAAACGAACTGTAACATTTTTATTATCAGTCTTGTCTGTATTTAGTTTGCACGCTCAGTCCAAGCATACAATCAGCGGTTATATTACCGACAAGACCAGTAAGGAGACGCTGATAGGCGCCACAATCCTTGACCTTAAAAGCGGTCGCGGAACTATCACCAACGAGTACGGATTCTACTCTCTTACCCTACCCGACGGTCCTGTAGAGATGCGTACAGGTTACGTAGGTTACAAACCTGTCGTAGTTCCTTTCACATTGCATAGTGATACCATTATTAATATAGATGTGCCCACAATCGATGCCCTTAACGAGGTTACCATTTACGGAAACCGCGAGATTCTGGGCGTTCGCGGCTCACAGATGAGTGCAGTGGACATTCCCATTGAGCAGATCAAAGCCGTCCCCGCCATGTTCGGCGAGACCGATGTACTCAAGGCACTCCAGTTACTCCCCGGCGTTCAGGCCGGTACCGAGGCAACCGCAGGCCTGTATGTACGAGGTGGAAATCCGGATGAGAACCTTCTGTTGCTGGACGGTGTTCCGGTATATAACGTCAACCACATGTTCGGCATGTTCTCTGTCTTCAACCCGGACGCCATCAAGAACGTGACCCTCTACAAAGGCAGTTTCCCGGCTCATTACTACGGTCGTCTGTCATCGGTAGTTGATATCCGCATGAAAGACGGTGATTTGAATGAGTATCACGGCAACGTATCTATCGGACTCGTATCGTCAAAGATAAATCTGGAAGGACCTATCATTAAAGGTAAGACTTCATTCGACATCTCTGCCCGCCGTACTTACTCCGACATTATGCTCAATTCGGCTATTTGGATGAACAAACAGTTTAACTGGGCCAATACCGATGACATGAGCATGGGTTACTACTTCTACGATCTGAATGTAAAGCTGAACCACAAGTTCAACGACCGTGACCGTCTATATGTAAGCTGGTACAGCGGCGATGATGACATATACTTCAATTACAAGAGTTCAGGAGGTTCCATAAAGCAGAAGACCAAACTTGACTGGCGTTGGGGAAACACCATAGCGGCAATTCGCTGGAACCACGTTATCGGACCCAAACTCTTTATGGACATCAGCTCCAACTACACCCAGTACCGTCATAAGATGGGTATTGAAATAAAGGAGACCGACAAGGTCAACAAATCCGATGCCAAAACCGGTATAAGCATGAAATCAGGCATTTACGATGCATCTTTCAGGAGTGATTTCCATTGGTCTCCATCGGCCAAACAGGATATCAGATTCGGCGGAAGCTACACACATCATAAGTTCACCCCCGATGTCATGGAACTGTCCATGCACAGCAAGGAGACAATGGATAATGACTCAGTCAAAACCAATGACTTTAACCAAAAATACGGTTCAAAGGATGTCATTGCCCATGAGTACCAGCTGTATGCCGAAGATGACATTGAGCTGACAGATATAATCAAGTTCAATATCGGAGCAGGATATGCCGGATTCAGCGTCAACAACCGCTACTACAACTCATTGGAGCCCAGACTTAGCGCCAGGTTCCTAATCACTGATGACCTGTCGCTCAAGACCGGTTATGCATATATGACACAGTATGTGCATCTGCTCTCCAATAATGTGATCAGCCTTCCCACAGACCTCTGGGTTCCCGTGACCGATAAGGTTGAGCCCGAACATTCACATCAGTGGGCATTGGGAGCCGCCTACAGCATTGAAGGGCTGGCTGACTTCACGCTTGAAGGTTATTACAAGCAAATGAACAACCTGCTTGAATACAAGGAAGGCTCCACCTATATGACCGGTGATACTGACTGGCAGAACAAAATTGCCATGGGTATGGGCTGGAGCTACGGAGTCGAGTTCATGGCACAGCGCTCAGTAGGCCGTCTGAACGGATGGATAGCATATACATGGAACAAGTCACAGCGCAAGTTTGACCGCCCGGGTATGGTCCTGAACGGAGGACGCGTATTCGATGCAAAATATGACCGTCGTCACAAACTGGATATAACCTGCAACTACAAGTTCAGCGACAGGTTTGACATGTCGGCCACATGGCTCTTTGAGACCGGAAACTGCGGAACCATTTACACCCAGTACTATGAATCTGAAGTCCTTGCTGATGAGAAAGACGAGATGTATCCGTATACTACGACTTTGGGATATTACGACAACCGTAACAATTTCCGCCTTAACCCCACCCACCGTCTGGATTTGAGTTTCAACTGGCACCGCAAGTTCAGCGAGAGGGTCAGCAGAACTATGAACCTGAGCATATACAACGCATATAACAACCGCAACCCGTTCCTTGTATACGTTTATACTGACAGTTATTATGACGGGCAAAAGACAATAGAGACACGCACATTGCGCCAACTCACCCTGTTCCCCATTATCCCGACACTCAGTTATGCAATATCATTCTAAGGTTATGAAACAGTACAAGACCATCATATTGGCAACAGCACTCCTTTTGAGTGCATGCACAAAGGAAATCGAGTATAAAGGACCCGACAGCGAACGTATGCTTATAGTAAACTGCATCACCGAATCGGGCCAGGTTCCTGTATTCAAGATGAGCCACAGCGCGTTCTTCCTGGATTCATATTACAGCGGCAACGCCCTTAAGAACGGAGTCAGCGTAAGTGTAGACATCAACGGAGTTACCCGTGACGCCACATATGTAGACAGTCTGAAAGGATATACTGACGGCCGTGCCATTACAGGCGGTGACATCATATCGGTTGTGGCATCGGCTCCCGAATATGGAACCGTGCATGCTACCGATACTGTTCCGCAGACTCAGGATTTCAGCATCTCGGAGTACACCAAGGAGTTTGTACAAACCAAGACCATGAGTGAGCTGTTTGACGACTTCTTCTATGATTTTGATATTGATAATGTTGATTCAGTATGGGTTACCGATATAGATATCCCTGGCGGCAACAACCAGAAATACTATATGATGACCATTGAGCCAAGAATGATCTATTTCCTGTATGACGAGTATGAGGATAAATACGATACCTTGACTCAGGGCATCCATTTCAAGATTCCTGCCGAGACCAAGGTGCTGCTTGGCATGACCGATGCAACGACTGCCATCCTTGAGGATACCGAGGCCGACAGCCAGTTCGAGTTCGGAACCAAGAGTTTCCTGTTTGACAACCTCTATATCAAGGACGGTAACAAGATCAGCTTTGACTTTGTAATGGAGAAACCTGATACTCTGGGCTATGTATATGTTTACGATAATGACAGCTACATTACAGACATTACCCCCTATTCCATTGCAGACCAGTTGAGTGATACCGTAGTCTACTCCATCGACGTAAAACTGTACGCGCTGTCCAGTGCTTACTATTTCTATCACAAGTCTGTCAACGACTACAGGGATGCCGATGACATATCGTTCCTGTCAGAACCTGTCACAATCCTGCACAACGTAACAGGCGGTGCCGGAATCCTTGCCACCTACGCCGGCAAGTCCTTCCACTACTCCCGCACCAGCAAGTTCAAGTAGCACAAAAGTAGCACAAAAGGGACGGTTCTATCTGTGTGTTTTGATCAAGCTGCAATTAGTTGATTCTAAAAGCAACACACAGATAGAACCGTCCCTTTTGTGCTCACCGCACCTTCCGAACAATCCACTCACCTATGCCAGTAATACGGGATATCTGTCTGATACTGGCACCAAACTCCCGAATCTGCAGTATAACACTAGCCCTTTGGTCTCGAGAATAGTTTTGAATGACATTGACATAATCCTCGCCGCATATTGATACAATATAATCCCTCACCAGTTCATCATCAATCCTGGATGTGGCATCATAATTGTAGTCCAGTATCTTCTGAGCTTTCGGCAATAGTTCATTTACAAGACCTTTAAATTCATCAATAGGCAGTTTGGCCAATACAGATTGAGTTGCACAAACCGGCATTGAACACCCTTTGGGATTTACATATTCCATCCAACTGCTCCAAGTATAATTGTTTACGTCCGATACAATATTAGCCGCCACAGGATTCTGATGAATATATCTGAGTAAAGTCACAAAGTATTCCCAATCATTTACAGGTTCGCTTCTGAATCGGTCTTGGAAAAAGTGACCTACCCGATTGTATTTATTGTTGTAATATTGGGCATAAGGTATAGTCAGGCCTTTGATTGATTCTGCTAGGCTTCCATCATAATCCTTAATCAACAGATGTACATGATTCGGCATAAGACAATACGCATATAGACAACAATGAGGCTGTATCGGATGATCCGTTTCATCCCGTGGATGACACAATCGGTCCATCAGTTTGATGAACTTCCAATAATCAACTTTTGATTCAAAAATGTCCTGCTTGTTAATTCCTCTGAGCATGACATGGTACACACCTGTTCCACTGGTAATTCTTGATTGTCGTGGCATAGATAAAAATGTTTTTCAGTTATCTGATGCGCAAGATACGCAAAAAAATCAAATTGGGCACAAAGGGGACGGTTCTATCTGTGCCCTTAAGGAAAAGGTTCAATTAGCTGATTCAAATCAAAAGGGCACAGATAGAACCGTCCCTTTTGTGCTCCTTTGCGCTGGCTATTTCAGGAGTTTGTAGCGGGCGAATTTGAGAAGGAGGGTTTTCTCTCCCACATTCAGGAATTTAATGCGGGCTTTGGTATCTCCGCCAAATCCCGTCACTTCCATCACAGTGCCTATACCAAAGCGCTCATGCTCTATCACGTTGCCCACTTTAAGGGCCGATGACTGGGCGGGTGCAGAATCCTTTAGCATAGACTCTGTCACTTTCTGGAACTTACCCTGCTCCCAGGGCTTGCGTACAGGCTGCTGGGGTTCAATTTTAGGCTTTGGTCTGAACGAAGGAGCCGATGATTGTTCGCGTCGGCTGAATATGGGTTTGGAATCCTCATCAAACATTGACGGGCGGCTGTTCCATGAAGACTTGATGCCCTCCGATGGCATATTCAGATACTTAGAGTCAATATCCTTAAGGAAACGGCTAGGCGTACAGAAATCCACGCTGCCGAACTTGAAACGCGTAGTGGCAAAAAGCAATGTGAGATACTTACGGGCACGGGTCATGGCTACGTAGAAGAGACGGCGCTCCTCTTCTATCTGACGTTCGTCATCACCGCTCATATCACTTGGGAACAGATTTTCCTCCAAACCGACAATGAATACTGCGTCGAACTCAAGTCCCTTTGCGGCATGTACGGTCATAAGAGTGACCTTTTCCAGATCATCATCTGTCTCATTGTCCTGATCAGTCATCAGGGAAACCTCACTCAGGTAATCTGTCATGCGACTGTTCTCATTACCCTCTTCCTTGCGGTCCAGACAGAACTGAGCAATATTGGCAAGCAATTCCTCGACATTCTGACGACGGCTTTCGCCCTCGACGGTGGTATCGGCACGGAGTTCACGCATAATACCCGTCTCCTCAATTATACGTTCAGACAGCTGCTGCGCATCCTTAACGGAAGCATCGGCCATAAAGCTCTCTATCAAGGTATGGAAAGCCGATAATCTTGCAGCTGTTCCCGAATTGACATCCAAAGGATATTCCGCAGGGCTGCCAAGTACTGTCCAAAGACTCACGCCACGATCCATTGCCACCGACAGTATCTTGCTGACGGTTGTCTGACCTATTCCACGCGCAGGATAGTTAATGATACGCTTGAATGCCTCCTCATCGTTGGGGTTAACGCTCATACGGAAATAGGCAATCACATCCTTTATCTCCTTACGCTGGTAGAATGACAGACCACCGTAAATCTTATACGGTAATCCGCGTTTGCGCAAGGCCTCCTCCAGAGGACGGGACTGGGCGTTGGTACGGTACAGTATGGTCATTTCCCGCCAAGGCACATCCTTGAAGGTATGCAAGTCGAGCAACCGGTTGGCAACCATCTCGCTCTCCTCAAGGTCTGAATGTGCACACAGTACCTTTATCTTGTCACCCTGCTCATTCTCCGAGAACACTTTCTTGGGAATCTGGGCGTGGTTCTTGCATATCAGACTACCCGCAGCCTCTACGATTGTCTGGGTAGAACGGTAGTTCTGTTCCAACTTGAACAGTTTGGAGTCCGGATAGAGCTTTGAGAACTTGAGCATATTATCCAGATTGGCTCCGCGGAACGAATAAATGCTTTGGGCATCATCTCCAACTACGCATACCTTTGCCCCATGACGTGTAAGTTGCCAGACAATACAGTGTTGGGCATAGTTGGTATCCTGATACTCATCCACCAGAATATGTTTGAACCCTGTCCCGTAATGCTCCAGCACATCAGGATGGTCACGGAACAGAATGAACGTATTGAGCAGCAGGTCATCAAAATCCATCGCATCCGATTGACGGCAACGCTGCTCATAACGCTCGTATATCTTACCCACCATTGGAATGCGCTTGAACTGATCGTGTTTATAGATATCAGCGTTCTGCACATAACCCGATGCAGTCACAAGGCGGTTTTTTGCGTTTGAAATACGATTTTGAACCACACTTGGCTTATAGGTCTTCTCATCCAGCTGCATCTCCTTGACGATTGACTTTATCAGGTTCTGGCTGTCCTGCTGGTCATATATGGTAAAGTTGGATGTATACCCTATCCTGTCTGCCTCCTTACGCAGTATACGGCTGAATATGCTGTGGAACGTACCCATCCAGAGATAACGGGCGCGGTTCTCTCCCACACGGGCGGCAATACGCTGTTTCATCTCGCCTGCAGCCTTATTCGTAAAGGTAAGCGCCAGTATGGACCAAGGTTCGATGCCCTCCTCAAGCAAGTGCGCAATCTTGTATGTCAGGACTCGTGTCTTTCCGGAACCGGCACCGGCAATGACCATGCTGTCGCCCTCGGTATAGAGCACTGCATCACATTGGCTGGGGTTCAATTCCTGCTGGTAATCGATCATATGATATCATTCTTTTTTGTGAATGCGAATTTACAAAATCACATTCTTTTAATTATCTTCGTAGCGTAATAAGAGAAAATGAGTTTTCAACAACTGTTTCCCATAACTGACAGCATCTGGATCTGTTTTGTGGTCCTGACGCTTGTTTTATTTGTGCCTATTCTGTGCAAACGGCTCAGATTCCCACAGATAGCGGGACTCATTGTGACCGGTACCCTGATCGGACCGGGACTCTTCAACATACTCCATATCACCCCCGAGATCCAATTCTTCAGCCGCATCGGACTTCTGTTCATCATGTTCTTTGCCGGCCTGGAAATAGATCTTGAGGAGATGAAACGAAACAAAGTCTGGGGAATCCTGTTCGGAACACTGACATTTGCGTTGCCATGGACGATGTGTTACTTTGCCTGTGCTTACCTGCTAAGCCTTCCGGCACGCACATCGGCAATACTGGCATGTATTATGGGATCCCACACCCTTATCTCCTATCCCATCATAAGCCGATACGGACTGGGCCGACGCAAAAGTGTTACAATCTCTGTTGCAGGTGCACTTGTGGCCATACTTCTGGCGCTTGTAGTCTATGCCGTGATGATGTCGACAGGCAGTGAAAGCGGTTTCAATCCATTCTGGTTCATACTCAAGATAGCAATATATATCACAGCCGTTATCCTGATTTATCCGAGGATGGCACGCGGCTTTTTCCATAGCGTCACAAACAGCTTCTCGCATTTCCTGTTCGTTATGATACTGCTGGCGCTCAGCTGCGGTCTGGCACAGGTAATCGGACTGGACTCCATAGTAGGTGCATTCCTGGCTGGTATAGTGCTCAACCGGTACATCCCCAAGTCATCACCGCTCATGAACCGCCTGGATTTTGTGGGTAACACGCTGTTTGTCCCGCTTTTCCTGCTGGGCACCGGTCTGCTGATAGACCTTTCCGGTATGGCCGGTAACTGGTTGTTCCTGACTGCATTCGCTGTCCTGTTCATAGTAGGTACGTTCGGCAAATGGATTGCCGCTTTCATCGTTCAGAAAGCCAACGGATTCATACGCAACGACCGGCGTGTGATATTCGGTCTGAGCGAGTCTCACGCAGCAGGAGCCTTAGCCATAGCTATGGGAGCATACGCTGGCGGCCTTATGGACAACACCACACTCAGTGCCACGGTGCTGATAGTCCTGTTCTCATGCATAATCAGCAACATAATCACTGAGAACGGTGCGCTGGCCCTGCATCAGGATGAGCTGTCCGATGACATCGCCGAATCACGCCTTATGGTGATGCTCACCGGCTCCAACACGCTGCAGGCTCTTATGGATACAGCCATAACGCTCTATGACAGGAACAGTCCCGAACTGGTAGGCTTATATGTCACCATAAACGGCGAGCACGCTCCCAAGTATATGCAGGACGGCAAAGGACGTCTGGAAGAGGCATCAAGGATAGCGGCATCGGCCGATATCCCCTTCATAACTCACAACCGCCTTGGCAACAATATCATTGACAGCATCCTGCATGCATCAAATGAATTCAATATTGACAGAATGCTTATGGGATTGCCACTCAGACACAGCATTGACCTCCCCTATCTGGATAACATAATAAGCCCGCTCAATGACGGTTTCCAAGGTCAGATAGTCCTGCAGCGCTTTGTGACCCCCATGAACACAATAAGACGCATTGTAGTACTTGTGCCCGGCCCGGTTCTCCAGGATGATGCATTTGAAAAGTGCATGGAAAGCATCTTCAGCATCACTATGGCGATAGGATGTGCCACGGAATTCTATGGCAAGGACCAGCCTATATCTGCCGTGCGCGGTACCGGACTCAATTTCTCCAGCGGACGCGTATCATATAACGAGGTCAGTGAAACCGCCGATATGCACTGGGTTATCAGCGGTCTTAAATCAGATCATCTGCTCATGATCGTTGGACCGCGCGACAGCGAGACACACGCCGGACGTTCATTCCGTCACCTGTACGAGCGTATCCACATGCCGGAGACCGATTTCTCCACCATGCTGTTGTTCCCCGAGACCAAGACCGTTAAGGGAAAAGAAGAAGCCACACTCCGTACGGAACGTGACTTTTTGAAGATGCTCAGAATGTAATGACGGGTATGTCAACGGATTATCATCAGTTGACCGTCTATCATATATAGACCTGGCTTAACAACCGAAGGAACCTTTATATCATTTAACTTACGTCCGTCAATCGAATATACGCCCGAAGGCTTATAATACAGATAGCTGTTAGCGATACCCTCCGGCAATTCCGCATCGAAATAAAAGCATAAGTTACAATAATTCAACATATACCAGTCCATTACCATACTCAGTTCATCCAATACTGATTCCTGGATGGGAACCGGATTCTCATCCCATTTTGCAAACTCCCTCGCCCATGCTCCTGATTGCATGAACCGGTTACCATAAGCATTAAGGACGGCCGAGATACTGTCCGGATCAAAGACAGTCCTGTACAACTCCTTCCACCTGTCTTCCAACTTGTCACTAAAATCGTCAATGTTATTATATAACAGCCTGTCAAACGGTGCTATGTATATGAAACGTTCTATATCACCCATCTTGTTGTTATATGTGCCGTCCCAATAACCGTAAAGAGACTGGTCCATATCCCAGGGAGTAATCAGATATCTGTGTCCGGCGGTAATGTCAACCGTAGAAAGATAAGTATTCTTATATACATTGTCCCCTACGTTAAGTGCCATATTGAATACCACAAAATCTATCAGGTTCTCAGGATAGAAATAGCTGCTGTAACCGCTGCGGAATTCTTGAGCCGATGTTTTATTGCAGAAATTAATCAGATTCATAAGGGGAAGCCATGCCGCATCCGACGGATATTCATCCGGATACTGCAGTTCCCATGAGTTCCAGATTACGGAATCTGTTCTTTCATTATCGTAATCCTTCAGGAATATACTGCTGTTACTCCAGCTTATACCCTTGTAAATCAACCCTCTGACTGTCTGGCCGCCACTTCCGTCAGTTGCAATCTTTTTAAGTCCCAGCAGTTCACGGTCAATCTTGTCAGTCAGACAAAATAACCCATAGTAATCACCGTTGATAAAGACTTCGACAAACTCTCCTTCTATGCCGTTCCTGTTTCCGAACTGGGTATTATAAGGAGTGCGGCTTATCCTGTTCCATATGTCAAAACAGACTCTGTTTCGCATTCTGATGCGGTCAATCGCCATGGCATCAAGGATCCAGCTGTCATTTTTGCGCATTCCCAGCAGACTGATATCCAAATCATTGCCCTTATGATCAACAAGTTTGAGAGCAAATGATTTCTTCTTGAACCTGTTTGCGGTAGTACCTCTGTATTTGACCAGACAGTTATATAACGAGTAGACCGTACGTGAATTGTAAACCGCAAGTTCTACCGTCCCCTGTACATAACTGTTTTTGTTTACGCTGTCAAAATCAACAGTTATATTTAGCAGTGGCAAAGAATTGTCATTCAGATTATCTGCACAATACCCGTATTGATCCTTTTGAGCAAAAGCAATAAAGGGACCGATAAGTGATATCAGTGTGATGACAACTCTTTTCATACCACGGTAAAATCAAAAAAAATTCTGTCACGAATGTATTTTGCAATTCGTGACAGAATTTTTGTGTATCAAATCATTTGAAGATCAGCTGTGCAAAGTTGTAGAGACCATACTTCCAAACAGTGAAGTTGTGGCCTTCGTTAGGATAGTTGATCAGGGTACAGGGAACACCGTTCTCGTCGCAGAATGCCTTGAGCTGAGTGCTGTTGCCAATCAGACCGTCGGCACCACCGCAAACCATCCAGAGGAGCTTATTCTCCTTCTTTGTCTTCTCAACATCAGGAATGAGCTGAGCACCACGCTGAGTGTTGGGAGCTGATGAGAAACCGCCTACATATGCGAATACGTCCATGTGACCCAGACCAAAGTTCAGAGACTGGCCGCCACCCATTGACAGACCGGCGATAGCGCGGTGATCCTTGTCAGCGTAAACGCTGAAGTTCTTCTCAATGTAAGGAATAAGGCTTCCGATAAGGTCCTTATCGAATTCACCGAATGCAGCAAATGAGCCCATACCACCTGCACGTGAGTCGTCCTTTGCGGCACGGCCGTTAGGCATAACCACGATCATATCGGCAACCTTGCCATCGGCATAGAGGTTATCCATGATAATGTTGGGTACACCACCGTCATTCATCCATTCCCACTCGTCGCCACCGATACCGTGGAGCAGATAGAGAACGCTGAACTTCTTCTTGCCGTCATAGCTGGCAGGAAGATAAACATTGGCCTTACGGGTTGTACCAACTGACTCTGACTGGTACTCGATGAGCTTTACAGTACCTTTCTTGATACCGTCACGCTCCTTGTCAAAACCTTCGGGAGCAGCTACATACTCATCAAACTTGACGTCAACCTGCTGCTGGCCGCCAAAGCCGCCAAAGCCGCCGCCAAAACCACCACCAAAGCCACCCATCATCGGGATGTTGGGTTCCTGTGCGCTGACACCTGCTGCTATGAGGGCCAGAGCTACTGTAAATAATACTTTCTTCATTTTGGTTATTAATGTAAATAGATTGATTCTTATCAAAAATAATAGAGTTATAGAGGCTGAAAGTTAAAACTACTGTTTTACATTAAAGAACATGGTCCCCAAGAAATTGAGCAGCTTCTTTCCGAAATAGACCGGAAGGAATATGAAAAAGAACGTAGCCGTTGACCTGAACCTCGAGTAACACAACACCTGATGATAGATCTCAATATTGAACTTTATCAGTGAGAGTTTCTCTCTTGACACAGACCCCTTACGAACTCTGTAATGCGCCAATGGTTCTCTAATGCCATATGCCATACGGCACTTCTTGATCAGTCTGATATTCAGTCCCCAATCCTGGCGTTTACGTATCTCGGGAAGCAGCACAAGACCTGTCACCTTTCTGTCGTACATCATTGTCAGGAAACCTATTGCATTGTCACAGACGATACGCCAATACGGAATCCTGCGACGGCACCGGACAAGCCCTATGATATTGTCATCCACATCGCATTTATAATAGCTTGAATAGACCACACCGCATCCCGTCTCGCGCATCAGGGCCACCTGGCGTTCCAGCTTATCCGGCAGCCAAATGTCATCACTGTCCAGGAAAGCGATGTATTGTCCCTGCGCATTCATGATGGATATATTGCGGGATACGCCCGGACCGCCGTTTTCACTGAGCCTGATCAGTTTGATTCTGGGATCCTTGGCAGCAAACTGCTCGACAATAGAGGGGCCGTCATCGGTAGAACAGTCGTCTGTAACCAGCATCTCCCAGTCCGAGTATGTCTGGGCCTGTACGGAACGGATAGCCGCTGCGACATAAGCGCCGGAATTATACAACGACGTGATGATGGATACCAACCCTTCTTTCATGCCTGCAAAGATAGCAATCTTTACCGAACAAAATGATAAGAAAGCACTATCTTAAAAATAGTCTCCCCTGACAACCAGGCTAAGGAAATCCTGTTCGGTTACCGAATCCTTGGCCCTGCTGTCCTTATGGAGCCTTCTCAATAATGACAGGGCACTCCCCATCGATCCGGACTTACGTCTCAGATAGTGCAGTGACAACGGAATATTGAGTATCCTCCACAGAAAAGTGAACAATCCGTTGTAATTGAGACGTATATCAATGTATCGGTTAAGTTGGTGCAGATAGTAAGTTCCCACGACATTTTTACCCTTGTTTGACGAACTCACCTTGTGGTATATGAGCGAACCCGTCACACAAGCCATAGGAATGTGTCTTTTTTTCATTCTTATGCAGAATTCAAAATCCTCCTCTCCAAAAAAGAATCTTTCTGTGAGCAACGTCCCGTCAGTCTGGAGTATATCGGGGGTAAAAAAGAGAGCACAACCTGTAATGAACGATATCCTGTAGAAGGGTTTACGCAAAGCTTTGCTCTCATGTTCTCTATTAAACAGATATCTCCTGAAACCGGCAAACAGGCGGCCGCCACAGTTCCAAAGATATTCCTTGTCGTAATAGAGATTGATTCTGGGTGTCAGTATCCTGTATTCGGGATTCTTTTCACGGAACTCCACCAGACGGGTCAGGAAATCAGGCGTTACCTCCGTATCGTTATTAAGCAGAAGATAGCTGTCAGGATTAAAACCGGCCGCATAGCGTATAGCCAGGTTGTTACCCTTGGCAAAACCGTAGTTAAACCCGTTCTCAAGCAGTTTTATATCCAAATCCGAAGACGACATAAACTCCCTGATGCGTGCAACCGAATCATCAGTTGAACCGTTGTCGGCAACGACAACAAAGAAGCTGCCATCTGCTTTTGTCAGCGAATCAAGACAGCATAACGTATCTTCTGCCCCGTTCCAGTTCAAAATGATTATTGCAGTCATCCCAATCTTTTTAAACGATATCTGCCTGACATGTCAACAAAACTCAGGATAATTCCGTCTTCTCCCGGTATGAAACATGACTTATACGGATATTTCATTTTACCTGCCTCGGAATCCGGCCATACCACCTCATCTGTCACGTTCCAGGTAAGCCCGCTGTCATGGCTCACCGCACGAAAAAGCCTGCACTCAACTGATCTTCGGCTTTTCTTGAGCAGGAACAGTCCTTTCAGCTCGTCGGCCGAGGTGTCAGCAGAGCATGCGCTAACAGCCTGATGCCATACCATATATCCTTGCGGCAATCCACTTACAGAGACCTCTTTAGAACTTTCCAATTTGAAATCACGGCCCAATACGGAACGTATGAAACGCCCCTTGCCACTGGTCCAGTCTGCATGGAACATTATGATTGAACCGTCATAAACAAATGCCGGACTCAACAAATCGTCAGTACCGGAGTAGAAACACTCAGGCTTTTTCCAACTGTCATTGACTCCATCATACCTTGAATACAGAAGATGACTGATTTCTCTACGCTCCGTGCTGCGATATATGCAATATAACTCAGATCCTGTAGTCAGAAATACCGGATCAGACAGGTGTGTTCCCTGCTTATGACGTTCCTGGAATGAGATGGGACAGGTATGCGGCACGAATTCATCTGCCGACTGGCATCGGTAGATGCAGGGATTCTCGTATTCTTCCATTCCATACGGGTACGGAGTGGCTACAAACCATTTTTCGGCCCCAAAACATATCATATCAGGATGTACCAACTGTCCTGATCCATCGTATGTATCTATTATCAGGTCTCCTATCGCATCTTTTGCATAATCTGCCCTATTCTTACCGCATATCCTGCGGGCACGCTCCAGAGGTACATTGCTGTTCAGGTAATGGAATGTCCTGTACAGGAAAAGCCTGGGATTCCTGATTGAAGCGATGTATCGCAACAGATTGGAGAAACGTGACCTGATACTCATTTCAGAACGGATTCTTTCTTGAACAGATTCTCCATTGTGGTAACATTCTGTTCCCAATCATAATTTTCAAGGACCCTCTTTCGGCCGGCAGCCCCCATCCTCTCACGTAAATCCTTATCGGAAAGCAACTTGAGCAGAGCCTGAGCCATTGTTTCAGGATCACGGTCCTTAAGGACATATCCGGTTTCGGCATCCGCGACTACCTCCCTGAAGCCTACCGTATCGGTCGCCACTACGGGAATGCCGCACGCCATTGCCTCTACCAACGCTACTCCGAAACTTTCCTTGACAGAGCAGTTCACAAAGACATCCATCTTTTGAAGCACTTCGGGCAGTCTGTCATTGGCTATGACGCCATGGAAAGTGACAGAATCAGATATACCCAGTTCCGCAGCCAGCTCCTCAAGTTCATCCTTTAGAGGGCCATTGCCATATATATCAAGGACAGGTTTTACCTCACTCCTCTCATATACGATTGCAAAAGCGCGCAACAGCAGAGGTATATCATATATCTTTTCCAGGTATTTGACGATACCTATTACCGGACGTTCATTGACAACATGCCTGTCGACAGGACAGAAACGGGTCACATCGACACCGAACGGAGTTACGGTAATCGGGAAAGAGTCATCACCCAACACCTTTCTTGCCTCGGCAGCCATAGCCATGCTGGTGGATGCCACCGCTGTGGCATAACGTAGATTACGGCAAAGGATGTTCCTGTTGATACGTCCTTTATACGGATAAACAAAAATATCAGACCCGTAACAAGAGAGAACCATTGGCTTGAGACGGGCAAGACGTGCAAGCGTTCCGTAACCGGAGGCAAAATGAACGTTCACGACATCGGGCTTGAACTCCCTGAATATCCTTCTTAACTCAAAGACGTTCAGGAAATAACCCCGTTTCCCGCCGAATCGCATATAGTGTTCCTTCAGCTCCTTCGACTTGGATGTTCTGATATCACCTCTCCTACAGTCGCTTACGAGCATGACCTCATGCCCTCTCTCTATCATCGCATTGGTCCAACGAACCATGTGATTGCTCAAGCTGTTACCGACGTATAGGATTCTCATGACAAGTCATTATCTTCTTGGAGTCATGTAATCTCCGTAAGTGAGAGTCAGGTATTCATCCCAACCTTTGGGAATCCTGAACATCTCTCCGTTGAAAACATGATCGACAGTTTCACTGAAAATACGCTTGTGGTAACATCTCCGGTATGTAGGAGCACCGACAATACTGGTAAGATAATCAGATTTGTCAAAGTCATACTTTGACTCTATTGATGTAAAGATCCTGTTTATGAGTCTGTCCGGAATGAACAGGTCTACAAACTTCACGAACAGCAGAAAGGGTTTGTTCTTTGGAGCGCTGTCCTTCAACTTGTTGTATTTTGCCCTGAACAGATGATCCGCAAAATGAGCTCTTCTGCGGAATCTGGTTTGCTGCCTCATATCAGAGGGAGCGCCAAAAAGGGTATATATATCAAGCTGTATGTTATACTTATCTGACAGCGTGTAACATATCTTGTCATGCGACTTGGTATAGTTACGGTCCTGGAAGCATTTCATGAGGACAAGTCCTTCGGGATGACGTTTTTCAAACGCCCTGCGGAATTTTTCCCTGTCAGGAAGCATCATATAGACATCTATGTCATCATCCCATGATATGAACCCGTTCTCTCTGACAGCGCCTAACATCGTTCCGAAAGCCAGTGAGTACCAAAGATTCTCGGCATCACATATCTCCTTGAAGGTGCACATAATCCCGAACAGGATATCCTGTACCTCCCTGGTCTCTTCCGGATTCAGTTTCCTCATTTTTTCCTTCTTATAATCGTTATCAGGCTGGACAGACAAAGTACCGTAAGCAACATCTCGGAAAGAGACATCGACATTGCAGCAGCATAAGCCTGATAGTGTCTTGCAAATATAATGATAAACGTGACGCTGAACAATCCGACAATCACCACAGACCTGAAGAACTGCTTCTGTCTGTTAAGGTTTATCAGCCCGACAATTCCTATCAGATAGTTGATCTCGCCAAAGAGAATTACCAGTGTCATTATCCTGATCAGCGGGACGCACTCTCGGAATTCCTTGCCGCCGCACAGAATATCGGAAATCAAAGGAGCAGCTATGAACACTGCCACAGACATAACCGCCACAACCGCAGTAAAAGGAATTGCAATCTTTTTCAATGTCTTGACGTTCTCCGTCTCGGAGGCGGATTTGAATCTCAGACTGAGATGCGGGAACAGTGCCTGTGCAGCCGGCGAAACCAATGACTGGAATCCTTTGACCACCTTTTCGGCTGCAGAGTAGATTCCAACAATGTCATTAGATGTGAACTGCTTAAGTATTATAACGTTGGCGTTGCGGTACAGGTACATTCCCAAAGTCGACCCGAACACGGCTCCGCCCTCCTTGAGCTGATATTTGATATCAGCAAACCTGGCCAGTCCCAACTTAATCCCGAACTGGCGCCTGGCAAGAAACATACTCAGGATGCCTGCAAGTATGTAACCTGCGGAATTAAGGGCTATCAGAAGATAGTAGTCCTCACTTTTCCGGATTACGATGAATACCAACAGCGTGAAAAGGATCTTGGAGCTTGCATTGACAATTGTACAGTATTTCATCTGTTCCATACCCTGGAACAGCCATACCGGAGTAAAGACATCGCCAAAAATCATACCGATTCCGAACAGGAACATCAGCGGAGCCATCTCATCCCTGAACACAAACCGTTGAGCCATAAAAATAAGCAGCGACAAAGCCACTCCTATCATGAGCTTGGATGCAATCACCGCATTGAAGATGACGTTTACGCCGCGCCTGTCATCACGACATTGCGATATCTGTTTTGTCGCGGTATAATTGAATCCGTATGTGGCAAACATGATCACATAGCCGACAACCGTATATACGTAACTGTATATACCATAGTTGGCTTTACCCACGGTACGCATAAGGTAAGGCAATGTTATCATAGGCAACAGCACATTCAGGACATTGAGTATAGACAGATAAACAAAATTACCTGCCACCTTCTCATATCCGCTGTTTCTTATACCCGGGATCCTCATTTTTATATCGTCATCACTTCTGTTTCCAAGTCCTTTTTATGAATCAGCCTGTCGGCTAGCCACAGTGCCAGAATCCATCCGGGCACCTCTATCGTAGCCAGTTGGCTGAAAAAGTTATCAAACCATCCCATAAACAGCAATGAGCAGAAATAGGACAGTATAAGATTGGCATACAGGCCGTTGTGTCTTATTGAAAGCACCTGAACAAGATTTATGACACAGCTTATCACAAAAACAGTCAGTACAAATGAGACGTAGTTCGAATTTATGAATATGGTTCCGAACATCGTTCTTACATTCGTAAGGTTGAATCCGGTGTTGTAGTACAAGGGATTGATGGTCGATAAGTAGTCATGGTCTCCTGTCAAAGCCTTTACGATATTGACGAACTGGGCGATATTCAGTTCAAAATCGCCACGGTCGGGAAATCCGTTCAACATATCAGTACTGAATCCCAGAATTCCACTTGTAAGATAATGGATTACATGACGGAATATGAAACCTACCACTTGGCCGTTGAACGTCACGTTATCACCTACAACCAGTGCCAGGAGGTAAACCGCAATGAATACGCCGATTACGCCAAGTACCGTAAACAGGACAAAACGTAATGTAAGTTTGCTTTTACCCACCGACAGGCGCATGATCATAGCCGCCACTACAGGTACAAAAATCCATCCCTTCACATTGTGTATGACAAGTAAAGCCAACTGTACCAGAATAATGATCCAGAGATATCGGTGCTTACGGTCTACAAAGAAGATGGTAACCGTAAGCATTATCGAATTCAACCTGCTTATATGAGACCATATGCCCTTGCCGTCAAAAGACTCCGTGAATTCCTCTGTACCAATGGAGAACGGACTGCTGCCGAAAGCCTGTCTGAACCTGAACAGCAATCCCAGACAGACCAGTACCGATATCCACAACAGGAGTGGCGGCATCTCAGGGCATTCCATGACAGCATAATAGGGTTTGCCGTTTTTTTGCAGGGAATAACCCAGATACTGGCTCGGAATGGCAAAGACAAGCAATGCCACGCTCCAAACCAGGATGCTTGGATAACACATCTTATCAAAGCCGAAATGGCCCGATATAATTATGGTTATCAGCAAGACGATAAGATATGGCAACATTAAAACACTCAAAGGCGTGTAAATGGTATTCCACGCCTTTTTCTCCAGGTAGAGCAATACTCCCACCTCAATCAAGAATGAAATGAGAATAATTGCATTCATGGTCAATTTTCAAGAATGCGGTCCTTTACAAGGAACCATGCGATTGTTCCAAAGAAAGACAGAAAGACAAACAGAAGTCCTATCATCATCTTCTTGGGAGACGCAGCCTTATAAGGTATAGTGGATGGCTGAAGCAGTACTACGACAGGAGTCTTTTCCAACAGTTTGGTCCTGCACATGTCATACTGCTGAGCAAACTGGTTATACAGGTTGAAGGCCAGATCCTTCTCTTCCAGCAGGCGGTCCTGTTCAACCAGATACTGAAGCTTTGTCATACCCATGTGCTGGTCACTGTATTCAGCATATGCGCGTTGTGCAGCATAATAGTTTTCACGAGCCTCATCGCACATACGCTTGGTATTCTCCAGATCTTTACGTGCCTTTGCCGTACGGTAATTCGTAACGTATTCCTGAAGGTTCTCGGTTACTGCATCGGCAATCATTGACGCTATTCCCGCATCCTGCATAAGGACATCGACATATATCACGCTCGTAAGCTTATCCAACTCCACTGATATACGTTCATTAAGTTCCTTAAGCAGTTTCTGCTGCTGACGGTTCAGACGTTTGGGATCCAGGGTCGCACCATCCTCAAGCAACTCCTTCTTGTCGCGTTTGATAAGTTTGAAGGGAGCGGCAAGAACTTTACTCCACCAAGGTTCACGCTGGTATTCGGTCAGATAGTTGAATACGTTGGTCGAGATGGAATCCTTCTTGTATTTTCCTTCAACATGCAATGCGGCAAGTTCGCATAAGAATGGCGTTGTAGCTACAATCTGAGGATATAACTGCGGATAGATAGCCTCTTCCTCCGTTTCCATGTTGATTCCGGCCATTGAAGCCAAAGCGCCCAATCCACCGGCTATTCCGTTTGCGGCATTGGTTATCTCCGGAGCGATTATAACCTCCGATTTAAACTCCTTAGGTATGCTGAATGCTACAATTATGGATAGCACTCCTCCATAGAAGCAGTTCAGTATAATACGTTTACGCTTTCCCCAGATCAATTTGACAATGGCCACAAGATCTGCAGCCTTGCCGTGAGAACCGTTTTCTTTTTCCATAGTCGTCATTTCACAAGATTCATGAGTGCGAGCACGACTGTAGCAAGTGATGCGGATGTCGAACCCAAGCTTAATATCTCTGTACTCTTCAGGCCCTGACGTTCCTGACGGGCAGGTACCACAATCTCGCAACCCGGTTGTACCAGTTTGCTGGAACGTTTCTTAGCCTTTGCTACAGATCCGTTCATGTAGACTACATAAGCCTTGCTCTTCTTGGCCCTCTGTGAATAACCACCGGCCTTTTCTATATAATATTTAAGGTTCTTTCCCTTTACGTAAGGTGTAGTGTTTGAGAACATGACCTCACCGTTAATCTTGACAGTATTCGTAAACACAGGAACGATTATACGGTCACCGTCACGCAAAACGATATCGGCCGCGCTGCCCGGTTTATTGGTTGCCTCCTTAAGGTTTATACCGACATCAAACGTGTTTATAGCTCTTAATTGACGTAATGCCCTTGCAAGAGCGACGGTATCATTACCGGCAAGAATCTCTGCAATATCCTGCATGCGGGCTCTCTCATCATCAGTCATCTTGCGTTCAAGTCGTGCACCCTCCGGGTATGCCTCGTTACTGAAAGGACCTACCCTGTTCATGATATCACTCAAACGCTCGTTGTTTGTGGCCAATGAATAATATCCGGGGAACGTCACCTCACCTTCTATTATTACACGACGGTTTACTGCATATCCCGGACTGCGGCGTACATAAACCTCATCATAAGGCTCCAGACGGAAATCATTATCCTGTATGGCCAGATTTTCATCTATACTGAAAGAGAATGTTTCGGCAAGTACATCGGCTTTCTCGGTTGCATCCTTGTCACGGTTACGACGTACCACATCCACTTTTGAAAGTGATGCATCTTCCTTAAGACCGCCGGCCTGAAGAATCAGGTCTTCAATAGTCGTATTATCGGCATAACGGTAATCGCCGGGGAACAACACTTCGCCATATACGCTGAAGGTCTTTATCTCACCTATATCAAACAGACTCGGTATGAAAAGAATATCGTTGTTGCGTAATGTCTCATCCTGTGCGGTTCCCTCCATCAGTCCCTTAATATCAATTGAAAGGTTGGTAAGAGTCTTGTCAGGATTGGTACGGTTCAGCAAAGCTCTTGACGGGAACGCATCTTCTTTAAGTCCACCTGCAGCCTCAACAAGCTGACGGATAGTGGTAATGTCACCATCTATCTGGAACTGACCGGGACGATATACAGCACCGCGAATTTCGGCCATATTTGCAAAAGTGATTTGTATAGAATCAACGTAGATGGAGTCACCGTCAACCAGTTTGAAATCCTGTTGCTTCTCTTTGGTGACAGTGAATATCTCACGCTGGAATTCTCCCATACGTACCACTCTTACATCCTTACGATACGCATCCGATTCAAGACCGCCGGCATAATCTATAAGGTTTGCAAGTGTCTCATCCTCGGTCATCTCATAAAACATCGGGCGACGGATGCGTCCGTCAATGTTCACAAGTATGGAGTGAGGCGAAACGATTACGACGTCGTTGTCACTCAAACGGATATCGTCCTGAACCTTTCCGTTACGTATATAATCATACATATCGATTGTAGCCACCTCCTCATTCTCATGGTACAGCTTGATATCGCGGAGCGAACCAAGGTCATTGACTCCTCCTGCCATATAAATCGCATTGAAAACCGTTGAGAATGATGACACCTGGTATGTACCCGGCATCTCGACCTCACCCATCACGTTTACAATAATCGAACGGTTCTGTCCCAAGGAGAGTTTGATACTCGTATTTGAACCTTCTCCGTTCAGTCCTGAATAAATCTGACCGAACAGGTTCTTGATATATGCATCGGCCTCCTGAACGGTCTTGCCACTCAGATAGACCGGTCCGAGATCCTGAGCCATGATGAATCCGTCGGGAGAGATAATCTCCTGGATGGATATCTGCGAGGCACCCCATATATCAATAATGACCTCATCCCCAGCTCCCAAACGATAGTTTTGGGGAGTAGCCAGATTGGTACTGGGTTCAAATGTCAGATCATTGTTCTTAAAGATATTATGTCCGTATATCTCTTTTTTCTTGGGCATCAGGGACTGCTTGAGCAGATATACTGAATCCACGAACATGAACATGGATTCATTATACATATTCAACAAGAGCTCCTTTTCCTGATCGTCTCTATTCCTGGACCCCCTCCTGTTATTACTACCTAATCTGTCCCTATCCATCATCTGATCGGCAGGATTAAGCATATTGAACGATTGCGGCTGCTCCCCGGGCTGGGTTCTGGTCCTGTTAATGGTAGGCTGCAGCTCCGGAGTAAGGGTATTGCCAAGCATACCGCCTGACATCTGCTGCTTCTCATATTTTTCGCGCATGGTCTTTATCTGCTGCAGCGAAACACCTTTTCTCCTCAGTTCAAGAACTATCTGCTCCTGTGACAAGCCCTTGGCCTGCTGTTCCATTACGAACTCAAATATCTTGTCTTCAGTCATCTGGGCAAATGCCGATACGACCGAAAACAATAACATGAGAGAAACAAGAAATTTTCTCATAACAAATTTTGCAATTAGAATTTTTTACCGCTGACGACCGAGAAGAAGGTCTTTAGGATGATTCCCAGATCAGTGAATATGTTACGGTTATCCAGATAGTCCAAATCATACTCAAGGCGCTTGAGCATTTTGTCCATAGTGTCTGTATAACCGTTGTAGATTGTAGCGTATGAAGTGATACCGGGACGCATCAGATAGATGTAATGATAATCATCTGTCTCACGGTTTATCTGGTCAATGAAATACTGGCGTTCGGGACGGGGGCCGACAAATGACATGTCTCCCTTAAGGACATTCCATAGCTGCGGAATCTCATCGAGATGATGCATACGCAGGAAACCGCCGAATGGAGTCAGGTACTTGTTCCTTTCGTTTTCAAGGCGCGGAATACCGTCTTCTTCGGCATCGGTACGCATGGTGCGGAATTTGTAGATCATAAAGGTTTTCCCTTTGTAACCCACTCTTTCCTGTTTGAAAATGACAGGACCCTTGTCATAAAACAGGATAGCCGAAAAAATCAGAATGAGCGGAGAAAGTACTATCAGCCCCATTATTGCCAAAACGATATCAAAGAAACGTTTCAGTCCGAGCTGAAAACTTCCCATCGCATCTGAATGCTCCATACGGTAGATGCTACCGTAGCTCTGGATATTGTAATTCAACATTTGTCGCTTCGTTTTATTATATAACGCGCACAAAAAGCAATAATTGTGTAACGCCGCCGAAAAATGTCATAATTGTATTCCCAGGCATGAGGAATGATGACTATTTTTGCATCGACAATCGCTTTGAATGCGCCTTATTGGAAAAGTCGCGCAAATATAATAAAATAACTTGGAGATTAACTACTCGACTAGAATGAAAGCATATGTATTTCCCGGACAGGGTGCCCAGTTCTCGGGCATGGGAAAAGACCTGTATGACCAGTTTGACTGGGCAAAAGAGTTGTTTGCAGAGGCAGATTCCATCCTTGGTTTCAAGATTTCAGACATAATGTTCAACGGGTCTGACGAAGACCTGCGCCGCACAGATATTACACAGCCGGCAGTGTTCATCCACTCCGTTGCCGTAGCCAAATCACATGGAGCTGATTTCAAGCCCGATATGGTGGCAGGACACTCTCTAGGCGAGTTTTCGGCTCTTGTAGCCTGTGGCGCCCTCTCATTCGAGAGCGGTCTCAAACTGGTATCAAAGCGTGCTGGTGCCATGCAGAAATGCTGCGAGAAGGTACCCGGTACAATGGCTGCCATCATTGGCCTGGCCGATGATAAGATTGAAGCCATCTGCGCTGACCTGAATGCTAAAGGCATGGTTGTTGTTCCCGCTAACTACAACAGCCCCGGTCAGGTGGTTATTTCAGGCTCAAAGGAGGCAATAGCTGCCGCTTGCCCGCTCATGACAGAGGCAGGTGCCAAGCGTGCACTCCCGCTCGTAGTAGGCGGTGCTTTCCACTCACCCCTCATGACTCCCGCAAAGGATGAGCTTGCACAAGCCATCAGTGAGACTCAGTTCAATACCCCGGTGTGCCCCATCTACCAGAATGTAGATGCAAAACCGCACGTAAACCCCGATGAAATCAAGGCAAATCTGGTTACACAGCTCAACTCTCCGGTACGCTGGACACAGAGCGTCCTGAATATGATTGCCGATGGTGCAGAGGAATTCACAGAGTGTGGTCCCGGCGCCGTACTGACAGGCCTTATCAAGAGAATCAGAGGTTAATACCTTATGGAAAAAGCTGTCATCTACCAGATATTCACCAGACTCTGCTGCAACAGTGGCGGACAGAATATCCCCGGCGGTGACATCAGCACAAACAGTTCAGGCAAGCTGAACAGCTATACTCCCATCGTACTTGACAGCATCAGGTCGATGGGAGTTACTCATATATGGTTTACGGGACTCATAGCTCACGCGTCCTGTACGAGCTATAAGAAGTTCCGCATCCCGGAATCACATCCCGAAACAGTCAAAGGCCATGCCGGATCGCCCTACGCAATCCGTGACTATTATGATATAGATCCGGACCTCGCTGAGTCCGTTCCCGACCGTATGGCAGAGTTCCAGGGTTTGGTTGACCGCGTCCATTCTGTCGGCATGAAATTCATCATGGATTTTGTGCCCAACCACGTAGCCCGCGAGTACCGTTCAATCGCAAGGCCAAAGGGTGTAAAGGACCTGGGTAAAGATGATGATGTGAATATGCATTTCTCACCGCAGAACAACTTTTATTACATACCCGGAAAACAGCTTGGCGGAGAGATTCAGTGGGGTGATTACAAGGAGTTTCCGGCACGTGCCACAGGCAACGACCAATTCACCGCAACACCCTCATACTCAGATTGGTATGAGACAGTTAAGCTCAACTATGGAGTGGATTACACCGGTGGCGGAAGACATTGTTTCGACCCTATCCCAAACACCTGGAAGAAGATGCTGCATATCCTGCTTTACTGGGCAGCAAAAGGCATTGATGCATTCCGGTGTGACATGGCCGAAATGGTACCCGTTGACTTCTGGCACTGGGCAATAAGACAAGTCAAGGATTCACATCCCGGCATACAGTTTATTGCCGAGATTTACAACCCCGGATCATACGGTTCATATATCGACTGGGGCGGCTTTGACTATATATATGACAAGGTAGGTCTTTATGACAGCTTGCGTGCCATAGTGGAATCGCGCGAATCGGCTACTGCAATTACGCGCTGCTGGCAACAGACCGGTGGTAACGGCGCACATATGCTCCACTTTATGGAGAATCACGACGAGCAGCGACTGGCCTCCCGATTCTTCGGTGGAAACGCACAAAAAGGTCGTCCCGCAATGATAGTTTCCGCCCTCATGGACAGTTGTCCCGTTATGGTCTATGCCGGACAGGAGATTGGAGAGCCGGGCATGGACCAGGAGGGATTCAGCGGTCTTGACGGACGTACCACCATATTCGATTACTGGGCCCCCGATACCCTTACACGCCTTTATAATGACGGAAAGTGGAATGATGCAAGGCTCACTCCGCAGGAGCGTGAGCTCAGACACTTCTACTCCACTCTGTTGGGTATCTGCAACAAGGAAAACTCTATCAAAGACGGCAAGTTCTTTGATCTGATGTACGTAAATCCGCAGTCATCGGATTTCAACCCGCACCGCCAATATGCTTTCATGCGCTCCGACGGCAACGATGCAATACTGGTAGTGACAAACTTCACTGACCAGCCGCTCTATACTGCCGTCAATATCCCGCAGCACGCCTTTGACTACATGGAGCTTAAGGCCCGGGACGGCGTAAAAGTCACAGATCTGCTCTCAGGACAAACATTCCTGGCCAATCTGCATCCCGACTCCCCCATCCGCCTCACAGTCCCCTTCCAATCCGGAGTGGTTATTAAGTGGAAGATATAAAAATAAGCCCGAGCGATTGCTCGGGCTTATTTTTGAGTTGGGATAGCTTATTTAAAGCTGTCCCAACTCTTGATAGGTATGTCGTTAATATTAACGGTACAGAACGCGTTAATAAATGAACTTGCCAAGCGGGCATTGGTAATCAGCGGAATGTTCAGGTCAATAGCTGCACGACGGATCTTGTAACCGTTGGTGAGCTCATGCTGAGTCAGATCCTTAGGTATGTTCACTACCATGTCAATCTGCTTGTTATGCAGCATGTCAAGAGCTTGCGGCTGCTGTCCCTCCTCACTGGGCCAGTATACGCGTGTATTCTTGATTCCATTCTCCTCAAGATACTTTGAAGTACCGCCTGTCGCAAACAGGTTGAAGCCCTTTGATACCAGCATCTTGGCTGCATCCAGCATAGCGGCTTTCTGCTTTGCTGTACCGGTAGAGAGCAGAATGTTCTTCTGCGGGATACGGTAACCTACAGAGAGCATTGACTCCAGGATAGCGTAGCGCTGGTCATCACCAAGGCAACCTACCTCACCGGTAGATGCCATATCCACGCCCAGTACGGGATCGGCCTTCTGCAGACGATTGAATGAGAACTGTGAAGCCTTGATACCAACGTAGTCGATATCAAACAAGCTCTTCTCGGGTGCCTCTACAGGTATGCCCAGCATGATTTTGGTTGCTATCTCGATAAGGTTGATCTTAAGTACCTTGCTTACGAACGGGAATGAACGTGAAGCACGCAGGTTGCACTCAATAACCTTGATATCGTTCTCACGAGCCAGATACTGGATGTTGAACGGTCCGCTTATATGCAGTTCCTTGGCAATCTGACGGCTTATACGCTTGATACGCTTGACTGTCTCAACGTAGAGCTTCTGGGGCGGGAACTGGATTGTAGCGTCACCTGAGTGTACACCGGCAAACTCAATATGCTCACTGATAGCATAAGCAATGATTTCACCGTCCTTGGCAACGGCATCCATCTCAACCTCCTTGGCGTTCTCGATAAAGCGGCTTACCACAACCGGATGCTCCTTTGATACCTCGGCAGCCAATTGCAGGAAACGCTCCAGCTCCTCCTGGTTACTGCAGACGTTCATTGCAGCACCTGAGAGCACGTATGAAGGACGTACCAGTACGGGGAATCCAACCTTCTCGATGAACTTGCCGATCTCCTTCATAGAGGTAAGCTCGCTCCATTCAGGCTGGTCAACGCCTATACGGTCAAGCATTGCAGAGAACTTCTCGCGGTCCTCGGCATTATCAATATCCTTGGCGCTGGTACCCAGGATAGGCACGTTCATGGCGTCAAGCTTCATGGCCAGGTTGTTGGGGATCTGTCCGCCGGTAGATACAATCACGCCATAGGGATTCTCCAGCTCAATTATATCCATAACGCGCTCAAATGTGAGCTCGTCAAAGAACAGGCGGTCTGTAACGTCGTAGTCGGTACTTACGGTCTCAGGGTTGCAGTTAATCACGATATTGCGGTAACCCTCCTTGCGTACGGTATTCAGAGCCTGAACGCCGCACCAGTCAAACTCAACCGATGATCCTATACGGTATGCACCTGACCCGATAACAATGATTGACTTCTTGTCATCAAAGAAAGGTATATCGTGAGCACAGCCGTTATATGTCATATAGAGGTAGTTAGCCTGAGCCTGATACTCACCTCCCAGCGTATCAATCTGCTTTACATAAGGAACTATTCCCAGACTCTTACGCTTGTTACGTACAGCCAGCAGACCGGCCTGTGAGCCCAGTTTCTTCTCCTCACCGATGGCACGTGCAATCTGGAAGTCACTGAATCCCATCTTCTTGGCCTTGCGCAGCATATCCTCGCCAAGAGCCTCTATACCCTTAACCTTATGCAGCTGCTTGGAAAGGTCAACAATACCCTTAAGGCGGTTCAGGAACCACTTGTCAATCTTGGTCAGCTCATATATGCGGTCAATGGTGTAACCCTGACTGAATGCCTGGCTTATAGCGAACAGACGCTTATCGGTAGGCTCCTTGAGTGCCTTGTCCAGGTCATCGAACTTGATGCTCTTGTTCTCAACGAATCCGTGCATGCCCTGGCCGATCATGCGGATACCTTTCTGCATAACCTCCTCAAAGCTGCGGCCTATTGACATCACCTCACCTACGGACTTCATTGATGAGCCAATCTCGCGGTCAACACCGTGGAACTTGCTCAGATCCCAACGCGGAATCTTGCAGACCACATAGTCAACAGAGGGCTCAAAGAAATCGGTAGTAGTCTTGGTGATAGAGTTCTTAAGCTCATACAGGTTGTAACCCAGGCCCAGCTTGCAGGCAACGAATGCCAGAGGATAACCGGTAGCCTTTGATGCCAGGGCCGATGAGCGGCTCAAGCGGGCGTTAACCTCGATCACGCGGTATTCTTCGGACTGCGGGTCAAATGCGAACTGGATGTTGCACTCACCTACTATACCTATGTGACGTGCTATACGGATGGTCAGCTCCTCAAGTTTCTGCACCTCATGGTGTGTCAGTGTCTGTGTAGGAGCCACAACGATACTCTCGCCGGTATGTATGCCCAGCGGGTCAAAGTTCTCCATCGAGCAGACAATAATTGAGTTGCCGCTCTTATCGTTCACGCACTCAAACTCAATCTCCTTCCATCCCTTGAGTGATTTCTCAACCAGAATCTGGGGTGAGAATGAGAATGACTTCTCGGCCAGTTTATTGAGTTCCTCCTCGTTGTCGCAGAAACCTGAGCCCAGACCGCCCAGAGCATATGCAGAGCGGATGATAACCGGATAACCCAGCTCGCGGGCTGCGGCACGTGCATCCTCCATTGTTTCAACGGCGTGACTCTTGATAGTCTGTACGCCTATTTCATCCAGACGCTTGATAAAGAGGTCACGGTCCTCGGTATCCATGATGGCCTTAACCTGAGTACCCAGCACCTTTACCTTATACTTGGCCAGAACGCCGTTCTGCTCCAGAGCCACACCGCAGTTAAGAGCGGTCTGACCGCCAAACGCAAGCAGTATTGCATCGGGACGCTCCTTAGCAATAACCTTCTCTACAAAGAACGGGGTAATGGGATAGAAATATACTCTGTCTGCAACACCCTCACTTGTCTGAACCGTTGCAATATTGGGGTTGATAAGAATAGTCTCGCAATTCTCCTCCTTAAGTGCCTTGAGGGCCTGTGAACCTGAATAATCGAATTCGCCAGCCTCACCGATCTTGAGTGCGCCTGATCCAAGCAGCAGCACTTTCTTGTATTTCTTCAATGCCATATCCTAAGGGTGTTAGAGTTTTGAAACAAAATCATCATAAATAAACTCAGCATCAGTGCGTACCTGATCTGACTCAGAGTGGAACATCACGCCTACCCAAGGCTTGCGTGTGTTGTAGATACCTTCTACTGAATCATCGTTCAGGTTCTTCAGGTATACCTTCCACTGACCTACAACAGAATCCTCACGGATGGCATAGTTGTGGTTCTGGGTAGTAATGTAGCAGCGGTCTGTACCCACCAGGACAACAGGCTGGTTCTGGCTGTGGTGACCGAACTTCAACTTATATGTATCCATACCGCCGGCAAGACCCAGCAACAGGCAACCTATACCGATACCAAGGATAGGTTTATCGGTCTTTGCCATGAACTTCTGCAGGCGTGTTACCACCTCACTGCAATAACTGGGGTTACCCGGGCCGTCCGATATCACCAGACCGTCAAACTTCATCTTGGTGTAGTCATAGTTCCAAGGCACGCGCACCACCGTGAGATCCTCATTGATGAGGCAGCGCACGATTCCGGCCTTTACGCCGCAATCTACAAGTACTATAGTCTTTGATGCGCCTTCATTATAAGTAATGGGCTTCTCGCATGAAACCTCAGGCAGCATATTGGTGTATGCATACTCTTCGGGCTTTTTCATTCCGTCAAACAGTATCTTGGCGGTCATGCTGCCGTGATTGCGGATGTGCTTGGTCAGCTCACGTGTATCGACACCCTCTATACCTACAACCTTCTCACGCTTCATCCATGCGTCAAGTGACTCCTTGGCGTTCCAGTGGCTGTAGAAATCACTCTTGTCGCTTACAATCAGGGCGCGTGCCTGAGCGTGACTGCTCTCAGCATTTGTGGGCAGTCCGAACTCATCAGCCGTCATGGGCTGAATTCCATAGTTACCAATGACCGGATAGGTCATTACAATCAACTGGCCGCGCGATGCAGGCTCAGTCAGCAATTCCGGATAACCGGCCATAGCGGTGTTGAACACAAGCTCTCCGCTCACCGGATGCTCGTATCCGAATGACTCACCCTTAAAGCAGGTGCCGTCGGCCAAAATCAGTGATACTGTCATCTTTGTTTTATGTTTGTTTTAGTCTCTATCCGCGTATGTAAAAAAAAGGAGAAACTGTAAAAAACAATTCCTCCTTCTAAAAAATATTTCTCTCGGAAACATTATCCCCACCGGTCTGCTTATGCTTTGGTGAGCAACTTATATTTCCTCCTATTCTTTGCATGCCGCAAAGTTACGGCTTTTTCATAAATCTACATTCACCCGATGAATAAGTTTTCAACAATTAACATGTGTTACCACTCGATCGGGTAGTAGCTGAAGGACTCCAGAGTGGCGCCGCCATCCAGGAAGTAGGCTGGACGCAGGGCAAAGAAGCCTTTATATTCGTTATGGTGGAATTTGGATACATCCACGTCCTTGCAGACTTCTGTCAGGTGTGTGAGATCTGTACCCTCCCATACCGTCACTTTGTTGCGGAGATTACGGATACGTACCAAGTACTTGGGTAATGTACCCTGAACACCGATGTTGGCCTCCTCGTTATAGAACAGGTAGAGTCCGGCACGGCTGCCTTCCACATTCTTGAATGTGGCTATGATCTCATAGCTTTCATCAACGGCTGTGGTGGTCATAAGGGTACCGTTATCAAAGCCGGGTTCCCACTTGGCCCACATCAGAGGATTGTCATACTGGCGCAGGTAATCGTAATTATCCTGCAGGCCATGGTTCTCCCATTTGGCTCCGTCTTTCTCTGCAAGCACAGGCCAGCCGTCCTTGGTCCATTTTACGCTCTCAATGATGGTGCTGCGGCCCAATGTATGATAGTTGTTGCGGTATGCGTGATATACTATGTACCAGTTGCCGTCGGCATCGTCAATAAGGGTTCCGTGACCTTTTGACCACCAATCCTCATATGCATCATATGTATGAACCAGCGGGTTGTACGGGCTGTTCTCCCAAGGTCCGGTTACAGACTTGCTGCGGGCTACGACGCACATATGGCTGGTGGGAGGACCGGCTGTACCGCCCTCGGCACTGACCAGATAGTAGTAATCTCCGCGCTTGACAATCTTGGGTGATTCAAGCCACATACCCTCTGTCTCCCACTCCTCGGGGTACTGCCAGGGGTCATAGACCTTCTTGTTCTGTCCTGTAATGCTCAATCCATCGGCCGACAGAGGAGCCACATGACCGTTATTGGTGTACAGATAGCGGTTGCCGTCGGCATCTATTGCGTGACCGGGATCGATACCGCTTACACGCAGTTTGACGGGCTCGCTCCAAGGACCCTCTATCTTATCGGCAGTGACAACAAAGTTCTCACCTGTACTGGTAGGATAATAGATGTAATACTTGCCGTTAACCTTACACAGGTCAGGTGCATAGATTGAATAGTCATGACCCTGCACCGCACGTGCCACCGGCTCCCAGTGCAGAAGATCTGTAGAGTGCCAGATAAGCAATCCGGGATAATAGGTGAAGTTGGAATGAGTCATGTAGAAATCCTTTCCGTCACGCAGGATGGTAGGATCAGGATAGTCACCGGGGAAAATGCACACCTTAAGAGGCTTATTGCATCCTGCCATCAGCAAAGACAATGCGGCCACAGCCATAACAAAATACTTTCTCATAATATAATCAGGTTAGTTTTTACTGTCAATCGGATTAGCGTATATACCCAGGAATATATCACCAAGTGCAGGATCATCGCTGAATTTGTTCAGTTCGGCCATGTGGTTTACAAAGGCATCGTACTCACCCTTTGTGTACCGGTCTGCATATTGGGTATTGCCGTAGCGCAGATCATGGGCAATGTATGAGTTGGGGAACAGATGATAGTCTCCGCAAATGCGCTTGTCTATAATCTGAGCCACTTCACGATGGAACTGCACGTTCGGCACGTCATGCAAGGCCTCAAGTTCATCACGGCGAATGGGATCACAGATTTGGAAGTGTACCCTGCCCTTGTCCTGCATTATGCCGGTAAGGATGCTGTTAAGGTCCTCGCCCGGTTTCTTTATATAAGGTTCACCGTTACGTGTTTCATAAAGTTCCAGCGCCTTAAGAATATCACATGACTCCCACTCATATGAGACCGATACAGGAACGATATTAAGTTCGTCCAATGCATCCACACGGTCTTTGGGGCCACTCATACCGAACATTTTAATTACGCCCTGGTCCGTGCGGTCCATGCCGTCCTTCGTGCGGCCGTTGCGCTGTGCAATCCATACGGACTGATGCTTCTCCGTGATTGCGTACCGGATATATTCCGAGAGATGGACCGATGTAGTGTAAAGCTCACGCGGATTTCGGCCACGGTCTACACGGAACATCTTGTTGCTCTTACCTATATCTACAACCAGTTCTCCCTGCATGAGATTTGAGCCGAATGTTATCTCACCTGTATCGTGACCGCCATCCCTATAAAGCGCATACATCAGGATACATGAATCAAGTACTATATCCCTGTGATTGCTGATATACAGATACCGCTTTGACGTATCCAGTTTTTCCATACCACCGATAGTGAAATCCGTAATAGTACCCTCTATGACCTGCTTGTTCATAGGGATCATCACATTATACTGGAAATCATAGATAGTTTTTAAACCACTAACCTTTGCGGCAGCCTGCTCAACCGTGAGTTCAGGAAATACGAACTTGGCCACCAAAGGGAATGAGCTGTTGGCCGCAATGCGCTGCATCGCTGCCGGAATCTCCTCGTCGCGGTACGGACGGATATCATCAAATTTATGGTAATCTGTCATATCGTTCACTTTCTTTGGTCAATGAACTTGACCGGTTTGCGGCCTGTTGGCGGATAGTTTATTTTCTGAATATCCTCTACCGGGCATATCTCAATCTCAGGAGCCACACGTATACGTGAACGGAAACTGTCCTTAAGCTCCTTTACGACATCGAATCCGGGATCGTGCTTGAGTCCTATCTTTACCAGCACATCATCGGTTCCGGCTGCACTGTTGCGTACTATCACGACATAGTTCTCAACGTAATCCGTGTTGTCAAGCACATCGTTGATGGCAGGCGGATAGAGCGTGGTACCTTTGAGCTTGATCATGTTGTTCTTGCGTCCCAACAGCGGTGACAGGCGGTATGACCAGCGTCCGCAACGGCACTGCTCCACATGCTTGCAAGCAACATCACCCGTACGGAAACGCAGCAGGGGCATACCCTCAACGCCAAGTGTGGTTACCACCACCTCACCCGGCTGACCGTCGGCCACAGGCATTCCGTCCTCACCTATTATCTCAACGATAATAAGTTCTGGATGCACATGACCTCCCATGCCGTACTCACACTCACTGAATGTGGCACCCATCTCAGTCGATGAATATGTAGCAAATAGCTGAACCTCCGGCCATTTCTCATGAATCTGACGGCCCAGCAGGTTGAGCTCAAAGTTCTGGTCACGCAGGCCCTCTCCTATACCTATGATACGACGTATACTGCTGGAACGGTAATCTATATCATGCGTCTCGGCATACTCTATCAGTTTGAGTATGAATGACGGCACACACATGATGGCATCGGGATGGAAACGGCGGATTGTATCCCACTGAAGTTCCGGGATTCCGTTACCCACACGGATAACTCCAGCGCCCATCTCCCTCAATCCCAGGAAATATGCCATACCCGCCATGAAACGCTTGTCGAGAGTGGTCATGAGTTGTACGACACTGTCACTTGTCAGTCCGGCACACTCAAATGATTTCTTCTCATTGTAAGCCAGACGCTGCAGGTCCTTCTCGGTGCAACCGAACAGCACCGGATCACCAAGTGTACCCGATGTTGTTATATAGTCAATGATCTTGTTCTTGGGAACACAGCAGAAATCATCGTTATAGAGCTGCAGGTCCTTCTTCTCGGTAAACGGGATACGGGTAAGGTCCTCCAGATGCACAATCTTGCTTATGTTTATCCCATAGCTCTCAAACACTCTCCTGTAATAAGGAGAGTTCTTCTTGAGATAGACAAGATGCTTGTGCAGCAAATCCTCCTGAAAAGCCTTTATCTCTCCAGGCGATGAAAACTCTATATCATTCATACAACTCACTCAACCAAATAAGAAATTCATCCTTCCATTTACGGCATTCAACTGATCCGTAAACTTCACTCACTCCAAATCCATGCTTGCCTGTCTCGTACAGGATATACTTGTGACTGACACCCGCATCGGTAAGAGCTTTGTCCAAAATTAGTGAATTATGCCAATCTACAACAGGATCGTCCTTACAATTTATCAAAAACACAGGCGGACAGTCCTCAGGGATATTCTCCTCTATAGACATCTCATCCCTTTTACTGCCTCTGTATTTACCCCACTCGCCCAACAGGCCGCGACGGGAACGCTTATGCACGTATTTACCCTTCATGGTGACTACAGGGTATATGGCACCTATAAAATCCGGTCTGAGTGACACCTTTGAGGGGCCATCCGGAAGGTTTGTATAATCCCTGTCACTGTAACAGGCCGATGATAACGCAAGATGTCCCCCAGCCGAAAAGCCAAGCACCCCGACACGGTCAGGATCAAGCTCCCAATCATCGGCATTCTCACGTACATATCTGATAGTTCTCTGGATGTCACAAATCATATCCGGATGCTGTGTGCCGCGTACTACATATCTGTAGTGCCAGAAAAAAGCGCCAAACCCTGCGGTCCTGTATTCCAACAGGACGGCGTTAACCCCGTTGTCACGGAGCCATTCCGATACCTCGATACCCTCGCCTTTCACATCAAGCCAATGGTAACTGCCTCCCGGACATACTATCACCGTAGGTGCGTTACGACTGTCATCGGCAAGATATGGCGTAACATACACCTCCTCGGCACGGCCGTCAACATCAGCCCAGGGTGCAATCGTCTTGTCACTCGGGATAATTATGGACAATGGAATGAGCAGCAGGCTTGCAAGCATCACTTACCCAGGAGTTTCATGATCTCCTCCCTTTCCATCTGGTGATACTTATGGGCAGGATCAGCATTGAAATCAACCACAAAGTACTCCTCGTCATAGAATGACAGTTTGGAGTTGGTATTGGGATTACACTCCACATAGACGATTTCATTCAGATTCAAACCTTTGGCTTCACATATCTGGTCTGCCAGCTTTTGTCCGGCATAGGTTACTGATGTTCCGGGGTTATCCTGATAGAGTTCAGTTACGATAACGTACTTCTTGCCTTCATGTTCACGGATCTTAAGTCCGCAGGCCGACGGCATATCCCATTCGCCCAGATATTCGAATATTTCGTCGTAGTAATCAGGAGATACTTTCATGATTTACAGTTTTAATGTTGCGTACCACGTCTTTACCGAATGACTTGTTGGCAAGTCGACGGTCGCGCGGACGGTATGTACCCTCTTCCATCTCACGCAGAGCCACGTTGCAGAACAGACGGAACATCTTCTGCTCCTGGCTTTCATCGGCATAGAAGCTCTTCCATGCGTAATCATAGAGCTCCTGGAGGCGCTCCGGACTCATATGTTTGGGCTGGAACACCACCTGACCGGCATTGTAATGGTTCCAGTCAAAATCAAAGATGCGGCCCTGACGCAGCAGGTCATCGTATCCCTTGGTATGCGGGAACGGAGTCATCACGGTAAACTCAGCCAGATCCAGGTCAATCTCACCCAGGAAGTCTATCAGACGCTTTATGTCATCCTCGGTCTGGTTGTCGAGCCCGAGCAGAATTGTTCCCTCAACGCCTATTCCGTAATCATGGTAACGTTTTACACGCTCCTTGATATAGTCAGAAGTGTCATAAACGGCCTGATACACATACCATGCGCCTGCCTTGGCTGCCAGATCCAAAACCTCGGGGTCATCCTCGATGGTATGGCTTATCCACTTCTTCTTGAGCGGAGCAATGGCCGTAAAAAGCTCTTTCTCCCACTCCTTGTTCTGTGCAAGAGAGTTGTCTACAATAAACAGGCGGTTGTTATCGATGGCTGCCATATCCTCTACCACCTTATCGATGGGACGCGGACGGAACTTACGGCCGCCCAGATATGATACGGCGCAGGGATAACAGCTGAAACGGCATCCGCGACTGGCGTGGAACAGATCTACCATCTGCACACCCTTGTGGTTATAAAGCTCACGCTTGTAAAGGTCACGACGGCACGGGCCAACAGACTCGATTGGAGGAAGATTACCCATGTAGTTGTAGAACTTGCGGAGTTTACCGTTCACCCAGTCCTGCATAACCTCCTCCATGCGGCCCTCGGACTCGCCAAGGAACACACTGTCCACATGCTTCACCATATCCTCGGCATGAAGCATGGTGGATATGCCTCCGGCTGACACAAGCTTGCCGCGCTTGTGGTACTCATCGGCAATCTCCCATCCGCGCTTGACCTGAGTGCTCAGCATCATGGAGAGAGCCACTCCGTCGCACTCCTCATCAAAATCAATCGGCTCAACGTTCTCATCCGTAAATGAGACCTCGACCCACTCCGGAAGTGTAGCCGCAAATGCCACCGGTCCGTGCGGAGGCAGGTTGAAAGTGGTCTGTCCTTTCAGCTTCTGCCACTTGGGATAGATAAGCTTTAATTTGAACGGTTTCATATTGTCCTTTTATCTTATTTACTCGTTTGATAATTCTCTTTTTATTCCATCCAGAACGGATTCATCTGCAAATATAGTCTGAATGGTTTCAATTGCAGTCATCGGAACGCCTCCAATTCCATGCATATTTACATTTTGTCCGGTCAGAAGCAGATTACGCACCTTGGTTCGGATAGGTATCTGTGACGCAGCCATGTTGCCGCAATCCTTGAAATAACCGTATGCACCGGCATTCGGTGCGCCAAGCCAGTCACGGAACGTGAGCGGTGACGATGCGAATATATCATCGGCCACCTCCCTTATTTCAGGAAAACGTTTTGCCACGAGGTCAAGCACTCTCTCCGTACGCTCCTTTTTCCATGCCTCATAAGCTGGACCGCGATGTCCTGTACGTGTATTCTCCCACTCCCTGACCTCCGCAAAGTCCATCAGACAGTATGCAGTAAGGTGCGACGCATATCCGTCCTTGCCCTCTCCAAAGAAGCAATTTACCCCGTGAGGCCACTCTCCAGCGTCATACTGCGCCATTTTCCATGTATTTTCCATACTGTCAATAACGCATATAGGATGTCCAGGGAAACGCACTGTTCCCGGTTTGAGCCTGACATATACTTTGAATGCCGATGCCGTATCGGGAATGCTTTCAAGACGATTACGATAACCGGTCGTGAATGCCTTACCTTCAATCATGGGTATCAATGAACGCGGATGAATGTCTGAAATGTACCAGTCGCCACGATTTTCGTTGCCATCCTTATCCACCACACACTCCACATTCATATCCGATACACGCACCTGCGTTACATCACACCTGGTCAGCACTTTGCCTCCGCCCTGCTCTATAACGCCCCTCAGGGCATTTGCCAATTGAGCGGAGCCACCCTCGAACCAACACGGGTTCTCCATGAACAGGGCCGATATCATCACATGGATATAAGCGGGTGAATGCCCCTGAATACCTGAATAGAGCGGATTTATGGAAGCCAATACCGCACGCAGTTCGGGATCTTTGATATATCCGGCTATAAACTCATCGGCCGGCATGAAGAACTCGTCAGAGTGATCATTCATACCGCTCATACTCTCCAAATAGAAGAGTTTCTCCTCATGTGACAGGCGGAAAACGGCATCAACATACCGCTTTATGTTTTCTTTCTCCACGGGGAACCGCCCCGACAGATATTCCACAAACGCTTCCCTTCCGGTAGGCAGGTCATATGTAAGTAGGCTGTCGGCATATGTCACGCTCAGCATAAGGTCCGAGTGTCGTATGCTAAGCCTGTCCATAATGCCCAAATAACGGCACAGACTGTTCAGAATACCGCCTTCATTGAAGCCTCCGGCTATATGCATACCAGTCTCGTAATGTTCGCCGTTATGTGCGAATATCTGTAGCCCACCTCCGGCAACCGCATTCTTCTCAAGCACAGTCACCTTAACGCCCCGTTTAGCCAAAATGGCTCCACAGAACAATCCACCCATTCCTGCACCGATAATCACTACCTCCATAGGCACTTTATAAAAGGTTTCCGGTAGTCATTATCCTCCAGCTTTGCGCATATATCGGCATACCACTGCTGATAGAATTTGTGGAATGCCTTTGTACGCTCTCTGGCATCATCTCCCCAACCCGTATCACCGGGAGCTACACGTTTGCCTATCGTGACGGTTATATGTCCAGGACGCAGCATGAAATCCTCCTTGGGCAGTACCCTGCCCACTCCATGCAGGCAAACCGGCAGTATGTCCAGTCCCAGCTCCTGAGCCAGATGGAACGCTCCTTTATGGAATCGCAGTATGGAAGAGTCGACGGAGCGTGTACCTTCGGGGAACACAAGTATCGAATAACCGCGCTCAACAAGACTGCGGAACTGCGGCATGTAATCCTCAATGCCTTCGGCTGCCGGTACAAATTCGGCACGGCGTATCAGCGCCCCGTATATAGGATTGTGCCATACCCAGTCATTGGTTACCACAATCATCTTGGGCGTGAGCATCATAAGGCACATAAGGTCCAGGTGAGACTGATGGTTGCTTATTATGACAGCCGGCTTACTGAATGTCTCGCCCACGCTGTTGTCCAATGTAAACTTCACTGCCGGCACCCTGCGTATCACAAGATTGGCGAACCTGTAGAGCAGATTATGAAGGAACCTGTCTTTCCACTCCCGTTTACGGCCGATAAACATTACGAGCACCACAGGCGTGCATACAATGACAGATATCAGCAGGAACCCGAAAGCCCACGCACTGCGCAGAAGACGTGCTATCGATACAGGAACTTCACGCTCCCTGCCGCGTTTCATGGTCATCCACTGAAACAGCCACTCGGGCAGGAAATGCGCCATCACAACCACTACCAGCATACCCAGAATGGTAATCTCGGCAAGTGAACGCATGGCCGGATGCCGTGCAAAAATCAGTGTTCCAATACCTATGAACATGATTACGGCCGATATTATCACGCTCTTGCGACGGTCATCTACCGTCTTGACGCCGTGCCTGTATTCATACATCAGTCCCTCGGTGATGAATATGGTGTAATCATCGCCCTGACCGAATATGAATGTGGCCAGGATTATGCTCACAATATTGAACTGTATGCCCAGCATGTTCATGATGCAAAGTATCCATATCCAGCCCACGGTAAGCGGCAGGAACGAAATAAGGGCAAGTTCCAGTTTGCGGAACGATATCCAGAGGAATATGAACACAACGAATCCGCACATGAACAGCACCTTGTTGAAATCATCGGACAATGATTCAACCAGAGTCTTCATTACCTCTCCCATACTCTCGGGAGTAAGATCCTCACGGGATATAAGATCGGGCTGAGTGCTAACGGATTTCAGGAACGGTGCAAACGCATCCTCGGAGAAACCGTATTCCCTGCTATCCCGTTTGAGTTGTTCTATCTGCTCGCTGTGAGCGTTCCAGAATGAAAGCCATCGGCCCTCCATGAGTTTCTGCTCAGCTTCTGTGGGCAGTAATGAAGCCAGGACTGACAGCTGGTCCATGGAACCTGCATCCACACCGCTTGATATCAGCGCCAGGTCACTCCTCTGTTGCGGAGTCATGTAGTTGATATGGTTCAGGTCCGTATCAAATCCGGCACTGCGGCCCCAGATGAGCATCGCAACGGTAATGAGAATTACCACACGCGATATCCAGCGTCCTGTACGGTTCAGTTTGGGCTCAACTTTCTCCTCATGAGGCTCCTGTCCGGCTGCCAACGTTCTGGGCTTTACGAATACCGGCAGGAATATAAGCGTAAAGAGTATTGTGCCCACCAGCATGAACGACCCGAACAGCGCCAGGTCATGCATAGCCTCAGCCTTGAGGAATATCAGACAGAAAAATGCACTTACGGTAGTTATGTTGCCTGTCAGCAGCGGCGATACCATCTCACTCAGTGTACGGCGGTTATCGGCCGTATCGCGAAGGGAGTGCAGGAAATGCAGCGGATAATTGGCCGCTATACCTACCAGGATGGAGCCCAGACCCAATACGATTATTGATATGCTATCCTTGAACAATCCTGTTATACCTAATGAGAACAGGCCTCCAAACAGCAGGGTTACGACCAGCCACAGCATATCGCTCACGCGCTTGAACGAGAACCACAGCACAGCCAGAATTCCTATTACGGCCAGAGCTACGGCCAGTATGCTGTCCTTCTTTATACGGTCAGCATTGGATACCGCAATGACCGGTGCCCCTATTTCAGATACCTTAATCCCTGTTTCGGCTGTTATCTCTGCACCCACCATTTCCACAAGTTCCACCAGTCCCGCATTATGGTCCGATTCGCTCTGTCCAAAGGGTGAATCAAAGAATATCAGGCCCACAGGCAGTGTAGAGTGCATCATATAACCATCATCCGATACCCGGAACCCCGTATTGCCTCCCACTTCGGAGAGTTTAAGGAGCAACGGAGTAAAGATATTAAGCGGATCGTTGGGTATAAGGTTCTTGGTAAAACCGCCTGTAAGCATCTGGAGCGAACGGCGGTCAGCCTCAAGCTGACTGTCAACATATCCGGGTATTGAAAGCAGCGAATCCATCCGGCGGTAATCGGCATCAGTCAGGAAACTGGCCGTATGCTCCTGCATGAATTCTATCAGCTCCATGGCCATGGATTCATCGGCAAGAGCCGACATATCCGGGACAAGGCTCAACGTGTCATACTCAAACCATAGCTCCTCAAAGCGGTCCATGGCATCGGCCAAAGCAGTTTCGGCATCCTCACTGCCCTCATAACGGAATATCACGGCAATCCTGTTCTGTTCCGACAGGCGGTCCATCAGTTCTGTCTGACGGCTGTCACGGCTGTCTATGGGCAGGAAACGGGCTATATCCTCCTCATAATCCATGCGTAGAGCAGAGATAACAGAGAGCAGCATAATGAGCACGACAATCAGGACCGCAACCGTTTTGCGTTCCTTAAGCCAGTCATATATGCCAAGAAATAACCGTGTCATAGCTTTATCCCTAGTTTACGCAGAAGCGCCAGCGGCAGTCCCACCAGCAAAGCCCCGAAACAGAGTATCGTATTCAAGACACTGATCCTGAAAAAATCCCAAAACGGACGGAAATGTGATACCCTCTCTCCTTTTGGAGCATACCATACCCGTACCGGCACTCCCTGTACGGTTACTCCGTGCCAGGCAGCAAACACCATCAACTCCAGTTCGGCCTCATATCGTGATGTGACAAGCCTTATTCCATGGAGTGAATCAAGCGGATATACCCGGAATCCCGATTGCGTGTCATCCAGTTTCTGAGCGGTCTGCAGACGGAACCAGAAATTGGAGAACCTGTTGGCAAAAGTGTTCTGCCGCGGCATATTCTCACTTGTAAGATTGCGGCATCCTATAATCAGTCTGTCAGGATGCTCTGCCGATGCCTTAAGCAATACCGGGATATCCTCGGGAAAGTGCTGTCCGTCGGCATCAAGAGTTACGGCATGAGTAAAACCTTTCCTGGCGGCATATCTCAATCCTGTCTTGAGGGCATTGCCTTTACCAAGATTACGATTATGATCGAGAACTGTTACATCCAATCCACAAAGTGCTGCCTGAGTATTGTCCGTACTGCCGTCATTGACCACAATTACGTCCGGGCATACTTTCAGCGTACGCTCCACAACGTCGGCTATAGTATCACCGTTGTTGTATGTGGGTATTATGACGCAATATCTCGTTGTCATAACGGATGCTTGACAAGAAACAGTGAAAACTTCAGGAACAGATCGGTTACACTGTCCGGACGTGATACGACACCCTGCGCCTTGACACCGTCATCCTCTTCAGTTATGGAATTGAACAGGACCGATACCCTGCCATCGGCTACGGGCGATATCATATTGATGAATTTGGCGTTCTTTACTTTGCTGATAAACAACGGCATGCCATATTGCTCCGAAAGCACCTCCTGAATCATCTGCAGGATACAAACTCCGGGAGTTACAGGCTGGCCGGGAAAGTGCGCTTTAAAAATAAGATGGTCAGGATTCAGTATAATGTTGAACCCTGACTGTCCCTGCGGCAGGCCCTCCAAACGGGATTCTATCCTGTAAAAGTCACCATTCAGCCTCATAGTCACCGTTGAGTTTTACGTTGCTTATCAGTATCTCCGTACTGCCTCCGCCGGCCTCCTCCATCGTCAGCCTTTTGAGCAGACGTGTCTGGGGATCAAACCCGAGTTCGATATGGTTGAACATCTTCTTCATGTCACGGCGTTGCGGAATAAGCAGAGCCTTCCATTCACTGCCCACATCGGTGACCGATACACGGAATGTCCGTTTGTCCTTGAGCATATCGCCCGACATACATCCCAGTATCATGCCGGATATCCCCTTAAAGAGCCTTCCGGCATCACCATCCGCGCTCTCTGTTCCTGTCAGCACATTATCTCCGTCAACCTTGAGCTTCCATTCAAAGGGATCCGTGTAATTGAGGCAGAATCTGGACGGACGTATATATATCATCGTTCCGGATGACTTCTGAGGTTCTTCCATAAGAGGGATACGTCTGGTCTGGGTGATATCACACTTCATGGAATACATCTCAGAGCATGCCTTGACGATACTTTCAATCATATCATCTTCGGAAAGATTCTCTTTTGAAGGAACCGCCCACACTCCCACTGCCAAAAGCAGGACAACAGCCGTGATTATCAGATATGTTCTCTTCATATCATCTGCTTATTAATGCTGCGCCAATCAGAATCAGACCTATACCGATCCATCGGCCAATCGGAATCTGTTCGCCCAGAAAAGCCATAGCACCCAGCATTCCGAATACAAAACTCAGACAGCTGAGAGGATAAGCCACGCTCAACGGGAAGTTCTTCATTATATAGAACCACATTACGGTAGCTCCTCCCATGGATATGCCGCATCCCAGCCACCACCAGTTGGTAAGCTCCTTACCGATAAAACGCCAGAACCCGTTATACGGGCTCATATTGTTCAGGGCAAACTTCATCATGAGCTGACCGGCAGCCAGCAGAATACTCTGAAGCAATGAATACGGTATTATTTTCCACATACCGGTTTCAGTATTGAGAATGAATAATGTCGTCCTTCAACCACATTGACTACCAGGATACCCTTGCAGCAATCAATCGGTTTTCCCGATACGGAAAGCACAGCAGGCACTTTACCCTTGCGTAAACAGCTTGCAGCTGCATAGAATCCTGTGGCCGATGATGAGAAATTCACACCGAACAGGTGCTTGTATCTTAACCTGGGAACACCCGGAAGCATGGCATCCAGGAATCCGTACCATGAATCGTTTTCTGCGTTACCGCTCATTCCGGTCATTACGGCGTCTATGCCACCTGCGGTCATATCGGCCAGAACCTTACCGAGAGTATCCTGTGACGGTGTATCAAACAGCTTTACACCCTCCAGGGTGCAGTATGCGTTGTCACCGTCCGATGCCAGAAGTACAGATACCGCAGCCTCGCTGCATATCTCACCCTCCTTGACATGGCCGGCCTTGCGTACAAAGCCTGAGAACACAGGTGACATCTCATCATGACTCCCCACAAGGGCACTGCTGATACGGCCTATGCGGAACTGCATCCAGGCATCATACAGGGCGCTGTCAAAAGAGAAGCCCTTCTGTGAGTATGTCGAGTTGTATCCGTGACAATGGGTATGGATTCCTATCAGTGACGACGCCGTATTATGTGTTGACTGCATGAACTGTGTGGGTTTGAGCAGCTGCTCGCCCTCACGTACCAAAGCATCCAGGAACAGCTCCGTATTCTCTATACTGCCGAATCCGGTGCCTGTTATGATGGCATCGGGATTCTCTATACCACCCTCCTGCAATGCCGACAGCGATGTGGCAAGGGCACGCTTGAGCAGTTTGCCCATACGGCGTGCGTCACCGGCCGATATGAACTGCTTGAAATCGGGATCCAGCGCACGTACATAATCCTCGGAGTATCTTAAAGGATTCTCCATCCACTCCTCACAAAGAGGATTCTGGATGGTAATCTGCTTGGCAGAAAGTATCTTGACTGATGTTCTCTGTTCCATAATCACTCTACTGCCGATATTACCAATGATGAATCATTTCCGCCGAATCCGAACGAGTTGCAAAGCACATGGCGCAACTTGCATCCCTTATGCAGATCCATGTTGGGAACAATGCCATTCTCCATAGGATTGCTGAATCCGTAATTCACAGGCAGGAAACCGTTACGTAAGGCCAATATGCAAATAACAGTCTCGATAGCACCCGATGCACTGGTGGTATGTCCTGTCATGCCCTTGGTAGATGATACCGGAGGCAGATCTTTGCCGAAAACACGCATCATGGCCTGACTCTCACTCTCGTCGTTATTGGGAGTTCCTGTACCGTGAGCGTTCACGTAATCTATGTCCTGCGGCTTTAAACCAGCAGTCTTAAGTGCCTTGCTCATAGCAAGATATGCGCCCTCGCCATCAGGAGATGATGCTGTCTGGTGGAAAGCGTCGCAGGCGTTACCGTAACCCGAAAGACGTGCCAAAGCCTTGGCATTGCGGGCAGCAGCATGACCGGCTTCCTCAAGCACCACAAACGCGGCACCCTCGCCCAGGTTCAGTCCGGCACGTCCTGCATCAAAAGGACGGCACTGCTCATGATCCAGTATCATCAGCGAGTTGAAACCGTTCAGGTGGAACTTGGTAATGCACTCCGAACCTCCTGCCACGACAATATCGGCCTCACCCAGACGGATCATATCGGCAGCCATCTCAATGGCGTTTGCAGCCGATGAACATGCCGTCGATATGGTGGTTATCATCTTGAACCGGCCAAAACGGTCTGCAATCATCTCGGAGCATGAACCGCAGTCATGGGTGTTTATGTAAGCGTTACGGCTGTCATTCTCAATGAAATCCAGATAGTATTGCTCACTCTTGTCCATACCGCCTACGGTAGTGCCGTTCACAAAACCGCACTCCTTAAGGTCGTCACGACTCAATCCAGCCTCGCCCAATGCCTCATGCAGGGCTATCATTCCCATCAGTGCCGTACGTGTGGTAGGAGTTCCAGGAGCAATGCCCATAAGACGCTCCATCTCCCCATCGGACAGTTTGACCTCACCTACCGGAAATTCCGTATGACCGGTCTTAAGATACCTGAGAGGTCCCACGCCGGTACGTACCTGCAGTAGCGAATCAAGCACCTGTCCGCAATTCTGGCCTATGGCACTGACAATGCCGCAGCCGGTTATCAGCACTGACTTTCCTCCGGTCATTATCTGGTGCGGTTTTTCTGGATATAGTCTGCCATCACGTTGATGGACTTGAATATCTCCTTACCCTTGGCAGGATCCTGCAGCTTGATACCGTAGTTCTTCTCCATGAGAACTATCAGCTCCAGAGCATCAATTGAATCCAATCCGAGACCTTCGCCAAACAGAGGAGCATCATTATCAATATCCTCCGGTTTGATGTCTTCAAGATTCAACACCTCAATAATCTCCTGTTTCAGTTTAAGAATCAACTCTTCCATAATATCATTTGTTTAAGTTATTAATCATAAGTTGCAATTGTGAGGCCAACCACTCCGTATCGGCAGCATCCTCCTTCTGTATCAGTGTCATGAATGACTGGAAATCATCATTCTTTGCGCTGTCAACCCATCCGGCCAGGATACTGTCGGTAGCACCGTCCTGGAATGCGCATGACAGATGAAATGCCATCTGAGCTGCATCGGGCTCTTCCAATACATAGAAAGAGGTCTCACCACGGTAATGGTTACGGATGGCAATCTCGCCGGTCACTATGTTCGGCAAAGTATATACGAACAATGCCGGACTGGGATAATAGTTATCCCTGTCTTGTATGGTCTCCTGGTAATTGCGGTCAGCGCACAACGATGCAGTTGATCCGAACAGCACCACAGCACGGTTCTGCACGAAATCATCGCCCTCATGCCTCTTGTCTCCAATCTCCTTGAACAGCAACTCCGATGCCACGAATCCGGCCTTACTCAAAGTGTCCATCTTGAAGAATTTGGGCCAATCAGCTATATGGTTGCGGTACAGTTCTGCAAGCAAAGCGTTACCTGTAGCCTCATGCTCCAGCACGCGGCCGTTCACACAGGCGTAACCCTGATTCAGTACTACACAGTCAAGTCCTCTCCGCTCCATACCGCTATTCCACAAATCTGTATAACAGGGCTGCATTGCTGCCTCCGAATCCCGAAAGCAGTTTTATGAATTCGCTGCCCTTACACTCTCTCAGTTCACTTTTCACACTGACCGGCCAGGTCGTACCCTGCTGGCTGTACCCACGAGTGGCAAGCACGGTGTTATCACGTACGGCATACATGGAAAGAATGCTCTCCATTATTCCTGCCGCACCCATTGTATGTCCGTAATAGCCCTTGAGACCTGTTACCGGCACATCAATCAGGCCGGCACGGTACAGGGCTATCGATTCCATCTCGTCATTATACGCTGTTGCAGTGCCGTGTACGTTTACAAAAGCAAGTTCCTGGCGGCGGCACTCCTTAAGCACCTCCATAAGACACAGGTAACTGCCCTCACCCGTACGTGACGGCCCGGATATGTGATTGGCATCATTGCGTATAGCGCCGCACACAAGTTCCCATCCGCTTTTCTTTTGGTCCGATGCCTCCAGCACCACTGTTGCTGCACATTCTCCAAGATTGAGTCCCTTGCGCCCTTTGTCAAACGGACGGCAGGGCTCATCGGATATGGCCTTGAACGAAAGGAATCCTGATATGATAAACGGCGACTGTTCATCGGCCCCAATCACTACGGCGTGGTCGTAACGGCCGCTGCGCAGGGCACGCATTGCCTCGATCTGGGCACACACTCCCGATATGCAGGCATTGCACACCACAATCGGAGCGTTGGGATTGCCGAAATACTTTGTCACCTCACGGGCAGCCTTGGCCAGCAACACCCGCTCCTGAGCTATCCCCTCCTGAGGAATGCCCAGCAATGAGACATTTCCTTTGGTGGTGGATACTATGAAAATCACTCTGTCTGACGATGCATCAATACCCGAATCGCGTACGGCCTGTATCGACGAACAGAGCAGGAACTTCTCAAAGAAAGTATAATTGTCCTCAACACCCAGTGTACCGCACAGGTCATCAATCACCTTGCGGTCCACACGTGACAGGACAAATGGTGTAGTGATATTTCCCATAGACTCATAACGTGCCAGCCCCGACCTTCCGGCCTTGACGCTGTCGTAATTGGAACGTGAATCAAGTCCCAACGGCGACACTACGTTATCTGCTATGCATCTTATCACTCGAGCCATCTCTTTTTCCACTCCTCATAAAAATCGGGATTGACCCATACCAATTGATAGTTCAAGTCCATGAATACCTGCACCGAATGACCTGTAGCAAGTACCTCGCCGTTCTCAGTATTGGTAATCTCATAGTCGAACACTATCTTGGCGGCATCGGTAGGCTTGTAGGTTATGGTTATCTCCGGCTTCATATCATATGTGATGGGGCTCTTGTACTTGAATGACAGGTCCACCAACGGAGCATAATAGCCGTTACCGAATATATCCAGATAGGCTATCCCGTACTTTTTGCCGAATGCCTCGCGGGCATCCTCAAAATACATCACGTATGATCCATGCCATACAATGTTCATGGAATCCACCTCACTGAAGCGGATCTTTAACGGTACGGTTGCCTTAAGTTCTTTCATATCAAACATATCAAATCTTTTATCAGTCCTGCAGTGCTATCTTGAGGTCTGTCTCAGCTATCATCTCATCTGCGACCTTTACGGTAGCATGAACCAGAGTCACATTAAACACCTCCTGTACCACATCTATCGTCGTTGTCAGCACCTCACCTACCAGCGGAGTACGGTTCACACTGAAACTTGTAATGGCGCCGATAACTCCTATCTTTACCCTCTCTCCCGATGAACGGCTGATATATCCCATCCTGGCAGCGCATGTCTGGGCGATATTCTCATTTATTCCCGCAACGCTCAAATGTCCGTCATCGGCAAAAATGTTGTCAGCCCTGACCTCAAATGTGGTGATGGTCCTGACAGGATCGTAATGGACCAGCCGGTCTATCATCACAAAAGGCTCCTGCTGTGGCAGAAGCGTGTGGACGTCTATCTTTTCAAACTCATTCATCGGCCTTCCAGAAATCGTAGTAGTTGAACCACTGCGTCGGATACATTCTGACCACGTTCTCCAGCTCAGCAGCGAAATTACGCGCCATATCTGCCATACGGGCCCTGACAGGCAGCGTTTCATCCTGCTTTATATCTCTCACATAGACCTTGTATCGTCCATGTACTCTCATCGAGAATACAGCCAGCATAGGTACATCCTTCTGCACTGCCAAGGCAAACGGTCCCATGGGGAAACTGGCTTCCTTGCCCAGGAACATGCACTTGATGGCTTTTGACGATCCGAACAGGCGGTCACCTGTCATGCTCACTATCTCACCGCGGTCTATCGCCGCATTCATGTTGAAGATATGTGACATGGACTCATCGACCTCAATCAGATTCACGTTATGTATGGCCAGGATCTTGCGCCTGAAATCCATCATCACCTTGCTCTCACCTCCGTAGAACAGGCCGTTTATCTTCTTGGAAGTCGATGTCAGGCCGTACCCTACCATCTCATAGTTGCCGGCATGTGAACTCAGCTGCACGAATCCGCTCTCGCCGTTTACCAGCTCCATGAAACGTTCGTTGCCGTCCAGTTCAAAGCGGAACCTCTTGCCGGCATACGCTGCGTATCGGTCTATAATGACCTGGCCGAATCGGAAATGGTTTGCGTAAACCTTCAGGAATGACTTGATATGGCCGTAGCCGAATCTCTGACGGAAGAACCTGTAGATTGCCAGATAGCCCTTGTGATTGAAAATCATGTAGAAAGGCACCACTATCGCCATGAAGCAATAAATGACACGCCTGTCTATCACTTTCATCAGGACTACCAGTGACCGGATCATCCATGGCAGCCCGTCAGTCCTTCCCTTCCACTCTTTGGGTTTACCCCTCCTCTTAGCCAAGCTTGCTCTCCAGATAGTCACAGAACGCGCTGAAGGTCTTAACTCCAGCCATCTCCTCACTCTTGATCTTTACTCCGAATGTCTTCTCAACAATGACTACAATGTCAATGAAATCCAGGCTGTCGATACCCAGATCCTTCTTGAGCAGTGCATCGGGGGCAATCTTCTCCTCATCAATCTCAAGATCCTCGATCATGAAATTCCTGACCTTGGCTTCAATCTCCTTTCTGTCCATATTTGTTACTTGCTTGATTATTTCAGTTTACATACCATGATACTGTGTCCTCCTTGCCCCAGATTGTCATGGATGGTTTCCACCTTCATGCCGGCTTGCTCAACCAGTCGCTCCATGCACTCCGAATGGTACATCTTGCTGTTGCCGTTGGCTATGGCGGTAAAATAGAGGCTTGTCATGGTCAGACACAATGCGCCCGGCTCAAACTTCTGACGGTCCCAGAATGTCTCCATGATGTAAAGGCGGGTATCCTTGTCCATCGCTTCGGCTGCACGGGAAAGAATGCTCAAAATCTCATCCTCGGCAAAGCAGTCCAGGAACTGGCTCATCCAGATTGCATCAAAGTGACGGCCCTGAGGGAACTTCTGAGCGCGGTCCAGCAGGTTGATACCGAATCCTTCAATGCGGTCGGCACCCTTCTTGCCTGCGGTCTGTTTACGCATCATCTCAAGCTGCTGCGGCAGGTCCATGATGGTAACCTTTACTTTGTCACTGTAATCGACACAACGCATGGCCCATCGGCCGGTATTGCCGCCCACATCTATCAGAGACTCGGTTTTACCACCGTCAAACACTATCTTGAGGGCCTCATCAAACGAATGGTCCGAGTAGAAATGGTCAAATCCGAACCAGCTCTTCTGCACCTGTTCCGGAAGCTGCGACAGGCCTTCGTATACCGTAGGCCAGTTGCCAAAATGCTCCAGACCCGCAGGACGTCCCTCCTTGAGTGACTCCTCAAGCTTGAACCAACCCTCATAATTCACATCATGGTTAAAGTCTATGTTGACACGTGTGATGGGATTGGTAAGCAGGAACCAGCCGGTCTTGGACAATCTGAAACGGTCCGTATCCGGATCCAGAAGTACGGTTCCAATGGAAAGTGAGCCCTCGGTGAGTACCTTTACAGCATATAGTGACAACTTGGTCTTATCGGCAATCTCCTGCTGGGTAAGTCCATCCACATTGTCACGCAAAAGGTCCAGTATTCCGAACTTTATCATCAGGCGTGATGTCTCGAAAACAATCGGACCCCATGCAATAAACTCTGCAAGACGCTGTGCGTCACGGGCACTCAGATGCTCTTTGGTATAAGCCTCCTTCAAGGCTGGTGACAGATTCATATCTTCTTGATTACAAGTGCACTGTTTGTTCCTCCAAAACCAAAGGAATTTGACAGTATAGTCCTTAATTCAGTCTGTTTTGTATCAGCTGCTATCTTGAGTTTGGCCGAATACTCATCCGGATTCTCAAAATTGATGTTAGGAGCCACAAAACCGTTATTGAGCATAAGCGTACAATAGACAGCCTCACTGGCACCTGCCATCCAGCACTCATGTCCGGTCATTGACTTGGTAGAGCTTATCCATGCCCTGCGTCCCTCAAAAAGACGGGCCAATGCAACAGCCTCAAACATATCACCCTGCGGTGTGGATGTGGCGTGAGCGTTGATATAGTCAATGTCATCAGGCTCAACTCCAGCCTGCTTCATTGCGCGGCTCATGGCCAGGAACGATGCATCGGAGTTGGGTTGTGATATACCTCCCGTACCGTTCGATGAGAATCCGTAACCGGCAACCTCGGCCAGTATCGTAGCACCGCGCTTTACCGCATGGTCATAATCCTCCAGCACCAGAGCCGCAGCACCTCCGCTGGGCACCAGTCCGTCACGGTCACGGTCAAATGGACGCGAAGCCTTGGTAGGCTCATCCATACGGACCGAGAATGCCGAAAGGGCATCAAAAGAGGCCATAGACAGATAATTGGTCTCCTGTGCGCCTCCGCACAGAACCATATCCTGCAAGCCCTGCTGTATCATCATGTACCCTATTCCTATGGCGTGTGATCCGCTGGCGCAGGCAGCACTCAGCGTAAAATTCACACCACGCAAATGGAATACGGTGCTCATGTTCATGTTTACGGTCGAATTCATGGACTGGAATATCAGGCCTGAGCCCAGCATTGCGCTGTCCTTATACTCCTCCATGATACGGTTGGTCTCTATAACAGGTTTGGCACTGGAATCATTTCCGAATATCACACCCACCTCATTGGCCAGCAGATAATCATCATCAACACCGGCATTTGCGAAAGCCTCACGCGATGCCATAAAAGCATATTCGGCCTCCTCACTCATTCCGGCACGCAGACGACGGTCAAGCAAACCCTTAAGGACAGGCTGCTCAACTATTCCGGTCAAAAGAGAACGGTATCCGTAATCCTTACGTGCAGGATCAATGCCGATACCCGACTTTCCGGCAAACAGAGAATCCCTGACCTGGTCAAGATTTGTACCAAGGCAGCTCCATATGCCCATTCCTGTTATAACGACTCTTCCCATCTCGAATTTATTTTTACCATTCAATGCCAAGACGCAATCCAATGGACGACAGATTCATCCTTGTCGTGGTTGTTGCATACGTTCCAATGGTTGAATCCCAATGATCCTCTACATAATTGAACGGAGCATAGTAAGATGCGCAAGCCTGGATGGAAAATGCAAAATCCCTGTCAGATGCAAACCTGCAGCCAAATGAGATGTCACCATAAGGCTTTGCACCGTCATTGAAGAATGAGCCCATCCTCATCTGCAGTGTAGGAGATATCTTAGTCCTGTAATTGAAAACATATTTGGCCGATGCGTACACAGGGATATAAGCATCTCCCGGTGCCACATGAATACCCATGCCGATACCCACAAACATATTGGGCGTATAGTAGAAGCCATGAGTCGTAGAAAGGTCCATTGCAGTCCCCCAACCCTTTACATAAAACAGGTTAGAATACTCAATATGTCCCTGATAACCGCTGGGAACACGAACTCCGTCGATCACCTCCTGTGCATTGGCCGAAAATGCCATTGCAGCAAACAATAAAGAAACAAGAATCTTTTTCATATCAAAATCATTAAAGCTATTGTACGATTATGTGTAAAGGCCTCCGTTGACCGATATCACCTCACCTGTAATGTATGAGGCCTCGTCAGAAACAAGGAAGCCTACGGTGGCGGCAACCTCCTCGGGACGACCGAAACGTCCCACCGGAATCATTTTCTTGAGTTCATCCTCGGGCAACTCCTTTGTCATATCGGTTGCAATAAAACCGGGAGCAACCGCATTGACGGTAACCTTACGGGCAGCAACCTCCTGGGCAAGTGCCTTGGTAGCACCTATCAGGGCCGCTTTGGCTGCAGAATAATTGGTCTGGCCGGGCAGGCCCTTGATGCCTGACAGTGAAGCCATATTGACTATCCTTCCCCAACGTTTGGAGAGCATGTCCTTGAGCAGGCGGCGTGTCAGATAGAAGAAACTGTTCAGATTGGTATTCAGAACGCTGTTCCAGTCATCGTCCTGCATGAATATCATAAGATTGTCACGGCGTATTCCTGCATTATTCACCAGCACGGCTATATAATCCTCCTTATGAGACTCCTGCCAACGGTCAACCGCCTTCTCGACCTCTTCCTGGACCGAAACGTCAAACGGCATCAGTTCAGCCTGACCTCCGGCCTCTTCAATTAGCCTTTTGGTCTCCTGAGCGGCATCGGAGTTTGATTTATAGTTGATAAGAACCGGATATCCCTGAGCTGCAAGCTTTAAGCAGACAGCCCTGCCAAGTCCTCTTGATCCACCCGTTACCAGCGCGTATTTCATACTGCTATGATTAATTATACTAGTATAGATATAGTAACTTGCAAAATAACCTAAAAAAGCCGATACAGCCAAATAATTTTTACTACCTTCGCGGCCGTAACAAGCCGAAATAGCTCAGTTGGTAGAGCAACGCATTCGTAATGCGTAGGTCGCGGGTTCGAGTCCCGCCTTCGGCTCACAGAGCCAAAGGCGGGACTCAGGGTCCCTCCTTTTTTTAGTTTCCTAACGGAAACGGCGGCCTCCGGCCGGTTATTACAAAAAAACGGCGCCTTTCGGGCGTCGTTTTTTTTGAGTTGAAGGCGGGACGTAGTCCCAAACCAATTAGAAGAGATAGCCGATTGAGAACATCAGAGCGCTCTCCTTGTAATTGACGTTGTCCTTATCCTGTGCGCGGTTCAGCAGGCCAAGGTCATAACCGGCCTTTACACGGATAATATCCTTGATATCGCACCATGCACCCATGCCAAGGCCAAGGCCGAAGCGGTTATACTGGTTGCCATACCAATCATATGTTGTATTGCCCACCTTGTCATTGTATGATAAACCGACATAAATTGAAGGTCCTGCATATACGCTCAACTTGAAATCAGGAGCCAATTCAATTCCGTAGTTTACATCAATAGGAATTTTTACACCCCACATTGAGAATTTATCATCACCTGCTATAGTGCTTTCGGTTCTTCCGGCATAACTGATCTCAAGTCCGGGCTGAACACCAAGAGCATCGGCAATCTCAAAATTCATTGCTCCGCCAAGGAAAAATCCACTGTTTGCTTTTGAAACGGTTGTGTTGCCTGCTTTTGACTTACCAGTTACACTCTGGAAACCAAGATAAGCAACCTGAGCATTCACTGCACTGAATGAAAGAATCGCTGCTGCGATAACCAATAATTTCTTCATAATCCTTTTTAAGTTTGGTTAATAAGTAATTTGATACAGCAAATATACATCTATTTTTATAGAACGCACCATTTCATCGATTTTTTCCGCTTAATCCAGAGTGTATTCCGGCAATTTGTCCAAAGCGGGAGTCTCATAATTCGAGATACGCAGACGGAAACGGCGTAGTTCGTCCAGAGTATGCTGAGGCTGGGTGCAATCTGCCGGAATATCCATATTCGAATACTGCTGGAAATAAAGCATAGTAGCATCTCTCCACCAAATTGCATCCTTGGCCTGACGCACCAGTTTGTCATGTACCTGTCCGTAACGGAAAGGATCCACATATCTCTCAACACTCTCCCATGTCTTGATAAAGCCTTTTGCCTCATCAATACCTTCCTGGAAAGTGTAGCACAACTCATTCCACAAAGTACGTCCGCTCTTCATCTTGAAGTCCCAGGGCAAATGGTGGAACCAAAGAATAAGATTGTCAGGACAAGTTTCTACGTTGTCATAGAGTGAGCGCAATGGCTCATGATACTGTGAAACGGCATCGGTTCCGGTCTTTGAAGTACGGTCAAAACCTATACCATCGGCCGCAGCCTTATGATAGTATGCAGGCTCCCAGTCCGGACGTGATGAACGGTCCCAAGGTCCGGGACCATAGTGACCTGCTCCCGAGAAGCAGTGGTGCAGTCCCAAAGGCATTTCATACTTGACACAAGACTCACGAGACATCATCATCATCCTGGATACCGGTTCAAGGAACTTCTTATTGGTTGAGAACGACTGTTTGAGCCATTCGTCCAGGATCTGCTCCGAGCTCAAATCCGGATTCCAAGCCATACGACCGAAAGCATACCAGTTGGCCTGTGCCAAGTGGTGTCCGCACCAGTTCACGCTGTCGCCGATATTGGTAACACCGGCAATTGCGCTCCACTGCGTATTGCCATGTACCTTACCCAGTGTCTCAGCTGCAACGGTACTGCCCTCTCCTTTCTGGTATGTGTCTGAATCCAGGCACTCTTTCCACATGGGATGCAGATAGACCATATGGTTGCTGTGTCCCAAATACTCCTGCGTAATCTGCATCTCGGCCATCACATTGGTCTTTTCCATCTGTCCGAACAACGGACTGAACGGTTCGCGCGGCTGGAAATCAACCGGACCGTTCTTGATCTGAATGATCACATTGTCACGGAACTGTCCGTCAAGAGGCTTGAACTCCTCTACAGCCTGCTTGGCACGATCCGGAGATTCGGGTGCATACACAAATGCTCTCCACATCACTATTCCGCCGTAAGGCTTCAGGGCATCGGCTATCATATTGGCACCGTCTGCGTGAGTACGGCCGTAATCCTGCGGACCTGACTGTCCTTCGGAATTTGCCTTGACAAGGAATCCTCCGAAATCGGGAATTATGCTGTATATCTCGGCAACCTTGTCATTCCACCATTTAATCACGTTCTTATCCAGAGGATCACTGGTTTTGAGACCTGCCAGATGTTTCGGTGCAGCAAAATTAAGTGACAGATAAACCTTCAGATTATACGGACGGAATATATCTGCCAGAACCTTCACCTTCTCAAGATACTCGGTTGAGAGCATACATGCGTCGGCATTCACATTATTCAGTACCGTACCGTTTATTCCTATTGATGCATTGGCACGTGCATATTCTTCATATTCGGGACGTATCTTGCCGGGCAGTTCCTCCCATTTCCAAAGGGATTTTCCGGCATATCCACGCTCTACTGTACCATTGGGATTATCCCAGTGATTCAGGACACGATACCTGTATGCAGGGACTTCAACTATCTCATTATTCAGTTTTGAGAGCTCACCGCAGTCTCCAAGACGTTTCAAATGGTATGTACCATACATCAGGCCGGCATCCGTATTGGCATAAATCACTGCCAATCCCTTTTCATTGTGTTTGATACGGAATCCCTCATCGCCCAATTCGTTGTCATATTCCTTCAGAATTTCCTTGTATGGGGCGTTTACAGTTGCAGTGATATCACCCAGCCACAAATCATGACCATCCCTGTTCTTTGGTTTCGGACCATCGTCACATGACTGAATACCCATAGCCACAAAAAACGTAGCCAATCCCAGAATAAGCTCTCTTGTCTTCATATTAATCATTTATGCATATTATCTCTTCAACAGGTTGCGTTTGGGCTACAGCCGAAAGTCTTGCCTCAAGTTCATCAGCCACCGATAGTTTGGCCCTGAGTACAGCCTTGCACTCAAATCCGCGTCCGGCACCTTCTACGCTGAAAGCGCCATAGTCCTGACTCACAATCCTCACGTCAAGGTCCTTGACCGCTTTCATAACCACATTGGTCATGTTGTATGTAAACAGCACTGTCACGTTTCGTTCAACGAATGCAGTGACGATTTCGGCTTTCTCTATAACCTGCGCCGCAGCCAGCCTATACGCCTCTGTAAGGCCTGACGTACCCAGTTTGACTCCGCCGAAATATCGGACGACCGCTATTAGCACATCGCTCAAGCCGGCACTGTTTATTTGCCCCAGTATGGGCTTTCCGGCTGTCCCGGACGGTTCTCCGTTATCATTGGCACGCCAGTCCGTACGCTCTGCGCCCAGCATATAGGCGTAGCATACGTGACGTGCATCATAGTACTCTTTCTGTAAGGCAGTGATACGCTCCTTGACCTCATCGGCTGTAGTCACATGCCATATGAACGAAATAAAGCGGCTGCGCTGCTCAACAAACTGCGACTGCGCATCTCCCTTTACGGTCAGGTATGTATCAGTTGCCTTTTCCAATTTATCTGCCTGCTATAGCTTCTATCTCCAAAAGAGCGCCCTTAGGTACGGCTGCCACCTGAAAACAGGCACGTGCAGGCTTCTCATTGGGGAAATACTCTGCGTATACGGCATTCATGGCCGCAAAATCCTTAAGATCGGCCATCAGAACCGTAGTCTTTACTATGTCATTGAATGTCAGGCCGGCCTCTGCCAGAATAGCGCCGATGTTATCCATCGCCTGACGTGTCTGCAATTCAATTCCGGCAGGTATCGTCCCATCAACAGGATTTACAGGAAGCTGGCCCGATACAAACACCGTTCCGTTAAGGTTCACCCCCTGTGAATAAGGCCCTATCGCAGCCGGAGCCTTTGCTGTGGCAATTGTCTTTCTCATATTGTATATGTTATCATTGCAAAAATAATTCTTCTTGACGGTAGTCACTATCCTTCCACTCGAATTTTACTTTCTCAGGGACAAAAAACCGGTCAATCTTATAATCTATGTTGGCCTTATGGGCCTGACTTAATTGGAACGGACGTCTCACATAATACTGTTTGCCGTCTTTGATAAACTTGGCTCCTGTCTGATGGAACCTAAACGGCACGTCCTTCTCCACGCACTGGCGACGCAGATCCAGCACCCAATCATAATCACACGGACGGGCATCAACACCTGACTCCCCACCTACCGATACCTCCTCAATGCTATCATCCAGATACTTTGAAATATCCACGGCCGATATCAATGGCGACACAATGATTGACTTGTGTTTTATAGGCAGGTTTTTGAATAACGGTAAGCGGTAATCAGCCATCTGCTGATTCTCGACCGTGCAGCCCACCAAAACATTGTCGTATCCATCGGCCCAATCATCAGGAATGCACTCCATGAAACGGTCAATCCGCTTGGTAAAGAAGTAGAACCAAAGGTCACTGCGCACGCGCATCATACGCCAGCAGTCCGCACGCCACTCATCGGCATCCTTAAGCAGAAAATCGGATGTAAAGCATGTAAATACCATCTTGCCCGGCTCAATCTTCCAACTACGGTCACGTTTGCGTTTAATGGGCAGATTGAATGCGGCGGTCTTGCGGGCCAGGTTACTCCCAATCTCACTCCCGTACATGGCATCCTGCCTGTAGACATAGCAGTATTTGCAGCCTGGACTGATCTTTGTACATCCGTGCCAGGGATTCCAATCCGCATATATGCTCCAATGCTCCGCCATATCCGCAAATTTAAAAAGAAAAAACGTAATTTTGGAGCCATAAACGAATTGCAGATATATGACTGCCATAGAAAAAGAAAAGAAATATAGCCAGTTGGTAAAGGAGGCCGCTGCACTGCTGGACGGAGAGAATGACCTGATTGCAAATATGGCCAATCTGGCTGCTCTCATTCATGAGACAATGGGATTCTGGTGGACGGGATTCTATATTGTACGTACCGGCAAGGATGGCATAGAACAATTGGTACTAGGACCGTTCCAGGGGCCTGTTGCCTGCACACGCATTGCACTTGGACGTGGAGTCTGCGGAACCTCATGGCAACGCCGTGAGACTATCGTAGTGCCCGATGTAGAGAAGTTCGCCGGACACATTGCATGCAGCAGTGAATCCCGCAGCGAAATAGTCGTACCGGTATTCTGCAACGATAAGGTTTCGGCCGTTCTTGACATTGACAGTCGGTATCTGAATACTTTCGATGAGACCGATGCCCGCTATCTGGAGCAGATTGTCAAACTATTGAATTAAGACAGATGGATATAGAATTATTCAGGGAATACTGCCTTAGCCTGCCGCTGGTCACAGAGGATATGCCGTTTGATGAAACGGTCGTGGTTTTCCGTCTCAAGGGCAAGATTTTTGCCTGTATAACGCTCGATAAGCCCGACATAGTAGTACTCAAATGCGATCCCGACAGAGCGCTCGAACTGCGTGACCACTACAGCGCGATAGAGGGAGCTTACCACTGGAACAAGAAATACTGGAACCAGATACGCCTTGACGCCGGTGTAGACCGCCCGCTGATTGAAGAACTTACCCGCCACGCCTACAACGAAGTCAACGCCAAGCTTCCCAAGAAAGAACGGGTTGAATCACTATAAACAAAAAGGTGACAAAGGGGACGGTTCTTTTTGGCACCTTATGAAATAAAACGTCTGGATTTGTCCAGACGTTTTTTGTTGATTAAGAAGCTTATGTCAAAAGGTGCCAAAAAGAACCGTCCCCTTTGTCACCTTTTTGTTAGTCTATCAGTCAAGTGAATGAATTACCAATCCTGAGCGGAGTTTAGGCTCAAACCAAGTGGTCTTGGGAGGCATGATGTTGCCTGTGTCGGCTATATCCATAAGCTGTTTCATTGAAACCGGATAGAGCGCAAGAGCCATCTTCATCTCACCGCTGTCAACACGACGCTTGAGTTCACCCAGACCGCGTATACCGCCTACAAAATCAATACGCTTGTCGCGACGCAGGTCCTTGATACCCAGCAGCTGGTCCAGAATCAGGTTCGATGATATCGTCACATCCAGGACACCGATAGGATCGCTGTCATCGAATGTACCCTTCTTTGCTGTCAGTTTGTACCACTCCCCATCAAGATATAGTGAGAATGTGTGCAACTCGGACGGTTTGAATATATCTTTACCCTTCTTCTCTACAACGAAGTTCTTTTCAAGAGCCTTCAGGAACTCTGCCGATGTCATTCCGTTAAGATCCTTGACCACGCGGTTGTAGTCAATGATGGTGAGCTGTGAAGCCGGGAAGCACACTGCCATGAAGTAGTTGTACTCCTCATCACCACGATGATTGGGGTTAAGCCGGGCCTTCTCGGCACCCACCAAAGCAGCGGCAGCTGAGCGGTGGTGACCATCGGCGATATAGAGTGAAGGAATACCTGCAAACCTTTCTGTTACGGTCTTGATATCCTCATCCTTGTCAATTATCCAGAGCTGATGGCGGAAACCGTCACCTGATGCAACGTAATCGTACTCAGGAGCGCCCTTGACGTACTTTGCAACAAGTTCGTCAAGAACCTTATCATCGGGATAAGCAAAGAACACCGGCTCGATATTGGCGTTGTTCACGCGAACATGCTTCATGCGGTCCTCCTCCTTATCGGCACGGGTAAGCTCATGCTTCTTAATGTTGCCCTTGAGGTAATCCTCAACGTATGCGCAAACCACAAGACCATACTGAGTCTTGTTATTCATAGTCTGAGCGTAGATGTAGTACTGCTCCTTGGCGTCACGCTTGAGCCAGCCTTTGTCCTGGAACTTCTTGAAGTTTTCGGCGGCCTTGGCATATACGCGGGGATCGGTCTCCTCGGCTATGGGATCAAAGTCAATCTCAGGCTTGATGATGTGATAAAGCGACATCTCATTGCCTGCAGCCTCGGCACGTGCCTCCTCAGAGTTGAGCACATCGTAAGGACGGCTCTGGACCTTCTCAACGAGATCCTTGGGCGGACGTATTCCCTGAAATGGTTTTACTACAGCCATTATCTATTTACCATGAACTTGGTGCAACCATCCTTGATGAAACCAACAATCTGGTTGGCGGCAGCGATACCGGCGTTGATATTGGCCTCGGCTGTCTGAGCACCCATCTTCTTGGGAGTAGCAAAGTAACGGCCCACAAACAGCTCCTCAAACTTGGTTGCTGCAGCAGGTGCAATATCTGATACGAACTTGAGGTCCTCGCGCTCCTGCATAAGCTGAATGAGCTCCTCCTCGTTGATGATCTCCTTACGGGCTGAATTAACCAGAACTGCGCCTTTGGGCATCAGACCTACAAGTTTCTTACCGATAGAGTTCTTTGTCTCATCAGTTGCGGGCAAATGCAATGAGATAAACTGGCAGGTCTTGTACATATCCTCAACATTATCAACTGCATGTACACCGGCAGCCTCGATGACCTCCTTGGGGCAGTATGCATCAAATGCATAAACCTCCATACCGAAGCCCTTAGCGATACGGGCTACGTTACGGCCTACATTACCGAAAGCGTGGATACCCAGCTTCTTGCCCAGAAGTTCAATACCTGATGTGCCGTTGTAGAAGTTACGTACTGCATAGACCATCAGACCGGCAACGAGTTCAGCTACAGCATTGGCGTTCTGACCGGGAGTGTTCATTACACATACACCATGTGCGGTGGCCGATGCCAGGTCGACATTGTCATAACCTGCACCTGCGCGAACCACGATCTTAAGCTGCTTAGCTGCGTCAAATACCTCAGCATCTATAATGTCACTGCGGATAATGATAGCGTCAACATCGGCAACTGCTGCAAGAAGAGCAGACTTCTCAGTATATTTCTCAAGCAGAGCCAGCTCAAAACCGGCACCTTCTATAACCTCACGGATTCCATCAACTGCGACCTTTGCAAAAGGCTTTGATGTAGCAACAAGTACCTTCATATCCTTATTCGTTTTAGTCCTTTTAATCAATGTTTAGCTTCAAACTCCTTCATGCAGGCAATCAGAGCATCTACGCTCTCCATAGGCAGAGCGTTGTAGCATGATGCACGGAAACCACCGACAGAGCGGTGACCCTTGATGCCGACCATACCCTGACCCTTGGCAAAGCTCATGAACTCGTCCTCAAGTTCCTTATACTCAGGAGCCATAACCCAGCAAATGTTCATGTATGAACGATCCTCCTCCTTAGCAGTTCCAACAAACAGCTTGTTACGCTCAATCTCACCGTACAGCTTGGCGGCACGGGCCTCGGCACGCTTAGCCATCTCCTTTACACCACCCTGAGCCTTGAGCCAGCGGAGTGACTCCATAGCTGAGTAGATGGTGAATGTGGGAGGAGTATTGAACATTGAACCGTTGTCAATATGAGTCTGGTAGTTCAGCATGGTGGGGATGTAACGGTCTACATGTCCCAGAGCATCGTTCTTTACGATAACAAAAGCCATACCTGAAGGAGCCAGGTTCTTCTGAGCACCACCGTAGATGCAGTTATACTTGCTTACATCAATGGGACGTGAGAAAATATCTGAAGACATATCAGAGATCAATGGAACCGGGCTATCCAGGTCCTTGCGGATCTCAGTACCGTAGATGGTGTTGTTTGTTGTAAAGTGGAAATAATCAGCATCTGCAGGGATAACATAATCCTTGGGGATGAATGTGTAGTTTGCATCGGCAGATGAAGCAACCTCAACAACCTCACCGAAAGCCTTAGCTTCCTTCATAGCCTTCTTGGCCCACACACCGGTGTTCAGATAAGCGGCCTTCTTGTTAAGGAAGTTATAAGGTACGCGACAGAACTCCATACTGGCACCACCTGCCAGGAAAAGAACTGAATAACCCTCGGGAACATCCAGAATTTCCTTGATCAGAGCCTCAGCCTCATCAACAACGGGCTTGAACTCACTTGAACGGTGGCTGATAGAGAGAATAGAAATGCCTGTGCCGGCAAAATCATAGACAGCCTGAGCTGATTTCTCAATCACTTCCTGCGGAAGAACAGCAGGACCTGCGCAAAAATTATGCTTCATGACGATATAATTTTGTTATAGTTTTTGATTCGTGCCGCAAAGGTAGTCCCTTAATTTGGTCAAAACAAATTATTTCAATGAAAAAAGTGATAAAGTTTTAAACAATATACAATTATTTTGCAATGTCAAAAAGCCATATTTTTTACACTTTGTAATAAATAATGGCGATTTTAATTACAAATCGCCACATTTAGTCAAAAACCCCGTCAAAACCCTGACAAAAAGACACAAAAGTTAGAGTCTGTCCTTTTCCTCGTTTCCGGCACCCTTACCACGGTACTTGGAATCGGTGGTATTGAAGCGGTAGCGCAGGGTTACTGATACACAGCGTGAATCCGTTGAGTTTAGCTGATAGATATCAATCTTGGGGGCTCTGATAAGCGCACCTTCTTTATAGCTGTTAAGCAGATCCTGACCGGCCACCTTCAGGCTCAGACGGTCACGGAAGAATGTCTTGGTAAGAGCCAAATCAAGACCCGCCACATGATGGTTCAGATGTACGTTCTGGTTGTCGCCTGGACTCTGATACACGAAGTTGACCTCACCTATCATGTCCGGACGGAACACAAGCGTATTGTTGAACTGCACGCTGAAAATGGGGGCGTTCATCTTCTTGACACCTTCAATGGTTTCAAAATCCAGCCATTGCTTATACATTCCTCCCACCAACTGAGGTCTCCATACTCCAAATGACGGAGAGAGTATCAGCGCGGGAGTGAATGACTTGACAGACTTTATATTCTTGCGGTTGATCATGACAACCTTCGGGTCTGTGGGATTTTGCTCAGCATAGAAGACTATGGCGTCACGCTCATTTGTATAATCCAGAGAGAACTTAAGCCATTCATTTCCGCCCGCAAGAGATACTAAATGACGTGTGGAGTTATTCAGGAGCGGGTTACCGGTCTGCATGGTAAAGCGGTTGGCATAGCTCACATTATTACTCAGCTGGCTGTATGTGGGGCGTGTGGTCTTAACGGAGTAGCTCAGCTGCACTCCCATTCCGGCAACCATTGTGGCGAATGATGCTGATGGATATATGTTGTCAAAACGGCGGCTCTGCGCATCAACCTTAACATTGTTTGAATAATAGTCAAATGCCACATGCTCAAAACGTACACCCGCACGCAGTTGACCTAACAGGGTCATCCTGGTATATTCCACATAAGGGCTCAGAGTACTCTCCTTAAGTGTACTGTATGACGTAGGAACATAGTTCTCAGGGTTGATATAATCATCATCACGGTGTGTATTGATGTATTCACCGCCAAAATCAAGCATACCACCCATAACAGGAGCACTTAGAGTCAGCTTGGATGCTATCATGCGGTTCTCAACAATGTTATCCGATGACAGCGTACGGTCATCACCGACCTGACATGTTTCTGTAATATCCCTATGTTCAGTATTTTTGTTTCCCACATAATCCACGTTAAGGTCAATGCCCAGATTGCCCAATTTACCGATATAATAGACATTGGCGTTATGGTCATAACTCATTTCGATTGTGGCTTTCGTCAGGTTGCCCCACTTATCATAGAATACGCCATCGGCGGTCACTTCACTTTCAAACTTAAGGTCATCACCCGAATGTGAATTTTTTAAGATATTTGACCAATATTTTGCACCCATCACATGGTTATCATTGAACTGGTAGTTGAATCCGCCCTCCAGCTTGATATTGCAATCTATGGTATGAACCAGCTGGTAGTTGCTCTGACGCCACAGAGTGTCAGCTTTCACCTCCTGCCACATAGGGTTTGATTCAAACAACGGATTTGTTTTGCTGGCCGATGCCGATGCAAACAGGTCCAGTCCGTTCTTTCGATAGTTGAGTGACAGTGTGGAGTACTCATTGTCATATCTGCCTTGGTCATATTTGGCCATGGCATCCACGCCCAGACCATCACCGGCCTTGCGTGCGGTGCGAATCTTTATTACGGCATTGACTGATGCGTCATATTTGGCACCGGGATTGGTAATGAGTTCAATGCTCTTAATATCGGCCGATGAAAGTTGTTTCAGTTCACTCAAATCATAAACCTTGCGGCCATTGACATATACCAGAGGCTTACCCTTACCGAACACCTCATACTCACCGTTTTTCTTCACCAGACCTGGCACATGCTTGAGCACATCCTCTGCTGATCCCAGCTTGCTGAGCGGAGTATTCTCAACATTGGTCAATAGCCCCTCATCACCCATCATATAAAGAGGCACCTGGCCTTCAATGGTTACGCCGTCCAATGCTATGCCATCAGGTTTCATGAATATGGTTCCCAGCTCCAGAGTGCGGCAGGTCATCCATACGGTCTCGTAGCCTACGAATGAGAAACGTGCCAGTACAGGTAGCTTATCGCAAGGTATTAAAAAATAGCCGTCTTCATTGGTTATTCCGCCTGCTGCAAAAGCGGTATCCTCGGGTGCAAACAGTACCACGTTGGCATATGCTACAGGCTCATTGCTTGAATCCAGGACACGCCCCTTATAGCGCATATCGGTTTTCTGGATGCACTCCACAAATATCTTAACCTCATCGGCCTCCTCCTTTACGCTTACGCTTATGGGATAGAGTCCTACTATCTGGTTTATTGCTTCAGGTATGCTCTTTTCTATGATCTTGGTTGATACACGGAAATCTTCCAGTTCATTATACATGAATGATATCCTGTATTTGTCTGACAGCTCATTCAGCTGTTTCAGGGCATCTGAGAGTGAAATCTCCTCGAAACTGAGTGTGTACTTTGGTTCCGCGTTTCTGTTATCTTTCTGGGCAAACGAACATACTGATGCAAACAAAGTAAGGATCAATACCAAAAAAAATCTTTTCATAATATATTATTCAACTGTTATCTTTTTGCTATTCAATGTAATATTCACTTTTGCAAACCTGTTGAGATCATCTGTCACGCTCTCTATTCCGGCCTTGCGGTTCCACTCATAATAGAAACGCAGGTCACGTGCATCAGCGCTCTTATACTCAACTTTTACTTCATAATATGCGGCTATCTCAGTGAGTATCTGTTCCAGTCTGGTGTTGGTAAAAACCACCAGCTGGTCATCTGATGCCTCACTGTCTGTTGTGCCGGCATTCGTGGTGATTACGGTCTCTTGCCTGGTCTGATGTTCAGCCTGCTTCTGTTCGTTATGGTGCCTTACCGCACTAATGGCAGCAAATGATATGCCCGATACGAACAATACGCCTATAAAACCGGCCGCAACCTTCATCCAGGCCTTGCTGCTACGACGTTCATAGTGTGTCTTTTCAAAGCGTTTCCACGCCGCATTAACATCAACCGGGCTGTCATTCTGAGAGCGACGGCTGCTGCGTTTTATCTCCACCATCATTCGATAAGTCTCCCTTGTATCCTCATCACTGCTGATGATATCACGAATCTCCTGCTCGGAGTATGCATCCGGATTATCGAGCATCTCCATCAGTTTGCGGATGTTGTCATCGGAATTGGTCATTCTCTAAAGTCGTTTTAAAGTTTAACATCGGCATTATTAAAGAAATGCCTGATTTGACCGATGCACTGCATCAGATACTTGTAGGTTGTGTTGGGGTTCATTTCCATGCGTTTGGCTATCTCACTTACCGTAAGGTCATCATCAAAGCGCATATGGAAAATGGTGCGATGCGGTTCTTTGATCCACTCATCAACGAAAGCGGCTATCTGATCCAGTTTATCGGTTTGCCTCTCAAACGGCTGCAGGTCAATCTCAACCTCCACGGGCAACAGTTCCTTAACCTGTTCATGAACCCGTTTATGCCTGATCACGTTTATGCAACCGTATTTAACCGATGCGTAGAGATAAGCAGCAACCGGCTCTGTCGTACTGTTCTCCATGACACGCACAAACACATCCTGTACCACATCCTCAGCCTCTCCGACATCACCCAGAATCGTTCTGGCCAGACGAATCATTCCACTGTAGTTCTGGCGGAAAAGCCTTTCAAGTATCCTTTTGTCCAGCATCTTTTGTCAATTACACATATAAGACGATCCGACTACATCGTTTTTTTACGGAAACACCGTTATTTTTACGAAAATGCGAAAAAAAAGCGAACCGGAACTTCCCGATTCGCTTTTTTTTAATTTTGATAATACTTTGACACAATGGGGACTGTCCCCTTTGTGTCATTTTTTTGTGACTACCGAGATAGCACCATATTCACCTTGCTCGCCCCAAATCTTCATGGCTGAAGCTGCATCATATTGATTAATGCTCTTTATCTTGTTGGCAGGTATTCCCAGAAGTCGGGCCAGTTTGCGCTTCCTTACGGTTTTTTTAAAGTTTAATTCAGCCAGTTTTTCATTATCGACATCGGTAATCTTTCCATCCAGGACTATAATCGGTTTCCTAATGTCCAAAACAAGCGCCTCCCTTCCGTCGTCGATTCCGGTCTGACGGGACAGGTCACTGTTTTTCTCGTAAGCCTTGACCTTCTCAATCATTTCGGCCGTTAGCTGTGTCAGCGGCTTTGAATTGTCGTCATTGAAGAATTCCTTACCGTTGACCAGAATTCTGGATACCGCCTTACCGTTAACAGTTATGTTACCGATACTGTCTATCTCCACACCTGGAAGTTTTCTGATCAGCTCCTCAACCGATTCCCCCTCAGGCAATCTGTAGGCAACGCTGTTGAAAATCGCAGTATCGTTATGCGTTACCGCCGTGACCTTTGCCACAACTGCCGATACCGGAACCTCGGCAAGCAACTGATTTATCTGAGGCTCTCCAAAAGTATCAGCTATTTCAGGCTGCGACTTGGGCTGTTTATCCTGTGCAAATATTTTCTTAACCGGCTTGGGCTCTTTTATTAAAATCTTTTCAGACTCCGGATCAGCCGGAACCATTACGCTGTCAACGGTATTGACATCCACGCTGTCTGCACTTACCTGCTGCTCTAACGGTTCATTCTGTGATACCTGATTATCGGGAACAACCGTATTGAGCGGAACAAGGAACAGGAGCAACAAAACTGCGGCTGCTGCCGGGATTGAAATTGCAGCAGCAAGAACCCAGTGACGTTTCTTTACAGCACGCTCATGTGCTGCACGTCTGGAGAGGAAATCATTCCAGTCAGACTCCGGCAGTTCTGCCTTGCGGCTTAACTGGCGTTCTTTGATTATGTCTTCCCAATCCTTCATAGTCCTGTTTTGTTTAAATAACTCAGAATAGCCTTCTTTACGCTGGAACGTGCCTTTGCCAAAATAGATGTGGAGCCTCTCTCGGTAATGCCCAGCTTTCCGGCAATCTCCTTATGGCTGAATCCGTCTATGCAGTACATATTGAAAACCGCACGTTTCACAGGAGACAGTTCAGCTATTATTTCATCCAACACACTATCCGGAATCTCCCTCACTGATTCAGCATCAGGCTCTAAAGCATCCTCAATCTCCGCACCACTGACCTCATCAAGCGGTATTTGCCTGAAACGGCTGTTCTCCTTAAGCCTGTCAACAGCCATATTAACGGTAATCCTACTCAGCCACGCCCATATGGAACCATCACCCAGATATTTGAAAGACTTGAAATTGTCCATAGCCTTAATCATCGCGTCATGCATAAGATCCCTGGCCTCCTCCCTATTCTCAATGTATCTCAGGCAAAGCGCATAGAGCCCGGCTGCATATCTGGTATACAGCTCCCCCTGTGCACCCCATTCCTTCCGGATGCACCCTAAAGCAAGTTCTTGCTCTGTAAGAATGGCTTTACCCATTACTGTTTCAGGCCTTTCTGATGACTAAACTGCAAAGTAACCAAAATGCGTCTTGTGTTATACCGGAAAAATCACAATAATACTTAATGCATACAAAAGAAAAGCGGCTCAAAAACTAAGCCGCTTTTCCTATCAGATTATTGGAGGATTTATCCGCCAAAGTTATCGTACATGATTGATGCGGGATCAACGCCCAGGTTGTCCAGCATACCGGTAACGGCCTTTGACATGGGGCCAGGACCGCACATGTAGTACTCGATATCCTCGGGAGCCTCATGGTCCTTAAGATATGTCTCGTACATTACGTTGTGTACAAATCCCGGAGTGTACTTGACACCTGCTGCATCGGCTGCGGGATCCGGACGGTCCAGAGCCAGATGGAAGTGGAAGTTCTTGAACTCCTTCTCCAGACCCAGGAAGTCCTGCAGATAGAACACCTCATTAAGGGCACGTGCACCGTAGAAATAATGCATCTCACGGTCAGTGGTCTTAAGAGTCTTGGTCATATGCATGATCTGAGCACGCAGAGGAGCCATACCGGCACCGCCACCAACCCATATCATCTCCTTCTTGGAGTCAAATATCGGGTGGAACTCACCGTAAGGACCTGACATAAGAACCTTGTCACCAGGTTTGAGGCTGAAGATATAAGATGAAGCTATACCTGCCGGAACATCCTGGAAACCCACCTGTGGTTTGGGCTTGAAAGGAGGTGTAGCGATACGTACCGTCAGCATGATGCGGTCACCCTCGGCCGGATAGTTGGCCATGGAGTAAGCGCGGATGGTAGGCTCGGTATTGGATGCCTTAAGGGTAAAGAGACCGAACTTCTCCCATGCGGGCAGATACTCGGCACCGATAAGGTCCTTATCGATATCCTTGTCATAATCCATAGAGTATGCAGGAATCTTGATCTGGGCATAGCTTCCGGGCAGGAAGTCCATATGCTCTCCGGGAGGAAGCTGCACGATGAACTCCTTGATGAAAGTAGCCACGTTCTTGTTGGAGATAACCTCGCACTCCCACTCTTTTACACCCAGTACGCTCTCGGGAACCTTGATGGCAAGATCACCCTTGACCTTGCACTGGCAACCCAGACGCCAGTTGTCCTTGATCTGCTTGCGTGTGAAGTGGCCCTTCTCAGAGTCCAGAATCTCGCCGCCGCCCTCAACGACCTGGCATTTGCACTGTCCGCAAGAACCCTTACCACCGCAAGCCGAAGGCAGATAAACGCCGTTCTCAGCCAGGGTGCTCAAGAGGCTTGCGCCTGAATTCACCTCAAGTTCCTTATCACCGTTAATGGTTACCTTGACCTTGCCTGAGGCAACAAGGTAGCTCTTGGCCACCAGCAGGATTACTACCAGCAGCAGGATAACGGCCAGGAAAACTACAATACTTGAAATATAGATGTTGTTCATAATATTACCTCCTTTAAATAGACAGACCTGAGAAGCACATGAAAGCCATAGCCATCAAGCCTACGGTAATGAATGTAATACCCACACCCTTCAGAGGCTTGGGAATATCGCAATACTCCATCTTTTCACGGATAGCTGCAAGGCATACGATGGCAAGAGCCCAACCGATACCTGAGCCAAGTGCGAATGCTATTGAATCACCGAAGCATGTGATAGCCTGGGTGTTGTCGGCATCCATCACGATACGCTGCTGCATGAACAGTGAACCGCCCATGATGGCGCAGTTTACGGCAATCAGCGGCAGGAATATACCCAGTGAGTTATAGAGTGACGGAGAGAACTTCTCAACGATCATCTCAACCAGCTGGACGATACCGGCGATAACAGCGATGAAAAGGATGAAACTCAGGAACTCAAGACCCATAGGTGCGAGAACCTTAGTCTGCAGGAGATAGTTCACAGGAAGTGTGATGAACTGCACAAAGATTACAGCTATACCAAGTCCCAAAGCCGTCTTGACGTTCTTGGATACGGCCAGGAATGAGCACATACCCAGGAAGAAGGCGAACACCATATTGTCGACGAATATCGACCTTACGAATAAACTGAAGAAATGTTCCATAGTTCTTACGCTTTGAGATTAGTTTTCCTGTAAATCCTTGTTCTTGGCACGATGGAACCAGATAACGCAACCTACAAGCACAAGAGCCATAGGAGGCATGATCATAAGTCCGTTGTTCAGGTAACCGGCCTCATAGAAGCACTGCGGTACTACCTGGAAGCCGAACAGTGTTCCGCTACCGAAAAGTTCACGTACAAAAGCAACCACAATCAGTATGGCGGCATAACCAAGACCATTACCTATTCCGTCAAGGAAAGAGGCCCAGGGACCGTTCTGCATTGCAAAAGCCTCAAGACGGCCCATAAGGATACAGTTGGTGATGATAAGACCTACATATACTGAAAGCTGAACGCTTACATCATAAGCAAATGCCTTGAGAATCTCACTTACGATGGTTACAAGAGCTGCAACCACAACCAGCTGTATGATAATACGGATACGGTTAGGTATTGTATTACGCAGCAGTGAGATGATAACGTTTGCCATGGCTACGATTACGGTCACTGAAAGACCCATAACGATAGCCGGCTTAAGCTGTGCGGTAACCGCAAGTGCGGAGCAGATACCCAGAATCTGGACCAGAACAGGGTTGTTAGCCCACATAGGCTGCTTGAGAGCCTCACTATTCTTGTTTGCCATAATCCTAATCAGTCATTAGATTCAACATTCTCCTCGCAGCACTCATCCTCACCCTCGCAGCCGCCTTCCTTGCAGCACTGCTTGGTCAGGAAAGGAATATATGCCGAAAGCACCTTATTAATCATAGCATTCACACCGGTCGATGTGATGGTTGCACCGGTAACACCGTCAATCTCATACTGTGAGCTCTTGTCGGCCTTACCGTACTTGAGAACCTTGAGGGCAACCTCATCATTCTCAACCACCTGCTTACCGGGGAAACGCTCCTGGAACTTAAGACTTGCAATCTCACCGCCCAGACCCGGAGTCTCGGATGAATGTGAGAAATATACGCCATAGACTGTGGTGCGGTCCTCATTCAGGGCGATATAGCCCCAAATGGTACCCCACAGACCAAGTCCGTTCATAGGAATCACGAATTTGCGCTCACCGTCAATGTCAGCAACAAATACATGGAAGTTACCGTTGTCAAACTCGCTCTTGTAAGAGGTGTTGAACTCACCTTCATACTGCATCAGCTTACCGTTGGGCTGCATGAGTGCATCGGCCGTAATAACCTTGTCATATGTAGCGGCAACATCGGCCTGGTCTCTCAGATTGAGAGCAGACAGGATCTGCTGCTTTGTATCGTTGATTACGTTGGCGGTCTGACGCTCCTTGAGAGTCTGTGAAACAAACACCAGCAGGAATGCCACAATCACAACCATTACGGCTGCATAGAGGATGGTATAAACGTTGCTGTTGGTGTTGAGACCCTTCTTGGCAGGAGCAGAGCCCTCTTCTACAATCTCTTCGAACTCACTCTGAGGTGCCTGACACATGGGGCACTTCTCGGGAGCCTTGTCTCCTTCGTGGACATAGCCACAAACCTTACATCTGAATTTCTTCGTAGCCATAATCCTTATTTGTTTATTCTGTTAGCACGTTTGTTCACATTACGCTGTACGACACACCAGTCAATGAGCGGAGCAAAGCAGTTCATGAGCAGGATGGCCAGCATCATACCTTCGGGATAACCGGGGTTCATGACGCGGATTGTGATAGCCATAATACCGATGAGAAGGCCATAAATCCACTTACCGACTTCTGTACGGGCCGATGTAACAGGATCAGTTGCCATAAATACGGCACCAAAGCAGAAACCGCCCAGGCAGATATGCTCATACCAGGGCATCTGAGCCATAGCGTTGTCGGGACCCCACTGGTTATATACAAGAGCCATCAGGATACCGCCTATAAATACTGAGAGCATTGTCTTCCAGCTTGCGATTCCGGTATAAAGCAACAGCAGAGCGCCAAGAGCAATGGCAATCACGCTGGTCTCACCTACTGAACCGGGAATGAAGCCCCAGACCATATCCATCGTGAATGCAGGAGCGGCTGCTGTGGTAGCGGCTGTACCCAGAGCGGTAGCAGCTGTCATACCGTCTATATCGGCACCAAGACCGCAGATTGCGTGATCAACCACCCAAACGGTCTCACCTGTGATAACTGAAGGATATGCAAAGAATATGAATGCGCGGGTAATAAGTGCCACATTGAGGAAGTTCATGCCTGTACCGCCGAATATCTCCTTGGCAAAGATTACCGAGAAGGCTACGGCTACTGCAAGAATCCACAGAGGAGTGGTAGCGGGGATAATCAGAGGGATAATGAAACCTGATACCAGGTAGCCCTCCTGAATCTCCTCGTGCTTCCACTGAGCAACGGTGAACTCAATTGCAAGACCTACTACATATGATACTATAAGTCTGGGCAGAACGGCCAGGAAACCGAACCAGAACTTGTTCCAGAAAGTAGCCTGCTCAAGCAGACCGGCCAGAGCGAAATGCTGATAGCCTACATTGTACATACCGAACAGCAGTGCCGGGCAGAGAGCTATGACGACCATGATCATCATACGCTTGCTGTCAAACGAGTCGTGAATGTTCACACCGTTCTTTGCAGTGGTGTTCGGAACATAAAGGAAGGTCTCGAAACCTTCAAAAACCGAACGGAAAGCGTGCAGTTTGCCACCCTCCTCGAATTGCGGTTTAATCTTGTCTATGTAATTTCTTAAACTCATAACTCCTTAGGGTTTTAGGCCATTTCGGCACGCAGGTTATTCAAGCCCTCACGTACGATGCGCTGAAGCTCAAGTTTAGATGAATCTACGAACTCGCACAGTGCAAAATCCTCGGGAGCTACCTCGTAGATGCCGTAAGCCTCCATCTTATCGATATTGCCTGTTATGATAGCTTTGATAAGGAACTCGGGATAGATATCCATGGGGAACACCTTATCGTACTCATTTGACATGATCATGTGACGCTCACCGCCCTTGATGCGTGCATCAATGCTGTAACGCTTCTTGCATGTAAGCCATGAGAAGAATGTGCGGCTTACGCTGTACTGCTTGAAACGGGGAGCAATCCAGCCCATGAACTCGTTCACGTCGTCACCCTCGGGGATAACGGTAACCATGTTAGCAAATGCGCCCAGATAATCATCCTTTGAGCACTTGACACCGGTCAGAACGTTACCGTTGATGATACGTATATGCTCTGTCTTGTTAAGACGTCCGTCCACAATTGATGAGATCTTTGCACCGGCAATGACCTTAAGGTATGAAGGATTGACTATCTCCTCGCCTGCCACTGCAATGATGCGGGTCATATCCACTACACCCTTGTTGAACAGACGGCCGATGAAGATGACTGCCTCGGGATCGATGGTCCATACTGTTTCGCCCTTGTTGACAGGCTTGATGTGATTGATCTGTACACCTACGTTACCTGCGGGATGAGCTCCCTTGAATGCATACAGGTCAACGTTCTTTGCATCGGTAAGTGTCTCTGCCTTCTGATCTGCGCTGATACTCAGGGTTGTAGGAGCAATCTTTGCAATTGCGCTCAGACCGGTACGGAAGTCCACTTCATTGCCCTGGAGCACAAACTCGAAATCAGGAGCAAGAGGTTTTGAGTCAAATGCTGACACGAATATACCTCTCGGTGCATCAGCGGGATTTGCGATCACGTCATAGGGACGCTGACGGAAGAATGAGAAAAGGCCCGACTCCAACAGGGCGGCCTTTACCTCCTCACCTGAGAGCGACTGAACGCTCTTGGTGCCGAACTCGACATACTTCTGCTTTGCATCGGGCTTGACCACAATGCTCATGACCTTACGGCGGGCACCACGGTTCACTGCAACAACCTCACCGCTCACGGGTGAAACGAATTTCACCTCAGGGTGGTTCTTGTCAATGAACAGAGCCTCACCGGCCTTGACGGTCTGCTGTTCCTTGACGACCGGCTTGGGAGTGACTCCGGTAAAGTCATCGGGACATAATGCGTATGTCTCCGCAAGACCAACCTCTGTCAACTCCTTGACAGGAGCGCCCAGCAACTTGATGTCCAGACCTTTTCGTAAACGAATGATTTCTGCCATTTTGTTGTTAGTTGAATATATAGTTTAATATTATTCAAAATTTCGGGCGCAAAATTACTAATAAAACAGCTAACTACAGACTTAATAAAACCAAAAAAGCAGAACCATTTTTCAACACCCTCAAAAATAGCCCATTCCATCGGCATATTGAGCAAGAAAAGTGCCTCAGGCGTGCGCCTGCGCCATATTTTTTGTAAATTTCTTCATAGTTTGGTGCTCCTTTTCTCCCAATAGTTAGCTACATTTGCATATTGTGAAGACGGGGAAGATAGTCCATATTCTGCTGGCCGTTTCGATAGTTGTCTATCTGACCGGCCATATTTTGCTGAATAACAACAAAATTCAGCAGGAAGCCGCTGTGCATGCAGTCGGGATAGCCTCCGCCGCATTAGGAACTGACGTGAATGCCGCCAGAGTCCAGTTCACCTACCCGTTCGGAATCACCATCGATGACCTGACCGTCTATGACCTGCAGCATGACACTCTTGCCCATGCCGCATCACTGTCGCTCAGGCTCAAACCCCTTAAGTTGCTCAAGAAGAAACTGAGCATTACGAGCATCAGGGTCAACAGTCCGAGCATAAGACTGTACAAAGAAGATGCAGATTCCCAACCCAATTATGCATTCCTGATGGCTCTCTTTGGAAGCAGCGATGAGCCGATGTCTTTCAGAGCCAATTCCGTGCTTATCAGAAACGGTTCAATACGATACGATATCAGGAGCTCGGAGTGGACGGACAGTCTGTTTAACCCCAGTCATATCGGCATCAGTAGCCTGACCGCCAATCTTTCACTGAAGGCAGTAAGCACAGATTCCGTAGCCGTAATCGTAAGGAAATTCAACTTTGCAGAACAGTCCGGATTCGCCCTCACAAAGGCCCAGGGAGCAGTAAACGTAGGTAAGAATCACGCAGACCTGTCCGGATTCGTATTTTCCAATCCCAACGGTGAATTCAAGGCAAACCGTCTCTCTGCCGATGCAGGATTCGCTTCGGATATCAATGGGTTGCCCGACATGGACTTTGATATCAGCGCCACGCTCACAGGCAGTGATTTCAAGGCGTTCTATCCCAAGCTGGCTTCAATGACTGCTCCCATAGAGATGTCTCTCAAGGGCAGCGGGCGCAACGGTAACCTCAACGTCAATGCTATTTACGTCCAAGCCCCGGACAGCGTGATTGATCTGGGAATGAGCGGAACACTCTACATTGACACCGCATTCACCGTTACAGGATGTCGTTTTGCCGAGGCTCACGGATCATTCTCTGAAGAACTGCCCCAATGGATTAAAAGCCAGTTCGGAGGTTTCGGCTTAACCATTCCCAAACAGTTGGCATCGCTGGGCGACGGCAGTTTCAAAATCAATCTGGATAACCGGAACGGCAGCACAGCCTCTACATTGGATATATCCAGCCAAGCCGGCAGCGTGATTTGCCAGATCAACGGACAGGACGATGTTTACACCGGAAATCTGACAGCATCAGATATTGACCTGCGTACAATAACCGGCAACCGGGACTTAGGAAACTGTTCCTTTACCGCCAATACGCAACTCAAAAAGCAGGATAATGGTTTTTCGGGCCATTTCAACGGACGGATCGGCAGTATAAGATACAAAAGGTACAATTACCGCGGCATAAACATCAAAGGTTCATTCGACCCCGAACTGATCCTTTCCGATCTGAGATTCGCCGACAGGAACGGCGCCATAACCGTGGATGCCGGAATAGGTATAGGCCGTATCCCCTTCTACAGCATGATCATTGACGCCGATTCGCTGAATCTGTCAGCTTATCATCTGGCAGATAGGGACAGCATGTCACTGACAGCCACCGTAACCGCGAACATCGTTGGAAACGACATTGATGACATGACCGGAAAAATATCTGTTGACAGCCTGTATTATGCGGACAAAACAGGAGATTGGTCCATGGACAACCTGACCGTCGCCATAGGTCAATACAACGACATCATCAAAGTAGCGACACTTTACAGTGACTTCATAAACGTATCCCTGATAGGAAACTACAGGATATCACAGATTCCGGCCTCACTTGCAAAAGCCTGCTCGGACGCTCTGCCTACAATAGGAAAAATGGTAGGCAGCAAGCTCCATACCGGCACGTACGTAAACAGTTCCAACATTTTTGCGGTTGATGTCAATCTGGAGAACGCGGACTTCATGCAGAAAGTGTTCCACTCACCTATATCCATCAATAAACCGGCCCACCTTCAGATGACATTCGTTGACAGCAGGAAAATATATTCCGGAAACCTTTCCGTTCCGGAGCTGTCATTTAACGGTCAAAACATAACGGATGCCAACATCAATCTGGAATCATCCGATGGAACCTGTTCGGTTGACATTGCCGGAAGATATGGTGAGAAAAAGGCCGATCTCACTGATATAAATGCCAAATTCCTGGCATCAAACAATATCGTACACGGCAACTATTCTTGGAACAACACGACTGGCTCCATGAGCGGAACCGCCACGACACACACTCAATTCACGAATTACGACCGTCGGCGCGGACTCCAGTCAATGTCTGTCATTGACACTACCGACATAACCGTATACGGCACTATATGGGATCTGTCGGTGGCTCAGATCCTCACTGACAGGCATAAGGTTACCGTTACGGATTTCAGCGCCAGCAACAATGATCAGTATCTGTATGCCAACGGTACGGTTTCGGCTGATTCCAGCGACGTATTTGTCATGCAAATGAGGAATATCAATCTGGGACAGACACTTTCGACACTCCATATTAATAATGCAGCACAGATATATGGCATCGCATCGGGACAGGTATTTGTTGCCGGAGTGCTTGCAAATCCGGCATTCTCCGGATCTTTCAGCATAGACGATTTCCAATTCATGGATTCATACCACGGCCATTTTGCCGCAGATTGCCGATGGAACCGCCATTCACGCCAAGTAGAATTGCAGGGAAATATGGTCGATGAAGGAATATCGTCTACCGCGCTGACCGGCGTATTCATTCCGCAGACCAAGTATCTGGACCTTAATCTGGAGGCAGACCACACAGATCTCCATTTCCTCAATAAATGGACCAAGGTAGCATTCAGGGAGATAAGCGGCCGTGCTGTAGGAAATCTGCACATTTACGGCAGTATACCCCGTCTTGACATGGAAGGAGAAGCTATTCTTGAAGACGGACTGTTTGTGCAGGATGCCGTCAACACCACCTTTAAAGTCAAACGCGATACGCTTTGGTTCGAACCGGGCAAAATGCTCTTCAAGGATGTGGAATTTTATGATGAAAAGGGACACGACGGTATACTGACATGCATACTCACCCATGACAAGTTCACACACTGGGGTGTGGATATGACCGCCGATGTTGCCGATATGCTTGTGTTCTACCAGCCAAAGAACGAAAAAAGCGACATATTCGCATCCGTATACGCCGAGGGTTCAATGGCACTCAAATTTGATGAGACAACCGGACTCGCAATCTCCGTTGATGCCCGAACCGCTCCGGGCACCAGATTAGGGTACAACCCGTCATCAGGTTCTGTTGCCGATTACAACTTCCTGACAATAGTGGATCGCGGAACAGTCAGCATTGATGAGGAGACTGTGAGGAGAATCATTCCGGAAAGGACCCGTAAAGACAAGCACTTCAGCCTTGACCTGGATGTAGAATGCAGTGAGGACGCTCTGATTGAACTGTCTATGCCCTCACTTAACGGATTCTTCCGTGGAAACGGCAATATTGCGATGAAATTCACTCCCAAGGACGGACCTGTCATAAACGGAATATACAATCTGAGTTATGGCCAGTGTTCCCTTTCCATCGAGGATATCATTCGTAAGAACTTCACGCTCATGGAAGGCAGCTATGTCAGGTTCAACGGCTCCCCCATTGACACCGAAATCAATCTCCAGACATATCACAACGTCAATTCCGCATCAATCTACGACTTGGATCCCAGTGCTTCATCCAACAACAAGGTTCACGTACGTTGTCTTATGGGAATTACCGGAAACGTAACTGATCCGCGCGTAACATTCGATATAGACATGCCCAACGGAACTCCCCAGGAGAAAGCCGTACTGGCCAGCGCCACCACCACCGAGGAACAGCGCAACAACCAGTTCATATACCTGTTGGCTTTGGGACGTTTCTATACCGAGGATACCAATTCTGACCGTACGACTCCCAGTGCCGTCGAGTCAATCGTGAACAACACCGTGAGCGGTCAGATTAACAACCTGCTCTCACAGGTAATGGATAACGACAAGATATCACTGTCAAGCAATGTCACTGCCACCAGTTACCTGACCAACGATGCCACAAACCTCAGCAACAAGGAACTGGAAGGCATTCTCGAAGCTCATCTGCTTAACAACCGTCTGCTCGTCAACGGAAACTTCGGATATAGGGAGAACACCATCAACAACACCTCCAACTTCATAGGTGACTTTGAGTTCAAGTATCTGCTCATACCCGACAAGAGAGGCAAAGGAATAAGCATCAAAGGCTATAACAAAGCCAATGATAAATACTTCTCAAAGACCACGCTGACTACTCAGGGCGTAGGTCTGGTACTTGAAAAAGATTTTTAATAGGAACGTGCAAAGAGTACACGGCGTGCAGCAGGCTTACCGCTGTACACATCGGTACCCGGCTCCTCCTTCATGCCGAAAGGCAGGCAACGGATGGTAGCCTTGGTCTCCTCCTTGATCTTGGCCTCAGTCTCGGCGGTGCCGTCCCAGTGAGCCAGAACAAAGTAACCGGCCTCTATCTTCTCTTTGAACTCGTCGTATGAGTTAACCTCAACCATGCGTGCGTCACGCCAAGCCTTAGCCTTCTCAAAGATTGCAGTCTGCATCTCGTCGAGCATAGAAGGAATCAGGTCCTCAAGACCCTCAAACGGAACAGTCTCCTTCTCCAGAGTGTCACGGCGCATAATTTCACATGTACCGGCCTCAAGGTCACGCATACCCAATGCAACGCGTACGGGAACGCCCTTAACTTCATAATCGGCAAACTTGAATCCGGGACGCTTATTATCGGCATCATCATACTTGACGCTGATACCCTTCTTCTTAAGAGCCTCAACCAGAATATCGACCTTGGCGCTGATCTGTGCCAGGTCATCGGCATTCTTATAGATAGGAACTATTACAACCTGTATGGGAGCAAGTTTAGGCGGCAGAACCAGACCATTGTCATCTGAGTGAGCCATGATAAGAGCACCCATCAGACGTGTTGATACGCCCCATGATGTAGCCCATACATACTCCAGCTGGTTTTCCTTGTTGATGAACTGAACGTCAAATGCCTTGGCAAAATTCTGACCAAGGAAGTGTGATGTACCGCACTGCAGAGCCTTACCGTCCTGAGTCATTGACTCAATGGTATAGGTATCAAGGGCACCTGCGAAACGCTCGGTCTCTGACTTGACGCCACGAACTACCGGAACAGCCATGTAACCCTCTACAAAGTCAGCATAAACCTGCTGCATACGGCGTGCCTCCTGCTCGGCCTCCTCACGGGTGGCGTGTGCGGTGTGACCCTCCTGCCACAGGAACTCGGCAGTGCGCAGGAACAGACGCGGACGCATCTCCCAACGCATTACGTTGGCCCACTGGTTGCACAGGATAGGCAGGTCACGGTATGACTTGATCCAGTTCTTATATGTAGCCCATATGATTGTCTCTGATGTAGGACGTACTATCAGTTCCTCCTCCAGTTTTGCTGCAGGGTCCACAATGACACCGCTGCCGTCCTCGGCATTCTTGAGACGATAGTGAGTAACTACGGCGCACTCCTTGGCAAAGCCCTCTACATGCTCGGCTTCACGGCTCAGATATGACTTTGGTATAAGCAACGGGAAATAAGCATTTACGTGACCGGTCTCCTTGAACTTGTCGTCAAGGGTACGCTGAATCTTCTCCCAGATTGCATAACCGTAAGGCTTGATGACCATACAGCCGCGTACAGGTGCCTGCTCGGCAAGGTCAGCCTTTACTACCAGTTCATTATACCACTGCGAGTAATTCTCGCTTCTTTTGGTAAGATCTTTAAGTTCTTTAGCCATATCCTAAGATTTTTCGGAGTGCAAAGGTACTCTTTTTTTAGAATAACACAATAGGGACGGTTCTATCTGTGCCCTTATGACACTTTTAGAATCGTCCCTAATTAATATGCTATTTGTTGAAACTCAAAAGGGCACAGATAGAACCGTCCCTATTGTGTCACTTGAACAGCAGTTGTGCGAATGTGTTCAGGTACAGACGCCAGTTGGCCCATACATGACCTCCGTCTGACTTGTAGAAAGTATGCTCAAGACCGCAGTCCGTCATGGTCTTGTCAAGAGTTACCGATGTTTCCCACAGGAAATCATCCGTACCGCAAGCCAGGAAGTAAAGCTTGACGCCTGCTTTCTTGAGTGCTGTGATCTGCTCTGCCGTTGAGCTGCCGGCAGCGGACAGAGGGCATATCCAGTCAAACATTGCCGGGTATAGGTTTGAAGCGGTGATGGTATGTCCGCCACCCATGGAAAGACCTGCAATGGCACGTGACTCAGGCTTGGCTATAACGCGGAAATTCTTCTCTATGAACGGAACGATCTCTGTGCAGAGGCTCTTTACGTATGCATCGGCCATAGCGGGATCACGACGGTCAATCTGTTTCTCAGGCAGGCCCAGAGGCTGTGCAGCCTGCTGTCCGGGATTACCGTTGGGCATCACCACGATCATAGGCTGAGCCAGTCCCTTCTCAATCAGGTTGTCCAGTATCTGTGCGGTACGACCCATTGATGTCCACGCCTCCTCATCTCCGCCTGCACCGTGAAGCAGATAGAGTACCGGATATTTCTTGCCGCTGGTTTCATATCCGTAAGGAGTATATACGGTCACACGGCGGTTAATACCCAATATCTTGCTGTCATACCAGCGATATGTGACGGTACCGCGCTGATTGGCTTCGAAATAGTTCTCTGAACGTTCTCCGGGTACCATCAGCATATTCAGATAACGGGTTCCGTCACGCTGTACCATATAATTCTGGGGATCGTTTACTGATACGCCATCCACGACAAAGTTATAGGTATATATCTCCGGTGAAGGAGTATCGACTGTAACCTCCCACACACCGTTCTGCCCTTTCTGCATGGGAATGCTGCCATCCAACCAGTTACCCTGAAGATTGACCACCGTAGCGTAGTTGGCATTAAGACGGAACGTTACCTTTTCACCGTTGATTTCGGGTGACTTGACCTGTTGACGTCCTCTGCTGAAGTTATTGAGTTCCTGAGCCAAAGCCGGAATACACAACAATAAAAGCAATGATGCTGCAAAGATTTTTTTCATAAGCTGATATCTGATAAGGTTAGTATATTGTCCACAAATATAGCATTATAAAACAATAAGCAGTACCTTCATGCCGTTTTATGTATGAACATGGCATTGAACTCTAAAATAAGAAGTCTTTTATCGGCCGCATTGATTATGATGCCGATGATGCTTCATGCCCAGTGGTTCGGCTCTGAAACCGACATGATAAATACGCTCAGAGCCATATCAAACGGCGATTGGGAGCGAGCTCAGATCATCACTGCAGGCAGTGACGAGACGATCGAGTTCTCCTTTGACGAGATGTCTCACCAATACCACAGGTTCACATACCACATCACTCACTGCGACGCCCAGTGGAAGCCTTCAAACCTGATTGAATCGGAATATATGGAGGGGTTCAATGACCAACCCATAGAGAACTGGGAGAACTCGCTTAACACCACCTTTGACTACACCCACTACTCCCTGACTCTGCCCAACAGTGACGTAAAGCTGAAACTGTCGGGCAACTACCGCCTTTCAATACAGGAGGACGGCCGCGAAGTTGCATGGTTCAGGTTCATGATTGCAGAGAACATGCACAACCTGTCGGCTACGATCGACGGAAATACCGACATAGACACGCACAAATCGCACCAGCAGCTGGGCATGACAGTCAGCCTGAACGGCCTTAACGTAACCAATCCCGACAGGGAAATTTACACCGTAGTGATGCAGAACCGCCGCTTTGACAATGCGGTAATTAATCCCAAGCCTACTTACAACGCAGGCAACAGACTGACTTATGAGCACTGTCGCGACCTGATATTCCCGGCAGGCAATGAGTTCCGTCGTTTTGAAGTGGTCAACATGTATGACTATTTCATGAATGTGGACAAGGTCAGTTTTCACGACCCATACTATCATGCAACGCTCATTCAGGACAACCGCCGTCATGCATACAAATTTGATTATGACCACAACGGCCGATATCTGATCCGATACAACCAGGCCAGTGACAGCGATACCGAGGCCGATTACCTGTTCGTTCATTTCAGTCTGGCAAGCGAGCCTATGACCGGAGGAAAGATGTACGTATCGGGCCATTTCACCGGAGAAAATCTCATTTCCAGGTATGAAATGGAGTACAACAGCCAGGAAAAGGCATATCAGGCCACCATTCTGCTCAAGATGGGAGCATATGATTACCAATACCTATGGGTTCCGGACAATGAAACTGCAGCTCAGACCAAACCTTCTGAAGGTGACTGGTATGAATCCAGGAACGAGTACCTGATTCTGCTCTATTACCGCCAGCGCGGCTCACGCTACGACCGACTGGTCAGCACGCTGAACATGGAACAATAAAAAAGGGTACCGGAATCCCGGCACCCTTTTATCAGTTATAGGATACTTACTTCTTTTTGAAAACAACGCCGGCAGCGTAAAGTGTTTTCTTGTCTTCGGCAAGGTAAACCTTTTGAGTATATTCATCGCGCTCCCATGAAGCTCTGATCCAATTCTCAGTTTCCAATGTCACGGGATCAACTGAATAATAAACGTATTCATTGTTCACCCTTTCATATGAGAACATGACTGCCGAGGGTTTCACTGTCATTACACCGTTTTTAATACTCCAGGTACCGGTTGACTTCTCAACGCACAAAGCGGTATCCATGGTCCAAACATCATATGCCGTGTAGCTGGTGCCGGATAAGATGACACGCTCAGACAAATCTCCCTCTGAATTATATGATTCCCATGTACCCTCAAGGTCTTTTGCCTTGATATCCTGAACATATCCCTTTCTGTAAAGGACAAAATCAAAGCCTTCACCCTGACCGCCGCCCATGAAATAGTCATTCAGGTTAATGCGCATCAATCCCGGAGTAAGGTCTAGAATCTTGATTTTACGTGGGGTATTCTCAACATATTTGTTGACAACATATTTGTCTTTCTCATCATCCCATTCGTAGTATGTTGTGGCATTCATGACAATCTTGTCACCCTCGTAGGTGTATTTACCTACATCCTTAAAACGGGCGATGCCTGCCCACTCCCACTCATATGTTCCGTCATTGTTGATGACAGCAATAGGATAATGATACTCATCGGCGTCACCTTCCCATGTACCTACGATTTCAGAATCTTCGGTAATACCATTCTCTTCTTCATTATCGCACGAAGCCAGACTGAATGAAGCAAATGCAACAAGCGTCAAATACAAATAAGCCTTTTTCATAAATGTAATATTTAGCAATTAGGTTAATGTCTGTTCCAAAGAGCATCCATGCGCTCTTTTATCTTCTCTTCCTGAGAATTGTTCTGGGGTTCCCAGAAACGTTCATCCTTTATTTCATCGGGAAGATACTGCTGCTTTACAAAGTTTCCCGCAAAATCATGAGCATACTTGTAATCCTCACCGTATCCCAGGTCTTTCATAAGTGAAGTGGGTGCATTACGCAGATGCAGTGGCACCGGGAGATTGCCGGTCTCTCCCACCTTAGCCAATGCATTTGCAATACCCATGTAGGCCGAATTGCTCTTGGGGCTGGTAGCAAGATATACCGTAGCTTCGGCCAGCGGAATGCGTCCCTCGGGCCACCCTATCTTCATGACTGCATCAAAAGCGGCATTTGCCAGAAGCAGCGCATTGGGATTGGCCAGCCCCACATCCTCGGCGGCCGATATCACCAGACGGCGGGCAATGAAAGCAGGGTCCTCACCTGCCTGTACCATGCGTGCAAGCCAATAAAGAGCTGCATCCGGATCACTGCCGCGTATGGATTTGATGAAAGCCGATATGATATCATAGTGCATCTCACCGTCCTTGTCATAAGCCAAGGGGTTCTGCTGCAGACGCTCATTCACGATTTCATCGGTAATTACCACCTTATCGGAGCTGTCAGCCTCAACCACAAGCTCCAGTATGTTGAGCAGCTTGCGGGCATCGCCTCCCGAAAAACGCAGTATGGCGGTAGTCTCTTTGAGTTCAATGTCACGCTCCTTTAGAATGACATCGGTCTTTATGGCGCGGTCCAGCAATTTGAGCAGGTCATCTTTCTCAAGTGAATTGAGCACGTAAACCTGCATGCGTGACAGCAGCGGACGTATAACCTCAAACGAAGGATTCTCGGTCGTGGCACCAATAAGCGTTATATCACCGCGTTCCACTGCACCAAGCAAAGAATCCTGCTGTGCCTTGTTGAAACGGTGTATCTCGTCTATGAAAAGGATTGGGCTGCCCTTGGTACGGAACAAAGGGTTGCTGCGTGCACGATCAATAACCTCACGTACCTCCTTGACACCTGCAGTCACTGCGCTCAGGGTGCTGAACGGAAGTTCCAGTTTAGTAGCCACTATCTGTGCAAGAGTAGTCTTACCCGTTCCTGGAGGTCCCCAAAGTATGAATGATGAAAGTCTGCCTGAATCAATCATACGACGCAGCACCGCCCCCGGGCCAACCAGGTGTGTCTGTCCCACATAATCGTCAAGGGACCGGGGTCTCATTCTTTCGGCTAACGGCTGCATATCTTAAAGGACGCTGATGTAACAGAGTTTATAAAGCGAGAAAATACGTAGTTTGGGCTTGGGGCCAAGCAGGTTTTTTTCCATGCTTTTCTGGAAAAAAGCCCAGATAAAGCGGAACACCCACCTCATCTTCAGGCTCCTGACCTTGTTGTAATTGGTGAGCAACTTTGAGCTGTCACCTATATCATCCTGATGGTCAAAAGCATTCTGAACGGCCTGACGGGTCTTGTTGAGATATGAGACACTGTCATCCAATCCCATATGAGCCAAAGGATTGTCAATATGCAGTATGCTCACACCGTTCTCCTCAAGTTCATGACCGAACTGCACATCCTCATATCCGTACCGGACATAAGACTCATCGAATCTTATTTTCATGAACACCTCCCTTTCGATCAGGAAAGAGAACGATGTGAATCTAAGATACGGGTTCTGGCTCCTGAAACCTGCCGAACGCTCATATGCCGCATTTTTCTCATACAGATAACGGAGTTCCATACCTTTTCGGGGTATTTCATCGGGATGAGTCAGTCCACCGCATACGACCGATGCCTTATGGGATGCATCCATGTATTTCTTGAGGAACTGTTTGTCCTTAACCTCGGCATCACAATCCAGAAAAAGAAGCTTGTCATACTGGGACCTGTCTGCCATGAAGTTGCGGATAGCAGATCGTCCTATGTTATGCGGAAGTGCAAAATAACGGCAGTTTTCGTGGCTCTCGGCAACGATGCGGCTTTTCTCCTGAAGTTCCTTATCGGTAGAGCAGTCATCGGCCACGATAATTTCATAGGGGATCCCCAATGTAAGACCTTGGAAATGCAAGTCTTTGATCAACTGGGTACAATCCCAGTTATAGACCGGTATGAGTATCGATAATGCTTCCATTAAAGTGCACGTCGTTTTGCAAAAGTAATTATTTTTGTGGAGTAAAAACGAATAGTGCGATGAATAATGGCGTAAAGGCTTCTGACAGACAGAAAGAAATTTACAAAGTGACACTATTGGGCGGCGCAGTAAACGTCGTGCTGCTAGCGTTCAAATTTGTAGCCGGCATACTGGGACACAGTGCCGCCATGGTGGCCGATGCCATTCACTCGCTATCGGATTTCATCACCGATCTGATTGTACTGGTCTTTGTATATATAAGCGGCAAGCCGCAGGACAAGTCACACGACTACGGACACGGCAAATATGAGACCCTGGCCCTGATATTCATTGGTATCGCCCTGCTGGCAGTTGCTATAGGAATCTTCACCAACGGAGCACAGAAAATAGCCGCCTGGTATAACGGAGAGCAACTTCCCGCCCCCGGAATGCTGGCTCTCTGGGCCGCGCTGGTATCCATAGTCCTCAAGGAACTCACTTACAGATACACCATACGCAAGGCAAGGCAACTGGATTCATCATCGATGGAAGCAAACGCATGGCACCATCGCAGTGACGCCCTCTCATCCATAGGCACGGCTATCGGCATCGGAGGTGCTGTTCTATTGGGCAAACGCTGGACCGTACTTGACCCCCTGGCATCGGTGGTGGTGGGTGCATTCATTGTCAAGGTGTCGTTGGAACTCATCCATAAGGGCATCGGTGAACTCATGGAAAAATCCTTACCTGATGAGGTTGAGGACGAGATTATGCGCATTGCCGCTTCCGAGCCTGACGTAATTGAGCCTCATGACCTTAAGACACGCCGTATAGGTAATCGTTATGCAATTGAGTTGCATATACTTATGAGTGGAAACATAACCTTGGCCAAGGCGCATGACCACGCCGACTCGATAGAGAACCAACTTAAGGAAAAGTTCGGTGAAAACACCCATGTGGCCATTCACATGGAGCCTAAGGAGACCGAGACTCCTACATAACCTGACTGCCATACAGGGCAAAGTCTCCGCGAGCAGGATCGTCAGGCCAGATTTTTGCCATTTCACCGGTTATTTCAATACTTGTCTTTAGATCCGCACTGTTTCTTGACGTCAAGCCTAGTGCTTTCGCCACCGTGTATACATGGGTATCTACAGGCACAAGCAGTTGCGCCGGAGCAATCCTTGTCCAGATTCCGAAATCAACAGGACTGCCTTTGCGTACCATCCAGCGCAGGAACATGTAGAGCCGTTTATTTGCCGATGTGCTGCCCGGAACAGGAATGCCGTTTACGCCATCGAATTCACTGCATAACCTGAATACACCGCGATCAAGCGGTTCTCCAGGGTTAAACAGACATTCCAGACTGCCCATTCCGGAATACACATCCCGCAGCCTTGCACAAATGGCAATGAAATCCGACCATTTGTAAAAACGATACAGACAGCTGTCAGCCTTCTGCCCCGTTTCCCGCCATGCATCCGATACAATGAACCTGTAAGGGCCACCGGCATCATCCATCATGCCGTGCAGACGCTCCAGCACATCCAGAAACACCTTACGGCTTCCGTATGCCATCCACGCGGACATAAAAGCCGACACCTCTATGTCCCTGCAGTCTTTGTAACGGTGCGGAAAACGTATGGGGTCAGCGTCAATGAAAGCAGCACACTCACACCTCGCAGCCGATTGCACAAGTTCCTTTCTCGTCTCATCAGTCATATCGCAAAAATACCAAAATACCCACAATATTTGGTGCAAAAATGGTAACTTTGCACTCTCAAAATATAAAGACGTATATGGCAGAGATTACCGCAACTGAAAACAGTGAGAAAAAGAGTCTGAACTTCATTGAGGAGATGGTTGAGAAAGACCTTGCAGAAGGCAAGAACGGAGGTCGCGTACAGACCCGTTTCCCGCCCGAACCCAACGGTTACCTCCATATCGGACATGCCAAGGCTATATGTCTGGACTTCGGTATGGCCGAAAAACACGGAGGCATATGCAACCTGCGCTTTGATGACACCAACCCCACCAAGGAAGATACAGAATATGTAGACGCCATCAAGGAGGATATCCAATGGCTGGGATTCCACTGGGAGAACGAGTTCTACGCTTCGGACTATTTCCAGCAGCTGTGGGATTTTGCCGTTGAGCTTATAAAGGAAGGCAAGGCATATATCGACGAGCAGGATCAGGAGACCATTCTCTCACAGAAAGGCACCCCCACCCAACCTGGCATCAACAGTCCCTACCGCGACCGTCCCATCCAGGAGAATCTGGATCTGTTCTACAAGATGAACAGCGGCGAGCTTGAAGAGGGCTCAATGGTGCTGCGTGCCAAGATAGACATGGCTCACAACAACATGCTGTTCCGTGATCCTATCATATACCGCATAGTCAAGACTCCTCATCACCGCACCGGAACCAAGTGGAAAGCATACCCGATGTATGACTTTGCCCATGGTCAGAGTGACTTCTTTGAGGGTGTCACCCACTCTCTCTGCACACTGGAATTCGTGCCTCACCGCCCGCTCTACGACCTGTTCATTGACTGGCTCAAGAAGGGGAAGGACCTTGATGACAACCGTCCCCGTCAGACCGAGTTCAACAAACTGAATCTGAACTACACCCTTCTGAGCAAGCGTAACCTGCTTGCGCTGGTACAGAACGGAATGGTATCAGGATGGGATGACCCCCGCATGCCGACCATCTGCGGTTACCGCCGCCGCGGCTATACTCCGGAGTCTATACGAATGTTCGTGGACCGTATCGGCTATACCAAGTTCGATGCCCTGAACGATATGGCCCTGATGGAATCAGCCATCCGCGAGGACCTGAACCGCCGTGCCACACGCGTATCGGCCGTAATCAACCCCGTCAAACTGATTGTAACCAACTATCCCGAGGGCAAGACCGAGGAACTTGAGGCCATCAACAACCCCGAGGACCCCGAAGCAGGCAGTCATAAGATCACCTTCAGCCGTGAACTATGGATTGAGCGTGATGATTTCATGGAGGATGCTCCCGCCAAGTATTTCCGTCTGTCACAGGGCCGTGAGGTACGTCTCAAGAGCGCATACATAGTTCTCTGCACCGGTTGCAAAAAAGCTGATGACGGCACTATAGAGGAAGTCTATTGCGAGTACGTACCCAACACCAAGACCGGCGAATCTGACTGCAACCGCAAGTGCAAGGGCACAATCCACTGGGTAAGCGCAGCCCACGCCATCAAGGCCGAGGTCCGTCTCTATGACCGTCTGTGGAAAGTTGAGAACCCGCGTGACGAACTGGCCCGCCTGCGTGAAGAAGGCATGGATGTGATCGATGCCCTCAAACAGATGAAAAACCCCGAATCTCTCGAGATTCGCGAGAACTGCTATGTAGAACAGTATCTTGCCGATACAAACCCCCTGGATCACTTCCAGTTCCAACGCATCGGCTACTTCTGCACGGACAAGGACTCAACTCCCGATCACCTGATATTCAACCGCACAGTATCACTTAAGGACACCTGGAGCAAGGTTAAGGATAAAGCCTGATGAAAGACGACTCGGCATCATACTACGACAGTCGGGAGTTTACCGAACTGCTGACTTCCTATGAGAACATGTTGTCAGATGGCGGCTCAGTCTATTTTGACAGCATGGACATAGCCAATATTGCCGAGTATTACTCCATGAGCGGCGAACTGGACAAGTCTGACAGAGCCATAGAATATGGTTTGCGCCTGCATCCGTCCGATGCCGACATACTCATATCCAAAGCCAACAACCTGCTTCGTCGCGGTCTCAAGGATGAGGCCAGAGTACTTACAGAATCCATATCTGACCCCGACAATCAGGAGCTGCTTTATCTCAAAGGAGAGATTGAGCTGGCTTTTGATCGCATTGATGATGCCGATGCCTATTTCACACAGGCTGTCCAATTGAGTGACAATGATCCCGGCATGCTCAATGACATCATCGTCAAGTATATGGACAACCGAAACTATGACCTGTGCCAGAAATGGCTTGACATGGCTTTGGTACTGTCACCCGATTCCCGCAACTTCATTGAACTGCAGGCTGACCTGTTTTTTGATACAGGACAGGCAGACACCGCCATAGAATGGTATAACCACCTGCTTGACGAATTTGCATATGACACCTACTATTGGGATCAGTTAGGAAGAATCTACTACGAGAAGAATGATTTTGCCAAAGCACGCGAATGCTTTGAATTCATTGAGGCCATTGAACCCGAAGACAAGTCGTCGCGTATGATGAAGGCCAGTTGCATCTTCAACATGGACGACTGGGAAGGAGCTTATGACATATACAAGGCCCTACTCGATGAAGATCCCGCATCATACACACTGCTCTATTACTGCGGACGCTGTCTGTATGAGATGGAGATGTATGCCGATGCATATGACAAGTTCATGGACACCTTGGCTATGCTGATGCTTGATGACGAAGTACCCGAGGAGATGTATGTGGAACTCTACTTCTATCTGGCAGACACATCACAACGCACCGAGCGCCAGGAACAGGCTGTAAGATACATACATGACGGACTTGCTCTTGATCCCAACGACAAGGACCTTCTGGAACTGGCACAAAAACTAGGAATTGAATAAACAGCATAAACGATGAAAAAATATCTCATTGTCTTTCTCATCTCCATGGTCCCGCTGATTGAACTCCGTGGAGCCATTCCTTATGCCGTAATCTTTGAATTACCTATCGTCCCGTCCATAATAGTGGCTATGGTTGGCAACATGCTCCCCGTACCGTTCATATTCCTGTTCGCCCGCAAGATACTTGTCTGGGGCAAGGATAAGCAATTCATAGGAGGTTTCTGCAACTGGTGCCTTGAGAAAGGAGAGAAAGGAGGCCGCAAACTGGAAGAAAAAGCCGGTATGGGACTGTACGTAGCCCTCTTGCTTTTTGTCGGAATACCACTTCCCGGAACGGGTGCCTGGACAGGCACGTTGGCTGCCAGTCTGCTTGACCTGGACTTTAAGAAAAGTATACTTTATATCCTGCTTGGATTGCTGCTGGCTGCAGCCATAATGCTTGCCGCAAGCCTTGGCGTATTCGGCGCCATCACATTCTTCAAATAAGCTTACTCTTTGAAGTAGAGTGCAAAAGTCTCTGCCGAGATCTTGGATTTGAGACGTGACTTGATGCTGCGCATATTTGAACGTGACGTGCACATAAAATCAGCCACAAGGTCCTGATCAAGCCCTAATAAAGTACAGAATATCAGGTTAATATCTTGCTGACCCAACTTGCCAGCCTCAGCACGTAGAGCTGCTATAGGAGCTGCAAAGTACAAGTTGATGTCATGTACCACTACGTCCCTCTCCTCCTGTTTGAATGAGCGTTTCTGCAAAGCGACATCATTGATCAGATTAAACGCGATACCGGTGCGGAACACATCACACGCCTCCATCAGACGGTTACCTTCAGAATTGGATTTCTCCTCGATCTGCTTCTTGATAAGGTCTTCATACTTACCGAGATAATATGCCTCTCTGCGGCGGTCTCTCTGGATATTGTAGATGATCAATACCGCTATAACGATTATGATCAGAGAGATACTTATCCAAATGACTCTGGATACTCTGGCGCGCAATCGTTGATTCTGCATCTCATCGTTATGCTGCAACTGTATCTGCGTAATCTCGGACTGGTTTGACCGCTTGTTCAGTTCCTCCTGATACTGTTTGTTCAATATCTCGGCATTCCAGGCAGCCTGATACTGTTTCATCTGTGTAGCCACCCACTCCAGGCCCTTAATGGCCAGAATTTTGGTACTAAGGTCATCGGACAGTCTGTGAGCCTTCTCCAAATATACGAATGCTGAATCATTCTGATGCAGGTAATAGAGAGCTATTCCTTTGAGTGCATAGCCCGGTACTTTTGATTTCTCGTTATTGCATCCTGACAGATATATATCCACCAACTCAAGCACCTGTTCACCGGCATCCTTTCCGTTAAGACCGTTCTCGATGTGAGCCAGATACAGATAGCACGAGTTGCGGTTGGCATCACTTAAATCACCTTCTTTCAACAGCCTGTCAAAAAGAGCCTTTGCCGTAGCATAGTCCCTCTTTCCGAAATATGCCACTGCAATATCATATTCGGCAGTCGAAACCATTCTCCCCATATTCATCCGCTGATACAGCCTCCTGCATGCAGAATATGTATTGATGGCATCGTCATAAAGACCACGGTTGCTGTAATGCTTTCCCAGCAAGTGCATATTGGAGACATATTCCATCGAAAGAGTGTCGGTAAAAAGATCTTTGGCCTTAAGCAGGGCATAAATAGCCTCGGGGTCCTTTTCCATTTCGGAATATGCACATCCCAAAGAATACCAGCTCATTGCCTGACGGTATCTCTTATTGTAATTCCGATATGCTGAGCCAATACTGTCCGGATTAATACCCACTTCGGCACATTTCTCCTGAAATGTATTCTCTAAAGACTTGAGGTTATAGTTCATGCCGCAACCGGCAAAGACCAACAGCAAAGCAATTATTACACAACACTTTTTCATATGTTGCCAAAAGTAACCAATTATCGGGAATAATTGTTATTTTTACGGCACATAAAAAGGAACAGTCTATGATATTCTTACAAACAACCGTTGACCCCGAGAAGGTCATTAACGTGAACGATACGCTCAAAGCGGTCACAAGTAACCTGATCTCACAAGTTAAGGAAGATCCCAACACTTTCCTGCAGGACCTCCTGCAGAGTGCCATTGATTTCGGTCTCAAACTGCTGGCAGCTCTGGCCATATACATAGTAGGCGCCTGGCTGATCAAGAAAGTAAAAGTATGGATGAATAAGCTGTTCACCAAACGTAAGACCGAAGCCACTCTATCCACGTTCATAACATCGCTGGTATCGATAACGCTGACAGTTCTGCTCATTATAGTTACCATCGGAACCCTGGGCATAAACACCACGTCACTCGCAGCCCTTCTGGCTGCCGGAGGTATGGCCATAGGTATGGCACTGAGCGGAACGGTTTCAAACTTTGCCGGCGGACTCATGATTCTTATCTTCAAACCGTTCAAGGCCGGTGACTTCATCAACGCACAGGGCTTCAGCGGTACAGTCAAGGAGGTATCAATCGTAAATACAAAGATGGTCACTCCCGATAACCGCGAGATAGTTATCCCTAACGGAGCTCTTTCAAACGGCAATATCGACAACTATTCAGCCAAGCCTGTACGTCGTCTGGACATAGAGCTCCATATGGCTTACGGCACCGATGCGGACAAGTGCATTGAGGCCATACTCAAGATTCTGCATGCCGACAGCCGCGTCCTGGATACCAAGACAAAGGGTGCTTCGGACCCCATGGCAGTAGTCAGTTCCCTGAATGACAGCACAGTCACCTTCCTGGCACGTGCATGGGTCAAATCAGGTGAATTCTGGCCACTCAAGTGGGACCTGAACAAAGCATTCTGCACTGAACTTCCCAAGCAGGGATTCCAGTTCGAGTATCCCCATATGAATGTAACCGTCAACAAGTAAATGGTAATACTCATCACGGGCATAACATCCGGATTCGGCCGTGCCATGGCTCAAAGGCTGTCTCAAGACGGCCACAAGGTATATGGAACCTTCCGCCGCGACAGTGATCCCATTCCGGGTGTAACTTATATCAAAGCCGATGTCCGTGATGAGGATTCATTGAAAAGCGCAGTAAATCAGGTCTTGGAGGCCGAAGGCCGTATAGACACCCTCATAAGCAATGCCGGAATGGGCGTAGGCGGGCCTCTGGAGTTCACATCCATTGACGATGCCCGTCTTCAGATGGATGTAAACTTTATGGGTATGGTCAGACTGATAAGTCTGGTGGTTCCCGTAATGCGCAGTCAACGTCACGGCCATATAATCTGCATGAGTTCGATCGGAGGACTTATGGGGCTTCCCTATCAGGGCATGTATTCCGCCAGCAAGTTTGCCATCGAAGGTTATTGCGAGGCTCTGCGCCTTGAATTACGTCAGTTTGACATCCGCGTAACGGTTATCAACCCCGGAGACTTCAGCACAGGCTTCACTGCACAGCGCAGTAAGGTTTGCAATCCGGATGCCATGACTGCCTACCCCAGCTACGCACAATCTATGGAGAGCATTGAACATGACGAGAACACCGGTCTCAAACCGGAATGTCTGGCCCGCCGCATTTCAAAGATTGTCCGTAAACGCCATCCCCGCAACCGCTACATCATAGCGACACCGGTTCAGAAAGCCTCAGTCCTGCTCAAAGCGATTCTCCCCGCCAGGTGGTTTGACTGCATCCTGGCATCCTACTACAAACTATAACAAAAAAGGTCCGGAAATTCCGGACCTTTTTCTTTTCCTTGAACAGGGATTAAGCGTACATGGCAACGATTGCCTCGTACAGCTCCTGCTTGCCGCTGGTCTGCTTGGGCTCGTCTACCTTCTTGCCGTACTCGTAAGCCTCCTCGAAGGTCATCTTGCCCTCCTCGAACTTCTTACCCATACCGCTGTCGAATGAAGCGTAACGCTCAGCCTTCATCTTCTTGTAGGGTGACTCCTCAAGCAGCTTGGCAGCTGACTCAAGAGCGTGAGCCATAGCATCCATACCGCTGATGTGAGCGATAGCGATGTCCTCAAGGTCTGTTGAGTTACGACGTGTCTTAGCGTCGAAGTTGGTACCGCCTGTGCCCAGACCACCGTTGCGGATGATCTCCATCCAAGCCTGTACGAGCTCGTACTGGTCGATGGGGAACTGGTCGGTATCCCAACCGTTCTGATAGTCACCACGGTTAGCGTCGATTGAACCAAGCATGCCAGCGTCAACAGCGCAAGCCAGCTCGTGCTCGAATGTGTGACCAGCCAGAGTAGCGTGGTTAACCTCAATATTTACCTTGAAGTCCTTGTCCAGCTTGTGAGCCTTAAGGAAACCGATAACGGTCTCGGTGTCAACATCATACTGGTGCTTTGAAGGCTCGCATGGTTTGGGCTCGATCAGGAATGTACCCTTGAAACCCTTGCTGCGTGCATAGTCACGAGCCATGGTCAGCATGGTAGCCATGTGCTCTTTCTCACGCTTCTGGTCAGTGTTCAGAAGGCTCATGTAACCCTCACGGCCGCCCCAGAATACATAGTTCTCAGCACCCAGCTCGATACCGGCGTCGATAGCATTCTTGATCTGAACGATAGCGCGAGCTACAACGTCGAAATCAGGATTGGTAGAAGCACCGTTCATGTAACGCTTGTTACCGAATACGTTAGCGGTTGACCAAAGCAGCTTGGCACCGGTCTCTTTCTGCTTCTCCTTGATGTAAGCTACGATAGCCTTCATGTTCTTCTCATACTCTGCTACGTTCTTGCCCTCAGAAATCAGGTCAACATCGTGGAAGCAGAAATAAGGAATACCCAGCTTCTGCATGAACTCGAAGCCAGCGTCTACCTTGTTCTTTGCAGTCTGAAGAGGATCAGCGTCCATCCAGGGGAATGACTTTGTGCCACCACCGAACTGATCTGCACCCTCTGCGCACAGTGTGTGCCACCATGCCATTGCAAAGCGCAGCCAATCCTTCATCTTCTTACCCATGATAACCTTGTTCTCATCATAGTAATGGAAAGCCATGGGGTTCTTGCTGTCCTTACCCTCGAATTTGATCTTCTTCAATCCGGGAAAATACTCTTTTGCCATAATTGATTTTTTATTAATAAAACGTGAATAATTACTCTTGTTTGCGCCTTTCCCATGCGCGAAAGGCAAAGTTACATTTATAATTCAAATTATCAACCTTTCAGCTGTTATTTTTTATAACATCAGAATTCGTTGATATACATGTTCAGGATGCGTTTCCAACGTGCATAAGCCTCTTCATACTGAGGTATGAGTTTCTTGTCAGGCTCTATTACATTGATCTTCTCCAATGATGCGAATGCCTCGTTGTGATCCTTGTAGACACCGGCACCCATACCTGCGCCCTTGGCTGCACCTACAGAGCCGTCTGTATCGTACAGTTCGATTGTAGCACCGGTGATTCCGGCCAAAGTCTCGCGGAATACGGGGTTGAGGAACATGTTGGCGTTTCCGGCATGGATCTTTGATATCTCCATACCCATCTCGACCATAACGTCCATACCATACTTGAATGAGAATACGATACCCTCCTGAACGGCACGGGCCAGATGGTTGCGGTTATGTATGTTGAAGTTGAATCCGTGAATGCTGCAGCCCACGTTACGGTTACCCAGAACACGCTCTGCACCGTTACCGAACGGCAGTACGCTTACGCCGTCGCATCCTACCGGAATGCTCTGGGCAATCTTGTTCATATCGCCGTATGAAAGGCCCTCAAGCATGATGTTGCGGCGTGTCCATGCATTCAGGATACCGGTTCCGTTAATGCACAGCAGAACACCCAGACGGGTCTGCTTGTTGGTATGGTTTACATGAGCGAATGTGTTCACTCTTGACTGCGGGTCAAAGTTCACGGCACCGTTTACACCGTATACTACACCTGATGTACCTGCAGTAGCGGCAATCTCACCCGGCTCAAACACGTTCAGCGAGAGAGCGTTGTTGGGCTGGTCACCGGCACGGTATGTCACAGGAGTTCCGGCCTCAATGCCAAGTTCCTTTGCAGCGGCAAGTGATACCCTGCCCTGCTCTGAGAATGTGGACCTGATTTCAGGAATGAGAGACTTGCTGAATCCGTAGTAGTCAAGCAGGAAATCGGCCACCTCATTCTCCTTGAAGTTCCACATCATACCTTCAGAAAGGCCTGATACGGTGGTACATGTGGTTCCGGTAAGACGCATGGCGATATAGTCACCCGGGAGCATTATCTTGTCAATCTTCTCGTACAGTTTGGGCTCGTTCTCCTTTACCCATGCCAGTTTGGCTGCGGTAAAGTTACCTGGTGAATTGAGCAGATTGGTCAGGCACTGGCCCTTACCTATCTCACGGAAAGCCTTGTCACCGTAAGGAACAGCACGTGAATCACACCAAATGATGGCGGGACGCAATGCCTTGCCGGCCTTATCGACACATACCAGACCGTGCATCTGATATGAGATACCTATTGCCTCGATATCATTGCCCTTGGCTCCTGACATCTGCATAACCTTGGCGGTCACGTTCTTGAGGTATGTCCACCAGTCATCGGGCTCCTGCTCTGCCCAACCAGGATTGAGAGCCTTAATGGGGGCCTCTGAATCCGGATAGAAAGCCGATGCCACACTCTTTCCTGTCTCAATCGACACCAGGCTGGCCTTCACTGAAGAGCTGCCTATGTCATAACCTAACAGATATTTCTTCATAGTCGTTATATTGATTTGTTTTCAGTAATCAGGATTATTCATGCACCTGCAAATACAAGCCTACAAACTTAATCAATTTTCGGGATTAGAACACCACTATCACAAAAAAATGATAGGGAAAACAAAGCTGTCCTCCCTATCATCGTATTATGTGTGTTTATGGTGTGTCTTACTTCTGCAGAAGCTTGTTGTCTGAACCCAGAACGTCAACAATCTTGTGGATGTACATCTTCTTCATGTTGTCGCGGGCGGGCTTGAGATACTGACGCGGATCAAAGTGACTGGGATTCTCAGCCAGATACTTACGTACAGCAGCTGTCATAGCCAGACGTGAGTCAGAGTCAATGTTGATCTTGCATACAGCGCTCTTTGAAGCCTCGCGGAGCTGCTCCTCGGGTATACCTACTGCATCGGGCAGCTTGCCGCCGTATGCGTTGATGGTATCTACCTCTTCCTGAGGAACTGATGATGATCCGTGCAGAACGATGGGGAAGCCGGGGAGCTTCTTCTCGATCTCATGCAGAACATCGAATGCCAATGGAGGGGGAACCAGCTTGCCGGTCTTGGGGTCACGTGTGCACTGCTCGGGCTTGAACTTGTAAGCACCGTGTGATGTACCTATTGAGATAGCCAGTGAATCGCAACCTGTACGGGTAGCGAAATCTATAACTTCCTCGGGCTTGGTGTAGTGTGAAACCTCACTTGCAACCTCATCCTCAACGCCGGCCAGGACACCCAGCTCAGCCTCAACGGTTACGTCATACTTGTGAGCGTACTCAACAACCTTCTTGGTCAGTGCGATATTCTCCTCATAGGGAAGAGCTGAACCGTCAATCATAACTGATGAGAAGCCCATGTCGATGCAATCCTTGCAAAGCTCGAAGCTGTCACCGTGATCAAGGTGAAGAACGATCTCAGGATGAGCGCAGCCAAGCTCCTTGGCGTACTCAACAGCACCCTGTGCCATGTAGCGCAGGATAGTGGCGTTAGCGTAGTTACGGGCACCTTTTGATACCTGCATGATAACCGGTGACTTGGTCTCGACTGCAGCCTGAACGATAGCCTGCATCTGCTCCATAGTGTTGAAATTGAATGCCGGGATAGCATATCCGCCCTTAACGGCTGCGGCAAACATTGCGCGGGTGTTTACAAGACCCAGTTCTTTGTAGCTTACCATAGTTTTGATGTTTTATTTAGTGAATATTTTGCTCTGGTTTATTTCCGCCGCGAAATTACAATCTAAATCTTCTATTCTATAATAGTATAGCAGAAAGTTATCCACACTTTCACAAAGTTTAATGCAATGAGCATTTGTTTGCTCACTAGAGTTCGCAAAACGTATAATTGGAGTCTATTCCCCACAAAAAACAGTCCCTTTTCATTGCGGGTATTCAAAAAAGCAGTATCTTTGCGCGCTGAAACCCCCATAATCATGTCTCGCCTATATTCCGGCGGGCGCCAAATGGAGAAATTAAAAACAAAAATAAGTTATGAAAAAAGGTATTCATCCCGAGAACTATCGTCCTGTAGTATTCAAGGACATGTCAAACGGTGATTGCTTCCTGTCACGTTCCACTTGCGCAACAAAGGAGACAATCGAATTCGAAGGTCAGACCTATCCTCTGATCAAGATTGAAATCTCTAACACTTCTCACCCGTTCTTCACCGGTAAGTCAAAGCTGGTCGATACCGCAGGACGCGTGGACAAGTTCATGAGCCGCTACGCAAAGAGCCGCGGAGGCAAGTAATTTCCTCTACAATAAAAAGAAGCCGGTGCTTACGCATCGGCTTTCTTTTTTTATTTGAGTTTGAAACGCTTGCCGGTCCAGACGTATATGATGGGATCCGTTTTGAACCATGATTTGAAACGGTCGGCATCCTCCCCTATGTAATCCAGTGATGTATATCGGAACTCCAGGCCGTTGCCTATGGCCGATGCCGATTGAAGCCTGAGCAAAGACTGTTTCTTCAGGACATCCAATGAATCACTCTTTAAAGCCTCCTTTGTAAGATAATCCTCAAACCGGGGCAGTTCAATAAGATTCTTTACCGGGACAGGTTCCCAGTTTTCAGTGTAGAATGACAGACGTGAGTCATCGTATCGTGCAGTCACTGTCCTGATAATGCAAATCAGGTTAGCTCCCTTTCCGTAAGGAAACAGCACCATATCAAGTCGGCCGGATTGCGAAGTCTTGACCGAGAGCATGTTATCCTGCAAAAGAGTCATCTCGCTTTCACCTCCCAATTTATTCCTCACTCGGGCTCTCATGCCACTGTCCATATAATCCAGAAAATCCATACGCTCACTTCTGGTCAGCGTGGGCATTATGGAATCCGGCATATTGATGAACAGGGTCCGCAAATCCTCAGCGTTTGACGCAACATGAAACAACATGCCGGCAATCAGTACAATCACTATTCTTTTCATATCTGAAACAGATTATCCGGATAAACAATCCTGTAAAGGAACAGACCCTGTGCCGGCGCAGAATCACCTGCACTGCAACGGTCCTTTTTTTCTATTATCTCCCTGAATCCGTCAATAGAGAGTTTATGACGACCCACCTCCATCAGCGTACCCACTACGGCACGTACCATATTACGCAGAAAACGGTCAGCCGTTATGGTAAATACCCAGCGGCCATCCTCCAGCAAAGACCACTTGGCTTCTGTCACATGACAGTCATTAGTCTTGGTATCTGTATGCAACTTGCTGAAACTTGTAAAATCAACCGTTCTCAATAGTATATCGGCCGCCTTATTCATAAGCTCAAAATCCGGCTCATTCGGCAGAAACCATGAATAATCACGGTTAAAAGCACTTTTACTGAGAGTAACGTAATACCTGTAAGTTCTGGAAACGGCATCAAAACGTGCGTGTGCATCAGACTTGACCGGAACGATACGATGCACGGCTATGTCAGGAGGAAGTATTCCGTTAAGTTTATTCTCCATCCAGGCGCAATCCTGCGGCTCATCCAAGTCAAAGTGGGCCACCATCTCCGTTGCATGCACCCCCGCATCGGTACGTCCGGCACCCGTAATGCTGATATTCCGACGCAGAAACAGCGCCAGAGCCTCCTCAAGGGTTTGCTGTACCGACGGTGAATGCGGCTGAATCTGCCATCCGCTGTATGCACCGCCGTCAAATTCCAGATATATAAAGTATCTCATTCCCTACTCTGTCCCGCCAGATTCATAATGTGCACAGCCACAAGAGCCGCTGTCTCGGTTCTCAGGCGTGACGGCCCCAATGATACAGGACGGAATCCTGCCTTAAGCGCCATCTCTATCTCGGCCGGGCTGAAATCGCCCTCAGGTCCTATCAGTACCAGAGCATCATTTCCGGGAACAATCACGTCCTTAAGGTCCACCTTGTTTCCCGGCTCACAATGCGCAATGAACTTGTCACCCTTAAAACCGCGTTCCACAAAACTCCTGAAAGTGGTCATACCGTTCAGGACAGGCAAAGTGGCTTTTTGGGACTGCTTCATTGCAGACACGGCTATTTTCTCAATACGCTCCAGCTTGATCACATCACGCTCGGAATGATCAGTCTTTAGGAACGTTATCTCATCAACGCCTATCTCAACCGACTTCTCTACGAACCACTCATTGCGCTCCATAAGTTTGGTAGGCGCAACGGCAATATGCAGATGCCCTGTCCAAAGCGGTTCCTGCACCTCTTTGCTCTCAACATGTACCATGCACCGCTTGCCCGACACAGCGCTTATCACGGCATCATAAAATGCACCCTTTCCGTCTGTCAGACGCAGGCGGTCACCCTCTTTCATGCGCAAGACACGTATACAATGTCCTGCCTCCTCCTGAGGGAGTTCCATGTCATCATTTATATCGGGAGTATAGAACAGCCACATAATCTTTCAAATTAGGTCCGTATCATTTTCATCACTCTGACCGCGGCTGTTTATTTCATCACGCAGACGGGCGGCAAACTCATAATTCTCGGTTGCGATAGCCTGCTCCATAGCCTCCTTGAGCACCTTGGTACTGGCTGTCGTGATGGGCAGTGAATATGCACCGTCCGGTTGCAGACGTACGCAGTTGCGTTCCAGCAGATCCTCCTCTATATAAATAGGAATATTACTGCGTACCGCAAGCGCAAGAGCATCCGATGTACGGCAGTCTATATATGATGTATTACCGTCATGTTCAAAGAAAAGATGTGAGTAGAAAATGCCACCGCTTATCCTGTATATATCGACCTCGGTAAGATGCCCGTCAAACTGTCTGAGAGTATTGATATACAAATCATATATACCGGGATGAGGAACCTTGTGACGAAACAGGCTTACTATGATTGCCTGCGCCTCAAGGGGGCCGACCAGTACCGGCAGACAGCGCAGCCCCTCGCCTTTACCGTCTTTCTCCTTAAGCAAAGCAATCAGGGCCAAATCAGCGGGCTTCCTGTTCAGGATCTCGCCCACAATCATCTCTATCTTCCTATTCTCTCCCATACAGATGCAAAGATAAGAAGAAAAAAGCATTAAAGGTATCGACTCGCTTCTGCGTTTTGGAGGCGATGCCTCCAAACGCAGAAAGCGAGTTGTCATCCCGACAACTCGCTTTCAAATTAAATCTAATACCATGAAAAACACATCACAAAGATATGTCTTTAATTTATATACAACTCTTATTCAGAATAAAAATCTCTACATTTAACAAATTTTCACACTACTCCACCGAAAGGACAAGCCCTTTCAAATATTCTCCTTCGGGGTGAAATATATTGATCGGGTGATCTGCCGGTTGATGAAGCTGATAAAGAATCTTCACACTACGACCCGCCTGGGCTGCAGCTGTGAATACCGCTGTACGGAACTGGTCTTTGCTTACAACCTGCGAGCAGGAGAATGTAAACAGGATACCTCCCGGCTGAATTTTCTCCATCGCTTTCTGATTGAGACGACGGTAGCCTATCAAAGCATGTTTGAGTGCATCCTTATGCTTGGCAAATGCAGGCGGATCCAATATAATCAGGTCATAAATGGAGTCCATACGCTCCAGAAACTTGAATGCATCCTCGGCAAACGCCTCATGACGGGTGTCACCGGGGAAATTATCCTTAACGCCGCCGGCTGTCAGTTCGATTGCACGGGCCGAACTGTCAACGGAATGTACCAGTTTGGCTCCTCCTCTTAAAGCTGCCAATGAAAATCCGCCTGTATAACAGAACATATTGAGTACAGAGCGCCCTTTGGAATATTTTTCCAGGAGTGCACGATTCTCCCTCTGATCTATGAAAAGACCTGTTTTCTGACCGCTTATCCAGTCAACCGGCATCTTCATACCGTATTCCAAAGGTATGTCATCAGTGGGACCGCCAATGATATAACCGTTACCGCGGTCAATGTCAGCCTTGAACGGCAGTGTAGTTTCTGACTTGTAATATATTCCGTTCAGGCGATCACCCATGACGCGCATCAATGCCTCTGCTATATCCATTCGGTTACAGTGCATTCCAACGGAATGAGCCTGAAGAACAGCCGTATGGCCATAGACATCTATCACCAAACCCGGCAGATTATCGCCTTCACCATGTACAAGACGATATATATTGTGATCATCGCGGTCTGTCAGGCCCAATGAGCGGCGCATATCGAATGCCACACTGAGACGCCTGTACCAAAAATCCGCATCAATGGGTTCCTGTTTAAAAGAGAGAACACGAACCGCGATACTACCCACCTGGATATGACCCACAGCTATCCATTTACCGTCATGGGTATAGACATCAACAATGTCGCCCTCATCGGGAGCGCCTTTGATATCGGCAATGGCACCCGAAAATATCCATGGATGGAAGCGCAGAAGCGATTCCTCCTTACCTCTCTTCAGTATTACACTCTTCTGCATATTTCCTAATTATTCTATACCCGCCTGTCTGTTTCAGTTCCGAAATATAGCGATAAATCCTGAGACATGCCCATGCGTCTATGGCCGCATACTGTCGCTGGCTTTCTGTCAGGCTGTCTATTTCCCAATTGCTGAGCTGCTGGTTCTTGGATATGCGTTCCTTAAACAACAGGCCGTACAACTTCTGCAACCCTTTCTCCTCAATACCCATTTCACCGCATAAATCCTGCAACTCGACAAAACCGGCCGGCTTTAAATCACGGCGACTTGAAAGCGAGTGAAAATCATCTTTGATGGAAATCCCCACCTTCTTGATGTTTGGATCAGAAAGGAATCCGGCCACACAATCAGGAACACCTATCTTATTGAGTCTGAACAGATAGCCATAGCTGTCAGTGGACAGCTGAAGCAAAGCTATCTTATGTTTTACGCCCTTTGTAAATGAAGGTCTGGTCTCTGTATCAAAGCCTACGACAGTCTCCTTTGAGAGTATTTCAATGGCTTTTTGTGCCTTCTCCTCCGTATCAATCTCCTCAATTATACCGTTAAACGCCACCTTAGGTTTATCGGCCAGCTCTGATTTCTCTATCTTGTTGGGCAGTTCAATCATAAAAAAGAATCATCAATATTCTGCTCAGTATTATATCTCACATTATGGACAGCACGCATGGTATTGACCAGTGTCTGGCCCCAATAGGTTCTGAAACCTTCAGCGCAAACCGCCACAGCCTCACTCATAACCTCATCCAGACCACTGCGATAGGAATGGACAAAGTTGCGTAGAGCCTGATATATATCGGCCAGATCCTCCGAAATGCACTTGCGTACCGGGGTATCGCTGTATTTCATATCCTCCACAAACACCTCCAGATAATCATCGTTTTCACCGAGCTTTTGAGCCAGCTGAATGCGCACCTCCTCATAATCGGCCTCTGTAACCGATTCTTCCATATACAGGCCCTCAGGCTCTGTTTCAGAAAGCATGGCAGCCTTAAGATAAACCAATGGCAGAAGCTTGCAGAGCACATCCACGACCCGTTCCGGCTCCTTGTCATAGAGCTGTTCCAGAAAGGCGCAATACTCGGCTGCCACGGTTACGAACTCGACCGTATTTTTGTCAAATGCCGCTGATGATTTCATAAACTCAGATTTTTCGGTTGCGAAATTACTCCTTTTTCCGCTATAAGCCGCCCTTTTTGCTCTTTTATTATTAACTTTGTCACCTATAACTGCAAGTAGTAGTATGGGACTAAGAAAGAAAGATGAAAAACCCCGGACAGGGACACAGAGACCTGAACTCAAGTTCAATCTGAGCAGCATATCCGATACATTCCGTAACGAGACATTCCTGTTCGTAAGCGGCGCGATATTGGCTATCATTGCCGTTTTCTTTGTCATTGCATACGTTTCGTTCCTGTTTACCGGCGGGACTGACCAAAGTGCCGTGCCAAGCGGTGTACAGGATATTGAGAACAGTACCGGCCTGCTTGGTGCATACATGTCGGAGGCAATCGTCAACGGCTGGTTCGGATTCTCATCCATTCTCATTCCCGTATTCCTGATAGTATGCGGTCTCAACATGATGCGCATAACCCACCTCAAACTGTTCCGTTGGTTCATAAGCTGCACATTCCTGATGATCTGGTGCTCTGTATTCCTGCAGTTGGTACTCTCGCCCGTAATGCAGAGTTCTTTCATCATCCCCGGCGGCAGTCATGGAATGAATCTGACCGGTCTGCTTAGAGGTTACATAGGCATTCCCGGCCTTATTCTGGTGCTTCTGCTCACCATGCTCATATACTGCGTCTACCTGACCCGCCGCACCATTCAGGTCATCCGCGACGGAGCAGAAGGTCTTAAACGCGGAGTGCACCGTAAGGAAAAAGAGGACAGCAGCAATGATACCGCCGGTGCGGAGAACGTTGCCGATGATTACCCTGAAGACATTTATGAGGCAGCCGATGACAACAATGACGAGCCGGAGACGACAGCTCCTGATGAAGTTGAAATTGAAACGGAAACTCCCCGTAAGGAGCCTAGGATAAGGCCTGCAAAAAAGGAACAGGATTCCAACGAGGTTACAGACGTAAAGATGACCATAACCGCCGGCGAAGAGGTTGAGAAGGCCGATGGCAAGATTCAGGAACCTTATGATCCCCGTCTGGACCTCTCACACTACAAGTTCCCCACCCTGGACCTGCTCAAGCATTATGACAACGATGCCCCCGCCATTGACGAAAGGGAACAGGAAGCCAACAAGAACCGCATAATCAAGGTTTTGCTGGACTTTGGCATAGAAATCGAGACCATCAACGCAACGGTAGGTCCCACCATAACCCTTTACGAGATAACTCCTGCCGCCGGCGTACGCATATCCAAGATACGAAACCTTGAGGCTGACATAGCTCTAAGCCTGGCAGCACTTGGCATACGTATCATTGCACCTATCCCAGGAAAGGGAACCATCGGCATAGAGGTTCCGAACGCCAAGCCCGTAATGGTATCCATGGAGTCCATCCTCAACAGCAAGAAATTTGCCGAGAGCAAGATGGAACTTCCGGTAGCTTTAGGACGCACCATAACCAATGAGGTGTTCATGTTTGACCTGGCCAAGATGCCTCACCTGCTTGTAGCCGGTGCCACCGGTCAGGGTAAGTCCGTAGGTCTTAACTGCGTCATCACCTCACTGCTCTACAAGAAGCACCCTGCAGAACTCAAGCTTGTGATGGTGGATCCAAAGATGGTTGAGTTCAGCATATACTCTCCCATCATAAAGCACTTCCTGGCCAAGATGCCCGATGTGGATGACAACGAAGCCATCATAACCGATACCACAAAGGTAATCCATACGCTCAAATCACTTTGCATTGAGATGGATAACCGATATGAACTGCTTAAGGAGGCTAATGTCCGCTCTGTCATTGAGTACAACAACCTGTTCAAGGACCGCAAGCTCAATCCCGAGAAGGGACACCGCTATCTGCCCTACATCGTTGTTGTCATTGATGAGTTCGGTGACCTTATCATGACTGCCGGCAAGGATATCGAGATGCCTATTGCGCGTATAGCCCAAAAGGCACGTGCCGTGGGTATGCATATGATCATAGCCACACAGCGTCCTACCACCAACATCATCACCGGTACCATCAAGGCCAACTTCCCGGCCCGTATGGCTTTCCGCGTAAGTTCAATGATAGACTCACGCACCATTCTGGACCGTCCGGGAGCCAATCAGCTGATTGGTCGCGGTGACCTTCTGTTCCTGTCGGGCAGCGATCCCGTACGCGTGCAGTGCGCATTCGTCGACACCCCCGAGGTCAACGCCATCTGCCAGTACATAAGCCGTCAGCAGGGTTATGTAGAAGCCTATCCGCTGCCGGAGTATGTTGATGAGAATGAGAGCGGTCCGATAGAAGGCGGCATTGACACAGGCAAATTTGACCCGATGTTTGCCGAGGCAGCACGACTGGTGGTTGTCAATCAGTCCGGCTCGACATCGCTCATACAGCGCAAGTTCGCCATCGGCTACAACCGCGCCGGCAGACTTATGGACCAGCTCGAGGCCACAGGTATCGTAGGCAAGGCCGACGGCAGCAAGCCGCGTCCCGTGCTGGTAACAGATGAGGTTCAACTGGACCGCATACTTGAAACATACAACATCCAGTAATGATGCGTAAGTACCTGCTCACCATATTATCACTGTTAACCGCACTGACTCTGTATGCACAGGGAAATGCGGAAAAGCTGCTGCAGAAAACCGTTGCAAAACTTGAGAAAGACGGCGGCATAAGCATGAAACTGGACGCACAGGTAAGGAACGAAGGCACTACAGACCACATTGACATGGAAATCAAACTGTCGCCGGACGGATGTTTCTATGCGATGGAGGATGACAACACAATATGGTTTGACGGCAAGACGATGTGGCGTGGCAATGACTTTGGTGAAGGTATTGAGGAGATATACATTACAGAGCCCACTCCTGAGGAGAAAGCCAGATATGATGTCATCGGGTTGCTTCGCAAGCATCGTGGTTTCAATGTAAGCGGCAACGGTACTGATACGTTTGTCCTCACAGCCTCCAATTCGGAGCACAGTATAGAGGGCATCAGCAAGGTTACGGTAACTGTTGACCCGGGTACATATGCAGTCAGCACCGTACTGATTGAATTTGACCGGGAACTTGGCAACATTTCGGCATCCGCCAAAGTCAAGGATTACAAAACCGCACAGAAATTTGACAAGAGCACGTTTACCTGCCCTGTCAAAGATTACAAGGATGCCGAGATTGTTGATTTGAGATAAAACAGGACAATATATGGAAAGAGTAAAATGCCTTATCATCGGTTCCGGACCCGCCGGATTCACCGCAGCGATCTACGCTTCACGCGCCAACCTGAACCCTGTGCTTTATGAAGGCCCGCAGTCAGGCGGTCAGCTCATAACCACCACAGTAGTTGAGAATTTCCCGGGCTATCCCCAGGGAGTAAGCGGTTATGACATGATGGAGGATATGCGTGCACAGGCTGCCCGCTTTGGCGCCCAAATACGCATGGGCATTATCACAGCCGTTGATTTTGCATCGGCCCCCTACACCGTCACCATAGATGACGGCACACAGCTTCAGGCCGACACGGTAATCATATCCACCGGTGCCACAGCCAAGTATCTGGGACTTGAAGATGAGAAGAAATATGCCGGACGCGGAGTGAGCGCATGCGCCACCTGTGACGGATTCTTCTTCCGCAAGAAAGTCGTAGCAGTTGTCGGTGGTGGCGATACAGCCTGCGAGGAGGCCGCTTATCTGTCTACTCTTGCCGAGAAGGTGTATCTGATTGTCCGCAAGACCTATCTGCGTGCCAGTGACATAATGCAGAAGCGTGTGCTTGACAATCCCAAGATAGAGGTACTGTTCAGTCATAATGCCGAAGGTCTGACAGGAGAGAATAAGGTTCAGGGAGTCAAGCTTGTCAAAGACCTGGGTCTGCCAACCGAGGAGCATTACGAGCGCGCAATTGACGGATTCTTCCTGGCCATCGGACACAAGCCCAACTCCGATGTGTTCAAGCCTTGGATAGAGACCGATGAGAACGGTTACATAAAAACGATAGACGGTACTCCCAAGACAAATATACCGGGCGTGTTCGCTGCAGGTGATGTTGCAGATCCCACATACCGTCAGGCCATATGTGCCGCCGCAAGCGGTTGCAAGGCTGCCATTGAAGCAGAACGTTATTTGAACAAATAATCCTAATCCAATTCATAATGAAGATCTCAGAGATTCTTGCCAAGAAAAAAACCTTGTCATTCGAGATATTCCCTCCCAAGAGAGAAGAAGAGACATTTACCTTGATTGACAGGACCATCAAACAGTTGAGCACATACAAGCCCGACTATATAAGCGTTACTTACGGTGCACTGGGCAACACGCTATCCAACACCGCAATGATAGCACGCACCATAAAGGAGAACACAGGTGCCGAGCCCCTGGCCCACCTCACCTGCGTGGCTTCTACTCATGAAAAAGTCGACAGCGTATGCGACGAACTCAAAAAATACGGAGTTCAAAACATCCTCACACTGCGTGGTGATATCCCCAAGGATACTGACAGCCCCATATTCTCTGATTTCAAACATGCCAGCGACCTGGCATCGTATATAAAAGGCAAGTACAACGGACAGTTCGGACTGGCAGGTGCCTGCTATCCCGAGAAACATCCCGAGGCATCAAACATTGCCACCGACATTGAGTTCATGAAGGTCAAGCAGGATGCCGGAATGGAGTTCTTTGACAGCCAGCTCTTCTTTGACAACGAAGTATTCTACCACTTCCTGCTCAAAGCCCGCAAGGCAGGCATCACCGTACCTATCATTCCGGGTATCATGCCGGTAACCAACTACGCCCAGCTGGACCGCATGATCCAGATTACAGGATGCAACGTACCGCTCAAGCTGCGCAACTATTTTGACCGCTACAAGAATGACAAGGCTGCCATTGAGGAAATTGGACTCATATTTACCAGCTACCAGATTCTGGACCTCATTGCCAACGATGTGGACGGCATCCACATCTACTCCATGAACAAGAGCGAATTCATAGGTAAGCTCATGGACAACATCGGTTATGTAGCCAGCGGATTCTTCAAATGACCTTGAAAACAGAATGACAATAGACAAGATACAGATATTTGACGGTGCTCAAGGCACTGTGCTTGCCGATGCCCACGATCCCGAACACAAGCATCAGGGTGTGGCTGTACTCAACCTCACCAATCCTGCCCGTGTCCAGCAGATGCATCGCGACTACTTAGAGGCTGGAGCACAGTACATTACGTGCAACTCTTTTGAGCTCAATCCCGTCAAATGGCAATCCAGCGAATATACATGGCGGGAGATAGCCGATGCTGCTATTCTGAATGCCCGCACGGCCGTAGGAGACAAGGCAAAGGTCATGTTCGATGTATCGACATCGGGCCAGCTTATGGAGCCTGTAGGTCAGTTCACCTTTGAGCAGGCCTATGACAACTACCGCCAGGTGGCAGAGCATACCTCTGACCGCGTTGACGGCTATCTGCTGGAGACATTCAGCGACCTCTATGAGCTGCGTGCCGCAATTCTTGCCATACGTGATGTATGCAGCAAGCCTATATTCGCAACCATGACTTTCGATGAGCAGGCACGCACTCTCACAGGCTCAACGCCTGAAATAGTAGCCCTGACACTCTCATCATTAGGCGTCGATGTACTTGGTGTAAACTGCTCCAACAACCCCGCCGGTGTAGTCGATGTGGTTCGCCGCATGAAACCCTTTGCCAACTGCCCCATCCTGGCCCAACCCAACAAGGGTCTGCCCGAAATGCGCGACGGAGAAGTTGTCTATAACTGGACCGATCAGGATTTTGTTGACATAGGCAAAAAGCTTATTGAAGCCGGCGCCTCCATTCTGGGTGGTTGCTGCGGTTCATCGCCGTCTACCATCAAGGCCATATCGGTCTACAAAGGTCAGCCTGCTCCTGAGATCTCAAAACCGGACGGCACATATATCTGCTCATCAACAATACTGCTCAAGCTTGACAAGGGCCTTATCTGCGGTGAGCGACTCAACCCCACCGGAAAAAAGAAACTCAAAGAAGCCCTTGCAGAGGGCAATTTCGAGTATCTCCAACACGAGGCATTGGCACAGAAGGATGCCGGAGCTGATTTCCTGGACCTTAACTGCGGTGTCCCCAATTCCGATGAGAAAGCACTGCTCTGCCAGGCTGTCCGTAAGGTACAGGAGGTTTGTGACCTACCCCTCCAGCTCGACTCATCAAATCCTGAAGCAATTGCGGCAGCAATACGACTCTACAACGGTGTACCCATGATTAACTCCGTAAACGGGGCCGAGGAGTCTATGTCGCGCCTGCTTCCGATCATAGCACGCTATCAGGCACCGTCAGTAACCCTGCCGCTTGATGAGCGTGGCGTACCCGAAAGCTGCGAGGGACGTATAGAGATAGCCCACCGTATCATTGATCGTGCCCAGGGCATGGGCATTGACCGCCGTCTGCTTGTATTTGACGGCCTGGTAATGGCTATCTCATCAAATCCGCAATACGGTAAGATTACAATAGACACGCTTTCTGCTCTCAAGAAACTGGGAGTTCTCACTACAATAGGTCTGTCAAACGTATCATTCGGCTTGCCGGAGCGCGGCACCTTGAACCGAAACTTCCTGGCTATGGCATTCATGGGAGGCCTTGATATGCCTATCATGAACCCGCTGGACCGCGAGACCGTGGCAACCGTGCGTGCATCTATGGCACTCACAGGTAACGATCCCGGCTGCCAGGGATTCATATATTTCAACACCCAGGCATCCGAAGAGCAGACCGTCGATAACCTCTTTAATGCCGTATCACTGGGTCTTAAGGATCGCGTCAAGGAATGCCTGGAACGTGAGTTGCCTGATTTGGGCAAGGACAGGATCATAAACGAGATTCTCATACCCGCTTTGGGTGACGTAGGTGCCAAGTTTGCCCGTAACGAGGTTTTCATGCCGCAGCTCATCCGCTCTGCCGAAGCCGCCAAGCTGGCTTTTGCTGTCATATCAGAGCAGTTCAGCACCAAGGGTGACGACGAGCCCGCCAAGGGCCACCTGGTTATTGCCACTGTCAAGGGCGACGTCCACGACATAGGCAAGAACATCGTCAAGGTTGTGGTACAGAGCCACGGATTCAGTGTGACAGACCTGGGCAAGGACGTACCTAAGGAGACAGTGCTTGAGGCCGCACAGAATGAGCATCCCAATGCTGTCGGACTCAGCGCCCTGATGACTACCACGGTTGATTCCATGAAGGAGACCATAGAGTTCCTGCGTACAAACGGCATCGACTGCCCCATCATAGTAGGCGGAGCAGTTATGACACCCGATATTGCATCGGCCATAGGTGCAACCTACTACTCCAAAGACGCTCTTGAAACTGCTCACCTGATGCAGGATATCTGCGACACAAAATGACTCAGGATAAGCTCTGGAACGCAAACTACATAAAGATATGGACCGTGAATTTTCTGGTCCATTTCTCTTTTATGCTAATTGTTCCGCTGCTGCCTCTATATCTCAGTGAGACATTCGACGCCACAAAGGACACCATTGGCATGGTGCTAACCGGCTATACTATCATGGCGCTCACCATACGTCCTTTTAGTGGCTACATGGTTGACAGTTTTCCGCGCAAAACAGTGCTTGTTATTTGCGGGGCACTGTTCTTCAGCATTTTTGTCGGCTATATTGTGGCCGGATCACTTGCAGCATTCGCCATATTCCGCACCCTGCACGGTGCTCCTTTCGGTGCAACCACAGTTGCAGCCAGCACAGTTGCAATTGATGTTGTACCGTCATCACGACGCGGCGAGGCTATAGGCTACTACGGACTGAGCAACAACCTGGCTATGGCTCTGGGGCCTGCCCTTGCAATAGTCCTGCTTGGGGCATTCAACGGCAGCTATAAGGCGCTGTTCTGGGTATCGCTGGCGGCATCACTCATAGGATTGATTCTGGAACTCTCCATCCGCCTGCCCAAGCGTGATTTCGTCCCCGAGAAGAAGGTGCTCTCACTGGACCGTTTCTTCCTGCTTGAAGGCTGGCGTGAGGCCATCGGAATAGCCAGTTTTGCTTTCAGTTACGGAGTGCTCTCCACATACGTTGCCATATACGGCAAGGAAGAACTTGGAATTACAGGCGGAACAGGATTGTTCTTTGGGCTATGCGCCATCGGACTCATACTTTCACGCCTTACCGGAGCACGTCATCTGCGTGACGGCAAAGTGTCGCGCAACGCCACCATGGGCATGTGCGTCTCTATATTCGGCTATCTGATGTTTGCTGCCCTGCACAATCCCATCGGCTATTACGGCGCCGCCCTGATCATAGGTCTTGGCAACGGTCACATGTACCCCGCTTTCCAGACCATGTTTATCAATCTGGCCGAGCACTCGCAGCGCGGTACCGCCAACTCCTCCATACTCACATCATGGGATGCCGGCGTAGGTCTGGGAGTACTCATAGGCGGCCTATTCAGCGAATTCTGGGGTTACCACAGCGCCTTCTGGGCCGCTTGGATTGTCAACGCTTTCGGAGTAGCATTCTACTTCCTATCTATCCGCAACCACTTCGAGTCCCATAAACTCCGCTAACAAAACAGTACAATTGGGGTCTGTCCCCAATGGCACATTTTGCGACGGAATTGCAACGCTTTTTTCTTGACAAAGCACTATCTTTGAATGTACTTTTGTCGCAGAACAAATCAAAAACCCACGATTATGAAAAAGTCTGTTTTTACGTTGCTCATGTTGTTTGCGACAACCACTCTCTTTGCTCAGAATACAGTTAAGAGGGGCGATGTGATTTACGGTACAGTTACAGAAAACGGAGAACCCGTTGCCGGAGTAAACGTAACTGAAAGAGATGGATGTGACCGTATTATGGCTCAGGCCAAGACCGACATAAACGGGCAGTACTCCTTCCGTACGGTCAATCCGGACAACAGGATCATGGTTACCTACTACAATCATGAGACTGTCGATATCCCTATCGACAAACAATGCATTGATATCAGGATAAAAGAGTTGCCTCCTCTCCCACCAATAGAGTCCACCGGGCCTTGGTCTAAGGATATAGAACCTTATGAACCTATTCCAGACTTGGCCCTGATTCCACAGTTTGCATGGGAATCCATCAACAGAGAGTTGCTCCGGAACAGGTATCATTTAGGCGAACTGAACACATTGCCACAAAGAGGATTATACATCCAATCCGCAGAGAACTCCACCTATTATTCGATTGATGAATTCTACGACAATTGGCTGTTTCCGATAAAGGCTCAGTTCTGATATCAAAAAATATATAAAATATTTTGTGGTGAAGGTGTAAAATGCTAATTTTGCGCCCGATTAGTGCCGCAGAGGTTTGAGAAGTGTCTGCCACAGTGGGCGGTCCACCTCACGGAGAAACGAATAAAAGCAAGATTTAATGTACGTTATTGCTGAAATTCAGGGACAGCAGTTCAAGATTGAAGAGGGAATGAAGCTGTTCGTGCACCACATTCAGGACGTTGAGGCCGGTGCAAGCATTGAGTTCGAGAAGATCCTTCTCGCCGACAAGGACGGAAAGGTCACCGTGGGTGCTCCTACCGTTAAGGGCGCAAAGGTAGTATGTGAGGTCAAGACCGCACTCGTTAAGGGTGATAAGGTTCTGGTTTTCCACAAGAGAAGAAGAAAAGGTTACCGTAAGCTGAACGGTCACCGCCAGCAGTTCACAGAGCTCCTGGTTAAGGAAGTAGTAGCATAACCCTAAAAATTAGAAAGATATGGCACATAAAAAAGGTGTAGGTAGTTCTAAGAACGGCCGTGAGTCTGCCAGCAAGCGTCTGGGCGTTAAGATTTGGGGTGGACAGTATGCAAAAGCAGGTAACATCATAGTTCGTCAGCGCGGTACACAGCATCATCCGGGCGAGAACATCGGTATGGGTAAAGACCACACCCTGTTCGCACTGGTTGACGGAACAGTTCAGTTCAAGAAAGGCCGCAAGGACAGAAGTTATGTTTCAGTTCTTCCCGTTCAGGAGAAAGCTGAAGCCTGATAAACTTAACAACATAAAAGAGGCTCACTTCAGCGTGAGCCTTTTTTATTCAATAAAGAGCAAAATCCGATGCTAACACTCAAACAGATTACCGAGCAGACCGATCTCGTAATAGCAGGTCTGAAAAAGAAGCATTTCAAGAATGCCGAGGAGGCTATTGCACAGGCCATCAGTCTGAATGACGCCAGAAAGAAGGCCCAGGCACAGTTGGATAACAATCTTGCTGAGGGTAAGGTTCTTGCCGCCAAGATAGGACAGGCCATGAAGGCCGGCAATAAGGATGAGGCCGAGCAGGCCAAAGCCAAGGTCGCTGAGCTCAAGGTGGCAGCCGCAGAACTTGAAGCCAAGAAAGAGCAGGCTGAAAGCGATCTGACCGCTCTGCTCTGCACAATCCCCAACATTCCCTACCCCGAGGTCCCCGAGGGCACATGCGCCGAGGACAACTGGGTGGTCAAGTCAAACCTCAAGGAGTGCGTTATCGGACAGGATACAGTAGGCAACTGGACCTGCAATCCCGAGAACAGTCAGGCCAAGGTTCCTCACTGGGAACTTGCCAAGAAATACAACCTGATTGATTTTGACCTTGGTGTCAAGATAACAGGCGCCGGATTCCCCGTATATATAGGAAAAGGTGCACAGCTGCAGCGCGCACTCATAAACTTCTTCCTGGCCGAGGCGAACAAGGCAGGTTACACAGAGATCATGCCTCCCACCGTTGTCAATCCGGCATCGGGTTACGGTACAGGACAGCTTCCTGACAAGGAGGGCCAGATGTACCACTGCGAAGTTGATGACCTCTACCTGATTCCTACCGCCGAGGTTCCCGTTACCAACATCTACCGCGACGTAATTCTGGAAGAGAAGCAGTTGCCCATCAAGAACTGCGCATACACACAGTGCTTCCGTCGCGAGGCCGGTTCATATGGCAAGGATGTACGCGGTCTGAACCGTCTGCACGAGTTCTCAAAGATTGAGATTGTACGCATTGATACTCCCGAGCACTCTGCCGAGAGCCACAAGGAGATGCTGGCACACGTAGAGGGTCTTCTCCAGAAACTGGAACTTCCCTACCGCATACTGCGTCTTTGCGGTGGAGACCAGAGCTTTACATCGGCTATCTGCTACGATTTCGAAGTATATTCAGAAGCTCAGGGACGCTGGCTCGAGGTTTCATCAGTATCCAACTTTGACACTTATCAGGCCAACCGTCTGAAATGCCGCTACCGCAAAGCCGGTGAGAAAAAAGCTGAGCTCTGCCATACTCTGAACGGCTCTGCCCTGGCTTTGCCCCGTATAGTGGCTGCCATCCTGGAAGACAACCAGACACCCAATGGAATCAAGATTCCTAAGGCATTGGTTCCCTACACGGGATTTGAAATGATTGACTGAAAATGACCCAAAAGGGACAGTCCCCCTGTGCCATTTCATCATGGCACAGGGGGACTGTCCCTTTTGGGTCATTTTCAAAGTGCGGCACGAAGCCTGACAAGCTTAGTCAAAAGAGGTTCCAGAAGGTCAAGCGGAAGCATGTTGGCGCCGTCACTCTTTGCCTCGGCAGGATTCATATGAGTCTCCATGAACAGGCCGTCGGCTCCAACTGCCACTGCAGCTTTTGAAATAGTCTCAATAAGTTCAGGTTGGCCACCGGTGACTCCACTGGTCTGGTTGGGACGCTGCAGGGAATGTGTGCAGTCCACAACTACCGGATAACCGAATTTCTGCATCTCGGGTATGCCACGGAAATCAACTACGAGATCCTGATAGCCGAACGTGGTACCACGCTCGGTCAACATGATATTCCTATTGCCTGCATCAACAACCTTCTGGGCGGCAAACTGCATGGCATCGGGAGCAAGGAACTGCCCCTTCTTGATGTTTACGGTCTTGCCTGTTCGGGCTGCAGCTACAAGCAGGTCTGTCTGACGACACAGGAATGCCGGAATCTGCAACACATCCACATATTGGGCAGCCATAGCCGCATCTTCCTCTTTATGGATATCGGTCACAACCGGAATACCAAACTCGCTGCGTACGCGGGCCAGTATCTTAAGAGCCTTCTCATCACCTATTCCGGTAAAGGAGTCTATACGTGAACGGTTGGCTTTCTTGAACGATCCCTTGAACGCATAAGGGATACCGAGACGTGAGGTTATATCTACACACTTCTCAGCTATTCGCAAGGCCATATCCTCGCCCTCGATGACGCATGGGCCAGCCAACAGGAAGAAATTCTTTGAATCCTTGAAAAGTGCCATCCTATCAGGGTATAATAAAGTTGATTACTGCCGGCTCAAGTGATATCTTAAGCGGGAATGTATGATTCAGCGTACGACCGTCAATGCAAGTCAGCGTGCCGTCAGCATCCATTATCTCAATCTGCTTGGTACGGTACGGACGTACCTGCTCCAGGTTGAGGAACTTGTTATGAAGAATCATATAGAGACCACGTATAGTCTGCCAGAACTTGGGTCTGTACACGACTGACAGGTCAAGCCATCCGTTGTAAGGCACGGCGCTCGGCGTCATACCATAACCGCGTGAATTACCAATACAGATAGTCATGATCTTGTCGTTGATCTCCTCGCTGTTAACCTTGATGCGCATCTTATACTGCTTGCGCTCCTTAAACAGGCTGAAGAGAGCCACCAGGTAAGCCGGATTCTTTTTACCGAACCGCTTGCAGATATCCGATAAGCGTATAGCCTGAGCTCCCAGACCGATGTTAACAGCCATAAGGAAATAACGTACGCGCTCGCTTCCGTCCTCCTGGAAAGAGCAATAGCCCACATCGATCTTTTTGGTCCGATGTTCTATTATACTATGAATGGCTTTCTTATAGTTATCCACCTCAAGACCCCAGAAACTGGCAAAGTCATTACCGATACCGTTGGGCACTATTCCGAATGTAAGATTCTGACGTACTTCACGCGGTGAGAACATGATGGCGTTGATAGCATCGTTCAATGCCTCATCACCACCCACCACAACGATGGTTTTATGGCCGCTGTCTATCAGCAAGCGGGTAATACGCTCAATGGAGCCTTCACCCTCTGACTGAACGAAGTCATATTTGACCTTTCGGAACTCCAGATATTCCCTTATCTGCTCCCACCTCTTGAGCGAGTTGCTAACTCCTGCACGGGGCACATACACTATTCCCCATCTCTCTTCTTCGACGGTCATGCTCATTTTTCCATTAGTTCAACAATACGGTCCACTTTTTTCTCTGTAGGCCATTCAAACGGAATCCACTCAATGTGTATTCCGCGACGTTCCATACCCCGGAACCAGGTCATCTGCCGTTTGGCAAACTGGTGTATCGCAACCTCCAGCTCCTGCAACAGATATTTATATTCAAGCTGCCCCGTAACATACAGGGTCACATACTTGTATTCAAGTCCGTAATAGATAAGGTCCTCGGCCGGTATACCACGATCCAGAAGGCCTTTGATCTCATCCACCATTCCCTCGTTGATACGTTTTTCAAGACGACTGCTTATCAGCTCACGCCTCATGTCACGGCTTATATCAATGCCTATGTTCAGACTCTTGAGCTGCGGAAATCCTCCTGCCTCAACAGGCGTATTCCGGTAACACTCCTCAATCTCAATGGCACGTATGGCACGCTTGGTCGTATCAACATCGGTTGTATTGTGTAAAGTCTTGTACCCTTTCAGTATCTCCGTGAGTTCTGCAAGTGTTTTTCCCTGCAATGACTTGCGAAGCTCTGGATTCTCCGGGACAGGAATAAGCCTGTAACCTCGCAATACTGACTCAAGATAAAGTCCAGTTCCGCCACACATGACCGGTTGGGCTCCACGCTCCACAACGCCACGGTATGCCTTCAGGAAATCACCCTGAAACTCATAAACATTGTACTTGCTCCCCGGTTCAGCATTATCAATCAGGTGGTAAGGAATATGGTGACCGTTAATCTCATAATCAGCCAGATCCTTGCCTGTACCTATATCCATGCCGCGGTAAACCTGACGGCTGTCGGCACTGAGAATCTCTCCTCCAATACGGTCAGCAAGTGCCACAGCCAGCTTTGTCTTACCGCATGCCGTGGGTCCAAGCACAGTAATCAGGTCAAACTTACCCATATACAAATGCCAAAGATAAAAAAAAATCCCCGCATTACTGCGAGGATTTTCTTCTATAAAGTGATTAAGATTTTCACTTAGTGATAACGCGAGCCATTTCGCAAACCTTGTTGCTGTAACCCCACTCGTTGTCATACCATGCGCAAACCTTAACGAAGGTAGGATCGAGCTGGATACCGGCCTTAACGTCAAAGATAGAGGTGTGAGCGTCGTTGCGGAAGTCAGTTGAAACAACTGCATCCTCAGTGTAACCCAGGATACCCTTGAGTTCGCCCTCTGAAGCAGCCTTCATAGCAGCGCAGATCTCCTCGTATGTGCAGGGCTTCTCAAGCTCAGCAGTCAGGTCAACGAAAGATACGTCTGAAGTGGGAACGCGGAGTGACATACCGGTAAGACGGCCGTTCAGAACGGGAAGAACCTTACCTACAGCCTTAGCAGCACCTGTTGAAGAAGGAATGATGTTCTCCAGGATACCACGGCCACCGCGCCAATCCTTCTTTGAAGGACCGTCAACAGTCTTCTGAGTAGCAGTAGCAGCATGAACGGTTGTCATAAGACCGCGCTTGATGCCGAACTTGTCGTTCAGGACCTTGCTGATAGGAGCAAGGCAGTTGGTGGTGCAAGATGCGTTGGAGATGATTGTCTGACCAGCGTAAGTCTTGTCGTTAACACCGTATACGAACATAGGAGTAGCATCCTTTGAAGGAGCTGACATGATAACCTTCTTGGCACCAGCCTTGATGTGAGCCTCAGCGAGCTCAGCGGTCAGGAAGAAACCTGTTGACTCAACAACAACGTCAACGCCCAGAGCACCCCATGTGATGTTTACGGGATCCTTCTCAGCGAAAACCTGAATCTTGTTGCCGTCAACGATCATGTAGTTACCCTCAACCTTGATGTCGTGGTTGAACTGGCCATGAACTGAATCATACTTCAGCATGTAAGCCAGATAATCGGGATCCAGCAGATCATTGATACCTACGACCTGAATGTCGTTACCAAAGTTCTCAACAGCAGCACGGAAAACCATGCGACCGATACGGCCAAAACCGTTAATACCGAGTTTGATCATTTTGTTTGATTTAGGTTGTTTATTATATCAGAAATTCTCTTTCTCCTTAAAAACGGCGCAAAATTAAGAAATTCTTTTTACTTTCGCGCACAATTACTAAAGTAATAAGGTTAAAACAGTTTAAGATTAATAGCATTAGCAATATGGGATTCCTGAGCAATTTATTCGGAAAGAAAAAAGACGAGGTGGAAAACGTCGGTGGAATGGAGGACTTTATGACTCTCATCCGCGTTTATCTTCAGGCGGAGATAGCTGGAAATCTGGGCATAACCAACATCAACATGCTCCCCGACCTGGCCACTTTCAAGCGAGGTCTCAAAATACAGACCCAAGGCAATAAACTGGGCGTAGCCGAAAAGGCACGCTGCAAGAAGATGATGGGACAGATGTACGGCATATCAGACGCATTCTTCAAGGAGATTGATACATGCATCCGCAAGAACTGCCGCAACGTTAATATGCTTCAGCCTTTCATGTTCCAGTTCCAGGGCTTCAGCTCTGATCTGATGATGCAGGTAGGCACCATCCTCAAGTGGAAATTCCGCGTTCCCAGTTTCATGCGCAGTGCATTGCGCACCATGACCGAGGACGCTGTCCATAAGATCATGACCAACAATTCATGGAAAGATGAAGCCAGCTACAAGACGGTATTCAGCATCCGTCAGTACCAGCAGCATCTGGGATTCAGTGAAGGTTGGATGAGCGAGTATGCTTTCAACACCCTTATCCTGGCCAAGAAGGAGCCTCGCAAGAAAGAGGATCTGGAGGCAGCAAGGGAAATGCTCAAAAACAGATAAAAAACAGGCCATTCCATTGGCCGTTTCTGTATTTATTGACTATATTTGTAATTCAAATACTGATTTAGCAATCATATTATGATTGAGGACGATTCCAGACTGATCGAGCAGTTCGAAGGGAAAATCAGGAAACTGGTTGACCTGTACGATACAGTCAAGTGCACAAACTCCGAGCTCCAAAGCCAGATTGAGGCCAAGGACAGGGAGATAATGCAGTTGAAGGATGAACTGGCCGGCATGAAGGATTCATATCAGAATTTGAAACGGTCTAAAGTGCTTGAGGTTTCGGGTCATGATATAGATGACACCAAACGCAGGGTATCAGGACTGGTGCGCGAGATAGACCATTGCATTAAGCTTTTAAACGTGTAAACTATGGCAGAAGCAATGGATGATTTGTTTGAAATCAAACTGATGGTAGGCGGAACATACTACCCTCTTACAATCCACAGAAAGGATGAGAGGCTGTATCGTGAAGCTGCCAGACGTATCAACGATAAGCTCAACCGTTACCGCGAACATTTTCCGCAGTTGAGCGAAGAAAAATACTACGTGATGGCCGCCGTGCATATCGCAATGGTGAACGTCATGTTGGAGGACTTCAATGATACGGCTCCGTATAAAGAGAAGATACAGCAGATGGATAAGGAGCTCGACTCCATCCTGAACAACATCGCTGAAACTCCTCAGGCGGAGTAGATTCCAAACATTATCTAGAGGTTTACGCGCACTTTCCTGTCAGAAGGGTGGTCTCCCAACTCTTCCGTAGCAGGTCAGTGCGTATTATATATACTTATAAAAGGGAGATAGATTATGTTATACATCATCACAGGATTTGTTGGACTCCTGGTTGGCGCAGTGATTGCGTACATCCTCTCCAACAGCAGATTAAATAAGAAAGTCCAGAGTCGTCTGGAAGAGGCCGAAAATCAGGCAGAAGCAATCAAGCGCGACAAACTGCTTGAAGTAAAGGAGAAATTCCTCAATAAAAAGGCAGAACTTGAGAAAGAGGTCCAGATCAGGGACCAGAAGTTACAGCAGAACGAGAACCGTCTGCGTCAGAAAGAGATGCAACTCAACCAGCGCCACAATGACCTGCAGCGCAAACATCAGGAAGCAGATGCCGTACGCGAGAATCTGGAGGCTCAGATGTCAGTTATTGAGGGTAAGAAAGAGGAACTAGAAAAGCTCCAGATGCAGGAGCGTGAGAAACTTGAGGTAATAAGCGGTCTGTCTGCCGAAGAAGCCAAGGGCCGTCTGATTGAATCCCTCAAGGAGGAGGCCAAGACCGAGGCCGCATCTTACATCAACGAGATAATGGATGATGCCAAGATGACCGCCAGCAAAGAGGCCAAGAAGATTGTAATTCAGACCATACAGCGCATCGGTACAGAAACCGCAATTGAGAATTCCGTTACCGTATTCCATATTGAGAACGATGAGATGAAGGGCCGTATCATAGGCCGCGAGGGACGTAACATCCGCGCCATTGAGGCAGCCTGCGGTGTCGAAATCGTAGTTGATGACACCCCTGAAGCTATCGTAATCTCTGCGTTTGATCCGGTTCGCCGTGAGATTGCCCGTCTGGCTCTGCATCAGCTGGTGGCCGACGGACGTATCCACCCCGCCCGTATCGAGGAGGTTGTAGCCAAGGTACAGAAACAGGTTGAAGATGAGATTATCGAGACCGGTAAGCGTACCACCATTGACCTTGGCATCCATGGTCTGCACCCCGAGCTTATCCGCCTGATAGGTAAAATGAAATACCGTTCATCATACGGTCAGAACCTGTTGCAGCACGCACGTGAGACCGCAAACCTTTGCGCCGTAATGGCTGCAGAACTTGGTCTCAATCCCAAGAAGGCCAAACGTGCAGGTCTGCTTCACGATATAGGTAAGGTGCCCGATGAGGAGACCGAGATGGCACATGCCGAATATGGTATGCATCTGGCAGAGAAGTATAAGGAAAAGCCCGATATCTGCAACGCCATAGGTGCCCACCACGAGGAGATTGAGATGACAAGCCTCATCGCTCCCATCGTTCAGATTTGCGATGCCATATCAGGTGCACGTCCCGGTGCCCGCCGTGAGATTGTAGAGGCTTACATCAAACGTCTCAACGACCTTGAGAAGATTGCCCTCTCCTATCCCGGTGTTACAAAAACCTACGCCATCCAGGCAGGTCGTGAACTCCGCGTCATAGTTGGTGCCGATAAGATTGATGATAAGCAGACCGAGCAGCTCTCAGCAGAGATTGCACAGAAGATCCAGAACGAGATGACATACCCCGGTCAGGTCAAGATCACTGTAATCCGCGAGACCCGCGCCGTAAACTACGCAAGATAATACACTGTCATGAATAGCAGGAGTTTCAACAAACTGCTGCTCCTGATGGCAGCAGTTGTATGTCATACCGATATTAAAGCCGACCCTCTACCGGAGTCGGCTTTGGTCATTAATGAGATCATGCCGGCAAACATTGACGTTTGCATGGACCCGTCATTCAATTACGGCAGCTGGATTGAGCTCTATAACCCGGATGACACTGACATTGACATAACCGGCTGGTATTTGAGCAATGACTCGACCGACAGCAAACAGTGTCCGCTAGGCAGTCGCAAAAGGACAGTCAAAGCAAAGAGTTTCCTGACGCTTTGGTTCGGTCACGTAGATGATTACTGTCTGGATCAGATAGATTTCAGCCTTGAATATGAGGGTGGCATAGTTATGTTGTCCGATAAAAACGGAAATACCGTCTGTCGGGCCGAATATAAGACCATACCGGCCCGAATATCCTACGCCCGTACAACTGACGGAGGTGAAAACTGGAGCATGACTGGCTACCCCACTCCCGGTGCAACGAACGCCACCAGCCAGTTTGCATCACAGCAACTGTCCGCACCGGTTGTAAGTGTTGATTCCAAGTTGTTCACAAAACAGTTCAGTGTCAACGTAACCATACCCGAAGGTGCAACCTTGTACTACACGAAAGACGGCTCAACACCCACTCCAGCCAACCCCAAAGCCCAGACCAGCAATGGCAGCCATACTGTCAGCGACACAAAAATATACCGTTTCCGCCTTTACAAGGACGGAATGCTGCCAAGCCCTGTCACGACACGCTCATATATCAATACATCCAATAAATACGGCGTTCCGGTCGTATCAATAGTAACTGACAACGACGGACTCTATTCAACAACATACGGAATGTGGGCAAAAGGTCCCAACGGCAAAGCGGGCAACGGCCAGACGGATTTGTGCAACTGGAACCGCGATTGGGACCGTTCAGTCAACATTGAAATCATTGACGCAAACGGCAAAATGATAATCAACCAGGAGGCCGAAATTACCCCATCGGGCCGATACAGCCGTGCATATACCCCACATCCCTTCAAAATCAAGGCTAAGAAAAAATTCGGTTACGACAACTATTTCCCGTTCACTCCATTCAGCGATAAGCCCTACAACAAGTACCAGTCACTGAAATTCCGCAGCGGCGGAAACAATTATCAGGCACGTCTCAAGGATGCCGCTCTCCAGACCATAATACTGCGCTCCGGCTTGAACGTGGACTGTCAGTCATATCAGCCCGTACATCACTATATCAATGGCGTGTATCAGGGCATCATAAACATCCGTGAGCCCAACAACAAGGATTACGCCTACTCCAACTACGGATTTGACGAAGATGAGGTAGACTGTTTCAAGCTTGACCACAACAACGGAGGCGGAGGATTCACTCTTACCGAGGGCAGCCGCGACGGATGGGACGAATGGGTAAACCTGGCCAAGACTGCCTCGAATGAGCAGTCATATAAACGCATATGTGAGATTGTTGACATTGAGGAATTTGCCAACTATATGGCCATTGAGTTTTTCCTGGCCAATGAGGACTGGCCCAGAAACAACATCAAGGTATTCCGTCACAAGGATGACGGACGGTTCCGCTTTGTAGTCTTTGACCTTGACCACGCTTTCGGTGCTATCAACCAGGCCACCGACATCAATCCGTTCACAGCTTTTGACTCACAGGAGTATTATCCGGAGGGTGGATATAAGTCCGCAATGGTTACTGTCTTCCACAACATGCTTCAGAATGCCACATTCCGCAAGTTGTTTGCAGACAGTTACTCCATAGTTGCAAATTCCGTCTTTTACTCAGACCGTGTGGAATCCATAGTAAATGAATTGTCCGCACGCGCCACGACCGAGATGAAGTTCAAAAACGAATCTCCATCAGCCGACGCCAATCTGATTATCAACACCCTGGGTAGCAGCAATTACAGGAGTTACAAGGATCATAGGACTGACCAGCTTGTCAAATGGTCATATGCCAAACTAAACGCTACAAAGAAGGTATACCGGGCCATCAGGTCAAACCAGTCACAAGCCATACTGACCCTGAACGGATTGGTCATCCCCTACAACAGGTTCTTTGGTGACGTATTCCTTCCCGCACAATTAAAAGCTACAGCTCCCGTCGGATTGACATTCACCGGATGGGTTGACGGATCCGGGAACCTGATTTCAACAGACCCGGTTTACGATCTCCAAAACAACCAGATGTACGTAACGGCCACTTTTGCAGTAGATAATGAGATAGAACGGCCCGTCAGAATCAATGAGATCAGTGCAGCAAATGACGTATTCGTAGATGAAGACTTCAAGAAGCATGACTGGATTGAACTGTACAATGCCACATCGGCCAAAATTGATGTAAGCGGGATGTATCTGTCAGACAATATTGCACAACCCTTAAAATACGCCCTGCCCCAGGGCACCACCATTCCTGCAAGAGGTTATCTGGTAATATGGTGTGACAAGGAGAGCGGGACTCAGCTCCACGCGCCGTTCAAACTTGACAACAAGGACGGAAGTGCTGTGGTTCTTACAGCAAGTGACAAATCATGGGCCGATACGCTTATCTACAACGCCCACACCGGTTTTCAGAGCGTAGGATTGTATCCCAACGGAGGCAGGATATCATACATCATGAACCGCCCCAGTTTGGGTAAAGCCAACAACTCCAACAATTACGATAAATTTGACCGCACGATAATATCGGGAATCAATGTCCTGCTGAATACGCCCAAGAACGAGATCATATACAATCTGGTGGGATTACCGGTAACTGATCCTCAGCCCGGTCAGCTGTATATTAAGAACGGACGTAAGTTCTTCTACAAGCCCTGACTTTTGATACAATCAGAATAAGCCGCTTCAAACATCGCTCTGAGGCGGCTTTTATCATGTATTATCTCACGCAGACGGGCCAATCCGTCAGCATTGCGTGACTCCGGTATCCATAATTTAAGATACCCTCCAACGTCATACTTCTCGGCCATATGCTCACAGGTACGCCTCCAATGCCCCTCTTTGTCCAGCTCCGGATAATGTTTGAATCCGTACTGCACTGTTCTTAGTATTATGGATTCAGGAATAATCTGGCGGTCAGCCTCAGCAATTATCTTACCATAAATACCCCTAGGCTCATGGTCCGATGAAGCCCTGTGGTCCTCGGCCGCCTGTGCAATCACCTCAATCTGCTCATCGGCAAACCATCGGCGCAGCTCCCTATCCTCTCGGATTATCCTACCCGATTCCAAATGGTGAGTCTTTCGGTCCACACTAAGCCCCGTATCATGATAAGCCGCTGCAGCATAGACCATATCCACATCCACATCGTAGAACCCGGCCAGACGCACAGCCTCCTGGATAACAGCATTCACATGCTCCCGTCCGTGTCCCGCATCAAACCCGTCATACAATGGAATGATCTCCCGCTCAATATATTCCACAAGCTCCCTATTCATATCTTTCTCAAAGATAAAAAAACTCATCCTAAGAAAGATCTAACTTAGGTAAAAATGTATTGGGGCGAGCGAGTCCTCGAGCGAGAGCGGCCGGAGGCCGCCAAGCGGAATGGAATGGAGCGTGTTTGCGTAGCAAACTAAAAAGAGGAAACATGCTCCACATAAAAAAGAAAGGCCGCCGTTAGGTGGTCTTTCTTTTGCATGTGGAGCTGGAGGGAGTCGAACCCTCGTCCAAACAGAGAAACCATATGCTTTCTACAGGCTTATCTCTACTTGAATTTTCGAGCTATGACTTGGATAGAGCTACCGGGCCATAACCTTATCTTCTAAAATCTCATCCCTGATGCGAAGCCATCAGAAACTATCCCCGATTTGACTGCACCACCATATCGACGAGCTTCGGAGCAAGAGCTTCCGGGTGATGTCTTGTCACAACACCTTGTGTCGTGATTAAGCAGATCTACTGTACTTCGATCAAGCAGCAAGAGCAAAGTTGTTGTTGCCAGATAATTGTTGCCAATCTTTTTATAGTGCGGACCGACAGAGCACTGCCTGCTTACATACCTTTTCTACCTGCTGTCAAAGCCAAACAGCCCCAAAAAGAATGTATTCGCTACAAAGATATATAAAAAAAAAGAAGGCCGCCATCTGGCGACCTTCCTTTATTGGTAATCTTGGATTAGAAGCCACCGAAGCCACCAAACTGTGACATATCGAACTCCTCAACCTTAACACCTGCGGGAACCTCGAACATTGAAGCGTCAACGGCCTTCTCCTCGAACTTCTTGCAAGTTGAGCCAAAGGTACCGAAGTCACCCATGCTCATCTCGTTCTTGAGCTGGATGCCTTTGTAGATCCATACAGTCTGCTCCTGGGGACCCTGGAAGCCTTCAGTAGTCATTGAATACTTGGTGCACTCCTTACCGGCGATAGTCTCCTTGCCGAGCTCCTTGATGTTGTTATCCTTCTTAACCTGATCAGTCAGATTGTTCCAGTTGATCTGAGGACGGTTGCCACCCATACCCATGCCGAAACCACCAGCAGGGAACTTTGTAGCGGTCTTCTCAGCATCGTTGATGCGGATCTGAGCGCCATCCTTATCTGTAATTGTGCGGGTCTTGCCTTCGCCACCCATGAAACCACCTTCTGAAACCTGAGCGGTCTTCAGACCATAGTCATCAAAGTAGGTCTCAGTAATCATCTCGTTACCCATCATATCCATAGACATGGTGATAACACCTGACTTAACTCCGTAAGGAGCATCTTTCGGAGCCTGGGCGTTTGCCAGAGAAACTACTGCCAGAAGGGCAGCTGCCAAAAACATCTTTTTCATTTCTGTTTGTTTTAAGTTATTAATTAGTAAAAGGTGAATTGTCAAAACAAATTCATTCTACTATCATATAAACCGCACAAATGAAAGTTAAAAAGGAAAAGTAATTTTTTTAAAAAATTTTATGCGGGCACCTTTTTTAATCCAATTCAACCTCTACCTCCTCCAGATCATCATCCGAATCATCTTCCGGAAGATCGTCAAAATCAAACTCAAAATCAGCCCCGGCAGCTACCAGTTCATTATGCAACTCTCCTGCATCTTTTGAACGGTGTACTATATGTTCCGTCTTCCAGGTGGCATCAAGTTTGTTGCTTTCACTGTTGAGTTCTTTCCATAAAACATCCTTAAGTTGCTGAAGCCCCAGCCCACTCACACCCGATATGAATACATGCGGTATATCAGTCGGGAGATTTGGCTCCAGCATACCGATAAGCTCATCATCTATGAGGTCACACTTGGTGATGGCAAGCACACGCTGCTTGTCCAACATCTCCGGATTGAACTGCGCAAGTTCATTCAACAATATGCCGTATTCACGTTTTATGTCATCCGTATCGGCCGGAACCATGAACAACAGCAACGAGTTGCGTTCTATGTGGCGCAGAAACCTTAATCCAAGTCCCTTACCCTCGCTGGCACCCTCAATGATACCGGGAATATCGGCCATAACAAATGACTTACCGTCTCGGTAAGAAACAATTCCCAGATTAGGCTCCAACGTAGTGAATGGATAGTTTGCAATCTTGGGTTTGGCAGCCGATATGGCAGACAGCAATGTGGATTTGCCTGCGTTGGGAAATCCCACAAGGCCGACATCGGCCAACAGTTTGAGCTCAAGCACCACCATACGCTCCTGAGCCGGTTCGCCGGGTTGGGCAAAACGGGGAGCCTGACGGGTTGCCGTACGGAAATGCCAGTTGCCAAGACCGCCACGTCCGCCTTTAAGCAGTACCACCTCCTGACCATCATCGGTTATGTCACAAAGATATTCGCCTGTCTCGGCATCATAGGCGACAGTACCGCATGGAACCTCAATGATAACATCATTACCATCCCTGCCAAAGCATTTATTGCTGCCGCCGTTGCCTCCATTTTCGGCAAAAGCATGACGTTCATAACGAAGATGAAGCAGAGTCCAGTAGTTGCGGTTACCCTTAAGGATTACGCTACCGCCCTTTCCGCCGTCTCCGCCGTCCGGGCCTCCGTTAGGAATATATTTGTCATGACGCAGATGAGCCGATCCGCGACCGCCCTTACCCGACCTGCAAAAGATCTTTACGTAATCTACAAAGTTGCTTTCTGCCATATATACAAATGTAAGGTGGGGTCAGATTGACTCCACCTTCTCTATTATTTCCTTGATCATCAAGTCCTTGTCACCCTTAAAGGTAAACTCGGACAACACACCTTCTTTCTTGAACCACTCTATGAGCGGATGAGTCTGTGTGTAATAGACGTTGAAACGTTTCTTGATGGTCTCCTCATTGTCATCGGCACGGCCCTCAATCTTGGCACGATTAAGCAGACGTTCCATCAGTACATCCTCACTGACAATCAGGTTAAGGGTAACCGTTATCTTTTCACCACGCTCACGAAGCATCTCCTTGAGTGCCTTAGCCTGCACTATCGTACGTGGGAAACCGTCAAATATCACACCGGGACCGTCACGCATGGTGTCATAGACACTTGCAAGCATGTCAATGATAAGGTCATCAGGTATGAGTTGTCCTTTCTCTATATATCCCTCGGCTATATTACCAAGCTCTGTCCCGGCCTTAATCTCGGCACGCAGCACATCACCTGTAGAGATATGGTTGTAGCCGAATTTTTCAACCAGGGCAGCGCTGTATGTTCCTTTACCGGAACCGGGAGCGCCGAAAATAACTATGTTATCCATCCTGAAAACAGGGTTTTATTTCACAATCTGATAAATATCACGTGAGTTACGGCCAAATCCGTCGTAATCAAGTCCGTAACCTACAATAAAGCCATTGGGAATATTCAGAGCCAGATATTTGAGATTCAGGTCTACCTTAAGTTTATCGGGTTTGCAAAGTAATGCACACACCTCAACTGATGCGGCCTTTTTGTCTTTGAGTGAATCCAATATGTCACGCATGGTGTAACCGGTGTCCACTATATCCTCAACTATGATTACATTACGTCCCTCAACATTCTCCTGCAGACCCATCAGCTCTTTTACCTTACCTGTCGTATCTGTACCTGAATAGGAAGCGACCTTCACGAATGACACATTACATGGAACACTGACATTCTTGAGAAGGTCAGCAGCAAACATGAAAGCACCGTTAAGGATGCACAGGAACAGGGGTTCTTTGTCTTTGTAGTCACGATTTATCTCTGAAGCAACTCTCTTGATTTCCTTCTGAAGCTCCTCCTCTCTAATAAACGGAGCAAAAATTCTGTCCTTTACCTGAATGGTTTCCATATGCGTACAATTAATTATGCGAATATACTTAAAAAAGCAGGGCAATAAGGATTATCTCCCCATTTTTATGAGCGATAAAAGGAAGATTGGCCCATTTTTAACAAAATAACCGTACATTTGCCAAGTGCAATTGCCAAACCATGGACCAGGTTCTCGTTGAGGAATGCATAAAGGAGTTGCGTAGGACATACTCATCCGACGATATCATTACCGTCGGTGCAGATTATGTACAATCATTGCTGAAACCCCGTGACCCAAAGGCTCACAAGGGATCATTCGGTCATGCACTACTCTACGCCGGCAGCCACGGAATGGCCGGTGCCGCAGTCCTTTCGGCCAAGGCATGCCTGCATTCAGGCGTAGGGCTACTCACCGTCTGCACTCCATCATGCAATAATGACATTTTGCAGATTTCTGTCCCAGAGGCAATGACCATAGCGGCAGATGACCTGTATGCCAATACAGACCTAAGCCGATATAATGCCGTTGGTGCCGGCCCCGGATTGGGCCAGGATGAGTCTCAGACAGCCATTCTGGAGAAATTGCTCAAGAATGCATCATTTCCCATGGTACTTGATGCTGATGCCTTGAACATAATTGCAAAAAGCAGATACCTGTTGGAGTACATACCCGCAGATTCAATAATCACGCCCCACCCCGGCGAGCTGCAACGCCTCACAGGCACTGCCGCTGATTGGAGTGATATGATTCAGAAAGCCCGTGCACTTGCATCTGACAACAATATTACAGTGATAGTCAAAGGTGCTCCCACCATAACCATTGCCCCGGACGGAACGATGTATGTAAACACCACCGGCAACCCCGGCATGGCCACAGGCGGTTCGGGAGATGTACTTACCGGTATCGTACTTGCACTGCTTGCACAGGGATATAAGAAAGGACAAGCCGCTCTTATTGCGGTATATATACATGGACTGGCAGGTGATATCGCTGCCCGTGAACTCAGCATGACCGCTATGTCATCGGGCGACATCGTAAACAGCCTGTTAAAGGCATGGTCACAAACAGAAAAAACATCAGCACTATGAAAATAAAGACTCTGACCCTCACCGCAGGGTTGCTGTTATCGGCTCTGACCGCATCGTCACAAGGCATCTCTGCCCCCTATCAGCCTGGCGTCACACAGGATGCGGTATCCTACTGGCTTCCCAAGACCCAGATCACTGTTACGGTAACTGCACAGAAGCAGATATTCAAGCCCGGTGAATTTTCACGCTACGCCGAGCGCTACCTTCGCTTGAACGACGTAAAAGACAAGGCCGAGGAGGTTTGGACAATAACCAATGTACAGATATCAGAAACCGGTATTCCCGATAAGGACAAACTTTATACACTGTCTTTCCCGTCAAAAGGTAACAGGCCCTATATAGAACTCACCAATGACGGCATTCTGTCGGCCGTGAATGTAAGCGTTAAAGAACAGGCTTCACAGACAACCCCTGCACCTGTAAAGGATAAGGAGAAAAAGATCAATCCGCAGGAGTATATGACCGAAGAGATACTTATGGCCGGCTCTACGGCAAAAATGGCAGAACTCACGGCAAAGGAGATTTACAATATCCGTGAGAGCCGCAACGCCATCACCCGCGGTCAATCCGATTATGCACCCACTGATGGTGAGTCGCTTAAATACATGCTTGAATCACTCTCAGCTCAAGAAACCGCACTGCTTACATTATTCAACGGCACCCGTGAGACAGAAGACGTAACGTTTACCATCAACGTCACTCCTGAAGAATCAATAAGCAAACAGATCCTGTTCCGTTTTTCGACCAAGCTTGGAGTCCTTCCGATAGACAATCTGGCCGGTGAACCCGTTTGGATAGACATCACAGACAGGAAAATGACCGAAGGTTATGGCGTAAATGCCAGCAAGCAAAAGAAATCATCCGGCAAAAAAGACTCCCCGTTCCTCTACTACCGCATTCCCGGACGCGCATTTGTCAAGATTTACAACAACCGTATCTCTTTCGTAGAGCAGGATATACAGATAGCACAGTTCGGAAAGGTTGAAGTCGTATCATCAACCATTATGGGAAAGAATGCCGATACCAAGATAACTTTCGACACCACAACAGGTAATGTAAAAGGGATCAACGAATAACCCGGTACACATATCAAAAAAATAAGGGCGGCTCCAAAAGGAACCGCCCTTAATCTTTCTGTCAATCCAAGGTTATAGCAAGATGTAACGCAGGATGAACAGAGCTGCAAGAACCCACATCATTATGCTGATCTTCTTGAACTTACCGGTAAGGGCGTTCAGTACAACATATGATATCAGACCCAGCATGATACCATCAGAGATGCTGTATGCCAGAGGCATTACAATCATTGTGATGTAAGCAGGAATGCACTCTGAGAAGTCACTGAAGTCTACATCCAGGATTGATGACATCATCATGACACCTACCAGAATCAGTGCAGGAGCTGTTGCTGCTGAGGGGATTGCAAGGAATACAGGAGCAAAGAACAATGCTATGGCAAAGCAAATTGCAACGGTGAATGAGGTCAGACCGGTACGGCCGCCGGTAGCTACACCCGATGCACTCTCCACGTAAGTGGTAGTGGTGCTGGTACCGAAAGCGGCACCTGCAACGGTAGCGATAGCATCGGCCATGAGAACCTTCTTAACGCCGGGGATAGTGCCGTCAGCGTTGATCATGTTAGCCTTCTTTGATACACCGATAACAGTTCCGATGGTATCGAACATATCGATGAACAGGAATGTGAAGACTACGATAACCATGTTCCATGACAGGATGTTGTGCCACTCAAACTTGCAGAAGATGGGAGCAATTGAAGGTACAGAGCTTACCACACCGTCAAACTTGGTGATTCCAAAAGGAATACCAATGATAGCGGTAACAATGATACCGATCAGCATTGCGCCGGGCACCTTAAGGATCATCATCACAGAGGTGATGACCAGACCTACGATAGCAAGCAGAGCTGTACCGCCGGTGATATCACCCAGAGCAATGATTGTGCCGCCGTCATCAACGATGATACCTGCATTTACCAAGCCGATGAAAGCGATGAACAGACCGATACCGGCTGATACAGCGCTCTTCATTGCAGCCGGAATGGCATCAATGATGGCCTCACGAATATTGGTAACAGTAAGGATGATAAAGATGATACCCTCAATGAATACGGCAGTCAAAGCAAACTGCCAGCTGTATCCCATAGTCAGACATACAGTATATACAAAGAATGCGTTCAGACCCAGACCCGGAGCCAGGGCGAATGGCTTCTTTGCATAGAGAGACATAACCAGAGTACCTACAATGGCAGCCAGAGCGGTAGCAGTAAACACTGCACCCTTGGGCATACCCATACCCTCCAGTGCACCGAAAATATCGGGGTTGACTGCAAGGATGTAAGCCATTGTCAGGAAAGTGGTGATACCGGCTACAATCTCAGTCTTGACATTGTGCTTGGCGGGATCAAACCCTAAAACTTTCAGGAATGACATAATCTTCAAGAATTAAGTTACACCTTATTTGTTTTATTAGAAATCCCACTTGGCACCAAGGCAAGGATTGCAGGTGAATCCCTTGCAACCGGCAAAGTTGAAGCCAAGCTCAACCTCTGTACCAACGCTCAGGTTGGGGCAGTTGAAGAACTGACCTACGTTGTACCAAAGCTGAGGCTCGGAAATGAAGACGAACTTACCCTCTTCGGCCATAGGATCAGACTGACCGGGACCATACCAGAACGGAGTGTTCTCACCCCAGAAATCAGCAAAACCTGAGAACTTAAGTCCCTCAACACCAAGAAGGTTGTTCATACCCCATACGAATGTGAACTGCAGAGGAAGATCGCTGGTAGATACAGGATCATTGAATGTCTTGAACAACAACTCAAAGGTGAATGTATTTGAGAAATCGGCATTGTGCAGGAAATACTCAGCACCGAACAACCAGTTACGGCTACGGAAACCTACACCTGCATTGAACTCAACGTGTGCACTCAGTGCACCCAGAGCAGACTCCTGCCAGAAATTAAGAGAACGGGCAATCTCAAAATAACTGCCGGTAGCACCCCAATTGTTTACATCACGATTATCCTTGTCGGCATAGTCATAGTCAACAAAGAAGAATGTGCTACCCCAATCATCGCCCTTGAACATCTCAAGAGTTGTGGTAACGTGCTTACGATACTCACCCAGATCGTAGAACACCTGTAAATTTGTCTGTGCAAAAGCACCAACTGCAAGCAGGCTCAAACCTGCAAAAGCCATGAGTTTTTTCATATTAAAACTTTTAGAGTTAATAATTGAATTATGATGTTTTGTATCTGATTATCCGTTATACTTGGGATCGTCATGCAGAGGCTTCTTGAACTCTTCAGGCAAATCCTGACCCTCGGCTGTAGCACGCTTACCGCTTGCATACTCACTGGTAAAGTGGAAGTCGTTACCGGGAAGGATTGCATTCAGGATGATACCTACCAGAGCGGCTACTGCCAGACCTGACAGAGAAACCTTACCGAATGTGATGCTGCCGGGACCAAAGTTGATACCGATTGCAAGAACCAGGATCAGAGCGGCAATAAGCACGTTACGGTTGTTCGTAAAGTCAACCTTATTCTCAACCAGGTTACGAACACCGACTGCCGAAATCATACCGTAAAGCACCAGGGAAACACCACCTACGGTTGCGGTAGGCATAGCGTAGATAATCTGGGCGAATTTGGGGCAGAATGAGAATACGATAGCCAGGCATGCTGCAATACGTACCACTCTGGGATCAAACACCTTTGTCAGGTTGAGCACACCGGTATTCTCACCGTATGTAGTGTTTGCGGGAGCACCGAACAGGGCAGCCAAAGCGGTAGCGCAGCCGTCACCCATAAGAGTGCGGTGCAGACCGGGATCTGCAATGTAATTACGGTTACATGTTGATGAGATAGCGCATACATCACCTATATGCTCAATCATGGTAGCAAAAGCAATAGGTACGATTGCAATGATTGCTGTCCATACGAATGACCAGTCAGGATTCTTGAGAACAGCAAATGCTGTATTCTCCCATGCAAACGGCATTCCGAACCATGCAGCATCCTTTACGGCAGAGAAATCAACCTGACCGAAGCAGGCAGCTACGATATATGAACCGATAACACCAAGAATGATGGGGATGATCTTTATCATGCCCTTACCGAAGATGTTGCATACAACAATGATAACGATAGCCAGCAATGCAATCCACCAGTTGGTCTGGCAGTTGTTGATGGCACTGGATGAAAGGATCAGACCGATTGAAATGATGATAGGACCGGTTACTACAGGCGGGAAGAAACGCATTGTACGACGTACACCGTAGAACTTGAACAGAGCGGCCAGAACGAAATAGAGAAGACCGGCGCAGAATACACCGATGCAGGCATACGTAAGAGCGACGCCCTCAGTCATACCAAGACCTACTCCGAATTCCTTTACAGCTGCATATCCACCCAGGAATGCGAATGAAGAACCCAGGAATGCAGGAACCTTCATCTTTGTAAACAGATGGAAAATCAGCGTGCCTATACCTGCAAAAAGCAGTGTAGCCGAAACTGACAGACCTGTAAGAAGCGGAACCAGAACGGTAGCGCCAAACATTGCGAACATGTGCTGGCATCCCAACACAAACATCTTACCACCACCAAGGGTACTGGCATCGTAGATGCCTTCCTGTTTTAACTCCATGATTGATAACTATTTTGGTTATGATTTGTTTAATTCTGTTTCAACGTGTTAGCAAAAATAATTTCGCGCGAAAAAATGTAAAAGAAAACAGGACCATTTTTTGGCAATTGTTGATAACTTTCCGCATTCGGTTGAAAACCTTTAAATCATCAGAATTCCGTCACGTTTTTTCCGCAAATACTACTATTTTTGTGCATTCGGCAGGACTATTATGCAGATACATTTCCAGATAGAATACATAACCCGCTGGGGTGAGAACCTGTTCCTGTGCCTCAACATGGCTGACGGTTCGGTTTTATGCCTTGATATGTACAACAACGGTCAGGGTACATGGTTCACCGACTATGAGATTGATGATGACGAACTTGCAGCAGGAGATGTCACCTATTGCTACGTGGTCCAGACCGATGGCACGATAACCCGTCGTGAGGAGGGCTCACTCCACTCTATCCCTTTTACGCGCGCCAAGCGGCTCGTGCTCTCGGACCGTTGGAAGGACTATCACGGAAGTGAGATGGAACAGCGTACCGTGGCCATACCTTACGTCCATCACAACAACCGCCCACGATGGAAAGGTGCCGGTACAGCCATCCCGGTTTTTTCACTCCGGTCAGAGAGGGATTTCGGAATAGGCCAATTTACAGACCTGAAGCTTCTTGTGGATTGGGCTGCCGCTACAGGACAGAGTATCATACAGACACTGCCGGTGAATGACACCACCATGACCGGCACATGGAGGGACTCCTACCCCTACAGCGCCAACTCATCATTCGCCCTCAACCCGATATACATTGACCTGGAATTTGTCGGGACACTCAGTGACAAAAAATATCTCAAAAACATAGAGAAGGAACGCAAGTCACTGAACGCCCTCCCCGCCATAGATTACGAGAGGGTTTTCAAGCTCAAAAGTGACTATCTTGACCGACTGTATGCAGAATTCGGCGAGCAATGTTTCAAGAGCAAGGAATACAGGGCCTTCTTTAATGCAAACCGTTCCTGGCTGGAACCTTATGCACTCTACTGCTACCTGCGTGACAAATACGGCACAGCCGATTTCCACCATTGGAAAGAGTCGGAGTTCGGTCCCAACCTGTTGGACAGGTACTGTACTTCCGGAGGAGTGCATTACCACGAAATCCGCAAGCATTATTTCATACAGTTCCATCTGGACAAGCAACTCACAGATGTAAAGAAATATGCCAATCGCAAAGGTATCCTGCTGAAAGGGGACATACCCATTGGCGTAAACCGTCACAGCGCCGATGTCTGGATACATCCTGAGTTATTCCACACAGACTGCCAGGCCGGAGCTCCGCCCGATGCATTTGCGGTAGATGGCCAGAAATGGGGAATGCCCACCTACAATTGGGACAACATGGCACATGACGGATACTCATGGTTCGTGGCCCGATTCCGTAAGATGGCCGATTATTTCGATGCATACCGTATAGATCATTTGTTGGGTTTTTTCCGCATCTGGGAGGTCCCGTTACAATATCACAGCGGTCTCATGGGACGCTTCAATCCCGCCCTCACCTACACCCCGCAGGAACTATGGGACCGCGGATTTCCGTTCAACCCCGCAATGCATGCGACAGCACCTGCAGGTACCCCCGAAACCAATGTGCTGTTCCTTGAGGACATGCATCGGCCCGGAACATATCATCCGCGCATAAACGCCTTTGACACAGCGGTTTTCAGATGGTTGCCCGAAAATGAGCAGGCCGCATTCCAGAGCATTCACGACGATTTTTACTACAGCCGCAACAATCATTTCTGGAGCGACTCCGCCATGTCAAAACTGCCCACTCTCATTGATGCTACCGATATGCTTGTATGCGGTGAGGACCTGGGTATGATTCCCGCCTGTGTCCCGGACATAATGGACCGCCTGCGCATCCTTGCTCTTGAGGTACAGCGCATGCCCAAGAACATGGGTGTAAGCGTATCGGACCCGGCCACCTACCCCTATATGTCGGTCTGCACCACATCGACTCACGATATGAGTGTATTGCGCACATGGATTGAGGATGAGATGGAGCCCAACAGCGTGATATCGGCAAAGAAAGCTACTGTGGCAGCATGCACCAGCGTCATATCGGCCCACCTGGCATCGCCCTCCATGCTGGCTATATTCCCGCTGCAGGACTGGCTTTCCATGAGCAGTTCGCTTCGATACAAAGATCCGGCATCAGAACGTATCAACGTCCCTGCCGATCCCAATAACTACTGGCACTACCGCATGCACCTTACCCTTGAAAAACTCTGCTCCGCACGTAAATTCAACGACGAAATCCGCCAGATGCTATACCTATCTGGGCGCTAAAGAGTTGGAGGACGCCACTGGGGACGGTTCTTTTTGGCGTCCAAAGTGCGTTATTTTTCCTAACTGCGTATCAGAGCCAAAGAGAACCGTCCCCATGGCTGCAAATTGCAGGCTTTTTCCTATCTTTGCAAACCAAAACAAGATTGCATGTTCGAAAATCTATCCGAAAGACTTGAAAGGTCACTCAAGATACTGAAAGGTGAAGGCAAAATCACCGAAGTCAATGTTGCCGAAACCCTCAAGGACGTACGCAAAGCCCTGCTTGATGCCGATGTCAACTACAAGGTAGCCAAGCAGTTCACCGATACCGTAAAGGAGAAAGCCCTGGGCATGAACGTGCTCACATCGGTCCGTCCCGGCCAGTTGATGGTCAAGGTGGTACATGACGAGCTTGCAACCCTGATGGGCGGCCAGGCCGTCGACATTGACATCAAAGGACATCCCGCCGTCATCCTGATGGCCGGTCTGCAGGGTTCCGGTAAGACCACCTTCAGTGCCAAGCTTGCCAACCTGCTCAAGACCAAACGCGCCAAGAAGCCGCTGCTTGCAGCCTGCGACGTCTACCGTCCCGCCGCTATCGACCAGCTCAAAGTTCTGGGTGAGCAGATAGGCGTAACCGTATATACCGAGCCTGACAATAACAAACCTGTCGAGATTGCACAGAACGCAATCAAGGAGGCCCGCGCCAAAGGTTATGACGTAGTTATCATCGATACCGCCGGCCGTCTGGCCATTGACGAGATGATGATGCAGGAGATAACCGCCATCAAGGAGGCCGTAACTCCCAATGAGATACTCTTTGTGGTTGACTCCATGACCGGTCAGGATGCCGTCAACACCGCACGTGAGTTCAATGAGCGTCTGGATTTCAGTGGCGTAATTCTGACAAAACTTGACGGTGACACCCGCGGCGGTGCCGCCCTGTCCATACGTACCGTCGTCAATAAGCCCATCAAGTTTGTCGGTACCGGCGAGAAGATGGATGCATTCGATGTCTTCCACCCCGAGCGTATGGCAGACCGTATCCTGGGCATGGGCGATATCGTATCGTTCGTGGAGCGTGCACAGGAAAACTTTGATGCCGAGCAAGCCAAGCGCCTCCAGAAAAAGATGGGCAAGGGCAAGTTTGATTTCAACGACTTCCTGGAGCAGATAGGTCAGATCAAGAAGATGGGTAACATGAAGGACATTATGGGCATGATACCCGGAGTTGGCAAGGCCATCAAGGATATTGACATAGATGACAATGCTTTCAAGGGTATAGAGGCCATGATTTACTCTATGACCCCGCAGGAGCGCAGCAACCCTGAGCTTTTGGACAAGAGCCAGTCACGCCGCAACCGCATAGCAAAGGGCAGCGGTGTTCCGCTTGCCGAGCTCAACCGCATGCTCAAGCAGTTTGAGCAAACCCGCAAGATGATGAAGAACGTGGCAGGCGCCAAGTTACCCAACCTGGGTTCAATGATGAGACGATAAACAAAACGACATATGCAACTGATAGACGGTAAGGCTGTAGCCGAACAGGTAAAACAGGAGATTGCGGCACAGGTAGCTGCAATGGTAGAGAAAGGTCAGAAACGCCCCCATCTGGCAGCCATTCTGGTAGGTCATGACGGCGGCTCGGAGACATACGTAGCAGCCAAAGTCAAGGCATGCGAGGTTTGCGGATTCAAATCCACACTGATCAGATTTGAGAGCGACATTACAGAAGATGTACTTCTGGCCAAAGTCGCAGAACTCAACAATGATCCCGATGTAGACGGATTCATCGTACAGCTTCCCCTACCCAAGCATATCAATGAGCAGCATGTAATCGAGGCAATAGACTACCGCAAGGATGTTGACGGATTCCATCCCATCAACGTAGGCCGCATGAGCATAGGACTGCCCTGCTTCATATCGGCCACTCCTAACGGTATCATGGAGCTGCTTAAGCGTTACAATATCGAGACCCGCGGCAAGAAAGCCGTTGTTCTGGGCCGCAGCAACATAGTAGGCAAACCCATGGCCAGCCTGCTCATGCAAAAAGCCAATCCCGGCGACTGCACCGTAACCGTATGCCATAGCCACACCGCAAACATCAAGGAGGAGTGCCTGCAGGCCGATATCATAGTAGCAGCCCTGGGCCAGCCCGGTTTCGTTAAGGCCGATATGGTCAAGGAGGGTGCCGTAATCATCGACGTTGGCACCACACGCGTACCCGATGCCACCAAAAAGAGCGGATTCCGCCTGTGTGGTGATGTTCAGTTTGACGAGGTAGCTCCTAAGTGCAGCTACATCACTCCCGTTCCCGGCGGCGTAGGTCCCATGACCATCTGCTCGCTTATGAAGAATACCCTGCTTGCAGGTCAGAAGTGCATTTACGAGTAAACCGTGACCAGGTCTGCCATATTCATCGGGATATGGCTGATATGCACGCCTGGCGCATCGGCCCAAATCCCTGACAGTATCTCCCTCTACTTTGCCGGAGATATGATGCAGCATAAGGCCCAGCTTAACGCGGCATTACAACCCGACGGTACATACGACTATAGCGGCTGTTTCACTCAGGTAACCCCTGAGATTGAGGCAGCCGATATTGCTGTCTGTAACTTTGAGACCACCCTTGGTGGAGCCCCCTACTCCGGTTATCCGCAGTTCTGCTCACCCGATGAGTACGCCCAGGCCATCCGCGATGCCGGTTTTGACATCTTCCTTACAGCCAACAACCACTGTATGGATACCCGTAACCGCGGTCTCATACGCACTCTCGATGTACTGGACAGTCTGGGTATAAAGCATCTGGGTACCTACCGCAATCAGGCCGAGCGGGATTTAAACTATCCTTATATCATAAAGCACGGCAGCATTCGCATAGCCCTGCTCAACTACACCTATGACACCAACGGTATTCCCGTAGTCCCGCCCTGCATAGTAAATTACATCGATACAACCATCATAAAGAAGGATATTGCCCGCGCACGCCAGCTCAAAGCCGATTGCATAATTGCCTGCATGCATTGGGGAACCGAATATATGACCGAACCGGACAGACAGCAACGTCAACTTGAAGACTGGCTTTACGCCCACGGAGTAGATCATATCATAGGCGGTCACCCTCATGTGGTACAGCCCGTTCGCACTTTACCGGATTACCGGAACCGCCCCATACGACATCTCACAGTCTGGTCACTTGGCAACTACATATCCAACATGAGTGCTCCCAACACCTACAATGGCCTAGCCGTAACGCTCCACCTCAAGAAAAACGTCCTTGATACCCGCATGACACATTACGACATACATCCCAACCACACTGAACGGCCTAAATACGTTGTCGTTCCAGAAAAATGACCCATTGGGGACTGTCCCCTTTGTGCCTTTTTTTTTACCTTTGCAAAAACCATTTTCTTATGAGATCCTTACTAGCCACCTTCTGCGCTATGCTGATGACTCTTTCAGCAAGCGCCAAACTTACAATCCAGGAAATCCGCACTGCCTCAAACAACGTCATTGAACTCTATTTTCTAAGTGATACTCTTGATGTCAATGAGGTCGATATCTCTGATGCCTCTCAATGGAAGGTAAACGGCACTCAGGTACTGGGCGTGAACCGTACCGCTGCAGCAGCCAATCAGTGCGATCACTTTATCTATCTGACCGTACCAACGCTCAAGAACGGCCAGAAATACAGCATCGAGACTCCTTACGGCAACTACAGTTTCAAATTCTCTGACAAAGAGGTTTTCTGCGAGGCTATTAAGACCAATCAGGTTGCATACAGCGCATTGTCAACCAAACGCTTCGCCAACTTTGCCATATATCTGGGCGACGGCGGTGTAAAGAAGATTGACGGTACTCTGCCGGGTTACACCGTATACCAGATCAAGAAAAACAAGATCGGCAAGAAAGTCACATCTGGCCAGCTTGTAGAGATAGGCGACGACCGTTCATCGGGCGATTATGTTTACCGCATAGACCTTTCACAGGTTCCTGAGGGCGGTCCCTATAAGATTGTGGTTGACGGTTATGGCTCATCCTACCCCTTTGGTGTAGGTGGACAGTTCTCACAGAAACTCTCATACGTAAGCTTCCGTTCACTGTTCAACCAGCGCTGCGGCATCCAGATCATAGAGCCCTACTCTGATTTCAGTTACCGTACCAAACGCTGCCACGAGACTATATATCAGACCTATGACCGTATCGGCGAGGCCCGTCTGGTAGTAAAGGGCACAGAGCCCACCATCCAGGCCTGGGGTGGATACCACGATGCAGGCGATGCAGACCGCCGCACCTATCATATGGACGTACCCAGCACACTGCTCACCACATTCGAGGCATTCCCGGAGCTGTTTACCGATGACCAGTTCAATATCCCCGACAAGTTTGACGAGCAGTTCAACATACTGGGCAAAGGTAACGGAATACCCGATATCCTTGACGAGGCCGAATGGGGCACAATGTTCTGGAAATACTTCCAGGAAGAGGACGGACAGATTCCATGGGGTACCGAGACCAACGGATACTCACCTTTTACCACATATGACTTTGAGGACCACCTGTTCGGATCAGAGACACTTGACCCGCGCACATCCAGCTGGGCATCGGGCCTGTTCTATCACTTTGCCCGCATAATAAAGCCCTATGACGAGGCCAAGAGCAAGGAATATGTGGAGCGTGCAGAACTTGCATACAATGCATCAGTCCGCGTTTATGCAGAGCGTAACCGCCAGATGCCGGCCACATTCCAGATGTATTATAATGTAGAGAAATACCTGATGACCGGTGACGAAGCATGCCACGAGTATGTAAAGGCACATGCCCTTGACGCCGCACAGATGCAGAGCACCTACTATCAGGGTTCAGAGATATTTGCCGAGCGAGGCTGGCTTGCTTCATATTTCTTCAGCTACCTGCTTGCGCCCGCCAGCAAGACTGACCCGGCAACCGTGCAAAAGTTCATGGCCATCCTAAATACAACCGTAGACTCACAAATGAAGGTATTCACTGAGAATGCCTATCCCAACGGAGTATCACTTAACGTAAACTGGTGGGGCAGCAACGTAGCACAGGGACAGTACTCGTTCCCCATCGTGCTTATGTGGAAGCTTACCGGTAAGCAGGAGTATATAGACGTAGTAAGCCAGATGATGGACTATGCTCTGGGTCTGAACCCGCTGGGCAAGTGCTACATGACCACTCTTGGATTTGACCAGGTACACTGGCCACATGACCGTGAGAGCGCTTACACCATTGAACAGGGCTGGGGTCCGCGTCCCGGCATCCTGGTATTCGGCGCCGGAAACTATGTCCGCAACTATCCCAGCTACCCGGCCATAAGCCGTAACACCACTCCCCGTGAGCGTGCCTACATAGATATTCTTGACAACTATCAGAATAACGAATATACCATTTACCAGAGCCTATGCTTCCCGTCTGTAGTCTATCCAATCCTGGCTAACGGCTGCACCTGGAAACCTGGCGACAAAGACCCCTATAAGTGAACGAGATAGTATCTGCAATTAATAAGATAGTCTGGAACCCGGGGCTGGTTGTACTGCTACTGGGAGCCGGACTGTTTTTCTCTATCTGCACGCGCATGGTGCAGGTTCGCCGTTTCGGCATGATGGTCCGTTCGCTTTTCAGCAAGAAACGCGGTGCTGACGGAATTTCATCATTCGAAGCCTTCTGTATAGCCCTTTCGGGCAGAGTGGGAACCGGCAACATTGTAGGAGTAGCCACAGCCATTGCATTCGGCGGCCCCGGAGCCGTATTCTGGATGTGGGTGGTGGCATTCTTCGGCGCATCGACCGCATTCGTGGAATCCACCCTGGCACAGATATACAAGTTCCGCCACACAAGCGGATATCGCGGCGGCCCCTTCAACTTCTTTGATGAGGGCTTGGGCCAGCGCTGGCTGGGAATAGTCTTTGCCGTCATAACCATCATTGCCTGCGCCGTATGCCTTACAATGGTGCAGTCCAACGGTGCTTCATCCACCATGCACAACGCATTCCCCGTATCCACTCTGACATCGGGCATTATCATGGCTGTCCTGTTGGGTGTGGTAATTGTAGGCGGAGTTAAGCGAATAGCTAAGGTGGCATCAATCGTAACCCCGTTCATGGCTTTCGGCTACATCGCCCTGGCCATTGTAGTGGTTGCATACCATATCAGTGACGTTCCTGCAGTATTCAAGAGCATATTCACCAATGCTTTCGGCATCAACCCCGTATGCGGCGGCATAATAGGCTCCACAATCGCAATGGGCGTAAAACGTGGCATATTCTCAAACGAAGCCGGTCAGGGAACCGGCGCAATGGTATCGGCAGCGGCCGATGTCCCCGCTCCAGCTCAGCAGGGTCTTGCACAGGCATTCTCAGTGTATGTTGACACACTGTTTGTCTGCACCGCAACCGCCCTTATGATACTGACATCGGGCACCTACAACATATTGGATTCAAACGGCGATATGCTGGTGGCAAACGCTCCGGAACTTGGCAACAACTACGCTGCATTCACACAGAATGCGGTCGATACCGTGTTTGCAGGGTTCGGCAGTCAGTTCGTATCAATAGCCATGATATTCTTTGTGTACAGCACCATCATGGCATACTACTTCTATTCAGAATCAAGTATAATATACCTGTTCAGAGGCCGTAACCCCAAACGCGAGAAACTGGTAATCCGCATTCTGCAGGCCGTAATGCTGGCATCTGTAGTCTACGGAGCCGTACGTGAGGCCGATGTGGTCTGGCAGCTGGGCGATATAGGCGTAGGCCTGATGGCGTGGTTCACGGTCATTGCCATCATACTTCTTTACCCCAAAGCAATAAAAGCATTAAAAGATTATGAAAAAGGACAATAAGCTGATATCTATAATTAAGGACAAGGAGAGACTGCACAGGATACTGTTTGAAGGAACCGATCCACTTTCAAAGCCCGTTGACATAGCCATAATGATTGCCATAGGACTGTGCGTACTCATGGCGTCATTGGAGAGTGTGGTCAAGGTCAGCGACTTCTCGTTCCAGGCCCTGATCCATCTGGAACTGAACGGCATTGGAATTCTCAAGGCATCGATAATAGTACTTGAATATGTCCTGAGCATACTGTTTGCTATTGAGTACGTTCTCAGAATCTATTGCTCGCCCGTAAAACGCGAGTATGTGCTGAGTTTCTTCGGTATCATAGACCTCATGGCCACCCTGCCCCAGCTGCTCAGCATCTTCTTCCCGCCGCTTAGGTACTTAGCCCTCATGCGAACATTCCGCCTGTTCCGCATATTCCGTGTTCTCAAGTTGTTTGCTTTCCTCAATGAAGGTTACATGCTGCTTGAGAGCATCCGCAAGAGCCTGGTCAAGATCATGGTATATTTCATGTTCGTGGTAGTTCTTGTATGCATACTGGGCACAATAATGTACATAGTAGAGAGCGGTACACCCTTTACGCGTTTCACTAGCATACCCACAAGTATCTATTGGGCAATTGTAACCCTTACCACTGTAGGTTACGGCGATATCACGCCGGTAACGGCATTCGGAAAGTTTCTGTCAGGAATAGTAATGATTCTTGGTTACACCATCATAGCCGTCCCCACCGGTATCGTATCGGCTACAATGATCAACTCTTCAAACAAGAAAGGAAAGGACGGCCGATGCCCCCGCTGCAACGAGAAGACAGATCTCAACGCCAACTACTGCAAGCACTGCGGCGAGCGACTGCATTAAAAAAAGTACCAAAGGGGACAGACCCCAATGGTACTCTTTTTATTACTCTTCAGTCTCTTTAGACTTTTCTTCTTCGTGATGTTTGATGTAATAGTCCCCTATGCCTTTCTGCTGGAAATTGAATCTCCTCTTGGCACCAAGGTCTCTCATCTGATTTGCAAAATGTAATTTATTCCACAACATGGCTGTAGCAATTATTGGTTTATGCAATAATACACAAAGAACTTCTTATTTCAAAGACTTTTTCCAAAAATTAAATCTATTAGTTTGATTATTGATTTTATATTCATATATTTGTTACACACAATAACCAATTAATCCTTTTGCAATATGTCACTTTGGAATCTTAGCAAAGACATTAAGATCTTGGGTAAGCCCAAGAGGCTTTTCAAGTTCCATGACGGCCCCATCATAAGCAAAGAAAAGGCCGATGAATCCGTCACCGAACCCAAAGAACAAAAAGAGTAAATAAATCACCTCAACCTTTTGCGTTATTCTGATTAATTGCTACCTTTGCACCGCTTTAATCGGAACACCGATTTATATGGTGCCCGTAGTTCAGTTGGTTAGAGCGTCAGATTGTGGTTCTGAATGTCGTGGGTTCGAGTCCCACCGGGCACCCCAAAAGCAGAAAAGAGGTCATATCGACCTCTTTTCTGCTTTTGTGATGCCCTTTTTCGGCACATCTTTAATGCTTTTATGTATTTTCGCAGAAAACATGATAAAAATGAAAACCGGAAAAATCATCATAGCAACAGTCGCACTACTGGCTATAACTGCTTGTACTAAAAAAGGTGACAAGTACGCATTCCAGTATGTAACTTTTAAGGAAGAGCTGCCCTATACGCAGGGCAAGGATCATCCCTCATGTGTATTTGACCTTAATGTACTTAAGGCACACGGCACCGACACACTCTTTGCCGATGCCTTTAACGTTGATATCTCATACTATCTGTTCGGCAAGCGCACCACCGATGTACGCGGTGCCATGATTACATTCATCGACTCCATAATCAGTGATTTCAAGGAGGAAAACAAGGAACAGATCCGTTATGCGAAAGAAGAAGGCTTTGAACCGCGCGACATCGACTATGAGTACATAATTGAAACCGAAGTGCATTACGGCAACAACCGCGATATCATCGGCCACTTCATAAAGACTTACCAATATACCGGAGGAGCCCACGGCGGCACTTTCATAACCTGCCGTAACCTTCGTCTGGAGGATGGCAGCGTAGTGACACTTGACAACTATTTCAAGCCGGGCTATGAAAAGGTGCTTTTACCTGTCTTGGAAAAGAAACTGTTGGAGTATGCCGAATGCAGCAGCCGCGATCAGCTTGACGAGCACGGCTATTTCAGCAATGAGCCCCTGTTTGTATCCAATAACTTTGAGATACGTCAGGATACCATCGACTTCATCTACAACCAGTACGACATTGCACCCTACTCCACAGGAATCACCACCCTGATGGTTCCGACAGATGAGATCCGCAGTATAATCAGATAACGTTAATCCACTCCTCTTCGCCTCCCCAGAGTTCCAGGAAACGCATAAAACCTGCGTTAGACACTACTACGCTGGCTGTATTCTCACATGGATGGAATGATACGCGTTCTGCAGTCTTGAGGTCGGCGTCCAGGAAGTATTTCACGCGGTGACCGTTATCAAACAGTTCCTTTGGGTTTACACCCTCCTTGATCCAACCAAAGTCGCGTGAGCCATCGGGATTCTTTATTGCCGGATGCTCCGCCAGATTCATATCATTGATAAGGCCGTATGCGCATACTGAACCCGGCGCAACGCCCAGGCATCGGTCCATTCGTTCAGGACTGGCAAAACTGAGCTTACCCTGACGCACGATATGCTCCAGCCCGTGAATGTCCAGATTCTTGTGGCACTCAAAGCTGGCCATATAGTGACGGTTACCCTTATGGTTGCGGAAAAAGAGGTTCTTGCAGTGCGTTGAGTCAATATTCTTCCAATAGGCTAATGCTTCCTCAATGGTTGGCAACGGCGGATGATAGTGCACCTGATACTCTATCCCGTGCTCCTCGAGCCAATTCAATACAAATTCTGTCTTTGTCATTTTTCAAAGTGCTGGTAATCCCTGAGAGAGTTCCAATTGCCTCCCCACTTGAAACCATGCTCAGTAAAGATGCGATAACAGGCATCATCCTCATCAATCTTGCACGGGAACTCCCACATCCTGTCCATATAAGCCTCTCCCGGCGCGGGCGAAACCGTTTCATTGACATAAGGAAACCTGTAATAAGGATTGTAAAGAGGATTGATATCTATTGCCATTCCAGTAGCATGTTTTGAAATCCTTTCCGATGGGCCCGTCAATGAACGCCAGTTGAAAGCCGATGTGTTGTTGTCGGCCATGGAAAGTTTATCATCACCTTCGTAGTAGTCAACAAGCCGCACTTTCTCTATAGGATAGGACAACTCATACAACTCACGCATGATGTCAAGCATATCGTCTGCTATATTCTTATTCACGACCATTTCACCGACTATGGCCTGACCATCCATATTACGGTGTAAAACAAACAGATAACGTAAATCACTGCGGGGAGTGGTGCAATCCTCCTTGTAGGAACGACCCTGCATGAAATCGAATATCACATCGGGAATTTCCATGCAGACAAAAAACGAATCTATACCGTATTTTTCCAGAAGCTCATCGGGAACGACACATCCCGGACCGAACGTCATCTGCTCTTGGGGAGCGGTCTGTCGGCAAGCTGCCGTTAACAGAAACAGCACCGATATGAATATCGCTCCAAATAATCCTCTTCCTTTCATAAACACACAAAAATACACAAATAATTCGTATGTTTGCTTTTGGTATGACAAATAACAGATACGCGTTATTCTTTGACATTGACGGAACCCTAGTGAGTTTCGACACCCACCGGATCCCGGCATCGACCATACAGGCACTGACACAGGCCAAGGCCAACGGATCGGAGGTTTACATAGCCACCGGACGTCCGCCCATGATCATCACAAACCTGGGGGACATCAGTCATCTGATAGACGGATTCATCACCACTAACGGTGCCCTTTGCTACATAGGTCAGGAGACAGTGCGTTATCAGCCCATCCCCAAGCAGGATGTAATAACCTGCGTGAATGATTCAAAGTCAAAGAACTACGGTCTTATCGTTATCGGCAGGAACGATGCAGCAGTACTCGATCCCACAGGCTGTGTAGACAGGATATTCCGTCAGTATCTGAACGTAAAGGAGTTTGAGCTTACGTCACCGCTTGAGCAGGTACTGCAGCAGGATATCCTGCAATTGACCGCCTTTTTTGACTCTGACTACGAGAAGGAATTCATGCCAAGCCTGTCCCACTGCGTATCGGGCCGATGGCATCCCGAGTTTACCGACATAACCTCAATTGAGGCCGATAAGGGAAAAGGCATCCAGGCAATTGCACAGCACAAGGGCTTTGACGCCAGTCATACCATCGCCTTCGGTGACGGCGGAAACGACCTGTCAATGATTAAGCAGGCCGGAATAGGCGTGGCTATGGCCAACGCCACCCCAGAACTCAAACGGCATGCCGATTACATTACCGATTCGGTCGATGACGACGGCATCCCGAACGCACTACGACATTTCAATGTGATATAAAAGGAGCTATATTTGTGGTATGAAACCTATAATTATTGACCTAAAGGACTATGAGCTTTCCGGAGGCGGAAAGCTTGGCGAGAGTTACATCAAGAAGGATAATCCCGATATCCTGCTCAAGCTCTACTCCACACAGTTGGAGAAAATGGGACTTGACGAGTATGAAAGAGCGTGCAAGGTATATCAGATGGGACTTCCCTGTCCCGAACCCGGCCAGATTGTACGCACCACCGATGGCCGTCTGGGCATCCAGTACAAGCGCATTCACGGCAAACTGTCATACGCCCGTGCCCTCAGTTACCATCCTGAACTCATTGAGCAGTATGCGGTAGAGTTTGCAGAACTCTGCAAGAAACTGCACTCAACCGTACCCCCGGCCGGCCTTTTCCCCACTATCAAGGACCAGTTCACCGATTATATAAAGGAGAACCCCTTCCTGACCGACAGTGAGCGTAGCGGCATAATCAAGTTCATCAGTAACCTGCCCGATGCAAATACCGCCGTTCATGGTGACCTGCATATAGGCAACGTGATATTTGACGAGAGCGGCCGCAAGTACCTTATAGACTTGAGCGAATTCAGCACAGGCACGCCACTCTTTGACATGGGCATAATCTATCTGCAGTGCTGCTTCATTCCAAATGAGGTGGAAATGGAGCTCTACCACATAACCAAAGATGTATCAACCAAATTCTGGGACCTCTTTGTAAAGGCCTATTACGGGGCCGATGTAAACGTCGAGGAGTTTAACAGACAGATCTTCCCATACACCCTTCTGCGCATACTCTGCGTAGAGAAAATGATGGGCGAGCCTATCACCCACATACGTCCCCTGGTCCATTCCATTTTTCTAAACGAACAATGATTTTCAGCATATGAATTTTGTAATGATTCTCCAGCTGCTTATTGTATTGGCAGCGCTTTATGTAGGTTCGCGTTACGGAAGTCTCGCGTTAGGTGCCATATCGGGAATAGGTCTGGCCATTCTGGTCCTGGGCTTTGGAATGAAACCGGGAAATCCGCCCACCGATGTCATCTACATCATAATTGCAGCCGTCACATGTGCCGGAATCATGCAGGCCGCAGGAGGTATGGACTGGCTCATTCAGCTAGCTGAGAAACTGCTCCGCAAGCACCCCGAGCACATTACATTCCTGGCTCCGTTATGTACATTCTTCCTGACCGTCCTGGTAGGAACAGGTCACGTGGTCTATACACTGATGCCCATCATCTGTGATATTTCCCTGAAAAAAGGCATACGTCCCGAGCGTCCCTGCGGTGTGGCATCGGTTGCATCACAAGTGGGTATAACCTGCTCGCCTATTGCCGCTGCGGTTGCATCGTTCGTAATAATAAGCAACAATAACGGATTTGACATAAACAACCTTCAGGTCATAGCAGTCACCATTCCCGCCTGTCTGTGCGGACTGATGGCCGCCGCCCTCTGCTCATACAAGCGCGGCAAGGACCTTGACAAGGATCCCGTTTTCCAGGCACGCAAGGCCAATCCCAAGATGTATAAGTACATGTACGGCGAAACCGCATCCGTGCTTGACAAGGAGGTCACCAAGAGTGCAAAAATGTCGGTCTACATCTTTCTGGGCGCGCTTTTGGTCATTACGCTATACTCTTTCTTCCAGATAATAGGCTGCGACATCCGTCCTAAGGTAGGTGAAAAGCCCATAGGCATGAACATCATAATCCAGATTGTGATGATTACGGCTGCAGCATTGATGATCATAATAGCCAAGGCCAATCCCCGCCAGGCAATCATAGGCAACGTATGGCAGTCAGGTATGGTTGCCGTAATAGCCATTTACGGAATAGCATGGTTGGCCGATACCTATTTCAGCAACTATCTGCCTATGATGCAGGACGGTCTGCAAGGCATCGTAAGCAAATATCCGTGGGCCATATCGCTGGTATTCTTTGCGGTATCCGTGCTGGTCAACAGCCAGGGTGCCGTAGTCGTTGCCATGCTGCCTCTGGCCTACTCGCTGGGCATTCCCGGCCCTGTGCTTCTGGGCGTATTGCCATCGGTTTACGGTTATTTCTTCATACCCAACTATCCGTCCGATATCGCTACGGTCACCTTTGACCGCTCCGGTACCACCAGAATAGGCAAGTACCTGCTCAATCACTCGTTCATGATGCCCGGTCTGGTGAGCGTAATAGTCAGCACGATAGTAGCAACCCTCATCACCAAGCTCGTTTATTGAGGTGACAAAGGGGACGGTTCTTTTTGGCACCTTTTTGACAATGGGTGATTACCTGAGCGGGGTGTTTCCGGGAAGGGTAATCAAGATTGCGGTCAATGCGGGGTTGGGTTGTCCCAACCGTGACGGGACTCTGGGGCGTGACGGGTGTATATACTGTAATAATCTGTCGTTTAACCCTGCTTACGCTGCAAATGATGCATCCGGAAGTATCACTGCACAATTAGCCGAGGGTGTCAAGTTCAACAGCCGCAAGGGTGAATGCTACGGGTATCTGGCTTATTTCCAGTCCTATACCAACACTTACGGCCCCACAGACAAACTGATTGAATTATATGAGGAGGCTTTACGTTTTCCTGGTGTAAAAGGTCTGGTAATAGCCACACGTCCCGACAGCATAAAGCCAGATCTGACCGATTGGTTTGAACTTAGGTTTGGACACAAAGCGGCAGCCGGGCATCCGCATCTGCTGGTTGAGATAGGCATAGAATCTACACTGGACCGCACTCTTCAGTTGATTAACCGCCATCACACCTACCAGTGTGCCGTTGATTGCATCAACGGCCTTAATGAGCGTGGAATAGATACAGGAGCACACCTTATTCTTGGCCTGCCTGGCGAGACAGAACAGGATTATATGATTCACGCGGAACGCATATCTGCCCTACCCATAAAGACGCTCAAACTGCATCAGCTGCAAGTGGTAAAAGGGACCGCATTGGCACGCATGTATGAGAAAGAACCTTTCAAACTCTTTACCGCACAGGAATATGCACGGGTGGTTGCCAACTTCATTAAAACTGCCCGCAAAGACCTCTATTACGACCGGTTTGTATCCGAAACCCCAAAGGATATGCTCATTGCTCCCTCCTGGGGCATAAAACCCCAAGCCTTCAACCGGATGGTTGAACACGAAAGACGTATTTGACCCTTTCTTACGTTCTGATAGTGAATAATTGAAAGAAATGTTTATGAAACGGTTCGTCATACTAGTATTAGCATCATTGTTTGCAATGCCTGCTTTCTCTCAGTATGAGATAAAGAAAGGAACTGTTAACTCCTTAAAATTAGATTCCAAGCTCCAAAACCCGGATCCCTCTTGGAAACGCAAATCCGAGAACTGTTTCATATGGCTATATGATGACGGCACGTACACCATTGAACTTGAAAGCTGGTGGGAATATATCTACCCTGGCGATATCAGTTTGGGAGGAGAAGGTGTAACACTTCACGTTTCGGCCGGTCATTATTATTGGGATGGTGAAAAGTTGCATTGTAAAGACGCAATTACCAATTCAACATTTGACTTTATCAGTTCCAATGGCAATCTGATAACTGTCAAAGGATTGCCATTCATAAATGACAGTGTCTTTTCTGGTTTCAGAAAAGATTCCCATACATTCCCGGATATATCAAATGCTATGACAGAAGCCAAATGGCAGGAACTGAACAAGTCTGTCAAAGAACTACCATTAAGAAATACCAGATACAAAACCACTCTGGAGGTATTCCGAAATATCTCCATCGATGTTAATCCAGACAACACCTATGAGATGGAATACGGTGGATTCCTGCTGTCTCAAGGTAAATGGGAGCGTAACGGGAATCTTCTTGTCATGCATGACAACAACGTTGGCGGTCACTGTTATGCCTTGATTGGAGACAACACACTGACAATATACCTAACGGAAGGAAAACCCAGGACATTATACGTTTATGAGGACGAAGCGGATATCCTGGTTTGCATAGATGGAGATGATGATTATGGAAAACCACTTGAAATAATACAGGATAAAGACGGAGTTTATCTGGCAGTTCCCGAAGGTCCGGAATACCCTGAAGGTACAAATGCACTTCTTGATTATATGAGGCGGACACAGATTTATCCCGAAGATGCCAAAAGGGAAGGTATTCAGGGACGGGTTCTGGTACAGTTCATAGTCGAGGAGGACGGCTCCATAACAAACCCAAAGGTCGTAAAAAGCGTATGTCCGTCACTTGACGCCGAGGCTGTCCGCATCATCTCCTCGATGCCAAAATGGAAACCCGGCAAGATTGACGGTAAGGCCTGCCGGGTAAGATTCACCGTTCCTATCAATTTCAGATTAAACTGATAATCCTGCGGGCGACCTCATCCGGATGATCCACCAGCATCTGGCCGTGATTCATCTTGGGGAAGACCTCTATATGGACCGATGGGTATAACTTGAGCAGATGCTCCGCTTGCGGCTTGGCAACGAACGCCTCTTTGGTGCCGTACCAGAAATGGATATCGGCCCCGTAAATGGCCTCAAGTTTGTTGGTATAGACTGATTTGTAACCGTCCAGAACTGATCGGCGGCCACCGAATGGAAAGACCTTGCGGCACTCGTCCAGCAGCACGTCAAAGTAGTGTGAGTGGAACACAAAACGCCAGAATCCGGTCCAGTGATAGCAGGTCCAGACATTGATGCTCTGGTAATAGCGCAGCGGGCCTTCAAGCCAGCGCGGCAGCGGCAGCAACGGTGCTGCATCCAGAATTGCGTGATCAATCGCAACCTCATTACGCTCCAGCACGCGTGACAGGATTTTGCCGCCCAGCGACAGTCCGTATACGCAATCCACCCTGCCACCGCAGTTTTCGCGAATGAATTTGATCACACGTCCGGCCTGACCGTCGACCGAATCAAACCGCGTGCATCGGCCCAGAGTGAAACCGTCCACCTGGAAAACGTATATCCGGAACTGCTCCTTAAGCAGCTCTATCAGCGGGAAGAATATCTGGTACGATACCCCCAATCCCGGCAGCAGCAAAAGAACGGGCTTCCCATCGGTCCCGGCTACATACCAACCATCTTCTGTAAACGATTCCTGTTTCATATTTCAAATGTTGGAAATGAGATCCTTGATTTTGGACTGGTATTTGCGGGAAACAGGGAGCTTTGCGTCCCCTACTGATACTGTATCCTGTGATTCCAGTTTGGCGTACTTGCTGTTTACAAGGAAGGCCCGGTGAATGCGTATGAATCCGGGACCAAGCAACGCCTCCCATTGGGAAATTCCGGTGCGATTGTTCAGCGCACGACCATCGGTTGAATGGACAATCACCTCCGTATCACAAGACTCCACATACAGAATCTCGCTGGGGAGCAGCGTAACTTTCCTGCGCATGGAGCAAAACGTGACGGGAGTCTCAAGTTCCGGATGTTTTACAGTGAGCCATCTATCTATCAATGAACCTCCTATGGCAAGTACGGAAATGATTATTGAAATAAAAATCGGGTTTAGTATTATACCGGGTAAAGGCATTTCATATGCATCATTATAATTATACTTGTGCCCCACCTCAATGATATGCCTTTGATTCTGAATTACATTGTTTGCTATAAAGATGAGCAAGAACTCAAATACCAGAATGGCCAGTACAATGTAAATAACGCCCTGTATGCCTTCACTACGTTTCTTGAATGAAACCTTAGGCAACAGATACTTGGCTGCGATGGCTCCGGGCAGGAACATACTGCCCAGAAACAGAGACTCCTGAAAAGTGTATCCTACACTCATCACGACCAATGCAGCTATCACCATAGACAGCATCCAATAGAATACGGTAATGCAGGTTCTCATATCGCATCACGAAGATATGAAATAGATGCCATTTCCTGCAATAAAACCGCATCCAAAACCTTCACTTTAAGGATTCGGACTCAAAACGTGGGATTTGACAGCGGTTTCAGAACCGATCTTGGGGATTTGACAATCAAAACGTGGGGACCAGCAGGGCATCGACCATTAACTTTGCATCAGTTCAAACCTAAAAACCAAAAACAATGAATTACATCATTTCTCAACTTCCCGGAGGCCTATTGGCCATCCTGACAATTCTGCTTGCACTGATCTTCCTCAGTGCCTGGAAAGCTCCCCGATGGGTCAGACCTATCGGCTCTATTGTTCTGGCAGTTGGTGCCATAAGTTATTTATACAGTATGCTACTGGCGTTCTATGACATTCAGATAGCAGGTGATATAAGTCCGTATGTAATGGTTGGTGGATTTAAGTATATGTTCATTACATGGGAATACATACTTTTTATCTATCTGATTTCACGCATAGTCTGTTTCATACAGAAACGGAATTCATAATAATCAAATAAAAGCCACTATGAATAATCTACTATTTGTTCTTCAATCAACTACTGTTTTCTCTGCTATAGCATTCATTTTACTTCTCATAGCAACTTGTATCGTTGCCAAGAAGGATCCCAGCAAACTATATGCTATAGGAACAATCACTATAATCGTAGGAATATTTCTTTTCGTTGTGTATGGAATTCACACATTTGATAACATACAGAAATGGGGACGCGACAGTTCATGGACAGTTGTCATACCAACTCTAAGACAATCCTTCTCTTCGCTCTTATGGGCATCGGTTGTCTATCTTATATCCCGCATACTCTACATCATCCGCACTCCTCGCATCTGAAAAGAGTACAATTGGGGTCAGACCCCAATTGTACTCTTTTTTAAGAAAGAAGCTCTTTGAGTTCCTTCTGGTATTTGCGGGAAACCGGGAGAGACTCCTCACCCACCTTGACAGCATCCTGATTGTAGGATTCAACGTGATTGCAGTTGACAAGGAATGCCCTGTGGATACGGACAAACGGATATCCCAGGGCCGATTCCCACTGCGATATGCCAGTCTTGTTACGCAGTTTGCGTCCATCGGTCGTATGGATAAAGACCTCGGTATCACAGGACTCAATGTACAGCATCTGGCTGGGAAGCAGCGATACACGCTTTCTCTCCGAGCAGAACGTTATGGGACTCTCCATCTCCGGATGATTGCGCGTAAGCCATCGGTCAATCAGTGAGCCTCCTATTGCCAGGACCGATACAATCACCGTTATGACAATGGGATTCATCAGACCCGTGTGCACAGGAAACCACAAAGCATTATAGACCTGCCATCCGCCAATAAATCTTGCTCCAGGCGACAGGATATAACTATATGAAGTAACCAAAAGCAGATATTCCATCACCAGAATGGCCAGGCATATATAAATAATGTTGCGTATACCCTCACCCATTTTCCTGAACGATACGCTCGGCAACAAATATTTGGCGGCAAGGGCTCCCGGCAGAAACATCACACCAATTAATAAGGCCTTTGCAAATTCCAGATGGGATGCAAACTTTAAAATCAGCGCGACAATAAGCACCGACAAGGTCCAATAGACAATGGTGATGGTTTTTCTCATAAACAGTCAGCATTTTTTCTGTGCACGAAGTTAGTGAATCAAACGACAACCTGGCAACAAAAAGACTGTCAAATCCCCCTCAAAACGGATTTGGATGCAAACAGTAGGATTTGACATGACAGCAGGCTGTGAACAGGGGGATACAACACTCTAATAATTATACTGACAGGAATAAACACCATATATTTGCACAGAACAAAAACAAAATCCGTTTGATATGGAAGAAGAATTAGTAGAATTAGTAGAAGATGTTGACGAGGTACCAACTGTTCTTGAATCATTTTTCAATTACGTGTTACCCCAAATGCCGCCTATCGCGATGTGTCTGATAACGCTGGCGCTGATATTTGTATTCCTGTGTGCCTGGAAAGCTCCCAGATGGATAAAACCGGTAGGATCCATCGCATTATCTATCGCTCTCATCTCTATCACTTGGCCGTATCTGATTACTTTCTGGCAGGATGCAGCAGCTGACTACCAATTCTCTCCAGGGAATTACTTTTGGTATAGTCAAAGAATGGCGCTGCTCTTGCTATATGGAGTAACGGTATTCATTATTTCACGTATTGTGTACCTTATTCAGAAATCACGCAATTGATCAATTAAACTAAAACAGAACGCTATGAATTTATATTTGACAGACACATTGCAGTATGTATTCTCATCATGCTCCGCATTCGATATAGTAGTTTACGCCCTTTTGTTACTGGCAACATTTGCCGCCGCGTGGAAAGCTCCGGGCTGGATCAGAACCATCGGAAAGATTTCACTGATGATGTGTTTTTTCTGTTTCCTGATCAACATACAGAACTTTATTGTGGACTATGAGATAAAGAGGCCGACAATCATGAGTATCGGCAGTCACAGCCGGGAATTCGAAGACCTTATAAGGACAACGCCCGAAATCCGAAACATGATAGTTAGAGATTTCAAGCCCTTGATGCTGGGAGACATTGCAAGGATCTTGTCGTCCATCTGTCTGGGAGGTTTCACCTACCTCGTCAACAGCATCACCTGCATCATCCGCCTTCCAAGACTTTAAATTCAAAGGCGAGATTTGAAATCCTGGTAGTTGAAAGATTTGATAAGAGTGTAGTCAGAGCCCTGCTTGAAGTAGATTGCAGGCAGGGGCATACCGTTAAAGGTATTGTTCTTTACCATTGAATAGATGGCCATATCCTCGAATATGAGGGTCTGGCCTTCTTTTAATGGTGTATCGAATGAGTATTCCCCAATTATATCGCCCGATAAGCAGGTCGGGCCACCTAGACGGTAGGTGTATGCTTTCTCGCCGGGCTGGCCGCTGTCGCGCAACGGGGGCCGATACGGCATTTCAAGCACATCGGGCATATGGCATGCGGCCGATGTATCCACGATTGCTATGTCCATTGCACCTGCGTGATGCTGGACCTCAAGTACCTGAGTGTGCAGATATCCGGCGTTGAGTGCGATTGCCTCACCGGGCTCAAGGTATACCGTAAGGCCGTAGCCATCCTTCATACGGCTGATACAGCGCTCCAGACGCGGAATATCATAATCAGCACGGGTAATGTGATGTCCGCCGCCAAAGTTTACCCATTTCATCTTTGGCAGCCACTCACGGAACTGCTCCTCAAAGCCGTTCAGAGTTGTCTCAAGATCATCGGAGTTCTGCTCGCAGAGAGTGTGGAAGTGCAGACCGTCCAGTAAAGCAATCAGATTGGCAGGAGCCTGACGGAACTCATCCAGAGTAACCCCCAGCCTGCTGCCGGGAGCGCAGGGATCATAGATTGCATGCTCGGCCGGCTGAGTCGAAATCTGCGGATTGATACGCAAGCCCACCTGCAGACCGGCATTCTTGGCGCGAGAACCAAACAGCTCAAGCTGACGTATGGAATTGAATACGATATGGTCGCAGATGCTCAAAATCTCATCCATATCCTCCTCGCGGAACGCAGGAGAGAAAACATGATTCTCACGACCGGGCATCTCCTCGTGGCACAAGCGGGCTTCAAAGAGTCCGCTTGCGGTAGCGCCACAGAGATATTCAGATATCAGCGGATAGACAGCATAGCAACTGAACGCCTTCTGCGCCAGCAGGATTCGGCATTCTGTACGGTCCATCACACCGCGCAGCACCCCCAGATTCTGCTCCAGGCGGTCGCGGTCAATGACGTAACACGGAGTATGCAGTTGCTCTGCGTTCATCGGACAAATAAATCAATCTACAAGTACAGGATTCTCATCCACAACCCAAGGCAGGCCCCACTTGTTCAGAGCCTCCATGTAAGGATCCGGATCAAACTCCTCAACGTTGAACACGCCTGCACCCTTCCACTGACCGGTCATAACCATCATGGTGCCGATCATTGCGGGAACGCCGGTGGTATAAGAGATAGCCTGTGAGCCAACCTCCTTGTAGCACTCCTGATGGTCGCAGACGTTGTAGATCTTGATGCTGCGCTTCTTGCCGTCCTTGGTACCGGTATAGATGCAACCGATGTTTGTCTTACCTACTGTGCGCGGACCCAGTGATGCGGGATCGGGCAGCAGAGCCTTGAGGAACTGGATGGGAACAATCTCCTTACCCTCAAACATAACGGTATCTGTACGCAGCATACCTACGTTCTCAAGACACTTCATATGAGTCAGGTAGCTCTGGCCGAATGTCATGAAGAAACGAATACGCTTTACGCCGGGAACGTTCTTGGCGAGTGACTCAATCTCCTCATGATGAAGCAGATACATATCCTTCATGCCAACCTGCTCAAAGTTGTACTCGCGCTTAATCTCCATGGGCTTGGTCTCAACCCAGTGACCGTTCTCCCAGTATGAACCGTTGGCCGATACCTCTCGCAGGTTGATCTCAGGGTTGAAGTTGGTAGCAAAGGGATAACCGTGGTCACCGCCGTTGCAATCCAGGATATCGATAGTATCGATCTGATCAAAGTAGTGCTTCAGGGCATATGCAGTGAATACGCTGGTTACGCCCGGATCAAAACCGGTACCCAGGATAGCGGTAATGCCGGCCTTCTTATACTTTTCCTGATAAGCCCACTGCCATGAGTAGTCAAAATAGGCGGTAAAACCAAGCTCCTTGCAGCGCTTCTCGTAGATGGCGCGCCACTTGGGATCCTCGGTATCCTCGGGCTCGTAGTTGGCTGAGTCAACGTAATGTACGCCGCAGGCAAGGCAGGCGTCCATAATGGTCAGATCCTGATACGGCAGAGCCAGGTTGAGCACTACATCGGGCTTAACGCTCTTGATCAGGGCAATCAGCTCATCCACGCTGTCGGCATTAACCTTGGCGGTCGTAATCTTGGAACGGCTCTTACCCTCGGCCTCAATCTTCTTCTTAAGGTCGTCACACTTGCTAACCGTACGGCTTGCAATGCAAATCTCGTCAAAAACCGCGTCGTTCTGGGCGCACTTCTGAATCGCAACTTGGGCTACACCTCCGCAGCCGATAACCAATACCTTTCCCATTTTATTTAATGCTTAATAGTAATTCTCTGATGATTTTGCAGGCAGCAGCTGTCGATGCTCCTGTCTGGTCATAAGGCGGACATAATTCGTTAACGTCCAGGCCAACGATATTGCAACCGCCACAAACAGTCTTAATTGCATCAAGTAGCTGCATGAAAGTTACGCCACCGTACTCAGGAGTACCTGTACCGGGAAATACCGACGGATCCATAACATCCAGGTCGATGGTAAAGTAGACGGGTGCATTACCCAGTCCCTTGACGGTCTCGGCAAGTCCGTCAAAGTTGAACTTGTGCAGGTCGGTGTGACCGGACTCGGCCCAGCGGAACTCGGCACGCTCACCTGAACGGATTCCGAACTGGTGGATTCGGCCGTCGCCTACCAAATCGTGACAGCGGCGTATTACGCAGGCGTGTGAGAGCTTTACATCCAGATAGTCGTCACGAAGGTCAGTGTGAGCGTCAAAATGGATGATATGTACATTAGGGTACTTCTTGAATACCTCGCGGAATGCGCCAAGCGTTACAAGATGCTCACCTCCTATCATGAAGGGGATTTTGTCGTCCTTAAGAATCGTGGCGGTACGGTCCGATATCTGATCCAACGCTTTCTCTGCACTACCGATGCAGAGCTCAATGTCACCGCTGTCAAATACGCTGATGTCCTCCAGATCACGGTCAAGCCAGGGACTGTAGGTCTCAAGGCCGAATGACTCGCTGCGGATGGCGTGCGGGGCAAAGCGGGTACCCGGACGGAATGACGTTGTGGAGTCAAACGGTGCGCCAAAGAGCACTATGCGGGCATCCTTGTAATCGGCATCACAACCTATGAATGTCTCAACGTTCCTTTGCAGCATAGCTTAGTCCTTTATGGTCTCCACATCGGCCAACATGCGCTCCACATATGCGGGCAGAGCAAAGCAGCCTTTGTGCAGGTTTGTTGTATAATAGTTGGTCTTTATGCCAAGCTTGTTCCATGCATCCGCATCCAAATCCAATACAGGACGGTACTTCTTTGACGCAAAGCCAAAGAGCCAGTAACCCGAAGGATAAGTCGGGATATGAGCCTGATATACGCGGCTTATCGGGAATCGGTTTACGATACGCATGTGAGCCTTCTGGGTCTCCAGGCGATCCTCCTCGTAGAAGGGGCTCTGATGCTGGTTCACCATGATTCCATCGGCCTTTAGAGCCTTGTAGCAGCTGCCGTAGAACTCGCGGGTAAGCAGACTCTCACCAGGACCGTAGAAACCGGCCGAGTCAACCACGATCAGGTCATACTCATTCTCGATATGGCGTATGTAACGCAGCGCGTTCTCGGTGTAGATAGTCACACGCGGATCATCCAGTGACTCTGCCATCTCGGGGAAAAACTCGCGGCAGGCCTGAACTACGCCCTCGTTGATCTCAATCAGGTCAATCTGCTGGATTGACTTGTACTTGAGCAGCTCACGTACCACACCTCCGTCACCTGATCCGAATACCAGAACCTTCTCGGCATTGGGATTCACGGCCATAGGAATGTGTGACAGCATCTCATCATAAATGAACTCATCGCGCTGAGTAAAGATGATGTAACCGTCAACAGCCAGGAAACGACCGAACTCGGGTGACTCAAAGATATCAACCCTACCCAGGTCGTTCTCGGCGGTGTAAAGGTGCTTGTCGACCTTTACGGAGAACTTTACGTTCGGAGTATGTAACTCAGTAAACCAGAATTCCATCTATAACAGAATCAATATGTTGTACTTTCCTTAATCACATTCAGACGCTCCACCTTCTCATCCTCGGGGCCTGTCAGCTGACAACCCTTCTCCTTTGCGTAGAGTATGTAGTCGATAATTTCCTGCGTGATGCGCTCACCCGGGGCCAGGATAGGAATTCCGGGAGGATAGCACATGACGAACTCCGTACATATACGTCCGTTGGTCTCGCGGATGGGAATCATCTCCTCCTTGGGAGCATAGAAAGCCTCCTGCGGAGTCATTACCACCGACGGATTGATATACTCATGATCGAACAGACCGGAACGGTCGCGGCTGTAACGGCGCTTGACGTCAACAAGTGCGCTCACAAGACGCTCAACCTCACGCATGCGGTCGCCTATCGATATGTATGCCAGCACGTTACCCATATCACCCAGCTCCAGCTGAATGTCATACTCGTCACGCAGCAGGTCATAAACCTCAATGCCTGCAAGGCCGATATCCAGGGTATATACTGTCAGTTTTGTTGGGTCAAAGTCAAACACACTGTCACCGTTTATCAACTCCTTGCCGTAAGCGTAATAACCGCCAATCTTGTTAATCTCGGTGCGTGCGTAATTGGCAATGCGCATAACCTCGGCAAACAGCTCCTTTCCGCGCAGGGCCAGGTTACGGCGTGAAATATCAAGACTTGAAATAAGCAGATAAGATGCACTTGTGGTCTGCGTGAGGTTTATCACCTGACGAACATAACCGGCGCTTACCTCAGGACCTGTAAGCAGGAATGAACTCTGCGTAAGACTTCCGCCCGATTTATGCATTGAGACCGATGACATATCGGCTCCGGCAGCCATAGCGGTCAAAGGCATATCCTCACCAAAGTAGAAATGTGTTCCGTGAGCCTCATCCACCAGCACCATCATTCCATGCTCGTGAGCCAGCTCAACGATCTTTTTAAGATTGGAGCATATACCGTAATAAGTGGGATTGTTCACCAGGATGGCCTTTGCCTCGGGGTTCTCCTCGATGGCGCGCTCCACCTGTGATATCTTCATACCCAGAGCAATACCCAGGCGGCTGTCAGTATCGGGATTTACGTAAATGGGAGTCGCGCCGTTCACAACCAACGCGTTGATGACGCTGCGGTGTACGTTACGCGGCAGGATTATCTTCTCACCGCTCTTGCAGGCGGTCAGCACCATAGTCTGTACGGCCGATGTCGTACCGCCCACCATAAGGAATGCGTGTGCGGCACCGAATGCCTCGGCGGCCAATTCTTCGGCCTCTTTGATTACTGAAATGGGATGACACAGATTGTCCAGGGGTTTCATTGAGTTCACATCCAACTCAACGCACTGCTTTCCCAAAAGCGAAACGAGTTCGGGGTTTCCCCTACCTCTTTTGTGACCAGGTACATCGAACGGCACCACTCGGTTCCTGCGGAACTCCTGAAGGGCTTCATAAACGGGAGCTTTTCGCTGATCCATCTACTCAAAAACGTTTTAAAAAGTTCAACCATCCTGCCTTTTTCCTGACCCTTTTTAAAGGGGACAAAAAAAAGACATAAACAATAAAACCTCTCTTGTTTACGTCTTCGGTACGCCGGCAGTAAGGCCTTTGTACTTTCAAATCAGAGTCTATATAGTAAACAAATACTTTTACTACTCTTCTTATTGACCGTTTTCCAAGTCGGGCGGTTATTAAAACCTCGGTTATAAAGTAACCAACTTTAAAAAAAGGGGTACGTTACCGTACACAATGTGCGTTATGCGCACAACTCAATAATAGGAAAACTCTGATTCAATCCATTCTGCTTTCCTGACCGCAAAGGTACTGCTTTTTTATTACCCCCCAACCTTTTTTATAAAAAATGCATTATCTTTGCACCGCTTTCCGGCAAGGGAGGCTTTCGGGATGTAGTTCAGTCCGGTTAGAATGCCTGGTTTGGGACCAGGTGGTCGAAGGTTCGAATCCTTTCATCCCGACAAAACAAAAAGAGGCTCAGCGGCCTCTTTTTGTTTTGTCGGGACGAAAGGATGTTTTTTATTTCGCTAACGCGAAAAAGCGCTCTCCGAGCGCCCTCGCTTCGCTCGTTTCCAGGATGGAATCCTACTTGAGAATCTCGTAGGCTTTGAAGCACTTGACAAGCTTCTCGGTAGCGATGTCGATTTGCTCCTTGGTGTGGGTTGCCATGAGCGAGAATCGGATCAGGGTATCCTCGGGGGCGCAAGCAGGCGGGATAACCGGATTCACGAACACACCCTCCTCAAACAGCATCTTGGTAATATAGAAGGTCTTGTAGAAGTCCCTTATATACAACGGTATGATAGGTGTCGATGTCTTGCCTATCTCAAATCCCAGCTGACGGAAATTATTCAGAGCATAGTTGGTCAGGTCCCAAAGATGAGCTATGCGTTCCGGCTCGTTCTTCATGATCTGCAGTGCGGCACGTGCGGCAGCAGTTGCAGCAGGAGTGTTGCTGGCACTGAAAATATAAGAGCGTGAATGATGGCGAACCCAGTTGATTATTGCCTTGTCAGCTGCGATGAATCCACCGATGGCTGCGAGAGATTTACTGAATGTACCCATCACGATATCAACCTGATCCGTAAGGCCGAAATGGTTGCACACACCGCGTCCGTGATCACCCAGGACACCCAGTCCATGAGCCTCATCAACCATGATAGCGCAGTTGTACTTATCCTTGAGAGCCACAATGCCCGGAAGGTCAGCCAAATCGCCCTCCATGCTGAATACGCCGTCAACGACTATCAGCTTGAGAGAATCAGGCTCGCAACGCTGCAGTGTTTTCTCCAGCGATGCCATATCGTTATGCTTGAACTTTAGCGGCTTGGCGAAAGAGAGACGGCGGCCGTCAACTATCGATGCATGGTCCAGGTCATCGCAGATGACATAATCATCACGTCCCATAAGGCATGAGATTGTACCCAGGTTGGTCTGGAAACCGGTAGAGAATATCATGGCATCCTCCTTGCCAACGAATTCGGCAAGCTCGGCCTCAAACTCCTTATGCAGATCCAGCGTACCGTTCAGGTAACGTGAACCGGCACAGCCTGTACCGTATTTCTTGGCAGCCTCGACAGCAGCCTCGATAACCTTGGGATGGTTTGTAAGACCAAGATATGAGTTCGAACCAAACATCAGGACCTTGCGGCCCTCCATTATAACCTCGGTATCCTGCTTACTGGAAATACATCTGTGATACGGGTAGATACCCTGTGCCATACCCTCCTGTGGGAGTGTATATTGTGCACATCTTTCGCTAAGTTTGTTCATAACGGCGCAAAATTAGTCAAATTGTCAATAGGTGCAACGTTTTTGCTTATCTTCGCATTAGAATTGTGCTGATATGAATGTAAAAAGGAAAATAGTATTCGTATACAACCCTGTATCCGGAAGTCTTCGACTCATACCGGTCATTCCTATCATCGAGAGGTTTGTAAACCGCGACCTTTATGACTTCACAATTGTCTCCACCAAGTACAAAGGACATGCCACCGAAATTGCACGTGAATATGCAGCAAAAAGATACGATGCTGTCATCGCTGTCGGCGGCGACGGAACCGTCAACGAAACAGGTCGCGGACTCATTGGAACAGACACCGCTTTAGGCATAATCCCCTGTGGCTCAGGCAACGGTCTTGCTCGTCATTTGGGCATCCCGCTCGACCCTTTCAAAGCAGTAAAATGGCTTGACAAATCCATATTCACCGAAATCGATTACGGTATGATTGAGGACCAGCCTTTCTTCTGCACTTGCGGTGTAGGATTCGACGCAAAGGTGAGTGACACCTTTTCAAAAGCCGGAACACGCGGAGTTTTGACCTACATGGAAAGTATTCTCAAGGAGATCGCCACATACAAAGACAAGACATACAAGCTCTCTTTTGACAACTCAAGTGAAACATTTGAGTGCTTTATCGTAACCTGTGCCAACGCCGACCAGTGGGGCAATAATGCCATCATAGCACCCACAGCGTCCCTTAAGGATGGGAAAATGGACGTTGTCGTGATACATCCGTTCACACCCCTTGACGCACCGTTGCTGGCGTTCCAATTGTTTAACAGACTGATTGACAAGAATCCAAATGTAACAGTGCGCAAATGTAGTCAGATGACCATAACCCGAGACTCCGAAGGGCCGGCGCACTATGACGGTGAGCCTATTATTCTCGGCAAGGAAATCCACATAAAAATGATATCGGGAGGGCTCAAAGTACTCATTCCCGACAAGCGCCGAGGCATCTAAAATCTCAAGTAAAAATCCTTTACAAGAATTACATAATCCGATGTCTCTTTTCCATCGGAATCACACATTATCAGCACATCAGTTTTAAGCTCAACGCAATGTTTTCCGAAAGCCAGAAGCGAGCGTTTCGGTGTCTTTCCGGGAGCGGTAATCACATCTGTTTTCCGGCACAGATTCAGCCCCTCATTCAAGGCGCATTTCACAAAAGTCTCTACGGCATCAAACGGCAAAACCACACACAACAATCCGTCGTCCCCCAGCAAACCGGCAGAGCATTCAATCAGTCTCTCAAAGCTCAGGGAATCATTATGCCGGGCGGTATTTCTACCCTCGTCAGGACAGCGCAAAGAGTTACGGAAGAAAGGAGGGTTGCACACAATCCTGTCAAACTTGTAATCGGCGGTGAAATCGGAAATATCTGTACATACTACGTCAATCCGGTCCCTCCATGGCGAATTTGACGCATTTTTCTGTGCCTGTCCGGCCGCATCCGGATCGATCTCAACGGCATCAATGTGACTTGCACCTCTCTGAGCAGCCATAATTGCCACCAAGCCTGTTCCGGTACCTATATCCAAAACCCTCATTCCCGGCTCCACCGGAAACCATGCGCCAAGCAGTACACCATCAGTGCCCACCTTCATGGAACAGCTCTCCTGCTCTATCCTGAAACGCTTGAAATCAAAGTACTGGTTTGACATCGCAAAGTGGCATTTACCGGTGCAAATGTACTTTTTTTGTTTCATTCACGGCTTTTGACCGCCCAAAATGACGTTACGTGCGCGCAATTATCTAAATTTGCAAAATATTTGCAGAATGAATATGTTCACAAAGAAGAAAGAAGAATCCTTCGACGAGTCCAATCCGGCTTTCTCCATGATAGCTGATTTTGACGGGAATGAGAGCGGGCTTTTTGAATCCGATATGGATGATGTGGTGCCTGTACTTCCACTCAGGAACATGGTACTGTTCCCCACTGTGGTGATGCCCGTAACCGTAGGACGCAAATCGTCACTCAAACTCATACAGAACGCATCGGCCGACGGCAAACAGATTGCCGTTTTCTGCCAGAAAGATCCTGATACAGAAAATCCGGGCTTCAACGACCTTTATTCAGTAGGCGTGCTGGCCAAGGTTATACGCGTGTTCGACATGCCGGACCAGACTACAACCGTCGTACTGCAAGGCATGCAGCGAATCAAGCTGCGCAGCATAATCAACGACAGCCCATATCTGGTAGGCACAGCCGAACTGTTCCCCGAGGTGCTGCCTCCTACCCGCAGCAAAGAGTTCAAAGCTATAGTAGACTCCTGCAAAGATGCAGCCATCAAGTATGTCAAGCTGTCTGACAACATACAGCCCGACGCCGCTTTTGCGCTCAAGAACATATCCAACGGCCTGTTCCTGATCAACTTCATTTGCGCCAATCTGCCTTTTGACATCAAGGACAAGGCTCGCCTTTTGCGTGAAGGAACCTGCTCAAGCCGCGCTCTGACACTGCTGTCACTCCTTAACCGCGAGATACAGCTGGCCGAACTCAAGATGAGCATACAGCGCCGTACGCATGAGGACATTGACAAGCAGCAGAAAGAGTATTTCCTGCAGCAGGAGCTCAAGAATATCCAGGATGAACTGGGCGGCAGTGTCCAGGACCAGGACATTGAAGAGATGCGTCTCAAGGCAAACCAGAAGAAATGGAGCCCTGAGGTACGCAAGATATTCGATAAGGAACTGGTAAAGCTGGAACGCACCAACTCACAGTCACCAGACTATAACGTACAGCTGTCATACCTGCAGACCGTGCTGAGCCTGCCCTGGGGAGAATATACCAAGGATAACCTTGATATGGACAATGCCCGCAAGGCCCTTGACAAGGACCACTACGGACTTGAAAAAGTCAAGGAGCGTATTCTGGAGCATCTGGCAGTAATGAAACTGCGCGGTGACTTCAAATCACCCATTCTGTGCCTTTACGGCCCTCCCGGAGTCGGCAAGACATCACTGGGACTCTCCATTGCAAATGCCCTCAAACGCAAATACGTGCGTATATCACTGGGCGGTCTGCATGATGAGGCCGAAATCCGCGGACACCGCAAGACCTACATCGGCGCAATGCCGGGACGTATCATCAAGGGTCTGGTCAAAGCCGGATCATCTAATCCTGTATTTATCCTCGATGAAATCGACAAAGTCAGTCAAATGACCACACAGGGTGATCCTTCATCGGCCATGCTTGAGGTTCTTGATCCCGAGCAGAACAGTGCCTTCCACGACAACTATCTGGACATAGACTATGACCTCTCAAAGGTTATGTTCATTGCTACCGCCAATAACATCAACACCATACCTGCTCCCCTGCTGGACCGTATGGAACTGATAGAGGTAAGCGGTTATATCACAGAAGAGAAAATTGAGATTGCCAAGCGTCATCTCATACCTAAAGAAATGGAGGCCAACGGACTCAAGAAAGGCAGTCTGAGCATATCCAAGGCTGCAATCGAGTCTCTGATCGAGAACTACACCCGCGAATCGGGCGTACGTGAACTCGACAAGAAGTTGGGCAAGATTTGCCGCAAGACAGCCTGCCGTTATGCCAAAGATGCAGACTTCGGCAAAATGACGGTCAAGCCCAATGATCTGAAAGAGCTGTTGGGCACACGCCCCTACTCACGCGACAAGTATCAGGGCAACGACTACGCCGGTGTGGTTACAGGTCTGGCCTGGACTGCTGTAGGTGGTGAGATTCTCTTTGTGGAGACCAGCCTTAGCCGTGGAAAGGAAGGCAAACTCACTCTGACAGGTAATCTGGGTGATGTAATGAAAGAGTCAGCCATGCTGGCTATGGAGTACATACGTGCCCATGCCAAACTGCTCTCACTTGACCCCGCCGTATTCAACTCCTGGAACGTGCATATCCACGTGCCTGAGGGTGCCATTCCCAAGGACGGCCCATCGGCCGGTATTACTATGGCAACGTCAATTGCATCGGCCTTCACACAGCGTAAGGTCCGTGCCAATCTGGCCATGACCGGTGAGATTACACTGCGCGGCAAGGTTCTGCCCGTAGGCGGCATACGCGAGAAAATATTGGCAGCAAAACGCGCCGGCATAACCGATATCATACTGTGCTCTGAAAACAGACGCGATATCGAGGAGATTCCCGCCGAGTACCTCAACGGACTTGAATTCCACTACGTCAACAACATAAGCGAGGTTTGGAAGATTGCCCTGCTTGACGAGAAGGTCAGCGATGCACAGGAGATAGTCCCCATAACAGAACCCCAAAAGTAAAGCCTTGTCTGAGAATAAACTGACATTCAAACTTGAGCATACTGACGGCACAAGCCACGCCAGAGCCGGACGCATAACCACAGACCACGGGGTTATAGAGACTCCCATTTTCATGCCCGTGGGTACCGTAGGCTCTGTCAAGGCCGTTCATGTGAATGAACTCAAGGATGACATAAAAGCCCAGATAATACTGGGTAACACATATCACCTCTACCTTCGTCCGGGTCTGGACGTGCTTGAAAAAGCCGGTGGATTGCACAAATTCAACGGATTTGACCGCCCCATGCTGACAGACAGCGGCGGTTTTCAGGTATTCTCCCTGACAGGATTGCGCAAGATGACCGAGGAGGGTGTAACCTTCCAGTCGCACATAGACGGATCGCGTCACCTGTTCACTCCTGAGCGTGTCATGGATATAGAGCGCACCATCGGAGCCGACATAATTATGGCATTCGATGAATGCTGCCCCGGAACCGCCGAGTACAAGTACGCCAAGCAGTCAATGGAGCGCACACACCGCTGGCTGGACCGATGCGTACAGCGTTTCGATGAGACAGAACCCAAGTATGGCTATCACCAGGCCCTGTTCCCTATCGTTCAAGGTTGTGTATATAAAGACCTGCGTGCCAAATCGGCCGAATACATAGCATCCAAGGGAGCCGAAGGCAATGCCATAGGCGGACTTGCCGTTGGCGAGCCTACCGAGGTGATGTATGAGATGATAGACCTTGTACACGGAATATTGCCACAGGACAAGCCGCGATACCTTATGGGTGTAGGCACGCCCGCCAACATACTGGAGGCAATAGCTCTGGGTGTTGATATGTTTGATTGCGTGATGCCCACCCGCAACGGCCGAAACGCCATGCTCTTTACCAAGGACGGCATCATCAATATACGCAACAAGAAGTGGGAGGACGTCTTTGATCCCATCGAAGCCGATGGCGCATCACGCGTAGATACCCTCTACACCAAAGCCTATCTGCACCACCTGTTCAAGGCGCAGGAGTATCTGGCACTCATGATTGCCTCAATACACAACCTGGCCTTCTATCTGTGGCTGGTCGGTGAGGCCCGCAAGCATATCCTGGCCGATGACTACCACGCCTGGAAGGATATTATGGTCAAACGAGTAATGCAACGCCTGTAATCAGTATGAAGAAAGTAATCAGACACAGACTACTCTCCAAGCTGGACTGGTACATTATCAAGAAGTTCTTGGGTACCTACTTCTTCTCAATCATACTGATTGTCATCATTGCGGTCGTATTTGACTACAACGAGCATATTGACAAACTCAGCAAAGCCTCCACACACGAGATACTCTTTGAGTATTACCTGAACTCAATTCCCTACTTTGCCAACATGTTCAGCCCGCTGTTCGTGTTCATTGCAGTGATATTCTTCACCTCAAAGCTGGCCGAGAACTCCGAGATAATCGCCATGTTCTCAACGGGAATGAGTTTCAAGCGCATGATGGTGCCGTATCTGATATCGGCCGCGTTCATATCGCTGTTCACGTTGTATCTGGGAGCAAATATAATTCCTAAGGGCAATGTCATACGTCTAAACTTCGAGAAGAGGTACAACATGAGCCACTCGTCACGTGACAACTCTGACGGAACATACAACATACAGTTGGAGGTTGAGGACGGAGTGATAGCTTATATCGAAAGCTTCCAAACCTATAACCTAACCGGATATCGGTTTGCACTGGATAAGTTTGAAGGAAAGAAACTGGTATCACACCTGACCGCCCGTAGCGCGACTTACGACACCCTGTCATCGGAGAAATATCACTGGAAAGTAAAGAATTTCCTGATACGTGACATGTCAGGTACTGTCGAGACCATAAACCAGGGCACTGAGCTGGACACCATCATACGCTTTGAACCTGCCGATTTCCTGATACAGAACGGCCAGCACGAGACAATGTCGTCTCAAGAGCTTCGTGAATACATCCAAAGGCAAAAACAGCGAGGTTTCGGTAATATTCAGGATTTTGAGATTGAATATCACAAACGGTATGCCATGTCATTCGCATCATTTATTCTGACCATCATGGGTGCATCACTCTCAAGCCGCAAACGCAAGGGCGGAATGGGACTCTCGCTCAGTATCGGACTGGGTCTGAGCTTTGGCTACATACTGTTCCAGGAGGTAACCCAGACATTCGCCATAACGGGCTCTATGACAGCCTTCTGGGCCGAGTGGCTGCCTAATGTCATATATGTACCGATAGCGCTTTTCCTCTATATAAAAGCACCTAAATAACCGTTTCACCGTGAGATTTGACGAGTTTGATTTTCAACCGGCGCTTCTGGACGCCATAGATGCAATGAATTTCCAGGAATGCACTCCAATCCAGGAGAAAGCCATACCCATACTGTTACAGGGACATGACCTGATAGGCATAGCACAGACCGGCACCGGCAAGACCGCCGCATACCTGCTCCCTGTACTGGACAAGCTATCCAGCGGAAACTACCCTGAAAATGCGGTGAATTGCCTTATTATGGTCCCTACCCGCGAGCTTGCGCAGCAGATTGACCAACAGGTTGAAGGATTCTCATATTTCACCAACATATCAGGTACCGCCGTCTACGGAGGCAATGACGGAATCCGTTTTGAACAGGAGAAACGCGGTTTTTCAATGGGAACCGATATCGTCGTAGCCACCCCCGGACGCCTTATCAGCCATATCAGCCTGGGCAACATAGACCTGAGCAAGGTATCGTTCTTTATCCTGGACGAGGCTGACCGCATGCTTGACATGGGATTTTACGATGACATAATGCAGATTGTAAAGCAGCTGCCTCAAAAGCGCCAGAACATGCTTTTCTCGGCCACCATGCCCAATGAGATACAGCGCATGGCACGCACCATCCTGCACAACCCTGTCGAAGTCAAGCTGGCTGTTTCCAAACCTGCCGACGGTATTCTGCAAGCTGCATACGTATGCTATGAGGCCCAGAAGCTGGCCATCATACAGAGCCTTTTCAGCAACAACGCTCCCAAACGCGTCATTGCATTCGCATCTTCCAAGCTCAAGGTAAAGGAGATAACCAAATCCCTACGCCGAATTGGACTCAACGTAGGTGAAATGCATTCAGACCTTACTCAGGCCGAGCGTGATGAGATAATGCATAAATTCCGTAACGGACATATCAACGTTCTTGTTGCAACCGACATAGTATCACGCGGCATAGATATCGATGATATTGACCTTGTCATCAACTACGACGTGCCGCAGGACCCCGAAGACTACGTACACCGTATAGGCCGTACCGCCCGTGCCGGAGCCGAAGGTTGCGCCATCACATTCGTAAGCGTTGATGACCAGAGCCGGTTCCGTCAGATAGAGCGTTTTCTGGGCAAAGATGTCTACAAAGTTCCGCTCCCGCCCGAGCTCGGCGAGGCTCCGGAATACAAATCCGAATCCCCTAAGCATCATTTCCATAAAGGCGGCCGCAAGCCCTTCCACCGCAAGCAAAACAAATGACCCAATAGGGACAGTCCCCCTGTGCCATTTTCGCATGGCACAGGGGGACTGTCCCTATTGGGTCATTGAGTCATTAGTATTGTTCTTTCTCGTTGGGGAAGTCTGAGTTCTTGACGTCCTCGACGTAACGGCCTACGGCATCGGTTATAACCTCGAACAGGTTAGCGTAGCGACGCAGGAAACGGGGACTGAAATCATTGTTCATACCAAGCATGTCAGCGCATACAAGCACCTGGCCGTCGCAGCCGCCGCCGGCGCCTATACCAATGATAGGGACTGACACCTCCTTTGAAACGCGCTCTGCCAGTTTTGCCGGGATCTTCTCAAGCACGATTGAGAAGCAGCCCACCTCCTCCAGCTTGCGTGCATCGGATATGAGTTTCTCAGCCTCTGCCTCCTCTTTGGCGCGTACGGCGTATGTTCCGAACTTATTGATTGACTGAGGAGTAAGTCCCAGGTGTCCCATAACCGGGATACCGGCATTGATGATATGACGTACCGAAGGAAGTATCTCCTCACCGCCCTCCAGCTTGAGTGCATCGGCATGTGACACCTTCATTATCTTGATGGCGTTGGTAACAGCCTCTGAGTCATTGATCTGATAGGTTCCAAAAGGCATGTCAACCACTACGAGAGCGCGCTGTACGCCGCGAACCACAGACTTGGCGTGATATATCATCTGGTCCAGAGTGATAGGCAGAGTGGTCTGGTTTCCAGCCATCACGTTTGATGCCGAATCGCCCACCAGAATAACGTCAACGCCTGCACCATCGACCATCTTGGCCATAGTGTAGTCATAAGCGGTAAGCATTGCAATCTTCTCGCCACGCTGTTTCATCTCCCTGAGACGCTGTGTGGTCACTTTACGCTTGTCCTCAGTAATATATCCCATAATATCTGAAATAAATTTTGACTGTCAGAGTATATATAATTGGACCGCGAAGATAACGCTTTTATAAAAAGGAATCACTAAATTTGAATAGTTTAAGCTCCTATGGGTAACAATTCTCCGCTAACTGTGTACAAAGCATCGGCCGGATCTGGCAAAACCTTCCGGCTGGCGGTTCAGTATATTACCATGCTTATACAACAGCCGGAGAACTACCGCCATATACTTGCCGTAACCTTTACCAACAAAGCCACGGCCGAGATGAAACAGCGCATCATGTCGCAGCTGTACGGCATAGGCCATAACCTGAGCGGTTCCACGGGCTATTACAATGAAGTCAAGAAAGCCGTCACGTTCAATGAGCAGACCATCCGTCACAATGCCTTGCTGGCGCTAGACATGATACTGCAGGACTACGGACGTTTCCGCGTGGAGACCATAGACAGCTTTTTCCAGACCGTCCTGCGCGGCCTGGCACGCGAGCTACACATAGGCGCCAACCTGACCCTTGAGCTGGATACAGAGGCCGTAATAAATGAAGCTGTAGATTCATTCCTGGCCAGTGTTGAGCAGGGGTCCGATGACCGCCGCAACGTCATGGAGTTTGTTGAGAACAATATTGAGAATGACAAAAGCTGGTCCATTGACGGCACGCTCAAGAAGTTCTCAAAGGAGCTTTTCCGCGAGATATTCATGGAAAAGGGTGACGAGTTACGTCAGATACTCTCCCAACCCGATGCCGTGGCCGATTACAAACGTAATCTGACATCGACCCGTGATACAGTCCTGCCAAGCATCGTTGAGAAAGTAAAAGCTATCGGTCAGGATATGGCAGGAGCCATTTCATCGGCGGGTTCATCACTGGATGAGCTGAACAGATATGTAAAGCCCTTAGTTGAAAAGATTGTCAACGGTACGTTTGTAGATGCGGACCTTAAGGGAAAGACATTGGGTAATTGTCTGGATGATCCGGATAAGTTCTACGACAAGGGAACGCTCAAGGAATCACCCTACTTGTCCAATCTGGCCCGGGAGTGTCTTGCACCCTTGCTTTCAAGAGCCAAGGATCTCTATGATAAGTATAACTACTACCGTAACTCATACAATGCAGCCCTGCAATACATCCACGAGCTGAGCCTGCTGCTTGGCATACGCGCCGAGGTAGACCGTCAGAGCCAGGAGCAAGGCCGCTTCATATTGGCCGATACCCCTATGCTGCTGAGCAAACTGTCCGGCAGCGACACTTCGTTCGTGTATGAAAAGACCGGCAGTTTCATTGAGCATCTGATGATTGATGAATTCCAGGATACATCGAATCTGCAATGGGCTAATCTGCGGCTTCTGCTTATAGAGTGCTTGTCCACAGGTCAGGACTGCCTTGTGGTAGGCGATGTCAAGCAAGCCATATACCGCTGGCGTAACAGCGACTGGAACATCCTCAATTCCAGGATGGAGAATGAGCTTGCAATCTATCACCCGCAGGTCATACCCATGGAGAGCAATTTCCGCAGCCATCAGAATGTGATAGATTTCAACAACGCCCTGTTCCCAAAGGCAACCGAGATGGTTTCAATGTACTACACAACCCAGACTGACGCCACCTACCCAGCTATAGGCGAAGCATACAAGGGCGTGCATCAGATCAGTTCCAAAGCCGACGGTAAAGGTTACGTATATGTTCTGGCACAGGGCAAGAAGGAAAAAGACAAAGACAAGGATAAGAATAAGGATAAGCAGGACGATTCCGCCGATGCATTATTCCGCCAGATTGAGCAGCAGCTGGACAACCTGACCGCCGCCGGAGTTGAACAGACAGACATAGCCATTCTGTGTCGTAAAGGCAACCAGATAACTGACATTGCCGAGTGGTTCGCATCAAACCGTCCGGATTACAGGATGATATCAAGCGAGGCCTTCCAGCTGGGTTCATCGGCATCGGTCCGCATAATCATCAACGCTCTGCGCTGGCTCACGGACAGCACTGACAATGTTGCTCTGGCACAGCTGGTATGGGAACGTGAATGCAACATAGTCAATTCTGGCATACCATTTGACCGCATCATGGCCCAAGGGCTTGAAAACGCCCTGCCGCAACTCTTCCGCGATGAGTTGGACTCACTGCGCCATCTGCCGCTCTATGAGCTTATAGAGAAACTTTACTCCATCCTTGAACTGGACCGCATCCCCGGACAGGACCAGTATATAATGACGCTGTTTGATACCATCTGCCAATGGCTCAGCCGCAACCCGGGTGAACCGTCGGCCTTCCTGGCAGAATGGGATGACAAGTTGTTCAAGACCCCTATCCCGGCAACCGACGCCAACGGCATACGCCTACTCACCATACACAAGTCAAAAGGACTGGAGTTTCACACCGTCATCGTGCCCTACTGCAACTGGGAAGTCATTGACACCCAATACAGTGACCGCATTTGGACCACCCCCTCTGATGACACGTTCAAAGGCATGCCTCTGCTACCCATAGGGTTCAGCAGCAAATTGGCAAACTCCGTCTTCAACGACGAATACAAACTGGAAGCAGGTCTGCAGACTGTTGACAATCTGAACCTGCTCTATGTAGCCCTGACCAGAGCCGTGTGCAACCTGATAGTCCTGAGCCCGCACGGCAAAGGAACCACGATGGCAGACGTTCTCATCTACGCTTTGTCGGCCGCTTTCGGGTGCCAGCCCGATGACCGGAATCTCTACATCTATGAGAACGGGCAGATAATACCCCATCAGGAGAAAGAGAAGCAGTCAAGCGACAATCCGTTTGAGCTCAAACCCACGCCCCAGGATCTGGTCCTTAAGACATTCCCCATAAACGCACGGTTCCGCCAATCGGGCGAATCCACCCGTTTTGTCCATTCTACCGATGATTCCGATGACCGTCAGGAAGAGTACATCCAGACCGGAAAGCTGCTCCACAGCCTCTTTGCCGCCATCCGCACGTTACAGGATATCAACCCGCAGGTTGACAACATGTTAGGCCAGGGTCTTATAGAGACCGCAAGTAAGGCCGATGAAATCCGCAAGATGATTCACAGGCACATAGAGGAATCGGGCGTACAGTCCTGGTTTGACGGAACATATACACTCTTCAACGAGGCCTCGATCATATACCGCGACGGAGGTGTGCTCCAAACCCGCCGCCCCGACCGCGTAATGATAAAATCTGATGGCAGTGCCATAGTAGTGGACTTCAAGTTCGGCCGCGAGAAAGAGGACTACATGCACCAGGTCCAGGAGTACATGGACCTTCTGCGCAAGATGGGACACCCCAACGTTGAGGGATACATCTGGTACGTTTACAACAATAAAATTCAAACGATATGAAAAGGATCCTTTTAGTAGCATTAGCATGCCTGTCGCTGATGACAGCACAAGGCAAACGCGCAAAGAGTTACGTGCCCAAAGGTTACGAGCTTATATGGCAGGATGAGTTCAACGAAGGCACCGAGCCCGATGCCGCCAAATGGACCCATGTGGTAATGCGCCAGGGAATGGTCAACCACGAGCTCCAGAACTATGTAAACCATGTAACGGCCGAGGGTACTCCCGTGACCGAGGTCAAGGACGGAACCCTGCGCATAAACTGCTTCAAGGAGAATGACAAAGTCTACTCGGGGCGCCTGAACGGCAACGCCCGCACCGGCTGGCAGTACGGTTACTTTGAGGCCCGCATCAAACTGCCTAAGGGCAAAGGCACCTGGCCCGCATTCTGGATGATGCCCGCCGCCAACCGCATGCCCAACAACGGCTGGCCCCGCTGCGGTGAGATAGATATCATGGAAGAGGTAGGATTCACACCCAATGAGGTATCATCGTCCATCCATACCCAGGACTACAACCACACAAAAGGCACCCACAAGAACCACGCCATGACCATAAAGAAGGCCGAGGGTGATTTCCACGTATATTCTCTTTTATGGACCGAGGATGAAATAATCACATACGTAGACGGCAAGGAACAGTTGCACCTGCTCAAATCCGTTCTTGGTGAGGATCACGACCAGTGGCCATTCCACTACCCCTTCCACATCATCCTGAACCTGGCTTGGGGCGGCGACTGGGGCGGTCAGGAAGGCGTCGATGAGAGCGCCCTTCCCGTCACCATGGAGGTTGACTACGTCCGCGTCTATCAGCAACCCGCAGAACAATAAATATTGATATGGAGACTTTCCTTAATTTGGTGGCAAAGGACCTGTACCTTAAGTGCGGGGACGGCAAGGCGGGACTGGCCGACGTTACGGTGGTGTTCCCTAACCGCCGCGCGCGCCTGTTCTTTGATGATTGCATCGCAACCTGCAGCACGCAGCCCATCTGGTCGCCGCAATACACCACCATTGAGGAACTGTTCCACTCACAGTCAGATTTGCGTCCCGCCGACCGCATCGAGATGGTAACTCTGCTCCACCAGATCTATCAGGAGGAGCTCCACACCGATGAGTCTCTTGACAGTTTCTGGTCATGGGGAGAGCTCATGCTTGCCGATTTCGATGACATAGACCGCAATTTAGCACCTGCAGATAAACTGTTTACCCTTTTGCGGGAACAAAAGGATATGACAGACCTCTCTTTCCTGACACCGGAGCAGACAAAGGCATTGGAACAGTTCTTCGGCGAGATGGACAAGGCCCAGCCCACTGAGCTTCGCCAACGCTACCAGTCAGTATGGAACATACTGGGTAACATCTATGACAGGTTCAACAATATCCTGAAAGATAAAGGACTTGGATACAACGGAATGATACAGCGCCGTGTCATTGCCAACCTTGATGCAGACCGTTTCAAGGCGCGCAAATACGCTTTTGTAGGATTCAACAGCCTGGACGGAGCCGAGAAAGAGTTGTTCCGTGCAATACAGAATACCGGCAAGGCACTTTTCTATTGGGATTATGACCCGGCCTACACCGAGAGCAACCTGCCGCATGAAGCCGGAAGGTTTCTTCGTGACAACCTGAGAATGTTCCCCAATGAACTGCCGCGCGAACAGTTTGAAGGCATGCACAAGGCACGTCTCACCATCGTGGAGGCATCGACCGACAATGCACAGGCACGTTTCATACCGCAGTGGCTGGACTCACTGGACGTAGAGAAAGCCGGCAAGGAGACAGCTATTGTTCTGGCCGATGAGAACCTGCTTCAGCCCGTCCTGCACAGCATACCGCAGGAACGGATAGGTAATGTGAACATCACCATGGGTTACAAGCTGTCAGAGACATCACTCTACAGCCTGATAGGCGCTCTTATCGACATGCAGCGTCTCGCAGCCAGGAACAAAGGCCGTTTCAGTATACAGTCACTGAGTCGCGTGTTGGGCAATCCCATGACAGCAGCCTTATCGGCCGAGGCCCCAAAGATACTTGAGCAGCTGCGTACCAGCCGCCGCATGTTTCCTGACATCACCGCACTTACATCCAGCAAGGAGCTTGCCGTGATGTTCAGCACCACGACCGATAACCTCTCGCTGCTGCAATACCTGCAAAATGTGCTCAAAGCACTTGTTCCGGTTATCCGTGAGCGCAATGACGATACCCTGTTCCAACCCTTGAACCAGGAGTCTCTCTACCGCATATACACTCAGATTACCCGCCTCTACTCCCTTATGGAGTCCGGCAGTCTGGATTTAAGCACCGAGACGCTGTGCCGTCTCATACGCTCCGTGCTCGCCACGACCACCGTTCCGTTCCACGGCGAGCCCGCTGTAGGAATGCAGATTATGGGACTGATTGAGACCCGTAACCTTGATTTCAAAAACGTACTGCTGTTATCTGCCCAGGAGGGCGCACTCCCCAAATCAGGTCAAAACGCATCATTCATTCCGTATAACATACGCCTGGCGTTCGAACTTACCACAATGCAGGATAAAAGCGCCGTTTCATCATACAATTTCCACCATCTGCTGCAGAGGGCCGAGAATGTAACAATGGTCTATAACGGCAATACCGATGCCAAGGGAATAGGAAAAGGACAGATATCGCGTTATCTGCTTCAGCTCATTGTGAGCGGTGCTGACATTAGCCGCATCACGCTCAAGACGGACCGCCGTGATACTGACACGGTTCCGTTAAGCGTTGACAAGACACCGGCTGTCATGGAAGAGCTGTGCCGCAAATATGACTACTCCAACCCCAGGTCATACCTGTCACCATCGGCCCTGAACAGGTATATGAACTGTCCGCTCCAATTCTATCTTGCCCAGATAGCAGGACTGAGAAAGCCTGATGACACCGACACGGAGATTGACTACGCCATGTTCGGAACACTGTTCCACAAGAGCGCGGAGCTGGCATACAACTACCTGTCATCCGACAATCAGACCATAACATCGGCAGCAATCGATTCACTGCTCAAGGACGGCAAGCGTCTTGAAGGATTCGTGCAGCAAGCATTCAAGGACGAATATTTTGCCAGAAAGGTCGTTGACAGGGCCGATTACAGCGGCACCCAGTCAATCAACTTTGACGTGATACTCAAATATCTGCGTCAGGTACTGCGAATGGATATGGAGCTGTACGCGCCGTTCAAATACGTAGGTAGCGAAGACGAAGGTTACCAACACGTAATTGAGATTCCGGATCCGTTGAACGCCGGCTCAGTGAAACAGATACGTCTTAAGGGTATCATAGACCGTCTGGACTGCAAAGATGACATCCTGCGCATTGTGGATTACAAAACAGGTTCAGATAAGGGACACCCCAAAACAATGGACGCCCTGTTTCCTCCTACCAGTGTCAAGGACCGTAAGAGTCAGGCCTTCCAGATATTCTACTACGCCTATATAATGAGTTTCCAGCCGGAATTCAGCAAGTACAGGCTGGCACCCACGCTGCTCTACACCCGTTCATCATCCAAGCCCACGGCCGATGATATCTACTACTCCGTAGGCGACAACACGATAATGGATTTCAGTGCCCAATACGGGCAGGAGTTTGAAGAAAAGCTCAAAGGGATAATAACGGATATTTTCAATCCCGAAACTCCCTTTGAGCCCACTAAAGATAAGGAGGCCTGCAAGAAATGTGATTTCAGCAATCTCTGCGGCCGTAATTAATCAATGCCTGTTTACCTGGCCAACGGATTGCCCAGCTCTGATGCCTCTACATCATTCTCATCCAGCTTGAAAATCATGAACTGCTGGTTTTCCTGAGTGAAAGGCTTCCACTCGCCGCCGTCGGGACCATTGGGGTCGCCGTACTTGGCAAAGTTGGACCATGCTGTGAGCATCTTCTCAGACAGATCCCAGTCTCCCTGGGTCCAGGGACGCCAGCAATGCTTCAGTGATTTGAACACAAACCACAGGTCCGATGAATGGAAAGCACCACGCAGACGCTGTGTAACCTCGGGATGGTTGCCGTCATCGGGCAGCGGACGGGCAAACTGGTATGCGTATGCCTTACCGCCCATCTCCTGGCGGTTGATGCAGAAATCAGCAATCTGGGTACCCATGTTACCTGCATCGTTCAATGTGTAACCTATCAGGTACGGAACCTGTGCCAGTGATCCGTCAAGGCAGGCATCATCAAATGATTCGGTCAATACATATCCGTCAATATAAGGTGATATGGGCGATGCGGTAAGTACGCTGCGCTTACCTGTTACGCTGGTGTAGAGTGTACCAAGAGCATATATGGTCTCGGTGCCGGCACTACGTAACTGACGCAGTGTGGTCATATTAGCCCAATCGCATACCTCCTTGGTAGATGCCTCGGCCTCGGCCAGTGTGGTCATACCCTGCTGGGGCATTCCCATTCCCATACCCATTCCGCGGCCTGCCGGAGCAGCAGCAGTCTGAGGACGCGGCTTTACCAGTCCGCTTCCGCTCATTATCACAGCCTTGTTGAACAGACCCTTGGTAAGGGGTGATGCGCTCAGGAACTTGACGCTACGTGATCCGGCACTCTGTCCGAATATCATCACGTTGTCGGGATCACCGCCAAACTGGGCGATGTTCTTCTTGACCCATTTCATTGCCTCAATCTGGTCCAGAGTACCCCAGTTACCGGTTGCGTGTTCGGGATCCTCGGCCGAAAGCTCGGGATGTGCAAAGAATCCGAACGGGCCTACACGGTAGTTGAATGAAACCAGCACGACATCCTTGTTGGCCCACTCCTGACCGTCAAACTCGGGTTCCGATCCCCAGCCCTCACGCATGCCGCCACCGAATATCCAGATGGCAACGGGCAGTTTGGCATCGGTCTGACCGGGTTTCTTGGTCCAAACGTTCAGGTAGAGGCAATCCTCGCTGTAAGGAGCCTCATCACCGTAACCCCACTCGGTTGTGTAGCCGCCGGGATAATGGGCTGCCTGGAATGGCGGATGACCAAACTTGTCACAAAGTTTTACACCTTCCCATGGAATCACGGGCTGCGGAGCCTTCCAACGGTTCTGACCTGTAGGAGGTGCTGCAAAAGGAATTCCGCGGTAAACGGTTACTCCCTTGATATCGGCGGGAACACCCTGTATCTGTCCACCCTCAATGGTGAGCACAGGACCGCCGTCCTGAGTGCCGCATGCCACTAGAGCAAGCATGCCGGCCAAAGCAAAAAACAGTTTCTTCATAAAGCACTTTGGTTTTAGTGGTGTGAAAGTAATAAAAACTTTCTAATTTTGAAGAGTATATGGCAAATAACCTGACTGAACAGTTCATCCGCGAGCATCCTACAACCGATGTCCGCACCCTTGCGCTATCGGCGCACCCCGATGGCGTGGACATGCAGTATGCCCTGACGCAGATTTCGGGCTGGCAGGCGGCACGCACAAAAGTGCCTCTCTGGGCTGCCACAGAGGGAATTACCTATCCCAAGCACCTGTCACTGGAGCAATGCACGTCACAGTATATCGCTCAGTATAAAGCGTCTCTAATTGACGAACTGATTGGCCAAAAATTTAAAATGGCAGATCTCACCGGCGGATTGGGTGTGGATTGTTTTTTCATTTCAAGTTCAGCCGCACGCACCTGTTATAATGAGATGTCTGCCGATCTCTGCGACTGTGCCCGGGTAAATTTCAAGGCTCTGGGACGTCCCGAAATAGAGATAAGTTGTGGTTCAGCCGAAGACTTTATTTCACACCAACAGCCTGATTCACTTGATTTTATCTATCTAGATCCTGCCCGCAGGGGTGATGCAGGACGCAAACTCATTTCCATCTCAGACTGCCAGCCTGACACCGTACTCTTACAGCAAGATTTGCTCCGCATAGCACCAAACGTGATGGTCAAGCTCTCGCCCATGCTTGACATAAGCCGGGCACTCACGGAACTCAAGCACGTAAGTCACGTTTTCATCATAGGATTGGAGGGAGAATGCAAGGAAATCACCCTGCTCATGCAGCGTGGTTTTGACGCAGAACCCACAATCACTGCAGTAGACATAAAATCAGACGGAACACCGGAAACGGCGGTTTCATCGGCCAAAAGCATAGATGCCGCTCTTCCCCAACCCATAGCAGACCCGGATTGGCTTCAGCCAGGAACCTACATCAGCGAGCCATCGGCTCCATACATGAAGAGTGCCCTGTTCCGCACTATCGCTGCACAGACCGGCACCGCCCAGCTCCATCCGGATACTCATCTTTTCTGGAGCAAAGAGAAGCCGGAGTTTTTTCCCGGCCGCACATTCCAGATACAAGGAATAATCCCATTTGACAAACGCTCACTGTCTGCATTAGCAAAAACTCAGGCAAACCTATCAGTAAGGAACTTTCCGGAAGCTGCCCCGCAACTGCAGAAAAAACTCAAACTCCGCGACGGAGGTTCCCGCTACCTGATAGCCACCACTCTCAGCGACACCAAGCGAGTTCTTCTTGATCTCAAAAAATAGTACAATTGGGGTCTGACCCCTTTTGTACTCTTTTGCGTTAGCGGGAAAGTTCCTCAGCGAGGAAGCGGGAGGTGTAGCCTTTGCCGGAGGCGGCAACCTGCTCGGGGGTACCCTGAGTTACTATCATACCGCCGCCACGACCGCCTTCGGGGCCGATGTCGATAATCCAGTCAGCCTGCTTGATTACGTCCATATTGTGCTCGATGACTATTACGGTGTTGCCCTTGTCAACCAGACGGTTAAGCACATTCATTAGGACACGGATATCTTCAAAATGAAGTCCTGTGGTAGGCTCGTCAAGAATGTATAGGGTTCGGCCGGTATCGCGTTTGGCTAGCTCTGTAGCCAGCTTGACGCGCTGGCTCTCGCCTCCAGATATTGTGGTTGAAGGCTGGCCCAGCTTGAGGTAGCCCAGGCCTACATCCTGCAGAACTTTTATCTTGTTAAGAATGTTAGGGACATTCTCAAAGAACTCAACAGCCATATTGATGGTCATGTCAAGCACATCGGCTATGGACTTGCCCTTGTAGCGAACCTCCAGTGTCTCGCGGTTGTAACGCTTTCCGTGACAAACCTCGCAAGGTACCATCACATCAGGCAGAAAGTTCATCTCAATGGTCTTGTAGCCGTTACCGCCGCAGGCTTCGCAGCGACCGCCGGTTACATTGAACGAGAATCGGCCGGGCTTATAGGCACGCATACGGGATTCAGGCAGTTCCACAAAGAGTTGGCGTATGTCACTGAAAACGCCTGTATAGGTTGCTGGATTTGAACGCGGAGTACGTCCTATGGGCGACTGGTCCACGTCAACAACCTTGTCTATGTTGTCAATTCCATCGATGGAATCATATTCCAGAGGTTCCTTGAGTGAATGGTAAATCTTCTGGGAAAGTATTGGCTGAAGCGTCTCGTTTACCAGAGTTGACTTGCCGCTGCCCGATACGCCCGTCACGCAGATGAGTTTGCCAAGCGGGAACTCCGCATCTATACCTTTAAGATTGTTGCCACGGCAGCCGTGCAGCACTATGCTTTGCCCGTTACCAGCCCTGCGTTCAGTCTTATTGCCCGATGCTGTATCCAGCTTACCGTTCAGATAGCCGGCAGTAAGGGTATCGGTACTCAAAAGCTGCGGTACGGTGCCCTGGAACACAACCTCACCACCCTTGCGGCCGGCACGAGGTCCCAGATCGATTATCCAATCGGCAGCCAGCATCATATCGCGGTCATGCTCCACTACAAGCACGGTGTTACCGGCGTCACGCAACTGTTTCAATGACTCGATAAGTCTTACGTTATCCCGCTGATGAAGTCCGATACTAGGTTCATCAAGTATATAGAGCACATTCACCAGTTTGGAGCCTATCTGCGTAGCCAGACGTATACGCTGCTCCTCACCACCGGACAGTGATTCTGCCGGACGGTTGAGCGAGAGGTAGTCAAGGCCCACATCCAGCATAAAGCTCAAACGGGTACGTATCTCCTTGAGAATCTCGGTGGCAATGGTACGCTGACGCTCACTCAGACGGGGTTCTACATTGCAGGTCCATTCGTACAGGTCCTGTATATCCATCGATGCCAGCTCGTAGATGTTCTTGCCGTCAATACGGAAGTTAAGCGCTTCCCTGTTGAGCCGCGCTCCACCGCATTCGGGGCATACGCGTGTAACGGCAAACTGATCGGCCCACTTCTGCTCGGCGGCACTGATATCGGTCTGCTGCTGGAGAGAGCGGACGTACTTGACTACACCTTCATACTCCATGAATACCGCATCGGCCTCGCTGTTTATGCCGGTAATCTGCACCTTGATACGTTCGTCACTTCCGTTCAGAAGCTCGTCAATGACATCATTGGTCATCTCTGATATGGGTGTATCGAGCGTATAGTCATATTTATTGAGCAGAGCGGTTATCTGCCTGAATATAAGCGTATTCTTAAACGGTCCCAGCGGAGCGATCGCGCCTTTCTTCACTGACAGCGAGCGGTCCGGAAGTACCTTATCCTCATCTACAGCCGATATGTATCCTAGACCCTTACATTTAGGGCAGAAACCCTGCGGTGAGTTGAATGAGAAGTTATGCGGTGCGGGATCACGATATGATATTCCGGTAGTCGGGCACATAAGACGTTTGCTGTAGTGTCTGAGAACACCCTGTTCCTGGCGTCCGGGGATAGTTTCCTGGGGCATTGAGAGTACCATCATGAGTCCGTCTCCCTGCTTCATGGCCAGAGCCACGCTGTCGGTCAGACGGTGACGGTATTTGTCATTCACCACCAGCTTCTCAATAACGACCTCTATATCGTGATTGCGGTAACGGTCCAGCTTCATACCCGGCTTAACCTCACGCATCTCGCCATCCACACGCACGTTGATGTATCCCTTGCGACGGATGCTCTCAAACAACTCCTTGTAGTGACCCTTGCGGTTGCGGACCAGCGGAGCCAGCACGTAGATGCGCTGACCGTCATAATCAGTCATTATACGCTCCACAATCTGCTCTTCGGTGAATTTGACCATCTTCTCGCCGGTCAGGTATGAGAAGGCTTCACCCGCGCGGGCAAAAAGCAGACGCAGATAGTCATATACCTCTGTAACCGTACCCACCGTTGAACGCGGGTTGCGGTTCGTAGTCTTCTGTTCAATGGAAATTACCGGGCTAAGTCCTGTGATACGGTCCACATCGGGTCGCTGCAGGTTACCCAGGAAATTACGGGCGTAAGCTGAGAAAGTCTCGATATAACGGCGCTGTCCCTCTGCATATATTGTATCGAAAGCAAGTGATGACTTGCCGCTTCCACTCAAACCGGTGACCACAGTCAGCGATTTATGCGGAATCTCCACATCTATGTTCTTCAGGTTATTGGACCTGGCTCCGGTTACGATTATCTTAGACTTATCCATTACACACTATCTCTGCACACCAAGTCCTTTGAGTACGTTGATATCAGCTTTCTTGTCAAATTTGCGGCCTCCGGCACCGACGGCCTGTACATTTATGTAATATACGCCGTCATTTACAACATCACCGTGGAATGTACCGTCCCATATCTCAAACAGATAACCACCGTCATTGTCCGGTTCGGCATTGGCGGGAAGTATCTCATCCATCTTGCCAGATATGGTCTTTATAGTCTGACCCCAACGGTTGAATATGGCAATGTTCATTCTCACCACCGAACGCGCGTAAATCTTATACACGTCGTTTATTCCGTCTCCGTTGGGTGAGAATGCATTGAAAAGGCGTATCTCGGACTCGTCAATAACGAATGTCATCGACTCGATCTCTGTTCCAGGTATGGTCTCTACGGAGTCCTTTTCCCTGTAAGACCAGGCAAAATCCACCTGAAATGTGCCGTAGTCAGTGAACTCATATTCCGTCACACTCTCCTGACGTTTCAGGAAATCCATGGTCTCGGGAGTATCTCCGTTATTGATTGTCCTTGTGACGGTCCACTGCGGGAACAGCACATATTCCTTGCCGTCATCGGTGGTCAAAGACGATATGAACTCCGCCCTTAACGGTGCTATCTGAGGTGGTGCCGATTCGCCCGGCATAACGACCGTAGAATCACCGGAAACAGATATAAGGACAACCTTTACCTGCACCTGAGGTGTGCCGGCAAGGGCTGTGAAACAGGTTGTAACCGCCATAACGGCAGCACAAATGAGCCTTGTCAGGAAACTCTTTTTCATATAGTCTCGTTTCAAAACGCAAAGGTACTCAAAAAACGCATTGATTCTAACCTCTGCTTAGTTTATAGATAATATATATAAACGCAGATTAAACGCTTTTTTGTATTTTTGCCATTCGAAAGATATTCACTTATGAGAAATCTCAGGACAATCATATCCACGGTAGTGCTGGCAATGCTGTTCGGTATTAATGCCGGAGCACAGGAATATTTCATGCATACCGTGACTCAGGGACAGGGACTATACTCCATCTCAAGGATGTACGGAGTTACCGAGGATGATATTATCAAGCTCAATCCGGGCAGTGAGAAAGTAATCAAAGCCGGTGAGCAGCTTCGAATCCCCAACAAGACGCAGCCCAGTTCAGGAAAGTTCCATACAATCCAGAAAGGCGAGACATTATATCGTCTGTCATTAGAGAACCGTATATCGGTCAAGGAGTTGTGTGATGCTAACCCCGGCCTTTCTGCACAGAATTTCAAGGTTGGTCAAGTGATAACGATACCCGCCCCTTCCGATGAAGACCCGCTGACATCGACCATCGAGAATGCCGGTGAAAACGCACCGCAGGAGATAAGGGATGATGCTCAGACCATCCAGTCTGATACAGCCAAATACAAAGCTATTCATGTAGTCCTTAAACGCGAGACGATATTCCGCCTCTGCCGCAATTACGGAATCACACAGGCAGAGTTCCTTGAGGCCAACCCGGAGTACAAATACACCAAACTGCAGCAGGGAGCCACTGTTAAGATACCGTTCTCACGCGAGGAGCTCGAACAGCGCAAACAACGTCTCAGTGAGGCACAGAACCGCATGCAGGCCATTCCGGACAGCACTCTGTTCAGTCTCAATGACCGCAGGGTCGAAGATGAAGACGGCATAATAACCGCAGCACTGATCCTTCCGTTCTCACTGAATGACTCAGCCACTACTGACCAGAAGAAGATGATTGAGTTCTATCAGGGAATGATGCTGGCGCTGGACAAACTCAAGAATGAAAATGTATCAGTCAATCTGAAGGTATTTGACTCCGAAGGCGAAAACGAGTCCATTGAGCCATTGCTTGAAAGCGGTAAGTTGGACGATGTGGACATAATATTCGGCCCCAAGCACTCACGTCACATAACAGAAGCCGCCAGATGGTCAACCGCGCATCAGGTTCCGCTGGTACTGCCCATGAATTCCAACGCCGATGACGTATTCAACAACCCGTACGTCTATCAGCTCAACACCCCGCAGTCATATTTCCATCAGGAGATATACAACCATTTCCTGGAACAGTTTACAAACCCCAACGTAATACTGCTGGATGCCGATGAATACCGCAGAAACGATTTCATAGATGGCCTCAAGAATACTCTTTCAGATCACGACATCCCCTATTCTACGGTACTGATAGACACCGCCTACCAGGAGTTGATGGACACTCTGGTTCCGGATAAACAGAACATCCTGATAATCAACTCGCCCAGCAGCGGACCGCTAAATACGGTACTTCCAATCCTGCAACTGATTACACGCACCAAGGCACCCGAGGTTGAGACACACCTTTTTGGCTATCCCGAGTATCAGATTTATGCCCAGGATCATCTCGAAGAATTCTATGAAGTTGACACATGGTTCTACAGTTGGTTCTATACCAACAACATGCTTAAGGAATCTGTCGAGTTCAACAACCTTTTCCGCCGTTCATTCAGTCGTCAGATGCTGGTAAGCTATCCCAGTTTTGCCTCTTACGGCTATGACACAGGCTACTATTTCCTGAAGGGGCTGGCCACGTACGGAAAGGATTTCGAGAACCATCTGAACGATATCCAAACAGATCCGGTCCAGATGGGATTCAAGTTTGAAAGGGTGAATAACTGGGGAGGATACATTAACCGCAAAGTGTTCTTTGTGCACTTCTCCAATGACTATAAGGTGGAGAAGATAGACTTTGACAAATGAAGCGGGCGCTCACCATAATCTTCCTATTAGCATTTGCCGCCACCACTGCCAAAGCACAGGTCGGTGATCCGCGTAACATGCTTTCCATAGGCGTAAGCGGCGGCATGGGTACCAGCCGCGTCTCTTTCATACCATCCATCAAACAGACGCTCAGCCTGGGTCCCACCATGGGTGTAAGCATCCGTCATATCTCAGAGAAATATTTCTTCCTGATATGCGGCACCCAGATTGAATGTAATATGGCAAGCCGAGGATGGACAGAACTTATCGAAGACGGATCCGGCAATGAGTATACCCGCGTAGCAACCTATGTCGAGGTACCATTCCTTGCACATTTGGGTTTCGGACGCGAATACCGCGGATTCCAGGGACATTTAAACCTGGGACCTCAGGTGTCATATCTGTTGGGTGAAAAGGAGATATATGGCGGACAGCAGCCCTGGGATATCAGCAACCGTCCCAACAATGTCACCGAGCAGTACGGTAAAGCCATAGAGAACAAACTGGACTACGGCATTACAGCCAGTCTTGGCATTGAGATGCGTACAGGAATGGGTAATTTCGGTCTTGAAGGCCGATACTACTTTGGTCTTGGCAACATTTACGGTATCACCAAGAAGGACTACTTCGCCCGATGCGCGAACAGTACAATCTCTATCCGCGCCACCTACTCTTTCAATCTGTTCTGATTAATCCCTCAGTCTGAATCCTGAGGCACGGGCTATTATTGCAGCTTCTGCCTTGGATACGCCGTGTATGGACATATACTCCAATACGAGGCTTATAAGCGGGAAAGCGGCTGCAATACGAGGGCCGAATGATGCTTCACCCTTTACCAGCAGCACATATATCACAAACAGGATATAGTAGCCCACGGTCAGCAGCATCATGAATACCAGCAAGCGTTTCTGAAGCACGAAATTGCGGAAGCCCGACAGCAGCAGCTCAAACACGCCCACTGCCAGAATTATTATCATTAATGCTCCCAATGCCCACATGGCTCCGCTGCTGTCACCCTCAATGAAATTAAGGCGGAAATTGGTAAGTTCCGCCGAAGCTCCTTCAGCATTGACCAGCTGGCCAATGGGAAGAAGAAGGCCGGCAAACATCAATATGCAGATGAGAGCCAGCCATACCTGATGGAGGTAGAATTCTATCTTCATCAAAGATTCTCTTTCTCCTTGGCGGGATTGCGGAAATAAATCTTACCCTCCTCAAATTCCTGAGCGGCAATCAGAGTCGGTTTGGGAAGACGCTCGTAGTAGCGTGAAATCTCAATCTGCTCCCTATTCTCGAACATCTCCTCAAGATTATCGGTTGTTGAGCTGAACTCCTCAAGCTTTGACTTGAGTTCATCCTTCATCTCGACAGAAATCTGATTGGCACGTTTGCCCATGATGGCAACGCTCTCGTAGATGTTGTTGGTGTCCTTTACAAAATCGACCAGGTCACGGGTTACAGTGTTGGTCGGAGCATTTGTCTTCTTGAAATCCATTTTAGTCTTCTTCTATTATTTGATTCTTGTTTCCCAGATTCTTGGTGGAGACACGGAAAATCTTGTCGGCCTCCTTCATATATGAGCTCTCAGGAAATTCATTCTTGAAAGCGTAATACTCATCGATTGCATCACGATAGCGGTCATCCCTCTTCTCAAGCACGCTCTCCTGAGCCATCTGGAACTTGGCTTTAAGCACCAGCATTGAAAGCTTCTCGCGATACTTGGTATAAGGATAGTCACGCAGGGCGTTCTGAGCCACAATGATACTGGAGCGATAGTTATTACCCAGATAGTTGCCCATATTGAAGTAAAGCTCTGCAGTGCCGAGTTCCTTCTCAACCAAACGGTCATACATGGTGTAGATCATCTGTTCTGCCTCGGGACGGTATTGGCTCTCCGGATATGTCTCGACGAAACGCTGCAACTGGATTATAGCATTTGTGGTGCTGGTTGCATCCAGACGCGGATCAGGCGTATCCAGATAGAGACTCTTGCCTGACCTGTAGAGGCAGTTCTCAGAATAAACGCTGTTGGGGAATGCCCTGTAGCAAGCCATGTAGTACTGCGATGCAGACAGATAATCATCCAGATTATAATAGCATGTGGCCAGCAGGTACATAGACTCTTCGGCCTGTGCGGTACCGCGCTGATATGCCACGCACTCTTCCAGGATTGAGCTGCAACTGGTAAAACGGCCTTCAATGAAGTATGTCTTGGCCAGGCTGTACTTGGTGTTGTAATCAGATGCCTTGAGGATCTTGTTGTATCCCGAGCATCCTGACATCAAAGCCATACAGAGCAGTGACAGAGCCGATATATACGCAGTTTTACGCATGCAATCAATTTTCAACCCGCAAAATTATCTGTTTTGGGCGAATATAACAAACTTGGAGAGTTTATTTAATATTATTTACGTATGCGCAGGATGTCGCCATTGTCGCGTACTACGTTCTCCTTCCACTTGTCAGAATAGTCCTCCCAGATGGGATATTCGGGAATATCGTCACTAAAACCGTTTGTTACAAATGTTCCGTCCGGGTTCTGACGTTTAATATTTCCGTCAATATATTTTACCAAGAGATACTTATCCAGATTCTGCCATCTTTTAAACAAAGCGGCGGCATTGTCAACTCCGAATGATGAGAGTGTCTGGACCGATTCCTGATCACTCATGGCATCGGCCTTTACTATCATCTCATTCTCATATTCATCAATGATGCTACGAACCTCGGCACCTATCTTGTCATAACGCAGATAGGCGAACTGAGCAATGCGGCTAACAATCCAATACATAGAAGTCTCGGAATATTCCAACAGCGATCCATTACCCTCCTTGAGACACTCAGGCACACCATTTGTGCAACTGAAGAAAGGCATCAGCGGAGACGTTCCGGCATCGTCGACACCGAACCAGAATATACCGTGTTTCTTGTCAGGACGTGACTGTGCAACATACCACCAGCCGGTCTGCTGGGTTGCGATGGCACGCTCGTTGACATATTCCCAACCCTGATACTCAAACTCCATGGGACGCCAGCGGTAAGGCAGATGACTGCCTCCTGCGCCTATATCGGTAGTCATATCCATGGGGGTTCCCTCATAGTGGTCACGCATCATGTCGGCCAGGTCTTTTGTTGAGATTTTTCTATTAGGCTTGACGTATAGCGGCATGTGGTTCTTGAGGTCATAACCCATTGCGTAATCCAGATACTCGTCCATACCGTCGGCAAAGCGGTTGAAGTATGACCATACACGGGCTTCGCATCCGCGGGCACCGCCGAAATCCAAAGGATTGTAAACGTCGCAGAAACTGAACTCCTCGTCCTTTCCGCTGAATATACCTTGCTCGCGGGCATGCTTGATTACGTCCTTGGCATAAAGGCAGTTATCAGGATCATTGAAATCAATCGTAGTGATGCGTGACTGGTTGGCGTGCCCCGAAATATAACCGTCAGGAATGCGTTTGGCTACCCAGACAGCACCCTTATTGACATTACGGCCTTTCTTGTCAAACCTGGGATTCTTTCCGATTATCTCCATGATCCAGATTTCATTCGGGTCACAAAGAGTGAACGACTCACCTTCGGATGCATAGCCATACTGCTGTACCAGCTTGTCTATCAGAAGAATAGCCTCACGCGCGGTCTTACAGCGTTCCAGAGCGATATAGATAAGCGAGCCGTAATCCAGAATGGCTGTGGTATCAATGAACTCGCGTCCGCCGTAGGTGGTCTCACCTATCACAAGCTGGTGCTCATTCATATTACCTATCACTGAATAGACGTGTGATGCCTGCGGAATCTCTCCAAGTCGCTTGCCGCTGTCCCAATCAATGATCTCACGCATTGCTCCTACGGGAAAATCGGCAGCAGGACTGTAATGCAGGGTTCCGTAAAGCTGGTGTGAATCGGCAGCATAGGTACACATGTTGGATCCGTTGGCCGATGCGCCCTTGGTAACTATCAGGTTCGTGCAGGCAAACGCGCCGGCTGTGCCAAGCGCCGCTGCAATTGTCAGAATCAGTTTCTTCATCATTTCAATTTCTGTATTTTACGTGCTACTATACCTGCGGCTATTGAGCAAAGTTCTCCGCAGGGACGTTTCTTATAATATTCCGGGGTGCGGTCAGAAGAAACGGGCGTTCCTTCCGGTTTACTCAGGCCAAGTAGCTCACGGCATATTATACTGCCGTTCATATCCTTGAACTCGCCAGCCATCTCCTGCACCAGAGCATAGTTTGCAGTCTTGGCAGCCTTATCGGTCACATCATTTGCAGGAATCATGGCACCAGCCACCATAGTCATGGCCGATACTGTACCGCATACCTCACGCATCCTACCCATTCCACCGCCGAATCCGCTGGTAATCCGGGCAATCTCATCCTCAGGCAAGCCAATCACATCGGCAAAAGTCATGGCGACGGCCTGACAGCAGTTATATCCGGCCTTGAAAAACTCACCGGCCCTTTTTTCTCTCTCCTCGACTGTCATATCAATAAACTTTCAGAGGTTCAAAAATACAAAAAAATGCCGTATCTTCGCAGTTCAACTTCGTCAAACGATGGAATTCAAACTTGTATCACCGTTTAAGCCCACCGGCGACCAGCCACAGGCTATTCAACAGCTTACTGAGGGACTGTTGAATGGGGCTCATGCCCAGACGCTGCTGGGCGTGACAGGTTCCGGCAAGACTTTTACCATAGCCAACGTAATAAAAAACATAGGCCGCCCCACTCTGGTCCTGAGCCACAACAAGACTCTGGCGGCTCAGTTGTACAGCGAGTTCAAGGCTTTCTTTCCCGAAAACGCCGTTGAATACTACGTTTCTTATTATGACTACTACCAGCCGGAGGCTTATCTGCCTGCGACAGACACATATATAGAGAAAGACCTGCAAATCAACGATGAAATCGACAAACTGCGTCTTTCTGCGACATCGGCATTGCTGTCCGGTCGCAACGATGTAATTGTAGTCTCGTCAGTATCATGTATCTACGGCATGGGCAACCCTGCAGACTTCTACAACAATGTGATAGAGCTGCGCAAAGGCGACAGGCTTGACCGTAACGTGCTGCTACGCAAGCTGATAGACAGCCTGTATACCCGTAATGACATAGAGCTGGGACGCGGCTGTTTCCGTGTGAAAGGAGAAAATGTTGATATAAATCTGGCATATAACGACACTGCCGTCCGCATCCAGTTTTGGGACGATGAGATAGATTCCATCGAAGAATTCGACGTATTGACCGGCGAGCGAATAGACACTTATGATTTCTACCGCATCTACCCGGCCAACCTGTTCATGACGACCAAGGAGAGCCAGGAACGCGCCATACGCGCCATACAGGATGATCTTGTAGAGCGCGTGCAATACTTTGAGGAGATAGGCAAACCGCTTGAGGCAAAACGTCTGAAAGAACGCGTAGAGTATGACATAGAGATGATTCGCGAGCTGGGACACTGCAGCGGAATTGAAAACTACTCCAGATACTTTGACGGTCGTGCCGCCGGCACCCGCCCCTACTGCCTGCTGGATTTCTTCCCAAAGGATTTCCTGACGGTCATTGACGAGAGCCATGTGAGTGTCCCGCAGCTGCACGCCATGTATGGAGGCGACCGTGCCCGCAAGAAAGCCCTGGTGGAGTACGGATTCCGTCTCCCGGCAGCATTCGATAACCGCCCGCTGAAGTTTGAGGAGTTCAAGGAGCTTACCGGACAGACCATCTACGTGAGTGCCACCCCGGCAGATTATGAACTGGCCGAGAGCGAAGGCGTTGTCGTGGATCAGGTTATACGTCCTACAGGCCTGCTTGACCCGGAAATCGAGGTCCGTCCCAGCAAGAATCAGATTGATGACCTGCTGGAAGAAATTGCCACACGCGCAGAACGTGACGAGCGTGTGCTTGTAACCACCCTTACCAAGCGTATGGCCGAGGAGCTTAACGAATATCTGCTCAAGAACGGAGTCCGCACCAACTACATACACAGTGACGTAGATACCCTGGAACGCATACAGATAATGACAGACCTGCGCAAAGGACTGTACGATGTGCTTGTAGGCGTAAATCTGCTGCGCGAGGGTCTGGACCTGCCCGAGGTATCACTTGTGGCAATACTTGATGCTGACAAGGAGGGGTTCCTGCGTGACCACCGCTCACTCACCCAGACTGCAGGCCGTGCCGCACGTAACGTAAACGGAAAAGTAATCCTTTACGCCGACAAGATTACGGAAAGCATGCGCCTTACGATCAACGAGACAAACCGTCGCCGCGAAAAACAGATGCATTACAACGCTGAAAACGGAATAACTCCCAAACAGATCGAGAAAGCGCTCAACACATCGCTGCTTGTACCTGCAAGCCAGGAGACCGAACCCAAACCATACGTCATTGAGGACCGCACAAGAGCCGTAGCCGATCCGGTTATTGCCAGCATGACACCGCAGCAGCTTGACAAGGCTATTGCCCGAACCCGCCGTCTCATGAATGAAGCAGCCTCCAGAATGGACTTCATGGAGGCTGCTCAGTATCGCGATGAAATGTTCAAGTTGGAATCGCTCAGACAGTCAATGAATTAGCTGAATACGACTGTTTTGTTCTTGTAAACCAGAATCTTGTGTTCGATATGTTTCTGGACCGCATGTGAGAGAACTATCTTCTCAAGGTCCTTACCCTTGTTCATCAGGTCCTTGGGCATATCCTTGTGTGAAATTCTTACCACATCCTGACAGATGATAGGACCGGCATCAAGTTCTGCCGTAACATAGTGGCTGGTTGCACCGATAATCTTCACACCACGGTCAAAAGCAGCCTGATAAGGCTTGGCACCTACGAATGCAGGCAGGAACGAATGATGTATGTTGATGATCTTATTGGGATAAGCTGCAATCATACGGTCGCCTATAATCTGCATATAACGTGCCAGCACGATGAAATCGATGTTGTTCTCCTTAAGCAGTTCCAGCATTGCAGTTTCCTGCTCCAGTTTATTCTCCTTGCTGATGGGATAAACGTAGTAAGGAATGCCGAACATCTTGGCCACGTGCTCCATATCGGGATGGTTGCTCACAATCAGAGGTATCTCGACATTCCACTCCCCTGCACTGTAACGTGCCAGCAGGTCAAACAGGCAGTGTGACATCTTTGACACGAATATGGCCATACGCGGTTTGGTGTCGCTGAAGTAGAGGCGGAATTTCATGTCATATTTCTTGGCATAAAGTGTACCGAAATAATCAGAAATCTTCTCCTTAGGTATCAGGAACTCGTCTATATTCCACTCTATACGCATGTTGAACACGTTCTCCACGTGATCCACGAACTGGGCCAGATAAACCACGTTTCCGCGGTTCTCGGTTATGAAATTGGTTATGTCTGCAATGATTCCCGGTCTGTCGGGGCAGTGCAAAAGAAGTGTTACGGTCATTATAATTTGTTTTTCAAGGCGCGAAAATACACAAAAAGGAGCAATTTATGTTCAATAATGGCACTAAAACGCATTCTACAGCACAAACTGATAAAAAATAATTAACTTTACACCACAATAATTTGAATTTGATGAACAATCAGAGATATTTTAAGGACAAGGTAGCAATAGTTACCGGAGCAAGTTCCGGAATAGGTCTGGCTACCGCAACTCTTCTTGCCAAATATCAGGCAAAGGTGGTGCTTGCAGCACGTTCCGAGGATAAACTTGAAACACTTTGCAATGAGCTCTCCCAATATTCGGATGTAATCAGTGTCAAGACGGATGTATCGGTCGAAGCAGACTGCCGCAACCTGATTGAACAGACCGTAAAAAGATTCGGACGCATCGACATACTCATAAACAACGCCGGCATCTCAATGCGTGCCATGTTCAAGGATCTGGACCTGAGCGTGATACATCGCCTTATGGACGTAAATTTCTGGGGTACTGTCTATTGCACCAAGTATGCCTTACCCTACCTTCTTGAAACGAAGGGTTCAGTCGTAGGAGTCATATCAACCGCCGGTTACAAAGGCCTGCCCGGCCGTACCGGTTACTCGGCATCAAAGTTCGCAATCAACGGATTCCTGGACACTCTTCGTTCAGAGCATCTGTATGACGGATTGCATGTAATGATATATGCACCGGGATTCACTGCATCGAATATACGCAAGACGGCTCTTATGGCTGATGGCAGCCAGCAGGGTGAGACTCCTCGCGAAGAGGGAAAGATGATGTCATCAGAGAAAGTGGGTATGATTATGCTCAATCACATACGCAAGCGTTCACGTCGCGCTACGCTCACATTCACAGGAAAACTGCTGCTGGTGCTGACACGCCTGTTCCCCATCATTACAGACCACATGGAATACTGGTATATGGCTTGCGAACCTGATTCACCCTTCAAACGCCGCCGCGATATCATGCGCGAACGCCGCAATCACCAGGCATAATTGAAGTTCAGCGTCAGGAACTCTTTGAACTGACTGTAACCCATCAGTTTGCCGTTCTTATCCTTTTTGCGTTTTACGCTGTCATCAAAACGCCAATGGCAGAAAAACTGCAGTGACAGGTATTTGGAGAGCCTGTAGTCTATGGTATTCTCAAAGTTGATTTCAGTACTTTCATACGTGGTATAGAACTGAGTCTTGTTGGTCCATGTAAAGTCTTCAAGGAATTTCCATTTAAGGTTACCGTCAAATCTGGAACCGAAACTGTGTTTTACCTGCTTGCCTGCATCTATACCGAAACTGGTGGCAATACTGTCCACAGCCGAATATTTCAGGTTGTAGGATAACGGCGACAGAAGCACAGAAAGCGTAATATCCTTCTTCTTGAACTTTGGCTTGAAATCCATACCCACCGATAAGTTTCCGTATGCCGGAGCCATGAACTTTGATTTAAGTTTGGTGGGAACCTTTGTATCCCAAACCGGAGCAAACTGCGTATACCCCTGGAACTGGGCCGAATAATACCAGTTCTCAAACGCCTTGAGACCATATTTGGAGGTAAAACGTATAAGGTCCTCATTGGTACGGAAGGTGTTCTTTCCGTTCACCTGTGAAGTATTGTAGTAACCCAATTTGAGTTCCAGTTTGTTGTCAAACGTAGTATGGTTCTTGGCATAATCGGCCTCCAGATTAATCTGACCCAGGATTGAGTGGTTGCTTTCACCGCCCTTGTACCAGTTGTCCGAATAATAGCTCTGGGTGTATTTTCCCTGAAAATTGCCGAATGTCTTCCAGTAACGCAGTTTGGACCTGACCCGCTCGGGACTCTTATCATCCGATATCTGATATCCGTTCGCTCTTGTATCCTTGAAACGGACGCCGCTTACCATATCGTCCGAGATGGGTATAATACCAGGCACATCCATAAGCTCGGCCTCGGTCATCTTGACAAGCTCGGGATGCTCCAGATATATCCTGACAAGCGCCTCGTCAATCATTCTTGAAAGCGTATGGTCATTGCCGGTCTCCAACGGTGCCAGCGGAAGCAGGCTATCCTGATCCAGCATATCGTCCCTTTCAGGTGAAATTGCCTCCGAAACTGCCGATCCGTAAAGTACCAGAGGCATGAAAAGTTTGTAATAGAGAGGATTGTCCGAAATGTCATCGAATGTAATCTCCGGCTCTTTCAGGAATGGATCCGGGAGTGAATCCAGGTGAGCCCTGAGCTTATCGGAAATCACGATGCTGTCAGGGAGTATTCCACGTAATGAATCGCGGACCTCCTGGGCAACGGCTATGACAGGCAATGTCAGCAATACGATGATTGCAAGACCGATTTCAGTTAGCTTTCGTGACATATCAAGTGCAAAAATACAATAAAAACCTCTCATATCTACGCACACGTATAATATGGTGTCTCTTTTTTGTGTAATTTCGCAGTCCGTGAACAAATAATAACATTTAGAAAGTGGATAGAAGATCATTTTTAGGCATATCACTCATAACCGTGATAGTACTTATGGTATTGCTTTGGTCCGGCAACAGCCAGAAGAAAAACGCAGCCAAAACAACACAGTATGAGCAGAAGCTTGACTCCGCCAGAGCCGCGGCAGACGATTCAATACAGTTTGCCCAGGAGGCCACAGTCATAGTGACAGCATCGCAGCAGGATTCCCTGTCGCCTCTATTCCCTGCCATGAACGGCACCGAGGAGATGGTCGTCCTTGACAACGGACTGGTCAAGATAGGCATCTCATCCAAAGGCGCCGCACCCTGTTTTGCACAACTGAGCGGATACAATGACCAGCAGGGTCAGAACGTAACACTTTTCGGACAGGAAGAGATAAGCCTCAACTTCAAGATAGACGGCAAGAATCAGAACATACAGAGCCGCAACCTCTATTTCGAGACCATAAATAACGGTTCCAATTCCGTAACGATGCGCCTCAATACCAACGGTTACGGTCATCTGGATTTTGTCTACACCCTGCTTCCCGAAAGTTACATGCTCAACCTTGACATCAAGGCATCAGGCATGGAAAACTTCTTCTCGTCTGACCTTAACTCACTTGCCGTAGACTGGATTCAGAATCTGCGCCAGCAGGAGAAGGGATTTGATTTTGAGCAGCGCTACACCACCCTCACCTACAAGCGTGCCGACAAGGTCAAGGCTAAGGTTATGAACGTAGCACCCGCCGCAAAAAAATCCGGCAAGGCTACCGGCAGGACCACCTCAAAGACAATTGAAGAACAGTTGGATTGGGTTGCTTACAAGAACCAGTTCTTCTCATGCATAATGATTGCTTCCGACACATACACCGGCGGCACTCAACTTTCCGGCCAGTCCTATCTTCAGGGGCTGGGTTACATGAAGAAACTCATGGCCAAGACTCACGTCGGTTTTGACCCGGACGGCAAAGAACCCACACAGTTCCAGTTCTACTTTGGACCCAATGATTACAAGATCCTCAAGCAGAACAGCAAGCTTGCACACGGCGACCAGAAAGTTCGTCTGAACCGCGTGATAGATCTGGGTTGGCCCGTAGTACGTGAGGTTAACCGTTTTCTGATCATTCCTCTGTTTAACCTACTCTCCAAGTGGAACCTGAACATGGGTCTGGTTATTCTGCTCATGACACTTATAGTAAAGGCACTGGTATTCCCCGCACAGGTAAAGAGTTTCATGTCATCGGCCAAGATGCGCGCTCTCAAACCTTATGTAGATGAGGTTAACGCCAAATATCCCAAACCTGAGGATGCAATGAAAAAGCAGCAGGAGACAATGGCTGTCTACAGCAAATATGGGGTAAGCCCCATGGGAGGATGTCTGCCTTCACTGGTACAGATGCCCGTATGGATGGCTTTCTTCTTCTTTGTACCTAACGCCATTGAGCTGCGCCAGCAGAGTTTCCTTTGGGCAACAGACCTTACAGGATTTGACGACCTGATCAGCTGGAGCAACAACATACCGCTTATAGGTAATCACCTGAGCATATTCTGCCTACTCTTCTGTCTTACCAACATCATCAACACCATCTACTCTATGCAACAGCAGCAGATGGCTCCCGGTCAGGAGGACAGCATGAAGATGATGAAGTGGATGATGTACGCAATGCCTGTAATATTCTTCTTCTCATTCAATAACTACTCATCAGGCTTGTGCTACTATTACTTCATTTCAGGTCTGGTAGGTATTATTACAATGATCTGGCTGCGCCGTTCAACTGACGATAAGGCAATCCTTGCCAAGCTTGAGGCTGATTATGAGGCAAGCCGAAATGATCCCAGCAAACGCAAGACGGGCGGCAACAACATGATGGCTCGCCTTGAAGCACTGCAAAAGGAGCAGGAACGCCTGCAGAAACAGCAGCAGAAACGATAAAGAAAAAGGTGCCAAAAAGAACCGTCCCCTTTGGCACCTTTTTTTATTTATTCTTCTCAAGCCACTGTGTGGGCGTCTCGTTATAGAACATCTTGAAGTATCGGTAGAAAGTCTGGATGGAACCACATCCGCATTGCATGGCGATGTTCTGCACGATAATCTTTTCCTTGGGTAAGCTCTTCATCATATCAACCGCGTATTCCAAACGATAGCGGTTCACGTAATCCGAGAAGTTGCATCCCTTGGCATCCTTAATGGCCTTGGAGACATATGTCCTGTTTGTTCCTATAATTTCGGCAAGAGAAACTATAGAAAGGTCGGCGCGCAGGAAAAGGTTGTCATTCTTCATTGCCGCATCTATCTTGCCGATAAGCGTGGTAGGCACAGGCTCCACCTTTTTAACGGGTTGTTCAACAGCCGCAACTGGACGTTGTCTGACGCCTTGAACAGGAATAGCTGCCGGCTCCTCGGTCATTTCATGTATATCCTCGGCCGAATACTCCAGTTTCATGACATATGAGACTATCAGTGATACCATGATCACCTGACCTGCCACTGCAATCACCACGAGCAGTACATGGTCAGTGCTCTCAGATACAGGTATTGCAGACATGATAAGACCTGTCACGACAACAAGAATCGTCAGAACGTGTATTCCACGCATCTTGATGCTCTTGCCGGATGTATAGGAAGTACTGTAATCCTCAAGCATCCTGGTATAGGTATTCAGGCGGAACTCACCGTATATCATTACAAGGATACCCTGTGCAGGCATAAACACGTTAAACACTTTTTTTGCTATCAGCACCATCCATGTATACGCCACCGATGACTCCATCTGTATATTCTGTCCCAGAATCTCATTGCATATGTACGCATGCCTCTCGGCGCCGTTCATTAGGATTTGGGCCGATATCAACAGAACTCCGTATATGATAGCCGGAAGGAACATGGCTACGTTTATGGCCGGACGACGTTTGATATCGGTCAGGCAGTTAATGAAAACATAATAGAGCGGAGCGCAGAACGGAGTAATCAGACAATACACAAAGTCAAATCCCCATGAATATCTGGCAGCCAGTCCCGGATTGTAGAACTGTGCATAACAGAGCATGCTCACCGCCACCACAAGGAGCATAGCACCCATGGAGTGCTTTATCCTTATGGAACACTTACCCCTCACATGAAGGATAATGGTGGCTACCATGATAGCCAGTCCAGGTATGGAAAACAGTATGTAAATCAGTCTTTGAGCCATTTGTCAAGCCAGTTGAAATAGGTTCTCTGCCACAGAATGCCGTTCTGGGGTTTGAGTACCCAATGGTTCTCATCGGGGAACAGCAAAAGCTCGGCCGGTACTCCGCGCAACCTTGCAGCCTGGAATGCCGATACAGCCTGCGAGTAAAGGATGCGGTAATCCTTCTCACCATGAATGCAGAGTATCGGGGTATCCCATTTATCGGCGAACAGATGCGGTGATGTGGCATATGTACTTTTGGTTATGTCATTCTTCTCCCAGTAAGGACCGCCCAGATCCCACTGCGGGAACCACATCTCCTCAGTTTCCACAAACTGCTGTTCAAGATTGAATATACCGTCATGAGCAATGAAGCATTTAAAACGTCCTTCATGATGGCCAGCCAACCAATATACTGAATAACCTCCGAAACTTGCTCCTACGCAACCCAGACGGTCCTTATCCACATACGGCTCATTGCTGATATCATCAATGGCACTCAACAGGTCCTTCATGCACTGCCCACCATAATCTCCGCTTATATCCTCCAGCCATTTCTTGCCGAATCCAGGCAGTCCGCGACGGTTGGGAGCTACGATGATATAACCCTGTGCAGCCATGATACGGAAATTCCAGCGATAGCTCCAGAACTGTGACACCATACTCTGAGGACCGCCCTCACAGAACAGTATCGTAGGATATTTCTTAGTCTCGTCAAAATCAGGCGGGAACACCACCCAGGTAAGCATATCCTTGCCATCGGTAGTCTTGACCGCACGAGCCTCGACCTTGATATTTGGCATCTGGCTGAAGATGTGGTCATTCTCATGTGACAGTTTCTCGGCAAGTCCGCGTTTGATATCAACCGAATAAATCTCTGTCGCGAATCTCATGGACTGACGCGTCACAATCAGACGATTATTAAATCCAAGTGCGAGCGAGTTATAATCACATGCATCTGTGTTGATAGGAATCATATTGCCATCCAGGTCAAGTGTAAACAATGACATGCAGCCCTGCCATGAACCTATCATATAGAAGAAATTCTTATCCTGAGCCCAGATAAAATCATCCACGTTGCTGTCAAAGTTCTTTGATACCCACCATTTCCTGTTATCCTTAAGGTCCATTACATAGAGACGGTTTATATCACTCTCATAACCGTCACGCTCCATGCTCAGCCAAGCTATGTAGCGTCCGTCGCCCGAAAAACTGGGATTGGTATCATAACCCATATTAAGGTCATCGGCACCCGGCAGTTTGCACAGATTCTTCACATCACCGCTTTCTATATTATAAAGGTATATGTCCGAGTCCGTACTCTTGGTATACTCCGTACCGGCTTTCTTGCGGCATGTATAGGCGACAGTCTTGCCGTCGGGGCTCCATGCAAACTGCTCGATTCCGCCAAACGGGAGCATCGGGCTCTCATATGGTTCACCTGCAATCAGGTCAACAGCCTTATCGGATACCTTTCCGCCTTTGAACGCAGCCACGAACGGATGCGGCAGAGATGTAACCCAACTGTCCCAGTGACGGAACATAAGGTCATCGGCTATCATGCCGCTTGCCTTAGGCAGATCCTCATACTGATGCTCCTTGACCAACGGATTGGGTACGCTCATTACCATAAGCACGTTATTCATGTCAGGTGAGAACAAGAACCCTTCTATATCCTTGTCCCCAAACGACAGCTGCTTGCGATGCTTGCCGTCTGCATCCATACTGAATATCTGCTGCACGCCATTCTTCACAGTCAGGAAAGCTATATGATCATTGTCAATCCAGGCAGGACTATGCTCTGATTTGGCAGTCTTGGTCAACAGTTTTACGTTTCCGCCCTTATCATCCATGACGTAAATGACAGTATGGCTGGCATTCTCCTCAACACTGTAATATGACACCTGGTATGCAACCTTGGCTCCGTCGGGAGAAACTGCCACTCCACCTATACGTCCCATTGACCACAGGACCTCGGGAGTAAGACGTCCGTCCTCTATTCGGATATTGCTTTTGCCTATATTAACCTTGCTGTCTTCGTTCTTAGTTCTCATAACACACAATGCTACCAAAGCACCTGTAAAAATTAAAATCAGGAATGCGGTCAACCGTCTTCTGTCCATACCTTATAATACGTTTGATTTGCGAATATACATTAATTCCGGACAAACCCATAAGCGTTTTTTGATTATCTTCGCGCAAAATAGCAAAAATCAGATGACACTCCTAACTTGCATATTGGCCATTCTGCTTGCCGCCCCGTTCGGCAACAGCTCAAAACCCGTAACTTCCACACACAAGCTGGAGCAGATTTCGGCCGATACGGTAAGACTTATATTCAACCTCAAAATATCGGACGGATGGCACGTATACTCCACCAACCTCCCCTCCGGAGGCCCTATAAGCGCCGAACTGAATTTCGATGAATCCAATGGCGTAACACCCGCATCGGAACTTAGTTTTCGCGGCACCGAAAAGGATTTCTTTGATCCCCTGTTCCGCATGAACGTGCGATATTTCGAGAACAGAGTCACTTTCTTTCAGGATTTCAAAATCTCAGAGGGATGGTCTATGGAGGGAGCATTCACATACGGTGCCTGCGATGACATGAACTGCCTGCCTCCGCAACAGATAGAGTTCAGCCACTCTGACGCTGTTGCCAAAGCACCTGCCCCTGAACAGGAAACCGAGGACGGCATTGACGGTATCGAAGGTTTTGACGCACTGCTTTGGGCGCCCGTGAGTTACAGCGAAACAGATGCAGTAACCGGTGGCGGAAGCCTTTGGGGGCTATTCCTTACCAGTTTCATAGGCGGTCTGATTGCACTGCTCACCCCATGCGTCTGGCCTATCATACCCATGACCGTAAGTTTCTTCCTGAAACGCTCGCAAACCCGTCGCAAAGCAATTCAGGACGCCATTGTTTACGGACTCTCCATCATTGCAGTCTACGTAGCTCTGGCTCTTATCATTACGCTCATTTTCGGAGCCAATGCACTCAACGCACTCTCCACAAATGCATTTGTCAACATACTGTTCTTCCTTATACTGGTGGCGTTCGCCCTCTCCTTCTTCGGGCTCTTTGAGATAACGCTTCCCTCAGGTTGGAGTACCGGAACAGACCGCAAATCATCGACAGCAGGACTCGGAGGCATATTCTTCATGGCGCTCACCCTGACCATCGTATCATTCTCATGTACCGGTCCCATAATAGGTTTTCTACTGGTTGATGCAGCATCTACAGGCAGTATCCTGGCACCCACCGTCGGAATGCTGGGTTTTTCAGTTGCAATGGCAATACCCTTCACACTGTTTGCAATGTTTCCCGGATGGTTGCAGTCAATGCCCAAATCCGGAGGCTGGATGGATCGCGTAAAAGTTACGCTGGGAGTGATAGAGCTGGCTTTTTCACTCAAGTTCCTCTCTGTTGCCGATATGGCATACGGCAAGGGCATCCTGCCACGTGACCTTTTCATACTGCTGTGGATACTTATGGCCCTGTTCCTAGGATTCTATCTTCTGGGACTTCTGGGACGCAGACAGAACAGGCATAAGCCCGGAATAGCAGGAATATTGACAGGAATTGCATCGCTGGCGTTCGCCGCCTGGCTTATACCCGGACTATGGGGTGCACCGCTTAAAGCAATCAGTGCCTTCACGCCACCCATGAGCACACAGGTTTTCGGTCATAACGACCAGACCGTAGAGCCCCAGTTTACAGACTTCAGCGAGGCTATAATTGCATCAGAGATATCCGGCAAGCCCATTCTTGTGGACTTTACAGGCTACGGGTGCGTTAATTGCCGCAAGATGGAAGCATCGGTCTGGACCGATCCCAGAGTATCCGCAATAATCAGGGAAAAATACATTCTTGTCTCACTGTTCGTGGATGACAAGACGCAGCTGCCCAAGAGATGGACAGTCACCGAAAACGGCACAAAAATAAAGATCCGTACGGTTGGCGACAAATGGAGCCTGCTGCAAAGGCATAAGTTTGGTGCCAATGCCCAGCCCTTCTATGTAATTATTGACTCAAAAGGAAAACTTATCAAAGGTCCCTATACCTTTGATCCGGATGCTGATCACTTCCTCAAGTTTATTTCTTCTCCCTTTTGATCACCTTCTTTTTGCGAACTGACCAGCCAAAGAAACCTTTTGGATTCGAGACGTCAAAATACTCGCCGTGTGTATAGGCGATAAGATTCATTGCCGCCATATCAAGCTTGTCATCAGCGTCGATATACCGGTCGTCAACAAGCACATTCACCACTTCGGCCAGGAACATGTCATGTGAGCCCAGCGACTTGATATCCACCACCTTGCACTCAATGGACACGGGTGACTCTTCAACTGTCGGAGCCGATACGACCTCGGCCTTACCGGGTGTAATGCCTGCCTCCTTGAATTTATCCATATCCCGACCGGAACGCACCCCGCAAAAGTCTGTAGCACGGGCCAGCGCCTTGTTGGTCAGGTTGATTACAAAACACCCTGTACGTTTGATGATTTCATATGAATGACGTTCAGGACGTATGGAAACGTAACACATGGGCGGATTGCTGCAAACAGTACCCGTCCAAGAGGCAGTCATTACATTATACTCATCGGGAGTGGCGCCGCAACTCACAAGGACTGCAGGCAAAGGGTAAATCATAGTACCCGGCTTGAAACTCTTTTTCATTTATCGGGAGATGTCAGTTTACGGAATACGGTAGGCGTAGGCAGCGAAAAGCGCATAAGTTCACCGGTTACGGGGTGAATGAATGACAAACGGTAATTATGAAGCATCAGGCGCCTGGCCGGATTGGTTTCTGCGCCGTATTTTATATCACCGGCAATAGGACATCCCATCTCTGCCATATGTACACGGATCTGGTTCTTCTTACCGGTAAATATCTCCACATCAACCAGAGCATAACGTCCGCGAGTCTGGAGCACACGGTAATGAGTTATGGCCAAACGGCCGTTCTCCTCATCATTCGTGGAATAGACCTGCATACGGTCATTCTGGGTAAGCAGACTCTCAATGGTATCCTCCTGACGCGGCGGTATATTCTCAGTCACACATACGTACTTACGCTCTTTTACATAGAAATCCCAGTTGGAACGCATCTCAAGCATCATATCCTGATCCTTGGAGAATATAAGGATACCCGATGTATATTGGTCAAGACGGTGACATACATACAGTTCTGCCTCAGGATTGCTATGCCGTACATAATCACGCATTATATGAAAAGCATTCTTTTCACGCGCATTATCATTCGCAACAGAAAGCAACCCGGAAGCCTTTTCGATAACCACCATCCATTTATCCTCATACAACACCTTAACCTGCGGATTGTTGAACTGATAGAAAGAACGGCCAAAGTTGATCTCAACCTCATCGCCCGGCATAAGCGGAGTATCGAATTGAGTCACGGCAGATCCCTTAATAGCCACGTGCTTGTACTTGAGCATGGATTTTACCTCTGTACGACTCAAATTAGGCATGGATTGTATCAGGAACGGCAGCAAAGTAGTCTCTTCGGCCACCTTGTATGATTTGATGTTATCAGCTGTAAAAAGCCTTTTCTTACCCATATTGTCGCTTTAAAGCTATTGCAGCACAAAATTATTAAAAAAACTCCATATCTCTTGGAATTACCGAATAGGGAGTATATCTTTGCTACGTGTTTTTCATGGTATTAGATTTTATTTTAAGGAAAGCGGAACTGTGAAGTCCCGCTTTCCTGCTTTTTTTTGCAGTTACACACATCTCGTTTCTTGTAGAATTTTTCACGAATTCATCATGAATTTTTCAAGACAAGCCGAATGGCTCTTCAGCCTTCCAAAATCACAAAAAACACTCCCAAATCATAAAATAATTAAGAATTCCCGCATTTTTTCATCAAAAAAGGATACAGGATTAAAAAACATGACATATATTTGTAGTGCAAACAAGGAGAGAGAAGATTGGTTGTGAAACCGGTTCATCTAAATTTCAATTATTGGAAAAGGACTATTGAGAACGAGAGACCCGCTGAGTAGCGAGTCTCTTGTTTTTTTATTTCGAACCGGATTTCTAAGCCTGCCTGTTCTTCAAAGACTCATGATATCTGTCCTTCCATATTTTTGGCGTAACGCCATTCTGCTTACTGAATGCCGAGTTGAATGACGACGCTCCCGAAAAACCGCACGCTATGGCTATATCCTTCTGTCTCATATCATCATGAGACAAAATATATTTTTCGGCATAGCCTATACGCAGTTTATTGATATAATTCTGGAATGACATACCATATTTATATTCCACATAATCTGAGAGCTCATCCTTGAACACCCCCAGTCTGTCAGCCACGTAAACGAGTGAGAGATCACGTCTGAGGAACAGCTCCTCATCTTCTACTACGGCCTGGAATTTTGAATCCAGCTCATTTATCAAACGGTTTTTTCTTTCCTCATCCGAAGAAACCGCAATATGCTCATCAACAATTCCAGCGCCAAAATCCCGCGGTACTGCATCATGCACAGTCTCTGCACCGATATCATTCCCTGATTCACTCACATCATCCATAGAATACTCCGGATAAGCCTTTCCGCCAAATCTGACCACCTTCAGTATTCCCGGGATAGATTGTCTTTCAACCGTACCTGCAACACCCACGAATGCAATTAAAGACAAGACAAAAGCAATTATTATTGAACCTATGACAACAAGAGGTACACTCTCTATATAACTGCTCTTTCCCAGAATAAGTGCAGTTACCAAAATAAGGAACAGCAACAGGGAAAGGAAATACTGGATTGGCTTGACAGATGCCTTGGCTTTGCGGAAAAAGAAAGACAGAACCTCTGCAAATCTGCAGTTTCCGCTTATGGCACATTTCATCAGGTTCACCGAGAAGAACAGGAAATCCGCAAGCAGAACAGCCCTGAAGACATAAGTATAGCAGGCGTAAAATATAATCTGACTGTTGTCCGGGAGATACGGAAACATAGGTCCCTGGAATGTGTAGGAATCAATCAGTATCCTGACGGCGTTCTCATAACCCACAGAATATACGGACTCTATACCGATTATAAGCTGGACATAAGGAAGTATCCTCAGTATCTTGTATACAACACTTGACGAGACTTTACCTTGGAGCCCATACATATAATTCATATAATAAGGTATAAGTAACAAGGCGCAAATCTGCTTAAAAAGAGTATAGTGCATCAACAAATGGTCATTCTCATCCTGTGACAATATAGAAAAAAGCAGGAACAGGGAAAGGACCAATAAGAAACGGGTCATTTTACGAAAAACAGCACCTCTCGCAGCAAACAGCAGATATGCCAAAAGCCAAAAAAAAGCCGCCACACATGGCAGGATCAGAAAGAAAGATTGAATCTTCATCAGTAGTCCAAAGTATAATATCCAACACGGCAAAGATAAGGAAAATTTTTCAAAAAATAATTATAAAACCGATGAAAAAATATTTATCTTTCTGATATTCAATATTTTCACAATATTAGCGGAAGTGTCTTTTTTCTAAGCCATTCCCTTTCTTCGTTCTCAAGACATGGGCTGATTTCACAGAAAACAGCCTCATTGAAATTATTCAGCCATTCAATTTCCCGGCTATCCATCATCGAAAGCAGGAGCGGAACGGTATCAAGATATGTTCTGGTGAGAGTCTCAAAACCAAGCCATCTGCCGAATTCATTTTCGCCCTTGCCGACACAAAGAATCATATTCTCATGACGTATCCCATGAAAACCCTCACGGTATATCCCAGGCTCATCGGATGTAATCATTCCCGGCAGTAAAGGCTGATCCTTAAGATTCTGACGTATAGACTGAGGCCCTTCGTGGACAGAAAGCACATTCCCCACTCCATGCCCTGTACCATGCCCGAAATTGCGCATAGCCTGCCACAGCGGACGTCGTGCAATTGCATCAATGCGACATCCCGGCGTTCCTTCAGGAAATACAGCCATTGCCAGATCAATCATAGCCATCATATCCAGCGTATAGTCTTCACGTTCCTGTTCCGTCAATGGTCCAAGTGGAACAGTACGGGTGATATCGGTAGTGCCGTAACTGTAATGGGCACCGCTATCGTTCAAGTAGAGTCCATGCGGTTCAAGCACCGCATCCTGCCCGCGCACCGTGGAGTAATGCGGCAATGCTGCATTCTGGCCATAGGCCGATATAGTCTCGAAACTCTCGTCAAGGAAATCCGGCATTGCAGCGCGCAGTTCATGCAGTTTGTCCGATGCATCCGACTCCGTTATGCGTTTGCCGTCTGCCAACGACTCCTCAAGCCACTTGAAGAAACGGGTCTGGACAATACCATCCTGTATGTATGCCTTACGGAAGCCCTCAATCTCAACCTTATTTTTTACGGCCTTGGCCAAATCGACAGGAGAGCACCCCTCAACTATATTGTCGTGTCCGAACTTTTCAGCAATGGCCTTTCCGGTCTCAAAATTGAGCGATCCGGAATCCAGCAGGATCTTTCCATTGGTTTTCAACGAACCTATGTATCCGCCAACATCACCATAGGGATGCACTCTTACATTCGCTTTTTCAAGCTCAGACAGGACATTAGCTCTGAATTTTGAAGTTTCGGCAAACAATTCGACGCTATCCGGACACACAAGGGCGAACGAAATCACAAACGGACAGTACTCGACATCATTTGAGCGTATATTGAGCAGCCAGGCAATCTGGTCCAGACAATTCAGGAACATATAACGGCAGCCCCGTCCACTCAATTCGGAACGCAGCCACTCCAGTTTCTCTACCCTGGAGCGACCTGCGTAAAGGTCTTCATGCAACCAGACAGTCCCCTGGGGCAACAACGGACGGTCCGACCAAAGCGTCTCCAGATAGTCAGGTTTGGAAACAATTGATGCATTCTTGGGAGTAACAGCATTCTCAAGTTGCAAAGCCTCACCCATACTCATGCAAAGCCCGTCAATACCCACCTTGCCACCATGAGGTACGCTGTCGGCAATCCACCTGATCCAGTCCTTATCCTCGACCGACACCATCTTGTGCAACTCAATTCCACTGCCTTCAAGTTCGCGGGCAGCCTGAATCCAGTAACGGGAATCGGTCCACAAGCCTGCGTGGTCCTTTGTGATTACCACCACACCGGCCGATCCGGTGAATCCCGATATAAACTGGCGCTGGCACCAGCGCGAAGGTGTATACTCACTGTTATGAGGATCCTCGCCTACGGTAACGGCAGCATCCCAGCCCCACTCCGCCATCAGCCGGCGCAGCGCATCAATTCTCTCCTTAATCATATTATCCCAGGAATCCCTGCTCCAACATTGCCTGAGCCACCTTCATAAAGCCCGCAATATTGGCGCCTTTCATATAGTTCACATAACCGTCGGGCTCGGTGCCGTACTTGACGCACTGCTCATGAATATCGCTCATGATAGTGTGCAGACGGGCATCAACCTCATCGGCAGACCACGAGATGTGCATAGCGTTCTGAGTCATCTCAAGACCCGATGTCGCTACACCGCCGGCGTTCACGGCCTTGCCCGGTCCATACAGCACACGTGCGGCAATGAATGCATCAATAGCCTCCGGCGTGCAACCCATGTTGGAGACTTCGGCTACATACTTGACGCCATTCTTTATCAGCATTGCGGCATCATCGCCGTTAAGCTCATTCTGTGTGGCGCATGGCATAGCGATGTCAACCTTGCATTCCCAAGGCTTGCGTCCGGCAAAGAACTCTGCTCCGAACTTCTTTGCATACGGTTCAATTACATCGTTGTTTGTGGCGCGCAACTGCAGCATGTATGCAATCTTCTCATCGTTCATGCCATCCTTGTCATAAACGAAACCATCGGGACCGGACAGAGTGACAACCTTGCCGCCCAGCTGGGTCGCTTTCTTGGCAGCACCCCAGGCAACGTTTCCGAAACCGCTTATGGCAATGGTCTTACCTTCAAGCGAATCGCCCTTATCGGCCAGCATCTGACGCAGGAAGTACAGAGCGCCAAAGCCTGTTGCCTCCGGACGGATCTTGGAACCGCCAAAAGTGAGGCCCTTGCCGGTAAGCACACCCGTATTCTCGCGAGCCAGCTTCTTGTACATGCCGTACAGATAGCCTATCTCACGAGCGCCCACACCTATATCACCTGCCGGCACGTCTGTATCAGGACCGATATTACGCCAAAGCTCAAGCATGAAACTGTGGCAGAAACGCTCAATCTCGGCTGCTGAGCGTCCGCGTGCCGAGAAATCCGATCCACCCTTGCCACCGCCCATGGGCAATGTGGTCAGGGCATTCTTGAATGTCTGCTCAAACCCCAGGAACTTGAGAATTGAAAGGTTGACCGATGAGTGAAAACGCAATCCTCCCTTATACGGTCCGATAGCATTGTTAAACTGGACGCGGTAACCTGTGTTGACATGAATCTCGCCGTTATCATCAGTCCATGGCACCTTGAAGGTAAAAATACGGTCAGGCTCCACCATACGTTCCACGATCTTGGCATCCTCAAATTCCGGATGCTGATTATAAATAGGTTCAACACTAATCAGCACCTCACGCACTGCCTGAAGATACTCTTTCTCACCCGGATGCCTGCGCTCCAGGTCTGCCATAATGTTGTTTATATTCATATGCTTTGCATTAATTGGTTTTCGTTTTGACAAATGTATTAATAATTGTTTCATGTTGTGCTCGTCAAGATGCATAATAATTAGCTTTATTTTCACCCGTGTGGCCAATTGCCATATCCCTAACGGCACTCGAAACATTAACAATTGTTCCCTAAACATTGGTTTTTTTATATTTGGAACAAAATTTAGATACAAACTTTTGCTGAGTTCTAACAAAAACTTAAATTTGCCAAGTTTACGATAAAAAAACAGGGCGGAAAAATGTTCGCCCAAACGCTAGAAATGGTCCGGCGACTGATAATTAAACTGAAATTTTACAATTAACCTAATTGTTTAACTTTATCCTTTTTAATCCTTTTTTATGAATCTCAAAAAACATGTGTTAGGCATACTGCTCGCAATAGCAGTGCCTATCTGTGCAACAGCACAGAACGTGACTGTTAAGGGACAGGTTAAGGATGACGCAGGTGAACCGCTTGCTCTCGTCAGCATCGCTGAGGACGGCACGACAAACGGCACCGTCACCGACTTGGATGGTAACTACTCCATTTCGGTTCCGTCAAACGCAACCCTCAAGTTCTCATTCATGGGTTACACCACCGTTACTGAAGCTGTAAACGGTCGTACAACCATTAACGTCACACTCTCCGAGGATGCCGAACTTCTTGACGAAATCGTAGTCGTAGGTTATGGCGTTCAGAAAAAGAGCGACCTGACCGGATCAGTTGCATCCGTAAAGGCCACAGACCTCAAGGACCGTTCAGTAACCGATGCTGCCGCCGCTATTCAAGGTAAGGTGTCAGGTATCCAGGTAATCAACACATCCGGTGCTCCGGGTCAGGGTGCAAGTATCCGCGTACGTGGTTACTCATCCAACTCAACATCCGGTGGCCTTGGACCGCTCCTCATCGTTGACGGTTTGAAGGTTGACAATATCCAGTATCTTGATCCTGAAATGATCGAGTCAATGGAGGTACTTAAGGATGCTGCTTCAGCAGCCATCTACGGTGCCCAGGCTGGTAACGGTGTCGTTCTTATCACTACTAAGAAAGGTGAAACCGGCTCCGCTCATATCACCTATTCAGGTAAATTCGCTCTCCAGTCACTTGGCAAGAAGGCTGAACTGTTTGATGCAAATGAGTACATTGAGTATCAGACCTATATCGGAAAGTTGAGCCAGGCTGAGCTTGATCAGTATAACTACAGCGGCCAGAACACCAACTGGTATGAAGAGGTATTCCAGCCCAGCTGGTCAAAACAGCACAACGTAACCGTTCAGGGCGGTAACAACAAGGGTCATTTCCTGACCTCAATCAACTTCCTGGACAACAACGGTATCGTTGTAGGCGACAAGGATGTTTACAAGCGTCTTACCGCTCAGATCAATGCTGACTATGAACTCTTCAAGTGGTTTGACATCTCAACCAGCAACTCTATTGAGAAATGGAGCACCAAGTCAGTTTCACAGGGTTACGGTTCAACATTGAACTCAGTTATCTCTATCGATCCTCTGACTCCTGCTTACATCAGCAATATTGAGGATACCCCGGGTGGAATGCAGAGTAAATATGCTACCAATCCTGAACTTATCCCGAGAGATCCCAACCACAACAATGATTTCTACGGAACATCTAACTATTTCGAGGATGCAACAGCCAACCCGCTGTTCCAGAGAGACAGAACTGATTCTAGCAATGAGGGCATTAACCTGCGTGGTAACCTTGCAGCTAACCTCAAGCCCATCAAGGGTCTGACAGTAACTTCACGTCTTGGTTATACCATATCTCAGAGTCAAAGCCACAGCTACTCCACTCCTTACTGGATTACAAGTATGGCTTCAAGCACCACATACTCAATCAGCGCAAATGTCAACACCAACTACTACTACCAGTGGGAGAACTTCGCCAACTACGACGTAACCCTTGGAAGCAGCAACATCAACGCAATGGTCGGTATGTCATACGCTGAGACACACACTGATAACGCAAGTATTTCAGCTACCGGCGCAGACATCCTTAAGGGTTATGAGCCCAACTTCCGTTACATCGCCTATTTGAAGGATGATGCAACCAAGTCAGTAGGTAACGACCCGGGTCTTGCAACTCAGCTTTCATATTTCGGTCGTCTGGGTTACACATTCGACAACAAATACGGTATCCAGGCCAACTTCCGTGCTGATGCTTATGACTCATCAAAGCTCTCACCCACAAACCGCTGGGGATACTTCCCATCAGTTTCTGCAGGTTGGACAATCAGCAACGAGTCATTCTTCAGAGACAATGTTGACCGCAACGCAGTTTCTTTCCTGAAGCTTCGCGGATCATGGGGTCTTAACGGTAACATCAACGTATTGAGCGGATACAGATATTCAACATCTATCGCTCTGAACGGTGAGATGTATCAGTACAATCCTTCTGCAGGTGATGGTCATCCTACATACGGTTCAAAGCCTTCAGGTCTTGCTAACCCCGATCTTAAGTGGGAGACTTCAGAGCAGCTTGACTTCGGTCTTGATGCACGTTTCCTGGCAGATCGTCTGACATTCGGATTCGACTGGTATAAGAAGACCACCAATGACCTTCTCGTACAGATTTCTCCTCTGCCTGAGATCGGCGTAAGCAGCTCTTGGGTTAATGCAGGTCAGGTACTCAACACCGGTCTTGAGTTCGAGCTCGGTTGGAGAGACCGCGTAGCTGACTTTACCTATGGCGTATCAGCAAACTTCTCAACACTGCACAATGAGGTGTTAAAGATGCACTCACTGCTGAACCGTCTTGACGGTAGCGGTGTATCAGGTCTTAACAACAAGCTGAAGACATCTTTCGAGCCCGGTTATCCTATTTGGTATTTCCGCGGTTACAAGTATGCCGGTGTAGTTAAGGAAGATGATGCAGAAAAAGGTTGGACAGCAGGTCAGGCTCTGTATTACACAGCCGATGGTGAACTGACAACCTCTCCTGGTGACAACGATATGCAGTATCTGGGTGAAGGTATTCCAGACTTCACATACGGTCTTACCATCAATCTCGGATGGAAGGGATTTGACTTCACATTGTTTGGTACAGGCGCCGCCGGTAATGAAATCTACAACCTGATGGTTTCAGCTGACCGTCCCGAGCAGAACATGCTTACCGAATACTGGAGAAAGTCATGGGGTAACCCCAATGTTGACCCCGCTTCAGCAAAATATCCTGATATGAGCGTTTATTCATCAAGCTGGATATTCTTCAGTTCAAGTGCCGCCATCTATGATGGTTCATACTTCAAGATCAAGCAGATTCAGCTTGGTTACACTCTGCCTAAGAAGGTTATCAAGAAGGCTATGCTCAGCAACATGAGAGTATATGCTTCACTGGATGATTACTTCACATTCTCTTCATACCCTGGTGCAGATCCTGAAACCGCCACATACAACTCAAGTGACTCACGTGGTATTGACTCAGGTTCATATCCTACCACCAAGAAGGTTGTATTCGGTGTAAATCTTACTTTCTAACCTTTAAATAGGATATTAATATGAAAAAGACATTATATTCATTACTTGCAGTTTCCGCAGTATTCGCCGTTACCTCCTGCGACGAGAGTCGTCTTGATATCCCGCAGAAAGGCGTAACTGCCATTGAAACTTTCTATCAGACCGATGCTGATGCCGAAGCCGCACTTGTTGCAGCTTACGCCAGCTTCTCTACCAATGTAACCGGCCGTGGTGCAGGTTTCATCTACACTCCTTACAAGTTCATGCTTAACAACGGAGGTGATGATATGTATGCAGCCGGATCAAACTACGGTGATAATGACTTCAGTTCTGACCTGAACGATTATAACTTCGATACTGGTCTGGGCATCATCAATGAATTCTACAGTGGTATCTTCCTGTCAGTCTATACAGCAAACCTGGTAATAGACAACTTCAAGAATGGCACAACTGATGTTCAGAAGAGATGCACCGCCGAGGCTCGTACACTCCGTGCATATGATTATTTCCTGCTTGCAGCACTTTGGGATACTCCTCCTGTAATCGACCATGTGATTGCAGACGGACTTCCCTATAACTGCGACCTCGACCCGGAGTACAAGTGGTCACACAAGGACCTGCTGATGTGGATTGCAAGTGAGGCAGAGGCTGCCGCTGAGGTTCTTCCTGAGCGTGAGAGCAAGGCCGACAAGGATGGCGCCGTAAAGTGCACCAAGGGATTTGCACAGGCTCTGGCCGGTAAAGCTTACATTTTTGCAGGCGAATATGACAAGGCAAAAACCGTTCTGAAGAAAGTTATTGATTCAGATAAGTATGACCTTGTTCCCGGTAACAGATTCTGGGAGAACTTCCATATTGAAGGTGATGGCAACGAGGAGAAGGTATTTGAGTCAAACCTTGAATACAATTCAAATATTGGCGCCTGGGGTGGTATTAACCAGCGTTCAACCTGGATGGAGGCAAACATTTGGGCTTGGCGTAAGGACCACTTCGTAAAAGGCGGTGAGCCCACCCTTGTATACATGGGCGGTGCCGACGGTTGGGGCGGCCTTGGTGTTCCCCAGTGGTTCGGTGACGAGTTCTTCGCAAATGACGGTCATTCTGCACGTTTTGATGCAACATTCATTCGCATTGATGATGCTGTTTACACCATGCCATATGAGAATGACTCTCTTACCAATCTCACTCTTGAGCAGAAGAAAGTAAGTAAGGCTATAGGTATTGCTGATGTCACTGACGGCCTCTATGGCCAGTCATATTGGCTGCCCCTGAAGCAGATGACAAAGGGTACAGACTGCAACCCCAACTATGGCAACAATGTACGTCTGAACAACAACATCGTTATGCGTTACGCAGAGGTTCTCCTGCTCTATGCAGAGGCTTGTCTGCAGACCGGTGATGCTGCAAGTGCAAAGACAGTCATCAATCAGATTCAGACTCGTGCCGGTTCAGCTACAATCAGTGCTGAAGTAAACATGGACGTTCTCAAGAAAGAGAAGTCTTATGAGCTCTGGCTCGAGGGCAGCCGCATGCTGGACATCAAGCGTTGGGGCGACACCGAGCGCATCAAGCAGAATGGTCAGTTCGCTCCCAGACTGTTTGACAAGCTGTACAGAACACCTCATTACACTGAATGGAAGGATACCATCTATGTAAAGGATGCAAACGGTGACATCGTATTGGATGATAACAATCAAAAGAAGATTGACAAGATCGTCGATATGCCCGCCGATGAGAATGTAACATGGGTTCCCGGTGAGACCGAAGAAACCGGACGTTTCTACTTTGTAACCACTCACGATGCAAAGAAGAAATTCGGTGACAACGTTGGTTTCAAGGAGGGTAAGCATGAGTTCTTCCCGTTCCCGCAGACTGTTATCAACAAGAACCCGAATCTGAGACAGAATCCTGGATATTGATTCCTGTTTCAATACTATTCAAGAGAGTCCGGCCATATGACCGGACTCTTTTTTTAGTACTTTTGCACCATGATCAGGATTATTTTTGTCTGTCACGGCAACATATGCCGCTCCCCTATGGCAGAGTTCATCTTCAAGGATTTAATCCGCTCACGGGGCTTAAATGAGCAATTCCACGTAGAATCTGCAGCCGCATCAACCGAGGAGATCGGCAATTCCATATATCCGCCGGCAAAACGTTGTCTGAACGCTCACGGAATACCCTTCGATAAAGAGAAGACTGCACGTCAGATAACACGTGCCGATTATGACCGTTTTGACCTCATTATCTGCATGGACCGCATGAATCTGCGCTGGTTGCGATACATCATCCCCGATGATCCGCAAAACAAGGTCCGCCTTATGATGTCATATGCCGGCATAGACCGCGACGTAGCCGATCCATGGTACACCGGTGACTTTGAAACCACCTACCGTGATATCACCACTGCTTGCGAATCATTTCTCGCCACGCAATGTGAAAAAGCGGAAAAGTGATTGGAAAATATGAAATAATGCGCTAATTTTGCACCCGCAAAAAGGTCAGGTTAACTTCGTTGACCTCGCCACGCCACGACAAAGTAAGCTGACGCTTACTTGATTCATTTGGATCAACAGAAAAAATGAACGAGTTCCTTTTTTCCGTCGCTCCAAATGAATACAAAGTGAACCAGTTCACTTTGTTCGTCTGGCTTAAGGCTCGGTTCCGTAGCTCAGCTGGATAGAGCAACAGCCTTCTAAGCTGTGGGTCTTGGGTTCGAATCCCAACGGAATCACCAAACAAAAACAGACATCATTTGATGCCTGTTTTTTTATTTGTGCTACGGAGTAAAATTATCGGTAGAGGGAGCCAGTAGATAAGGAATGATATGATGCGCATGGCGCCCGGACTGATGCCCAGGAGAATATCAATATGGGTGTATTCCAGAGTCTGAATCAATTGGGCTGCCACCAGCATCGTAACCAGGAAATGGGCAAACGGTATCAGGATTGTACTGAATGCATCCACACAGTCCTGAGCGGTACGGAAAGTCTCCGTAGAGAGCCCGTAGACCAGTGAGGGAAGGCAAACTGCCAGCATCAGCAGGAACATGAATCCGTCATACAGGGGACTGCCCTTGAGACTACCTGTTATACCCAACAGGAGGTGACTGCCGGCAAATACTCCGAATACGATGAGAGCAATGTAGATGATCAGTACGACAACACTTATATAGAATGCCGTTATCTCTTTTGGAGACAGGTTTTTCAGTCTGGTAAGAGCGCGGAAGAGTCCGCTCCCCCTGCCCGCGCCTACTGCTATGAACAGCATCAGTGCATTGCCTACAGGAGCATTGCCAAGGCACGATGCGGCAGACCTTACAGCCCACCTCAATCCGGGCACTCCCAGCACACTCCTGAGAGCCAGTTCTTCATTACCGCCCACCCTGCTTATTTCCATTATGCTTCCTATCCATGACACCACGATGACAAGGATAAGCAAAATCAGATATATTATGGCAGGATGCAGCCAGCCTGTAGAACGTTTATTCATCAGCCTCAAGATTTGACGGGTCAATGATATGCAGTTCTATGGCACGCACCACAAGACGTGTCACATTAACGCCACGCTGTTCGCCCTCAGGGAACAGGCGTGCTATCAGATCGGCCTGACGTTTCTCCAATGACTTGGCGCTGAACGGCATGGTATGCAGTTCACTGATCATATCCTTGGTGTAGCCCAAAGCCAGATGACGCAGGAAACGCTCGTCATACTCGTCAATCTCATACTGCATGGTGGCGCTTCGGCGCAGCCCCTCATCGGTTACTGCATTACGGAACCTTTCCACCAGTTTTTCAAGAACAGGCTGATTGAATACGAAATGCTTGCCGCTCATCACGTCCATTATCTCATTACGGGTAAGCAATTCGCCGGTCTTGAGAACTATGCCATGGGCACCGGCATCAAGCACATCGGCCCACAGTTTCTCATTCAACAGTTCTCCGGTAAACACCAGAACCTTGACTCCACCCTTCTGAGTGAGTTTTCGGCATATGTCCACACCTACTGTGGTTGAGCCTCCCAGTCCGAGGTCAAGCAGCACCAGATCGGGCTGTGCACCGCCGTCAATCAAAGCCCAGAACTCACGCTCAGTCTGTGCTGTGCCTATCACCTCAACTTCAGGTATGTCATTACGGATAATGGAAAGTGTCCCTTTTAGTTCAAGCGATACATCCTCAACTACGATTGTCTTGAATTTCTCCATATTCTGTTTCATATTACTTTCTAACAGCAGGCACGGTAAACCATATCACCATGCCGTCCTTTTCGGCCTCGGCATTGATTCGGCAGCCCGGATGTCCGAACGCTTCATCATGCTCACGTATTATCTGGCGGCATATCACATATGCCATGTTATCCTTGTTCATCAACGGTGTGAAGAGCCCGTCAAGTACATCTGAAGACGGAACGGCACACTTACGGTGTAGCTCAAAACGGACAAAACCGCCCTGCTCAGCTGCTGTAAGCCGCATATCGCCGCCATCGGCCATTCCTCTTTCAATCAGACTCTCTACGAGATATTTGATCATTACACTGTCTGCACTGACTTTCAGATCTGCCGCCTCAACGGTAAACTGACCGTTATATCCGGACTTGGATCCCGTCTTATCCACGAATGCCGATGCCTGATCCATCACATCACTGACCGCAAACACATCGCGATGCAGGAGCTGACCCGTTGTCTGCGACAGAGCATACTGGCTCAATATACCGAATATTTCCCTGTAGTAATCTACAAGTTCCTGCATATCCTGTACTTGGTTCTTCTCAACCATCTGGACTATCCTGTTGGGATACCACACCGTCTCATGCTTGAGGGTGGACAGGCAATTGTCAAGAATCAAGTTGCTTACGTGCAGGCGGTTCTCTTCATAACGGATACGTTCTGATTCCTCCTCAATCTGTTCTATGTCACGGAATCCCGATTCAAAGCGTATCACGCAACTGTACAATGCAGTAGCCAGATATCCCGTTATCATTCCGTTCACGATCTGCCAGGTCTCATCGGCATCATGCTCCAGACGGAAACCTACAGCGCCTATCTGACGTTCCTCATCCTCAAGAGAAAGCATCAGGGGCAGCGCACGGCACAATCCGTCGGCCGATATCTGTTCTGTGCCCTGAGTCATGCATGCACTCACACGGTCTGCAAGACGTTCATCGGCCGGTCCGTCATTATGAACGGCAGTTATGATACGCCCTTCATCATTGAGTGATATCATAAACGAGCGCAAATCAATCAGATGGTCCAATTCGATGAATATTCCGTCAACGAGACGGTTCACCACATCATCCGCATTGAAACTGTCAAGATCTGTGACTGCCGTTATCTGCGATATGCCGTCAACCACACGTATGGCCTGCTGCAAATCACTGCGGAATTTGAGCCAGTGACGGGAATGAACCACATATCTCACCAACAGTATAGTGATGAATATCAGCACAAATACAATGACCGATATCGACAGGTTGCTGTTAGTACGTTGCAGTTCACGGCAATCCTCCTCAATCCTCCATTCGCCGAAATAGAGCTTGAAAAGTTTCAGGTATGCATCGTCATTGTAACGATAGACATCCCAGTCTCGCAACGCAAGAGCCGATACGGCAATCTCGTTACGCAGCCACAGCACTGTCTCATAATCGGTGGCATACCCATCTTCGAGCCAGTATGTCTCGGCCGGCACAAGGACATCCATTACTGACAGGAGCATATCCAGCGAACCTCCATGAAGCAGATAGTCACGGTTCAATGCGTCAAAGGCCGAATCGGCATAGACCAACGCCTCATCAAAACGTCCCTCAGTATTGCAGAGATATGTCTGGTTTGCGTAATTGTATGCTGTTATAAGGAGACTGTCTGGATTCTGTGCACGTGCCGTAAATCCGGTACATAGCAAAAGCAGGATTGTGAGCACACGTCTGATACCCTTTGGCAGACGGAATGAGAAGCGGCTACCCTTACCCGGGGTACTCTCCACATCAAAACTGCATACCTTGAACAGGTCATCTGATTTGCGGTATTTCTCGATGATACCCTTGCAGTTCATCAGTCCGAATCCGCTTCCTTTACCCTGAGTCTGACCCTGTCCGATCTGTTCCGGATCAAAGACCTTGGTGTCACGTATGCTGTGTACATCCTCCTGACTCAATCCCACTCCGGTATCAGAAACCGATATCTCCACATAATCTTCACCCTGCTTAGCCTCTATGGTTACCTTACCTCCGGCCGGCGTAAACTTGCGGGCATTGTCAGCCAGCGTGTTGATCATAAACAAAGTGAGCACACGGTCTGCACGGACAACAGCATCGCTCTTGACCACGCTGAGTTCCACACCTTTCTGGCTGAAACTGCGGCCACCTTTGTTCACGATATCGAACACACTCTGAATCGGGAAACTCTCCACATTCAGGGCAACTACACCCTGACGAATGCGTATCCACTGCGAGAGCAGGTCATTGTATTGGTTTATCCGCTCTGCCAGCTCACGTACATACTGCAGGCTCTGCTCATACTGCGGACTGTCTACCGGCATTTCCGACAGATGACGTATCTCTGAGCGCATACGGTCTATATACGGCAGGCACTCGCCCACCACCTGACAGCATGTCTTTCGAGCCAGATTCTCGCGCTTGTTGCTCTCGGCATGCAACCGGTAAAGATAATGCTGCTTTTCTGCCTGTTTGAGCCGATCGGCCTGTCCTACAAGTTCATCGGCGTTCCTCAATGCGGCCTTCAGATACGGAGCTACTATATTCAGTACGGCACGGCTGTCACGGCTAACCCTTTTACCGCTCCACGAAGCATCTATCTCTTCATTCTCATTTATGCATATAGTCTCTGCTCCTGTCAGTTCCCTCAACTCCGGAGCTACGGTGCCGTTAAGCCATTCTATGATATTAGTATCAGCAGGAGCAGGTTTAAGGATACTGCCGCACATTTCAACCGTTTTCTGCATCATACTCACATACTTACGATTGGCGGCATTAATGCGTTTATGGAACAGCAATATGAATACTATCAGCAATATGATTGCCGCAGCCACAGCATACAGCATGCCTGTAAGGCTACGGTTGGAACGCTCCAGCAGAATGGTACGAGCCTCATAACGGCGGTCCAGACGGATATTCTTCTGTATCTCAAGATAGACCGTTCGGTTATAATCAGACGCAGTCTTGTCATTCAGTCCCGAATAGGCCAGGCTCATCTGCTCGCGCAGCGAAGCCATACACTCGGGAACCACTCCATGAGGCATGGCATCCATCCACAGCTCCTCCACTATCACACCGTCACTGCGATAACGCTCCAGTGGCTCCAGTTCATTTTTACCGGCACTGTTGAGACGGCAATTGTCATTGAGCATATCGAGTGCCGTTCCCAATGCGCCAAGTGCCTCTTCATACAGACCGCGCTCAATATAGCATGAGGCCAGCAGACGCTCACACTCAATTATCTCATACTGTCCACCATATGATGCCGACAGCTGTAATGCTTTGAGAGCCAGCTGTGTAGGCAACAGTTCGGGTTGTACATCCGATGCATTCAGACGCAACAGCATTTCATCGCTAACGCCTGACAGTACATTCTCCGTCCCATATTCCAGCAACAGGGAGCAGATGGCGCTTATACTCAGCGCTTGCATCCTGACATTGTTATATCGTACAGCATTACGCAGACAGTTATCCAGGCTGCGAAGTCTCTGTGATGCCATATCCTCAAGTCCGTTTGCCTCGAGGCCTATCCCCAGTCCATGCATATAGGTGTACATCAAGTACCGGTCATGGTCATCACGCAGTCTGTTGTCAGGTACCACATATGACATCTCACGTCCTGCCTGTCCAAGCTGCTCAAGCTCGAACCAGTATCGTGCCGACTCCATTCGGAACGAGCGTTCAAGCGACATCAGCCTGTCTCTCTGAGCGGCATTCAGGGCCTCGCTCTCCTCATGCAGTGCACGAAGGTTCAGGAGTATGCTGTTACGGTATTCATAGAAAGAGACGTTATCCGATGTGCGCTGGCAGATACGCATAAGTCCTATCTGCGATGCCACCACCTCAAGCATATTGCTCGTGACGGAAGGTACTGAACTGTACAGTTCCCATGACTGGGTATAATCCATCCGCATGAAAGCAATGCGGGCAAGAGTATTTACGGCTTTGGCGCGCTCATCAGAATGCCGCCGCGAGATTTCCATAGCATACCTGGCATACTGCTCGGCTGTGTCAAGATTGTTCCAAAGGTAGGATATAGCCTTCTCGTTCAAGTCAAACGCCGTCTGACCTGAGTTCTGTGCCGTTGCATTAAGAGTTGATGCAACCCACAGCATTGTCCCTAAAACCAAATATCCGAGACCTTTCAGTTTCATCTCTGTTTCTTGCGTGATTTCTTGCCGGATACCGTAATTTGCCCGTCGGCCGCAAGTGTCAACATGCAGGCAGCCTCCAAACCGTATTCCGTATATGCTGATATCACAACCGTTCTGCTTTCAGTGACCTGCGCCGGAGCAATGACTGTACATGAGAATTCGCCATCCACTCTGAGCTCTACCGCAGGATCCGATGACTGCCACCCCACGAACATTCCTCCTTCAAGTCCGCGAACCGAGACGACTGCCGTCTCACCGCCTCTTAGGGTATTGCGGTCAGCGTTCATTATCATGAACATCGGTCCTGCAGAACCCTCTGTAACTGTTTCTGACAACTCCAGACCGTCAATATCAATGATACTCTCCTGCTCTTCCAGCACAGAGCATTCTTCACCGTTTATCCTGACTCCTGTAATATAGTTCCTGTCTGTCAGGGACGGGATACGGCAAAATCTCAGTTCATCGCATCCTGTCACATCACAGTCTGACAGAATCACTCCATCCCCGCTTTCAGCCATATACAATGTTCCGGTCCGGCTCTCAAAGGTACAGTTACGGAACACGGCACCGTAAGAATGACGCAAGACGACGCTGTCCGTTACAAAGGTACAGTCTTCAAACAGCACAGGCCATGACACATCAACCGTTCCGTTGAAAGTCCTTCCGCGAAAGCTGTTGAGCACAGGCAGCACCTGTGCCGAAAGACCGTTTCCCATGTACATGGATGACATCAGGAAGAACAGGATAATTCTACGGAATATCTTTGACATATTACAAATGTAGTGCAAACCGAGCGGATATAAAAGAAGTTTACTTCTTTTTCCGTACCTTCGCCGTTACGATGGATAAAATGGTTCCTATTGCAACGATACACACCGGATTCCCCACCAAATTCGGGGTTCCTCGTCAGAGCGGGCTCGTACCGGAGCTCAAAGGGACTGTCATCTTCAATCCCGAATACCGCAATGCCGATGCATTGAGAGGTCTGGAGGGATTCAGCCACATCTGGCTTATCTGGGAATTTTCGGAAGCAATACGTGAGGAATGGTCACCCACAGTACGTCCGCCGCGGCTGGGAGGAAACACCAGGCTGGGTGTTTTCGCTACCCGCTCACCGTTCCGCCCCAATCCCATCGGGCTATCCTGCGTCAGACTTGATTCAATTGAACTGAGCACCGTCAATGGCCCTGTACTTCACGTCAGTGGAGCCGATCTGATGGACGGAACACCCATATATGATATAAAGCCCTACATACCCTACACAGACTGTATAACAGAGGCTACATCCGGTTTTACGGGAACTGTTTCCATGCACAGACTGAACGTTGTCATTCCCAAACAGCTGGAGTCAAAAACAAAACCCGGAACGCTCGATGCGCTCCGGGGTATTCTTGCTCAGGATCCGCGGCCCCGTTATCAGGATGATCCGGACCGCGAATACGGTTTTGACTTTGACGGTTATTCAGTTAAGTTCAAGGTACCTGACACGGACACGCTTACCGTAACTGACATCAGACGCCTTAAATAGAATTACTTCTCTTCCGGTTTGACTCTGTCGGCCACAAGTTCCTCGACCATCTCACCCTGTATATAAAGGTATGTGGAGTTGATCTTACAGTTTGTAGTAAGGGCAATTGTCTTTTTCATCTTACCCACCCTGCGTGTTGAACCCGCGTATGAGACCTTGATGGAATCCTTCATACCAGGCAGAATCGGGGTCTTGGGATAATCGGGAACAGTGCAACCGCATGTTGAACCTGCCGAAAGGATAAGCAGTTCCTTATTGCCCGTATTAGTAAATACAAAATAGCATACCTTGTCACCATGAGCCCTGTCAAACAGGCCGAAATCATGAGTAACCTTCTCAAAGGTAATCTCGGGATACTTTTCATCCTCGTTTGCATTCTCACCCCACGCGGGTATTGCGACCGCGGCAAACAGAAACAGGGCAAAATACTTTAAGTTTCTCATATTGTTTACGTTTAATCGACTGCTAAATTATGAAAATAATTTCATCCGCCAATATCATCCTCTTTTCTTTGTCAAATCCAAAAAACAACACTATTTTTGGGACTCACAAAGAAGGACTATCGTACGATTTGAATATACGTTTATAACGTTTGCTATATGTTTGACGAGAAAGATCTGGAACAGTTTAAAAAGAAGGGAACTAACGCTGACAAAGTAAAAGCACAGTTGGAACTTATTAAGAACGGATTCCCTTTCCTTGAATTGGATGCAGCCGCATCAATCGGTAACGGCATTCTGGCAGTTGATGAAAGCCAGTGCAGCAAATATATCAAGACATGGGATACCTACTGTACAAGTGGTCATAAAGTGACAAAGTTCGTTCCGGCCTCCGGAGCAGCCAGCCGTATGTTCAAGGATCTTTTTGCATTTCTTGATGCACCATACAGTATACCCACCACCACATTTGAGAAAGCTTTCTTTGACGGTATTCAGAAGTTTGCCTTTTACAAGGATCTGGATGCCGCCTGCAAATCCAATGAAGGCAAATCAATAAAAGAACTCTTATCGGCATCTGATTACAAGGCTGTAGTTTCAAATCTTCTAGGTTCAAAAGGGCTCAATTACGGAGCACTTCCTAAAGGCCTGCTAAAGTTTCACAGTTATGATGCATCGGCCCGTACTCCGCTTGAGGAGCATATGGCCGAAGGCGCACTTTATGCATCAGGAGCCGATGGTACCATACATCTGCATTTCACCGTGTCACCCGAGCATCGTGAACTTTTCAGGAAACTGGCTGACAGTTGTGCAAAAACCATGTCAAAGCGATATGGCGTCACTTATGACACAACATTCTCTGAGCAGAAGCCCAGCACCGACACCGTAGCTGCTGCCGCCGACGGCACCCCGTTCCGCAATGACGACGGCTCAATACTGTTCCGCCCGGGAGGCCACGGCGCACTCATAGAGAACCTCAATGAACTTGATACCGACATAGTCTTTATCAAGAATATCGACAACGTGGTACCTGATCACCTTAAGACGGATACTATAACCTACAAGAAACTTCTTGCAGGAATACTGGTAACTGTCCAAAGCAATGTCTTTGACTATCTGCACATTCTTGAAAGCGGCAAATACACGACCGCCCAGCTCAAAAAGATATCGGATTTCGTATCCGGCACCCTGTGCTGCCACAAGAAGGATCTGAATTCTTTGAGCGACAAGGAGTTGGCAGCATGGCTTTACGGCAAGCTCAACCGCCCCATCCGCGTATGCGGTATGGTTAAGAACGTAGGTGAGCCCGGTGGCGGCCCGTTCCTGGCATACAACGCCGACGGTACCGTATCACTTCAGATACTTGAAAGCTCACAGATTGACCTTAATGACGCCCGCAAGAAGGAGATGTTCACCAAGGGCACGCACTTCAATCCTGTGGATCTGGTATGTGCAGTACGTGATTACAAGGGAGGCAAGTTCAACCTGCCTGATTATGTTGACAAATCAACCGGCTTTATCTCCAGCAAATCCAAGAATGGACGCGAGCTTAAGGCTCTGGAGCTTCCCGGCCTCTGGAACGGAGCCATGAGTGACTGGAATACCCTCTTTGTCGAGGTACCTCTCAGCACCTTCAACCCCGTCAAGACTGTCAACGATTTGCTCCGCCCACAGCATCAACCTGCGTGAGGAAAAAAAGGTGCCATTGGGGACGGTTCCGTTTGGCACCTTTTTTCTTATCTTTGCATCCGATTTGCGATAGTAGCTCAGTTGGTAGAGCGTTGGCTTCCCAAGCCGAAGGTCGCGGGATCGTGCCCCGTCTATCGCTCATGAGAAGGGTTCCAGAATCTGGAACTCTTTCTCGTTTTATCGGCTTGGGAAGCCAAGGCTTGTCCGATGGCTCGCTGCCCGCTCGCCAGAGCCGAAGGTCGCGGGATCGTGCCCCGTCTATCGCTCAAAGAAAAGGTCGCTCGATTGAGCGACCTTTTCTTTTTTATTCAACCTCGAGGGTGACGATACTTGCAGCGGGAATCTCAAGGATCAGGTCACCGGTCTTCTTGTCGATGCGTGCACCGTCAAAGTCTGCCAATTTGATCTTATCGGGATTCTCAAAGGTGTTGTAGTTACTGGCCTTGTCGCTGGTCAGGATCTTACCGGTCACCTTCTTGGCCTTGATGCCATCAAGCTTGACAACTACGCTCTGAGCCTCGTTAAGCTTAACGTTTGACATTGAGACATGCAGCTTGCCATCCTTCTTTGATGCTGTTGAGCTGAACAGCGGCAGAGGACGGGTTGCAGTCTCGTCAGGATTGGCAGCATAGCGCTCATTGGGAGTAAGCTTAACCTCTACACCCTCCAGATCGGTGGGAATGTAAGTAGCGTCCATGTGAGGCTTGTACATGTCAAAGATCCAGTATGTCGGGGTGAGCACCATCTTGTCATCCTTGGTCAGGATCATAGACTGGAGCACATTGGCAACCTGAGCTATGTTGGTCATCTGAATGCGGTCGCAATACTTGTGGAATACATCGAGTGACAGTGATGCTACCAGAGCGTCACGCATGGTGCTCTGCTGATAGAGCTGTGTGCCGGGCTCCGGCTCCCACCATGTACCCCACTCGTCAACCAGCAACGGAGTCTTGTGCTCGGGATCATACTTGCTCATGATAGCCAGATGCTTCTGAATAACGGGCTCAATACCCAGGCACTTGCCAAGGCACCAGTAGAAATCCTCATCGGTAAAGTCCAGAGCGGGCTTCTTGGCACCCACCCAACCTGATACGGTATAGTAGTGCAGAGATACGGCATTCATCATTGAACCAACCTTCTTCATCAGAACCTCGGTCCACTCATAATCGTAGTCTGTAGCACCGCTGGCAATCTTGAACAACTGTGTGCCGTTAAAGTCACGGCAGTAGGTCTGATAACGACGGAAAATGTCTGAGTAGTACTCGGGCAGCATGTTACCGCCGCAGCCCCATGCCTCATTACCTATACCTATATATTTGACGTGCCAGGGCTCCTCACGGCCGTTCTGCTTGCGCAGCTTGGCCATCGGACCGTCAGCAGCGTTCATATACTCAATCCACTTGGCAGCCTCCTCTACAGAACCGCTACCTACGTTCAGTGAAATATAAGGCTCGCAGCCTATAAGCTCGCACAGGTTCAGGAACTCATGTGTGCCAAAGCTGTTATCCTCAACTATGCCACCCCAGTTGTTGTTCACCATAACGGGACGGTTCTCTTTAGGACCTATGCCGTCCATCCAGTGATACTCATCGGCATAGCAGCCGCCCGGCCAGCGCATTACCGGAACCTCAAGCTCCTTGAGTGCTTCAAGCACGTCATTACGGTAACCGTTAGTGTTGGGAATTGATGACTCGGGGCCTACCCACAGGCCACCGTAGATGCAGGTGCCCAGATGCTCCGAGAACTGTCCGTAGATGTTCTTGTTGATTGTTGCACCAGGTTTGTCGGCGTGAACATTGACCGTTACCTCATTTTTGGCGCTTACTGACAAAGCTGCTGTCAGAGTAAGCAGGAAAAATAACTTTCTCATTTATATAAAACTGTAATTTGAATTCGGATTGTCAAAGATATACTATTTTTGCAGAAACACACCAAGACGTATGGCAAAAAAGGGATTATTGATTATCGCTGCAGTGCTCTCCCTGACGGCCTGCTCATTCAATAAACCTGTATCGGAATGTCCCGACTACAGGATTTACATATACCCTTCCGATACCCGTGAAACCGTCATCCAGTCCATCCTTGAGGCCGATCCCAACGCAAACGCCAAGCCCCTGAATTTTCTGCTTGAGCATCGTGATTACGATGAGCACATCCATAGCGGCTGCTACACCATAAAGAGCGGAGCCACACCCAAGCAGGTGTCAGACATGCTCCTTAGCGGCAACCAGACCCCTGTCCGCCTTACCATCAACAGCACCCGCACCATCGGCCAGATGGCCCGCGCAATATCGAACCAGGTGATGATAGATTCGGCCGCAATAGCCAGCCGCCTGACTAATCCCAGATTCCTGGACTCACTGGGTTACAACCCCACCAATGTCTTTTGCATGATAATCCCTAATACCTACGAGGTATATTGGAACACATCGGCCGATGCCCTGCTGTCACGTCTTGTCAAAGAGCGTAACCGCTACTGGAATGACCAGCGCAAAGCCAAGGCCAAGGATATAGGACTTACAGAGAATGAGGTCATAATTCTGGCCTCCATCATTGAGGAGGAGACAGCCAAGGTTGAGGAGTTCCCCATCATAGCCGGCGTATACATGAACCGGCTCAAGAAGAAACTGCCGCTACAGGCTTGTCCTACTGTTATTTTTGCAATGGGTGGAGAGAGGCCCAAACGCGTACTCAAGAAGCACCTGGAGTATGATTCACCTTATAATACATATAAGAATCCCGGATTGCCTCCAGGACCTATACGTTTTGTAAGCACACAGGCAATCAATGCGGTGCTAAACTACACAAAGCATAACTATCTCTATTTCTCAGCCAAAGAGGATTTCAGTGGTTCGCACTATTTCAGCACCACCCTCTCCCAGCACAACGCCTACGCCGCACGCTATCAGCGCGCCCTTGACAAGGCCGGCATTTACTAAAACGGTGCCATTGGGGACGGTCCACCAAAAAAATGCTTATATTTGTTGGATAAAACGTATAATTATTAACCCTAAACTTTTATGAGAAGGATCTCTATATTTCTGTTTTCATTAATCCTCACAACGCAGTCATACGCCCAGCTATCCCAGAACCCGAACAAGTTCCTGGGTAATATCACAACCAGATATCAGGTGGATCCGGGAGGCGGAGTACCGGAATACTATAAACTCTGGAATCAGATAACCTGTGAGAACGAGTCAAAGTGGGGCTCCGTAGAGGGCACCAGAGGCAGTTACAACTGGGGGAGTGACAATGCATTCAATTACGCAAAAAGCCACAACTTCACCTACAAGTTCCACGCTCTGGTATGGGGATCACAGTATCCCAACTGGTTTACCAGCAGCCTGCCCGTAAAAGAGCGCTACAATGCCATAGTGAATTGGTTCAACAAGGTTAAAGAGCACTACTCCACACTACCTATGATCGACGTAGTAAACGAGGCTATAGGAATGCACCAGCAGGGCAACCCACTCATGAAGGAGTCACTGGGCGGCGGAGGCACGACCGGTTACGATTGGCTTATCAATGCTTTTGAGCTGGCATATGAGCGTTGGCCCGATGCCATTCTCATATATAATGATTTCAATACATTCCAGTACGACACCGATGCCTACATAGACCTGGTACGTACACTCCGTGATGCGGGTGCCCCCATTGATGCGTACGGTTGCCAGTCACATGATGTGGACAACATCAGCAAAAGCAACCTCCAGTCTGCAATGAAAAAGATCCAGGATGCCGTGAAGATGCCTATGTACATCACTGAGCTGGACATAAACATTCAGGATGATGCCCAGCAGAAAGCCCAATATCAGAGCATCTTCCCTGTTATGTGGGAAGCCGATTATTGTGCAGGCGTAACCATCTGGGGACATGTCTATGGAGCCACATGGGTAGATCATTCAGGCCTGTACAACAACGGAACTGCACGCCCTGCAATGAACTGGCTTATCGACTATATGAAAACCGATGCCGCAAAGAACGCCAAGAGCCCGTTCCCCGGCGGAAAGAAACAGATCTCGCTCTATATCAAGCCAAGCCCGTTAAAGCCCACACGTGGCGACACCCTTGATATAACAGTGCGTGCACAGATGGTTGACAAGAACAAGACTATTGACAGCATAAAGCTCTATGTCAACAACAAGCTTGATACGATATTGACCGAGGCCCCGTATGTTGCAAAGTATGTACCTGCATCAAGCGGTAAATACACCCTTAAGGCTATTGCGTATGCAAGCGACGGAAAGACATACGAGCGTGAAGGCGGCTTTACCGCATACAATCCGCGCTCGACATACGGAAGTGAGCCTATATCACTCCCCGGCACCATTCAGGTTGAGAACTATGATAAAGGTGGCGATGGAGTGACATATCATGACAATGATTCCCAGAACCAAGGTGATGCAAATTTCCGCACATCCGAAGGTGTTGATATCGTAAACGGCAATGGCGGCAGGGCAATAGGATACACAAACACTGATGAATGGCTTGAATATTCGGTAGATATCAAGAAAACCGGTTACTACTATTACAATGCCGTCGCATCTTCGGGAACGACCGGCTCAGGTTTCAAGCTCTCCCTCAATACGGACAACGGACTTGTTGACATAACCGGAAACATAAGCGTTCCGCAGACCGGAAACAATGACTGGGGTACATACAGGACACTTTCCGGAAAGACATTGATTGAACTGGAGGAAGGCAGACACATCATTCGCCTTACCATAACTGGAAGCAACTGCAATGTTGACAAGATAACATTTGAACATATCCAGATCGACGAATCTTTGAACCTTAAGATTTCGGCCAACCCGAATCCCACAGCCGTTGACTACAATACCACATTGTCTTTCACTACTATCGATTCTGAAAGGGATGGTGCAGTAAAGAGCGTCAAGGTCTATATTAATGACAAACTGGCCAAGACCCTGACATCTAGGCCTTTTGAATTCATTTATAAGCCTACAACCACTGGGACAAACACAATATCGGCTATTGCAGTCGATACCATTAAGCATGAGTCACAGCTTACCTCATATTCACTTAAGGTCAATCAGGCCCGTGCTGCTTACAGCAGTGTCCCCATACCTGGAACCTTCCAGGCAGAGAACTTTGACCGCTGCTGCGAAGGTATTACATTCCACGACAGTGATTCCATAGATGAAGGCACGACAAAATACCGCTCCGACAACGAAGGCGTTGACATTATCAAAAACGGCCAGGGATACGCTATAGGCTACACCGAAAAAGGTGAATGGCTTGAGTATACCGTAAATGTCAACAAGGCCGGAATGTACTATGTCAGGCCAACGGCCAGTTTTGAGACCGACAGTTCAAGCTTCAGACTGAGTTGGATGAAAGATAATGTTGAGATACCGTTGGCTGTCGTCACATTACCTGAAGATATGGATCTCAACACATTTGACATATTACCTCCTACCAACTTCAGCGAGAGTCTGGATGCAGGCAAACAGATAATCCGCCTTACCATAACCGGTGCAAAATGCAACATAGACCAGTTGGAATTCAGATGGTCCGGTCCTCCAAGTGATGTAAAATATATCACAGATGAAGACATAATTGCCCCGGGTGTAAAATACAATCTGGGTGGAGCAATTGTAGGTGATGACTATAACGGAATTGTAATCATCGATGGCAAGAAGGTTCTCCAGAAGTAACCTATTACACCATACGACAAAACAGGCTGGTCTACGATAGATCAGCCTGTTTTATTATAAAAAAACCGCACCGGTGATGTGATGAGAACTCCGGAAATATAAGTTTTGAGCGCCCGGTCCCCTTTGTAATCCACCGACCGAAGGTTACCCCGTAAGGGGCGTGGCCCGCCATTGGAAACCGAAGCAATCCCGGTTCTACCATTTTATTGATGAGTCTCCCGATCTAACCCGATGCGGTCATGCGAAAGTAACAAAAAAAGCGGGTGGAAGCAACTTCCACCCGCTTTTTAACTTATGTTTCCCGGTTTATTTAACCTTCTTGACGATTGCCTTGAAAGCCTCAGGGTTGTTCATAGCCAGGTCAGCGAGTACCTTACGGTTAATCTCGATACCTGCCTTATGGATGGCACCCATGAGCTGTGAATAGTTCATACCCTCAAGACGGGCAGCAGCGTTGATACGCTGGATCCACAGTGCACGGAACTCTCTCTTCTTGTTCTTACGGTCACGGAATGCGTAGGTCAGACCTTTCTCCCAAGTATTCTTGGCAACGGTCCAGACGTTTTTTCTTGCACCAAAGTAACCTCTGGTAAGACCTAAAATTTTCTTTCTCTTTGCTCTTGAAGCAACGTGATTTACTGATCTCGGCATAGTTTTTTGTTTTTTGAATGTCAGCGCCCGCGTTTACAGGACTTTGGGCTGACAAGTCGGTTAATTTTCTTTTGACTGATCTCTTAATCGGGTTATCTCATGCAAAGCAGCTCCTTGACCATCTTAACATTAGCCTGGTCCAGAAGGGTGAAATGATCCAGATTTCTTTTACGCTTCTTAGTCTTCTTGGTCAGAATGTGGCTGTGGTAAGCGTGTTTTCTCTTGATTTTGCCCGATCCGGTAAGAGCGAATCTTTTTTTGGAACCGGAATTAGTCTTTGATTTCAACATTGTTATTAATTGTTTTGTTTGTTATTTATAACCGCTGGGCACCATGCCGGAGCCATGACGGTCGGTTTATTCTTTATTTTCTTCCTGCTTGGGAGCTTCAGGTTTCTTGGGGGCTCCACCCTTCTTGGGCGATATGAATATTGTCATACGCTTGCCCTCCAGAATAGGAGCCTGCTCCTGCTTTCCATACTCCTCAAGATCTTTTGCAAAACGTGCCAGGATAGCCTCACCCTGCTCCTTGAACAGTATTGAACGGCCACGGAAGAACACATATGCCTTAACCTTGTCACCGTTCTGCAGGAAACCCATGGCATGCTTCAGCTTGAAGTTGTAGTCGTGATCATCGGTCTGGGGTCCGAAACGGATCTCCTTGACGTCAATCTTGACTTGTTTTGCCTTGGCCTCCTTCTGCTTTTTCTTGAGTTGGTATATGAACTTGGAGAAATCAACGATTCTGCATACCGGAGGAACTGCATTCGGTGAAATCAGGACCAGATCCAACTCCATATCGTCAGCTATCTTCAGAGCCTCACGCAGTGAAACCACTTTGGGTTCAAAGCCTTCACCGACTATGCGGACCTCACGGGCACGGATCTCGTCATTTACCTGATACTGATCACTCAAATTGTCTTTCTTCATTCAGAATCTTTTATATGTTTGTTTTCTCTTTTTCTTATACCTAATTCAAAAATATTATTCCAAGCGGGCGCAAAATTACCATTTATTTATCATAGAATTAACTTCTTCGGCTATTTTTTTACCGAATTCGTCAATTTTCATGTTTCCAAGGTTCTCTGCACCCTGCTTACGAACGTTCACCTCACCGTTTTCGGCCTCTTTCTCACCTACTACGAGCATGTACGGGATGTGCTTTACCTCATTGTCACGGATCTTACGTCCGATCTTCTCGTTACGGTCATCGACAAAACTGCGAACCTCATACTTGTCCTCAAGCTCCTTCTGTACCTTGTGCGCGTACTCGTTAGCCTTCTCTGAGATAGGCAGGATGGCAACCTGGTCAGGAATGAGCCACAACGGGAACTTACCGGCGGTATGCTCAATGAGCACTGCAACGAAACGCTCCATTGAACCGAACGGTGCGCGGTGGATCATAACCGGACGCTCCTTCTGGTTGTCAGAGCCTATATACTCGAGCTCGAATCTCTGCGGCAGGTTGTAGTCAACCTGGATGGTACCCAGCTGCCAGCGGCGGCCCAGGGCATCCTTAACCATGAAGTCCAGCTTGGGACCGTAGAATGCAGCCTCGCCGTACTCAACGGTTGCCTTAAGACCCTTCTCCTCACAAGCCTCGACAATAGCGCGCTCAGCCTTCTCCCAGACCTCATCACTGCCCACATACTTCTCGTGATCGTTGGGGTCACGGAGTGATATCTGAGCCTCAAAGTTGTCAAAGTTAAGAGCCTTGAAGATTATCTCGATAATCTCCATAACGCGGATGAACTCGCCCTTTACCTGATCAGGACGGCAGAATATATGTGCATCATCCTGGGTGAAACTGCGTACACGGGTAAGTCCGTGCAGCTCACCACTCTGCTCGTAACGGTATACGGTACCGAATTCAGCTATACGCAGAGGCAGATCACGGTATGAACGCGGCTGCGACTTGAATATGCAGCAGTGGTGGGGGCAGTTCATAGGCTTGAGCAGGTAGCACTCACCCTCCTCGGGAGTGGTGATGGGCTGGAAGCTGTCCTTGCCGTAGTGATCCCAGTGACCTGAGGTTACATAGAGCTGCTTTGAACCGATATGCGGAGTGATTACCTGCTGGTAACCGTAACGCTTCTGTATACGTGACAGGAAATCCTGCAGACGCAGACGGAGTGCTGTGCCTTTGGGAAGCCAGATGGGAAGCCCCTTACCTACCATGTCGCTGAACATGAAGAGCTCCATCTCCTTACCAATCTTACGGTGGTCACGTTTCTTGGCCTCCTCGATAAGCTCAATGTACTCATCAAGCATCTTCTGCTTGGGGAATGATATACCGTAGATACGGGTCATCTGCGGGCGCTTCTCGTCACCGCGCCAATAAGCGGCCGATGTAGCCAGCAGCTTGACAGCCTTGATGGCCGATGTATCCACCAGGTGCGGTCCACGGCACAGGTCCGTGTAGTTACCCTGAGTGTAAGTTGTGATGGTTCCGTCCTCAAGATCGGCAATAAGCTCGTTCTTGTAGCTCTGTCCACGGTCACCGAAGAACTTCAGGGCATCGGCCTTGGATATCTCCTTACGGACCAGTTTCTCCTTCTTCTGGACGAGTTCCTTCATCCTGGCTTCGATAGCCGGGAAATCACTCTCCTTGATAACAACACCTTCGGGGGGCATGATATCATAGTAGAATCCCTTTTCGATTGCCGGACCTATACCGAACTGTGTGCCGGGATAGAGTTCCTGCAGTGCCTCTGCCATAAGGTGGGCGCTGGTGTGCCAGTATGCATGCTTGGCCTCTTCATCCTCCCACTTGTGCAACTTGATGGTAGCATCGGCTGTTATAGGACGGTTAAGCTCTGTAATCTCACCGTTAACACTGCATGCCAGCACCTCCTGAGCCAGCCTCTGGCTGATACTCTCAGCAATCTCATAGCCGGTTACGCCGCTCTCATACTCGCGCACGGAACCGTCGGGAAACGTAATTTTTATCATGTTTTTAAATAGAATTTCCTGTTTAAGCGTGCAAAATTATCAATTTCTTTTTAAATAAGCACAGGTTATTCAGACTTTGAGAAGCGTTTGATGATATTATATGCCGAATAAATGCCAAGTTCACCCGCACGGCTCAAGTCACGGAACGCATCGTCCATACGGTTGAGAAGCACCAGGACAAGTCCACGGTTATACCATGCCTCGGCAAGAGTCTCGTCAAGTTCTATTGCCTTGTCAAAATCCACCAGGGCGGCATGCATGTCATTGGTCATGGCATAGAATGTACCACGGTTATAGTATGCATATGCGAATGAAGGCTCAAGCTCTATGGCACGTGTCAGGTCTCTGATCACGAACTGGTAGCCCGGCTCGCCCAGATCAGTCTCCTGCTCGGCGCGCTTGACCTCGATGGAGCGGGCGGTTATCTGTCCACGGCAGAACCATACGGCCCAGTTTTCAGGATCGACCGACACAGCCAGATCCAAGTCTGATTCCGCGTTCGTAAAATCCTGGAGCAATGCAAAATCCAAAGCTCTCGCCAGCAACACGCATCCTGCATTTGCGGGGTTATCCATTAGATTCTGGGTACGCAGTCCTATATCGGCAAAAAGTTTGTCTATCTGTCTTTCGTCAAGCTGGACCTCATGGTTCTCTAGCAGGATCTCAGACATGAAGCATCCCGAAGCGGACAGCTCGTCCACAACCCTACTGTTATATACCCTGTTGACCGACTTGTCGTTGTCCCTGTAATAAGTCAGTCTGTACGGTTCAAGATACTTGACATCGACATTGCGGTTCTGCACCTTGCCACGGTACTCGCTTGAGAATCCGGTAGAGTTCTCAAGATCCTCGTCAACAACGATCTTACGGTAGTTGCGTACGTTCTTATCGGCCTTGTCCCTGGTCTTACCGTCATCCTCATTGCTTGAATCATCAGAATAGCCCATGGCATTATTGAAACGTCGGTTCTGCTCACGCAGCACCACCATAGCATCCTCTTCGGCACCACGATTATTACCAAGTTTTGCACGCACCTCACTGCGTATCTGATAGCCCTGCGTAAACTGCGGATACTCCGCAAGCACACGCGTGATATCCTGTTCAGCACCACGGTAATCGCCGGTCTGCTCACGCAGCACTCCGCGATAGAATATGGCAAGCATGTTATCGGGCTCAGCATCGATAACGATGTCAAAATCCTCAATGGCACGATTGTCATCACCTATCTGGGCACGCAGGTTACCACGGTTGTAATGACCTGTCACGCTAGCCGGATCTATCATGATGGACATATCATAATCAGCAAGCGCACCGTTCAGATTATCACGGAAATAACGTACCATGGCACGGGTTATATAGGCGCCGGCATCACCCGGATCCAGATAGATGGCACGATCCATATCCTGCTCGGCCTCCTCATACCGTTCCATTCGGGCCAGCATCACGCCGCGATGGTGAAGCATTCCGGCATCGTACTTATTGATATCCAAAGCCTTATTCACCCACTCCAACGCACCTGCGCTGTCACCCTGTTCCCAAAGCAGGTCAGAGCGCATAGCCATTGCCGGGGCGTATTTGGGAGATGATGCGATAAGTGTATCGGCAGCTTTCAGCGCCTCATCATTCTGTCCGTTACGGGCCAGGCAGAGTATCAGGTTATGACGCATTGAACTGTTATCAGGATCAAGCCGCAGACCTGCCTTAAAGTCGCTTATGGCATCTGCATAACGTTCCTGATAAACTCTTGCCAATCCGCGTACCTGATAGCAGTTGACCACAAAGGGGTTTCTCTCCAAAGCGCTGCTGCAATCCTGTTCCGCCCCGCGGTAATCTTCCAGAGACAATTTGGCAACTGCTCTGTAGAAATACGGCTCTGCCAGATACGGCTTGGCGTTAATTACCTGATTGAAATACTGGATAGAAAGGACGTAGTCATCAAAATAGAGGGCGGTACGACCCACCGACATCATACGGTCAGTGTTGATCTGAGCCTTTGCCGGAGCGCAAAGCATCCATAGGGCTGCAGTACAGGCAATGATGGTACGCCCTATCCTCATGTCATTTATGTGATATCTTCACTTTATAGTCGCAGCTGAACTTTCCGGCCGCAATCGAGCTGAGGGCCTTCTTGTTCATCTGCCTGCGCAAGGGTGACATGCGGTCTATGAAACATTTGCCGTCAAGATGATCTATCTCATGCTGCAGCACACGTGCAGGGAACCCCTCGAACCACTCGTCATGCTCCTGGAAGTTTTCATCCTGCCAGCTCACGCGTACGCGCTCGGGACGGTTAACCTTCTCGTGAATGCCGGGAAAGCTCAGGCAACCCTCCTCATAAGGAATCATTGCACCGTCGGTCTCCTCTATATAGGGATTGATGTATGTACGGAAATAACCTTTGAATTCCGGCTGGTCATCAGAAATGACATCCAGGTCAACTACAGCCAGACGGATAGGCAGGCCCACCTGCGGAGCAGCCAGCCCCACTCCTTCGGCCTTCTTCAAGGTCTCAAACATATCCTGAATAAGCTGCTGCAATCCCTCGTAACTGCTGTCGATCTCCTCGGCCTCTTTTTTCAGGACACCCTGTCCGTAAGTATAAATCGGTAATATCATAAATCTTTGTATTGTTTTGAATCCATAAACGACTCCAGAATGATGGTTGCGCTCACCTCATCCACAAGTGCCTTGTTTCGGCGCGCCATGCGGCCGATACCCGAATCCAGTATGGCACGCTGGGCAATGACGGAGGTAAAACGCTCATCAAACATTATGACCTTTTTGTCGGGGTAAAGTTTAGTCAGTTTCTCCACGAAAGGACGTATCTGTTTCATGCTGGCCGAATCCTCACCGTTCATATTGGTAGGATAACCGACCACGATGAGGTCTACCTGCTCCTTACCGAAATAGTCTGCCAGGAACTTTGGAAGCTCATGAGTGGCTACAGTCCCGAGTCCGCCCGGCACTATGCGAAGCGGATCAGTAACCGCGATACCGGTACGTTTGGTACCGTAGTCGATAGCGAGAATCCTACCCACTATTTCCTGTAGAGAATCCAGGCACTCTGGAAATCCTGATTGTCAGGATATCTGGCCTTGAACTTGGTACGTTCAGCTACAGCCTCCTCCTTTGTGTCAAAGCTTGCGCAAACCACACGGAAGGTCTTGCCTGCCTCATTGACGACAACGACTGCCTTATAGCCATCATTGATAAGACGCTCCCTGAGAGCATCAGCATTGGCTCTGAGCGAGAAACTGCCGCACACGATACCGTATGCCTTGATCTCCTGCTCGCCGGATACCACCGACACCTTCTCCTCGCGGACAGATATGTTGGTTACATCTTCGGCTGTAGGTGCCTGGTTTTCGGCAACCACAGGCTCCTCAATGACAGCCTTGGGCTCATCATTTGCCACTGCCTTCTCATATGCCTCCTTATAGGCATTCTGGCTTGATTTGCACGCTGAAAACGAGAGGACTGTTCCCGCAATCAACAGATAAACTATTCTCTTCATAGTTAAGTTATTATTAATTAGTCCCATTTAGCGACGTACGTGTCACCGTATTGTTAATGTTCATAGTGTCTTTTGCTAGACATTCGGAAACGATATCCTGAGGTACCAGTTTCCAGTCTGTCATCTCCTTAACATCATAAGTCTGATCCATCTCGCGGCTCAAAGCCAAAGCCGTGATCATATAGAAACGGATATCGGCAGGCGACGAACTGTTCAGTCTTTCACGCATCTCCTTTGGAGTGATACCTATCACCCGAGGCAACGTGGTACCGAAATACTGATATGAGTTGATCGTGGTACGATACATTCTATCAGCATCAAACGGGGTACCGTCAGACATGGAGATTATGCGGATACGTTTTCCTTCAGGTTTGGTTACATCAATCTCATAACGTATACCTGCTGCAGTCACAAGATTGCTCAAGGAGCGTCTGCGTGACTTTAAAAGGCCGCCGTTCCCGTTTGTAACGGTATTGTAGTACTGACTTGCGGAGTTCTCCAGGATTGTCCTGATTTCACTGCCCTTCATCTGAACGGATACCATAAAGTTGTCAGAACTGTATACGTCGAACATATCCTTACCCCTGATTTCACCTGCCGGAAACCAGTTCCTGTTGAACCCGGGTGATGCAAGCGAAACCTCTGCCCCGCCAAAACGCATCTGCATTGAATGCAGGAAATCCATCAATGACGACCTGTCCCAAAGGATGGAATTGGCATCAAGCGGAGCTGCAAGCACTCCCATTACGGAGTCCGAGTACTCTTTAACATCATCGTACCATCCGGAAAGATTCTTAATAAACTTCCTGTCAGGTATCTCTGCCGTAATATTCACAAGCTGGCCATCTGTCTTGACGACGGGATTGCCGGTCTTGGCTCCGGTAACGGCAACGGTTGCCACGCCGGCATTCGTCATGAACGGACCGGTATTGAGCAACAGCACTGAGTCACCGTTGCAATCAACAGTCTTGAGGCAACGCGCCCTGTGGTCATGACCGAACAGGATTATGTTGAATCCCGGAACCTCACCCAGTATCTTACGGACTACGTTCTCGGTAATTCCGTCCTCATTGCGACCGCCGTCATAGCCTGAATGGAACAAGCCTATTATGACATCGGCTTTCTCTTTTTCCTTAAGTATGGGCATCCAGTATTTGGCCGATTCCGTTATGTCAGCCACGTCAAGCTCCCTGCGGTCTTTAGGCTGCTGGATATTGCTTAACGGAGTCGACATGCCCAGAATGGCAATTCTTACTCCCTTTGTCTCATATATCCTGTACGGAGGCAGATAATCGCCGGGGGTCTCAAAATAGACATTGGCTCCAAGTACCGGGCATTCTACACTTCTGAAAAAGCGGTCATAACTTGGAACTCCCACAGAGAAATCATGGTTTCCAAGCACTGTGGCATAGCAACCCAGAGAGTTGAAAGCCGCAGCCGCAAGACTAGGTCTGCGATATTGGGCAGCCACATCCTGATAGACATCCACTGACCCCTGAAGCATATCGCCGGCATCGAGATAGATAACGTTGCGATACTCCTTACGCTGCCTGTTCAGGAACGTGGAGAACTTGGCCATACTGCCCTCTCTCTCATCGCCGGTAAGACAGTCTTTGTCAAAGATACGGCCGTGGATATCGGATGTGGAGACAATACGTACAGTGACTGTTCCGTTATCGGAGCAACCTGCAATCGCCACACACAAAAACGCAGCGAACAGACCTGCTATGATACCCAGCCTTCTCATCTACCTTTCAATTCAGATACCCAGATCCTTCTTGAATGCCTCGATCTTCTTCATGGCCTCGGCCTGAACCTTAAGGTAATCCTTCTTGCTTGCCATAGGCAGCTTGGCCTCCATGTAGAACTTTATCTTGGGCTCCGTACCGGAAGGACGGACCGAAATCTTGTCACCTGCGGCAGTGAAATACTGCAGCACGTTTGAAGGCTCCGGCATAACCAGATCGGTAACCTTACCGGCGGCATCGGTCTGCTTGAGCAACTTGAAGTCCTTGATAAGAACCACTTTCTCACCAGCCAATGACTTGGGCGGGTTGGCGCGGAACTGCTCCATCATGGCCTTTATCTCATCGGCACCGCTCTTACCGGGCTTGACCACGCTTACGGCTGCCTCCTGTGAGAATCCGTACTCCTGATATGCATCCAGCAGCAGGTCCCAGAGGGTCTTGCCGTTCTCCTTGGCCCATGCGGCAATCTCAGCCATCAGCGAGCAGGCCGATACGGCATCCTTGTCACGTACAAAGTCCTCGGCCAGGAAACCGAAGCTCTCCTCACCGCCACCGATGTAGTGCTTGCCCTTGGCGTTCTCATCGGCAATAACCTTGGCAATCCACTTGAAACCGGTGTAGCAGTCAAACATCTCGAGGTTATTCTTCTCTGCGATGCGGCTGATGACCTCTGTGGTTACGATGGTCTTTACGATGTACTCCTTACCGGTCATCTTGCCCAGCTTGGTGTACTGTGTTATGATGTAGTAGAGGAAAATCATTGCGGTCTGGTTTCCGTTGAGCAGGGTAAGCTCACCCTTGTCATCACGGCAGGCCACACCCAGACGGTCGGCGTCGGGGTCCGATGCCATAACGACGTCGGCGTTCAGCTTGCGTGCCAGGGCCAGTGCCATGGTCAGAGCCTCGGGATACTCGGGGTTAGGTGATACTACCGTCGGGAAATTGCCGTCCGGGATCATCTGCTCGGGAACGCAGTTCACGTTGGTGAATCCCCACTGCTTAAGTGAGCGCGGTATCATTACGCGGCCGCATCCGTGAAGCGGAGTATATACTATGCAAATGTCCTTGTTACGCTTTACCAGATCGGGATCGATGCAGATGCCCTCTATGGCATCCAGATAGGGTTTGTCAACCTCCTCGCCTATTATCTTGATCAGATCAGGATTGCCCTTGAACTTGATATCGGCCACCTTTACCTTGGCAACCTCATCGATTATGCCGGTATCATGCGGAGCCAGTACCTGTGCGCCGTCCTCCCAATATGCCTTGTAACCGTTGTACTCACGGGGGTTGTGGCTGGCGGTCACATTCACACCACTCTGGCAGCCCAGATAACGGATTGCAAACGATACCTCCGGTGTAGGACGCAGGTCATCGAACAGATAGACCTTGATGCCGTTGGCACTGAATATGTTGGCTACGGTCTCGGCAAACAGACGTCCGTTGTTACGGCAGTCATGTCCCACTACGACCGATATCTCCTTACGCTCCTTGAAGTTCTTGTTCAGATAGTTGGCCAGACCCTGGGTAGCCATACCCACGGTATAGATATTCATACGGTTGGTACCTGCACCCATGATTCCGCGCAAGCCGCCTGTACCAAACTCCAGATCCTTATAGAATGCGTCAATAAGATCTGATTTGTCCTCTTTTGCCAACAGAGCCTTTACCTCCTGACGTGTCTTCTCATCAAAAGAACTGCCCAGCCACTCCTGAGCCTTGGCAGTAACAAGTCCTAATAATTCGTCCATATATATTGCTAATACGTTTTATTGTTCCTATACGTAATTAGCAAAGATACGGATTATTTTCCTAAAAACCGCCTTAAAACAAAATAGAATTGAACCTGCAGGAAATAAAGCCTGAATGAATGGCAGGGAATGTAACCCAACTTCAATTTAAGCCCGGCAGGCAGCATGCTTTTGTCAATATCGTTCCATACCGAACGGAACCTCTCCATAGCACTGGACTTATCTTGTATCTGCCTGTTTCTGAGCCACATACCGCATATACCGGTAAGGTTTATCCAACGCTCTTTCTCAAACAGGGCAAGTATCTCCCTCTCCTGTCTCGACTCACGCAACTGACGCGCCATCGAAGTGTTTGCTTCGAGCAGGTCCAGCCTGCGGGCCGATATCCGATTGGTCATGCTCTCACCATGCTGACGGTAGTAGTAGATACCGCCGCAGAGTCTCACCTTACCGGAATGGAGGTAGTGCATACGGGTGGTGTTGTCATCGCTGTAAAGGCGGCATGAGGTATCGTACGGAAAACGCTTAAAAAGTTCAGTACGGGATACGTACAGCCCGTGAATCGACCAGTCCAGGCTGAGACGGAAAGCCTCCTGCCCGCTCCACTCCTTCTTGTCTGAGCGCATGGGATACGGAGTTTTCGTTTGCCCGTCAAGATAGACCAGGTTGAACAGTACGGAACCCGTTCCGGCATCCCCGTCCAGCACCGACACGGCCTGTTCCAGGGCATCGTCCGAAAGGACGTCATCGGCATCAAGCATCGTGATGTAATCGCCGTCGGCAATCTCAATACCCATATTGCGGGCAACCGCCTGACCGCTGTTGGTGCTGCACTTCAAAACCTTTATGCGACTGTCATTAGCGGCATATCTCTCAAGGATATCAGGTGTTGAATCGGTCGATGCGTCGTCAATGCAGACAATTCGGATATCCCTGAGAGTCTGTCTGCCAAGCGAATCCAGACACTCTTCCAGATACTTCTCTGCATTATATGCCGCCACAAGGACTGTCACTCTGCTCATAGACCGATCTTTTTAGTCACCTTATCACTGACAGACCTGATAAACGAGGTATGTTTCCTAAGATAATAGAACGAATAGAGCGAAGATATTGCCAGAAGGACTATCCCCACTCCCCAATACCATACTCCGTGCAGATATGATGAAACAACCCATGTTGCGAGAATAAGCGGGATCTGGATCAGGAACACCTTGATGGCACGTTTTGAAAACACGATACCGTATCTGCTGTGCGTAATGGAATAGACTATCACCATATCTGCCACAGCCGCAAGCGTAAGTGCCGCTCCTGTCATGGTTATCCCGCCCAGTTTGAAGGAGACTACTACCAACACCACGAATACTATGTCATACAGCACCTCCTGAAGCATGAAAGTCTTGGAGTCACCCTTGGCCAGCGACACATATGACAAAGGTTGTGTCATGGCCTTGAAGGCAAGTCCCATAACAGCCAGTCTAGCCATGGGAATGGCATCATAGAACCGCGTAGTCAGCAGCAGGTTCACAATCAGTCCCAAAAAGACGATAAAGCCCACTATCATGGGCGCCATAAGCAGAATGGCAACCTCTGCCTGACTGTTCACAAGGTCATTGACCTTTACGCTGTCGCGATTGACAGCCGACAGCCTGGGGAAATAGTCAGACTCCATTGCCGAAAAGACAAACAGCCCGAGGTATGAAATAAGGAGATACCCGGCACTGTATATACCTGTAACCTCGGCATTTCCGTATTTCATCAGATAGTTTGCGATGATGGAGAAAGCACCTGCCCCAAAGAACGACGTGATGGTAAAGAATATACCCAGTTTTATCATCCCGAAGCCCTTGGCCAGGGTTGCCCCCGAGAACGGCCTGATCCTGTAAGGATAAGCGCCGAACGAGTATCGGCAGGTTACGGCCATTGATGCGAATGACACCAGCACCAGTGACGGAGCAATACCCTGAAGTCCGAATTTCCAGAACAGTGGCACCGATATACAAAGTGTGGCCACTACCGTTATCAACTGGCTCTTGGCCAGCTGACGCAACATACCGACGCCTTTCAATATAGCCGTTTCGCCTCCGTTGATTGCACTGAATGCGGCCATAGGCGACAACATCAGGAAGGATATGGTATATCCGCGATCACCCTCAAAAGCCCAATGGCTGAAGACAGGAGCCAGCACCATACACATCAGCATACCGGCCAAGGCTGTCAGGAAAGCCCAGGTCCTGGTTATCAGTACGCTCTCGCTGACAAGTTCCGGAGAGCCGTTACCTCTGCACTCCGACACACTCTTAACCGCACTGAAAGGCACCCCCAGATCAGTGGTGCTCTTAACCAGATTCAGAGTCCTGTTGAAAGACTCGCTGATACCGAATCCAGTAGGTCCCAAAAGCATGGAAACCAGTTTGGTCCTGACGATATTTATCAGGACGACAATGCCCTGCACACCGCCAAACAGACCGGTATATTTGACTATACGGTCGTATGAGTCCGAATTCTTTTCCTTGGTCACGTTTTCTAAACGTTAGAATGACTGCAAAATTATATAGAATCTGTAATAAAGAAGTTATATTTGCGTTTTTGAGAAGGTATGGCACGGCTATCAGTAATAGTTCCGGTTTATAATGCGGCCTCCACGCTCCAAAGGTGTGTTGGGAGCGTCATGTCCCAACATGTCGGAGACATGGAGCTCATCCTGGTCGATGACGGCTCAACCGACGGCAGTTCCGCATTATGCGATGAGCTGATGTCAGATAATGACTGCATTCGCGTCATACACCGCGCAAACGGAGGCTTAAGCGCTGCCAGAAACACCGGAATCGATGCTGCGCAAGGCACATGGATAGCATTCATCGACAGCGATGATGAACTGGCTCCCGACACCCTTTGCCCCAATCTGGAACTCTTATCCGATGAAATAGACCTGGTGGAATTCCCGGTAGCCGTCCACTACGGTGCGCCCAATGCATACAATCTTGATTTCCAACCCGATACCATATCCGGTGATAAAGTCTTTCCACACTGGATAATGGCCTGCGGCTACACGCACTGTTATGCCTGGAACAAGATTTACCGCAAGACTCTTTTCAGCACCATACGCTTTCCGGAGGGAGAGAACTTTGAGGATGCTGCCATCTGCCCGCAGATAATACGCCTGTGTCGCGCCATAACCTACTCCGACCGCGGCCGGTATCTCTATTACAGCTCCGGCAGCGGTATAACCCTGCAATACCGTTTTGCAAATCAGGAACCCCTGTTCCGCCACAACCTGGAACTGCTGCAGCTCATAACAGCCCAAGAATTCGGCAACGAATGCAGAACAAAGCTCTGGAACCAGTGTCTTAACCTGCTTATTGACCTGAAACGCTGCAAGGACGCCGACAAGACATACATTTCAGTAAATGCCAATAAACTTTATAAGTTAAGACCGGGTCTGATGGCCATCATGCAGGCCAATATTACTTTCATTCAAGGCATAAAGGCCTTGTTCGCATGGCTATTCGGAGTCAGAACTCTCTGTTTCATTTTAGGAATAAAGAAATACAAATGAAGATATCCGTAATCGTCCCATATTATAATCCCGAGAATGACCTGAATACAGAAGACCTGCTCATCAGGGCTGTCATGTCGGCATTGAATAACCTCAAGGGCGTATGCGATCATGAGGTACTCATTGTAGATGACGGCTCACCGTATGAGCCTGACCTTGACACCCTGTCCGATCCTGCAATCAGATACATCCGACGCCCCCACGGAATGCTCGGAGCGGCACGCAACACCGGAATAGAGAATGCCACGGGCGACGTGATATCATTCCTTGATGCCGATGACTATTATTATCCCGGCACACTGGCTCCCTGCATCAAAGCCATGGAGCAGAACAGTGCAGACTTGGTTGGATTCGGTATCAGGACTACCAAATCCGGGAACGGCATAGACCGTCTCTCTTCGGGCAAGCCCGTTTTTTCGGCTCCCATGACAGGCGATGAATACATGTGCCGCAACAATCTCTACGGCAGCGCATGCCGGTATCTTATCAGGTCATCGGTCATCAAAAACAACGGTCTGCGTTTTGTGGAAAACGCCTTCATTGAGGATGAAGAGTTCGTTCCAAGGCTTTTCTTCTACACATGGAGATATATCAACACGACATATCCGGTATATGCTTATTACATCCATTCAGGTTCCATAATCACGTCAGATTCCGCCCAAAGAATTGAGCAGAAATCAGATCATACGATCATGGCATTGAAGAGCCTGTTACGATTCAGGGATGAGCACATACATGAGCCTCATGAAGGTTTTGACCGCAAGATTCACACTTTGGCCATCGATCACCTGAGGCGCACACTACGCCGCAATGACTGGCGCAGTGCACTGCCGCAGCAGATGGACACACTCAGACAAATGGGGCTCTATCCCCTGCACCTGCATGGCATTCCCTTCAAATTCTGGATATTTGCAGGACTATGCGGCAACAGGCCCGGCCAGTTTATACTTCACGTAATAGAATTTTTCTACAAATGAGAATACTGCTGCTCGGAGAATACAGTAACGTACACAATACTTTGGCCAAGGGACTCAGGGCCCTGGGGCATGAAGTGACTGTAGCCAGCGACGGTGACAGCTGGAAGGACTATCCCCGCGACATTGACCTTAAGCGCGAGCCCGGACGACGCCTACAGTTCCTGTGGCGTCTTATGAAAGCCCTGCCCCGCATGCGCGGCTATGACGTGGTACAGCTTATCAATCCCATGTTCGTTGAACTTAAGGCCGAGCGTATAATGCCCATCTACCGATATCTGCGCAAGCATAACAAAAAGATCGTGATGGGATCATTCGGAATGGACTACTATTGGGTCAGTGTCAACAGTGACGTCAGGCCTCTCAGATACAGTGATTTCAACTTCTCGGACAAGCCCCGCACCGACATCGAGGCCCAGCGCTACCGGGATGACTGGATAGGCACGCCCAAGCAGACTCTCAATGAGACCATTGCAATTGACTGCGACGGCATAGCCGCATGCCTATATGAATATTGGGCCACTTACGACGAGGTTCATACCACCTGCCCCGACGGCCTTCAGGTCCGCGACAAGATGCGGTTCATTCCTCTACCTATAGTCTTGCCGGAGATTTACCATACTTCCTTTTACGGAGGCCCGCTCAAACTGTTTGTAGGAATCAGCCGCGGCCGCTCCGCGTACAAGGGCACAGACATAATGCTCAGCGCGGCAAAAGCGCTTAAGGAGAAATATCCGGACCGTCTGGAACTCAGGATTGCCGAGGGAGTCCCGTTTGACGAGTACCAGCGCATGATGGACGGCAGCGATGCCATCCTGGACCAGCTATACAGCTATACCCCATCCATGAACTCCCTTCTGGCCATGTCAAAGGGTATTATAGTCATAGGAGGAGGCGAACCCGAGAATTACGAAATCCTGGGTGAGAAAGAGCTGCGTCCCATCATCAACGTCCAGCCCAATGAGAAAAGCGTATACGACGAGTTGGAACAGCTAATCCTGCACCCCGAAAGGATATCGGACCTTAAAAGAGAGTCCGTAGAATACATACGCCGCCACCATGACTATATCAAAGTGGCGGAGCAGTATGTAAAATTCTATTCGAAATTATAACTTGGGAGCCTGTCCCTTACGGATTTTCCATCTTATATCCGATATGAAAATACGGAAGAATGCTCCGTAATCATACAGATATTTCAGAGACGGCAGCGAGAACAGCAGCAACACAGCCGCAATTTTCCAACTGAAGAGCAGGAAGTATATCAATGCCCAGACTATCAGAGCCGGAATGGCCAGTCCGAGACGGACTCCATAGCGTGCGGTGTTATAGAAAGCGTCATCGGTCACGCCTCTCAGAATGAGTACTATGGGAACCCATTTTATACAGCCCACAGCACCGCAGAACAGATAGTAAGGCGCACCCAGCAATGCCACAATGCCTCTGAACAGCAGATTGAAAAAACCGGGATCACGGGCAATTGAATAGACAGAGATTCCGTTCTGCAGTCTCCAAAGACGCAACGCATCCACCTTTGCGAACAGTTCACGTGCCTTTTCCGGCTCATTCTGTCTCATGGCCAACGCTTGGGCGACAGCCTCCTTGTCTACAGCCTGTATCCTGAGCAAGCCTTTCAGCTTTTTACCCTCACGGGATTCTATCCCGGCAAGTGTCTTTTTGAAATAATCCTTATTATCGGCTTTCAGTTTCGTGTATTCCCAGATTGCATCATAGTCCTCATCATCAGGGATATAGACAATCCCTTCGGCCAATCTTTCGGTAAGCAGCTCACGCATCTTGAGCATGGCTACAGGAATCGGCTCATCATTATGCTCCTCCAGGAACTTTGTGACGTTGGCCGGCTTGCCGAACCTTATCAGCACCTTGTTGCGGAAACGGAAATAGTCGCTATACTCAACGCCTATCGGCTGTATATATACCGGCTTGTCGCCATTTGACTTTTCAATCGCTGATTCGGCAATATGGAATATACCCTTGCTCAACTTGAGAAGGGAGTGTTTTGCGCGGTGGGTTGCTTCGGGAAAAATCACGAACGGAACACCATCCATGATTACGCCTGTAGCCTGGTCTATGCACTCGTTGTTGTGCTTTACGGCATCTATTCCGTCACGGATGCGGTAGATAGGCATTACACGCAGGAATGAGAGCGCCTTGCGAGCCCAGTTCTTTTTGAAGATATCGGCACGCGCCACGAACACCTTGCGGCCTCTTGTCGATGACAGCATCACCATCGGGTCCATAAGTGCGTTGGTGTGGTTGGACGCCCATATTACATGACCGTCATCAGGAACGTTCTCCAGTCCCTCAACCTGATATCGGCGGAATGAACTCCTTACCGACCAGTCAACAAAAACCTTCAGAAAAGTATAGAACCAATCCTTGTCCTGAATATGTTTTCTCATTTCTTCTTATGCAAGAATTTTGAAAGGCCTGTCGTATCGAAAGCCGAGAAACGGAACACCGTTCCCAGGATAAGGCCCGATATGATATGCCATACGCCCCACCATGCTGTCACGAATACCATTCCGCCCTTGGCTATCTCGGGCGGGAATATACCTGTATTGAACAGCAGCAGGAGTCCCAATCCGGAATTCTGGATACCGGTCTCGATAGTTACGGCACGACGGTCCTTGACAGGAGTCTTACCTATGGTAGCTGCCGTGTAACCAATTCCAAAACCAACCAGATTATGGATAAAGACGATTATGAATATAAAGCCAATGAATTCCTTGAAAAGTATAAAGTTCTGCGATATCATCATTCCCGCAACACTCAGGAAAATCACGATCGAAACATATCGCATTATCTCCTTAAGACGGGCCGATGCATTCGGGGCCAGCTTGACAGTGATATAACCCAGCAGTACCGGGATTCCAATGATGACAATCACAGTCAGAGCAATCTGCAGAGGCGGGACCTGAAGGGTACGCAACACGTCACCTGCCGCAGCATCCATGTACTTGGTGTAGAGACCGCCCCATATAGCATAGTTTATCGGGGTGAATATAGGTGCACCGAGCGTTGTAATGGTACTCATCAGCACCGACAGCTCGGCATTACCCTTACCATACGCAGTCATAAAGTTTGAAACTGCACCGCCGGGACAGGAAGCCACCAGAATCATGCCCATGGCAACCATAGGAGGCACAAAATCATGGAACAACACGCAGAGCAGGAATGTTATGAGCGGAAGTATGAACCACTGACAAATAAGCCCTATGAACATGGCACGGGGACGGTTGAACACGCCACGGAAAAACTGAGGCCTCAAACCAAGTGCCACACCATACATGACAACGGCCATAAACAGAATCAGCAGCCAGTTTCCGGTACTGTTGAATTTTATATCCAGCGTATTCAGCTGTTGCAGACTCTCATACATATCCAAATCAAGTCGTTTTATGACCCAAAGGTCCCGCAAACTTAACAATTATCCGCCAAACCGCCAAAATCACGCAGAATCATTGTACCTTCGTCAGGTAAACATTTCTGATTGTAATGAAGATCCTTCTGATAGTGGTAGGCAAAACTGACCAGCAGTGGCTCAATGACGGCATCGGCCAATACACCGAACGTCTGTCCCACTTCGGTCAGTTTGAGATGCAGGTCATCCCGGATATCAAGAACACCCGCAGCATGGAGCCGCAGGTGCAGAAAGTACGTGAAGGAGAACTCATACTCAAGCTTTTACAGCCTTCAGATGATGTCTGGCTGCTTGATGACAAGGGACGTGAGATGACATCACCCGAGATGGCCGTCTGGCTTGAGAAACATATGGCTCAGTCAACCAAACGTCTGGTTTTCATTATAGGAGGCCCTTACGGATTCTCGCCCGATGTCTACTCACGCGTTCCGGGAAAGCTGTCATTGTCAAAGATGACATTCTCCCACCAGATGGTACGACTCATCTTCGTGGAGCAGCTCTACCGCGCTTTCAGCATCCTCAACAACCTACCCTACCACCACGAATGAGCAAAAGGTGCCAAAGGGGACGGTTCTTTTTGGCACCTTTTGCTCGTTTTGCAACAGTTTTGCAACGCTGATTTTTTGATTCGTTAGGATTGAGGGCATAATTTTGCCTTAGAATCTTAACGAACAATAATGTTTATGGCTACTGGCTTAACATCGGGACAAAAACGGATTCCTAATTACAGATTCCTAATTATAACCTATATGAGAAAGTTATTCCTTTTTGCCTCTGCGTTTGCGTTGACATTGTGCGCATCGGCCCAGAGTGTTTTTACTTTGGAGGTTCCGGTCAAGGTGCCCAAGCATCTGACTCCGTCCTCACCATCAGGTATTCAAATCACAGACAATTACGGCTCGATTGTGAATAATATGATGGAGTTAAATGACCGAAAGGTCCGATGGGCGTTCCTGGACATGCCCTCATTCTCTCCCGAGTATGCTGTCAAGTGCATCGTGATTTCCGGACAGCCTTATCTCGTGGCAGCCACCGCGAGCAAGAACATCTGGTACAATCAGCCCGCGAATGTTGAAATATTGGGCGACACCCTCCAGGTAACCAACGGACAGGCCGGTCAGCTGGACGCACTGTTCCGCCTGGCGGTCGAAACTTCAACGTTCATGCCTTATCCTCCGACTATTTATACCGATGAAAACGGTAACAAAACATTGAAGGGCGGACTAGAAGCTGTATTGTTGGACGGCAATTCGTATACGTTCTTCTCCGAGCGTCGCGCCGCCGCATGCCGTAACCAGTTGTCCCCCGGAGCGCTCAAAGACCTGATAGAAATAGGAACATCACTGTACCAAGCCGTCAAGGCAAAAGACATTGATGCCGTAAACAAAGTCCTGGAGCGCGTTGAGCCCGTCAAGCAGGCTCTCTTTGCCAGCGCTCCCGACTGGTATCCCGATTACCTGGAGGCCAAGACAAACGACCTTTGGTAAAACGCAGGTACAAACGTATTGGGGCGAGCGAGTTGTCTTCGCCAACTCGCAGACGTTGTTTTAGTTTCGCTCTCGCGAAACGGGAGCGAGAGCGGCCGGAGGGCCACCGTTTGCGGAGCAAACTAAAAAAATGGGTCCCGGAGCACCCGTAGGGTGCACGGGTTCGTTCCCGTAGGCGCACAAAGGAAAAGGTCCGAAAAATCGGACCTTTCTTTGTAGCGCCTACGGGAATCGAACCCGTATGCCAAGATTGAGAATCTTGTATCCTAACCGTTAGATGAAAGCGCCATTCGGTTATGTTATGTCTGCTTGAAGGAGGCGGAAGCTGGGGGATTCGAACCCCCGGTACGGTTACCCGTACGGCAGTTTAGCAAACTGCTGGTTTCAGCCACTCACCCAAACTTCCCTGGGAACCGTAGTTCGGAATCCTTAAGCGGGCACAAAGGTAATGCGCGGTTTTGAGTCCTGCAAGTTTTGGAATGAATATTTTTCAAAAAACAACAAAGAAAAGTTTTAATCGTTATCTTTACAATTAATATGAAAGAAGCGGATATGGAACAACTCCCTCGCGGATGCAGAATTATTGAATTTCCCGAATCGGTCGATGACCGCGGAGCCCTGTCTTTCGCGGAGGGAGCACATCAGATACCTTTCCAGATTGAACGTGTTTTCTGGATATACGGAGTGCCCGACGGCAAGACGCGCGGAGGCCATTCACACAGTGAGTCGGCCGAGGTGGTGGTGCCTGTTGCCGGCAGTTTCAATATGGTGGTCGATGATGGTTCACATAACGTTGTAGTACGGATGGATTCTCCCCGTAAGGGTATTCTCATTCCGCCGGGAGTATGGTGTGATTTGCGTGATTTCGCGCCCGGTACGGTGTGCGTAGTATTCGCATCGCATCCGTATAACGCTTCAGGATATATAAACAACTATAATGAGTATCTAACCGAACAGCTCACGGTGGTAAGATATGATGAATCCCGTAAGGATGAGTGGAATGCCTTCGTGGCAGCATCCAAGAACGGGACATTCCTTTTTGACAGGGGGTATATGGATTACCACAGCGACCGTTTTACGGACTGCTCGCTCATGTTCTACAAGCATGGCAAACTGATGGCTATGCTGCCCGCCAACTGGCGTAAGGATGAGGGGACAGTACAATCGCACGGAGGTCTCACATACGGCGGTCTTATTGTGCCTAAGGAGATGATCGCGGTCGATGCACTCGAGGTATTCAGCTGTGCCATTGACTGGATGAAACGCCAGCTGGGAGTCCACAGGTGGATTTACAAACCTATTCCTTATATATACAGCCAGCTTCCGGCCGAAGAAGATCTCTATGCGTTGTTCCGCAGCGGAGGTACTCTTAAGGAACGCGGTGTATCATCAGTCATTGATTTTTCAAACCGCCTGCCTATGCGCGAGCTCCGCAGACGCGGTTACAACAAGGCTGTCAAGGCCGGACTAAAGGTTGACATAGGCAACATGGGAGCCGATTTACAAGCGTTTTGGGATATTCTGGCCGGTATTCTGATGACCAAGCACAAGAAGAATCCCGTGCATACGGTCGATGAGTTGCGTCTGCTTCAGAGCCGGTTCCCTGACCGGATAAAACTTCACGTTGTGCGTGACGGCGATCAGATTGTAGCGGGAATCATGGTTTATGATATGGGACACGTGGTTCACGCACAGTATATCGCGTCATCTGAGACCGGCAAAAAGACAGGTGCGCTTGACCTGCTGATACATCATCTGATTACAGAAGTTTACGCTGACCGTACCTATTTTGATTTCGGCGTCTCGACCGAGAACGGCGGCAGTTATCTTAACGAGGGGCTTATCTTCCAGAAAGAGGGATTCGGTGCCCGCTCCGTCGTTTACGACACTTACGAGCTGCTTTTCTAGAAAAATGATACAATTGGGGTCAGACCCCTTTTGTACTATTTTTGCGGACTACGAAGACGTAAATGAGGAGAACGATGTTCATCATCAGGGAGTAGAGAATGGCGGGGATTGCCATTTCGGCGCTGTTGAAGATGAAGGGGCTGGTGGCTATGGCAATGGCTTGGGCTGCGTTCTGCATACCCACCTCAATCACCACAGTACGGCGCTGCTGTGCATTGTTTTTAACCAGACGTGACAGCATTGATGAGCAGAAGACGGCCACGAGTATCAGCACAGTGACACATACACTTATTAATCCCAGATTATCCAGAATGGTACGGTGGTTCTGAACATAAAATACCGTTATGAGTACCATCAGCAACGGGAACGCAAGTTTAGAAAGAACCTTATCAATCTTTGCTGCGGCATTCGACCAGATGTAGTGGATTGCGATACCCGCCAAAACCGGCAACAGCATAAGAAGCAGATTCTGCTTGATCAGATTGCCTACGGGCAGCGTAATTCCTACGCTCTCGCCTATCATCTGCGTAGCCCAGCTCATGATTACCGGGATTGTAAACAACGTTATAACACTGCTCAATGCCGTGAGCGTAACCGATAATGCCACATCGCCGCCCGCCAGTTTTGAAAATACGTTTGATGAACTTCCGCCGGGACAGCATGCAATCAGTATGAGGCCGATAAAAAAGACCGGTGTAAGATTGAACGCCCAAGCCAGGCCAAGTGCAATAAGAGGCAGAAGGATCAACTGACCAAACAACGCCACGACTATCGGCCAGGGATGTTTAAAGACCTTACCGAAATCCTCAAACCTCAAGGTAAGGCCAAGGTCAAACATCAGCAGCGTAAGAATGGGCAGTACAATCCAGATAGTATTCATATGTGTAAAATTTTCGGACTGCGAAGTTACTGCTTTTATGGCGAATCTGTATCGGAGCGCAATTATATCGGACAAATATATTACCTTTGCGGCGAGTTACAGCGATGAGTGCTGTAGCAAGTGTGCTTGGAACCACTATAAAAACAAGTAAAATGTCTGAGAAAAAAACTTCTGCAGGGCAGCCTACGCTGTCCGTAACCTTCGTGGTATTGGCAGTAACGTTCTGCGTCTGCCTCATTACATCAAATCTTTTTGTGCCAAGGCTTTGGCGGGTGGGAAACAACTGGATGCAACTGTCCGGTGCTGTAATCATATTCCCTATCTCTTACATCATCAATGATCTGCTCACTGAGGTATATGGATACAAGAGAGCCATGAATGTCATCTGGATGGGCTTTATAATGAGCGCGTTCGTTGCCGTTGCAGCCCATCTGGTAAGCATACTTCCGATGCCCATTGATGAGGACAGCCAGGCTATTGCCCAAAGTTTCAACGGTTTGTTCGGAATGATACCGCGCACCACCGCGGCATCACTTATAGCGTTCATCCTGGGTTCATACATGAACTCCATCGTACTTTCCAAGATGAAGATTGCCACTCACGGCAAGGGATTCGGCTGGCGCGCCATTGCATCAACTGTTGCCGGTGAACTGTCGGACTCCGTCATTTTTTACCCGCTGGCATTCCTGGGCACAATGCCAATCAGAACAATCCTGTCAATCATTGTAACCCAGGTAACTGTCAAAACCCTGTATGAAATTGTAATTCTACCTGTTACGGCATTCATATCAAACAAGCTCAAACAGAAAGAAGGCATTGACACATTTGATTTCAATGTCAAGTACAACCCCTTTAAACTGAAATAATCATGTCCGAAGATAGAAAAAAAGAGGGCCTTACCGCCCTTGGTGGCAAGACCACATATTCAAACGAGTATAACCCCAGCCTCCTTGAGGCATTTGAGAACCTGAATCAGGAGAATGACTACTGGGTACGTTTCAACTGTCCGGAATTCACCACCCTCTGCCCCATTACAGGTCAGCCCGATTTTGCCGAGATACGTATCAGTTATATCCCTGACGTGAAGATGGTTGAGAGCAAGTCACTCAAACTCTATCTGCACAGTTTCCGCAATCACGGCGGATTCCATGAGGATTGCGTCAACCGCATCATGAAGGACCTCATCAAGCTGATGGATCCCAAGTATATTGAGGTTACAGGATTCTTTGTACCGCGTGGCGGCATATCAATCTACCCTTACGCCAACTACGGACGTCCGGGTACCAAATTTGAAAAACTCGCCGAGCAGCGCATGGCTACTCACGAGTAATCAAAAAGCGGATCAGACTACTTGATGGTCTTGCGTACCAGATCAAGCAGTTTCTTTGAAGGCTCAGCCTTATCCTTGAGAGGAATCAGATACCAGTCAACCACCCAGGTCAAGCTTCCTCCCGGGGCAAGTGTCTTGTATTCACCCTGGCTCTCCAGTTCGATGTAGGTCTTGCCTTGGTTTACATAAACCTGAATCTCAGCCTCATCGGGTGCGGGCTGTGAGGGATTGATGTCATCGAACTTCTTGATCATAAGCAGGCCGTTTGCCGCATAGGCCAGCCAGCCCTTGCCGTCGGCATTGATCTTGCGGTTCTGGGCACCGGTCTCAAAGTTGTACCATGATGCGCCGGCCTCACCCCTGAACGGGATAAGGTTTGCAGGTGTGATGCTCTCCACCGGGGCATCAAAGAAAATCAGGCCCTCCTCATCAGAAATTACACGTGAAATCTCCCAAGGTGCAACCTTGCGGGTCTCCTCACCTTTGTTTGTGATGGTATATGATACGCGGATGAATTTGCCCTTGGCATCGGGAGTATACTGCTTGCTGATCTGGAACGGCAACTTACGGGCTACCTGACTGGTCAGGACAAGATGTGTGGAGGCATCGGACTCAACAGTATAGGCGGCACGGTCAAACTCCGATACAGGCGGCCAGTTCCACTCTTTCTGAGGACTGGTCCAGAAGGTACTGCCGTACTGGTTCTGCATACGCAATTGGGAGAGCATCTCGGTATCATCATACTTGTAAGACATGATCTTACCACCCTCCTTGGCGCTGACTTTCATTGTCACACTGCCGGCCTTGATCTCAAAACCGTCATCAACTGAACCGCTCACTGTCTGTGCATTTATCACACCCGATACAACCACTGCCATTACTGCAGCTACAATTCCTTTCATTTTCATTTTTGCATAATATTTGGTTATGGCAAATTTAATTAAAACCCTCAAGAACGAACAAAAAAAAGCTATTTTTGTAGTATGGACGATAGAGGCAGGATATACGCGGCAATTGACCTAAAGTCATTCTATGCATCAGTAGAATGCATGGAACGTCACCTGGATCCGCTTACCACAAACCTTGTGGTGGCCGATGCCTCACGTACCGACAAGACCATCTGTCTGGCTGTATCGCCGTCGCTCAAATCATACGGTATAGGTGGCCGCGCACGTCTTTTCGAGGTTGTGCAGCGGGTGCGTCAAATCAACCAGGCCCGCAGGCAGGACGCTCCCGGCCGCAAGCTGGGCCCGCCCGAAACAGACAACCTCAAAGTGCAGGCCGATCCGTCTGTTGCCTTGGGATACATAACCGCCCCGCCTCAAATGGCACGCTACATGGAGGTAAGCAGTCAGATTTATACCATCTACCTGCAATATGTAGCCCCCGAAGACATTCACGTGTATTCCATTGATGAGGTCTTTATTGACCTGACCGACTACATCAGGATGCGTGGCTGCTCCGCACGCGAGCTTACCATGCTGATGATACGCGATGTTCTCAAAAAGACCGGCATCACGGCCACAGCGGGGATAGGCACAAATCTCTATCTAGCCAAAGTGGCCATGGATATTGTAGCCAAACATGTGGAGGCCGATAAGGACGGCGTGCGCATAGCAGAGCTTGATGAGATGAGTTACCGGCACCAGCTCTGGGAGCACCGGCCGCTCACCGATTTCTGGCGCATAGGCCGCGGCATTGCAGCCAAGCTGGAGAGTTACGGGATGCGTACCATGGGTGACATTGCCCTTTACTCCACCCATCCCCAGTGGGAGGATGAGCTGTACCGTATGTTCGGAGTCAATGCCGAGCTTATAATTGATCATGCCTGGGGCTGGGAGCCGTGTACCATGGACCAAATAAAGGCATACAAGCCGCAGGTTAACAGCATAAGCTCCGGTCAGGTACTTTCAGAGCCATATGATTTCAAGAAAGGCCGACTCATAGCCAAAGAGATGACCGATGCACTTGTCTTTGATCTGGTAAGCAAACGTATGGTCACGGACCGCATCACACTCTCGGTATCCTACGATACTGAGAACCTGACCCGCAAAGACATCAAATATGACGGCCCTGTGGAGACAGACTATTATGGCCGCAGCGTACCCAAACCAGCCCACGGCACCGTTGACCTGGACGGGCACACGTCATCATCGGAATTCATCATCAAGGCTGTCACCAAACTGTACAACAGGATAGTGAATCCCGACCTGACCATACGGCGTTTCAATGTGACCGCCCAGAACGTAATCAACGAGAGTGATGCCCCACCCCGTCAGCTCGACCTGTTTGGAGAGAATGTACCCGCCGATGGCCGCGAACGGCGCCGTCAGGAGGCTGTACTGGCCATTCGCAAGAGATACGGCAAGAACTCCATTCTGCGTGGCATGAACTTTGAGGAGGGCTCGACCGCCCGTGAACGCAACAAGCAGGTTGGAGGACATAAAGCATAGTACCGCAATGGATAAGAGATACGAGAAGATAATAGACCTGCCGCATCACACATCGGCCACACGCAAGCCTATGCCGCTTTACAACCGGGCGGCACAGTTCTCGCCTTTTGCCGCCCTGACCGGATACGAGTCCGTCATATCAAGCGCACAATCCAAGCACGAAACTGATCAGGAATTGCTGAACACCCATGGTGACGCCGAAGAGTATTAGCAAAAAAGAGTACTTTTGCAGCCGATGAAGATTTCGATAGTACAGAATGCACCCCAAAAAGGTGACTGGAAAAGTAACCTGACGGATTTGGACCGTATAATCGGCAACGGATGCGGGGCCGATATCTATGTCCTGCCCGAGATGTTCGCCACAGGTCAGTACATAGACCCTTCGGAGGTGGTGCAGACCATGGACGGTCCGATAGTGAATTGGCTCCGCGACAAGGCATCCCGACTGAACGCTGCAATTTGCGGTACGCTTCCCGTAGATGAAGGCGGTTTAGTCTATAACCGTCTCTGCTTTGCCATGCCCGACGGCACAATGGCCTGCTATGACAAGCACCATCTTTTTACATATTCCGGCGAGGCTGAGCATTATACGGCCGGCAGCGGACGTGTGGTCGTAAACTTCCGTGGCATCAGAATTCTGCTACTCATATGCTACGACCTGAGATTTCCCACATTCAGCCGCAACCGTGACGATTACGATGCGGTATTCTACCCCGCCAACTGGCCCGACAAACGCATACTTGCGTGGGACACCCTGCTGCGCGCCCGCGCCATCGAGAATCAGTGCTTTGCCATCGGCGTAAACCGGAGCGGCAGCGACGAGCTGGGTACCTATCCCGGTCACAGCGCCATCATAAGCCCTTATGGCGAGACACTTATACAGACCGATGAGCACCCGCAAATGGTATCGGCACAACTGGATATGGAACAACTGGCACGATTCCGCGCCAAATTCCCCGTACTGCAGGATGCAGATTAATCCATTCCATGAACTGCGATAACGACAACGAACTCTTTCCCATTGTTGATGAGGACGGGAACGTGCTGGGCAAGATACTGCGCGGCCAGGCTCATGACGGCCGTAAGGTACTGCACCCAGTAGTCCATCTGCATGTCTTCAATTCAAAGGGAGAACTCTACCTGCAGCGTCGTCCTGACTGGAAGCCCATCCAACCCGGCAAGTGGGATACCGCCGTTGGAGGTCATATCAGCTACGGCGAGACCGTCCAGCAGGCTTTTCAGCGTGAGGTCATGGAGGAGCTGGGCATCAGCGTTGCCAATCCCATCCCAATGGGTCACTACGTCTTTGAGAGCAAAGTCGAGAAAGAGCTGGTCAACGTATTCAAGACCGTTTATGACGGTCCAATCAATCCTTCTGCCGATGAACTTGACGGCGGCCGTTTCTGGACCATGCAAGAAATAAAGGATGCCCTTGGAAAGGACATCCTTACACCAAACTTCGAATCCGAGTTTAAACGGTTCTTTATTTGAAACGGAACTCCAGAATTACCGGATTGTTGTGAGTCTGCTTTTTGATCTCGTCAATAATCTTCTGGCCCAGCGGTGACATGGGAACGTCCTTGTCGATTGATGACTCATCAAAATTATCAATCACTGCAACCTGATAAACGCCGTTTGCACCTGTGGGGTCAATGTCAAACTTCAGGCCCGGAATACGCAGATGCTTATAGACCTTTGTACCCTCTTTCTTGTGAACCCAGTACAGATACGAGCTGTATGAGCCGGGGAATTCATTCCTGTAATTATATGAAGTCCTGAAACTAACCACGCCGTTCTCTACCATGATATTGTAAGTAAGACTTACCGAAGGCTGCTCACCTAATGTCCCCAACACATTGCTGGCCGTTGCAAAATCTTCAATTGAAATCTCATCCTGTCTCATAATGTCCAAATACTTCTGAGGTATCTCGTGGCTGCCCAGTTTGAACTTATAGACATCGGTCACCGTCTTAAGGTCGTTGAATGTCACTATCCTGTTCACATTACCCGGAAGGCAAGTCGAATAGTTCTTGGGATTGACAAAGAACAGTTCCGGATAGCCCATATGATTTCTCTCATAATTACTCTCCCTATACAGGATTGTACCCTTATTGAGGTCACGCTCATCCCTATCGACTATGATCATGGACTCCTTGGGCATATACACCTTATCTTCACGATATCTGGGAGCTTCCATCTCATCGGTCAGATAGCCAAAGTAGAGCATCTTGTCACCCAAGTTCAGAATGTTCTGAATACGAAGGTTAACCTCCTGACGACCTTTGAACTGGAACGTCTTGGCATCGTATGTAACAAGGTATTGATCGTTCTCAATGTAAATGCAGTTGTTGGCTTTGTCGTAACTGAAGTCCTCAATGAAATAGTATTGATCCGGCTTGCCAAGACCGTCCACGGCGCCCGTGTACTCGTAATTGTCAAAACGCATCACCTTATCGGAACTGCCATTACGGGCCAGCATGACCTTGCCGTCGTCCCAACTCTTTATACCACCTATTCTATCGATATGACGATTGCTCTTAAGGGGATGGATCTTGAAGTCATAGGCAATCTCTGTCAGGTCACCTATTTCTGTAACATCCTTAGCGGTGATTACCTCAACGCCATCATTCTGAGCCGAAACACTTCCGGCCATCACTGCCATGACTGACAGCACACTCATAATCTTTCTCATACTACAAGGATTAATTGGTTAATAAAACTATTGTTTAAACTGTAAATGCTTAACAACACGTCAAAGGTAAACAATAATTTTTTATTAAACTAATTTTTTTAGTGAAAATGTACGATTGGGGTCAGACCCCTTTTGTATCATTTCAGTGAACCGGTGGCGCGGAATTCATCCAACTTCTTGAAACAGTGGCGGTTGATTATCTCCTCCAGCGTACGGTCAAAGTTGTGACGAACCTCTATTTCCGGACCGAACATAAAGCACTCGCCGTTGTCGCGTGTATAGGGATGCCACTTGGGCAGGCCCTCGACATTAGGATCTCCCGTATGCGCAAAGTTGGCCCATGACTGCGCCATGCGGTCTGCCAACAGAAGGTCAGACTCCGACGGGTTAGGCAGGTCACGGCCGGCATGATGCAGGGTGTTGAAGCAGAAATTGAGCTCAGCTCCATGGGCCGATACATGTGTGGACGGAGATTTCCATGTAAACATGTAGTTATACACCGGCGCCGTCTTTGAGGCCGATGCGGCATCGGCTGTAATGACGGTCTTGGCGCGGAACAGATTGTCTATCGAAGGCAGGTCCTGCGGGATATAATCGGGCCACGCCTGGGCAAGGGCATCGGCGTATGCATCGGTCTCATCACCGAATGTGGCGCGTACGGCATCCTTAGCCTGTTCCAAGGTCATCTGGCGGTTGTACTGACCGCGCTGCAACTCATTGAAAGTGGTTCCGATTACAAGAGGTATGTCACTTGATATGGACGCAAAATCGGGCTGGAACGGCTGTTGCAGCAGAACTTCGCCATCAGGCACAGGACCGAATCCCCACATTATGGGAGTGCCGGGAGTACGAACCAGACCTCTGGCGGATAATGCCCGCTGGCCAGCCTGATAAAGCTTGTCGTACGGCACATCCTTTATGCGGCCAGGCTCGTTATGCGAAATTCCAAGCTCATCCAGAACAGCCAGGCCTAGTTCTTCGGTCATGGACTTGTTGTTAACGTTCAGGATGGTGCCGCTCATGATGATAGCCTTGTGGTACAGCCCCTTAGCCGCAGGCATGCACATAAGGGTGCCTACCTTGCCGCCGCCTCCGGACTCACCGAAAATGGTCACGTTATCGGGATCACCGCCAAACCTGCTGATATTGTCACGCACCCACTCCAGCGCCTTTACGGCATCCATCATGCCCACGTTGCCGGAGTATTTGTACTTGGGATCACCCGTGGCCGACAGGTCCAGGAAACCTATTATATTAAGACGGTGGTTCAGGCTTACCACAACCACATCCTTCTTGGCCAGACACATGCCCGGATTCCAGGCCGATGTACCCGAATCAAAGCCGCCTCCGTGGCACCAGAACATAACGGGTTTTTTGCCGTCAAGATCAGTAGTCCAGACATTCAGGACACAGCAGTCCTCGGCGCTTCCCGGCTGGATGCGGCCACTCTGCAGTGACTGCGGACCCCACTGCGTGCAATCCATAACGGTGTCCCACTTTGCCACCGGAGCAGGAGGCATGCAGCGCTCCGCATGAGCATACGGTATACCCTTGAAAGCCATAGTACCCTCCTCGTCAAAGCCACGTACCTTGCCATTCGTAGTCTTAACCACAAACGGATCATTCTGACAACTCGCAAGTACCGAAACCGCTGCCATCAAGGCAACCAATATAGTCCTTTTCATATTTCTAATTATTGAAGCTTTCTGTAATGAATGCGCTTGGGTTCCTGGTAGCCAAGCTGCTTAATCTTGTAGTCTTCGTACTCTGAGTACGAGCCCTCGTAGAACACAACCTTGGAGTCTCCCTCGAATGATAGAATGTGGGTGCAGATGCGGTCCAGGAACCAGCGGTCATGGCTTACCACGACGGCGCAGCCTGCAAAGTCATCCAAGCCCTCCTCAAGGGCACGCAGGGTGTTCACGTCAATATCGTTGGTAGGCTCATCGAGCAGCAACACATTACCCTCCTCCTTGAGCGCCATAGCCAGCTGCAGACGGTTTCGCTCACCACCTGACAGCACGCCGCATTTCTTTTCCTGGTCAGCTCCGGTAAAGTTGAATCGGCCCAGATATGCACGGGCATTGATGTCACGGCCGCCCATTCGGATTATCTCGTTGCCGCCGCTTACCACCTGATACACGCTCTTTTCGGGATCGATATCCTTGTGTTGCTGGTCAACGTATGCTATCTTTACGGTCTCACCGATCTCAAACGTACCCTTATCTACCTTTTCAAGTCCCATTATCAGACGGAACAGAGTGGTCTTACCGGCACCGTTAGGGCCGATGACACCGACAATGCCGTTTGGCGGCAGAGAGAAGTTCAGGTCATCAAACAGCAGTTTGTCGCCGAACGCCTTGGCTACGCCCTTGGCCTCGATAACCTTGTTACCCAGACGCGGACCGTTGGGGATGAAAATCTCCAGCTTCTCCTCCTTGGCCTTGACATCCTCGTTCATCAGCTTGTCATATGAGTTCAGACGGGCCTTACCTTTGGCCTGACGTGCCTTGGGAGCCATACGCACCCACTCCAACTCACGCTCCAGAGTCTTGCGGCGCTTTGAAGCCTGCTTCTCCTCAAGAGCCAGACGCTGTGATTTCTGCTCCAGCCAGCTTGAGTAATTGCCCTTCCATGGAATACCCTCGCCGCGGTCAAGCTCCAGAATCCAGCCGGCCACGTTATCCAGGAAGTAGCGGTCATGTGTTACTGCAATGACAGTACCTGCATACTGGTTAAGATGCTGCTCCAACCACTGTATGCTCTCGGCATCCAGATGGTTGGTAGGCTCATCCAGAAGCAGGATATCGGGCTGCTGCAACAAAAGACGGCACAGTGCCACACGACGGCGCTCACCACCGGAAAGCACGCCTGTCTTCTGGTCTTCGGGCGGACAGCGCAGGGCATCCATAGCCTGCTCCAGACGGTTGTCAATGTTCCATGCATCGGTTGCATCGATTATATCCTGAAGCTCTGCCTGGCGTGCCATCAGTGCATCCATTTTGTCCTGGTCCTCATAGTACTCAGGGAGCTCGAACTTATGGTTTACTTCATCATACTCTTTAAGGGTATCGTATATTTGCTGTACGCCCTCCATGACCACCTCCTTTACGGTCTTCTCGGGGTCCAGCTGCGGCTCCTGAGGCAGATAGCCCACGCTGTAACCCGGGCTGAACACCACCTGTCCCTGATAGCTCTTTTCTATACCTGCAATTATCTTGAGCAATGTCGATTTACCGGAACCGTTAAGGCCTATGATACCGATCTTTGCGCCGTAAAAGAAGCTCAGATATATATCCTTAAGAACCTGCTTGTTGTTCTGGAACTGCTTGCTCACCCCCACCATGGAGAAGATGATTTTCTTGTCGTCTGCTGTTGTCTGTGCCATTATTCAATCTGTTTATCTGCAAAGATAACAAAATGATTGTAACTTTGCCGAAAACAAAGCATATGAGAAAACGCCTGTTTGTAATAATAGAGAAAGGACGTGAAAACGATTGGGTAAGCTACATCTATGACGTCATCATGCTGCTTGCCATCGTTGCAAGCATTGTCCCGTTGACTTTTGCCCACTTTCACCATTGGTTCAAGATTGTAGAGCATATCACTGTCACCATATTCATCCTGGACTATATCCTGAGATGGATTACGGCCGATTACAGGTTGGGCAAACGGGGTTGGTCTTTTTTACTGTACCCATTCACCGGATGGGCCATAATTGACCTGCTTTCGATACTGCCAGGTCTGCATATTTTGGGACAGGGATTCAAGATTTTCAGAATTACCCGAATCCTCAGAGTGATAAGGATGTTCAAGTTATTCCGGTATTCCAAGAACATGGAGATATTGGGTAACGTAATAAGGCGTGAGCAAAAGATCCTGCTTACAGTGCTCGGAATTGCCGTGTTCTACATATTCGTATCGGCCCTTATCATGTTCAACGCCGAACCGCACAAAAACCCCGATACCGGAGTTGTCGCATTTGAGAACTTCTTTGACGCACTTTACTGGGCAACCGTAACCCTGACCACCGTAGGTTATGGTGACGTAACCCCCGTCACCAATATCGGCAGATTAGTCAGCATGCTCTCATCGCTGTTCGGTGTAGCCATCATAGCCCTGCCATCGGGCGTCATCACCGCCGCTTACATTGAGGAACTCCGCGCCCAGAAGCAAAGTGACATAAATGTTAAAAACGCATCGCATAATGACAATGTGAGCAAATGATTTTTACCTTTGCGTCCAGAATGAAAGCAATCAACGCATACTATTATTACTTTTGGTTTACCAGACAATATGCCGGGTAATTTGTTGTATGCCTACTAACAAACAAGATAACAGAGAGCCCGGATCAATGATTCGGGCTTTTTTGATGTAAGAACAAACACATAAAACTATGATAGCAGTACTTAAAGCAGGAGTCTCCGAGACTCAGAAAAAGAACCTTATCAACTGGATCAAAGGCCAGGGAGTAGACGTACATATCAGTGAAGGACAGTTTCAGACGGTAATCGGTCTGATAGGTGATACCAGTCGAATCGACCCCGATCTGCTGAGCGGACTTGACATCATAGAGTCAGTAACCCGAATCAGCGAGCCGTTCAAATGCGCCAACCGACGCTTCCACCCAGCCGACACCATCGTTGAGATTGGTCAGGGTGAAAACAAGGTCAGGATTGGTGGCGGCAACTTTGCCATGATTGCCGGTCCCTGCTCAGTGGAATCAGAGGAGCAGATTGTAGGCATTGCGCAGGCCGTAAAGGCATCGGGCGCAACACTTCTGCGCGGCGGCGCATTCAAGCCCAGAACCTCTCCATATGATTTCCAGGGAATGGGTGCCGATGGCCTTGAACTGCTGCGTAAGGCACGCAAGGCAACAGGACTGCCCATAGTTACCGAGATTATGAGCGAGAAACACCTTGACCTGTTTGAGGATGTTGACCTGATTCAGGTAGGTGCCCGTAACATGCAGAATTTTGAGCTGCTCAAGACTCTGGGACGCACACGCAAGCCAATCCTGCTCAAGCGCGGTCTTTCAAGTACCATCAAGGAGTGGCTTATGAGTGCCGAGTACATCATGGCCGGCGGAAATGAAAACATCATCCTGTGCGAGCGCGGTATCCGCAGCTACGACACCTACACACGCAACGTGCTTGACCTTTCAGCCATTCCGGTTGTAAAAGAACTGTCACATCTGCCCATCATAGTTGACCCCAGCCATGCTACCGGCAAGTCCCGTCTGGTTCCGTCCATGAGCCTTGCAGCAGTTGCAGCCGGTGCCGACGGCCTTATCATAGAGGTGCACAACGACCCCACCAACGCCCTGTGCGACGGTGCACAATCTCTCACACCTGCGCAGTTTGATGAGGTTGCCAAGAAAGTAAACGCCTTAAAACAAATAATCTAAGTATTTTTGTAAATCAATACAAAGCAAAATGATTGTAGCAGTTGTCGGATTGGGTCTGATAGGCGGTTCGCTGGCCAAGGCTTACAAGGCGGCCGGCTGGACGGTATATGGCTTTGACATTAACGAGTCAGTAAGCTGTTTTGCCCAACTTGAAGGCACCCTTGACGCTATATTGGATAGCAGCAACATCAAGAAGTGTAACCTTATACACATAGCAGTTACTCCCGATGCCGCGTGCGACTGGATCAACGCCCACGCTCCCGAGATAGCCAAGGAGACAATAGTGATTGACGACTGCGGAACCAAGCGCAAGATCGTGGAGTGCGGAATGAAAGCCGCCGCCAAGTACGGATTCACCTACGCCGGCGGTCACCCCATGGCCGGTACGCACCTGTCGGGATACAAGAATTCCCGCGCCACCATGTTCCAGAACGCATCCATGATAATCATCCCGCCCACGCATGATGACATACAGCTTCTGGACCGTATAAAGCACCTGCTAGAACCCATGCAGCTTAAGCGCGTGGTATTTACCACCCCGGAGCAGCACGACAGCATGATCGCGTTCACATCACAACTGGCGCACGTGGTATCAAATGCCTATATCAAGAGCCCGTCGGCCCAGCAGCATAAGGGTTACAGCGCCGGCAGTTTCCGCGACCTTACGCGCGTAGCCTGGCTCAACGAGAACATGTGGACAGAGTTGTTCCTTGAGAACAAGGACAACCTTCTGCGCGAGATACATACCCTGATTGACAACCTCACCCAGTACGCCGATGCCATGGAGGCCGATGATGCCCGGACATTGTGCGCACTGCTGCGTGACGGACGCATAGCAAAGGAACTTTCAGAAAAGAACTGATATGGAAACAACCAAAATCACCGTCCACGCTTCAGGCACATATGACATCCTTATAAATAAGGGTGGTCTGAGCGGCATAGGCAAGGCTGCAGCAGAGCGTTTCAGGCCCTGTACGGTAGCCATCCTGAGCGACGACAAGGTATTCCCGCTCTACGGCAAGACCGTAACTGATTCACTTGAGGCAGCAGGTTTCAAGACCGTGAGCCACGTGATTCCCAACGGCGAGCAGAGCAAGACCCTTGATAACGTGACCGCCTTCATAGACTGCATGGTCAAGGCACAGGTAACCCGTACCGACATGGTGCTGGCACTGGGTGGTGGTGTTGTAGGTGATATGGCCGGATTTGCAGCCGCAATCTATCTGCGCGGCATTCCGTATATTCAGGTGCCCACTACCCTGCTGGCCGCGGTCGATTCATCGGTAGGCGGCAAGACTGCCGTCGATATCAGCGCCGGCAAGAACCTGGTAGGCGCATTCCATCAGCCTGTTCTGGTCTATCTGGACACTGAGACATTGAATACGCTTGACCCCGCAGTTATGCGCGACGGCTTTGCCGAAGTGATAAAATACGGTGTAATTCTGGACCGCAAGCTGTTTGATACTGTGGCAACGCCCGGCAGTTTTGGCCTCAAAGAGGTTATTGCCCGCTGCATCGAAATCAAGCGCGACGTTGTGGAGCAGGATGAATTTGACAAAGGCCTGCGCGGCCTGCTCAACTTTGGCCACACATTCGGTCACGCAATCGAAAAACTTAGCGGATTCACCATCAGTCACGGCAGCGCAGTTGCCCGCGGAATGATCATAGCCGCAAAGGTGGCCTGTGTTTACGGTTTCACAGACTATACAGACATCATTACAAAGGTCATAAAGGACTATGGTTTTGAGACTGGTTGCCCCTACTCTGCCGATGAGCTCTACAGCGTGATCCTGTCGGACAAGAAACGCAGCGGAGCCGACATTACACTTGTACTGCCCAAGGAGATTGGCGCATGTACTCTTGAGAAAATGCCTGCCAGTCAGGTACTTGAACTGATGAAAAAAGCCGGATTATGATTTTCGAGGTATCAGGAGCAATTTCGGGAAACGTGCAGGTGCCGCCTTCAAAATCGGTAGCCCACCGCATGCTCATTTGTGCAGCACTCTCCGACAGTCCCTGCACCATTGTCTGCCAGAGCGTAAACCGTGACATGGAGGCAACCGTAAATTGCCTGAACGCACTCGGCGCAGACATCACATACGATAACGGAAAGTTCACGGTAAACCCGATAACCAAAGTCAACAAAGGTGCCACCCTTGACTGCGGAGAGAGCGGTTCAACCCTGAGGTTCCTGCTCCCCGTTGCAGCCGCACTGGGGGCCGATGCCACATTCATCGGCCAGGGCCGTCTGCCCGAACGCCCGCTCTCACCTCTCTATGAGGAGATGACCGCTCACGGCGTAAAGATGACCCCAAACGGACACATGCCGCTTAAATGTGAAGGTAACCTGCCCGCCGGACTCTACACCATTGACGGCGGAGTATCTTCACAGTTTATTTCCGGTCTGCTCATGGCTCTGCCATTGACCGGTATCCAAAGTAAGATCGTAATTACCGGCAAACAGGAGAGCGCATCATACATAGGCCTTACCCTGAACGCGTTGAAGCAGTTCGGAATAGAGATACAGGCCGTCACTGACGGATATATCGTTCCCAGCGGCCAGGAGTTCACTACTCCCGATACTCAGGTTACTGTCGAGGGTGACTGGTCGGCCGCAGCATACTGGATCACCGCAGGCGTGGCCGGCAGCAAACCCATAACCTGCACCGGCCTCAACTACGAATGTTCTGCACAGGGTGACCGCCGCATAGTAGATGTGCTGCGCCGTATGGGAGCCGATATTGCTACAGCATCCGGTACCATAACAGCACGCCCGTCAAACCTCACGGCAGTTCAGATTGACTGCGCCGATATTCCGGACCTTGTGCCCATCCTGGCTATAGCAGCCTCAAGAGCTCAGGGAACGACAATATTCGACAACATACGCCGCCTGCGCATAAAGGAGAGTGACCGCGTACAGTCCATACTGCAACTGCTGGGTACGGCCGGAATATATGCGTTCGCATCGGACAACACCCTTACGGTTACGGGTGGTCCTGCCCGCAATGCCAGTTATGATCCATCGGGCGATCACCGCATGGCTATGGCAGCCGCAATCCTGGCATCGGTTGCAGACGTAAAGATAACGATAAGCGATGCTGAATGCACCGCAAAATCATACCCCGCCTTCTTTGATGATTTCAACGCCTTGGGAGGCATAGTTCTGAAACAACAATAAATACCATAATGGACCTTACAGATTACAGAAACCAGATTGACTCCATCGATGACGAGATATGCCGTCTGTTTGCCAAACGCATGAAAGTGGTGAATGAGATCGGTGAATTCAAACGCAGCCATGACCTGCCCGTAAACAGCGGATCACGCGAGCGCGAAGTTCTGGCACACATATCCAAGCAGTTGCCCGAGGACCTTGAAGACTTCGGCAGAGTGCTGTACCGTTCAATGTTTGACGTGAGCAAGGCATATGAGGCCATGTACAAAGAGAAGGACTCCCCTCTCTACAAAGCCATCTCAAGCCTGATAAACGCCGATCCAGCCCCGTTCCCCAAACGCGCTGTAGTAGCCTGTCAGGGACGTGAGGGAGCATACTCCCAGATTGCAGCCGAAAAGCTCTTTGAGGTACCCGAGATAATGTACAACAGCACATTCGAGGGTGTAATCCGCATGGTTACAGACGGCCTTTGTGAGTACGGCATCCTGCCTATAGAAAACTCCACTGCAGGTTCTGTCAACGAGATTTATGACCTTCTTATAAGGTATAACGTGCATATAGTCCGAAGCACGCGTGTAAGGATTGACCACCAGTTACTGGCTGCAAAAGGCGCAAAGATTCAGGACATCAAGACCATTTACTCACATCCGCAGGCCATAGATCAATGTTCACATTTCCTGAGCACGCTCAAGGGCGTCAATGTCATTCCGTTTGACAACACCGCCATGGCCGCGCAGAAAGCATCAAAAGACTCTACCCGCACGACAGCATCCATATCATCAAAGAGCTGTGCGGACCTTTATAATATGGAGGTTCTTGCACAGAATATCCAGAACTTTGACAGCAATCACACCCGCTTTATCTGCATAGCCAAGAACGCCCGTATCTATCCGGGTGCCAACCGTACCAGTATCATGATGGTTATGTCACATAAACCCGGTACGCTGTTCTCGGTTCTGAGTAAGTTCAACGCTACGGGTGCAAACCTTGTAAAGCTGGAGTCACGCCCCATCCCCGGCCGCGACTTTGAATTCATGTTTTACTTTGACATTGAGCTCTCCATCTATGACAAGAAGTTCGCATCACTTATATCCGAGCTGGACCATTGCGGCGAGCAGTTCAAGTATTTCGGCACATATCAGGAAATTGTGTAACTTAGCGGCATGAAAAAGATTCTTGTCATAAACGGTCCCAACCTGAACCTTCTGGGGCTGCGTGAACCGGAAATATACGGTAACCGGGATTTCAAGGCTCTTGAAGCATTTATATTGGAGAACGGGCTTGACCTGGGGTTACAGGTGGAACTTTTCCAGTCAAACCACGAGGGTGCCATTGTGGATAAGATACAGCAGGCATATGGCGTTTTTGACGGCATTGTCATAAACCCTGCAGCCTACACTCATACCAGCGTAGCCATCCTGGATGCGCTCAAAGCTGTATCAATCCCTACGGTCGAGGTTCATCTGAGCGATGTTGACTCACGAGAGGAGTTCCGCCGACATTCCTATGTCTCGATATATGCCGAAAAGGTCATAAAAGGTCATGGCTTTGATGGCTACAGAGAGGCTCTGGAATACTTTTCCAAAAAAAATTGAAAAAATATCATGGTCCGGACCAACAAATCCGGACCTTTTGCGTCTATTAGGCAAAAGAATTACTGAAAGATGAAAAAAATTTATCTGATTGCGGTTGTAGCAGCAATGCTTGCACTTCCCACGTTTGCACAAAATGAAAGAGTATATGAATATGACGAATATGGCCAGGTAGGCCGTAAGGAAGGTTGGGCACGCCGTTTCGCCCACAACTTCTACGACGGTCTGGTAGGAGCCGAATACTATGAGGTAGTCGATCAGGAGAACAACAAGTCCGAAAAGAAGCCCGTAAGCAAGAAAGAACAGAAAAATGTAAGTAAAAGTTATCGTTACTACGGACCCGGCCACACCCCCGACTTCTACTTTGGAGTGAACCTGCTCTGCACAGAACAGCCGCCCACACTCACCGAAGGTCTGCCCCAGAGACCAGGTAAGGGATTTGAGTTGGGTTTTGCTGTCGGACAGTGGGGTTACCACATGACCCGAAACCTGGGAATCAATACAGCGTTTTATATTACACGCTCCCGCTATTGGCTTGATAATGGCCTTTACCTGAATTACAACCGCAATCTGCAAGAGCCCAACACCATCATAATCACCGACAAACCCATCGAAGACAAAGTTGTAAGACAAGGTTATATCCGTTACTGGAGCCTGCGTGTACCACTCTGCCTTGAAATCAGCTCCGCATCCAGACGCGGACCGTTCATAGCCGTTGGTCCTGAGATTGAATACCGTTTTGCAGATGTCTCAAAGGTTGATTTCGATGGAAAGAAACAGGGTGAAAAGACCATCAAGAACATAAATGTAAATCCGCTTGGACTCAACGCCGTAGCAAGAGTGGGAATCAACGATTTCGGAGTTATTGCCCGATACTCATTCACCAGCCTCTTCCTTAAAGACGATCCCGTTCAGACATACCCGTTCATGATAGGAATATCCACAACATTCTGAATATAAATTTGTAATAAAAATTCGCGAGAGCATCCCATCCTGCACGATGGGATGCTCTTTTTGTGCGCATTTATGCGCGTACATTTTTTTCTGTTTGCTTTTTTTAGATTATTTTTGCATCCAAGACAAAAGAACCAATTAATGAAAAAGACTAGCGCCATAATTCTGACGGCCATTGCCATAGCATTGCTGTCATCGGCACCTCAAACTGTTTACTCCCAAAGCAAGGGCAAAACCACAACCGCAAGCAAGAAACCCACATGGATCACAAAGGCACCTACAGTCAAAGGCACATACGTAGGTATTGCCAGCGTTTCCAAACGGTCAATGAACCCTGACGGCGAGGCAGACAACAGTTCGGTCCAGCAGGCATCATCAATAATCGTCTCACAGCTTTTCTTCAATGACAAATACAAGGAAAGCGGAAAGAGAGAAGCCGAAAAGAAGATACTGGCCTCACTTCATCTTGCCGTTGACGCCAATTCCCTTTTGGGCGATCTCATCATCAAGGGCGCATACAGTTCCTCTTTTGACGACGTATTCATTGACAAAGTCTTCAATACCCCTCTCCTTAAAAAACAGGGAGAATGGGAAGACGATGAGGAGTACTGGTGCTACTACAGCATTACCGAGAAAGACTACCAGACCCGCATCAAGTCATTGGAAGACAGCATCTGCGGACAAGCCGAGACGATGTGGAAACTCGGAATGTCCTACCAGAAGGACGGAATGCTGTTCAACGCCGCCAAGACTTACACCGAGGCTTTGAATCTGATCCATCCGCTCATTTATACCCAGCACAAGATCAAATACAACTATGAGAACGTAGACCTGTTCTCCAGCATCTACGACAGCTACATCCACGTATATGACGACATCAAGCTGACATGTTCCGCAACTGAGATACCGGCAGTAGCAGGTGAGGCTGTTCCGGCCACATTCAGGATTACGGTTGACCAGAAAGGTGTTCCTGTCAAGAAGATCGGAGTAGTTATCGATTATGACGGCACCACCGACGGCACATTCGTTACCGATGACAACGGAGTAGCCACATTCTCCATCGTAAAAGCCGCAAGTGACCCCGTACAGGCAATTTCATTCTCACTTGACAAGGACGGCATATACGGTCTTCCGGAAACATACGCTTTCAAGCAGCTGACCGCAAAATCAGACAAACTGGGCACCGCACAGGCCAGCGTCAAGCTGTTTGATCCAAACAACTACATTTACATCAGTGTCGCTCCCTCAGATTCCGCAACAGAAAAGGCTGTCACGGATTTTATAGCCTCCCGCAAGGATCTGACCATAGTTGATGACAGGAAAAAGGCCGATCTCGTAATTGAGGTATCACCTTTGGTAAACCTCGTCCAAGAGGCCGATCCCAAGGCCAAATGGCCCATAAACAACTATTCGGGAACACTTAGCGTATCGGTAAAGGAAATCTCATCAGATAAAGAACTGATCCGGTACAACATCAAGGATTTCCAGTATCTGGCACCCTCAGGCAGGACCAAGGAGCAGGTACTCCACTCTGCCGCCAAGGAGATGTCACGCCAGTTTACGCGTGAATTCCCCGACCAGTTCAAATCATTCAATTATGACAAGCGCTCGCTTGTATGGTCAATATTTAAATGAAAACGGCTCCCATGAAGCGATTCCTGAATTCACTCATACTGATACTGTTCTTATCGTCAGTAAGTGCAAGCGCACAGATGACCCGCGGCCAGCTGCTGCGCAAATACTATCAGATAACCCAGCTGCATAACAGCGGCAAGGATGCCGAAGCTATTGCTATCTGCGAGGAGATAACAGCCATGTATCCCAAGCTGCCCGATACCTATCTGCGCATGGCACAGATATACGATGACGGCGGCGAGCAGGAGCTTGCCCTGGTCATGTACCGCACATATGCCAGCCTGGAGATGGACGACAAGAAACTGGCCGAGATCAATCCCCGCATGAAAGAGCTTGAGGACAAACTCGGAGCAAAGAGTTTTGAAGAGCAGGAACAGGAGCAGTTTGAGAAACTGATGGCAGAGACCGCTGCCAAGGAGCAGGAGAAAGCCGCAAGTGCCCCTGCCGCACAACCTGAGGAAACAGCAGCACCCGCTGCAGCTCCCGCATTTACCAGCAGCGCCACATCACTGTTTGACCTGTCGGCACTGGTCGCATCGGCCAACACAAAAGAGCCTGAACCCGAGCCTGAACCCGAGCCTATAGAGGAGCCTGTCAACGATGCAGACGCCGCTCCGGAACCCGACAATGGGACAGAAGTTTCTCTGTTTGACATAACATCCGTAGATTTCAACAAGTCTCAGACCACGGCAATGGTCACCAGCGAACCCGAGCCCGAACCGGCACCCGAGCCGGAACCTGAACCTGAGCCTGAAATATCACAGGAGATACAGCAGGAAGCAGCCAGTCTGATTGACAAAGCTGCAGCTAAAGAGGTCAAACCGGACTGCTCAACTCCCTATCTTTTCAGTCCGCATCCGGATGTCGTGGATGAACTCCATCTCAAGCGCGATGCACAGTACAACGCAAAAGTCACGCCCAAACGTTCATTCGCTTCAAAGAGTGACCTGACCGGAAAATGGGTTTCATCAATATTCAGCCCGGAGACCGGACGTGAATTCATCATACTGGACATCGATCAGATGGGAAGCAGCCTGTCCGCCATGCTGAATGAAGAATCAGGTCTATTCCTGGACAAGAGAAACGGCATGTTCAAGACTTCATGGAACGCTGTCAAGAGTATCTGGTCCAGCGACGGCGCAGACTTTGACGCCACCGAACTGAAAGGAAATGCATCCCGCGGCGATTTTTCGGAGGAGAGCTTTGACTTCACATTCGCCCTCCGTAAAAAAGACAAGCCCAATGTAGCAACCATAGGACGTGACATAATGGACGGACTTTCACTGTTCATCCCGTTCGGTGCATTGGCCAGCCGCATAGGCAGTACGCTGCTCAATTACGCCAGCCGTAAGATATCAAACGAGAACTTCCAGACCACAATCAACTTCTCCATCAAGAGCGTTACCGAAAACGTCCTGGCATGCAGCTATATTGTAAGTGAGCGTCACACCTCATCGGACGGAACACGTGACAAAGTCATTGAAGAGCGTAATTTCCATCTCTTCCGTGTTCCGGAATCATACAAGCCCTACTCATACAGCAGCAACGTTCAGGAAAACGCGCTTTACCGCGCCATGTATACCAAACTTGAGAATCAAACGGCAAGTGACCCTGACAAGCTGTTCCCGCTGGCTTACATGAGTTATTACGGTGCCGGAATGGGCAAGAAAGCCGATGAGATTGACCGTCTTACCAAAGCCATAGTCCAGATGCAGAAACTGGCCGACTATGGCTGCCTGCGAGCCAGCGCATGGCTTATCCCCGTATACTACAACCTCTCTATAGACGAGAAGCACTACCCTATGCGTATGCAGCGCAAGAAGTTCCGCGATCTCTCAGACCAGCACATGAGCACCATGCTTATGGCATACAACCCATACGTCTACGGACTTAACGGTGACATCCTTGCCAGCGGAAACTCAGACCCCGAGGAGATTGCAGCCGAGTATGACAAGGGAGCATCTCAGGGTGATGCATACTGTCTGTTCTGCCTGGGTAAGGCATATAAAGAGGGCGTTATCAAGAACCGTGACCTGGATAAGTCACTTGACTGTTTCAACAAATCCGCCGAAAAGGGTTATGCCGATGCATACTGGCAGATTGCCCTTGCCTACAAGAGCGGACTTGGCGTTACATCAGACTACAACCAGTATATACACTACCTGATGCAGGCAATTGATGCCGGTTCAATCGAAGCGATTGACGAACTCAGTGTAGCATACTTCTGGGGTATCGGCGTAAACCGCGACATCGATATGGCACAGCAGGTAAGACGCAGCTACTTCCATGTCAAGAACAACGTTTGGCGTGACGTACTGACACTTTACGGTTTCCCAAACATTTAAGCAGATGACTCACAGGATCAAATACATATTGGCATCCGCATTACTGCTGGCATCGTTCACCGCGTTGCCCGCACAGGACGGAATTGAAATCAAGACTCCGGAGCGCATAGCCAGGATGCTGCAGAGCATGCCGGTAAGCGACATCCCCCTATCAGGAGAATTCCAATGCCCCGAACTGAGCGGAACGATACTATTTTATACCGAGGCTGATCAGGGAGTTACCATCCAGTTGGGAGCACGTCTCTTCTCCGACGGCATTCGCCAGGCCTATGACCCGGTAATCATCTCTTTTGTAGAACGTCTCTGGGTGGAACTGCTTCTGCGCAAGACTACCGCATCGCAGACAAGTCTGCTCAAAGAGTACGGAGTAAGGATAGTATTGGGCGGCTACCCGCTCGGATCGGGCAGTTTTAGCAAACTCAGCCAGGCCCTTGACGTAATCAACTCGCTGTCATCGCTGTCCATAACAACAGGAGGCAACGAGATTGACATGTTCATGCGCGACAAGACAGGCTCCACACTGCATATTTACATTCCGGCCAGCCGTGACCTTCTTTTCCAGTACGACAAGAAGGAGCATGAGGAAAGACTTGTAAAAGAGCTTTTTGACAGCAAAGCCCAATACACTCAGGTTATCCCGGAATCAACTGATTTCGTAAAGACCGACAACGGACTTCTGGCTGTGGGAGGCGAATGCTACATGATAGACTCCCTCAGAAACGATGTGTTTTACACCAGTGACCGAAAGATCCTGTTCAGTTCGGAATATCCTGATGAGACCATGCGCAACATCCTTATGTGCGCCGCAAAGAAAGAGAACATTCACAGCAAGAGACTAAACATAAGACTTCACACCTACAACAAGGAACTGGGAATACTGACAATGTCCATGGAACAACTTTTGGCATATTTCCAGCAGCAGGGCGTCAAGTTCTACACCGGCAATCTGGGAGATAACGGCAAGAAGCACCAATGCCTGCTGGCCATGTACCATCCCGTTTACAACTACATAAACATCCTGTCTGTAAGTTTTCTGCCCGAACAGCTTGACGCGACAGGAATCACGGTAATTGACGCCGACCTTTCGGCATTCATTCCACAGCACAACATTAAGAATTTGTTTCAGGAAAAATAACTGACCATTATGAGAATAAAGCATTTCCTATTCACGGCTACACTGGCATTATTCGCAGTGACAGCCAACGCGCAACTGGACGTGGTGCGTTTCAGCGTTCAGGATGGCATATCGGATGCCACCCTTAAGGCCAACATCGAAAAGAGCACATCCAGGTTGTTATCGGCTCTGAACGCAACCGTCATCTCTGGTAAGTCAAAGATAAAATTCGAGAAGGAGGATGAGGCTCTGTTCACCAAGGACGGACGTACATGTCTGGACGAGATGTGGGCATCAAGTGCCATGATGTGCCCGGTATCTCAGGTTACCGAAAAGGGTATCTCAATGCAGAACGGAACGATACAGGTACGTAACGTGCCCATCACACTGCTTGCAGCCGATGAAGACAACTGCGAACAGGAACTGGTACTCTGCTTCAATCAGAAGGGTCAGATTGACAATATCATGATTGCGCTTGAGGAGCACCGTTATCTGGATGTCATCAACGCACAGATAAGCGTCAAGGATTTCCACCGTCGTCAGGCCATCATAGACTTTGTGGAGAACTTCCGCACAGCATACAACCGCAAGGACATAGAATACATCAACAACGTATTCAGTGACAACGCCCTTATCATTACCGGTAAGGTTGTCAAGATTGACAAGAAAAGACAGGACCTTACCCAGCAGTCACTCAACAACGAACAGATCCAGTACCAAAAATCCACCAAAGAAGAGTATATCAACAACCTTAAGAGATGCTTTAAGAACAACAGTTATATCAATCTCGTATTTGATGAAATTGAGGTTATGCGCCATCCCAGACGTGATGACATTTTCGGTGTGACCCTCAAACAGCACTGGAACTCATCCAACTACTCGGATGTAGGCTATCTGTTCCTCATGATCAATTTCGAGGATGAGATGAATCCCAGCATTCAGGTACGCACATGGCAGCCCGACAAATATAACGGCAAGCCGTTGCCACGCGACGAGGTTTTCTCACTTGACATGTTCAGCATTTGATTATTCTGTAAAACAACACATCGTATATGAGATACACAAAAGCAATAGTGGCTCTGATAACCGCAACCTTTGCGTTGAGTATAAACGCGCAGAACCAGCTCAAGGACCTGCGAGTAACCAACATAACTCCGGAGTTGAGCGTATACCCCTGCGGAGACCGTCATGAGGCACAGGTGATACTTAGATGCCAGGAGCCGTTTGACCTTGTCCTGTCATCAAACTATGATGCCAATCTTGACCTGAGCGTCACCACCGAAGGCCCTGAGAAGGTATACAGCATCGTATTCAAGACCAAGGAGGAAGGTACCTCTTTCCGCGGACGTCAGCTTACCGTCGTAGCCGAAGGATTCAGGAAGCACTACATTCCATTGAACCTGAATGACAAGGAGAAACTCGAATTCCTGGTATCGGACCCCTACTCCAAACTGCGCAGCCTCTTTTATACTGCAAGCGAGCAAGGTATCAATTTCATGATTGAGGGTATGTACGATGCCGCCATCGATCAGTTCAATATTGCAAAGCAATGCCCTGAGTTTGAGGAGGCCGAAAACCACCTTGACGAATACATCGTAAAATGCGACTCATTGAAGTTGTGGACAGCACAAGCCGCATCATATATGGATGCCGAGGACTATTACAATGCCCGTATGCTCTATCTCAAGATGATGACCGCAAACCCATCATGCAACGTCCTCAGAGAGCTTTATTACAACGCCAATGAGAACTACAACCGTGTCAACAAGCATGACATGGAGGTTGCTCAGGCCTACTTTGATACCAAACGCTATGAGGAGGCCCGTACACTGTATGAGCATGCCATAGCCCACAACAACCCCCAGTCTGCATTGGCCGGTACCAATCTTGCATATATCAACCTCAAACGCTACAAGCGCGACAACCATACCCGTTCGGCATCCTACATCTATGACAAGGACTGCAACATCGGTTTGATGTTTGCCGGTTTAAAACCCGACAAGACAAGTGCATATATCGCATTGGGAGTCAATAAAGGCATGTTTGACCTTGTGTCCGGCAATATAGAACCGGTCCCTGTAACTACAGATAACTCAAGCGGTACTCCAACAGAGAAATGTGTTATTCCCGACAAGCCAAGTTATCAGTGCATGGCCAGCATCGGTTGGACATTCCCTCTGTATACAACCAATGAGAATCAGTTCGTGCCCAAGGTTTGGCTCCTTATGTCACCTCTAAGCTATGCCGGCGGAGGCTTCTACAGCAAGTTAAGCAATCCTGACTACATTCCCAATTCCAGTGACAACAACCAATATCTGGAAAATTATCATTGGATGAATGTTTTGGCACCTGAATTGGGACTTGGAGTCCGTGTATGGCGTGTAGTCCTCTCTTACCGCTATCAGTACCGTTATGTACTGAACAGGGAAAGGCCCGCATCCAATAACCTTGGAAAGGCCAGAAATCTTATAGGAATAGGCTTCTGCTGGTAAAAACATGGTAGAAATCAAGGAAGTCCTGACCGACAAGGACAAGAAGAAGCTGTTCAGGTTCCCCATAGACCTCTACAGAGACTGTGATATGTATGTGCCCGTACTCATCGGCGATGAGATGGATACCTTCAATCCCAAGAAAAACGGAGCGTACAGCTATGCCGACAGCCGTCTGTGGCTGGCGTACCGCGACGGTATAATTGTGGGACGTATAGGCGCCATACTTAACCGTGCCGCCAACGAGAAGGACAATGTAAAACAACTGCGTTTTACACGCTTTGACTTCATTGACGATTATGAGGTATCCAAAGCTCTGTTTGATACGGTAGTTGCATGGGCACGTGAACTTGGCATGACCGAGGTGGTTGGCCCGCTGGGATTCTCCAACCTTGACAAGCAGGGCATGCTTGTGGATGGATTTGACCAATTGGACATGTACATAACCCTCTACAACTACCCCTACTACATCGAACACATGAAACGTCTGGGCCTTACCAAGAAATGGGACTGGACCGAGACTAAGGTAATCGTTCCTGATCAGGTTCCGCCCAAGATGGACCAGATTGCCGATATATCCGAGCAGCGTTACGGCTACTCCATCAAGAAATTCCGCAACATGAAGGAGGTGCGTCCGTATGTACGTAAGGCCATGGAGATAATCAACATAGCCTTTGCCAAACTGCACGGCGTAGTACCACTGTCATCCAAGCAGATTGACAACATGGAACATCTGATTGCCCTTGTAGGACGCCCAGAGTACTCACTCATGGTTCAAAACCAGCAGGGTGAGCTTGTGGGATTCGGGTTCATTGCGCCCTCAATCAGCCGTGGCATACGTGCCAGCAAGGGCAAGTTGGGTCTGATATCGGCCCTGAAGGTGCTGGGTGACCTGAATGACCATCGGCACATAGATTTCTACATGATAGGCGTACGGCCCGAGGACCAGAAAAAAGGTGTTGAGTGCATCATCCTGCGTGAAGGCATCAAAGCCATACAGTCACACGGCGGCATAGACTGCCAGACCGGTCCCATGCTCGAGGACAACGCCAATGTCCAGAACATCTGGAAGCACTTTGAGCACTACACTCACCGTCGTCGCCGCTGCTGGACTTTCTCAGTAAGCTGAAATCCTGAAGCTGAAACTTGCAGATTTTCCTGCCTCCAGTTTGTTTATGTAGTCACGACCGGAGATATCACCGTTGTAGCCCTGATAGTCGCATCGGCCCATCCAGGGTTCGATGCATACGAACGGGGCGTTCTTGGACGGTGGAGACCATAAGCCCCAGACCGGAGCATCCTGCGTCTCAACAGCAATATAGGGATTGCAATCCTTGTCATAAAGTATGACCTGATCTATCTGGTGTTCTTCCAATACCAGCGCATCATTTGCAAACAGCCCCGGAGTGATGGGAAGCATCGCATCGGAGTCCAGTTCCATCATGCCGGCACTGTCACTGCGGTAGCCTTCGGGCGTAAGCTGACCGATGATAAGTTGGCTGACCGGTTCCTCTCCTGAAATAAGACGGAAATATCCGTGAATAAGATCCTCCTTATTGAAATCGCGGTAGTTGAACCCGGGATGTGCTCCTATCTGGAAGTACATCGGTCCGCTGCCCATATTCTTGATACGCCACTCCACCACTAGAGCGTTATCCTCAAGACGGTAGGTTGCCTCCAGACGGAACGGATACGGAAAGAGCTTGAGTGACTGCTCGTCGGACTCAAGACAAAGCACAATGCTCTCCTTGTCATAGCAGAGCACCTTGAATTCACGGTCGCGGGCGAAACCGTGCTGCGGCAGGTTGAACACCTTATCCCCTACTCTGTACTCTCCGTTCCACACCTTTCCCACTATAGGGAAGAGCATCGGCGCATGACGGTTCCAGTACTCTTTATCGGCAGTCCAGATAAGTTCTTCGTCAGAACCTGTTTTCTTGAGGCTGGTAAGCTCCGCTCCGTGCAGATCGATATCGGCACTTATAAGGTTATTCTCTATAATCATAGGTTAAGTAATTACATATGCGAAGGTAACGGATTTGTATTATCTTTGCACTATCTGCTAACCAAAAACAATCACAATGAAAAAAATCCTGCTTGCTGTTGCGCTGTTCATATGCGCTTTCTCATACGCCCAGCGCATGAATGTACTGGATGAGGTCAAGGCCAACCCCCAGAAATCATACGGTACCGATTACCCTTACGCCTTCGATGCCCCTGCCCTCACAAAGGCGCCCAAAGGATACAAGCCATTCTATATCAGTCATTACGCCCGTCACGGCTCGCGCTACTATTGGAACAACTCTCTCTATCTGGAGTTGGACACCATCATGACCGAGGCTCACGAGAAGCATCTGCTCAATGCCGATGGCGAGAAGTTCTATGAGCAGTATAAGGCGCTTTATCCCGAGTTCATGGCCGGTATGGGCGAACTCACGCATGTGGGATGGGACCAGCATCAGGGCATAGCACGCAAGATGTATGAGAGCTTCCCCGAAGTATTCAAGAATGGCGGCACCATCCGCGCCATCTCATCCACTACAGGCCGATGCATCATCAGCATGAGTGCATTCTGCCAGGCTATGGTACAGTGCAATCCCAAGATTGATATCTATGAGCAGGCATCCAGGGCTACACTGCCCGGTGTCAAGCCCGATGCCGATGACAATCCCTACCGTGTCAGCGCTCCACGTGCCAGAGCTGAATTGGATATGACCAATTTCAACCCCGAGACCCCACAGGTGGCATCGAACGATGAGATTATAGCACGTCTTTTTACAAGCACCGAGGGCCTATCACGCAGTCCCCGCAGGATTTTCAGCAATCTGAAGAACCTGTACACCTCACTGCCCAGCATCGACCATGAAGAGTTGCTCACAGGTCTCTTTAAGCCAGAGGAATTGACTGCTGGTTGGGAGCGCTCCAACCTGAACTCATACCGCAACTGGTACAGGGACATCAACGTTATGAAACCCATCGTTCAGGATATTCTGGATCAGGCCAAACTGGTCATTGACGGTGAATGCAATGACATAGCTTCACTGCGTTTCGGACATGACACCAACCTGGGACCGCTCAACATCCTTATGGGTATCAACATGCCCAAGGGCGGTGTGACCGATGCCAGCCAGCTCAAGTACTATTTCCAGGACTTCCAGATAGGCAAGGCCGCCAACCTGCAGTTCATATTCTACAAGAGCAGCAAGAATCCCGATATCTTGGTCAAATGCTTGCAGAACGGCTACGAAGCATCACTACCGCTTGACACGGACAACTACCCCTATTACAAGTGGACTGATTTCTACGAGTACTACAGCGCCCTAATCAAAGAATAGAGGGAATCTCAGAAAGAGAGTGGATAGTATAATCAGGGAATGTGGAGTCCGACGGCTCCACATTTCTTATATTGAACCAGATGGTGTGGAGACCGTAGGCGATGCCGCCGCTTATGTCGGCATTAAGGGAGTCGCCTATGATTACGGTCTGAGCAGGAGTTGTGCCGTCAAGCTGACCGAAGCAATAGTCAAAATACTCGCGGGATGGTTTGTTGAAACCGATGTCCAATGAGCCGAAAACACCGTCCACATACTGCATCAGTCCCGCTTTGCCCAGGCGGGTGGACTGCTGCAGGTTTGAGGCGTTGCTCACCACATAAACCTTGTAACGATCGTGAAGATACTTCATCACCTCATGTGCTCCCGATACAGGAACATGCGTATCCCTCAGTCCGGCAATGAAATCCAACTCGAATGCGGGCCCATCGGCCTCAATGCCCAAGTCATGGAATATGCCGGTCCATCGGGTCTGGTGAAGCTCATCGACTGTAAGGAGTCCGTCCTCGATGCGTTTCCACAGGATTATGTTGCGGCTCAGAAAGAACTCAAACAGGTGGTCGGAGTATTGGATGCCGTTCTTGATACAACAGTTGCGGACGTTCTCGCGGGCACACTCCTTGAAATCCAGAAGCGTGTCATCGACGTCCATGAAGACTGTGGTTATATCATCCTTATTGAACATCTTCAAGAAGGAATGCTATCTCGTCACCCTTGCTCAGACGGCCATTCACCACGCTGACAACGGTAACGGTTGCCTGAACACAAAGCTTCAGGTCCTCTTTACGGTATATATCCTGCTCAAAAATGAACCTTGCGCCCTCGCGGTGAAGGTTAAGACATGACAGGAACTCCTCCTGCCCATGAAGCGGAGTCTTGTATTTGATGTTTATCTCTGAGACCATTGCGTCTATGCCCTTCTCGTGCCATTGCTGGAATGACTGGCCACGGCTCTGAAGCCATTTATGACGCGTATATTCAAGGTAATGCTGGTAATTGGCATTGTTGACCACACCCTGAAGGTCACATTCGTAATCACGGGTCTCAAGCTGGGTTGTAAACAGATATTCTTTCATAGTACCGCGAAGATAATGCTTTTTCCAATCCTATTGAGTACATTTGTCAATCAGAGTCTATTAATTATAACCGACACTATAACCTATTATGAGAAAAGGAATCATTACAACAGTGATGTTGAGCTTGTTTGCCATTGCCGCTCATGCTCAGGAAAGTGATGTTAACAGCCGTGACCTTCGCGGTGAAGTAGTTTATCAGGATGATGAGGTAGTATTCCGTCAGATTGACGAGCATACCTGGATCGGAAACGGACACCGCGTATACAACGAATCATTATATCTGGTCGAGGGTAATGACCGCGCCGTGCTTATCGATGCCGGAACAAACATTCCCAAATTGGACAAGATTGTAGCAGGTATTACCTCGAAACCGGTTACGCTGATGCTTACCCACGGACATGGTGACCACGTAGGCGGTGCCGCCCCGTTCCCCGAGGTATGGGTTGCTCCGGCCGATGAGCAGATGTTCAAGGGCAACGTACGCCGCTACAAGGGTGAGATAAAGCATCTGTCCGATGGCCAGATCATTGACCTGGGCGGCCGCAAACTGGAGGTGATGTTCACCCCCGGACATACATCAGGCAGCGTGACTTTCTTTGACAAAGAGAAGCATTACGGATTCAGCGGCGATGCATTCGGATCCACCAACCTATTGGTGTTCACCTATCTTTCAAACGTGGTGGCATCGGCCGCAAGAGTTGAGAAATACATAAAGGAGAACGATATCAAATTCCTGTTCCCCGGCCATTACAGCGGTGACAATCTGGAGAGCCCCAAGCGCGTGTCTGATCTTAAAGAGATGTGCCAGGAGGTACTTGACGGCAAACGCCAGGGCATCAAGAGCGACGGCAACAACGGCGGTAACGACATGATGATCGAGGACCGCGGAGTACGCGTCACCTTCAGCAGCCAGAACGGAATAAAGTGAGCAAAAAGGTGCCAAAGGGGACGGTTCTTTTTGGCACATTTTGGGATAAGCTCCCTAATCAACAAAAAGCGTCTGGATTTCCAGACGCTTTTTATCATAATGTGCCAAAAAGAACCGTCCCCTTTGGCACCTTTTGCGTTATTTGCGGCCGGCGCGACGCAGGGCGTCGTCAATGATCCATTGCAGCTGGCCGTTCACGCTGCGGAACTCGCTGGCGGCCCATCGTTCCAGGGCCGCCATTGTAGCGGAGTCCACTCTCAGCAGAAAGCTTTTTGAATCAGCGTCTTTAGCCATCTGTGCCGATTTTTAATTGTACAGTGTGCCTGCGTTAACCACGGGTGATGCGGGCTCATCGCCGCACAGAACCACGAGCAGGTTGCTTACCATTGCGGCCTTGCGCTCCTCGTCAAGTTCAACCACTCCGTCTTTCTTAAGGTTGTCCAGAGCCATCTTAACCATTGAAACGGCACCTTCTACTATCTTCTCGCGGGCGGCGATGATGGCATCGGCCTGCTGACGGCGAAGCATCACGGCTGCAATCTCGGGAGCATAAGCCAGGTAGTTGATGCGGGCCTCGACAGCCTCGATACCGGCAATTGCCAGGCGCTCGTTCAGAGTCTGCTTGAGGGCCTCGTTGATTTCATCGGCACCTGAACGCAGGGTTACCATGCCGTCGGGGGCGCTGTTCTCATCGTAATTGTAGCGGCCGGCTACCTGACGCAGGGCTGCATCGGACTGAACTGATACGAAGTTCTCAAATGCCCTCATCGTTGAGTTAAGTGTTGAAACACCGCCGGGAGTCTGTCCCATGGTCTGTGAATCAATCTCGAACAGAGCCTTATAGACATCCTTGATTCTCCATACCATAACCAGACCGATCATGATGGGGTTACCGCTCTTATCGTTGACCTTGATGGCCTCGGCATTCAGGTTGCGGGCACGGAGTGATATTTTCTTCTTGGTGTAGAAGGGGTTGATTATCCACCAGAAACCGTTCTCACGCAGAGTACCTTTGTATTTACCGAAGAACACCATTGCACGTGCAACGTTAGGTTCCAGCTGAACGAATCCGCACATTGTAAAAACTATGCACAGGGTCATTATCGGAATCAAAATACCTAATGCCGAAGGGAGATAATTAGATATTACGACGATGATTGCAACATAAACAAGGATCATAAGCAGTCCTACAAAACCGCTGACCTTTGCACCTTTAAATTCAAATTCCTTTGTTTCCATAATCATTATTGTTTTGATGTTAGTTTGATATCAAATTGATATCGCAAATGTAAACACCGATTTTCTTCGCTGCAAGCGCTTTAACGTTTTTAACACATGCCTTTATTTCAATCTGAAATTAATCGGAACGGTGTACTTTACACGCACCACCTGCCCGTGCAGTATACCGGGCTTCCAGGCCGGCATCTCAGAGATTACCCGCAAAGCCTCGCTGTCAAGCGCAGGATGAACACCCCTGACCACCTCAGGATCTACAATTGAGCCGTCCTTATTGATAACGAATGTCACAAGTACACGACCCTCAATTTTATCCTCCCTACAGACAGTCGGATATTTTATTTCGGTACGAAGATACTCCAACAGAGCTTGGGAACCGCCCGGATATTCAGGCTGGACATCAACTGTGAAGTATGCATTATCTTCAACAGACTCTGATCCGTCGCCTTTTTCAGTCATCAACAGCCTTTCAATTTTGGATATCTCGGAGGCAGCCTGTTGGACTCCGTTTTTCCTTGCTTTTTTGTAATATTCCAGAGCCTGTTCCGGATCTTTTTCAACTCCGATGCCATTAGCGAGCATATCCGCAAAATTGTATTGTGCCGATGCATCGTTGTTATCGGCCGCCTTTTTATACCACTTGGCTGCTTCGATAAAGCTCTGCTCAACGCCCAGCCCCTCGTCGTAGAAATATGCGAGGCTGTTCTGAGCCATTGCCACATTCTTGTCGGCAGCCTTTCTGTACCATTCAGCAGCAACGGCATAGTCCTGTTCCACGCCGTTCCCGTTCTCATACATATGGCCAAGTATGCATTCCGCATCAGGATTATTCAATTGGGCTGCTTCCAGCAAAACCTCACGTGCTTTCTCGAAATCACGCCTATATCCATTCCTTCCTGTATATAGGCCCATACCTCTGGTTGCCAGCTCTTTTGCCTTGTTTATATCCTCCTGGCTCATCTGTTGAACCGGAGCTGTGGCAACACTGTCATTTTCCTGTGAATGGCAAACTATAGCCGAGCATGCGGCTATCAGGAGAAAAAGGAATCTCTTACAATTATTCATAAGGCTTATTGGTTATTTCTGCAAATATATCATTTTTCGGCTTTTTCACTCAGTTCCAGCCAGCGCATTGTTATCTCATCGGTACGGTTTATTATTTCACCAATACGGGCCGACTTGACCTGAAGCTGGTCATATGGTAAAGTGCCGCTGTTAAGTTCCGTCTCAATGGTGGCTTTTTCCTGCTCAAGCTGCTGGAGTTCCTGCTCTATCTGCTCCATCTCACGTTTCTCCTTGAAAGAGAGCTTTACTGGACGGTTATTGGCCGATGAAGCCGGTTGTGCCGATGATGGCGCGGGTTTTGACTTGGCTGCAGCGGCTTTCTCCTCATCCTCCTTAAGCACCTTGTACTCCATATAGTCGCTGTACGATGACGGGAAGTTGGTGACCTTACCATCGCCCTCAAATACCAGCAGATGCTCGGCAATCTTGTCCATGAAATAGCGGTCATGCGATACCACTATCACGCAACCCTTGAATTGGGCAATGTACTCCTCCAAAACCTGCAGGGTCATTATGTCCAGATCATTCGTAGGCTCGTCCAGAATCAGGAAGTTTGGACTCTGCATCAGAATGGTACACAGGTACAGACGGCGGCGCTCGCCCCCGCTCAGCTTGCTAACGTAACTATACTGCGTCTTGGGACTGAACAGGAATTTCTGCAGAAACTGACCCGCCGACATTCGGCGTCCGTCATCGAGCACAATATGATCAGCAATGGCGGTAACGACGTCAATGACTTTTGCATCCTCGGGAAATGAAAGTCCCTCCTGTGAGTAGTAACCGATCTTAAGGGTCGATCCGCGTTCAATCACACCACTGTCAGGCTGCACAATGCCAAGAAGCAATTTCAGGAATGTGGATTTGCCTACCCCGTTCTCACCTATTATGCCCAACTTCTCATAACGTGTAAAGATGTAGCTGAAATCCTTCAGTATGATTTTATCATCGAACGCTTTGCTCAAATGTTCAATGTCAAAAATCTTCTTACCGATGTACGATGCCTTGACATCCAGAGCCACGCTCTGCTCGTCACGACGATGCTGCAGGCGCTCCTCAAGTTGGTGGAACGACTCCTTGCGGTAACGGGCCTTGCCTCCGCGGGCACAAGGCATGCGGCGCATCCAGTCCAACTCACGGCGATAGAGGTTCAAATCACTCTCACGCTGTGACGACTCTGCATCCAGACGCTCCTGACGTTTCTCCAGATAGTAGCTGTAGTTTCCGGAGTATGAGTAGGCGCGGAAATCATCAATCTCAATTATGCGGTTGCATACGCGGTCCAGCAGATAGCGGTCATGCGTAACCATAAAAAGGGTCAACTTGCTGGCAGTGAGATAATCCTCAAGCCACTCCGTGATTTCCACATCCAGATGGTTGGTAGGCTCGTCCAGTATCAGGAAATCAGGCTCCGACATAAGCACCTGTGCCAAAGCCACTCGTTTTATCTGTCCTCCGGATAGTTCATCAATAGGCTTTTCAAAGTCCGATACTCCCAGTTTTGTAAGCAGTTGGCGGGCACGGAGCAGTTTGTCGTCATCGGCCACGGGACAGCAGGCTCCCAGCACCGAAGCGCCTTCTGGAAATACCGGAGTCTGCACCAAATAGGCGGTCTTGATGTCACGGCGGAAAGTGATTGTGCCGCTTCGGTAATCGGCCACACCGGCTATCACGTCCAAAAGGGTGCTCTTGCCCTGGCCGTTACGTGCTATCAGACCCACCTTTTCACCCTGATTGATATTGAGCGAAAGATTGTCAAAAATAACCCTGTCGCCGAATGACTTGCACAGTCCGTCTATCTGCAGAAAACTCTCCATCCTCTCTAATTGTTATTCCTAAAAAACTATTTCTGCTTATCTTCAAGATAGCGACGTTTCTTGGCGCTGAGCGGGCGCTGTTCCTTGGCAGCCTTGGCAGCCGCACGGGCTGCGTTATCGGCTTTGCGTTTCTTGGCGGCAGCCTGATTTGCACGACGCCTCATATCATGTGCACGCTGCTCCTCTTTCCAGATTGCCTGACGTTTAAGCCGCTCCTCTTTTTTGCGGGCTTCACGAGCTTCGACCTCGGCCTTACGTTGTGCCTTCTCTGTCTCCTTTCGTTCCAGCACGCGGGCATGATACTCCGGATTCGAGAGCATATACTTGCGGCTTGGCATAGCCAGCATCTCAAAAGCCTGTTTGGTAACCTTTGTGCGGGCGTAACGCCAGCTCTTGCTCACTGCCTCACACAGAACCATTCCGTCCGAAAGCACAGCCTTGGCACGATGTAGCCCATCGTCCGTCACCTCCATCTCAAGCGTGAGCCTACGGCCATCGGTCTGACGCACCATCTCATCGGCCTGCGCCAGCAAGTTACGGTTACGCTTGCGGTGACTCAACAAATGAGCCGAATCCTTGCTGTTGATAATGAATTTGGATATAAACCAGTTGCGGGTATTCTCATCAAGAGTGCTCACATAACCGAATATGGCATACACAAAAATGTGCTTGTGGGTACCTATGTCAAACTTATCGCCTGCACGGACGAACTGCCTTAGCCGCCACTCGTCAAACAGCCGCTCCAACCTTTCCTGACGGAACAGATTTCCAAGTACATGTTGCAACTGAGTGCCCTCACCGGCATAATAACGGAACAAGATATCAGCTACCAGACCTTTGAAAGCAAACATACCTGCAAACACATAACGGCTGTTACCTCGTCCCGGCTTGTCGTAGAAGCTGCTGTGTGTAAGCACCTCACGCAGCTGGGCACGTGAGAACATGCGGCGCAGGTCCGTAAACAAAGGCTCGTCCCACGCAATATAATTATCACGTGGACGCGGTTGTTGCTGTCTTTTCTCTTCCTCCATCTGGCACGGGCAGGCGGAATCGAACCACCTCTGTCGGATTGGAAGCCGACCTTCAGGCCCCGAAAACCTGTGTGCTGCCGTTACACTATACCCGTATACATGAGCGGGTGACGGGAATCGAACCCGCGCCTGCGTACTGGAGATACGCCGAATCAAGATCTGAAGTCTTGCGTGCTGCCATTACACTACACCCGCTTATACAATCACGAAAGTACTCAAAAAACCACAAACCGGGTTTGTAATTACAAATCAATTTCTAAATTTGCAATAGACAAACCTGAATACTAACTGGGCATTCCGGTTTCGCGAGCGTGCGGACGGGGTCACGGCTGGTGGTAGCGCTTATCCGCGTTCACAGACCGGCACGGCAGCAAAGGATTGGTCAGGAGTGTTGGTGCAAGGACAGGTAATAAAAAGTATGCCTTATTAAGCTGCATAGGGATATGGAGGCAAGTTGGCACGGCTACTGTCCGAGGATAGGCACAATAACATAACGACACTCCACAAGTGGCCACCCTCCTCATCCCCTAAAGGCGTTCAGTGCGGACAGGGATGCACATAGAGACAAGTATTTGGCTTATGAGTTGAAACAAAACCACAAAAAGGACATTCATATCATTTGGTATTGCGGCAGTTCTGGCAACTGTTGCATGATGTATTACGTACACGCCTGTTGACACAGAGGAGGATGTATCATCTGATGTAGATATTATCCAACCGTTGAAATACAAGGCTATAAGCATAAAAAGCATAAAGCCCGAAGATATTCTACCCATAATTTCACAAGTGGAATTATGAGATAAAGACGTATATAAACATATTGAACACCTCAGAATCGCTGAAGCCACCAGAATCAGGGATATGATGTGGACATATGGAGCTGGTAATCACACCCCTGAAGAATACCAGGAGTTAATGAACAGACTAAATATTGGAATGTTATTGGAAAATCCAAAATGATACGACAACTATGAATCTATATGATGAAAAATTTATGAAGATCCGTCAAATCATGCTCACAATGAACGATATATACTAAACACGCTGATAAATCATGCAAATTTCAAGGTTGTAAATCCCAAAAGTGATTGGGTTCTTCCACTGCAGAATTATTTAAATGAAACTCCAAATAACATTAATATTTTTTGATGTTCTGCATATGCAACAGTCAACAAAGAACAATATATGCTATGGGATAATGACGAATTAAAGGAAATGGATAAATCAAAGAATTATCTACTTTTTGTGGCTTGATCAAATATCAACCAAAAGAACTGAATATTAAAAAATAAAATGTATCATGAAGACATGGAAGCTGATGAACACTGAGTATATTGAGCCCCTTCAAGAGCAAATGGAAAAAATGATAGCATTATAGATAGGCATCTGATAATAACCATCTGAACAAACATGCGTGGAAATATAGATCAGACAAATGAGATATATGAAAGCAGCAAATTCCCTGTATGATTCCATAATGATGTGTTATTTGCAGGGAGAGAATTCCCACATTACGACATGAGTTCATGAAAGATTGTTGCAAAACAATGAAAATATCCCACATCCTACACTAATTATACAAATGTCGCCATAGCTGCTCTTTGCTTCCAGATGTATGCCGAGGTTGAGGATGTTGACCAGCTTCTATATATGATCAGGTCATCCACAGACCTCAGGGACCATATCATATTCGAGTGAGAAGACCAGCCTCTGATTCTGATGAACCCAGCAGGATTCTTCAACAAATATCTCATGCCCGCAGATTCCACTGTCAGCATAAAGACCGGAGAGACCATTGAACTCAAAAAAGGATACTACAAATGAGTGGTATTCGATATTCCCGGTGCAGAGGTTCTTATTGACGGGGAATGGATTGTGTACAGTAAAGACTACGATTACTTAATCAAAAGACAGAACCCCATGACTTTAAAGTGGAGACTCAATTGAGACATCTGCAAAAGAATGGGATACAAGTCAGGTACCTTCAACTGAAAAATCATAGTAGTTGATGACCAGTGGAACTGACTCAACATAGAAAAAGAACTGTCTGTCAACATACAATAATTCAAAATGAAGGCAAAAGCATTCAGTTGCATAATCATTGCAACCATATCAGCAATCATAACGTTTATCTCTTGCTCACTTGACAATAATGTAAGCAAAATAGATGTATTACCCGACATGGAGAGCCTCAAGTATGCATCAATGCAAGTTGACAGGGAAATAAATCTCCTCATGTGAATTTCTTTAGATGATGGTGTAGAATTGATTAAGACAGAAATTGAAATGGATGGAGTCAAAACGGAAATCTCAAATCCTTCACATTTCACACCACAATATCCCGGAGAGTGCAGACTGATTTTCACTTTCAAATGACAAAGTGGAAAGACTACAGAAGTTGTTGTCGATAATCTTAAAGTCAAGCCGTTGGACTATACGGCTATAAGCATAAAAAACGTAGATCCCAAAGAGATTCTGCCGATAATATGACAGATAGAATCATGAGATAAAAACTCTTATAAGTACATTGAGCACCTTAGAATAGCAGAAGCCACAAGAATCAGAGATATGATGTGGACATATGGTGCAGGCAATCACACTGCCTGAGAATACCAGAAATTGATGAACAGACTGAATACTTGAATGTTACACGAAAGCCCCAAATGATACGACAACTATGAATCTATATGATGAGAAATTATACAAGAGCCATCTAATCATGCACATAAAGAACGACATATATTGAACACCCTAATAAATCATGCTAATTTAAAGGTTATAAATCCCAGAAATAACTGGGTACCCGCCTTACAAAACTACATAAGCGAGAACAAAAACAGTATAAATATTATCTGATGTTCTTCATATGCAGAAGTTGATAAGCAGAATTATCTGTTACGAGATAATAATACCATAAAAGAAGTATGCAGATCAAACAATTTCTTGCTTTTTGTAGCTTGATCAAATGTTAACCGTTCAAATTGAGTAATAAAAAATAAGATTTATCACGAAGATATAGATTGAGACGAGCATTGAGTTTATTGTGCCCCTTCCAGAGCAAATGGAAAAAATGATAGCATTACCGATATACACCTTATAGTCACAATCTGAACAAATTACAAATGAGATATCGATCAAACTGATGAGGTATCTGAAAGTAGCAAATTCCCAGTATGATTCCATAACGATGTATTGTTTGCAGGGCGTGATTTTCCAACTCATGACTTAACTTCGTGACAAATTGTTGCAGGCCGTTGAAAATATCCCACATCCTACGTCAATTACACAAACGTAGCTATAGCTGACCTGTGTTTCCAGATGTATGCCGAGGTTGAGGATGTTGACCAGCTTCTATATATGATCAGGTCATCCACAGATCTCAGGGACCATATCATATTCGAGTGAGAAGACCTGCCACTGATTCTGATGAACCCAGCAGGATTCTTCAACAAATATCTCATGCCTGCAGATTCCACTGTCAGCATAAAGACAGAAGAGACCATTGAGCTCAAAAAAGGATACTACAAATGAGTGGTATTCGATATTCCCGGTGCAGAGGTTCTTATTGACGGGGAATGGATTGTGTACAGTAAAGACTACGAATACTTAATCAAAAGACAGAACCCCATGACTTTAAAGTGGAGACTCAATTGAGACCTCTGCAAAAGAATGGGATACAAGTCAGGTACCTTCAACTGAAAAATCATAGTAGTTGATGACCAGTGGAACGGACTGAATATTGAAAAGGTTATTTCTGTAAAGGTTAACGAATAATCTATATATTTGTAGTTATCATTAACCTGACGAATTACTAACCTATTTAGAACTTATGAATAAATCCGCTCTTATAACACTTGCTATTCTGCTTGTGTCTTGTATGGGTACGCAGCAGAACACAGAGAGTAATGTGGCCGATGGCCGCCGTTACTGCAATCCGTTGCCTATGGTGATCGGGCAGGGTGGAAACGCATCGGGCGACGTATCGGTGTTCCGTGATGATGACGGCCGATACTACATGTTCTGCACTGGAGGCGGTGCCTGGCACAGTGACAACATGCTGGACTGGGATTTCACACCCGTACAGCGCGTTCCCGTAGCTCCTGATGTAGTAAAATACCGCGGTAAGTATTACATGTCAGGCAACGACTGCCCGCTCTATGTGGCCGATAACCCGCTGGGCCCCTACTCCGTTCTGGGCGAATGGGAGAACACCCCCGATGTTGAGGGCGGTTGGAACGAGCCGTTTGACATGCATATCTTCATTGACGGCGATACGCCCTACCTCTTCTATTCCGGACGCGGCATTAGCGGCATATTCGGAGTACCATTGGACCCCGAGCATCTGAACCGCTTTGCCGACAAGCCCACCCACCTGTTCAGTTTCAACCCCCAGCATGAATGGGAGCGTTACGGCGAGATGAATGAGTATACCGGCGTAGCTTGGATAGAAGGTCCCTGGCTCTTCAAGTACAAAGGCACCTACTACATGCAGTACTCAGCTTCAGGCACACAGTGGAAGACCTACGCTGAAGGGTATTATACAGCCAAACATCCCCTTGGTCCCTATACTTACGCCGATAACAACCCGCTCCTGCGCAAGACCGAAGGTCTGGTTACAGGCACGGCCCACGGCAGCGTGGTTGAAGGTCCTGACGGCGGACTGTGGCAGTTCTACACAATTGTGCTCTCCAACCCGCCCGGCGGACGCCGTATCGGTATGGACCGCATTGACGTAGACAAGAAGGGACGCTGGTCAGTACAGATCACCGATACTCCCCAGCCTGCTCCCGGCGTAAAGAACGCAAGAAAATCACTTCCGGTTACCATCAACAAGATGAACGCCATGAACGCGCTCTCCAAATTCTCGTCACAGCAGCCGGGCCGATATGCATCATATGCAGTCGATAACTCCAGCGGCACGGTTTGGGAGCCGGATCCATCGGACAAAGAGCCGTCAATCACGATAGAGCTCTCACCCGCCACCCGTTTTGACGAGGTGCAGTTGTTTGATGTGGATGCAGTACGCATAATGTTCAACGCCGGCGGCCGTCGCGGATTCGGCGGCGGAGGTGGTGCAGGCACAATTTACAAATACAAGGTAGATGTATCACTTGACGGCGAGACCTACACCACCGTACTTGACAAGACCTCAAATACAGAACAGCGAAACACCATATTTGAGGAGTTCAAACCTGTAGAGGCACGCTTTGTCCGCCTCACTGTGACAGAATGGCCCGGCACTCAATTGGGCGTGATTGAATTCACGGCCTTTGGCCAGCCCGGCCGCACCGAACCCGCCCGCGTGGCAATTCCCCCTGTAATAACTTACTAACCCATAAGCCTTATGAAAAAATCCAGTATTATCCTGCTGTTGGCCGGTGTTGCGGTAGCACCGGTTCTGATTGCCACAGTTGCCGTGGCAGCAGGAGACAGCCGCATTCCGGGACGTCCCGAGGGACCTTGCGACGTCTATGCCCAGGGTGGCGCTCCCTGCGTGGCAGCGCACTCAACCACCCGTGCTCTCTACAAGAACTATGACGGTCCTCTTTATCAGATCATGCGCCAAAGTGACGGAAAGACACTTGACATAGGCGTGGTGCAACCTTCAGCCGGTGATCCCGGAGGTTATGCCGATGCAGCCGCACAGGATAAGTTCTGTAAGGACACCTACTGCTGGATAACCGTCATCTATGACCAGTCCGGCAAGGAGAACCATCTGCAGCAAGCCCCGCGCGGAGGATTCAGCGGCCAGGCAATGGGCGGATTCAATAACGTACCTATGGCCGATTGGGCTCCCGTAACCCTTATGGGCCACAAGGTCTATGGCGTATTCATTACAGCCGGCATGGGTCTGCGCTGGAACGATGCCCACGGAACCGCTGTCGACGATCAGGCTGAAGGCCAGTACTGGGTAATTAACGGCCAGCACTACAACACCGGCTGCTGCTTTGACTACGGAAATGCCGAGACCGACAGCCGCGATGACGGTGACGGTACGATGGAGACCACCTACTACGGTAATCAGCCCTCGTGGTATCACGGACAGGCTCCCGGACCGTGGATCATGACCGACCAGGAGAATAATCTGGTGGGTTGCGTCAATCCGGATCCAAACGATAAATACTGTGCCGATCTGCCCAGCATAAGCTGGCGCTTCGTGACCGCAACGGCCGATGGTGAGCCTCACCACTGGCGTTCAATGGGCGGTAATGCCCAGGGTGGTGACCTGCAGATAATGTATGACGGAGGCCGAATCCAGAACCCGCGCAGCAGCTATGATCCCATGCGTAAGCAAGGCGCCATCCTGCTGGGTAACGGCGGTGACAACTCCAACGGCTCATCGGGCACATTCTACGAGGGTGCAATGACAGCTCCCGGCACATTCCCCACCATTGAGACCAACCAGAAGGTACAGGCCAATGTGGTAGCTGCCGGATACGATGTCCAGATGCTGCAGATAAGCGCATCAGATAAGATTGACAAGCCCAACCTGCTGCAGACATTCGCACCCAAGACCACTCAGAACGTTACTGTAGTGTTCAAAAATACTTCAAAGCAAGTAATCGATGACCTTGAACTCAGTCTTATTACTCCCAGAGGCTGGAAGGCAGTCGGTAAGGATATTATGAGCAAAACCCATAAGATTCCGTTCGCCCTTGAGCCCGGTCAGAGTGTTTCGGTACAGTTTGCAGTGACATCGGCCAAGAAACTCATCAACGCCGATATGACTGCAAAGGCCAGTTGGAACAACGGCAAGAGCCAGTGGACAACGGCACAGAAGGTACGTAACGTGGAGCCCGTAAAGATCAACGAGTTCCGTATAGCCGATGGCAGCGGCAACCAGACCAACTCATTCATTGAGCTTTACAACGCAGGTGACAAGGCCGTAAAGTTGGGAGGCTGGACTCTCACCCACCACGCCGTCAACCTGCCCTACTTCTCGTCAATCAATATCCCCAAGGGAACCAAACTTGCACCCAAGTCATTCTATGTAATGGGTATAAGCAACTCAGGTCTCTCTGTCGATGCATCCAAGGGCGACAACATCATATATGTACGCAACGTGACAGGCATCGAGGCCGGGCACAACATAACAATAGGCACCGGACGTGATGCCGAAAAACGTACCGTCAAGAACGTAATCCAACCCCAGGCTCAGCCTCAGCAGCAGCCTCAGGGATTCGGAGGATTCCGCGGTGCAGGTCCTGCAGGTGCTCCCACTACCGTATGGCAGCCTCTGCCCGAGGGTCCGGTCATCACCATCCCCGCAGGCAGCAACAACATCCCCGTTACCAGCACCAACGGTTTCGTGGAGGGCCAGAAGATGGCCATCGGCTACGGCTCGACCTACCCCGCCGTCTCCAACTCACTCGAGAAGTATGAGGTTGTGACCATCACAAAGGTGGGCAAGCCCGGTACACAGGCATGGCTGGCAGTCGATGCCAAGAAGGGTGACACCAACATTAAGGTTACCAGCACCCAGAACATCACCGCCGGCGATAAGATCCGCCTTGACATTGATAGTGAGGGTCACGGAATTGAATGGGTAACCGTCAAGTCTGTAGGCACGCAGTCTTCACGCGGCAGCAACGGCGGTCCGCTTGGTCCCAACGACAACCCGGGTACCGGTCTTGAGCTGGAGGCACCGCTCAAGTTTGACCACTCCGCGAACATGCCGTTCGCAGTCAACGGAACAGGTATAACCTTTGAGCCGGCAACCAAGTTTGACCACTCGAGCAACGAGCCCGTGCTGCCTCTGATCTATGCAATCGAGCTTGACCAGCCGCTCTCCAAGAAGCATGCCATAAACAGCGTGGTTCAGGATGTAATGGTAACAAACGCCGGCTTCTATGACTATGCAATGCCCGACCTCCTGTTTGGCGGTCCCACACTCGATGCATCGCGCGGCAACATGACTCTGCGTAACGGCAAGGGTCTGATTGTGGATGCGCTCAACTACGGTGGTCTGGTTGACCCGTGGCTTGCCGAAGGTTATCACGCCGATTCAGGTGCAGGTGCCGAGGGCGCATACGCTCCAGTTCCGCAGACCGGACGCGGACGCGGCGGATTCGGCGGATTCGGAGCCGCTCCGGCAGCAACTCCCGCAGCAGGCCCTGACTTGAGTACAGGCCGTTATCCCGATGGATTTGACACCGATGACAACAAGCTTGACTTCCACACAGGACAGGCTCAGACTATAGCCGCGCCTGCCAAGGCCGGCCAGGACAACATCAAGGTGGCATCCGTTCAGGGCTTCTCAATAGGCCAGACCATGTACATAGGCTCAGGCAGCAGTTTTGAGAAGGTAAAGATTGCCACAATCGGAACAGCTGGCGCCACCACGATTTCGGCCGATGCCAAGAAGGGCGACAAGACCGTGGCCGTAGCCGCCGCACAACCCTTCCAGGCCGGTCAGGTCATTACCATCGCAGGTGAAAGCTATACCATCGCTTCAGTCCAGGTAGTACCGCGCCGCGGTTTCGGAGGATTCGGCGGATTCGGCGGCCGTGGCGGTCAGCAGCAACCCGTTGAACCCGACAAGATAACCCTGACCACAGGTCTCAAGGCCAATGTGGCTACCGGCGAGTATCTGTCAGGCAGCGGTATCACATTGGGCGCGCCCCTTACCAAGGATCACAGCGCAGGCGATGCATTCACCGCATCGGTAGCAACACCCGGTAGACCAAACATCAGATAATCCGCAATGACAAAGGATACCGGAACATTAAGAAAGACAATGGTGGTGCTCACCGCCATTGTCCTTCTTTTATCCGTTGTACTGTGTATCCACTCCATTTCCGGACACGGTCTGATAGGCTGCAGCCAAGGTACCAGCTGTAACATAGTGCTTGGCAGCCGCTGGTCATTCCTATTTGGCATAATACCCGTGAGCGCACTTGCAGCAGGAGCCTATCTGACTCTTATGGCATGCCTTATTCTCACGGACAGTAAGTGGACTGGAACTCAGGAGCAGGAGTTCCTGGCCAATGCCGTCCTTGTTCTGAGCGGTGCGATTACAGGTTGTGCCATATGGTTTATCTGGTTGCAGAGCCATATGATCAGGGCATTCTGTCCCTACTGCATGACAGCCCACATCCTGGGCATAGTCATTTCAGTGCTGTCAGTCATTTGGTGCATAAGGCAAAAGACCAGGCATATTGTACTGAACATAATAATAGGTATTATAATTGCGGCCGCAATGGCTGTGGTCCAGTTTACCACCACCCCACGCACCCTTGCCGAACGCGGCTTCGTAAACGAGCCCCTTCGCTACCCCGATCCAAAGGAGATGCCCGTAATCGGTAATCCCGATGCAAAACACAAGATTACCCTGCTGTTTGACTGGCAATGCTCACACTGCCGCCGCATGCATATAATGCTACCCGATGCAGTCAGTCAATTAGGAGACAGCATAGCAGTAGTGTGCTGTCCGGTATCAATGAGCCGGGAGTGTAACCCGCACATATCGCCCGGCATAGACCGGTTTGCAGGCTCATGCACGTTCATGAGCATCGGACTTGCATTGTGGCGCAATGATCCGGATGCTTATCGGGAATATCAAGAGTGGTTCTTTGGGACAGACCTCAATCAGGGTTGGAATCCGCCCACGGTTGAGCAAGCCACGGCAATGGCAGAGCAGCTCATAGGTAAAGACAGGCTAGATGAAGCAATGCAGAGCCGTTGGATGGAAAACTACATCCGGACGGTTAACGAACTCTTTGGCCGCACCTCTAGAGGTACCACATCGGCCATACCCCGCCTCATCTATGACGGTAAAATAATGATACCAGAGTCTGATAATCCATCAGCTCTGGCATCACTCATTCTTGAAATATTTGATTAACGTATGTAGTTGAGGATAAGGTCAACAGCCTCTTCCTCGGTCTTACCCTGCATTGAGATGACAAGATCGTAGTTGCGGGGATCATAACGGCTCACACCGGTGTGGCGCTTTGCGTAATCATCACACAAATCGTCAACTTCCTTTATGAATTTCTCAGCCTCTTCTTTAGAAGCGATTCCCTTCTTTTTCATGACTCTCTCCACACGGCACTCCATAGGAGACTGGATCCAAATATGAAGGTGATTGGGATGGTCCTTGAATGTAACAAAACTGCAACGTCCGGCTACCACGCATGACTCGGCATCGACAATACCCTTAAGTATTTCCTGCTCAGTCTTGAATTTCTCATCCGTATCATCTTTCTCCCGAACCGCATAATTGGGCAGGTGGTCATAGATGGAGACTGCAAAACCGCCATCCAGCTCAACCAGCCGCTTGAGATCCGGCCACCACGAACGTTTTTTTGCTTTAAGATTCTCTATTTTATCCTCGTTCAAGCCTTCTTTGTCTTCAAGTGTCTTTAAATGAGCCTTATCGTAATAAGGCACACCCAGCTTCTGAGCCAGTAACTTTGCCACAGTCTTTCCACCCGAACCCAACTCACGATTGATTGTAATGACAAACTTGTTTGATGTATTCATATTATTTCTTGTTTGATGTTTCCGTAAAAGCAAATATACACAATAGGGACGGTTCTATCTGTGTCATTTGATAAAAAATTTAAATAATCGGAAAAAATATCCCGGCAACACAGATAGAACCGTCCCTATTGTGTAACTTTGTGCCCTGAATGAAAGGGGGTGCCCTTAGCGGGGCTGAGATTATACCCTATGAACCTGATCCGGACAGTGCCGGCGGAGGGATTGGATTTCGAGTTATTGGTGTACCCTTTTTCATTTGGATTAACTAATTAAATCTATATGAAGAAGGTATTTTTTTTGTCCTTATCCCTACTCGTCAGCCTGACATCAAAGGCCGATGTGGAAAACCTTGTATCCGACGCGGACTCACTGCGTCTTGAGCAACTTAACGAAGTGGTAATCAACGGCGTCCGCGCCCATGAAAACGAGCCTTTTGCAACCACCGATATCAGCCGCCAGGAGCTTGACAATTACTCAAAGAGCGGTCGTGAACTCCCGTTCCTTTTCTCACGTACTCCCGGTGTGATTTCATGGAGCGAGAACGGAACAGGCATCGGCACCACATACATGCGTATCCGCGGAGCTGCCGATTCACGTATAAACGTAACACTTGACGGTGTGGCACTCAACTCGCCCGAGGACCAGTGCGTGTTCTGGGCCAACATGAACAGCTACGCATCACTGCTGGGCGGTGCACAGGTACAGCGCGGTCTGGGCACATCGACCGTAGGTGACGGTGCATTCGGCGGATCTGTAGCACTTACAAGCAAACTGCCCAACCCTGATAAGAGTGCAGAACTGACAGCATCATACGGATCATTCAACACACTACGTCTGGGCGGCTCATTCTCAACCGGAACTCTCCTTAACAGCATCATAATGGACGGAGCGTTCCATATGACCCAGACTGACGGATTCATGAACGGAACCCAAGGCAAGGCCGGCAGCTACTACGCAGGTCTGCTTTGGACACCCGATGACAACATCATGATCCGTTACCGCAACATAGGCAACTTTGAGAACACCGGTCAGGCCTGGAACGGCGCCACCGCAGGCGACAACGACCTGAGTCTGATGGACGGCACCTACGGAGGCAATTCCGGCATAAAAACCTATCAGGATATGTATGACAAAGGTCTTGGCCGGTTCAACAGCCTCTATGAAAGAATCGTCTACGGCGATGACGGCAATTTCAAACAGGATGCCAACGGCAACTACGTAACTGAGCGTTATCAGCTTAATGACGGCTCATACTGGGACCGCACAACCGATAATTTCTGGCAGGACCACAATATACTCTCACTGGCCTGGAACATCAGTGATGTACTGTCAACATCACTCACCGCCCACTACACTTACGGTTATGGTTATTATGACGAATTCCGCTATCAGAACAAGCTCAAGAAATTCGGCCTTCCCAATTACACCGCTCCCGATGCCAGCGTGGTAAAAAAGAGCGACTTTGTACGCAAGAAAGGGCTGGAGCAGCACACATACGGTGCCATCTGGAACACAGCCTACACCAAGGACCGCCTGGACCTGCGCAGCGGCATATCGTTCCAGCAGTTCAATGGCAACCACTTTGGTTACATAACCTACGTTGGCAATGACGCCCTCAGCGATTACCTGATGGCCGACGGTGACTACAGATACTATGATTCCGATGCATCCAAGACTGACCTGAGCGCATACGTCAAGGCCGGTTACGATATCACGGAAAAGCTTCATGCATTCATTGATGCACAGTACCGCCATGTAGGCTACAAGACCGATGGCTACAACGACAAGTTCATCGATAACGGCGACGGCACCTATGGCAAGCACTATCTTGACATCGACAAGAAGTACGACTTTTTCAACAACCGCGGCGGACTCACATGGATATCGGGCGGTCACAGGATTTACGCCATGGCCGCATTTGCAAACCGCGAGCCTGAACGTAACAACTTTACCGACAACGGCAATTATCCCGCTCCCAAGCCCGAGACCATGATTGATTATGAAGCCGGTTACAACTTTGTCGGTGACAATTGGAATGCCGGCATCAACGTCTATTACATGGATTACGAAAACCAGTTCGTACAAACCGGAGCACAGAGCGACATAGGCGAGAAACTCACCACCAACATAAAGGATTCATACCGCGCCGGCGTTGAACTCACGGCAGCCGTTTCACCTCTCTCCTGGTTGGAGTTTGAAGCGAATGCCGCTATCAGCAGCAACAAGATCAAGGACTTTGACGAGATTGTCGAGGATTGGGATAACGGCGAACAGAGCATTCACTATGACAACTCGACACTGGCCTACTCGCCCAGTGCCATACTGAACGGATTCATCAATTTCAGGTACGATAATTTCAAAGCCACATGGCATACCGGTTACGTAAGCCGTCAGTATCTTGACAATACGGAGAACACCGACCGTTCCCTGCCCGCCTACTCTCTCTCCGATCTCTCGTTCTCATACACAGTCCCCATGAAAAAAGTGTTCCACAGCGTTGTGATTGGTGCAGACTTTAACAACGTATTCAACGCCCGCTGCGCAACGTCAGGTTGGGTATACTCAGCCATCTACGAAAACGGCGGCCACGGCAATGACAACCGTTACTATCAGATAGGTTTCATTCCCGCCGCACCCTTCTCTGCACTGGCACACTTAACCCTAAAATTCTAAAAGACAATGTTATCCGATATCTGGTCATATATCGCCGGGCAGTTTACCGGCATGGATTTCTGGGCAACTATCCAGACAGTTGGACTGATCCTGAGTTTCATCTATCTCTGGCTGGAATTCCGTCAGAAACCTCTGATGTGGATTGTCAGCGCCATGTGCTCCATGATCTATGCCAGTGTATACTTCCACAGCAAGATATATGCCGATATGGGATTCAGCTGTTTCAATATCTGCATGTGCGTTTACGGTTTTATAAGATGGCTCCATGGTGACCGTAAACGCGCATCGCAGTATATCGTCTACCGCCACTTCCGCGTCATGGAATTCTGGGCCGTCATAGGGGTATCGGCCCTGATATGGGGTGCAATATTCAGCATACTCCGTTTCCTCACGGACTCACCCGTACCAGCTATGGACGCACTCACCACAATGCTCAATATAGTGGGCACATGGGTGTTGGCGCAAAAGATTATCGAGGTCTGGGGAATATGGTTCCTGGTAAACGCCATATCCATCTACATCTACTGCCGACGAGGCCTTCACCTGACCACGATACTGCTCTACAGCTTCTATCTGGGAGCATCGGTTTACGGCTATTTCAAGTGGCGCGTAAAGGGTACCGAATTACTTGAAAATTGTTGAAAACTTTCATCGCACAGGCAACTGACAACCCGCTCTATCTGAGTACCTTTGGTTTCCAGAATAAAGCAAAAGCATCATGCAGCCTTATCTGGAGAATACTTACCTGCAGCCTGCAGGACGTCACAAAGGGACTGACATCTACCGCCTTGAGGGTGGCAAATTCGTCAACAAGTACTACATAATCAGCAATGAAGGGACGCGCCATCTGCTCGCCTCCCCTGAGGTGATTGGCTACGATTCCTACCTTGCCATGTGCGGTGCCACTTCCGATATGCTTGGCTGGTGCCACAAGCAGAAAATGATACCCGCAAACGTGGATATCATGACAATACTGCGCGGCGGCCTTAACTACCCGCTCGAGGAGTGCTGCTACCGCAACGGCATCCGCGTGAGCAACATGGACTTTGTATCCTGCGAGCGCGTCATCCGCAACAATCAGATTACCGGTCTTGACATCCGATACACCAAACTGCGTGCCCCGCAGGACATCACCCTGATGATAGGTGACATCATCGCATCGGGTGAAACCCTGGCCCGCTGCATCCGCTACATCATAGCCGAATTCAAGCGCCTGGGCGGCAGCATCCGCCGTATGGTGTTCTTTACCATCGGAGGCACCCGCGCCATCGAGCTGTTTGAGGAACTCACCCCCGAGTTCCGTTTCCACTGGCCTGAGTTTGAGGGCATCACCTGCATATTCTACGAGGGCATTTTCTCGGCCTACAAGGACAAAGGCGTAACCGGAATAAGCTGGCCGGCAATAGACTTCTTCTGGAAAGACGGCGTGATATCACCCGAGTTCCGCCGTTATGTTCTGGCCGATGACGACGCACTGTTTGAGAAGTGCATAATCTACGACGGAGGTGCCCGCCGATACGAGATTCCCGACCACTATCATGAGGTTACCGAATACTGGGAGGGCATAAAGGAGGTGGCCGATAACTTCACGTTCAAGGATTTCCTGGATGAGAAACTAGGTTACCCCACGCCCGTAAGTCTGGAGGATTGGCTCAGGCTCAATCACTATCAGAAACTTGACAGCAAACTGATGAATGAGCTGTACATCTTTGAAAGGGAGTTTGCCAGCAGGTCCGAGGACCTCTCCATCCGCCAGATTGCCGACCGCCGTCTCGGCGAGTTCCGCAAGGCTCTCAAGCCCTATATGTCCGCCAAATGATTTCAACACTAAACTATTAAAGATATGGCTTACAAGAAACCCGATGTAGATTTTACATCAAGCAGAGTGACCCCCGACGGTCGCAAGAGCAACATCAGTATGTTTATGGTAATGCTGGGATTCACCTTCTTCTCAGCAAGTATGTGGGCTGGCCAAAGTCTGGCTGCAGGCCTTAACTTCGGACAGTTTATAGGCGCATTGATTCTGGGTGGTATCATCCTCGGAGCTTACACAGGCTCACTCGGTTATATCGGTGCCAAGACAGGTCTCACACTTGACATGCTTGCACACCGCAGTTTCGGCCGCAAAGGCAGCTGGCTGCCCAGTGCAATGATCAGTTTCACCCAGATGGGCTGGTTCGGCGTAGGTCTTGCCATGTTTGCCATTCCCGTAGCTCAGGAGGTTTTCCACCTGGAGGTTACTCCTGACCATATGCCGTTCTTTGGCTATATCCTGGTTGCAATAGCAGGTGTCCTCATGACCGCCAGCGCATACTTTGGAATCAAGAGTCTTACCATCATCAGTTGGATTGCAGTTCCTCTGGTTGGTATTCTGGGTACTGTGGCAATGATAATGGCTATACGTCGCGGCGACGCCACTCTGGTTGAGCAGTTTGCAAGAGTCAATGACGGTTCACTTACCGTTATTGCCGGTGCGGGTCTGGTTATCGGTAGCTTTGTATCAGGAGGTACCGCAACACCTAACTTCGCCCGTTTCAGCAAGACCGCTAAGATTGGTTTCTGGGTAACCGTGGTAGCCTTCTTCCTGGGTAACTCACTGATGTTCTTCTTTGGTGCCGTATCAAGCATCTATGTAGGTGGTAACGATATCTTTGAGGTTATGCTTAACCTTAACATGTTCATGTTCTACATAGCAGTATTCGTTTTGGGTCTCAACATATGGACAACCAATGACAACGCCCTCTATTCTTCCGGTCTCGGTCTGTCAAACATATTCGGATTCTCCAAGAAGACCATGGTGCTTATTGCCGGTATCATCGGCACAATCGCCGCCGTATGGCTCTACTGGAACTTCTGCGGTTGGCTGAACGTACTCAACTGCACACTGCCTCCTATCGGTGCAATCCTGATTATCAGCTACTTCATGAACCGCAACGACTATGAGTCCGATGACGTCAAGATCAAGAACGTAAACTGGGCATCAGTTATCGGTGTGGTACTGGGAGCCGTAGTTGCCAACCTGCTGCATTGGGGTATCGCCTCCATCAACGGTATGGTCGTAGCAGTCATCTGCTACCTCATAGGATATGCCATAGACCGCAAATAATAGTACTAATCTTGTATTTTTTGACTATCTTCGCGGCAAATAATCCTAAACAAACCGGAATATGAAGAAAACATTATTCTTTCTCGCAGCTCTGCTGCCTCTGAGCCTTTCAGCTCAAGAGGAGTCCGCATGGTCACACAGCGGTCTCGCCGGACTCAATTTCTCACAGACATCATTCACCAACTGGAGTGAAGGTGGTGAGAATTCAATGGCAGGCAACGTTTATTTCAACGGTTCACTCAACTACAAGGAGGGTAAGAATGCCTGGGATAATGACCTGAGTGCCAACTATGGTCTGAACTATACCGAAGCCACCCAGTGGCGCAAGAACATTGACAATCTGAACTTCTCATCAAAGTTCGGCCGTCAGATCACCGAGCACCTCTACTATGCTGCCCTGTTTGACTTCAAGACTCAGATGGGTTACGGTTATGACTATTCAACAGATCCCAAGAGCCTCATTTCAAAGTTCATGACTCCCGGTTATCTGAACCTCTCAGTCGGTATTGATTACAAGCCCAACGAGCACATCAGCGCATATTATTCACCCGTAGCCGGTAAGATGACAATCGTCAATGACACATTGTTCTCAAGACGCTATGGCGTAGATCCAGGTGTCAAGACCCGCTTCGAGCTCGGTTCCAGCTTCAAGGGTACCGTAAACTACAGCCTCCTGGATGACAAGCTCACCATCAAGTCTGTACTCGACCTCTTCACCGCATACAACGAGTCATTCGGCAACGTTGATGTTAACTGGGATGTACTGGTTGGTCTGAATGTAACCAGCCTGCTCACCGTTACCTTCCAGTCAACCCTCAAGTATGACGATGACATCAAGACCTTCTCGGTCGATGAACTCGGCAACGAGGTTGTACATGGAGCCAAGGTTCAGTTCAAAGAGATTCTTGGTGTCGGTCTGAGCTACAAGTTCTGATAACCCCGTAGGCAGGCAGTCATGTGGTTGGCATTTGCGCTTGTATCGGCCCTCTTTCTGGGACTTTATGACGTAGCAAAGAAGCAATCACTCAAGGAGAACGCGGTCATTCCGGTTCTTTGGTTCAACACCCTGTTCTGCTCACTTTTAATGCTGCCGTTCACGCTCCTGTCTGCCAAGACAGGACTGCTGGACGGCAGTATTTTTTATGTTCCCACAGCCGGCTGGGAGCTGCATCGCCTGCTCATGCTCAAAGCGTTCATCGTGCTGGGCTCCTGGATATTCGGCTACTTTGGGATGAAACACTTGCCAATTACTCTCTTTGGCCCCATCAACGCCACCCGTCCCATAATAGTTCTGCTGGGCGGCCTGCTGCTGTTTGGCGAGCGCCTCAACCTTTACCAGTGGATAGGTGTTATAATTGCCGTCATCTCTTTCTATCTGCTAAGTCTGAGCGGCAAGAAAGAGGGCATTACTTTCTACAAGAACAAATGGGTGTTCTGCGTCATCATGGCGACCATACTGGGAGCCGTAAGCGCCCTGTTTGACAAGTACCTGCTGGGCCGATTCAACAACATGTTCGTACAGGCATGGAGCAACTTCTACCAGCTGGCTCTCATGACTGTAATCCTCTTTACCCTTTGGTGGCCTACGCGTAAGCACACCACCCCATTCCAATGGAAATGGCCCATCATATTCATCGCCGTATTCCTCACGCTTGCTGACTACGCCTACTTTGTATCCCTGGCGTCCAGCGCATCCATGGTATCCATCGTCTCCATGATCCGCCGCTCAAGCGTCATCGTATCATTCCTGTGCGGCGCCCTGCTATTCCACGAGAAAAACCTCAAGAGCAAGGTCATCGACCTGCTGCTCGTTCTGCTTGGTCTGTTCTTCCTGCTTATTGGTTCTCTGCAATAGGAAACAGCAGGTTCAATCCGCATGATTTGGTGTGTGGTCTACGGGAGACGACGTTCCGAGACTACTCGGGACCCCTACGGACCCTAAACGGCGAACGCCTCCTTTTTAGTCCCCCTCCGGGGGCCTAACAGTCGTTAAACGAAACGCCGTTTTTAACGGGATCCTCCGTGGGCCCCTCCCTTACGCCTCTCCACTGACGCTCCCTTCGCCTTACAGTGCTCCTTTTGCAGCCTGAACCTGCCGCGGCCGCGTAAGCAACACGCTTCTTTACAAATAAGCAGAATTATAACTTATTTTATAATAAGCTCTGCGGAGTTTTTCGTAATTTCGCGGAGTTTAAGCGTATCAGTTTCTGATAGAGCCTAATAAATTGCATATAACAAACATAAATAAAGATTTTCAGTATGATTAAAGACATTTTTGAGAGAATCAAGGAGACTCCGGGCCCGCTCGGACAGTATCAGGGAATCGGCGACGGTTACTTCATGTTCCCCCGCCTGGTAGGTGAAATCGGCCCCGAGATGGAGTTCAACGGCAAGCCCGTCCTCAACTGGAGCTTGAACAACTACCTGGGTCTGGCCAATCATCCCGAGGTAAGAAAGGCCGATGCCGAGGCTGCCGCCAAGTTTGGTCTTGGTGCTCCTATGGGCGCCCGCATGATGTCAGGTAATACTGATTATCACATCAAGTTTGAGAATGACTTCTCAGAGTTCGTAGGCAAGAAGGCAGGTCTCTGCCTCAACTTCGGTTATCAGGGCATGATCTCAATCATCGACGTTCTGACTAGCCGCAAGGACGTTATCGTTTACGACTCCGAGTCACACGCCTGCATCCTGGACGGTATGCGTCTGAGCCTTGCCAAGCGTTTCGCTTTCCAGCACAACAACATGGAGAGCCTCGAGAAGCAACTCAACCACGCCTGCAAGCTGGCCGATGAGCAGGGCGGCGGCGTTCTAGTCATCACCGAGGGTGTATTCGGTATGGCCGGTGACCTGGGTCATCTCGCAGACATCGTAGAACTCAAGAAGAAATATCCGTTCCGCATACTTATCGACGATGCTCACGGTTTTGGTACAATGGGTGCACACGGTCGCGGTACCGCCGAGCATTACGGCGTAATCGACCAGATCGATGTAATTTTCGACGCATTCGCCAAGAGTATGGCATCAATCGGTGGTGTAGTAAGCTCAGAGCCCGAGATCATCGATCATCTCAAGTGCAACATGCGTTCACAGATATACGCCAAGTCACTGCCGCTGCCGCTGGTTATCGGTAACCAGAAGCGTCTTGACCTGATCAAGGCTCACCCCGAGTACAGAGAGCATCTGTGGGAGGTTGTAAACGCTCTGCAGGGCGGCCTCAAGTCAGAGGGCTTCAACATCGGCGTAACCGAGTCACCTGTAACACCCGTATTCTTTGAGGGTGGTATCAACGAGGGTACCAACGTTGTTGTTGACCTGCGTGAGAACTACGGAATCTTCTGCTCAATCGTTACATATCCCGTTATCCCGAAGGGCCAGCTGATGCTGCGTATCATCCCGACCGCATCACACACTCTGGATCATGTTAAGCGCACCATCGAGGTCTTCAAGGATGTACAGAAGAAGCTCAAGGCCGGTTACTACGAGGGTCCCATCCAGGATATGAACGTATTCAAGCGTGCTCAGATAAAGAGATAATATGAAGTATCAGCTTGTCTGCAAGAAGTGCGGCAAGGTTATTGGTGATTTTGCCGCCTGGTTCAGCCAGGACCAGTTGTGTGAATGCGGAAGCAATCACGCAGAGGTAACCTATACTACTGATTACCGCCTGCTCGATGAGCTCTGCAAGCCCGGCCAGAAGGTTGATAATCTCTACCACTACCTGCCCTTCCTGCCTCTCGATGAGACCGATGAGCAGGTAACCTGCGGCGAGGGTGCAGTACCCATTGAAGAGTGGGAGTTCTTGAGCAAGTATGCTAAGGACAACTACGGTGTTGACTGCAAAGTTGTGGTAGCCCGTAATGACCTGAACGGAGGCAGCGGCACATTCAAAGACATAGCCGCTTCACTGGCAGCAACGCTGTTCAAGAAACACGGAGTCAAGGAATATTGCCTGGCATCTACCGGCAATGCCGCCACAGCATACGCGACATACCTTGCCAAGGCAGGTGTAAAGTTTGACGTATTCGCTCCGCATGATATGTACCCCGAGACCCAGCAGGCCATCCGCGCCACCGGTCAGAACCTTCAGGTATCTGAGGGCGGTTACGGTCAGGCCAAGGCTGAGGCTGCCGATTTCCACAAGAACCAGAACGTGATGATATCGGCCGGAAATATAGACCCCATTCGCGTAGAGGCCAAGAAGACACTCGTCTTTGAGTGCATGCGCCAGTTGGGCCGTATCCCCGATGTCTACATGCAGGCAGTTGCAGGCGGCACAAGCCCCATCGCATTCGAGAAGGGAATGCGTGAGATAGCCGATACTTATCCGCAGTACAAGATGCCGCGCATGCTGCTGGTTCAGCAGGACACCTGTGACCCGATGGTCCAGGCATGGGAATGGGCAATAGAGAACGAGTTCCCGCAGGGCTGGAACAAGCACTTCCCCACTGTGGTACCGCAGACAAAGATTTCCATTCTCACCGCAGGCACGCCCGGTATGTATCCGCTTGTCGGCCCCATAGTAAAGAACAGCGGTGGTTGGTTCCTGCGTATAAAGGAGGAAGGTCTGGAGCGTTACGGCCGTATGGTCAAGGACGCCACAGGCGTTTATATGGGACCTGCATCGGTGGTATGTATAGCAGGATTCTTCAAGGCACTTGAGGAGAAGAAACTCAAGAGCGGCGATCTGGTTCTGCTCAACACCGGCGAGGGTTGCGAGCGCGCCCTTTGGTTTAAGAAAGCAATAGACGATTGCAAATGAAAAAGTTTACCGACAAGGTAGTTTGGATAACCGGTTCGTCATCGGGCATAGGTGAAGCAACCGCATACGAGTTTGCACGTGAGGGCGCACGCCTCATACTCACTGCACTTGAGGCCGACCTTCTTGAGAAGGTTGCCGCACACTGCATTGAGTTGGGCGCTCCCGATGCCAAGCCCCTACCCTTTGATCTGTCACAGCGCGACCAGGTAGCACAGCTTGCCGAGCAGGCATGGAGCATTTTCGGCCATATAGACGTGTTCTACAACAACGCCGGCATAAGCCAGCGCGGAACCACCTGTGAGACCGAGATGCGTGTAATCAACAAGGTCATGGACATTAACTGGTTCGCTCCCGTTATCATGACCAAGGTAATCCTGCCCAAGATGATAGAAAACGGCGGTGGCCAGCTTATGGTAACCACCAGCATCAACGGACGCTTCGGATTTCCGCTGCGTTGCGCATACAGCTCATCCAAGCACGCCCTGTACGGATTCTTTGAGACTGTTCAGGCTGAGTACTACAAGGATAACATCCGTGTTACCATAGTATGCCCCGGTCGCGTACAGACCCGCATATCATTCTACGCACTTGAAAAAGACGGCAAGCAGCACGCCAAGATGGATGCCGGTCAGGCAGGAGGTTGCACTCCCGAGCAGGCCGCCCGCAAGATAGTAAAGGCTGTTTATCGCCGTAAGCGTGAAGTCCTTGTAGGACGTAAAGAACTGCTAATGGTCTACATCAAGCGTTTCTTCCCGGGACTCTGCGCCAAGATAGCCCGTTCCATTAATCCGATGTAAATAATAAAAACACATAGAACTATGAAAAAAGAGATTCAATTCAGTCTTGTTTACCGTGACATGTGGCAGTCATCAGGCAAGTATGTACCACGTAAGGACCAGTTGGCTAAAATTGCCCCGGTAATTATTGATATGGGTTGCTTTGACCGCGTTGAGACCAACGGCGGTGCCATGGAGCAAGTCAATCTTCTGTACGGCGAAAACCCCAACCAGGCTGTCCGTACATTCACCAAACCCTTCAACGAGGTTGGCATCAAGACCCACATGCTTGACCGTGGTCTGAACGCATTGCGCATGAACCCTGTTCCGGCCGATGTACGTCAGCTCATGTATAAGGTAAAGCACGCTCAGGGCGTTGACATCACACGTATATTCTGCGGTCTGAATGACCCGCGTAACATAATCCCCTCAATCAAGTGGGCCAAGGCAGCCGGTATGACCGCTCAGGCAACCATGTGTATCACCTATTCCAAGGTGCACAATGCCGAGTACTACATCAACCTGGCTGAGCAGCTCATCGAGGGCGGCGCACAGGAAATCTGCCTTAAGGATATGGCCGGTATCGGTCGTCCTGCTATGCTGGGCACCATCGTTCGCGCCATCAAGGAGAAACATCCCGATATCATCATACAGTACCACGGCCACAACGGCCCCGGTTTCGCAGTTGCCTCAATGCTTGAGGTTGCCAAGGCCGGTGGTGACGTTCTGGACGTAGCCATGGAGCCGCTGTCATGGGGTAAGGTTCATCCGGATGTAATCACCATCCAGGCCATGCTCAAAGATGCAGGCTTCCTGGTTAAGGACATCAACATGAAGGCTTACATGGAGGCCCGCAGCCTCACTCAGAGCTTCATGGATGATTTCCTGGGTTACTGGATCGACCCCAAGAACTCACTCATGAGCTCACTGCTGGTAGGTTGCGGCCTGCCCGGCGGTATGATGGGATCACTTATGGCCGATCTTAAGGGTATGCACGCCGCCATCAACGCCAACCTCAAGAAGAAGGGTGAGAAGGAGCTGTCCGAGGACGAGCTGCTTGTTGAGCTCTTTGACGAGGTACAGCGCATATGGCCTATGCTGGGTACTCCCTGCCTGGTTACACCGTTCAGCCAGTACGTAAAGAATGCCGCTCTTATGAACCTCTACTCCAAGTCAATGGACGAGAAGCCCTTCACACGCATGGATCCCGCCATGTGGGGTATGGTTCTGGGTAAGTCAGGTAAGCTGCCCGGCGAGCTGGCTCCCGAGATTGTCGAGATTGCCAAGGAGAAAGGCTTTGAATTCTATACCGATGATCCTCAGGTTCTCTACCCCAACGAGCTCCCGCGCTTTGAGAAGGAGATGAAGGAGAACGGCTGGGACCGCGGTCAGGATGATGAGGAACTCTTTGAATTCGCCATGCATGAGAAGCAGTACCGCGAGTATAAGTCCGGTCAGGCCAAGGATCAGTTCAACAAGGATCTTATGGAGCGCATGGAGAAGGCTCAGGCCGGCACCGCAGGTGCACCTGTCAAGCACTTCACCGCAGCCGACAAGCGTGCCATCCTGCATCCCGATGCAGAGCCCATCCAGGCAGCTGTTAGCGGCCGCGTGATTTGGGATCTGGACTACATGGATCAGTCAACCAATCCTCCCTTCGGCAAGCAGTATAAGAAGGGTGACTGGATGGTCGGCATCCAGGCCAGCGGCAACAGCTTCATCGACAACGCCACTGCACCTTATGACTGCCACCTGGCAGCCGTCGAGAAGGAGCATGGCTCACTCGTAACAAAAGGTGAGGTCATCGGCTGGATCGAGAAGTAAAAGCAAAAGGTGACAAAGGGGACGGTTCTTTTTGGCACCTTTTGACATTAGTTCCCTAACCAAAAAAAAGCGTCTGGAATTCCAGACGCTTTTTATCATAAGGTGCCAAAAAGAACCGTCCCCTTTGTCACCTTTTGCTCAGCGAACTATGCCTATGCTCACCTCGTATAGCAAGTAAATAGGGAGTGTCACTATCGTTAGCGTGAAGATATCCGTTGTGGGAGTGATGATTGCAGCGATGATGAGAATCACCACGATGGCGTGACGACGGTACTTCTTCATGAAGGCCGCGTCAATTAAGCCCAGTTTGTGCAGGAACCATGCCAGAATGGGAAGCTCAAAGAGAATACCCATAAGCAGGGTCAGTGTTATAAGTAGGTTGGTGTAGGATTCCAGGGTTATGACATTAGGTATGGCCTCACTCACCTGATAAGTGCCCAGGAATCGGAATGCCAGCGGGAATATTATAAGGTAGTCAAGAATGATACCTACCATGAAAAGGATGTACGACCACACCACAACTTTGGTCGTGCTACGACGCTCGTTTGAATACAAAGCAGGTGAAACAAAGCCGAATATCAGATAGAGCGTATATGGCATTATCACCACCAGACTCATGTAGAACGCCATTTTCATGTGAATCATAAACTGGGCGGTAAGCGTGGTGCTGAAAAGGTCAACATTGAAATCGCGCAGGGCCGATGCATCAAACCCGGCCCACCCTGCTATGGCCGATATCCAGCGGTATAAGATAAAATCCGGACTGCTGGGTGCAAGTATCAGTTTAAACAGCGGTTCCTTGAAGCAGAATGCAACAATGAACCCCACCACAGCAACGGCCATGACGCGCAGAATGACATCTCTGAGAGCGTCCAGATGGTCCCAGAAAGTCATAGGCTTGTCTTCCGGAACAGCCATAAAAGAATAGGATTACTTGGATTCGGTTTCCTTGTCAGACTCCTTTGAGGCAGTCTCATCTGGAGCGTTGATTTCTTTCTCAACCTCCTTCATACCCTCCTTGAAGCTCTTTACGCCTTTGCCCATGCTCTTCATCAAATCAGGGATGCGTTTAGCTCCAAAAAGAAGCAGAAAGACAAGAACTATAAGTATTATCTCACCGGTTCCTAGTCCGAGTAACAACGGGTAAAGTTTCATCGCGTTTGGTCTTTTGTGATACGTGTAATGTGCGAAAGTAATCATATTTGCTCAATAAGCTGAAATGTGCCGTGCTTTTTTTGTTTAAGCGGCTCTTTTTGAGCCGATACCGATTGCACAAGCCGCAGAAAATGACTAATATTGCATCTTAATAAACTATTGGAAAAGAATATGTACAAAGACGGTTTCTTTATAACTGGAATTCAACAGATAGGAGTAGGCACAACATCGGTTTATGATTCATGGAAATGGTTCATAAAGATGTTTGGCGTTGATATAAGAGTACTTGAGGATGACACTGTCGCAGAGCGTATGCTCCCCTACACCGGAGGTCATCCGCGCAAACGTCACGCCGCCATTGCGGTGAGCCTGCAGGGTGGTGGCGGATTTGAGATATGGCAGTACTCCGAGCGCAAGCCCAAACCGGTGGATTTCCAGGTTCAGGTAGGAGACCTGGGCATATTCTGTGCTAAGGTAAAGTGCCGCAACACCGAAAGCGCACACAAGTACGCATCAGAGCGTTGGGATAAGGTAAGCCCTATCGTTACCGCACCCGACGGCAGCAAGACCTTCTACATCACCGACCCTGAGGGCAACTGGTTCCAGGCCGTCCAGGATGACTACCTGCTGCTGGATGAGGGCAAGGAGTTTGGCGGTATGATAGGTTGCATGATCGGCGTGACCGATATGGACAAGGCACGTACCGTCTATTCCGATATTCTGGGTTATGACCAGCTGATATATAACGAATACGGCCATTTTGATGACCTCAAGCCTCTGGCTGGTGGTGACGGTGAGTTCCGCCGTGTGCTGCTTAAGTGGTCAAAACCCAACAAGGGTGCTTTCTCACCCATATTCCCCTCCGGTTACATAGAGCTGGTACAAGCCCGTGACCGCGAGCCCCGCAAGATTTTTGAGGGACGTTACTGGGGAGATCCGGGATTCATACAGATTTGCTTTGATGTAACCGGAATGGACGAACTGGGCAAGTGGTGCGCCGATCACGGACATCCCTTCACGGTTGACAGCTGCCCCGACGGCAAGCAGTTTGCCATGGGTGACGCATCGGGCCGATTCACATACATAGAGGATCAGGACGGCACTCTGATTGAGTTCGTAGAAACATACCGCATATCGGTAGCCAAGAAACTGGGCTGGTATATCAACCTACTCTATCGCAACCGCGAGAAGCCGCTCTCAAAGCTGCTGTTCCGTGCCATGAAAATGAACCGCAAGAAATTTGACAATTAATCACTTATGGGTAATCTCATAGATCTTATAAGGGCCGATGCCCGATACGAGGACTCACTCAAGGCCTGCATGAACTGCGGAATCTGTACCGCAATATGCCCGGCTGCCGAGTTCTACGACTATGACCCGCGTCGCATTTGCGATACAGTGCAGCGTGGTGATGAGGAGCAGGTTGAGAAACTGCTTCGCGAGGATACCATCTGGTACTGCGGACAGTGCATGTCATGCAAACCACGTTGTCCGCGCGGAAACGTGCCCGGAGCGGTAATCAACATCCTGCGTAAGGTGTCTCAGGAGATGGGCTACTACAAGGAGAGCCGCATGGGACGCCAGCAGACCACCCTGATGAATGTCATAGGTAACAACATTCTGGAGATAGGTTATTGCGTACACCCTGATAAGGTACCTCCACATATGCATCCCGAGCAGGGCCCCACATGGGAGTGGTACATCAAGAATATCAAGGAGGTATCACCTAAATTCGGTGCGAACTACCACGGTAAGGGTGCAGGTGCCCTGCGTGAAATATGTCCCGAGACAATGGAGGATCTGCGCAACATATTCAAGGTAACAGGCGGAATGGATTTCCATGATGCCATCTTAAAGGATAGCCAGGATGATTGAGTTCGGATTCGCCTTAAAGCAGACCAGACAGGAGAATCTGGACAAGGTCTCGCTTGAAAAGTATAACAAACTGCTCAGACTTGAGCCGTCATTCAAGCGCTGTTTCCAGTGCGGAAACTGCAGCGCCACCTGCTCGGCCCGTCAGTTTACCGATTTCAGCATACGTCGCGTACACACATCTTTTCGCAGGGGTGAATATGACGGATTGGCCGATGAGTTGCGCAAATGCATGCTCTGCGGCAAATGCACACTTGTATGCCCACGTGGAGTCAATCTACGTTCACTGATTATAAATATGCGTCAGATTCTTGACGAAAAAGAATAAGGCAAGATGAAGATACACGCATATCCATATAATGATTTTGTGATACCGTTCCTGATTGGAACCATCCTGCTCTTTGCCATCATCATATTCAAATATGTAAAGTGGATAAAGCGCTTCAGCGACGAGCAGCGTAAGGTAATCCGCAGTAACTGGTATTCGTGGAAGATAATCCCGGCAATATGGGAGATGATACGTGAGGGACTGCTTCACGTGCGCATTCTAAAGAAGAACCTGCTACTGGGTATAATGCACCAGGCGTTTGCCCTGGGTTGGTTCCTGCTTATTGTTGTAGGTGCAATTGAGAGCCGTGACGCTTTCTTTACCATGCAGCACGAACAATCAATTGAGTATGCCGATGAACTGCAGGGACAGAACGGATGGCATATCTATACCACAGGCGAGGACAAGAATCCCGAGTATCTTAACCAACGCCGTTACCGTGTCGAGACCGAGGATGGTATAGCCCGAATCCACTATCACCGTCCGCTTTACGTAGGTATTTTCTACCGTTATTTCGTGCATAAGGCACCGGCATCATTCCGTCAGCATAAGGCATATTCGGACCTGATGGATGCACTGCTGCTCTACGTATTCCTGGGCCTGACAATGGCCATCATAAAGATATTCTGGTCCAAGATCCTGGGAATGCGCCGCACCACCAAGCACACTCTGGTTGACCGGTTTGCCAAGTTCTCGCTCTGGATGATATTCCCCATGCGACTGCTGGCTGAGTCTGTAACGGCCTGTCTGTACGGCAACGGCGGATTCTTTACTCAGGCGGTGGGTAACCTGTTCGATCCCATGATCGTGCGCGGTCTGGAGACATCGCTCTGGATGCTCTACTCACTCATGCTGGGCGTCTTCTTTGTGACCATGCCGTTCACCCGTTACATGCACATCTTTACGGAGTTGCTGCTCATATACTTCCGCAAGATAGGCGTGACCGAAGGGGATAAGAAGACCGGATATACCCTGTTTGAACTCAACGCATGCTCTCGTTGCGGCGTCTGCATATCGGGTTGCCCCATGGACAAGGTGCTTGAGAATCATGAGATACAGTCCGTATATCTTATCCGCAGCCTGCGCAATCAGGAACGCGGAAGCCGACTTAAGATGATTGCCGACAACTGTCTTATGTGTGACCGATGCACGGTAGACTGCCCCGTAGGCATAGACCTTAGTGCACTGCGCCGCATGACACGTGACAAAGGAGCACTCGATACTACCGGCAATTACAAGTATCTGGCCAAGAAACAGGCTCCGTTCAACGCCATAGGACGTATCGCATATTTTGGCGGATGTATGTCTCACCTTACTCCGGGCATCACCGAGTCAATGGAGAAGATATTCACTGCTGCAGGTCAGAAATACTGGTATATGGACAAGCTCCGCACCATCTGTTGCGGACGTCCGCTTCAGCAGCAGGGATTCCTTAAGCAGGCCGAGGAGTTGCGCCGTAAGAATGCCGAGATGATAGAGAAATCGGGCTCTACGATGCTTGTCACCTCCTGCCCCATCTGCTACCAGTCATTCAAGAAGGAATATAACCTGAACATTCCGGTTATGCACCATACCGAGTATATCGATATGCTTATCAATCAGGGACGCCTTAAGGTACGTCACGATGACCGCAAGGTATCATATCATGACCCATGCGAACTTGGGCGAGGTTGCGGAATCTATGACGAGCCCCGTAATATACTGGGTGCAGTAACCAACCTGCAGAAAACCCGTTATCAGCGCGAAAAGAGCGTGTGCTGCGGATTCAATCTGGGTAATACCAAGCTCAGCATTGAGGAGCAGACCGCAATCCGTAATGCTTCACTCCAGAACCTGACCAGCAAGCCGGTCGATGCAATCGTAACCGCTTGCCCCATGTGTAAGAAAGCGTTCCAGCACGCCACCAATGATTATCCCGTACGTGATATCGCCGAGGTGGTGGCCGAGAATCTTATAAATTGAACCGAATTATGGCAAACCGTTATTGGAACGAATATCAGAAGACAATAGCTGACGACCATTATTACTATGAGCGCAGCTGCATACGCCAGACCTTCTTTCCGGGATCAGAGACCGCTTTCCTCAAGATAATGAGCGAGGAGCTGGGTAAGGATATATTCGATGATTTCCGTCTGCACACCTGCACCGGAATAGGCTATCATACCGATGTGGTTCCACTTGAGACCACAATGACAGTTGTGGCACGTATATTCTCGCTCATGACCGAACGCGGCTACGAGAATTTGGTTCCATCATGTATAACATCATTTGGTGTGTTTACCGAGATGTGCCACATGTGGCAGGAACATCCAGAACTTCTGGAGCAGACCCGTGAGAACCTCTACAAGGCCTGCAAGCGTGAGTTTGACATGCCCAAGAACATAGCCCACCCATCGGACCTGATATTCAAATACCGCTTTGAGCTGGCCGAGAAGATGAAATACAGTCTGGTAAACCGATTTACCGGCAAACCCCTCAATGTAGTTGAGCATATCGGCTGCCATTATGCCAAGCTATTCCCCGATAAGGGTGTGGGTAAGGCTGAATTCCCATATGTTCTGGCCGGTATGATTGAGGCCTGGGGCGGTCATGTGGTGGATTACCCCGAGCGCCGTCATTGCTGCGGATTCGGATTCCGTCAGTATCTGGTTCAGGAAAACCGAGGCTACTCAGTATCCAACACCAAGAAGAAACTGGAGTCAATGGAACCGTACGAGCCTGATTTCATTGTTTCCAACTGTCCCGGTTGCTCAATGTTCCTGGATCGCTGGCAGTACACCATCGCCGAGATGGAGCATAAGACATATGACCGTGAAGGATATGGTATTCCAGTCCTGACCTATGAGGAGATGGCCGGTCTGCTACTGGGTTATAACCCATGGGAACTAGGTCTTCAGATACATCAGGTACAGTGCGAACGCCTGCTTGACAAGATAGGTATCCCCTATGACCCAAAGGAGAAATACAGAACTGCCGATGGCAAGATACTGCGTGCCCCCGAGAAACCCGAAAACCTGTTAGTGTGATATGAAGAAAGTTGCAATTATAGGAGCCGGTCCCGCCGGCATAGAGGCCGCATCAGTGCTGGCCCGTAATGGTGTAGAGGTAACTCTGTTCGAGAAATCCGATACCCCGCTCAAGAACCTTCAGGATAAGGCATTCCTGTTCCCCAATTTCCAGGCAGCACAGGAGGTTGTTGATGAATTGAGCGGCAAGCTGCTTGTTGATGGAATCACAATGGTTCCGGGTGTGGAGATATCCAACGTACAGTGGCAGGGTACTGAGTGGAAACTTACTGACAGCAAAGGTCAGACATACGTTACCGATGCCGCTCTTCTGGCTACAGGTTATCAGGTCTTTGACGCTCACCGCAAGGAAGAGCTGGGTTACGGCATCTACAAAGGTGTTATCACATCTCTTGATATGGAGCAGATGATCAAGCACGGCAAGATACTCAATGCCAACGGCGATGAGCCCAAGCGCGTCACATTCCTGCAGTGCGTAGGCTCACGTGACGAGAAGAGCGGCAACCACTACTGCTCCAAGATATGCTGCGTTACAGCTGTTAAGCAGGCTATTGAGGTACGCAAGCAACTGCCCAAATGTGAGGCATCGGTCTTCTATATGGACCTGCGCATGTGGGGCCAGGGATTTGAGGAGATGTACCGTACCGCACAGGAGAAATACGGCGTGAGCTTTGTTCGCGGCCGCATATCGGAGGCTGCCGGCACATTCGATGGCCGTGTACAGCTCAAGAGTGAGGACACCCTGATGGGCCTGCCCCTCAAGATGACTACAGACCTTCTGGTACTTATGGTAGGCATGGAGGCATCATGCGGTACCAAGGAGCTTGGCAAGGCTTGCGGCATAAGCGGTGACTACGGCTTTATCAAGTCTGTCAATCCCCACCTCTACGACAATGAGACCGGCAAACCCGGACTCTTTGTGGCAGGAACCTGCAAGCGTCCCATGAGCGTATCGGACTCCATCAACGATGCCCGCTCTGCAGCCATTGCGATCAAGGACTACCTGGATACCTTACCGCAATAACAATAAAAAAAGCCGCTCAACCGAGCGGCCTTTTTTTTATTGCTTTTATTACTTGAAATCAACATCTGCCCAAGGAATCCACTTCTGAACTTCTTTGTCGGCGAGGGTCTCGTCAACATGCATGATGATGGTGTTGGCGTCCTCCTTGCCAAGCAGGAACTTGTCTATGAACGCCTCAACCTCGGGATACTGGCTCTGGGGAAGCTGGCAGTGACCGTGCTTGCCCTGGATTGAGAATCCCATGCGGTCCTCGATTCCGAACTTCTTCCAAACCTCACGGGCTGCTACGCATGATACGTAACCAGCCTCATCGGCCAACCACTCGTAATCGGTGTTACCCAGTACCAACAGGGCACGCGGGCAAACCAGAGCGCAGAGCTCATGGTGGTCATACGGAAGCTTTGAAACATTCTCCTCTTTCCAGTCCCACATTGAGATCTTAAACCAGTGGTTATCGGTGTTACCCAGATTCTCCACATTACCCAGGGTCTGTGATACGCGCCATGCAGCTGCGCCACCGCCACCGGGCTCCTGAGCGATTGTCAGAGCAATACGCTCATCCATTGCGCCTGACCACAGAGCCATCTTACCTGCATATGAGCAACCGGTTATACCGATGTGCTTCATATCAATCTTGCTTGCTGCACCTACAATCTCCAGACCGTCAATGAGGCGGCTTACACCCCATGCCCACTCTGAATATGCACCGTTGTCAACCAGCTCGGGATAGAGACGGTCAAAGTTGTATGTGCCACGGCCGTCCTTACGCTCACCGCCGCCAAAGCCGCCCATCTGTGAGTAGCTGTTAACCTGACGCTCGCTGAAATTCATCTGAGCAATCTTGCGCTCAGTAAAGAACTGACGCGGCAGGGCATTGTTTGATGCACCGATCATGAGGGGGAACGGACCGTCACCCTCGGGATAAGTAATTCTGGCAGAAAGCTCAAGAGTCTCACCGTTACGTGTAACCTTGACTGTCAGTGTATTGTTCTCAAGAGTTGCCTCAATGTCCTCCTTACCGATAATAGGCTTCTCACCTATCTCGTAGTGCTGGAGCTCGCGTACAATCTCGGCACGACGCTTCTCCCAATCCTTGAACTTCTTGACCTGCTTGGTGCTGTTTGAGAACTCAAACGGGTTGGGCAGAGTCTCCAGACTCTTTGCTTCATCTACTGTAGGGAATGCGGGAGCGGGATACTTTGCACCTGCAAATTCCTGGTCGTAAACCAGAGGAATGGACTTTTGAGCCATTGCCGGAATTACAGCCATAGCTGCTGCGGCAACAAAAAACAATTTGAATCTCTTCATATCGTAAGTTTTAGGTTAATAAATCGGGGTTTGTTTAAAGCCTTCAAATATAGCTTTTATATTTAATATACCTGCTCACCAACCGGGTTAAACCTTTTAAAAAAGGTAATATATCAGAAACCTATCCTCATTTTGATAGGCAGATGGTCCGAATAGCCGCCTTGATATCGGCGTCCGTTGTATGTACGAAAAGGTTTTACACCCCCATAGTTGTCATCATCCGCCAGAAGGAACGGCATATTCATGATCTCCGCGCCAAGCATTTCGGTACATCCCAATCCGTTCAAAAGTGATGCCGATACCACAAACTGGTCATACTTATCCCAGACTCCGTCATATTTATAGCTGCCATCACTAAGCGGATCCATAACCGTAACCAGTTCGCGGTCACCCAGTCCCGATCCTTTTGAATACCGATGCGCTTTCAGACCTTCACGCACAGCAGGGTCATCGGGACCATCGTTAAGGTCACCCATTATAATAATGTATGGTTTACGCCGTACCCTGAATATACTGTCTACCGATACCCTCACCGTACGGGCTGCACACATACGCAGCGACTCAGTATGCTCCGTGCCGTTATACCGGCTGGGCCAGTGGCAGACATAGACGTCTATCGTATCAAAATTCTCCAACATTCCGGTAACATGAAGCACATCACGTGTGGCACCTCCGCCGTACGGGCGCAGATTCACTCTAAGTGACTCTTGTCCAAGCAGTTTGAAGAAACTCCTGCGATAAAGCAGAGCCACGTCTATGCCGCGACGGTCAGGCGAATCCGTCATCACATATCCATATCCGACTCCACGTAGTGCAGAGCGTGCGGTAAGGTCCCTGAGTACCGTATCATTCTCAACCTCGGCCAGGCCCACAAGTGCAGGAGCCTGCTCCTCATCGGCAGCGACAATCACTTTCGATACTGCGTCAAGCTTATCCCGGTAACGGGAACGTGTCCAGTGGTAATCACCATCAGGAGTATATGCGTCATCATCCTTGAGCGGATCATCATCCGGATCAAAGAGGTTCTCGGCATTACAGAACATGACCGTCATACTCTGCTGCGAGCATAACGTCAAAGGGCAAATGCAAACAATCAGGAAAAGGAAGAAACGTCTCATTGATTTTAGGAATTTATTTTACAGATGACTGATACTGGAAGCACCCCGCATCGGCCCCGGACGGAGGTCGCGGCACACCGGCCAGATCAATGGGCCATACCACCGAAAGCGTATCGGCAATGCCGCGTGCCGGCGACAGCGAATCAAGTGCGAATACAGAGCTGTACCCCCTCATCGTGTGGTCCACAAAATTGTATGCACCATATACATCCTGTTCACGGTCTTCAAATATCACGTTGCTGTAACTGGAATCGGATTTATCTTTTACCGTGAGATATGAGTTGCTAACGCTGTACGGAGCACTTTTGGCTATGGAATCAGCAAACAACGGTATGAACTCCGTTTCATGACGGCCGGTAATTATGCAGTTGCGGAACGCTGCTCCCAGGAACGGCACCACGCTCTCTCCACGCCTGTCAGTAATCAGGACAGCCTGACTGCCCACATTCCAGAGCGAGAACCCGGCTATGGTACAGAACGTAAAGTCAGCCCAACCTCCGGTCAGGTCAACGCATGAGACGCCGGCATTGGTTATCTGAGAATTAGCCACCTCAATACGGCATCCTGTAGCCTCGATGCCATTGCCGTTCACATTATGGATTATTGAGGATATCACTGTAAGTTTTGTCTGGACAGCATCTGCACTGTCTGCCAGTATACCCCAGTTACCCCCATGGATATCACACCATTCCAGTTTATTGTCATAACTGCCGCTGCGCAGCCTTATACCACCCCACTGTCCAGTCAGAAGGTCATACGGCAGGTCCGTAAGCATATCATCAAGACGGTCTCCGCGCATCACGATCACGCTGTCCGAACTGCCTTGCGCAACAATGCGTCCAGCTACATCAAGTACAGCGTTATTATGGTAATAAAATCTTACACCCGGCTTAAGAGTAAGAGTAGCACCTTCTGCCACATAAAGAGTGTCAAATATGATATATGGCAAACGTGCTGTCAGGACTGTATCGGACTCTATTCGTTTTCCGCGCAGCCTCACAGCATTCTGTCCCTGAGCCGACAGCCTTACCGCCTGTACCGTTCCACTCTCCAATACGAACCTGATTGAGTCAAACGCATCAAAAAGGGCAGTTTTATCGGTCTCAGGAATATTGACCGACACAAAGCAGAACAGGCTGTCGCCTGCCGCAATTTCCAGACCGGTTATCACAGCACCACCCTCGCCGTCCAGGTTCATACGGAACGGACTGGATGTACCGCCACCCATTAGGGCATCAAACCTGAGCCCAACATCATTGGTGTTGTAAATCATGAACCCATTGGATGCCGATGCCACGCCCGTAAAGACAGTGTCAAAACGCACGGTATCGGCCGAAAAACGCAGCCCGTAGCGAGGACTCGTACTGAAAGTCCAATCGTCAGTACATGACCACAAAGTCAGCACTGCCAATATAAGATTCACTATGCCCAAACGTTTCATATGGCGTTTTCCGGAGTTTTGGTGCGCTAAGTTAAAACGTAAATCGCAAATAAAAAGTATCTTCGCACCCAAATGAAGAGCAGATTTCTGAAATTCCTGAAGGACTGGATGCTGGTTATCGGCATGATATCGGGTGCGGGAGCATATCTCATCTACTCGCAGATACCGTCCATACACACGGCGGGGCCCGTACTCGAATACATCTGCCGCAAAGCCCAGCCTATCCTGCTTTTCATTATGCTGTTCATAAGTTTCAGCCGCATAGAGCCACGTCAGCTGGTATTCAAGAGATGGCATATCCGCAACCTGCTTATCCAGGTGATATCATTCCTTGCGCTGTGCCTTGCAGTGATTTGGGCCATGCACAGCACTACGCCAGCCGCCGCATGGATACTGCGTCACCGCATTCTGTTTGAATCTGCCATGCTGTGCATGATTTGCCCCACCGCCACGGCATGCGCCGTTGTAACCGGCAAGCTGGGAGGTGACATAGCGCAGGTAGTCATGTACACCATCATCATCAATCTGGCGGTATCCATCGCGGTTCCGCTTACAGTACCGTTACTGTATCCACAGGCCGGAATATCATTCCTTGTCGCATTCAGCCGTATTCTTGCCAAGGTATTCCCACTCCTGATACTACCCTGCCTCACCGCATGGGTGGTGCGCTGGCTTATGCCAAGGTTCCACAATTGGGTGGCATCCAAGATGAACCTGAGTTTCTATCTCTGGAGCATATCACTCACAATAGCCATTCTGATGAGTACCCGTGCCATTGTACACAGCGGCTGCGGGATAATCACCCTTACAGGCATAGCTCTTGTATCAATGCTGTGCTGCATCTTCCAGTTCTGGGCAGGCCGTATTACCGGACGCCGTTCAGACAGCCGCATCGAAGCCAGCCAGGCATTCGGCCAGAAGAACACCGTATTCGGAATCTGGATGGGTTATACCTTCTGGAACCCACTGGTATCGGTAGCCGGAGGCTTCTACACCATCTGGCACAACATACACAACACCCGCCAGCTCTACAAGATGGCACAGAAAGCAGCCGTAATTCTGGCAATTCTTGTCTTCACGGGATGTGAGAAAGAGGATTTTGGCCACTCATCGGCCCCCAAGGATAAAGTTTGGTATGAGTTGGTCAGCACTGATACTGTGAGTTCCAGCAAAATATACAAGAACCTTACCGGTTATTACATGCCTGTAGGTCCCAACCTGGTACGCAACACATTCCTTTACCATTCTGTCAACAAATCCGATACGCTGACCCTATCAGGCGTGGCATGCTGGCCTATAGGCACCCAGGAGTGCTCGGAGATAATTCTGGAAAACCACTTTATCACCGTACGTTGGGACCAGTGTCCATCCCAAACCCCGCAACCCGGAATGCTCATCTGCTCCAGCCGCAAATCCTTCTACGTCTGTGCCGATTATCAGGGACTAGGCCTGTCACGTAACCTTTATCAGCCATATCTCAACACTCCGCTCATTGCAACCCAAAGCATAGACTGCTACAAAGCGGCAATGCAGTTACTCAAGGACCGTGGCCCTGCTCTATCCGATGATTACTGCACCTACAATATAGGTTTCTCACTGGGAGGTGCCGTGGCATTGGGTGTGGCAAAAAAGATTGAACAGGATCCTGAGCTACGTAATATGGTAAACCTACGTAAAAGCTTCTGCTGTGCCGGACCGTATGACATGAACGCCTATTTTGAGCATTATATGGTAGATCCCGACCAGGAAATGGTATATCCGGTAGGATTTCTGTGCGCAATAATAACCCTGGTCGATGACAATCCATCATTCAGGGAGAAATACGGTTACAGTGACCTTTTCACCCGAAAACTGATAGAGACCGGCGTAATAGAGGACATCAGGACCAAGAACTATGACACAGACCAGATTAACCTGATACTTCATGAGAACGGATGCAACACCCTGAGACAGATCCTGGCCGAGCCTCTTCTGGACAGCAGAACAACCGTTCACATGGACGTAATCAAAGAGATCGGAAAATTTAACCTGGCCGCAGGATGGACTCCCACCATCCCTATCCTGTTCCGACAGTCCAAGGCCGATGACTACATACCGTTTGAATGTCTTGAGAGTGTACAGGCCAATATGTCCGGTAATCCCGTCATCACATACGATATCCACGAGTCAGGATCACATGTAGAAGACGGAGTCTCATTTTATACAAACATTCTGTTTGGCAGGTATCCTCTTTACTGATTAGTTGAGTATCTTTGCAGGGATGGCTAACAGCTTTGTAGACAGAATAAAGGATTACATCGGCTGCAACAGCCTGCTCACGGACGGAGCAAAAGTTGTAGTGGGATTGAGCGGAGGCGCTGACAGCACGGCACTGCTGCTGGTACTCATGCGCCTGGGATACCGTATCCATGCCGTTCACTGCAATTTCCATCTGCGCGGCGCAGAAAGTGACCGTGACCAGGAATTCGTAGAAGACTTATGCAAGCGCATTGGTGTGGAACTTACCGTCTGTGATTACGACACCCGGGAGTACGCATCGGCCCACGGTATCTCCATCGAAATGGCCGCACGGGAGTTGCGTTACGCTGATTTTGAGCGTATCATGCAGGAGTACGGGGCAAACGCAATCTGTATAGCCCACCACCGTGACGACTCCGTTGAGACAATGCTGCTCAACCTGATCCGCGGCACCGGAATCAAAGGCCTCACCGGCATCAAGCCGCAAAACGGCCATATAATCCGCCCCCTGCTCTGTGTCTCCAGACAGCAGATTGAGGATTGGCTCCAGGAGATCGGTCAGTCATACGTGACAGACAGCACCAATCTCGAGACAGACTACACCCGCAATAAGATTCGCCTGCAGCTGCTGCCGCTCATGCGCAGCATCAATCCAGATGTCGACAATGCCGTCAACGACACCGCGCGGCATCTGCAGCAGGCTTTCTCAATCTACAGCAAAGCCATTGAGGATGCAAAAAAACGCATTGTAACCGTCAGTGCCGATATTACCTCCATCAGCATTCCGGAACTCAACAGGCATGCAGCACCCGCAGCTGTCCTGTTCGAGATTCTCACCCCTTTTGGTTTTAACAGCACTCAGGTAAGTGATATCCTGGCTGCCGCAGATTCTCAGCCCGGAACACGATTCCTATCGGCAACCCATCAGCTGGTCAAGGACCGTGATTCATTCACGGTATCACCTGTCAAAACAGCTCAATTCCAACCGTTAGCCATTGGTCTTAAGCCCGGAACCGCAGTCACCCTACCCAATGGCACTTCGCTGAGTATCAGCACGGCCCCTGCCGGCACCCCAATCTCAACCAGTCCAAGCATAGCCACATTTGATGCGTCGCTGCTTGGTGAAGCCACAATAACCATCCGCGAGTGGGCACCGGGCGATTGGTTCATTCCGTTCGGCATGAAAGGACGCAAACTCATCAGTGACTTCCTGACCGACTGCAAAACAGCTCCGGCGGAGCGCAGCAACCAACTGATAGCATCTTTTAACAATGACATAATCTGGGTATTGGGACGCCGGACTGACAACCGTTACCGCGTAACCCCCAAAACCACCACCCAGCTTATACTCACTTTATCGGCCGAATAAGTCCCTAAAAATCAGGTTCTTTCATCTCCAACCAGTCTGTTTCCATTCGACCGATAGTAAAAAGTTTTGAACAGATTGGTATATTAATCTATTATAATTTTTCGTTATTATTTAAAATAGTTAACTTTGTCCCCAATTATAAGGTGTAGAAAAAAGGACCATATCAAAATGGACTATACAACAAGTTTTTCAATATCAACCTATTTCACTAAAAAATCATTTATGAAACAGAAACTGTTTGGAGCAGCCGCATTGGTTGCATTCATTCTGTTTGGTGCATCATGTAACGAACAGAAGCAGTCAGAGTTCGATTTCGACTCTGTCACACAGGAGGTTACAGTATCTGCAAAAGTGACTTATGACGCTGGTGTCAAGATTGACCCCAACAATCCTAAGTCTTACTTGATGGCAAATGCTGAACCCGCCCAGTTCAAGAAAGTATTCATTGAGATTCCCTATGCCCAGTATTCTGCCGGAGCTGTAGGTAATCGTATTTTTGAGGCCGTCACTGACAGTGCCGGTATGTTTACAATTTCTGTACCCACCAAGAGTACAGGCGTTTTGGGAACTATCCGTCTTGAGGAGTTCACCGCAGTCCATCAGGATTATGACAGAATGGGCGATGACGGCAAACCTATCTTCAAGGTAAAGATTTACACATTCTCTACACCCGATGAATTGGCCGTTGATCCTGTAACAGGTGGTCCCGTACAGTTCACTCTCATGCCGGGCGCATTCACATTCCCCGACAACAACGACGTTTGCTATAAGGGCGAGCCCGTTGACGAGGAGGCTTATGACGAGCAGGTAACCATTGCCGGTACCGTTAATCTGGCATATGAGACCGGTTACCGTCAGGGTGCATTCAAGACCGGTAAGGACGCTATCGTAGAGTTCAAGATTCATTACGACGGTATGGTTGATGCTTTAAACAACCCAGTTTATCTGACCTTTGGTGCTACCACCGATGAGAACGGACATTACAGCATCACTCTCCCGATGAAGTCTCTGAGCCAGGGCTTTGACATCAACGACATCAAGGTTCTGGGTGTAGGACAGAATGAGTTCAAGCATTGGACAGACAGCGTTACATCAGTAACAGTGCCCGGTGCTTACAAGACTGCAAAGAACAATATTTTCAGTGCCGGTGCCGGTCCTGACAAACAGTTCAACGAGGTAATCGGTGGTATTACCTATGACCTGGGTGTCAAGAACCTCGCCTTTAAACCTTATTATAATGGTGACATCCTTGCCAACACTCCGGAGCCGGAGAACTGGGATGCAAACCTTGTAGGTTGGGCAGCAGCAAACTTTGACGAGTCATACAACAAGACCGTAAAGTTTGCAGGACGTATTTTCTTGCCTGTGCTTGATTCATACGGCGTCGGTTCATACAAACCTACAAAGCAGGAATTCACTCTTACAAGTGCTGTCGCACCTTTTAATAACCTTGATGCCAATAACACACCTCACCCGTACACTTTGGTTACTGACAAGAACGGTTACTTCAGCATTGACCTCCCGGTTCAGGATGAAACTATCGATCCCTTATTTGTAATTGCTCTCAAGGAGCCTCAGCAGCCGTTTGCATTCATCAATTCGAAAGAGGAGAAGAGCATATACTCACAGGGTAACTACGTTTATAAGACCACAGTTCCTACAAGGGTAGATCCCAAGTGGTACGATGTAGGCAATGTCTATTTCCAGTATGTTCCCAACGCCGGCGAGCAGACCGACGAATGGAATGCCAACATTTACGGCTGGTACGTAGATCCCGATTTCAAGGAGACCGTAAAAGTAACCGGTAAGATGCTGTTTGCTTATGAAACAGCTTACGGCACCGGTGACTACAAGTCACTCAAAAAACTTGTGACAGTTCGCGATAACACAGGTGCTCCTGCCGTACCTGCCCGCTTCTTTGCAGTAATGCCCAAGGCTGACGGTTCATTTGATTTCGATCTCCCCGTCAAGGACAAGAACGCAGCCCGCAACCTGCAGGTTATGAACACCGGAGCCGGCAACACAGATTACAAGGTTTATGATTACGTTCATTATCCCAAGTATGGCGCAAATGAGCAGCCCCGTGCTCTTGAAGGCACCTATATCCTCAAACACAATGTATTTGAGTCAGGTGAGGAAAGAGATTCATGGAACGTTCTCGGCACCTACTACATGTTCATAGCACATAATGGAATCCAGAACACATTGGATTCTGATTGCGATACCTACTACGATGATCTGGCCGGCTGGCTGATTGGCGGATATGACGCAAACCTCCAGGGACAGACCATCAGAATGACCGAGCATGCTACAGCAACAGGTCTGGTTAAGATGGCTCAGGAAACCGCATATATGGAAGGTGCCATGAATCCCGCTCAGAACTTGTTGGTTCCCGTCCTTGTAGGAGCTGATCAGATTCGTGTTCTCACCGATAACACCGGTAAGTTCTCATTCGAGGTTTACTTCAAGAACGAAGGTACCCAGCCTGCACTTGCAGTACCGGCTTTGACACCTATCGCAGTTGAGGACTACCTGCACTATGAGGATGCCGAAGGCAAGACTGTTGTTCTTACCGGTAACTACAACGGTGAGCAGATAACCAAGAAGGATGGCGAATGGAATGACTACGGTACCATCTACTACAAGTTCACTCCTGACGTTGCTCCCGCCAACTGGAACTACACAAAGGATATTGCAGCATGGAACTACCAGCAGGATTATGAGATCACCAAGACTGTAACCGGTTATATCAAACTGGCCAAGGAGACCGCATACCTGAAGGGTAATTACCAGACAGAGAAGGATATCCCTGTCAAGCTGTATTGGGACCTGAATAATAATGGCGTAGCTAATAACGGTGAGCCTGTTTATATCGGCAAAACCGATGAGAACGGTAAGTTCACAATCTCTGTTCCTGTTGAGAAGGACACCGATGAGCCTAACATCAAGATTACCGACCTTGCATTCCAATATGACAAGTTCAATCACTATGAAGATGGCAAGGCTACAGCACCCAAGGTTCTGAAAGGTAACTACAACGGTCAACAGATCAGAGATGAAGAAGCTGCATGGAATGATATGGGAACCATCTACTACAAGTTCACTCCGACCAATGACCCGGGTGCTGTTTGGGCAAATACCACCCAATATATTGCAGGATGGGTTTACAAGCAAAACTTCAATATTGCCAAAACTGTAACCGGTAAGGTTTATCTTGCCAAGGAGACCAGCTTCATGGTAGGTAACTATCAGACAGAGGCTAACATCCCCGTTAAGGTTCAGGTTGGAGTAGGTCTCAATGCTATAACTTATGCTGCTCCCACTGCAGCCGATGGTTCATTCTCAATTCCTGTAATTGTTGAGCAGGAGAACGATGAGCCCGCAGTAAATGTTCTGGACATGGGTTATTTAGTCGGTGATGGATTCACATACAAGAATTTCACTCACTACATCAACGCAGAGAACAAGACCAAGGTTTACGACGGTAAGTACAAAGGACAATGCATCCTGCCCGCTGTTCACCAGTGGAACGAAGCAGGTACCGTTTACTACACATTCTACCCCGATGATGCAGCAAGCGTAGAGAACTGGAATAATTACACCAAGTATCTGGCTGGCTGGTACATTAATGCAGGCTATGATGTAACCAAGAACGTTACAGGTTATGTCAAGATGGCTCAGGAGACCGGCTTCCTTAAGGGTAACTATGCAGATGGCAAGAATATCCCCGTAAAGATCTATTGGGATGTCAATGGCAATGGCGTTTACAACAACGGTATTGATGTATACTTCGTTGGAATCACCAATGCACAGGGTAAGTTTACAATACCCGTAAAACTGCAGAAAGAGGATGACGAACTCGACATTGAAGTTGAGCTGCCGGATATTGAAGAAAACAAGTTCAAGCACTACGCAGACGCCACCAAGACCAAGGAGCTGACTGGTGACTATGAAGGAGAGCAGATTAAGGAGAACAATGCTGAGTGGAACGACGCAGGTACCATCTACTACACATTCGATCCTGATGTGCCTGTGACTCCTGACGAATGGAACACCTACACCCGTTACATCGCAGGTTGGACTTACAAGCAGGGTTATAACACCACCAAGACTGTAAAGGGTCAGGTTAAGGTAGCCCAGGAGACCGCCTTCCTCAAGGGTGACTACAACAAGTCTGCCAACAATGTTCCCGTAAAGGTTCTTTGGGATATAAACGGCAACGGCGTTGCAAATTTAGGTGAGCCTATCTTTGTTGCTCCGACCGATGCACAGGGTAAGTTCGAGATCCCCATCAAGGTAAAAGATGATGAGGATAAGCAAAATGTTGTACTGCTCAATCTCGCCGCACACCCATACAAACAATTCGTACACTATACCACCAAGGGCACTGAGACTCTGGTCGGCAACTATAACGGTACACAGGTTAAGTTGGATGCCGAGGATGAGTGGAACGATGCAGCTACCGTTTATGATGCCGGTACAATTTACTACAAGTTCACTCCGACCAATGACCCGGGCAATGTTTGGGCAAATACCACCCAATATATTGCAGGTTGGTTCTACAAGAAGGGCTTTGAGACTCCTAAGACCGTAACCGGTTATATCAAGCTGGCCAAGGAGACAGGATACCTGTTAGGTGAATATACGGGTCAGAAGAACGTAGCCGTTAAGATTCAGCTGGATGGCGATGCTTCACAGACTTATGTAGCTCCCACTATCAGTGATGACGGTAAGTTTGAAGTTCCCGTATTAGTTGAGAATGCCGATGACGAGCCGGGTGTAGCACTGCTTTCAAATGCTATTGATATCGATAATTTCAAGCATTATGCAGATGCCAAGGGTACAATCAAGACTCTTGCTGGAACCTACAACGGAACACAAATCCAGGATGCCGATCCCGCGTGGAATGAATACGGAACCGAGATGTATAAGTTCACTCCCGATAACACCATTCCAGGTAACAAGCCTGCAAACTGGGATTCACAGCTCCAGTACATTGCCGGTTGGTTCTTCAAGGAAGGTTATAATGTAACCAAGCCTGTAGGCGGTAACCTTATATTCGTACAAGAGACCGGCTATCTTAAGGGTGACCTCAAAGGTGATCCTGAGAAGAAGCTTGTTCAGATTAAGGTCAACAATGACGATAACCGTCAGTATGTTGTTCCTGCTAATGCAGACGGAACATTCTCAGTTAACATCCATGTACAGGATATCAACGATGAGCCTTCTGTAGCAATCGTAATTTCCGCTATTGCAGAGAGCAACTTCATTGATTATGTCAATGTACAGAACAAGACTCAGGTATTGAACGGTAACTATCGTGGACAGCTTATCAGAAAGGACGGCTCTTCATGGGCTCAGCTTGGCACGGTTTACTACACATTTGATCCCAATGGTGCTGGCACCGGTGATGACCCCGCATTCTGGACTAATTACACCAAGCACATTTCAGGCTGGTTCTACAGAGATGGCTTCAAGGATAATAATGTCATCGTATCGGGTGCAGTACTACTCGCACAGGAGAAGTCCTTCTGGAAAGGTGATTTCGGTGGAGACGCAAATGGCATTCCCGTAAAGGTTCTGATGGACCTTGACAAAGACGGTGTTGCAGATGATGGAGAGCCCTATTTCGTTACATCAACAACAAATGGAGCATTCAATATGAAGATTATGACGAAGGACATAGATGACAAGTACGATTTGATTTGGGTTTCTACACCTCTTACATTAGCTGATCTGAACGATCGTAAGTTTGTGCACTACTATCGTCCTGGTACATCCGACCATCTGAACATTGGAGGATCATTCACTGACGCTGGAACCATCAACGATCCGGAACATGCTTGGAATGAGCTTGGTACCAGATACTACACCTTTAGCAAGAGCGGCGTAGTTGAAAACTGGAACACCCTGATAGATGGATGGCATGTATGGCCATATAATTATAATGAGACGCTGACAGTTACTGGTGCCATTGCAATAGCAGCAGAGACTGAACCAGTTGAGGGCGGAGCCAATGCCAAAGCAACATGGACTCCTGCAAAAAGAGTGTTTGCCGACATAACTGTTGATGGCACGCCTTTCAGAGTTGTAACAGAAGACGACGGATCATTCTCCGTTAATATCAAAAAGAGCATCGTACCTCCCGCAACTCCTCCTGCCAATGTTTCACTTACAATTACCCCTGATGCTATTGCAGGCGAAGAGACATTCAAGCATTGGACTGACAAGACTAAACCCAGTACAAAGATGAATGTTGCCGGCGGCTATACATCAGCCGGTAACGTCAATCCCGCACTCGTTAGCCGAGTTGGTGAAACTAACGCATACGATTTGAGAGAAGCAGCTCCTTACTCTGCAAAGTTGTACTTTAACCCGACTTCTGCTCCGACAGGCTGGGCACAGTATGATTGGGCAAGTATAAAGAACAATAAGGATTAATCTGTCATTCTAACTGAATTAAAAAAAACGATTAGTTATGACAATTAAAAGAATAACTACCTTACTGATGCTGTCAGTGCTCCCTCTGGGAGTGCTGATGGCCCAGGAGGAAAAAGATTATCTGCCCAAGGCAGGTGATCTGGCCATCGGAATTGATATGGAGCCTGTATATAGGTTCTTTGGCAACATGTTTGCCGATGGCCAGGGCGTTCGCAACGGACTCAACCAGTTTGGAGGTGAGGCTGCGGTCGGACTGGTCAATGATGTAACAATCATGGGTAAATACATGCTGGATAACACCACTGCAATCCGATTCAACGTAGGAGTTGCTAAGAATGTACGTAAGAATTATGACTACAGAATTGATGATAAGGCTCTTTTCGTCAATCCGCTGTCAGAGGCTAAGGTCGAGGACTACTACAAGCACAATGCTGCCAGCTACTCAATTGCAGCCGGTATAGAGTTCCGCAGAGGTAAGAATCGCATCCAGGGTTATTACGGTGCAGATCTGGTATTCGGCGTTGAAAAGGATCGCTACGATATCTCTTATGGAAACGCCATAACAGAAATCAACCAGATACCTTCACGTGGTCAAACCTGGGACCCTGTAACATTAACCTGGAACTATCCCTATAACAATTTGGGTAATCTGGGCACTCCCGATATCAACTACTGGACACAGGCTTTCCTTACGGAATCCTTTGAGAAAAGGTTTATCTTAGGCGTAGCCGGTAAGTTTGGCGTTGAATACTTTGTAGTACCTAAGCTTTCATTCGGCGGTGAGGTATCACTGCTGCTGGCTAAGGATTTCCACAAGGGCTCATACACCAAGAGCGAGGGTTACAACTCTGTAACTGAGCGGGTAGAGAATCATACCGAGTTGGTAGATCCGCGTAACAGTACATCATTCTTTGGCACCACAAACCTTGGTGGCAAGCTGTTCATGATGTTCTACTTCTAAACGATTTTTTGAAGTATCTGATAGAAGCAGGCTGTCCAAATCAGGACAGCCTGCTTTGTTCTTGTGTGGAGCTTTTTGATTAAATTTGCATCCCGATGACAAAAAGCGGCAAATATACTGTACCCAAGCTTTTGCTACAGGCCCGGTTCTTACTCCAGGCCGTGCTCTTTGTGTCACTGTTCAGCATGCTGTTCATGGCTCTCTATCAACCTTTCTCCAACACCACATGGTTTGGATTCAACACATGGAAACAGGCGGGCGTTACCGTGTTGTTTTATCTGGTTGCAGTCCCCACCCTGATAATAAGCAAGCTGCTTCTTTCGGGGCTGAGTGTTAACCACCTCATCACAGCTAAAAGATTCCTGTTTTGGCATATTGCGGAGTTTATAGTAATAGCCGTTGAATATTACATTTTCACCGTCTATTTCAAGTTGGGGCTTTCACGTGACCTGCCGCAACTGCTCATCAGGATACCCATGTGTGTGGCACTGATACTTGCCATCCCCTACACCATCGTCTGGTTCTACGCTCAATATAAGGCAAAAAAAGAGGAGCTTGAACTCTTCAAGATTACACACAAGCGTGAGACTATGGAATCAGACCGACGCCTCATACAGTTCCGTGACAGTCAGGGAAAGCACAAGATGTCGCTCAGCGAAGACTCAATTTTTTACATAGAGTCACAAGACAATTACGTACAGATTTTTTACGACCTTGACGGCAAGCTGTCAAGCTACCTGCTTCGGTCCACCACACAGAAAATTGAGGAGGATCTGGAAGGAACATCCATTGTTCGCTGCCGCCGGTCTTTCCTTGTCAACACTACCAAGATTATCCGTTACGGAAAAGAAAAAGGCCATTTCACCGTAACTCTTGACCATCCATCGGGAAAAACCATCACGGTCACTCCCGCCTATTACCGTACGATTCTTACACAGCTTGACAAACGTTCGCTCTGATTGGCCGATGAAATCAGGCTTTTTTGTCATTCTCCTTAAAAAACACCGCAAAGAGCAGTGCTACGGCCACCATGTACCCGGCAAACACGAGCCACGCCGAACTCCAGTCAGGCGCTGAATTCCTGAACACATAACGGTCCATTACTGCCCCTGCTCCCATCATACCGATGGTTGCACCCACTCCGTTTGACATCATCATAAAGAGCCCCTGAGCGCTGGCACGTATGCTCTTGTCTACATTCTGCTCAACGTAGAGAGAACCGGCTATATTGAAGAAATCAAAAGCAATTCCATACAGTATGCAACTCAAAATAAACAACAGCACGCCGGGCATATCGGGAGTGCCTATGCCAAACAGCCCGAACCTGAGTACCCATGCAATCATAGACATAAGCAGCACCTTCTTGATTCCAAACCTTTTCATGCAGTAAGGAACAAGCAGGAAGCATAGTGTCTCCGATATCTGTGACAGCGAAAGCAGCGCGTTTGAGTTCTTAACGGCAAATGTATCGGCCATAGCAGGATTTGACGAGAATGAACTCAGGAAAGTGTTGGCATAACCGTTGGTAATCTGAAGAGCCGAACCCATCAGAATGCAGAATACAAAGAATACAGCCATGTGTCTCTGACCGAACAGTCTGAAGGCATTGATTCCAAAAGCATCGGCCACGCTGCGCTCCGCACGTTTTCCACCGGTAGGACATTCCGGAAGAGTAAGTGAGTAAACGCACAGGATCAGCGAAATGACGCCCGAAAGAATAAGCTGCGTATATGAGTCCTGCATCTGGACACCACCTATTTTAATAAAGTTTACAGCAAGCATGCTGCATATAAAACCCACTGTTCCGAACAGGCGTATCGGAGGATAGTCCTTGACCGGATCTCCTCCCGCACGGGTTATGATGCTGTATGAAACCGAATTGGTCAATGCAACGGTCGGCATGAAAAACAGTATGCTCAGAGCATAAAGCGGATACAAGGAATTGAACGCCACTTGCCCGGCACCAAGGCAATAGAGTCCGGCCGAAAGCATAAAAGCACCTGCAAGCAGATGGCAGATGGCAAGCAGACGCTGCGCCTGGATATATCGGTCTGCGATGATTCCTACAAGCGCCGGCATAAAGAGCGAAACTATTCCGTTTGTAGCAAAGAACCACTTGATCTGACTACCCAATCCAGCCTGTGCAAGATACCTACCAATTGAGATAAGATACGCTCCCCAGACTGCATATTCCAGGAACACCAGAGTTATCAACCGAACCCTGAGTTTTCCACCGATATAAATTGAAAACCTGTTCATAACTTTTCCCGTAATCGGATGCTAAGATAGCACTTAATCGTGAAACATATGGTATCTTTGCATATAAACGATTGGCATAGACAGTACGTTTAAGGGAATGAGAAAAATTCTTACAATTGCTATGGCTGTTATGGGACTATTAAGTGCCATAACCGTCCCTGCTTATTCCCAAGTCAACTATCTTTCCGATAACCTTCTCAAGGTCAAGGATACTTATGTAAAGCGTATTCTCCCTATCATAGAATCCGACAGCATTTATGCAGGCGCCGACTACACTGAGGTTCACTTCAAGCAGAATGATGCCAGTCTGGACATCTTCCACATGAACAACCGCATGGCCCTGAGACATCTCGATTTGATGATCGACTCACTTGGCTATGACAACATCACAGCCATTGAGATTGTATCGCAGGCTTCACCTGACGGTATCCTGTCACGCAACGTCTGGCTGTCCGAACACCGCTCGGATGTCATGGTCAGATTCATACTCTCAGCCTTCCCGGAACTGGAGAGCAAGATCTCAATAAACACCGTTACAGAGTCATGGCAAAACCTGGCAATGTATGTTGCGCAAGACCCCTATTTGTCCGATGAAATCAAGAAAAAAATCATTGATATCATCGATTCTGAGACTCTGACGGTAGGACAGAAAAAGGCCAAACTCAAGACCGGACTTGGCCGCGAATCAAAGGTGGGCGACGTGTACCAGTACCTCCTCACAAACTACTATTCGGTCATCAGGAACTCAGGCGTGTATATCCTTCACAACATTGAGCCGGAACCCATACTTCCCTTGCAACCGGCTGTTGAGGAGCCCGAACCTGTTGTTCAGGATACCCTACCTGTAATCGAGAAGGAACCTGAACCCGAACCCGAGCCGCCCGTACGCAAGCGCCCTGTCCTGGCAGTAAAGACCAATCTTCCGTATTACGGATTCTACCGCAAGGATCTTGGATGGGGTCCCATTTACAATGTTGAGGCAGAGCTCTATCCTAACGAGAACGGTCGCTGGACTATCCTGGGAGAATACGAGTTCCCGTGGCATACCTCCAAAACCAGTCATGAATGTTTCCAGATCATGAACCTCCAGTTTGAGGCCCGCAGATACTTCAAGAGAGAATCAAACCACTCCGGCCATTATCTCTCGGCATACCTGGGAGCCAACCTGTTTGATATCTGTTTTGACGGTTATTCCGGTCACGGCTATCAGGGTGAAGGTTTCGGCGGCGGACTTGGTTATGGTTATGTCCTCCCGTTGGGCAAGAAACCGGATACCCGATGGAAACTGGAATTTTTCGTCAAAGCCGGTGCATACGTAACTCTTTACGACCCGTATGATGCAGGTAACCCGTTCTCCGGAAAATACTACTACGATTGGTACAACGCGCCCGAACTGTTCATACGACGAAACATGATATTCCGCTGGCTCGGACCTACCGGAGCCGGTATATCTCTGAGTTATGACCTTATCCGAAAAAAGGTCAAAGACAAATAAGAGCGATTTCCCAACTGCCAATTAAACCATTCATCATATGAAAAAAATCTGCCTTATTCTGACTTCATTGTCATTGTCCCTGTCACTGCTGGCACAAAAGGATGAGATAATCAAAACCGGTTGGAATATAGGAGTTCTTCCCGTAGTAGGATTCGACTCCGACCTGGGTTTCCAATATGGAATATGCTCTGACATTTTCAACTATGGTGACGGCGCAAATTACCCGCAGTATAACTACAAGATAAATGTTGAGGCATCGACCTACACCAAGGGTTCGAGCGTCCTGCGCACATACGGCGATTTCAAGACCCTTATCCCCGATGGAAAGCTGTTTTTTGACGTAACATATTTCAATGCGCCAAAGTTCGGATTCTACGGATTCAACGGATTTGCTCAGGAATATGACCCCGACCTGATATTCTGGAATTCGGGTGCCGCCTACGATCCGGATGCCAAGACGGGCTACAACTTTATGTCACGTAACCAGTTCCGCGCATTGGTAAGCGTGCGTAAGACCATAAGCGGAAATCTCAGCGCAGCAGCCGGACTTGCATTCTATCATATCTCTACCGGTGCTCTGAAGTTGAAGGAATATAACGGTCAGCAGACACTGTATGACATATACAACCTGGCCAATCTTATCCGCCCCAACGAAAAGGACGGAGGCAACGTAACACAGCTGCGTGCCGGCTTGGTATATGACTCCCGCAATCATGACAGCGACCCGACAAAAGGAGAGAATGTTGAGCTTTCACTGGTATATGCTCCTGACCTGATTGACGGAAACGGATACAGCAATTTAGGTCTGCATCTTAGCATCTCACAGTTTTTGCCCGTTTTCACCGAAAGATTGACATTTGCATACCGCGCAATGCTGCAGACAAACCTTTGGGGAGAGATACCTTACTACTTCACGAACAACATCAACAGCATGTTTTTCCGTAAGATGTATACCGAAGGTCTTGGCGGTAACGCCTCGGTTAGAGGACTCAACCGCAACGGCGTTCTGAGTAACGGATTCTTCATGCTGAACGCCGAATTGCGCTGGCGTATATATGATTTCAAGTTCATTAATCAGAACTGGCAAATAGCCACAAACCCGTTCTTCGATATGGGTAAAATCATTCAGCCCTATCGCCTTGAGGAACAGAAAAACGCCGGCCTTTACAATGGCGGAGAAAAAAGCCCCCATTTCACCGCCGGTTTAGGAATCAAGCTGATTATGAACCACAACATGATCATTTCATTTGAAGGTGGCAAACCGTTCGACAAGAATGACGGAACCGGACTTTGGACAAACATAGGCTTCAACTACCTGTTCTGATTCTATGTCCTTGCGCCGCCTCTACTCAGTAATCCTGTTTTCGGCACTCATCTCATTGAGTGCCAGAGGCGCTGACGCCGATGACCCCACTGTCAAGCAGGGTTGGTCAGTAAACCCTATTCCATCCATGGCCTACGACTCCGATTTTGGCCTGATGGCTGGCGGCATCATCGACATAAACTATTACGGCGGACTCTATCCTAATTATAAACACCGCCTGTGTCTTGAAGCCCTGACATACTCCAAGCATGCCAGCTACTACATGATCCAGTATGACTCCAAGTATCTGATTCCGGGCATACGTACATCATTCAAAGCCTATCTTGACGACAACCCGCTCTATTGGTTTTACGGCTTTAACGGCGCCGTTAATGACTATGACTCCCGCCTCAACTGCAATCAGAAAGACGGTATAGCATATTACAGTCTGGACAGGATATTTCTCAACACGCGTCTGGAACTGGGCGGTCCCCTGGGACCTTATCTGGACTGGACGTCCAAGTTCTCATATTGGCATTACTGGATATCGGAACTTAATTGGGAGGGATATGACAGTAGCAACACCCTTTTCCGTAAATACAGACAGATGGGTCTGATTGAGGATGCCGAAGCCGATGGCGGCGATGTGATGGAATTCCAGGCCGGACTCAAATATGATACCCGGAACATTGAAGCCACTCCCACCCGCGGTATATATGCCGATGTAAACGTGGCCTGGGCTCCAGATATTTTCAGTACCGGATACAACTATCTCAAACTGGCAGCAAGATTCCGCCAGTATCTGAGCCTGGGGACCGAGCGTCTGGTATTTGCATACAGTCTTGCGTATCAGGGAACCGTGGCAGGTAACCAGCCTTTCTATACACAGTCATACATGATCCACTTCAAACCATCGGACGGTCTGGGTGGAGCCACCACATTGCGCGGTATTCTTTATAACCGTATCGTAGGAGATGATTACGCATGGGGTAATTTCGAGATGCGAGCCCGTGTCTTTGACGTGAATGTATTCAAGCGCAGGGTATTCGGCGTATTGAGTCCATTCTTTGATGCGGGTGCCGTTTTGAGGCCCTACCGCTTTGACCGCCAGGCCACCGGATTCTATGATGAATATAAGACCCAATGTGTCACTGACAATGTGACACCCATACCATACGACCAATACCGCTCATCACTTATGGACAAGGCCCAGGAGTTACACATGGCATGGGGCATAGGCGGTCAGCTGGTAATTGACTACAATTTCATTCCGTCAATTACCTTTGGCATACCTTTTGACAAAAGAGACGGTGACTTTGGTCTCTACATGGTTCTTGATTATATCTTCTGATTATGACAAATACTACTCCGGTCCTGCTGCTCACCGGTTATCTGGGCAGCGGTAAGACAACTTTGCTCAACCGCATACTGGCCAACAGCAAGGGTATCAAGTTTGCGGTAATAGTAAACGATATCGGTGAAGTCAACATTGATGCCAGCCTTATCCAGCAGGGAGGCGTCGTTGGCATGAATGATGACAGTCTGGTGGCCCTTCAGAACGGTTGCATATGCTGCACCCTGAAGATGGACCTTGTGGAGCAGCTCCGCCAAATCATAGCTCTGCACCGCTTTGATTATATCGTAATTGAGGCCAGCGGAATCTGCGAGCCCGGTCCCATTGCACAAACAATAGAATCCATACCCCGTATGGAAGCCAAGTTCACAAAAGACGGCACTCCCAAACTTGACTGCATTGTTACCGTTGTTGATGCACTGCGCATACGTGACGAATTCGGTTGCGGCGATGACCTGGTAAAAAAGAATATCGGCGAAGAGGATCTTGAGAACCTGGTCATCCAGCAGATTGAGTTCTGCAATATCATCCTGCTCAACAAGGCATCCGAAGTCAGCGCCGAAGAGTTGCTGCGCATACGCAAGATTGTACGTGCCCTTCAGCCCCGCGCCCGCATACTTGAATGTGACTATGGAGACATAAAACTTGAGAGCATCCTCAATACCGGAATGTTCGATTTTGAGAAGGTTGCCACAAGCGCCACATGGATCCATGAGATTGAGAAGCGCGGCGATGAGCTGGAACATCAGGACGATGACGATGATGATGAGCATGAGCATCACCACCATGATGATGACGACGATGATGACGACGATGAGCATGAAGAGCACCATCACGAACATCATCATGACCACGAGCATCACCACCATCACCACGACCATGAAGGCGGTGAGGTCGAGGAGTACGGAATAGGTACTTACGTCTATTACGCACGCCGTCCGATGGACCTGAACCGCTTTGACTGGTTCGTCTCAAAACGCTGGCCGAAAGGGGTAATCCGAACTAAAGGAATGTGCTATTTCACCGATGAATTCGACATTTGTTACCTGTTTGAACAGGCCGGAAAACAGATGTCACTCAAGAATGCCGGACAGTGGTACGCCACCATGCCCGAGAACCAGTTGGCAAACATGCTGCGCTCCGATCCCACCCTTGCCGCCGATTGGGATGAAGTGTATGGCGACCGAATGCAAAAGCTCGTTTTCATCGGGCAAAATCTGGATAAAGCCTATATTAAAAAAGAACTTGACGCCTGCTTGGTTGAGTGACCCAATAGGGACAGTCCCCCTGTGCCATTTTAGCGACACAAGTTTTTAAAAAAAATAAAGGCCGGACAGTTTGAATAACTGTCTGGCCTTTGTTTATCTAAAATGGCACAGGGGGACTGTCCCTATTGGGTCATTTCTTTGCTGCGAGAGCCTGAGCTACGTCAACGGCGCAAGCAACTGAGCAACCTACCATCGGGTTGTTACCGATACCCAGGAAGCCCATCATCTCAACGTGTGCGGGAACTGAAGATGAACCTGCAAACTGAGCGTCAGAGTGCATACGACCCATGGTGTCAGTCATACCGTAAGAGGCAGGACCGGCGGCCATGTTATCGGGATGCAGGGTACGGCCTGTACCACCACCTGATGCTACTGAGAAGTAAGGCTTGCCAGCCAGTACACGCTCCTTCTTGTAAGTACCTGCAACGGGATGCTGGAAACGTGTGGGGTTGGTTGAGTTACCTGTGATAGATACGTCAACACCCTCCTTCCACATGATGGCTACACCCTCACGAACATCGTCGGCACCATAGCACTTTACCTTTGCACGGGGACCGTCGCTGTAAGGAATAGTCTTTACGACCTTGAGCTTACCGGTATAGTAGTCAAACTTGGTCTGAACATATGTGAAACCGTTGATACGGCTGATGATCTGTGCGGCGTCCTTGCCCAGACCGTTCAGGATAACGCGCAGGGGCTGCTTGCGAACCTTATCGGCCTTAGCGGCAATCTTGATGGCACCCTCGGCGGCAGCGAAACTCTCGTGACCGGCCAGGAATGCAAAGCACTGAGTCTTTTCTGAAAGCAGACGGGCAGCCAGGTTTCCGTGGCCAAGACCTACCTTACGGTCATCGGCAACTGAACCGGGGATGCAGAAACTCTGCAGACCGATACCGATGTTCTCGGCAGCCTTAACGGCGCTCTTGTCACCGGTCTTCTCACCCTCCTTGAGAGCGATGGCGCAACCTACAACGTAAGCCCACTTGGCATTCTCAAAGCAGATAGGCTGAGTCTCCTCACAAGCCTTGTAAGGATCGATGCCATAGCTGTCACAAATCTTGTTAGCCTCTTCAATTGAGGAGATTCCATGCTCCTTAAGAGCAGCGAGGATCTGCTTGATGCGACGATCCTGTGATTCGAACTTGACTTCTCTAATCATAGTTGTATCTCCTTATTCTTTACGGGGGTCAATAATCTTAACTGCACCGGCCTCCTTGCTGAAGCGTCCGTAGGTTGAAGTAACCTTCTTGAGAGCCTCGTTGGCATCGGTACCCTTCTTAATCTCATCCATGAGCTTACCAAAGTTGATGAACTCATAACCGCAAACCTGATCGTCCTTATCGAGAGCGATACGGTTTACATAACCCTCGGCCATCTCAAGGTAACGAACGCCCTTGGCCTTGGTGCCGTACATGGTACCAACCTGGCTGCGCAGACCCTTACCCAGATCCTCCAGACCGGCGCCTACAATCAGGCCACCCTCTGAGAAGGCGCTCTGTGAACGACCGTAAACAATCTGCAGGAACAGCTCACGCATAGCGGTGTTGATAGCGTCACATACAAGGTCAGTGTTCAGAGCCTCAAGCAGAGTCTTACCCTGCAGGATCTCGGCAGCCATAGCAGCTGAGTGAGTCATACCTGAGCAACCGATAGTCTCAACAAGAGCCTCCTCGATGATACCGTTCTTGATGTTCAGAGACAGTTTGCATGCACCCTGCTGAGGAGCGCACCAACCAATACCGTGGGTATAGCCTGAGATATCCTTGATCTCCTTGGCCTTGATCCACTTACCCTCTTCCGGAATGGGAGCGGGACCGTGCTTGGGACCTTTCTGGACCACGCACATGTTTTCAACTTCTTTTGAGTAAATCATAAATGGAATATGGTTTTTTATGATGATTTCTTAACAGGATGCAAAAATACTCTTTTTTCCTTTTTTATAGAGCAGAACTTGTGTTATCTTTCATAAATTTGCGGATGAAAAAAACAAAAAGGAACAGCTATGAAAAGAAACATATTTTGCGTATTGTTTGCCGCATGCCTGATATCGACATTCGTCGTATCATGCGACCCTATGGAACCTGCCACCTACACTGAGAACTTTTTCCGTATAGCATCTGTCAAGTGTGTTGACGGCAAGGCATCCCTGGTGTTTGACTACACGCGTGAGAACTTCAACATCAGCAATTTCAAGGCCGAATCGGACCTCCAGGACTTTAAACTGAAGAACGGAGACCGTATCATAGCCCAACTGCAGCTTTATGCAGTAGGCAACATAGCCAACAACAAGATTACACTGGTGGAAGCCACAAAGTTCCCCATTGACAAACTGGATGAATCCAAGCCTGCCGATACACTCAATCATGATTACCGCTTTAACATGCTGACTCTGATTGACGCCCAGTATCCCAATGTCTGGGGTCAGGGACATCTGGTTAATGTAGCACCAGTCTACTACGTTCCAAGCTCTGATTGCAAGGCCGAATTCCATCTGTATCCCCTTGATGTAAGACATGACACGCTGATTATGCGTCTCTACTCATACATACCTGAGAATGACCTGTCACTCCGCGGATTTGCCAGCCCGGTACAGTCTTTGCTCTGCTATGACATCTCCTCTCTGAGAGATTCAGTGGCCGATGCCGACGAGAACAATCACCGCAAGGAACTGCTCAATAAGCTTACCGCACTCAACCGCGATACAATCATGGTACGCATATGCCAGCCCGACACTCTGTGCGGAATGCTTGACACCATATACTACGAACGCTACGTGAATGCATCGGTATCAACCAGTATCCCCTTTGATTTCTAAGCTCAGCCAATGGCCAAGCACACCGCGTCCAAGAACGTAAACATAAAGAACAAACGGGCCACTTTTGACTACGAGTTGCTCGACACCTGGACGGCAGGCATTGTACTCACCGGAACCGAGATCAAATCCATCCGTGACTCAAAAGCCAGCCTGGCCGACTCCTATTGTACCTTCATTAACGGTGAGCTGTGGGTAAAGAACATGCATGTGGCCCAGTACTTCTACGGATCTTACAACAATCACGACGCCAAGCGTGACCGTAAATTGCTGCTCACCAAGAAAGAGCTGCGCAAACTGGCAGCCGAAAGCAAGAATCCGGGCTTTACAATCATCCCCACCCGCCTTTTCATAGGCGACAAAGGGCTGGCAAAACTCGTCATCGCGCTTGCCAAGGGTAAGCACGAGTTTGACAAACGCCAGTCAATAAAGGAAAACGAAGATAAACGCGAAATGGCTCGCGCCTTCAAGATTTAGCGTTTCGAGGCGAGCATCACGGCGTGTACAGCCTGGAGCCAACCCTGACGGTTGCGGATACGCTCATCGGGCTTCATATCAGGAATACAGATTTCACTGATCTTTCGTACCTCCTTAATCTCCTGTACCGAGGTATAGATACCGCATGCGCAGCAGTTAAGTATAGCCGATCCCAGACCCGATGCCTCCTCAAGTCCCAATCTCTTAACCGGGAAGCCCAGGATATCGGCCTGGAACTGCATCAGGAAATCATTCTTGGCAGACTCGCCGTCAATGCAGAGCTCACGCAGAGGCGTTGTCAGATCACGCATGGCCAGTTCAACCACATCGGCCACCTGATAAGCGATTGATTCCAGAGCAGCCCTTACCACATGAGCACGCGTTGCCTGCATGGTAAGACCCGTTATCATAGCCTTGGCTTCGGGGACCCACCAGGGCGAGCCAAGTCCGTTGAATGCCGGTACAAAATAGACGCCGGCGTTATTGGGTACGCTCTGGGCCAGAGCCTGAGTATCATCATTTGAGTCAACAAGACGAAGATTGTCGGTAATCCAATCCAATACCGCTCCCGATGAATGTACATGGCCTTCGACCACATAGTATGTATGGTCAAACATGGAGTAACCTACCGAGCAGACCATTCCGTTGGGGGCTGCCACAGGCTTCTCACCCACGTTGAACATCACTGATGAGCCCGTTCCGTAAGTGGTCTTACCCTCACCCGGCTCAAAGCAGAGCTGGCCTACCAGGGCTCCGTGCGAATTTCCAAGTACGCCTGCAATCTGCACCGGCTTGGGCAGGAAACCCTCCACATCGGTCTCACCGAAAACGCTGTCCGATGGCTTTGTCTCAGGCAGCATCTGAGCAGGAATGGTGAATACACGCAGGATATCGGGATCCCACTCCAGGTCATTGATATTGAAGAGCAGGGTCCGCGATGCATTGGAGTAATCGGTCACATGCTCCTTGCCGCCCGTGAGCTTCCAGATAAGCCATGTATCGATGGTTCCCATAAGAATATCACCCTTCTCGGCACGCTCCCTTACGCTTGGTATATTGTCCAGAATCCATTTCACGCCGCTACCGGAGAAGTATGTATCGGGAATCAGTCCTGTACGCTCCTTAATGGTGGCCTCGTAACCCTTGTCAATCAGCTCCTGGCAGAATGCGGCACCACGGCGGCACTGCCACATCACAGCGGGATAGACAGGCTTACCGGTCTTCTTGTCCCACAACACTACCGTCTCGCGCTGGTTTACCATCGAGATGGAGAATGTGGCATCGACCTCTTTTGGAAGATCAAGCTGCTTTATTGCGGCAACGGTATTGGCGTAAATCTCCTCGGCATCGGCCTCCACCCAGTCTTCACGCGGGTGATTTACCTTGTGAGGGATTATCTTGTGGTCAATCAGATTCAGTTTCTCATCGAACAGCAGCGCCTTTGATGATGATGTGCGCTGGTCAATCGTTATTATATATCTCATTACTTGTTGATTTCAAATTATTACCTGCTGTTTTCGGCCAGTTTTTCATAAGCCCGGAACAACAGATCCCGTTCCTTGTATTCCTTATATTTGCTGGTTACAAGCCGTACATAATTCAATGTCTCCGTTGCATCAAACTGGCCGTACTGGCAAACGCTGTCATTATAGACCTCCGGATCGGAAAGAGATGCCAACACCGGAGCCAGACTGTTCCAGTTATATCGGTTTATACCTTTCTTGCGGGCTATGCGCATGGCATCGAAAATGTGGTTCGAGCCGCCGTTGTAACTGCCCAGTATGTAGTTTATTCTCTCCTTGTCATTTATGAATCCGAACAGCTTGCTCAGATCATCCATGTAACGTACAGCAACCCTGACATCAAGCTCCACGTTCTGAGCCAATGTATCCGGAGCTCCCATTTTGGCCAGCGTATGACGGTAAGTGGCAGGCATTATCTGCATCAGCCCCTGAGCGCCACGATGCGAACGGGCCGATGTATCAAATTTTGACTCCACATATGCAATGGCAGCCAGCATCTTCCAGTCACACACGCTGTCAGCGTACAGACGGAAAAGCGAATCAAATGGGGATATGTAAAGATATTGCTCTTGCTTGGGAGCTACCACTACCTCCTCCTCTATCGGTTCAGACGGATTTGAGCATCGCGATCTGGTGAGGAACAGAGTCAATATCAGGGCCGCAGTAAGAAGCAGGACCAACAGCTTCCTGATATTCATTTCCGGCCCGTTGTATTTTGTTTCAACCATTGCAAACGTCGCGTTATCAAGCGACTCAAGTTAAATATCGGGACAAAGTTACACCTTTTTTATAAGGTGGCAAAATCAGAACATCTGCATAGGCATGCATAAAAAACGCTGTTTGGCTTGCATAATACAAAAAAGGAGCATACCTTTGCAGACGAAATGAAAAGTTATACAGTATCATATCACCATCATCATACCTGCAGATCCTGATCGGTAGGCTATAATTGGTGTATAAATATACAAGAGGCTTGCCGGTTAACGGTGAGCCTCTTTTTAATTACAAGAATTAAAACACTTTACAATATGTTACGAATTGCAGTACAGTCAAAAGGTCGCTTATACGACGAGACAATGGAGTTGCTTCAGGAGTCAGGCATCAGCCTGGGAGTATCCAAGAGAACACTTTTGGTCCAGGCCGGAAACTTCCCGGTCGAGGTCCTGTTCCTTCGTGATGATGACATACCCCAGTCTGTAGCCGGCGGTGTAGCCGATGTAGGCATAGTTGGAGAGAACGAGTTCGTGGAGCGCGCCGAGAAGGCCGATGTGATCAAGCGTCTTGGATTCAGCCGCTGCCGCCTGTCACTGGCCATCCCCAAAGCCATTGATTACAAAGGTCTTGAGTGGTTCAACGGCAAGAAGATTGCAACCTCCTACCCCGGAATCCTCAAATCATTCCTCAAGGAGAAAGGAATCAAGGCCGATATCCACGTAATTACAGGTTCTGTAGAGATCGCTCCCGGTATAGGTCTGGCCGATGCAATATTCGACATAGTAAGCTCAGGCTCCACACTGGTCAGCAACAACCTGCGCGAGGTCGAGGTCGTAATGCAGTCAGAGGCCCTTCTGATTGGCAATCCCAAGATGGATGCCGATAAAAAAGCCATACTTGAGGAGCTGCTGTTCCGCTTCGATGCAGTCAAAGCCGCACAGGGCAAGAAATACATAATGATGAACGTACCCGATGACCGCATGAGCGAGGTTTTGGCCGAACTCCCCGGCATCAAGAGCCCCACAGTGATGCCTCTTGCAACCAAAGGCTGGAGCTCAGTTCACACCGTACTCGACGAGAAACGTTTCTGGGAAATCATAGGCAAACTCAAGGCCGCAGGCGCCGAGGGCATCCTGGTTCTCCCCATTGAAAAGATGATTCTATGAGCAAAATGATACAAAAGGGGTCAGACCCCAATTGTACCATTTTTCCAAAAAAGAAAGAAAATGAACATTGTAAAATATCCTGCAAAGTCTGACTGGAAGCAGTTGCTGAGCCGTCCTGCACTGAATGTTGAGGGTCTCTACGAGCGTGTACAGACCGTGCTTGACACCGTACGCAAAGGCGGTGACAAGGCGCTTAAGGACTACGAACTCCAGTTTGACAAGGTACAGCTTGACTCACTGGCCGTAAGCAAGGCTGAACTTGACGAGGCCGCCTCACTTGTACCCGCACAACTACGCAACGCCATTGACCGTGCCGCCGTGAACATACGCAAGTTCCACGAGTCACAATTGCCATCGCTGAGCAAAGTTGAGACCACACCGGGCGTAACCTGCTGGCAAAAGGCAGTACCTATCACCAAGGTTGGCCTCTACATTCCCGGCGGCACAGCACCCCTGTTCTCAACCGTACTGATGCTGGCCATCCCCGCCCGCACCGCAGGCTGCCAGGAGATAGTTCTCTGCACCCCTCCCGGACGTGACGGAAAGGTCAATCCAGCAATACTATACGCAGCACAGGTGGCAGGCGTGAACCGATTCTTCAAACTGGGTGGATCACAAGCCATCGCCGCTATGGCATACGGCACCGAGAGTGTACCCAAGGTATCCAAGATATTCGGTCCCGGCAACCCCTACGTTACCGCCGCCAAGCAGATAGTATCGCTCAAGGATGTTGCAATAGATATGCCCGCCGGCCCGTCGGAGGTTGAGGTCATAGCCGATGCAGGCGCAAACCCAGCGTTCGTTGCCGCTGACCTTCTTTCACAGGCCGAGCACGGACGTGACAGCCAAGTAATCCTGCTCACCACATCTAAAGAATTCATCGATAAGGTTCAGGCCGAGGTTGACCGTCAGGTCGCCCTGCTGCCCCGCAACGAGATTGCCGAGGCATCACTGCAGAACAGCCGCATGATACTGCTCCGCAACGATGACGAGATAATCGAGATGACCAATGAGTATGCCCCCGAGCACCTTATCATCCAGACTCAGAACGCCTCTGAACTTGCAGAACGCGTAGTCAACGCAGGCAGCGTGTTCATCGGCCCATGGTCACCCGAGAGTGCCGGCGATTATGCATCTGGCACCAACCACACCCTGCCCACAAGCGGTTATGCCAAAGCATATTCCGGTGTAAACATTGACAGTTTCATGCGCAAGATAACATTCCAGGAACTCACAAAAGAAGGCCTAAAAACCCTTGGTCCGGTTATTGAGACCATGGCTGCCGGTGAGTATCTGGACGCCCACAAGAACGCAGTAACGATACGACTGAAAGAACTATGAAACCATTACAAGAACTTGTAAGACCCAATATCTGGAGCCTGAGCCCGTACACATCGGCCCGTGACGAGTACCAGGGCAAGGACGCAAAGGTGTTCCTGGATGCAAACGAGAACCCCTACAACGACCCGGTGAACCGCTACCCCGACCCGTTGCAGCGTGAACTCAAGCAGCGCATATCGGCCATCAAGGGCGTTCCTGCCGAGAGCATCTTCTTTGGCAACGGCAGCGACGAAGCCATTGACCTGATGTACCGCATATTCTGCACGCCGGGCAAGGACAACGCAGTTGCCATTGAGCCCACCTACGGCATGTACGGAGTCTGCGCCGATATCAACGACGTTGAGTACCGTCGCGTGCTCATGGATGAGAACTTCCAGCCCAGCGCCGACAAGATTCTGGCAGCAATTGACGCCAACACCAAGCTGGTGTTCTTCTGCACGCCCAACAACCCCAGCGGCAACAATATCGACCATAAAGTCATTGATAAGGTTCTGGACAGCTTTGACGGAATCGTAATTGTCGATGAGGCTTACATTGATTTTGCAGGCGTACCTTCATATCTTAAGCAACTGGCCGCCAGACCAAACCTGATTGTCCTCCAGACCTTCTCCAAGGCTTGGGGAATGGCTGGAATCCGTCTGGGAATGGCGTTCGCGCAGCCTGAGATCATAGGCATCATGAACAAGGTCAAGTATCCCTACAACATAAACCTGCTCACGCAGAAACGTGCCATGGAGGAGATCATGCAGTATGACCGCGTGCAAGGTTGGGTTGAGTCTATCCTTAAGGAGCGCACCCGCCTGATGGCAGCGTTCGCCAAGCTCAGTTGCTGCATCAAAGTCTATCCGTCCGATGCAAACTTCTTCCTGGCACGGGTAAAGGATGCCGCCGCCACCTACAATTACCTGGTTGACCAGGGCATAATAGTGCGTAACCGCAGTAAAATCGCCCTGTGCGGTAACAGCCTGCGCGTTACCATCGGCACCGTAATTGAGAACAACGCATTGCTTGAGGCATTGTCCAAATATTAATTACCTTTGTAGTATTCACATATACGCAGTATGAAGAAAAGGGTTCTATTCATTGACCGTGACGGAACAATCGTAGTTGAGCCGTCCGACGAGCAGCTTGACAGCTTTGAAAAGCTGGAGTTTGTACCGGGAGTATTCCGTGCACTCTCATTTCTGCGCAGCCACACCGACTTTGAGTTCGTGATGGCCAGCAACCAGGACGGTCTGGGCACCCCGTCATACCCCGAAAAGGACTTCTACCCCACCCACGACTTCATACTGAACACCCTTAAAGGTGAGGGCGTGGAGTTTGACGACATCCTCATTGACCGCCACTTCCCGCAAGACAACGCGCCCACCCGCAAGCCCGGCACCGGTATGTTTGGCAAGTATATGACTGGTGAGTACGACCTGGCCAACAGTTACGTGATTGGCGACCGCATCACAGACATTAAGCTGGCAAAAAATCTGGGCTGCCGAGCTATCCTGCTGCAGGATAAAGTCGGAGCATTGGAGGATTACGTCTATTGCTCTTTTAACAGCCGCGACTGGTGGAAGGTTGCCGAATTCATATTTGCCGGCGAGCGCCGTGCATCGGCCCACAGAGCAACTAAAGAGACTGACATTCTGGTAGAACTGAACGTAGACGGCACCGGCAAGTGCGACATCAGCACCGGTCTTGGATTCTTTGACCACATGCTTGAACAGATAGGCCGTCACGGAGGCATGGACCTGACCATCAAGGTAAAAGGTGACCTCAATGTTGACGAGCACCACACAATAGAAGATACAGGAATCGTGCTTGGAGAGTGCATCCGCAAGGCACTGGGTGATAAGCGTGGCATTGAGCGCTACGGCTACGCCCTGCCCATGGACGACTGCATGGCTCAGGTAGTACTTGACTTTGGAGGCCGCAGCTGGCTCGTCTGGGACGCCGAATTCAAACGTGAAAAGGTTGGCGATATGCCCACCGAGATGTTCCTGCACTTCTTCAAGTCACTCAGCGACGCCGCCGCAATGAACCTGAACATCCAGGCCCAGGGCGACAATGAGCACCACAAAATCGAGGCAATCTTCAAGGCCTTTGCCCGCGCTCTCAAAGCCGCTGTCCGCCGCGACATCTGGAACTATACACTCCCCTCTTCAAAGGGAGTCCTTTGACCCAATAGGGACAGTCCCCCTGTGCCATTTTCGCAAAAATGGCACAGGGGGACTGTCCCTATTGGGTCAATTGCGGATGAGGCCGGTGCGGTAGGCTTGCAGGAGAGCTTTGAGGTCCTCGACGCGAGCCATAAGGCGCTTGCCCTTGTCGGTGTCCCGCACCAGGATCTGCTGGTCTGAATACTCTACCACCTGCGTGGCGGCAATCACATCCATACCTTCGGCAACAGATTTTTGGATTGACTCAAACGGATGGTGACGTACCAGACGCATTCCGTGTGAGTTGTAAATCAGGGTGTATCCGGCTATTCCGGTCTTCTGATGATAGACCTTTGAGAATCCGCCGTCAATCACCAGCAATCGGCCATCGGCCTTGATAGGACTCTCACCGCTGGACTCCTTAACGGGAATGTGGCCGTTGATTATGTGGGCATGCTCCAACTCGGTTATGCCGAATTCACGCAATATCATCTCACAGATTTCGCGGCGGTTCTTGAGGCGGTAATAGTTGCCCTTTTCCTCAAAATGGGTCTCTTTCTCAGCCAGGAAATAGCGCTCAAAAGTGGCCATGCATTTCTTGTCAAACGGAGGCGACACAGGTCCGCACCAGAGATACCAGAACAGGTCCTGACCATACTGTTTCAATGGGTCGTCATCGGATGCATAATACGCGGTACGGACGTATTTATCAATCGTGTCAAACAGCTCACGGCCTTTATAATCAATACCTTGGATATTCATTGAAGCCAGCGTTCCGTCATCATTAAGCGGCACGCTGCCGTGATACAGCAGATTGTTGTTGTGCACCAGATAGAGCGACCCGTGCGTAAACAGGCAGTCCACGTGGCGGGCCAGAGCCTTGCTGTTGGTAAAGCTGTGCACCAGACGGTCTATCACGTTCTGTTCGGCCGGTGTAAGCTTATAGGGATCTGACGGGTCAACGGTTGGGAAGTTGGTATCAAGCAACTTATAATCCTTGCCGCCGATGTTTATCACTCCGCGCTTAAAGTCAACCTTGTCCAGCAGATTTCGGTGCTCCATATGGAACTCCGGGTGGCGGGCAATCACCGATGCCTCAATCTTGAACTGGATTATGGCGATAGCCTTGTGCATCTGTGACAGCAGGTCCATCTGCGGGAGGTCCTCTACGGGTGTATCATCGGTCTTGACGGGAATGAACAGCGTGCAGGGGTCATCGGCATAAGTCTGCATGGCGAATGTGGCCAGCGGCAGCAGGTTGATGCCGTATCCGTCCTCAAGGGTGGTCATAGCCGCGTATTTGAGGCTGTTACGTACCACATTGGCTACGCAGGCGGCACTGCCCGTGGCGGCACCCATCCAAACTACGTCGTGGTTGCCCCACTGGATATCAAAATCGCGGTAGTTGCAGAGCATATCCATGATGCGGTGAGCACCAGGCCCACGGTCGTAGATATCGCCAATTATATGAAGCTGGTCAATCACCAGGTCGCGTGTGACATCGGCAATGGCCGTAATGAAATGACTTGCACGACCGGTAGAAACGATTGTGTCAACGATTGCCTTCAGGTAATTGTGCTTTGAGAGGAACGTGCCGCGAGTCTCGTGCATGAGTTCCTCAATGATGTAGGCATAGTCCTTGGGCAGGGCCTTGCGAACCTTGGAGCGGGTATAACGGGACGATACGCGGGTAAGCACCGCAATCATCTGCATCAGAGTGACCTTGTACCACTCGTCAAGGTTATCATTCTCCTGCTTGAGCACGCGGAGCTTAGCTTCGGGATAACTTATCAGAGCACTCAGACTGCGCTTATCGTCCACGCTCAGCTCGTCACCGAATACAGCGTCAATCTTCTGCTGGATAACGCCCGATGCCGACCGCAACACGTAGTCAAACGCATCGTACTCGCCGTGGATATCGGTCACGAAATGCTCAGTTCCCTTGGGCAGGTTAAGGATTGCCTCAAGGTTTATTATCTCGGTCGATGCAGCCGCGATTGACGGAAAGCTCTTGGCCAGCAACTGCAGATATTCAATGCTTCGCTCCATATTTTATGTTATTTATTCCGATGGAATAAAGTTCATACTATAAAAAAGACTGACTCTCCACTTTGACCCCTCGTCATATATATTCACCGAATAGAATTGTCCGGCCTGCGAATAATTGTATTCATCACCATTCTTTTGCAAGATAATCCCCATGTTTCCGTAATCGTTCAAAATAGCGTTTTTTGTGGCTGTTATATCAGGAAGTATGGTTTTATCAATATCGAAATCATAACTCAAATACCGGAATTGATAGCCATCTAATATATATAAGTTTTTGAAATACAAGTCCTGATATTTAACATTGATACAAACAGAATTGCTGTCTCTGTCTAACGTAAAAAAACCGCCACTACCCCATGAGGCATAGTTGACGTTATAATCCTGCTCAACTTTTTGTGTAATTGATTCTAAAGATGCAGTCTTCGGGTCCAAATTATAAATACCCAGTAGCTTGTCATGAAGTCCTGTAAGAGTAACACTCTGATATCTAGCCGACTGTTCTTTAAAATCTTCTATACTTCTCCGAATATCGTCGGTCAACAATGAGAACGTATTGGTTCCATTATCAGGCCAGTCATTGAATATGAGAAACTTGTCCTTATAAATCGTCGCTTCGGCCGTCTCCGTTTTTTTATCGGCCCACTTAAATGTCAATGTTCCGTCTTTATAAGCATGAGTGAACGATTTGTCCGTAATTCTCAGTTTTCCGTTATACGGTTTGTCATATTTCACATAACGGCCTGTACTATCCATGAATGAAACCATACAATATATTTCACTTGGCCCTGAGGTAAAATGACGATACCAGCTACCGGTAATGGCGCTTATTTGCGGCTTGTTTTCCTTATACGGATCCTTGTAATCGGAATCTATCTTTTCGTAGCGTTTCCCGTCAAAAATCAATGCTTTGTCCGATATTCCTATTTTGACCTCGTGGCCCTCGGCATCATTGGTAATCAGGTAGTTACCATCACGTTGGTACACAACGTAATATGCGGCCGATGCATATACGGACATCGGGCCGGTCAGTGAATTGCCGTTCAAATCATACACCTTTGTACCTACGCCTTTGCCTGCCTTATAAATATCTCCGTACTCATACACCACAAGCGTATTATCATCTATCACGTTGATAAAATTGATATTGGGGATATTTATACACATGCGACCGTCAGTAGGTGCAAGTCTACCCCCTGCATCAAAGATGCTGAACGAACTGCTTGACATGTCCAGATCCGCAAAATCAAAATACCAGTATTCGGAAGTAAGGAGGCAATCGGTATACCAACCTAACAGTTCATTTCCTTTGTCATCCGAACCGTCATCCTTGTCACATGACACCGCAAACAATGCCGTTAACCCTAACAGCATCATTAGCTTCGATAATTTTAAAACCCGTTTCATAAGCAATGTCTTTATTTTTAAAACAATTGGGGGTAGGCCCCTTTTGCATCATTTTGGAATGTTGCGTAAAATTGCAAGGAGATGATCAAACACCATCGGGACGGTGGCAAGCTCCAGGCGCTCGGAGGGCGAGTGTACGCCGCGTAGGGTCGGGCCGATGGAGATCATGTCCAGATCAGGGTATGAGGTCAGGAACAGACCGCACTCCAGGCCGGCATGGATTGCCTTGACTTTGGGATCGTGATGAAACAGCTCCTTATATGTACGGACCGAAATATCCAGCAGCTCCGATTTGGGATTTGGAGCCCAGCCGGGATAGCCGTCGTTGCGTGACACCTTGGCGCCGGCCAGACGGAAACAAGCCGCCAGAGTCTCCTGAACGGCATATTTACCCGATTCTACGCTGCTGCGCTGGCTTGCCAGCATGGTAACCTTGCCGTTTTCGGTGCGGATGCGGGCCAGGTTGGAGCTGGTCTCAACCAGTCCCGGCACATCCATGCTCATGGCATAAACGCCATTGAACACGGCAAACACCGAACGTATGATATTGCGTGCCACAGCCGGTTCAATGCAATTCTCCACCGGATCACAACTCTCCATAAAGAACTTAGCTTCGGTCTCCGTCACGTGGTATTCATCCTGTACCTCCGATGCAAACACGTTGAAGTCAACGCGTATCTTCTCGCGGTCTGCAAACGGAACGGCAATCACAGCAAGCGCATCACGCGGGATGGCATTATGCAGGTTTCCGCCGCTTATGGAGCAGAGCCGCAGGTCATACTTATCAATGGCACTGTTAAGGAAACGGGCCAGAATCTTGTTGGCATTGGCATAACCCTTATCAATATCATCGCCCGAATGACCGCCGTGGAATCGGTCCACACCTACCCGCAGGAAGAAATACCCTGCCGGAACAGGCTCTGACTTATAATCAAACTCAACGGATGTATTTATTCCTCCGGCACAGCCTATGAATATCTCACCCTCATCCTCGGAGTCCAGATTGATAAGCATCTTGCCGTTCATCATGCCGGGCTTGAGGTTCTCGGCACCGGTCAGACCGGTCTCCTCGGATACAGTAAACAGGCACTCCACAGGACCGTGCTCAATCTCCTTGCTGTCCAGCACTGCCAGAGCCATGGCGATACCCATGCCGTCATCGGCCCCAAGGGTAGTGCCGCGTGCCTTGAGCCACCCGTCCTCAACGTAGGTCTCGATAGGCTGTGTCATGAAATCGTGGTCCAGAGTGGCATCCTTCTCGCATACCATATCCTGATGCGCCTGAAGTATCACCGTCTGACAACCCTCATATCTGGGGCTGGCAGGCTTGCTTATCAGCACGTTACCAACTTCATCCTTGCGGGCGGCAAGACCACGTGCGGCAGCAAAATTCATCAGATACTCACCCATCTTCTCTTCACGGCCCGATGGACGCGGAATCTTGCATATCTCCAGGAATATGTCCATCACTCTCTTTGACCAGTCAATCTTTTCCATATGTGAAAAACTAATAAATCATAACAAATTCTTAACAACTCCAAAAATACATTATTCTTGGAATTAATTCAACTAAAATCCATAACTTCGCGCGACATATGTGGAAAACGTTTCTGACAGTTACGCTTCTGCTTCTGGCCGCTGTTGCCCTCTTATCGGTCAACATCCTGCTTAAGAAGAACGGCAAATTCCCCAATATTCACGTTGGGCGGAATCCGGCAATGAGGAAGCATAAAATAGGATGCGTTGAGTCACAGGATGCTGAGGCACAGAGAACCAATCCTCTGGCCGTAAGCGAAAAAAAATGAATTACTAAAAACAACATTTATATGAAATCAAAGTCCGTTTCAGCAGCAGTCCTTTCTGCAGCCATGATTTTTGGATTCACACAGTGCTCACAGCAGGCAACGAATGTTCCTCAGGAACAGGCTCCGGTAGCTGTATCAGGCCTTAAGATCGCTTACATCGATGTTGATTCTCTTCTGGCCAACTACGCATTCTATCAGGATCTCGCAGAGGAGATGACCCGTAAGGAGGAGAACTACCGTCTTGCCCTCACCGAGGAGAACAACAAGTTGCAGAAAGAGTACTCCGAACACCAGAGAAAGATTGCCAACGGTGTTTATTCATCGGCCGAGCGTGCTCAGTCCGAGGAGAACAGATTCCAGAAAAGAAACCAGGCTCTCATGGAAAAGAGCGATAAATACAGCCAGGAGCTTATGGCCGAGAGCAATGCCAACTCACAGAAGATCAGTGAGACCATTGATAACTACGTAAAGGAGTACAACAAGACTCACGGCTACAACCTCATCATAAGCAAGGCAAGCCTGTTGTTTGCCGATGACGCTCTCAACATCACTGCCGAGATTCTGGAGGGCCTCAACACCGCATACAACCAGACAGCAAAGTAAAAACAGAATAGCAAAAGCAAGAAAGGTGACAAAGGGGACGGTTCCCTTTGTCACCTTTTTTATTTATCTTTACAAAAAATATTCAGCTTATGAGAAACTTGAAGTATATCCTTGGTATGGCCGTACTGGCTTGCATACCATTTTCAGTGAGTGCTCAATTCATGTTCGGCGGTGGCGGTAACCGTGCAGCTCAGGACAGTCTGCGTAAGATTGCGGCGGCCGATTATGCCGATATGCTGGCAAAAGTAGGTGTAGGCCAACCCCGTGAGGGACGTCAGCCCAACAGTCAGGACGAGAGCAAACACCCCAACTATGATGAGCTCATAGCCAACCCCTACCCCTTCTACCCTGATCCTCTCGTGACCGAGAGCGGCAAGAAGGTAACCAGCGCAAAGATGTGGTACAAGACCCGTCGTCCCGAGATTGTAAAACTCTTTGAGGACAATGTCTACGGTCGTATTCCCGACAATGTTCCCGGCGTAAAATGGGAGGTGACAAATGAAGAGAAGAAAGACTTTGCAGGTACACCTGTAGTGGTCCGTACGCTTAAGGGAGTAGTCGATAATTCCAGTTATCCCGCAATTACGGTCGAGATATCCGCCAACGTGGTCTATCCCGAAGGAAAGCAGAACCTTCCCGTAATCATAGAGTTCGGATTCGGAGGCGGTGACCCCACCCGTACCCGCGGCAACAGCAAATCATGGCAGCAGATGGTCATTGAGCGCGGTTGGGCTGCAGCCAGCATCAACCCCTCATCCATCCAGGCCGATGCCGGATCAGGGCTTACCAACGGCATCATCGGACTCTGCAACAAGGGTGAGTTCCGCCAGCCCACCGACTGGGGTTCTCTCCGCGCATGGGGTTGGGGCCTGTCACGACTCATCGACTATTTTGAGACCGATAACACATTCGATGCGACCAAGTGTGCCATCGAGGGCGTATCACGTTACGGCAAGGCATCACTCGTAGCAATGGCATTCGAGGAGCGCATAGCTGCCGGCTTCATAGCCTCATCGGGCAAGGCCGGCGCAGCAGGATGGCGTCGTGACTGCGGTGAGAGCATCGGCAACATCGTTTCAAACGAGGAGTACCACTGGGTATGCGGTAACCTTATTAAATACGGCACTGACCCGCTCACAGAGAATGACCTGCCTGTAGACCAGCATGAACTCATTGCCCTGTGCGCTCCGCGCGCCTGCTTCATCTCAACCGGAAGCTGGAACGGCGACAAGTGGCAGGATGTGGTAGGCTCGTTCATATCGGCCTCAAAGGCATCGCCCGTTTATGAGTTGCTGGGTTACAAGGGCGTAGGTACAGACCTATTCCCGGGCATGGACAACGGCCTGATGGAGGGACGCCTGACCTACCGTCAGCACCACGGCGGCCACGAGGCAGGCCCCAACTGGCCCTACTTCCTGGACTTCTTTGATCGTGAGGTCGTCTCAAAATGAACAAAAGGGTGCCAAAGGGGACGGTTCTTTTTGGCACCCTTTTCAAAAAATGTGCCAAAAAGAACCGTCCCCTTTGGCACCTTTTTAACAAATAGCGATTATCTACGTCTTAATAGTAGAATTACTAAAAGATTAGAGCGATGAAAACAAGAGTGATGATGATTGCCATAGTAGCTGCAGCGCTTCTGCTTGGCACCGAGAGTATTCAGGCACAGTCCAGAGTAGTACGCAGAGACCGTACAGAACGTAGGGACGACCGATATATTGACCGCCAGGATCCACGCCGTGACCGCCGCGATGTACCGCCCGCTCCCGAACGTCCCCGCATCAAAGTGGTTGACAACGAGGTAATACGCTCTTTCGAACGTGAACGTTATGACTCCAACCGTCTCAAGATGGCCGATATGATATTCAGCACCGACGGATTCATGACCACAGCACAGATTACACGTGTATCAAACTACTTTGACTACGACAGCAACCGCATCAAGTTCCTCAAGAAGGCATATCGCAACTGCGTTGACAGGTACAACTACTATATGGTTCTGAGTTCACTTGACTACAACTCAAGCCGCGAGAATATAATCAAGTTCGTACTTGAAAATGAAGAAGAGATGATGCGCGACGGAGCACCACTACGCAAAGTCAGCAATGCCGAAATGAGTGACATCGTCAAGGCTCTCAAGAACGAGACCTATGATTCCACACGCAGCAAGCTTGCAAAGATGATCATTTGCGGAAATCTGTTCACCTCACGTCAGATAGCCGATATGGCCAAGACCTTCTCTTATGACAGCAACCGGGAGGATTTCCTGCTCTACGCATATCGCAACTGCACAGACCCGCAGAACTACGTAATAGCAGCCAATACGCTTCAGTACGCCTCAAACCGCAACGACCTGATGCGCAAGATCAGCCGGTGACATTGGGGACGGTTCTTTTTGGCACCTTATGATAAAAAAAGCGTCTGGAAATCCAGACGCTTTTTTATTGATTAGGGAACTTGTGTCAAAAGGTGCCAAAAAGAACCGTCCCCAATGACACCGTTTTACTTCTTGAAGTAATCCTCAAGAGCCTCCTCAAGCTCCTTGTCACGCAGGTTACGTCCTATAATCGTACCGTCTGCATCAATCAGGAAGGTACTGGGGATAGCAGTTATCGAATACTTGACAGCAGCCGAATTTACCATATCCTCACCGTTCCAAAGCTGCACCCAGTTCATGCTGTTGTCCTTTACAGCCTTGATCCACTCATCGGTACCATCATCAACCGATACGCTTACAATCTCGAATCCCTTTGACTTGAACTTCTTGTAAGCAGCCTTAAGGTTGGGAATTTCATTCAGGCAGGGAGTGCACCAGCTAGCCCAGAAATCCAACAATACGATCTTGTTCTTGCCGATATAATCAGACAGCTTTGCCTTACCCGTGAAAGCGTATTTCTTATCCAGGATAGAGGCCTCGAAATCAATATAAGGATGACCCAGACTGGTACTCAACTGAGCACTTATCATAGCTGTAAGCTGATTGAACATAATGTCACCGCCGAATGTGGGAGCAAGCTTCTCAAGCAGGTCCATAGTAACCTCCGGCTCAAACATACTGTAGTTCTCCATCAGCTGATTATAAGCGTAAAACTTACCGGCATTCTCCTCAATACTCTGGGCCAGGAGCGCTGTAAAACGGTCCTGCAGATCAGACATCTGAGCGTAGAACTCGCTGGCATCACCCTGAGATGCAAGAGTTATGCGGATACGGTCCTCTATCTCATCGTACTCATCATTGAATACCTCGGTATCATCATAGAACTTCTGGAAAGCATCGTTGTTGGGAGTACCTGCCAGATACTGGTTTCCGTTTTCAGCATCAATCAGAATCTCGGTATTTCCCCTTTCAAGATAGAATTGGCAACCTCTCATGGTCTCGCCCATATCAAAGGTAACCACAGCTACCTGAGCGGTATCGGTCTTACCCTTAAATGAGAACTTGCCGCCTTTGATTACTGTTGAATCCAACGAGGTCAGACCATCATACTCCAGTATACCCAGGATCATGGTAGTACCATCTTCAACACCTCTTATCTCACCCTTAATCCTGTAAGAATCCTTCCCACCGCACGAAGCCAGCAGAACGGTAGCCAAAGCAATGAATAATATCCTTTTCATAAATCTTTATTTGATCAAATATTGCGAGCTGATAGACTCGTTCGAAATGACGCGGCGGATAGTCTCGGCAAACATCTGGGCTACAGAAAGCTGCTTGAGTTTCTTGCAGGGGATTGAGTTGCGGTAAGGAATGCTGTTTGTGAACACAATCTCCTCAAGGCATGAGTTGTCAACGCGCACGGGAGCATCGCCCGACATCACGCAGTGTGAAGCAAGGGCACGTACCGACTTGGCACCGGCCTCCATCATCACATCACCGGCCTTGCAGATTGTACCTGCAGTATCAACGATATCATCCACAATAACCACGTTCTTGCCCTGTACATCACCGATGATACGGATATCATCCACCACGTTGGCACGGGTGCGTGTCTTCTGGCACAGAACCAGAGGTACATCCAGGAACTTGGCATATGCGCTGGCACGCTTACTGCCGCCTACATCAGGAGCAGCCATCACCAACTCATCAAGCTTAAGGCTCTGAATATAAGGCAGGAATACCATCGAAGCATACAGATGGTCCACCGGAACATCAAAGAAGCCCTGAATCTGGTCTGCATGCAGGTCCATGGTGATAAGACGGTCTATGCCTGCAACGCTCAGCATATCGGCCACCAGCTTGGCGCCGATAGATACACGCGGCTTGTCCTTACGGTCCTGACGTGCCCATCCAAAGTAAGGAACAACGGCATTCACTGACTTGGCCGATGCACGCTTAGCTGCGTCAACCATGAGCAGAAGCTCCATCAGATTGTCCGATGAGGGGAATGTGGACTGAACCAGGAAAACATCCCTACCGCGGATAGACTCCTCGTAAGATACTGCAAACTCGCCGTCTGCAAAATGAGCCACATTCATGTTGCCCAGAGGGCAGTTAAGGTAATCGCATATCTCTTTGGCCAGGTACATGGTGTTGGTACCGCAAAAGACCAGGAAAGAATTGCTTGAATCCATAAGGAAATGACTGTTGTTTAGTAAAATTTTACGCTGCAAAGTTACAAAAAATTAGGGTGCACTGCTGACCTGTGCACCCTAATTTATAATTATTTATCAACAGGTCGCCCGTATTGGAGCGACCTGTTTTATTACCACCTCTAATGCAGATTAGAAGTAGAAGTTCAGTGTAACGTTTGCACCGATATTACCTGTACCGACGGTAATCTGGTTGCTTGAAGGCGATATCAGTTCGGTCCATTCTTTCCTGGCTACATCAACAGTTGAGAAACCCTCAAAATCCTGATATTGAGCCTTGTCAAATGAAGCAAGTGCTGTAAAGTTCATCTCACCGCCTATAGACATTTTAGGAATGATGAAATATTCAACACCTACAAATGTTACGATACCGCCATGCAATGTAGCACCAAGGTTATAATCCTTAAGAAGACGGTTATAAGAGAAACCGTTCATAGCAGGAACAGTACCGCCGTTTGACTCTGTAGGAGCCTGGTTGATATCAGTGATAGCATTACCATAGGTATATTCGTCAACCGCATTGTTCATTGCAAACAATGCACCTACGCCATAAACGCCCTGAAGTCTGCTCTTGCCTACTCTCTTCTCGAGGCCGACCATCGCACTCATACCGGTATTGTTTGACAGGTATGTGTCAATAACCTTCTTCTGTGAGAATATATTCAAAGCATGTGCAGCGTCATCGGCAGCATACGTCTTTCTGTATGTGCGCTGATAAATAAGACCGATGTTAATTCTCAATGCTGTCTCTTTGTCAAAGAAATATTTTCCCGAAATAGACATCAGCGGAGCAATCTTACGGAACGGTGCGGTATTGACATCACCGCCGGAATATGCCTGACCGCCAAACTCTGCATAGTTGTTGGCAGGAGCGCCATTGAATAACTGACCGATATACTGTGTCATAGGTATGGCGCTGATAGATACAGCATAGTTACCCGTCTTAGGGGTATATTGTACCTCAGTCTCCTGAGATACAGCGGTTGCAGACACCAGGGTCAGAGCCGCCAAGAGTAATAACTTTAACTGTTTCATAATCAATGTTTGTCAGATAATAAAACAATTGTAATCATTACCAATACCAGGTGGTATTAAGGGCACCCTGATTATAAAGAAGTGTCATCATATCATCTAAATCTACAGCAGGATTGCCAATACCCTTCAATCCGGTCTTATCCTGAAGTTCGGGGTAAATGACAATATCACCGTAGTTAAGAGGAACGACATCATTGTTAACTGTAACGTTCAAGGTCTTATTTACAGACGGATAAAGAACTGAGCAGGTCTGGCTCTTCCACTGTGTATCGGCTATTACATAGTACCTTCCGACAAAGCTGTTGTCAAGCACAGGAGTGGTTGAAATCTTCAACATAGGCATGAATGTCATATCTTTCCAGTTATCGGGCAGATTAATAGTGAAAGAGAATTCACCATCCGCATTGGTCTTGATTCCGGTCTTGGTATAATCCATATAAGGATCGCCGTTATCATCCCATGTGGAAACCTTGCAGGTTATATCCCACCTGTTTTCATTAGCAACGTTCTTAACATCATAGTCTCCTCCATTCTTAACCCACTGCTGAACCAGAATCCTACCGTTAACGGTAACGGACTTTGACATCTTCTCGGTTACAGTAGCATCTGATGTAACATTGAAATCATAGGTCTTGACATCCTTGTTGGTCAAAGCCTTTACGATAGGACCAACGCCATTGCTATACAGAGCATCGGGTATTGAGACGATTGCACCGGCAGAATAAACCTTCTTCTCTGCATAGAAAGGAATAACGGATACCCTTACGTTTGTGGCGGCAAGGCCAAGCGGAAGAGTGTATGAGAACTTACCGTTTTCATCGACATCAGCAAGGAAAATCTGATCACCGGCTGAACCGGCAATATAATCGGCATTGCTGACCTCAATCTTAACCTGCTGTCCCTTGGCAGGAACAAAATTTTCCTCAAAGATTACGCCTTTGGAATCCTTGTAGGCGCCTGCATCATACTTTACAGTACCTACAACTGTGCCCTGCGGAAGAGCTTCATTCTTAAGATCGTTAGAGCTGAACTCTGACTGCTCTTGTTTTTCGCAGCCCACCAACATGATGGCAGCCGCAGCAATTAAAAAACACTTTCTCATTTCAAACATTTTAAATAGTTAGTTATAAATGAATCAATAAAACCACTTCACGTAGCAGAAATCCTGACGGTGAGGCAGGTCCGCATTCTTGGGATACATACGGTATGCAACCTTAAACGTGCCGGCGAAATCATTCTTCACCTGACCATGGAAAGTATAGAGGTTACCCTCGCGCTTGACAAGCTCCAGCGGAACTACCTTCTGCAGCTTCTCTGCGCCATCGGCATCATAGCCCATAACGACCATCTCAACGCCTATGGCATCGTCCAGGCCCTTCTCGTCAATGACATACTCCATATCATAGCTCTTACCGGTCTCAAACTGACCCTGCATGATGGTATCGGTCTTACTGCAGCTTACCACCTCAATGGCATCCCAGCGCTGTGCCACAACCTCCTTCCAGGCTGCAATCTCCTTGGCCTTGGCAAAGTCATTGGCCTGAAGCATATGTGAGCGCTCGGCCATCTTGCAGTAGAACTTGCTGAAGTAGTCATCCAGCTGACGCTTCATAGTATAATGCGGAGCAATCTGTGCGATTGAGTTCTTCATTGTCGATACCCAACCCTCGGATATACCCTCGGCGTTCTTATTGTAATAGAGCGGCAGAATCTCATTCTCCAGGATGCTGTAGATTGTAGCGGCATCCAGCTGATCCTGATAAGTCTGATTGCTATAGGTACGCTTATCGGTCAAGGCCCAACCGGCACCCTCGCGATAACCCTCGTACCACCAACCGTCAAGCACTGAGAAGTTAACCACACCGTTCATCAAGGCCTTTTCGCCCGATGTGCCCGATGCCTCCAGCGGACGTGTAGGAGTATTGAGCCAGATATCTACGCCCGATACAAGACGGCGAGCCAGGTGCATGTCATAGTTCTCAAGGAATATGATCTTGCCCAGGAACTCCGGACGGCGGCTGATGTCGATAATCTGCTTGATCAGTCCCTGACCTGCTCCGTCATGCGGGTGAGCCTTACCGGTAAAGAAGAACTGAACCGGATAGTCGGGGTTGTTCACGATCTTGGCCAGACGGTCCAGGTCGGTAAAGAGCAGATGTGCACGCTTGTATGTTGCAAAACGACGGCCGAAACCTATTGTCAGGGCATTGGGGTTGATCTTTTCCATCAGTGACATAATACGCGAAGGATCACCCTGATTCTTGAGCCAGCTGTCCTTGAACTGCTCACGGATAAAGTCTATAAGCTGCTTCTTAAGGTCATTATGGAGATCCCATACAACCTTATCGGGCACCTTGTAAATATCCTCCCACAGCTTCTCATTTGACTGGTCATGGAGGAAATTCTTATCGAAATACTTGGCATAGAGTGCCTGCCACTCCTTCGATGCCCATGTAGGCATATGAACGCCGTTGGTCACGTAACCAACGTGGCTCTCCTCGGGGTAATAGCCCTTCCAGATACCGGCGAACATCTTCTTTGAAACCTCACCGTGGAGCCAGCTTACGCCGTTAACCTCCTGGCAGGTATTGCATGCAAATGTAGACATGCAGAAACGCTCTCCGGGATCACCGGGATTGGTTCGACCCATATCCATAAGCTCGCCCCAGCTTATTCCAAGCTGCTGTGCGTAACCGCTCATGTACTTGCCGAACAGGCCCTCGTCAAAGTAGTCATGACCTGCGGGAACCGGAGTATGAACTGTATAGAGTGACGATGCACGAACCACCTCCATTGCCTGATTGAACGTGAGACCCTGCTTAACGTACTGAGTCAGACGATACAGGTTGCACAGGGCCGCATGACCCTCATTGCAGTGGTAGATATCCTTCTTGATGCCCAGAGCCTCAAGAGTGAGCATACCGCCTATACCCAGCAGGATTTCCTGCTTAAGTCGGTTCTCCCAATCACCACCGTAAAGCTGAGATGTAATGGGACGGTCATAATCGCTGTTCATGTCGATATCGGTATCCATCAGGTAAAGAGGCACACGACCTACATTTACTCTCCAGATAGCGGCATAAACGGTGTAGTTGATATAAGGAACGGCAATTGTCAAAGGCTGTCCCTGCTTGTCATAGACGCGCTCCAGAGGCAGAGTGTTGAAATCCTGCGGCTCATAGTTGGCTATCTGCTGACCATCCATAGAGAGGGTCTGTGTAAAGTAACCGTGACGGTACAGGAAACCTACACCGCACATATCCACGTTGCTGTCGCTGGCCTCTTTCATGTAGTCACCGGCAAGTACGCCCAGACCACCTGAATAGATCTTGAGCACGTGGGTCAGACCGTACTCCATGCAGAAGTATGCAACCGACGGACGGTTCTGATCAGGTTTAACGTCTATATATTTGCGGAATTTGTCATATATGGCATTCATCTTGTCCAGGAAGATCTGGTCCTTGGACAGTTCCTCCAGCTTGTCATAGCCCAAGCTCTGGAGCATCATGATAGGATTGTGGCGAACCTTTGTCCACAACTCCGGGTCAATCTCCTTGAAGAGGGCCTTAGCGTCCTCGTTCCATACCCACCAAATGTTGTGAGCCACTTCGTCAAGTTTCTGCAAAGCCTCTGGTACACTTGATTTTACATAAAAATCACGCCATGAGGGCTGATTTGAATTGCTTGCTTTAATTTTCATATGTCGTTTTTCAAAAAAGGTTCATTTTCAAAAGTGATACAATTGGGGTCTGTCCCCTTTTGCATCTTTTTTCCAGGTTTTGTTCAGCGCAAAACTGTAAGCCTCAAGATAATACTTGATGAAATGCTTCCAGAGAGCCTTCTGGGCAATCTTTCCGGCTTTTTCGCGAACAGCATCACGTTCAGCGGCGCTCATCACCACCCACTTCTCAATCTGCGCGCTGATATCGGCCGATGCCTCATTCCAGTTGCTATCGGTCCGATGAACGACTTTGACTCCGTCCTCGAGCTGAGCATTGTGCTTGAGCAGAGTGTTCACCCACAGTCCGAAACCTGCCAGGTCCGATGTAATGGTAGGAACCTTGAATGCCGCACTCTCAAGCGGAGTGTAGCCCCACGGCTCGTAGTATGATGGGAACACAGCCAGGTCTTGACCGATAAGCAGGTCGTAGTATGTCTTGTTGAATATGCCGTCATTTCCGTCAAGATAGCACGGTACGAACAGCACCTTGATATTATCCTCAGGGGCGTTGCGGAATCCCATAGCCTGCAGAGTGCAGATTACACGGTCCTCGCCCATATTGTGCAGCCAATGTGTAGTTAACGGCATCTGCAGCGGCGTTTTGGCTGCATCTGTTCCGTTTACGCGATCCTGCAGGTCACGACGCGGCTCCATCACCCATGCCGGCACGTTTATCAGCGCCAGGATATGGGCATCGGCCGTCTTATGACCGTCACGCAGAGAGCGCATCGACTCCAGGAACAGGTCGATTCCCTTGTTACGGAACTCATATCGGCCTCCTGTTGCCAGTATCACGGTCTCATCGCCCCACTCCGTTCCAAACAGCTTGTTTGCAACCGACAGGATGGTGCGACGTGCCTCACAGCGGGCAGTATCAAACTTATCGGGAGCCGGCAGGAAACCGTCCTCAAAACCGTTCACGGTCACCACATCAGGAGTACGCTCCAACAGCTGGGTACACTCACGGGCGGTGATATCGCTCACCGTAGTAAAGCAATCCACCTGATGCGCAGTCTGCTTCTCAACGGAGTGTTTGGACTCCATGTTGAGCTCCTGAGCCATCTGGTCACCGTTATAACCTTCAAAGAACTCATACAGCGCCTTGCCGTTACCGCATATGGATCGGCCAATAGACGTAGCGTGAGTAGTGAATACGGTTGATATCTGCGGAATAAAGTATTTCAGGAAGAGAGCGCCAAGACCGGTCATCCACTCGTGAGCGTGATAGACGACAGTGTCATTGGCACTTATATTGAAGTTGTAGAAACTCTTGACAGCCATCGCAGCGGCGTATGAGAACATCGAAGACTCGTCATAATCGCCGTATGCATGCATCGAATCAACCTTGAAAAGCTCCCAGGCACGACTGTAGATGTTGTTTTTCATCGTGTAGAGCGTCATGAAATCAACCAGGAACACAATGGGGCGTCCCGGTACATTCCAATAGCCTACCCTGACTTTCAGACCGTCAGTTTCACGTGCATAGTCCTTCCAGATTGCGTAAAGTGATTTGTCTTCTATAAACAGCGGATTCTTCTTGCCCTCCCAAACATCGGGGCCAACATAGATGAGCGTAGCGCCACTCTCCTCCTTGAGCGTCTTAGCCTGGGTGGAGAGTACAGTATAGATGCCCCCAATCTTGTTGCAGACCTCCCAGCTCACGGAGAAAATAAAATCCGGCCTTCTGTTGGTACTATCCATAATCCTTTTTATCAGATTTTCAAGCCGCAAAGTTACGAATTTATCATATCAAAGAATGCGTAAATCACATTTGTTTTTCTAAATTTGCAACACAAACAAAAATAAAATCCTATGGAAACAAATGATGCCTTGGTTGCTATTTTAAAGAAAAGTCATGCTCAAGCAATGGCTGGAGACACTGTTACTATGAATCAAGTAAAATCCTACATGAAAAACAAGATTAATGAGCTTACAAATCCAGTGGACGCATATTGCGTTACAGAGTCTATCTGAAGTTTCTGATTATACATTTTTTGAGTTTGGCAAACGCCAGTTGAGAAAGTTGTCCAATCGGATCAACTCCACAACTCGTCATATCTCTTTTTTTCCGCTATTAGGAAAACACGAAAAGAAATTATCCCAACAAATAGGTGTTGAGTATCACAGCATTGTGATTATCAAGGAGATAAAGCTGTATTATACCATCAGCAATAATATTCTCTTTGTGGAATATATAAAGAACACAAAGATGGATGATACAACAATGCTCGATAAAATAAACAGCGTTAGCTGATGACGCCGGAGCCCAGCATCTCGTCGTCTGGAGCATACCAGACGGCGAACTGGCCGGGGGTGATGCCGCGCTGAGGCTCGTCAAAGAGAATATACAGAGCCTGTGAGCGCTGAATGAGCCAGGCGTTCTGCAGGGGCTGGCGGTAGCGGATACGAACGCGGTAACGGCGCACCTCGCCCACCTGCATCTCCAGATCCGGACGTATCCAATGTATTTCATTACGGCCGATGCACAAAACGCTGCGTGAAAGACCGGGATGAGTATGCCCCTCACCCGCATAGACCGTATTGCTCTCAATATCAGTTGCAATCACGAACAGCGAATCATCATGCCCGCCCACATTCAGGCCGTGACGCTGCCCTATGGTAAAGAACTGGGCACCATCGTGCGTGCCGATGATCTTACCCCAGGGATTTGCCTTGAAACGCGTTTTCTTGACGTGTTTACGGCCCGACCTGTATGTCTCGGTTATGAATTTGATAGAGTCGTAACGGTATGGTGTGGCCAGGCGCTCCAAAACATCGTCAGAGAGTTGTGCAATCTTTGCGGAATCGTAATTGTTTGAGCTGAGCGTATCAGTGCACTTATCCTCGCTGATATAGCCCGTAACCATATTTGCAGGCTTGCCATCGGCCGTGAGGCCTGAAAGCGTCTCCTGCTGAAATCTGTAATGCGGATTGTTCGTGTAGAATTCGGGATACACCTCCACAATGTTACCCTCAACACTCTTGAGTTTCTGCTTAAGGAACTCCGGCAGATCCACCTTACCCACAAAACAGATACCCTGCGAATCCTTCTTGGTGGCCGATGGTAACGCGGCATCGGCGGCAATCTTACGGACTTGGGATTTGAGCAGATGACCTATCGGGAACATTGCCCTTGAAAGCTGCTCCTGATTAAGTTGGCAGAGGAAATAACTTTGGTCCTTACCCGGATCCACGCCCTCGAATATGCGGTACATGGTGCTGCCGTCATCGGCCTTGAACTCCTCCTTACGGCAGTAGTGACCGGTAGCGACCATATCGGCCCCAAGCTTTAGTGCTGCATCAAGGAATGCGTCGAACTTGATCTCGCGGTTGCAAAGTACATCGGGATTGGGGGTTCGACCCTGTTCATACTCGCTGAACATATAGTCAACCACACGCTTGCGATACTCGTCGCTCAGGTCCACAAAATGGAACGGGATGCCAATCTTCTTGGCCACCATCTCGGCCACCAGGCGGTCCTCCTCCCACTCGCAGTCACCGTGAAGCGTGCCCTCGGTATCGTGCCAGTTCTGCATGAACATGGCAAAGACGTCATAGCCCTGCTGCTTAAGCAACAAGGCCGCTACGCTGGAGTCCACTCCTCCCGATAACCCTACACACACTTTCATACTGCAAAAATAGGAATTTTGCTCCACATGCAAAAAGGCCGCCCTCGGCGACCTTTTTGCATGTGGAGCATACGAGAACAATTTTCTGGAAACTATAGGAATAAAAAATGGGGTTAAGTTGTTGATATTGATAGAAATCCACAAAAACGTATTCCGAGCGTTTCCGAGCGATTAGGAAATTATTAGTACCATATTAGTACCACGTTCCGATAGTTTTTGTATCTTTGCTGATGGTACAAAACAACAAAAATTATGGCAGTAACGTTTAAATTGGGGCGTCCCCTCAAGGATGGGAGCACCCAGATAATTGTCCGGGTTCAGGGCAAATATCCAGTCTTAAACATTAAACAAGGTACGGGTCTTTACATCGCTCCCAATATTTGGAATAGAAGGAACGATGAGACTTATATGTCCAAGTATCGCAAGAATGACGATGTGATGGACATCATCAAGCTTACCGCTGAAATCAGGCGTAAGCTCCAGGCGATGTATGACGCTGGTGAAACTCTGAATCCTGAAATTGTCAAGAAGGTCGTCACCGACATCACGAACCGTGAGCAGAGGAAGCAGATAGAGGAAGAGGAGAAAAAGAAGCGCGAAGAGGAGGAACGCGCAAACCGCGTTACCTTTGACAAATTCATCGACAAATTTATTGAGGAGGCCAGGGATGGTACGAGGATGAATGTTCACGGCAAGCGTTATGCAGCCTACTCCATTACCAACATCCAGCAGTCCATCGATAAGTTCCATGCCTTTGAGAAGGATAAGGGACGGGAATATGACTTTGATGACATCAACATGGATTTCTTCTATCAGTTCCAGGAATACCTTACCAACCTTGGCAAGGCCCAGAATACTGTGGGGAAGTTCATCAACTGGATCAAGACTCTGATGGCCTTTGCTGATGTTGAGGGCCTGCATACCAATCCGGCTTACCGCGACAAGAGATTTAGGGGAACGAGGACTGAGGTGGATTCCATCTATCTGACCAAGGAGGACCTGGATAAGATTCGCAAGGCGGACCTTAGTAAAATGCCGGAGTGCTACTCTCTGGCGCGTGACAAATTCCTGATTGGCATTTGGACAGCGCAGCGTGTGAGCGACTACAACAATATCAGGAAGGAGGACATAAAGACTCTGAAGCAGCAGCGCATCGAGGAGAGAGTTGTTGGTAAGAAGAAAAAGAAAACGGAGTCTGTGATTGTTGAGGAGGAGATTAAAATCCTGACTGTCATCCAGCAGAAGACGGGCGCAAAGGTCTATATCCCCTGTCATCCGGAACTGATACGCATACTTGAGAAGTACGACTACAACGTTCCCCATATGGCCGACCAGAAGATTAACAAGTACATCAAGACGGTGGCCGAGAAAGCCGAACTGAATGAACTGATAAAGATTGAGAAGGTTGTGGGCGGTAAGAAGAAGGTTGAGTATACTCCTAAATGGAAACTGGTTCATACACATACGGCCAGACGTACCGGTGCGACACTGATGTACCTTTCAGGAATGGATATCTTTGACATTATGAAGATAACCGGGCACTCGACACCGCTTACCCTGAAGAAGTATATCAAGGCCGATGAGCTGGATGTGGTAGAGAAGATCAATAAGAAATACACATACTTTAGAGAATAAATGAGCGACAAAGATGATCTAGTCTTGGACACGAAACGGCTGATTGGGGCTATCGGGGAAACGATGGCCGCAGTCAGCCGGTTTCTTGAGGATTCCGATGATGAAGAGAGATTGAACTCTGTTTGTAAAGCCAAATGTGATTTACTGCGTAACAGTGAGGAGAAGCTTAAGAAGCTGCTCATGGAATCGCTGTGGGCTGTGAAGCACCAGTGGAATGAGATTGCCGGAAACCAGATGCTGCTGGAGGACCTGAAGGCCTACATTGGGTGCTGCAGGGATTTCACGAAGCAGGCCTGGGAGTTTGATGATTTGGTTCAGCGACACTGGTATGAGGCCGACTCCCTATTTGGCAGAAACGACATTGGACGGCGGTACCTGCAGGACATGCTTATATGGGAGGATGAGGCCAAGGCCATCATTGACTATATCGATAAGAAGCCCCGGGTTGGTGTACGGTTGGACGATGTTTTTGAAAAGGCCGTGCTGAGACTGAGGCCCTACTTTGAGAATGTGACGGGTGCTGCGCTGCAGAACTTTGTGATGAACGGTGTGTCTTTGGCGGGTAGGCCTGAATGGAAGCTGGATAAGCGGCAGGCCATCGTACTGGGTAAGATGCTGGGCAAGAGCTGCAAGGAGATGAATGACTCTTTCCGCTTTACCAACCTGGACGGCAAGTTCATCAAGCTGAACTATACCAGCCACGGCCCGGTACTGGAGTATGACCAGTATGAGATTTACCCTATCCTGAAGGAGATGCTTGATGCTGTCAAGGGCGAATGAATAGACAAATTCAGCCCACCCCAATATAATAAGGTATTGGAAAAAGTCTGCAAATAGTCTGCATCGGATGCAGACTCAAAAACGGAGTGCGGATATGTCTGCGCTCCGTTTTTGCATTTTGAGTCTGCAGGAAACAGCCCCTTGCGGCAGGGGGTGTTGTTTTTTTGTGAAGTTTTTGCTATATACTTTTGCGGTGTCGGAGATACACTCCGGTACAGCAGTGCGCACGGCTGTTTTGTTAACCTCAATACAGCCATACAATGGACGTTTTAAAAGAAGTAAGAATCTTCCTACAAGACCTTATCAGGCCTATTGTAGTTGAAGCAGTCAAGTCATCGATGTCTCCTGCGGAGCAAGAGAAGAGTAAGAAGTATCTTACCGTAAAGGAGGTTGAGGAGATGTATGACCTTTCGGTCAGTGCCATCTACGATCGTTTTAAGAACGGCACGTTCACCAGAGTAAAGAGCGGTGGAAGAACCCTTCTCCTTCATGAGGAGGTGGAAAAGAGCCTTATGGTGCAGAAGTATGCGAACCGGAGAGGACGCAGGCAATGTAGTGCTAACTAAAGGGCTGATAGTATGAATTATTTTATATTGGATGACAGCCCCTGTCAAAAAGTGAATTTACCTTTGCGGCCATTTAGGCTGTACTAACACCTGATTACTGTTATGAGCGAAGTTTGCAGCCCTGACAGATTTTACAGCGACAATATCATGGTGAATCTGTTTGAGAGGGTTATCTGTACGTCAGCAAAGCTGATGACGAAGGAAGAGATAAAGAATAGTCCTTTGGATGGTGAATCGGAAATGGTGGAGATTCCGATCAGGGATTTCATTCACTCCGGAGCAAGGTATCTTTCAACGCTGGAGAAGATACGGGCTATTAGCGACAAGAACGAGAGGGATGACATGAAGCGTGCGTTGTTGCCTGCCGCTTCCATCTCGGCTACATTCACTACGAGAGACGGTAACATTCAGCTGGAAAAGCGCATCAAGAATTATACCGGTATAATCAGTCTGGATATTGATAATGTTCCCAATGTTGAGGAGGAGAAGAAGCGTGTGGCCGAACTGCCCTGGGTGTGGTATTGTGGGCTGTCATCGAGCGGACGCGGATTCTTTGCCCTGGTACCGACTGACAACAGGGATTTCAGGAAACACAAGCTGTACTTTGCGGCCCTGAGCGCGGAGATGGAGAAGATGGGACTGAAGGCGGACCAGCGGTGCAGTGACGTTACCAGGTTGAGATTCGTGACGTTTGACGGTAACGGCATATTCAACGAGGGATGCGAGTTCTACCACCTTCCGGAAGGGTTTACCGTAGAGGAGCCGGTTAAAAGGAAGAAGTTTGTTCCTCTTCAACCCACTGAAGACACTGACACCAAGATCAACGACTACATTAGGGAATGGCTGAGCGTGGGCGCTGTGATTGATGACTACAGCGATTGGCTGCCGTTGTGCATGGCTCTCTCTACCCTTGGGGAGCGCGGTTGGGATATCCTGGACTTAATATCGCAGTCAAGCAGTCACTACAACGAGAAGCAGAACCGCAAGGTGTTTGACTACGGCCTACGTAAGAACCGTCAGATTACCATTGCCACTTTCTTCTATATGTGCCACAAGTACGGTGTTCGGCCACCGAGGTTTACGAGCCCGGAGTATGATATCAGCGACATTCCTGAAGTGAAGATTCCGTATAGGGAGATATTCGGGGATGAGGCGGCTCCAGAGCCCACGGCCGCACCGGTGGAGGATGATATCGATGATTATGATGATGACGAGTATTTGTCTACGCCTCCTTTTCCGTATGAGGTTTTCCCTGCCGAGGTAAGGAAGATTGTAGAGCAGACACATGAGCATATGAACTTCCCCATCGACTTCATCGGCTCCGCTCTGATTGTGGCATCTGCAGGCGCGGTAAGCAACAGTCTGAAAGTGTACATGCCTGGCGAATGGACCGAGAAGCCCATCATCTATATGGCCATAGTTGGTGAACCCGGCACGAACAAGAGTGCTCCGCTTGAATTTGCCATCAAGCCGCTGGATGAGCGGGATGATGAGGAGATGGAGATTTATAACAAGAAGTACGATGTTTATGAGCTGGAGATGAAGAAGGCGGTGGCCAGCAAGGGGATACTGCCAAACCCACCGGATTATCATCAGCTGATCCTGAACGACTACACTATGGAGGCCATGATGGCGCAGCATGCGGCCAACCCACGCGGTATGCTGGTGGTGCAGGATGAATTACTCAACTTTATTCGCAACATGGGGCGTTACAGCAACGGCAATGATGAAATGATCTGGACCAAGCTGTTCAGCGGCGGCAGCATACAGATTACACGCAAAAACAAGCGCCAGACCAAGTTGAGAGATGCATGCGTTTCAATATGCGGCACGATTCAGCCTGCTTCACTTAAGGAATTCTCAAGGGGTAAGACTGAGAACGGTTTTGTAGACAGGTGGCTGTTTGCATACCCCAATACCCCTGCATCACCCAGATTCAAGTACGGCAAGCCGATGCCGGAGATTAAGGAAAGCTGGAAGAGTATCGTATACCGGATGCTGGATATGGAGTACAGTGAGAAGAATACCCCCAAGATGATGTCGGATGAGGCGATGAAACTGTATGGGGATTGGTTCAACAAGCTGGCCAAAAAGAAGGACCTGGAGGGCACTATTTACCGTATGACTGCCACAAAGATGGAGAAGTATATTGTGCGGTTGGCCATTGTTCTGGACGCGATGCGTTACGGCTGTGACGGCAAACCCATAATAGAACTGTCCGGTTGGGCTATGGAAGGTGCCCTGAAGCTGGTGGAGTATTACCTTATTTGTGGGTTGAAGGCTAGACGGGACTTCAATTACGACCCTACAATGGCAATGAGCGTTCTGCAGAAGAAAATCTACAAACGGTTGCCGATATCATTCACTACCGGTGAGGGTGTGGAGATTGCGGTTGGTGCGGGAATGTGCGAGAGGAGTTTCAAAAAATGGCTTCATAGTAGCGTGTTTCTGTACACTGCAAGAGGTAACTATCAGAGGAGATACAAGTAGAAAAGATGAAAAGTGATGCACAACGTGCACAACGTGCACAAACTTGCACAAAAGCGCGCGAGCGCAGACTGTGCATAAAAACCTCTAATGTGCTTATAATCGATATGTTACAATATGTCATCCATTGACTTTGTGCATCTTGTGCACGTTGTGCATCACTTTTAGTATTTGTGCATAGTTTGTGCACGTTGTGCAAGGGAGCCCACCTCCCTTGCACTTTTTTTTGCTCCTGGTGTTGGTTGGATTGCAGTTGGTGGATGCGGGATTGTTTGGGGTTTCTTAGTTGGTGCATGGCGGGTGTTATTCCTGGTACTCCGGATGACAGCCCACAACGTGGATCCTGATGAGTCAATATGTGCTGCCGAATGTAACGGATGTTTACTTGGATGACGGTTGGCCGATGTCGGATTAACTTGAGTAATGATGAGGACTGCAGTCTTGGAACAGCCCACCACATTGTGCGATTTTTGTACTAATTTGAACGGTGTGTCTTGGGATTAAAAAAGTTCTGTGTCGGAACAAAAATTGTAGAATTGTTCACGAAAAATTGAAGGATGTTTAGGATACGAATTATTATGCGGTTCAATTTATCAAATGTATTAGAATTTGTTCCAACTTGCATTTTTATGCCTGCAACATAGTTGCAGATGGGGATTTGTGTTGTAGTTTTGCGGCCGATTGCCTTGATGGTTATACCTGTTGAGATGATCCAATAATCCTTTTTACTGTTTGTTGAGACCTAATTACTATGGACCAAGTTATGGTTAATAGGATGATCAGGGTCCTGTACCTTTTGGCGGACAACCTGAATCATACCGTTGATGAAATAGCAGATAAAGCACAGACGAGTACCAGAACTGTGTACCGTTATCTGCAGGCATTCAAGGATGCCGGCCTGAAGGTCATCTGCCGCTACGGTTCGGTCTATAAGATTGAGAAGTGGTGGAACGTGTGTAATGACAAGGAACCGGCAAAGCAGAAGATAAGCGGAGAAGATAAGGAGCGCGGCATTGTGCTGCAGCGCCCACTCCAGGACCTGAAGAGTCCGGACGGAACGTATGAGCTGCTGGAGCAGTTCAACGATAAGGGATTCCTGAAGGATATGCCCTACCTTCAGAAGTGCGTGGCCAACGTGGACCTCTTGGTGAAGGCGGCCAGCCAGCATAAGAAGGCGCTGCTGAAGGACTACGCATCGAACGCCTGGAACAGATACTGCACCCGCATCATTGAACCTTACGATTTCCCCTTCTACTACAACTTTGTGTGGGCCTACGACTGCGAACTGAAGCGCAATATCCTGCTTAGAGGCAGCCGAATGGATGAGGTGCAGATTCTGGATGAGGACTGGGACTGGGAAGAACAGCACAGGAAGCAGAATATGGATGCCTGGGGCTGTTACGGCTGGCGGACATACCCCATTACCCTGAGAGTATCGATGAAGGTGAGGAATCTGATGGAAGAGGCCTATCCGATGAGCATGATTGAGATGAAGCCGGACACAAGCTCGAAGGACGGCCGACACTGGATCCTGAAGACCGAGGTGTGCAGTTTCAGCGGTGTGGCACAGTTCATCATGGGCCTGATAAAGGAGGTGGAGATTCTTGAAGGCGAAGGCCTGAAACGACACCTGAAAAAGAAGCTGCTTGAGACTCAGGAAATCATAGAACGCCTTTGACGTAAGGCGGACGACAGCATAGTGCTGCAGCAGTGTAGCATTACTAATTAGGTATTAGATACTAGACATTTGTAAATGGGGCTATAATCATGGTTTTTCATGGTTTAGAAGATTTAAGGTACCGGTAAGCCCCTGGAGTCGTGACTTCGAAAATTTGCTTTACACAGAGAGGCGGTGCCTCTCAAAGCTCTGGGGGAGCCGGTGGGTGAAGCCTGCACGGGAGGTGTGGGCTTTACTGTTTGTTTATAAGTTAACCAAGCGTTCATTCTATTTAAAGGTTTATTTTGAAGTATAATTACTATTTTTGCGCTACTAAGAATTGTTCTATAATCAACAAAACTGATTTATATGAAATACGGAAACTCTATTTACATAGGAGATAACCTTAAAGTGATGGAGAGTAAGGAGTTCCAAAAATACAAGGATTACTTTAAGATGATCTATATAGATCCACCATATAACACCCAAACCCTAAAATCTTATAACGACAAGCAAGATAGCAGTGATTGGTGCGAATTCATTAAACTAAGACTCATTACTTGCAAACCTTTCATGAGGAAGGATGGAGTTATTTTTATCAGCATTGATGATAATGAATATGCCAATTTAAAAGTCCTTTGTGATAGTGTTTTTGGTAAAAACAACTACGTTGGGACATTGATTACAATGCAAGCACAAAGGAGTAACGCTAAACTGATAAACACCGTACATGAGTATATCTTATGCTACGCTAAAGACATGAAAACTGTCAAAAGATTCTATGTCAAGAGGACTGACAATCCTGAAGACAGAAAAATAATTCAATCTTTATATAAAGACATTGATGATGTATTTACCGTTCATGGCTGGGAGCATGCAAATAAAGTCATCAAATTGCTTATCACTAAAATATGCAAGGAACATAACATAACATGGCTGCGTAATTATGCTAATGTAGATGAGAACGGTAAAATTTACTTCCCCATGGATTTATCCAATCCTAGTAAACCAAGAGAGGTTAATATTCCGGAAATAGGACTGCATTTAGATCCTTTACCAACTCGAGGATGGTCAAGTGATGAGAAATTCATTGATTTATATCATAAGAAGAGATTGGCATTTAAAAATGGACGACCCTATGAAAAGCATTATCTGGAAGAATCAGAAGATAATGTTCCATCTATCTTAAGATTCTTCTCAAGAATGGGAACAAAAGACCTTAAAGATCTTGGATTAGATGGGCTATTTGACACGCCTAAATCTGTTGAACTACTTAAATATCTTATTAGGATTTCAACAGATGATAATGATTCGGTATTAGATTTCTTTGCTGGAAGTGGAACCTTAGCACAAGCCACTTATGAAGTTAACAAAGAAGACAATGCTAATATTGACTATACTCTTGTTCAATTAAATGAGGATATTGTACCCAAAACTGAGGTTTATGATACTTGTCTTAAACTTGGCGTTAATCCAAATATGAAGGATATACTCCTCCATAGGATTGATACATTCCTTAATGTGAACCATTACAATGATAATTATTCTATAAATGAAATGATATGACTACGTTATTTTCAAAAGGGACTTTTAAGCCTATTGACAATCAGTTTATGACTGATGCTATGGGTGCTTTGGATTCGCTATCAGAAGTGCAATTAAGATATAAGAAAGGAGATATAGATAATTTCCTTAATGAGTTACACGATTCTGTTGTAGGACACCATTTAGGCTTTAATCTTATCAATGTTGAAAAACATGGATTTGATTGCAAGTTAGATGAACATCATGATATATATCTTGAATCTAAAGTTGCATCTTTTAATGCTGGTACTTGGTCTGCCACTTTTAATGATACTACACTTGAAAAAGCTGAAGCATTTAAAAGCCCCAATGTCTGGCTTGCTTTGTCTGTATGGCAAGATGCCAGCAAATTACTATTTATATGCTATGGAAAGAACCCTGAAATAGGAGAATTCCTTGAAGATAGAGTTAATAGCTTCCTTGGTGGACACGGCGTTAGAAGTACACAAACAATAGGTTTTAGTAAACTCGTTAGGGATTATGGCTTTAGAATATTGTCTATTTCAAAGGAGCCTAGAGAACTCATTTCATTCTTGGCTCTTAAATCTAGAGAATTCCCGAAATATATTACGCCACGTATTATTGACACTTTGGAAACTTTCCAAGGGCTACCCCTTTAATAATCATTACACAATAACAGTGTAAAAGATAAATGATAATCCCCGCTACTAAGAGCAGACGGTAGCGGGGATTGTTATTTATTCAGTCTATAAGAATGAGACGTTTTCCGGTCTCTTCCAGACGGACATGATGATTGAAATCTGTGCTACGGCCGTCATTTACGGCTGATATATCAATGCTACGATTCCGGAACTCATCGATGAGTGCCGCGATACAGCTGGCACGCACTGAAGTCCAGCCGGGATTGCCGACCTCCCTGTTAAATGACTCTATTAAACTCTGTGATGTTGCTGCAGCGAAACGTGCAGCGTACTCTTGATAATACTTGTTGTGAGATGTACTCATAATTAGGATCTTGTTTTGAAGTTATACATTAAACTACCGCATCGTACCTTGACCACCGTGGCATCCTATCTGCTCGGTTGGTGCGGTGGGCCCCATAAGGGCTCCTGCTCTTGATGCTGGGACAAATATACTATTTTCCTTTACGGAAGTAGCCTAGTATTTCACCGCAAATCCAAATAAATGCTCCAATGTAAATCAACATAGTTCTATTTGTTTATTGGTTTCCGTGACAAAAATATATGGTGGTTGTACCACAACTTGATACAAGTTGTCTATATTTGCAAAGAATGTAACCTATTTACTAAAAGGACTATGAAGATTCCATCATTATTTAAGGAGTACATCTGGCTTATTGAGACCATAAAAAGAAACGGCAGAATGACTCTGGGCGAAATTAGCGACCTATGGCGGCAGCAGGAGGAAAGTGATGGCCAAGAGCTCTCACGCACCACATTCAACCGGCATAGAGATTCAATCCTGGATATCTTTGGTGTTATAATAGAGTGTGACCGTAAAGACGGTTACCGGTATTATATAGAGAATGAAGAGGTGCTGAAGGAGAACAGCATCCAGAACTGGATGTTCTCTACCCTGAGCGTAAGCAATATGTTGGATGGGAATGCTGGCCTACAGGACCGGATCCTGCTGGAAAGCATTCCTTCTGGTGACGATAAGTTGCGCCTGATCATTGACGCTATGCGAGAGAACAGGCGTATTAAGATTCAGTATCACAAATACTCCAGCTCTGAGCCTAAGCTTTATACACTGGAGCCATACTGCCTAAAACTATACAATAGAAGGTGGTATATGCTTGTGAAGAAAGCAGATATCACAGCAGCAAACGATGATAAAGGAAAGAAGGGTGACCTATTCATCTTTTCACTTGATAGGATTGAAAGCATTGAGTTACTGCAGACAAAGTTTACTGTAGATAAGAACTTTGATGCTGAGACATATTTCAAAGACTGTTTTGGAATAATGGTGGATGGCAGTCTGAAAGCAGAACGCATTGTATTGAGAGCTTACGGACTGGAGCCATACTATCTTAGAGACCTGCCAATACACCACACCCAGAAGGAGATAAAGAAAACAGAAGAATACACTGACTATGAATTGAAACTCCGCCCGGCCGAGGACTTTATTGAACACTTACTCTCTTTAAGTACTCGCGTAAGAGTTTTGGAACCGGCATGGCTGGCAAAGGAAATGCAACAGCGGCTACGGGATGCTTTGAGTGTATACAAGGATAATTAATGAGATTTCTTAATGTTGCACCAAGTTGTGGTACAATATACTCATAAATTAGCTCCGAATAACGATTATAGGCTATTATGGGAGTATTATGTTTTCTGACTGTTTTAAGTGAGGTTATTACCTGGATGTTGGGCGGTAATGGTAAACTGAAATGTTGATATGCTTAATTTGCAAAGACGAAAGCTATGAGTGATCGTTCCATACAATCAGAATTGTTGAAAGACCGTGTACTTGGTTGCATGGTGGGCGGAGCCGTAGGCGATGCCTTGGGCTACCCTGTGGAGTTCTGGAATTACGATACAATCCTGAATGAGTACGGCCGTAATGGTATTACACGATACAAACTGGGCAGGAATGGCAAGGCATTGATTTCTGATGACACCCAGATGACGCTGTTTACCGCTGCCGGGCTTTTGATTGGTATGACTCGCGGTTATATGCGCGGCATAATGGGACGGTTGGATACCTATTGCGAGAAGACGTATGGTGACTGGCTGAAGACCCAGACGCTGACCTGCAGGCCTGAAGATGAGCCGTGCTACTCTTGGCTTATGGATGTGCCGGAACTATACTCGCGGAGGGCGCCGGGGAATACTTGCCTGGAGGCCATACGGTCATTGATGGAGCGCGAGACTGCTACTAACAACAGCTGCGGATGCGGCGGTGTGATGAGGACGGCTCCGGTTGCATTGATGTGCTTTGTTCATAGTTATGCCAACGGTAACATTAGCTATGCTGATATGGTTGCTGCCGAGGCGGCTAGGATTACGCATAAGCACCCCCTGGGTTTCCTGCCATCAGCCGTTTTGAATCATCTGCTTACGGATATTCTGACTGGTGAGGTTGTGGGCAGTGACAGACTGGCCCACGCTGCCAAGCAGGCCATTGATGCGCTACCGGAGATTGCCAGCGAGGAGGACAACGGAAAGACTTATCTAGAACTGTGGCCCAAGCATGTGAAGCGAATGCAGGATATTGTGATGCAGGCGATAGACTTGGCCCACACAGACATTCCGGATGAGACAGCTATTGCCCAGATTGGTGAAGGCTGGACTGGTCATGAAGCGCTGGCCATAGCAATATACTGCGCAATTAAGCATGCCAACAGCTTTGAGGATGCTGTGGTTAGTGCTGTGAACCATAGTGGTGACAGCGACTCTACTGGCGCCATATGCGGCAATATTATGGGTTGCCTGCTTGGGCGCAGCAGGATTCCGGAATACTACACCGATAAGCTGGAGCTTATTGATGTGATTGAAGAAATGGCCACTGACCTTTACACTGGCTGTATTATCAGTGAGTATGATCCATGTGATACTCCAGAGAAGCAGCGCTGGGAATGGAAGTATGTGGATATGAGATGGAAATGAATCATTAATTTACGATATAGATTAGGACTATGAATAATAAGAAACCGATTGAAGTAAAGAGAAAGCCCACCAAGTGCCCCACTTGTGGCGGTAAGGTGGTTATTATCAATTATGGTGAGCCCACTTACGAGGCATACCAGGCAGAGCAGCGCGGAGAGCTGGTACTGGGTGGTTGCCTGATTGGGCCTAATGCTCCAGACTGGCAGTGCGTGCAGTGCGGAGCTCAGTTCTTGAAGGTAGAAAATTGATTCTATCAATACGGAATACTGGAGAATAAAAAAGCATACCATCAAGGATGATATGCTGGAGCGGCCGACGGATTTCCCATACGGGCTCCACTCTTCCGCATTGCAAATATAGGTATTAGCGAATAAACAATCATGGTAGAAAACTGGATTATTTTATTCCTTCTTTTGGCAGCTATTATCAAGATTGTCTTGAAGAAGAGAGATTGACAACCAAAACAACGGAACTATGGCAAAGAAGGAAAACAAACTGAAACTTGGGGTAAGAGGAATTCTCGGTATCGGGTGTTTTGCCATATGGCTTATATATGCATATGCGCAGATTAAGGAGGATCTGGGTATTGCCCATCAAAACCAAGTTCCTTATAGGTTTGTGGACTCTTTGGGAAGTATCTGTACTATGATGGCGGCGTTCCTGGTATTCTACTTTGTTATCCTCGGTTTTGCCGGCATGTTTTTTCCACCTGATAAGAATAAAAAGTAAAAAAGAAAGGGACACAGATGTGCCCCTTTTCTCTTCTTTAGCCCACACTATCTACTCGATGACGTATTCGCCGATGTAGGACTGGCCGTCTGAGAGGGTCAGTTCCAGGAGATATGTGCCTATGTCGGCCGAGGTGGTTATGCTCAGCGTATTGGAGTTGCTGGCATCGGACCACACCTGGTTGTCATCGTAGCGCGTGACGGCGGCATTGATGTAGGTGATGGTGGCATCGGCTTCGATGTACACTACTCCGCCAATGTGGTAACAATAAGGCTCTTGGTCGCTGCTTCTGGGACCCGGATTAGGATTGGGGTTGGGACTGGGAAACGGAACCATGGGAGCATCATCGTAACCTTCGGGCGAAATACGCGGATGAGGTAAGTCGCCACCGGGCATCGGTTTAATAGGAATAGGATCCACATCACCAGGCAGAGAACGCGGACCGGGATGAGGATTGGGAGAAGGTGTCTCCTTTACAGGAATTAATTCCGGATCATTGCCGCTGGGCTGGGCGAATGTGTTGATTGATAAACTTGGCATTAGAGCCACTGCTACTACGAGCAGCTTTTTCAGGTACTTTTTCATAATTGTTTTGGTTTTAGATTAACGCACAAATGTAGGTATTTATTCGGTAGATTGCAAGAACATCGGGAATATTTAACTACAAAATATACTAACTGCACATTTTTAATGGTTATGTGTAAAATAATTGGTAAAATGCTTGGAGGTGGGGATTTTGTGTTGTATATTTGAGGTGGTTATTAGAAAAGAAGATTCGTCATCAGCTTACGTACCATGAAAACACGCACTTCAATTGCATTTGAGGAACTAACTGGTTCTGCGGGCTCGGTTACGGCCCGCAGTACCCGTTTTGGTACGGTGCTTTCGGGGAGGTGCAGGCAGCCGGGGAAGATTACTCCCAATCAGAAGGATATGCGGGCTCTGTTTGCACGTGTGGGACGGAGCTTTAAGCGGCTCTCTCCGGAGCAGGTTGCCCAGTGGGATGAGTTTGCCGGCAGCGGGATGCCGGGAGCAGCCGTTCAGGGCAAGAGTCCTGCAGTGAATGCTTACGTTACGCTGAACTGCAACCGTGCGCTGCTGGGCCTGGAGATACTTACTACCCCACCTGCAGGGATTCCGCAGATTCCGGAGGTTGAGTACAGTAATGTGATTGTTACTCCTGGACTGATTCAGTTCTCACGCCTGGTTAATCCGGGTGCCGGGTTCAGGCTGGCTGTGCGGATGAGTGCTGCGGCAAGCAAGGGCAAGACCTACGGCGGTGGGCTGCCGGTGCTAGTGGATGCGGGGTTTATTCCGGAGGAGAGGTTTGCGGATGTGACCAAGGTCTATACTGACCGCCTGACGGTGAAGCCCACGCCCGGGCAGAAGTATTTTATTGAGACGGCTTGGATGGACGTGGCCACTGGAGTAAGCGGGACGCGGAAATACGATGACCGAATTTGTGAAGATAATCTATAAACATGGGTATTTAGAGCTCAAGATATACCAAACAAAACACAGTATTAACTAATTAAATCTATTACGACTATGAAGTATGCACCTTCTATTGCGTTCGAGGAGATGTCAGGTAGCGCCAAGGGCGTGACTGCTGCTAAGGCCAAGGGCCGTAAGTATCTCCGTAACCGCGGTTATGGCAAGAAGACCACTACCGCTAGTCAATCAACCGTTAAGGGTATATTCAAGCAGCTGAGCCAGTCATGGAAGAACCTGACCGTGGCACAGATCAAGGCTTGGAACAACCTTGCTCAGAGCCAGGCCGGCCGCTCGATCCTGGGAAGCAGCGCTAAGATATCAGGTCTGAACCTGTATCAGCGTCTGAATTTCTGGATTATCCGTTGCGGCGGCAATGCCGTGGCCAATCCGCCTGCATTGGTAGGTGTTGATGCTCCTTCAGCTGCTACTGTTCAGCTGACTGCCGAGGCATTCAACTTTACCCTGCTGAGTATTCCTGAGAACGTGGCTAACCTGCGCCTTGTGATTGAGGCCAGTGCTCCTACCAGCCACGGCATAAGCAACGCCTTTGACAAGGCATCAGCCTTTGCTGACCCGTTCAGCGTGGTTGCTGAGCCCATGGACATCAAGGCCGCTTATGACAATAAGAACGGCGCTCCCAGTGCCGGAAGGCCCAAGATCTTTATGCGCTATTTCTATGTGAATGCCGTGACTGGCGAGAAGTCGGCTGACATTCTGAAGGAGGTAGAGCTTGGTGAGAACAACGACCCTTACGATGAGGGCAACCAGGGCTGACCTGTAGCTGAGTGCTAGATTCTGGTCCCCGTCAGGGCATGCATTCCCTGTACGGGGACCTTTTGTTTAATCTATAAGCAATCTACTATTATGAGATACAAACCTTCTATTGCATTTGACAGGATGTCTGGTAGTGCAAAGGGCGTTACGGCAAGCCAGAACAAGGGTGCGATATTTATTCGCACTCGCGGTACTGGCTCCAAGAAGCGCACTGCAGACCAGGCAACGATTAAGAGTATATTCAGGATGCTGCAGCAGAACTGGAAGCACCTGACGCAGGCGGAGATTGTGGCTTGGAACAATGCGGCTAAGACGCAGAGCGGCCGCAGAGTGTTGGGACAGAAAGCGCAGCTTACTGGAGCCAACCTGTTCCTTAGACTGAACTTCTGGGTGGTGCGTTGCGGTGGCCAGCCTATTGGGCTGCCTCCTGTACTTACGGGTATTGAGCAGCCGGCGGTGGCCGAGGCGGCAATTAGTAACGGCAGCTTTATGTTCCGATTGAATTCTGTTCCGGAGCAGGCTGCAGGACTACGATTGGTGATTATGGCCACCGGGCCTCAGACTGTGGGAACCGTAACGGGCGTGGGCCGCGGTTCTACTTTCTGTGAACCTTTTACTCCTGGAGTTGGTGCGGTGAACTTGCTGCACCAGTATGCTTCTAAGTTCGGGATGCCTAACGCTGGGAAACCGAAGGTTTTCCTGCGGTACTTCTATGTGAATCCTTTGACTGGAGAGAAGAGCGGCGAGCAGCTTATCAATGCGTTCTACTCTGCTACGGAGCCGGTGAAGTACAGACTTGATATGTCTAACCCGGATCCTACCATGGGAACTGTGAACCGCAACGGAGTTGAGGAATTCAATGAGGGCAGTACGGTTAGCATTATTGCTACTCCTACTCAGAACTATACGTTCCAGCGTTGGAGTGATGGTAATACTCTGAACCCGCGCAACCTTATAATGGACCGCGACTATCAGCTGCAGCCGGTGTTTGTTTATGACCAGCACTACAGGCTGACCGCTAATGTAAGCCCCACTTACCGTGGCCAGGTTACCGGTCGAGGTATGTACCGTCCGGGTGAGACTGCACACCTGGTGGCAGAACCTTCTAACGGCTGGGAGTTTGACCATTGGGAAGACCAGCCGGATAACCACAATCCTGAACGTGATGTGGTGATGAACAGCGATGTGAATCTGACTGCAGTATTTGTGGCCATACGCTCTACTTACGACCTGTACTGGAACGTGAACGTTTACGGATTTGGTGATATTGAGAGCGAGGAAGACTGCGGTACATATGACCGCGGCGATGAGGTTGTTCTTACTGCTGTTCCGCATAATCAGAACTACGAGTTTGTGCGCTGGAGTGACGGCAATACGGCCAACCCGAGGACTCTTGTGGCCAACAGGGATTATGATATCATAGCGGAGTTCCGGCATAAGACGGAAACGAAGCAGATAGTAGTGGACACCTATTATGGTGAGACTACCGGTAGCGGAACGTATCACCTGGGTGATCTGGTGGAGATATCAGCAACTCCTGCAGAAGGATTCCACTTTGTTAAGTGGGATGATGATCCTGATGAGCATTCTCTGGTACGCCGATTCTATCTGGACCGCTATACTTCGAGGTTCTACGAGGCCATCATGGAGAGTGATGCAACCTACCATATCCGGGCGGTTTGCGAGCCTGAAGAGGCTGGTACCGTAACGGGATGTGTTGAGGCAGCCCACTATGAGGACAGCGTTGAGCTGGATGTTACACCTGCTCCGGGCTGGCGTATTGTGGAATGGAGCGATGACCGGCACTTTGACGGCGACCACAGGAGCATTGACGTTTATGAGGATTTGGACCTGGTGGTTTATTTGGAGGAGATTGAGCCGGAGGGGGAATAGGATTCTGGCTCTGAAAATGAAAGAACCGCCGATGCATCATTACGAGCATTGGCGGTTCTTATTCTATTAACCATTATTATTCTTTGAGACGAACAGGACGAATTGCACAACCGTCATAACGCGCCTCCTCTTTGACTAGCTTATTATCAGGGCTTATATATAAGCTCCAAGCGGATATTGGTAATGCTTCAACCAAAGAACTTGTCCAATAAAAACAACTTGACCCTTCATTAATACTTGTATTATCATATTTCCAGCCAGCAAACGGCAAGAAAATTGATTTATCCGTAAAGCCAGGTACGGTACTAGTAAACAAACAGCCATTTTGACCATTACTACTTATTACCGTCTGTATGGTGCAATTTTCCAAGAGTTCTTCAAATTGCCCTTTTGTTGGGATGCGCCATTGTTCACCTAGTTTGACATATGCCACGTCATCCTCAGTTTCCAATTGTATTATATTATCCGGATTACCGCTATAGGAATAATAGCTATCAGTATTGTATTTGTTGAGTTTATAATTTGATGCATTATAATTACCGCTACTCCACTTATATGATGTGTAGTCATATTTAGTATCAGTCTCGCCCCACGCATAATAATAGCCATAATCCTTAGGATCCTCTGCACCAATATTAGATGTAGCCCACAAAACGCTTAGGCCCAAATCTATATATTCTGGTTCCTTATAATCGACAACTATTATCGAGCACATATCTATCTCGTTACCACACTCTGCATAGATTATACACTGTCCTTTAGAAACAGCTGTCACTTTGCCTTTTGAATCCACTGTAGCAATTGATCCATCTGAAGATGACCACACGGCAGTTGTGTCAATTGTACCTAAAGTACTCTTGATAGTAGCATTCAGTTCTAGTGATTTGTTCAACTCAATGTTGGCGAAATTCTTATCTAATTTGACTGAAGCAATAACGGTACCGTTCTTTGATGGACGGACTGGACGAATTATACTTCCGATATAACCAAGAATACCGCTTATATTGTAGCCAAAACCTGAGGACATATCAATAGCAGAAGGATATGTACTGATTTTTTCACTAGTCCAGTAATACGCTCTTTTATTAACTTTATCCACTATGGAATCATTACAATAACCGGAAGCAGGGAAAAATACTGATTTATCTGTGAATCCTTTGACTTTACTTGTCACCATAAAGCCACTAACGTCATTTACACTTGTCCAATACCATATGCAGTTTTCTATTAATTCAGTGAAATCTGCAACGGTAGGCATACGCCAATCTCCACCCCACAAAACATGAGCAGCGTCACATTGTGGTTCCAGAGCCATGTTGTTATATTCATTCCAATACAAGCTTGGATTAGTATAATTATCAGCCCTATATTTGTTCTTAGGTGCAGTCTCACCCCAAGCAAAATAATCACCATAATCTTCTGGCTTATTTGCACCTATATTGAATGTAGCCCATTCAACGCTTAAGCCCAAATTGACACCCTCAATTTTACCATTAACACGTATGCCACAAGATACTATAGAATTCTTACATGGGATATAGATTGTTGTAGCACCCACAGAAATGGCTGTTACTACACCGTTTTTATCTATTGTGGCAATTTCGGGATTACTTGAGTGCCATGGAATATCATAACTGATTGTATTACCCACAGAATCCTTAACTGTAGCAGTAAGTGTTGTTTGATCACCGACCACTAATGTCAATGTATCTTTATCTAGTTGGACTGAAAGCCCAGCTTCCACATATGGCTCTACAACTTTTATAGAACAATTTGCAGCCAGATTTCTATATGCTGCAGTAATTACGCACTCACCGATTTTATTAGCAGTAACCAAACCTGTTGAATCAACAGTAGCGATAGTTTCATCATTTGAGGACCATTGCAATTCCACTTCAACTATAGAATCCCCGCTTATGGCTAATGCCTCTAATTTCTTTTTATGACCAAGCATTATCTCTGCTTCGTCTAAAGCGAATTTTAGTTCATTTACCTCAATCAGAGTCTGCTTAGTCCACACTGGGCGTACTGGCATTCCATATATACGGTTATCTTCCTGAAGGTATATGCGGTTCGCATTGAAACATAAACGCCAGCAGTCTCTTGTACTTTGTAACGTATTTATAGTGTAAGTTGTAGAAAGGCCAGCACCCTGCAAAGACCTATCAGAACGATAACCGGCAACCGGAAGGAATATATAATGGTTCTCATATCCCTCTTTTTTGCTCCTTATTTCATAACCTTTTACACCATTTCGTATTGTCCATACCCAATTACAGTTATCAATAAGCTCCTGGACTTCCTCATATGTGGGAATACGCCAATTATCACCCCATTCGACATGGGCTACATCATCCTCTAAATCAAGCGTGGTCTTGTTATCTACAAAACCATTACGGCCGGCAGAGCTATTAAGACAGTATTTAGTTATACCGGTTACGCCATATCTACCGAACTTGTAGTTATTAAAGCCATAGTCTTTTTTTATACTTATTTCACCCCACGCATAATAATTACCATAATCTTCTGGTCTATAGGCGCCAACATTATATGTAGCCCAATTGACACTTAATCCAAGGTCTACATATTCCGGGCTATTTGATATTGGAACGGCACTGAGCCCAACACTATCTAACTCTGAGATTAAGTATTTGGTTTCAAAGTACAATTTAGGATAGACTATCATATAGCTCTCCTGATCTGAACCACCAAACACCAAGCTATCAAGGTTTGATGAAATATATGAGTATTTCAAACCGCCTTTATTGTAAGCGTCAATATAGTATTGTGCATTTAGTGGCAATGCAAATAATTGAAGCAGACAGACTGCTGCTAATAGTTTGAGATAACTGTATTGCCTTTTCATTTCTTCAGGATCTTAACGGTTAAAGACTCGGTTGAAATTATGTAAGTACCTTCCGGGAGTTCTGCAATGCTGAATGATACAGAACCGTCCTGATTGGTTTTGTATGTCTGAATCTGCTTCCCGTCTGATGCGATGAGACGGACTTCTACATCAGCTTTTGCACCAGAGATGCAGACTGTATATTCATCAAGAGAAAGGCTTGATTTAGTATCATTAGCCTTTATTCCAATTACTGCATCCTCGACATCATCAAACGTGAATTTAGCAACCTTAGCCATTTCATACTGTACTTCTGTCTTGGATGATTTTATTATCAAATCATTATCAGTGAAGGTAACTACAGGCTTTTCTTCAAAACCGTAACTGAACTGCTGGCCATCCTTTTGATGGATAGTAAGTGTGTTTTGAGCAAATATTGGAATTGCTAAAAAAGCAATAATAATGATAGATAGAAGCCTTTTCATAAACAAGCAATCTGATTATTTCCTACAAAAGTAGGAAACTATTCAAAAATTCATGCCACCATGGCTAATTAATTGCAGATTGCTTTTTCCAGTTGTTTCTATATCCTGTAACTACGTCTATCAAGCGGTACTTGATGTGGGCCTGAATTGAATATGCTGTAACGCTGTTAGCAGCTGTGAAGGTTACTTCAAGGCTGCTTGTGTTCTGCCCTATTTCTATAGGGTCTGCAGGGGTCGCCATACAGCTGCGCATCTTGCCAGGATCACAGCCCACGCCCGGAGCAGTAAGCTGAATGCGGGCAGACAGGTGCCAGCGTTCAGGATGAACGGTGTCTGCCAGCGTTAGGCGGCAGCGGATAGTTGCCGTTTCTGTACCTGGTATTATCTCCAGAACCTCAAGTGCTACTGATGGAAACTCCGGAAACGGCTGTGGTACCGGAACGTGTTCATTACCCAGCTGAGCGAAGCCATGGTAGGCAGAGACAAAGAGATTGAAACCACTGATATGGTGGTTTTCATCATACGGTGGACGATGCGATGGTACTCTTTTGGCATAGTGATTCCACTGCAGCTGGACTGAGTGATCCAGGTGCTGCCAGGCACTTATGGCACGAAGGTGAACTTGCTGCTGGTCAAGCTGTGCTGGAGTACCACGGAAGACAGGACGGGCCTTGCGTTTCCAGAAACACTGACCATTGCGATGATAGAATGTTATGTTACCTATTGAGGACCAGCAGTCCTGGATTATGGGTGTGGGATGGAATTTTGGCATGGTTCATGGTGTTAGTGTTTATGCAAAGTTACTAAAAACCGGTGTGAACTGTCACTTGTTTACACCGGCATTCCTGGTTATCCTGAAGGTGCAGCGGTCAGCCCCTCGGAGTATGGTGTTCACAATCCGGACTTGGAACCGGCTGTCCGGTTCAAGCTGGGAGAGAATGTAAAGAATACTCTGACGGGAGCACTCGCATTGCTCGGGATTGGTGCGGAGTCCACATTTCACCTTGGGACACGAGCATTCCAGATAACTGAGTTCATATTCCAGGCCTGGCGTGATGACCCTGCCCTGATAGGAACGGCTGTTGTATCCTTCGGAGTAAATCCTGTCAAAATCGCCGTTATACTTGGCGTAGATCTGCTTGTGTAACGGGAGGACACAATCCTTGACGCATTCTATAGCTTCTTCTTTATAACCCATATTGAGGCGTAAGTTGGTTTAACGAAGCCAAATATACGTATTTGAACTGATGCGGGAACCATGTTGTGTACGTAGTTCATCTGAAAGCGGCCGATTTTGGTCCGATGCGGGTGCGTGGAGGGTATGTAAGCGTCCGTAGCACGTCCGTAGAGGGTCTGCAGAGCCTCTGTACGCCATTTATATGACCTATACTGCAGGTAGATACCACCTGGGTACCAGAAGCTACAACTCTTTATCTCAAAGGTACCTCCTCCGTACATCAAGGGGAGTTCATCCGAGTAACGGCCGAGTGCGGCTGTGATGTTCGGCCGGCAGGAAGCAGACGGATGCTGGTTCGCAGACTGTAGGTGGGGCTGGCTCTTTGGGGTGACGGTGCTCCGGAAGGAACGCAGTGGAGGCTCGTAGCCCACAGCGGCAGCCGTGGGCTTCGGCCGAAACGTAGTGAGTGTAGGAACAGCGGCAGCACAATGTGCCAGACACACCGGGTGGATTGCAGGAGGCTGAGCGCGGCTCCTGAGCGAGCGGAGGCAGGCGGTCTTGGTGCGGTGGCTGGGGCCACAGCGAAACGGAGGTGACGGCGGCCGCTGGAGTGTAGTATGGCAGACTTTGTGGAGGGCGTGCTGCGTGTGGCCGCGGACTATGATATAGCGATGGTGGCCGGGGATGGTGTTGTTAGCGGACACACCCTGTACGCCCGGAATGAAGCCTGACATACGTAACGGAAGTGAGCACCGGCACCGGAGTGGAGCCGTGGGCACAGACCCGCAACGAGACGGCCGGGGAAAACCTGCAGAAGGTCTTTGTCCTGATGATGCGCCCGCGAGGGAACGTATTCAATGACAACAATCCGGATGGCGGGATGCGGGCCTTGAGGGACCGCACCCTAAAATGAACCCGGGACGGGGACCGCTGGCGGCTGTGCCGCCGGGGGTGCGCGGCACGCTACCGAGGAGTGACGTGGAGGCAGTACCTGGAGAGGGACGCTGTGCGGACCCGGAAGGTTGTGCCGGAACGTTACGACCCAGCACCCGGAAGGGTTGCGCCTGACGCTGGCGGCAGGAAGCGCAGGTGCGAACGATTTGTTTAGGGAGGGTGACCGCCTGATACTGAGAGCTATTTAATATAATGGATATTATGTTTGTAGGAGCGAGTGCGGGAGCGACGGAGGACATAATACCGCTCCATTATGTTACATAGCGGAAAAGACCTGCAGTACTGTCTCTAAGCGAACCTTACCCCATTGCGGCCTGAAGCCGCAATTAAAACGAGGCGTGGAACACGATTGCTATATCTATACCTGGAATAGTGCTTGCACCATGGAAGGCATAGATATAGTAATGGTGTGGAACTCCTTATTGAATAATCTGCGCTGCGGTTTGAAGTGCGCAGGGAGGTTGCTGTTTGCAGTACTGGTGGAGGGCACTTGGGAGTTCACTGCGGCTGCTACTTGCAGGAGGGTGCACGGGAAGAACAGACAGGGACTGGAACTGATAAGGTTGGAATGAGGCTCTGTACCTCTATTTCCAGGCCCTGGCTGTTCTGGGTTAAACAAGCCAGACAGCGGCGCCCAGGCGGGTAAATAAGGCTTTCTATACCACTATTGGGTGGCGCGGGTGATGAAGGTCAAGGGTGCGGGCCGCTGGCTGCTACCTCTATAGGGCGGGGCCGTAAGTAAATCTCTGCTGCTACTTGCAGAAAGGTTGATGGTACGCAGATAACAGCCCGCGATACTTGATCATCGGACGTGAGGGCATCGGCCCTTATGGCCACTCTATGTTCTGGAGCCAGTCTCGGTGAGTTGCGTTGAAGTACACCAGCTGCTCGAGGAGCGGCATGAGGCGGCGGCGCCATCGGGGGGCGAGGTAAAAGCCCTTGGCCAGGAGGATCCGGTGGAGGGGTTCGCAGTCACGCAGGCGGCGTTGGATGTCGCCGAAGGTGACGTATCGGTCCATTCGGCCTAATGAGAGGTCGTGGGGCCACCTTAACATACAATAGTCGTACCATCGGGTGGATGGTGAGGGAACTGTGCATCGGAGGATGGATACCAGACGTGATGTGATTCGGAACTGCTCTCGGATGGAGAATGCTTTCAACACAAACAAGGTGGCATCTTTCGATGGCTGTGATTCAAAACTATTCATGGTTAAAATTTTTTGGTTACGGTTACAAAGATAGTGTATCGGGAGAAAAGGCTTGTGGATTATTTGTCCTAAATGTGTTCAGGATTGTTCCAGGAGGAGGGTTTAATGTTCCTGAATTATTTACGATTGTGATATTGGTAACTTTGTGGTAATAGTGTATCTTTGACATCGCAAACAAGGAGAGAGAAGATTGGTTGTGAAACCGGTTCATCTAAATTTCAATTATTGGAAAAGGACTGGAAAGGCTGATAGCGATATCAGCTTTTTCTATTGTATGGCGGGAGGTAAGGGGAAATCAGTATATTTGCTTCTGTAAATCGGAATTTATGGAAATCAATAATAGACCCAACCCCAATGAGGCTTTTCCGAATCCGAAGATTCCAAGCCTCTGCTTCATCAAGAACGTGGTGAAGAACCCGCGTATCATCATCGGCGACTAT